>Ga0160485_100003_pt1 | contig 814073 bp, 738 predicted proteins | sample DIDnMG_2_FD_108224 | JGI IMG/M metagenome (GOLD analysis project Ga0160485, IMG submission 108224) | Enriched soil microbial communities from UW Madison campus, WI, USA - DID2878_E24_Lignin MG | ecosystem: Environmental > Terrestrial > Soil > Unclassified | place: USA: Madison, Wisconsin...
ACCAACCTGATCGGCATGGGCGTGCTGCCGCTGGAGTTCAAGCCCGGCACCAGCCGCCTGACACTGGGCCTGGACGGCACCGAGACCTACGACGTGACCGGCGAGCGCAAGCCGCGCGCCGACCTCCTGCTCGTCATCCACCGGCGCAACGGAGAGCGGCTCGAAGTGCCCATGACCTGCCGACTCGACACTGCCGAGGAAGTGTCGATCTACGAAGCCGGCGGCGTCCTGCAGCGCTTCGCGCAGGACTTCCTGGCTTCGACCAAGGCTGCCTCCTCGGCATCCTGAACCGACAAACCCGACAATCACACGCATCATGGCTTCCGCACCACAGATCAGGATTCCCGCCACCTACATGCGCGGCGGCACCAGCAAGGGCGTGTTCTTCCGCCTGCAGGACCTGCCCGAGGCGGCCCGGGTGCCCGGCAAGGCGCGCGACGCGCTGCTGCTGCGCGTCATCGGCAGCCCCGACCCCTACGGCAAGCAGATCGACGGCATGGGCGCCGCCACCTCGAGCACGAGCAAGACGGTCATCCTGTCAAAAAGCGAGCGGCCGGGCCACGACGTGGACTACCTGTTCGGCCAGGTGTCGATCGACCAGCCCATCGTCGACTGGAGCGGCAACTGCGGCAACCTCTCGGCCGCCGTCGGGCCCTTCGCCATCAGCAACGGCCTGATCGACGCCGAGCGGGTTCCGCGCAACGGCGTGGCGGTGGTGCGCATCTGGCAGGCCAACATCGGCAAGACCATCGTCGCGCACGTGCCCATGACCGACGGCACGGTGCAGGAAACCGGCGGCTTCGAACTCGACGGCGTGACCTTCCCGGCGGCCGAAGTGCAGCTCGAATTCATGGACCCGGCGGCGGAAGAAGAGGGCGCTGGCGGTGCGATGTTCCCCACCGGCCAGCTGGTCGACGAGCTGGAGGTCCCGGGCGTCGGCACGCTGCGGGCAACGATGATCAACGCCGGCATCCCGACCATCTTCGTCGACGCCGAAGCCATCGGCTACACCGGCACCGAACTGCAGGACGCGATCAACGGCGACCCCGCCGCGCTGGCCAGGTTCGAGGCCATCCGCGCCCACGGCGCGGTGCGCATGGGCCTCATCAGGCACATCGGCGAAGCGGCCGGCCGGCAGCACACGCCCAAGGTCGCGTTCGTGGCAAAGCCCGCCGGCTACACCGCCTCCAGCGGCAAGCAGGTGGGCGCGGGCGATGTCGACCTGCTGGTGCGCGCGCTGTCCATGGGCAAGCTGCACCACGCGATGATGGGCACGGCGGCCGTGGCCATCGGCACGGCCGCCGCCATTCCGGGCACGCTGGTGAACCTTGCGGCCGGCGGCGGCGAGCGCGAGGCCGTGCGCTTCGGTCATCCTTCGGGCACCTTGCGCGTGGGTGCGCAGGCCCGCCTGGCCGACGGCGAATGGCAAGTGACCAAGGCCGTCATGAGCCGTAGCGCCCGCGTGCTGATGGAAGGCTGGGTGCGCGTGCCCGGCGAAGCCATCTGACCCTTCTTTTTTCATCGACTCATACACAGGAAAAACCGATGTCGACTCGCAAGACCCTCCGATCCCTGGCCGAGGCGCGCCGCGGCGTGCTGGTGCCGGGAGCCTTCAACGCACTGTCGGCGCGCGTGATCGAAGACCTGGGCTTCGAAGCCATCTACGTCACCGGCGCGGGCGTCACCAACATGTGGTTCGGCCTGCCCGACCAGGGCTTCATGGGCTTGCACGAAATCGCCGACCACACGGCGCGCATCCGCGACGCCGTGGGCCTGCCGCTGATCGTCGATGCCGACACCGGCTTCGGCAACGCGCTCAATGTGCGCCACACGGTGCGCGTGCTCGAGCGCGCGGGCGCCGACTGCATCCAGCTTGAGGACCAGGTCGCGCCCAAGCGCTGCGGCCATTTCTCGGGCAAGGACGTGATCTCCACCGAGGAAGCGGTGAACAAGATCAAGGCCGCCGTCGATGCGCGCACCGACGCCGACCTGCTCATCATGGCCCGCACCGACGCAGCCGCCACCCTGGGCTTCGAGGCCGCCATCGAGCGAGCGCAGAAGTTCAGCGAGGCCGGCGCCGACATCCTGTTCGTGGAGGCCGTGACCACGGCCGACGAAATCCGCGCGTTGCCGAAGCGGCTGAACAAGCCGCAGCTCATGAACATGGTGATCGGCGGCAAGACGCCGATCTTCGGCGCCGAGGAACTGGCCGGCCTGGGCTACGGCATCGTGCTGTACGCCAATGCGGCGCTGCAGGGCGCGGTCGCGGGCATGCAGAAGGCGCTGACGGTGCTGCGCGAGACCAGGCGCGTGGACGAAGACCCGGCGCTGGTCGTGCCCTTCGCAGAGCGCCAGCGGTTGGTGCGCAAGCCCGAGCTGGACGCGCTCGAAAAGCGCTACGCGAGCTGAGGAAGCGGAGAGGAGTGACCACCTTCGAAGAAGGCGGGCCGCGACGTCCGTCTTCGTTTCGAACGTAACGGGCGGTCGCCGGTCAGATGTGGCGCGTTTGGCCGACGCATCCCAGGCGACTGCATGTACGCACAGTGTGGGGATTCCATGTCGTCTTTTGCGTGGTCACGATGAGCGCTGCCTTGTGGACGCGGCAATAGACGGCTGAACAATGTCCGCAGCGGTGCCAGCCTTTGGTCGGCATGAGCAGGCCGACAGGAACAGCGTTGCAGATGCAGCACATCACGGGCACTTCGTCGAGAACGTCGACATGCGCGGTCTTCAGCGAGTTGAGCCCGATTACGGTCTCGGCCTGGCCTTCGTCCCACATCACGCTGCAACTGTGCAACACGCGGGTATTGGGTACGGTTTGAACGATGGTGCGTCGCATGGCGCCGCGGTATGCAAGCTCGATGCCGATGCCCATGTGGTGCCAGCTGTACCACTCGGCTGTCCTCATGTGCAGTGAGTAGGGGGCATTGGCCCAAGGGCCGACGGATACCGTCAGGCCGTTCTTGCGCGCGGCAATTCGCAGCATCGCTTCCTTGAACGTGGCTTGGGCTGCTAGGTTGCCTCCAGCCGCGGCAACCCAGTTGTTGCGCAGAAGCGTGAAATCCGCGCCCGAGCCCGGGTAGTTCGCGTCCACATTATTGATTCCGGCAACGGCGGGCGGTTCGGCAAGGATGTTCATCGCGATGATGTCTTCCCAGATCGATACCGCGCTTTCCGGATCTGCAATGCGGCCGGTCCCCCCGGTCAGCGCCCAGTTCCAGCAAGCGTTGTCGTAGATATTGCCGGTGTGCGTTCCCGGTACGGCAAAGCCGGTGCGCTGCCTGGGCGTGGGGTGCACGGCGACCAGCGGGCGGGCATCCATCAGGTTGATGTAGCAGGCAAGTCGCAGGCGTTGATCCTGGTTGAGATTGGCCACGTCGGCTCCCGGGTTGGGGCCGGGCGCTGTGCCAAGCCATCGAGGCCCATCATGCAAAATCCGGGGCCCTCATGCCTATCCCATGAAGCGGTTAAGCCGCTCGGCTTACTTGCGGCTCGCTGTCACCTTATATTGCCCTCAGATGCACCGTTTCATTTCTCTTCCCGTCCTTGTCCTGGCCGCGGCATTGGCCACAGGTTGCGTCACCCGCACGGCGCCTCGCTACACACCGCTCGGCAACGGCGTCTTCAAGTCGCCGACCGCGCAGGATGCCGAGAACTACTGCCGCAACTTCGGCGCGCCGATGCGCTTCCTGGCCAACCAGGGGGCGGAAGACCCGGCCAGGCGCGTTTCGGAGGGCGAGGTGTTCTACCGCTGCGACTGAAGCAAAAAAAAGCCCGCGGCCTTCTCGACCGCGGGCTTTTTTATGCCGGATGACTGGATGAGCCCGGCGCTCAGGCCTCCGGCGCCACGCTGCCCGGCAGTGCCGGCGCGCCGTTGGCAGTGCCTTTCTTTTCGTCTTCCTTGTCTTCCTTCTGGTGCCGCGCCGCAATGGCCAGGTACATCGCGGGCACCACGAACAGCGTGAACAGCGTGCCGATCGACAGGCCGCTGAAGATCACGATGCCCATCGCCTTGCGGCCGGCGGCGCCCGCGCCCGAGGCAATCACCAGCGGCAGCACGCCGAACACCATGGCGGCCGTGGTCATCAGGATCGGGCGCAGCCGGGTGCCTGCCGCCTCGACGATGGCGTCGAGCTTGCTCAAGCCCTGCTTCTGCAGCCGGTTGGCCACCTCGACGATCAGGATGCCGTGCTTGCTGATGAGGCCCATCAGCGTCACCAGGCCCACCTGCGTGTAGATGTTCATCGAGGCGAAGCCCCAGAAGATGAAGATCATGGCGCCGAAGAGCGCGAGCGGCACCGACACCAGGATCACCACCGGGTCGCGGAAGCTCTCGAACTGCGCCGACAGCGCCAGGAACACGATGATCAGCGCGAACACGAAGGTGACGGCGAAGTTGCCCGACTCCTGCACGAACTGGCGCGACTGGCCCGAGTAGTCCACCGAATAGCCGCTGGGCGCCAGCTGCTGCACCACGCCGCGCAGGTACTCCAGCGTCTCGCCCTGGGTGCCGCTGGGCACGCCCTGGATGGTCACCGAGTTGAGCTGCTGGAAGTGGTTGACCGTTTCCGGCTGCACCGAGTACTTCAGGCTCGCCACGGTGCTCGCGGGCACCACGCCGTTGGGCGTCTTGATGTAGAAGTTGAGCACGTCCGACGGGTTGAGCCGGTCGACCTGCTGCACCTGCGGAATCACCTTGTAGGAGCGCCCCGAGATCGAGAAGTAGTTGACGTAGCCGCCGCCCAGCGCCGCGCCCATCGCGTTGCCCACGTCCTGCTGGGTGATGCCCAGCGTGGCGATCTTGTCGCGGTCGACCACCACGGTGGCCTGCGGCAGGTCGATCTTCAGGTCGGCGTCGATGTAGTAGAACTTGCCGTCGGCGCGCGCCTTGTCCATGACCTGCTGCGCGAGCGTGTTGAGGTTCTCGAAGGGCTCGGTCGTCTTGATGACGAACTGCACCGGCAGGCCCGAGGCGCCCGGCAGCGCCGGGAACTGGAAGGCCACCACCTTGGCGCCGGCGATGCCGTTCCAGCGCTTCTGCAGGTCGGTCTGGATGTCGTGCGCGCTGCGGGTGCGCTCGTCCCAGGGCTTGAGCAGCACGCCGGCGATGCCCGCGTTGGTGCTGGGCACGCCGGTGAGCTGGAACAGCTGCGCGTATTCGGGCGTGTCGTGCGCGACCTTGAAGATCTGGTCGGCGTACGTCTGCATCTGGTTGATGGTGGCCGTGGGCGCGCCCACCACCTGCGACAGCACGATGCCCTGGTCTTCCTCGGGCGCGAGCTCCGACTTCGACATCTTGAACATCACGAACAGCAGCGCCACCAGGATCACGCCCATGACGATCATCACCGGCCAGGTCTTGAGCACGCTGCGCAGGATGAGCTGGTAGCGGTGGTGCACCCGCTCGAAGATGTGCTCGATCTTCATCGCGAACTTGCCGCTGTCCTGCTCCGGCTTGAAGAAGCGCGAGCACATCATCGGCGACAGCGTGAGCGCCACGATGCCCGACACCACCACCGAGCCGGCGAGCGTGAACGCGAACTCGGTGAAGAGCGAGCCGGTCAGCCCGCCCTGGAAGCCGATGGGCACGTACACCGCCACCAGCACCACCGTCATCGCCAGGATGGGCCCGCCCAGCTCCCGCGCCGCGAGCAGCGAGGCCTGCATGGGCGACTTGCCCTCCCGCATGTGCCGGTCGACGTTCTCCACCACGATGATCGCGTCGTCCACCACCAGTCCGATCGCCAGCACCAGCGCCAGCAGCGTGAGCAGGTTGATGGAGTAGCCCAGCACCAGCATGATGAAAAAGGTGCCGATGAGCGACAGCGGCATCGCAATGACGGGCACCACCACCGCGCGGAAGCTGCCCAGGAACAGGTAGATCACCACCGTCACGATCACCAGCGCCTCGACCAGCGTCTTGATCACTTCGCTGATGGAGGTGTTGATGAAGTCGGTCGAGTCATAGACGATCTTGCCCGTCAGCCCCGAGGGCAGCTGCGACTGCAGGTCGGGGAACACGGTGCGCACCTGCTTGGCCACGTCCAGGATGTTGGCCTCCGGCGCTACCTTGATGCCGATGAACACCGAGCGCACGCCGTTGAACGCCACGTTGAAGTCGTAGTTCTCCGAGCCCAGCGTCACGTTGGCCACGTCCTGCAGCCGCACGATGGCGCCGTTGCTGCTCTTGATGGACAGCTGCTTGAACTCGTCCACGCTGTGCAGCGAGGTGCCGGCCGTGAGCGGCACGCTCACCATCTGGCCCTTGCTCTGGCCGACGGCGGCCAGATAGTTGTTGGCCGAGAGCGCCGCGCTCACGTCGGTGGCGGTCACGCCGAAGGCGGCCATCTTCTGCGCGTCCAGCCAGGCGCGCAGCGCGAAGGTGCGCGCACCCAGGATTTCCGCGGTCTGCACGCCCGCAATGGCGTTCAGCTTGGGCTGCACCACGCGCACCAGGAAGTCGGTCACGTTGTTGTTGGGCAGCGTGTCGCTGTAGAAGCCGATGTACATCGCGTCGGTCGTCTGGCCCGTGGCCACCGTGAGCACCGGCTGCTGCGCCTGCGGCGGCAGCTGGTTGCGCACGGAATTGACCTGCGTGTTGATCTCGGTCAGCGCGCGGTTGGAGTCGTAGTTCAGCCGCAGCGTGGCGGTGATGGTCGACACGCCCAGGCTGCTCGATGACGACAGGTAGTCGATGCCCTGCGCCTGCGACACGGCGGCTTCGAGCGGCTGCGTGATGAAGCCCGCGACCGTGGCCGCGTCCGCGCCGTAGTAGGCGGTGCTGATGGTGACCACGCCGTTCTCGGTCTTGGGGTACTGGTTGACGGGCAGGCCCGCCAGCGCTCGCAGCCCCAGCACCACGATCAGCAGGCTCACCACCATCGCCAGCACCGGCCGGCGGATGAAGATGTCGGTGAAGTTCATGCGCGGGGCCTCACTTTTCCTGCGGCGTCGGCGCCGGGTCGTTGGATGGCTTGACGCTGTTGTCCACCGTGACCGGCGTGCCGTTCTTCAGCTTGTTCTGCCCGCTGCTCACCACCACCTGGCCGGCTTGCAGCCCCTTGACGATGGCGATCTGGTCGCCGCGCGTCGGGCCGGTCTCGATGAAGATCTGCTGCGCCACGAGCTGGGGCTTGCCGGAGGCGTCGGTGGCGCTCGCCGGTGCCGGCGTGCCTGGCGTGCCGGGCGCGCCGGCCTTGGGCGGATCGGCCGGCTTCACCACGTACACGGTCGAGCCGTAGGGGTTGTAGGTCACCGCGGTGGAGGGCAGCGTCAGGTATTCCTGCATGCCGCCGATGTCGATCTTCACGTTCGCGAACATGCCCGGCAGCAGCACCTGCCTGGGGTTGGCGATGGTGGCCTCCACCTGCACGTTGCGCGTGGCGGCGTCCACCTTGGGGCTGATCGCGTTGATCTTGCCGCTGAAGCTCTGGCCCGGGAAGGTGTCGACCGTGAGGTTCACCACTTGGCCGACCGCGAGCCCTGCGAGCTGCTGCTGCGGCAGCGTGAAGTCGACGTAGATCGGGTCCAGCGTCTGCAGCGTGACCAGCTTGTCGCCCGCGTTCACGTACTGGCCGGGGTTGAGCCCGCTGATGCCCAGGCGGCCCGCGAAGGGCGCGCGGATCGACTTCTTGGCCACGACGGCGGCCTGCTGCTCCACCTGCGCGCGCTTGGCCTTCAGGTCGTTGGTGTCGGCGTCGATCTGCGCCTGGCTCACGGCCTGCACCGCGAGCTGCGCCTGGTCGCGCTTGAGCACGGTGGCGGCCTGCGCGGCGGCGGCTTCGGCGGAGTGCAGCAGGGCGATGTCGGAGTCGGCATTGAGCTCGACCAGCAGCGCGCCGGCCTTCACGTCCTGGCCCGACTTGAAGTGCACGGTGCGCACCAGGCCCGCGACTTCGGTGCTCAGGTCGGCGCCGCGCACCGGGTTGAGCGTGCCGACGGCGGTGAACTGCGACTGCCACTGGAGCTTCTGCACTTCGGCGGTCGACACGGTCTGCGGACCCGGCTTGGGCACGGCCGCAATCAGCGCGCGGATCTGCAGGAACTTGCCGAGCGCCAGCGCGGCGACCAGCAGCAGCACGCAGCCGATCATGATGATCATTCTCCGGGTCATGGGTAGGCTTCTCTTCGAGTTATGGATGAGTGGTTGGGCGCGGCGGCAGGGGAGTGGGGTGCCGTCGCGGGGTCGATGGGGTCAGTTGCGGACCGGGGCCGCGGTTGCCGCGGCGGGCGTGGCGGGCACGGTCGGCGCCAGGGTCGCGTTGGCCAGCTCGGCGCGGTTCCACCAGCCGCCGCCCAGCGCCTGGAAGAGCGCGGCGGTGTCGGCATAGCGCGCGGCCTGCGCCTGCACCAGCGCGGTGTGCGTCTGCAGCCAGGCCTGCTGCGCGGTGAGCAGCGTGACGTAGCTCACCGCGCCGGCGCGGAACTGCGCGGTCGACAGGTCGAGCGACTGCCTGGCGAGCGATTCGGCCGCGGCCTGGTTCTGCAGCGCGATGGCGTCGAGCTCCAGCGCGCGCAGCGCGTCGGCCACGTTCTGGAAGGCGCCGAGCACGGTGTTGCGGTACTGCGCCGCCGCCGAGTCGTAGGCCGCGACCGCGGCGCGTTGCTGCGCCCGCAGTGCACCGCCGTTGAAGATCGGCTGCGTGAGCCCGGCGCCGATGCTCCACAGCGTGGTCGGGCCGGTGAACAGGTCGCGCGCGCGCAGCGCGTTGTTGCCGTAGCTCGCGCTCAGCTGGATCTGCGGATAGAGGTTGGCGGTGGCCACGCCGACGGCCGCGCTGGCCTGGTGCAGCTGCGCTTCGCTGGCGCGCACGTCGGGCCGCTGGCGCGCGAGTTCGGAGGGCAGCGAGAGCGGCAGCGCCTGCGGCAGCGTGAGGCTGGCGAGGTCGAATTCGGGCAGGCCCGCCTCGGACGGCAGCCGCCCGGCGAACACCGCGAGCTGGTGGCGGGTTTGCGCCAGCGCCTTCTCGATGGGCGGCAGGGTGGCCTGGGTCTGCGCCACCTGCGTGCGCTGCTGCAGCACGATCGACTTGGGGATCGCGCCGGTGTCGAACTGCTTTTCGATCACGTTGAGCTGCTCGGTCTGCGCCTGCAGCACTTCGCGCGCGGCCTGCAACTGCGCGCGCAGCGAGGCCTCGCGGATGGCGGTGGTCACCAGGTTGGAGGTGAGCGTGAGGTAGACCGCCTCCACCTGGTAGCGCTGCGTGTCGACGGCGGCCTGCGCGCCTTCTATCTGGCGGCGCGTGCCGCCGAACACGTCGAGGTTGTAGGAGACGTTGACGCTGGCGTTGTACAGCGTGAGCAACTGGCCGCCGGGCACCTGGCTGGTGATTTCGGAAGCGCGCTCGCGCTGCGCGCCGAGCTGGGCCGAGACCTGCGGCCACAGGCTGCCGGTCCTGGCCTCGTAGGTGGCCTCGGCCTGGCGCAGCGCGGCCTGGGCCGACGCGAGCGTGGGGCTCTGGGCCAGCGATGCGCGGATCAGCCGGTCGAGCGGCTCGGAGCGGAACACGTCCCACCACTGGGCGGGGATGTCGCGGCCGGCCACCAGCTCCTGTGCCTGGCCGGACGGGCCTTCTGCCTGCGCCGTGCGCGCGGGCACTGGCGCGGGCGTGTAGTCAGGCCCCTGGGCGGCGGCGGGCAGCTCCGGGGTCTTGAAGTCCGGGCCGACCGCGCAGGCGCCCAGCAGCAGGGCGGTGCCGAGCAGGGCACCTTGAACGGGCCACCTGGCGAGCCGGCGCGCGGCAACCGCGCGCGGCTCGACGGGGTGATCCTCCGACGCTTTGTTTTCTTGGATATGCATGGGGCAGCGGTTGTACACCCGGAAACGCCGGGAGACCTGACTCTTTCGTGAATCTCGCAGCAATCGCTTCATGCCGCGAGGCCGGCGCGACGAAATTGGCATTACCCGGCGCGAAATGCATCGGCGCGGCGTCAAGTGCGGGCGGACGCGGCCGGCTTTTTATCGCCGGGGCCGAATCTGTTGTGTACATGGCGCCGTACTGATCGCAGCCGCCGCGATTTTCACGGGGGTCCATTCAACAACCTGGAGCATTTCCATGCAACGCAAACTTCATCGTCTCGCAGCCGTCACTCTCGCATTCGCCATGTCCGCCGGTGCCGTTTCGGCCATCGCGGCATCGGTCATGGTGGGCGGTGCACCGATGCTGCCGACCAAGGACATCATCGACAACGCCGTCAATTCGAAGGACCACACCACGCTGGTGGCCGCCGTCAAGGCCGCGGGCCTGGTCGACACCCTCAAGGGCCCGGGCCCGTTCACCGTGTTCGCTCCCACCAACGCGGCCTTCGCCGCCTTGCCGGCCGGCACCGTCGACACCCTGCTCAAGCCCGAGAACAAGGACGCGCTGACCGGCGTGCTGACCTACCACGTGGTGTCGGGCAAGCTCGACGCGGCCGAGCTCAAGAAGGAAATCAAGGCCGGCAAGGGCTCCGCCGAGCTGAAGACCGTGGCCGGCGGCGTGCTCGTGGCCAAGGAAAAGAGCGGCAAGATCATGATCACCGACGAAAAGGGCGGTACCGCCACGGTGACGATCCCCAACGTCTACCAGTCGAACGGCGTGATCCACGTCGTGAACAAGGTGCTGCTGCCCAAGTAAGGCGGCGCGGGAGAAGAATTAGCCGGAAATTAGATTCCGGCGAGGTCAGGTTGCAAGCAGGTTCGCAAGCGATATTCAAGTTTCTCCCTGTGGCCTGCAATCCTCTGATCCTCCCTCCTCCAGCAGGTCACCTTGAAGCCCGCCTTCGTGCGGGCTTTTTTTTGCCCGCCGTTCGTGCGGCCAGCGCGGTCAGTCCTCGTCTTCCCACTTGCCGATGACCGTGCCCAGTATGGTGAAGGCGGTGCGTATGGGCTCGTGCCTCGGGTTCAGCGGCAGCAGCCAGCGGCGCCCGTCTTCTTCCTTGTAGACCTTGCAGCTGACTTCGCCGGTGTCCTCCAGCCTGGCGACGATGCGCTCGCCGTCGGCCGGCGTCCTGAGCTGGGTGTCGACGAAGATGATCGACTCGGCGGGGTAGCTCTTGAGGTGGCCGCTGGGCGCGGTCATGCTGTCGCCGCGCATGCGCAGCGCGTAGGTCTGCAGGCTGTGGTGGGCGATGCATGGAATCCAGCGTTCGGCCCGGGGCTGGTCCGACACTTCGCGGCTGTCCCAACGCGCGGCATCCGTCCACTCGATGAGCGGCACGGTCTGCGGCGTGCGCGGGTTGTACGAAGGGCCCGCGGGCGGCGTGCGGGTCACGCGGTAAGGGCCGGGCGGCTCGTTGGCCCGGTCGCGTGCGGGGCGGACCTGGTCTTCGTCCCAGGGCGCGGGGCCGTCGCCGGTGTCGAGCCAGTTCGGGTCGGCACGGTAGGCGCGCGCCAGTGCGAGCACGCTCATCGAACGGCTGGTGTCGCCGCGCTCGATCTTCGAAATGCTCGACTGCTTGACGCCCGACACGGCTTCCGCCTGCTTCTGCGTCATCTTCGCGAATTTGCGCGCTGCAAGGGCGCGGCTGGCAATGCTGTCCATGCGCCGGGATTTAAGCTCAAATGAATATTCTGCGTGGACTCTAGAATATGAAAAACAGGGAGGAAATTGCCGTGAAACCAAGCGAGTTGGTACAGGCGCTGAGAGCCATGGGGCTCACGCAGAAGCAGATCGAGGCGAGAACAGGTATTCCGCAACCGACGATCAGCAAGATCGGCCTCGGGCGGGTGCGCGACGTGATGTCGCGCCACTACCTGGCGCTGTTGAAGGTCTATGAGCAGGAGGTGACGGGCCAGCTCGTGCAGCCGGCCCGGGTCTACACGCCGCGCAAGCGGGCCGGCGAGTGAAGCGGTGCGCCGCTTTCCATTGCCGTCGGGGCCGCGCCTCGACCGCGTGTTGTGCGTGCTGCTGGCGCTGCTGTCGGCCTTGTCCTTGATCTACGGGCTGTGCGCCGCGAGGCCGGCCTTTTCGGGCGCGGGCGTGTTCGGCCTGGCCGGTGCGCTGCAGGCCGCGATGGTGCTGCTGGACGGCGATGCGCTCAGGCGCTCGCGTGCGGTTCGGGCGGCGTTAAGGCGAGAGTGGCGCTGACGCGCACGCAGTCCTTGATGTGCTGCTCGCCCAGCGCGCGCAGCGCGGCATAGCCGAGCGCCGCCGAAACGATCTGCCCGGCGATGGGAACGTATTTGGTCGCCTGCTTGGCCGTCAGGCGCACGCCCGCATGCTTGGCCAGCCGGATCAGCAGGTCGCGCGTGACCAGCCGCCCCACCAGCAGGGCGCCCACCGTGGTGGCGGCTTTCTGGATGCGCTCGCGCTGGTGCGGCGCGAGCCGTTCGACCTGGGTGACCGACAGGCCGAACTCGGCGCTGATCTGCGGCACCAGCCGCGAGAGCAACGCCGCGTCGGCCATCCAGTCGACGCCGGGCAGGGGCACGGCGCTGGCCGCGGCCGCCATGAGGGCCTTGCGGCCGATCAGCCGGCGCGCGCGGTGCACGGCGGCGACGAGCTTCTCGTCACCCCGGGCCAGTTCGATGGCAGACGGCATCCAGTGCCCCTTTCAGGTTCCAGGTTGGGTCAGGCCGCGAGGGCTTCGAGCTGGTCCGACAGGGCCAGCCAGCGCTCCTCGAGGCGGCCGATTTCGTCGTTCAGTGCCTTCAGCCGCTTGCCGGCTTCGGCAATCTCGGCGGAGGGTAGCGGCTGGCTCATGCGGGCCTCGAGCGCGGTGCGCTCGGTGCCGGCGGCGGCCAGGCGTTCGTCGATCTGGGCGATCTCGCGCTTGATCGGCTTGGCCTGGTCGCTGCGCTGCTGGCGCTCCTGGGCGTCCTGCTTGCGCTGCTGCGGCGCGGCGGGCGCGGCCACCGGTGCGGCTGCTGCGGCGGCCGCCGCCGAGACGGCCTCGCGCGTGGCGACCTTGGCTTCTTCGCGCAGGCGCTTGGCTTCGTCGAGCAGGTAGCGCTGGTAGTCGTCCAGGTCGCCGTCGAAGTCGCCGACCACGCCGCGGCCGACCAGCCAGAACTCGTCGCACACCGAGCGCAGCAGCGCGCGGTCGTGGCTCACCAGCATCAGCGTGCCCTCGAACTCGTTCAGCGCCACGGCCAGGGCCTCGCGGGTGGCCAGGTCCAGGTGGTTGGTGGGTTCGTCCAGAAGCAGCAGGTTGGGGCGCTGCCACACCATCATCGCGAGCACGAGGCGGGCTTTTTCGCCGCCGCTCATGGTGCCCACGGGCTGCTTGACCATGTCGCCGCTGAAGTTGAAGCTGCCCAGAAAGCCGCGCAGGGCCTGCTCGCCGGTGGCTTCCTTGGCATTGCTGCCGAGCTCGCGCGCCATGCGCACCATGTGCTCGAGCGGGGTGTCCTGCGGGCGCAGCACATCGAGTTCCTGCTGCGCGAAGTAGCCGATGTTCAGGCCCTTGCCCTCGGTCACCTGGCCGGCCAGCGCGCCCATTTCGCGCGCGATGGTCTTCACCAGCGTCGACTTGCCCTGGCCGTTGGCGCCCAGGATGCCGATGCGCTGCCCGGCCAGCACCGAGCGGCTCACGCCGCGCAGGATGGTCTTGGGCTCTTCGTTCTCGATCTCATAGCCGAAGCTCGCGTTGGTGATCGACAGCATCGGGTTGGGAATGTTGCCGGGCTCCTTGAACTCGAAGGTGAAGTCGGCTTCGGCCAGCAGCGGCGCCACGCGCTCCATGCGCTCCAGCGCCTTGACCCGGCTCTGCGCCTGCTTGGCCTTGCTGGCCTTGGCCTTGAAGCGGTCGATGAACTTCTGCAGGTGGGCGATCTTGTCCTGCTGCTTCACGAAGGCCTGCTGCTGCTGCTCCATCTGCAGCGCGCGCATGTCCTCGAACTTGCTGTAGTTGCCGCCGTAGCGCGTGAGCTGGGCGTTGGCGATGTGCAGGGTGACGTCGGTCACGGCGTCGAGGAACTCGCGGTCGTGGCTGATGACGATCATGGTGCCGGGGTACTTCTGCAGCCAGGCTTCGAGCCAGACCAGGGCGTCCAGGTCCAGGTGATTGGTGGGTTCGTCGAGCAGCAGCAGGTCGCTCGGGCACATCAGCGCGCGGGCCAACTGCAGGCGCATGCGCCAGCCGCCCGAGAAGCTGTTGACCGGCTCGTCGACCTCGTGCGCCTTGAAGCCCAGGCCCAGGATCAGCGCCTGCGCGCGCGGCACGGCGTCGTGCTCGCCGGCGTCGGCCAGGTCGGTGTAGGCATGGGCCAGCTGCATGCCGATGTCGGCGTCGTCGGGGTTCTCGGCGTAGGCGGCCTCGATGGTGGCGAGCGCCTCGCGCAGCTCGGTGAGGCGGGTGTCGCCGCCGACCACGAAGTCGGTGGCCGACTCGTCCGTCTCGGGCATGTTCTGCGCCACCTGGGCCATGCGCCACTGCTTGGGCACGTAAAAGTCGCCGCCGTCTTCGTGCAGCGTGCCGTTGAGCAGGGCGAACAGAGTCGACTTGCCGGCGCCGTTGCGACCCACCAGGCCGACCTTTTCACCGGGGTTGAGGGTGACGGTGGCGCCGTCGAGCAGGACCTTGGCGCTGCGGCGAAGAATGACGTTTTTGAGAGTGATCATGAAAAAGAACCGTAGGGGCGATTATCCCGCCCGGCCCCTCCGGCTCGGCGAAAAGGGGCTTGGGCGCGGGGGAATCGCCCGGTAAAGGGGGATTCGCAGCCAGTTGCTGCGAGAACGCGGCTGAAAGGGGGGCGTGGACTGGCGCAGCTAACGCACGCCGGCACCGGCCCTCATGGCGCGGTGAGCGACGCCAGGGCCGCGCGTGTCACGAGCAGCACCTGGTCTTCGCCTGCGGAGGTTTCGAGCCACACCACCTCGAGATGCGGAAACGCGGCCTCGAAGTAGTCGCGCTCGTTGCCGATTTCCAGCACCAGCACCGCCTGCTCGCTCATGCGCGAAGGCGCGTCGGCGAACAGTTGGCGCACGAAATCCATGCCGTCTGCGCCGCCGGCCAGGGCCAGTTCAGGCTCGGCGCGGTATTCGGCGGGCAGCGCGGCCATGCTCGCGCTGTTGACGTAGGGCGGGTTGCACAGCACCAGGTCGTAGGGGCCGGGCAGGTTCTTCAGCCCGTCCGACTCGATCAGCGTGACGCGCGCATCCAGCTGGTGGCGGGTGACGTTGATGGCCGCCACCTCCAGCGCCGGGGTCGACAGGTCGGCCGCGTCCACGCTCACGTCCGGATAGGTGAGGGCGGCCAGCACCGCCAGGCTGCCGTTGCCGGTGCACAGGTCGAGCACGCGCCGCGTGTGTTCGCCCAGCCAGTAGTCGATGCTGCCGTCGGCAATGAGCTCGGCGATGAAGCTGCGCGGCACGATGGCGCGCTCGTCCACGTAGAAGGGCACGCCCTGCAGCCACGCTTCTTTCGTGAGGTAGGCGGCGGGCTTGCGGCTGGCGATGCGCTCGTCGATCAGCGCGGCCACCTTGGCGGCGTCGGCGGGCGACACGGGTTTGTCGGCCACGGCGTCGATGTCGTCCAGCGGCAGCTTCAGCCGCCACAGCACCAGCCAGGCGGCTTCGTCGAAGGCGTTGGCGGTGCCGTGACCGAAAGCCACGCCGGCGGCTTCGAGCTGTCCGGCGCCCGATTCGATGAGCTCGATGACGGTGCTCATGCGGCAATGGCGGCAAGCGCAGCATCTAGCTGCTTCAGCGTGCGCACGTAGATGTTCTTCAGCGTCTCGATCTCGGCCACGTCGATGTGCTCGTCGATCTTGTGGATGCTGGCGTTCACCGGGCCGAGTTCTACCACCTGCCTGCAGATTTTGGCGATGAAGCGCGCGTCGCTGGTGCCGCCGCTGGTCGACAGTTCGGTCTCGATGCCGGTCTCGTCGCGGATGGCGCCCTGCACGGCCGTGACGAGCTCGCCCGGCGTGGTCAGGAAGGGCAGGCCGCCGATGGTCCAGGCCAGCGTGCAGTCGACCTGGTGCGCGTCGAGCACGGCTTGCACGCGCTGCTGCAGCGACTCGGGCGTGGATTCGGTCGAGAAGCGGAAGTTGAAGTCGATCACCGCGCTGCCCGGGATCACGTTGCTCGCGCCGGTGCCTGCGTGGAAATTGCTGATCTGCCAGCTGGTCGGCTGGAAGTAGGGGTTGCTCGCGGCGTCCCAGCCGCCGGCGGCGTTGATGGCCACCAGTTCGGCCAGCGCGGGCGCCACGGCGTGCACCGGGTTCTTCGCCAGGTGCGGGTAGGCGATGTGGCCCTGCACGCCCTTGACAGTGAGCTTGCCGCTCATGGTGCCGCGGCGGCCGTTCTTGATCATGTCGCCGCAGCGCTCCACGGCCGTGGGCTCGCCGACAATGCAGTAGTCGATGACCTCACCGCGCGCGGCCAGCGCATTGCAGACGACGACCGTGCCGTCGACGCCGGGGCCTTCCTCATCGCTGGTGAGCAGCAGGGCCAGGGTGAGCCGGGGCTGCGGCACGGCCTGCAGGAATTCTTCGATCGAGGTGACGAATGCGGCCACCGAGGTCTTCATGTCGCAGGCGCCGCGGCCGTAGAGCTTGCCGTCGCGGTGCGTGGGCGTGAACGGGTGGCTGGTCCATTGCTCGACGGGGCCGGTGGGCACCACGTCGGTGTGGCCGGCGAACACCAGCGTCCTGGTGGCAGCTGCGGTGTCGGCCGGGCGGCGCACGGCCCAGAGGTTGGTCACGCGGAAGTCCGCCGGGCCGCTCTCGATGGTCTCCAGCGTGAAGCCCAGTTGCGCCAGCCGTTCGCCGAGGATCTGCTGGCAGCCCGCGTCGTCGGGAGTGACCGAGGGACGCGAGATGAGTTGTTCGGCGAGCTGGAGGGTGCGGGACATGTCGGAGGGCGGAGGGAGGGGCGCTGAAACTAGAAGCGGACGTCGAGCGTGATGTCCGTGAAGGTGGGTTCGTCGACCTGGTCGGTCAGGCTGCGGTCGTCGGCCGCCGCCTTGGGCGCGGCGCGGTTCTGCAGGCGCCACAGCAGGTTGGTGGGCGAGTCGGCCTGGGCCAGGCCTTCTTCGCGGGTCACGCGCTCTTCGGTGATGAGGCGGGCGATGTCTTCCTCGAAGGTCTGCGAGCCCTCGGCCATCGACTTCTCCATGGCTTCCTTGACGCCGGAGAAGTCGCCTTTTTCGATGAGTTCGGCCACCAGCGCGGTGTTGAGCATGACCTCGACCGCGGGCACCCGGCTGCCGGCCTGGGTGCGCAGCAGGCGCTGCGAGATCACGGCGCGCAGCGCGCCGCCCAGGTCGCCCAGCAGCGTGGCGCGCACCTCGACCGGATAGAAGCCCAGGATGCGGTTGAGCGCGCGGTAGCTGTTGCTGGCGTGCAGCGTGGCCACGCACAGGTGGCCCGACTGCGCGTAGGCGATGGCGGCCGTCATGGTCTCGCGGTCGCGGATTTCACCGATCTGGATCACGTCGGGCGCCTGGCGCAGCGCGTTCTTCAGCGCGACATGCAGCGAGGCGGTGTCGCTGCCCACGTCGCGCTGGTTCACCACCGACTTCTTGTTGGTGAAGGTGAACTCGATCGGCTCTTCGACCGTGATGATGTGGCCGCTGGCGTTCTCGTTGCGGTAGTCCAGCATCGAGGCCAGCGTGGTGGTCTTGCCCGCGCCCGTGGCGCCCACCATCAGGATCAGCCCGCGGCGTTCCATGATGAGCGTCTTCAGGATGTCGGGCAGGTTCAGGTCGGCAAAGCGCGGAATGGTGTGGCTGATATAGCGCACCACCACCGCATAGGAGCCGCGCTGGCGCATGGCGCTGATGCGGTAGTTGCCGGTGCCCTCGAGGGCCAGCGCCATGTTGAGCTCGCCGGTGCTCTCCAGTTCCTGGATGCGCTCGGGAGGCGCCACCTCGGACAGCAGCGCCAGCGGCGCCGTGGGCGGCAGCACCTGCGCGTTGATGGGCACGCAGTTGCCGTTGATGCGGATCAGCACCGGGGAGTGGGCCGACAGATAGATGTCGGAGGCCCTGCGCTCGGCCATCAGGCGAAGGATTCGCTCCATCATGTTCATCGGTCTCTCTCCTCGGGTGCTGTTGTTCTCTCGGGCGGAAAGGCGCTCGCTCCGGGGGAGCGGTCAGTCTCGCAGCAGGTCGTTCAGGCTGGTCTTGGAGCGGGTCTGCGCGTCGACCGTCTTGACGATGATCGCGGCGTAGGTGCTGTAGTCCTGGCCCGACTTGGTCTTCTTGGGCAGGTTGCCGCTGATGACCACGCTGCCGCTCGGCACGCGGCCGTAGGAGATTTCGCCGGTGTCGCGGTTGAAGATCGGGGTGCTCTGGCCGATGTACACGCCCATGCCGAGCACCGAGTTCTCTTCGACGATCACGCCTTCGACCACTTCGGAGCGCGCGCCGATGAAGCAGTTGTCCTCGATGATGGTCGGGTTGGCCTGCAGGGGCTCGAGCACGCCGCCCAGGCCCACGCCGCCCGACAGGTGCACGTTGGCACCGACCTGCGCGCAGGAACCCACGGTGGCCCAGGTGTCGACCATGGAGCCCTCGCCCACGTAGGCGCCGATGTTCACGTACGAGGGCATCAGGATCGCGCCCTTGGCGATGTAGCTGCCGCGGCGGGCCACCGCCGGCGGCACGATGCGCACGCCCGATTCCTTCAGCTCGCTGGCCGACAGGTGCGAGAACTTGGTCGGCACCTTGTCGTAGAAGCCGAGCGAGCCGGCCTGGATCTGCTCGTTGTCCTTCAGGCGGAACGACAGCAGCACGGCCTTCTTGATCCACTGGTGCACGGTCCACTGGCCCACGCCTTCGCGGGTGGCCACGCGCAGCTTGCCGTTGTTGAGTTCGGTGATGACGTGATCGACGGCGTCGCGCACTTCGGCCGACGAGGCGGAGGGCGAGATGTTGGCGCGGTCTTCCCACGCGGCGTCGATGATTTGTTGCAGTTGCTGGGTCATGGAGAAGGTCTCGTGTGAAAAATGGGAGCCGGGGCGCGGTTCAGCGGCGGCCGGCCGTGTTGTCGTTGCAGAAGCGGACGATGCGCTCGGCGGCCTCGACGCACTCGGCCGTCTCGGCCACCAGCGCCATGCGGATGCGGCCCCGGCCGGGGTTGGCGCTGTGGCTGGTGTCGCGCGCCAGATAGCTGCCCGGCAGAACCGTGACATTGTATTGAGCGTAGAGCGCACGGGCGAAGGCTTCGTCGTCGCCAGCCCACACCTGGGGCACGCCGGCCCAGAGGTAGAAACTGGCGTCGGGCAGCCGCACGTCGAGCACCGGTTCGAGCAGCGGCGTGACGGCCGCGAACTTGGCGCGGTACATGGCGCGGTTCTCGACCACGTGGGCCTCGTCGCCCCAGGCCGCGATGCTGGCCGCCGCCACGGTGCCGCTCATCGCGCTGCCGTGGTAGGTGCGGTAGAGCAGGAACTTCTTGATGATGGCCGCGTCGCCGGCCACGAAGCCGCTGCGCAGGCCGGGCACGTTGCTGCGCTTGGAAAGCGAGGTCAGCGCGATCAGGTTCCTGAAGTCGGGCCGGCCCAGCTTCACCGAGGCCTCCAGGCCGCTGAGCGGGGGCTCGTCGCGGAAGTAGATCTCGCTGTAGCACTCGTCGGCCGCGATCACGAAGCCGTGGCGGTCCGACAGGGCGAAGAGCTTCTTCCATTCGTCGAGCGACATCACCGCGCCGGTCGGGTTGCCCGGCGAGCACACGAACACCAGCTGGGTGCGTGCCCAGACCGCTTCGGGCACGCTGTCCCAGTCGACCGCGAAATTGCGCGCGGGAATGCTCGGTGCGTAGTACGGCTCGGCGCCCGAGAGCAGGGCCGCGCCCTCGTAGATCTGATAGAACGGATTGGGCGAGATCACCACCGGCTGCGGCGACACGGTGGCGTCGATCACGGTCTGGGCCAGCGAGAACAGCGCCTCGCGCGATCCGTTGACCGGCAGCACCTGGGTGGCCGGGTCGAGCGCCAGGCTGTAGCGGGTCTGGAGCCAGTCGGTGAAGGCGGTGCGCAGCTTCAGGTCGCCGGCGGTGGCCGGGTAGGCCGCCAGCGCGCCCAGGCTGTTGCTCAGCGCCTCCTTGATGAACGCCGGCGTGGCGTGCTTGGGTTCGCCGATTCCCAGGCTGATGGCGGGGAATTCGGGGTTGGGCGTGACGCCCGCGAACAGTTGCTTCAGCCGCTCGAAGGGATAGGGCTGCAACCTGGAGAGCAAGGGATTCATGGCCCGGATTATCGGCGACAGCCCGTGCCGCCGATGGCGGCCGGCAGGGCGTCAGCAGAGCGGGTGGTTGAACTGGCCGATCATGTTCGCGAAGTTCTGGTTGTAGCGGTTGGCCGAGTTGACGATGCTGGAGCTGCGCATGTGCGCCGGCAGCCGTGCCATCGCACCGCTTTCCTTGCGCTTGAACACGCCGTCCTTGATGTCCTTGACCATCGAGCGCGACTGGCCGATGAACTCGTTGATCTTCAGCATGCCGCCGTCGCAGACCTTGCCGCTCTTGGCCGACTGCTCGCCCATCTTCCTGCTCCAGCCCTCGGCCGACTGGGCCACCAGCGCCAGCGAAGCCTCGAAGGCAGCCAGCGCCTTGGGGTCGTTGGGCGATTCGAACAACGCATTGGCGTCGGCGTGGTTGAGCTTGCCGTGGTAGATGAGCCCGGCGCGGTAGTAGGCGGCGGTGTCTTTCGGAGCCTTCTCGAAGGCTTCCTTGGTCAGCGCCCGGTCGCGGGCGCTCAGGCCGTCGTCGAACGCGGCCTCGGCCTTCGCGACGCTGGTGAGCGCGGCCAGGTAGTCGGTGTTCATCTGGCGGGCCTTGTCGCCGTTGTCGGCAAGGTAGCCCTTGGAGTTGGCATAGTTGTTGAGCTCGCGGCTCAGCGGCGAAAGCACCTTGAGCGCGGCGGAAAACGCCTTGGCCGATTCATCGATCTCGGGCATCGGGGCGCCGATGGCCGCGGCGGTGTCGAGCTTCTTCGCCGAGCGGTCGATCAGGATGTCGTTCTGGATGTGCAGGCTGGTCAGCGGCGCCTTGGCCTGCAGCAGCGGAACCTGTTGCGCGACGTATTCCTCGCGCGCCTGCTGGAAGGAGGTGCGCAGGTTGTTCGATACGTCGACGTAGATGTTGTATTTCTCGATCTGCTGCTGCTCGGTGTCGGCGGGCGCGGCTTTGGCCTGCGGGGCCGCGCCTGTCTTGTCGGCCGGTGCCGTCTTGTCGCCGCAGCCGGCCAGCAGTGCCGATGCCGCGAAGAGCGACGCGCCCAGGGCAGTTTTCCAGTTCCAGTGATTCATTCTTTCTTCTCCTCCGTTAAAAAGAAACGCGCAGACATGCCTGGCCGGCAGGGCCGGCCAGGCGGGAATATTGGGGGGCGGCAGGGGCGCTCAGGCCGCGCCGCGCCGGTAGAAGGCCAGCGAGCCGGCCAGCGCCAGCAGCATGCCGCCGCAGGCGCGGTCGATCCAGCGGGTGGCCGACACGGTCAAAAGCCGGATCGCGCGGGCGCCGACGAAGGCGTAGGCCAGCATCACGGCCATGTCCAGGCCCGCGAATATCAGCGCAATGATCAGGTACTGCGGTGCCTGCGCAGCCGAAGGATCGATGAACTGCGGCAACAGCGCCGAGCAGAAGATGTAGCCCTTCGGGTTGGTCACCGCCACCAGGAAGGACTTGAAGAAGATCCGGCGGCTTTCGCCCGCCGTCACCGACGCGGCGGAATCGGCCGTGGGCAGGTGCAAGCCGCCCTTGGAGCGCAGCATGCGCAGGCCCAGCCAAGCGAGGTAGACCGCGCCGACCCACTTCAGCATCGAGAACCAGAACTCCGACGCCGCCAGCAGCGCGCCCAGCCCGAGCGCCACGGCGCCCACCAGCACGAAGTCGGAAAGCACCGCGCCGAGCATGCCCGGCAGCGCGCGCCGCACGCCGTGCCGCGATCCGTTGCTCAGCGCCAGCAGCACCGTGGGGCCGGGCGTGGCGATGGCGGCGAAGGCCACGATGGCGAACAGCAGGGCGGTGGCGAGCGTCATCGTGGGTCTCCTTCGCGTCAGATCTTCTTGACCAGAACCTGGCTCTTGCGGTCCCAGTTGTACTTGCGCTTGCGGGCCTCGGGCAGCCAGTCGGGGTTGACCTGCTGGAAGCCGCGCTTGAGGAACCAGTGCATGGTGCGCGTGGTGAGCACGAAGATGCTGTCCAGGCCCATGGCCTTGGCGCGGTGCTCGATGCGCTTGAGGATGCGTTCGCCGTCGCCTTGCGACTGCGTATGCGGCGACACCGTGAGCGCGGCCATCTCGGCGGTGCGCTCCTCGGGGTAGGGGTAGAGCGCCGCGCAGCCGAAGATCACGCCGTCGTGCTCGATCACCGTGTAGTGGCCCACGTCGCGCTCGATCTCGTTGCGGTCGCGCTTGACCAGCGTGCCGTCGCGCTCGAAGGGCTCGATCAGCTGCAGGATGCCGCCGATGTCGTCCACCGTGGCCTCGCGCAGGCTTTCGAGCTTCTCGTCGATCACCATGGTGCCGACGCCGTCGTGCACGTAGACCTCGAGCAGCAGCGAGCCGTCGAGCGCGAAGGGCAGGATGTGGTTGCGCTCCACGCCGGCCTTGCAGGCCTTCACGCAGTGCTGCAGGTAGAAGGCCGTGTCCGTCGGCTTCTGCGGCGGCGGCAGCGAGGCGAGCAGCTTTTCGGCGGCGTCCAGCGGCAGTTCGGTGTCGATGGGGTTGTCTTCGCTTTCGGGCAGCTCGCTGTCCATGCGGATGCCCGGGATCTCCGTCAGGAAGATCAGCTTGTCGGCCTGCAGCGAGATGGCCACGCTGGTGGCGACTTCTTCCATCGTCAGGTTGAAGGCCTCGCCGGTCGGCGAGAAGCCGAAGGGCGACATGAGCACCATCGCGCCGAAGTCGAGCGTGCGGCGGATGCCCGCCGCGTCCACCTTGCGCACCAGGCCCGAATGCTTGAAGTCGACGCCGTCGACCACGCCCACGGGGCGCGCGGTGATGAAGTTGCCGGAGATCACGCGCACCGTCGAGCCGGCCATCGGCGTGTTCGGCAGGCCCTGGCTGAAGGCGGCCTCGATCTCGTAGCGCAACTGGCCGGCGGCTTCCTGGGCGGAGTCGAGCGCCACTTCGTCGGTGATGCGGATGCCGTGCGAGTACTTTGCCTCGTGGCCCTTGGCCGCGAGCTGTTCGTTGACCTGCGGGCGGAAGCCGTGCACCAGCACGATCTTGACGCCCATGCTCTGGATCAGCGCCAGGTCTTGCGCGATGTTCTGCAGCTTGCCCGCCGCGATCGCCTCACCCGCCAGCCCGACCACGAAAGTCTTACCGCGATGCGTGTGGATGTAGGGCGCGACCGAGCGGAACCAGGGCACGAAGGTGAAATTGAAGACGGTGGACATGGGGCGTGATTGTGCATTCATGAAAAGGCGTTTGCCTGACCTGGCCGAAGTCGGGCGGCCACGCCCCGCTCGCACCGATAATCGACGGTTTGCCCGCCGCGCCGGTTCCGACGACTGTTTCCCCTTGACGACCTCGACACCCCTTCGCATCGAATTCCCCGAATCGCTTCCTGTCTCGGGCAGGCGCGACGAGATCATGGCCGCCATCTCGGCGCACCAGGTCGTGATCGTGTGCGGCGAAACCGGCTCGGGCAAGACCACGCAGCTGCCCAAGATCGCGCTTGCCCTGGGGCGCGGCAAGCTCAACGCGGAGCCGGGCAAGGGCCGGCTGATCGGCCACACGCAGCCGCGGCGCATCGCCGCCAGCTCGGTGGCCAAGCGCATCGCCGAAGAACTGAAGACGCCGCTGGGCGACGTGGTCGGCTTCAAGGTGCGCTTCCAGGACCGCCTGTCGCGCGATGCCTCGGTCAAGCTCATGACCGACGGCATCTTGCTGGCCGAGACGCAGACCGATCCGCTGCTGAAGGCCTACGACACCCTCATCATCGACGAGGCGCACGAGCGCTCGCTGAACATCGACTTCCTGCTGGGCTACCTGCGCGAGATTCTTCCGCGCCGGCCCGACCTGAAGGTGATCGTCACCTCGGCCACCATCGACGCCGACCGCTTCGCGCAGCATTTCGCCTCGGCCAAGGGGCCGGCGCCGACCATCATGGTGTCGGGCCGCACCTTCCCGGTGGAGCAGCGCTACCGCCCGTTCGAGGAGTCGCGCGAGCACGACCTGAACGACGCCATCGCCGATGCGGTCGACGAGCTCTGGCGCGACCCGCACAACGCGGGCGACATCCTGGTCTTCCTGCCCGGCGAGCGTGAAATCCGCGAGGCGGCCGACCACCTGCGCCGCCACGTCAGCCACCAGCCGCTGTTCCGCAGCGCCGAGGTGCTGCCGCTGTTCGCGCGGCTGTCGGGCCCCGAGCAGGACCGCATCTTCGAAAGCCACAACGGGCGGCGCATCGTGCTGGCCACCAACGTGGCCGAGACCTCGCTCACGGTGCCGGGCATCCGCTACGTGATCGACACCGGCACCGCGCGCGTCAAGCGCTACAGCTTCCGCAGCAAGGTCGAGCAGCTGCTGGTCGAGCCGATCAGCCAGGCCGCGGCCAACCAGCGCGCGGGGCGCTGCGGGCGGGTGGCGAACGGCATCTGCATCCGCCTGTACGACGAGAAAGACTTCGAGGGCCGCCCGCGCTTCACCGATCCGGAAATCCTGCGTTCGTCGCTGGCTGGCGTCATCCTGCGGATGAAGTCGCTGCGGCTGGGCGACGTGGCGCGTTTTCCGTTCCTCGAGGCGCCGTCGCCGCGCGCGATTGCCGACGGCTACCAGTTGCTGAACGAGCTTGGCGCGGTCGACGACGCCAACGAACTCACGCACACCGGCGCCGAGCTGTCGCGGCTGCCGCTCGACCCGCGCGTGGGCCGCATGATCCTGGAAGCCCGCGCGCGCGGCGCGCTCGAAGAAGTGCTGATCATCGCCTCGGCCCTCAGCGTTCAGGACGTGCGCGACCGCCCGATGGACGCGCAGCAGCAGGCCGACCAGGCACACTCGAAATTCGACGACGAGAAAAGCGAGTTCAGCGGCTACCTGCGGCTGTGGAAGTGGATCGCCGACGCGCGCGGCGGCCACGGCGACACCCACAAGCTCAGCAACCGCCAATACGAGCAGCTGCTGCGCCAGAACTTCATCAACATCCGCCGTGTGCGCGAGTGGCGCGACATCCACTCGCAGCTGCTCACGGTGGTCACCGAGCACAAGTGGCGCCTCAACGCCGAGCCCGCGGGCTACGAGCCGCTGCATCTGTCGATGCTCGCCGGCCTGCTGGGCAACGTGGGCTGGAAGCTCGAGGACGACGAGGCGTACCTGGGCGCGCGCGGCATCAAGTTCTACAAGCACCCGGGCGCGCACCTGAAGAAGAAGCCGGGCCGCTGGATCGTGGCGGCCGAACTGGTCGAGACCACGCGGCTCTTCGGGCGCGGCATTGCCAACATCGAACCGCAGTGGCTCGAACAGGTGGCGGGCCACCTGCTGAAGAAGCAGCTGCTCGACCCGCACTGGGAGAAGAAGGGCGCGCAGGTCTCGGCGCTGGAGCGCGCCACGCTGTACGGCCTGGTGGTCTACAGCGGGCGGCGCGTCGACTTCACCAAGGTCGATCCGGTCGCGGCGCGCGAAATATTCATCCGCGAGGCGCTGGTGGGCGGGCAGTGGGAAAGCAAGTTCCCTTTCCTCACGGCCAACCGCAAGCTGGTGCGCGAGGTCGAGGGGCTGGAGCACAAGTCGCGCCGGCAGGACGTGCTGGTCGACGACGAGCTGATCTTCGCCTTCTACGACGCGCAACTGCCCGCCGACGTGGCGAGCGGCATCACCTTCGAGAACTGGTATCGCCACGCCTCCAGGGAGCAGCCGCGCCTGCTTTACCTGACGCGCGACGAGCTGATGCGCCATCAGGCGGCGGGCATCACGACCCAGTCGTTCCCGCCGACGCTGCGCCTGGGCGGCGTGGATTGCGCCGCGAGCTACCTGCACGAGCCGGGCGACGCGAAGGACGGCCTCACGGTCAGCGTGCCGCTGTTCGTGCTCAACCAGGTGAGCGAGGAGCGCTGCGAGTGGCTGGTGACGGGCATGCTCAAGGACAAGATCCAGGCGCTGCTCAAGAGCCTGCCGCAGCGCCCGCGTTCGCGGCTGGTGCCTTTGCCCGAATCGGCCGGCAAGCTGGCGGAAGAGTTGTCCGCGCCGGAGCTGTTCGGCACCGGCTCGCTGACCGACGTGCTGCTCAAGCGCGTGCGCGACATGACCAGCATCGACGTCAAGCGCGCCGACTTCAAGCTCGACATGCTGCCGCCGCATCTGTTCATGAACCTGCGGGTGATCGACGAGCACGGGCGTCAGTTGGGCATGGGGCGCAATCTTGGTGCGCTGAAGGCCGAACTCGGTGCGCAGGCGCGCGGCGCGTTCCAGGCGCTGGCGGGGCTGAACGTGAAGGCGTCACCGGACAGGAAGGAAGCAGCCTCGCCGGAACAGGGCTCCAGGGCCCCAGCCAAGGCTGCCAGCGCATCAGCCGCCGCCGCGTTGCCGGCCGGCCAGCGCTACACGGGCTGGACCTTCGGCGAACTGCCCGAACTGATGGAAGTGCGGCGCGGCTCGCAGTCGCTGATCGGCTTCCCGGCGCTGCGCGACGAAGGGGACGCCGTGACCATCGAGGTGTTCGACGAGCCGGCCGTGGCCGCAGCCAAGCACCGCGCCGGCCTGCGCCGCCTGTTCGCGCTGCAGCTGAAAGACGCGCTCAAGTACCTCGAGAAGAACATCCCGGACCTGCAGAAGATGTCGGTGGCGTACATGCCGCTGGGCACGTCGGAGGAGCTGCGCACCCAGATCATCGACGTGGCGATCGACCGTGCCTTCCTGCAGGAGCCGCTGCCGACCGACGAATTCGCGTTCAGGAAGCGGCTCGACGAAGGCCGTGGCCGGCTCACGCTGATCGCGAACGAAGTGGCGCGGCTGGCCTCGGCCATCCTCGTCGAATACGCCGCCGCGGCGCGCAAGATCAAGGACACGAAGATCCAGCCCGACGCGGTGCAGGACGCCGCGCAGCAGCTGCAGCGGCTGGTCGGCAAGCGCTTCATCGCCGATGCGCCGTGGACGCAGCTGCAGCACTTCGCGCGCTACCTCAAGGCCATCGTGCTGCGGCTCGACAAGCTGCGCGCGGACCCCGCGCGGGACGCGGCGAAGCTCGCCGAACTCAAGCCGCAAGACCAGCGCTACTGGCGCCTGGTGGCCGAGCGCAAGGGCGCGGTGGACGACCGCATGCTCGAGTTCCGCTGGCTGCTGGAGGAACTGCGCGTGAGCTTCTTCGCCCAGGAACTGCGCACGCCGCAGCCGGTGAGCGTGAAGCGGCTGGACAAGGCCTGGGCGCAGCTGCAGGCCTGAGCGCCGAGGGGCGCCGAGGCGGACGAAAAAAAGCCCGCGGATGCGGGCTTTTTCTTCATGGGCCGGCCGTTCCTATATGCGTCCCATGAGCACGAGGATGACGACGATCAGCACGATCAGGCCTACGCCGCCGCTGGGACCATAGCCCCAGGACCGGCTGTAGCCCCAGCTCGGCAGCGCGCCAATCAGTATCAGGATCAGGACGATCAGCAGAATGAACGAGAGCGACATGTTTTCTCCAGGGCGTTGTTGTGATGAACCTTCATGCTCACCCCGCCATGTCGCGCGGGGCGCCGGATAGCCGCCCCTTCGGTGGTCAGCCAACGTCCTACCGCTGGCGTCGGCGCTCTGCAGGCGTCAGAGTCGCGCGAGCCGCTCCAGGGCCGAGAGCAGCGTCTCGTCCCTCTTGGCGAAGCAGAAGCGCACCACGCGCTGGTCGAAGCCGTTGCCGTAGAACGCCGACAGCGGGATCGCCGCCACGCCGATCTCGCTCGTGAGCCAGAGGCAGAAGTCGGCCTCCGAAAGCTCGCTCACCGCCGAGATGTCGACGCACTGGAAGTAGCTGCCCTCGCTGCGCAGCAGCCTGAAGCGGGTTTTCTCGGCCAGGCCGGCGGCGAACAGGTCGCGCTTGCGCTGGTAGAAGGCGGGCAGCTCGAGGTAGGGCGCGGGCTCGGCCATGTAGCGCGCGAGCGCATGCTGCATCGGCGTGTTCACGGTGAACACGTTGAACTGGTGCACCTTGCGGAACTCGGCCATCAGCGGCGCGGGCGCCGCCACGAAGCCGACCTTCCAGCCGGTGACGTGGTAAGTCTTGCCGAAGCTGCTGACGATGAAGCTGCGCGCCGCCAGGCCCGGGAAGCGCGCCACGCTCTCGTGGCGCGCGCCGTCGAACACCATGTGCTCGTAGACCTCGTCGCTGATCACGAACACGTCGGTGGGCGCGAGCAGTTCCTCGAGCTTGCGCATCTCGGCCTCGGTCCAGACGGTGGCGCTCGGGTTGTGCGGCGTGTTGATGATGATGGCGCGCGTGCGCGGCGTGAGCGCGGCGGCGATCTTGTCGAAGTCGGGGCGGAAGGTGCCGGGGATGAGCGGCACGCGCACGACGCTGCCGCCGGCCAGCTCGATGTTGGGTACGTAGCTGTCGTAGCAGGGCTCCAGCACGATCACCTCGTCGCCCGGGCGCACCACGGCCAGGATGGCCGTGATGATGGCCTGCGTGGCACCGGCGGTGACGGTGATCTCCGTGGCCGCGCTGTAGCCGTGGCCGTAGAGGGCAGAGATCTTGGCGGCGATGGCCTCGCGCAGCGCCGGAATGCCCGGCATCGGCGGGTACTGGTTGTGGCCGGCGGCCATGGCCGCCGTCACGTCCTCGAGCAGCTTCGGGTCGCAGTTGAAGTCCGGAAAGCCCTGGCCGAGGTTGACCGCGTTCTTCTCGGCCGCCAGCGTCGACATGACCGTGAAGATGGTGGTGCCGACGGAGGGCAGCTTGGTGCCCACTTCGGGCGTGCGCGGGGACGTGCTCATGATGTTCGTGATTTCTTCAACTGTTATTCAGCATGCCACTTGCTCGTCGCTGCCCCTTCCGGAAACACCGCGGAACCGGCTTTGCCGGGCCGCTGGTGTTGCCCCCGGAAGGGGGATGGCGAAGCGACACGAAGTGCGCGAAGCCTGGGGGTGATCCTGTTTACAGCTCGTAATCTTGTTGGTGGCCGCTGAGGGCTTTGGCGATCAGGTTGCGGTCGAGGCGGTCGGAGAGCAGCTCGGCGAACTTGAAGACGAAGTTGCGCAGGTAGGCGCTGCGCTTGAAGGCGACGCGGGCAATATTCTGGCCGAACACATGGCCCATGGGGCGCACCACGAGGTCGGCGTTCGACTCGTCCCGCACCGCCATCTCGGCCACGATGCCCACGCCCAGGCCGAGGCGCACGTAGGTCTTGATCACGTCGGAGTCGATGGCTTCGAGCGCGATGCGCGGCGTGAGCTTCTTCTGCGCGAAGGCGTGGTCGATGCGCGTGCGGCCGGTGAACGACGGGTGGTAGGTGATGATCGGCTCGCTGGCCAGGTCTTCGAGCGAGATGCGCTCCTTGGCCGCCAGCGGATGGTCCTTGGGCAGCACCAGCACGTGCTGCCATTCGTAGCAGGGCAGCGTCACCAGTTCGGCGTAGCCGTCGAGCGATTCGGTGGCGATGCCGATTTCCGCGATCTCGTCGATCACCATCCGCGCCACCTGGTCGGGCGAGCCCTGGTGCAGGCTCACGTTGACCTTCGGGTAGGCCTCGCGCAGGTTGGCCACGGGCACCGGCAGCACGTAGCGCGCCTGGGTGTGGGTGGTGGCGATGGAAAGGGTGCCGCTGTCCTGCGCGCTGAACTGCTCGCCGATGCGCTTGAGGTTGCCCACCTCGCGCATGATGAGCTCGATGCTGGCAATGACATGCTGGCCCGGCTCGGTCACGCGCTTGAGCCGCTTGCCGTGGCGCGCGAAGATTTCAACGCCCAGTTCTTCCTCGAGCTCGATGATGGCCTTGGAGACACCGGGCTGCGAGGTGTGGAGCGCCTTGGCCGCTTCGGTGAGGTTCAGGTTGCGCCGCACGGCTTCCTGAACAAACTTGAACTGATGCAGATTCATATCAAATTCCGTCTTATTGCGGAATTCATTATGCCTTCGGAATCTATCGAAATTGCCGCAATTCAGCTTTTGATAGCAATTTTGGCCAGCAGGTCGACCAGTTCAGGCTCTTCGCCCACGATCCGGGCCAACGAGATGTCGATGGCGGGCCAGCGCTGGCGCAGCGCCTCGACCTGCAGCGGCAGGTCTTCGCGGGCGTGCTTGCCCATGCCAAGGAACAGCGGAACGAGCCGGACGGCCGTGGCGCCGGCGGTCACCAGGGCCGCCACCGCGGTGGGGAGATCGGGCGCGGCCAGCTCCATGTAGGCGCAGGCCACCAGCGCGTCCGGCGTGCGGCTGGTCACGCGCGCGGCCACGGCCTCGATGGGTTCGCGCCAGCGCTCGTCACGTGAGCCGTGCGCCAGCAGCACGATGCCCTGGACCTGCCTTCCTCGTGCCTGCGCCGTCATCGCCGAAGCACCAGCCAGCTGAATGCCGTCAACGACATCACCGAATAGATCAGCCCCGGCGCCGCCGCCGTGAGCCACGGAGACCAGTTGCCAAGGTTGCCCAGGTAGCCGAACACGTTGTTCAGCAGGAAGAAGCTGATGCCGATCATCACGCCGCCGAACACGTAGGTCGTGATGCCGGCCTGGCGGAAGTGCAGGTAGGCGAAGGGCAGGGCGAGCACCACCATCACCAGGCACGACAGCGGGTAGAACACCTTGCGCCAGAACTCGATCTCGTAGCGCTGGGCGGTCTGGCCGTTGGCGTCGAGGTGGCGGATGTAGTCGAACAGGTCGATCGTGCTCATGCGGTCGGGGCGCAGGAGGGCGACCGACACCATCTCGGCGGTCAGCGAGGTCGGCCAGTTCAGCTCGGGGAGCTTGGTGCTGACGATGTGGGCCTGGTCGGCCGAGCCCTGCGTGTCGTACTTCTGCTGGTCGACGTCGGAGAGGATCCAGTGGCCGTCGTCGCTGATGCGGGCGGAGGCCGCGAGCGTCTGCGTCTTGATGTAGCCCTTGTCGTCGAACTCGAAGATGCGCGGGCTCTTGAGCGCGCCGCCGCGGTCGATGGCCAGCACGTTCACCGCGTACGAGACATCGCCGCGCTTTTCCTTGAGCCACGCGCCGGTGTTGCCCGCCAGCGAATAGGTGCCCTGGTAGCGCGCCTTGAGCAGTTGTCCGGTGCGCTCCGAGTTCGGCGCCACGTAGTCGCCGACCGCGAAGGTCAGCACCACGAAGCTCAGGCCCAGCAGCAGCAGGGTGCGCAGCGCGCGCCAGGGGCCCAGGCCGCTGGTGCGCAGGATGGTGTATTCCGAGCTCTGCGCGAGCCGCGCCATCACGAAGATGGAGCCGATCAGCACGGTGATGGGCAGCAGCTCGTAAAGGTGGCTCGGGATCAGCAGGGCGACGTAGATCAGCGCCTGCAAGGGCCCGTAGTTCAGGCTGTCCGGCTTGCCGATGGACTGAAGTTCATCGACGAAGTCGAAGAAGAAAAAGAGGCTCAGGAAGCCCAGCGTCACGAACGCGACGGACTTCAGTACCTCCACATAGATCAGGCGTCTTATCGTTTTCACGCGGTGGGTTCGATCTTGGCTGTGGTCGCGGGCGCGGCGGCGCCGGCCTTCCTGGCGCGGCGGCCCCAGTTGTTCTGGCGCGCGCTCAACCACGCGAGGTTGATGAGGAGCACGCCGCCGTGCAGCACGAGCATGAAGCCGCCCATGCTGAAGCGGCCCGAGCTGATCCAGCTCTGGCCCAGGTTGAGCATGTTGTAGTAGATGACGAAGGCGAACAGCGCGAGCAGCAGGTTGCCACTGCGCCCGACACGCGGATTGGCGACGGAGACGTTCAGCGCCAGCAGCACGAAGTTGATGGCCGTCAGCAGCATGCCGATGCGCCAGGCGAGTTCGCCCCGGCTCATGTCGCTCGGATCGGTCAGCAGCGACAGCGTGGTGCGGGCGCGAGAGGGCGTGGCGTCGTTCGTGAGGCCGTCGCTGCCGCCGGCGCGGGTGCCGTACGTCTTGAATTCGCTGATCTTCAGGCCGGTGTTGGCCATCGGCTGTTCCAGGCGCTGCCCGTTGTTGAGCAGCAGATAGCGGGAATCGCCGATGTTCTCGATGCTGCCGCTGCGCGCCGAGGTGGTGATCTGCATGTTGCGCTCGACCGACCAGATGAAGACGTTGGTGGCCTTGGAGTTGTCCGGCGTTTCCTTGTCGATGAAGAACACCCGCACCCGGCCCGCGGATTCGCGGAACTCACCGGGCGCCACGCGCTCGATGTCGCTGCGCTGCTCGTACTGCTTGCGCATGCCGATGGTCTGCGAGTTGGCCCACGGCCAGCCGACCAGCGCCATCACCGCGATCAGGATCAGCACCGGCCAGGCGAAGCGGAACAGCGGCTGCACGAAGTCCATGAGGCCGCGGCCGCTGGAGAACCAGATCACCATTTCGCTGTCGCGGTACATGCGCGAGAGCGTGCCGACGATGGCGATGAACAGGCTCAGGCTCAGGATGGTCGGCATGTAGCCGAGCACCGTGTAGGCCATGACCAGGAACACCTCCTGCGGGTTCACACTGCCCTTGGACGCGAGCCCGAGGGTACGGATGAGCATCATGGTCATCACGATGGTGACCAGAACCACGAGGGTCGCTCCGAAGCTGCGGGACAGCTCCTTGCGTAGGGAAGAATGGAATAACATCGTTCGAGGAAAAAAAGGATTATGGACTTTCAACTCAAGACCCTCACCGTCGCCCAGGCTGCAGCCGAGAAATCCGATGTCCTGATCGTGCTCGTCGGCAGCGCTCCCCTCGCCACCAAAGACCCGCTTTCCGTGCTGGCAGCCAGTGCCCGCAAGGCCGGAGACCTGCCCGACAAGGCGGGAAAACTGCTCGCGCTTTACCGTCCGGACGACGTCGTGGCGGCCCGCGTGGTGCTCGCGGCCATCGGCGACGGCAAGCCCGGTTCGGTGCGCAGCGGCGTCGCGGCGGCGGTGAATGCGGCCAAGGCCCATGCGCCCAAGCGAGTGGTCCTGGTGTTCGCGCAACCCGCGGACGGCGCGGCGGTGGCTTGCGCCGTCACGGCGGCGGCCGACGCCAGCTATGTCTACACCACCACCAAGTCGAAGGCCGAGCCGCGCAGCATCCGGCAACTGACGGTCGGCGTGAATGACGCAACGGCTGTTACCGGCGCTTTCAACGATGCCCGTGCCACCGTGCTGGGCATCGAGCTGGCCAAGGAGTGGGGCAACCGCCCCGCCAACCACGCCACGCCCACGCTGCTGGGCGAGGCCGCCAAGGACCTGGCCAAGCTGCCGAAGATCAAGTGCGAGGTGCTGGGCCCGAAGGAAGTCGAGAAGCTCGGCATGGGCTCGTTCATGGCCGTGGCCCAGGGCTCGGCCGAGCCGCTGCGCTTCATCGTGCTGCGCTACCAGGGCGGCCCCAAGGACCAGGCCCCCGTGGTGCTGGTGGGCAAGGGCATCACCTTCGACACCGGCGGCGTCTCGCTCAAGCCGGCGGCCGAAATGGACGAGATGAAGTTCGACATGTGCGGCGCCGCGAGCGTGCTGGGCACCTTCCGCGCGCTCCGCGACATCCAGCCCGCGATCAACGTCGTCGGCCTGATCCCGTCTTGCGAGAACATGAACGACGGCCGCTCGGTCAAGCCGGGCGACGTGGTCACCAGCATGAGCGGCCAGACCATCGAGGTGCTCAACACCGACGCCGAGGGCCGCCTGATCCTGTGCGACGCGCTCACCTACGCCAAGCGCTTCGATCCCGCCGCGGTGATCGACATCGCCACGCTGACGGGCGCCTGCGTGGTGGCGCTGGGCGGCGTGCGCAGCGGCCTGTTTTCCAGCGACGAAGCGCTGGCCGCCGCGCTCGAAACCGCCGGCGAAGCTTCGCAGGACCGCTGCTGGCGCCTGCCGCTCGACGACGACTACGCCGAGGGCCTCAAGAGCAACTTCGCCGACGTGGCCAACATCGCGGGGCGTGCCGGCGGTGCCATTACCGCGGCCAAGTTCCTGCAGCGCTTTGCCGGCGACTTCGCCTGGGCCCACCTCGACATCGCGGGCACGGCCTGGAAGAGCGGGGCGGCCAAGGGTTCGACCGGGCGCCCGGTGGGGCTGCTGGTGTCGTACCTCACGAGCCGTGCCGCCGCTAACGCGCAGGCCAAGGCCCCGGCCAGGAAGGCCCGGTCCGCCAAGTGACGGAAATCGGCTTCCACTACAACGCGCCCGACAAGCTGAACTACGCCTGCCGGCTGGTTCGCAAGGCCGTCAATGCGCGCGGCCTGCGCGTCGTGGTGGTGGGTGACGCGCGCGCGCTCGACGTGGTGGATGCCGCGCTCTGGCAGCTCTCGCCGGTCGACTTCGTCGCGCATTGCCGCGGTGACGCGCCGGCCCACGTGCTGGCGCGCACGCCCGTCGTTCTTTCTTCCGACGGCGCCGACGTGGCGACGTTGCCGCACCGCGAGATGCTGGTGAACCTCGGGCTCGAGGTGCCGGCCGGCTTCGAGCGCTATGAGCGCCTCATCGACATCGTGAGCGACGAAGGCAACGACCGCCAGGTCGGCCGCTCGCGCTGGCGCCACTACGCCGACCGCGGCTACGCCATCCAGCCGCACGACTTCGCAAAGAGTTCCTGACATGGCCAGCACGCTGCGCACGCCGCCCCGTTTCGTTCCCACCCTCACCACGGTGCTCGAGATCCCGGCGGAGCCCGCGAGGCCAGAGCCGCCGCAGGCCGCGCCGGCAGCGCAGCCCGACCCGGCAAGCACCATGGCGTTGCCGCCTGCCGCGCAGTTCTCGCAGGCCGAAATCGTCAGCCTCGAGGAGCAACTTCTGCATCGTGTGCTGCAGCGTGTCGACCTCTCTTTGGAAGAGCGTTTGAGCGACACCGTGTCAGCTGCCGTTCAGCATCAACTCGACGCAATGGTGCCGCGTTTGCGCAATGAAATCGAAGCCGTTCTGCGTGCGCTGGTGATCGAGGCAATGGCCGCCGAACTCAGCGAAAACACAGGGTCTACGCCAGCTTCCGGCGCATAAATCCTCGGCTAAACTGCGCCGCAGGTCGGAAGGGCGTGAGGGTGCCGCTGGTCCGCGGCGCGAAACTTGCGAGGTCTAGCCGCCCGGATCACACGACCGGTTTTTTATTCTTTTCATCCAAGTTCTGGAGGTTCTCATGCAATTGAAATGGACTGCGGTCGCACTGGCTGCAATCACGCTTGTGGCTTGCGGCAAGAAAGAAGAAGCCGCTGCTCCCGCTGCAGCGCCCGCGCCAACGGCCGCTGCTCCGGCCGCCGCGCCTGCACCAGCACCTGCCGGGGACACGCTGGTCGTCAAGATCGGCCACGTTGCACCTACCAGCGGTCCTATCGCCCACCTGGGCAAGGACAACGAAATGGGCGCCAAGATGGCCATCGAAGACCTGAACGCCAAGGGCGTGAAGATCGGCGACAAGACCGCCAAGTTCGAACTGGTCGCCGAAGACGACGCTGGCGATCCGAAGCAGGGCACCGCAGTGGCCCAGAAGCTCGTCGACGAAAAGGTCAACGGCGTGGTCGGCCACCTGAACTCGGGCACCACCATCCCCGCCTCCAAGCTGTACAGCGACGCCGGCATTCCGCAGATCTCGCCTTCGGCCACGAACCCCAAGTACACGCGTCAAGGCTTCAAGACCACGTTCCGCGTGGTGGCTGACGACACGCAACTCGGCGGCACGCTGGGCAAGTACGCGGTCGACACGCTCAAGGGCAAGAACATCGCCGTGATCGACGACCGCACCGCCTACGGCCAGGGCGTCGCAGAAGAGTTCGAGAAGTCGGCCAAGGCTGCCGGCGCCACCATCGTGGGCCACGAATTCACCACCGACAAGTCGACCGACTTCAACGCCATCCTGACCAAGCTGAAGTCCGCCAAGCCCGACGTTCTGTTCTTCGGCGGCATGGACGCCGTCGGCGGCCCGATGCTCAAGCAGGTCAAGCAGCTCGGCCTGAACGTCAAGTTCATGGGCGGCGACGGCCTGTGCACCGGCGAACTGCCGAAGCTGGCTGGCGATGCCATCGGCGAAGACATGGTGGTGTGCGCTGAAGCAGGCGGCGTGGACGGCGACTTCAAGCAACCGCTGGAAGACTTCAAGGCCAAGTTCAAGACCAAGAACGGCGTGGAAGTGCAGATCTACGCACCGTACGTGTACGACGCGGTCAACGTGCTGGCCGAAGCCATGGTCAAGGCCGGTTCGTCCGACCCCGAAAAGTACCTGCCGGAAGTCGGCAAGGTGCAATACAAGGGCGTGACCGGCCCGATCGCCTTCGACGAAAAGGGCGACATCAAGAACGGCGCGCTGACGCTGTACACCTACAAGGGTGGTGTGCGCACGCAGATCGCCGTGGTGCGCTGAGTCGCGCGGCTGCCGCAAAAGAAAAAGGGCCTTCGGGCCCTTTTTTCATGTCCGCGTGAAGGCGGGGGTCAGAGCGGCGCGAGACCCGACGGCCGGTCGGCGTTGCAGTACTCGATGAAGGCATCGAGGTCGCGCGACTTGTCGAACACGGCATCGGCGCCCAGTGCGCCGCAGCGCGCCCGGATGTCAGCGGTGACGTAGTTGCTCAGCACCACGACCCGCTGGCCGGGCTTGCGCGTCTTGCAGCCCGCCAGCACGCCCAGGCCGGAGCCTTCCTTGAGGAACAGGTCGACGATGAGCAGTTGCCAGTCGTCAGGATGCGCCGCGATCCATGCCAGTGCGTCCGACTCGGTTTCGGCGAAGCCGACCACGCGGCCATTGACCAGGTCCTCCAGTGCCGGGACCAGGTTGTCCCTGATGGTCTTGTTGTCCTCGACGAGGAACGTGATGAGGGCCATGCCGTGGTTTCGCTTTGAGAACCAATAGCGTAGCGTGCCTGTTGCCGGCGCAGCGTAGGAGAAGGGAGACGGACGGAGAGAGCGGCGCGCGATGCGACGTTCAGTCCGCCTGTCCCGAACGGAGCTTGGCCTTTAGCTTTTCGGCCAGCGCCTGGCTCTCGTCGCGCTCGGCGGTCGCTTCGAGGCGCTTCTCGATTTCTTCGCTCAGGGCTGCGTTGACCTCGGCCAGTTTCTCGGCGGACCTAGCCAGTTTCTCCTCGAGCTGGTTCGTGTGTTCGATGGCCTGTGCCACTTCGCCGACCTGAACTTCTTCAGGCAGTTCCTGTTCGAGCACCGTGTTCACCACGGCGAGGTTGTCCGATGCCCGCTGCACGTCTGCGGCCACCTGTTCGCTCTTTTTCAGGGTGCTGTCCAGCGATGTCGTGCCACGCGGCGAGGGTTGCGGTTGTCCAGCCATCGAGGCTCCTTTGCGGGCTTGAAAGTAAAACCTTTGGATCGTACGCCAGACGAAAGTGCCTGGGGTGCCGAAGCCAGTTGTTGTAAAGCAACGCTCTTGGCGGTCATGCGGACGACAAAAAAGCCCGAGTGCTTGTGGCGACTCGGGCTTTTCCTGATCAGCAATGTTCGCGAACGGTTACGAACAATCAATCTCTGGCGGAGCAGGCGGGATTCGAACCCGCGGAGGGCTATTAACCCTCACACGCTTTCCAGGCGTGCGACTTAAACCGCTCATCCACCGCTCCTGAGCCCACGATTGTAGCAGTGTGTTCAGGCCGGATTCGAAGGTTTGCCTGCCTGGACCATGCGCATTGCCGAAGCGACGAGCGCGGCGGTCTCCGACATGTTGCTCGGCACGATCAGCGTGGTCTTGGAATCGGCCGCCACCTTGCCGTAGGCGTCGACCGCGCGCTCGGCCACCTTGAGCTGGACAGCCTGTTCGCCGCCCGGCTGGCGGATGGCCGCCGCCACGCGCTCGATGGCGTCCGCCGTGGCCGTGGCCACCGCCGTGATCGCGGCCGCCTCGCCCTGCGCATTGTTGATCTGCGCCTGCTTTTCGCCTTCCGAGCGGGCGATGAAGGCCTCGCGCTCGCCAGTGGCGATGTTGATCTGCTCCTGGCGGCGGCCTTCGGAAGCCGCGATCAGCGCACGCTTGCCGCGCTCGGCGGTGATCTGCGCCTGCATGGCCAGCAAGATTTCCTTCGGCGGCGTCAGGTCCTTGATTTCGTAGCGCAGCACCTTCACGCCCCAGTTGAGTGCGGCTTCGTCGATGGCGGCCACGACCTGGGCGTTGATGACGTCGCGTTCCTCGAAGGTCTTGTCGAGCTCGAGCTTGCCGATCACGCTGCGCAGCGACGTTTGCGCGAGTTGCGTCACCGCCACGATGTAGTTCGACGAACCGTAGCTCGCGCGCATTGGGTCGGTCACCTGGAAGTACAGGATGCCGTCGACCTGCAGCTGCGTGTTGTCGCGCGTGATGCAGATCTGGCTCGGCACGTCGAGCGGGATTTCCTTCAGGCTGTGCTTGTAGGCCACGCGGTCGATGAAGGGAATCAGGAAGTTGGGGCCGGGCGTCATGGTGCCGTGGTACTTGCCCAGGCGCTCGCGCACCCAGGCGTTCTGCTGCGGCACGAACTTGACAGACTGGCTGATGAAGATGATCGCGATGACCAGGATGATGAGAGGGACCGAAAATTCCATGGTGCGCTTCCTTTTCTGAGTTCTACGGACGTACTGACTAAACCTTGTCGACAACCAGACGGCTGCCGATCACCTCGACCACTCGGTGCTCGCCGGTCGAAGGCGCGCGGCCCGCGCGGGGCACCACCGTCCACTGCGCGCCCCTGTAGCGCACGGTGGCCGTGCCGTCGGCGTTCCACGCCTCCACGTGCACGATCTCGCCGATGTCGAGGTTCAGGTCCGGGTTGGCGCCGCTGGACGGGGCGGGCGGTCGCTTGCGTTGAATGGAATACCAGGCCAGCACGGCCCCCACGCCGATCACCGAGGCCACGATCAATTGCGTGACGATGTCGAAGCCCAGGTGTGCCGAGATTGCCGCGCCGGCGAAGCCAGCGGCCAGCAACAGCAGGTAGACCGTGCCCGAAAGCAGCTCGGCCACGATGGCTGCCCCCGCGATCAGCCACCAGACGGTGGAATTCGCCATGTTGTCGACTCCTCTTCTTGCTTGTTCGATGCGCGCCATTCTGCGGCATTGCCCCCAAGCGCTTGTCCCGCGTAGGGGTACTGGCGCCGGGCCGGCGCGGCACATGCCTGCCTCCGGCGAATGGGTTGCGGCAAGCTGACCGGATTCTTCATCTGAATTCCGTACACTTCGCGCCTCGTCTCATTGCCTGACCCGGAGCCCCGCTCATGAAATTCCGCTTTCCCATCGTCATCATCGACGAGGACTTCCGCTCCGAAAACACTTCGGGCCTCGGCATCCGCGCGCTTGCGCAAGCCATCGAGACGGAGGGCTTCGAGGTGCTGGGCGTCACGAGCTATGGCGACCTGAGCCAGTTCGCCCAGCAGCAAAGCCGCGCCAGCGCCTTCATCCTGTCGATCGACGACGAGGAATTCACCGTGGGCCCCGACCTCGATCCGGCCGTGCTGAGCCTGCGCAACTTCATCGGCGAAGTGCGCCGCAAGAACGCGGATGTGCCGATCTACATCTACGGCGAGACCAAGACCTCGCGCCACATCCCGAACGACATCCTGCGCGAGCTGCACGGCTTCATCCACATGTTCGAGGACACCCCCGAATTCGTGGCGCGCCACATCATCCGCGAGGCCAAGAGCTACCTCGAAGGCGTGCAGCCGCCGTTCTTCAAGGCGCTGATCGACTACGCGGAAGACGGCTCCTACTCGTGGCACTGCCCGGGCCATTCGGGCGGCGTGGCGTTCCTGAAGAGCCCGGTGGGACAGATGTTCCACCAGTTCTTCGGCGAGAACATGCTGCGCGCCGACGTCTGCAACGCCGTGGAAGAACTGGGCCAGCTGCTCGACCACACCGGCCCGGTCGCGGCCAGCGAGCGCAATGCGGCGCGCATCTTCAACGCCGACCACTGCTTCTTCGTGACCAACGGGACCAGCACCAGCAACAAGATGGTGTGGCACCACACGGTGGCGCCGGACGACGTGGTGGTGGTCGACCGCAACTGCCACAAGTCGATCCTGCACGCGATCATCATGACCGGCGCGATTCCGGTGTTCATGAAGCCCACGCGCAACCACTTCGGCATCATCGGCCCCATTCCCAAGAGCGAGTTCGAGCAGAGCGCCATCAAGGCCAAGATCAAGGCCAACCCGCTGCTGGCCGACGTGGACCCCGACAAGGTCAAGCCGCGCGTGATGACGCTCACGCAGTCGACCTACGACGGCGTGATCTACAACACCGAGACCATCAAGAACATGCTCGACGGCTACGTCGACACGCTGCACTTCGACGAAGCCTGGCTGCCGCATGCCGCCTTCCACCCGTTCTACGGCGCCTACCACGCAATGGGCAAGCGCCGCGTGCGGCCGAAGGAATCGCTGGTGTTCGCCACCCAGTCCACCCACAAGCTGCTCGCGGGCATCAGCCAGGCCAGCCACGTGCTGGTGCAGGACTCGCAGAACCGCCAGCTCGACCGCGACCTCTTCAATGAGGCCTACCTGATGCACTCGTCGACCAGCCCGCAGTACGCGATCATCGCGAGCTGCGACGTGGCCGCCGCCATGATGGAGCCGCCCGGCGGCACCGCGCTGGTGGAAGAGAGCATCCTGGAGGCGCTGGACTTCCGCCGCGCCATGCGCAAGGTCGAGGAAGAATTCGGCAAGGACGAGTGGTGGTTCAAGGTCTGGGGCCCCGAGAAGCTCGTCGACGAGGGCATCGGCCGCGCCGAGGACTGGATCATGCACGGCGAGAAGAACGGCCCGTCCAAGGCCAAGAGCAAGAAGTCGCCGCGCAACTGGCACGGCTTCGGCGAGCTGGCCGACGGCTTCAACATGCTCGACCCGATCAAGTCGACCATCGTGACGCCCGGCCTCGACCTGGAAGGCAACTTCGCGGAGACCGGCATCCCCGCCAGCGTGGTCACCAAGTTCCTGGCGGAGCACGGCGTGATCGTGGAGAAGACCGGGCTGTACAGCTTCTTCATCATGTTCACCATCGGCATCACCAAGGGCCGCTGGAACACGCTGCTCACGGCGCTGCAGCAGTTCAAGGACGACTACGCGCGCAACCAGCCGATGTGGCGCATCCTGCCGGAGTTCTGCCAGCAGCATCCCGGCTACGAGCGCCTCGGCCTGCGCGACCTGTGCCAGCACATCCACCAGCTGTACGCGCGCTACGACGTGGCACGCCTCACGACCGAGATGTACCTGAGCGACCTGACGCCGGCCATGAAGCCCAGCGACGCCTTCGCCCACATTGCCCACCGCAAGACCGAGCGCGTGGAGATCGACGAGCTCGAAGGGCGCATCACCACCAGCCTGATCACGCCGTACCCGCCGGGCATTCCGCTGCTGATCCCGGGCGAAGTGTTCAACAAGAAGATCGTCGACTACCTGAAGTTCTCGCGCGAGTTCAACCTGCAGTGCCCGGGCTTCGAGACCGACATCCACGGCCTGGTGGCGCGCGTCGACGAGACCGGCAAGAAGCGCTATTACGCCGACTGCGTCAAGCAGGTGAAATAGGGCCAGGGCCGGCCTAGCCTTCGCGCACCCGCATGAAGCGGGCAAAGCGGGGCAGGCCCTTCGTGGTGGTGCCGTTGTAGCGGTAGGTCACCCAGCTGCCGATGGCGGGCGGATTCTCACGCTCGGCGTCGGTCAACCCGGTGCCGAGCTTGAAGCGCTTGCCGTCGGCCATCTCGACCAGCAGCGCGCCCAGCCGCCCGGCGTGCCTGCCTTTGCCGGGCACGTGCTCGACCACGCGGGCCTCGGCGTCTTCGTAGGGCTTGACCTTCAGCAGATCGTTGTTGCGCTCGCCACGGTACTGCGAACTGCCGCGGTGGAGCATCAGCCCCTCGCCACCCATCTTCACCGTCTTGTCGAGCAGCGACTGCAGCTCTGCGTGCGTGGTCGCGCGCTCCTGCGGAACGGCCACGACCCACGGTGCGTCGGTGATGGGCAGCAGCTTGCGCAGTGCGCCCAGCCTCGCCGTGAAGTCGCCGGGCTGGTTGGGCAGGTCGAACACCATGAAGCGCATCTCGTGCCATGCGACGTCGTTGGGCATCTGGCTGCGCACCGTTGACACGGCGTGCGCGAAGCGGCCTCGTCTTGCCCACAGTTCGCCGTCGAGCGGCTGCGCGGGCAGTGCGGCGGTGAACCACGCGGGCGCCGCGATCCGCTCGCCGCCGCGAGTCCAGAGCTGCTTGCCGTCCCAGTAGCCGCGCACGCCGTCGTACTTCTCGCTCACCCAGTAGTCATTCAGCGACATGCCGGGGCGGTAGACGTCGGCCAGCATCAGCGAGGGTGCCGCCGCGCGCGCGAACGCGGCGGGCGCGGCAACCAGGCCGAAAGCGGCAAGCAGGAGGGAGCGTCGATTCAGCACGATGCTATGAAATGAATAGCTAAGCACGGCCAGCTGGCGGCCGTGCCGGGTCTTGATGGCCGGATTTACTCAGCCATCCCGCCGACCACGTTGCTGAAGCCGCCGTCCACATAGGTGATCTCGGCAGTCACGCCGCTGGCCAGGTCGCTCAGCAGGAAGGCGGCCACGTTGCCGACTTCCTCGATCGTCACGTTGCGGCGGATCGGGGAGGCGTCGGCCACGGCCGCGAGCATCTTGCCGAAGCCCTTGATGCCGCTGGCGGCCAGCGTCTTGATCGGGCCGGCGCTGATGCCGTTGACCCGCATGCCCTTCGGGCCGAGCGAGGCGGCCGTGTAGCGCACCGACGCTTCGAGCGAGGCCTTGGCCAGTCCCATGGTGTTGTAGTTGGGCAGCGCGCGCTCGGCGCCGAGGTAGGTCAGCGTGAGCAGGGCCGACTTGTCGTTGAGGTAGGGCAGGGCCGACTTGGCCATGGCCGGGAAGCTGTAGGCACTGATGTCGTGCGCGATCTTGAAGCCTTCGCGTGAGAGCCCGTCGAGGAAGTCGCCGGCGATGGACTCGCGCGGCGCGAAGCCGATGCTGTGAACGAAGCCGTCGAACTTGGGCCAGGTCTGCGCCAGATCGGCGAAGAGCTTGTCGATTTGCGCGTCGTCGCCCACATCGCAGTCGAAAATGAGTTTCGAGCCGAAGTCTGCGGCATATTCGGTGATACGGTCCTTGAATCGCTCGCCGACGTAGCTGAAGGCGAGCTCCGCGCCCTGTTCGTGACAGGCCTTGGCAATGCCATAAGCAATGGAGCGATTGCTCAATACACCAGTGATCAGCAGTTTCTTGCCGGAAAGAAAGCCCATGAAGTTGCCTCGTGAAAATCTTGGGCAGAATTCTCGCATGCGGTTTCTCTGGGCCTGGTCGTTGATGGTGTGTGCGGTTCCCGCTTGGGCTGCGCATGGATATGCACTCTGGGACGACCTGAAGTACGCGCCCGATTTCAAGGCCTTCGACTACGTCGATCCGGCGGCGCCCAAGGGCGGCGAACTGCGGCTGGTGAGCAACCTGCGCGTTTCCACCTTCGACAAGTACAACCCGTTCACCATCAAGGGCTCGGCGCCGGCCTACCTCGACAGCCTTCTGTTCGACACGCTGCTGGCCGGCTCGATGGACGAAACCGCGTCCGGCTACGGCCTGCTGGCCGAAGACGTCACCGTGGCGCCCGACCGCCGCAGCGTGACCTTCCGCCTGCGGCCCGAGGCCCGGTTCCACAACGGCATGCCGGTCGAGGCGGCCGATGTGAAGCACAGCTACGACACGCTGATCGGCCCCTACACCTCGCCCGGCTACAAGACCCTGCTGCAGGAAGTCGATGGCGCCGACGTGATCGACGCGCGCACCATCCGTTACCGCTTCAAGACGCCGAACCGCGAGCTGCCGCTGATCGTCGGCAGCCTGCCGGTGTTCAGCCGCGCGTGGGGCATGGAGAACGGCAAGGCCAAGCCCTTCGACAAGGTGGTGATGGACATTCCCATCGGCAGCGGCGCCTACAAGATCGGTCCGGTGCGCTTCGGCAAGGACATCACCTACGTGCGCGACCCCGGCTACTGGGGGCGCGACCTGCCCGTGAATCGCGGCTCGCACAATTTCGACCGCATCACCGTGAAGATCTACAAGGACAACACGGCCCGGCTCGAGGCGCTGAAGGCGGGCGAGTTCGACATGATGAGCTTCTACTCGGCCGGCGACTGGGCGCGGCGGGTCAACGGCAAGCGCTTCAACACCGGGGAACTGGTGAAGCGCGAGTTCCAGCACAGGAAGCCCGCGGGCTTCCAGAGCTTCGTGCTCAACAGCCGCCGCGAGAAGCTCAAGGACCCGCGCGTGCGCGAGGCGCTGGGCCTGGCGCTCGACTACGAATGGATGAACCGGCAGATGTTCTACGGCGGCTATCCGCGCGTGAAAGACCTGTTCGGCAACACCGACTGCGAGGCCCAGGGCCTGCCGTCCCCGGAAGAAAAAGCCCTGCTCGAACCCTGGCGCGGCAAGATCCCGGACGCGAGCTTCGGGCCGATGTACACGCCGCCCACCACGGAGGGCGAGGGCCACTCGCTGCGCAACAACCTGCGCCGCGCACGGGACCTGCTGAAGGAGGCCGGGTGGGAATACCGCGACGGCGCGCTGCGCAACGCCAAGGGCGACGCCATGACGCTCGAGTACCTCGACAGCAAGGAAGGCGGCGTGCGCACGGTGTCGCCGTGGGTCCGCAACCTCGAGAAGCTCGGCATCACGCTGAACTTCGCGACGGTCGATTTCGCGCTCTACCAGGAGCGGCTCGACCGCTTCGAGTTCGACATCACCACCATCAACTTCCCTGGCACCAACAACCCGGGCCAGTCATTGCTCGAAATCTTCGGCAGCAAGGCGGCCAGGACGGAAAGCTCGGGCAATTACATGGGCGTTTCGACCCCGGCGGTCGATGCCCTGCTCAAGGACATCGTCGATGCCGACACCAAGGCCGAGCTGATGCCTGCCTGCCGCGCGCTGGACCGCGTCATCATGCACAGCCACTACCTGATCCCCCAGTGGACGCTGACCTCGCACCGCATCGTCTACGACGACTGGCGCCTGGCGTTCAAGTCTCCGATGCCGCCCTATGCCGGCGGTGAAGACTGGGTCATGGGCACCTGGTGGGCCAGGCAGCCGCAGAAGCAATCGAACAAGTAGAAGAGAAGGAAACAGCCAGTGCTCTCCTATGTCCTCAAGCGGTTGCTGTTGTTCATTCCGACCTTGCTCGGTGTCCTGCTCGTCACTTTCCTGGTCATCCAGTTCGTGCCCGGCGGGCCGGTCGAGCAGTACCTGGCCGAAGCCAAGACGGCGGGGCGCGGCGGCGGAGGCGGCGGTTTCGAATCGGGTGGCGGCAGCTACCGGGGCAACCAGGGGGTGGACCCCAAGCGCCTGGAGCAGATCAAGGCGCTCTATGGCTTCGACAAGCCGCCGCACGAGCGCCTGTGGCAGATGCTCGGGCAGTTCGCGCGCTTCGACCTGGGCAAGAGCTTCTTCCAGAACAAGGATGTCTGGACGCTGATCCTCGAAAAGCTGCCGGTGTCGATCAGCCTGGGCCTGTGGACCTTCTTCATCAGCTATGGCGTGGCGGTGCCGCTGGGCGTTGCCAAGGCGGTGAGGGCGGGCACGCGCTTCGACCTGATCAGCACGCTGATCGTGCTGATCGGCTATGCCATTCCGGGTTTCGTGCTCGGGGTGGCGCTGCTGGTGATCTTCGGCGGGCAGTTGCAGTGGTTCCCGCTGCGCGGGCTGACCTCGGCCAACTGGGACGAGCTCGGCTGGGGAGCGCGCATCGTCGACTACCTGTGGCACATCACCCTTCCGGTGACGGCCATGGTGCTCGGCAGTTTCGCGGTGACCGCGATGCTCACCAAGAACGCTTTCCTCGAGGAAATCCGCAAGCAATATGTGCTGACCGCGCGGGCCAAGGGCCTGGGCGAGCGGCAGGTGCTCTGGAAGCACGTGTTCCGCAATGCGCTGATCCCGATCATCACGGGCCTGCCGTCGGCGTTCATCGGCGCCTTCTTCGCGGGCTCGCTGCTCATCGAGACCCTGTTCTCGCTCGACGGACTGGGCCTGCTGGGCTACGAGAGCGTGATCCGGCGCGACTATCCGGTGGTGCTGGGCACGCTGTACCTCTTCACGCTGATCGGCTTGGTGACGAAGCTGATTTCCGATCTCTGCTACGTATGGGTGGACCCGCGTGTCAAATTCGAATGAGCACTGGCTCGCCCCCAGGCTGCGCGCACTTCGTGTCGCTTCGCCTTCCCCCTACCGGGGGCAACACCTGCGGCCCGGCAAAGCCGGTTCCGCGGTGTTTCTGGAATGGGCTTTGCCGAATGCAGCCGCGGCGGGGTTGTTGCACCCATGGTGAGCGGCTCTACCCATATCTCGCCCGGCCGCCGCGCCTGGCTTCGCTTCAAGCGCAACCGGCTCGGTTTCTGGAGCCTGGTGCTCTTCACCATCATGGTGGTGCTCAGCCTGTTCGCCGAGGTGCTGTCGACCGACAAGCCGCTGGTGCTGCGCTACGAAGGCCGCACTTATTTCCCGGTGCTGCGCGACTACTCCGAGAAGACTTTCGGCGGCGACTTCGAGACGCCCGCCGACTACCTCGACCCCTACATCCGCGACCGGATCACCAAGGGCGACAACTGGGCGATCTACGCGCCCAACCCGTACGGCCCGAAGACGCTCAACTACTTTGCCAAGGCGCCCAGTCCGGCAGCCCCGACGGCCGACAACATCTTCGGCACCGACGACCGCGGCCGCGACCTGCTCGCGCAGCTGATCTACGGTTTTCGCGTGAGCGTGCTGTTCGGCCTGGCGCTCACTGCCATCGGCACGGTGCTGGGGGTGGCGGCGGGGGCGGTGCAGGGCTATTTCGCGGGCAAGACCGACCTCGCGTTCCAGCGCTTCATCGAAATCTGGAGCTCGATGCCGGAGCTCTACCTGCTGATCATCTTCAGCGCGATCTTCGCGCCCAGCGTGGCGCTGCTGCTCATCCTGCTGAGCCTGTTCGGCTGGATGGGGCTGGCCGACTATGTACGCGCCGAGTTCCTGCGCAACCGCCAGATGGACTACGTGCGTGCCGCGCGCGCCTTGGGCGTGAGCAACCTGCAGATCATGTGGCGCCACATCCTGCCCAACAGCATGGTGCCGGTCGTCACCTTCCTGCCGTTCCGCATGAGCGCGGCCATCCTGGCGCTGACATCGCTCGATTTCCTCGGCCTCGGGGTGCCGCCGGGCACGCCGTCTCTCGGCGAACTGCTGAGCCAGGGCAAGGCCAACATCGACGCCTGGTGGATTTCCATTTCCACCTTCGGCGTGCTGGTCGTCACGCTGATGCTGCTGACTTTCATGGGCGACGCGCTGCGCGACGCGCTGGACCCGCGCAAGGCTGACAAGTGATGAGCGAGAACAACAACACCAAAACCGGCCAGCCCCTGATCGACGTGAAGGGCTTGCGCGTCGCGTTCGGCGGCAAGGAAGTGGTGCACGGCATCGACTTCCAGATCGCCACGGGTGAAAAGCTGGCGCTCGTCGGCGAGTCGGGATCGGGCAAGACCGTCACCGCGCTGTCGCTGCTGCGGCTGGTGCAGAACGCCGACGTGGCCGGCGAGGCGCGGCTCTTCGGCCCGCAGCGCGAGCAAGCGCCGCGCGACCTGTTGTCGATTCCGGAGCGCGAGTTGCGCGGCATCCGCGGCAAGGAGATCGCGATGATCTTCCAGGAGCCGATGACCGCGCTCAACGCGCTCTACAGCGTGGGCGACCAGATTGCCGAGGTGCTCGAGCTGCACGAAGCGTTGTCGGCCCGCGCCGCGCAGGCGGCGGCAGTGCAGTTGCTGGCCGACACCGGCATTCCCGAGCCGGCGCGGCGGGCGAGGGCGTTTCCGCACCAGTTGTCGGGCGGCCAGCGTCAGCGCGCGATGATCGCGATGGCGCTCGCCTGCAAGCCGCGCCTGCTGCTGGCCGACGAACCGACCACGGCACTCGACGTGACGGTGCGCGCGCAGATTCTGGAGCTGCTCGCCGATCTGCAGCGCAAATACGGCATGGCCGTGCTGCTGATCACGCACGACCTGAACCTGGTGCGCCGCTTCGCCGACCGCGTGGTCGTGATGGAGAACGGGCACATCGTCGAGCACGGCGCCGTGGCCCCGGTGTTCGATGCGCCGCAGCACCCCTATACCCGCAAGCTGATAGACAGCCATCCGACGCGCGACGTCGCCGCAGTGGCGGCCAGCCCTGGCGCCTTGCCGGTGCTCGAAGCCAAGGCGCTGCGCGTGATCTATCCAGTGCCGAAGCCCGGCATCGGCGGCTGGTTCAGCAAGGGCGAGTTCGTGGCGGTGCAGGGTGCGGATTTCCGCATCGTGCCGGGCGAGACGCTGGGCGTGGTCGGCGAGTCGGGCTCGGGCAAGTCGACGCTCGCGCTGGCGGCGCTGGGCCTGCTGAAGCACCAGGGAGCGCTGAAGATTGCCGGCAAGGACTGGGCGGTCGACCGCGCGTCCGACCTGCGCTTGCGCCGGGTGATGCAGGTCGTGTTCCAGGACCCGTTCTCGTCGCTGTCGCCGCGCATGACGGTGGAGCAGATCGTGGGCGAGGGACTGCGCGTGCATGCGCCCGAACTCGACGCCGAGGCGCGCCGGACCCGTGCGCTCGCCGCGCTGGCCGACGTGGGGCTGACCGAATCGCAGTTTCCGTCGCTGCTCGACCGCTATCCGCATGAATTCTCTGGCGGGCAACGGCAGCGGCTGGCCATTGCGCGGGCGCTGATCGTCGATCCGCAGCTGCTGGTGCTCGACGAGCCGACCAGCGCGCTCGACGTGACGATCCAGAAGCAGGTGCTGGGCCTGTTGCAGCGGCTGCAGCGCGAGCGCGGGCTGAGCTACCTGCTGATCACGCACGACGTGGAGGTGATCCGGGCCATGGCCCATCAGGTCATCGTGATGAAGGACGGAGCCATTCTGGAAAACGGGCCTGTCGAGCGCGTGCTCGACGAGCCCGAGCATCCCTATACAAAAAAACTGGTGGCCGCCGCGCTGCTGGAATAAACGGAGCAAGCAAGAAATGTCGGAAACCGGACGCGACCGGCGCGAGGCCTGGCGCGCGGCGCTGGCCTGCATGGTCACCCTCGCGGTGGCAATGGGCCTTGGGCGCTTTGCCTTCACGCCCATGCTGCCCATCATGCTTCACGAGGGAAAGCTGGAGCTGGCGGCCGGCGGGGTGTTGGCGTCGCTCAATTACCTGGGCTATTTCCTGGGGGCGGTCACTTGCGCGGCCATCGGCGTCAAGGCGTCGACCATGGTGCGCGGCGGGCTGGTCGCCACGGCGCTGCTGCTGATCGGCATGGGTCTGTTGCACAGTTTCACCAGTTGGGGCGTGCTGCGCTGGACCGCGGGGGTGATGAGCGCGTGGGTTTTCGTCTTCGCGTCGGGCTGGGGGTTGCGAAGGCTGGCCGAGACCAATGCGCCCACGTTGGGCGGCGTGATCTACACCGGTCCCGGCATCGGGATCGCGATGACCGGCTTGCTGGGCGGCGCGCTCGGACGGTGGGGCTCCGAGGCCGGGTGGATCGGGCTGGGCCTGCTGGCTTTCGTGCTGATCGCGGTGATCTGGCGGGTTTTCGACGACGGGCAACTGGCGTTGTCCAAAGGCGCCGCGTTGGTTGCTGATTCGCGCGCGACGGCGACGGGTATGGATCGCAGCGATGCGATCTGGCTGGTGTCGCTCTACGGGCTGGCCGGCTTCGGCTACATCATCACGGCCACTTTCCTGCCGGTGATCGCGCGCCAGGCGCTGCCCGGTTCGTCGTGGCCGGACTATTTCTGGCCGCTGTTCGGGCTGGCCGTCATTCCAGGGGCACTGATCGGTGCCCGCGCGCCGACGCATTGGGACAACCGGCTGTTGCTGGCGGTGGCTTACGCATTGCAGGCGCTCGGCGTGGTGCTGTCGGTCGTCTGGCCGACGATCGTCGGGTTCGCCTTCGGCAGCTTGCTGCTGGGCATGCCATTTACCGCCATCACCCTTTTCGCGGTGCGGGAAGCACGGCGGCTGCGCGGAAACGCGGCGGCAGGGCTGATCGGCTATGCCACGGCGTCGTATGGGGTGGGGCAGATCGTCGGGCCGCTCTTTGCGGCGCCGCTCGCGCAGCGCACCGGCTCTTTCCAGCTGCCGTTGCTGGTCGCGGCGGCTGCCCTGGCGCTCGGATCGGTCTTATTTGCGGTGGTCTGGTCCAAATCTCGGCGTCTGGTGGCAGTTTGAGTGGTCGAGGCCCTTCATTTATCACGTGAATAGCATATAATTCGAGGCTCACGACCAAACGGGCGGGTACCAACCGCCCGTTTTTTTTGGTCTATGCATTCTCGAGCTTTTGGCTTTATTCATGCAGGTGGCACCCACGGCGGGCGGGTGACACGGAAACCGATTCTTAAAAAGGCTTTTTCGAACACGTGGCATTGCAGCAAATAGTGGAACAAACCGTAGCCGGTCTGGGCTACGACCTGGTAGAGATCGAGCGCTCCGCCGGGGGATTGCTGCGCGTGACGATTGATTTGCCCTGGACGGCCCCCACCTCCGAAGCTGTGGCTGCCGGCGTGCCCGAGCCCTTCGTGACGGTGGAAGACTGCGAGAAGGTGACCCGCCAGCTGCAGTTCGCGCTGGAGGTCGATGGTGTCGATTACAAGCGGCTCGAGGTGTCCTCGCCGGGTATCGACCGTCCGCTGCGCAATGAGCAGGATTTCGAACGTTTTGTGGGCGAGGTGATCGACATCACGCTCAAGGCGCCCATGGGCGCCGCCGCGGCGGGCCAGGTGTCGGCCAGCCGCAAGAAGTTTCGCGGCACGCTGGAGCGTGCTGCAGTGGCAGAGGGGGCTGACGCAGCCCCGGGCTGGCAAATCGTCTGGAGCGAGGCGCCGGAACCCAAGCCGGGTCAAAAAGTGAGCAAGAAGCGCGCGCCTGCACCGTTGCATGCGCTGGGCTTCGTGCTGGACGAGCTGCGCGAGGCGCGGCTCGCGCCCATTGTGGATTTCAAGGGCCGCAAGGCCAAAACCCAACCGGGTTTTTCGGATATTGACGACGGAACGCAAGTTCCGGAATGACAGAGGAGTGGTGGCATGAATCGCGAAATGTTGATGTTGGTGGATGCGATCTCGCGCGAGAAGAACGTCGAGCGTGACGTCGTCTTCGGCGCGGTCGAGTCCGCGCTGGCGCAAGCCACCAAGAAGCTCCATCAGGGCGACGTGGACATCCGCGTCTCGGTCGACCGCGACAGCGGCGACTATGAAACCTTCCGACGCTGGCACGTCGTCCCGGACGAAGCCGGCCTGCAACTGCCCGACCAGGAAATCCTGCTTTTCGAAGCCAAGGAAGAAATGTCGGACATCGAGGTCGGCGAGTACATCGAGGAAGCGGTCGAGTCGGTGCCGATCGGCCGTATCGGTGCCATGGCCGCCAAGCAGGTCATCCTGCAGAAGATCCGCGATGCCGAGCGCGAGATGCTGCTCAACGACTTCATGTCGCGCGGCGACAAGATCTTCGTGGGCACCGTCAAGCGCCTGGACAAGGGCGACATCATCGTCGAGGCCGGCCGTGTCGAAGGCCGCCTGCGCCGCAGCGAGATGATCGCCAAGGAAAACCTGCGCAATGGCGACCGCGTGCGCGCCATGATCATGGAAGTCGACCTGACGCTGCGCGGCGCGCCGATCATCCTTTCGCGCTCCGCTCCCGAGTTCATGGTCGAGCTGTTCCGCCAGGAAGTGCCCGAGATCGAGCAGGGCCTGCTCGAAATCAAGAGCTGCGCCCGCGACCCCGGTTCGCGCGCCAAGATCGCCGTGCTCTCGCACGACAAGCGTGTCGACCCGATCGGCACCTGCGTCGGCGTGCGCGGCACCCGCGTGAACGCCGTGACCAACGAACTCGCCGGCGAGCGTGTCGACATCGTGCTGTGGAGCGAAGACCCGGCCCAGTTCGTGATCGGTGCGCTGGCTCCGGCCAACGTGTCGTCGATCGTGGTGGACGAAGAAAAGCACGCCATGGACGTGGTGGTCGACGAGGAAAACCTCGCCATCGCCATCGGCCGCGGCGGCCAGAACGTGCGCCTGGCTTCCGACCTCACCGGCTGGAAGATCAACATCATGGACGCCAACGAGTCGGCCCAGAAGCAGGCGACCGAGACCGATGCCAGCCGCAAGCTCTTCATGGAAAAGCTCGACGTCGACGAGGAAATCGCCGACATCCTCATCTCCGAAGGCTTCAACAGCCTCGAGGAAGTCGCGTACGTGCCGATTTCCGAAATGCTGGAGATCGAGGCATTCGACGAAGACACCATCAACGAGCTGCGCGCGCGTGCCAAGGATGCGCTGCTGACCATGGAAATCGCCAAGGAAGAGGGCGTCGAGGCCCAGTCGCAGGTTTCACAGAACCTGCACGACCTCGAAGGGCTCGACCCCGAGCTGATTCCCAAGCTGATCGCAGCGGGTGTGAACACCCGTGACGATCTTGCCGACCTCGCGGTCGATGAACTCACCGAGATCACCGGCCAAAGCGCCGATGACGCCAAAGCCCTCATCTTGAAAGCCCGCGAACATTGGTTCGCCGGCCAAGAGTGACGGTCATGGAGGCACGAAACCAATATGTCCAGTACCACTGTCGCCGAGTTCGCGAACGAGCTCAAGAAGACTCCCGAAACCCTGCTTGACCAGCTCAAGAGCGCAGGCGTGCCCAAAGCGGCCGTCACCGATGCGCTCACCGAGGCTGACAAGCAGCGCCTGCTTGGCCACCTCAAGGCCAGCCACGGCACTGTCGAGCCCGAGCGCAAGAAGATCACGCTGACCAAGAAGTCGACCAGCGAGATCAAGCAGGCCGACGCCACAGGCCGCGCCCGCACCATCCAGGTCGAGGTGCGCAAGAAGCGCACCTTCATCCAGCGCGACGACGGCCATCCGGCTTCGCCCGAGGCTGCGCCACAGGCGGCTGAAGCGCCCGCCGCGGCACCCGCCGCTCCCCGCGTCGACGAGGCCGAACTGGCCCGCCGCGAGGAAGAGGCGCGCCGCCAGGCCGAACTGATCCGCCGCCAGGAAGAAGAACTGGCCGAGAAGCGCCGCCTGCGCGAAGAAGCCGAAGCCCGCGAACGCGAACAGGCCGAGAAGGCCGAGCGCGCCGAGAAGGCCGAGCAGGAAGCTGCGCGCGCCGCCGCCGAGAAGAAGGCCGCCGCCGAGGCAGCCGCTCTCGCCGCCGCCGCCAAGAGCACCCCCGCCAAGCCGGCTGCGCCCGCACCTGCTCCCGCAGTGACGGCAGCGGCCGCCGCGGCAGCCGCCGCCGAGCAGCAGGCTGCCGACACCAAGCTCGCCGCGCAGAACGCCGCCGCGCAAGCCAAGGAAGACGCGAAGGCCAAGGCCGCCGCCGAATCGAAGGCCCGTGCCGACGAAGAAGCCGCTCGCGCCAAGGACCTCGACGAGCGCCGCCGCAAGGCCCTGGCCGAAGCCGAAGCCATTCGCGCCATGATGAACGCACCGGCCCGCGTGCTGGTGCCGCACAAGGCGCCCGAGAAGCCGCAGCCCGAAAAGGCCGCGGTCAAGGGCACGCTGCACAAGCCGGCCACGCCTGCGGCTCGCCCCGGCGCGCCTGCGGCGCCCGGCGCCGCGGCCGCACCCGGCGCTGCAGCCGGTGCCGGCAAGGAAGTCAAGTCCGCCAAGCTCTCCTCGAGCTGGGCCGGCGATCCTGCCAAGAAGAAGGAAATCAAGACCCGCGGCGACGCCAGCGGCGGTGTCGGTCGCGGCAACTGGCGCGGAGGCCCGCGTGGTCGCCGTGGCAATGACCGCGGCGGTCACGACGAGCAGCATGCACCGGCCGCACCGGTCGAGGCGCGCATTCTCGAAGTGCACGTGCCCGAAACCATCACCGTGGCGGAACTCGCCCACAAGATGGCCGTCAAGGCGCAGGAAGTCATCAAGCAGCTGATGAAGCTCGGCCAGATGGCGACCATCAACCAGTCGCTCGACCAGGACACCGCAATGATCCTGGTGGAGGAAATGGGCCACAACGCGGTGGTTGCCGCGCTGGACGATCCCGAAGCCTTCACCGACGAGGACGTGTCGGCGCAAACGGCGGAAGCCCTGCCGCGCGCTCCGGTCGTGACCGTCATGGGCCACGTTGACCACGGCAAGACCTCGCTGCTGGACTACATCCGCCGCGCCAAGGTCGCCGCGGGCGAAGCCGGCGGCATCACGCAGCACATCGGCGCGTACCACGTGCAGACCGAACGCGGCATGGTGTCGTTCCTCGACACCCCGGGTCACGAGGCCTTCACGGCCATGCGTGCCCGCGGTGCGCAGGCCACCGACATCGTGATCCTGGTGGTGGCGGCCGACGACGGCGTCATGCCCCAGACCAAGGAAGCCATCAAGCACGCGAAGGCGGCGGGTGTGCCGATCGTGGTCGCGATCAACAAGATCGACAAGCCCGATGCCAATCTGGACCGCGTCAAGCAGGAACTGGTGGCAGAGGAGGTCGTGCCCGAAGAGTACGGCGGCGACGTTCCGTTCGTCGGCGTGTCGGCCAAGACCGGCCAGGGCATCGACGATCTGCTCGAGCAGGTGCTGCTGCAGGCCGAAGTGCTGGAACTCAAGGCGCCGGTGGATGCCGCCGCCAAGGGCCTCGTCATCGAAGCCCAGCTCGACAAGGGCCGCGGTCCGGTCGCCACCGTGCTGGTTCAGTCCGGCACGCTCAAGACCGGCGACGTGGTGCTGGCCGGCTCCACCTATGGCCGCGTGCGCGCCATGCTGGACGAGGACGGCAAGTCGACCAAGGCCGCCGGCCCGTCGATCCCCGTCGAAATCCAGGGTCTGACCGAAGTGCCGCAGGCGGGCGACGAGTTCATGGTGATGAGCGACGAGCGCCGTGCGCGCGAAATCGCGACCTACCGTGCCGGCAAGTTCCGCAACACCAAGCTGGCGAAGGCGCAAGCCGCGAACCTGCAGAACATGTTCACCGACCTGTCGGCCGGCGAAGTGCAGACGCTGCGCATCATCATCAAGGCCGACGTGCAGGGCTCGCAGGAAGCATTGGCCCAGTCGCTGCTCAAGCTGGCGACCGACGAGGTCAAGGTGCAGATCGTGTATGCCGGCGTGGGTGGTATCAGCGAAAGCGACATCAACCTGGCCATCGCCTCGAAGGCGGTCGTCATCGGCTTCAACGTGCGCGCCGATGCCGGTGCGCGCAAGCTGGCCGAAGGCAATGGCATCCAGCTGAACTACTACAGCATCATTTACGACGCCGTTGACGAGATCAAGGTCGCGATGTCGGGCATGCTGGCACCGGAGCGCCGCGAGGAAATCATCGGCTCGGCCGAGATCCGCACGGTGTTCGTGGCCTCGAAGATCGGTACCGTCGCAGGTTCGTACATCACCTCGGGCTCGGTTAACCGCAGTGCGCATTTCCGCCTGCTGCGCGACAACGTGGTGGTCTACACCGGCGAAATCGACTCGCTCAAGCGTCTCAAGGACGATGTGCGCGAAGTCCGCGAAGGTTTTGAGTGCGGTATCAAGCTCAAGAACTACAACGACATCAAAGAGGGCGATCAGCTCGAATTCTTCGAGATCAAGGAAATCGCCCGGACGCTGTAAGCGTTCGACGCGAGAGAGTCCATGCCGAAAAGAAAAGCCGCCGCCCCCAACCGCGCGTTCAAGGTCGCCGACCAGATCCAGCGGGATCTGACGGAACTGATCGCGCGCGAGTTGAAGGACCCGCGCGTGGGCATGGTCACGATCCAGGCGGTCGAGGTGACGCCCGACTATGCGCATGCGAAGGTCTTCTTCAGCATGCTCACGGGCGACGTGACCGAGACCACCGAAGCGCTGAACCAGGCCGCGGGCTTCCTGCGCAACGGCCTGTTCAAGCGCCTGCATATCCACACCGTGCCCACGCTGCACTTCCTGTTCGACCGCACCACCGAGCGTGCGGCCGACATGAACGCGCTCATCGCGCAGGCCGTCGCTTCGCGCTCGAAAGACGACTAGCCATGAACGCGCCACGCACACGGGTGCAGCGGCGCCCTGTGCATGGGGTGTTGTTGCTCGACAAGCCGCTGGGACTCTCCAGCAACCAGGCCTTGCAGAAGGCCAAGTGGTTGCTGCGCGCGGAAAAAGCGGGCCACACCGGCACGCTCGATCCGCTCGCGACGGGCGTCCTGCCGCTGTGCTTTGGCGCGGCCACCAAATTCAGCCAGCTCCACCTGGACGCTGACAAGACCTACGAGGCCACGGCCCGCCTGGGCGTGAAAACCGCGACCGGCGACGCCGAGGGCGAAGTCATCGCCGAGCGGCCCGTGCACGTCACGCCGGAAGACCTGGCGCGCGTCGAGGCGCAGTTCACCGGCCCGATCCGGCAGGTGCCGCCGATGCACAGCGCGCTCAAGAAGGACGGCAAGGCGCTGTACGAATACGCCCGCGAGGGCGTCGAAGTGGAGCGGGCGCCGCGCGACGTGGTGATCCACGAGCTCGACATCGGCGTGGCCGGCGCGGTGGGCGACAACCTCATCCGCATCCGTGCCACCGTCAGCAAGGGCACCTACATCCGCACCCTCGGCGAGGACATCGGCGAGGCACTGGGTTGCGGCGCGCACCTGACTTCGCTGCGCCGCGTCGCCACCGGCGATTTCGTCGAGGCGCAGTGCGTCACGCTCGAGGCGCTGGAGGCCATGGACGAAGACGAGCGGCTGGCGCGGCTCCTGCCCGCCGAGGCGCTGGTGGACGGCCACAGCCGCGTCATGCTTGGCGCGGAAGATGCTGCACGCTTTCTTTCGGGCCTGCGCCGCCGTGGCAGCTGGGCCGATGCGGGCGAGGTGGCCGTTTTCGGCGCCGAGCCTGCCGCCTTTCTCGGAACCGCCCATGTCACCGGCGGCGAACTGATTCCGGGGCGCTTGCTGAACCCCATCGAAATCCAGCAAATTCTTTTGAACGCACAACAGACCGAAGCGACACCATGAGTACCAAGCAAATTCGCAATATCGCCATCATTGCCCACGTGGACCATGGCAAGACCACCATGGTCGACCAGCTGCTGCGCCAGTCGGGCACCTTCGCCGAGCACGAGAAGGTGGTCGACACGGTGATGGACAACAACGCGATCGAAAAAGAACGCGGCATCACCATCCTGGCCAAGAACTGCGCCGTGACCTGGCAGGGCACGCACATCAACATCGTCGACACCCCGGGCCACGCGGACTTCGGCGGCGAGGTGGAACGCGCGCTGTCGATGGTCGACGGCGTGGTGCTGCTGATCGACGCCCAGGAAGGCCCGATGCCGCAGACGCGCTTCGTGACCAAGAAGGCGCTGGCCCTCGGCCTGAAGCCCATCCTGGTGGTGAACAAGGTCGACAAGCCCGGCGCCAACCCCGACAAGGTGGTCAACGCCGCCTTCGACCTGTTCGACAAGCTCGGCGCGACCGACGAACAGCTCGACTTCCCGGTGGTGTACGCCTCGGGCATCAACGGCTGGTCGTCGCTCGAAGAGGGCGCGCCCGGCGAGCAGTGGGGCCCCGACATGTCGGCCCTGTTCGACACCATCCTGAAGCACGTGCCGTCGCAAAAGGGTGACCCCGCCGCGCCGCTGCAGCTGCAGATTTCGGCTCTCGACTTCTCGACCTTCGTCGGCCGCATCGGCGTGGGCCGCATCAGCCAGGGCACGATCAAGCCCATGACGGACGTCGTGGTCATGGAAGGCCCGGACGGAAAGTCCATCAAGGGCCGCGTCAACCAGGTGCTGACGTTCCAGGGCCTGGACCGCGTGCAGGCCACGGAAGCCGGCCCCGGCGAAATCGTGCTGATCAACGGCATTGCCGACATCGGCATCGGCGTGACCATCACCGACCCGGCCAACCCGGCACCGCTGCCGATGCTGAAGGTCGACGAGCCCACGCTGACGATGAACTTCTGCGTGAACACCAGCCCGCTGGCCGGCCGCGAAGGCAAGTACGTCACCAGCCGCCAGATCTGGGACCGTCTGCAGAAGGAACTGCAGCACAACGTGGCCCTGCGCGTGAACGAGACCGACGAGGAAGGCGTGTTCGAGGTCATGGGGCGCGGCGAACTCCACCTGACCATCCTGCTGGAGAACATGCGCCGCGAAGGCTATGAAATGGCCGTGTCGAAGCCGCGCGTGGTGTTCCGCACCATCGACGGCGAGAAGCACGAGCCGATCGAGCTGGTCACGGCCGACATCGAGGAACAGCACCAGGGCGGCGTGATGCAGGCACTGGGCGAGCGCAAGGGCGAGCTCGTCAACATGGAACCGGACGGCCGTGGCCGCGTGCGCCTGGAATACCGCATTCCGGCGCGTGGCCTGATCGGCTTCACCAACGAATTCCTGAACCTGACGCGCGGCTCGGGCCTCATCAGCAACATCTTCGACAGCTACGAGCCGCACAAGGGCGACATCGGCGGCCGCAAGAACGGCGTGCTGATCTCGATGGACGACGGTGAAATCTTCACCTACGCGCTGGGCAAGCTGGACGACCGCGGCCGCATGTTCGTGCGTGCCAACGACCCGGTGTACGAAGGCATGATCGTCGGCATCCACAGCCGCGACAACGACCTGGTGGTGAACGCCACGCGTACCAAGCAGCTGACCAACTTCCGCGTGAGCGGCAAGGAAGACGCGATCAAGATCACGCCCCCGATCGAACTCACGCTCGAATACGGCGTGGAATTCATCGAGGACGACGAGCTGGTCGAAATCACGCCCAAGAGCGTTCGCCTGCGCAAGCGCTTCCTGAAGGAACACGAGCGCAAGCGCGCCGGCCGCGACACGTCGCAAGGCTGATCGACTGCCTGTGCCTTTCCGTGTGCCCTGGCGCACGGCGAGGCATGCTCCCAAAGTCACCATCCGGTGCGGCTTCTTCGTGAAGCTGTCACCGCTGGTGATTTTTGCCGTCCGGGGCCTTGCTTCTCAGGGGGATGGCTTCTTGGCAGGGGCCGGGAAGGCCGGCATGGCGACATCGGTGGCACCGATCTTGCGCATGCGGGCCTCGACCACCTTGCGCATGAACGCCTGCATGAAATCGTCGCCCACGCGCCAGGTGCCGTTGTCCTGCACGAAGGTGAATTCGCCGGTCAGCGGCAGCGACGCGCCGCCGCTGCCGGCGAGGGCGCCCAGCAGGCTGTCGTTGTATTCGACGACCAGCGGGCAGGCCTGCCGGCCCGCGTCGCCGTCGAGCGCCCGGCACGGGCCCGTGGGCTCGATGTCGGCGATTTCGCGCGTGCGGTCCGGGTCGAGGTCCGACAGCCCCGAAGCGGCGCGCTCCTGGGCACGCATGCGTGCCAGCGCGCGAGACTGTGAACGGGCCGACAGCGACTCGGCGCCTTCGCGGAAAGCCTTTTCCATCGCCTCGCGGCCGATGGGTTCGGCGTTGAAGAGCGGCTTGCCGCTGGCGTCCAGGTGGCCGAAACGTGCCTCGACGATGTCCGCATCCGCGCCGCGCACCACCATGTCGTCGCTCTTGGGCGATGTCGCGCCAATGGTGAAGGCCATCGTGTCCTTGTCGTCGCCCCGGGTCAGGGTCGCGATGCAACCGCGTACGCGCTGGTCCTTGCGGTAGCCGACTTCGCGGATGCCGCCGAGCAAGGGCGTGCGGATCTCGGCGCGCTTCTCGGCGTCGAAGGTGCGCATGCGCACGTCCAGGGTCACGCGGAACAGCATGTTGTTCAGCGTCTTGCGCGTGGAACTGGCGTCGCAGGCGGGCACGCTGTCGGGTGCGAACAGATACCAGCCCAAGCCGCCGCCGATCACGAGCACCGTGAGGATGAACTTCCAGGCGCCGATTCGGCCTTGGCGCTGCGAGCGCGATTTCCATTCCGCGATGGTCCGGTCTTCGGCCTCGATCAATGCCTGGGCCTCGGCGACGATGCGGGCGCGTTCGGCCGCCATTGCAAAAGCAGGCTCGGCGGCAACCTGCGCGCGGGTGGCGTCGAAGTGCTCCCGCTCGAGGGGGCCGTCCGTCACCAGCCAGGCGAGCGTGGCGCCCGGCGCGGCGGGAACGGTGCCCGCGACCGGCGTTTCCTGCAGTGCGATGTCGCGCGTTTGCGCGTCGATCAGGCCGTCGCGGTAGAGCGCCTGCACTGCCTCGTGCGTGATTCCGCGCTCGGCGCATTCCATGAGGTCGTCCGCGTCGAAGGCGGTGTCGGCCGCGTCTTCTGCGTTCGGGTCCGGTGGCGTTGCGGCCTCGATCCGGTCGAGTGCCGCGTCCTGTTCTTCTTCGGTGACGAGGCCTTTCACGCGCATCCACGCGAGCGCGTGGGCCGGGCTCGGAAGCGCGGCAAGGGTAGAGGTCTCGGGGTGGGCGAGCACTGCGTCGTGCTGCGAGTCGGTGATGAGGCCCTGGCTCAGCAGGGCGAGGAACGCGTCGGGATTGGCGTCAGGAATCATGCGGGGATTCTGCCGTGGGTGCCCGGTGCCTTCGCGTCGGCCGAAGCGCACAAAAAAACGCCGGCGGGTGCCGGCGTTGTCTTGCGTCAGGTCCCGATGGAATCAGGGACGGGCGACTTTCCATGCGCCGTTGAGGGCGCCGTCGCCGGTCTTGTCGCCGGGCTTGGCGTCCTTCGCCCAGTAATACAGCGGCCAGCCCTTGTAGGCCCATTGGCGCTTGCCGTCTTCGCGAATGATGATGGTGTAGCCGCCCATGGGCTTTGCGGTTTCGGCCACGCCGAGCGCTGGCCAGTTGGTGGCGCATTGGGCGTTGCAGGCGGAGGTGCCGGCGCCGGCCGTGTCCTTGGCGAAGGTGTACAGCGTCATGCCGTTCGGGCCGACCAGGATGCCGTCGGCGGTGCGGGTGGGCGTGTCGGGGGCGGCCGGGGACATGCTGCCGCAGCCGGCAAGCAGTGCCGCTGCGAGGATCGAGGCGCTGAGCAATTTCATGCAGTTTCTCCTTCAGTTGATGAATCGCGAAAACAAGGCCGGGTGACTGGCCGGGGTGGTTGCGCGAGCCGGCAGTTTATGCGCTGATCAAGACAGATCGCGGTAGGCCAGCGTCGCGAGTTTGAGCAAAAGGTCATGCGGCAGCTTGCCGGCAATGGCGTAGCCGAAGCCCTGGTCGACCCAGTAGAAGCTGGGTACGGGGCCTTCGGAGGCGAAGCGGAAGGCTGTCTCGCGGGCAGCGATGGCACCGGCGGCATTCGCGTCGAGGGTGCCGATATAGAGCGTCACGCGCTCGCCGGCAGCGTCTTCGAACATGAACTGGGCGCGCGCGCCGGTCTCCCCGGGCAGCAGGCGGCCGCCGACCAGGGTGTAGCCCTGGGCCGAGAAGTCGGGCACCTTCAGCGGCCGGTCGAGGCGTTTCGACAGCCATTGCACCAGGTGCTGCTGCTCGGCGGCGGTCACTTCGACCGGGTGTCTTTTCTCCGGCGTGTAGACGGCATGCGCGATCGATGCGTCGTGCACGAACTCTTTCAGCGCCGGTGCGCGACCCAGTTGCTGCTGCAGCTGCGCACCGCCGCGCTGCGCGGACCATTGCGCATTGCCCAGCCAGCCGGCGGCAAAGGCCAGCAGCACGCCGGCCGCCATGCCGCCCAGGCGCATCCATGCGCCGCGTTGGGCGTGGCGGGGCTGGTTGCGGTTCAGCGCGCCCATCAGCGCTTCCGGGACGGGCGCATCGAGCAGCTCGCCGTGCAGCCGGCGCAAGGTGTCGCGCTGCGTGTGCCAGGACGCGATCCTGGCGGCCACGGCGGGGTCGCGGGCGATGGCATCTTCGACCGCGCCATGACGGTCCGGGGCCAGCTGGCCGTCGACCCAGGCGTGCAGCTCGTCGTCGGTGGGGGGCGGTACGGGGCGGTTCATGATGCGGCGGGTTTCATTTGAGGCGGCGCAGGCCGGGGCGGACCGGCGCCGAAGTGCCGTCCATCAACTCCTGGAGCCGCACGCGGGCGCGCGACAGGCGCGACATCACTGTGCCGGCGGGGATGCCCAGCACCTTGGCCACTTCGGCATACGACAGGTCTTCCAGCGTCACGAGCAGCAGCACCGCACGCTGTTCTTCGGGCAACTGCATCAGGCAGCGCTGCAGGTCGAGGCTGGTGTCATTGCCGCGTCCGGGGTCGACGCCGCCGTGCAGTTCGTGCGGCAGGTCGTCGAGGGGCACCACGGCGTGCGGCGGCGGCGCGCGCCGCACCTGGCTTGCGAAGATGTTGTGCATGACGGTGAAGAGCCACGCGCGCAGGTCGCTGCCCACCACCCACAGCCGCCACTTGCCGCAGGCACGCTCCAGCGTGTCCTGCACCAGGTCGTCGGCCGCCCACGCATTGCCGGTCAGCGCCCGGGCGTAGCGGCGCAGGCTCGGGATGTGCTCGACCAGCAGGCGGGCGTCCATGGGAATCGGCGCGTCAGGGCTTGGCGGTCTTCCAGCTGCCGTTGACGCCGTCGCCGGTCTTGTCGCCCGGCTTGGTGTCCTTGGCCCAGTAGTACAGCGGCCAGCCCTTGGCGGCCCATTGCTTCTTGCCGTCGTCGCGCGTCACGATGGTGAAGTCGCCCGCGGGCTTGTCGCTGTCGGCGGCCATGAACGGCGGCCAGTTGGTGGCGCAGGCGCCGTTGCAGACCGACTTGCCGGCGCCGGCCGTGTCCTTGTCGAAGGTGTACAGCGTCATGCCGTTGGGGCCGACCAGCGCGCCGTCGGCAGGCTTGGGCTGGGCGAGGGCCGGCAGGGCGAGCACGCCGCTCAGCAGGATGGCGGCAAGGCCGGCGGAAGAGGCACGAAAAGGCGACATGAAAGGGCTCCTGGGATGGTTGGCTTGCCACCGGCGATCCGATGACAACCGCACAAACGCCCGCAGCCCGTCTTTTATTCCATCGCGTGCAAAAAAAGTTTCAGCGGTTGCGGCTCTTCATGGCGCGCTCCACTTCGCGCTTGCCTTCGCGGTCCTTGATGGTGTCGCGCTTGTCGTGCTCGGCCTTGCCCTTGGCCAGCGCTATTTCGCATTTCACCTTGCCGGCCTTCCAGTGCAGGTTGAGCGGCACCAGCGTGTAGCCCTTTTGCTCGACCTTGCCGATCAGGCGGCGGATCTCGTCCTTCTTCAGCAGCAGCTTCTTGGTGCGGACCGAATCGGGGTTGACGTGGGTCGACGCGCTCTTGAGCGGGTTGATCTGGCAGCCGACGACGAACAGCTCGCCGTTGCGGATCACGACGTAGCCGTCGGTGAGCTGCACCTTGCCTTCGCGCAGCGATTTGACTTCCCAGCCTTCGAGGACCATGCCGGCCTCGAAGCGCTCTTCGAAGAAATAGTTGTACGCGGCCTTCTTGTTGTCGGCGATTCGGGAAGAGGTATCTTGTTTCTTTGTGGCCATGACTCGGGAATGTTGGGGCTGCATGGCTTCAATACAATCCATCGCGCACGCTGTGCCGATTCTATGAAAACAGTCAACAAGTCCGTCCTCATCTGGTACAGCGCCGAAGAGATGTATGCGCTCGTCACCGATGTGGCCAAGTATCCGCAATTTCTTCCCTGGTGCGACAAGTCGCGAGTCATCGAGCAGGACGAGGCCGGCATGACCGCCGAAGTCGGCCTTGCCTTTGCCGGACTGCACCAGAGTTTCACCACCCGCAACACGCATGTGCCGGGGCGCGAAGTCCAGCTCAAGCTGGTCGACGGGCCTTTCTCCAACCTCGACGGCAAGTGGAAATTCGTGCCCGTGGGCGAAGAGGGCGAGCGCGCCTGCCGTGTCGAGCTGCACCTGAGCTACGGCTTCAGCAACTTCGCCCTGCAGGCGCTGGTGGGGCCGGTGTTCGACACCATCGCATCGAGCCTGGTGGAGGCCTTCGTCAAGCGCGCCGAGCAGGTCTACGGCAGCCCCTGATGATCGAGGTCACGCTGAGCTGTTCACCCGCTGCGCGCGAGGTGTTCGAGCAGGCGCTGCAGCTCGCGCCCGGTGCCACGCTGGCCGAAGCGGTGAAGGCGAGCGGCCTTTCCGCGCGATTTCCGGACCTGGACTGGCGCCACGCAATGACGCCGGGCATCTGGGGCAGGGTGGTCGAGTGGGAGCAGCCCGTAAAAGACGGCGACCGCATCGAGCTGTGCCGGCCCCTGGCGGTCGACCCCAAGGTGGCGCGGCGGGAGCGTTTCCAGCGCCAGGGCGCGAAGGGCACCGGCCTTTTTGCGAACCGTCGCAAGGGCGGCAAGGCCGGCTACTGAAGCCGGCGGTGCCGGCGCCTTACTTGCAGTCGGCGTCGATCACCGATTGCACGCGCTTCTGCTCGGCAGCGCGTGCCGTGTCATCCATGATTTCTCGCTCGCCCTGCGCGTTGACCCGCGCAATGCGCATGCCGCTGTCGACCGTGGCCTTGGCCTGACGGGCGCGGGTGCAGTTCTCGGCCTTGGCCTGGGCCACCTTGGCGGCTTCCGCAGCCTGCTTGGTCTTTGCGTCGGCCTCGGCCTTCCTGGTTTTTTCCTCGAGCTCCTTGTCGACGCCGGTCGGCTTGGGGGCGGCCGCGGCCTTTGCGGGAGCGGCTGCAGCGGCATCGGCCGCGCCTTCGGCCGGCGCGGCGTCTACGTTCGGGTTCGCCGTGGAGCGCGCCCCCGGCGCCGGGCCGACGCGGCGCAGGATGTTCTTCTCTGGCACGTCCGGCGGCGGGGCCTGGTCGCTGAAGACCTTCTTGCCGTTCTTGTCGATCCATTGCCACTGCGCGCTCGCAGACAGCGGCATCGCAACGACACATCCCAATAGCAGCCAGTGCACGAATTTCATCCCCGAAGTTTAGCCTTGCCTTACTTTTTGCAACATCCTCATTGGGTGGTTTTGCAACGTTCGTTAATGGCCTGCGCCAGCAAACCCCTCGGGGCCCTCGTTACAATCCGTCTTTTGGAGCTTCACCCATGCGCCTTCTCGGCAAAGCGCTCACCTTCGACGACGTGTTGTTGGTGCCAGCGTTCTCCCAGGTCCTGCCCAAGGACACCTCCCTCGCCACCAAACTCTCCCGCAACATCACGCTGAACCTGCCGCTCGTCTCGGCGGCCATGGACACCGTGACGGAAGCCCGCCTTGCGATCGCCATCGCGCAGGAGGGCGGCATGGGGATCGTGCACAAGAACCTCACGGCGCAGCAGCAGGCCGCGGAAGTGGCCCGTGTGAAGCGATACGAATCGGGCGTGCTGCGCGACCCGGTCGTGATCACCCCCACGCACTCGGTGCGCCAGGTGATGGCGCTGTCCGAGCAGCTCGGCATCTCGGGCTTCCCGGTGGTCGACGCCGGCAAGGTGGTCGGCATCGTCACGGGGCGCGACCTGCGCTTCGAGAACCGCTACGACGTGCCCGTCAGCGAAATCATGACGCGGCGCGAGAAGCTCATCACCGTGCCCGACGGCACCACGCTGGCCGAAGCCAAGGCACTGCTCAACAAGTACAAGCTCGAGCGCCTGCTTGTCATCAACGGCGACTGGGAGCTCAAGGGCCTGATCACCGTCAAGGACATCACCAAGCAGACCAGCTTTCCCAACGCCGCGCGCGACGCCAACGGCCGCCTGCGCGTGGGCGCTGCGGTCGGCGTGGGCGACGGCACCGAGGAGCGCGTCGAGGCGCTGGTGAAGGCCGGCGTAGACGCCATCGTGGTCGACACCGCCCACGGCCACAGCGCCGGCGTGATCGAGCGCGTGCGCTGGGTCAAGAAGAACTACCCGCAGGTCGACGTCATCGGCGGCAACATCGCCACCGGCGACGCCGCGCGCGCGCTGGCCGACGTCGGCGCCGACGCGGTCAAGGTCGGCATCGGCCCCGGCTCCATCTGCACCACCCGCATCGTGGCCGGCGTGGGCGTGCCGCAGATCATGGCGGTCGACAGCGTGGCCACCGCGCTGCAGGGCACGGGCATTCCGCTGATCTCCGACGGCGGCGTGCGTTATTCGGGCGACATCGCCAAGGCCATCGCGGCCGGCGCCAGCACCGTGATGATGGGCAGCATGTTCGCCGGCACCGAAGAGGCACCGGGCGAAATCGTGCTGTACCAGGGCCGCAGCTACAAGAGCTACCGCGGCATGGGCTCCATCGGCGCGATGCAGCAGGGCAGCGCCGACCGGTACTTCCAGGAATCGACCACCGGCAACCCCAACACCGACAAGCTGGTGCCCGAGGGCATCGAAGGTCGCGTGCCCTACAAGGGCTCGATCGTCTCCATCGTCTACCAGATGGCCGGCGGCGTGCGTGCCAGCATGGGCTACTGCGGCTGCGCGACCATCGAGGACATGCAGAACAAGGCAGAGTTCGTCGAGATCACCACGGCCGGCATTCGTGAGAGCCACGTCCACGACGTGCAGATCACCAAGGAAGCGCCGAACTACCGCGCTGAATAAGCCCAATCTGGCCAGACCTTGAAAGTCAGGCCAGATCGGGTTTAGAATTTGGGCCAGATTAAGATTTTCTGGCCCAAATGCAATCCATCGGTATCGCCGAAGCCAAGAACAACTTCTCGGCCCTGATCGACTCGGTCGAAAAGGGCGAGGAGGTTCGCATCACCCGCCACGGCAAGGAAGTCGTGCGCATGCTGCCGGTGCGCCGCAAGCCGGTCATCACCGACGAGCAGATCCAGCGCGAGCTCGGCCAGATCGACGCGCTGCACGCCACCATCCAGCCCGGCGCCTCGCCGAGCGCCTTGCGCGCCGAAGGGCGCCAGCCATGACAGCCTTCGTCATGGACGCCTCGGTCACCGCAGCCTGGCTGCTGCCCGACCACACCACCGAACACACCCGCAAGCTCTACGCCGCCATCCGCCGCGACGAGGTCGAGCCGCAGGCGCCCAACGTGTGGCAATGGGAGTGCGCCAACATCCTGGCCAACGGCGTGCAAAGCGGCCGCATTCCCTCGTCCGCGGTCGAAGGGCTGTGGAGCGTGCTCGACGCCATACGCCACCGCGTCGAGCTGCACGAGCTGGCGCCGGCGCAGCACAAGGCCGTGCTTGCCGTGGCCATCGACGCGGGCGTGTCCCAGTACGACGCCGGCTATCTCTGGCTTGCAAAATCGCTCAATCTTCCGCTCGCCACCTTCGACGAGCGCCTCATCCAGGCCGCGCCGCAAGCGGGCGTTCGGCTGTTCGACATTTCAACGCTCTGAGTCCTTCGCCATGCAACACGACAAGATCCTCATCCTCGATTTCGGCTCGCAAGTCACCCAGCTGATCGCACGCCGCGTGCGCGAAGCCCACGTGCTGAGCGAAGTGCATCCCTGCGACGTCACCGACGAATGGGTGCGCGAATACGCCGCCGACGGCCACCTCAAGGGCGTGATCCTTTCGGGCAGCCACGCCAGCGTGTACGAGGAAACCACCGACAAGGCCCCGCAAGCCGTGTTCGACCTCGGCGTGCCGGTGCTCGGCATCTGCTACGGCATGCAGACCATGGCGCACCAGCTCGGCGGCAAGGTCGAGGGCGGCCACAAGCGCGAATTCGGCTTCGCGGCCGTGCGCGCCCACGGCCACACCGCGCTGCTGAAGGACATCGCCGACTTCACCACGCCCGAAGGCCACGGCATGCTCAACGTGTGGATGAGCCACGGCGACAAGGTCACCGAACTGCCGCCGGGCTTCAAGCTCATGGCCAGCACCGACAGCTGCCCCATCGCCGGCATGGCCGACGAGGCGCGCCGCTACTACGCGCTGCAGTTCCACCCCGAAGTGACGCACACCGTGCAGGGCAAGGCGATCATCGAGCGCTTCGTGCTCGGCATCTGCGACGCCAAGCCCGACTGGGTCATGCGCGACCACATCGCGGAAGCCGTGCAGAAAATCCGCGAGCAGGTGGGTGACGAAGAAGTCATCCTCGGCCTGTCGGGTGGTGTCGATTCGAGCGTGGCCGCCGCGCTCATCCACCGCGCCATCGGCGACCAGCTGACCTGCGTGTTCGTCGACCACGGCCTGCTGCGCCTGAACGAAGGCGACATGGTCATGGAAATGTTCGAAGGCAAGCTGCACGCGAAAGTGATCCGCGTGGACGCCAGCGAGCTGTTCCTCGGCAAGCTCGCCGGCGTGAGCGACCCCGAAGCCAAGCGCAAGATCATCGGCGGCGAATTCGTCACCGTGTTCAAGCAGGAAGCCGCGAAGCTGAAGGCGGGCGACGGGGGCCACAAGGGCGCGACCTTCCTGGCGCAAGGCACCATCTACCCCGACGTCATCGAGTCGGGCGGCGCCAAGAGCAAGAAGGCCGTCACCATCAAGAGCCACCACAACGTGGGCGGCCTGCCCGAGCAGCTCGGCCTGAAGCTGCTGGAGCCGCTGCGCGACCTGTTCAAGGACGAAGTGCGCGAGCTGGGCGTGGCGCTCGGCCTGCCGCCGGAGATGGTGTATCGCCATCCGTTCCCGGGCCCCGGCCTGGGCGTGCGCATCCTCGGCGAAGTGAAGAAGGAATACGCCGACCTGCTGCGCCGCGCCGACGCGATCTTCATCGAGGAACTGCGCAACTTCACCGACGCCGAAACCGGCAAGACCTGGTACGACCTCACGAGCCAGGCCTTCACCGTGTTCCTGCCGGTGAAGAGCGTGGGCGTGATGGGCGACGGCCGCACCTACGACTACGTGGTCGCGCTGCGCGCGGTGCAGACCAGCGACTTCATGACGGCAGACTGGGCGGAGCTGCCGTATGCGCTGCTAAAGAAGGTGTCGGGGCGCATCATCAATGAAGTGCGCGGGATCAACCGGGTGACTTACGACGTTTCGAGCAAGCCGCCGGCGACGATCGAGTGGGAGTGATTTGAGCATTTCGCGGACATTCGGTTGCTATCGATAAATCTCTGTCCGGTGTAGCCGTTGCCCGAAGCGGTGAAATTGCCGATGGTGCTCATGATGATTTCTTTGAGAGGTTGATTCCAGGTCCGCGCCCATCGCGGCCTTGGCGTGAACTGGACGGCGCGGTGCCGGGCGCGCCGCACCGAAGGCCGTAACGCAGTGGAGGAACGGCAGGCCCGACAAATTTGCCTCGCGAGGAAGAGCGCAGGTCGGGGAAGTTTGTCGGGCAAGCAGGTTGCGGCGAAGAAGCCCGGGGCGCACCGAACGCAGAGAGCGTGCGCTGTGCCCGCGCCAGGATTCACGGCAAGTACAAGGCCGCGGGAGCGGATCTGTCCTCGCAAAGGAGGCCCAGCACCGACGATCCCCCAGCAGCAACGGCGTTCAGGCAAGGATTCGGCCACGCCGAATGCCGGGCCGGCTGACCCAGGGACACGGCAGAACGCACCGCCGCATCGATGGCGCGAAGTAAAGGCATCTGCGGAATGGGAACCAAGGCGTAATGGGCGCCCATCGTTGACCGTGTCGCAATTCGGCACGAGTGCCAAACCACTCCGGCAGCCGCGCGGCGATGCGGCGTCAGCACTGCTCTATGCTTGTGCGCATCGATGTCAAACAATCAGCAACTGCCCGAGACGGTCCCGGCTCCAGGCGAGGCGCCTGACCTGCAACGCGAGGTCCAGCGCCTGCTGGGCCGCTGCATGCTGCGGCTGCAGCAATACGAACGCCTCCTCAAGGCGATCGTGGCGCATCATGAACTCGCCGGTCCCGCGCACTCGATCGAGGGAATCCGGGACGCACGCGTCCAGGACGCGGCGACCAAAACGCTCGGAACGCTGGTCGGCAAACTTCTGGAACGCTACGTCGTGGTGGACGGCGCCGAGCGCGAGATCCTGGGCGACGACACACCCGCTGATGTGATTTCCTTCGGTTTCCGGATGAACATCCAGATGGCGGCGGAAGACTATGCCCGCACCCGCGATGGACTCAAGGAGTTGGTGGATCTGCGCAATGGGCTGGTGCATCACTTCATTGAACGGTACGACCTCTGGCAGGCCGACGGCTGCACCGCAGCGCGGGAGCACCTGCTCGCCTGCTACACCCGCATCGATGGGCACTATGAGCAGTTGCGGTCCTGGGCCGAACACATGGAGCAAGCCCGCCAGCTCGCAGCATCGTTCATGCAGTCGCCCGTGTACCTCGACCTCGTGGTCAACGGCATTGCGCCAGACGGGACCGTGGATTGGGCGGCAGCGGGCTGTGTCAGCGCGCTGCGCGAAGCGGCGGCTGCGCTTGCCGTTGATGGTTGGGCGTCACTCGATGACGCCATCGAATGGATTGGCTCACGCCATCCGGATCAGACGCCGGAGAAATATGGTTGTCGCACCTGGCGCCAGGTGCTCCACGAATCGCGTCGGTTCGAGCTTCGTTATCGTGAGGAAGCGAGCCGGCGCGTCCCCTGGTACCGCGATCGCAAGAAGTGAGTAATGCGGCATCGCCGCGGCGCTGGTTACCGCCCGGGAACTTGCATACGAAAACGCGCGCGGCACACCTGCCGCGCGCGTCGCGCCGATTTCTCGATCCCCGGCCGAGAGGCTGGGGACTCATGAGGATCGCGTCATTGCGTGCGCGTCCTCTTGGGCTTCGGCATCAGCCTGCCCCTCAGCAAGCGGTTCGGTGCCTGCAACGTCAACCGCCACGGCCTCCTGGGCGCGGAACATCGCGGGCAGCCAGCCTGTACCCGCCGCCAGCCGCTCGGCCTCGCTGGCGATCTGCGCCTTCTTGAGTTTGCCGAGCCGGTTCACCTCACCAGGCGCGAAACCTTGCACCCCTTCCAGTGCCTTGGCCTTGGAAACGTGATCGAAGTAGCCCGCTGCGGTCGGCGTCCACCACGCGTGCATGTCCAGCCCGACGGCTTGCGCCAGTGCAGCGGCCGGGGCGTCGTCCTCACGCAACGCAATGGCGGTCACCGTGAAACCCACGCACACTGCCAGCAGCGACAACAGTTCCTGCTGTGGCACTGCCAACAACTCGGCGAATAGCACATCCGGGTCGTTGGGCAGGCGCTTGCCCCAAGCCTCCCGCACCTTTCGCATGCCCACCGCAGCCGGTGCCTCGGCTACGTCCGGCGCGTACTGCTCCAGCCGGTCCTGCGGGTTGGCGGTGATGTTGATGGGCGAACTGTAGTGGGCATCATGGATGACGCGCAACGCAAGCCGGTGCACCACGGCCACCAGCGCCACATGCGGATGCCGGGCGACCTCGGCCTGCAGGGCGGCGGTGCGATGGGCACTCAGGCGCTTGACCAGCTTCTCCGAAATGGTGAGCTTGGCCTCCTGCCGCCCACTGCCGTCTTCGGCTTCGTCGCACGTACCTTGCCCATCGCGTTCCTGCTCCCGCAACGCCTTGACGTGTTCCTCGCAGCAGCCCGCGATGCACGATCACGCCGCCCATGTGGTCGAGTGACACCACGGCCCCCGCCGTCGCCATCCCACGCGCCGGATAGACCACCAGCGTGCGCTCGAAGGCTTCCAGCTCACTGCCCAGGCTGTCCATCTCGTCCTGCATGGTCTGCGCCTGCTCGTCCGTCATGTCCTCGTTCTCGTCGTCCAGGCGGTCTTGCAGCTTGCGTTGCTGCGCTTCGAGCTTGGCGATGCGCTTGGCTTCGGCCTTGCTCGGCTCGCGCCGCTTGCTGCGCATCCGCTGGAACTGGTGCAGATCCGCATAAGTGGCACGCGGCGCCACGTCCACCCAACCCCAGCCCTCGGCCTGCACCTGCTCAGCCACCGGCAGGAGCCTTTCCTTCGTCAGCGACTCCAGCAGCGCTGCATCCGTGAGGAAGATGCCGTTCTGCTCGTCCGCGAACAGGTCGCGCCGCACAGCCCCGCCGGCCTGCTCGTAGACCTCAACACCCACGAACTTCGCGAGCGCATCGCGGCCCGCGTCGATCTCTTCATGCGTGAGGTGGTCGCGCAGCGCCTCCGGGCTGCGCTGCCACTGCGGCGATTCATAGAACGCCGCCTCCTGCGCCGCATGGTCGTCGGTGATAGCAAGGGCCATCAATTGCTCCAGCGTCACGGCGCCAGTCCGGTAATCACCCAGCAGGCGCGGCGAGACGTTGGCGAGCTTCAAGCGTCGCTGCACCACCAAGGGCGTCACGCCGAAGTCGGCGGCAATGTCCTCGATGGGGCGTCCCTCGGCCATCAGATCGGCAAAGGCCTCGAACTGGTCGGCCGGATGCATGGCCTCGCGCTGCACGTTCTCGGTCAGGCTCACGGTGCGCGCCGCCGCATCGGACCCCAGCAGGCAGGCCACCTCGAAGTCCTTGGCGAGCTTGCGCCGCTTGACCAGCAGCTTGAGCGCGGCGAGGCGACGGCGACCGGCCACGACCTCGTAATGCTCGCCATCGGCAGCCAGCACCACGTTGAGGTTTTGCAGCAGGCCCACGCGGGCGATGCTCGCGGCCAGTTCGGGTATTGACGTGCCGCCGCTCTTGCGCACGTTGCGGCTGGAAGGCCGCAGCTTGGACAGCGGAAGCAGCAGCAGTTCCTGCGCAGCCGTGACGGCTGCGACAGCAGCGGCGATGGCGGTGGTTTCGTGAAGGGTAGCGGTGTTCATATTGAAATCTCCTGTCCACACTGGGACGTTGAAAGTGAAGGAAGAAAAAGGGGGAGGGGGTTCAAGGTGTCGGTGTCTGCATGCGCGGCTCTCCTGTGGTTTTCCACCCCAGCCGGATTCCAAGATTCGGAGCCCGGTGTTGGCTTCGGTGGGTTCGGCGCAGTGACCTGGGCTGGTCGCCGTTGCCGCCGTCTTTCCTGAGTTCATCGCCCGCGAAAAACCGGGCCGGCGGGGCCTGGCCGTCAAGGAAACAAGCGCAGGGTTGGTGCGGCCCGCAGCCGAAGGCGAGGACACGGCCCTGCGCGCCTTGACGGCCAGGCCCCGGCGGCTACGGTCGCGGGAACAGCGATGAAGGAGGGAAAGACGGAAACCCGGCCAACGGCCAGGGGAGCGACGAACCCACGGCCGCGCGGCGAGCGCCCTCGCGCGCCGTAGGCGCGCCTAGCTTGGAGGTGAGCAAGCGCGAAGCGCGCATCGGCAACATGCACTGGCCGATCAGGCGCCGCCTGGTCGGCGGTACCAAGGGGCGCCAAGCCTGCGCGGCGGGAATTGGCTTCAGCCAGTCCCCTGGAGAACCACTGACGACGCGCGCAGCGCGCACGACAAAGAAAGAATCAAAGGGCCCGCAGGCCCCTTGTGTCACAGCAACCCGCGCTCCGCGAAGCTGAGCACGTCGCTGCCCGCGACGATCAGGTGATCCAGCACCCGCACGTCCACCAGCGCCAGCGCCGCCTTCAGCGTTTGCGTCAGGTGCTCATCGGCCCGCGACGGCTCAGCAACGCCTGACGGATGGTTGTGCACCAGGACCAGCGCCGCCGCATTGCGCGCCAGTGACTCCTTGACTACCTCCCGCGGATAGACCGACGCCTGGCTCACCGTGCCGCGGAACAGTTCGACGTATTCGATCAACCGGTTCTGCGCATCGAGCATCAACACGGCAAACACCTCGTGCTCCAACGCCCCAAGCTTGACCCGCAGGAAGTCGCGCACCGCCTGCGACGACGACAGCACCTCGCGCCCCTGCAACTGCTGTCCCAGCAGCCGCTGGGCGGCCTGCAGCACCTCGCCGGCATCGGCCGGCCGGTAGTCGCCCGCGACATCGCGAACCAGAAGAACGGAAGAATCGAAAGAGAAGAGATCGTGCGCCATCGTCGGCTCCGTGAATCGGGCGGGATTGCCCGAGACCGGCACCAGCACGGCGCAGCGCAGTGGTCAGAGTTCGAAGACGGCCGCCAGGACGCAAGCGCACAAACGCAGGGCAGGGCGCGCAGACCTTGACGACGAGAACGTCGTGATACGGTGAAGGGAACAGCAAGCCAGCCCACCGCCACGCACCCCGTTGCCGGATTGGCAAGCGAAGCGCGCAGCGCGGACACGCGCGAAGGCGTCAGCGATGGATGCCGGAGGGGCGAGACGCCGCCAGCGGCTCGATGCGCAGCACGACAGCGCGACCCGGCAATGCCGGGTGACGCACAAGTACGGATGCAGCTCTGACAGCGTCAGCTTGCCCAGGTCTGCATCGAACCGATGGAAGCATCCAGCTTCTTCATTAGCGCGCGCAGAGGCGGGCTGTCCGGATAGTGCTGGGTCAGGATCTGCTTGACCTGTTCCAGACTGCCGACGTGAAGAGTGCGCTCGTCCGGCGAAAGGGCGCGCGCGAACGACGATCCGGACTCGTGATAGTAGAGCTCGAAGAATTGCTCGTTGGGAAGCTCGTCATAGTTGTACTCACGCTGAGTCCATTCATCGAGTTCGCTGCGAATGCCGTTGACGCGGTTGTAGACGCCCTTGCGGTTGTACGAGGCCGTAAGCACCGACTTGAGCAGCTTGCCCACCTGTGCGTGCACCTCAATCGGCATCCTGCCTTTGGGGCGGCGTTGCGGGCCGACAAAGGTCTGCACATAGCCGACCGTGCTGCGCGGACCCCTCGTGACCTTGCGGGTCTCCGTCGCTGGCAGCTTGGCGGCGGCCTCATTGCGAGCGATGGTGCCAGGGCTGAAGAAAATCGGCGTGGAAGGCGCCGATTCGCCATCCCAAGCCGCTTCGACGATCGGCGCCGGCAGACGGTCTAGTGCCGCGACGATGGGAGCCAGTGGGATGCCCTTCGTCGAGTCGGCGATGAGATAAAGACGCGAGCCGCCGTCGGGGTTGTACATGCCAGGCCACGACGGTTTGATGATGTCGAATTCGTGGCGCTCAGACCAGGCTGCACGCTCGGCGGCCTTGTCCTCGGCGGCCGGCTCATAGGGTTCGTCAGCGAACAGGTAGCGCTTGGATTCGCGGTCGTACCAGATGCTGTAGTGGTCCCGGCCAGGTACGGCATTGCTGGACCGGCCGGCGGGAAATGCACGGCTGTGGCTCTTGGAAGGCCGCAGCTTGGTCGTGTCCATGAACTGGAGCGTGCGCGCGGCGGCGCATATCGCCCGGCGCGCCTGGGACTGCGACTGCACCATGTCGCGGCGGGCCAGGTGGTCTGGGCCTTCCGGTTGGAAATGGGTCAGCGCGCGGTGATGGTCCAGTTGCGCCGGCGTGATCAGGTCGCTCCACAACGTACCGAGCCAGATGCCCAGCGTTTCGCGGCCGCGGGTGTCCGACTCCTTGTCGCGCCAGTACACGGTGAGGTAGACACTGTGGCCCGGACGGGCGTTTGGACGATTGCCCCCGTTTTTCAGCACGTTTTGCGCGTGCTTGAGGTTCTGGAAGCCGGCCAGTTGGGCGGAGACTTCCAGCGCGCGCATATGTTTTATACCTCGCTCGACCTTGATCGAATTGGCGAGGCGTTTGATGCCGTCCATGGTGGACGGACGAATGGCTTCACTCGACATGACAATGCTCCTGAGTTCATGACGAAACGTCACCCGTCTGCCGCTTCTCGAACCCGAACATGACATGCGGGAAGAGAGGGAGTGTCGGCAGTGCTGTCAACAGCTTTGCTATGACGGGTGGCAGGCTCCTGCCCGAAGCCTTGGTCGGATTATCGCTCCCGCTGTGGGCGCTGTAAAATCGTTCCTGGTGGCCGTCGCCTGCCGCATGCGCCCTTCGGGGTACGACGAAGACGGAGTTTCTGCGCCTCACCCAACCATGATTGATTCCTTGGGCGGCCCGCAAAGCGTGCACCGGAATTTCGCCCGACGGAGATCGATATGGACACTCAAATGCTCAAGGTGTTCGCGGAGCGCCTGCGTGCGCACCTCGAACAGCACCAACTGCACCTCAAGCACGGTCAAGCGCTCGACCTGATCGCCGCGCTGCCGGGGCTCCGTAACTGGCCAGAGGTCAACGCCTTCCCAGTCCGGGTGGCTGCAGGCCAGCTCAATGACAGCTCTGCTGAACGCCTGTCCCGCCGTCTGACGAAGAACCACGGCGTCTCGCTCACGCCTGCGCAGTTATTGCAAATCTTGAAACCCGCACGGGTCGAGGGTGAGAGGGTACTAGCCTATGAGGAGATGGGCGACTCGGGCTCGCCCACGGGCCGTCGTGCGGCGTTCGCCGGTGTTGAGTTCACTCCGCTGAGGTACGCAGACCTTGTCGACGCGAAGCTCAACAACAAGGTCGTGATCCCCCTGAACTGGAAGCACGCCAAAGTCATCGAGAGCAATATTCCCGAGATCAAGCTGGATGGGTTCGCCTCCGGCAACGCAACCATTGAAAGTACCTACACCTCCAAGGCCATCGGCTTGGTCAAAGGCGGGTGGCTGCCGTCAGGCTTGGCCGTCCAGAAGGACATGATTGTTCTCCCGGACCGTTGCACCATCACCGAGCTAAAAGGGAGGTTTTGCGACGGGATCAAGAAGAACTCCGACGACAAGGACTTTCTCGATTTCTTCGAGGGCGAAGGCATTCGAATCAATCCGCTGCTTTATGCCCTAGAAGGCAACCTCCGGAGGAATCCAACGCCCGATGAGATCCAGCAGCAACTCGAGGAAGTCAGCGCAGCATTGCGGATAGCGCTGCCCAAGGCTGAGTTGGTGCCTGGGGACAGTGGCGGACTGCGTGGTGTTGTTGGCATTGTTCAGGACACTCAGGCCAGCATGGAGAGAAAGCAGACCTTCCTAATGCGCATGGCACCTAAGCTGCAGGCTCCAACCAGCGCAGGCAAGAAAGCTCAGCTATGGGACGAGACCCTGGCCGTGGCCCAAGAGTGCGGCATCCAGACAAACTCGCTGGTCGTCGTCGCGGTACTGAGCTCCATCTCGGTTCCCTTGGGCAAGAGCCCGGCCAAGCGACTGCTCAAGCCGTCGCCCGACTACTCGGCCGAGGATGCTTACAACGCCCTCGCAGATCTTCGATCACTTGAAATGCTGATGTGCCTCTTCGCCTTGTTCCCGGACCAGCGGATCATGCTGTGCACGGGCGACAAGAACCTAGCGCTGTTCTGGGCCGGGATTCGCGCGTCAAATTTTGCGTGGGCTGGCAAGGCTGCCACTTTCACTCTTTCGCCCGTCGAGGCGTTCCTGCCCAATGTCTCTACGGAGCGTGGTGCGTCCTTCTTCGACTCTGTGGAGCCGCGCAGGGGAGTCGCGGTCGAGCCGTCAATGGCAGGCGGCACCCTTTGAAAACTCATCCGTTCACGCGGCCGACGCTCATTGCTGGGGTGCCTGCCCTGCGGGGTGTCGGATCACTGTCGTGGCGCTGTCGTGTTGGCATTGCAGGCACGTCTCGATACTGACGAAATCGAAACGCCATCTATGGAGCGCCTATGACGACCGAAGAGAAAACACAGGAATCCCGGCTTCTGACACCCGCTGAGCTGGCAGTCTTGACGCGAATGTTCCGCGAAATGCGCCATTGGTTGCAGGAGCAGTTGGCCGAGCTGTCGGGTCTGAATGTGCGAACGATCCAGCGTGTCGAACAGGCAATGCCAGCCAGCCTGGACACGCGACGCGCCATCGCCCGGGCCTTCGAGTTCGAGGACATCGACGTATTCAGCAAGCCGTTCTCGATTCCTTCGGACGAGACAATCAAGGCGGCAAAGGAAAAATTCAATAAGGAAAACATCACTTTGGCGGCGCAGCCGCTGACGACCGGCCGCCAGTTGGCCAAGCTGGCGGAGACGAGCACCATGGACCTCTCAGAGCCGGCGTTCGAGATGGGCGGGAGGCCGAGCAGGCTTTCGCGGAGCTGGTGGACTGATTTCGGGAATACCGAGATTGCGCGGATATGTACAGCGAGTCCGGCAAATTCGAGGTCTACGATGCCCTGCAGGCGCACATCGATGATCTGCTCCGGCTCCAGGTGTCGTTGTGCCATGCAGAGCGCAAAGTGCAGCTCAAATTCGGCAGTGATGCGGGGGCCAAGCCGATGCCAGCCACGATTCTGTATGTGGTCGCGTTTCCGCTCGGTCAGGAACCAGCTGAGTTCGCGACGCCGCGCACAGGCGGCCTCAAGCTCTGATGCGCCGGGCGGCCGACGCGCTGGTAGTACGCGTAGTGCCGCCACCAAATCTGCACGCGCGAGCGTATGTCAAGCCCCATCAGGCACATCGGTTCCTGGGGCGCTCCCCAGCCCGGCGGTCCGGTGAAGGCGCCCGTAAACCAAGCCAAGCCGATGGCCTGACCCCCATCGAGCGGCAGAGGCAGGCGTTCAGGCGGCACCCGCCTGGACGCTATGCGGTTTATTCGCTGTGCAGTAAATATTGCTGAAACGCCGAATATTCGCTAAGATCGCCTTATTTACTGCACAGTAAACAACCCCGACACCCATGATGCTCGAGTCTTCCCTGACCGAACGGCAGTTGATCACCCAGTTCCTGGACGCCCTCCGGGAACTTCCGGAGGTGCATGCCGACCTGGATCACTTGGAGCCTATAGGATCGGCAGCCGATCGCGGGCATGACGCGCAGATCGACCTACAGGTCGCGGGCAAGTCCTTCGTTCTGCTGGTGGAAGCAAAAAAGGCCGTGTATCCGCGAGACGTTCGGCAGGTGATCTGGCAGTTCCGGGAGGCCAGCCACGGCCGGCCCAGGGGGCAGGGCAAAGAGCCGCTGTCACTACTGGTCGCCGAGTCCATATCTCCTGGCGCCAAGGAACTGCTCAGAGATGAGCGCGTCGGGTACTACGACAGCGGCGGAAGCATGTATTTGCCTGCGCCGGGAGCCTACTTTTACATCGACAAGCCTCCGCCCAAGACCCTCGCAAAGTCGGTGCGATCCCTGTTTTCAGGGCGGCGCGGGCAAGTGCTTCACGCTGTGCTGATCCAACATCAGGACTGGTTCGGCGTGAAAGAGCTGGCCCAGCGTGCGATGGTGTCACCGGCCACCGCTTCCCAGGTGCTGACCGAGCTTGAGCGTTTCGACTGGCTGGTGTCGCGCGGGCAAGGGCCGAGCAAGGAACGCTACCTTCGCGAGCCCGCAGCTTTGCTGGATGCGTGGGCGAAGCAACTCGCATCCATGCGACCCCCGAACCTTCGCCGCTACTACGTGCCAGCCACGAAAGCGGACACGTTGCTGGAGCGGGTCGGCGAGGTTTTCGACGCCCACGATGCCGGATACGCGATCAGCCACGAAGCTGCGGCACAGCGCTATTCCCCATTCCTCTCCAGCGTTTCCCAGGTGCGCGCCCGGCTGCTGATCGGCTCCAATGCTGATGCCGCCATCGAGGATCTGGGCGCACGTGTGGTCAACGAAGGCGCCAACCTAGCCATCATCGAAGCGAAGTCGCCCGGCGACTTGCTCTTTCGCGAGCGAGTCGGCGGCATTTGGCTGGCCAGTCCGGTGCAGGTCTATCTCGACCTGCTGCGCGGCGAGGGCCGCTCAAAGGAAATGGCAGAGCACCTCCGCAAAGAAAGGATCGGCTTCTGATGGCCAAACCCGCAACGCTCGACGGCTACAGCGACCAGTACACGCTTGACTGCGAACGCGTCCTCGTGACGCTGTTGCGTGGTTTGGGGCCGTGGAAGGACTCGGTCTACCTGGTCGGCGGCCTGACCCCGAGGTATCTGGTCGCCGCTCGGCCGCCCGCGGTCCCAGCGCATGCGGGCACCCTCGATGTCGACATCGTGATCGACCTGCAGATCCTCGCTGACACCGAGGCGTATCACACGCTGGAGGACAACCTCAAAAAGATGGGCTTCGAGCGCGCTGAAAATGACGCCGGCAAGAAACTCTCCTGGCGTTGGCAAGCCCGCACCGAACACGGTGCGCTTATGGTGTTGGAGTTGCTCGCAGATGCGCCTGATATCGCCGGCGGCAAGGTGCAGCCGCTGCCGACCGAAGGCACGATCTCGGCGTTGAACATTCCGCATTCGTCCATCGTCTTTGATCTCCATCAGGTCACCGAGATCCAGGCCGAACTGCTGGGTGGCAACGGTGTGGCGACCGAGAAAGTCAAGCACGCCAACTTGGTCAGTTTCACCTGCCTGAAGTCGTTTGCGTTCGATCAGCGCTTCGAGCGCAAGGATGCGCACGACCTGATCTATTGCATCGAGCACGCCCCCGAGGGATCGGATGCTGTCGCCGACGCCTTCCGCAAAGAGCTGGCTGGCAAGCACGGCGCAGTGATCCAAGCCTCCCTGGCAATCTTGCGCAACCGCTTCGCCCAGGACGAAAAGACTGAGGGGTATCGCAAGGATGGACCGGTGTCGGTCGCCAAGTTCGAATTTGGCGAAAGCGATGAGCCCGAGCAGCGTGAGGTGAGGGCGTTGCGCCAGCGCCAGGCCAGCGATGTAATCGAGCAGCTCCTTGCGCGAGTTGAAAGTGCGAAGGAGAGCACGACATGAGCTTTCCAGCCGATATCAAAGGGTGCATGAAGGACTGCATCTTGTCGTTGTTCTGGCCGCGCAAGGACATCGTTGGCTTCTTTGAGAAGCACGGATGTACGAAGGCCGAATTGAGTGGCTTGCAGATCGAAGGCGAGGGTGGCCTCAAGCGACATGAGATCATCGATGTGCTCTTTGGCAAGCTGGACGCGCGACATGACAGCGGGCTTGGCCCGCTTCGCGCCATGCTGCAGTCGCTGTTGGCCTGGTCACACTTCGACCCGTACTACTTCGACAAGCTGCGCAAGCTGGATCGCGCAGTAGCGACCAGAAATCTCGAGCATCTGAAGCAGCTTCAGGAAATCCGTGATGCCAAGATTAAGTCGGATCGCGAGCGGCGAGCTACCCACGAAGCCGCGCGGCAGCAGCCGACGGTAACCTTGGAAGTCCTGCGCGCCGAGTACCTGGACCTATTGGCAAACAAGACACCGCGACAGCAACGTGGCTACGCTTTGGAACGCATCTTGGCTGAGCTTGCCAGACTTTCTGGCTTGGAGACGACGGAAGCATTTCGTGCTCAGGGCGAGCAGATCGACGGTGCAGTGAAATTCGAAGGAGAGCACTATCTGATCGAGGCGAAATGGCAGGAAAAGTCAGCCAGCAATGAACCTGTTTACCAGTTCGCTGGCAAGGTAGCAGGAAAACTCTACGGACGCGGCCTGTTCATCTCGGTCAATGGCTTCAGCGTCGAAGTTGTCCGCAGCTTGGTCATGGGCAAGGAAATTCAGACACTTTTCGTTGACGGTGAAGATCTGATTCTCGTGCTTGAAGGGCACCTGAACTTCCGCGACATGATCGACCGCAAGGTGAAGGCCGCACAAACGAAGGGGCGCATCTATGTGCACCCCATCTCCGGTGCGGAGAAGAAATCCTAAATCCAAGAAGGAGCGAGTATGAGTAGTCGTAGCCCACACCGTGATGCGATGCGCATACTCTTTATCCTGAACGCTGGCGCTTTGCCGCTGAGCGATCCAGACGATGTGACTGTCGGCAAAATCTTTAGAGGTGAAGCGCGATTGCATGCCTTCGATTTTTGGATGCGCAACCCAGATTACCTGGCAAGTGAGCTGTTGGACTCCTTTGAAGCGACCGGCAATGCTGACCACCGCCTCGCTGCCGAGGCGATATTCGAAAGCGACGAGCCAGATCTGCGGCGCATCCCGATGATTCGCTACCTGTTTGGCGCGTATGAACGACTCGATGATGCGCTGTCATTGCTCCGGTCGCGCGACCTCGTGCGAATCACCGGGACCAAAGGAAAAATAAAGGTTCACGAAACCAACTTCGTCCTTACGGTCCAGGGAGTTGGAGTGTGTTCGAAGGCCGTTGGTCAGGAGCCTGTTCTCCAGTGGTATGCAGATCGCGCTGCCTTGGTTGCAGACATTGCGGGCACTCGTGGTGGTGGTGCCCTCAAGGAAAAGCAATACGAACAGGCGACTTACGCCGAGACTCAGCTTGGCGGAATCATTCCACCAATCGGGCCGCAGGTGCAGAAGAGACTTGCTCAACTCAAGCAGGCTGCCTAAAGGAGGGGACATGGCAAAAGAGAGCATGGAATGGCTGGAGGCCATCGCAAACAAGGCAAATGTCGACGTAGCTCGAGTTGAGCAGGTCTTGACAGCGCGACATATCGTGCCAACGCCGGTGCTACCGGCTCCGCGAAGGCTGAAGCTCCTGAGCATTTCCTTCGGTGGCGTGAAACGCGAGGTAGTGGACGAAGGCCCTTATACGTTCGAATGGAACGATCTCAGCGAAGGGCTGTGGGGGATGATGACTGATCGCAATCTGCGCGGAAAGTCGTCAATCATCGAGGTCGTACGCTGGCTAGTCAGAGGAAGACCTTCGCCGAATCTGCAGGATGACGTGAGGGCCTGGATACATACGGCCTGTCTGCGCCTCGATCTAGATGGCCTTGAATATGAGATTCAGGTGGATTGTCGGGACGGGGCCAAGGGAACGCTGAGCCGACGGACATCGGCAACAGCCAACGCCACGGTTATCGCCACGTTCAGCAGCGAGAAGCAGTTCGAGATGGTGATGTCCGACTTTTTTCTGCGAGCGTTCTCTATGGAGAGCATCGCAACCTGGCGAGAAAGTGATTCGGAAGACAAAAGCGGCCAAACCGTCGTTCACGGCTGGCCAGCTTTGTCCGGCGCGATGTTCATCGGCACCAACTATGACGTCGTGCTGGGCGATCTGCCTTTCACCACGGGAACGCAGGCACGGCTCATGCAGATGTACCTCGGCGTGCCTTGGGTGTCCACCCACGCTTCGGCACTTGCCGCACAGAAATTGGTCGAGTCTGGCAATGACCTGGAGGTCCGTCGGCGAGGTCAGTCAGCGCGCGCGAAACAGGCGCGTGTCGGAGAGATTGAGACACAGCTCGCCGAGAAGCGAGCAAGCCTGGCTGCGCTTCCTTCGGACGAGGCTATTCAAGCCGAACTCTCGCTACTCAGTGGCAAGTATGCGGAAACAAAGCGCCGCGAAAAGGCGATGCAGGAGCGGGCTGATCGGGAAGCGGCTGCTGAGCAGCAAGCAAGTGCAGCCTATCTGCAGGATCGTAGGGAGTTGCAGGCGCACAAGGACTCCACAGCTGCTGGGTCAATCTTCCGCATGCTTGACCCGACATGCTGCCCGCGTTGCGATCATGAAATCGACAAGGAAAGAAAGAAGAAGGAAACACTGAGCCATTCGTGTTCAGTCTGTGGCGAGAGCATCGCAAGCAGCGAAGATGCTGGGCTCCTGAAAGCGGAGCTTGAGTCAAGCGTGAAGGCATCGAAGGCGGCCTTCGACAAAGCCGAGAAGAATCGAAAGCAGGCCGAAGAGAGCCTCTTGACATTGCAGACGGACTTGGAAAGCATTCAATCCAAGACTCAAGAATTGACGGAGCAGCTGGGGGCGTTCGATGCTCGAAAACTGCTGCTGAACGAAGTTGCAATGCTTGAAGGGCGTCTGGAAGAAGCCAGGTTCGACCCTGGCATCAGTGAAGCGTCGGATGATGAGCCAACAGTTCTGAAGGCGATCGTCAGCGAGACCGAGTTGCGATCCAAGGCAGTTCGCGACGAATTCCTCGAGGAGGTGTCAACCAGCCTTCTGCGCTATGCCCAGAGCTTTGGAATGCACAGCCTATCGAAGGCGCAGCTTCGTGGAAATGCGAATCTCTTGCTCGTAAAGGGAGGCGCCGACACTTCCTTTAGCAAGGTAACGAAGGGTGAGCGCCTGCGTCTCAAGGTTGCTACGGTGCTTGCCATGATTCAGGTGGGCGAGCGCCGCGGCATTGGAAGGCATCCCGGTCTGATCATGATTGATTCACCCGCTGCCCAGGAAGTTGCACCAGAAGATCTCCGCGGTCTACTTTCAGGCCTGAAGGTGGTGCGAGAAGAACTCCCACACCTTCAGATCTACGTTGCAGGTATTACTTCTACGGCGATGAGCGAATTCATCCCTCCCAATCGCCGCAAGGAAGCCTCTGATGGGGGCTATCTGTGGTGAACAACCCTGCATGTGCTCAGTTCCACCCGCTGGAGAAAGCTCTGCAGGCATTGTTAGTGCAAGGCAGAACGCCGCACGTAGATGACCTTGGTGGGTTGGATGCAGTTACCAAAGCCGCCCTGTTGCTGACGACGTCGCCGCTGGCAGGCGAGATTCTGTCGGCGCTACTCCGCATGCCGAGCGAGGCTCTTGGGGATGATGCGCATGCATGGATGGACGCCATTGGGTGTCTGGTACGCGGGGCGACCAGCGACGTCGTACTGATCGAGATGGTCGACGCCACTGTCGTTTGCGCAGAGTTGCCGGAGATTGTTGTTGAGAATACTTTTGTGGCTTTTCTACAAAAGGCCACCGACTCATCAGGGCGCATCTCAGGCTACGCTCGTGCAATTGCTCTCGAAGGGGCCTTCCGCTTGGCTGCTTCTAGTCGCCGGATGCAGCTTCGTCTCCTTGACGTCCTGCTTGGCATCAAGGCGTCCGATGAACCGACTTTTCTTCGGTACGCAGCGAAGATCATGGGTGTCGCGCATTCGCACTGGCGCGAGGGAGAACTGCTTGGCATCCTGGAGGGCCTCGCAGAGTGTGAGGAGGCCGCATATGACGCAAGCTTTGAAATGGGCATGGCAGGGCTGACCTCCGCGCTGGATGAATCTCGTCGAGATGTAGCGGATTCTCTATTCAAAGACGCGCTATTCTGGTTCAAGAAGGCCAAGGCAACGCGAGAGACTGCACCAGAGGCAGTGCTCTATGGCGAATGCCTTACGCTGCTGACTGACTTCGAAGCTCACAGGAGCAAGCTCGAACTGAATCGACGCAGCGCTTCAATTCACAAGGCCGCCTTTGAGTTGCTCGCTTGGCATACGGATGCCAGTGCGCCAGCTTGGCTGGGTGCACGGCACCTGCAAGCTACTTGCTGGAATGAACTCGCAAACACCTTGGCGTCTCTTGCCGAAAGTCTTGACGAAGTTAGCTGGTGGGAACCCAAGGTTGTCATCGAGAGCCAAGTTCTGGCCGCGTACAGTGCGGGACGAACGATCCTCAAGCGAAATCGTGACGGTTACCTTGAGACTTTGGTCCGACCACGAATCGAGTCCTCTATCAGCGGACGCGAAGGACAGGCTTATCTTGTGAAACGCTGGTTGGTGCAGAATCGCGAGCACGAATTGGTTCCGGAGGCCAATGCCGTACTAGAAGGCATCGAACGCGCCATTCCAAATCGCGCCGAAGTCTCGAGAAACCCCATTGAGGCAGCCGCCGTATGGGCGCCGGTTGCTGCCGTACTCTCACAAGCCCGCTGCAGTGAAGACACTGAACGGAGAGTAAGGGAGGTCATTGCCAACGCATTCGCTTCAAGCATCGAGAATCTGAGCGGAGCGGAGATCGACATTTTTGACCATTGCCGATCAGCAGTCGAGAACCATCCAGATCACCGTGACAACATTCGTGGCGCCAAGTTGTTTGATACCGTACTGCTATGGACGGTAAGGTTTCTGAAGAACCGACTTGAAGTGACCAGAAAGGATGACCCCTCGGTTGCCTATCTCTTTGAAAGTGCAGATGGCACGGTGCCGCCAGAAAGCGCTCTGCAGGAGGACTACTTTCGTTGGTTGTCCACCCAAGCTGCCGCCGGAGAAATCGAGGCAACGAATCTTGGCGGCGGCCGTGCGGACGTGGCGCTCAAGACGACTGGTGAGCGGATCGTAATTGAGGTCAAGCGTGAAACGCATGACGCATCGTTCGATTTTTTGGCGAAGAGCTATTCGGGGCAAGCCACCGACTATCAGAACGTCAGTATCCGTTTGGGGTTCCTGCTGGTACTTGACCTGACCGAGCCGAAGCGCCAAGGCACCCCGCATATTCGATCCCTTGTTGAGTGTCGCTCTGTGCTCAGGAAAGATGAGACGGAACCCCGGCATATCGTGGTCGTGAAGGTGCCAGGGCGGAGATACTTGCCCAGTGCGATCAGCGCGAGTGCAAAGGGCGCGACGGATTCTGCCGCGCCGCGAAAGCGTGCAAGGAAACAGAAATAGGCCGGTCTACAGGGAGTACCTGGGCCTAACACTCGCGGTGTCGCCAAGCAGATTCTGGAGATAACAAAGGCGGATTTCCGTGAATCAGGACTAAAGTCATTTGGCCGCTAGCCGAGCTGGCCATGGCGCTCCAGCATTCGCATCAAGACGTAGTTCGCGTGCGTGAAATTGTCCCGCTGGCCGCGAAGCTCGTAGGCCCATTTCGCGCCGTGAAAGAGATTGTTGCGCAGCCGCCAGACGATCATAAGCAGACTCAACACCCGGTCGCGCGGGTCGTCATTCGTGCCCTCGATGACAGCTCGCACGAGATCGGGGTGGTCTGAGGGGCGAAGATTTAGGAAGGGGAAGTGATGGGTCAAAGCCCCATCGGCGAAGTAACGGGTCCGAAAGTAGGCAAGCTCCGCGTTGTAGAGATCAGCCCCGAGCGTACCGTCCGCTGCCCAGCGATCGACCTGTTCCCGGATACGGTCGGCACGAGCGAGATTGCTCATGATCTGTGCTTCGAAAAGACTCCAGAGAAATGCGAAGTCAAAGATGACGCGCCGGTCTGGATCAGGAAGATCCCGAAAGCCGGGCGCGCGCGCTTCCAGCCATAGCTCGCTTGCAGTCTGTCCGTTGTCGTCCATGGCTCAGTCCTCAGGTTCTTCGCTACGCAGATCGAGCTCCGAAAAGTCGCTCAGCGTGTCACAGTTGAGGCAGTGGTACATCTGCGATGCCTCCTGAAAATGCATGCCGCAAAAGCACCCGCAGAAGGGACAGCATTCGTTGATTTCAAGGTCTCCCCATTCCCATACGCCGAGGTACTCGGGGACTGCGTCACTGTCATAGCCGACGATCTGGAAAGCGTCAGCGTTCTTGGCGACAAACCCATCGCGGCCAGCGCGCATGAGAATGAGCAGGATGTCCGCCGGCTCAATGGAGAACCACTCTCCCCGTACACGGGTCGCCTCAAAGTGTTTATGCAGGTGCCGCTCAAACTGGAATGAGTCGACGGCGTCGATCCACCCGAGCAGACGCAGTTCCAGAGGATTACCGGTCTGAAGGTTACGCTGGCGCACCTCAATATTCTTCGCAACCCCAATCTTGATCGGGGAGCATCCATTTTCGTCCTCGCCAATGAAGTAGACCGGCACGCTGCGCTCCTATTGGAGTCGGTCAAGCAGCATCTCGACCATCTCCTGGTTTGAGTGCGCGACGATGTCGAGTGAGCGGTTCTCCTGTCGCATAAGTGAAATCAGGAGGCAGGCCGTGACAAGCCAAAAGGATGAAGCTTCCGGCAGACTGTAGCCGCCAAGCATGGCCGTTAGCCGCTCAGCGACCGGAGGATATTGTCGATTGCCCCAGTGCGCGTGTGTCGGCGTCATCGCATGGATGATCAATGCGGCGAACGCTATTCCCGTCGCACGCTTTTGCTGAACTTGAGCGAAGTGGTGCCCATGCGCTCTGGCGTAGTCCGCGAGGCCGCTCATCATGAAGTCGCGAGCCCAAATATCGCATGCGATCTCCTCTTCGGCGAGCGTCGAGGGCGCACTATCGTCAACGCAATACATGACATGTCGGAACTCGTGCAAGAACGCGAAGGCCAGGGCGAAAGCAACCAAGTCGAAGGCGGTTCTGTGCTGATCGTCGCCCAAGCCGTCACGATCGTCGGTCGGCGTAGGAATGTCCGCCGGCCAGCGAATGTTGTCCGTCTGCTCGGCCGCAATAAGCGATTGAGCGCTGGCGATACGCTGCTTATAGTCAAATTCGTACTGCCCGCGCGCGTCGTCGATGTTGAGCGCTTGGTCGAGCTTCATCCCGGTGAAGGTCGCGATTACAAGGGCGGGTGAATAGACCTCGATTGCGCGCCACGCGCTGAAGCCGAGCAGCCAGAAGAAGTCGATCGTCTTGGTGTCGAATTTGATGCGTGTGGCATTGGCATTCATCGTGACCCCTTTGACGCTGGGCGCGACTTCGACAGCATGGCCGTACTGGCTCCAAAGGCCGCTGATCTCGTCGGCGCGCTCTGGCACGGCCCCGCGTAGCAGATGAAGGATGATTGTGCGATCCGATGGCGTGGTAGTCGCAGTCGGAGCTTGGTCTGTGGCCGATGGAGGGTTGTGAGGCGTGGCTGGCTGGCTGGTCATGAATTCTCGATTTCGCTTCGCGCGCCACTCGTTCCCTTGGGCTCGCGTCTCGTGTTTAAGTGGGTGATCGATGCAAGGACAGAGTTCGCCCAAATGGTGTTGCATTCGATATCACCATCGCGCTCGAACCAGTGGGTGGCGCCGGGAATGAGATCGAACGGAATAGGGTGAGTGGCGAGTGGGTTGTGAAAAACTTCCAGCTCTTGACACCACGCTTCCCCCCATGGCCACAGTGCTTCATATTCGGGACTGTCGACCGACATCTCGAACGGGCTCGGTTCCAACGCGCCGGGGGTTCGGTCGAAAAGGATGCCGCTGCGAATCATCGTCAAGCCAGGCGGTCGCCATCCGGCGAGGAAGCCCATGCGATTGAATTTGGCGAGCGTTGCCGCATTGCTAAAGATGACCGCTGAGACATGGGCGAAGTCCCGGTCACGAAAGAGCCCCGCCGGAATGCCATGCCTACCCGTCAATTTCGTGATCGGCGTCCCGACCGCACGGCGATGTTCACCGTCTCCCTCGACATAAGCGTGCAGTCCATAGAGGTATGTGGGCAGCGCTTCACGGCTCCAGACCATAGAGCCCGATTCGTGGAAGTCAGCGATGGCGAGAGCGAACGATCGCCCCCTCACATGGTCAAGTTCCTGGTAATTGCGCTGTAGCTTGCCTCGCAGCGTCTTGGCGAAACGCTCGGCAGGATTGCCTGTTAGTCGTTCGGTATGGTCCTCCGGCGCAGGTACCCAGGTGCCAATCCCTCCAGCGCCCGGCATCTCGGAGTTCGCGGTCACCGCCTCGATCCAGCACTCCTTCCCATCCCTCTCGATCCGAAAGTCCGGCGAGACATGGTCTTGCCGGACGATCAGGCCCTGCTCGCGAAAACAGGCGAGCAGGTAGAGTTCGAAAAGCCTCGAGGCGAAGTTACTGGTCTGGAGATCCGTGACGAAGTTGGCGTCGGGCTTGGGAAGCGCGAGATAGCACTCGCCAATCGCCATAAGCGCCGGCAGATGGCTGATCGTGCTCGTGAGCAACTCAAACTCCGGGCTCGCCCCGCGTGCCCCAATGTCGAGCAAGGGTGGGCGTCGCCGAACGCCTGCCAGCAAGGGTTCGGGCGGATCTTCGCCGCGCATGCTGATGCTGAGGCGGTCCAGTGCAGCCTCAGGTGTCGAATAGGGACCGCTTTCATCGACTTTGACCCAGCAGTCATCGATGCGTCGCCGCAGAGTTAAACTGGTGAATGCCCCTTGCTTCCGATCAAGGAGGATGCAACCACTCGCGCTGCCGCGCCCCACTTGATAGCTCCCAAAGATATGCGCGGGATCGAAGTTCGGCCCGCGTTCGAGCGACATGGCATACAGCTCGAATTGCCGTTGGCTGATCGGCGTGATCAAGCGTTGCTCAACGTCCACTACCATGATCGACGCCTCTTGGCGTACGGCGGACAATTGGGTGGAGACGACTGGATTTTCATCGTGCCTCTACCGCGCTCGCCTCGCTGAGGATGTCGTTGGCCTCCCATTCGCCGCCGCGCTGGGTCGTCACGAACTCGCGATCCCATACTCCCCAATTCGGCGGCAGCGGGGTCTCTGCCAGGGGATTGTGGACATAGGTGATGGGCCGGACCTGACGCGCCAGGTTGCCGATACCGATCCGCGACCAGATCACGCCCGATATGTGTGCAAAGCGCGGATCAAGAAATGCCGTACGCGGGATCGGATTGCGCTCACGCTGGATTAATGGTGCTGCGTGAAGGCCTTCTTCAAGTACGTCGCCGGTCTCTCGGTCAATGGTGACGTAGGCATCCCCGATCGGAAACAGCGTCGTCATTATGAGCGGCAATGGCTGCTCGGCGACGTAGATGCCGAAGCGGCTTGCACTGATCGCGATGATGCGTGGGTCGTCCGGAGCGATCACGCCTTGCTCGATGTAGCGTCCAATCTTCTGTGCCTTGGTCCAGAAAGCGCTTGAAGTTCGAAGCTGCGCTTGCCTGATCGGTGCGGCAACAAGCCCCCCGCCCTCGTTGATCGGAACGGGCCGTAGGATCTGGTCTGGCCCTGGAGCACCTTCGTCCGGAGTGATAGCCTCTATCCAGATCCGGCGGCCGTCTTCGAGGACGCACAGATCGGGTTGCCCGCCGTCGCGTTGGCGCTCGGCAACGGGAAGCAAGATTCGTCCGGCTTCAAGCAGCGTGCAACCCAGGTACATCTCCCAGAAGCGGCCATCGACGTCGCGCGCAAATCCATGCCGGAAATCGGAATCCGCATACGGCTCATAGCGCGACCACATCTCCTGCAGCATGGCGCGAAGCTGCTGCTCGATGGGCGACTCGGCAGCCTTCAAATTCTCGAACCCGAGATCAAGATTGGCACCATCAACGTCAAAAAGGTCGCTCATCGTCTCCTCGTCTCATGCCCATTGGCAACGTTCTAAGTATCTGGCAGCGTGAACTCAATGCCCACCGCCAAAGATATGCCCAGCTCGACACTCGTTTTGGTCAATTATTGCGCGGTTGCCGCCCTAGGCAAGAGGCCCGCGCAGGCTTTCGCACTACCCACGACGTGCATCAGATACTTTGCGCGCGAAGTCCCGACATATACCGTTTCTCCCTCGTCTGCGGCAGAGACTTCTTCGCCAATCCAAAGCATCACGACGGGCGATTCCAGTCCTTTGAATCGCGCAACTGTGTCCACCAGGATGGTCCCCGGCACACGGCGCTCGAAGGACCAGCCGGTGTTGCCTGGAAGCCGATGGCGAGCCAGCAAGTCGTAAAGCGCTGCCTTGGGACGCTTGGCCAGTAGCACGACAATGTCTGAAGGCGGCAGGTTCTCATCAATGAGCAGGCGCCGCACGCGGCGCTCGATCTCTGCGGCCTGTTCCGCGTCGGTTTCTAGGCGCGCTGTCTCAACATCCGGGCCGACCAGTTCCGATGCGTCTACCGGCGTTCCGACATAGAAACCGTAGGCCAGCCTGTGAATCGGTGCCGAGTTACGGCAGTTGGCTGTCAGATGAAACGGTTCATCCTCTATGGGAAGCTTCGCGTTCCGTCGGTAAATGGCTTGGTTTCGGTCGGTGAAAAGGTAGAACGTGCCGTGGCTGGGATCCTTCAATAGGGTTTCCACGCCGAACCAATATTCGTCGCTGAAGTCTTGCGCCTCGTCGACAATGACGGCATCGAACAAGCTGTCACTAAGCTCTTCGTTCGCCAAAGCAAGTGCGAACGGCATTTGTATTTCGAACTTATGGCGTTCGCCGTGACCGGGATAGGCTGCGGCAGCTTCCGCCATCAAATCCCGCCCGCTTCGTAGACGTACCAGATCGATGCGCTGATCGCACAACTGGTGGTAGCTCACGACCGTAAGGTTAGCCGTGGCGGTGAGGCCGTGTGCAAGCACGTCCGCCAGGGGACGGTTGTAGCAGAGCAGCAGCACGGCAAGGCCCTCCGCAGCCAATTGACGCGCTTTCTCGACGGCGATGAGTGTCTTGCCGGTGCCCGCGCCACCGGCGATCACTGCGCGCTGGCGCCCACCCAGAGTGCGCAGCACGCGTGCTTGGCGCTCAGTCAGGCGAATGAGCTCTGCTTCCGCATAGGCCAGTTCGGCGCGCAGGAGTGCGCGCACCTCCACTGATCCGCAAAGGATGTTCTCCACTAGTTCCACACCGCGCCTGCCGAGGTCCTGCTCCTGCCCTGTGCGCCAGAATCTGCAGGCCTCCGCCGTCCAGGTTTGAAGTTGTGCGAGATTGACCTGGCTGCCGATGAGCTCGCGCGCACGACTCGGATGCGTCAGCGCCGCGACGTCGTGCAGATCCGGAAAAAAGACCGCGTGGCCGCTGATGATGCGTCGGCCCGGCCAGCTTCGCCATTTGGGGTGGCCCTTGATCTGATCCAGGATGGCGAACTTCTCCGACTGGGCCTGTCGGAATGGATCCTTAATGGCATGCGCCGCGCCGAAACGGTCGATGGACGTCCACGCGCCGCTGCGAGCATCGACAGCGATGCCGCCGCCCTTAACCTCCACGGTCAATAGGCCAGCAGTCGGAAAGGCCAGCGTGAAATCCGCCTCCCCCTCGCGCAACTGATGTAGCTTGTCACGGTAGGCCCAGGTGGCGGAATGAATGACGAGCACGTCGTTGGGCAGCTGGTCGCGACAGGCTCGGTAGAAACGTGCCTCGGCCTGCGACGGAAGGGCACGCAACTGATCCTCGTTTAGGATTGGACGCATGATCGCCATCGTCATTCCCCCTTTGACAGCCGCATGCGGGCGGGATCGAACACCCTGAAGACCTGCCGACCGTCAGCGAGGTAAACGTGGACCTTGTAAAACATGTTGCCGCCTTTCTTGACGCTGGCGATGGCGCCTAAGCCCAGCCCCGGGATCTCGATGCGCAGGCCCGCGGTGGGCACTAGCGGAGGAGATCCGGACTCGCGGGATGCCGCCGCCTTCCAGCCAGAGTCAAAGCGAAACTGGTCGGCCTTGCCAAACGGGTTGTTCACTAGGTGCAGGACCTGCTGGCCGGGATGGATAGCGTACTCAACGACGCACAGCCAATAGTGGGCGCGACGCTCCGCCGCGCAAAGAAGCTCGGACGGGGTCATCGCAATGCCTGCGACTGTCCACGTCGTCGACTGCCCTTTGACCTCGATGACGTGTTCGCTGCCGTCGTGAGCGACCGCGCGGATATCGAAGCCCTTGTTGTAGGGCGGCATCTCCTCCAGGCTCGCCCATTTCTCGCGCTGGGTTTGCAGAAAGTACTGCACGGCCGCCTGGGCCGTCGCGTCGCGCTCGCGCGAGCGGTCAGCGGCGCTCGGGTCACCGTCGGCAGGTGACTCAGGCAGTTGTTCGGGCTCGACATAGCTCAATAGACGATGCCCCGTGTCACCGCGACTGGGGCGGCGCGCGCCACGGCGTCGACCCGTGCGATCGCGAAGCGTTCCGGTCCAGGCCGGCGGCGGGGGAAAGCCAAATTGGGGAAGAGGCCTGGTGGCGCCCGGAGCAGCGCCTGGCTCGCCGGCCGCCCCTCCGTTAGAGGCGGTAACCGGCGAGGTCGAGGGTGTGGGGCTGGAAGCTGAGCCGGTTGATGTAGTTGGGTTCGGCGGGCGCGGCAGGGGCGCTGCAGCTCCCGCCTCGGTAGATGCACCGGCCGGCGTGGTTGATGTGGGCGAGATGTTCATTGACCCTTGAACGCTCGTGGGGGTATGCGCGCCCTGTGCGTTCGCGAACCCCGAAGCCGCTGCCGGCGGCCACAGCGACATCGGATCGGAACTGGAAGGCTCATCGTCCGATGGTTCCGGCGCATCCGCTTCCCCGATGTCGAGCGCGGGCGGCGTCTGGTCGAGTGTCAGCTGTGACAACTCGTCATCGGGGAGCGCGGGCAACTCTCGCACTTCCAGGTATTCCTCCACCTCGACAACCAGCTCTTCGCGAAGGATCCGACTCACGCTGTCGATATGCGTCATAGGAGCCTTGAGCATCAGGCAGATCTCGCGCGCCAAACGGTCAGCGACGCCCTTGGCTCCCTCCCGTACGTAGGCAGTGTCGCCAGCGATCACCACCTCGCCTTGAGTCGAGACCGTGCAGCCATGCAATGTGTTGAGAACGATCAACTGCTCAACGTTGATAACCGTGAGCAGGGACAAGCGGCGCCATAGGCCCGCTTCCTTCGCGCGCTCGAAGACCGTATGAGACAGGCTGTACACCAGCCGGGCGATATGTTGAAACCGCTCGCGCACCCGGTTTGTGAATGTGGTGTTGACGCGTCCGTTCCCTGGCTTCTCCAGCGCGATGTCCAGGCTGGCGGACAACAATGGAACGCCCACAGCTTCCAACAGCACATGGAGTTGTGGCAGCCGTGCCGTTGGCACCGCGAGGAAAGAGATCTCCTGCTCGTTGGCAAAAAGCGCACTGATCGTCGGTTGATCGTCGGCGAACAGTGCAACGTCCAATGCCACCATATCGCCACGATGGTTCAGGAATACCGGCTGCGTTTGGAAGTCGTGGAGCCAGCGGGGCGTCGCACCATCTGCGACCGAGGCCAGCTCCCGACTCGCCCGCACGTAGATTCGTAGCGCCTCGGCCGCACGTGCTTCGACACCCAATTCCGCGCGCTCCAGCAGAGGCAAGACGTGCACCGCAGCCGCCACTGTCACCTCATGGGCGACGCCCAGCTTGCGCACGAAGAAGCCGTGCAGCTCGGGGTACTGCGCGTTGAGCGCTGGATAGTGCAGGGCGAGAAACTCGCCGGGAGACGACCAGACCACTTCTTCCAGACTCCGCCAAGGCGAGTCCGCGTGTCGTGTCAGGACCAGACCATGCTCGGCGAATGCCTCTCGCACACCACCTGCTGCATGACGCTCTGCCAGTTGATCCAAGTGGCGGTACAGCGGGCGCACCTGTGCCGCAGAGGGGTTGTCGGAGGTCTTGATCTGCTTGAGCCGCCTAATGCACGCATCGGCGTCGACACGGTGCACGATGCCACAGGTGTCAAGAAACCCTTCGTCATGCAGTTCCGCATCAACGTAGGTGGGGAAACTGCCGAATACTTCGCGGACCGCGGCTGAGGAATAGTAGGCATCCTGCAATGCAACCTGCCGGCGCTGCCTAGTTGGGGCGACGGCGGAACGCAGCGTGGCGGCAAAACTCGTGATGTACCGTGTCCCCGGCCGACCCGCGAGCGAGTAGGTCGCATGGCGGCTGTAGCGATCCCAGTGGCGGTCCAGGCATTCCAGTGTCTGGCGACGGATCGGGGCACTTTCGGAAGCAAGCAGGGCGGCCAGTTCAGGACTGCAGGCCGCAGGGGCATCGCCGGACAGGCGCGGCGACGCGTTGACGCCCAGTCGCAGGAAGAATGCCCGCCAATCAGCCAGCAGGCCAGCTCCGTCCATAGGAGCCCGCTTCGGCAAACCTTCGGGCAGATAATCCGCCGATACCACGCGCAAGGGGTCCAGCGACTGCGCGAGCAGTGCTTCAATGTCGAATTCGGGCTGGTACTCGCGCCCCAGGTACAGCTCGTCCGCGTGCTGAAACCACCATGTGCCGCCCTCGTTCTTCTTGGTCTTGAGACGTAGTCCCTTGCGCAGCGTTTCCAGAGCAGACAGCTCGGACACACCGCGCTTGGTCGCCGAGGCGAGGTAGTCACCAAGTTTTTCTTTGACGTAGCGAACATGGCCTGTCAGCGCTTCAAATCCCGCATTTCGCCATCTGTCCCCGCTGTGTGCCGGCAGGATGTCGTTGACGATGAGCGCATAGGGCTCGGGGATCCGCACACCGAGGTCATGCAATAGCGCGTGAACGGCGGTGATGCTGGCGCTATCTTTGTCTGCCCGGAGGGCGTCTACGAAGGCCTCGTCAAGGATCAGCAAGTCTTTTTCGAATCCGAACTTTTTGCCATCGGCCAATGGGAAGAACACTGTCCGCTCGCCGGCTACATGCAGAGTACCGTCGCTTACGGGCACGCAAGGAGCGTCGCGCAGGTGTGCGTCTAGCAGGGACTGGCGCGAGAGGCTCGCGAGGTAATGATAGAAGCTGGCCAGCCAGGCCGTTCCCTGCTGGCTCACCCAGCCTCCGTGCTCGGTGAAGAGACCCACGACGTCGGTGAAGTACAGCGGTTTGCAGCCGAGCTTCTTCAGTGTCGTCTCATCGACCTCCAGGTCTTTCGCCGGATAGTCCTTGCCATACAGCGCCCAGGCCGTCTGGGGCGGCACCAGGCGTTGAAATACGTCCGAGGCAGTCATCACCTCCGCGGGCTTGCGCCAGTGGCCGCTGGCGCACAGTATGCACGCCGTCTGCGCCAGAGCGTCCAAGGTCTGTTGAACGACCGGGGCGAAGAAGGGGGTGGTGACTTCCTGCTCACGAGGCAGGTACTGCAGGAACGTCCGCCCCAGCGCTGGCCGTGCCTTGAATTGTTCCAGGCTCGCCACAAAGGCGGCGGCGATAGCGTCGCGCAAGGCTGTATTCCACGACCGCGCGGTCTGGATGTCCTCGCGGGCAGAACTAAGCAGGAAATCGGCTTGGACGCAGAATCGAAAGCCGAAGGTGCGTATGGGCAAGAACGCGAAGGTCGCGCAGGTCGGGACAGCGAGTGCCTTGCCTGCGTCGTCGATCGGGAAGGCCAGGATGAGTTCGCTCTCGTTCACTTTGGGCCGCTTGTCATCCGGCGCGCCATCCATGGCAACAACCGTGGCGACACGCAAGAAGCGCTGACGCATCGACGGTGTCCCGTCGGCCTGCCCGCGAGTCTCCAGTGCTGCGAGTCCGTCGTCGTCGACGCAGCGCATCGACACCTCCTCATCGGGCGTTCGCAAGTCGATCTGGCGAAGCTTTCGCAGGAACAGCAGCAGCCGTGCGTCAAGCTCGCTCAAGATTGAGGCAGAGAAGGTTTCGCCCTCTTTGGCCGGAAGGATGATGGTGGTGCCCTCAGCCGCGATCGACTCATCTGGCGCGGTCCAGTTGGGCACGATATAGCCCAAGTGCTTCTCGGGGTCGGACATGTCAAACCGGAAGTGGAAACCGTTGGAGTGGATCTCAGGCGTGTTCGACACCTGAAATACCGACTTGAACCCAATGCCCTTTTCGCCGATGAAGCCGGCCTTCTTCGCTTTGGTGCTGCGGCCCACGCTGCATAGCGCCCGTACATCCCCTGGCCTGAACCCTTGTTCGTTGTTCCAGACTGTGAGCGTGTCGTTTGCCAGCACAATCCGGATATGCGGGTCAACGCCCTCGGTGTACGTGTTGTCGTCGGCGTTCTGAATCAACTCAAGGATAAAGTGGGTCCTGGTGGAGTAGAGATCCTCGGACAGGAGTCGAAGGGCGCTATCCAGGTCCTGCCGCAGGCCCTCGGCCGCCTCTTCAGCGTCGGCCGAAAGTCCCATGTCGGTCATCAGCTTGGAACGCCGCAACTTCTCGATGAACGCACGGCCTTCTTCGTTGTGTCGGTCCGCTTCGTGAATCTGCATAAGCCTCCAATTTGCAAGATACTGTAACGGGCCGGCCGGCTGGGCTAGCGTCGAGTCCTAACATTAGGAGGGGACACCATGAAGATCGACAGCGCCTGGCTGCTCCCGCCGCACGTAATTGGCGGACTGGATCACATTGGCACTCAGGGTCCCTGTGTCCTGGTCTACTCGCAGCTACTCCCGGGCATCGCGAACGTCGCCGAGAGGGCATCTCTGGCTTGGTGAGGAACTGGCCATCACCCCCGATTCCACATTCGTACAGAGATCACCGGGCTTGGGCCATCTTCCCGGATTGGACACTCGGGCGCTGTTGCCAGCTCATTTGTGGGCCGAGAATTGTTGAGAGCGTGACGACCGGAAAGGGCGAGGCCAGCCCGTTGAGACATCTACCCGAACGGGTGGACTGGACCTTTCAGCCCCACGCGGCCGCTATCGAGCGCAGTTGACGATTGATGCGCTGGAGTAGACGCCCCGCAAACTGGGCCCATCTCCCGCACCAGCAAAAGCGCTTGTTTTTCGACGGTAGAAGTGACGGTAAAGTACGATGTCCCGACCTCACGAAGCTAGCATTCATGCGGGTTTTTGACCCTCGGAAACCATTGAGTGGGAGTGAGGGCGCCCCTGCAGTTGTCTGCAATGGTTGCCCGCGGTCTCAAGTCCCTTGTCGCGCCGGCAGTGCCAACCGCGGCTTGCCGAGCACTTGAGTCGCCACACGCGACGCGAACCGCCGCGTCAAGAAACGCACGCCGAAGCACGACAGCTTGTTGAACAGCCCGGGCACCACCGTGCGCTTGCCGCGCAGCATCGCGCGGATCGCGGCGTGCGCCACGAACTCCGCGCTTTTCGTCGACGCGTTCGCGATCCACGAGTAGTCGCCCCCGCCGGACGCAGCGTGGAACGCGGTTTCGGTGCCGCCAGGGCAGATGCAGGTCACCGGCAGCGGCGTGCCGCCGTGCTCGTCATGGAGGCCCTCGCTGAAGTTGCGCACGAACGCCTTCGACGCGGCGTACAGCGCCATGTTCGGCACGGACTGGTATGCGCCGGTCGACGCGATGTTCAGCAGATGTGCGCGTCGGGCGCTTGCCTTGTGCGCATCAACGAGGCACCGAGCGAGCGCGACCAGCGAGGTCATGTTGAGTTGGATGAGTTCCGCGTCGCGCGCCCAGTCGACCCCGTCGAACCGGCGGAAATAGCCGAACCCGGGGTTGTCGATCAGGATGTCGATCGGGCCGCCGGCGAGCCCGGCGTCCCAAAGCGCGCCCGCGGCATCGGGCTTGCCGAGCCGAGCGCCGCGAGCTCACGCGCGATGGCCGCGCCAATGCCGCTGGATGCGCCGGTTACCAGCGCGCTTGCCGATGTTGAAGGTTGTGTGGGTACTCCTGTCGTTCTCCGTGTCCTGCCGCATGCGCGTCAGCTACAGCATTTGCACCACGACCTTGCCCTTGGCGCGCCCACTGTCGACATAGGCCAAAGCTTTGTGGGTGTCCTGAAATGGGAATACCTTGTCGACGACCGGGCGGATGGCGCCTGACTCGATGAGGGCCGTGATCTCGCGCAACTGCGCCCCATCGGCCCGCATGAAGACGAAGGTGTATTGGCCCCCGTTCTTCTTTGCCTTGTTCCTGATGCTGAAACTCAGCAGGCGCAGCGCCAGTCGGAGCGGCCAGGCCAGTCCTCGCGCGGCGGCGAACGCCGGGGTCGGCGGCCCGGAGATGGAGATGAGGTGCCCGCCCGGCTTGAGAACCTGGAGGGACTTGTTCAGCTCGCTGTTTCCGAGGCTGTTCAGCACCACGTCGTAGTCGCGAAGCACCGCGGCGAAGTCCTGCTGTTTGTAGTCGATGACGACGTCCGCTCCCAAGTCCTTCACCCAGGCGATGTTGGCCGTACTGGTGGTCGTGGCCACGAACGCCCCGAGATGCTTGGCCAGCTGGATGGCGATGGTGCCGACGCCGCCGGAGCCGGCATGGATCAGAACCTTCTGCCCCCTTTTCAGCTTGGCGGTTTCGACCAGCACCTGCCAGGCCGTCAGGGCCGCCAGAGGAACGGATGCGGCCTCGACCATGCTGAGATTCGCGGGCTTCAGTGCCAGCGATGACGCCTTGACGGCAATGAACTCGGCGAAGGTGCCGATGCGATCGTCGTCGGGGCGTGCGTAGATCTCATCGCCGGGCTTGAAGTTGCGAACGCGAGCGCCGACCCGCACGACCGTTCCGGCCATGTCGTTGCCCAGGATCAGGGGGAGGCGGTAGGGAAGAATCAACTTGAATTCACCGCTCTTGGTCTTCGAGTCCAGGGGATTGATGCTCGCCGCGTGGATCCGGATCAGGACGTCATCGTCCCGGACCTCTGGGTCGGGCATGTCGGCAATGCGGCCGACTTCTTTCTTTCCGTACCGGTCGATGATGAAAGCTTTCATGGGGGCTTTTTCAGGGTTTTTTATTGTTCAGTCATTGAGGAAGGCCAGCGCCCTGGGCACGAAGTCGCCGTGGTACTGGAAGATCCCGCCATGCCCGGCGTCCTTGTAGATGACCAGTTGCGAGCCGGGAATGCGACGCGCGATGTCATGGCTGTTCACGGTGGGCACCATGATGTCGTTGTCGCCATTGGCGATCAGCACAGGGATGCGGATGCCGCCCAGATCCTGCGGCGCCTGCCGGCCCCAGGCCCTGATGGCCTTCAGCTGCCGCAGGAAAGCTCGTGGCGTCGGCTCCTTGTCCCGATCCGCCTTGCGCTCCTTCAGTCGCGCCAGGAAGGCTTTCGCGGCTCGACGGCCATTGGCCGTGGAGGTGAAGAACAGATAGGTCTTTGGATCGCGCAGCGTCAACAGGCCTTTGACGATCAGCGGCCAAGAAACCGCTCCGACCCGTTCGATGCCTTTGCCGCCCGCCGGCCCCGTGCCGGTCAGGATGAGCCGGCGCACCAGGCCAGGAGCTTTCAGCATCATGTCCTGTGCCACGAATCCTCCGAGGGAGAAGCCGAGCAGGTCGACCTTCTCGAAACCCAGTGCGTGGATCAGCGAGATCGCGTCCCGGGCCATCGCATCGATGGTCACGGGTGCTGTTCCGCCTGAAGCGCCGATCCCCCGGTAGTCGATGGCGATGATGCGATGTCTGCGGGCAAGTCCATCGACGATACGCGGGTCGAAATTGTCGAGGACCGCGCCCCAGTGATTGAGCAGAACCAGCGGCACGCCGCTGCGCGGCCCCAGGTCACGGTACGCGAATGCAGTCCCGTCGACGTCGATCGATTGGTTGGGGGTGTCGATGTAGGGCATGTGCGATCCTGGGTGCTTGTCGGTAGGGGGCATCGTCATCGCGTTGGCGGTCAGGCGTTCACATCGACGATGGTGCGCCCCTGAACCTTCCCTGCGAGGACCTGGCTGGCGACTTCAGGAACCTCTGCGAGGCCAATCACCCTGGTGGTCCGTGCAAGCTTGTCCAGATCCAGGTCGCTGGCCAGACGCGACCACGCCTGCAGCCGCACAGGCTGCGGCGCATTGACCGAGTCGATACCGGCGAGGGTGACGTTGCGCAGGATGAACGGCAGCACGGATGCCGGCAGGTCCGCGCCCTGTGCGAGGCCGAAGGCCGCGACCACACCGCGATACCGGGTCTGGGCCAGGACGTTCGCCAACGTATGACTGCCGACCGAATCGATGGCCCCGGCCCACCGCTCCCTGGCGATCGGTGCGCCCGCTTCGGAAAGGGTGTGGCGGTCGATGACGTCCGCCGCGCCCAGCGTACGCAGGTAGGCGGCTTCCTCGAGGCGACCGGTCGAGGCGATCACGCGGTAGCCCAGGCCCGACAGCAGTGCGATGGCCACGGAGCCGGCGCCGCCATTGGCGCCGGTCACCAGGATGTCGCCAAGCTCGGGTGTCAGGCCGCCATGCTCCAGTGCGAGTACGGACAACATGGCGGTGAACCCGGCGGTGCCAATGGCCATGGCATCCCGGGTCGAAAAGACTTCCGGGACCTTGACCAGCCAATCACCGCTCACCCGCGCCTTTTGCGCGAAGCCACCATGGTGCGTCTGGCTCAGTCCCCAGCCCGTCGCCAGCACGCGGTCGCCAGCGACGAGGCCGGGATAGGCCGACGACTCGACGACACCGGCAAAGTCGATGCCAGGAATCAGCGGAAACTGGCGAATGACCGGTGACCGGCCACTGAGCGCCATCGCGTCCTTGTAGTTCACCGTCGAGTACTCGACCGCAACGGTGACGTCGCCCGGCATCAGCTCCTCGTCCTTGAAGTCGACCAGGCCGGTTGAAATGGTGTCGCCGGTCTTGCTGGCGAGCAGTGCCTTGAATGTCATGTGCCGTCCGTTGCGTTCTGGAGTCTTTTGCCGCTTCAGGCGACGGTTCGATAGCGCTCAGCCACGTGTGCCTGCCGGATGTCCTCGATCAGGGCCTGGCGTGCCGTGTTCAGCACCTCCCAGCGCGCGGCATCGTGCAGCGGCGGGATGGTCACGAGTTCGCGGCGGTCGAATCCCAGCAGCGCGGCATCTACCAGTTCTTCCACTCCCATCAGATCGGGCATCGAACTGCTGTCGATGCCCGCGCGTTCCCAGATCTCAGTACGGGTTCCGGCAGGCAACACCGCCTGCACGTAGACACCCCTGGGCGTGAGCTCCAGGCTCAGCCCCTGGGACAGGAACAGCACGAAGGCCTTGGTCGCACCGTAGACGGACATGCCGAACTCGGGCGCCAGGCCGACCACCGAGCCGATGTTGACGATCGCGCCTTTGCCAGCCTGCGCCAGGCGCGGGGCGATGGCGCTCGCCAGCCTGACGAGTGCGGTGGTGTTGAGGCTGACCAGGCGGGCCACATCGTCTGTCGACTGGTCGATGAACTGACCGGACAGCGCGGCCCCGGCGTTGTTGATCAGGGTGTCGATCCTGGCGTCCTCGCGCAGGCGCGCCTCGACTGCGGCCAGATCGCCAGGTCGGGTCAGGTCGGCCGCAAGGATCTCGACGGCAGTGCCGGTTTCGTCGCGCAGGCGTGCAGCGAGCGTTTCCAGCCGCGCCTGGTCTCGCGCCACCAGCACAAGGTCGTGGCCGCGGCGTGCGAAGCGGTCGGCATAAATGGCGCCAATGCCGGTCGAGGCGCCCGTGATGAGAACAGTGGTACGAGTGGTCATGTGTTTTTCCTCTTGATAGAAAGGTGAGCCCATGCCGCGGTGTGCGGCATGGGGCAATCGCTACTGGGCGCTGGAACCGGCGAGCGCCGGGTAGTCGATGTAGCCCGCCGCGCCACCCCCATAGAGCGTGGCCGGGTTCAGGGCGGCGAGGGGGGCGCCGGCTTTCAGTCTTTCGACCAGGTCGGGGTTGCTGATGAAGGGGCGTCCAAAGGCGAACAGGTCGGCCTCGCCACCGATCAGGCGGGCGTTGGCCAGTTCGAGGTCATACCCGTTGTTGGCCAGGTAAGTGTTTTTGAAGCGGCTGCGCAAAGCATCGAAGTCGAACGGTGCGACATCGCGCGGACCGCCGGTGGCGCCTTCCACCACGTGCAGATAAACGATGCCCAGTGCGCTGAGCTGTTCGGAGATGTATTCGTACTGCGGTTGCGGATCGCTGCAGGAAATGCCGTTGGCCGGCGAGACGGGAGACAGACGCACGGCAGTGCGGTCCGCACCGATTTCCTTGGCCACTGCGGCGGTGACTTCCAGCAAGAGGCGGGCACGGTTCTCGATGGAGCCGCCGTACGCGTCCGTGCGTGCGTTGGCGCCGTCCTTGATGAACTGTTCGAGCAGATAGCCGTTGGCACCGTGGATCTCGACGCCATCGAAGCCCGCGGCGATCGCGTTGGCCGCAGCCTTGCGGAAATCTTCGACGATGCCCGGAAGCTCATCCAAGGTCAGAGCACGTGGCTCGGAGACGTCGTGAAAACCATTGTTGACAAAGGTCTTGGTCGCGGCGCGGATGGCCGAAGGTGCAACCGGTAGAGCGCCACCGGGCTGCAGATCAACGTGCGAGATGCGTCCGACGTGCCACAACTGGACGAAGATCCGCCCGCCCTTGGCATGAACGGCGTCGGTCACCTTGCGCCAGCCGTCGATCTGCGGCTGCGTGTAGAGGCCCGGGGTGTCCTGGTAGCCCTGAGCCTGTGCCGAGATCTGCGTGGCTTCCGTAATCAACAGGCCGGCCGAGGCGCGCTGGCTGTAGTAGGTGGCGGCATGCTCGCTGGGTACCAGGCCCGCACCGGCACGATTGCGCGTCAGCGGCGCCATCACGATGCGGTTGGAAAGTTTGAGTGAGCCAAGGGTGTAGGACTCGAAAAGCGTGTTGTCAGTCATGTTGGGTTGCTGTGTCGTCGTTGATCAGGTGGGTGCCGCTCATATCCGGAAGCCTTACAAGGCAAGTTGGCTCAATGATGTCGATCATCATCTTTGTTGTCAAGGATTTTGATGATAGTTAACATCAATGTATATTCAAGGCTTCACCAATGGCACATCTAGAGGGATCCTGGACATGAAGGTCACCAAAGCGCAGGCGCAGGCGAACCGGGCGCACATCGTCGAAACGGCCTCCACCCTGTTTCGCGAGCGTGGCTACGACGGGGTAGGGATCGCGGACTTGATGGCGGTCGCAGGCTTCACCCACGGCGGGTTCTACAAGCACTTCGGCTCCAAGGCAGACCTGCTGGCGGAGGCGGCGACCTGTGGTTTTGCGCAGTCGGCTGCCAAAGCCGAAGGGGCCGATGCGACAGCGGTCGTCAAGCAATACCTGTCCCGAGAGCATCGTGACGCTCGTGGTGAAGGTTGCACGATGGCCGCGCTATGCGGAGACGCTGCGCGTCAGCCGGCGTCGATCAAGACGACTTTCGAGGCCGGCGTTGAAGGCCTGCTGGCGACCCTGGCCAACCCGCTCGGTGCGCCGGAGGACGGCAAACGGGCAGGAGCCCAGCGCGCCAGGCGCATCGAAGTGTTCGCGCAGGCGATTGGCGCGTTGATGCTGTCGCGGGCGTGTCCTGACGACTCGCCTCTCGCCGATGAAATTCTGGATGTCTGTCGTGTGGCAGCCCTGTCGAGGCTATCGGCTCCCCTTGATGCGTAGTTGACGCACTCCATGTGCGGACGCGACCACGACGTGCCTGATTTTTGACCTTTCTGCACCTGTTTCGGGAAGACGCCATTGTCGGTTGCGCATTCGCGCACCGACGGACTCATGCGACGTGACGCGTTCGCTGCCGCACAGACGGCCAGTTCGGTTAACCGTATCTTCCGGTCAAGAGTCGTTTGGCTTGGAGGCTGTCAGGACAAGGTAACTCGCTCGGCGAAGATGCTTGCCGGTTCTGCCGCGTTCCCGGTTCCCCCAAGTGCACCGCGCCACGACCGCGTCGGCCAGACTGCGACTGAGTGGGGTCAGCGCGTAGTCGACACGCGGCGGCACTCCCTTGTAGGTCTACGACGCGATGACTCCGCTGCGGCGCATGGCCGATCGGTCCGAGCAGCGCTGCTGGTCCGGGCCAAGTTCTACTGATCGGGCCGGCGTACCGCTCGCCATTCGCCGCACGCCGCGCACTCTTCGACCACCCTAACGGAGCTCCCTATGTACGACCAATCCAAGCTATCCGAGTTGATCCGGTTCGCACGCGTAGATGCGGGTTCCACCGTCATTGACGTTTATCCAGGCGACGGCGGCTGGACCCGCCTCTTCTCCGACACCGTGGGACCCGAAGGGCGGGTCTACAGCTTCGTGCCGGCCGAGGTCGCCCACTTAAGCAACGATCCGGTCGGCCGCATGCGAGCGCTTGCGAAGGAGCCGGGCCGGGAGAACGTCGAAGTCGTCTCCGCGGAGCTCGTGGCGCTGCCGGAGGCCACGCAAGCAGCGGATGTCGTGTGGCTGCACCTGTTCTATCACGACCTCCACACGTCCCTGGCCCAGGCCCGGGGGGCGACGGCGGCCCTTTTCAATCAAGCTGTATTCGAACGGCTGAAGCCCGGCGGGTTCTACGTTGTTGTAGACCACGCCGCCGCCGGCGGTGCAGGTACGAAAGACGCTCCGTCGCTGCATCGCATCGAGCCCGTATCCGTTCGCAAGGAGGTGGAGGCGGCCGGCTTCGTCCTGGACGAGGAAAGCACCTTGCTCGCGGAAAAGAACGACACGCACTCGATCAAGGTGTTCGATCCCTCGATCAAGGGCGAGACCGATCGCTTCGCCTACAGGTTCGTGAAGCCCTGACAGGTTCCGCGCCGACTACCGCGACTGGCGTGAGCGCGCCAGTCGCGGTCGCTACGCCAGCGCCTAGAAGCTCGCCTTCAACCCCACCGACAGCATGCCCCCCTTGGCCTGCTTCGACAGCTTGCCGAAGTAGTCGTAGTCGGCGGTGATCGCGAGGTTCTGCGTCATGCGGTATTCGGCGCCGAAGCCCGCCATGAGGCCGGTCGAGCTGCCCGAGAAGCGCTGGCCGCCGGGTTGCCACCAGTTGCCGGTATTGTTGTTGTCGCCGCCGGAGATGCGGCCGCGCGAAACACCGAGGCGGCCGTTGAGCGCGAAGGCATCGCCCAGTGGCAGGCGTGCCGTGGCGGCCGCGTAGAAGGCCTGGCCGGTGCCGCTCTGCAGGCTGGAGTAGCCCAGGCCCGCCGCCGTCCACTGGCTCACGCGGCCAAGCCGCGCGTAGCCGACTTCCACGCCGAAGTTTTCCGTCAGGCGATAGCCGCCGTACAGCTTGTAGGCCGTGCCGGCCTTGCTGGCTTTCTGGCCGCCCCACGGGGTGGGCACGGTGTTGGAAGAAGAGAGGCTGTAGCTCGAACGGCCGACGGAGCCGCCCACGTAGAGACCGGTGTCCTGTGCGGGGCCGGCGGCGCAGGCGCCCATGGATGCGGTGCCGAGCAGAAGTGCGGCGAGGGCGGTGCAGGCTTGCGTTTTCGTCAAGATGAAATTCCTGGTTGGAGTCGTTGGGATCATTGAGACTGTTGGTGGCTTGAAGCCATGCCATCAGCGCTCCGGCGATTCTGGAATTCCAGCCTGAAGACGAGCTTGGCGCCTGCTGAAGAGCACCTGAAGGCGCTTGGTCGATGGGCGATGATCGAGGCATGTCTCAACAGCTTCTTCTTCCCGGCATCGATCCTCCGCCGCGGCCCTTGCCGCGCCCCCGCAGCAAGGCGCAACGCGCCGAGCCGATGCCGCACTCGCTCTTCTTCGCATTGCTTCCCGGCGCGCAGGACGCCACGACGATTGCAGCGCTCGGCGAGCGCATGAATTTCCAGCACGCGCTGAAGGGCACGGTGGTCGAGGCGCACCGACTGCATGTCACGCTGTTCGACCTGGGCGACTACGCAGCGGTGCCGCGCGACAAGGTCGAGCAGGCCCTGGCCGCCGCAGCGACGCTGCCGCCGCCCGCCTTCGATGTCGTCTTCGACGAAGCCATGAGCTATGCGAAGAGCCAGGCACTCGTGCTGTATGGCGACGACGCGGGCGTCGAGGCGCTCATGGCCTTCAGGCAGCGGCTGGGCGAAGCGCTGGCCGACGCGGGCTTCAAGCCCAAGCGCGCCTTCACGCCGCACATGACGCTGGTGTACGCGAGGCGCAAGCTCGAGAAGCACGCGATCGAGCAACCGGTGCGCTGGCGCGCCGGCAAGCTCGCGCTGATCGACAGCCATGTGGGGCAGGGCGTGCACGAGGTGCTCGGCCCTTGGCCCGCCGCGGCGCTCGAATCCGAAGCGACGGAGGCCTGAGATGGAAGCGCCGCTGCTGGTCTGCTTTGCGTGCCGGGCGTGCTGCGCAATGTCGACCAGCTCGCGAGGCACGGCATGCCCGATCGCATCGAGCCTCCGAAGGCCGACCGATAGCCAGCATCGGCCAACCGGTCAGCCGCCGTCCGCGAAGTTGTCGAACAGCAAGCCGCGCATCCACTGGTTGCCTGGATCGCGGTGCGCCTTCGCGTGCCAGAACAGGTTGATCGCTATCTGCGGCAGCGCCACCGGGTGAGGGCGCCACACCAGCCCGAAGGGCTCCGCAATGCTCTGTGCGAGCCGCTCGGGCACCGTCGCGATCATGTGGCTCGAGCGCAGGATGTGGCCGATGGCCACGAAGTGCGGCACGCGCAGCTTGATGCGCCGCTGGATGCCCTGCGCCGCCATCACGTCGTCGGCCTTGCCGTGGCCGGTGCCGGCGGCCAGGACCTGCACGTGGTCGGCCGCGCTGAAGTCCTTCAATGACACGCTGCGTTTCTTCGCGAGCGGATGCGCTTGCGAGAACAGGCACACGTACTGCTGCAGGAACAGCCGGCGCTGGAACACGCCGGCCTTGAGCTGCGGCAGCAGGCCGATGGCGATGTCGACGTGGCCGGCCTCCAGCTCGTCGCGCAGGTTGGTCGCTGTGTTGTTGCGCAGCGTGCTCACGGTCACGCCGGGCGCGGCCACCGAGAGCGCTTCCATCAGCTTCGGGGTGAAGTAGATCTCGCCGATGTCGGTCATGGCGAGCGTGAAGCTGCGCGTGCTGGTGGCGGGGTCGAACACCACCTGCTGGTTGAGCGCCGTGTGCAGCGCGCCCATGGCGTAGGCCACCGGCTCCGCCAGCTGCAGCGCAAAGGGCGTGGGCTCCATGCCGCGCGCGGTGCGCAGGAACAGCTCGTCGCCCAGCAGCTTGCGCAGGCGCGCCAGCGCATTGCTGATGGCCGGCTGCGAGAGGCCCAGCGATTCGGCCACGGCCGACACGCGCTTCTCGGCCAGCATGCGGTCGAACACCAGCAGCAGGTTGAGGTCGATGTCCTTGAGTTGCACGGCGGACCTTTATTCAGCGCAGTGATGAGGAGGATTCACCGAATTCTATTGGTCAATCGGAAGCGCCCGCGCATCATCGCCTCCCAGAGACAGGCCGGCACCCACGCCGGCGCAAGAGAGCCCAACGATGGACCTGCACATACATCCCCTTGCCCGCACCCTCGAGGTCCGCCCCGGCGCGAACCTGCTCGAAGTGCTGCGCGAGCATCACGTGCCGGTGTCTTACAGCTGCATGTCGGGGCGCTGCGGCACCTGCCGCTGCAAGGTGGTGTCGGGCCAGGTGCTCGACGGCGGGCAGGACGCCATCCGCCCGGACGGCCAGGGCGAGCGCTACGTGCTGGCTTGCCAGAGCACCCTCACCGAAAGCTGCGCCATCGAGATTCCCGAGCCGGACGAGGTGGTCGTGCATCCCGCGCGCATCCTGAAGGCCACAGTGACAGGCATCGACGCGCTGACCCACGACATTCGCCGGCTGCGCCTCAAGCCCAACAAGCCGCTGGAGTTTTCTCCCGGCCAGTACGCGCAGCTGCAGTTCGCCCCCGACCTCGCGCGGCCGTATTCGATGGCCGGGCTGAGCCGCGACGCGGAGCTCGAGTTCCATGTGCGCCGCGTGCCCGGCGGGCGTGTCACGGCGCACATCTTCGAGCAATTGCGCATCGGCGATCCGGTGCGCGTGAGCGGACCGCTTGGCACGGCCTACCTGCGCACCAAACACCGCGGACCGATGCTCTGTGCGGCGGGCGGCACCGGGCTGGCGCCTATTCTTTCGATCGTGCGCGGCGCCATCGCGGCCGGGCTCACGCAGCCGATCCACCTGTACCTCGGCGTGCGTTCCGATGCGGACGTGTACGGCCTGCAGGAACTGCGTGAGCTGCAGGCGCAGCACCCGGGCCTGGACGTGCACGTGGTGGTCGTCACCGGACCGGCGAACGGAAAGCAGCGCGTGGGCCTCATCACCGACGCGATCCGCGCCGACTGGCCCGGCAGCCTCGACGGCTGGCGAGCCTACCTCTGCGGCTCGCCGCCGATGGTCGAGGCCGTGACGCAGCTGGTGCGCGGCCGTGGCCTCGCACCCGAGCAGACGCATGCCGACGCCTTCTACCTGCAAGGCACCTGAACACAACGAAGGAGACCCCCGATGACCACGCAAGCCGTGTTCCCCGTCGAACTGAAATGGGAGAGCGAGCAGACCGCCCGCATTCCCTTCATGGCCTACACCGACGAGGCCTTGCACAAGAAGGAGCTGCAGCGGTTCTTCTACGAGAAGCACTGGTGCTACGTCGGCCTGGAGGCCGAGATCCCGAACCCGGGCGACTTCAAGCGCACCGCCATCGGCGAGCGTTCCGTCATCATGTCGCGCGACGAGGCTGGCGAGATCCATGTGTTCGAGAACGTCTGCGCGCACCGCGGCATGCAGTTCTGCCGGGAGCGCCACGGCAACAAGAAAGAGTTCGTCTGCCCCTACCACCAGTGGAACTACACGCTCAAGGGCGACCTGCAGGGCGTGCCGTTCCGGCGCGGCGTGAAGCAGGACGGCAAGGTCAACGGCGGCATGCCCGCCGACTTCAAGACCGAGGAGAACGGCCTCACCAAGCTCAAGGTGGCTTCGCGCGGCGGCGTGGTGTTCGCTTCGTTCGACCATGCGATCGAATCGTTCGAGGACTTTCTCGGCCCCGACATCCTTCATTATTTCGACCGGCTGTTCGATGGCCGCAAGCTCAAGATCCTCGGCTACAGCCGCCAGCGCATTCCAGGCAACTGGAAGCTGATGCAGGAGAACATCAAGGACCCGTACCACCCGGGCCTGCTGCACACCTGGTTCGTGACCTTCGGCCTCTGGCGCGCCGACAACAAGTCGGAGCTGAAGATGGACGCGCGCGGCCGACATGCCGCCATGATTTCCACGCGCGGCAGCGCCGGCAAGGCCGCGCAGGTGACGCAGGTGTCGAGCTTCAAAGAGAGCATGCAGCTGAAGGACCCGCGCTTTCTCGACATCGTGCCCGAGCCCTGGTGGGGCGGCCCGACGGCGGTGATGATGACGCTGTTCCCGAGCCTGATCCTGCAGCAGCAGGTCAACAGCGTGTCCACGCGCCACATCCAGCCCGTGGGGCACGACGCCTTCGACTTCGTCTGGACGCATTTCGGCTTCGAGGACGACACCGAGGAAATGACCCAGCGCCGCCTGCGCCAGGCCAACCTGTTCGGGCCTGCGGGCTTCGTCTCGGCGGACGACGGCGAGGTCATCGAGTTCTCGCAGGAAGGCTTCGAGCAGAAGCCGTTCCACCGCACGCTTGCCGAGCTTGGCGGCCGGGAGGTCGAGAACACCGACCACATGGTGACGGAGACGCTGATTCGCGGCATGTACCGCTACTGGCGCGAGGTGATGGAGGCATGATGAAGCTCGACGCCGACACCTACCTGGAACTCTCGCGGCTCTACGCCGCCTACGCGCACGCCGTCGATTCCGGCCAGTGGAGCCTGTGGCCCGGCTTCTTCACCGAGCAGTGCAGCTACCGCCTGCAGCCGCGCGAGAACCACGAACGCGGCCTGCCGCTGGCCACGCTCTCGTTCGAGAGCCGCGGCATGCTCGAAGACCGGGTCTACGGCATCCAGGAGACGCTGTTCCACGACCCGTACTACCAGCGCCACGTGGTCGGCCTGCCGCTGGTGCACGCGGTCGATGCCGACGGCACGATCCACAGCGAGGCCAACTACGCGGTGTTCCGCACCAAGCTCGACCAGCCCTCCACCGTGTTCAACGTGGGGCGCTACATCGACACCGTGGTGCCCACGCCCGAGGGCCTGAAGTTCGCGTCGCGCCTGTGCGTGTTCGACAGCGAGATGATCCCGAACTCCATCATTTATCCGATCTGAAACCCGAGTCAGTCATGCAGCAAAAAGAACCAGAGACACACGGCGCGCCGCTGCGCCGCTTCACCGACCCCGCCTACGTGCCGCTGTGCGCCGACCTCGCCGAGGTGCGCGAGAACATCGACCGGCTCGACCGCCAGATCGTCGCGCTGCTTGCCGAGCGCGGCCGCTACGTGAAGGACGCCGCGCGCTTCAAGCGCGATGCCTTCCAGGTCTCGGCGCCGCAGCGCCAGCAGGAGGTGATCGACAAGGTGAAGGCGCTGGCCGAAGAGAAGGGCGCCTATCCGGAGGTGGTCGAGGCCGCCTACCGCGCGCTCATCGCGGGCTTCATCGCGCGCGAGCAGCAGGACCACCTGGGCATGGTGCCGGTGGAGGCCAAGGCATGAAGCACGCACGGCTCGGCATCGCCTTCACGGCACTGGCAATGGCGGCGGCCGCCCACGCACAGAGCTGGCCGCAGCGCCCGATTCGCATCGTGGTGCCGTTCGCGGCCGGCTCGTCGCCCGACATCCTCGCGCGCATCGTCAATGACAAGCTGGCCGCGCGCATCGGCCAGCCGCTGATCGTCGACAACAAGCCCGGCGCGGGCGGCAACACCGGCACCGACCAGGCCTCCAAGGCGCAACCCGACGGCTATACCTTCCTGCTGTCGGTGAATGCGCCGCTGGTCTACAACACCATCCTCTACAAGAACCTGCCGTACGACCCGTTCAAGGACCTCGTGCCGGTGTCGCTTGCGGCTACCACGCCCAACGTGTGCGCGGTGTCGAATTCGATGAACGTCGATTCGGTGAAGGGCTGGCTCGACGCAATGAAGCGCAACCCGGGCAAGTTCAATTTCGCTTCGACAGGCAACGGCTCCATCTCGCACCTGGGCGTGGAACTGGTCAAGCTCAAGACGAATTCGTTCGCGGTGCACATTCCGTATGCGTCGTCGGGCCAGGCGGTCACGGCCATCATCCAGGGCGACGTGCAGTTCGCCTGCCTGCCGCCGGTGTCCGTGATGCCGCAGGCCAAGGCCGGGCGGCTGAAGGCGCTGGCCGTTACCTCGGCCGAGCGTTCGCCGCTGCTGGCGGAACTGCCGACGCTTCGCGAATCGGGCCTGCCCGACATCCAGGCCGTGCCGTGGTTCGCCTACATGGCACCCAAGGGCACGCCGAACGACGTGGTGCAGCGCATGAGCCGTGAGATTGCCGCGGTGCTGAAGGAGCCGGAGACGCTCAAGCGCCTGCAGACCGCTTACTTCGACCCCGTGGGCAGCACGCCCGAGGCGCTGAACAAGTTCATGACGGAGGAACTGCGCCGCTGGAAGCCCGTGATCGAGCGCGCCGGCCTGAAGGCCGACAACTGAACACTCCACAGAGCAAGGACAAGAACATGAGCACGATGACCTGGGTCGACGCCGCGGCGGTCGACGACGTTCCCTCCGACGACGTGGTGGGCATCGAGGTGCAGGGGCGCGACATCGCGCTGTACGGCACCGAAGATGGCATCCACGCCACCGACAACATCTGCACCCACGGCCATGCGCGGCTGTGCGACGGCTTTCTCGAAGGCCATGAGATCGAATGCCCGCTGCACCAGGGCCGCTTCGACGTGCGCACCGGCAAGGCGATGTGCGCGCCGCTGACCGAAGACCTGCGCAACTATCCGGTGAAGATCGAGGGCGGCCGCGTTTTTCTCTCGTTCGACCTGTGAAGGCAGCCGCTTCGGTCCATCTGTTGCGGCTCGAAGCGGATCGATCTGTATCTGTTTTCCCGCAGGACGGCTGGCGACAATGAGGCTCTTTTTCATGGAACCGATATGACAGCGCAGAGCCGAGACCAGATCGCCGACCAGATTGCAGCCGAGCTGGGCCGCAGCTTCGACGGCGACATCATTGCCGGCGGCCACTACGTGCCGATCGTGCGAGACGGCCGCACGGTCTACCTCAGCGGGCAGGTTCCGCGCGTGGGCACCACGGTGGTGGTCACGGGCCGCGTCGGCGATGCGGTCACGCTCGACAAGGCCCGCGAGGGCGCCCAGATCTGCGCCCTGCGCAGCCTCGCGCTGCTGCGCCGTTCGCTCGGCTCGCTCGACGCGGTGGAGAAGGTGCTGCGCGTCGGCGTGTTCGTGCAGTGCACCGCCGACTTCACGCAGCAGAGCGAAGTGGCCGATGCCGCGTCCGACCTGCTGCACCGCGTGTTCGGCGACGCGGGCGTGCATGTGCGCACGGCGGTCGGTGTCTATGCGCTGCCGAAGAACGCGACCGTCGAAGTCGAGATGACCGTGGCGGCCAAGCACGACATCCGCTGACTAGCCGGGCTTCAGCGCGGCAAGGTCGCGCGCGAGCTGCGCGATCGTGAGAGGCGCGCAGCCCTCGGCGTTGTTGCTCACGGTGACGAAGGCGTTCTGGCCCGCGCGGGTGGTGCCCGCGATCACCTTGGCCAGCGCGGCGCGCGTCTCGGGGTCGGGGTCGACGATCCTGTCGAACGGGCCATAGAGCTTTTCCGCGTCTTCGTAGCCGAAGCGGCCGTGGCGGCGGTGCAGGTTCCAGCGGCACACCAGCGGCCCGGGCCACAGCGCGCGCAGCATCGGCAGTTGCTCTTCGATGGGCGGCATCTTCGCGTGCAGGCCCATGCAGAAGGTGGCGCCCACGCTGCGCAGCATGTCGGCGAAGGCGGGGGTCAGCAGCTGCGGGTCGCGCACCTCGACGGCGATCACCGCGTCGGGCGCGGTCTGCTTCAGGTCGGGCAGCGCGGCTAGCATGTCGGCAATGCGCGCCAGCAGCGCCGGCTGGTCGGCCAGCAGGTGGCCGGGGATCGGGCTCAGTTGGAACACCAGCACGCCGATGCGATGGCCCAGCCCTTCGAGCGCGGGCAGCACGAACTCCTGCCGCGCGATCTCGCTGCTGAGGAACACCGGGTTGGCCTGCATGCCGCGGCCGCTTTCGTCGCGCACGGTGGCGTCGGTCACCAGGCTGGGCGCCTTTACCATGAAGCGGAAGTCGTCGGGCACCATGGCCGCGTAGCGCGCGTACTGGCTGGCGGTGAGGGCGCGATAGAAGTTGCGGTCCAGGCTCACGGTGCGGAACAGCGGATGCTGCGCGAGCGCGGAAAGGCCGTTCTTGGAGAGCACCGACTCGGCGTATTCGCCGTTCCACACGAGGCCGGCCCAGCCGGGGTAGCTCCACGACGACGTTCCGAGCCGCAGGTTGGGCGGCAGCGCGGCGGCGAGTTCGACGAGCGCCGGGTCCGTCGGCGCGGGCTCGACCGTGCCGGTGCGCGGCTTTTTTCCGGCGGCTGGTTCTGGGGGCGGCGGGGCCACCTGCACCTCCTGTGCGGGCGGCAGATCGGGGAAAAGAGAGTCCTGTACTTCAGCCATGTCTGGGGCGGCATTCTCGGCCAACAAGGGGGCGGCCTGCGGCGCCGGGCACAATCCGCGCCATGAAACAGTGGTTGCGTGCGCAAGGTGGATGGTGGCTGGCATGGGTGGTGCTCACCGTGGCCGGCGCTGTCTGGATCGCGCGCGCCGAACTGGCGCAGATGCACCAGGACTTCGAGACCGACGTGCGCATCGCGCACCGGCTCATGAGCCAGCAGATGGTGCAGTACGACGCCGTGCTGGCCACGCTGGCGCTGCTGGAGCCCAGCACCGGTGCCGACCATCCAGAGCAGCGACTGCCGTCGGTCTATTCGTCGATCCTGCGGGTGCAGCGCCGCGAGCGCGACGAGCCCTGGCCGGACGCCGGTCCGGCGGCGAGCGCCACGCCCGCCGCGCTGGCCGCCGCCGAGGCCCGCTCGCGCAGCCAGCATCGCGCCGACCTCGCGTCGCTGGACCTGGCGCACGGCCGCTATGTGCTGGTGATCGGCGCCACGCCGTTCAGCTACGCGCTCGACATCGACCTGGCCGGCTCGGTGCCCTGGCGCGATTGGCCCATGAACCCGCAGGTCAGCCCGGTGCGGCTGAGCCTGCAGCGTGACGGCCAGCAACTGGTGCTGCAGCCCGGCCGGCCCACCGCGGGCGGCTGGCGCTTCGGCCTGACCAAGCCGCTGGCGTCGCCGAGCCAGCCCTTCGACCTCGTGGCCGAGCGGCAGGTGGGCTGGGGCGAGCTCCCGTGGCGCGGCATCGGCGCATGGGCCGTCGCGACGGCGCTGCTGCTGGCCGGACTGTGGATGGCGCAGCGCCAGCGCATCGCGCGGCGCCGGGCCGAAGAACTGCTGCGGCTCGGGCAGGTCGCGCGGCTCAACGCGCTGGGCGAGCTGTCGGCCGGGCTGGCGCATGAACTCAACCAGCCGCTGACGGCGGTGCTGGCCAACGCGCAGGCCGCGCGCCGCCTGCTGGACGACGAGCCGCCGGACCTGGCCACCGCACGCGACGCGATGGGCCAGGCGGTCGAGCAGGCGCGCCGCGCGGCGGGCGTCGTGGGGCGCCTGCGGCGGGTGATCGAGCGGCCCGAGGCTGCGGGAGACGCCAGGCCGCTGGTGCTGCAGGAGGTGGTGCGCAGTGCCATGCACCTGCTCGCGCCGGAGTTCGGCCGGCGCGGCATCGTCGCGCAGTTCGACCCCACGGCGCAGGCGCCGGTGCGGGTGCAGGCCGAAGCCGTGGCGCTGGAGCAGATCGTGCACAACCTGCTGATGAACGCATTGCAGGCGCTCGAGCTGGTGCCCGCCGGCGACCGGCGCCTGGCCATCGCGGTGGGGCGCAACGGCGAGGAAGGCGTGCTGACCGTCACCGACAACGGGCGGGGCATCGCGCCCGATGCCTTGCCGCGCCTTTTCGAGCCCTTCTTCAGCACGCGCGAAGGCGGGCTGGGCCTCGGCCTGAGCCTGAGCGAAACGCTGGCCAGCGGCATGGGCGGCAGCCTGAGCGCGGCCAATGCGTCGCCGCGCGGCGCGCGCTTCACGCTGTTGCTGCCGCTGGTCGCGCCGCCTGCGGAGCGCGCGCCATGAACGCGCCGGCACTCCACCAGCCGCAGTCGCCGCTGATCCACCTGATCGACGACGACGAGGCGGTGCGCGACGGCCTGTCGCTGCTGATCGGCACGGTCGGCCTGCGCGTGCAGGGCTGGGCCGACCCGGCGGCTTTCATCGACGGCTTCGACCGCGCGAGCGTCGGCGCCATCGTGCTCGACGTGCGCATGCCGGGCATCAGCGGGCTCACGGTGCTCGACCGGCTGATGGCGCAGGGCGTGGACCAGCCCGTCATCATGCTGACCGGCCACGGCACGGTAGAGATGTGCCGGCGTGCCTTCAAGGCCGGCGCGGCCGAGTTCCTCGAGAAGCCGGTGGACGACGAGCAATTGCTCGAGGCGCTGCAGCAGGCGGTGCGCCAGCATGTGCGTTCGCGCGAGCGCTCGCAGGCCGACAACGCCGCGCGTGAACGGGTGGCGCAACTGTCGGAGCGCGAGCGCGAGGTGCTGGCCTTCATCGTGCAGGGGCTCACCAACAAGGAGATCGCGCGCACGCTCGCGCTGTCGCCGCGCACGGTCGAGACGCATCGCGCCAACCTGTTCGCCAAGCTCGACTGCGATTCGCTCGCGCAGTTGATCCGCCGCTACGCGCTGCTGGTCGACGGCGGCGCTCCGTAGTTCTACGGAGCACCGCGCGTAGCCGTACGAATGGCCGCGCAGGCCGGTGTTTTCTAAAGTGGCGCAGCCGTCGGCAAGGGCCGGCGCAAACACCATCCACTGGAGAAAACGAACAATGCAATCCATCCTTCGCCTCGGCAGCCTCGCCGTCCTGCTCGCTGCTTCGGTCGCCCAGGCCCAGACGCCGGCACCGGCCGTTCGCACCGAAAAGAACATGTCGCTCGCACTGGCCAACCAGCTCGCGGCCGAAGCCGTGGCCGCCTGCGCCGCCAACGGCTACAACGTCGCCGCGACCGTGGTCGACCGCGCAGGCACCGTGCGTGCCGTGCAGCGCGCCGACAACGCCGGCCCGCACACGCTGGCATCGAGCGAGCGCAAGGCCTGGACTTCGGCCTCGGCCAAGAGCCCGACGCAGGCCATGATGGAAGGTTCGCAGAAGAACCCCGGCGGCGCCAACCTGGTGTACCTGCCGGGCATGCTGCTGCTGGGCGGCGGCGTGCCGGTGAAGTCGGGCAACGAAGTGATCGGCGCCGTGGGCGTGGGTGGCGCGCCCGGCGGCCACCTCGACGAGCAATGCGCCAACGCGGCCATCGAGAAGGTCAAGGGCCTGCTCTGATGATGGCGGCGCGCGGTATTTGGTCGGGTGTTCTGGCGGTCGCGCTCGGGCTGTGCGTGCCGTTGGGCGCGCTCGCCCAGGTGCCGCCGCTGGCGGCCGAGGTGCTGGCGTACGACGGGCTGCACCAGGCCGCCTGGCAGGGCGACCTGCCGAAGCTCAAGGCGCTGATTGCCTCGGGCGCGAATCTCGATGCCCGCGACACACGCGGGCGCACGCCGCTGCAGGTCGCCACGCATGCGCGGCAGCGCGAGGCGATCAAGCTGCTGGCCAAGGCGGGCGTGAATCTCGATCTGCTCGAGGACGACCGCTACGACGCAGTCACCATCGCCGCGGTGGCCGACGACAGCGCCACGCTTTCGCTGCTGCTGTCGCTCGGCGCCAAGGCCGGGCAGGTCACGAGCCGCTACGACGGCACGGCGCTGATCGCCGCCGCGCACCTGGGGCATGACGAAGTCGTGCGCCGGCTGATCGCGGCCGGGGCTCCTCTGGACCATGTCAACAACCTGCACTGGACGGCGGTGATCGAATCGATCGTGCTCGGCGACGGCGGTCCGCGCCACCAGCGCACGCTGGCCGCGCTGATCGACGGGGGCGCCAACCTGGCGCTTGCCGACCGGCAGGGCAACACGCCGCTGCAGCTTGCAAAGGCGCGGGGCTACACCGCGATGGTCAAGCTGCTGGAGAGCGCACGCACGAGATAGGCGGCTCGGGGACAATCGGGCCTCGCCACAAGGAACCCGCCCCATGTACATGCCTCCGCAGTTCAATGCCAAGGACCCGGCCATCGCGCTGGACCTGATGCGCTCGCATCCGTTCGCGAGCCTGATCTCCAACGACGACGACGGCCTGCCGTTCGTCACGCACCTGCCGCTGGTGGCCGAGCCGCGAGGGGCCGGCGAACTGGTGCTGCTGGGCCATTGCGCCAAGCCCAACCCGCACTGGCGCTATCTGCAGGCACGGCCCACGGCCGTCGCCACCTTCCTCGGGCCGCATGCGTACCTTTCGCCGTCGGTGTATCCCGACCTGGCGCGCGTGCCCACCTGGAACTACCTGAGCGTGCACTGCACGGTCGAGGCCACGCTCATCGAAGACGCGGCCGCCAAGGACGCGCTGCTCAAGAAGCTCATCGGCGACCACGAGCCGGCGTATGCGCAGCAGTGGCGCGACCTGGGCGAGGAGTTCCAGCTCAAGATGCTCGCCGGCATCGTCGGTTTCGAGCTGCGCGTGACGGCGCTTCAATGCAAGGTCAAGCTCAACCAGCATCGCCGTGAATCGCACGCCGCCATGCACGCGATGTACAGCGCCGGCACGCCGGACGAACAGGCCCTGGCCACCTGGATGGACCGCCTGGGCCTGGCTTCGGAAGCGCCCGTGGCGGAGGGACGCTGACATGCGCGGACTCGGGTTGATCGGCCTGTTGCTGGCGCTGCTGGTCGTCGGGCTGGTCGCGAAGAAGCAGATGGCCAGCAGCGTCGTTCCCGTGGTGCCTTCGGTGCCCGGTGTTGCCGCGGCCCCGGCCGGCGAGCCGGCGGGCAATGTGCGCGAGCAGTCGCAGCGCGTGCAGCAGCAGGTCAAGGACGCTCTCGAAGCGGCGAGCAAGCCACGCCCAATGCCGGATGACAACTGAATCGACCTCGCTTCCACCATTGACGGACGACGCGCACTGGATGGCGCTCGCCCTGGCCCAGGCACGCCTGGCAGCCGAAGCGGGCGAGGTGCCCGTCGGCGCGGTGCTGGTGCGCAATGGCCAGCTGATCGCGACCGGCCGCAACACACCGGTCGCGCAACACGACCCGAGCGCGCATGCGGAGATCAACGCGCTGCGCGCCGGCGCCGCTGCGCTCGGCAACTACCGGCTCGATGGCTGCGAGCTGTTCGTCACGCTCGAGCCCTGCGCGATGTGCGCGGGCGCGATGCTGCATTCGCGGCTGGCGCGCGTGGTGTTCGGTGCGACCGACCCCAAGACCGGCGCGGCCGGTTCGGTGCTCGACCTGTTCGCGCAGCCGCGCCTGAACCATCGCACGCAGGTGAGCGGCGGAGTGCTTGCCGACGAATGCGCAGCCGTGCTCCAGGCTTTCTTCCAGCAGCGTCGCAGCGCGGCGCGCGAGCAGGCCGAGCCCTTGCGCGACGACGCACTGCGTACGCCGGCGGACCGCTTCGCAGCGCTGCCCGACTACGCCTTTGCGCCGCATTACGTTCAGGACCTGCCTGCCCAGCGTGGCTGGCGCATGCATTGGATCGATGAGCGCGGCGAGGGTGGCGAAGGCGAGGTCGCATGCTGCCTCTGCCTGCACGGCCCCGGCGAGTGGGGCTACTTTTTCCGGCGCCTCGTCGGCCAGCCCGGGTTGCGCACCCTGGTGCCCGACCTCATCGGCTTCGGCAAGAGCGACAAGCCCAAGCGCGAGGCGGCGCACCAGCTCGAATGGCACCGCGACGTGCTGCTCGAGTGGCTGGCGCGGGTGCAGACCGTTTCGGCACCGGTGCTGGTGCACAGTGCGGCGGCGAGCGAACTTGCTGCGCTGCTGCACGCGGCGGCGCCAGGGCGCTTTGCCGCCTTGCTCGTCGCGCCCGAGGGCCATGAGCGCATCAAGGACGCCTGGCGCGCGCCTTTTCCCGACCGGGGCTACGAGGCCGCGCTGCGCGCGCTCGGCCCGGTCGCATCTTCCTCCGGGCCGACTGTCGCGCAGGCTCGCACCTTCGTGCAGCAGGTGCGAGACGCAATGGGATACTCGAACTCGTGACCAAACACATCTACATCTATTCCCCCTCCAGCGCGATCCGCGACAAGGCGGCTTTCCGGCGCGGCGTGAAGCGCCTCAAGGCGCTGGGCCACGAAGTCGAAATCGACGAGGCGGCACTCTCTGTGCACCAGCGTTTTGCCGGCGACGACGTCACGCGGCTCGCCGCGATCTCGCGCGCGGCGGCCAGCGGCGCCGACGTGGCGCTCATCTCGCGCGGCGGCTACGGCCTGACCCGCATCCTCGATTCGCTGCCGTACAAGGCCCTGGCAAAGGCTGTCGAGAAAGGCACCGAGTTCGTGGGCTGCAGCGACTTCACCGCGCTGCAGAACGCGTTGTTCGCAAAGACCGGCGCCACCACCTGGTCGGGCCCGGCGGTCGGCGAAGACTTCGGTGCCGAAGGCGGCCCCGACGACATCATGGAAGCCTGCTTCGACGACCTCGTGAGCGGGCAGGGCGAAGGCACCGGCTGGCGCATGCCGGCGCGCGATGTGGACTTGAAGTTCAAGCCCGTGCAGGACGCGGTGCTGTGGGGCGGCAACCTCTGCGTGCTGGCCAGCCTGCTCGGCACGCCCTACTTCCCGGTGGTGGAAAAGGGCGTGTTGTTCATCGAGGACACCAACGAGCATCCGTACCGTGTGGAACGCATGCTCGACCAGTTGAAGATGGCCGGCGTGCTGGCGCGCCAGCGTGCCGTCGTGTTCGGTCAATTCACCGGCACGCGCAAGGTGCCGGGCTACGACCGCGGCTTCGGCATGAACACGGTGATCGACCGGCTGCGCGCGTCGCTGAAGGTTCCGGTGCTTTCGGGCCTGCCGTTCGGGCATGTGCCCACGAAGGTGCTGCTGCCCGTGGGGGCCAAGGTGTCGATGGCGGCGGAAGGGCGCGATGTCTTTCTGGTCTGGGGCCATCGGCACCCGTCCGGCAATGAAGGCCATCACGGGCACGACCACCATCATCACGCCCACTGAAGCGGCCGGCCGGGGAGGCCGCCGCGCGGCTTCAGCCGTTGTCGGTGAAGCGCTGGTGCGTGCGGGGAGCCATCGAGCCGGGCAGGCCGCCCTTGAACATGCTGTTGATGGCTTTCATCTGGCGGCGTGCGGCGGTTTCGCCGTCGATGGCGCTCAGCGCGATCATCACGTCCTGGCGCAGATACCAGAGGGCCTCGACGTCGACGGCGAAGCGAACGCGCTGGCTGACTCGCTGTATGGAGTGACCGCCGTGGCCCTGGAGAATCGACAGCATCGCGGTACGGATGCGCCCCAATTGGTTCTCCGCCACCTGGCGGGACCCGAAGCCGGGTACGTTCAGCAGACGAAGAATGCGGCGGAAAAGCATGGGACGAAAAGCGTATTGCCGAAAGCCAGAACGGTCGCTACCTTAAGCCTCAGTTCTCGGTTGCACAAGATCCGGAACAGTGTTCCTTGTCTTGAAACAACACGCTTTGCCTACGATTTCAAACTGCGATTAAATTTTGTTTTCTAAAGTAGTACATCTGGTTGTGATCAATTTGTGAATCCGTCGTCCTGTTACCCGCGTATACAACTCCGTCGACATCGAAGTTGTGCAGATCGTTTCCTTGACCAGGCGCGTGTCAGGGAAGACTGCTTGCCGAGGAACATGAGGGGCGCCGACCATCATTAACCAGAGATCGCAATTCGAGAACCACAACAATATGGGTGTCAATTCCACAGTCGTATTCGCGGACTTGACGGGGAGCACCAGGGTCTTCGAGGCCATGGGCAATGCAAGAGCCACCGAAACCGTGACGCGACTTACCCAATGGATCGGCAATGTCTGCCAGGCCCATGGCGGGCGGGTCGTCAAGTCGCTGGGAGACGGCGTGTTTGCCATCTTCTCCAGCGGCTCGGCCGCCACGAACGCGGTCATCGAATTGCAGCGCTATCACCAGAAGCGCCTGCTGGTCTGGCCCGCGCCGTTGCGCATGGCGCTGCAGATCGGCGTGGCCAGCGGCGATGTGGTCGAAGTCGAAGGTGATTGCTATGGCGACGCCGTCAACCTGGCGTCGCGGCTCAGCGACCTTGCCGGCCCCGGCCAGATCTGGGTGACCGATGCCGTGATCTCGCAGCTGCGCGATGGCGGCGTGCAGCACCGCGACCTCGGGCTCATCAACATTCGCGGGCGCAGCGAGATGTCGGTGGTGCACCGCATCGACTGGCAGGAGGAAGTGACCTCTTTCCTGACCGTGCCCGCGGCGCTGGCGCCCGCGCGCATGCCCGATTCATCGTTCGGCCAGATCGAGCTGGCCTGGCTCGACGTGCGCTCCATGTTCAGCCTGGAGCAGTTGCCGATCCATCTCGGCCGCGTGGACGACGCGCAGTTCGTGGTGAACGATCCGCGCGTGTCGCGGCTGCATGCGCGCATCGAGGTGCGCCAGGGCAGTTGCGTGCTGATCGACGTCAGCACCTACGGCACCTGGGTGCGTTTTCATGGCAATGGCGGCCCCAGCACTGAAATCGCCCTGCGGCGCGAGGAATGCCTGTTGCACGGCAGCGGGGAAATCGGCCTTGGCGCGCCGCTGAGCGACTTCAGCGCCCCGACCATTTCCTTCAACACGACTGGCGGCGACGTGATGCTGACGCGCCGGGAAATCGCGCGTCGGTGACGTTTGGCAACCATCTGTCGGTGGGCCGGGTGCACCGCGCGCGTGCAAGATGCGTTGCGTATGGACCCGGGCGCTGTCCGCCCCGGTCCTTTCTGGCTCTGGAGCCGCAATGAACACCAAAAATCATTCTTCCGTTTTCAAATGGGCCGCCTTCGGCGCCATCGCGGCCGCCGCGCTGCTCGCCGTGGGTTCCGCCAGTGCGCGCACGAGCTGGTCGGTACAGATCGGAACGCCGGGCTATGTGGAGACCTATCCGGCGGCGCCTGCCTACTACCCGCCGGCACCGGTCTATTCGTATCCCGCCCCCATCTACTACGCACCACCGCCGCCGGTCTATTACCGTCCTCCGCCGCCCGTGTACTACCGCCCGGCCCCGGTCTACGTGCCGCCGGCGGGCCGCGTCTACTACGGGCCGGGCTATCCGTACCGTCCGCCGAACGGCGAATACTACGAAGAACGCGACTGACGGCTTTCCTGACTCCCGAACCCATGGCATGCCTTCTGGCATGCCATTTTTGTTTCTGCAGGTGACGAAAAAGTCACAAAAAGTCACATTCTTGGGTTTTGCTGCCATGCGCCTGCACGGCTGTACCCCCAAATTCCGCAAGGCATGTCGCTTGCCTTGAGCGCTCCAACGGCACGGAAATGCCGAAGGAGCGAGGACGATGGTGGAACAGATCGAGGTGGCTCGGGTCGAGGCACCCATGCCCCAGGAGGCGGCGGCAAGAGGAACCCAAGAAGAACGGCCCGGCGGCGCCGCACGCCCCCTGAAAGCGCTGGCCGGGTTTTCCATTTCGGCGGCGCTGGCTGCGTGCGGCGGAGGAGGGGGCGGCGGTGGTGGCGGAAGCAGCCTCCCGTTCGTCGGTATCGGCGGCGGGGCGCCAGGCGCCGCTCCTGACGCGGCGGCGGACACCGGCCCCTATCACTACCCCCAGGCCAAGACCGACGAAGAAGCGGCGCGCTTCCTTCTGCAGGCGCAGTTCTCGGCCTCCGATGCGGAAATAGCCGATGTGCGCGCCAAAGGCTATCTGCCCTGGCTCAGCGAGCGCTTCGTCGCGGCACGCGCGCCCACCGCGTGGGACTGGACCAATGGCAGGCCCTACGGCAGCGTCGACATCGAACCGATGATCTGGCGCGAGATGATGGTCTCCCCGGATCCGGTTCGCAAGCGCATGGCATTGGCGCTCAGCGAGATCTTCGTGGTCTCGGCCAACGAGATCGGCTCCAGCTGGCCCGTCCACATGATGGCCCAGTACTGGGACGTGCTGGTCGCAGGCGTCACCGGCAACTTCCGCCAACTGCTGGAAGACGTCACGCTGAACCCCGCGATGGGCTTTTACCTGAACACGCGCGACAACCGCAAGGAAGACGCGTCCGGCCGCCAGCCCGACGAGAACTACGCGCGCGAGGTCATGCAGCTCATGACCATCGGCCTGTACCAGCTCAACGGCGACGGCACGCTCAAGACCGGCGCCGACGGCCAGCCGATCGAGACCTACGTGCAGGACGACGTGTCGAACCTCGCGCGCGTCTTCACCGGCTACGACCTCGACATCAAGCCCGCCGAGCGCAACAGCTTCACCACGCCTGGCGGCGGCGTCATCGAGACCAATGCCTGGACCACGCGTGCGATGGCCTTCACATCCGCGAAGCACTCGATGCTGGAGGCCCGCTTCCTCGGCACCACGGTGCCCGCCGGCACGCCCGGCCCGGCGGCGCTGAAGACCGCGCTCGACACGCTCTTCAACCACCCGAACGTGGCCCCCTTCATCGGCAGGCAGTTGATCCAGCGGCTGGTGACGAGCAACCCCAGCCCGGCCTACGTCAAGCGCGTGGCCGACACCTTCGCGAACAACGGCGCGGGCGTGCGCGGCGACATGAAGAGCGTGTTTGCCGCCGTGCTGCTGGACGACGAGGCGCGTGAACCCGCGGGCCTGGCCAACCCCAACTTCGGCCGCCTGCGCGAGCCCATCCTGCGGCTCGTGCAATGGGGCCGCACTTTCGGCATCGGCTCGTCCAAGGACACCTGGAAGATCGACAACACCTCCGACCCGAGCCGGTCCCTGGGCCAGAGCCCGCTGCGTTCGCCCTCGGTGTTCAACTTCTTCCGGCCGGGCTACGTGCCACCGGCAACGGCCATCGCCAGCAACAAGATGGTCGCGCCAGAGTTCCAGCTCGTCAACGAGACCAGCGTTGGCGGCTACCTCAACTTCATGCAGGACAAGCTGCTCAACGGCTTCGACGGCAAGGACGTGACGGCCAGCTACGCGGCCGAGAAGGCGCTGAGCGCCGACCCCGCCGCGCTGGTGCGCCGGCTCAACCTGCTGCTCGCAGGCAACCAGCTGTCGGCCGGCACGGTGGCGCTCATCACCGATGCGCTCTCCAAGGCACCGCTCGCGAACCCCGGCACCGACGCCGCGCGGCTCAACCTCATCTGCGCCGGCGTACTGCTGGTGATGGGCTCGCCCGAATACCTCGTCCAGAAATGAAGCACACGGGAGCGATCCGCACATGTACCTGATCAATCCAGCCGAGCACACGCGCCGCGCCTTCCTGCGCCGCGCGGGCCACCTCGCGATGGCCGGCACCGCGATGCCGTTCGCGATCAATCTCGCGGCGATGGGCGAGGCCGCCGCCCAGGGCGCGCCCGGCGATGACTACAAGGCACTGGTCTGCATCTTCCTGTTCGGCGGCAACGACTACGCCAACACCCTCGTCGCCTACGACGACGCCAGCTACGCCAGGTACAGCAGCATTCGCGGCGCCATCGCACTGCCTTCGGACGCTGCGCTCGCGCTCACCGAGCTCAAGCCGACGACCCCGCTTGCCGGTGGCCGCAAGTACGCGCTGAACCCGAAGATGAGCGGCCTGGCCACGCTGTTCGACCAGGGCCGGATGGCGGTGCAGCTCAACGTCGGACCGCTCATCAAGCCGCTCACGCGCGCGCAGTTCAACAGCGGCAACCGCAAGGACTTCCCGATCCCGCCCAAGCTGTTCTCGCACAACGACCAGCAGTCGGTGTGGCAGTCGTCGTCCCCCGAAGGCTCGACCATCGGATGGGGCGGCAACATCGGCGACCTCGCGCTTTCGCAGAACGCGACGGGGTCGCTGTTCACCTGCATCTCGGTGTCGGGCAATACCGTGTTCCTGTCGGGCGACGAGGCACAGCAATACCAGGTCGGCACGGGCGGTGCGGTGCGCATCGCCAGCGTGAGCAGTGCCAGCGGCAGCGTCTACGGGTCCACGGCGGTCAAGGCGGCCATGCAGCAGATCGCGCAGCAGGCGCGCGGCCATACGCTGGAGAACGAATACAACAAGGTCACGAAACGCGCCACCGACGCCGAAGGCAAGATCACCGGCGCCATCCAGATGAACGACCTGGCCGGCTTTCCGAACACCAACCTGGCGGACCAGCTCAAGATGGTCGCGCGCCTGATACGCGGGCGCACGGCCCTGGGCGTGAAGCGCCAGGTGTTCTTCGTGTCGATGGGCGGCTTCGACCTGCACGACGACATCGACACCAAACAGGGCCCGCTGATGGAGCGGCTGTCCGGCGCCATGGCCGCGTTCCAGGCGCAGATGGATGCATGGAGCCTGTCGGAGAACGTGACGGCCTTCACCGCCTCGGACTTCGGCCGCACGCTGTCGAGCAACGGCAACGGTTCCGACCACGGCTGGGGCAGCCACCATTTCGTGATGGGCGGCGCCGTGAAAGGCAAGGCCCTGTACGGCACGCCGCCGCCGGTGAGCGTGGGCAACAGCTCCGCCGACGAAGACCAGTGGCACGTCGGCCAGGGCCGTTTGCTGCCGACCACTTCGGTGGACCAGTACGCCGCCACGCTGGCGCGCTGGTTCGGCGTGCCGGATGCGGACCTGAACGCCATCCTGCCCAACCTCAAGAACTTCGGCCTGACGGCGCCTAGCGGCATCGCCTATCCGCGCGACATCGGATTCATGAAATGACCGGACTCATCGGAATGGAAGGCGGGGCCACCATCAGCTTTGCGCCGGAGCTTCCCAGCCCGCCGCAACCGCCGCGCGTGCGCACCATCGATTCGACGTCGATGCCTCTGCACCCCTTCACCAGCGTCGATGCCGCCATTGCGGCGGTGGAAGCGCTCGACGGCGAACTCGAGAAGTTCGAACTCGCGGTGGCCGACAACCTGCAGGACTACCTCGGCGTGCAGATGGCGCAGATCACCGACAGCGCGCTGGCCCGCGGCTGGGAGCCGGTCAGCTTCTTGCAGAAGGAGGGCTTCCGCCTGTATCGCTACGAGGCCATGCGCAGCTACACGAGGCGCGGCAAGCGGCGCTGAACGGTGCTCAGCCGGGCGGCTGCGCCAGGATCCGGTCCAGCTTGTCGATGTCGATCGGCTTTTGCAGGTGGTGGTCGAACAGGCCCTTGGCCGACTGGCCGCCGCTGTCGTTGGCCGAGAAACCCGAGATCGCCACCAGCAGCTTCGGCGCGCCGGCGGCCGCATTGGCACGCAACTGGCGGGCCACTTCGGTGCCGGGGAAGTCGGGCAGCGTGAGGTCGATCAGCGCGGCATCGAAGCTTTCGGCGGCGGCCGCGTCGAGCGCCTGTCGGGCTGTGTAGGTGCAGCGCGCCGTGTGGTCCTGCAATGTCAGCAGTTCCTGCAACAGGTCGGCCGCGGCTTCGTTGTCGTCGACGATCAGCACATTCACAGCTTTGTTTCTTTCCGGGTTTTCAAGGTCATCAGTATCGCGGGCGCCCGCGCGCGTGGGGGTAGGAGCATGCCTACGTCGGTTGCGGGGCGGCGCTGGCGGCGTCGGGGATCTGCAGCGGCAGTTCGACCACGAAGGTCGAGCCCTCGCCGGACGCACTCTCCACGCCGATGCGCCCGGCGTGCAGGCACACGATCTTGCGCGTGATGTACAGCCCCAGGCCCAGCCCCGCCGCATGCCGGCGGCTGTCGTCGGTGCGTTCGAACTGCTCGAAGATGCGGGCGTGGTCTTCCGGCGCGATGCCGATGCCCTGGTCGCGCACCGCCACCCGGGCGCTGTCGCCTTCGAGACTCACGGTCATCTCCACCGGCTTGCCGCCGCCGTAGCGCAGCGCGTTGGTCAGCAGGTTGGTCAGCACCTGTTCGATGCGGAATTCGTCCCACACGCCGCGCAGTTCGGGCGGTGCGTGCAGCGTGATGACCGAGCCGGCGGCCTCGGCCTGCTGGCGCAGGTTCTCGACCACCGCGCGGGAGAGCGCGCTCAGGTCCACCGGCTTGGTCTGGATGGAAAGGGCATCGCGCCGCATGCGCGTCACGTCGAGCATGTCGTCGATCAGCCGCACCATGTTGCGGATCTGCCGCTGGTCGCGCTCGATCATCGCCGGCAGCCTGTCAGGCGCGAAGTTGGCGAGGTTGCCCTTCGACAGATGCAGCTGGCGCAGCTGGGCCTCGAGGTAGAGCGTGTTGAGCGGCGTGCGCAGCTCGTGCGACACCATCGACATGAAGTCGTCGCGCATGCGCACCGCGCGCTCCAGTTCGCGCTGGGTGTGCTGCAACTGCTGCACCAGCTCTTCCTGCTTGTGGTGGGCGGCCGCGAGCTGGTCCATCTCGTGGCGCAGCGCCTTGCGGTGGCGGTGCAGGTCGACGAACACGTTGACCTTGCTGACCACCGCGTGCGGGTCCAGCGGCTTGTGCAGGAAGTCGACCGCGCCGCTTTCGTAGCCCTGGAAGGCGTAGTTCAGCTCGCGCCCCGCGGCGCTCACGAAGATGATGGGAATGTGCCGCGTGCGCTCGGTCCCGCGCATCAGCTCGGCCAGCTCGAAGCCGTTCATGCCGGGCATCTGCACGTCGACGATGGCCAGAGCGAATTCGTGTTCCAGCAGCAGCGCCAGCGCCGCTTCGGCCGAGGCCGCGCGGTACACCACGCGCCCCGGCGCACGGATGAGCGCCTCCAGCGCCAGCAGGTTCTCCGGCAGGTCATCGACGATCAGCAGCTTGCTCTCGATGTCAATGTTCATGGGCCGACTCCAGTTGCAGAAGCAGGGCTCGCAATTCGCGCAATGGGAGCACGTAGTCGGGGGCGTGGCGCGCGATGGCGGCTTGGGGCATGGTCGGGATCTGAGCTTCTGTCGGGTCCTGTACGGCGGTCAGTCCGCCGGCCAGATGGATGCGGTGCAGCCCCTCGGCACCGTCGTAGTTGGCGCCGGTCAGCAGGAAGCCGGCGAGGGCGGGGCCGTAGGCATCGGCCGCGGATGTCATGAGCACGTCGATGGACGGCCGCGAGAACAGCACGGGCGGCTCGCAGCTCAGCGAGAAGGCGCGCTCGCGCTCGATCGACAGGTGATAGCCCGGCGGCGCGAAGTACAGGCTGCCCGCCGCGAGCGGCATCTTGTCGGCCGCCTCGCGCACCGGAATGGGCAGCCGCTGCGCGAAGATCTCCGCCAGATGGCTTTCGTGTTCCTCGGGCAGGTGCAGCACCACCGTCATCGGGAGGTGCCAGCTGGCGGGCAGGCCCTGCAGCAGGGTGTTGAGCGCGTCGATGCCGCCCGCGGAGGCGCCCAGCACCACGGCCTCCACGCGCTTGTTGGTCGAGCGAAGCCGCCTTTTCATGAGGCCTTGCGGTAGATGCGCTCCGCGCGCGCGTGCGTTTCGAAGCGCTCCGAATAGCCCGAGAAGTCGATGCTTTCCTTCGAGCCAAGTCCCAGGAATCCGCGGTGCGACAGCGACTCGTGGAACAGCCCCAGCGCCCGGTCCTGCAACTCACGGTTGAAATAGATGAGCACGTTGCGGCACGACACCAGCTGCGTTTCCGCGAACACGCTGTCGGTCGCCAGGCTGTGGTCGGCGAAGATCACGTCGGCGCACAGCGAGGGGTCGAAGCGCGCGGCCTCGTAGGCGGCGGTGTAGTAGTCGGAGAACGCGCTGCGCCCGCCCGCGCGCTGGTAGTTGGTGGTGTAGCCGCGGATCGCCTCCAGCGGAAAAATGCCCTGGCGCGCCTTCTCCAGCGAGGCCGGGTTGATGTCGGTGGCGTAGATCTGCGTGCGCTCGAGCAGGCCTTCCTCGCGCAGCAGGATGGCGAGCGAGAACACTTCCTCGCCGGTGCTGCAGCCCGCCACCCAGACCTTGACCGAGGGGTAGGTGTGCAGGATCGGCACCACGTGCTGGCGCAGCGCCAGGAAGTACGCCGGGTCGCGGAACATCTCGCTCACAGGGATGGTCAGGAACTGCAGCAGCCGGCCGAACAGCACCGGGTCGCGCAGCACGCGGTCCTGCAGCGCCGAGATGCTCGGCAGCCCGAGCTGCTCCAGCGCATGCAGCACGCGGCGCTTCTGCGAGGCCATGGTGTAGTTGCGGAAGTCGTAGCTGTACTTGAGGTAGATCGCCTCCATCAGCAGGCGCAGCTCGATCTCGGTGTCGCTCAGGGGCGGCAGCGGCGGCGCGACCGCCGTGAGCGGCGTCGCGGGAGAACCGGGGCGTGAAGTGGTCACAGGCGCTCCATTTTCGGCATCCACACCCGCAGCAGCGAGAACAACCGTTCCAGGTCCACGGGCTTGGCGAGGTAGTCGTTGGCGCCCGCGGCCAGGCACTGCTCGCGGTCGTCCTTCATGGCCTTGGCGGTGATGGCGATGACCGGCATCTTCTCGAAGCGCGGGTCGGCGCGCATGCGGCGCGTGGCTTCCAGGCCGTCCATCTCCGGCATCATCACGTCCATCAGCACCAGGTCGATCTCGCTCACCTGGTCGAGTTTTTCCAGCGCCTCGCGGCCGTTGCGGCCGATTTCCACGGCCGCGCCGCGCTGCTCGAGCGCGCTCGTCAGCGCGAAGATGTTGCGCACGTCGTCGTCCACCAGCAGGATGGTGCGGCCCTCGAAGATGCGGTCGCGTCCGCGCGCCGTCTTGAGCATGCCCTGGCGCTCGCTCGACAGTTCGGCTTCCACCTTGTGCAGGAACAGCGTCACCTCGTCGAGCAGGCGCTCGGGCGAGCGCGCGCCCTTGATGATGATCGAGCGCGAGTAGCGCTGCAGCTCGGTTTCCTCGTCGCGCGTGAGGTTGCGCCCGGTGTACACGATGACCGGCGGGAACGACACGATCTCCTCCGCCGCCATGGCCTTGAGCAGCTCGCTGCCCTGCATGTCGGGCAGCCGCAGGTCGGTGATCATGCAGTCGAAGACGCGGGTGCGCAGCAGTTCCAGCGCTTCTTCGCCCGAGCCCACGGCCACGATCTCGATGTCGTCGTCCTCGATCAGGCGCATCACGCTTTCGCGCTGCAGCTCGTCGTCTTCCACCAGCAGCACCACCTTGACCTTCTGGGTGAGCTTGTCTTCCAGCCGCCCGAAGACGCGCATCAGCTCGTCGCGCGTGGTCGGCTTCAGCGCGTAGCCGATGGCGCCCATCTGCAGCGCCGCGCCCTGCGCGTTGTCGGCGGCCGAGACCACGTGGATCGGGATGTGGCGGGTGTGCGGCGAGTCCTTCAGGCGTTGCAGCAGGTCCAGGCCGGTGCTGTCGGGCAGGCGCATGTCCAGCAGGATGGCGTCGGGCACGAATTGCGTGGCCAGCTCGAAGCCGTCGGCCGCGCCGTGCGCCACCAGGCAGCGGTAGCCGAGTTCGTGCGCCAGGTCGTAGAGGATGTGCGCGAACTGCGGCTCGTCCTCGATCACCAGCACGCGGCGCACCTGGTCGCGCGGCAGCGAGCGGTCGTCCGCGAATTGGGGCGCGGGCACCGGGGAGGGCGGATGGGGCGGGAGCGGCACGGCAGGCGCGGCCGGTGCCAGGCCGACCGGGGCGTGCGCCGGCTTGGGCGTGTAGACGGCCGAGGGCGCTGCCGATGCATTGCCCGGTGCATTACCCGGTGCCTGGGGCGCCCTGGCCGGAAGCTGCAGCACGAAGGTGCTGCCCTGGCCCGGCTGGCTCTGCACTGCGAGCGTGCCGCCCAGCAGATGGGTGAGGTCGCGCGAGATCGACAGGCCCAGCCCCGTGCCGCCGTAGCGCCGGCTGGTGGTGCCGTCGGCCTGGCGGAAGGCCTCGAAGATCAGCTCGTGCTGCTGCGGGTCGATGCCGATGCCCGAGTCGGTAACTGCAAAGCTGGCGCCGCCGTCCGCCGCGGCAGACACCACCAGCGCCACCTCGCCGCGGTCGGTGAACTTGAGCGCGTTCGACAGCAGGTTCTTCAAGATCTGCTCCACGCGCTGGCGGTCGGTCACCAGCGAGGCTGGCGCATCGGGCTTGATCTCGAGGCGGAAGCTCAGGTTCTTCTGCTTCGCCAGCGGGCGGAAGGTGGTTTCCAGGCTCTCGGCAAGCCGGCGCAAGGACACGTCTTCCGGCACCACTTCGAGCTTGCCGGCCTCCACCTTCGAGATGTCGAGGATGTCGTTGATCAGCACCAGCAGGTCGTTGCCCGACGAATAGATCGACTCCGCGAACTTCACCTGCTCCTGCGTCAGGTTGCCCTGCGGGTTGTCGCCCAGCAGCTTGGCCAGGATGAGCGCGCTGTTCAGCGGCGTGCGCAGCTCGTGCGACATGTTCGCCAGGAACTCCGACTTGTAGCGGCTCGCGCGCTGCAGTTCGTCGGCGCGGTCCTCCAGGTCGCGCTGCACGCGGCGCAGCGCGGTGTTGCGCTGGTCCAGCGCCTCGGTGCGCTCCGACAGCTGGCTGTTGGTCTGTTCCAGCTCGGCCTGCTGGTTCTCCAGCATGGCCTGGGAGGCACGCAGCGCACGCGACTGCTCCTCGAGTTCTTCGTTGGCGGTGCGCAGCTCTTCCTGCTGCACCTGCAGTTCCTCGTTGAGCTGCTGGGTCTCTGCCAGCACGTCCTGCAGCTGCTCGCGGTATCGCGCCGCCGCCAGCGAGGTGCCGATGTCGTCGGCCACCACGTCCAGCAGCTGGCCGCCGCGCTCGTCCAGCGGGGCCGGCAGGCCCAGTTCGACCACGCCGTTGACCATGCCGTCGCTGCCCACCGGCAGCAGCAGCACGGCCTTGGGCGTCATCTCGCCGAGGCCCGAGTTGACCTTCAGGTAGTCGGCATCCACGGGCTCGATCACCATGCGGCGGCGCTCCGCCGCGGCCTGGCCCACCAGGCTCTCGGTCGGCGAGAAAACCTGCGGCGTGGCCTCGGCCGCGCTGGAGAAGCCGTAGCTCGCGGCCCGACGCAGCGGCCCGTGGCGCTCGCGCACATACATGGCGCCGACCGATGTGCCCAGGTGGCGCGAGAAGAACGCCAGGACCTTGCGGCCCATGTCCGGCGCGCTGAGCTCGCCCACCAGTTCGCCCACCAGTTCGGTCTGCGCGCCGCGCAGCCAGGCCTCGTGCGACAGGCGTTCGGCGTGGGCCGACTGCTCCTTCAGCACCACGTCGTAGCTGTCGGAAAGCCGCACCAGCTGTCGGCGGCCGAAGTAGGCCACCAGCCCGGTCAGCGTCAGCGTGAACAGCAGGAACAGGCAGATCACCCACCACGCGGTGCGGTTGGCGTCGTTGTTGCGCTGGAAGCGCAGCGCCTGTTCGGTGTCGATGAAGGCGGTGAACTCGGCGCGCATGTCGTCGGTCAGCCGCTTCCCGCGGCCAAGCCGCACCTGGGCCTGGGCGTCTTCTCCGGCGCGGCGCGCGGCGATCAGGCTGCGTGCGAATTCGGTCCAGGTGGCCTGGATGGACGCGATGCGGTCGATGCGCTCGACCTGCTGGCGGTTGTCCGACACCAATTCGCGCAATGCGGCCGTGTCGGACTTCATGCGGGGCAGGGCACTCTGGTAGGGCTCGAGGAACGTCTCGTCACCGGTGATCAGGAAGCCGCGCATGCCGGTCTCCATGTCGATGCTCTGGCGCTGCAGCTCGCTGGCGGCACGGGTCACGCGGTCGGTGTGCTCGACCCAGCCGATGGTGTTGAGCAGGAACAGGATCAGCGCGACGAACACCACGGCGCCGAAGATGCCGCCGATCAGGGGAAGCTTGAGATTGCGGCTCAGCAGACGGTCGAAGTCTTCGGGGTCTATCGCGGAGGGAGTGTTCATCGGTCGCATTTGTAAGCAAAACTTGTCAAGTTTTGCCGAAAAACGACGCTGGTACTGTCGGAGAAGACCTCGTCAGGGCCATTCCATGCGATTTCATGGAGGAGCGAAGCCGTCGATTCGCCCCAGCTAGACCGGGACCAGCAAGGAAAGCAGCAGCCCCAGCACCGCGCAGCCACCCAGCAGCGGCAGCACCCCGACCTTGAACCGGAACAAGGCAATGGCCGCCGCCACGGCTATTGCCGCCGACATGGCGTCGAAGTGCCCGCCGAAGCCCTGCGGCCACAGCACGTGATAGGCGAAGAAGAGCGCCAGGTTCAGGATCACGCCTACCACCGCCGCGGTGATGGCGGACAGCGGCGCGGTAAACCCCAGCTTGCCGTGCGTTGCCTCGATGGCCGGGCCGCCGGCCAGGATGAAGACGAATGAGGGCAGGAAGGTGAAGAAGGTCACCACCGTGGCGGCCAGCGCACCCGCGAGGAAGAGCGAATCAGGCCCCAGCACCCGGTGCAGCCAACCCCCGACGAAGCCGACGAATGCCACGACCATGATCAGCGGGCCCGGCGTGCTCTCGCCCAGGGCCAGTCCGTCGATCATCTGCGCCCCCGACAGCCATTGATGCTGCTCGACGGCGCCCTGGTAGACATAGGGCAGCACGGCATAGGCGCCGCCGAAGGTCAGCAACGCAGCCTTGGTGAAGAACCAGCCCATCTGCGTGAGGGTCGCGTGCAGCCCCTGGGCGGCGACAAGAACGCCCATGGCCGCGAGCCACAGGCCCAGGCCGGCGCCCAGCACCTTGAACAGCCGCGGGCGCGAGAAGCGCGCGTGCGGCGGCGTGGGTGTGTCGTCGTCGATCAGCGCGGCACCGTAGCTCTGCTGGGCCGCGCCGTGCCCGCCGCCCAGCGCGAAGACGCCGGGCGCCCGTTTTGCACCGAAGTAGCCGATCAGCCCGGCCGCCAGCACGATGGCCGGAAACGGCGTGCCGAACGCGAAGATCGCCACGAAGGCCGCGGCGGCAATGCCCCACATCCACCTGTTTTTCAATGCCCGGCTGCCGATGCGATGTGCCGCATGCAGCACCAGCGCGGTGATCGCCGGCTTGATGCCGTAGAAGACGCCGGCCACCGCGGGCACGTTGCCGAAGCGGAGGTAGATCCACGACAGCGCAATCAGGATGAACAGCGAAGGCAGCACGAACAGCGCGCCGGCGACGATGCCGCCGCGGGTCCTGTGCATCAGCCAGCCGATGTAGGTGGCCAGTTGCTGTGCCTCGGGGCCGGGGAGCAGCATGCAGAAGTTCAGCGCATGCAGGAAGCGCTTCTCGCTGATCCAGCGGCGGCGCTCGACCAGCTCGGTGTGCATGATCGCCATCTGCCCGGCGGGGCCGCCGAAGCTGATGAAGCCGAGCTTGAGCCAGAAGCGCAAGGCTTCGGCAAAAGTAACGGGCTGCGGGGGCGCGGAAGGCGCCAGGGTTGCGTCGGGCAGGGCAGTGTCCACGGAATGCTCCGTCGAGGGTCTCCAGCGCTTGGACGGGACACCGTCTTGCTTTGCAGGCCGGGAGGCTGTTTTCCCGGTGCGGCATCGTAGCAGCCCCAGGAGTGGTCCTTGCTTGCGGCAGGCGATAACATCTGTATATCCATCCAGTTGTTTCGCAATGGACTCCGAATTTCCCCTTCCGGTCGCGCATACCGTCTCCGTCAAGGCCCTGTGCGCCTTCGGCGCGAAGGCGGGCGACCTCGACCTTCGCTTCGTGCCCGCGCCCAGCGCGCTCGAAGGCATGGCCGGCCATGCGCTGGTGCAGCACCGGCGTGGCGGCGACTATGAATGCGAGGTCGGGCTCGAAGCCACCTGCGGCGGCGTGCATGTGCGCGGCCGTGCCGACGGCTATGAATTCCACAAGGCAAGGGTGGAAGAGATCAAGACCTTCCGCGGCGACTTCGACGCCATCCGCGGCAACCACCGCGCGCTGCACTGGGCGCAGGCCCGCACCTACGGCTGGATGCTCTGCGAGCGGGACGGCCATGACGAGATGACCGTCGCGCTGGTCTATTTCGACATCGCTACAGGCGACGAGACCGTGCTGGAGGAGCACCACACCCGAGAGGCACTGCGCGAGCACTTCGAGCTGCTGTGCGGCCGCTATGCCGCCTGGGCCGAAAGCGAAGCCGCGCACCGCGCCGCGCTGGACGGCACGCTGGCAGCGCTTGCGTTTCCGTACGGCAGCTTCCGCGCCGGCCAGCGCGAACTGGCGGAGGCCGTCTATCGCGCCGGCGCCGGCGGGCGCTGCCTCATGGCGCAGGCGCCCACCGGCATCGGCAAGACGCTGGCCACCATCTTCCCGTTGCTGAAGGCGCGTGCCGCCCGCAGGATCGACAAGCTGTTCTTCCTCACGGCCAAGACTTCGGGCCGGCCGGTGGCGCTCGATGCGCTGCGCGTGCTCGACAAGGGGCGCGGCCAGGACCGGCTGCGCGTGCTCGAGCTCGCGGCGCGCGAAAAAGTCTGCGAATACCCCGACCGCGCCTGCCACGGCGACGCATGCCCGCTCGCCAAGGGCTTCTACGACAGGCTGCCCGCCGCGCGCGAGCAGGCCGCGCAGGTTGCGTGGCTCGACCGCCAGGCGCTGCGCGACATCGGCCTCGCGCATGAGGTCTGTCCCTATTTCCTCGCGCAGGAAATGGCGCACTGGGCCGACGCCATCGTCGGCGACTACAACTACTACTTCGACAGCAGCGCGTTTCTGTACGCCACCATGCGCGAGGCCGACTGGCGCGCCGCCGTGCTGGTGGACGAGGCCCACAACCTGCTCGAACGCGCACGCGGCATGTACACCGCCGAGCTCGACGGCGGCGCGCTGGAGGAAGCCCACCGCGTGGCCCCGGCCGTGTTGCGCGGCCCGCTGGCCCGCGTGTTCCGCGAGTGGGACACGGTTCAGCAGTCGCAGCAGGCCGACTACGAAACCGGCGACGAGATCCCCGAGCGCTTTCTTCGCACCCTGCAGGCGGCCAACACCGCCATGGCCGAGCACTTTGCGGCCACGCCCGATGCCTCGCAGGGGCCGCTGCAGCGCTTCTTCTTCGACGCGTTGCATTTCGCGCGGCTGGCCGAGGCCTTCGGCGACCACTCGGTGTTCGAGCGCACGCTGGGCGCCACGCAGCAGGCACGCAGGCTGGCAATCCGCAACCTGGTGCCGGCGCCGTTCCTGCAGGGGCGCTTCGTGGAGGCGGCGTCGGTCACCTGTTTCTCGGGCACGCTGTCGCCCTTCGAGTTCTACCGCGACGCCCTCGGTCTGCCCGAAGACACCGCGCTGCTCGACGTGGCCTCGCCGTTCCACAGCGCGCAACTGCGCGTCGAGGTGGCCATGGACGTGTCGACGCGCTTTCGCGACCGCGCGGGCTCGCTGCGCAATGTGGCGGACATCATCGGTGCGCAGTTCGAGCGCCTGCCGGGCAACTACCTCGCGTTCTTCAGCAGCTTCGACTACCTCGAGAAAGCCTGCGCCGCCTTCTCGATGCGGCATCCCGGCGTGCCGGTGTGGACGCAGACCCGCGGCATGCGCGAGGCCGAGCGCCACGGCTTCATCGCGCGCTTCGAGGAAGGCGGGCAGGGCATCGGCTTCGCGGTGCTGGGCGGCGCGTTCGGCGAGGGCATCGACCTGCCGGGCAGCCGGCTCATCGGCGCGTTCGTGGCCAGCCTGGGGCTGCCGCAATACAACGAGCTCAACGAGATCACCCGCGAGCGCATGCAGGCGCGCTTCGGCAAGGGCTACGAGTACACCTACCTCTACCCGGGCCTGCAGAAGGTGGTGCAGGCCGCCGGCCGCGTGATCCGCACCGAGGAAGACCGGGGCGTGCTGCATCTGCTGGACGACCGCTTCGCGCGCGCCGAAATCCGCGAACTGCTGCCGCGCTGGTGGCACGTGCGAATGGCCGGGGATGCAGATGGCGCGCAATGAATTAGGCCGCTGTTGATATTCAGGCTTTCCCTTTGAAATGGAATTAACTCCGAATTAAAACTGCCGAGACATTCTTGCAATGTGCTTCCTGTCGATGCCTTATTCGATGCTTAAACTCGATATGGGAATTTTCAACAGCAGGATTGTCTTTAATGAAATCAATTGAATTGATTAGCAAATCGTTAGTTGCCGAAAGCTCGCGCAGGAATTTCTTGCAAATGGGTGCGCAGACCGCAACGGTGTTCCTGGGGGGCTCGGCTCTGGCTGGTTGCGGGGGCGGCGGCTCGAACAGCGGGCCGGCGGCGGGCGTGGGAAATCTGCTCCCTCCTGCCACCCATCCGTCCGGCAACGACTCGTCACCGCCGGCAACTGGCTCATCCGTTGAAAACCAGCCGACATCTCACGGGGCCGCCACGACGGCCGAGGATTTCTCGCCCACGGCGACGAGCCCGAGCATTCAATCGTTCTCTCCGTCTGCCGAGGTCGCCGGCAAGGTGATCGTCATCAGCGGTTCCAGGTTCGATTCAACCGCCTCCGTGAGCTTCGGAGCCGTATCGGCACCGCAATTGCGCGTGGACTCGGCAACGCAAATCTCCGTCACCGTGCCTGCGTCGGCCACCAGCGGCCCCGTCATTGTTCGAACGACGGGGGGAGCGGTGCGGTCCAGCGCGCACTTCGCGGTATTGACCGCGCCCACCCCGGCAACCGGCTATCGGCTCGCTTGGCATGACGAGTTCGACGGCACCGGCGTGGACGGCCAAAAGTGGCGGATGGTCAATGAAAAGCGTGACAACGCGCAGCAGACGCCCAGCGCCATCGATGTCGCCGACGGCATCGTGACGATCTCGACCTACACGGTCGCAGGCACGCACTACACGGGCTGGCTGGATACGAACAAGGACCCGGGCTGCAAATTCACCTTCGGATATATCGAGGCGCGCGTTCGATTCGTGAACGCTCCGGGGCAGTGGTCCGCGTTCTGGCTCATGTCCGACAGCAACAGGGCGTACACGCCGGAAAATCCGGCCGCTGGCGTTGAAATCGACATCATCGAGCACCGTGCGGTCGGGGCAAACAATGTGGGTGATTTCAGCAACCGGCATTCGAGCGCGGTGCATTGGAATGGCTACAAGGAGGAAGAGAAGAAGAGCGCACGCAGCGGCGTGAAGCCGCTCCCGGTGGGAGAGTCCTTTTCCGAATGGCATACGGCAGGGGTGCTCTGGACTCCGGATAAATATCAGTTCTTCCTTGACGGAAAGCAGTTCTGGGAGACCTCCGAAGGGATTTCGAAAAGCCCCGAATACATCCTGCTGACCACCGAGATCAGGGACCAGGACTGGGCGGGCAATATTCCCCCGGAAGGCTATGGCAAGCGAGGCGAAAGCTCCAATCCGGTCATGCAGGTTGATTGGGTCCGCCTCTGGCAACCATGACTGAAGGCACATGACAAGGAAGACGCGCACTGCCAGACGCCTCGAGCACGCCGCCCAGCCCGACCTGTTCGGCGAGGCGCCGGCGGCGGCCGTCGAGGGCCTGCGCTACGAGCGCGACTTCCTGTCGCTTGCCGAAGAGGCCGAACTGCTGGGCATCGTGCAGGGCCTGCCGCTCAAGGAGATGCGCTACAAGGAATACACGGCGCGGCGCCGGGGCACCAGCTTCGGCGGAAGCTATGACTTCGGCACCAACCGCCTCGAGCCTGGCCCGCAGCTGCCGGAAGCACTGCACCCGCTGCGCGCGAAGGTCGCCGCGTGGGCCGGCATCGCGCCCGAAGACCTCGGCCACATGCTGATCGCCGAGTACCGGCCCGGCACGCCGCTCGGATGGCACCGCGACGTGCCCGACTTCGAGGACATCATCGGCGTCTCGCTGCACAACGACGCGGTGATGCAGTTCAGGCCCTACGTGCCGGGCGCACCGGCCTCGGGGCCGGCCGCGCTCGAGTTCCTGATCGAGCCGCGCTCGGTCTACCTGCTGCGCGGGCCGGCGCGCTGGGCATGGCAACACGCCATTGCCCCGACTGAGGCGCTGCGCTACTCCATCACCCTGCGAACGCGTAGAGCACGCTGACCACGCGCAACCGGCGGGGGCGCAGAACAGGGCCTGCGCACAGACCGACGAAGAGGCCGAGCGGCAGCCAAGCTCCTACAGGCGCCGGTGCTGAGCGCCGACGGGTCGGCGCGCGAGGCTTTTCTAAGGTTGGGAAATGTTCGATTCAGACCCCGCCGATGCCCTTGCCTCCCTCACGCTCCGGCATGGCCGCGATCTGGGGCTGAAGCATCTGGTCGGCGCGGGCGTCGACGTGCTGCCGCTGCCCGGCGGCGGCCAGACCCTCGCGCGCTGGCGCGTGCTGGCGGCGGTCGCGGCGCACGATCTCTCGCTCGTCAAGCTCTTCGAGGGCCACACCGACGCGCTCGCCATCCTGGCCGAGCTCGGCGGCGTGCCTGCCGTTCCGCCGGGCGCGCGCTGGGGCACGTGGTGCGCCGAGCCGCCCGATGCGCGCGTCGTTTTCGAAGCGGCTGAAGGCGGGCGCGATCTGCGGGTGAACGGCACCAAGGCCTGGTGCTCGGGCGCGGCCAGCGTCACGCATGCGGTTGTCAGCGGCTGGAATACGGAAGGCCAACCGTGCCTGGCCGCGGTCGCGATGGACCAGCCCGGCGTCCGCGTGACCGGCGAAGGCTGGCATGCCGTCGGCATGGCCGCGAGCGCCAGCGTGGATGTGCGCTTCGACGACGCGCGGGCCGTGCTGGTCGGCCAGCCCGGCGACTACACGCGGCGCCCGGGCTTCTGGCAGGGCGGGGCGGGCATCGCCGCCTGCTGGTTCGGCGGCGCGCTCGGCATCGCCCGGCGGGTTCGCGAATCCACCGGGCCGAAGGCCGATGCTCACCGGCTGGCCCATCTGGGCGCCATGGAGGTCGCGCTCGGCGGCGCCGCTGCATTGCTGCGCGAATCCGCCGAATGGATCGACCGCCATCCGCGAGACAACGCGCAGCGCGTCGCGATGCGGGTCCGGCTCGCTGTGGAGCGGGCTGCGGAAGAACTCATGCACCACGCCGGGCGGGCGGTGGGCGCCGGCCCGCTGTGCCGTGAACCGAAGTTCGCGCGTGCCATGGCCGATCTGCCGGTGTTCCTGCGCCAGAGCCATGCCGAGCGCGACCTCGCGGCGCTGGGCCAGTCGATCATCACCAGCAACACCGAAGAGGGAACGTCGCCATGGACGCTGTAGAAAGCCGCGCCATCCGCGGCGAAGGCACGACCGAAGCCGAATGGCGCAACTGGCCCGGCCTGGCGGGCCTGCCCACGGTCGCGCCGCACGATCTGGTTCCCGCGGGTTCGCGCGCGGTCGTGGTCGCGCCGCACCCTGATGACGAGGTGCTGGCCGTCGGTGGCCTGCTCGCGCAACTTGCCGACAGCGGCACGCCGGTGGAAGTGATCGCCGTGACCGACGGCACCGCCAGCCATCAGGGGTCCACCGAATGGCCACCCGAGCGGCTCGCGCAGGCCCGCCCGCGCGAGAGCCTGAGGGCGCTGCATCGCCTGGGTCTGGCCGGCATCGAGCCCACCCGGCTGGGCATGCCCGATGGCGGCCTGAAGGCGCAGCGGGCGGTGCTCGCGGCGCGCCTGGTGTCGCTGCTGCGGCCACGCGACGTGGTCTTCACCACCTGGCGCCACGACGGCCACCCCGACCACGAAGCCACTGGCGAGGCCTGTGCCATGGCTGCGGCGAGCGCGGGCGCGCGGCTGGTCGAAGTACCGGTCTGGGGCTGGCATTGGTCGCACCCCGGCGATGCGCGTATGCCGTGGCAGCACGCCTTTCGCCTGTTGCTCAGCGAGGAAGCCGTGCGCCGCAAGCGCGCGGCGGTACAGGCCTTCACCAGCCAGCTGCGCAGTGACGCGTCCACCGGTTCCGGCCCGGTGCTGCGCGAAACCACCGTGCAACGCGCCGCGCGGCCTTACGAGGTGGTGTTCCTGTGACCGATGGACAGCGCCCCTATTTCGACGCGCTCTATGCGCACAGCGACGACCCGTATGCGCTGCGCGACCGCTGGTATGAAGCCCGCAAGCGCGCCGTGCTTCTGGCCGCGCTGCCGCGGCAGCACTACGCCAAGGCCTATGAACCCGGCTGCGGCGCCGGCGAACTCACACATGCGCTCGCGGCACGCTGCGGGCAACTGCTGGCGAGCGATTTTTCCGACCGCGCGGTGCAGATCACGCAAGAGCGCACCCGCGAATTGACCAACGTGCGTGTCGAACAGCACGCGCTGCCCGGCGATTGGCCAAGCGCCGCCGGCCCCTTCGACCTGATCGTGCTCAGCGAAGTCGGCTACTTCCTGCAGCGCGCGGACATGCAGCGCGTGGCCGAGTGCTGCAAAGCCTCGCTGGCCGCGGACGGCACGCTGGTGGCCTGCGACTGGCGGCCCGGCTTCGAGCAGCGAAGCCTGCCGACGGACGAGGTGCACGGCATCCTGGGCGCGCTCGGCCTCGCACGCCTCGTGCTTCACGAGGAAGACGATTTCGTGCTGCATGCATGGGCACGCGACGGTCGCTCGGTGGCGCAGCGCGAGGGCATCCGGTGATCGGCGTCATCATTCCCGCGCACAACGAATGCGAACGGCTGGGCGCCACGCTGGCCGCCGTCTGGGTCGCAGCGCGGCACGAATCGCTGTGCGGCGAGCCGGTCGGCGTGATCGTGGTGCTCGACAGCTGCACCGACGGCAGCGAGCGCATCGCGGAGCAGCACCGCGTGGCGCGGCTGGCGCTCGACGTGCGCAACGTCGGCATTGCGCGTGCCCGTGGTGCCGAGCTGTGCATCGAGGCCGGCGCGCGCTGGCTGGCCTTCACCGATGCCGACACCGTGGTCGCCCCCGACTGGCTGGCGATGCAACTGGCCGAAAACGCCGATGCGGTGTGCGGCTGCGTCAGCGTGGACGACTGGAGCGTGCTCGGCGCCGAAGGCGAGCGGGCGAGGGCGCATTTCGACAGCCGCTACACGCATGCCGACAATCACCGGCATGTGCACGGCGCCAACCTCGGCGTGGCGGCCGAGGCCTATCGCCGTGCCGGCGGCTTCGCGCCGCTGGCCTGCAGCGAGGACGTGGCGCTGGTCGAGGCGTTGGAGGCCAGCGGTGCGCGCATTGCCTGGAGTGCCGGCCCGCGCGTCACCACCAGCGCGCGCACCGATGCGCGTGCGCGCGGCGGCTTCGGCGACACGCTGCTGGCCATGGTGGCTTCGCTGGCAGCACCGGTGCCGCTGCTCGCCGGCACGCCGGCGTGAGTGGCCTGCTGACGCGCCCTTGACACAAGACAGACAGCGCTTACGCGAGGCGCTTGCGTCTTCTTACCCGCACGGCCGCTTGCATCTCCAGCATCGAAAGCTCCTCAACCTTGCAGGAGCAGCAACATGCCAAGAGGCGACAAGTCGTCCTATTCGGACAAGCAGAAGCGGCAGGCCGAGCACATCGAGGAAGGCTACGAACATCGCGGCGTCGGCAAGGCCGAGGCCGAGCGCCGCGCCTGGGCCACGGTGAATGCCGAGACCGGCGGCGGAAAGAAGTCGGGCTCCGGCCGCGGCAAGGCCGAGAACCATGCGCCGGCGCGCAAGGGCGGCCGGCTGGGTGGCGCCGCCGCGGCGCACCGCACGGCGGCCGAGCGTTCCGCCTCGGCCAAGAAAGCAGCCGCCACCCGCAAGCGCAACGCCGAGAAGCGCGGCTGAGCGTCCGGGGCGCTGGCGATGCACATCATTCTTGGCGCGACGGGACACGTCGGCTCGGCGCTCGCGCAGGCCTTGCTCGGGCGCAACGAGCCCGTCACCGTGCTGACGCGCGATGCGAGCAAGACCGAGGCGTTGCGCCGCAAGGGCGCGCGCGTGGCGGAAGTCGACGTGTTCGACACGCCCGCGCTGCACCGGGTGTTCCAGGGCGGCAAGAGGATCTTCGTGCTGAACCCGCCGGCGCCCCCGTCCACCGACACGGTCGCCGAGGAACGCCGCAGCTTGCGCGCCATTCTGGCCGCGCTCGAAGGCTGCAGGCCCGAGAAAATCGTTGCCGAATCGGTGTATGGCGCGCAGCCCGGCGAAGGCATCGGCGACCTCGGCGTGCTTTACGAGATGGAACAGGCGCTGCAGGCCGGGCCGGCGCCGTTCAGCGCGTTGCGCGCGGCCTACTACATGAGCAACTGGGACGCGTCGCTCAAAACCGCGCGCGAAGAGGGCAAGGTGCACACCATGTACCCGCCGGATTTCACGCTGCCGATGGTCGCGCCGCACGACCTGGGCGAGTTCGCCGCAAAGCTGATGTTGGGGCCGGCCGAGTCTTCGGGGCCGCACCATGTCGAAGGGCCGGCGCGCTACTCGTCGGCCGACGTGGCGGCGGCTTTCTCAGAGGCCCTGGGGCGGCCGGTGGAGGCAGTGCAGACGCCGCAGGCGCAATGGGTGCCGGCATTCGAGGCGCTGGGCTTTTCGAACGCCGCGGCCAGGTCCTATGCGGCGATGACGCGCATCACGCTCGAAAACAGTTTCGAGCCGCAGCGGCCGGAGCGCGGCGCGATCACGCTGGCTGGCTACATCACCGCGCTGGTCAGAAAAAGCCCAGGTTAGCGATGTCGGCAACACGCCAATCGCGTGGCCGAAAGTCGCGGAACCGGCTCTGCCGCTCGCGCGAATCGGACATTCCGCAGCGTTCTCTGGCGGCAGCCTGACAACTTGCACCCAGCGCGCATGCGGGGGCGCCTGCACGATGCGTTCGTCTTGCGCGACGTTGCCTCGAACGCGCGTTCTACCCCTGCCAACATCGCCCAACACACCGCCTTGTCACGCCGTCAAAGCCCGTTTGCCCGCAGCGTGGCGCGTCGATACGATCCCGCGCCTCAGTCCCTCTCCAAAGGAATGCACGGGTGCCCTCGACGACCGATTTCTCTTCCGGCAATGCCGGCTGGCAGCAACGCAGCCGGCGCCATGTGTGGCACCCATGCACCCAGAGCATCCGGCTCGAAGCCGCGCCGCCGCTGCCTATCGCGCGCGGCCAGGGCGTCTGGCTGTTCGACCACGAAGGCAGGCGCTACATGGATGCGACCAGTTCGTGGTGGGTCAACCTGTTCGGCCATGCGCACCCGGCCATCAACGCCGCGCTGAAGGCACAGCTTGACACGCTGCCGCACGTGATGCTCGCGGGCTGCACGCATGCGCCGGCGGTGGAGCTGGCCGAGCGCCTGTCGGCGCTCACGGGCCATGCACTGGGCCATTGCTTCTATGCCTCCGACGGCGCTTCGGCGGTGGAGATCGCGCTGAAGATGAGCTTCCACGCATGGCGCAACGCCGGTCGTGGCGGCAAGCGGCGCTTCGTGGCGCTGCGCCAGGGCTACCACGGCGAGACCCTGGGCGCGCTGCACGTGACCGACGTGCCGGTGTTCCGCGACGCCTACGCGCCGCTGCTCGCGAACGCGCACCTCGTCGCCTCGCCGGATGCGCGCACCGCGTTACCGGGCGAAAGCCCCGCCGACGTGGCGCGCCGCGCAGCCGCCGAACTGGAGGCTTTGCTGGCCGCGCACCACGACGGCATCGCCGCCGTCATCCTCGAGCCGCTGGTGCAATGCGCCGCCGGCATGGCGATGCACGACCCCGAATACCTGCGCCGCGTGCGCGCGCTGTGCGACCGGCATGAGGTGCACCTGATCGCCGACGAGATAGCGGTCGGCTGCGGCCGCACCGGCAGCTTCTTCGCCTGCGAGCAGGCAGGCATCTGGCCGGACTTCCTGTGCCTGTCGAAGGGCATCAGCGGCGGCTACCTGCCGCTCGCGCTGGTGATGACGCGCGACGACATCTACGCGGGCTTCGTCGACGACGACGTTGCGCGCAGCTTTCTGCATTCGCACTCGTACACCGGCAACGCGCTGGCCTGCCGCGCGGCGCTGGCCACGCTCGACCTGTTCGACAGCGAAGACGTGTTGCGGCGCAACCGCGCCCGTGCCGCGCGCCTGCTGCAACGGCTGCACGATGGGCTCGAAGGCTTGCCGGTCGATCACCTGCGCCAGCAGGGCCTGATCACCGCGTTCGACGTGCGCGAGCCGGGCGCGCGCTTCGCCGAACGGTTCCACATGGCCGCGCGCGACCACGGGCTGTTGATGCGCCCCATCGGCAACACCGTTTACCTGATGCCGCCGTATGCCATCGACGACGGCGAGATCGACCTGCTGGTCGACGGCACGCTGGCCACGCTGAAGGCGGTAGCGGCCACCGGTGCACAGCAAGAAGGAGCCCGCGATGCCGCGCTTGCTTGACCGCCTTCAAGGCGAGATCGATGCGCTCGACGCGCAATCACTGCGCCGCCGCCGCCAGGTCGCCGAGACCGCCTGCGCGCCCCGGCAGACGCTCACGCTGCACGGTGCCTCCGCGCCGCGCACCATGCTCGGCTTCAGCAGCAACGACTACCTGGGCCTAGCCGCGCATCCCGCACTGGCCGCGGCCTGGGCCGAAGGCGCCGCGCTGTACGGCACGGGCAGCGGCGGTTCGCACCTGATCCTGGGCCATTCGCGCGCGCATGCGCAACTCGAGGAACGGCTCGCCGGGTGGATGGCACCGTTCATCCCCGAGGCGCGCAGCCTGTTCTTCTGCACCGGCTACATGGCCAACCTCGCGGTGCTGTCGGCGCTGGGCGGTGCGGAGGCGGTGATTTTTTCGGAGGCGCTCAACCACGCCTCGCTGATCGACGGCGCGCGGCTGGCCAAGGCCCGCGTCGAGCGCTATCCGCATCGCGACGTTGCCGCGCTCGACGCGCAACTCGGCGCCTGCGATGCGCCGGTCAAGCTCATCGTGAGCGACGCGGTGTTCAGCATGGACGGATGCATCGCGCCGGTGGCCGAACTGCTGGCGCTGGCCGAGCGGCACGACGCCTGGCTGGTGCTCGACGATGCACACGGCTTTGGCGTGCTGGGCGCCACCGGGCGCGGCGTGCTCGAAGCCATGAGCTTGCGCTCCGAGCGGCTGGTGCTGGTGGGCACGCTGGGCAAGGCGGCGGGCGTGGCGGGCGCCTTCGTGGCGGCGCATCGCACCGTCGTCGATTACCTGGTGCAGCGCGCGCGGCCCTACATCTTCACCACGGCCGCGCCGCCGGCCGTCGCGCATGCCTTGCTCGCGAGCCTTTCATTGATCGAAGGCGAGGAGGGCGACGAGCGGCGCGGCCGGTTGCAGGCCCGCATCGCGCAGCTGCGGCAGGGGCTGGCCGGGGTGCTGCCCCGCGATGGCGGCGCGTGGCTGCCGCCGTCGCCCACGGCAATACAGCCGCTGATCGTCGGGGACAACGCACGCGCGATGCGCACGATGGCGCTGCTCGATGCGCAGGGCCTGCGCGTCGGCGCGATCCGCCCGCCCACCGTGCCCGAGGGCACCGCGCGGCTGCGCATCGCGCTGTCGGCCAGCCACACGGAGGCCGACGTGGCGCGGCTGATCGACGCAATGGGGCAGGCGCTCGCGCAGCAGCCTTGCAAGGAGGCCGCATGACGCCGCGCCGCTGGTTCGTCACGGGCACCGACACCGGCATCGGCAAGACGCTGGTCAGCAGCGCGATGCTGAGCCTGCTGGCCGGCTCGGGCCTGCGCGCTGTCGGCATGAAGCCGGTGGCCGCGGGCCTGGAGCAGATCGGCGACGGGCAATGGCACAACGAGGACGTCACGCGCCTGCACGAGGCCGGCAACGTCGACGCGCCGCTGGCGTTGCGCTGCCCGTACCTGCTGCGCGCCCCCATGTCGCCGCACCTCGCGGCCAGGGAAGAGGGCGTGCGCATCGCCCTGCAGCTGCTGCTGTCGGCCTTTGCGCAACTGTCGGCGCGCGCCGATGCGGTGGTGGTCGAGGGTGTGGGCGGCTTCTGCGTGCCCTTCGGCGACGACCTGGACAGCGCCGATCTCGCGGTGGCGCTTGGCTTGCCCGTGATCCTGGTGGTCGGGCTGCGGCTGGGCTGCCTCAACCATGCGCTGCTGACCGCCGAGGCGATCCGCGCGCGCGGGCTGGTGCTCGCGGGCTGGGTGGCCAGCATGGTCGATCCGCTGATGCTCGCGCCGCAGGCCAACCTGCAGACGCTGCGGGCCCGGCTCGGCGCGCCTTTGCTGGGCATCGTGCCGCACCTGGCGCAGGCCGATGCCGCACAGGCGGCCCGCCACATCGACCTGCGTGCCCTGCGCGCGACGGCGGCGCACGCCGCGCGCCTTGCCGCCGTGCAAGCGCCGGAAGCCTCAGCCGCGCCGGCCTGATTCCGCCAGCCGCTTGGCCCGCGCGCCGCCCTGGCGCTCGAGCATCCAGCCGGGGTACTCGGCGGGCAGCGCGCTCACTTTGTCCAGCGTGGCCAGTTCGTCGGGTGTCAGCTTGATGGCGGTGGCGGCGATGTTGTCGTCCAGCTGCTCGACGCGCTTGGCGCCGATGATCACGCTGGTCACCACCTGCTGGTGCAGCAGCCATGCGAGCGCGATCTGCGCCACCGACACCTTGCGGCCCTCCGCCAGCTCGCGCATCGCGTCGATGCAGTCGTAGGCGCGGTCGATGTTCACCGGCGGAAAGTCGAAGGTGGCGCGACGGCTGCCTTGCTCGGCCTCGATGTCGCGGCCGAACTTGCCGCTCAGCAGGCCGCCCGCCAGCGGGCTCCAGACCATCAGGCCGACGTTCTCGCTGCGCAGCATGGGCGCCAGTTCGCGTTCCAGGTCGCGCCCGGCGATGGTGTAGTACGCCTGCAGCGACTCGAAGCGCGCCAGCCGGTCGCGCTCGGCGATGCCCAGCGCCTTGGCGATCTGCCAGGCCGCCCAGTTCGACACGCCCACGTAGCGCACATGGCCGTGGCGCACGAGGGTGTCGAGCGCATGAACCGTCTCCTCGATGGGCGTGAGCGGGTCGAAGCCGTGGATCTGGTACAGGTCGATATGGTCCAGCTGCAGCCGCTTCAGGCTGGCCTTGACGCCGTCCATGATGTGAAAACGCGAGGCGCCGGCCGAGTTGACGCCCTTGCTGCCGGTCTCGCCCAGCACCTTGGTCGCCAGCACGAAGCTGTCGCGCGGCAGCTTGAGGTTTTTCAGGGCCTGGCCGGTGATCTGCTCGGACAGCCCTTCGGAGTACACGTCCGCCGTGTCGATGAAATTGATGCCGGCGTCCAGCGCGCGGCCAATGAGCCCTTCGGCCTCGGCCTGCTGCAGGTTGCCGATCTGGCCCCAGATGCCGGAGGAGCCGCCGAAGGTCATGGTGCCCAGGCACAGTTCCGACACCAGGAGGCCGGTGCGGCCGAATTTGCGGTATTGCATGGCGTGATTCCTTTGCGTTGAAGGCGCTCCGGTACCGGTCGGCCCGGGGCGACAGCAAAAAGTATCCGCCCGCGGACCCCGGCGAGGCGAGCGCGTTCCTGCAAAGTATTTGCCTGATTCTCCAGACCTCTTTTGCGGTGCGTGCGAATTTCCGGGCGGGGCGCTAAGCTGCAAACCGCTCATTCCTCCACGGCCGCCGCGCGGCCCCCATCGCGACAAGGCCCTGAACATGTCCGACGAAACACCCTCCATCAACGCCGTGGTCGGCCAGCCGGCCCAGCCGATGCCGCTCGAACCCGAGATCGACGAAGCCCGCAAGGAACTGGTGGCGCTGCTCAAGCACGTCATGGGCGGGCAGGACGGCACCGTCGTCACCGCCGTGCCCGGCCTGCATGTGTTCTGCATCAGCAAGCCCGAAGGCCCCAAGCACGCCTTCGCGTCCCCGGCGCTGGGGCTGATAGCGCAGGGCTCCAAGCGAATCATCGTGGGCGACGACATCTATGTGTACGACCCCATGCACTACCTGGTGACCTCGGTCGACCTGCCGGTGTGCGGCCAGGTGCGCGTGGCCAGCCACAACGAACCCTACCTGGGGTTGCGGCTGGAACTGGCGCTGGACGACATCGGCGAGCTGATTCGCGACGAGAAGCTGCCCGCCAAGGCCAACGCGCCGGCATCGCGGGGCATGTACGTCAACCGCATCGCCATGCCCGTGCTGGAGCCGGTGCTGCGCCTGCTCCGGCTGCTGGACACGCCGGAGGACGTGCCGATCATGGCGCCGCTCATCAAGCGCGAGATCATGTATCGCCTGCTGGTGAACGGCGAAGGCGCGCGGCTGCGGCAGATCGCGCTGCAGGACAGCCACACCCAGCGCATCGCCAAGGCCATCAGCGCGCTGCGCGTGAACTACGCGCAGTCGTTGCGAGTGGAGGACATGGCGCGCGCGGTGCACATGAGCGTGTCGTCGTTCCACCATCACTTCAAGGCCGTCACCGCCATGAGCCCGCTGCAGTACCAGAAGCAGCTGCGGCTGCAGGAGGCGCGCCGGCAGATGCTGATCGCCGGCGCTGACGTGGCCTCGGCCGCGCACGCCGTGGGCTACGAAAGCCCGTCGCAGTTCGCGCGCGAGTACGGCCGCATGTTCGGCGCGCCGCCGCTGCGCGACAAGCGCCGCTGGCTCGGCGAAGCGGGCAACGACGCGCTCGCCGCGGCCTCCATGGAAGCGGCATGACGCGCACGGCCGGTTCGCTTCATGGCTGAGTCGAAGGTCGCGATCTACGGCGCCATCGGCGCGAACGTTGCGATCGCCATCACCAAGTTCGTGGTGGCGGGCATCACCGGCAGCTCGGCCATGCTGTCCGAAGGCATCCACTCGGCCGTCGACACTTTCAACGGCGTGCTGCTGCTGGTGGGGCTGCGGCTGAGCAAGCGGCCTGCCACGCAGGAGCATCCCTTCGGGCACGGCAAGGAGCTGTACTTCTGGAGCCTGATCGTCGCGGTGCTGATCTTCGGGCTGGGCGGCGGCGTGTCGTTCTTCGAAGGCATACAGCACATCCGCCACCCCGAGCCGATGCGCGACCCGACCTGGAACTACGTGGTGCTCGCGGCCGCGGCGCTGTTCGAGGGCACGAGCTTCTTCATCGCGCTGAAGGAGTTTCGCGCGCAGGCACGCGGGCAGCCCTTCTGGCAGGCGCTGGACCGCAGCAAGGACCCGACCACCTACACCGTGCTGGCCGAAGACTCCGCCGCGCTGGCGGGGCTGGCGGTGGCGGCGCTGGGCATCTACTTCAGCCACTCACTCGGCATGCCCGAGCTCGACGGCGTGGCCTCGGTGGTCATCGGCGTGCTGCTGGCGGGCGTGGCGGTGTTCCTCATCCGCCAGGCGCGCGGGCTGCTGATCGGGGAGGGAATCCGGCCGGAGACGGCGCGCGCCATCCGCGCCATCGCCATGGAGCAGCCGGGCGTGGAAGACGTGGGCCACGTGCTGTCGATGTACATCGGCGCCGACGAGGTGCTGGTGGTCGTCGACGTCAACTTCAGGGACGACACCCAGACCGGCGCCGCCGCCGATGCCGTCGCGGCCATCGAGCGGCAGGTGCGCGCGCGGTTCCCGATGATCAAGCGCATCTTCATCGAGGCGAGCGACGCGCCGGCGCCCGACAAGGCAACGCAAGGAAAGGCGGGCGCCTTCTAGCACTTGCCGCAATTTCTTGCGTCGTCACGACCATGCAGGATTCACGAGATTTCGCTATTGTTCTGGCCGCTGCAGCAGCCCGCTCATTCGAACGGGGGAACCCAACAACACGGAGAAATGCATGCTTTGGGAAAAGAAGCTGGCGCAGTGGAGCGCCGGTGTCCGCGCACGCGCCAACCTGCCGGCGCGGCTCACCTTGTGGGACGGACAGTCCTTCGACTTCGGCAACTTCAGCGGGCCCGCGGTCACGCTGCACGTCAAGTCGCCCGCCGCGCTGTCGCTGATGCTGCAGCCCACGCTCGACAACCTCGGCGAGGCCTACGTCAAGAGCAAGATCGACATCGAGGGCAAGCTCAGCGACGTCATCGACATCGCCTACGGGCTCGCCAGGACCTCCATCGACAAGCCCGGCGGCGCGCTGCAGAACATGGCGCGCTACTTCACGCACACCAAGTCGTCGGACAGGAAGTCGATCCAGTACCACTACGACGTGTCGAACGCCTTCTACCAGCTGTGGCTCGACCCGAACATGGTGTATTCATGCGCCTACTTCGAGAACGGCGACGAAGACCTCGCGACCGCGCAGCTCAAGAAGATCGACCACATCCTCACCAAGATCCAGCTCAAGCCGGGCCAGACCCTGCTGGACATCGGCTGCGGCTGGGGCGCGCTGGTGATCCGCGCGGCGCAGAAGTTCGGCGCGCGCTGCGTGGGCGTGACGCTGTCGCAGAACCAGTTCGACCTGGCCAATGAGCGCGTGAAGGCCGCGGGCCTGGAAGACCGCATCGAGATCCGCCTGCAGGACTACCGCGACGTGACCGGCCAGTTCGATCGCATCACCAGCGTCGGCATGTTCGAGCACGTGGGCCGCAAGAACCTGCCCGATTACTTCAAGCGCGTGCAGCAGCTGCTGGCCGACGACGGCGTGGTCATGAACCACGGCATCACCTCGTCGGACCCGGAGGGCGGTGGCGTGTCTTATGGCGGCGGCGACTTCATCGACCGCTACGTGTTCCCGAACGGCGAGCTGCCGCACATCAGCCTCGCGCTGCAGGCCATGCAACAGGGCGGGCTCGAGGCCTTCGACGTCGAGAACCTGCGCCGCCATTACGCGCAGACGCTGCGCTGCTGGAGCGACGCCTACGAGGCCAACGCAGCCAAAGCCCGCGAACTGGTCGACGAAGAAAAATTCCGCATCTGGCGCGTCTACCTTGCGGGCTGCGCCTATGCCTTCGAGAACGATGACGTGGCGATCTACCAGATCGTCGGGCGCAAAGCGGGCAGGGCGGCGAAAACGCTGCCCTGGTCGCGGCGCTACATCTACGACAACACCTCGGCACTGAGCGCCGGGAGCTGAGCGATCACCTTGATCTCGAACTGGAAGCCGTAGAGCCAGGTCACGCCGATGCCCGTCAGCGTGGGGTGGGGCGCTTCGCCCCAGTATTCGGGCACCAGCTTCCAGATTTTCTCGAAGTTCTTTTCGGGGTCGACGATGAAGACGGTCACGTCGACCACGTCGTCGAAGGTGCAGCCCGCGGCCGCCAATACCGCGTTCAGGTTGCCGAAGGCGCGGTGCACCTGCGCCTCCAGCTCCGGCTCGGGCGAGCCGTCCTCGCGGCTGCCCACCTGCCCGGAGACGAACAGGAAGCCGTTGGCGCGCACCGCCGGCGAATAGCGGTTCTTTTCATAGAGCGCCTGGCGCCCGGGCGGGAAAACGACGTCGCGTTGGGCCATGGGTTGCTTTCTTCCTGCTGTGAGTGATGACGATGAAGGGACTTTAGGCAGCCCCGCCGTTCCGATAAACGGGCAAGACCAACAATCACTGTTTGGTAAACCCAAACAATCCCGGATCCGACAGGAGCAGCGCACATGGACCGTTTCGATTCGATGCAGGCGTTCGCCCGCGTGGTGGAAGCAGGCAGCTTCACCAGGGCGGCCGACACGCTGCACATGAGCAAGACCACCGTCACGCAACTGGTGCAGCAGCTCGAAGCGCGGCTGCGCGTGAAGCTGCTCAACCGCACCACGCGCAAGGTCAACGTCACGGCCGACGGCGCGGCCTACTACGAGCGCGTGGTGCGCCTGCTGGCCGACATGGACGATGCCGAGACCAGCCTGTCGGACGCCTCGGCATCGCCAAGGGGCCGGCTGAGGGTGGACGTGCCCAGCCCGCTGGCACGCATGATCCTGGTGCCGGCGCTGCCGGCCTTTCATGCGCGCTACCCCGACATCCAGCTCGACATGGGCGTGAGCGACCGCATGGTGGACCTGATCGGCGAGAAAGTTGATTGCGTGGTGCGCGGCGGTGAACTCGCCGACCGGTCGCTGATGGCGCGCCGCGTGGGCGACCTGCGGCTCGGCGTGTATGCAGCGCCGGCCTACCTGGAACGTGCCGGCATGCCGGCGCATCCGCGCGAGCTGGAAGACACGCATCACCGCATCGTGGGCTTCCTGTGGTCGCGCGACGGCAAGACTTTTCCGTATGCGATGCATCGCGAAGAAGGCGACGAGCGCATCGAGGTGCAGGGCCGCTACGTGCTCTCGGTCGACGACGGCAATGCCTACCTCGCGGCGGGCCTGGCCGGGCTGGGCGTGCTCTGGCTGCCGGACTACATGGCCAAGGGGCACCTGGCCAGCGGCGAACTCGTGCCGCTCTTCCAGGACTGGCGGCTCGACCCGATGCCGCTGTACCTGGCGTTTCCGCCCAACCGGCATGTCAGCGCCAAGCGCGTCTTCATCGACTGGGTGGCCGAGCTGATGGCGCGGCACGCGCCCGTGATGCGGCCCTGAGAGCTTGAGCAGCGGACAGGGGCTCGTGCCGTCTATAGCATCCACCGCTCATGACATCTCCATCAAGAACAACAAGACGCCCCCTGGTCATCGCGTCGATCATGGCTTCCATGGCCATGGTGGCCATCGAAGCGACCATCGTTTCCACCGTGATGCCGCAGATCGCCTCGGAGCTGGGCGGCCTGCACCTGTACAGCTGGGTGTTCGCATCCTTCCTGCTGGCGCAGACCGCGATGACGGTGGTGTTCGGCAAGCTCTCCGACCTGTACGGGCGCAAGCCCATCATGTTCGTGGGCATCGCGGTGTTCGTCATTGGCTCGGTGCTGGCGGGCTTCGCGTGGTCGATGCCCGCCATGATCTGCTTCCGGCTGATCCAGGGCATCGGCGCCGGCGCCATCCAGCCCGTGTCGCTCACCATCGTGGGCGACCTGTACCCGGCGCGCGAGCGCGGCAAGGTGCAGGGCTACCTGGCCAGCGTGTGGGCGGTGTCGGCGGTGGTGGGGCCGATGATCGGCGCGCTCATCGTGCAGAAGCTGTCGTGGGCCTGGATCTTCTGGGTCAACGTGCCCATCGGGCTGGCCGCCGCCGCGGGTTTCTGGCTCTACCTGCACGAGGCGCCGACCGTGCGGCGCTCGTCCATCGACATCGTGGGCGCGGTGCTGTTCACCATCGGCATCGCGGCGCTGATGATCGCGCTGACCGACTTCGGCATCGGCGACACCGGCAGCGCCGTGCTGTGGACGGCGGTGTTCGCCGTCACGCTGGTGCTGTTCGTGATGCAGGAGCGCCGCGCCGCCGACCCGATGGTGTCGCTCAAGCTGTGGGGCGCCCGCATCATCGCCACCGTGAACGGCGCGGCCATGCTGGGCGGCATGGTGCTGATCGGCATCACCACCTTCCTGCCGATGTATGTGCAGGTGGTGCTGCAGCGCTCGTCGGTCACCGCAGGGCTCACGCTTACCATGGTGATGCTGGGCTGGCCCATCGGCGCGACGCTGACTTCCCGCACCTTCCACCGCATCGGCCTGTGGCGCATGGTGCTGATCGGCGGGGCGCTCATTCCGGTGGGCACGGCGGCGTTCGCGCTGCTGTCGGCCAACAGCACGCCGCTGCTGGCGGCGGTCGGCTCCTTCATCATGGGGCTGGGCATGGGGGTGATGAGCCTGGCCTCGCTCATCCTCATCCAGGAAGCGGTGGACGTGGCGCAGCGCGGCGTGGCCACGGCGTCGAACGTGTTCTCGCGCAACCTCGGCAGCGCGCTGGGCGCGACCTTCTTCGGGGCGGTCTTCAACTTCGGCCTCACGCGCGGCGATGGCGCCATGGCCTTCACCGACGACCAGCTGCGCCTGCTCCTGCAGGGCTCGCACGGCACGGCCGCAACGGACGCGGGCATCCGCCTGGCGCTGGGCGGCTCGCTGCACCTGACCTTCGTGACGATGCTGGTCGTGAGCCTGGGCGTGGTCGTGCTGGCATTGCTGCTGCCCAAGGAAGGGCTGGAGAGCCACGCGATCGGGGCCGGCAAGCCCGCGCCGAAGTAGCTCCAGGGCCGGGGCGGCTCAGGCGGGCGCGGCCACCAGCGGCTTGCGCATGAGCTGCAGGTAGTAGCCCGGCGCGTAGTCGTCGATGCGGGCGTAGTCCTCGTAGCCGTGCTTCAGGTAGAAGCCGCGCGCCTGCCACTCGAAGGTGCCCAGCTTCGCGTTCTCAGCGCCCAGCGCCATGCCCTGGCGCTCGGCGTCGGCCAGCAGCCGGCTGCCCAGCCCGGTGCCGCGCATGTCTTCTTCGACGAACAGCACGTCGATGTCGAGCCAGTACAGAAACACATACGCGCGCAGGCCGCCGACCAGCCGGCCGGACTCGTCCCGCGCATTGATGCGCACGTACTGCTGCTCGGGGTACTCGCCGACGAAGCCGTAGTTGAAATGGCGCAGCTTGCGGCCGAGTTCACCGGAGCGGAGCTCTTCGTCGGTGGGTGTCGAAAACGTGATGTTCATGGCGGCCGGGTCCCGATGGCTGTTGCGGAGGCGGAGGCGGCATTCTGCCCATCCCCGGCTGCCGCATATCGATGCGCGCTTTCCTTCTTTGTCTCCCGCGCCCCCCGTTGATACGGTCACGCCTTTGCATTTGCGGGGCGAGAGACCATGGGCGCGAGAGATTTCGAGAGGCAGGCTGTGTCGGGCGCCGACGGGGCCATCCAGCATCATGCCGACGTGCTGGTGATCGGTGGCGGCCCGGCCGGTGCCTGGGCCGCGGTGAGCGCGGCGGCGCAGGGCGCGCGCGTGCTGCTGGCCGACAAGGGCTTCTGCGGCACCTCTGGCGCCACCGCGCCTTCGGGCACCGGGCTCTGGCATGTGTCGCCGGACGGCAAGGCGCGCGAGGAGGCCAAGGCCAGCCGCTATGCCATGGGCGGGCAGCTGGCCGAGCATGCGTGGATGGACCGCGTGCTCGCGCAGACCTGGGACAACGTCGAACGCCTCAAGGACTGGGGCTATCCGTTCCCGGCCGACGACCAGGGCACGCTGCGCTGCACCTCGCTGCAGGGGCCCGAATACATGCGGCTGATGCGCAAGCGGGTGAAGGAATCGGGCGCGCGCATTCTCGACCACAGCCCGGCCCTGGAACTGCTGGTGGACGAGCACGGCACCGTCTGCGGTGCCACCGGCGTGAACCGCCAGACCGGCGACACCTGGGTGGCGCGCACCGGGGCGGTGGTCATCGCCACCGGCGGCTGTGCATTCCTGAGCCGTGCGCTGGGCTGCAACGTGCTCACCGGCGACGGCCAGCTGATGGCCGCCGAGGCCGGCGCCGCGCTCTCGGGCATGGAGTTCTCCAACGCCTACGGGTTGGGGCCGGCGTTTTCGTCGGTTACGAAATCGCTCTTCTACAACTGGGCGACCTTCTACACGGCCGACGGCGTGGCCATCGAGGGCGCGGGTTCGTCGAAGGGGCGCGGCGTGATCGCGCAGACGCTGCAGTCGCAGCCGGTGTTCGCCTGCCTCGACCGCGCCGACGCGCAGATCCGCGCCTGGATGCGCACCGCGCAGCCCAACTTCTTCGTGTCGTTCGACCGGCAAGGCATCGACCCGTTCAGCCAGCACTTTCCCGTGACGCTCCGGCTCGAAGGCACGGTGCGCGGCACGGGCGGGCTGCACCTGGTCGACGACTCCTGCGCGACCTCGGTGCCCGGCCTCTATGCAGCCGGCGACGCGGCCACGCGCGAGCTGATCTGCGGCGGCTTCACCGGCGGCGGCAGCCACAACGCGGCCTGGGCGCTGTCGTCCGGCTTCTGGGCCGGCGCGGGCGCGGCGGTTTTCGGTCGCGATGCACGCGCCGGGCTGGCGCAGCGCACCGCGTTGCGCGCTGGCGGCGTCGCGCTGGCCACGCGCGGCGCCTCGCAGTTCGACAGCGCGGAGGTGGTACGCGCGGTGCAGGCCGAAGTCTTTCCCTACGAGCGCAACTGGTTCCGCGAAGGCGACGCATTGCGCGACTCGCTCGGCCGGCTCGATGCCCTCTGGGCGCGGCTGCGCACCAGCGCGCCCGCCGCCACCGCCACCGAGGCGGTGCGCGCACGCGAGGCCGCGGCCATGCTGGCCACCTCGCGCTGGATGTACCGCAGCGCGCTGCAGCGCACCGAAACGCGCGGCATGCACCGGCGCCGCGAACATGGCGTGATCGACCCCGCGCAGCGCCACCGCCTGCTCAGCGGCGGGCTCGACGAGGTATGGGTCCAGCGCCAGGCCGTGCAGGAGGTTTCCGCATGATCGAAGTCGTGAGTGCCGAGCGCTGCACCGCCTGCAACATCTGCGTGAATGCCTGCCCGACCAACGTGTTCGAAGCCGTGCCCGGCGCGCCGCCGCGCATCGCGCGCCAGGACGACTGCCAGACCTGCTTCATGTGCGAGCTCTACTGCCCGGAAGACGCGCTGTACGTCGCGCCGATTGCCGACCGGGGCGCCACCGCCGAAGAGCGCGGCGCCGCGGCCGAGTCCTTCATGGGCAGCTACCGCAGCGCCATCGGATGGGGCAGGGGACGCGAGTCGACCGCCTCCGCCGACGCGAGCTTCGAACTGCTGCGCCGCGCGCACTGAGCCACCTTTTTCTTTCCTTCTTGTGAGTTTTCGATGACCGACCAGTCAGGCCGCCGCAGGTTGCTGCGCGGCGCCATTGCCGCGGCGGGCGCCAGCGCCTTGCCACTTTTCTCCATTGCCCAGGGCAGCGGCCAGGTGCTTCGCCTGGGCTACATCGGCCCGGGCAAGAAGCCCGCGAATGCCACCGGCTGGGCATTGCGCCAGGGCCATCTGCAGCGCGAACTCGCGGCACTGGGCTTCACCGACGTGACCACGCGCAACTTTCCGAACGGGCCCGATCTCAACGAGGCCTTCATCGCGGGCGCGCTCGATGTGGGCATCTACGGCGACACGCCCGCCATCGTGGCGCGATCGCGCGGGCTGGAGAGCCAGCTCATCGGCTTCGACGCAGTCGGCATGAACGTGTGGCTGCTCACGCCGCGCAACGGCGTGCGCAGCGTGAAGGAACTCGATGGCAAGTCCATCGGCGTGGCGCGCGGCTCCTACATGCACCGCTATGTGCTGGGCCTGCTCAAGGAACACGGGCTGCAGAAGTCCGTCAAGGTGATCCACATGTTCCCGCGCGACGGCGAGGCGGCGCTCGACCAGGGCTCCATCGCGGCATTCGCGGCGCAGATCGACGTGGGGCCGCTGCTGGCCTCGCGCGGCTATCCGGTGATCGACGAGGCCGAGCAGCATCCGACCCTGCGCGGCACGTCGGTGATCGTGGCCTCCAGCAAGCTGCTTGCCGCCGCGCCGGGCGTGCCCGCCGCATGGACCCGCGCACGCCGCACCGCGCTGCAGGAGATCCGGCGCGACAGCGCGGCCTATTACGCCTTTCATGCCGAGGTCAGCGGCTTCCCGCTGGACGTCGTCAGGGTCTCGCATCCGCTGTCGCAGTTTCCCGAGGCCGCGTACCCGGCCGAAGGACTGGCGCTGCTCGACGAGGTCAAGAAGTTCCTGCTGGCCGAGAACCTCGTGAGCCGCGACTTCGCGCTCGCGCAGTGGCGCGCGCCCGAGGCCTGAGCCGGCAGATCGGGCAAACCGCCTACCGGCACGAAGGCGCCCGCCGCAGTATGGTTGCGTGGTGCGCCTCCGTGAGGGCGCGCCCGTCTTCATCGTTCATCCATCGCGTGGAAATCCCCATGACCTACCTCGCCGCTCCCCATCGCTACGACGCGCTTCCCTACCGCCGCGTCGGCCGCAGCGGGCTCGTGCTGCCCGCCATCTCGCTCGGTCTCTGGCACAACTTCGGAGACACCACGTCCATTGCCACGCAGCGCCAGCTGCTGCGCACCGCCTTCGACCTGGGCATCAACCACTTCGACCTGGCCAACAACTACGGCCCGCCCTACGGCAGCGCGGAGACCAACTTCGGCCGCATCCTGCGCGAAGATTTCAAGCACTACCGCGACGAACTCATCATCTCCAGCAAGGCCGGCTGGGACATGTGGCCCGGCCCCTACGGCAAGGGCGGCGGGTCGCGCAAATACGTGCTCGCCAGCCTCGACCAGAGCCTGCAGCGCCTCGGCCTGGACTACGTCGACATCTTCTATTCGCATCGCTTCGACCCCGACACCCCGCTGGAGGAAACCGCCTCCGCGCTGGCCCAGGCCGTGCAGCAGGGCAAGGCGCTGTACATCGGCATTTCTTCGTACTCCGCGGGCAAGACGCGCGAGATCGCGGCGCTGCTGCGCGAATGGAAGGTGCCGCTGCTGATCCATCAGCCGGCCTACAACCTGTTCAACCGCTGGATCGAGAAAGACCTGCTGAACGCCACCGACGAACTGGGCGCCGGCGTCATCGCATTCACGCCGCTGGCACAGGGCCTGCTGACCGACAAGTACCTCAACGGCATTCCGGACGATGCGCGCATCAACCGCCCGGGCGGCGGCTCGCTCAAGCAGGAGCACCTGTCGCAGGCCAACGTCGAGCGTGCGCGCGCGCTCAACGAGATCGCCAGGCGCCGCGGCCAGAGCCTGGCCCAGCTCGCATTGACATGGACCCTGCGCGACCCGCGCGTGAGCTCGGCGCTGATCGGCGCGAGCCGGCCCGAGCAGATCGTCGACAACGTGGCGGCGCTCGCGCACGCACCGCTGAGCGCCGAGGAACTGGCTGAGATCGACAAGTACGCGGTGGAGGGCGGTGTGAACCTCTGGGAAAAGCCGTCGACGGATTTCGCCTGAGGCGGGGTCGTCTCGTCTCGTCTCGTGTCGTCTCCAATCGAGGACCGCATCAGGAAACTTGGAATCCGTCTTTGGCAAAAGCCGGTGCGCTTTGCAGAATTGAACCCAGGCTCTCATTCGATTCCTTGCCCCATGCAATTGCGCACCCACCATGTTTCCCCGGCCGCCCAGGCGCGGCGTGTTCTCGACCTGACGGCCAAGGCCTGGCGCATTCCCGCGAGCTCGCCGCACGCCCTGGCGCGGCGCGCTCCGCACGGCTATTTGCCTGTGCGCGCCATGCGCCGGCTGCAGGCGGCCGCGGTGCTGGCGCTGTTGCCGCACTCCTGGTGAGTTCTTCGCGCCTGCCTACCGCAAGGGCCGGCAAGCGCCTACAGGCGTGGACCTCTCGCGGCGCTGAATGCATGGGCAGTCAACATCGTCTGCGCCACAGGAAATCGCCATGTCCAACCAAACAGACAAGAAGCCCGCCCAGCAGCCGCAAAAACAGCAGGATCAAACCCAGCCGGGCAAGCAACAGCAGCAAGGGCAGCCGCAGCACAAGCCCGAACAGCACAAGACCAATCCGAACCAGCACGGCAAGGCCTGAGCGCCGCCGGCCTGGCCGAAACCGGCACTTCGGAGCGCTACCGCACAGACCGGAGGCCGCGTACCTGCCACAGTGCGCTACGCCTCGGCTTGCTCCGTCAGCCCTTGCGCCATGACTGCCCGCAAGAAAGGCCCCCAAGATGTCCGACGCTCCCTACTTCCATGATGCCTCCGGCACCGTCCGCTTCTGGGTGGGGGTGGAAGGCGGCAACCACGTCAGCGCGAGCATCGGCAGGGAGGCGCTGCGCTACCACTTCCGCACCGCGGAGGGCGTCGATTCGCTTGAAACCTTCGGGCGGCATGTGCCGGAGATCGAAGCGGCAGTGCGCCGGCGGCTGGCCCAGGGCGCGATGGAGCCCGTGATGCTGCGCGAGCACGACATGCGCGTCGCCGAGGGCTGAACACGCCCTGGAGCGATGCGACGCCGGGTGCCTCAGTTCGAATCGGAAGCTTCGTAGATCAGCACCGCGGCAGCCAGGTCTTCCAGCGCGGTACCGACAGCCTTGAAGACTGTCCGCCCGTCGCCCTCGGCTCGCCCCTGAATCCTGCCCGCGGCAAGATCGGCCAGCTCCCCCGCCACATCCGCGGCGGCGAACACGCCGCGCGACATGGGCCCGACCAGTTCGCCGCTCTTCTGCAACGCTTCCTGCGTATCGACAAAAACTCGTGCACCCGCAAAGCAGGCATCGTCGGCTTCACGCATTTGCGGCGTGAAGCTGCCGATCAGGTCGAGGTGGCTGCGCTTCCGCAGCCACGCACCCTGCACCAGCGGTTGCGTGGCGAGCGTGGCGCAGCTCACGACGTCGACTTCGTTTACCGCCTTGGCCAGGTCAGGCGCGACGCTCGCCTCGATGTCCTGCGCGCACAGCCGCGCAGCGAGCGCCTTCGACGCAGATTCGTCGCGGTCCCACACCACGACGCGTTCGATGGGGCGCACGACCCGGTATGCGTCGGGAATGAGACTGCCGACACGCCCGCAGCCCACGACCAGCAGGCTGCGCGCATCGGCGGGTGCGAGATAGGACGCGGCCAGTGCAGATGCCGCGGCGGTGCGCCGTGAAGTGATCTCGTTGCCGTCGATCTGCGCCAGCGGCTGGCCCGTGCTTGCGTCGTACAGCACATAGGTCGAGAACAGTCCGGGCAGGCCGCGCTGTGCGTTGCCCGGGAAGATGGTCACGGTCTTGATGCCCAGGTAGCGGTCGTGCTGCCACGCCGGCATGACCAGCACCGTGCGGGGCGGACCTTCCGCCTCGGCCTGGAGCGAATGCGTGTGCCGCAAAGGCACCTCGCAGCCGGCGACGAACATTTCCCGAAGTGCGGGGATCAGGCGGTCGAAGGGCAGGGCACGGCGGGTGCTTTCCGTATTGATGATTTTCATGAGCTTGCGGATGGAATCGAGTGGAAGGAAGTGCCTGCAGTCATGCATCGAGCACCACGTCTTCGAGGGGGACGGCCTGGCAGGTCAGGCACGTGGACGGGTCCTCAGGCTCGCTGCCGTGCAGGTGGCGGACCTTGCCTGCCAACAGGCGCACGGCGCAGCTCTCGCACTGGCCCACGCGGCAGCCGCTGGCCATCCGCAGGCCGAGCGATTCGCCAAAGTTCAACAGCGTGCCCTGCCTGGGCGTCCATGTCGCGGGGGCATGGCCCGAGCGCGCGAAACTGACTGTGAAGCACTGGTCGCCATCGGTGGGCGGCACGGCTGGCGAGCGGAAAACCTCGCTGAAGATGTCGAAGCGCGGAACGCCCCGCGCCACCAGTCCGGCGGTCACGGCGTCCATCATGGCGGGCGGTCCGCACATGTAGAAGCGGGCGCGCTGTGCGATCAGCGCGTCGTCCACCACGCTCGCGTCGATGAAGCGGTCCGACTGGTAGTCGATGCCCATGCGCTCCTGTGGCTGTGCCGCGTTGTAGTGGTCGATGACCCGCACCTGCGGCAGCCGTGCGCGGTGCTGAGCAATGCGCTCGCGAAAGGCGTGCGTCGTGCCGTTCTGGTTGGCGTAGTAGAGCCAGATGACAGGCCCCTGTGCGCCATCGGGCAACGATTCGAGCAGGCTGATGAAGGGCGTGATGCCGATGCCGCCCGCAAAGAAGACCAGTGGTTGCGGCGAGTTGCGCGGCAGCACGAAGCCGCCTGACGGCGCACGCAGCGCAAGGGTGTCGCCGACCTTCAGCGCGCGATGCAGGTGGCTCGACACGCGCCCCTCGTACGGCGTGCCCTCGGCCGAGTGGCCGCGCTGGTGGCGCACGGCCACGCTGTAGCTGCGCCGGCCCGGCACCTCGGCCGCTCCCGTGAGCGAGTAGGCCCGCGTGACTTGCGCGCCATCGTCCAGATGCAGCTGCATTTCGACGTGCTGGCCGGGGCGGTAGTCGGGCAGCTCGCCGCCGTCGGCCGGTTCGAAGTGGATGCCCAGCACGCCCTCTGCCTCGGGCCGCAGCTCGCTGATGCGGAAGGGCCGGTAGCCGGTCCACTTGCGCTGCCGCGTTCCGGTAGCCGGGTCGCGTTCGATGTCGCAGAGAAAGGAGCGATGCGGCACCGAACCGCTCACCGGGTCGCAGCTGTCGGCGGATATGAGCGCGTTGAAGTTGCTGCCCAGCGCACCCTCGATCGGCAGGCTGTCGCGGTCGAGCTCGGGGCAGCCCTGCCACCAGCCGAATTCGGCCACGATGACGTCGTCCGCCAGCCGGGGCGTGACGCGCGCGACGAAGCGCGCCTCGCCCACGCGCGTGCGGATGCGCACCCAGTCGCCCTCCACGATGCCTTTTGCCGCCGCCAGCGCGGGGCTCAGTTCGGCCACCGGATCGGGTGCGCGCTTGCGCAGCGAAGGCAGGCTGCGGTGCTGGCTGTGGCAATAGAAGCCGTTCTTGGCCGAACTCAGCACATAGGGGAAGCGGCCCTGGCGCGTGGCATTCGCGTCGCGCGGCGTGTCGGCCGGTTCGACGAAGGTGGCGACCGGCGGCTGGCCGTGGCGCAGCAGGGTTTCGGAATAGAGCTCGACGCGGCGCGTCGGGGTGTCGAAGCCGCGCACGCCGGTGGGCGTGGCGCGGGCGTACTTCTGCTCGCTCGCGTCGATGGCGCAGGCAATGCCTTCGGGCCGCGCGCGCAACTGGTCGACCGTGAGGCCCAGCGGCTCGAGCATGTGGTTCCAGCCGGCGTCGAGGCTGCCGCCGAAGAAGCCGTCACCCATGCCGAGGCGGGTGGCCAGTTCGAAGACCACGTCGTTGTCCGAGCGCGATTCGCCGCGCGGCGCAACCATGCGCTGGCGCAACTGCACCCAGCCGGCCGCGCGGTCGTCGATCTCGAAGCCGATGCGCAGGCCTTCGCGCTCCCATGGCGTGTTGACCGGCAGCAGGATGTCGGCGTAGCGGGCGGCGGGTGTCTCGAACAAGTCGCAGTGCACGTGGAATTCGAGCTGCGAAAGCGCCCGGTGCGCCAGCGCGGTGTCGGCCTGCGACACGGGCAGGTTGGTGCCGAAGGCCATCATCGCGCGCACCTTGTAAGGCTCGCCTTCGAGAATCGCGCGGTAGGTGTCGCGCGCCGTCACCCAGCCTTGAGAGGGAGGCCCGATCGGGCGCTCCGCCAGACCGAGCGCCTTTGCGCGCTGCGCGTCGGGCAGCAGTGAGAGCGAGTTGACGGCGTTGACGCCCGGACTGACGCGAACGCGGTTCGCCCCGATGCGGTCGAAGCTGCCGCACAGCGCATACAGCGTGGCGACCGCGCGTTCGGCTTGTGTGGCGTTGGTGTGCTGGCCGATGCCGGTCCAGGCGTGATAGGCCACGCGGCGGCAGGTGCCGAACAGGTCGGCGACCGCGCGCAGCGAGGCTTCAGCAACGCCGGTGATGCGTTCGACATCCCGCGGCGTGTAGGCGGCGCAGCCCTGGGCCAGCAGCTCGAAAGCCGGAGCACACGACAGGCGACGTGTGCCCACTTCGATCTCGACCGCGCCGCGCAGGCGGAAGTGGTCTGCGTCCTGGGCTTGCGCCGCCTGTGCCGTGTCATAGGGCACCGCGCAGTCCAGCGCGTCGTTCCACGCCACGAAGCGGTTGCCCTCGGCATCGGGCCACAGGTCCTGCTCGCGCAGGAAGTGTCCGTTGTCGCCGCGCACCAGCAAGGGGGCATTGGTCCAGGCGCGCACGAAACCTTCGTCGAAGCGCGAGTCCGCGATCAGCAGGTGGATCAGCCCCAGCGCCAGCGCCGCATCGGTGCCGGGCCGCACGGGCAGCCAGCTGTCGGCCTGACGCGCGAGCGCCGTGGGGCGCGGATCGATCACCACCATCTTCGCCCCGTTCGCGCGGCCCCGGCCGATGGCATTGGCCTGTGCCAGCCATGTGTTGGCGGGGTTGTGGCCCCACAGCACGATCAGTTCGGCCTGCGCGTAGTCGGCCGCGGGCATGCCGCAGCCGAAGGTGAAGGCGTGCGCGAAGTCCTTGTGCCAGTTGCAGACTTCGGTCGCATAGCAGATGTTGGGGCTGCCGAACAGGCGTACGAAGCGCTCGATCCAGTCGATGCTGTCCGTCAGCGGCGTGCCGCTGGGCGTGGTCACGGCGAACACCACCGACTCGGCGCCGCTCTCGGCCTTGATGGCGCCCAGGCGCTGCGCGGTCTCGGCCAGCGCCTCGTCCCAGCCGATGCGCACCCAGCCCGGGTCCGCTTCGGTCTTGGGCCTGGTGCGGCGCATCGGGTAGCGCAGGCGGTGCGGGCTGTGCACCAGCTCGGGCGCGGCCTTGCCCTTCATGCACATCGCCTGGCCGGTAGGGTGCGAGGGGTCGGGCCGTACCGATACCAGCATGTCGCCGCGCACCTCGTTGAGGGTGCCGCAGCGGGAGCGGCAGAGCGTGCAGTAGCCCTGCCGGGTTTGCGTTGCCGGTGTTGTCGTCGTCACTTGCATCCGGAACCTGGCTGGCTCAGGGAATCACCGGCGCGACGTAGCTCAGCGTGCGGCCGAAGAACCAGAGCATGAAGAGCACCAAAGGTGCGTGAACCAGCAGCTGCAGGAAAGTGAAGCCCACGATGTCGCGTGCCTTCAGCGAGAGCACGCCCAGCAGCGGCAGCATCCAGAACGGGTTGATCAGGTTGGGCAGCGCCTCGGCCGCGTTGTAGACCTGCACGGCCCAGCCCAGGTGCACCTTCAGGTCGTTGGCCGCCTGCATGACGTAAGGCGCCTCGATGATCCACTTGCCGCCTCCCGAGGGAATGAAGAAGCCCAGCAGGGCGGAATACGCGCCCATCACCACCGCGAAGCTGTCGACGTTGGAGATGCTCACGAACAGGTGCGCGATGCGGTCCGACAGCGTGATGCCTCCGGCGCCCTTGGCGGCGGTCAGCATGGCCGCAATGGCACCGTACAGCGGAAACTGGATGATCACCCCCGCCGTCGACGGCACCGAACGCGACACCGCGTCGAGAAAGCTGCGCGGGCGCCAGTGCAGCAGCAGCCCGATCATGAGGAACAGCAGGTTGTAGGTGTTGAGGCCCGAGATCGCGATCAGCGGGCTCTTGGCCATGAACTCCTGCGCCAGCCAGCCGAAGCCCAGCGCGCACAGCAGCAGCGTGAGCAACGGGCTGCGTTCGAACCACTCGCCGGGGCGGCGCGCGGCGGAATCGGTGACGGCCGGCTTGGCTTCCGTGAGGTCCACGCCCAGGTCCTGCGCCGTGACCGCGTTCTTCGCGTCGGGCGCCGACCACAGCGCGATGGCCACCGACACGACCATCAGCGCCAGCGCCATGACGACCGACTGCCACAGGAAGATGGTCTGGCTGAACGGAATCACGCCGGTGATGTCAAGGATGCTCTTGGGCAGACTGCTGGCGTTGGCTTGCAACTGCGCCGCCGACGAACTGAGACCCAACGCCCAGGTCGCACCCATGCCCAGGTAGGCGGCCGCGCCGCCTGCACGGTAGTCCATGCGCAGGTCGAGGCGGCCGGCCAGCGCACGCACGTAGAGCGCGCTGAAGATCAGCGAAATGCCCCAGTTGAAGAGCGACAGGATCATGCTGATGGCCGCCACGTACGCGATGGCTTGGCGCCCCGACACGGGCAGCGCGGCCAGTTTGCGGATGAGCCGCGCGGCCGGCGGCGAGGTCGCCACCACATAGCCGCCGATGGCCACCAGCGCCATCTGCATCGTGAACACAATGAGGCTCCAGAAGCCGTCGCCGAAGGACTTGGCCACCGCCTGGGGGCTGGACCCGTTCAGCAGAGCGGCGCCCGCGACCACCACCACGGCGATGGCCGCGAACACGAAGGCATCGGGGAACCAGCGCTCGGCCCAGGCCGTGAAGCGCAGGCCCAGGCGGCTCAACAGCCCCGCATCGGACGGGGCGTCTTGGGGTACGGGAGCGTGGGCGCCGGGGCCGGCGGATGTCTGCGATGTCGATGGCATGGGTTTTTCGTCCTACTGCTGATGGAACGGGCGGCGTCCTCGTCACACGCCTGACATGGCGTGGTGCCCGGATGTTAGGAACTACCATCGACAATTCATAATATCTATTTTCAATAGCGCGATATAGGACGTATCTATGTCGATAACCATCAAGCAGCTGCAGCACTTCGTGGCTGCCGCGCACACGGGCCAGGTGTCCCGGGCGGCCCAGCGCTGCTATGTGAGCCAGCCCTCGTTGACCACTTCGCTCAAGAACCTGGAGTCCACGCTGAAGGTGCAGCTCTTCACGCGGCACGCGGACGGGCTGCGGCTCACGGTGCAGGGCGAGGGCTTTCTTCGGCACGCGGAGCACATGCTGCACACGCTCGACGCGGCGGTGGAGGAAACGCGCAACTCGGTGTCCTCGGTCGAGGGGCGGGTGCAGATCGCCATCACCGACACCGTGTCCGAATACATGCTGCCGAAGATCATCGGCGCGATGCGCAGGCAACTTCCGCTGGTCGAGTTCGAGCCCGTGGAGCGCAACCGGCTCGAGATCGAGGACGGCCTGCGCAGCGGCGAGTTCGACCTGGCCGTAGTGCTGGTGTCGAACCTCTCTCGCGCATCGGACATCCGGCGCGAGAACCTGCTGAAGTCGCAGCGCCGCCTGTGGACGTCGTTCGACCATCCGCTGGTGGCGCAGAAGTCGGTGCCGCTGCGGGAGATCGCCCAGTTGCCCTTCGTGCTGCTGGACATGGACGAGCACGTGGACACCGTGGGCCGCTACTGGGGCGCGATGAAGCTCAAGCCCAAGGTCGTGTTCCGCACCAAGTCGATCGAGGCCGTGCGCAGCCTCGTCGCGCAGAACGTGGGCGTGACCATCCTGTCCGACCTGGTGTTTCGCCCCTGGTCTCACGATGGCGGGCGAATCCGCAGGACGGTGGTGTCGAGCGCGGTGCCCTCGATGGACCTGGGCCTGGCCTACCGGCGCGGAGCCGTTCTTTCCGAGGCCACCTCGGCCTGCGCAAGCACCTTGCGGCTGCTGGCCAAGACCCTGACGAGGGAGTCGCAGCCGCGCATGGACGATGAGCCGCAGTGAATGGACCGACGGGGCCTTCGGCTATCCCCCGGCAATCAGGTCCGAATAGCTGCGCCGGTTGGCGCGGTAGCAGTCGCAGGCCGCGTTCTCCAGCCCCTGGCGGTCGGTGATGGTGATGACGCCGCGGCGGTAGTCGATGAGGCTGCGCGTGTGCAGTGCGGTCGCAGCGTTGGTGATGCCGACGCGCCGCACGCCCAGCATGCGCCCCAGCACCTCGTGCGTGAGCGCCAGGTGCGCCGAATGCGCGCAGTCCTGCGTGGTGAGCAGCCAGCGCGCCAGGCGCTCCTCGATCTGGTGGAACTGATGGCACAGCCCCGAGCGGCCGAATTCGGCCAGCAGCACGCACACGTACCGGTGGAGCACGCGCCTGAGCGGCGTGCTGTCCGCCAGTTCCTGTTCGAACGATTTCGCCGAGAGCCGCCATGCGAGGCCGTCCCCCTGCACCAGGGTGCGCAGCGGTGCGCGCTGCGCGTTCAGCGACAGCTCGTAGCCCAGCACACCCTCGTTGCCCACCATGCCGGTCTGCAGGCCGTCGTGCCCGTCGGCGGTGGACACCAGCGACACGAAGGCGGTGGTGGGGAAGTGAACGTGCCGGATGGCGTCACCCGGTTCATACAGCACTTGCGTGGCCACCAGCTGCACCTGGTCGCAGCGCGCGAGCAGGCGCGCGCGGTCCGAAGGCGGCAAGGCCTGGAGCAGCCGGTTGAGCACGGGGGTCGACGGATCAGATGTCAAGTAGCTGCCTGTCGATGAGAGGAAAGAGCCAGGAGCGCACGCGCTGCGAGGAAAGCGGCGGCCGACGCATTCTTGCCTGCCGGTGCGCCGCTCTCTGTGCGCCGCCGCACCCACGCGCGTGCCCAGGCTCAGATGGCCGGCGGCTGGGGCAGCAGCCGGTCGGTCTCGCGCTTGACCACTTCGTAGCACTCGCACACCTGCCTCTCCAGCCCGCTGCGGTCGAGCACCGTGATGTGGCCGCGCGCGTACTTGATCAGGTTCAGGCGCTGCAGCTTGCCCGCGGCCTCCGTCACGCCTTCGCGGCGCACGCCGAGCATGTTGGCGATGAGCTCCTGCGTCATCACCAGCTCGTTGCCGGGCAGGCGGTCCAGGCTGAGCAGCAACCACCGGCACAGCTGCTGTTCCAGCGAGTGGTGCCGGTTGCATACGGCCGTCTGCGACATCTGCGTGATGAGCGACTGGGTGTAGCGCAGCAGCAGGTGCAGCAGTGGGCCGCCCTTGTCGGTCAGCTCCTTGATGTGGCTCGCGCCCAGGCGAAAGGCACGGCCGGCGCTCTGCACCACCGCGCGGTTGGGCGTGCTGCCCCCGCCCATCAGCAGCGACACGCCCACCATGCCCTCGAAGCCCACCACGGCGATTTCCGCGGACTGCCCGTTCTCCAGCACATACAGCAGCGAGACGATGCAGTCGATCGGAAAGAACACGTGCTGCTGGACCGCGCCCGACTCATAGAGCACCTCGCCCAGGCTCAACTGCACCAGTTCCAGGAAAGGCTTCATCCGGGCCACCACGTCAGGCGGGATGACTTCCAGCAGGCCATTTCGCGCGGTGGCGGCAGGTGGAGAGGACGAACGCGGGAGCAATGCCATGACTGGAGTGGCCTTCCAAAGTTCACATGATTCCGCGGTGCAGTCCCGTGTGTCTGTGCGGTGGCGTACAGAACACCGATTATTCATTTTTGGAGGCCGTTCGGTGCGCTGGCGAACGGTGCAAGTGCTTCTTTCTGGTTAGCGTGAATGCCCGCCACTGCTGTCCAGGAGGACTTCGACATGCAAACCACGCCCCACCGGAAGTTCCGGGCCGCCTCGACCGGAAGGCACTGAGCCTGCGCATGGTCAAGCGATTCATGCACACCGCCACGGTGACGCTCAGGCTGCCTTTGGACATCGCCTCGGACGACGAGATGGCGGCGCTGCGCTGCGCCGGTATTCCGGTGGATGCTCTGGGCAATGCGGAGTCCGGCTATCTGTTCGTGCGGCTGGGCAACAGGCGCTGCAACATCTTCCGGTGGTTTGCCGCCGCGTTGGACGCCCAGGCTCCTCAGGCCTGAGGCCGGTCGCAATTCGCCAGGAGCACCGTATATGCATCGTTTTCTTTTCGGCAACCGCGACGAACTGGTCGCCAGGTGCAAACTGAAGGTCGCCCAACGCCACCAGCGTGCGGCAACGGAGCAGCAATTGGCCCACGGTGTGCCGATGTTCCTGGACCAGCTCACGCGAACACTGGCGGCGGAGAGCGATCACAACGAGGCTGCCAGCATCGCCATTTCGGGCCCCTCAGGCGGTGACTCGCGCGCGCTGTCCGAAATAGGGTTGAGCGCCACCGCGCACGGCAAGGCGCTGCTGGACCTCGGCTACACGGTCGACCAGGTGGTTCACGACTACGGCGATCTTTGCCAGGCGATCACCGACCTGGCATTCGAGCGCAACGCGCCTTTTGCCGTGGCCGAGTTTCGTACGCTGAACCGCTGCCTGGACAACGCCATTGCGGATGCCGTCACCGAGTTCAGCTTTCAGCGCGATGCCCAACTGGCTGTACAGCGAACGGCGTTCGAGAAGCAGCGGCTGGGCTTTCTGGTTCACGAACTGCGCAACGCGCTCGGCACCGCCACGCTCGCCGTTCGGGCGCTCGAGCTGGGCAACATGCCGATCGGCGGCGCTACCGGTGCGGTCCTGAAGCGCAGCCTTTCCACGCTCGGCCTGTTGATCGGCAGGGCCACCGCGGAAGTGCGGGCCGAGGGCTTCGACCAGCGCCAGCTTTTCCCTGTGGCGGCGTTCATCGCAGACGTCGAGGTTGCGGCGCGGCTCGACGCCGGCACCGAAGGCGCAGTCCTCGAAGTACGCGCCGTGGACCCGTTGCTGGCGGTTCTGGCCAACCGCGAACTGCTGCACGCGGCCCTGGCCAACCTGCTGCAGAACGCGTTCAAGTTCACGCGACACAACTCGCTGGTCACGCTGAATGCATACGCCTTCGGCGACCACGTGCACATCGACGTGGAAGACCATTGCGGAGGCCTGCCGCCCGGCGGCGTCGCAAAGATGTTCGTGCCTTTCAAGCCCAACGACGACAGCAGGGCCGGCCTGGGCCTCGGGCTGTCGATCGCCCGGCAGAGCATCGAAGCCGACCAGGGCACATTGACGGTGCGGGACGTGCCTGGAACGGGATGCGTCTTCACCATCAGTCTGCCCCGGCACCCGCTTCACTAGCCTTGCCGTGCCTGCCATCGTTGGACGGCGACCGGGCATCCAGCAGATATCGATATAGAAATTCAGCGCAAACGGTGCGCGCCATGCCCGGGAGAATCTGCAGCAACAGGAGTTCGAGGTGAGTCGGAGCCGGGTCGTGCTTCCTGCAACCCGGTGGGCGACTTTTGGGCGGGCCCGCGAGGCCCGCTTTTTTTATGCTTGCGATGCGCCCAGCAGATAGTCCGTGACCTCTTCCGAAAACCGATAGCGCTGCGCACCGATCAGCACGCCATCGGTGCCCGCCGGGTCCGGCCTTGCCGCGGGCATGCCGTGCGCGACCAGCGCTTCGGCGCAGCCGACCCAGTCGCCGCCTTCGACCGGCTCATTGACCGAGGCCCATGACAGCGTGCCGCAGGCGTTGTCGTCGAAGCCGTGCCGTTCTTGCCAGCTGGCGCCGTGTTCGAGCAGGAAGCGGGCGAGGGCTGCGTTGCCGCGAAACACGGCGTGGTTGAGCGCCGAGCCGTCCCAGTCGCCGGCGCGCACGGCGACGGGCCAGCCTAGTTCGACCATGAGCTTCACCGCATCGTCGCAGCCTCCCTGGGCCGTGAGCTCGGGCAGCAGCCGGAGCTGGGGTTCCGACAGCATTTCCATGAGCTTCGGGTTGCTGTCCAGCATCTGCCGCGCGGCCGCTCCGTCGGCCCGTGCGCAGGCCGCGACGAAGGCTTCGGTTTCGGGCAGCGCCGATCCGCCGCCGGCCTGCTGCAGCAGCCGCGCAACCTCCGTCAGCCCGAAGCGCAGGGCGACGGTGCAAGCGTTGGTGCCGTCCGGCGTGGTGACTGAAGGATTTGCGCCCGCGGCCAGCAAGGCCGAGATGTGCGCAGGAGAGCGCCGGCGCCGGATGGCCCACAGCAGCGGCGTGCCCCATTCGGACGTGGGCGAACTCCCGGCGGGTTCGTTGGCGTCGCCGCCGTGCGAGAGCAGCAGCCGCAGGGCTTCGAGCGCATCGAGGTCGAGTACGCGATACAGCGCGTTCGTGCCGGTGACGCGCGCCCCGGCCTTCAGCAGAAGCTCGACGCAGGCCGCGTTCTCCAGCGAGTGGTAGAGCGATTCGTTGTCGTTCGGATCGGCGCCGGCCTGCAGCAGCAGCCGGGTGAGTTCGGCATCGCGGTTCTGGCCGGCGGCGCCGTAGAGCGCGGAAAGGCGCTCGCTCTCGTCCGGTGCCTCGAGCGATGCCGGCGGCCAGCGGTTGCCGACCGACTGGTTGGCATCGGCGCCGGCCTCGAGCAGGTGCCGGGCGCAGGCCAGCAGGCCGTCGCGATAAGCCGGCAGTGTCAGCAGGCTGGAATGCGCGACCGCGACGAGCGGCGGCAGCTTGAGCGGTCCGCCCGGCCGGTGAATCCAGCCCGGGTCTTGCGCCGTCGCGCGGCGCAGCGCGCTTTCGTCGCCGATGGCGCATGCGAGGTAGGGGTCGTCGCCCAGCAGGCCCGGGCTTTCTTCCAGCAGGCGAACGGCGATTACAGGCCTCGCGCGGTCCGCGCCGCCGGCGATGTCGCCCGCATACACGCAGCGCAGCCAGTGCAGCACCGTCTTCGCGGGATCGTCCGCCTGTGCCCTGCGCGCGAGCACGAAGCCCTGCAGGTCGGCCCAGGAGGCAAAGCCGTATTCGCGCGCAACGCACGACTGCGCGTCATGCAGCCGCAGGCCGAGCGAGGCGATCGCGGCATCGCTCTTGCCGGCGGCGGCCGGCAGTGCATCGCGGAATCGGGTGGTGGCGCCGGGGTCGTCGGCCCGGTACAGAGCAAGCAGCTCCTTGGCTTGCTTCTTCAGGTGGCCCAGGTCGGGCCGTGCGGGAATGCGCTTCATGAAAACCTCCGTGCATCAGGCGCCGAGGACCCGCAATTCCGGCTGCACAAAAGGCTGATGAATGAATCAGCAACACATGGAGGCAAGTGGGTTCAACCCTTCCCGCGGGCCCGGGCGCGGCTTGCAACCGCGGCCCGCATCTTAGCGCGGCGTTCAGGCCCGCAGGCCGACCGGGCCTGCGTCGTTCATCGCCATCGCCGACGGATCGCCGCTGTTCGAGCGCCAGATCAGCAGGCCGTGCTTCATCGCCTCGCGGATCGCCTGCGTGCGCGACTTCACGCCCAGCTTGCGATACATGCTCTTGAGCTGCGCCTCGATGGTGTTGATGGAGCGATGCGTGGCTTCGGCGATCTCGCGGTTGCTCCAGCCGCGCGAGATGAGCCACAGCACCTTGAGCTCGCGCGAGGACAGCAGCGCGTTGGCTTCCGCGGGTTGAAAGTGCTGCATGGCCTCGACGTCGGCATCCACGGTTGCCGGTGGTGCCTGCGAGGGGAACGCAATGGGCCTGAGGATCTCGTGCGCCAGCCGCGCCGCCGCCGATGCATCGCCTTGTTCGATGGAACGCAGCAACGACGCGAGTTCCGGCTCGCTGGCTTTCGTGAACAGATGGCACAACGCACTCGCGACCGCCGCTGCGCTGGCGGTGCGCGTTTCGGCTTCGACGGGCTCGGTCACCAGATGGAGTTCTGGTGGCGGCGGCCTGTGTGCGACAACGGTTTCGAAGGAAGGAGAGGGCGGCATCTTGAAGCAAAAGCGCTTCGATGCAGGCGGTGACCCGGGAGCCGGTTCACGCACCAATCAAAGCGAAACCGATCGTATGAATTAAGGCCGCCGCGCGCAGCCTGTTTCGGGGCGCGGATGTGTTCTTCATCACATCCGCGCGCAATCGGCGAAGGGCACGCGATTCAGCGTGCGGGTGCGGGCTCCGTGCGCAATTGCTCCTTGAGAATCCGCCGGATCTCCAGGATGGCCAGCGGGTTCTCCTGCACGCTGTGCTGCGACGAGATCACCAGCTCCGACGCCGCGCCTTCGAGGTGCGCGCTCTCGTAAGGCACGATGCCGTCGCTCGACGCGGCGAGCGGCACGCCCGCCGTGTCGTTGCCGATGATCGAGTGATAGCGCACGCGCGGGTTCATCGGCAGGCCCGATGACAGCCGCACGAAGGGATCGCGGTCGCTGAGGTTGTCGATGCTGTTCGGAATGCGCAGCGGCCCCTGGTCCTGCTTGCCCGGTGCGATGCGGATCAGCTCGCGCGAGATGTCGCTCAGCTGCCCCAGCATGGTGACCGGCAGCGTGATGAGGTTGGCCACCCAGCGCGAGATGCGGTTGTTGGCAAAGTCGGTGCCGCGGTGCGGCGACGCGATGAAGATGGCGTCGCTGACCTGCGGCAAGGGCTCGAAGCGCAGGTACGGCGCGAGCCGCTGTTCGATGCGCTGCTGCTGCGCGCCCTGCATCGGGTAGCTTGCGAGCAGGGCCTCCCACAGCTTGTCTTCCGACGATGACACCATCAGCCGCGACAGCACGCCGCCCATGCTGTGGCCGATCAGCGTGATGTCGTTGGACGCGCGGGCCTTGCCCATGGGGTCGAAGTGCGCAATGGTCTGCTCCACGGCTTCGCGGATGGCGAGGTTGTTGAGCGGCAGCGGCGCATTGGTCGGGTAGTACACCTGCCAGACCTGGTAGCTGCGGCGCAGCGTCTCGTCGCCGAGTACCTCGTTGGCCACGTTGATCCATGCCTCGGGGCTGCTGGCGAGGCCGTGCAGCATGATGATCGTGCGGCGGTTCGGGTCGTAGGGCTGCATCAGGTAGATGCGCGGCCTCGTGAGCCCGTCGGCGCTGCCGAAGAGGCTGCGCAGCGCCTGCAGCGCGAAGTCGGAGCGCGCGAGCCACAGGCCGTAGCCGGAGGTGAAGTTGGCGGCCAGCGGAATGTCCTGCCCGCCGAGTTGCACCGTCGATGTCCGGTAGGGGTCGAACACCACGATGCGCAGATTGCGCGTGGCCAGCACCTGCCGCAGGTCGGCGCCGTCGAACTTGAGCAGCGCGGTGAGCGCGGGGAAGGGCGTCTCGCGGTAGGGCGGCGCGTTGGCGCTGTGGGCGGGCTCGTCGGTCACGGCGACAAGCTCGGCGCCGAAGCCGTCGCGCCGGTAGATGTTGCGCAGGCCGGAGAAGGTGAGCGAAGCCGCGGGAATCAGCTCTTGCGGCAACGCGGCTCCGGGCGGCAGCTGCAGCGCGGACACATCGCTGTCGATGTGCCAGTCGCCCACCTGCGGAACAGTGGGCGGCCGGGTGTCTCCGTGGCCGCGCCGGCCGTTCTTCTGGTAGTTGCTGTACAGGCCGGTGATGGCCTGCTGCACCGCATAGTTGTAGTAGTCGCGCACCTGCGTCTGCCGGTCCTCGAAGGCCCGGTCGCGCGGGTTGCGGGCGGTGAAGAACAGGTAGGCATAGGCGTGGCGGGCGGTTTCGAGCCAAGCGTCGATGGCCTTGTCGGCCGACGGCCCATCGGTCGTGCCGCCCTTGTCCGCCGACAGCGCCACCTGCAGCCAGACCTCCGACAAGGCCGAAAGCCGCTGCTCGTCGGTGATGCCCGCCGAATCGGCCAGGGCCTGGCGGCAGGCGTGGCCGTCGCGGCGGCACAGGTCGGCGTCGGAGCCGATCACGCGCAGCACTTCCTGCGCGGAGGTGCTGAGCTTGCCCGTGGTGAGGATGTCGCCGCGCCGCTGCGCGAGGTATTCGGCCGGCGAGATGGAGCCGACCTTCACGCCCGCGCAGCCGGCGGCCAGCATCGTTGCGCACAGCAGGGCCGCGAGCAGATGAAAGCGCGCGCGCATCATCATGGCGCCGCTTTCGGCGCTGCGCCCGGCAAGCCTTGCCGGATGGCCTGCGAGAAATCGGCGCCGGGCGTCTTGTCGGTGGCGATGGCGCGCTCGGTGATGCGCCCTGCGGCGCGCAGCGCCTGCATGTCGTAGCCCGGCGTGAGGCCGCCCACGTCGTACAGGTAGTCGGGCAGGTAGCCCGATGCGAGCAGGCGGTAGTCCATGGGCAAGCCCGGCACGATGCGCCTGGCCAGCGCGTAGACGATGGTGGTGCAGTTGGCAGTGAGCGTGTTGTAGAAGCTGGGCGCGCGCACCAGCGCGTCGGCCTCGCCCAGGTACGCGAGGAACAGCGAGCGCATCTCGGGCTGCGGCAGGCGCACGCGGTACATGTGGACGTCTTCGCCGCGCACGTTGGTGCGCACGCGCAGGATGTCGTGCTCGTCGGCCGCCACCAGGCTGGTCTCGAACTGCTTGAAGAAGCCGCCGACCGACGAGAAGCTCTCGCCGCGCTCCTTGCGGATCTCTATGGAGAAGGTGAGGAACCGGCCGTCGTCGAACCCGAACGAAACCAGCGTGTGCGCAACGGCGGGGCCGGTCCAGTAGGAGAGCGACACATCGACCGTGCGCAGGCGGTCGAGGTCGTAGCGGCGCGTTTCCCAGCGCTGCGTGTAGTCGGTGTCGCTGCGCCATTCGAAGTTGCGCACGTTCTCCATGGTGACGATGCTGCCGTCCACGCGCGCGCGCAGCTGGCGCGACACGTCGTCGGCCCACACACGGTCTTGCGAGGGCAGGATGGTGCCCCACCATGCGAGCAGCATCGCGAAGCCCACGGCGTAGGAGAGCAGGGCGCGCCCGGCCCTGCCGCGCCACAGCAGCGCGATGGCGGCAAGTCCGAAGCCGGCCCACAGCACGCCGGCACCGGCCTTCGCGAATACCGGCCCCGGCAGCTGGTACCAGAGCGCAAGGCAGGCCCACAGCGCCGTCAGCACCACGGCCAGCGACAGCAGCAGGCGGCCGGAGAAACGCAGGATCGCGCGGATCATCGGCACGCGGCGCCTAGCCGTAGACGCTGAGCGACGCGAGGATGCGCGTGAAGTACGCGTCGGCCAACGCGGTGGCGCTCTTGGCGTCGCGTGCCTCGAGTGCGTCGACGATGGCGGTGAGCTCGCGCAGCGTCTGCTCGCGCACGATGGCACCCACCGGACCGTTGAGGTTGGAGCGCCCGTCGTACTGCACCGCGCGTCGGTCGGCCACCACCGCGTCGAACACCTGCATCAGGAAGCGGTTGCGCGTGGCGCGGAAGATTGCCTGGTGCACGCCGTAGATGCCTTCCTTGAAGGCGATCCACTGGTCGGCGTCGCGCACCACGGCCAGGTGGTGGCGCATGAGCGCGAAGTCATCGGCGTCGGCGCGCTGGGCCGACAGCGCCATCATGGCCGGCTCGAACAGCAGCCGGCCTTCGAGGATCTCGGTGTAGGTCGGCACGTCGCGGTGGTGGGCCGCCACGGGCAGGTCGGACTCGCTGAGCAACTGCATCAGCGATTCCGCCAGGAAGGTGCCGCTGCCCACCTTGCGCTCCAGCAGGCCCTGCGCGCTCATCATGGCCAGCGCATGTCGCACCGTGCTGCGCGAGGTCTTGAACTGCTCCGACAGGTCGCGCTCGTTGGGCAGCTTGTCGCCGGGCTTGAGCACGCCGTCGCGGATCGACTGGAGGATGGCGCGGTAGACCTTCGAGGCGGTGGCCTTGTCCTGCGCGGCGATCCGGCCCGACAGGTCGGTGACCTCGATCAGGGGTTGCGAGACAGGCTTTGCATCCATGGTTTCAGAGTTCGCCAAAATGGTTGACCAATCACAATTAAGAATCTTAGAATGAATTCATTACGCAGTCATACAAGGCTGCGTTGTCTGGTTCCGGATTGGTTGACCAATCCGTCCGAAGCTGTTGATTTTCGTCGAAAGGTTGACCCTGCGCTGCCCCCGTGCGGCGCTGCGGTGAAATGTTCTCAATGACCCTGGATTCCAACACGGCGCCGGCGGCCACGGCCCGCGGCCCCAGTCCCCGCCCCGAAGAGCGGCTCGCCGCGCTCGGCCTGGTGCTGCCGCCGCCACCGGCACCAGTCGCCAACTTCGTGGCCTGGCGCCGCACCGGCCCCTTGCTGTATCTCTCGGGCCAGGGTCCGCTGGAGGCGAACGGGCATCTGCACGTGGGCCGTGTCGGCGAGGAAGTGAGCATCGAGGCTGCCTACGCCCATGCGCGGCTCACCGGGCTGAACCTCCTGGCGGTGGCCAAGGCCGCGCTGGGCGACCTCGGGCGCGTGCGCAGCGTGGTGAAGCTGCTGGCTTTCGTGAATGCCTCGCCGGGCTTCGCGCATCATCCGAAGGTCATCAACGGCTGCTCCGACCTGTTCGTCGATGTGTTCGGCGACGAAGTGGGGCGCGGCGCGCGCTCGGCCATCGGCGCGGGTTCGCTGCCGGGCCACCAGACCGTCGAGGTCGAGGCCATCCTGGAAGTGGACTGAGCCATGGCCTACCAGTTCCAGTTCGACGCGCTCGCCCCCTACACCGGGCAACTGGTGGAAGGGCTGCTGCACACGCTGGGCTACGCCGCGTCGAGCATCGTGCTGGGCATGGCGATCGGCGTGGCGGGCTCGCTGGCGCTGGTGTACGGCGGCAAGCCGCTGCGCGGCGTGACGCGGGTGTATGTGGAGTTCTTCCGCAACACGCCGGCGCTGGTGCAGCTCTTTCTCATCTACTTCGGCCTGCCCAACCTGGGCATACGGCTGGAGGCGCCCGTGGCGGGCGTGATTTCGCTGGCGCTGTATTGCGGCGCCTACATGGTCGAGGTGTTCCGCTCGGGGCTGATGTCGGTGCCGCGCGGCCTGTCGGAAGCCGGCGCCGCGCTCGGGCTGCGGCCGCGGCAGGTGCTGGTGCACGTGCTGTTCGTGCCGGCGCTGCGCAACGTGTTTCCCTCGCTCGCGAGCCAGATGGTGCTCACGCTGATCGGCACCAGCCTCATCTCGCAGATCGGGGTGGAAGACATCTTCCACGCCGGCAGCTTCATCGACTCGCGCACCTTCCGCAGCTTCGAGGTCTACCTCGTGATCTGCGCGATGTATTTCGTGGCGGTGCAGGCGCTGCGCGTGATCCTCGGCTTCGTGCAGCGCCGCCTGTTCGGCAAGGAGGGCTGAGATGCGCGGACTTTCCATTGCCGACCTCTGGCTCATCCTGGGCGCGATCCGCTGGACCGCCGCGCTGGCCGTCACAGCGTTCGCCATCGGCGCGGTGATTGCGCTCGGCGTGGCCGTGGCGCGCACTTCGCGGCTGCCGTGGCTGCGCGTGCTGGCGCGCATCTACACGGAGCTTGTGCAGGGTACGCCACTGCTGGGCGTGCTGTTCCTGCTGTACTTCGGCGTGCCGATGCTGCTGGGCATCGAGATCAACGCCTTCATGGCCGCTGCGGCCGCGTTCTCGCTGTCGGCCGGTGCGTTCCTCGGCGACATCTGGCGCGGCGCCATCGAATCGGTGCCCAAGGGCCAGTGGGAGGCCGCCTCCTGCGTGGGCCTGCGCCGCTGGCAGGTCATGCGGCACGTGGTGTGGCCGCAGGCCTTTCGCGTGGCGCTGGGGCCCACGGTGAGCTACCTGGTGCAGCTCATCAAGAACACCTCGCTGGCCGCGCTCGTCGGGCTGGTCGAGCTCACGCGATCGGGCCAGATCGTCGCCGGCTCCACGCTGGCGCACCTGCCTGTCTTCTGCGGCGTGGCCCTGTGCTACTTCGCCATCTGCTACCCGCTGGCCCGGCTGGCACTCTCTCTGGAAGGACGCATGAATGCCGCTCGTGCTCATTGAATCGGTCGAAAAGCACTTCGGCGACAACCATGTGCTGCGGGGCGTGTCCACCGAAGTGGCCAAGGGCGACATCGTGGCGCTCGTGGGCCGCAGCGGCTCGGGCAAGAGCACGCTGCTGCGCTGCGTGAACGGGCTGGAGACCATCAGCGCGGGGCGCATCGTGGTCGACGGCGTGGATGTGCAGTCGCCCGACACCGACCTGGCCCTGCTGCGCCGCCGCGTGGGCATGGTGTTCCAGAGCTTCAACCTCTTTCCGCACCTGTCGGCCGCGGCCAACGTGACGCTGGCGCCGGTGCTGACCAGGAAGATCGCCAAGGGCGAGGCGCGCGACCTGGCCAGGCGCATGCTGGAGCGCGTGGGCCTGGGCCACAAGCTCGACGCCATGCCCTCTCAGTTGTCGGGCGGCCAGCAGCAGCGCGTGGCCATCGCGCGGGCGCTGGCCATGTCGCCGCAGCTGATGCTGTTCGACGAAGCCACTTCCGCGCTCGACCCCGAACTGGTCGGCGAAGTGCTGCGCGTGATGGAAGACCTGGCGCGCGACGGCATGACCATGATGGTCGTTACGCACGAGATGGCGTTCGCGCGCCGCGTGGCCTCCGAGGTGCTCTTCATGAACCAGGGCCGCATCTGGGAGCGCGGCACGCCGGAGCGCATGTTCGGCAGCCCGCAGACCCCCGAATTCCAGCAGTTTGTCCAATCCGTCGTCTGATCTCTTTCGTCTTCCCCAAGGAGCTTCCATGTTCAAAATCAAAACCCTGTTCGCCGCCGCGCTGGTCTGCGCCGCTCCCTTGCTCGCGCATGCCGACAAGCTCGCGGACATAAAGGCCAAGGGCACGATCCGCATCGCCACGACCATCGACGCCGCCCCCTGGGGCTTCACCGACGCGGCCGGCAAGCCCACGGGCCTGGACGTGGAACTGGCCGAGAACGTGGCCAAGGCCATGGGCGTGAAGCTCGAGCTGCAGCAGGTGACCGGCGCCAACCGCATTCCCTACCTGCTGTCGAACAAGGTCGACGTGGTGATCGCGGCGCTGGGCAGCTCGCCCGAGCGCGCCAAGCAGGTCGCCTTCTCCAAGCCCTATGCGGCGGTGTACCTGGGCGTGTACGGCGGCAAGGGCATTCCCAAGTTCGCCAAGCTGAGCGAGCTCGCGGGCCAGACCGTGGCGGTGCCCAAGGGCTCGACGCCCGACCTGTCGCTGAGCGAACTGGCGCCCGGCGCCAAGCTGATCCGCCTGGAAGACACGGCCTCGACCATCTCGGCCTTCCTGTCGGGCCAGGCGCCGCTGTTCGCCGAGAACAACTTCATCGCCCAGAAGGTGGCCGATGAGAACCCCGCCAAGGGCATCGAGATGAAGTCGCTGATCCGCATCAGCCCCGCCTACATGGCCGTGCAGCCCAGCGAAACCGCGCTGCTGGCCGAGATGAACAAGATCATCGACGCCAAGGCCGCCGACGGCAGCCTCGCGGCGCTGCGCCTGAAGTGGTTCAAGGACGAGCAGAAAGAAGTGAAGTGAGCCAGCCGCGTCCTTCCACCGTTTTCACGGACATCGATTGGGCCAGGCCCGGCAAGCAGGTCGGCCATGCGTGGCTGCCGTACTCGGGGCATGAGGATGCCTGGGGCGCGGTCGCGCTGCCGCTGGCCGTCATCGGCAATGGCGACGGGCCGACCGTGCTGGTCACCGGCGCCATCCACGGCGACGAGTACGAAGGCCCGATCGTCATCAACGAGCTGATCCGCACGCTCGACGCCGCGCAGGTCAAGGGCCGCCTGATCCTGATGCCCGCGGCCAACGCGCCGGCATTGCGCGCGGCCTCGCGCGTGAGCCCGCTCGACGGCAAGAACCTGGCGCGCGTGTTCCCGGGCAACCCCTTCGGCACGCCGACCGAGCAGATCGCCGCGTTCATCCACGACGTGCTGTTCCCCAGGTGCGACGCGTATGTCGACCTGCACGCGGGCGGCAGTTCGCTGTTCATCGAGGAGAGCGCGCAAGTGGTGGTCACGCCCACGCTGGCGCCCGAAGTGCGCGAGCGCGCCGAGGACATGGCGCGCTGGTTCGGCGCCAGGTTCACCGTGATCACCGACAACATGGGCGATCCGCGCACCAGCTGCGGCGCAGCGGCTCACCTGGGCCTGGCGGCGATCGCGGCCGAGATGGGCGAGAACGGCAGCGTCTCGCCCAAGGGCGTGAAGCGCACGCGCGAGTGCCTGTCGCGCGTGCTGGCACGGCTGGGCGTGGTGCCCGCCGAGCTGCCGGCCACGCCGCCGGCGAGCCGGCGCGTGCACATCGTGCCGGACGGCGGCAACCTGCTGGCGCCGGGCGACGGCTACTTCGAGCCGCTGCACCAACTCGGCGACACGGTGGCCGCCGGCGAGCTGGCCGGCTACCTGCACCTGCTGACCGAGCCCTCGCTGGCGCCGCGCGAAGTGCGCTTCGCCAAGGGCGGCACGGTGTATTCGCAGCGCACCTTCGGCATCGTGAAGCAGGGCAACAACCTGTGCGTGCTGGTCGAAGACGAGGAAGGCGCTGCCGCATGAGCGAGAACACCACCCCGATCACGCTGGACGACTACCGCGCGGCCCATGCCCGCGTGCAGCCCTACATCCGCCACACGCCGCTGGTCGATGCGCACCCCTGGGTGCCCGGCGGCGCGGCGCAGGTGCGCTTCAAGGCCGAGTGCAATCAGGTCACCGGCTCCTTCAAGGCGCGCGGCGCTTTCAACCGCGTGCTCAATCTGTCGGACGACGTGCGCAGGCAGGGGCTGGCCACCGCGTCGGGCGGCAACTTCGGCGCGGCCGTGGCCTACGTCGGCAAGACGCTGGGCCTGCCGGCCAACGTGTTCGTGATGAACACCAGCACGCCGATCACGCGGGCGCGCATCGAAAGCCACGGCGCCAGGCTCACCGTGCACGGCGACTTCTGGGACCAGAGCTGGGACGCCGCCGGCGCCAACGTGGCCGAGCACGGCGGCGCGCTGCTGCATCCGTATGCCGACCGCGACGTGGTGATCGGGCAGGGCACGACCGCGCTGGAAATCATCGATGAATGGCCCGAGGTCGAGACGCTGGTGGTGTCCATCGGCGGCGGCGGCCTGCTCGCGGGCATTGCGCAGGCGGCCAAGCTGCTCAAGCCGTCGATCCGCGTCATCGGCGTGGAAGCGGCGGGCTGCCCCACGCTCCACACCTGCCGCAAGGAAGGCCGCATCGTGAAGCTGGAGAACGTGAAGACGCGCGTGCCGATCCTCGCGGCGCGTTCGACCGAGCCCTTGAACTTCGAGCTGATCGAGAAGTACGTCGACGAGATCGTGCTGGTCGATGAAGAAGTCATCGAGGACGCGGCCCCTTCCGCCTGGCAGCACGCGGGCCTGGCCATCGAGCTGGGCGCGGCCACCGCGCTGGCGGCCGTGAGCCAGCGCTGCTTCGAGCGTCGCGACGAAGAGAAAATCGCCGTCGTGCTGTGCGGCAGCGGCAGCGACGGCATGCCCAGGGCCTGAGCGCGCTGCCTGCCGCGCTACAGCATGTAGGTCACGAGCTTGAAGTCCGGATCCTCCGGGAAGGACTTCACCGTGAACCCCAGCCTGCGCACCAGCTTGAGCATGTCGGGGTTGTTGGCGAGCACCAGCCCGTCGATTTCCGAAAGGCCCTTGTCGCGCGCCACGTCGATGATGCTTTCCATCAGCCGCGAGCCGATGCCCTTGCCGCTGAACTCGTCGGCCACCACCAGCGAGAACTCGCAGCTGGTCTGGTCGGGGTTGGTGATGTAGCGCGACACGCCCACGATGCGCTCGCTTTCGAGCACCGTGCCTTCGGGCGACACGCTGCGCTCCATCACCACCGCCACCAGCGCCATCTCGCGGTCGTAGTCGATCAGCGTGAAGCGCGACAGCATCGACGGCGGCAGCTCGTGGAAGCGCGAGACGAAGCGGAACCAGCGGCTCTCGGGCGACAGGCCCTGCACCAGCGCCTGCAGCATCTGCGCGTCGTTGGGGTGCACCGGCCGCACGATGTAGATGCCACCACCCGGCAGCGGCCATTCGCGCCGGTAGCGCGCGGGGTACGGCATGATGGCCAGGTGGTGGTAGCCGTTGGCCGCATTGCCCAGCTGGCGCGCCACCGCCTGCGTGCTGCTGTCGACCACGATGCGCGCATCGACCGAGATGGCGCCCGACTCGTCCACGATGATGGGGTTGATGTCCATCTCGCGCAGCTCGGGCAGCTCGCACACCATTTCCGACACGCGCAGCAACACGTGCTCCAGCGCCTCCATGTCCACCGCGCTGGCGCCGCGCCATTCGCCCAGGGTCTCGGCCACGCGCGAGCGCTCGATGAGCCGCCGCGCCAGGAACTGGTTGAGCGGCGGCAGCTCCATGGCGCGGTCGTTCAGCAGCTCGATCATGGTGCCGCCCGCGCCGAACACGATGACGGGGCCGAACGGCTGGTCGGTCACCAGGCCCACGTAGATTTCTCGGCCGCGCCGCGCGCGCACCATCTTCTGCACGGTCACGCCGTTGATGCGCGCCTCGGGCGCCAGGCGTGCCACGCGTTCCATCATCTCGACGTAGGTGTCGCGCGCGCTGGTGCCGTTCATCACGTTGAGCGCCACGCCCTCGACGTCGGACTTGTGCGGGATATCGGGCGAATCGATCTTCAGCGCCACCGGGAAGCCCAGTTGCGTGGCGATCATCATGGCCTCGTTGGCACTGCGCGCGAGCAAGGTGCGGGTGATGGGAATGTGGAACGACGACAGCAGCGACTTCGACTCCATCTCCGTCAGCACGCGGCGCCGCTCGGCCAGCACGCTTTCGATCAGCAGGCGCGCGCCTTCGATGTCGGGTTTGGCCAGCGCCGACAGCGGCGGCGGCGTCTGCTGCAGCAACTGCTGGTTCTGGTAGAAGGCCGCGATGTTGCCGAAGGCGCCCACGGCCGCCTCCGGCGTGCGAAAGCTGGGAATCGTGGCTTCGGCCAGCACCGCGCGCGCCTTGCCCACCGACGAGTCGCCCATCCAGCAGGCCAGCAGCGGCTTGTTCATGGGGCGCGGAATGTCGGCCAGCGCCTTGGCGGTGGCCGCGGCATCGGCGCCGGCCTTGGGCGAGAAGATGGCCAGCACACCGTCGACCTGGCTGTCCGCCGAGGCAGCGTCGATGGCTGCGCGGTAGTGCGCGGGCTGCGCGTCTTCCGAAAGATCGATGAGGTCGGTCAATGACGCGAGCGGCGGCAACGACGGCAGCATCAGCTTCTGAACAGGCGCGGAAAGCTTGCCCAGGTCGAGCCCGATCTCGTTGATCCAGTCGGCCGCCAGCACGCCGGGGCCGCCGCCGTTGGTGACCACCGCCAGCCGCTTGCCCACCGGCCGGTAGCGCGAGGCCAGGCACTTGGCCGCCGAGAACAGCTCGACGAAGGAGCGCACCCGCACCGCGCCCGCGCGGCGCAGCGCGGCGTCGAACACGTCGTCGCTGCCCACGATGGCGGCGCTGTGCGTCTGCGCGGCTTCGTTGCCTGCCGGCTTGCGGCCGGCCTTGAGCACCACCACCGGCTTGGCATGCGAGGCTGAGCGCAGCGCGCTCATGAAGCGGCGCGCGTCGGCGATGCCTTCGAGGTACACGATGATGCTGTGGGTGGCCCGGTCGTTGGCCAGGAAGTCGAGCACCTGCGGAATGTCGACCGAGGTGTGCGGGCCCAGCGACACCACGCTGGAAAACCCGACGCCGTTCTGCCGCGCCCAGTCGAGCATCGAAGCCGTGAGCGCGCCCGACTGCGACACCAGCGCCAGCGGCCCGGTGCTGGCGAGGGGGCCGGCCACGCTGGCGTTCAGATGCAGCGGCGGGCGCTGGAAGCCCAGCGAGTTGGGCCCGAGCAGGTGCACGCCTTCGCGCTTTGCGATCTTGCGCCACTGGGCCGCCTGGTCGGCGCTGATGCCGCTGGAAATGACAACCGCGGCCGTGCAGCCGATGCGGCCCGCGATCTCCAGGGCGGCCGCCACGTCGCGCGGGGCGAGGGCGATCAGCGCCAGGTCGGCATGGGTCTGGGCCAGTTCTTCGAGCGTGCCCTTGGTACGCACGTCCAGGAAGCGCAGCGTGCCGTCGAAGCGGTCGGCGCGGAAGGCTTCGCGCAGCGTGCGGCCGGCCGGCGTCTGGCCGCCGGGGTCGTCGGCGTGGCCGACGAAGGCCACGATGGAGGCCGGGGCGAAGAGCGGATTCAGGAAATGCTTGTCCATGCCCCCAAGTCTGCACCGTTCGGGGACGGGTGTGCGCGGCGGGCGGAGAACTCGCGAGGATTTTGAGTCGGACCGGCATGCCCCGTCGCCGCGCAGGCGGCGCCTCGCTATAGTCAAGGGTCATGCAAAAACGAATCGGCGTGGTCTTCGTCTCCAGACGAAATTCACTGCGCAGCATCCTGGCGGAAGCATGCCTCTCGCACCTGGACCCCAAGCGGTTCTCGGTCTCTTCCTGCGGTCAGCCCGGGCATGTCGGGCGCGAGTTCCATCCCGCGGCCATCGGCGCTCTTCATAGCGCCAGCATTCCGGTTCCGCAGAGGCAGCCGCGCAGCTGGGACGAGCTGGTGCGAACCCACCCCTCCGGCGCGGATTTCGTCATCACCCTGGACGCGGCCACCGAGTCGCTGCAACCCCCGTGGCCCGGCCAGCCCGATGCGGCGCTGTGGTCCTACCCGGACGTTGCGGCCGAGACCGACCCCGAGCAGGTCGCTCATGCGGCGGTGCAGATGCTGTTCTCGCTGCGCCGCCGGCTCGAGCTGCTGGTGAGCCTGCCGATGCAGGGCGTCGACCGCGCGGCGGTGCGCTCCGACGTGCGCGACCTGGGCTACATGCGCTAGCGTCCGCGGCCCGCGAAGGGCTGGCGCATCCACTGCCGCTCGGCCTCCGCGATGGGCGATTCGAGCGCCCGTTCGGGCACTTCCCAGACGATGGCGCGCGGCGGGTTGTCCGCGAACGCCGGTCCCGCAAAGTAGCGCCGCGCGGCGCCGGAAAAATCGCCCCCGTCCATCGCGAAATCGGCGACCAGCGACTGGCCGGCGAGCTGAAGGAAGGGCAGGAAGTTGGCGCGCCGCGAAAACGAACTGCCGATCAGCACGATGGACGGCAGTGCGGTGTTGCCGAACAGGTCGGTGCTCTCGTTGCGCGTCTCGACGGTCGACTTCCAGCCGGTGTCGGGCGCGGGCCTCAGCGACGGCGGCAGGCCGTCGATGCCGGCCAGGCGCACCAGGTCGCCCCATTCGGTGACGGTCTTGCGCGATGCGACCACGGAAGGCACCGGCGTGGCGTCGAGCACCTGCATGCGCCGAAGGCGCTCGGCCACGGCTTGCGCGGCCAGTTGGCTGCCGTGCTCGGTCCAGTGCGTGTCGGTTTTGAGGAAGGGCGCGGGCGATGCACCCGCGAGCACCGGTGCCAGGTCGAGCACGGGCACGTTCGCGGCGTCGAGCATGGCCGTCCATTCGCGCACACGGCCTTCGAGTTCGGGCGGGCGCCGCAGCCGGCCCAGGTGTTGGCTTTCGATCCGGCTCTTGTCGGGCACCACCACCACCAGCAGCGCAATGCGCCGTGCAGCCAGCGCGCGGGCGATGTCCGTGACGGTGGCGGCACGGCCACGCGCATTCGCAGCGCGGCCGGGGTGAACGCGCAGTTCCTCGTCGAGGAAGAGCCAGTCGCCTTCGCCCCGATGCACCTCCGCGCCGAGATCGCCCAGCAGCAGCCAGCTTGCCTCGCGCTGGTAGCGCGCGAGCGTTTCGGTCAGCGGCGTCGTGACCAGCGTCTTCGTCAGCGCGCGCCGGGCTGCGGCATCGTCCAGCAGCGAAGCGTCGGCATGAGCCAGCGCGCCGGGCATGTTCGGCAAGCTCGCGACGAACGCTGCACCCAGCGACGCGACCAGCACGCCCGCCGTCGTCCAGCGGAGCATTCCACGCAGTCGCCGGTTGGTGCGCGCTGTTGCCATGCCGGTCAGAACTGGAAGTAGAGGAAAGGCACCGTGCCGCGGCTCGACACCAGCGCGAGCGAAACCAGGAAACCGGCGATCGGCGCCAGCGTCGCGAGCACCGCGCCGCCTTTGCCCGCATGCCGCCGCGCGCCGACCAGGGCCGGCGCGAGCACCCAGGCAATGCCCAGCAGATAGGCCAGCACCACCGGCAGCCGCAGCATGTTGGACAGCGCCGCCCCCAGTGCCACGCCATGCGCGCCGAACTGGCCGGCCAGCATGTCGCAGGCGACCGCGAAGTCGGGCGCGCGGAACAGCGTCCAGCCCAGCATCACGAACAGCATGGTCGCGGCGTGCGCGAGCGGCGCGGGCAGGCCCAGCCCGCGCGCGCGGCACAGGTGCACCACGCTCAGGCCAACGCCCTGCGCCAGCCCCCAGTACAGGAAGTTCCAGCTGTCCGCGCCGTGCCAGAGCCCGCCGATGGCCATCGTCAGCATCAGGTTCAGCACCGTGCGCCGGGTGCCCTTGCGGCTGCCGCCGAGCGGCACGTAGAGGTAGTCGCGCAGCCAGGACGACAGCGAGATATGCCAGCGCCGCCAGAACTCCGCGAGGTTGCGCGCGAGGTAGGGCCGGTCGAAGTTCTCGGGAAACCGAAAGCCCAGCATCGCGCCGATGCCGATGGCCATCGCGCTGTAGCCCGCGAAGTCGAAGAACAGCTGCAGCGTGTAGGCCAGGCAGCCGAGCCAGGCGTCGGCCAGGCTGGGGTGCGCGGCCGAAAACACATGCTCCACCACCGGCGAGAGCGTGTCCGCCACCAGCACCTTCATCGTCATGCCGATCATGAAGCGGCGCGCGCCTGTGGCGAATGCCGACGCATGCACGGCGCGGTGCGCCAGGCGCTGGCGCACCCAGTCGTAGCGGATGATCGGCCCCGCGACGAGGTGGCCGAACATCGCCAGGTAGGTCGCGAAGTCGATGGGCCGGCGCTCCGCCGGAAACTTGCCGCGATGCACGTCGACCAGATAGGAGATCGCCTGCAGCACGGTGAACGACAGCCCGATGGGCAGCGCGATGCGTTGCCATTCCACCGGCATGGCGCCGGCACGCAGCAGGGCCGCGTTGAAAGTCTCGACCACGATGTTGGCGTACTTGAACCAGGCCAGCACGCCGAGGTTCAGCACGATGAACGCCACCAGCATGCCGCGCCGCCCCGGCCCCGCGCGCTCGACCAGCAGCCCGCCCGCCCATGCCAGCGCCGTAAGCGCAATGAACAGCAGCAGGAACAGCGGGCTCCACCAGCCGTAGAACAGCCAGCTCGCCAGCAGCAGCACGATGTTCTTCGCGCGCGCCGGCGTCAGCGCATACAGCAGCAGGAACGCCGGCAGAAAGACCGAGAGGAATTCGAGCGATGCGAAAACCACGGCCGGGTCAGCGCGCGATGCGGTCCTGCAGGCCCATGAGCCGGCTGCCCTTGCCGGCGGGAACGAGGAACACGCTGTAGCGCTGGCCGGCCTGCAGTGAGCCCAGGTCGACCGTGCCCTCGACGGGCTGGCCGTTGCAGGTGGCATGCACCGCCAGCTTCACCGGGTTGACGGCACGGCGCGCGCTGGCGAGCGCCGCCTGGTTCTCGAAGATGGCCGTGTTGCCGGTGCTGGCCAGGAGGCCCGCGGCGCTGCAGCGCGCGTCGGCGTTGTAGAACGCGAGCGAGGCGCGCAGGGGGTCGAAGCTGGGTGGCGGCTCGGTGAAGCTGATGCCGGCAATCTCGCCGTTCGCGCCTTGCCACGCCAGCACCGAGGCCGAGCCGCCCGACGGCACGCGCAGCGTGATGGCCATCTGCCGCTGGCCGTTTTTCCAGTAGCCGGTGACCGGCGCGTCGGAGCGCACGGGCTGGTAATCGGTGATGGGCGCAGAAGGCGCCACCACCACGCTCGCCTTTGCGGGGCCGCCGCTTTGCACCGTGAGCGCCTGCGCCCCCGCGTTGACGAAGCGCACCAGCGCCAGGTCTTGCGAGGGGCCCGTGTCATACAACTGGGGCGCGGCGCCGGCCACGGCGGGCAGCAGGGCGCCGAGCAGCGCATGGCGCCGCATCTTGAGAGCGGCGCGCCTCATGGCCGCGGGGTGCCGGCGGCAGCGGGCGCCAGGGGCAGCCGCGCGACGGCCTTGGCGATCGCATCGCCCCAGGCGCGGTAGCCGCTCGCGTTGAAATGCTGCCCGTCGATGGTCGGCCACTGGCCGCGCGCGGACATCTCCAGCGAGTCGATGTAAGTGCAGGGCGCCACGTTGGTGGCAAGGAAGCGGCTCACCGTTTCGGCGCGCGCGTAGGTCTTGCCGTACTGGCCGCCTTCCTGCCCCCACGCGGGGCCGACCCAGGCGCACTTGGTGCCGGTGGCCGAAATCGCGCCGGTGAGCGCGCTGACCTGCTGCCAGACCCAGTTCATCGGAAAGTCGGCCTGCCGGTAGGCGGCCATGGTGTCGCCCAGCACGATCAGCACCAAATCGGGATGTTCGGCCTTGATGAGTTGCGCGACCGCCGTCGTCTTGGCCCGGTTGCCGGGGCTCACGACCGCCGGCTTGTTGCCGATGCGTTCCGCGCTGCCGCAGGAGCCGGGCTTGGACACCGTCCAGTCGTAAGGCTGCACGCCGCACACGCCGATGGAATGCACCTTCGCGCCCTGGCGCTGGAGATCGTCGTGCAGCGACGACATCAGGTAGCTCGGCTGCGACAGATGACTGTCCCCGATGATGAGGATGGAAAGACCGGCAATTGCCGCTGCGAGTGCCACCAATATCCCTTTCGTTTTCAAGGCCGGAAAATGTACCAGCCCCGGCGGTCCACCGCCCGGCGATCGAACCCGCGTTCAGTCCGTACCACACCCCGGCATCGATGAAAAACACATAAGCAAACTCGAAATCAGGCGTTCCCGGCGGGGCGCTGCGCGGGCTCAATGTCGGGCTTTCCCGCTGCCGGCTTCGAATCTTGTCAGACCTTTCTTCCGGATTTCCCGCCCCACGGCGCCTGGGCTTCTTCAGCCGCCTGCTCGACGACACCACCGCCGCCGAGCGCTACCGGCTCGTCGCCGAGCAGATCGCGCATGCCGAGGCCCTCGGCTTCGACTCCGCGTGGGTGGCGCAGCACCATTTCCATGAGCACGAAGGCGGCCTGCCGTCGCCCCTGGTCTTCCTGGCCTACGTGGCTTCGCGCACCAGGCGCATCCGGCTGGGCACCGGCATCGTCACGCTGCCGCTGGAAAACGCGGTGCGCGTGGCCGAAGACGCCGCCGTGCTCGACCTGCTCTCCGGCGGGCGGCTCGAAGTGGGCGTCGGCACGGGCGGCACGCCGGAGGCGTTCGCGGCCTTCGGGCTCGACAGCAACGACCGCTCGGCCATCTTCGCGCGGCAACTCGACGCGGTGCGTGCCGCATGGGCGGGCCGGCCGCTGGCCGGCGGCGACACGCTGTACCCGTCGGGCGCGCAGTTGCCGGCGCGCATCTGGCAAGCGACCTTCTCGGTGAGCGGGGGCGCGCGCGCGGGGCAGGCCGGCGACGGCCTGATGCTCTCGCGCACGCAGCCGCGTCCCGGCCACGCGCCCGACGCACCGCTTTCCGGGCTGCAGAACCCCATCGTCGATGCCTACCTGGCGGCGCTGCCGGCCGGCGTGGCGCCGCGCATCGTCGGCTCGCGCAGCGTGTTCGTGGCCGATAGCCGCCAGGAGGCGCTGCGGCTGGCCGACATCGGCCTGCGCCGCTCGGCCGCGCGCTTTGCCGCCTCGGGACAGGCCGGCCTGGCGGACCGCGCGGGGCCGGACGCGTCGCTCGACGAACTGATCGCCGCCTACGACGTGCATGTCGGCTCGCCCGACGAGGTGATCGCCTCGCTGCGCGCCGACAGCACGCTCGACCGCGTGACCGACCTGGTCTGCCAGGTGCACCCGGTCGATCCGCCGCATGCAGCCATCCTGCGTTCCATCGAGCTGATCGCGACCGAGGTCGCGCCGGCGCTGGGCATCCATTCTTCATCCACGCTTCGCGAGACCGCATGAACGCCGTTGCTTCTCCTTCTTTGTCCTCCGACTCCGGCGCGCCCGAGGTGCCCGACGTGATCGACAGTCTTGTCGGCATCGCCCCGGGCCAGCATCTCGACCGCATCCGCCGGGGGCGCGAGCAGGCCCGCACCCATGCGCAGCAGAGCTATCTCTCGCTGTTCGCGCCGACACCGCCGGTGCCCGGCAATTTCGACATCGCCGACCGCTTCGCGCTCGCGGCCTTCGTGGCCGGGCTGCACGGCCATGCGGGCGTGGCGCGTTTCTATGCGGAACAACTGGCCGGCCAGGGCGCCCGCGCGGGGGTGGCCGATGCAATCGAGGCCGAGGTGCTGCGCGGCGCCGCGCAAGGCCCCTACGGAAGCTACCCGGCCGGCCCGCTGAGCGCAGAAGACAAGGCCGGCCCCTCCTATGCCGTGAGCGATGCGCACCGCGAGCTGCTGGGCGAACGGCTCTCGGCCGCGCTCGCGCATGCGCACCTGCTGGTGTTCCATCCGCGCGACGCCAGTCCGGCCGCCTTGCAGGCGCTGCTGGATGCGGGCTGGACCAGCACCGGCATCGTCACGCTGTCGCAGCTGGTGGCATTCCTCGCGTTCCAGATCCGGGTCGTCACCGGCCTGCAGGCACTGGCGCAACGTCCCGCAACCTCCATCGACTGAGCCCGGCCATGAGCAACACCGAATCGACCCTGACCCATCCCGGCAACACGCACCCGAGCGTCTTCACCCAGGCGCAGCTCGAATGGCTGCCATGGCTGGAGCCGCTGCCCGAAGCCGAGCTGACCGAGCGCCACTTCGCCGGGCTGGTGGACGCGGCGCGCGCCAAGTCGCCTTACTTCCGGCTGCTGGCACGCGACCCGGACATCCTCGGCGCGCGCACGCGCACCGACAAGGACATCTTCTACAACCCCGAAGCCGGCTTGCCGCGCGCGGAGCGCGAGCTGTCGGCGGCCGCGGCCTCGCGCTACAACGGCTGCATCTACTGCGCGTCGGTGCATGCGCGCTTCGCCTCGCATTTCTCGCACCGCACGCAAGACGTTCAGCGGCTGCTCGACGAAGGCGTGGGCGCCGAACTCGGCGAGCGCTGGAACACGATCGTCGCGGCCTCCGTGGCGCTGTCGTCCACGCCGTGCGCTTTCGGCGTGGAACACATCGACCAACTGCGTGCGCAAGGGCTGGACGACCTGGCGATTGCCGACGTGATCCACGGCGCGGCCTTCTTCAACTGGGCCAACCGGCTGATGCTGTCGCTGGGCGAGCCGCAGGCGCAGACAGCAGCCTGAACGCTATTCCAGCGTGAAGCCGATCTTCAGCGTCACCTGCCAGTGCGCGACCTTGCCGTCGACCACGTGGCCGCGCGTCTCGGTCACGGTGAACCACTGGATGTTGCGCACCGTCTCGTGCGCCTTGGTGATGGCGGTCTGCACCGCGTCTTCGATGCCCGTCGGCGACGAGCCGGTCAGTTCGAGGGTCTTGTAGACATGGTTGGACATGGCGTTTCTCTCCTTGGTTGACTGAGGGTTGCGTGAGGCTTGCCGAGGACCATCGTAGTCCCGCGGCCCGGCTCAATGAACGAATCCGCCTTTCACGAAACGCACCGGTTCGGCGTCCATGCGCGCGATGAGCGCGCCGAGGCCGTCGGGCGGCAGCGGAATGAGGCCGGGCGCGGCGCGGGCGGGCTGATCGGTGCGGCACAGCAGGTCGTCATCGCTCCATGCGCCCTTGCCGGGTTCGCCGCGCGCGCGCAGCCAGCCGTCGCGGTCGACGATCAGCTGCGTGCCCGCCAGCCGCGGCGTGGCGGCGATGAGCGAGAACGCATCCCAGGCGGTGGCCGACTCGGCGACGCAATCGCCCGCGTGCGAGGCCGCGGCGGCGCTGTCTTTCGCCAGGAACACGGTGACGAGGCGCGGGTCGTCCTGCAGGGCTTGCCCGCCGGCCGCCACGATCCGCAGCCGCTGGCCGCGCCAGCCGCTCAGCATGCGAGGCGGCTTGCCGGCGCACTGCACGGCCACGTCGGGCGGCGAGATCGGCTGCGTCCACAGGCCGGCCGCGCGCAGGCTCTGGCCCGCGCCCTGGGCCTTCATGAAATCGATGAGCGCCCAGGCGTCGTCGTCGCCGAGCCTGCCGCCGAAGGCAGGCATGGTGGGCGAGCCGCGCCGGTCGCGCATGCCGTGCAGCACATGCCAGAGCACGTCGCCATCGGCGCGCCGCCACAGCAGCGGTCCGGCCAGGTTGGGCGGCCATACCGGCTGTGCTGCCGCCAGCGGGCCCTGGCCCAGGCCGTCGGCGCCGTGGCATGCCGCGCATTGCGCCGCGAAGAGCACGCGCCCGCGCTCGATGCTGTCCGCCGTAAAACTGGTGGGCGAGCGCTGGAAGCTGGTCGGATACGCCGGCACCAGCACCACGTTGGCATCGGGCCACGGAGCCGCTATCAACAGCAGCGTGGTCGCGGCCAGCAGCCAGATGCGCCGGCGCCGCCACAGCAGCGCGAGCACCAGCAGCAGCAACGCCGCCGCGAGCACGACCACGGTGAGCCCGAGCCTGCGCGCCTGCCCGAGGTCGATGAGCAGGTTCTCGCCCGACAGCCGGTGCGCCCACGGCCACGCAGGCTGGCCGTGGACCTGCGCCACGAGGCCCAGCGCATCCAGCAGGCGAAGCGACTGCAGTTGCGCGCCCTGGAGCAGGCCGATCAGCAGGTTGAGCCAGCCGGCCTCGGGGGATGCGTTCATGTCACCACGTGGCGTCGAGTCCCAGGTGCTTGAGCGCCTCGTGCCGCAGTTCGGCCAGCCGCGGATCGCCGCGGTGGCGCGGGTAGGGCAGGTCGACCACCAGTTCCGCCGCGATGCGTGCGGCCCGGTCGCTCAGCACGATCACGCGGTTGGCCAGGAACAGCGCCTCTTCCACGTCGTGCGTCACCAGCAGCGCCGAGAAACCGGCGCGCTGCCACAGGTTGACCAGTTCGCTCTGCATCGCAATGCGCGTGAGCGAGTCGAGCTTGCCCAGCGGTTCGTCGAGCACCAGCAGTTGCGGGTCGTTGACCAGCGCGCGGGCCAGCGCCACGCGCTGCGCCATGCCGCCCGAAAGCTGGTGCGGGAATGCCTTGGCGAACTCTGTCAGGCCCACGAGCCTGAGCGCCTCGTCGACGCGGCCGCGCTGCGCCTTCAGCACGCCGCGCGCCTGCAGGCCGAGCGCCACGTTGTCCCACACGCTGCGCCAGGGGTAGAGCGTGGGGTCCTGGAACACGACGATGCGCGACGGGTCGGGCCGCGTGATCGGCGCGCCGTCCTGCGTGATGCTGCCGGTGGTGGCGGGCTCCAGCCCGGCCACCAGCCGCAGCAGCGTCGACTTGCCGCAGCCGCTGGGGCCCAGCAACGCGACGAATTCACCGGGCCGCACCTGCAGGTCGATGCCGTCGAGCACCTGCAGCACGCCGCCCGACACCTCGAACCAGTGGCTCACGCCCTGGATGCCGATGTGCGCGCCGCCCGTGGCGGCGGCCTGCGAGGCTGAGGGCGAGGGCGAGGTCAGCGTGCTCACCATTTGACGGTTCCTTTCTGCCACGACAGCACGCGGTCGCGCACCTTGAACAGCAGCGTGATCAGGCCCGAGCACAGCACCGCCATGACGAACAGCGCCGCGTACATGTTGGCGTAGGCGGCCCAGCCCTGCGCCCATTGCAGATACCAGCCCAGGCCGGCTTTCACGCCCATCATCTCGGCGGTGATCAGCACCGAGAACGAGGCGCCCAGCCCCATGAAGAGCCCGACGAACACCTGCGGCAGGGCCGCCGGAATCGCCACGCGCAGCACCAGGAAGCGTTCCGACGCGCCCAGCGTGCGCGCCACGTCGTAGTAGCTCTTGCCGACCGATGCCACGCCCGACCAGGTGAGCACCGCCACCGGAAAGAAGGTCGCCAGGCCGACCAGGAACACGGCCGCCGAATAGCTCGAAGGCGCGAAGAAGAACGCCAGCGGCAGCAGCGCCGATGCCGGCACCGGCCCCAGGAAGCGCAGCAGCGGATGCACCCAGTACCCCGCGATGCGCGACCAGCCGACCGCCACGCCGGTGCCGAAGCCGACCAGCGCGCCAAGCACGAAGCCGTTGGCCAGCAGCCGCAGCGAATACGCGGTCGACAGGCCCAGCCGCTGCCAGTCTTCGTGCACCACGTCGATCAGGCTCTGCGGCGGCGCGAAGAAAGGCGAGGGCAGCAGGCCGAGCTTGGCGGTGAAGGCTTCCCACAGCGCGAGCACCACGGCCAGCGCGACCAGCCATTGGCCGGCGGGCCGCAGCGCCCGTGCCACCCGGCCCGCGCGCGCGCCGAGCACCGAGATGGCAAGCAGCAGCGCGGCCACGACGAGCGCGGCAACGCCGAACTCGCGGGTGAAGGCCCAGTCGGTAAAGCCCGCTTCCTTGTTGGGCCAGAGCAGCGTGAGCAGGCCCAGCGCGACCCAGGCGGCGGCGGCCAGCAGGCCGGTCGCCCAGGGGCCGGAAGGCGCCGCGGCGGCTTGGGACGGAGCGGCCTGTGCGGTCGTGGTGACGGGGGCGGCCGGTGCGCGCGGCAGGCGCGGCGCTTCGAAGAACTGTTCTGCCGTGGTCATGCGAGCCCGTTCTTGGCGGTTGCGGCGCCGGCCTGCAGCACGCCGCGGCGCGAGGGCGGCAATGAATCGAGAGGAACAGTCATCGGAGCTTCTCCACCAAAAAATTCGAAGCGCCGAGTGTTGGCGCGCAGGGCGCGCGCTGCCAACGAATGAATGCGGCTATGGATATGCGCAGAAGAGAGAAGCCGCCTTCAGCGCTGGCCGCCGCCGAAGCTCTCCACCAGGAAATCGACGATGGCCGCCACCCGCGCCGTACGCCCCTTTCGGGTGGGTACCAGCAGCGTGACCGGCGCACTGTCGAAGTGCCAGCCGGGCAGCACGCGCACCAGCGTGCCGCGCGCCACCGCGTCGGACGCATCCCATTCGGAGCGCAGCACCAGGCCCATGCCCTGTTCGGCCCATTGCCGGGCCACGCCGCCGTCGTTGGTCACGTAGGCCGGCGACACGCGCAGGGTTTCGCGGGCGGCGGCGCGTTTTCCTTCGGCGGCATCGGGGGCCGGTCGCACATGCCAGAGCGTGACGTCTTCGTCGTTCTCGCGGATGCAGATGCAGGCATGCGTGAGCACGTCGCGCGGCGTGCGCGGCTCGCCGTGCCGGCGCAGGTAGGCGGGGCTGGCGCACAGCCAGCGTTCGTTGGCGCTGAGCGTGCGCGCCACCCAGGACGAATCGCGCACCGTGCCGATGTGGATCACCGCGTCGGCATCGTGCCGGTCGGGCCACGGGGTCTCGCGCAGGTCGAGTTGCACCCGCAGGCCCGGATGCAGCCGGGCGAAGCGCGCCAGCATCGGCGCCACGTACTGGCGGCCGTAGCCGAAGGGCGCGGCGATGCGCAGCGTGCCGGTGAGCCGCTGGTCGTCGCGCTGCATCGATTCGCGCAGGGCCTCGATCTGGCCGAGCAGCGCGGCGGCCTCGCGCGCGAAGCGCTCGCCCTCGGGCGTGAGGCTCAGGCGGCGCGCGGTGCGGCTGGCCAGGGAGAGGCCGAGCGTGGCTTCCAGCTTGCGCAGCCGCATCGACAGCGCGGGCGGCGTGACGTCGAGCGCGCGTGCCGCGGCGCTCAACGACGGTTCGCGCAGCAGGGCGGCGGCGAGCTGCATGTCCTCGATCTGGATCATTAAATTGCGCTTAACGATTGATGAGCCTGCATTGAAGCACAGCAGCAGCCTTCGAACGTACAGTCCGTGGCCATGCAAACACCCATCGCCCCGCCGCGCTACCCGCGCGCCGTGCTGTTCGATCTGCTCACCGCGCTGCTCGATTCCTGGACCGTCTGGAACGCCGCGGCCGGCTCGGAAGAGAAGGGGCGCGCATGGCGCGCCGAGTACCTGCGCCTCACCTACGGCTGCGGCGCCTACGTGCCCTACGAGCAACTGGTGAAAGACGCGGCGCGCAACACCGGCATGGCCGGCACCGCGCCCGACGCGCTGGAAGCGCAATGGGACACGCTGCCCGCCTGGGACGGCGCGCGCGAGCTGCTGCAGGCGCTGAAACCGCACTGCAAGCTGGGCGTGGCCACCAATTGCTCGCGCCGGCTGGGCCATCGCGCAGCGGCGCTGCTGGGCATCGAGTGGGACGCCGTCGTCACATCGGAAGAGGCCGGCTTCTACAAGCCCGATCCGCGCCCGTACCGCATGGCGCTCGAGCGCATGGGCGTGACACCTCGGGAGACGGCCTTCGTCGCCGGCTCGGGCTACGACATGTTCGGCACTTCGGCGGTCGGGCTGCGCACCTACTGGCACAACCGCGTGGGGCTGGCGCTGCCGCAGGGCGCACCGGCACCGGAACTGCAGGGCCCGACGCTCGCGCCCGCGCTGCAGTGGCTGCAATCCTTCACGAACAAGGCATGACCATGGACACGCTCCACACCATCGACACCCCCGCGGCCGTCGTCGAACAGTCCTGCATGCGGCGGAACATCGCGCGCATGCAGCAGCGCATGGACGCGCTCGGCGTGCGCTTCCGGCCGCACGTCAAGACCACCAAGTGCATCGAGGTGGCGAAGGCGCAGCAGGCGGCGGGCGCGCGCGGCATCACGGTGTCGACGCTGAAGGAGGCCGAGCAGTTCTTCGCCGCCGGCTTCAGCGACATCCTCTATGCCGTGGGCATGGCGCCGCACCGGCTGCCGCATGCGCTGGAACTGCGCCGGCGCGGCTGCGCGCTGGGCATCATCACGGACGGCATCGAGTCGGCACGGGCCATCGCGGATTTTGGCCGCGCCAATGGCGAGGCCTTCGACGTGCTGATCGAGGTCGACACCGACGGCCACCGCTCGGGCATCCGGCCCGAAGAAGACCGTTTGCTGGAGGTGGCCCGCGTGCTGCACGACGGCGGCATGCGCCTGGGCGGCGTGATGACGCATGCCGGCTCCAGCTACGACTTCGACACGCCGAAGGCGCTGCGCGCCGTGGCCGAGCAGGAGCGCGCGGGCTGCGTGCGCGCGGCGCAGCGGCTGCGCGACGCGGGGCTGCCGTGCCCGGTGGTCAGCGTGGGCTCCACGCCCACCGCGCTGATGGCGCAGACGCTCGACGGCGTGACCGAGGTGCGGGCCGGCGTCTATGTGTTCTTCGACCTGGTGATGCGCAACGTCGGCGTGTGCAGCGAGGAAGACATCGCCTTGAGCGTGCTCACCACGGTGATCGGCCACCAGCCCGAAAAAGGCTGGGCCATCCTCGATGCGGGCTGGATGGCCATGAGCCGCGACCGCGGCACGCAGAAGCAGAAACAGGACTTCGGCTTCGGCCAGGCCTGTGACCTGAACGGCCGGGTGCTGGACGGCTACGTGCTCGGCGGCGCGAATCAGGAGCACGGCATCCTGTCGCGGCAAGGCGAGCCCGACGCCGGCATTGCCGCGCGCTTTCCCATCGGCACGCGGCTGCGCATCCTGCCGAACCACGCCTGCGCGACCGGGGCGCAGTTTCCGCAGTACCAGGCGCTATCGGAAGACGGAACCCTGCAGCCCTGGGGGCGTTTCCACGGCTGGTGAGGCTCAGTGGCTCACGGGCGCGTGCAGCACCGCGGCCGCGCCCGAGCCCGCCGACGACACCGTCGGCGCCACCGCCGCGTCGGCCAGCGTGTGCACCGGCTCGCAGCGCCCGTAGGTGTCGTCGAAGCGCACGATGTCGTCTTCGCCCAGGTAGCCGCCGGTCTGCACCTCGATCACCTCGAGCATGGTCTTGCCCGGGTTCTCCAGCCGGTGGATGGCGCCCGAGGGCAGGTAGATCGACTCGTTCTCGCGCACCAGCGTCACTTCGCCGTTGCAGGTGGCGCGGGCCGTGCCCTTCACCACGATCCAGTGCTCGGCGCGGTGGTGGTGCATCTGCAGCGACAGCTTGGCGCCCGGCTTCACGGTGAGCCGCTTCACCTGGAAGCGCTCGCCCATGTCGACGCTGTCGTAGGCGCCCCAGGGCCGCACCACGCGGCGGTGGTCGGTGGCCTCGGCGCAGCCTTCGAGCGCGAGCTTGCGCACCACGTCCGCCACCTGTTCGGCGCAGCCCGCGCCGGCCACCAGCACGGCGTCGGGCGTGTCCACGATGATCAGTCCGTCGGTGCCCAGCGCCACCACCGGCCGGTGCGGCGCATGGATGAAGGTGTTGCGCGCGTTCAGCGCGCTCGCCTTGCCGCTCAGCCGGTTGCCGTCGCCATCGGGCATCTGCAGGCTGGCCACCGCGTTCCAGCTGCCGACGTCGCTCCAGCCGCCGTCGAACTTCACCACCGCGATGTCGTTGTGCTTCTCGAGCACCGCGTAGTCGATGCTGTCGGCGCGGCAGGCCGAGAAGGCCTCCGGCCCCAGCCGCAGGAAACTGCCGTCGACCGACACCGCGGCCGCGGCGCGCTCGCAGGCGCGCAGTATGTCGGGCGCATGCGCGCGCAGCGCGGCGAGCAGCGTGCCGGCGCGAACCAGGAAGATGCCGGCGTTCCAGAAATAGCCGCCGCGCAGGATCAGCGTCTCGGCCACGCTCGCCGTCGGCTTCTCGACGAAGCGCACCACGGCCCGGCTGCGGCCGTCGGCCGATTCCGTTCCTGCCTCTATGTAGCCATAGGCGGTGCTGGGAAAGCTGGGCGCCACGCCGAAGGTGACGATCTGCCCGGCCAGCGCCGCCGGGACGCCCTCGCGCACGGTCTGCGCGAAAAGTGCCGCGTCGGGTATGTGGTGGTCGGCCGGCGCGAACAGCAGCAGGTCGCCGGGCTCGGCCAGCAGTGCCGCGCAAGCCATGGCCGCGGCAGTGTTGCGCGCCACCGGCTCCAGGATCTGCCGGCCCGTGACGCCCGCGCTCTCGACCGTTTCCTTCACCAGGAAGCGATGGTCTTCCGACGCGATGCAGGTGATGTCGCGGCTGAGCCCCGACAGCCGCTCCAGCGTTAGATGCAGCAGGCTCTTGCCGCCGAGCAGCGGCGCGAACTGCTTGGGCAGCGCCTTGCGCGAAAGCGGCCACAGGCGGGTGCCGCTGCCGCCGCACAGGACCACGGGATGGATGGTGGAGGTGGTATTCATGATGGCGCGATATGGTTTGGTTGGGGCTCAGATGAGCCCGGAGTAAGCCGCGTAGCTCACGGCCTGCGCACGCGAGTGCACGTGCAATTTCTTGTAGATGTTCTTGATGTGCGCGTTGACCGTCTGGCCCGAGATGCCCAGCTGCACGCCGATCTCCTCGGTGACCTGGCCGCGCGCCACGCAGCGCAGGATCTCGCACTCGCGCGTGGTCAGCGTGGCCTCCCGCGTGGGCGGGTCGCCGGCCGGCGGCGGGCTGCCGGGCCGCGCGCTCAGGCGCGAGAGCAGGCGCCGCGCGAGCCGCGGCGTGATGGCCGCGCCGCCGTTCACCACCTGCAGCACCGCCTGCGCGAAGCTCTGCAGCCAGGCGTCCTTAAGCAGGTAGCCGGTCGCGCCCAGTTCGAAGGCATGCATCACGTGCGTCTCGTCTTCCAGCGCGGAGATCACGATGATTTCGCAGCCGGGATGCTGCTTGCTGGCCTCGCGGATCAGCTCGAAGCCGGTGCCGTCGCCCAGCCGCAGGTCGACCATGAGCACGTCGAACTCGTGCGTGGCCAGCAGCCGGCGGCCGTCGCGCAGGCTGCCGCCCTGGCCCTCGAGCTGTATGCGCAGGTCCGACAGCAGTTCCTGCGCGATCACCCGGCGCATGAAGCTGTCGTCGTCCACGAGCAGCACGCGCACCGGCGCGCCTTCCTGCCCGGTCAGGAAGCCCGGCCACAGCGGCTGGGTGGGAGGGCAGACGCCGCCCGGCGGATATCCGCTCCGGGCGTCGGCCTGCTCTTCTGGGGAGCGGTGTGCGTTGTCAGGCATTGGAGTGTCCGAGGTTGGAAGTTGCGTGAAAGATCTGCAGGTCGGCGCCCAGCCATGGCGGCTGCATCGGGGGCACCGGATCGTCGAAACCGTGCGGGTTCGCGGCCTGCCAGCGCCAGCTGTCCGCGCACATCTGGTCGAGGTCGCGGCGCGCGCGCCAGCCCAGGCGGGCCTGTGCGTTGCGTGCGTCGGCCCAGTAGGCGGGGGCGTCGCCAGGCCGGCGCGGGCCGATGCGCAGCGCGATGCGCCGGCCGCTGGCGCGCTCGAAGGCGCACACCACCTCCAGCACCGAGGCGCCGCGGCCCGTGCCCAGGTTGGTCATGAGGATGCCGGGCTCGCGCGCCGCGTGGCGCAGCGCCGCCACATGGCCTTCAGCCACGTCCATCACGTGCACGTAGTCGCGCACGCCGGTGCCGTCGATGGTTTCGTAGTCGGCGCCATGCACCAGCAGGTATTCGCGCTCGCCCGCGGCCACCTGCGAGATGTAGGGCATGAGGTTGGCGGGCGGCCCGTGCGGGCGCTCGCCGAGCAGGCCGCTTTCGTGCGCGCCGACCGGGTTGAAGTAGCGCAGGCAGGCAATGCCCCAGCGCGGATCGGCATGCGCGAGGTCGGCCAGCAGGTTTTCCACCATGGCCTTGGTGCGGCCGTAGGGGTTGACCGCCGCATACGGGGCGCTCTCCGGTATGGGGGAGTGCCGCGCGTCGCCATACACCGTGGCCGACGACGAGAACACCAGGGTGCGCACGCCGGCGCGGCCCATCGCCTGCACCAGTGCCAGCGTGCCGGCCAGGTTGACGTCGTAGTACGCCAGCGGGTCGGCCACCGATTCGCCCACGGCCTTCAGCCCCGCCAGGTGCACCACCGCCTCGATCGCATGCTCGGCGAACACCCGGTCCAGCGCAGCGCCGTCGCGCACGTCGCAGCGCAGCAGCAGCGGCTGCAGGCCGGTGATGCAGCCCACCCGTTGCAGCGAGCGCGCGTCGCTGTTGACCAGCGTGTCGAGCACCAGCGGCTGGTAGCCCGCCTCGATCAGCGCCACGCAGGTGTGGCTGCCGACGAAGCCTGCACCACCGGTCACGAGTATCTTGGCGCGGGGCATGGTGTGGGCTCCTTGGCGTGGACAGCGTCGGCTCAGCCGGCGACGCAGCGAAGCAGTTCCTGCTCCAGGCGCTGCAGGATGGCGTCCTCGTCGAGCGCGGACTCGGCGAACCGGCGGCCGGCCGCACCCATCTGCTCGCGCAGTTCGGGCGACATGGCGAGTTGCTCGATGGCATCGGCCAGCGCGGCGGCGTCGCCGGGCTCGACCACCATGCCGCGCCCCTTCACCACGTTGCTCAGCTCGGTGCCGGCGTGCGCGGTCACGACCACGGCACGGCCGCTGGCGAGCATGCCGCCCAGCTTCGACGGCATCACCAGGTCGGCGGCATCGGCGCGCTGGGGCAGCACGTGGATGTCGGCCATGCTCAGCAATTCGTTGAGCCGCTCGGCCGGCTGCAGCTCCAGGAAATGCACGTTGGCCAGGCTGGCGCAGGCGGCGTGCAGCGACTCGCGGCTCGGCCCGCTGCCTGCGAACACGAAATGGATGCTGCCGGAGCACACCAGCAGGCGCGCCGCCTCCGCCAGAAGCTCGATGCCCTGCTTGGTGCCGAGGCTGCCCGCGTAGAGCACCACCACCGCGTCGTCGGGAATGCCGAGCGCGGGCCGGTAGCCGTAGGGCGCGACCGTGCGCGGCAACGGGTGAATGGCCTTCACGTCGACCCAGTTCGGAAACAGCACCACGCGGCTCTCGTCCACGCCCTTGCCGCGGGCCTTCTCGATCATTGCGGCCGAGATGGTCGATACCCGGTCGAAGCGGCTCATCAGCCAGCGCTCGGCCGAGCGTGCGAAGCGCTGCGCGCGTTCGCCGCGCACATGGCCCAGGCCGAAGGCGGCATCGACCTCGTAGTCCTGGATGTGCAGCCACGACTTGATGCCCCGCAGCCGCGCGAACAACAGCGCCGACGGCGCGCAGAACAGCGGCGGCTCGACCACGAACACCACGTCCGGCTTCCAGCGCCACTGCGCCAGCAGCACCGGAAAGCTCGACAGCATGAAGGAGAACAGATGCCCGAGCCGCGCCAGCGCGCGCGGCCGTGCGGGCACCCACAAGGGTGTGCGCCAGACGGTCACGCCGTCCCAGTCGCTCTTGCGGTAGGTCCAGGCCGAGTAGCCGCGGTACACCGACCACTGCGGAAAGAACGGCGGCGCGGCAATCACGCGCACCTCGTGGCCCCTGGCATGCAGCCAGCGCGCCATCTCGCCCGAGTACTTGCCGATGCCGGTGAGCTCGGGCGCGAAGTTCATCGAGTACAGCAGGATCTTCATGGCGACCGCCTCAACAGACGGACGATGGGGAAGAAGCCGAACTGCAGCCGCATGCGCGTCTCGTACAAGGCGAAGTCGCTCAGGCAGGCGATGAAGAACACGTAGTGCGGCCGGCCCGGGAACAGCAGGATCACCGCGCCGTAGGACAGCAGCCGCAGCGCCACCTCGAGCAGCGCCCAGCGCCCGAGCGAGCCCATGGAGGTCTTCAGCGACAGCACCATCTCGTGATGGATGGTGTAGGTGCGCAGCAGGAAATACGGCGCGATGCACAGGAAGATGGTGCGCGCCTGCTCGCCCATCTTGAGCAGCGGCGCGGCCACGGTGATCAGCCCCGCCAGCCCGACGAACAGCGCGCAGCCCAGCAGGAACGAATGCCGTGCCAGCTGCAGCTTCGAGGCCGCGAGCTTTTCCGGGTCGGCGTCCATCATGGCCGTCGTCTTGGTGAACAGGAAGGCCTGCACGAACTGCGACGGCGCCTCCGCCAGAAGGAACGCGAGCTTGAAGGCGCCCACGTAGCTCAACGGCATGAAGAAGGCCACGATCAGCAGGTCCGACTTGCGCAGCAGGAAGGTCAGCAGCGAATACACCGTGGCGCTGGCCTGCGATGCGAGCTCGAGCGCGTGCCGCCCATGCGGCGGCGCCGCGCTGCCGGGCGGGATGCAGATGGCCGCGCACACCACCACGAACGCGAACAGGTTGATGAGCAGCAGGTGCGCCACGTCCAGCTCGAAGCCCAGCGCGGCGCAGATGCCCACGCCCAGCACCAGGATGGTCGAGCGGATGCCGGCCTCCAGGTTGAGCAGCCCCGCATGGCCGAGGCCGCGGCTGTAGGCCAGGCGCAGGCAGTTGAACGAGAACACCGCCAGCGTGACCACCACCAGCACGAAGGGCACGTCGGCCACCGGCAGCCTCTGCAGCGCCAGGATGACGACGATCAGCGCAGTGGCCAGCGGCAGTCCGAAGGCCAGCGTGCGCACCACGTCGCCCTGCGTCACGCCGGGCGGCACGGCGGCCGCGTTGCGCGAGAACAGCAGCGTGCTGCCCAGCGTGCCGACCACCAGCGCCACTTCCAGCACCGACTGGTAGATCGAGTATTCGCCGAAGCGCGCGGGCGACACGTTGGCCGCCATCAGGAAGATGGCGACGAAGCCCGACAGATAGACGTAGAGCCGCGAGACCAGCGCCCCCAGGCCGAGCAGGCGCGCCATGCGCGCGCCGGGCAATGCGAGTGAAGGGCTGAAGGGTTTCATGCGCGCGGCCTGTCCGGTTCGGGCTACTTGGCGGCCGGGGCGTTTGCGAGGCCGAGCGCGTCGAGGGTGCGGCGCACCCGCGTGGCCAGCCGGAACGCCTTGTTCTTGGCGCGCCGCGCCACCATCAGCGCGTAGGTCACGGCGGCCACGGTGCGCATGCGGCCGTGCAGCGCGTGCGGCATGGCCATCTTCGCGCTGCCCTGGAAATGCAGCGCCACCACGTTCGTCCGCCCGCCCGCCGCGGCCGTGAGCCACGGCCGGCCGTCGGCATAGGTGATGCGCTTGGCGCCGCCGCGGTAGCGGAACTCGTTCGCCAGGTGGTTGTGCGGGCTGTTGATGTTGTGGTCGATCACCATGCCTTCGAGCACGCGGTTGATCGGGTCGTCATTGCCGCTGGCGCGCGCCCACAGGTAGAGCAGCGTCATGTCGGACACGCCGCCGCGGATGCCGCGCGCCGCAAAGCGCGCCGCGATCTCGCGCAGCTTGCGCCGGCCCGACGGCGTGGTGTAGGTGTCGAGCACGAAGGCCACGAAGCGCCGCAGGCCGTTGGCGGTCCAGTAGCTCACGTGCGGCGAGACCTGGCAGGGGTTCCATCCGTCGGCGGGGCTGATGTAGGAGCCCGAGAAGTCCGCCTTGCCAACGAGGCGTCCCACATGCTCGCCGATGCCCTTGAACAGCAGCACGTCGCTGTCGATCAGCACGAAGGCGCTGCAGCCGGGGTTGGCGGCCAGGTATTGCGCGAGCAGGAAGTAGCGCCGGAAGCAGATCCGCTCGAACTCCGGCGAGTTGCTCGAGAGGTGCACGTAGGCATGGCGAAAGCGTTCGTAGGCGGGGCCGGCGTCGGTGTCCGACAGCACCACGAGTTGTTCCTGCGCGAGCGCGGCGGACTCGCGGCACAGCGCGAGCGTGCGGTTCTGGCGGTCTTCGACCACGACGAAGGGGAGGGCGGTGTGGGTCATGTGTGACAGCATGGGTAGAGGGTTGATGCGGCGCGTCAGGGCTTGCGGGCGGTGGCGCTCTTCACCAGCGCCACATGGGCGGGCAGGAAGCGTCCGTTGTTGTCCAGGGGCATGTCGAGCGTGAAGAGGCCGCGCGCCACGCGGGCCTCGCCGATCCAGTCGCGCAGCTGCTGCGCGGTGAAGCGCGGCGCCGCCTCGCGACCCCACGAGGGCGTGAGCGGCGTGAGCACGTGGAACACGAGCTCTGAAGGCGGCGGCGCGAAATGCGCGGGCGGCTGCATATATTCGCCGGCCATGAGGTTCTGGCAGGGCGCGCTCTTGAGGCTGAAGCGCGCCTGTCCCTCGCCGGCATTGAAGGCCAGCCAGCGGTTGGCCGCGCCGCTGCGCGCGGCGTCGCACAGCGTTTCCCAGCCCGCGGCCGAGATGCCCTGCGTGTTGTAGGTGCCGTCGAACCACCAGCCCTTGGCCAGCGGACCGTAGCGCTCCGACCAGTCGCGGATCACGCTCGACCACGCCGCGATGAAGCGCGCCGGCGGCGGCTCCTGTTCGGAAACGTCGCCCAGGCACTTCATCAGCGCGGGGTCGGCCTGCGGGGCACGGAACGGCAGGTACAGGATCAGCGCGATGCCGCGTGCGCGCAATGCCTCGCCTATTTCCAGCGGCAGGTCGCGTGGCGGGCGGTTCCTGGCGGCGCCGGGGCACAGCACCTCGAGCGCGGAGTTCGGCGAGATGTACTGGCCGTTGTTCTGGCCCAGCGTGAGGATCAGGTGCGACGCACGCATCTGCGCCAACCCCGAGGCGAAGGCTTCGACGTCGAAGTTCTTGACCTGCGCGATGGACTGCTTGTCCGGCAGGTAGTGCACCATGACGCCGAAGCCGGGCACGGGTGCCTCAGCCTGTTGGGCAGTTTGCGCGGTTTGCGCGGGCTGTGCCAGCGCAACCGATGCCGTGGCGCAAAGAAGCAGCAGGGCGGCGAGCGCTTTCATTGCACGGCCCTCGCCAGCGGAACGGCGGCGCGCTTGAGTGCCAGGTAGCGCGCGGCCACCGCGCCCGGCGCGCAGGCCTGGGCGTGCAGCCATGCGGGCCGGGTGCGCTCGTGCCGGGCCAGGTAGCGCGCGAGCCGGTAGGTGTCGCAGGAGGCGCTGCCCACGAAGAAGCCGTAGCCCGAGAACAGTTCGCGGTGCACCGGAATGTCCGACAGCAGCAGCGGCACGCCCAGCGTGGCGGCTTCGGCGGCCGAGAGATTGAAGCCCTCGAAGGTCGACAGCGAGATGAACGCCGTGGCGCCCGCGTAGAGCCGCACAAGCTCCTCGCGCGACACCAGCCCGCGGTGGCGCACGCAGCCGCGCACCTCGGGCGCCAGCGCGGCCACCATGCGCTCCACCTCGGCCGCGCCGTTGCCGGTGATGTCCAGGAAGTCGACCAGGCCCGCGCGCTTCATGCGCTCGAACAGCGCGAGGATGCCGCTGAAGTTCTTGTGCGGGTAATAGTGGTAGGCCGCGATCAGGTAGCGCTCCTGCGCCGGGTCTGTTCCCGGCGCAGCGGCGCGGCCGGGCGCGCGCGGCGCGTCCACCGGGTTGAAGATCACCGAGGCATGCGCGCAGCGCGCGAAGTGCCGCTCGAAGTCATGCAGGCTGCTCTTGCTGATGAACACCGCGTTGGCCGCGCTGCGCGCGACGCGCCACAGGCTCCAGTCGAGCCACATTCGCTTTGCCCGGCTGAAGTACGCCGGGTAGGCCTTGTATTGCAGGTCGTGGACGATGACGACCGCGTCCGCGTGGCGCCCGAACAGCGTGAAGGGCAGGAAGTAGTTCGGGAACAGCGCGTACGCGCGCTCGCCGGTCAGCAGCGCGCGGATGCGGTGGAAGTTGTAGAGCAGCGTTTCCAGCAGGAAACGGCTCACCCTGAACCGCCGCGCCGCTTCGTAGAGGCGTGGATGCCGCTCGCTGACGGACTGCACGCTGTCACCCTGCGACAGCCGCATGTTGCGCAGCAGCACCTCGGCAACGTTGAGCACACCGCCGGACCTCGGGTTGAGGCGGATGGTGTCGTAGAACAGGTAGGTGGCCATTTGCTTGCTCACGGAGTCGGGAGGTCGTGGCGCACCGTGGGCGGCAGGGCACGCACGCGGCGCATGCGGCGGCTGCGCGCGCTCAGGGCGCCGGCGATCACCGCGGCGATGAGGCCCGAGGTCGCGAACGGGCCCCAGCCCAGGATCGGACCGCGCATGAACGGCACGTAGGCCGACAGCAGCACCAGCGCCGACAGATAGCTGCCCGACAACGCGCGATGCGGATCGATCGCCCTGTCGACCAGCCGGAAGCCCGCGGAGATCGCGATGCCCAGCAGCAGCGGCCCCATCAGCCCGAAGTCGAAATAGGCCGTGGTGAACGGCGGCAGCGACAGGTTGCTCTGCGAGAAATTGCCCAGAATGGCCGACCAGCCGAGCGGATCGAAATCCGGAAACATCTTCAGGTCGCGCGGCAGGAAGAACGAGAAAGCCGACAGCAGGTAGCGGCCCCAGCCCAGGTCGGGAATGGGCGCGCGCTCCAGGATGCCCGCCACCACGAACATCGCGTCGAAGTCCTGGCTGAACGGAAAGGTCGTGAGCCCTTCGCCCCACATGCTGCCTCGCGAGAGCAGGTTCAGCACCGGCCCGAGCGCGGCGATGGCGCCGAAGATCAGCCCCGCCAGCGCCCAGCGCCAGTGCCGCTGCCGCGCCAGTGCATGGATGAAAAGCGGCAGCAGACCGATCAGCAGGATCTGCCGAGCCGTGTTGACCGGGTTGGCCGCCACCGCCGCCAGCGCCAGCGCCAGCCCCGCCGAGGCCCAGGCCCACGGCGTGCGCCGGCGGAACGCATGGATCGTGAGCGCCACGAAGCACATCAGCACCACCAGCTTGGGCAACGTGCTGTACACGATGAAGTCGACGGGAACGCTGTCGTCCTCGCCCGGCATGCCGCGCGCCACGAAGTTCAGGTCGGGCCGGATGAAGAGCGTCGCGAAGGCCGCGAACGAGCAGCTCAGCAGCAGCAGGAACGGGTGGGCCACGCCGACAGCGCGCGCATGGTGGAGGCCCGGCCGGTGCACCGGCGATTCGGGCATGCCGAAGCGCGCGGCCTCCACGCCGGCCATGTACAGCAGCAGCAGAACCAGCGCCTGCGTGTGCGAAGACGTGGTGAGCACGCCCGTTTCCCAGAAATCCACGTCGTTGGCGATCTGCATCGCCGGCGCCAGCGAGAAATAGGTCAGCAGGGTGGCGTAGTGGATCAGCAGGAACACGCTGCCGCCCGAAGAACCCAGCAGCGCGAGCTGCACCAGCGACAGCACGAACACCGCCGCATAGCCCCAGGCAGGATCGACCAGCCCGCACAGGAAGGCGCAGACGATGCCGGACCAGAAGGTGAGGGTTCTCATGGCGGGCTCGTACGGTTCAGGCGTGGGCGGCCGTGGGCGCCTGATCCGGCTCTTCGATGGGGCGGATGGCTTTCTGGTAGTCGGCGTAGGTGCGGCGCAGGCCCTCGGCCAGGGGCACGGTGGCATGCCATCCGAAGGTGGCGGCGCGCGAGACGTCGAGCAGCTTCCTTGGTGCGCCGTCGGGCTGCGCAAGGTCGTAGCGGATGCTGCCCGTGTAGCCGACCACGTCGCGGATCAGCTCGGTCAGCTCGGCGATGGAGACGTCTTCGCCGGTGCCCAGGTTGATGTGGCCGCGCATCGGGTCGGTGTGTTGCTCGTATTCGGCGCGCGAGAGGTTCATCACGTCCAGGCAGCCCGCCGCCATGTCGTCCACATAGAGGAACTCGCGGCGCGCACGGCCGCTGCCCCAGATGAGCACGCTGGGCGCATTGCTGATCTTGGCCAGGTGGAAGCGCTGGATCAGCGCCGGCACCACGTGGCTGTTTTCAAGGTGGTAGTTGTCGCCGGGCCCGTACAGGTTGGTCGGCATGACGCTGCGGTAGTCGATGCCGTGGGTGGCGCCGTACTGCCGGTTGTAGCTCTCGCACAGCTTGAGCCCCGCGATCTTGGCGATGGCATAGGGCTCGTTGGTCGGCTCGAGCTTGCCGTTGAGCAGGTACTCCTCGCGGATCGGCTGCTCGGCCATGCGCGGGTAGATGCAGCTGGAGCCCAGGAACAGCAGCCGCTTGACGCCCGCCAGGAAGGCCTGGTGCGTGACGTTGGTCGCGATCGTCAGGTTCTCGTAGATGAACTGCGCGGGGTAGGTCATGTTGGCGTGGATGCCGCCGACCTTGGCCGCCGCGAGGTAGACCTCGTCGATGTGCTCCGTCTGGAAGAAGCGCGCCACCGCGGCCTGGTCCAGGAGATCGAGTTCGGCGCGGGTTCGCGTCACTACTTCATGACCGAGTTCGCTCAGGCGCCTGGAAACCGCCTGACCCACCATGCCACGATGACCAGCAACAAAGGTACGCATAAAAGCTTTCGGTGAAGGGGTTGATGTTTGAAGGCGACTGCCCTAGCGCGAGCCACGCGCCCCGGCAACTACAGCGACGGTCTTCAGCAGAATCACGAGGTCCCGCGTCAGCGACAGCGTGGACACGTACTCCGCATCCATCGCCGCGCGCCTGCGGTAGCTCACCTCGTTGCGGCCGCTGATCTGCCACAGCCCGGTGATGCCGGGGCGCACCGCGCAGTAGTGGTCCCAGTAGTCCCCGTACAGCTCCTTCTGCGCGAACATGCAGGGCCGGGGGCCGACCATGCTCATGTCGCCCAGCAGCACGTTCCAGAACTGCGGGAACTCGTCGATGCTGTACTTGCGCAGGAAGGCGCCGAAGCGGGTGATGCGCGGGTCGTGCTCCAGCTTCTGGTACATGTCCCATTCGCGCCGCGCGCCCGGGTTCTCGCGCAGGTGGCGGGCCAGCACGGCGTCTGCGTCGGCCACCATCGAGCGGAACTTGAGGAAACGGAACACCTTGCCGTCCTTGCCGTAGCGCGGCTGCATGTAGATGGCCGGGCCGCCTGAGGTCATGAGCACGCCGAGCCATATCAATGCGTAGGCCCAGCCGAAGAAGACGAAGAACGAGCCCGCCATCGCGATGTCTGCTGCGCGCTTGGCCGCGCGCAGCCACGGGGCTCCGCCGATCGGTGCATAGACCGGTGTGTTGGCGGCCGCGCCGTGAGCGGGCTGCGGCGGCGTGTTGGATCGAAGAACGCTCATGCCGCGTGCTCCGGTTCGATCCGCTTGGGCATCACGGTGTCGGCATCGTTCAAGCTCAGCGCGCCGGCGGACTCGCGCCTGTAGGCGTCGTAGTAGCCGTAGCTGTAGCCGCGGTAGTGGCGCCGTGTGGTGTCGACCGCGTTGAACACCACGCCGTGGAAGGCCGCGCCCACATGGCCCAGGCGCTTGACGCTTTCGAGCAGCTCGCCGCTCTCGCTCTGGTCGGCGCGGGCCACCAGCAGCAGCGTGCCCATGCTCGGCGCCATCGCGGCGGTCTCGGAGGCCAGCAGGGCAGGCGGCGCGTCGACGATCACCACGTCGTAGCGGCTGGACAGCGTGGCCAGCGTCTGCGAGAAGACGTCGCTGGTCATCATGCCGGCGGGATCGGAGTGCAGCGTGCCCGACGTCATCACATCCAGGCGCGGCAGCACGTGGTAGTGAATGGCGCGGTCCAGCGGCACGCCGCCGGTGATCACGTCGGACAGCCCGTCCTTGCGCTGCAACCCGAACTCCTCGCTCAGGGTGCCGCGGCGCAGGTCGGCGTCGATCAGCAGCACGCGCTTGCCCGACGACGCCAGCAGCGTCGCGAAGTTGGAAGACACGAAGGTCTTGCCCGCGCCCGCGGTGGCGCTGGAGATGAGCACGCGGTTGTTGGGCGCGCCCAGCATCACGAACTTCAGCGCGGTGCGAAGCCGGCGCAGCCCCTCCAGCGCCGGGTCTTCGACATGCAGCGCCGCCAGCACCTTCACGCCCGGCTTGCCGCCGCGGATGGCGCGGTCGAGCACGCGCTGCTGGGTGCTCAGCGCGATGGTGCTGTACACGTTGAGCCCGGTGACGGCCTCGATCTCCTCGGGGCTGCCGATCGACTTCTTCAGCGTCTTGCGCAGCAGCGCCGTGGCCCCGCCCAAAAAGAGCCCGCCCGCCAGCGACAGCGCCATGACGATCAGCGCCTTCGGCCGCACCGGCTTCTCGGGCAGCAGCGCCTGGTCGAGCACGCGCACGTTGGCCACCTTGCCTTCCTTGGCCAGCCGCATCTGCAGCGAACTGTTCAGCAGCGTCGCGTAGAGGTCGGTGTTGACCTTGATGTCGCGCTGCATGCGCAGCGAGTTCTGCTGCAGCATCGGCATGCGGCGGATGCGCCCGTCGACCGCGCCCAGCTCCTTCTTGAGCGAGGCGATCTGCGAGTCCAGCGTCTGCACCGCCGGGTGCGCCGCGGTGAAGCGGCCCACCAAGTCCAGGCGCTTCTGCTTCGCGTCGAGCAGCTTGGCCTGCAGGTCGACGTTCTGCGACAGCGCGTTGCGGGCCTCGTCGTCCAGGCTGATGGTGCCGTTCTGGTTGCGGTACTGGTTGTAGCTGTCTTCCGACTGCTCCAGCTGGGTCTTGAACTTGGGCAGCTCGGTGCCAAGGAAGGCCAGCGCGCGCTCGGCCTGCACCGTCTTCTGGTCGATGTTCTGGCGCACGTACAGGCGCGAGACTTCATTGAGCACGTCGGCCAGCTGGCCGCGGTCCTCGGCCTGCATGCTGACGTCCATCACGCCCGACTGCTTGCCTTTCTCGACCACCCGCAGGTCTTTCTGCAGGCCCAGCAGGGTGAGCTGCTTGGAGTTGCGCACCAGCTCGAAGGCGCCGCCGGGCTCGGCCTCGAAGGAGCCGACCAGCAGGTGCAGCGTGCCGCCCGGCACCGCCGCGTCCAGCGGCACGCCGACCTTGCCCTGCAGCGGGGCCTCCAGGCCGGAGTTGGTGAGCGTGTAGTTGCCGCCGGCCTCCGCCGTCAGCAGGAACTTCTTGCCTTCGAAGGCCGGTGGCACGTCCATCTGCGCAACGGCGATGCGCTCGGTGCCCGAGACATAGTCGCCCATGCCGAAGACGCCCGGGGAAGACAGCCGGCTCGAATGCCGCGCCAGGAACTCGCCCACCACCGGGATGTAGCGTGGCCTGGCGCTGATGTAGAGCCTGGTGTTCTCCATGGCCTGGCCCAGCACCATGCGCGAGCGCAGGATCTCGGTCTCGCCGGCGACCGGCGTCTTCGAGGCGATGCCGGCGCCTCCGGTGGCGTCACCGGGGAAGTTGCCGCCCGAGCGGTCCGAGTCTTCCACCTGGATCAGGATGTTGGCCTCGTAGACCCTGGGTCCGAACAGTGCATAGCAGGCACCCGCCAGCAGCGCCAGCGCCGTGAGTCCGGCAATGAGCCAGCGGCTGTCGATGAGGATGTCCAGGTATTCCTGGAACCGGGATTCCCGGACCCAGGAAGCCTCGACCATGGGCATGGGGGTGCCCGCCGGAGCGGGAAGCGAAGGTTGCCAACGCGCGTTCATGGGGTTCACCTTTTCGTGCGGGAGACGGGGTAGGGCGCTTACCGGCGCGCGGTGTCGCGGGCCAGGTTGATGACCTGGGCCGACGGAAGAATCAGGCTGAACACGCGGCTCCACGTGGCCAGCGGCACATGGTCGACGTACACCACGTCGCGCGGCTGCAGCTCGAAGCGGTCGGCCAGCGCGAGCGCCACCGGGTTCCTCGCGTTGAGGTTGAAGACCTGCGGCGCACCGGGGTTGTCCGGCGTGTTGCGCACGACGTAGATCTGGCCGGTGTCCGCCGTCGTCAGGTCGGGCCCGCCCACGTCGCCCAGCGCCTCGTTCAGGCTCAGGCGGCCGTTCAGGCGCATCTGCAGCGCCGACGGCGCCCGCACTTCGCCCATCACGTAGACCCGGTTGTCCTCGCGGGTGCCGACGTTCACGATGTCGCCGTTGCGCAGCGGAATGCCGTTGGCGTCGAAGCCCTGCGCCTGCAGCAGCGGCAGGTCGATCTGCGTCGATACGCCGCCGCGCGTGAGCGTGACATGCGAGCGGTCGCCGAGCTGGGTGAAGCTGCCGGCACGGCTGATGGCTTCGGAAAGCGTCATCGGCACGTCGGTGAAGATCTGAAGCCCGGGCGTGCGCACCTCGCCCTGCACATAGGCGCGCTGGCTGCGGAACGACTGGATGCGCACCGACACCTGCGGTTCCTTGACGAAGGCCTTGATGCGCCGCGCAACCAGTTCCGACGCGCCGCTCTCCGTCAGGCCCTGCACCTTGGTGCGTCCGATGTACGGAAAGAAAATCTCGCCCTTGGCGTCGACGATGAAGCCGGGCGCCACGGTGACGCCGGTCGGGTCCGACTGCTGCGCGATCACCGCGCCCGCGTTGGGCAGCAGTTCCGGATGGTCGTAGACGATGATGCTGATCACGTCGCCCGGCCCGATGGTGTAGACCGGCGCTTCGGCGAACAGCCTCTTGATGGAGTCGGGCACGCCCTTGGGCCGCTGCGCGATCTGCGTGCGGATCAGGTCGGGCGTGATCGGAATGATCTTGCCGGCGGCCGCCGACGCGGTCGCGTCCCCACCGCCCTGGTTGCCGTCTCCGTAGTTCAGCGGCCCCGGCGTGCCGAAGCCCGGCGCGCAGCCCGCCAGCCCCAGGGAAAGCAGCAGGGCCAGGCCCAGCCATCGCAGGCGGTATTTCGCCAGGGCGAGGGCTGAGAGCGTGCGCATGCCCGGTGAGGGCCTGGCGGAATGGATGTGGTCCATGGTTATCTCCTTGACTGCCGGTGTGAACGGTTCTGTGCGGGGTGGGTCGGGCTTGGCCGGCTCAGGGAGCGGCCAGGGTGGCGGGCATGGCGCGCCCGGCGCCTGCCGCGGCGCGGCTGGCGCTGCGCCGCTCGGTGCTGGCGCCGAAGCAGCGCTCGGCGACCCAGTCGCCCACCGACTGCAGGAACAGCTGCTGTCCCTTCTCGGTGCAGACGGTGTGGTCGACCTCGCGCATGAATTCGTACTGGAGCGATTGCGCGAAGGGCGCATGGCGGAAGGCGCCGAGCTGGTCGCGGTCGTAGTCGCAGACATGCAGCGAACCCGAATACAGCAGCTGCATCGCCACCTTGCGCTCGGCCAGCTGCTTCATGGTGGCGGCGAACCAGTTGGCGGTGGCCTCGGGCGAGCTTTCCTCGGTGAAGAAGCCCGGCAGCGGCTTGTTTCCCGTCTGGATGCGCAGCACCCGGCGCTTGAGCCAGCGCACGGCCTTGCCCGCGAACGACGGGTGCACCGGCGCGGCCAGCGCGCGCCGCACGGTGCGCTCCCAGCGCGTGCGGCGCTCGGGGAAGGCGAAGCCGTCGAACATCGAGATGCCGATCACGCGCGTGTCCGCCGCGCCGGCCGACATGGCGTGCTCCGCGCCCGAGCACATGCCGACGATCACGAACTGCCGGATGCCCAGCCTGTTCTCGATCAGGTCCATGGCGGCGCGCAGGTCCTGCACGGCGCGCGTGCGCAGGTCGCTGCTGGCGTCGGCCGCGTCGCTGTCGCCCACGCCGCCCAGGTCGAGCCGCAGGCTGCTCACCCCGCGCGCCGCCAGCAGGTGCGCCAGCTTGACGTTGATGCGGCGCGGGCCGACCCGGTGGTTGGCGCCCATGTTGAGCATCAGGCAGCCCACCGCGGCGGCGCCCTGGCCAGCCGGCGTGGTGAGCATGCCCACCAGCGATTCGCCTTGCCCGAAGCGGACCGGGCTTTGCGTCATCTCATTCATGAAGAGCTCCCTGGAGGCGGTTGAGCGCGTCCGCCGGCACCATCGCGCTGTTGGGATAGGGGTCGGCGGTCCACTCGAGACGGTGCTTGAAGTACGCGAGGCGCACCGGCATGTGGCGCGACTGCTGCTCGGCGGCCCATTGCGCCGTGTATTCGTCTTCCGGCTGCGCCAGCACCAGCGTGTCGTGCAGCGCGGTGAGCTGCAGCGCGTCGGGCGTGAGCGCCGCGAGCTGCGCGCGCAGCGTGCTCGACAGCGAGGCGCCCAGCGCTTCTTCCGGCACGGCGTCGGGCTCGCGCAGCAGGTTGCGGCGCCATGAGAGGTCGGGGATGCAGAAGGTGGCGTCGACGGCCGCCACGTGCTGCTCGCGCAGGAAGCGGGCGTAGCGCCGGCCGTCGATCACCGGCTCCCAGAGCACCAGCCGCACCGGGTCGCAGCGCCCGTTGCGCGCGGCCAGCACGGCCAGGGTGGCGCCGAGCCGGGCGCCGACCCAGACGATGCGCGCGCCGGGCGCACGGCGGCGCAGTTCCTCGTGCGCCGAGCACAGGTCGCGCCGCCAGCCTTCGAACTCGCCCTGGCGCTCGTCGCCCGGTGAATCGCCGGTGCCGTAGAAGTCGAAGCGCAGCGTGACGATGCCGGCGCGCGCCAGGCGCTCGGCCAGCACCTTGAAGAAGCGGTGCGTGCGCAGGCCCTCGGCGCCGTAGGGCGGGCAGACCAGCACGGCGGTTTCCGCGCTGCCGGTGTCTTCCGCGGGATGGAAGATGCCGAACAGCTGGCGCGACGCCGGTCCGAACATGAGCGCGAGGGAGTTCATGCCCGTGCCTCCGCCATCGGACCGCTCACGGTCGCGCGGCCCTGGGTCTCGCGCCATTCGGCGATCGCGCCCACGCAGTCCATGCGCGGCGGCGCGGCGCCCAGCACCAGCCACAGGATGCGCCCGGCCACCGAGAGCTCGACGCTGCGGCAATCGGGCTCCAGCCCCACCTCGAAGCTCTGCGGCGACACCAGCATGCCCACGCCGATCGCCTTCAGGCAGGCCTCCTTGCGGGTCCAGCAGGTCAGGAAGGCGCGGTCGCGTTCGTGCTCGGGCAGCGCGGACAGGGCCTCGTTCTCGCGCCGCGTGAAATGCCGCGCGGCCAATGCGGCGGCGTCGGGCACCTTGCGAAGCAGTTCGACGTCGACCCCCAGCGGCCCGCGCCCGCCGATGGCGATCAGCGCCAGCCCCTGGCAATGGCTCATGGAGAACTGCGTGCGCGGGCGGCCCTGCAGCGAAGGCTTGCCGAAGGCGCCGACGGCAAAGTCCAGCGCATCCGCCGGCAGGCCGGTGTGCGCGGACAACACCTGCCGCAGCGCGATGTGCGCCGCCACGAAGTGCTGCCGGTCGCTGCCGAACCGGAAGCCGTCCGCCCGCTCGCACTCGTGCTGCGACAGGATCTGCGCGGGCAGCAGGTCGGTGAACTCGTCCAGGTCGACGTAGCGGCAGACCGATGCGTCAATGGAGCGTGCGAGGGAGGCGCTTGTCATGGCGTTCTTTCTTCTTCCTCAGCTCTTGCGCAGCCAGCCGCCAAAGGCGCGTCCCAGCAGGCCGCCGCGCGGCGGCGTGGCGGCGGCGGGCAGGCCCTGGAGTTCCGACGGAATGCTGTCCGGGCCGGTCGTGTTCACCGGCTGGAAGGTGGACGAGGCGGCGATCTGCCCGAGGTTCTCGAACAGGTAGCGCCGCGGCTCCACGCGGTAGCCCAGCAGCAGTTCGGTCTGCTGCACGGCGCGCAGCACCAGCAGCGAATCACCGCCGAGATCGAAGAAGTTGTCGCTCGCGCGGATGTCGTTGACGTCGATGCCGACCACGCCGGCCCACACCTGCGCCAGCTGCGCCTGCTCGGGGTTCATCAGCCCGGCCTTGGCCTTGGGCGCGCCCCCCGCCGCACCGGCCGGCGCCTCGGCGCGCGACGTGTCGGCCGCGAGCTTGCGCAGGTAGGCGGCGCTGGTCGAGCCTTCGGCGCTGGCGATGTAGTCGAGGCTGGCCTCGGGCCTGTCGCCGGCGCGATGCAGCAGTTCGAGGTAGCGCTCGCGCAGCTGGGCGCCGGTTTCGCGCAGGTAGATGTCGGCGTTGTAGATCAGCGCGCCTTCCAGCCCGCTCGGCTTGTCCATCAGCCACACGCCGATGTCGTCGGTGGCGCCGCGCTGCATCAGGTGCATCTGCCGCGTCTGCAGGCTGCCCAGGCGGCGCGAGCGGTCGCGCGCGTCCTGGAACGAGAACATCGACTGGTACGGCCCCGACGCCTTGGCCTGGCCGCCGGAGCCGGGCTCGGCCATCAGGCGCTCGAACGGCACCTGCTGGTAGTTCATGAGCGTGAGCAGCTCCTGCTTCACGTAGCGCATGAACTCGGGCAGCGACTGGCGCATGTCGATCTGCAGCGACACCGGCAGCACGTTGTTGAAGACGCCCATCACGTCCTCGGTCTCCGGCTGCTGGCGGCCGCGCACCGGGTTGGCGATGACGATGGCGTCCGAGCCGATGGTGCGGGCCATGGTCAGCGCATAGAGGCCGAAGGTCAGCATGCTGAGCGTCACGTCCATGCCGCGCGCCACTTCGCGCAGCCGCTGCGTGGCCGCCAGGTCGATGTGGATCCACTGCGTGCCGCCCTGGCCGCTCTTGCCCGCCCGGCGCGGCATGTCGGTGTTGGGCAGCCGGGGCAGGGGCGCGGCGGCGAAGCGCTTGCGCCAGAACCCGATCTGCTCTTCGAACGCAGGCTCCTTCATCCACTGGGCGAGCCACTCGGCGTAGTCGCCGTGCGTGGTGGCAATGGCCGGCAGGCCGTGCGCGCGGCCGCGCTCGGCGGCGTCGTAGAGCGCGGAAAGCTCGCGCTGCATCAGGTCGAAAGACCAGCCGTCCCACACCAGGTGGTGCGGCACGAACACGAAGGCGTGGTCGCGCTCGTCGAGCTTGAACAGCGCCGCATGCGCCATCGGCGCGCGGTGGATGTCGATGGGGCGGTCGGCCAGCTCCTGCATCTGCTCGGCCAGCTCGGCCTCGCGCTGGTCGGCGGGCAGGTCGCGCAGGTCGATCACCGGCAGCGAGAAATCCACAGACTGCGCAATCGACTGGACGGGCTCGCCGGTGCGCGGGTCGGTGCCCATGCTGGTGCGCAGCGCGGGCTGGCGGCGAATGATCTCGCGCAGCACAGATTCGAAGCGCGCCGCATCGAACTCGCCCAGCAGCCGCTGCGCCGACGGCGCGTTGTAGACCGAGCGGCCGGGGTGCAGCTCTTCCATGAAGCGGATGCGCTCCTGCGACGGAGTCATCGGCGCGGTGGTGCGGTCAGGCCGGTTGGGCAGCGGCACCTGCTCGCCGGCGCCGGTGCCTTGCAGCGCCTCGACGGCCACTGCCAGCCGCTCGGCGGTGGGCGCCTCGAACAGCGTGCGCAGCGGCAGCGTGATCTGGAACTCGCGGCTCAGCAGCGTGGCCAGCCGGGCGGCCAGCAGCGAATGGCCGCCCATGGTGAAGAAGTCGTCCTTCATGTCGAGGCCGGGCAGGCTCAGCACCTGCTCCATGGCAGCGAGCACCTTGCGCTCGCTGTCGGTGCGCGGACCTGCGCCGCGCTGCATGGTTTCGCGCGGCACGGCCTGCGGTGCCGGCAGCGAGGCGCGGTCGAGCTTGCCGTTGGGCAGGGTCGGCAGGCTGGCGAGCGTGACCACGTGCTGCGGCAGCATGAAAGCCGGCAGGCTGCCGCGCAGGTGCTGCATCAGCGCCTCGAGGTCGAAGGCGGCGCCCGCCGCGTTCGGCGCGAGGGCGAGGTACGCCACCAGTCGCACGTCGCCGGGGTTGTCTTCGCGCGCCACGACCACGCTGCGCGAGACGCCGGCAACCTCGTTGCAGCGGGCCTCGATCTCGCCGGGCTCGATGCGGTAGCCGCGCACCTTCACCTGGAAGTCGAGCCGGCCCATGTGCTCCAGCAGGCCGTCGTTGCGCCAGCGGCCCCGGTCGCCGGTGCGGTAGAGGGGCGTGGCATGGCCGAGGATGCGCGCGGTGACGAAGCGCTCGGCCGTGAGTTCGGGCCGGTCGTGGTAGCCCAGCGTGACGCCGTCGCCGCCGATGCAGATTTCGCCGGGCACGCCGAGCGGGCAGGGGCGCAGCTCGGCGTCGAGGATCCACACCTGGGTGTTGTCGATCGGATGGCCGATCGACACGCCGCGCGAGGCGACCACGTCGCGCTGCATGTTCCACACGGTCGACCACACGGTGGTCTCGGTCGGGCCGTACACGTTCCACAGCTGCTCGCAGCGGTCGAGCAGCTCGAGCGCCAGGCGCGGGCGCACCGGCTCGCCGCCGATCCAGCCCCGGAAGCCGGGCGCGCCGGGCCACTGGGCGTCGAGCAGCAGCTGCCACATGCCGGGCGTGGCCTGAAGGATGGTGACGTCTTCTTCCTCCAGCAGGGCGCGCAGGTGGTTGCCGTCCATGGCGGTCTCGCGCTGCACCATCACGATCTCGGCGCCGGCCGCGAGCGGCAGCAGCAGCTCGGCCACGGCGATGTCGAAGGACAGCGTGGTGACGGCCGCGATGCGGTCCGCCGCGCCGATGCCGGGCTCCACGCGCATCGACTGCAGCAGGTTGGCCACGCCGCGGTGCGGCACGCTCACGCCCTTGGGCTTGCCGGTGGAACCCGACGTGTAGATCACGTAGGCCGGGTCTTCGGCGCCGGCGTCGAGCTCGCCCGGCTCGAGCGCTGTTGCGGGGGCCTGTTGCCAGGCGGTGTCGCGGTCGATCTCGAAGATGTGCTGGCTCGCGTCGACCCGCCACTGGCGCGGTGCCGTCGCGATGTCGGACGTGGTGAGCAGCAGGCCGAGCCGCGCGTCTTCGGCGTAGTGGTCGAGCCGCGCCTGCGGGAAAGCGGGGTCGAGCGGCACGTAGGCGGCGCCCGATTTCAGCACCGCCAGCAAGGCTACCAGCATGTCGGTGCCGCGCTCCAGGCACAGGCCCACGTGCTGGCCCCGGCCGATGCCGCGCTCGCGCAGCGCATGCGCCAGCCGGTTCGACTGCGCGTCGAGCTCGCCGTAGGTGCTGCGCCGCGCGCCGTCGCGCAGTGCCGGCCGCTCGGGGTGCAGCAGCGCGCGGGCCACGAAGCCGGCATGCGCCAGCGGGTCGCCAAGCAGCTCGGTGGGCGCGGGCTGCAGCGCGGCCAGCACCAGCGAGGCCTCGGTCGACAGCACCTCGAGCCGGCCGATGGCCTCGGACGGGTCGCGCGTGGCCGACCGCAGCACGCACTCGAACATGTCGAGCCAGCGCTGCACGCTGACTTCGTCGAACAGGCCGGTGTTGTACTGGGCCTCGATCACCAGCCCGCCTTCGAGCGGGCGCAGGTTCAGGAACAGCTCGAAGTTCTCGTACTGGCGCGGCACGGTGTCCTGCCTGACGGACAGCCCGACGAAGCTGTCGGTGCCGCTCGCCACGTCGGGGTCGACGTTGAACATCACGCTCACCAGCGGCAGCCGGCTGGCGTCGCGCTGCAGCGAGAGCTGGCCGAGCAGCGCGCCGTAAGTCAGCGACTGGTGCTCGAAGGCGTCGAGCACGGCGGTGCCGCATTCGCTCATGAGCGCGTCGAAGCGCAGATGCGCGTGTGCGTTCACGCGCAGCGGCAGCAGGTTGACGCAGTGGCCCACCAGGCCGGGCATGTCGCGCGCCAGCTGGCCCGAGGCCGGAATGCCGACCACGATGTCGTCCTGCCCCGTCAGCCGGTGCAGCGTGGCGACGAAGGCGCCGAGCAGGCCGGCGAACAGGCTGGTGCCGGCCTTGCTGCTGACCGAGCGCATGGCGGTGACCAGGCGGCGGTCGAGCGTGCGTTCGGCGCGCAGCGACGTGAAGGTACGCACGGCCGGGCGCGGGTGGTCCAGCGGCAGGTCCAGCACGGGCGGCGTGCCGCCCGAGAAGCGCTCCAGCCAGTAGTCCACGTGCTGCTGCATGTCGGGGTGCGCGGCTTCGGCGGCTTCCGCCGCGGCGAAGTCGGCATAGGACGGCGCGGCCTTCAGCCGCAGCCCCTGGCCGATCTGTTCGGCGTACAGGTGGCCCAGCTGCTCGGTGATGACCGCCCACGACCAGCCGTCGCACACCACGTGGTGGGCCGACATGACGAGTTCATGGTCGTCCTCGCCCAGGCGATACAGCACAGCCCTGAACAGCGGCCCGTGCTCGAGCGAGAAGGGCGTGCACACCGCCGCGTTGTGCGCGGACGCCAGCACCTGTTCGCGCGATGGCGGGTCGAGCTTGGCGAGGTCCATCATGCCCATCGGCTCGGCCGGGGCCTGGCCGACCAGCATGCAGGTGCCGTCCGGCGAGATGGTGGCGCGCAGCGACTGGTGGCGCTCGACCAGCGCGGCCATCGCAAGGCCCAGCGCCTGCGCATTCAGCGGCCCGTGCAGGCGCAGCAGCACCGATTCGTTGTAGGCCAGCGAAGCCTCCGGGCTCAGCATGGCGCCGAGCCAGACTTCACGCTGCGATTCGGTGGTCGGGATGACGCACTCGATGATCCCGCTGGTGGCGGGGCCCGTTCCGGTGTCGGTCTCGGGGCGCAGGACGGCGTTCATGCTGCGGCCTTTCCATTGACGTGGTGGGTGAATGCCTGCGCCGTGTGCGCGGTCTGCGCCTCCGGCACGTACCAGAAGGGCTGGCCGTCGACGTCGCGCGCCAGCACCGAGCCTTCTTCGGCCGGCTTGCGCACGTCGAAGCTGGTCACGACCGCGGCGCGGCGCGGCAGGAAGCCCGATTCCTGCATCTCCGCGACCGATTCCCTGAAGGCGCGCTGGATGAAGGCGATGTCCTCGGCGCTGTGCGCGCTGGTGAGGAAGCAGGGGAAGTTGTCCAGGATGTGCACGCCGCGGCTGCGCATCATGGCGAACAGCAGGTCCTGCAGCGGGTGGTCTTCGAGCCAGCTCACGCGCCACAGCGAGCCGAAGTGGCGTATCTCGATCGGCGCGCCGACCTCCTTGCACCAGGCCGACATTTCCGCGGCCATGGCGCTGGTGCTGCCCGTGAGCCCGGCCTGCAGCGCGGGGCCGGCTTCCTTCAGATGCAGGAGCGAGGCCTTGGCCGCGGCCAGCGCCAGCGGATGGCGCACGAAGGTGCCGGCGAAATAGGTCACGCCGACGCCGGGGATCGAGTCGTCGCCGTACTGCCACGGGCCGCCGTCGAGCGCGTCCATGAACTCGCGCTTGCCCGCGATCACGCCCACCGGAAAGCCGCCGCCGATCACCTTGCCGTAGGTGGCGAGGTCGGCGCGCACGCCGAACAGCTCCTGCGCGCCGCCCAGCGCGGTGCGGAAACCGGTGATGACCTCGTCGAAGATCAGCGCGCAGCCGCTCTTGGCGGTGATCTCGCGCACCTCGTGCAGGAACTCGCGCGGCTGGAAGTCGGGCCGGCGGCTTTGCACCGGCTCGGCCAGCACGGCGGCCAGGTCGTCGGCGTTGTCGCGGATGAAGGCCAGCGCCTCCGGCGTGCCGTAGTCGAGCACGCGGATGTCGCCGAACATGCCGCTCATCACGCCCGGCGCGGCCGACAGGCCCTTGCCGCCCTTGCCGGCGCGCACCAGCACTTCGTCGAAGGTGCCGTGGTAGGAGCCGGTGAACACCACCACCGTGCTGCGGCCGGTGACGGTGCGCGCGATGCGCAGCGCCGCCATCACGGCCTCGGAGCCGGTGTTGCACAGGCCGGCGCGGTCGCTGCCCGTGAGCTCGCAGATGAGCGCGGTGACGTCGGCGGCCAGCGGGTGCTGCGGGCCGATCTCGTAGCCCGCGTCGAGCTGCCTGCGCACGGCGTCCTGCACGAAGTCGGGCTGCCAGCCGAACATGTTCATGCCGAAGCCGTTGAGCGCGTCGACGTATTCGTTGCCGTCCAGGTCCCACATCTTCGAGCCCTTGGAACGCTCGATGACGATCTGGTAGGTGATCTCTTTGGTGACCGGGCGGAAGCCGTTGACCACGCGCGGGTCGGCCATGTGCGAGCGGTTGGCCTCGGTGAACTGCTTGCTCTTGATGGTGCGCTCGATGTAGCGGCGCATGAATGCCGCGAGCCGGGCCTTCTGGCGGCCGCTGGGCTCGGCCGTGCGCTGGGTGTGGATGCGGGCGATGGCGCCGAAGGCCTTGGCGACGTCGTAGCGCAGCGGCTCCTTCGACGGCGCGGGCTCGTCGGCGGCGGGGGCCGCCGCCGCGACCGGTGCGGCGGCGGCCGGCGCCTGCACTGCCTGCGGCATGACCGGCGCGGCGGGCGCGGTGCCCGACAGCAGGGCGAGCTGCTGGCGCATCAATTCCATTTGCTGCGCAATCAGCTGGGAGATCGGGCTGGAGGCCGCGTTGCCTTGCATCGGGGCGTAAACCACCGGTGCGGGCGCCGGGGCTTGAACGGGCTGCTGCACCGCGGGCGCTTCAGCCGCCGCAACGGGCGCCACGACCGGCGCGGCTTCGGGCGGCAGGCTCTCGCGCAGGAACGCGGAGAGCGCGTCGAAGCAGCGGTAGTTCTCCATCAGCTGCCTGAAGCTCAGGTTGACCTTGAAGTGCTTCTTGATCTGGGTGGCCGCCTGCGTCAGCGTGAGCGAATCCAGGCCGAGCTCGCCGAAGGGCGCATGGCCTTCCGCCTGCGCCATGTCGATGCCGGAGATGTCCTCGAACAAGGCGCGCAGGCGCGCATCGACGGGAGGGGAGGACGCGGAGGAAGGGAGAGGCGAGGTCGCTGCAGCTGTCACGATCGGCTCCAAAGGTGTGGGTGTGGCGGAAGGGGCGGGCGAGACTGAAAGAGGTGCGGCGGGGATAGCGGCGGTCGCGGCGGCCCCGCCGGTTTCGGGAGCGGCGGCGATGTCGACCCAGAAGCGCTTGCGTTCGAACGGGCTGGTCGGCAGGCGCACGCGCTGGGCGCCGGTGCGGCTGGACAGGCGCGACAGCTCGACTTCCGCGCCGCAGGTCCACAGCCGGCCGACGGCCAGGCACAGCGTGCGTTGTTCGTCGGCGGGCTCGCCGTGCAGCAGCGGCACGGCAGCGCTCGCGCCGTGCTGGCGGACCAGCGTGGAGAGGGTGTTGCGCGGACCGGCTTCGATGAAGAGCGGCTGCGCGGCGTGTTCCATCGCGGCGCGCACGGCCGGCGAGAAGCGAACGGTGCCGCGCAGGTGCCGCGCCCAGTAGGCAAGGCTGGTGGCTTCTTGCACCTCCAGCAGCCGGCCGGTGAGGGTCGAGAAGATCGGCGTCTGTGGCGCATTCAACGCCACCTGGCCCACCAGCGCCTCGAAGGGCGCGACGGCGCCGTCCATCATGGCGGAGTGGAAAGCGTGCGATGTCTGCAGCGCGCGGCATGCGATGCCTTCGGCTTCCAGCGTGGCCTGCAATGCGGCGATGGCCTCGAAGGGGCCGGCGGCGACGCAGGCCGTGGGACCGTTCTCGGCGGCGAGCGAGAGCGAGGCGCCCAGCCTTTGCTCCAGCTCGGCCGCGCCGATGCGCACCGACAGCATCGCGCCCGCCGGCAGCGCCTGCATGAGCGCGCCGCGCCGGGCGACGAGCCGGGCCGCATCTTCGAGCCGCATGACGCCCGCAAGCACCGCGGCGACGAACTCGCCCACGCTGTGGCCCATCAGCGCATGGGGCCGCACGCCGGTGGCCAGCAGCCGACGCGCCAGGGCGTATTCGATGGTGAAGAGCGCGGGCTGGGTGACGGCGGTGGGCGACAGCGCCTTCGGGTCGTCCGAGAACATGCGCTCGCGCAGGTCGAAGCCGGTGGTGCCGGCCATGGCATCGATGCAATCGTCGAAGGCGGCGGCGAACACCGGGTCGGCCGCGTGCAGCACCCTGCCCATGCCGGCGTACTGCGCCCCCTGGCCCGGGAACATCAGCACCGGCTGCGGCGCGCGCGAGGCAAGCCGGCCGCTGGCGCGCCAGGGCGAATCGGCGGCACGCAGCGCCTCGATGGCCTGCACCGTGTCGGCCGCCACCACCACGCGGCGGAAGGCGTGGGCCTTGCGGCCGACCGCCAGCGTGTGGGCGACGTCGGCCAGCGGCTGTTCGGCATGCGCCTGCAAGTGCGCCGCGAGCTGCTCGGAGGCAACGGCCAGTGCTGCTTCCGAGCGTGCCGACAGCGGCAGCACCTGTTCGCCGGCGGCGATGGGCGACGCCGGCCGCGGCGGCGCTTCCTCGACGATGACGTGCGCATTGGTGCCGCCCACGCCGAAGGAGCTCACGCCCGCGCGGCGCGGCAGGTCGCCGCGCGGCCACGGCTGCAGGCTGGCGTTCACGTGGAAGGGCGTGCGCGCGAAGTCGATCGCCGGGTTGGGCGTCTCGAAGTGCACCGTCGGCGGGATCTGCCCGTGGTGCAGCGCCAGCGCCGTCTTGATGAGCCCCGCCGCGCCGGCGGCCGTGACCATGTGGCCCACGTTGCTCTTGAGCGAGCCCAGCGTGCAGTAGCCGAGCGCGTCGGTGTGCTCGGCGTAGGCCACGGCCAGCGCCTCGACCTCGATCGGGTCTCCCATCGGCGTGGCGGTGCCGTGCGCCTCCACGTAGGAAATGCTGCGCGCGTCGACCTCGGCCGCCGCCAGCGCGGCGCGGATCACCGCGGCCTGGCCGTCCACGCTGGGCGCGGTGAAGCTGGCCTTGGCGCCGCCGTCGTTGTTCACGCTGGCGCTGCGCAGCAAGGCGTAGATGGTGTCGCCGTCGGCCTGCGCGTCGGCCAGGCGCTTGAGCAGCACCACGGCCGCGCCGTCGCTGAAGACGGTGCCCTGGGCCTTCGCGTCGAAGCTGCGCGTGTGGCCGTCGGGCGAGAGCATCGAGCCCTCGTTGTAGAGGTAGCCGCTGCGCGGCGGGCAGGTGACCGATGCGCCGCCCGCCAGCGCCATGTAGCACTGGCCGGTGCGCAGCGCGTGGAAGGCGTGGGCCACGGCCACCAGCGAGGTCGAGCAGGCGGTGTGCACGCTGACGGCCGGGCCGGTGAGGTTGAGCCGGTTCGCCACCCGCGTGGTGATGTAGTCCTTCTCGTTGGCCAGCATCACCTGGAATTCGCCGACCGGTTCCACCAGGTCGGGCCGGGTGCTCACGTGGCGCTGGAAGTAGGTGGCGTTGTACATGCCGGCATACACGCCGACCGGGCCGGGCGCGGCGTCGGGCACGTAGCCGGCGCGCTCCAGGCATTCCCAGCAGATCTCGAGGAACACCCGCTGCTGCGGGTCCATGAGCTGCGCTTCCTTGGGGCCGATGCCGAAGAAGGCGGCGTCGAAGTTCTCGATGCCGTCGATCACGCCGCGTGCGCGAACATAGGACGGATCGCTGCGCAGCGCCTGGCTCACGCCGGCGTCGAGCGTGGCGTCGTCGAAGAAGGTGATGGTGTCGCGGCCGGCAACGAGGTTGTCCCAGAACTGCTCCACGTCGGCGGCACCGGGGAAGCGGCCGGCGGTGGCGATGAGCGCGACCGCGTCGGAAGCCGGCGCGGCGGCGCGCGGGGCGGACGGTTGCAATGCCGCCTGCACGGGTGCCTCCGCCGGAGGACGCAGCCGTGCGGCCATCGCCTTCGGCGTCGGGTCGCGGAAGAACAGGTTGGTCGACAGCGGCAGCGCGGTGTCGCGCTTCAGCTCGCCCAGCACCTGCAGCACCAGCAGCGAATCGCCGCCGAGGTCGAAGAAGTTGTCGTTGCGCCCGACCTTGTCGATGCGCAGCGCGCGCGCGAAGGCTTCGCACACCTGCTGCTCGACGGCGTCATGCGGCTCCTCGTAGGGCTGCGAAAGCTCGGGGCGGCCGGCGGCGGGCTCGGGCAGCGCGCGGCGGTCGAGCTTGCCGTTGGGCGTGACGGGCAGTTGATCGAGCCAGACCTGCGCCGAAGGCACCAGCGCCGCCGGCAGGCGGGCCGCGAGGTGCGTGCGCAGCGCCTGCCACGAAAGCTTCGGGCCCCGGGCCACGAGGTACGCCACCAGGCGCAGTTGGCCATCGGCATCGGGCCGGGCGACCACCGCGCAAGACTGCACCCCGGGGTGGGCGAGGACGGCGGCTTCGATCTCGCCGGTCTCGATGCGGTGGCCATGGATCTTGACCTGGCCGTCGCGGCGGCCGATGAATTCGATGGTGCCGTCGGGCAACCAGCGCGCGAGGTCGCCGGTGCGGTAGAGCCGGTCGGCCGGACCGCCGAAGGGATCGGGCACGAAGCGGTCGGCGCTGAGTTCGGGCTGGCGCAGGTAGCCGCGCGCCAGTCCGTGGCCGCCGATGCACAGCTCCCCGACCAGGCCGGAGGGCAGCAGCGCCATCGAGGGGCTCAGCACGCGCAGCACGGTGTCCTTGATCGGACGCCCGAGCGGCACGGAGCGGGTGTCGGCCGGCAGCGTGGGCGCGATGCGGTGCGTGGTCGCGAAGGTGGTGCACTCGGTCGGGCCGTAGCCGTTGCTCAGTGCCAGGCCGGGCAGGGCGGCGAGCGCCCGGCGCACATGGGGCACCGAGAGCGCCTCGCCGCCGGTGAACAGGTGGCGCAGGCCGGCGAGGTGGACCGGGTCGTCGTCGATGACAGCGTTGAACAGCGCGGCCGTGAGCCAGGCGGTATGCACGTCGTGGCGCGCGATGGTGCGGGCCAGGCCGGCACCGGTGGGCACGCGTTCGTCGTGCACCACGCAGCAGCCGCCGTTGAGCAGCGGGCCCCAGATTTCGAGCGTGGCCGCATCGAAACCCAACGGAGCTGCATGCAGCATGGCGCGGCCCGGCGCGAGCTCGACATAGTCCACGCCGACCACCAGCCGCAGGATCGAACGGTGGCAGATCTCGATGCCCTTGGGCGCACCGGTCGAGCCCGAGGTGTACATGACGTACGCGACCGATTCGCCGTCGATGGCCGGTTCATTCCATGAACTGCGTTCTTGGTTGTCCAAGGCATCGTCCAGCAGCAAAACGCGTTGTTCGGCCGGCACGAGATGGCGAAAGGCTTGCGCCGTGATCACGTGCCGGGCCTGCGCCTCGGCGAACATGTAGGCGATCCGCTCGGGCGGAAAGTCGGTCGGCACGGGAACATAGGCGCCGCCCGCCTTCAGGATGCCGATCAGCGCCACGACGGCGCCCAGCGAGCGGTCGAGCAGCAGGCCGACGCCGTCGCCGCTTCGCACGCCCAGCTGCTGCAGGTGGCGCGCGAGCTGGTCGGAGCGGCGGTCGAGTTCGGCGTAGCTCATCCGCACGTCGCCTTCGGCGACCGCGATGGTCTCGGGGGCGGCGGCGGCCTGGCGGCGGAACATGCCGGTGACGGTGAGCGTGCGGTCGAGCGCCGACGGTGGCGTGTTCCAGCGGACGAGCTGGTCGTGGCTGTCGGCGACGGGCAGGGTGCGGATGTCGTCCAGCGCGGCATCGGGGCGGGCCAGCAGGTCGGCGGCGGTGTCGGCGAGTGCGGCCAGCAGGCGCTCGGCGCAGGCCATGTCCATCAAGGCCGCCGCCACATCCATATGCAGGGAGCCGGAGGCTTCGTCGAGCCAGAGGCGCAGGCGGGCGTCGGGTTTGGCCGTGTCGGCGGCATCGCGCAGCCACAGCGAGACGGGCGGCTGCGCGCCGGTGGCCGCAGGGCTCGCCGCGCGACGGGCGGCATCGAGTTCCGCGATCCAGGTGCCCGCGGGGCAGATGGCGTCGAAGGCCACGGTCGTGGACGTGTGCAACGCCTTGGCGCCTGCCAGTTCATGCAGCACCGGCCAGAGCACACCGAGCCACCGCGACTGCAGCAGCAGCCACGCGCCGGCAAACAGGGTGTCGGGCAACTGGCCACCGGTTGCGGACGCCTGTGCCCGGCGTTGCAGGAAGTCGGGTGCGAGGGACAGGGAGACGGCGTGCCGCCCGCCCGGCGTTTCCGGGTTCGCCCGCGGCACGAACAGATCTTCCAGAAGCGTGTCTGGAGCGCTGTGCCGTGACGTCGAAACAGATTGAATTTCCATGTAATTACCCGAAAAGAAATACGATGGAACCAATTGAATAGGCCGAATGGCCAGTGACTCAATTGAGGCTTTGAATTTGCACCCTGTGTTTTTTCGTGTCTCGATCCTAGGGTGTTTCCCCAAGCCGATGTGGGTACTTTCGATCTACGTTACAGATTGACATAGTTATTTCTGAAACGTACTACCGCAACTGTCCAGTCCTGGGTAACTGATGCGCCGTTTAGGGCAAAAGCAGGTGATGGGACACCCCTCCGGGCGCCGGCAGGCGCGCTCCGAAGCGGGGTACTCATGGGGATGCCGAGAGGGAGAGGGCGCCGAATCGGCCGCAGCGGCGGGAGCGTCAGGGAGACCAGCGCAAGGCATTGCCCACAGAGGGAGAGATGCGGAAAACGCACCGCACGCACGCTCGCAAAATGAAACCCGGCCCTAAAAGCAGGCTGTTATTAATTGGTGGAGCGTGTAACCGAATAAAAAACCGCTGTACAGCACAGAAAAACGAACAAAACTCAATGGGGCATACGCACATGCGCGGAAGCAATATTTGAAAGCCTCCAATGCTCAACGACATCTTATTACCCGATGTAGTTCTCCAGCGCCGCGGTCTCTATTACGAGTCGGTTATTCCGAACAATTCGCCTGGATTGACCGCCAATGCCATTTATTTCGGCAATGAGGCTTGGGCCAGGGAATATCTGGACTTCTGCCATCGCGATGCGCATTTCAGGAGCCGGTGGCTCGCAGCGGGCGGCGACTGGACGGACAAGGTGGTCATCGACCTCGGTTGCGGCCCCGGCAATGTCTTTGCCACGCTCGGCGGCAAGCCCAGGATGCTGGTCGGCGTGGACGTGGCCGGCGGCTCGCTGGAAATGGCTTCGCGCCTGGGTTACACGGCGGTGCTGGCCGATGCGGCGCATACGCCGTTCCGTTCGCGCGTGGCGGACATCGTGGCCATCAATGCTTCGCTGCACCATTGCGACGACATGACGGCGGTATTGAGCGAAGGCGCGCGGCTGGTGAAACCCAATGGCCTGCTCATTACCGACCACGACCCGCAATTGACCGCATGGGATTACAAGGGCCTGGCGAAATGGATGTGGGACGCGCGCCTGTGGATCTACCGCGTGACGCGGCACGGGTTTCACAAGACAGGCAGCCAGCAGTCCTGCGGGCTGCAGACCGAACTGCACCACCGCCCAGGGGACGGCGTGACGCATGAACTGTTCAGGCGAACGCTGGAGCCGCTGGGGTTCGAGGTCCGCATTCATCCCCACAACCACCAGATCGGCGCCCGGGCCCTGGAAGGCGAGGTCGGCCCGGCGCAATGGAAATACCGCATGGGCAACCGGCTGTCGGGCCGCGACCCGCGCGCGCCTGACAGCGCGCTGTCCCTGATGTGCATCGCCAGGCGCACCATGAACTGACAGCGCGCAGCCGCCGCCGTCCAGCCCCGGGCGCGACGGGCCTTCAGCCACTGCTGGTAGGCTCGAACGTCTTCAGGAAAAAAGGAACGGCTAGTGGTTGTGACAGGCAGGAACTGGTGCGCGGTCATCGCGCTGATCGCGGCATTGACGCTGGCGGCGTGCTCCACGACGAAAGCCCCGGTGGCGGGCCCCGGCGAATATGTGGTCCAGCCCGGCGACACGCTCTACCGCATCGCCTCCAGGATCGGCCGCTCGCCCGGCGACATCGCCCGCTGGAGCAATCTCCAGGACCCCGACCGCCTCGAAGCAGGGCAGGTGCTGCGCGTGGCACCGCCGGGCGGTGCCTCGGCGCCGTCGCCGGATGCATCCGCGCCGCCGCCGCCGCCGAGGGCCGGCGGTGCCGACCGCCAGAGGCCGCCGCCGCGTCCCGCCGCGCGCGAGCCCGACCCCGTCGTTCCGCCAGCCGCCCGGCGCAGCGACTGGGGCTGGCCCGCGCAGGGCCAGGTCGTGGCGGGCTTCAACGGCTCCAGCAACAAGGGCATCGACATCGGCGGCAACACAGGCGACCCGGTGGTGTCCATCGGCAACGGCTCGGTGGCCGTCACAGAGACGCTGCGCGGCTACGGCAGCGTGCTCATGGTCGACCACGGCGGCTCCTACATGTCGGTCTACACCAATGTGCGTTCGGTGCTGGTGAAGCAGGGCCAGCGCGTGCAGCGGGGCCAGAAGATCGCCGAGATCGGCACCGCCGATGCCGGCCACCCCAAGCTGCACTTCGAGATCCGGTACCGCGGCAAGGCCGTCGACCCCCGGCAGTACCTGCCGGCGCGGTAGGCGGCCGGGGCATTTCGACCGAAAGTTATCCCACGGATTGGGGATGTTCCCGGTTCCCCGGAGGGCGCAGACTCGCGCCCTCATTCGTTTAGGGGGTACTACATGGAACTCACGTACTGGTTGCTCGTCGGCACGTTGCTGGCGCTGCTTCCCGCTGAATGGTTTTTGCTGGTTCCGTTCAGCCTCGGCTGGCAGCCCTTGCGCGAGCAGATCGCAGAGCAGGTCGCGCGTTCCGTGGCGCTGGCCGATGAATGCGCGGGGCCGTTCGACAGGCCCACCATCTCCTTCTGAAAGCGCGCGCCTTCGCCAGGAGGCCCCATCCCCCGTGTCGCCGTACATCGCGGGCATCTAAGATGCTCGCTGTTTTTGAGACGACCGGAAGACGCGAGAGGCAAAGGGAGGGCCACGCATGATTTCTTTGCTCCATACCGCGGACTGGCAGATCGGCCGCGTGTTCTCGCAGTTCGAGCCCGACGACGCCGCGGCGCTGTTCGAGGCCCGCTTCAAGGCGGTCGAGCGGCTGGCCGCCATTGCCAGCGAACGTGCGGTCGATGCGGTGCTGGTGGCGGGCGACGTGTTCGACCTGCAGACGGTTTCCGACAAGACCATCCGCCGCATGTTCAACGCGATGCAGGGCTTTGCGGGGCCGTGGCTGCTGATTCCCGGAAACCACGACTCCGCCCTCGGTGAATCGGTCTGGAGCCGCGCCGCCCGGCTCGGCGCGGTGCCGTCGAACGTGGTCTGCTGCCTGGAGCCGGTGCCGCGCACCGTGGCCGGCAAGTTCACGCTGCTGCCCGCGCCGCTCACGCAGCGCCATACCTATGGCGACCTGACCGACTGGTTCGCGTCGGCCTCGGTCGAAGAAGAAGGCCTGCCGCGCATCGGGCTGGCGCACGGCTGCGTGCAGGGCATTCTTTCGGAAGACATCGACTCGGCCAACCCCATCGCGGCGGACCGCGCGGCGCAGGCCCGGCTCGACTACCTCGCGCTGGGCGACTGGCACGGCACGCGCCAGACCGACGAACGGACCTGGTACGCGGGCACGCCCGAGACCGACCGCTTTCGCGCCAACGACTCCGGGCAGGCGCTGCTGGTGACCATCGCCGGCGCCGGCGCGTTGCCCGAGGTCGAGCCGGTGCGCACCGGCCAATATGCATGGCAGCAATGGGAGCCGCGCCTGTCCGTGGCTTCCGACATCGACGAGCTGGTGGAAAAGCTGAACCTCGTGGGCGCCAACGACGTGCTTCAGCTGCGCGCGCAAGGCAGCTGCGACCTCGGTGGCCACAACAGGCTCGGCGCCGCGCTCGACGCGGCCCGCGCCCGGGCCCGCGCGCTGGTGTGGGACGGCGAGGCGCTGCGCCTCGAACCGACAGAAGAAGACATCCAGGCCCTGCATGCCGACGGTTTCGTCGGCGAGGCCCTGCAAGACCTGCGCTCGCAGCAGGACGGCGCCGATGCCGAACTGGCTCGCGACGCGCTGCTGACGCTGGCACGCATCCTCGACGCGCAGGCACCGCGCGCGGGAGCCGCCGCATGAGCATGAAGCTGCAACGCCTTCGCATCGAGAACTTCAAGCTGTTTCGGGCGCCGCTGGAAATCGATGGCCTCACCGACGGGCTGAACCTGTTCGCGGCGCCCAACGAGTCGGGCAAGTCCACCGTCGCCGAAGCGATTCGCGCCGCGTTCTTCGAGCGGCACCGCTCCAGCGCGGTGGAGCATCTGCGGCCGTGGGGCGAAAGCTCGGCGACGCCCACGGTCGAACTCGATTTCGAGCTCGACGGCAAGCCCTGCCGCCTGACCAAGGCCTTTCTCGGCAAGAAGCGCTGCGAACTCAGCATCGACGGCAAGGCGATGGACGGCGCGGTGGCCGAAGACCATCTGGCGGCGCTGCTGGGGTTCAAGTTTCCGGGCAAGGGCGCGAGCACGCCGGAGCACATGGGCATTCCGGGGCTGCTGTGGATCCGGCAGGGCACCTCGCACGACATCTCGAGCGCGGTGGGCTTCGCGAGCGACCATCTGCGCAATGCGCTGGGCGAATCGCTGGGCGAGCTGGCGTCGAGCAATGGCGATGCGGTGCTGAAAGCGGTGGAAAGCGAGCGCAACGAGCTGCTCACGCCCGCCGCGGGCACGCCGCGTGGCGCGTATGCGGATGCGATCAGGCTCAGGGATGAGCTCGACGGCGAACTGAAGCGGCTGCGTGTCGACATCGAGGCCTACCAATCGGGCGTCGACCGCCTTTCAAGCCTGCGCCGCGACCACCAGCGCGACGAGGCAGCGCGCCCCTGGGCCGCGTTGCGCGAGCAACTCGCCGGTGCGCAGCAGCGCCTGGACGAGGCCAAGGGGCTGGCGGACCGCAAGGCCGCGCAGGACGCCGCGCTGCGCCAGGCCACGGTGCAGGTCAACGCATTGCGCACCCAGCTGCAGGCAATGGAGCGGGAAGAATCGACCGTCGTGCAGCGCGAAAAGAATCTGCTGACGGTGAGGGAAGGCCTCGCCAAGGCCCTGGAAGAACTGCAGGCCTGGGAGCCGCGCCACGCAGCGGCGGCGCAGGCCGATTCGGCTGCACGGGAAGCCCTGCGGCTCGCGCGCCAGGCGGCGGCACGCACCGCGCAGGAAAGAGCCGTCGAAGGCCTGGCAGAACAACTCGCGGCCCTCACCCAAAGCCACGCGAAGGCGAAGGGTGAGCAGGACAAGGTCACGCGGCTGCAAGCCGAAGCGCAGTCGCTCGCTGTGCCGGATGGCGAACTCAAGCGCCTGCAGCGCTGCGCGGACACGCTGCGCACAGCGCAGGCCAAGCTGGATACGGTAGCCACGGCACTGGAATTCGACCTGCTGCCCGGCGCAGATGTGCGCGTGGCGGGCGCGGCGGTGTCAGGGTCGACGCGCCAGACCGTCATCGCGCGCACCGGAATCGATATTGCGGGTGTCGGCCGCATCACGGTGCTGCCGGGCGGCGCCGACCTGGAAGGACTGGCCATCGAGCGCGATCGCGCGCGTGACGAACTGGCCGAGCGGCTGCAAGCCTTGCGCGCCGAAAGCGTGGCGGCCGTCGAAGAGCGTGAACGCCTGCAGGCATCGCGCAAGAGCGAAGCCGCGGCGGCGGTGGCTGTATTGGCTGCGTTGGCGCCCAAGGGCCTGAGCGCATTGGCCGCCGACATCGCATTGCGCGAAGCACGGCTCGTGGAAGCCCGGGAGGTGCTGCAGGCGATGCCGGCATCGACCGATGCGCCGGCCACCCCGATTGCACAGGCAGAGTCGGAGGAGGGCGCCGCCCGCGCCGCGCTGTCGGATGCATCCGCCGCGCTGAACGACGCCAAGGTCGCGGCCGGCAACGCGCGCGAGCAGGTGAACGCCGCCGAGGCCGAGCTTGCCGCCGTGAAGGCCACCCTGAGCGATCCGCAGCGCGCCGGCCGCAAGGCCGATGCCGGCGCGGCGCTGACCGACGCGCTGGCGCAGCATTCGGCCATCCAGGACAAGGTCGGAGAACTCGCGCAGCAACTGCAGACCGTCAACCTGCCCGTGCTGTCGCAGGACGTGGAGCGGCTGGAGCGCAGCGTGAAGCAGGCCGAGGCTGCGCACAGCCAGCGTGCGAACGACATCACCCGCCTCGAGGTGGAGCTTCAGGTGAAGGGCGCGGCGGGCCTGGAAGAAGCCGCGTCCGAGAAGCAGCGCGAACTCGACCACGCCACGCGCCGGTGCGCGGAATTCGAGCGCCGCTCGAAGGCGCTCGACCATCTGCTCAGGCTGCTGCGCGAAAAGCGATCGGCCCTGGCGCGCCGTCTTCGGGCGCCGCTGCAGAAGCACCTCGATCACTACCTGCAGATCCTGTTTCCGGGGGCGCAGGTGGAAGTCGGCGAAGACCTTTCGCCGGGCCGCATCACCCGCCAGGGCCTGCGCGGCGCACAGAGCGGCGAGTTCGAAGAGCTGAGCGTCGGCGCGCGCGAGCAGATGGGCGTGGTCGCCCGGCTGGCCTATGCCGACCTGCTGAAGGAAGCGCGCAAGCCGACCCTGCTGATCCTCGACGACGCGCTGGTCAACACCGACGAAGAGCGCCTGAAGCAGATGAAGCGCGTGCTGTACGACGCGGCAACGCGCCACCAGATACTGGTGTTCAGCTGCCACCCGGAGGCCTGGCGCGACCTTGGCGTGGTGGCGCGGAGCATTCCGTAGAGCGCCGCTTTTTCGCGCTCAGGCGATCAGCAGCCGCTCGCAGGCTTTGCGCAACGGCACCAGGGCGGGCAGCGTGCGCGCCTTGGCGTCGGTGACGATCGCGTCGATGTCTTCCGTGCTCGCATAGGTCACGCGGCTGGCCTGGCCGATCTTGGCGTGGTCGGCCAGCAGCACCAGTTGCTGGGCCTGTTCGGCCATGGCGCGGGCCACCGCCGCCTCGTGGTGCTCGAAGCTCATGGCGCCGTGCCTGGCGTGCAGTGCCACGGGCGACAGCATCGCCACGTCGGCGCGGTAGCGGCGGATGGCCTCCACCGTGATGTCGCCGCAGGTGGCCTGCGTCTTCACGTCGATCTCTCCGCCCAGCAGGATGGTCTTGTTGCCGGTCAGCCGGCCCTCGCTGGAGCCCTCGAGCTTGAGCGCGATGCTCAGCGAATTGGTGATGACCGTCATGCCGCTCAGCGCGGCAATTTCTTCCGCCAGGATCGACATGGTGCTGCCCGCGTCGAGGAACACCGTCTGCCCCGGTGCCAGCAGCGTGACCGCAGCCTTGGCGATGGCGCGCTTCTCGCGCTGCCGCGCCACCAGCCGCACGGCCAGGGGCGGCTCGGGCTCCACGCCGGTCGCAATGGCGCCACCGTGCACGCGCCGCAGTTCGCCCAGGCCCTCCAGCTCGAGCAGGTCACGGCGCACGGTCTCGCGAGACACCGCAAGATCCTGCACGATGCGGTCGACGCTGAGTCGGGAAAAAGTGGCCAGCAGGCTGCGGATGCGCAGGAATCGTTCTTCTTGAAGCATTGAAACGCCGTGGTGAAAAGAAGGAGCGGCGCCATTGTGCCTACCACCGGTGCACTGCCGACGGGAAGACAGGCGGCCCCGCGGTGCGAAGCCGCCGTCGGCATCAGAGGTCGGCCATGCCCATCGCGGGATCGCTCACCGAGTGCTTGCCGGTTTCCACGCGGCCCGCGAAGCGGCGGTAGTAGCTGGCATCGGCGTCGCACGTCACCGCGAAGTCATACCAGCAGCCGCTGCCCGACAGGTCCCAGTGCTGCTCGGCGACAGTGCCGCCATTCACCGTGACGGTCCACGGGCCGTCGTCGCGGTAGGCCTTGGCACGGATGGTGAACTTGCAGGCGTTCTTGCCTCCGTTGAGCATCTTCAGGTAGACGTTGCCGTTGGCGATGTCGTAGCACACGCGAACCTCGGGCATCGCCACGTCGCCCGCGCGCAGCGTGTTGAGGTTGCCCTTGAAGTGGCGGTGGTAGCCGTTGGGGCCGAGCACCCAGAGGTCGTAGAAGCCGCTGTTGTCGGCCACCGGGTTCCAGGTGTCGTCGAGGGTCTTGCCGGCTTCGACCATGTAGCGGCGCGGCAGCAACCCGAGGTTGAGCTTGTCGTACACATGGAACACGGCTGCCGCCTTGCCGGTGTTGGCGAACAGCAGCTGCAGCTTGCCGTTGACGACATCGCTGCGCGCGCTGGTGTGAAGCTCGTAGGGCAGGGCGCGCGAAGGGCGCGTGCCCGTCGCCTGGCGGGGCAGTTGCGGATCGAGCGGCACGGCGATCTGCGGCAAGGCCTGCTGGTCGGCACGCAGCTGGTTGGCCTGGTCCTTGGTCTTGCGTCCGGCCAGCACCGGCAACGCATCGTTGTTGGGCGAGACGAAGTTGAAGGCGCTGGTCAGATCGCCGGCGATCGCGCGGCGATACGGCGAAATGTTCATCTCCTTGACTCCGAAGCGCGCCTCGAGGAAGCGCAGCACCGACGTGTGGTCGAACACCTGCGAATTGACCCAGCCGCCGCGGCTCCATGGCGAGATGACATACATCGGCACGCGCGGTCCCGGACCGTAGACGCGGCCGTCAGACGGCACGGTGGTGCTGCCGACCAGCGGGTACGTATGGCGCTCGAAGGCCACGTCGGCATCGGACAGCGTGGTCTTTCCGGCGACGGCGCCCTTGGGGTTGGTGGGATCGATCAGCGAAGGTGCCGACGGCGAGGGCATGTGGTCGAAGTAGCCGTCGTTCTCGTCGAAGTTGACGATGAACACCGTCTTGCTCCAGACGTCGGGGTATGCGGTGAGCGCGTCCAGCACCTCCTGGATGTACCAGGCGCCCTGCACAGGGCTCGAAGGGCCGGGGTGTTCGGAGTACGTGGCAGGCGCCACGATCCACGACACCTGCCGCAGCTTGCCGTTGGCCACGTCCTGCTTGAAGGTGCCGAGGAAGCCGCCGTCCGGCATGGTGTTGGCTACGCCCTTGTAGAGCGGGTTGCCCGCGTCGTCGCTGGCGGGGTCGTAGGCAGGCACGGTCTGGCCGGCGGGCGGACTGGCGTCGCCGTCATAGCGCATGTCGTTCTTGCCGGAGAGCTTGTTGGCCACGCGGTACTGCTGGAAGCCGTGCAGCGGGTTGTCGGTGTAGTTGTCGGGCAGGTTCTGGTAGACGATCCAGCTGACCTTGGCTTCTTCCAGGCGCTCGGGATAGGTCTTCCAGTTGCAGCCGAACTTGGTGGAATCGACACTGGGATTGCTCGTCGGGTCCCAGGGCTCCCTGAGGTTCTCCCAGGTGTTGTCGATCGAGGCCGTGCCCGCAAGGCCGGTGCCGACCTGGCCGGAGGGGCCGTTGGTGCCGGTCCAATGGAAAAGACGGTTTGAGTTGGTGCCCGTGTGCATGCCGCAGTGATAGGCGTCGCAGATCGTGAAGGCGTTGGCCAGCGCGTACTGGAAAGGGAGCTCGGCTTCCATGAAGTAGCCCATCGACGCGGTGTTCTTGTAGCGCGGCCATTGGTACATGCGTCCGCCGTCCCAGGCGTTCTGCGCATCGCCCCAGCTGTGCGGCGTGCCGCTCACGCGCTGCGCGTTGCCCTTGCTCTGGTCGAGGTGGTAAGGCAGCACGGGCTTGCCGTTGGCATCGCTCTGCTGCCAGACGTTCATGCCCTTGGGCAGCGGAATGGTGAAGCGGTCGCCGAAACCGCGCACGCCCATCAGCGTGCCGAAGTAGTGGTCGAACGAGCGGTTCTCCTGCATCAGGATCACGACGTGCTCGACGTCCATGATCGTGCCGGTCTTGTTGTTGGCCGGAATGGCCAGCGCTCGGCGAATGCTGGGCGGAAAGGCGGTCAGCGCGACGGCTGCGAGGCCCGACGAGGCGGTGCCCTTGAGGAAGTTGCGGCGTGAATTCGTCATGTGTTGTTCTGTGGTTTGGTTGCGTTCAGGGCGCGCAGCGCATCTCGGGCTTGACGCTCGTGTCCGGCTGCGCAGCCGGCGGCGTGGGCGTCACGGCGATGGGCACGCCACTACCGCCGCCTCCGTTGTTGCCGCCACCGCAGGCGGAAAGCACGCAGGCCAGGGCCAGCGCCGGGATCAGCCGTGGGGCCAGTGAAAGAAGTTGCATGGGAATGCTCTCTTGTGTCGTGTGTGGAGTGAGTGAGGCGGGATGGGTCAGGGCGCCAGCGTCGACAGGGGACGGGCGGCCTGGTAGATGCTCTTGATCTCGTCCGCGGTGAGCGCGCGGTTCCAGATCGCGAAGTCGTTGAAGTCCATGGCGCCGCGCGGTGCGCTGGTGCCTGCGCGCTTGTAATAGAGGCCGGTGCCGTCCTCGTTCAGGCCAATGCCGTTCTTGAGGCCGCCGAGCTTGGCGACCAGCGCGGCCGAAAGCGCCACGCCGCCGGTCTGCACGCCCTTCGCGGGATCGATGGCGTAGCCCTTCATCGCGAGTCCCGACTTGTCGATGACCATCGCCACGTAGGCCCATTGGCCGGCGCTCAGGAAATGGGCGCCGCTGATTTCGCCGCGCGAACCCCCCAGGCCTGTGTTGAACCGCAACTCGCAGTTGCCGAACATGCCGATGGCGATGCCCTCGTTGCTGCCGCTGTCGTAGTTCTTGTTGGCGATGACCGATGCGCCGTAGCCCACCCCCTGGCTGCAGGTGGCGTCGGTGCGCATCCAGAAGCCGATGGTGAAAGCGGTGACCGCGGGATCCGTCGTCACGTCGTTGGTCTGCATCAGTCGATAGCCCGACATGCCGGCCGCATTCACGATGCGGTTGTCCACGCGCAGTGCCTTGGCCTTGAAGCTGGGCTTGAAGCCGTCGTCGTCCACCAGCGAACCCGCGGCGGCGTCCACGGCCCAGGGCGCGAGCGTCGATGCGCCGGTCTTGACGTCCAGTGCGGGCAGCGCGTCGAGCGGGTAGTAATTGACCAGGCCGTTGAGCAGCGACGGCGGCAGCGGCACAGGCTTGACGGCGGTGATGGCGAGCGAGGTGTCGCCCGCAACCACCGTGTAGAGATAGCTGAAGTTGCTGTCCTTCACGCCCTGGAGGGTGTCGGTGAACGTCGTGCTGGCCGCGGGCAGGGTGGCGACCGGCTTGCCGTCGCGCAGGATCTGCACCGGCACATTGGTGGTGCCGGCGAGCTTCCAGGAGAGCTCGACGCTGTCCCTGTCGGCACCGATGCCGGCGGAAAGCTCGCGGATGCTCGTGGCGCCTTGCAGCGCGATGCCGCTCCACGCGTAGTTCGCCGGTGCCGGCGTGACGCCCAGGTGGCGCAGCACGGTCGGTGCGATGTCGGTGGCGGCGGCCAGGCGCAGCAATGTGCCGTCGGTGGGCGCGGCCGCGTCGACCGCGGGCAACGCCGGGAGGGTCTTGTTGCTGGCAATGAACACGGTCTTGTCGGCGATGCCCTGCAGACCGGCGCTGGTGCCGAATGCATCGAGCCCGTGGCCCGTGGTGAGGATCACCAGCCAGTCTTCCTTGGAGTCGTTCGCGGTGCGTTGAGAGATGCGCGCGAGCAGCTTGCCGACGGCGGCGGAGGTGTCGGAGATGGCGCGTTGATAGTCCGCGCCCTTCAGGCCGCTGTTTGCAACCACGGCGGCCGGCGCGCCGTATTGCGCCACCAGCAGGTCGTAGCCGGCGTCGATGAGTTGAGAGGTGCGCTCCGTCACGCAGGCATCGGCGCCCGCGCAGTCGACAGCGGCGTCGATTGCGCCGGGCTCGTTGCCCAGCAGAGCAGGGTAGAGCGCATTCGCGGTGACCGCGCCGGTCTTGTAACCAGCCGAGGCATTCTGCTTGGCAATGGCGAAGATCGAAGGCGCGAGCTTGGCGTCGATGCGCTGGGCGCCGCCGTTGCCGCGCACGCCGTGGCGATTGGCCCAGGTGCCCGTCAGCAGCGTGGCCCACCCCTGGCTGTCAAAGGTGGGTTGCTCGCTGAGCGTGCCGACGATGCCGCCGGTCCATGCGGGAGCGATGCGAAGCGACTGCAGCGCGGGCGCCTTGCCCTGTGCGACTGCATCGCGCAGCGCCGCATGCGTAAGGCCGTCGATCTCCACCACCAGCGCCTTCGGGCCGCTCTTGCCCTGGTTGGCCGAGGGAGCCGATGTACCGCCGGATACCGGCGGAATGAATGCGCTCCCACTGCCTGCGCCGCCCCCGCCGCAGCCGGAAAGCAAAAAGACGGTGGCGGCCCCCAAAGCCGCAAGCCCGCTGCTTGCGGTCGTTCCTCTGATCATGTCGTTCCCTCAAAAAGTTGAAATTCGTCCGCGACCTGAAGTGCGTTTGCTCGTGCTTGGGCGTGAAATGGTGGTTTGCATAAATTGCCACAAACACAAGGAATGCCACCGATATTGCGATTGCCAAGTGACATCTCGTTGACAATGTTTGCGGGGCTAGTCGCCTGGCGTGCGCCACAGATGGCGGTGCCGCCGCGCGCTTTTTTTGCGCGCCGTCCTACGCATGGCAGAGGCGGCAGAAATTCAGATGGCACTTATGCAAGGCTTTCTGAATCGCGCGCTACAACTTCTTCAGCAACTGGCATATGCCCGTGTGTTGTGCGAGTTCCATCGCATTCAGGATCTGCGTTGTCAGGCGTCCGATATCTGCAGCCACGGGTTGGTGACGGCGCAGGAACGACTGGCGGCCTGCGAACAGCGCCTGGACGAGTTTCAGCAGACGCTCGACAACAAGGACAAGGTGGCCGCCATACGCCTGGCGCGCGCGCTGTACCTGCGCATGCTGCTCGGCAGCGCCAACAAGCGCCTGCAACCGTGGAGCGACGGGGAAGACATCACGAACATGCCGCTGTCGCACATGTTCGAATGGATCTCGCACGACTTCGAACGGCTTGAACTGGCCGCGCTGGAAGATGCAATGACGCCGGCGGAGATCGTGATGTATGCGCGCTCGATCGAAGGCGTGCACGGGTGAATGAGGCGCACGCTCGGCAAGCGTAGAAAAAAGGTTTCACCCTTCACCGGATTTTCGGTAGAGTCTTTCGATGCCCACCGTACTTTCTTTCCCCGCACAAGCGCGCGCGGAAGAACTCGCCTCGAGTCTGGAAGGCTGCAAGGTCCTCGAGGTTTCGTTTGCCAACGGTCCACCGATGCCGGCGATCAAGGGCGGCTGCTTTCAGTTCGCCACCGTGTTCAAGGCGTTCGGCGGTCAATGGAACCATGCGCGGAAAGTGCATGTTTTCTACGACTGGAGCGCGGTTGCCGCGTCGCTGGAGGCGGCGTCGCGCAGGCAGGTGGATGGCGCAAAAGGCTCAGAGCAGGACAAGCAATGGGATCGGGATTCGGGACTTCGGGTCAGGGCAGGCTGAACCTGCCACAAGCGGGAAACCGCTCGTCCATTTTATTTAACATAATGCACATTGTGTGTATGAACGATATCCCGACGTTCCAGCACAACAACCCACATGAACATGGGACTTTCGTCTCATGCGATCCACATGCATCCCACCTAGCATCGATCATCCCCCAGACCCTTGGAACTTTTTGATGCTCGACATTCCACAGACCGCGTTCGATGAAGTGGGCAAGAACCTGTCCCAGTACTACGAAAAAGAAATGGCGGCTGGCGCCCGTGTCCTGTTGGACCGCATGCGCACCAAGGACTGGGGCGTGGTGAGCGCGGCCTTCGCCCAGAAATCCGACATGGTCGAGCGCACCTGGGATTCGTTCCGCGCCAAGTCCAACGAGAGCTTCAGCGTCCCGTACAAGAAAAAGCTGACCGTGCTGCTCAGCGAGTACTGCGGCAACACCGCCGACGTGCAGCGGCTGGTGGTCAAGGGCGTGGCGGCCCTGGCCCGGGCCGGATTGGGCAAGATTCCGATTCCAGGCGCCTCGGTCCTCAAGACGCTGGTGACCAAGAGCGTCGGCGCTGGCGTCTCCGCGGTCAGCGGCGTCGAAGGCGGGATCGACGGCTATCTGCACGGCAAGAGCATCAGCGAAGCCGACACCGTGCTCACCAACCGCGGCAACCAGGAAACCGCCGCGCTCTTCCGCGACGACCGAGAGGCCATGGAGGCCGCCGAAGCTGCGATGAAGCAGTACAAGCACATCGCCAACCTGATCAACTCCATGCCGGACCAGATCACCGACCTCAACGACGCGGTGCTGTACCCAGGCGTTGCGGCCAAAGTGCGAATCTCCGCTTCGGACCTGCGCCAGCAGTTGATCAAGATCACCACCTTCGTGGAAGGCATGCAGATGCGCGCCGAGCGCGTCGCGGAGCTGATGCACAAGGACTCCGACCAGATCGCGGCGCGCATGGTCGACGTCGCCAGAGACGTGGTGCTGAACGCCTACCAGTCGGCCCGCGCCGATGGCAGACAGGCCTTGTCGGGCCTGGCCGCCAAGGGCAAGTCCTACGAGTACGTCGCCAGGCCTATGCTCAAGCCGTTGTCAGGGTCCGAAGGCGGCATGACCCAGCTTGCCAACCTGGTCGCCTATGCACTGGCACTCGGACAACACGACGCACTGGAGATCTCGCAGCCGACGCTGGTGAGTTCGTCGAACCCCGCCGTGCCGGTCGGCCGCCCGCGAAGCAACGCAGTGGTTTCGATCGGCGGATATCGCCCGCCGGTGCCGCCAAGGCCGGTGCCGCCTCCCCTGCCCCCGCGGCCGATCAGATAAGCCCTCAGGCGCTCACCACTTGCCGTCCTTCGGCACGGCCTTGGGTGCATTGGCTCGGGCGCTGGCTGCCGCGGTGATCATCGAAGCGGCCTCCGAGCGGCTCGCCTTGTTCGCGAAATCGACCGCCGTCATGCCCAACTGGTTCTTCATGGTGATGTCCGCGCCCTCGTCCAGCAGCAGCTTCACGGCATCGTTGGAGCCATACATGGCCGCCATCATCAGCGGCGTGGTGCCATTGGGCGACTGTGCGTCGATGAACGCGTAGTTCTCGAGCAGCAGCTTCATGATGGCAATCTGGCCGCTGCTGGCCGCGTAGTGCAGCGGCGTCCAGCCGGTCTTGTTGACGGCTGCGTCGCGCTTGAGCAGTTGCGCCACCACGTCCTGCTGGCCCTTGATCGCGGCCAGCATCAGCGGGGTTTCGTCCTTGGGGCTGGCGATGTCGACGTTGGTCTGCGGCGCGTCGATCAGCACCTTGATGACCTTCGGCGAAGGCTCGCGCAGAGCGATCAGCAGGCCCGTCTGGCCATGCTCGTCCAGCGTGTTGGGGTCGAAACCGCGCTGCAGCAGGTTGCGCACGCCGCTGGCGTTGTCGCCGCGCACGGCCCGGAAGAAATCTTCGAAGGAACCGGCATGCGCCGCAAAAGATGCAGCAATGACAATGAGATAAATCGATTTCTTGAAGTAGTTTTTCATGATTTGACTTCCCTGAACAATGTTTCGAAGTTGTCGCTCGTGGCCTTGGCGACGGCTTCCACCGGCAGCTTGCGCAGCTCGGCGATCTGCTGCGCCACGTAGGGCACGTACGACGGGTTGTTGGTCTTGCCCCGGTACGGCACCGGCGCCAGGTAGGGGCTGTCGGTCTCTATCAGCATGCGGTCGAGCGGCACGAAGGCAGCCACGTCGCGCAGGTCCTGCGCCTTCTTGAAGGTCAGGATGCCGGAAAACGAGATGTAGAAACCCAGGTCGAGCGCGGCGCGCGCCACTTCGGCGGTCTCGGTGAAGCAATGGAAAACGCCGCCGGCCGCCTTGCCGGCGCCATCCTCGCCCTCCTCCTTGAGGATCGCCAGCGTATCGGCGGAGGCTTCGCGGGTGTGGATCACCAGCGGCTTGCGCGTTTGCTGCGCGGCACGAATGTGCACACGAAAGCGGTCGCGCTGCCATTCCATGTCGGAAATGCTGCGGCCGCCCTTGCGCTCTTCCATCTGGTAGTAATCGAGGCCGGTTTCACCGATGGCCACCACGCGCGGGCGGGCCGACAGGCGCACCAGGTCTTCGACCGTGGGCTCGGCGATGTCCTCGTTGTCGGGGTGCACGCCCACGCTGGCCCAGAAGTTGTCGTAGCTGGCCGCCAGGGCCTGGACGTCGTCGAACTCCTCGAGCTTGGTGCAGATGCACAGGGCCCGGTCGACCTGCGCGGCGGCCATGGCTGCGCGGATCTGCGGCATCTGGTCCGCGAATTCGGGAAAGGTGAGGTGGCAGTGGGAGTCTGTGAACATCGGAAATAGGAAGGTGCGCGGCACCGGCCCGGGTTGTGGGAGACGGTGCCGTGTACGGAGTTCCGCGTCACGAGGACGGGGGAGAACTCAAATGGTCTGTGTCGGGCGGTCGGAGGCCATGGAGCCACCCAGCGCCGCTTCGATGCGTGCCTTGAGCTGGCGCGACTTCTCGTCGGAAGGAAAACGGATGCCCACGCCCGGAGCACGGTTGCCGGCGGCGCGCGGCGGCGTGATCCAGGCCACCTTGCCCGCGACGGGGTAGCGCTGCGGGTCTTCGGGCAGCGTCAGCAGCACGTAGACGTCGTCGCCCAGCCGGTATTCGCGCGAGGTCGGAATGAAGATGCCGCCCTCCGCGAACAGCGGTATGTAGGCCGCATACAGCGCGCCCTTCTCCTTGATGGCGAGCTGGATGACGCTCGGCCGGGCCGGTGATGGGGCTGCTGCGGGCGCAGCGGAGGCGGCGGGTTGGTTCATGTTCGACGAGCGGCAGAGTTTAGGGTCGTTCGCGCTTCGCTCACAAGCGCTTCGAGCATGAGGCCCGCGTTGAACGGATGTTCCGCGGTCCTTGCGGCACTGGCCAGGGACTTCGACCAGCGCGCCAGCGCCAGCCGCGAAGGCGCCGCCGGCAGGTCGGCCGCGTCGAAAAACCGGGGTTCGGCACCGTTGCCGACCGCCATCAGGTCGTGGCAGAGCTTCTGCAGCGCGCCCACGGCCTGGGCCGGCGCGTGGTCGGCCAGCGCGCCCACGTCGCCGCGCGTCATGGCCTTGGGCAGCAGCGACCAGGCCTTGGGCGACTGGCCGGAGCGGGCCAGCTTCAAGGCATCGCTGGGCCGGCCGCCGGCCGCGCGCAGCAACGCCGCGGCATCGGCAGCGGGCACGCCCTGCGCCGCCAGCCACGCTTCGGCCTCGGCGGTTTCCGGCCACGGCAGCGTGAAACCCAGGCAGCGGCTGCGGATGGTCGGCAGCAGCTGCCACGCGGCTTCGCTGGCGAGCACGAAGCGCACGTCGCCCACGGGCTCCTCGAGCGTCTTCAGCAGCGCGTTGGCGGTGATGGTGTTCATGCGCTCGGCCGGATACACCAGCACTACCTTGCCGCGGCCTCGCGCGCTGGTGCGCTGGGCAAAGCCGACCGCGTCGCGCATCGCCTCGACGCGGATCTCGCGGCTGGCCTTGCGCTTCTTGTCGTCGATGTCGGACTGGGCTTTTTCGTCGAGCGGCCAGCCGAGTTCCTGCATCGCGACCTCGGGCATCAGCACGCACAAATCGGCATGGGTGCGCACCTCGATGGCATGGCAGCTCGCGCAGTGGCCGCAGGCGGTGCCTTCGTCCGTCGGCTGCTCGCACAGCCAGGCGGAAGCCAGCGCCAGGGCCAGTTCGTACTGGCCGATGCCGGACGGGCCCTGCAGCAGCCACGCATGGCCGCGCTGGCGCAGCAACTCGGCCAGCGGCCGGCGCAGCCAGGGGGACAGTACCTGCGTGCTCATCGTGCGGTTCCGCCCAAGGGCAGCAACATGCCGCGAGCCAGCAGTGCGGTTTCGACCTGCTGCCAGACCTGGTCGCGCGCCTGGCTGGCGTCGATGCGCACGAAGCGCTTGGCATCGGCGGCGGCACGGTCCGCGTAGCCCTGCGCCACGCGGCGGAAGAATTCGACCGGCTGGGCTTCGAACTTGTCCGGCACGCGCGCCCCGGCCAGCCGCTGCGCGGCAATTTCGGGAGCCAGGTCGAACCACAGCGTGACCTTCGGCTGCAGCAGCGTGGACGCGGGCAGCGCCGCCCTCCCCGCCTGCACCCATTGTTCGAGCGTCGACAGCACGGCCGCGTCGAAGCCGCGGCCTGCGCCCTGGTAGGCGAAGGTGGCATCGGTGAAGCGGTCGCACAGCACCACGTCGCCGCGTGCCAGCGCCGGCTCGATGACCTGCGCGACATGGTCGCGGCGCGCCGCGAACACCAGCAGCGACTCGGTCAGCGGGTCCATCGGCTGCTCCAGGATCAGCCCGCGCAGCGTTTCCGCCAGCGGCGTGCCGCCGGGCTCGCGCGTGCGCACGACCGCGCAGCCCTGGGCCTTGAACAGCGCCTCCAGCGCGTCCAGGTGGCTCGACTTGCCCGCGCCGTCGATGCCTTCCAGCGTCAGAAACAGACCTTGGTCGCTCATTGGTTTGCCTTGGGTTTGGGGTCGCCGCCCCCGCGCTGGTAGCGATTGACCGCGCGGTTGTGGTCGTCGAGCGAGCTGCTGAACTGGCTGGTGCCGTCGCCGCGCGAGACGAAATACAGCGATTTGCTTTGCGCCGGCTGCACGGCAGCCAGCAGCGCGGCCTTGCCGGGCATCGAGATCGGCGTGGGCGGCAGGCCGCCGCGGGTGTATGTGTTCCAGGGCGTGTCGGTCTGCAGGTCTTTCTTGCGCAGGTTGCCGTCGAAGGAGGTACCCATGCCGTAGATGACGGTCGGATCGGTCTGCAGCGGCATGCCGATGCGCAGGCGGTTGGTGAAGACCGCCGCGATCTCGGCGCGATCGTTGGCCTTGCCTGTCTCCTTTTCGACAATGCTGGCCAGAATCAAAGCCTCGTCAGCCGACTTGAGCGGCAGGTCGGAGGCGCGGGCGGCCCAGGCGGCTTCCAGTTTCTTGTCCATGGCCCGCATCGCGCGCTGCAGCAGGGCGATGTCGGTCGAGCCCTTCGAGTAGGTGTAGGTGTCCGGAAAGAAGCGCCCCTCGGGGTGCAGGCCGGGCTTGCCGAGCCTGGCCATGAGCGCCTCGTCGGTCAGGCCGACGCTCTCGGGCTTCAATTGGTCGGCCTTGGCCAGGGCGGCACGCACCTGCCGGATGTTCCAGCCCTCGACCAGCACCAGGCTGCGCGTGGCTTCCTCGCCGCGCACCAGGATGTTGAGCAGCAGCTTGGGCGTGACGCCGCGCTCCAGTTCGTAGCTGCCGGCGCGCATCTGGCGGTCTTGTCCCGACACGCGGAACCAGAGGTAGAGCAGCTGCGGCTGCACGTCGACGCCGGTGTCGGCCACCGCCTGGGCGATGCCGCGCGGCGTGGTGCCGGGCTCGACCGACAGGTCGACACTGGGTGCGGGCAGCTTGAGCGGCTGGTGCACCCACCAGAGACCGGCCCCGCCGAGCGCGAGCACGGCCAGGGCGGCGAGCAGGAAGAGCGTGAGGAAGAAGCTGCGCACGGATCCGATATGGGGGAAGACGGAAGAAAGAAGAAAAAGAGGTGGTCCCGCGAGCCGCAGGGCGGGAACCCCTGCCGCTCCGAAGGAACAGGCCCGGCCATGATAATTCAGCGATGACCACTGTCGTTCTCAATGGCGTGACCGCCCTTTCCCCCGCCGGCCACCTCGGCGTGATTCGCGCCGAGGGCTCCGACGCCGCCAGCTTCCTGCACGGCCAGCTGACACAGGACTTCTCGCTGCTCGGCTCCGGCGACGCCCGGCTGGCCGCCCTGTGCACCGCCAAGGGCCGTGTGATCGCAAGTTTCATCGGCATCAAGCCGCAACCGGAGCTGATCCTGCTGGTGTGCAGCCGCGATATCCTGGCCGCCACCCTCAAGCGCCTGTCGATGTTCGTGCTGCGCGCCAAGGTCAAGCTGACCGACGCCACCGACCAGTTCGCGCTCTACGGCCTGGCCGGCACCACGCTGGCAGACAACGGCCTCGACGCCGCGCTGCCCCCCGGCAAGCGCATTGCCGTGGGCGACGATGTGAGCGTCGTCTCGCTCTATCCGGCCGATGGCGTGCCGCGCGCGCTGTGGATCGCCCCGGCCGGCCACCCTGCCCCGGTGGGCCCGGCGCTCGACGACAGCCTGTGGCAGTGGAGCGAGGTGCGCAGCGGCATCGTGACCCTGACCACCCCGGTCATCGATGCCTTCGTGCCGCAGATGATCAATTACGAGTCGGTCGGCGGCGTCAACTTCAAGAAGGGCTGCTACCCCGGCCAGGAAGTGGTGGCGCGCAGCCAGTTCCGCGGCACGCTCAAGCGGCGCACCTACCTCGTGCAGGCAGATGCGCCGGTGAGCGTCGGCCAGGAAGTGTTCGCGGCCAACGACGCCGAGCAGCCCGTGGGCACCGTGGCGCAGGCCGCGCCCGCGCCTGGCGGCGGCTGGGCGGCGCTGGTGTCGATGCAGATCGCCGCGCTGGAAGCCGGCGGCCTGCGTGCCGGCGCGGCCGACGGGCCCGCGCTCACGGTCGAGCCGCTGCCCTACCCCCTGCTCGAAGACATCTGATCTTTCGGACCCCCAACGCCCCGCGAAGGGGCGTTTGGCGCTGTCGAACAGGCAGCGCCATTTTTTTGCGCGTCGTCCAACCCCGTTGCCGAAGCTGCGCCGTAGAAGCCTGCACCGATCAACTCCCGGCAAGGAAGACACCATGCAGCGCAGACTTTTCTCCACCGCCCTGGCCCTGGGTGCCATGGCTGCTTTCGCGAGCGGCGCACACAGCCAGGAGCGGCCCCACATTCCGATCCCGCCCAGCCTCGTCGGCTCGCTGATGCAGGTCGGCGTGGTCGACCGCAGCACCGGCGCCGAGCTGACGGTCTACCGCCATCGCGGCGAGTACTGGGTGGCCGGCCGCCCCGGCGCGCGCTACGCCATCCGGGTGCGCAATGCGATGGGTGAACGCATCATGGCCGTGATGTCGGTCGACGGCGTGAACGTCGTCACCGGCGAGACCGCGAGCGTGGGTCAGAACGGCTATGTCTTCGGCCCGCGCGAGCGCAGCGACATCGCGGGCTGGCGCAAGAGCGACTCGCAGATCGCGGCGTTCCAGTTCGCCGCGGCCGGCAAGTCCTACGCCAGCCGCACCGGCCGCCCCGACGACGTGGGCGTGATCGGCGTCGCCCTGTTTCGCGAGCGCATGCCGGAGCCGCCGCCGCCGCCGCCGCCCGTCATGCCTTCCCCGCGCCGCGACGAATACGGGGAGCGCGAGCGGCGCAGCGATTCTTCCTTGGCCAAGGCCGCGCCGGCCCCGAGCGCGGACGTTGCGGCTTCAGCCGAGGCCCCGGCCGGCAGCATGGCCCGCCAGTCTGCGCCGAGCCCGAGCCTGGGCACCGCCCACGGCCGCCGCGAGACTTCCTACGTCGGCAAGACGACCTTCGAGCGCGCGCAGTCGTCGCCCGACGAGGTGATCCGCATCCGCTACGACAGCCGTGAAAACCTCATTGCCGCCGGCGTGATCCCGCAGCCGCGGCAGTGGCCGCGTCCGGCCGGGCCCTCGGCGTTCCCGGGGTCCGACAACGGCTACGTGCCCGACCCGCCGCCGCGCTACTGAAAGCAATGGGCCGCGCGCCACTCAACGCAGCGCGCGGCGCATCTCGATGTGCGGAATGCCGGCTTCCTCGAAGACCTCGCCGTGCGCCACATAGCCGAGCCGCGCATAGAAGCGCTCGGCGCTGCGTTGTGCATTCAGCGCCACCACGCGGTCGCCGCGTTCCCTGGCCGCTTCTTCGAGCACCTGCATCACGGCCGCGCCGTGTCCGCCGCTGCGCAGGTTGCGGTGGACCGCCATGCGGCCGATGTGCGAGACACCGTCTTCCGCGTGCAGCAGCCGGCCCGTGGCGATGACCTGCCCCAGCCGGTTGCGCGCCACCGCGTGAAGCACAGTCGCGTCGTGCTCGTCCCATTCCAGCGATTCGGGAATGTTCTGTTCCTCGACGAACACCGCGCGCCGCAGGGCACCGGCCGATTCGCCCAGCGTGGCCCAGTCGCCGGTTTCCACGGTGCGCATCGGCTCGCCTGCCTCGTAGCCGGTCAGCAGGCTGCGCAGCTTCTCGGGCACCGGCTTGGAGGTTTGCGTGGCCGGATCCGCGAACACATAGACCAGCTCGCAGCCGACCAGGAACTGGTCCTGCCGGAACAGCCCACCCTCGAACACCATCGACGAATTGCCGATGCGTGCGCAGCGCATGCCCACGTCGAGCATGTCGTCCATGCGCGCCGAGCCGCGAAAGTCGATCGTCGCCTTGCGCACGTAGAGGTCGCCGGCCAGCGAGTGCATGGACTCTTCGTAAGGCAGCGCCAGCGCGCGCCAGTAGTCGGAGATGGCCGTGTCGAAGTACATCAGGTAGTGCGCGTTGAACACGATCTTCTGCATGTCGACCTCGGCCCAGCGCACGCGCAGGCGGTGGAAGAAGCGGAAATTCTCGCGTCGTGTGGCTGTCTCGCTCATGGTTGCAGTGCTTCCTTGATGGCACGGGCCGCGTCGTCCTGCGCCTTCAGCGCCTCCGGGATCGCCCGGCCCATCTTGATGAATTCGTGGATCACGCCCCGGTAGATTTCGAGGTCGACCGGCACGCCCGCGGCACGCAGCTTGTCGGCATAGGCGATGCCTTCGTCCACCACAGCGTCGCATTCGGCGAGCCCGATCCATGCGGGCGCGACGCCATCGACGTCGTCGGCCAGCAGCGGCGCGAAGCGCCAGTCGTCGCGGTCGGCCGGCGTGCGGACGTACTGCGCGAAGAAGAAGTCGATCATCGCCTTGGTCAGCAGCGGGCCGTGCGCGTGGCGCTGGTGCGAGGCGGTGTCCTGGTGGGCCGTGGTGCCGGGGTAGATCAGCAGCTGCAGCGCCAGCGGCAGGCCGGCGTCGCGCGCCATGATGGCGCACACCGCGGCCAGCGTGCCGCCAGCGCTGTCGCCGGCCACGGCCATGCGCGACGGGTCGAGGCCCAGGCTCGCGCCCTGCGTGGCGATGAACTCGAAGGCGTCCCAGGCATCGTTCGACGCGGTCGGGAACTTGTGCGCGGGTGCGAGCCGGTAGTCGACCGACACCACCGCGCAGCCGCTCTTCAGGCTCAGCACGCGGCACAGCGTGTCGTGCGTGCGGATGTTGCCCACGGTGAAACCGCCGCCATGAAAGTACAGCAGCACCGGCAGCACCTCGGCCGACGGCGCATACAGCCGGGCTGGCACTGCATGGCCGTCGCGCGCCGCGATGCTGAAGTCTTCGATGCGCGCGATTTCGGGCTTGGGCACTTCGAGCACGCCGGCGCCTTTTTCGTACGAGGCCTTGGCTTGGTCTGGCGTGAGCTGGTCTAGCGTGGGGTGGCCGGCGCGCGCCATGCGCTCGACCACGCTGGCCATCTTGGCGGTGAGCGGGTGTTGCTGTTGCTGCTTTTGCGCCTGTGTCGTCGGGGTAATCGTCGTCATGTCTGTAGGAAAGCGGCCGTTGCGTGCGGTGTGCCGTGCGCGACAGCGGCAAGGGTTTCTTGCGTGGGCAAGACATGCCCCTGTTGGTAGATTTGCACAGTCCGCAATCGTACCGCCCTGCGCATCACCACCCCCATGGCACTCATTCAATACCTCACCCAGATCCAGTTCGAATTCGGCGCGATCAAGCTGCTGTCCAGCGAATGCGCGCGCATCGGCATCAACCGCCCGCTGATCGTGACCGACGCCGGCGTGCGCGCCGCGGGCGTGCTGCAGAAGGCGCTGGACGCCATCTCGGACCTGGAAGTGTCGGTGTTCGACCAGACGCCCTCCAACCCGACCGAGGCCGCCGTGCGCGCCGCCGTCGAGCTGTACCGCAGCGGCCGCTGCGACGGCCTGATCGCAGTGGGCGGCGGCTCGGCCATCGACTGCGCCAAGGGCGTGGCCATCGCGGCCACGCACGAAGGCCCGCTCAAGACCTACGCGACCATCGAGGGCGGCTCGCCGCGCATCACCGAGCGCGTGGTGCCGCTCATTGCCGTGCCCACCACCAGCGGCACGGGCAGCGAGGTCGCGCGCGGCGCCATCGTCATCGTCGACGACCACCGCAAGCTCGGCTTTCACAGCTGGTTCCTGATGCCCAAGGCCGCCATCTGCGACCCCGAACTCACGCTCGGCCTGCCGCCCAAGCTCACCGCCGCCACCGGCATGGACGCCATCGCGCATTGCATGGAGACCTTCATGTCGGCCGCCTTCAACCCGCCGGCCGACGGCATCGGCCTCGACGGGCTGGAGCGCGCCTGGGGCCACATCGAGCGCGCCACCAGGGACGGCAGCGACCGCGAGGCGCGGCTGAACCTCATGAGCGCGTCGATGCAGGGTGCGATGGCTTTCCAGAAAGGGCTGGGCTGCGTGCATTCGCTGAGCCACAGCCTGGGCGGCGTCGATCCGCGCCTGCATCACGGCACGCTCAACGCCCTCTTCCTGCCGGCGGTGATCCACTTCAACGCGGGCGCCGATTCGGTGCGCAAGGAACAGCGCCTGCAGCGCATGGCGCAGGCCATGCACCTCGATTCGGCCGGCGACCTGGGCGACGCCATCCGCGACATGAACGCGCGCCTGGGCCTCCCCAAGGGCCTGGCCGAGGTGGGCGTGACGCCCGCGATGTTCGAGCAGATCATCGACGGCGCCATGGCCGACCACTGCCACAAGACCAACCCGCGCCTGGCCACGCGAGACGACTACAAGGCGATGCTCGAAGCCTCGATGTAATGGCTTTTTCTACGCCTGTTTCAGAGGGAAACAGGCGCGCATCGGCGGCTTGTGCGTCATGCATGTGACATGAGGGATTCCTAGACTGGTCACAAAGGGTTTGCATTTGTGCACACCCGCAGAGTCAGGGAAGTTCCGAATGCCGCGTACCGTCCAAGTCCACACCGTGCTCGGCGCCGAGCAGCTCAAGTTCCGCGCAATGCGCGGGCAGGAGGGCCTCTCGCAACTCTTCGAGTTCGAGGTGGACATGGTCGGCACCAGCTTCAACATCGAGCTCAAGCAGCTGCTGGGCACCTCGCTCACGCTGGAGCTGGCCGACGACGGCGGCCCGCGTTTTCTCACCGGCACCGTGGTGCGCTTCGAGCTGGTGGGCCGCGCCAACGAAACCGGCCGCCACTACGTCTACCGTGCGCTGGTGCATCCGTGGCTCTGGTACCTCACGCGCACCACCGACAGCCGCATCTTCCAGAACAAGAGCGTGCCCGAGGTGCTCGACGAAGTGCTGGGCAAGTACGGCTTCGAGTTCGAAAAGCGCCTCACGGCCAGCTACCGCCCGTGGGAAAACTGCGTGCAGTACCAGGAGAGCGACTTCGCGTTCGTGAGCCGGCTCATGGAGCACGAAGGCATCGCCTACCACTTCGAGCACGGCAACGGCACCCACCTGCTGGTGCTGTGCGACGACGCCGGCGGCTACACGCCCCTGCCCGGCCACGCCACCATTCCCTACCGCCCGCGCGACCGCGTGCTCAACGCGATGGAGCCCTGCATCGACCAGTGGCGCGTGTCCGAGCAGATCACCTCGGGCCGCGTGATGCTCGACGACTTCGACTTCAGGAAGTCGCGCGCCTCGCTGCAGAGCGTGCAGCAGGACCCGAAGGGCCACGACCATTCGACCTACGAGGTGTACGAATGGCTCGGCGGCTACAGCGAACACGAGCAGGGCGACGCCTACGCCAGGGTCCGCCTGCAGGAACTGCAGTGCTCGCACGAACTGGCCAGGGGCCACACCAACGTCGTGGGCATGGCGCCCGGCTACCTGTTCCAGATGACGCACTGCCCGCGCGAGGCCGACAACCGCGAGTACCTCGTCACCGAGACCCGCTACGACCTGGCGGAGCCCGAGTATTCCAGCGGCGGCAGCAGCGAATCGGTCTGCGAGTTCGACTTCACCGTGCTGCCTTCGAGCGTGGCCTACCGCCCCGCGCGCAAGACACCGCGCCCGCGCACCAACGGCCCGCAGACCGCCACCGTGGTCGGCCCGGAAGAAATCTGGACCGACCGCTTCGGCCGCGTCAAGCTGCAATTCCGCTGGGACCGCTACGGCCAGTCCGACGAGAACAGCTCCTGCTGGGTGCGCGTGTCGAGCAGCTGGGCCGGCGCCAACTTCGGCACCATGCACATGCCGCGCGTGGGCCAGGAAGTGATCGTCGATTTCATCGGCGGCGAGCCCGACCGCCCCATCATCACAGGCCGCGTCTACAACAGCGACCAGATGCCGCCCTGGGAGCTGCCCGCCAACGCCACGGCCAGCGGCATCCTCACCCGCTCCAGCAGCGGCGGCGCGGCCAACCAGGCCAACATGCTGCGCTTCGAGGACCGCACGGGCGCAGAGCAGATCTGGCTGCATGCCGAGCGCAACCTCGACGTGGAAGTGGAGGCCGACGAGACCCACACCACCGACGGCACCCGCACCACGCTCATCAAGGGCCACGAGTCGGCCACCTACCAGGACGGCGAGACGCGCGACATCACCGCCGGCGCCAGGGAAACCATCACGGGCGGCGACACCCGCAGCGTGACCGGCGGCTTCACCGAGACCGTGACCGGCGGCGTGAACCAGACCATCTCGGGCGGCAAGACGCGCATGCTCAGCGGCGGCCTGCAGGACACCATCACGGGTGGCGTCAACTCCGCCATCACCGGCGGCTACCACGGCACCATCAACGGGCAGGAAGTGCGGTTCGTGAGCGCGGGCCGGCAGGACACCATCGACACATCGAACACGGTGCTGGTCAACGGCCCCTCGACCACCACCGTCACCGGCCCGACAGTGCACACCTCGCCGGACGTGACCTTCAACACCACCAACCACATCCACAACACGACGCAGCACGTCATCAACACCACCGTCTACAACACGACGTCGAACACGTACAACAACCTGGCGGTGAGCTACACCAACAACTCGGTCAGCTACACCAACAACTACGCCAAGAGCAGCGACTGGCGGCTGACGCGCTCCGGCGGCGCGGGTTTCCGCTTCGGCGCGGTGGGCATGTCGCTCGACTTCTGGGGCGTGCGCCAGCAGTTCTACGGCATCAACTCGCAGTACGCGGTGCTCAAGGTCGACTTCCTGACCTACAAGATCGCGAACAAGGGCATCGACATCACCAACCAGGCCATGGAAGTCGGCAGGACCGCGGTCCGCTTCTACATGGACGGCATGGCGGCCTATGCGCAGGCCATGCACCTCGTCATGTGACGCCCGGCATGGAGTGGGAGACGCTTCTCTGGGGATTCTTCGGTGTCGTGATGACCGTGGTGGTGCTCGGCGGCATCGGTGCCGTGGGCTACATGCGCAAGGAGAACGGCCGCTACACGGCCGAGGCCAGGCGCTGGGCAGTGCTCGGGCAGTCGGGCCAGCCGGTTGAAGCCGTGGTCCGCAATGTGCGCATGCACCCGAACAACATGACGCGCGGCGGCTCGCGCGGCCAGACGGTCTGTGCGCTGGTGCTCGACGTGGCCTACGCGGATGCCACTGGCACGGCGCGCACGGCCTCGATTCCCACCTTCGTCGAAGACGCGCTGGTGCCTCAGTTCCTCGCGCCCGGGCGCATCGTCCACTTGCGCTACGACCCGAGCGACCCGGCCTCGGTGGCCATCGACCGCACCCGCACGCCGCTGGAGCTGCCGCGTGCCGACTGAGCATTCCTTCTCCTGCCAATGAAAACCGTCAAGCCGCTACGGCTGAGCGTGATCACACGTCCGTTCCTGCGCCAGGCCGAGCAGCGCCTGGCCGTCACCACGCTGTGCATGGTCTCCATGAACGGCCAGCCGGTGCTCACGCCCGAGCCCGAGTTCTGGAAGACGCTGTCCGAAGAGCTGGGGCCGGCCACGGCCATCGACCTCGGCATCCCCAAGGTTCGCGCCGAGATCCTCGCGACCGGCTACGCCTACACCGCGCACCAGGAAGAGAAGACGCTCTGCGCCGCGCGGCTGCAGGTCGGCAATCTTGAAAAAGACCTCGCGGTTTTCGGCGACCGCTTCTGGATCGGCGCACGCCCCTCCCCGCCCCAGCCCTTCGAGGCCATGCGCATCGACTGGACGCGCGCCTACGGCGGCCCCGATTTCGCGGACAACCCGTTGGGCCGGGGCCATGGCATGGAGACCGTCAACGGCCATGAAGTGCAGCGCCTGCCGAACATCGAAGACCCGGCGCACCGCCTGCACCATCCCGGCGACCGGCCGGAGCCGGCGGGCTTCGGGCCGCTCGACATCGCATGGCCGCGCCGCCTGAGGCTCATCGGCAAGCAGTACGACGGTCACTGGCGCGAAAACCTGTTCCCGGGTTTCGCCGAGGACATGGACTGGCAGCTCTTCAACGCCGCGCCCGCCGACCAGCGCTTCGAGGACGCGGCCGAGATCTCGCCGGGCACGCCCTTTGCCGTCTGGAACATGCACCCCGGAACGCCAGTCCAGCAAGGACGGCTGCCGAACTGGCGCGCCCTGGCCGTCATCGCACGGCACCGCCTGCCCGGCCAGATAGAAGAAGTGCCGCAGCGCCTGACGACCGCATGGTTCTTTCCGCATCTGGAGCGCGTGGTGCTGGTATTCCATGGCGAAACGCGCATCGACGAAGACGACGCATCCGACATCTCGCACGTGATGCCCGCACTGGAAACCGTCGGCCAGCCGCGCGGCCTGGCCCACTACGCCACCGTGCTGCACCAGCGCTGCGATCCGGAAAAGGGCGCGCTCTACATGTTCCGCGACGACGACCTCGTGCCCGACGAAGCCATCGGCCCATGGCTCGACCAGCCCGGCACCGGCGACTCGGCACTGGTGCGCAACATGCGCGAGCGCGGCGCGCAGGCCCGCGAAGACCTGAAGCAGAAGGCGATGGCCGCCGGCCACAAGGCGCGGCACTTCAACGAACGCCGCCTGCCCGAGCCGTTCACGAAGATGCCGACGCTGCGCGAGCTGCCGGACTTCGTCGACCAGGCCGACCGCCATGCGCGCGCCCAGCGCGAACAGGGCGCCGTCGAGCGCGAGCGCCTGCAGCGCGAGGCCGATGCCAACGCCAAGGAATCGATGAAGGTCGGCTTCGACACCGGCAAGCTGGTGCGCGAGCACGACGCCACGCGCCCCAAGGGCCCGCCGCAGGTCGACAGCGCCGGACTGCTGCGCGGCTTCGAAGGCATTCCCGCCGCGACCGGCACCGCACCGCTGCCCGCGCAGCAGGTCGAGTCGATGCGCAAGCTGGCGCAGGACGCCGAGCGCGGCCTGCTCGCGCTGTACCGCGGCTCGGCGCAGCACCAGTCGCCCGTCGATGAACTGAGCAGCGAACGGCAGGCCGCGCTGCGCGAAAAGGTCTTGTCGATCCTCCGGGGCAGCCGCGATTTCACCGGCATGGACCTGACGGGCGCCGACCTCTCGGACATGGACCTGCAAGGTGCGTGCTTTCGCCGCGCGCTGCTCGAAGGCGCCGACCTGCGCCGCGCCCGCTGCGAAGGCACGGACTTCAGCGAAGCCGTGCTGGTGCGCGCGCGGCTCTCGACCGGCGATTTCAAGCGCGCCGTGTTCCGCGACACCAACCTCGCCGGCATCGATTGCGAGCAGGCCGGCTTCTCGCGGGCCCTCTTCGAAGGCACGACCTTCGAGAAGCTGAAGTTCGTGCGCTGCGACTTCTCGTCGGCCCGCATGCATCACCTGCACGTCATCGAATCGCAGTTGCTGCATTGCAACTTCGACGCGGTCGATGCCGCCAGCATCGGCTTCCTTTCCGACGTGGCCATCGAAGACTGCAGCTTCCGCGGCGCACGACTCATGAAGGCGGGCTTCCTGGGCTGCCGCGTTGCCGGGCTCGACTTCACCGGCGCCGAGCTCGAAGCCTGCGCCTGGACCCACATGAACTGCGACGACCGCATGGTCTTCGCGCGCGCCCTGCTGCGCACCACCTGCTTCGCGGGCAACAGCAGCCTGCGCGGTGCCAGCTTCGAAGAAGCCACGCTCGTGCAATGCAGCCTGCGCGAAATTCCGATGGAGGGCGCGCGCTTCGTGCGTGCGACCCTCGACACCTGCGACCTTTCCTCGTGCAACCTCACCGCCGCCGACCTGAGCGCGGCGCAGACGCCCGAGTGCCTTTTCATCCGCAGCAACCTGAGCCGGGCTTCGCTGCGCGCCGCCAACCTCATGAACGCCAATTTCAACAAAGCCCGGCTGCTGTCGGCCGACCTGCGCGAAGCCAACCTCTTTCGCACCGACATGTCGCAGATCGTGATCGACGACGTCACCGAGACGCGCGGCGCCTACATCGTGCACACCAAGACCGTGCCGGCCGCCCGGGCCGCCGCCGTCGAATGAGCCCGCAGGCGCTGGTTGCCAAAGTCCGCAGCGGCGAAGCATTGCAGGGAGAGGACTTCAGCGAAATGGCGCTCGACGGCCTCGACCTGTCCGGCGGATTGTTCAGCGAATGCCGCTTCACGCGCTCCAACATGGCGGGCGTTCAGCTGGCGGACTCCGTGTTCGAGCGCTGCGTGTTCGACGGCGCGGTGATGGACCGCGCGCAGCTGGGCAAGACCTCTTTCCTGCGCAGCAGTTTGCGCGACGCGCGCATGCATGCGGCCCGGTGGGAAGGCACTGTCGTTGCCGAGTCCGACCTGCATGGCATGCAGGCCGACGAGTCGGTGCTGCAGGAGGCCGCCTTCCACGACTGCGACTTCGGCGGCGCGCGCTTGTTGCGCGCATCGGTCGCCAGGACGATCTTCAACGACAGCCGCATCGGCAATGCCGACTTCGGCGAAGCGGCCTTCACGACCGGCGTGTTCTTCCGCTCCGACCTGAGGCAGGCAAGCTTTCGCGGCGCCAGCTTCGACAACGCGATCTTCACGGAGGCCGACTTGCGCGGCCAATCGTTCGCAGGCCAGTCGTTCGAGCGCTGCCAGTTCATCGACGCGCGGCTGTCGGACTGCGTGTTCGACGACGCCCGGCTCGTGCAGTGCAACTTCAAGGGCGCGGCGCTCGACGGTGCCCGCATGCGGCGCGTGCACGCACCGCAGTCGCTGTTTCCGCAGGCCGACATGCGCCGCGCGGATTGCCGCGCGGGCGTGTTCGACCAGTCGCTGTGGATCGATGCGCAGCTCACCGACGTCGACTTTTCCGACGCGCGGCTCGAGCAGTGCGTGTTCCACCGCGCACGCTGCGAGCGTGCGTCCTTTGCGCGCAGCCGGCTGGTGTACGCCGACTTTTCGTACGCGGACCTGCGTGCCGCCAATTTCGAGAAAGCCCTCTTCCAGCGCACCCAGATGCACCGCAGCCTGCAGACGGGCACGCGCTGGAGCGACCGCATCGGCGTGCTCGATGCCGACCCCGAGCTTTTCGAGGCCGAGCGCGTTGCGTTGCAGCGCCCGCACCGCGCCGTGCGCCTCGACCGCGACGCGCAAGGGCTGATGCGCGCGCAAGACCTCCCCTCCTCCCACCTGAAGGACTCCGCATGACGATGGCATCCAGGACAACTTCCGGCGCGCCCGTCGTGCCCGCGGACGCCGGCGACGAAAGCGAACTCGCGCCGCTGCTGCGCAAGGCGGCGGCCGCGAAACACCAACCTGGGCAGCAACCAGGAGGCATCGTCATGGCCACGGTCACCGCTGCAGAAGCCGAGGACGGCTTCTGCGAAGTCACGCCGATGGACGGCCTCCGCACGCTGCGCTGCCGCCGCGCCGCCAGTTGCCTGCTGCTGCCCGCGCCGGGCGACACGGTGATGGTCGCCGGCCCTCACGACGAAGCGCTCTACCTCATCGCCGTCGTCGCGCAGGCCGACAGCAGCCAGGCGACGCTCGCGGTGGACGGCGACCTGCGCCTGCAGTCGCGCCGGGGCGGCATCGCCATACGGGGCGCGGGCGCGATCGAGCTGCAATCGGACACCGCCGTCGCCACCCGCTCGCCGCAATGGACGCTCGCTGCCGAGCGCGCCCAGTGCACCGTGTCCGAGCTGGACTACCAGGGCGCCGAAGTGCGCTTCAGCGTGCTGGTGTCTCGCTTCGTCGGCCGGGCTTGCGAGGTGGTGCTCGACAGGCTGCACCTGCTCACGCGCTCCAGCTTTCGCATCACCGAGGAAGTCGAGCAGGTGCGCGCGGGGCAGATCGACATGCAGGCCTCGCGCACGCTGCGCCTGCATGCGAAGAACACGCTGGTCACCAGCAAGGAGCTGGTGAAGGTAGACGCCGAGCAGATCCACATGGGCTGAACCACCCACAACCGATTGAAGGAGCTTCACGCATGTTCGCCAACGCACAGATGATGGGCATGGACCTGGCCTTTCCCGATGTCTGCAAGACGCCGCCGGCCGTTCCCATTCCCTACCCCAACTTCGCGCTCGGGCCCACGGCCATTCCCAACGCCTGGAACATCCTCTACGGCGGCACGCCCGCGCACAACCTGGCGACGACCACGCCCATCACCAACGGCGACAACGCGGGCGTGCTGATGGGCGTGGTGTCGCAAACGGTGATGGGGCCGTCGCGCCACATCACCGGCGCTTTCACCGTTCTGCTGAAGGGCTCGCCCTGCACACGCATGACCAGCCTCACGGTGCAGAACCGCAGCAACATCGTCGGCATGCGCATCGTGCCGAGCCAGTTCAAGGTGCTGGTGCTCGCACCCTGAATGCACATTCGGTTGCCTTTGTAAGCAAAAATAATTCACTTTTGGCATGTGTATTGCTGCATTGCAGCAAAGCAGATGGCATGCCCCAATGATGTGCCACGACAGAGGAGACGCTGGTCCTGAGAAGTCACCACGTCATCGATTGCGAGGCACGAATGAATGCAAGCACTGTCCAGGAATCGCACCTCATTGCGAACGCGGAAGCATCTGCATGGCATGAACGCCTGAGACGATGGCGCGGCGGCACCACGGAGTCGCTGGTGCCGCGCATCGCGGGTTATGCGTTGCTTGCTTTCGTGCTGTGGCTCGTCGTCACCACGCTGATCCAGCCGCTGGTTTCCAGGCAGGCCACGCGCTCCGTGCTGCAGGCCCCGGTGACGCTTGTCACCTCGCCCATCAGCGGCGTGGTCACGCACATGACGCTGCGCGCGCTCGACAAGGTCGAGGCCGGCGCGGTGGTTGCCACGGTGCAGAACCCGACCATCAACCGCGACATCCTCACCACGCTCACCACGCAGCGTCTAGCGCTGCAAAGCCAGGTGGCGCAGCTGACGAACCAGCTCAATGCATCGAGCGAAGAACTGCAGTTCGTCGAGCAGCAGGTCAAGCTGTACCGCACGGCCTCGATGGCGCAGACACGCGATGCGTGGCAGATCGCGCAACGCCAGCGCGAAGTGGCGCAGAGCAGCGTGGCCGAGCAGGAGCAGAAGGTGCGCCGCACCGCCGCCATGCTCGACGAAGGCGCCGTGAGCCCGCAGGCCATGGACGCCGCGCAGGCGCAGCTGAGCATCTCGCGCGCCAACGCCGCCGTTGCCGAGCAGGCCTATTCGGGACTCGGCCAGAGCATGGCGAGTGCGAGCCGCGGCGTGTTCGTGGGCGGCGGTGGCGCCAGCGTCTATCAGACACTCGCGAGCCGGCGCGAAACGCTGAGCGGCGCCATCGAGCGCGCGCAGCACGACAGCGAAGCCTTGCGCCAGCAGCTGCGCGAGGTGACCGCGCTGGAAGCCGAGGAGCGCAGCCGCATCGACCGCATGGCCGCCTTCGAGGTGCGTGCGATGCAGCTGGGCCAGGTGAACTCGGTGCTGATGCCGCAGGGCAGTTTCGTGCCGCAGGGTGCCACCTTGGTGCGAATGACCGACTGCAGCCGCATCGAAGTGGTCGCGGTCTTTGCCCCGCGGGTGGCCAGGAAGCTCAACATGGGCTCGACCATTGCCGTGAAAACCGATGACGGCGGCGCGGAAGTGTCAGCACGCGTTACGCAGTTGCTGCCGGTTGCTCCAGACGATTTCCAGAGCCGCTACGCGGTGCCCTTCCCGTATGCGGAACAAGGCTCGGTCTACGCGGTGGCGCGTGTCGAATCGGACAACCCGGCGTGGATGGCGCAGCGCGGGCTGTGCGCGCCCGGCAAGGTGGTATCGGCGAGGCTGGCTTCCTAGCACGCGGCATGAATCCTCGAAGCCGATGGAGGCAGACGATGGATCACGCGAACCTTGCTCGACGATGCGCGCTGGCGATGGCAACGGCGCTGTGTCTTCATGCACCGCAAGCACCTGCAGCCGAAAGCCCCGCGCAGCAGATGCTCGCGCGCCAAAGCTGCGATGGCCTGCGCCGCGCCGTCGCGTTCAGCAGCCGGGGGGATTCTTCGGCCCCGCTCTTCCTGCCGAGCTACCGCACCGAGGCGCAGATCGACGGCGTGCCCGAACTCGCGCCAAGCCTCGCGAACGTGGCCTTCGTGTACGACAACGCGCTGGCCGGCATCGCGCTGCTCGCATGCGGTGACACGGCATCCGCAAGGCGCATTGCCGACGCGATGGTGCTGGCCGTGGCGCATGACCCGCACTACCCGGACGGCCGCATCCGCAACGCCTACCGCGCGGGCCTGCTGGCCGATGCGAAACCGGTGCTCTCCGGCTATTGGGACGCGGACAGGAACCAGTGGATCGCCGACGCCTACCAGGTCAGCACCGCGACCGGCAACGTGGCGTGGGCCGCGCTGCTGCTGCTGAACGTCGACCAGGCGGCGCCCTCCCCGCGCTATGCCGATGCCATCGCCAGGCTGCTGGCATGGATCGAGCAACGCACGCGCTCGAGCGTCGCGCCCGACGGCTACATCGGCGGCTGGTATGGCTGGGACGACCGGCAGGCCGCGCAGACCTGGAAATCGACCGAGCACAACATCGACATCGCCATGGCCGCCGCATGGGCCGCCCGCTCCGGTGCACATCCGGAGCAGAAGCGCCAGGCCGCCACCGCGCTGGCCTTCGTCGAACGCATGTGGAACAAGGCCGAGCAGCGCTTCCACATCGGCACGCAGGCCGACGGCGCCACCGTTTCCACCACGGCCTCGGGCCTCGACGCGCAGCTGTGGCCGCTGCTGGCCGCGCCGCCGGGCCGCTGCGCATGGCAGGCCGGCCTCGCATGGGTCGATGCGAACCATCGCGTCGGCGCCGGCTACGGCTTCCCGCGCCAGCCCGACGGCATCTGGACCGAGGGCAGCGCGCAGGCCGCCGCCACGCTGGTGGCCGTCAAGGGCGCGGCGCCCGAGGCGCTGTGGCAACTGCTGGCCTCGCAGCGCGCGCCCAACGGCCTGTACTACGCCACGCCCAGCCCGCGCATATCGACCGGACTGGCCATAGGGCCGGACTCCAAGGGCCCCGACTTCTTCTACTACCGCTGGCCCCACCTGGGCGCCACGGCCTGGATCGCACTGGCCGCCAAGGGCTGGAACCCGTTCACCGGAACAACCACCGTCGCAGGAGCAAAGCCATGTTCGAACTGATCGATACGCCCGAATTCAGGGTCAATCTGATGGTCGTGGGCCTGGCCCTGATCATGGTCTTCCATGCGCGCGCCGACCGTGCGTCGCACCGCGTGCTGTTCGGCTTTCTCACCGCGCTGGTGCTGGTGCGCTACGTGGCGTGGCGGCTGGCCGAAACGCTGCCGCCGGCGGACCTGGGCTTCGGCACGCTGATGGGCTGGGTGTTCCTGGTGTTCGAGATGGTGTCGATCGTCTACACCCTGCTGTCGATACAGATGCTCTCGCGCCGCCGCGACAACCACGCCCAGGCGGACGCGGGCGAGGCCATGCTGCGCAAGCGCGGCGCCGGCGTGCCCGCCGTCGACGTCTTCATCTGCACGTACAACGAAGAGATCGGCGTGCTCGAGAAGACCATCCTCGCCGCGCAGGCCATCGAGTATCCGCATGTGAATGTCTGGGTGCTGGACGACACGCGGCGCGACTGGCTGAGCGACTACTGCGCGCGAAAAGGCGTGTACTACGCGCGCAGGCCGGACAACGCGCACGCCAAGGCGGGCAACCTCAACAACGGCCTGCGGCAATCGGCCGGTCTCACCAACGCGCCCTACATCCTGGTGCTTGACGCCGACTTCGCGCCGCATCGCAACATCGTCTACCGCGTGCTCGGCCTGTTCGACGACCCGAAGTCGAAGGTGGGCCTGGTGCAGACGCCGCAGTTCTATTACAACGCCGACCCGATACAGCACAACCTGCGCGCCACCGACAGCTGGGTCGACGAGCAGCGCGTGTTCTTCGACGTGCTGCAGCCGGCCAAGGACGCGGCCGACGTGGCGTTCTGCGTGGGCACTTCTTTCATCGTGCGGCGCGACGCCATCACCGCTGCCGGCGGCTTTCCCACCGGCAGCGTGTGCGAAGACATCTACACCACCTACACGCTGATGCGCTCCGGCTGGGTCACGCGCTGGCTCAACGAGCGGCTGTCGAACGGGCTTTCGGCCGACAGCATCATCGATTACATCAACCAGCGCAGCCGCTGGTGCCTGGGCACGATCCAGGTGGCGCTGCTGCGCGACGGCCCGCTGCGCGGCAAGGGCTACAGCTTCACGGCGCGCCTGCACTACGTGCACGGCCTGCTGCACTGGCTCACCAAGCCGTTCATCCTGCTGATCCTGGCGGCGCCCGCGCTCTACTGGTACACGGGCGCCTCGGCTTTCCATGCCACGCCCCGGGCGTTTGCCATGTACGGCCTGCCGCCGCTCGTCATGTTCTGGGGCTACACCTACTGGATCAGCCAGCGCCGCTGCCTGCCGGTGTTCACCGAGGTGACGCAGATCGTGGCCGCGATGGCCGTCACGCGCACCATCGTCTCGGCGCTGATAAGGCCCTTTGGCCGACCATTCAAGGTCACGGCCAAGGGGCAGGACCGCAGCAGGACGGTGGTGCACTGGAACCTGGTCGCGGTGTTCGGCGCGTTGATCGCCGCGATGGAGATGGGCGCGCTGGGCGCCATCGGCAGCGCCATGACCACCGGCGACGTGCTCAACGTGGTGTGGACCTTCATCGCCACCGTGTACTGCCTGGCCGCGTTGATCGCCTGCATCGACCGCCCGCGCCCCGAGCATGACGAGCGCTTTCCGTACGACGCCGCGACCACCGTGCGCAGCGCCGCCGGCGTGGGTGCGGCACGCTTCGCCGAGATCGCGGGCGACGGCGCGCGGCTGCTCAACAGCACCGCGCTGGGCCGCATCGGCATCGGGCAACCGCTGGACATCCACGTCGATCATGTGGGCTGGGTTTCGGCCACGGTGACGGGCCGCTCCGGCGCCGGCACCGAACTGGCCTTCGTGCACGACGACGCGGTGCACGACAGGCTGGTGCGCCACGTCTTCAGCCTGCCGCCCAGCCATGTCGCCACGCAGGTGAAGCCTGCGCGTGCCGTGCTGGCCTTCATGGACAGCGCCGGCTGGCGCTGGCCCCGCGTGCCGAGGATGCCGCGCATGTTCGCGAGCACCGCGCCGATGCTGGCGGTGCTGCTGGTCGCCGTGCTGGTGCTCTCCGGCTGCAACCTCACGCCGCCGCTGAAGCCGGCCGATGTCGAGGTGCCCGCGCAATGGGCCGATGGCAAGGCCGGCACCGACGTCGCCCCCATGGCATGGCAGGCCTTCGTGCGCGACGACGAGCTGCGCGGCCTGATCGGTACCGCGCTGTCGCGCAACCGCGATCTGCGCGTGTATGCCGCCAAGGCCCGGGAAGCCCGCGCCGTGTACGCCGGCACGCGCTCCAGCCTGTTCCCGGAGATCGGCCTGGTGGGCTCGGCCGGGCGCGGCAACCAGGTCACGTCGCTCAGCTCGACCGGCGTCGTCACCAACAGCCAGGCGGTGGGCCGCGTGGGCAACACCTATGCCGTGCAGGCCGGCATCATGGCCTATGAACTCGACTTCTTCGGCCGCGTCGATGCGGGCGTGGAGCAGGCGGGCTCGCAGGCCACGGCCAGCGAGCGCGACTTCGCCGCTGCGCGCATGAACCTGGTGGGCGAGGTGTCGAACGCCTACCTCACGCTGCGCGCCGACCGCGCACTGCTGTCGCTGGCCGATTCGGACCTGGCCATCCAGACCGACAGCACGGACGTGATGCAGCGTGCCCGCAAAGCGGGCGGCACGTCGGACCTCGACCTGCTGCGCTCGCAGTCGCTGGTGCAGCGCGCGGCCGTTCAGCGCGAGGAGTTCCGCATGCGCGTGGGGCAGGACCTGCAATGGCTCACGGTGCTGGTCGGCCAGCCGGTGTCGGCCACCACAGGCGCGCAGCGCCCGTGGCCGGAGCGCTCGGTGGCCGAGGTGCCTGTGGGCCTGCCCGCGAGCCTGCTGCAGCGCCGGCCCGACCTGCTGGCGGCGTATGCGCGCGTGGAGGCCGCGAACTCGGGCATTGGCGCGGCCAAAGCGGCGTTCTATCCGAGCTTTTCATTGACCGCCGTGGGCGGCGGCCTAAGCGGCGAGTTCTCGAGCCTGCTGAACTCGGGCAACCGCAGCTGGGCCACGGTGCTCGGCGTGTCGCTGCCCATCTTCGACTGGGGCCGCCGCTCGGCCAACCTGAGCGCGAACGAAGAGCGACTGGCCGCCGCAATGGCGAGTTATGAATACTCGGTGCAGCAGGCGTTGCGCGAAACCGCCAATGCGCTGATTGCCGACAGCCACCTGCGCCCGCAGCTCGAAGCCCAGCAGGCGCGCGTGCAGTCGCTGCAGCGGGTGGCTGCGATCTCGCGCACGCGCTTTCGCAACGGGCTGGAAGACTACTTCGCCGGTGCCGATGCGCAGCGCGAGCTGTATATCGAGCAGCGGCAGTGGATCGAGCTGCAGCTCAAGCAGGCCGTGAACACCGTGAGCCTCTACAAGGCGCTGGGCGGCGGCTGGGAAGATGCGCCGGCGCCCGTGGCTAGCGCCGCAACCGCGCCGCGGTAGTCGTCAGGCCGCCGGGGGTTCGGTGAACCACGCCTCGGCCCAGCCCTGCCGCTTCACGGGATTGAACTCGCTGAAAGTGAAGCTCGCGAGTTTCTCGGTGTGGAACGGGTCTTGCGCGAAGAACTCCTGGAGCGCGGCGAGCGATTCCGCGCGGGCCAGCATGAACCCGCCGGTCGCCGGCACCTTCGGGCCGGAGCAAAGCAGCAGCCCGGCGTCGTAGCCCAGTTGCAGATAGGCGCGGTGCGGCGCCACGGATTGCTGGACTCTTTCGAGCGGAACGAGGTAGTTGATTTCGACGATGAAGTGCTTCATGAGGGGGCATGCGGGTCTGAGTACCGAGAGGCGTAGCAGCGACCGTGCCTGTTATGTTCGGCGCGAAGGACCTCACCATGGAATGGCACCAAAAAAACTTCGACGCATTGAGTACGCGTGACCTGTACCTGATCCTGTCGGCGCGCAGCGAGGTGTTCGTTGCGGAGCAGCGCTGCATCTACCTCGACCCGGACGGCAAGGACATGCAGGCCCATCACCTCTACGCGCTCGACGGCGGGCAGCTTGCGGCCTATCTGCGCCTGCTGCCGCCGGGTGTGTCGTACCGGGAAGCATCGATCGGGCGCGTGCTGACGGGTGCGGCGCATCGCGGACAGGGTCTGGGCCAGGAACTGCTGGCACGCGGCCTTGCCTGCGCCGGGGCGCTGTGGCCCGGCGCCGCGCTGCGCATCGGCGCGCAGCTCTATCTTCGGAAGTTCTACGCGTCGTTCGGGTTCGTCGAGGTCGGCGAGCCCTATGACGAAGACGGCATCCCGCACATCGAGATGCTGCTGTCGCGCCCTACTCCGCCTTCACCCCTGCCGTTCGAATGACCTTGCCCCACTTGGTGGTCTCCGACGCGATGAACGCATCGAACTCCTCGGGCGTGCCGCCGGCCGGAATGGTGCCCATCGCGTCGAGCCTGGCCCGCGTGTCGTCGCTGCGGATGATGCGCGCCACTTCGTCCGACATGCGCCTGACGATGTCGCGCGGCGTGGCGGCCGGCGCCAGCATGCCCGCCCAGGTGCTGCCGGTGAATCCCGCGAAGCCCTGCTCGATGAAGGTCGGCACCTCGGGAGCGGCCGCCAGCCGCTTGTCGCCCGCCACGCCGATCAGCCGGACCTTGCCGGCTTTCGCCTGGTTGATGAGGCCCGTGGGCGCATCGAAGAAAAGCTGTATCTGCCCGCCCATGAGGTCGGTCAGCGCCGGCACCGCGCCGCGGTACGGGATGTGGATCATGTAGGTCTGCGTCAGCGACTTCCACAGCTCGGTGGTGAGGTGCGCGGCCGAGCCGTTGCCTGAAGAGCCGAAGCTCACCTTGCCCGGGTTCGCGCGGGCGTAGTCAATCAGCTCGCGCGCCGTCTTGAACGGCGAGTCGATGTTGACCGCCGCCAGCAGCGGCGAAACGCCCATCAGCGACACGCCCGCCAGGTCTTTTCGCGGGTCGTAGGGCAGCTTCGGGTACAGCGTGGTGTTGGCCGCATAGGCCGCGATGACTACACCGAAGGTGCTGCCGTCGGGCGGCGCCTTGGCGATGGCGTCCACGCCGATCAGGCTGTTGGCGCCGGGCTTGTTGTCGATCAGCACCGGCTGGCCGAGCCTGGTCTGCAAGCCCACCTGCACCAGCCGCGCCATCTGGTCGGTGAAGCCGCCCGGCGTTTAGGGCACCACGATGCGGATCGGCTTGTTCGGCCATGTGCCCTGCTGGGCGAGCGACGGCAAGGCAATGCTTGCGGCGGCCGTGGCAAGCGTGAAACGGCGGCGTGACAGCGTGGCGTAGAGCATGGTGGCGGGGGCCCTCTTCGTTGGTCCGGAATGGATCGGGCCATTCTCGAAGCGGCGGTCTTTCGCGCGGTCAGGGTTTGCCCGCCGGGCCCGCCCGCTCCTCAGCGCGCGAGCCGCAACCGCATGTCGAAGCGCGCCCCGCCCCCCGCTTCGTTCGCCGCCTCGATGCGCCCGCCGTGCGCATGCACCACCGCCTGCGACAGCGCCAGGCCCAGGCCGAGCCCGGGCGTCTTCTCGTCCGAGCGCGCGGTGGCGCCGCGATAGAAGCGCTCGAACAGGTGCGGCAGTTCGTCGCCGCGAATGCCGGGCCCGTGGTCCGACACGCTGATGATGGCTTCGTCGGCCTCCAGGTCGGCGCGCACGCTCACGCTCACCACCGTGCCGGGCGGCGAGAACTTGAGCGCGTTGTCCAGCAGGTTGGCCAGCGCCAGGCTGGCCGCGCCGCGCGCCACCCGCGCGGCCACCGGCGGCGCGGGCTCCAGCACCAGCGACAGGCGGCGCTCCCGGGCCATCGGCTCCAGGCGGCGCACGGCGTCCTCGGCCAGCATGTTGAGCGACACCTTCTCGGCCGCGTCGCGCTCCTGGCCGGCGTCGATGCGGGCGAGCACCAGCAGCTCCTCGACCAGCAGCGTGAGCGACTCGACCTCCTCCAGCGACGATTGCAGCGTTTCGACATACGCCGCCGGCTCGCGCGGCCGGCGCAACGCGAGTTCCAGCTCGGTGCGCAGGCGCGACAGCGGCGAGCGCAGCTCGTGCGAGGCGTCGGAGGTGAAGCGGCGCTGCGCTTCCATGCCGTTCTCGATGCGGCTCAGCATGTCGTTGAGGGTGTCGACCAGCCGGCCGATCTCGTCGCGCGTGCCCGGGTGCGGCAGCCGTTCGGCGAGATTGGCGTCGCCGATGTGCCTTGCCTGCTGCACCACGTCGGCAATGGCGCCGAAGGCGCGCCGCGTGATGAGCGCGCCCGCCGCGGCCAGCGCCAGCAGCAGGGAAACGCCCAGGATCAGGAACAGCACGCTCGCCATGCCCACGGTGCGGTTCACGTCGTCGAGCGAGCCCGCGACCTGCACCGCCAGCAGCTTGCGATGTCCCGGCACGGGCACCGACACCATGCGTGTCGGCTCCTCGCCGAAGCCGTCCAGCGTCTCGAACACGGTCTCGCCGGCGGCCAGGCGCTCGCGCAGCACGGGCGGAATGGGCAGTTGCGCTTCGCCGAGGTTGCTGCTGCGCGCCAGCACGCGGCCTTCGGTATCGACGATCTGCACCAGCCGGTCGAGCCGCACGAACGAAGGCGCGGCCGGGCCGGGCGGCGCCTCGTGCACGATGACCGCGTCGCCGGCATTCGCCGACAGCAGCATGCCGAGCTCGGTCTCGGCCAGCGCGAGCAGCGCCGCGTCGAGTTCGCCGTGCACGTTGCGCGAGAACACGAAGTACGAGCCGAGGGCGGCGATCGTCATCACCACCACGATCACGCTGACATGCGCCAGCGCCAGCCGCCTGCGGAAGCTAAGCAGCATGGCTGCCGCCGGGGTTTTCTTCGGCCAGCGCGAGCCTGAAGCCGCGCCCGCGCACGGTCTGGATCAGCGGCGGCGCCGGCGGCGCGTCGACCTTGCGGCGCAGGTTGCCGATGTGCACGTCGATCAGGTTGTCGATGGAGATCAGGTCGTCCTTCCACACCTGCTCGGCCAGGCGGGAGCGGCTCACCACCTCGCCGGCATGGCGCAGCAGGATCTGCAGGATGGCGAACTCCTTGTGGGTCAGGTCGAGCACCATGCCGCCGCGCATCACGCGCTGGCTCAGCGGATCGAGGCTCAGGTCGGCCAGCGCGAGCACCACGGGCCGCATGATCTCGGAGCGCCGCAGCAAGGCGCGCACGCGCGCCAGCAGTTCGTCGAAGGCGAATGGCTTGGTCAGGTAGTCGTCAGCACCGGTGTTCAGCCCGGCGACCCGGTCGCTCAGGGCGTCGCGCGCGGTGAGCATCAGCACCGGGGTCTTGCAGCCGCGCTGGCGCAGGTCGCGGCACAGGGTCAGGCCGTCCTTGCCGGGCAGCATCCAGTCGAGCACGATCAGGTCGTAGGCGATGACGAAGGCTTCCTCGTCGCCCTCCTCGGCCGTGTGCACCACATCGACCACGAAGCCCTCTTCCTGCAGCCCGCGGGCCAAAAGGCGGGCGGCCTTGCGGTCGTCTTCGATCAACAGAATTCTCATCGGGGTGGATCATGCCGCGCCCGGCGGGCGCCGTGCCCCCGATTCTGAAGAAAACTTCAGGATTTCTTGGGAGCTTCTTCAGTCGCGCTTTCTTAACCTCCCTTGGGGTGACGGGGGCGGATCAAGGGCACGGAAAGGGATTCCGTGCGCAGCGCGTCCGGCCCCAACGGATGTCCTGAGATGAAGAAAAAATCCCTCTACCAGATCACGCCGGCACGAATTTTCTTCGGCGTGCTGACCTGCGCGGCGCTGTGCGTCGACTCCTTCGACAACACCGCTCATGCGGCCACCGTGGCCGCCGCCCCGGCGCCGATGCTTGTTCGCCAGGGCAACCGGCTGAGCGTGCCCGACGGCTCGCCGCTGCGCGACCGGCTGCGCGTGGCCACCGTCGGCGAGCAGGCCTCGCCGCACGACGTGAGCCTGCCCGCCACGGTGGAAGCCAACCCGGCCAGCACCGTCAACGTGCTGCCGCCGCTGACCGGCAAGCTGGTCGAGCTGAAGGTGCGCCTGGGCGACACGGTCAAGCGCGGCCAGGTGCTGGCCACGATGACCTCGCCCGACCTGGCGCAGGCCGTGTCCGACGCGCAGAAGGCCCGCGACGCGCTCGAACTGGCGCAGCATGCGCTGGTGCGCGCGCGTGGCGTGAACGAGGCCGGCTCCAATGCAACCAAGGACGTGGAAGCGGCCCAGAGCGCCGTCGCGCAGCAGACGGCCGAACTGCGCCGCAGCGAGACGCGCCTGCGCAGCCTGGGCGCGGACGGCAGCGGCGCGCAGGCCGGCCAGTTGCTGAAGATCGTCGCGCCCATGTCCGGCACGGTCACCGCGCTGAACGCCGGTGCCGGCGCCAACCTGAACGACGCCACGGCCGCGCTGATGACGGTGGCCAACCTCGACTCGGTCTGGGTGACGGTGAACGTGCCCGAGAACGTGGTGGGCGCGGTGGCGCCGGGCCAGAACGTGACGGTCACGCTGGCTGCCTACCCGGGCCGCCGGTTCACCGGCAAGGTCGGCTTCGTGAGTTCGGTGCTCGATGCCGACACGCGCCGCGCCAAGGCGCGCATCGTGTTTGCCAACCCCGACGGGCTGTTCAAGCCCAACATGTATGCGACAGCGGTGCTGGGTGTGCCGCAGGCGGCGCAGCCGCAGGTGCCGGCCTCGGCGCTGCTGATGAACAACGACGCCGTGAGCGTGTTCGTCGAGGCCGAGCCCTGGACCTTCGTGCGTCGCGTGGTCGAGCTGGGCCGAGAAGACGGCGACCAGGTGCGCATTCGCAGCGGCCTGAACGCCGGCGAGCGTGTGGTGGTGCGTGGTGGTGTGCTGCTGAATGATTAATCTCATCATCACCCAGTTCTTTCGCCGCAGGCACCTGGTCTGGGCGATGTCCATCGCACTGGTGCTGTTCGGTGCCTGGTCGTGGACGCAGATGACGGTCGAGGCCTACCCGGACCTCGGCGACGTGACGGTGCAGGTCACGACACAGGTCAACGGCCTGGCTTCGGAAGAAATCGAGCAGCAGATCACCACGCCGCTGGAGCGGGCGCTGAGCAACACGCCCGGGCTGGCCTCGATCCGCTCGAGCAGCACCTTCGGGCTCTCGCTGATCACGCTGACCTTCAAGGACGGCACCGACGACTACTTCGCGCGCCAGCGCGTGACCGAGCGCATCGGCCAGGTCTCGCTGCCTTCGGGCGCACAACCGGGGCTGGACCCGGTGGCGGGCCCCGCGGGCGAGATCTATCGCTACACGCTGGAGTCGGACACCAAAAACCTGATGGAGCTGTCCGAGATCCAGCGCTGGATCGTCATTCCGGGGCTGCGCCAGGTGGCCGGGGTGGTCAACATCACCAACTTCGGCGGCTTCACCAAGGAGTTCCAGCTCGAGCTGGACCCGGCGGCGCTGCAGAAATACGGCTTGGCGCTGAGCGACGTGGTGACGGCCATCAACAACAACAGCGCCAACGCCGGCGGCGGGCGCATCGCGCGCGGCGAGCAGAGCTACGTGGTGCGTGGCATCGGCCTCATCACCTCGCTGGACGACCTGGGCGCGGTGGTGGTGTCGCAGTCCGGCGGCTCGCCGGTGCTGGTGCGCGACCTGGGGCGCCTGCAGTTCGGCCACCAGGAGCGCGGCGGCATCCTGGGCAAGGACAGGAACCCCGACACCATCGAAGGCATCGTGCTGATGCTCAAGTACGAGAACCCGTCGCGGGTGCTCGAGGGCGTGCACAAGAAGATCGACGAACTGCAGGCGCAGCTTGCGCCCATGGGCGTGAAGATCGTGCCCTACATCGACCGCGACGACCTGGTGAAGCTCACGGTCGACAAGGTGACGCACACGGTGCTCGAAGGCATGGCGCTGGTGTGCTTCGTGCTCATTCTTTTCCTTGGCAGCCCGCGCAGCGCGGTCGTGGCGGCGGTGGCGATTCCGATGTCGCTGGTCACGGTGTTCATCGTGATGCACTTCACCCGCATGCCGGCCAACCTGTTCTCGCTGGGCGCGATCGACTTCGGCATCATCGTGGACGGCGCCATCGTGGTGATGGAAGCCATCCTGCGGCGGCGCGAGGAAGAGCCCCACGCCACGCTGACCGAGGGCAACATCCTCGAGACGGTGAGCCATGTGTCGGGGCCGATCTTCTTCGCCACGCTGATCATCATCACGGCCTACTTTCCGCTGTTCGCCTTCGAGCGCGCCGAGGGCAAGCTGTTCAAGCCGATGGCCTTCACCGTGGGCTACGCGCTGGTGGGCGCGCTGCTGTGCGCGATCACGCTGATTCCCAGCCTGGCCTACGTGGCGCTGCGCAAGCCGATGAAGCCCTTCGTCAACAAGCCGCTGGTGTGGCTCACGGGCGCCTACCGGCGCGTGCTGGGCCACCTGCTGCGGGGGCCGGCCATCGCCTATGCGCTGAGCATCGCCGCGCTGGCCGCGGTGGCGATCCTGGGGGCCACGGCCGGGCGCGAGTTCCTGCCCGACATCGACGAAGGCGCGCTGTGGCTGCAGGTGCAGCTGCCGTCGGGCCTGTCGCTGGACAAGGCCAGCGAAATGACCGCGGAGCTGCGCCACGTCCTGCTCGAGTACCCCGAGGTTTCCTACGTGGTGACGCAGCTGGGCCGCAACGACGACGGCACCGACCCCTGGACGCCTTCGCACGTGGAAGTGCCCGTGGGCCTGAAGCCCTACAGCGAGTGGCCCGCCGGCGTGAACAAGGCCGCCTTCGTGCGAACGCTGAACGAGCGCTTCTCGAAGATGCCGGGCTTCGACGTGGGCATCAGCCAGCCGATCATCGACGGCGTGAACGACGCCGTGGGCGGCGCGCACAGCCCGCTGGTGCTGCGCATCTACGGCGACGACCTGAAGGAAAGCCGGCGCATCGGCAACGAGATCGTCGACCTGCTGCACACCGTGCGCGGCACCGCGTCGGCGTCGCTGTTCCAGGAGCCGCCGATTCCGCAGGTGGTCATCAAGCTCGACCGCGAAGCCGCGGCCCGGCTGGGCGTGAACGCTAACGACGTGGCCAGCCTGGTGCAGACCGGCATGGGCGGCGCGCCCGTCATCACCGTGTACAGCGGCGACCGCACCTACAACGTGACTGTCAAGCTGCCGAAGTCGGCCAAGAGCGGCACCGAGGCCATCGGCTCGCTGCTGCTCAACGGCGCGGGCGGCGCCAAGGTACCGCTGTCGCAGGTGGCCAGCGTGAAGCTGCAGACCGGCGAGAGCACCATTTCGCACGAGCTCAATTCGCGCCAGATCACGGTGCGCATCGACAACCGCGGCCGCGACCTCGCCTCCTACCTGGTGGAAGCGCAGGAGCGCATCGCCAAGGACGTGAAGTTCGACCACGCCAAGGTCCGGCTGCAATGGGCCGGCCAGTTCGAGAACCAGCAGCGGGCGCAGGCCCGGCTGGCGGTGTCGCTGCTGATCGTGGTGTCGATCATGGCGGTGCTGCTGTTCTTCCAGTTCGGCAAGATCCGGCACGTGGCGCTGATCCTGGGCGTGGTGCCGATGGCCACGCTGGGCGGGCTGATCGCGGTGCACGTGGCGGGAGAAACGCTCAACGTGGCCACCGCGGTGGGCTTCATCGCGCTGTTCGGCGTGTCGATACAGAACGGGATCATCATGGTCGCGAACTTCCGGCGCGTGCGCGGCGAAGGGCTGGCGCTGGAGGCCTCGGTGCTCGAAGGCGCGACCGAGCGGCTGCGGCCGGTGCTCATGACGGCCACCGTGGCCTCCATCGGCATGCTGCCGGCGGCGCTGGCCACGGGCGTGGGCACCGACGTGCAGCGCGGCCTGGCCACGGTGGTGGTCGGCGGGCTGGTGGTGTCGACGCTGCTGACGCTGTTCATCCTGCCGACGCTGTTCTTCGCGCTGGAGCGCCTGTTCGAGCGCAAGGGCTGGGGCCTGCGCTCGCGCCGCGACCGTTGAGCAAGGCGAGGAAAAAAATCATGACCAAGAAGACAAGCCTTGCAACGCCCGTGGCGGCCGGCATCGCGCTGCTGCTGGGCGGCTGCGCGGCCGGGCCCGACTATGCGCGTCCACCGCTGGACCTGCCGGCGCAGTACACATCCGCGCCCGCCGGCAGCACCGAAGCCGAGGGCGTGCCGCTGCCCCGCTTCTCGCCCGAGCTCGACGTGCCGGCCCAGTGGTGGCAGGCCTTTCGCTCGGAGCCGCTGAATGCGCTGGTGGCGCAGAGCCTGGCCGGCAACCCGACCATCGAGGCCGCAGATGCCGCGCTGCGCGTGGCGCAGGAGAACGAGGCCGCCGACCGCGCCGCCTTCTGGCCGAGCGTGGCGCTGGGCTACTCGCCCACGCGGCAGCGCGTGGCCGGCGCGGTGGCGAGCCCGGTGTCGTCGAACGCGAACCTCTACACGCTGCACACGGCGCAGGTGACCGTGTCCTATACGCCCGACGTGTTCGGCGCCACGCGCCGGCAGGTCGAAGGTGCGCAGGCGCAGACCGAGCAGCAGCGCTTCCAGACGCTGGCCGCCAGGCTCTCGCTGAGCAGCAACGTGGTGGCGGCGGCAATCACCGAGGCCTCGCTGCGCGCCCAGCAGCGCGCCACGCTGGCGATCATCGCGGACCAGAAGGAAGTGCTTCAGGCCTACCGGAAGCAATTGGGCCTGGGCCAGGTCGCGGTAGCCGACGTGGACGCACAGGAAGCCTCGCTGGCCGCCACCGAGGCCACCCTGCCCCCGCTCGACAAGCAACTGGCGCAGCAGCGCAACCTGCTGGCCACGCTGGCCGGCCGCTATCCCAGCGAAGGCGTGGCGGCGCATTTCGAGCTCGACGCGCTGCAGCTGCCCGGAGAACTGCCGCAAACGCTGCCGTCCACGCTGGTCGAGCACCGACCCGACGTGCGTGCCGCCGAGGCGCAGCTGCAGGCCGCCAGCGCCGCCATCGGCGTGGCGGTGGCCGCGCGGCTGCCCAATGTGACGCTGGGCGCGAGCTACGGATCGTCGGCCTACACGCTGTCGCAGCTCTTCAAGTCGTCGTCGCTGTTCTGGAGCCTGGCGGGCAACGTGACGCAGACGGTGTTCGACGGCGGTGCGCTCAAGCACCGCGAAGCGGCCGCCCGCGCTTCGTTCGACCAGGCGGCAGCGCAGTACCGCGCCACGGTGCTGAGCGCCTTCCAGGACGTGGCCAATGCGCTCGAAGCCATCGACGCGGACACCCGCGCGCTGCAGGCGGCCCTGAAGGCCGAGCGCACCGCATCGCAGAGCCTGGCGCGCACGCGCACGCAGGTGCGGCTGGGCGACGCCAGCCCGCTGGCGCTGCGCATCGCCCAGCAGGCCGAGCAACAGGCGCAGCTCAACCTCGTGCAGGCGCGCGCGCTCCGGCTGACGGACGCGGCGGCGCTCTTCCAGGCGCTGGGCGGCGGCTGGTGGAACGCACCGCCTGCGCGGCTTGCCGATTCTTCTTCGTCCTCCGCTCCCCTCCCCGCATCGAAATCCGCATTGCCATGAACATCATTCGCCATGAGATGGGTCCCCGCTTCAGCGAGATGGTGACCGTCGACCTGGGCACGGCCCGCCTGATCTATCTGTCGGGCCAGGTGGCGGAAAACCCGTCGCTCGACATCACGGGCCAGATGCGCGAGATCCTGCACCACATCGACGACATGCTCGCCACGCAGGGCGCCACCCGCAAGGACCTGGTGAGCGTCACCATCTACCTGCGCACCGTGGGCGACTACGAGGCCATGAACTCGGTGTGGGACGAATGGGTGCCCGCGGGCCACACGCCGGCGCGCGCCACGGTCGGGGCCAGGCTGATCGACTCCGAATACCGCGTCGAGATCCAGGCCACCGCGGCCATCGGCGCCGTCGCAGGGACAGCGCCGTGACGCCCGCTGCGCGCGCCGTGCTGCTGTGCGCACTCGCGCTCGGCGGCTGCACCGCATTCGATGCCCACTCTCTGGACCACGCAGCGCACGCGTCCGGCTGGCGCGCCGCGCAGGTCGTCGACGTGGGCCGCGCGGCGGATCTGGCGGGCACGGTCGACCGCGACTGCGGCACCGGCGGCGGGCCCGATGCGCCTTACGCCGTCGTGCGCTACCGCAACGGCGGCGTGCGCTCGCGCTCGCTGGGCACCGGAAGGCTGCCCGCCGGGCCGGTGCCCAAAGTGGGCGACAGGGTGGAAGTGAACATCCTCGACTGCGCGGCGCCGCTGGCGTTCGCCGGGCAGGCAGGGCCGGCGGATCAGAGCGGCAGCGTCCCGGGCACGCCGTCGCGCTGAAGCCAGTCCTCGAACTCGTCGGACAGCCGCTGCGCCTCGCGCGTGGCCTGGCTCCAGGCCGCGATGCGCGACGGCGCGTCGCTGGCGAAGCGGATGAAATCCTTGCGGTCGGGCAGCTTGCCGTTGGGCAGCTTCTTCACCCATTCAGGGTCGGGCGCGAGCACCACCATGCGGTCGAGAAAACCGCTGGCCTTGTGGCGCCAGCGCAGCCCCTTGTCGAGCCAGCCCGGCACCACCGCCTGCTGGAAATGCGGGTACAGCACCAGGCCATCGTCGGCCCCGTCATGTGCAGATTGGTAGTCCAGGTGCAGGTGGTAGTCGGTGATGCCGCCGTCCCAGTAGGCGCCGCGCGGCGCGCCCGGAATGTCGTGCACCGCCGCCAGCAGGAACGGAATGGAGCACGAGGCCTGCAGCACCATGTTGAAGTTGGCCTCGCTCAGCGCATGCTGGCGCGTGCGGAAATCCCGCGTGCCGAAAGGCAGCGCCGCGCCCGGCGTGGAAAACACGCAGCGCTCCAGCCACGCGCCCAGCCCCTTGCGGTGCAGGCTGTTGGTGGCAAAGGCCCCCAGGTAGCCCACCGGCGTACGCGCCCTGCCCTCGCGCCCGAGGATGTGGCGCCCGCGTGACGTCACCACGTGCAGGCGGTAGCGCGGATGGTTCAGCACCTCGGCGATGCGTCCGCCGTAGAAATCGTCGAGGCTCTCGGCAAAGCGCTCGCTGAGCTGCCGCGGGCTGAGCCGCTTCTGCCCCGGCGGCACCTCGAACTGCTGGCGCACGTAGTCGTGCTCGAATCGCTGGAACGCCGCCTCGGGGTCCGTCAGGCAGGCCGTCGACAGCCGCCACGCACCGATGGAGGCGCCCACCAGGTGCACCTGCTGGCTGCTCCGCGTGAGCCAGCGGCCGAAGATGAAGCGGTCGAGCGGCCCGAGGATCAGGCCCTTGGGCCCACCCGCCGCGCCGGGGATGGTGCGCACGTCCTGCGGGCGCAGGCCGTGCTGCTCGATGTGCTTGCGGGCCGCGGGGCCGGCGTAGATGCGCAGTGCTTTCATGCCCGCGTGTATTCGAAGGGATTGAGTATTTCGACGCCGAACCCCGCAAAGTCATTCACGTTGCGGGTTACCACGGTCAGCGCGTGCTGCTTTGCCGTAGCGGCAATCATCGCGTCCTCGTACAGCGTGTTCGAGCTGCGATGCATCAGTTTCGCCCAGAGCCTGAAGGTTTCCGCGTCCATGGGAAGCACGTTGTACGACGCAGCGACCAGCGAGGCCCATTGTTCGATCTCGCTGGCCTTCGCAGCGTCCTGTTCGCGCGTGAGTTCGATGCCGGCCTGGATCTCTCCGAGCGTCACCGCCGACAGATGAAGATCGCTGTCTGCAACGGGCGTGAGCCACTCGAGGACCGCCCCATGAGGACGTGGCCGGCGAAGCTCGGAAATCACGTTCGTGTCCAGCAGGTACATGCCGGCCTCAGCGCATGGGCGTGACGCTGCGCCTGCGCGCGGCGCCCCGCTGCGGGACCAGGAACTCGGTGCGTGCGTCCGCCGAAAGAAGCAGTTCCTTGAGCGACGGCTTGGCGGTCGCATGCAAACGCCGCCATTCCGCTGCCGGAACGAGCACGGCCACCTCGGCACCTCGCTTCGTCACCATTTGTGGCCCCTCGACCAGGGATGCCTCGAGGAACTCGCTGAAACGCGCCTTGGCGTCCTGCACCGGCCAGGTTTTCATGGCAATCACCCATCAAACTAGTTAGATGACTAGTTTAACAGGCGCATATCACTCGGCTTCTGCTTACTTGCGCAGCCCCTGCAGCTTGGCGAAAGCGCTGGCCATCTGCCCTGCCGGCTGCGGCGAGTTGTCGCGGCGGCCTTGCTGTTGCTGGCCGCGTCCCGCGCCTTCGAAGCGGTTGTCGCGCGGGCCGTCGCGGCGCGCGGGCGCCGCATCGAGCTTCATCGACAGGCCGATGCGCTTGCGCGCCACGTCCACTTCCATCACCTTGACCTTGACGATGTCGCCGGTCTTGACGACTTCGCGCGCGTCGTTCACGAACTTGTGGCTCAGCTGGCTCACGTGGACCAGGCCGTCCTGGTGCACGCCGAGGTCGACGAAGGCGCCGAACTGGGCCACGTTGCTCACGGTGCCCTCGAGGATCATGCCCTCCTTCAAGTCGGCGATGTCGTCCACGCCGTCGTTGAAGCGCGCCACCTTGAAGTCGGGGCGCGGGTCGCGGCCGGGCTTCTCCAGTTCGCCCAGGATGTCCTTGACCGTGATGACGCCGAATTTCTCGTTGGCGAACAGCTCGGGCTTCAGCGTCTTGAGCATCTCGGCGCGGCCCATCAGCTCGGCGATGGGCTTGCCGGTCTTCACGATGATCTGCTCGACCAGCGGATAGGTTTCAGGGTGCACGCCGGTCACGTCCAGCGGATCGGTGCCGCCGCGGATGCGCAGGAAGCCCGCGCTCTGCTCGAAGGCCTTGGGGCCGAAGCCGGTCACGTCCAGCAGCTGCTTGCGGGTGGCGAAGGCGCCGTTGGCCTCGCGCCAGCGCACCACCGCCTTGGCCACGCTGGCCGACAGGCCCGAAACGCGGCTGAGCAGCGGCACGCTCGCGGTGTTCAGGTCCACGCCCACCGAGTTCACGCAGTCTTCGACCACGGCCTGCAGGGTGCGGGCGAGTTCGCTCTGGTTCACGTCGTGCTGGTACTGGCCCACGCCGATGCTCTTGGGGTCGATCTTCACGAGCTCGGCCAGGGGGTCTTGCAGGCGCCGCGCGATGGAGGCGGCGCCGCGCAGGCTCACGTCGACGTCGGGCATTTCCTGCGAGGCGAATTCGCTGGCCGAATACACCGAGGCGCCGGCCTCGCTCACCACCACCTTGTCGACCTTGATCTCGGGCGCGCCGGCCTGCGCGGCCATCTTGGCCAGCAGCTTGATGAGGTCGGCGGCCAGCTTGTCGGTCTCGCGGCTGGCGGTTCCGTTGCCGATGGCGATCAGGTTCACGCCGTGCTTGGCGCACAGCTTGCCCAGCGTGTGCAGCGAGCCTTCCCAGTCCTTGCGCGGCTCGTGCGGGAACACGGTGGCGGTCTCGACCAGCTTGCCGGTGGAATCGACCACGGCCACCTTCACACCGGTGCGGATGCCGGGGTCCAGGCCCATCACGACGCGCGGGCCGGCGGGCGCGGCCAGCAGCAGGTCGCGCAGGTTGTCGGCGAACACCTTGATGGCGACCTTCTCGGCCTCTTCGCGCAGGCGGGTGAACAGGTCGCGCTCGGTCGACAGGGCCAGCTTGACGCGCCAGGTCCAGGCCACGCACTTGCGCAGCAGGTCGTCCGCCGGGCGGCCGGCATGGCTCCAGCCCAGGTGCAGTGCGATGCGGCCTTCGGCGATGCTGGGCTTGCCCGGCTCGGGCTCGACCGGCAGCACCAGCTTGGCATCGAGGATGTCGAGCGCGCGGCCGCGGAACACGGCCAGCGCACGGTGCGACGGTACGCGGCCGATGGGCTCGTCGTACTCGAAGTAGTCGCGGAACTTGGCGACGTCGGCGTTGTTCTCGTCCTTGCCGGACATCAGGCTGGACTTGAGCAGGCCTTCGGCCCAGAGCCATTCGCGCAGGCCCTGCACCAGGGCGGCGTCTTCGGCCCAGCGCTCGGAAAGAATGTCGCGCACGCCGTCGAGCACGAGCGGCACGGTGGAGAAATCGGGCCCCGGCTTGCCGTCGTCCAGCGTGGTGGCGGGCTGCAGGAAGGCCTTGGCTTCCACCGCGGGATCGAGCGTGGGGTCGGCCAGCAGCTTGTCGGCCAGCGGCTCGATGCCGAATTCGCGGGCGATCTGGCCCTTGGTGCGGCGCTTCTGCTTGAACGGCAGGTAGAGGTCTTCCAGCTCCTGCTTGGTCGGCGCGAATTCGATCGCGGCACGCAGCTCGGGGGTCAGCTTGCCTTGTTCGTCGATGGCCTTGAGCACCGCCACGCGGCGGTCTTCGAGTTCGCGCAGGTAGGAAAGGCGGGCTTCAAGCTCACGCAGCTGCGTGTCGTCGAGGCCGTCGGTGGCTTCCTTGCGGTAGCGGGCGATGAACGGAACCGTGGCGCCTCCGTCGAGCAGTTCGACGGCGGCCTTCACCTGGTTCTCGCCGACCTTGATTTCGGCGGCGAGCTGGCGAATGATTTTCTGCATGTCTTGAGCGCGTCCCTGGCAAAGCGCGGGAGTTTGCCATAGGCGCGAATGCGGCCCGCCCGCCCGGCCCGGCGGGGGTGTTACAGCATGCTTTCGGACTCGGGCCGGTTCCCGGCCGGCGTGGGTTCCTTGCCGGGCCCGCAGGGCACCAGCAGCCGCACGCTGAGCCCATGCGGGGCGACATCGGTCACGACCAGTTCGCCTTCGATGGCTTCGGCGCGCGCATGCATGCTGCGCAGGCCCTTGCCGAGGTGCTCCGGCTGCTGGCCGGCCGCGGCGCCGATGCCGCGTCCGTTGTCGCGCACCTCGAGCACCAGGCGCCGGGGAGTGACTTGCAGCCCGAAATGCAGTTCGACGCGTGTCGCTTGCGAGTGGCGCAGTGCGTTCGAAAGCGCCTCCTGTGCCACCCGGCAGATCTGCATGGTGGCTTCAGGCGGCAGCGTCTGGTCATGCGCCGCATCGGCGATGTCCCATACCAGGGCGACACCCAGCCTGTCGAAGGCGGGCCGCAGCCGGTAGCGCAGGTGGGCCAGCCGCTCGACGGCGGTGGCGGTGGTCTGGTCGTCCAGGTCGTCCACCGTCATCTGGAGTTCGAGCAGGCAGGCCTGCAGCGCCATCGACAGGCTGTCGGGGGCCGTGGCGGCCTTCGGGTCCTGGCTGGCCAGCAGCGCCACCAGCCGGGAGCCGACGCCGTCGTGCAGGTCGTTGGCGATGCGCCGGCGCTCGGCCAGCACCGCGTCCATCAGCCGGCCGCGCGCCACACGGCGCTGGGAGAAGTACCAGATGCTCACGATCGCGCCCAGCACCGCCACGTTGAGCGCCTGCAGCGCCCAGAAGGCGGCTGGCATGTCGTGCGCCATCACGGTGATGGTGGAGGTGGCCCGCAGCACCTGCGCCGTCACAGGTGTGAGATGCATCGCCGCGGCCAGCCCGGCCCACATGAGCACCCGGCGGCGGGGAATGCGCGGCCACAGCCAGGTCAGCAGCGTGCACCACGAGGCTATCGACAGCCACACATACTGGTCTTCCAGGAAGTGCGGTAGGTGAAAGACCTGCGGCGTGAGCATTGCGCCCCCCTAGAGCAGGCCCCGGTGGGACGCGAAGCTCACCGCCTGGGCCCGGGTGTGCGCGTGCAGCTTGCGGTAGATGTTCTTGACGTGGGCGTTAACCGTCTGGGCACTGATGGTGAGCTGCAGTGCGATCTCTTCGGTGACATACCCTGTCGCAACAAGTCGCAACACTTCGCGCTCCCGTGCCGATAACGTCGCCTTGCTGTCCGGCGGGCGCACAGGGTTGACGTTCGAGCGCTTGTGATCGAGGTGCACCAGCAGCCGGCGGGCCAGCCGGGGGGTGATGGCGGCGCCCCCGTTGACCACCTGCAGCACGGCCTGGGCATAGCTCTGGAACCACGCGTTCTTGACCAGGTAGCCCGATGCGCCGAGCTCGAAGGCGTGCAGCACCTGGGGTTCGTCCTCGAGCGCCGAGATGACGATGATCTCGGCCGCGCTGCGGTGTTTCTTGGCCTCTTCGATCAGCTCGAATCCGCTGCCGTCACCGAGGCGGATGTCCACCATCAGCACGTCGAATTCATGCTGCATGAGCAGGCGCCGTCCTTCGCGCAGGGTGCCGGCCTGGCCTTCGAGCTGGATGCGCAGGTCGCTCAGCAATTCCTGTGCGATGACGCGTCTCACGAAGGGGTCGTCGTCGACCAGAAGAACCCGCACCGGCTTGGTCTCTTGACCGGTCAGAAAGTCAGGCCATGGAAGTGTGTCGGCGGACGGTGCGAGCAGCCCGCCGAACTGTCCGGGGGTGGCATATTTCCTAGCCCCAGTTCCGATGTCTGTCAATGAAATGTCGAGTTCGCTTTCCATTCCAACCCCTTTGTGACAAATGGACTACCGTGTTCGTGACCAAAAGTTAATTCATTTCTACTCAAAATCTCGAACTAAGTTTTTTTGTTTACTTTGGTTGCATTCTGTTGCGAGTCTGCTTCGGTGTCCAACGAAAGTTGTATTTTTCGGGTTTTCCGTCGCAAGTGGAAGCGGTTTCAGGCACCTGTTCCGCAAGGCCTCATCCACTCCTTTCGCTATAGCCTCGCATTACCCAGCCTGAGGCATTTTTCTATCCCTCCTCGACGCTGAAACTGCCTTCCGGTCGCCACGGAAACATTTCATTCCGCGTTCACAGACCGCTAGTTGATAGCCGGATGGTCCGGCGATCAGGTTCGTTTCACACACTTTCGAGGAAGCATCATGAAGAAGACTCTCATTGCCATCGCAGTGGTTCTGGTTGGAAGCGTTGCCTCGGCAACCAGCACGACCGCACTGGCCGCCACAAGCACGTCCACCGGCTCGTCCAGCTCCGCTGGATCGACGGCAGCCAGTTCCGGCACGGGCAGTGCATTGAGCTACAACGCAGCCAATTCCAGCTCGTCGGCCAGCGCCAACGCAGCAGGCGGCGCAGTCAGCTTCCCCGGCATCCGCCTCGGCGGTGCAACGGCCGGCGGCACGGCAACCACGCAAGGCTCGGTCACCAGCATGGCCGTGACGACGGGCAACGGCCTCGCAATCGGCGGCGCCAACGCCTCGGCCAATGCCGGCGCGGCTTCCAACGCCAACTACAGCGCTGGCGGCTCGAACCCCATCAGCGGCAGTGCAGCCGGCAGCGCCGGTTCGGTCACCAACAATACGGCCGCGACAGCTGCCGGCCCTGGCGGCGGCCTGGCCATCGTGACCCGCACTTCGGGCACGACCTCGGGCTACAGCGCTTCCTCCGGCGCCGTCAACGGCTTCGTCAACGGCACCACCACGTCGGCCACCGCAGGCTCGACCGGCGGCTCCTTCGGCGTGACGAACATCCACCTCGGCAACGCCGGCACCTTCAGCAACGGTGGCGGCACCGGCGGCCTGGCCGGCTCCACCGCGACCGCATCGGCACCCTGAACTTCAGATGTAGCGTTTGCTGGACTCGGAAATGGGGAGGGGCTTCGGCCCCTCCCCCGGCCTTCAAAGGAGTTGAGAAAATGAAAAAATTGCTTTTCCTCGCATTGCTGGCGGTCTCGGCGGCGGCAATGGGTCAGACGACGGCAGGCGGCGCGAACAACGGCTCGAGCAGTTCGGCCACCACCTCTGCCCAGGGCAACAACCAGGCCGTGACGTTCTCCGGCCCCGCGAACACCACATCGAGCGTGACGAGCACCCAGAACGTCAACAGCAGCGGCACGACGGGCGTCGAGTACGGTGGCAGTTACACGATCAAGAACGTGCCGTCGGTCAACGGCCCCAACCTCACCACCAGCAATGACACCTGCATGGGCAGCACCAGCGCGAGCGCCAACGGCCCCGGTGTCGGCCTCAGTTTCGGCACCACCTGGACGGACGAGCACTGCAAGCGCCTGAAGATGAGCCGCGAGCTCTGGAACAAGGGCATGAAGGCGGCATCGCTGGCAATGGACTGCATGGACCCGGCGGCCCAGGCGGCGCTGGAGATGACCGGCACCAAGTGCCCGCAATCGATGACAGCGGACGAACGCGTGAGCGCCTACGGCCCGCAAGCCTCGTCGGCGGGCGCGCCCACGGTTTCCTCTACGCGCCCCGCAGCCCCTGTGGCCCCCGTCGCCTCCGCGCCCACGCCCCCTGTGGCGATGGCACCGCCGGCGCCCGTGACCGCCCCGCCACCAGCACCCGTCGCGGTCGTGCAGCCGGCCGCGCCTCCGGCGGTTGCGGCGGAACCTGCGGCCGTGGTCTCCATGCCGGTCTCCAGCGCGACGGTGACGGCCATCGACGCCAATGAGGTGGCGGCCGCCCTGCGTGCGCAGCGCATCCTGTCGGCGGAGCCGGTCGGCGACATCGCCGCCGGGCCGCAATCAGCGGCGTATCCGCAGTGAGCGCGCGGAGTCCATGATGACCAGGACCGTATTTCTCTGGACGGCGGCCTGTTGCCTGGCAACAGCCGCGGCGGCCGCACCGCCGCCCTTGGACACGCTGCGCATCCAGCGCATGAACATGGGCAGCGGCCTGCAGAACGCGCCCGGCACCGACAGGGCCCAGCCGGTAGGCGACCTGGGCGTGTGGCATGTGCCGCAGTACATGCCCGGCTACCCGACGGCAGCGACCATCTGGCCGCGCGTCGTCATCATCCAGTGCGAAGGCGACGTGTGCCCCGGCTACGAGGTGACGCCGGAGCTGGGCCGCGGCGAATATCTGTTCTTCCTGCCGACGCGCAAGTAGCGTCGGCGGCAGGCGCCGCGCGAGCCGCGCCTTGCCTTAACCTTCGCGGATGACACCTTTCGCGAGCCTTCTGCGCGTTCTCCGTGCCCTTGTTCGGGCCCTGGGCACCGCGCTCCTCGTTCCGCTGCTGCTTTTCGAGGAATGGGGCTGGGAGCCGCTGGCCGCGCTCATGGCTCGGCTCGCGCGGCTTCCCCTCTGGGCGCGCCTCGAAAACCAGCTGCGCGAACTGCCGCCCTGGGGCGCGCTGCTGGCCTTCTTCGTGCCGGTGCTGTTGCTGCTGCCGGTGAAGGTGCTCGCGCTCTTCCTCTTCAGCCGCGGCCATGCCGCCACCGCGCTCACCGTGCTGGTGCTCGCCAAACTGGTGGGCACGGCCATCGTGGCGCGGATCTTCCAGCTGGTCGAGCGGCCGCTGATGCGCATTCCGTGGTTCGCGCGCTGGTATCCGCGCTGGAAGGCCTGGAAAGACCGTGTGCTCACGGTGGTTCGGCAGAGCCGGCCGTGGCGGATCGTGCGCGCGCTCAAGGGACGCATCGCGCGGGGATGGCGGCGCTTCAGGGGGGGTTGATCTAGTTTTACCCGGGTGTATTGCTGATTTAATTTAATCCGGGTAATATTCGGCGCATGAACCTGTCACCCGAAAGCAGGCGTGCGCTGAGCCGCCAATACAAGGAATCCGTGCGCCCGGCAGGCGTCTTCGTCGTGCGAAACACGGTGAGCGGCCGTGTCTACGTGGCCGGCAGCCTCGACGTCGAGGGGGCCATGAACCGTGCGCGCTTCGAGCTCGGCTTGGGCTCCCACCGCTGCAAGCCCCTGGGGCAGGACTGGGCCGCGCAGGGCGCGGCGCATTTCAGCTTCGAGGTGATGGACCGGGTCAAGGAGCGCGACGACGACCCCGCCTTCGATCGCAAGGCCGAGCTCGAGAAGCTGCTGGCGCTCTGGCAGGAGGAACTGCAGTGCTTCGGCGAGAAGGGCTACAACAAGCCATGAGCACCGACGCCCTCTCCTTCTGCCTGGACCTCGGCCATGCCCACGCTCGCCTGGCGCTGAAGCTGGACGACGACCTCGGTGCTTTCCACGGCTTGAATTTCGCCGACTTCACCCTCCTCTATCTGTTGTTGCGCGCGGAGCAAGGCCGCATGCCGATGGCAGACCTGGCGTGCACGCTCGGGCTGCCGATGTCGGCGCTCATCCGCAGGATGCTGCTGCTCGAGAAAACAGGCCTGGCCGAACGCGTGGCCGGTGCCGGCACCGACCACCGCCGCCATGCCGCACTTCGCTCCGGCGGTCGGCAACTGGTGCGCGATGCGGTCGTCACAGTCGAGGCGCACTGCAGGCAGGCACTCCGCGCCATCGATCAGCGGCAGTTGTCCGACGCCCAAGCCGTGCTGCGGGCGATATGAGAGATGCTCGCGGGACAGCGCGGCGCACACGTGGGCGCCGCAGCGGGTAGATTACGCAACTCGTTTCTCCCGGCCTCCTCTTTCGACAGGAATCAGGAAACACAACATCCGCATGTCACCAGACACCCCTCCCACCATCCTCACGGTGTTCTTCGATTTCCGGCGCATCGCACGCGGCACCCGAGCCGAAGTGCTCGACCAGCTTCGTCGCCGCGACGACCCCGGACCCTATCTCGTGTTCGACGACCAGACCGGTGCGCAGCTCGACCTTGACCTGCGCGAGCTGCCTGACCCCGAAGCCGAACACCGCGACGAAGCGCCACGCGGCGTCGGCCGCCCCAAGCTCGGCGTGGTCGCGCGCGAAGTCACGCTGCTGCCGCGCCACTGGGACTGGCTCGGCCGCCAGCCCGGCGGCGCCTCGGTCGCGCTGCGCAAGCTGGTCGACGAAGCGCGCCGCGTGCATGCCGACCGGGACGTCGTGCGCGCCGCGCGCGAAACCACCTACCGCGTCATGACCGCCATCGCAGGCAACCTGCCCGGCTTCGAGGAAGCCACGCGCGCCCTGTTCGCCGGCGAGGAGCAACGCTTCGGCCACCTGATCGAACCCTGGCCCGCCGACCTGCGCGCCTACCTGCAGGAACTGTCCGCGCCCGGCTGGAGCCATGAATGAGAGTACACACTGAAGCCCCCGGCACCACGGGCCCCAGCGGCATGAAGGGCGTGCCGGTCGCGCCCGCCGGCGCCGCGCGGCCCTTGTGGAAGGTCTTTCTTTTCTTCCTCGCGCCGATGTTGCTGAGCAACATCCTGCAATCGCTTTCGGGCACGCTCAACAACATCTACGTCGGGCAGATGCTCGGCGTGAGCGCGCTGGCGGCCGTGTCGAGCTTCTTCCCGGTGATGTTCTTCTTCATCGCCTTCATCATCGGCCTGGGCGCCGGCGCCTCGGTGCTGATCGGCCAGGCCTGGGGCGCGCGCGACGCCGCCAAGGCCAAGGCCGTGGCCGGCACCACGCTCACCGTGGGCGTGCTGGCGGGCCTAGTCATCGCCGTGTTCGGCGGCGCCTTCACCACGCCGATGCTGGCTTCGCTCGGCACGCCGCCCGACGTGCTGGCCGACTCCACGCGCTACGCCCGCATCATGCTGATCGCGATGCCGGGCGTGTTCGTGTTCCTGCTGGCCACCGCCATGCTGCGGGGCGTTGGGGACACCGTCACGCCGCTGCTCACGCTGATGATCTCGACGCTGATCGGGCTGGTGGTCACGCCCGCGCTCATCCGCGGCTGGGGTGGCCTGCCGCAGCTGGGCGTGGCGAGCGGCGCCTGGGCCTCGGTGCTGTCATTCGCGGTGGCGACCACCTGGCTCGGCTTCCGGCTGCGCCAGCGCAAGAGCCCGCTGGCGCCCGACGCGGAGTTCCTGCGCCACCTGCGCATCCAGCCGCAGCTGCTGAAGGCGGTGCTCAAGATCGGCGTGCCCACGGGCGTGCAGATGATCGTGGTCGCGCTGGCCGAAGTGGTGCTGCTGTCGATGGTCAACAGCTACGGCTCCAGCGCCACGGCCGCCTACGGCGCGGTGAACCAGGTGGTGGCGTACGTGCAGTTCCCGGCCATCTCGATCGCCATCACCGCGTCGATCCTCGGCGCGCAGGCCATCGGCGCCGGCCGCGCCAACCGGCTCGGCGACATCGCCAAGACTGCGCTGCTGATGAACGTCGTGCTGACCGGCAGCCTGGTGGTGCTGGGCTACCTGTTCTCGCGCCATTTGATGGCGTTCTTCATCACGAGCGAGCCGGTGCTCGAGATCGCGCAGACGCTGCTGCACATCATGCTATGGAGCCTGGTGATCTTCGGCATGGCTTCGGCGCTGTCGGGGATCATGCGCGCCAGCGGCTCGGTGCTGGTGCCGACGCTGATCTCCATCGTCTGCATCCTCGGCGTGGAGGTGCCGGTGGCGTATGCCATGAGCCACCGCATCGGACTGGACGGCATCTGGATCGCCTATCCCGTAACCTTCGGCGCGATGCTGCTGCTGCAGACCGCGTACTACCAGCTGGTCTGGCGCAAGAAGGCGATCCACCGGCTGGTGTAGCCGCCGGCAGGGCCACGGCGGCGGCGGATCACGCCCCGTCGTAGGCCTTGCGCACCTCGTCGATGTCGAGCTTGACCATCTTCATCATCGCCTGCATCGCACGCGTGGCCTTGGCCGCATCCTTGTCCTGGAACATCTGGACCAGGCCGTCGGGCACGATCTGCCAGGACACGCCGTAGCGGTCGGTGAGCCAGCCGCACTGCACCGGCTCGCCGCCGCCTTCGAGCAGCCTGTTCCAGTAGTTGTCGACCTCGGCCTGGGTCTTGCACCGCAGGTACATCGAGATGGCCGGGGTGAACTTGTATTGCGGCCCGCCGTTGATCACCATGAACTCCTGGCCTTCGAGTTCGAAGGTCGCGGTGAGCAGTTGCCCCTTCAGGGCGGGGTTGGTGTCGCCCCAGAGCAGTTTGTCGGTCACGCGCGAGTCCGGAAATATGCCGGTGTAGAACTTCAGCGCGTCTTCGCCGTTGCGGTCGAACCAAAGGCAGGGAACGATCTTTTGCATGCGGGTCTCCTTTGCTTCAACGATGAACCGGAGAGTTCAATATCGACGCGGTGCGTGCGCCCTGTCAACCCGGCCAGCGCCTGCCGGCCCGCGCGCGAAGGCAGAATGGAAAACCAAAGGACGCCCATGACCACGACCAACCCGTCGACACCCGAAGCCGCCCGCGCCTATGCCGTCGAGATGCACGGCGACCAGAAATACGGCGTGCACCCCTACGTGCACCACCTCGACGCCGTCGCCGCCCTGCTGTTGCCTTACGGCGAGCAGGCACGCGTCATCGGCTTCCTGCATGACGTGGTGGAAGACACCGAAGCCACCGTGGCCGACGTGCAATCGCGCTTCGGCGACCTCGTCGCCCGATGCGTGGCGCTGTTGACCGACGCGCCCGGCGCCAATCGCAAGGAGCGCAAGGCCAAGACATACGCGGCGCTGGCGAAAGTTTCCGGCGACGAAGAACTGGCGCTGGTGGTGAAGGCAGCCGACCGGCTTGCCAATGTGCGGGCCTGCGTGGCTGACGGCCACCGGACGCTGTGGGAGACGTATCACGGCGAACACCCCACCTTCAAGGCGGCTGCGTTCAGGGCGGGGCAATGCGATCCGCTGTGGGTGGAGCTCGACACACTGCTCTCGCCCGCGCACATGCCCGCAGCCTAGACGCCCCTGCGCGGGTTCGAAAACTCCATCACCCCATCCACCACCGACCCGAAGCGCAGGCTCATCAGATCGCGCGCGTAGTTCTGGTACAGCCGCCACGGCGCGCGCGACCCCTGCTTCGGGAAATTGCCGATCGAGCGCTGCACATACCCTGAAGAAAAATCGAGCCACGGCTCGGCCACCAGCGCGGGGTCTGTATTGCGTGGCGTGCATTGCCGCCAGCCGCGTCTCTCCATGTGGTTGAGCAGCCGGCAGACGTATTCGCAGGTCAGGTCGCACTTCAGGGTCCACGAGGCATTCGTGTAGCCGAACGACGACGCGAGGTTGGGCACGTCGCTGTACATCATTCCCTTGTAGTTGAAGGTCGCGGCCGGATCGACGGGAACGCCGTCGACATCGAGCGCGACGCCGCCGAGCACCTGCAGGTCGAGACCCGTGGCGGTGACGATCAGGTCGGCCTCCAGCTCCCCGCCCGATTCCAGCCGTATGCCGCCCGGCGTGAAGCGGTCGATGCGATCGGTGACCATCGACGCCCGGCCCGCCTTCAGCGCCGCGAACAGGTCGCCATCCGGCACGAGGCACAGCCGCTGGTCCCAAGGGTTGTAGCGCGGCGTGAAGTGCGTGGCGATGTCGTAGTCCGGCCCCAGCGCCTGGCGCACGCCGCCCAGGATCATCCGCTTGATGCTCTGCGGCTTGCGCTTTGCAAGACGAAAGAACAGCATGCTCAGCAGCACGTTCTTCGATCGCGTGATGCCATACGCCATGCGTGCCGGCAAGAGGCGCCGCAACCGGTTGGCCAGCGGATCTTCGGCCGGGCGCGACACCACGTAGGTCGGCGAGCGCTGCAACAGCGTGACATGCGCGGCAGTCTTTGCCAGCGCGGGCACCAGCGTCATGGCGGTGGCGCCGCTGCCGATCACGACCGCGCGCTTGCCGGCGTAGTCCAGGCCGTCGGGCCAGTGCTGCGGATGGACGATGCGGCCGGTGTAGTCGGCGGCGCCCACGAACTCCGGCGTGTAGCCGGCCGTGTAGTTGTAGTAGCCGCTGCACATGAACAGGAAGTTGCAGCTCATGCGAAGCCGCTCGCGCCCGGGGCCGCGCTCGACGTCGACCCACCACCGTGCTTCAGGCGTCGACCACGAGGCGCGCACCACGCGATGTTCGAAGCGGATCTTCCGGTCGATGCCATGTGCCTGCGCCGTCTCGCGCACGTACTTCAGGATCGACGGGCCATCGGCAATGGACTTGGCCTGCGTCCACGGCCGGAACGAATAGCCGAGCGTGTACATGTCGGAGTCCGAGCGGATGCCCGGGTAGCGGAACAGGTCCCAGGTGCCGCCGCTGCGCTCGCGCCCTTCGAGGATCGCGTAGCTGCGCCCCGGGCAGTTGGCCTGCAGGTGATAGCCGGCGCCGATGCCCGAGAGGCCGGCGCCGACGATCAATACGTCGACGTGTTGTTCTTCCTGCACCGGACTGTCTCCTTGCTCAAGGTTCCGTGCGCCGGATCATCAACCATGCACTGGCAGCGCTCAACACCGCCAGCCCCGCACCCAGCAGCATCACCCACCGGAACCCGGCCACGAAAGACTCGGCCACGGCCCGCTTGAGCGCGGCCGCCGTGGCCGCATCGACACCCGGCGGCAGCGCCGCGCCGGCCAGCTTGCTGCGCTCGCCCTCGAGGAACGCCGACACCTGCGCCGACGCTCCCATCTCGCGCAGCCGATCCGCCAGCGCCACGTCGAACACGCCCGCCATGACCGCGCCGAACACCGCGATCGCCAGCACCGCCGCCGCCCGCGACACCGCGTTGTTCACCCCCGAGGCCACACCCGCCAAGTCGGGGCCGACCGCGTTCATGACCGTGGTCGTGAGCGGTGCCACCGTCACCGCCATGCCCAGCCCCAGCACCACCACGGCCGGCAGGAAGCCGCTCCAGTAGCTCGCGCCCACGCCCGGCAGCGCGAACAGCGCGAAGCCCACGGCGGCGATCGATGGCCCGACGACCAGCGGAATGCGCGGCCCGAACCGGTCGACGAGCTGCCCCGCCCAGCCCGAGAGCGCGAACATGATGAAGATGAACGGCAGCAGCGCCGCGCCGGCCACCGTGGCCGAGTAGCCCTGCACCTGGATCAGGTTGAGCGGAAAGAAATACAGGCTGCCGCCCAGCGCCGCATAGAGCAGCAGCGTCAGCAGGTTGGCGCCGCTGAAATTGCCGATGCGCAGCAGCCCGAGCGGCAGCATCGGCGCGCGCACCTTGCGCTCGGCGAAGAAGAAGCCCGCGCTGCCCAGCACGCCGACGGCCAGCGCAGCCAGCACTGCCGGTGCGCGCCAGCCCTGCGTCGGCGCCTCGATGAAGGCATAGACGATGCCGCCCAGCCCGGCAGTGGCGAGCAGCGCGCCCCAGATGTCGAGCCCTCCGCCGGCCGAGGCGCCGCGGCTTTCCGGCACGTGGCGCCACACGATCCACAGCACCAGCAGCGCCATCGGCAGGTTGATGAGGAAGGCCCAGGTCCATGAGAAGTGGTCGACCAGGAAACCGCCGAGCACCGGCCCCACCGCCGCCGTGATGCCGCTGAAGCCCGACCAGGTGCCGATGGCCTTGCCGCGTTCCTTCTCGGGAAAGGCGGCGCTGATGAGCGCGAGGCTGCCCGGAACCAGCAGCGCGCCGCCGATGCCCTGCACCGCCCGCGCCGCAATGAGCTGCTGCACGCTGCCCGCCAGCGCGCACGCCACCGAAGACAAGGCGAAGAGGCCCACGCCGATCGCGAAGATGCGGCGCCGCCCGTAGAGGTCACCCAGCGCGCCGCCCACCAGCAGCAGCGCGGCGAGCAGCAAGGCATAGGACTCGACCACCCACTGCGCCTGGAACGCGGTGGCATGCAGGTCGGACTGGATGGCCGGCAGCGCGACGTTGACCACGGTGCCGTCGATGAAGGCCATGCTGGAGCCGACGATGGCGGCGGCCAGCACCCAGGGCTTGGAGGCTTCGGGGCAGGTGCCATCCTGCGGCCTGGCTCCGTGCAGGATCAGCGTGTCGTCGCAGGGCGCCTTGCCGATCTGTGCCATGGGGGTCTCCTTTCTTGCTCCTTCCCCCTCCGAGGGAAGGTCGGGATGGGGGCTGCCCCGGCACGATACGCCATGTTCTTGCAGACGCCGCGGCGCCCCCACCCCGCCCTCCCCCAGAGGGGGAGGGAGAAACACAGGGTCAGCTCGCGCAGCTGGTGGCCGACGGATTCGCGCGCGCGGCATCCACGCTGCGCGCCATGGCCGCTGCCGCCGCGGCGGTCACGCGCTGCGCACCGCGCGCCACCGCGTCCATGCCGTTGCCCACGGCTTCGCCGAGGTTCAGCTGGCACACCAGCGTGCGCGCTTCGTCGGAACGCCGAAGGGTCCAGCTGAAGCCGGCGTCCACGCGCCCGCCGTCGACCGCGTCGAACTGCTGCAGTTGCACCGCGATGCGCCACACCGGCTGCGACGTCTGCCGGCCGCCCTTGGTCACGTCGAGCGCACCTAGCCGCCCGGCGATGCCGCTGGCCAGCGCGTCGCGCAGTTCGTTCTCGAACGACGAGGCCCAGCGGTGCTGCTCCAGCACCTCGACCTGCACGCTGCCGTTGGGCTGGCGCACCACCATCTGCGGACGGGCCAGGCGTTCGGGCACGGCCACCGGCGCCAGCTCGATGTACAGCGGCGCCGCGCCGCCCAATGTGGAGGGCGCCGCGTCGGCCGCGGCCACCGGGCTTGCGAGCGTGTAGTAGTTGTCGGGCTTGCTGGCGCAGCCCGCGAGCACGGCCGCCAGTGCGAGGAATGCAAGTTTCAGCTTCATTTCTTGTCGTCCGGTTTGCCGCGCAGCAGCGATTCAGGGTGGCGCTCCAGGTAGTCGGTCAGCACGCGCACCGAGCCGGCCGCGCGCGTCAGTTCGCGCAGCGTCTGGCGCATGTCCTGCTGCAGCGGAGAGTCGTCGGCCAGCGTGCGCTCCGCAGTGTTGACGGTCTTGCGCACGTCCTTCATGGCCGCGGCCAGTTCAGGCGTCACATCGCTGTTGATGCGGTTCACCGTCTGCTCGGCGGCGGTCAGCGTCTTGTTGAGCGTGGCGAGCGTGGTGCGCAGGTCGCCCGCGATCTGCTCGTAGGGCACCTTGTTGAGCTTGGTCGCGATTTCCTGCACCTGCGACTGGATCTCGTCGAGGCTGTTGGGCACCGTGGGCAGCTCGATCGGGTTCTTCGTCACGTCGATCCTGGCCGCCGGCGCCTTCGGGAAGAAGTCGAGCGCCACGTAGACCTGCCCGGTCAGCAGGTTGCCGTTGCGCAGCTGGGCGCGCAGGCCCTTCTCCGCCAGGAAGCGCAACCGCTCCTGCTGCGTGGAGCGCGACTCGGTGGCTTCGGCGTTGCCGTGGTTCTCCCTGCGGCGCAGCCGGTCGGGGTAGACCTGCACCAGCACCGGCATGCGGAACTCGCGCTCGGCGCGGTCGAACTCCACGCCGATCGACTTGACCTCGCCGATCACCACGCCGCGGAAGTCGACCGGCGCGCCCGGCGTCAGGCCGCGCAGCGACTGGTTGAAGTACATCAGCAGTGTCTGCGAGGGGCCGTCGGGTTCCTTCATGGCCGTGGCCTCGTCCTGCGCCAGCGTGAACGATGCGTTGGCCTTGGCCAACGGACCCATTGCGTCGTCCGGCGCCTGGAACGCGATGCCGCCCAGCAAGATGGTTGCGAGCGACTGCGTGCGCAGCGTGAAGCCGCTGGCGCTGAGCTGCGCGTCGATGCCGCTGGCCTGCCAGAAGCGCGTGTTCATGCCGACGAACTTGTCGTAGGGCGCATTGATGAACACGCGAATGGTCACGCCGCGCCCGTCGCCGTCGAGTTCGTAGGCGGCCACCTGCCCGACCTTGACGCGCCTGAAATACACCGGAGAGCCCACGTCCAGAGAGCCGATGTCGTTGGCGCGCAGCAGGAACTGTTGGCCCGAGTCGTCGCGCGTGACGATGGGCGGGGTTTCGAGCCCGGTGAATTCGCCCGAGGTTTCCTTCGACACGCCGGCGTCGGCGCCGATGTAGGCCCCCGAGAGCAAGGTGTTCAGCCCCGAGATGCCCGAGGTGTCCAGCCGGGGGCGCACCACCCAGAAGCGCGAGTCCGATGCGGTGAAGCTCTCGGCATCCTTGTTGAACTGCACCAGCACGCGCACATGCGAGCGGTCGCGTGCCAGCCGCAGGCGCGTGACGAGGCCGATCTGCACGTCCTTGTACTTGACGGCGGTCTTGCCGGCCTCCAGGCCTTCGGCGGTCTTGAAGGTCAGCACCACCTCGGGGCCGCGCTCCATCAGGATGCGCGCCACCAGCGTGATGCCGACCAGCGCCGCGACGATGGGAATCAGCCAGATCAGCGATGGCAGCCACTCGCGCCGTCGCGCCACGCGCGGCCTGGGGAGCGCGGGTGGCGCCGGTTTGTCGTCTTGCGGTTGCTCTGGTTCACTCATGCTGGTTTCTCGTCCCTTTTGCCATGTTCCTGCGGAACGTCCCGGCCCTCGGCGAGGGCCTGCTCTTCCTTGCTGTCCCAGGTGAGCTTCGGATCGAAGCTCAGCGAAGCCAGCATCGTGAGCACCACCACCGACCCGAAGGCCGCGATGCCCACGCCCGCGGTGATGACCGCGAAACCCTGGATCTGCACCAGCCCGGTCAGCAGCGACACCACGAACACGTCGAGCATCGACCAGCGGCCGATGACCTCGATGATGTGATAGAGCCTTGCCCGCTCGCGCTGGCGCCAGGTGCTGCCCCGCTGCGCCAGCACCACGAGCAGCAGCAGGACCGCGAGCTTGAACAGCGGCACCAGGAAGCTGGCGATGAAGACGATGGCCGCAAGCCCGTAGGCGCCCGACACCCAGAAATAGATCACGCCGCTCAGGATGGTGTCGTACTGCGCGCCGAACAGCGTGCGCGTGATCATCACCGGCAGCAGGTTGGCCGGTATGTACATCATGCAGGCCGCGATCAGGAAGGCCCAGGTGCGGTTCAGGCTCTGCGGCTTGCGCGTGTGCAGACGGGTGCCGCAGCGGCCGCAGGCCTCGCCCTCTTGCGCGTCCTTCCATACCGCGCCGCAGTGCCGGCAGGCCATCAGGCCGAGCGACGCGGCGGTGGCGACCGGGGCGTCATCGTCCTCGTGGCCGTCATGGGCGTGCTCTTCCCGGGCGGCCCTGCGAAAGGGAAAAAACTTCATGCGGACGCCCCGCCCTCGTCCGCGCCGGCATCGGTCGCCTTCGGCCGGAAGGTCATTTCCCAGAACGCGCCGGGGTTGAACGAGAGCACCGCCGTCAGCATGACCGTGAGCGCCATGAAGGCCCAGAGTGCCGGCCCCGGCACCACCGTGGCCATGCTCGACAGCTTGACGATGGCCACCAGCACGCCCAGCAGGAACACCTCGATCATTCCCCAGGGCCGCAGCGACTGCATCGCCCGCACCAGCAGCGCGAAGCCCGCCGGCCGGCGCTCGCGGCTCAGCGGCACCAGCAGGTAGGCCAGGATGCACAGCTGCAGGAACGGAAAAAGAATGGTCGTGGCCAGCACCAGCAGGGCCACCACCGACATGCCCTCCGCGGTCAGCGCCACCACCGCGCCGGCCAGCGTGGTCTGGCTGCGCAGGCCCTGCAGCTCGATCTCGACGATGGGAAACAGGTTGGCGATGGCGAACATGATCAGGCAGGCCACCGTCAGCGGAAGGATGCGGCGCTGCTGCTGGCCGGGGTGCCGCGCCAGCTCGGTGCCGCAGCGCGGGCAATGCGCCACGTCGCGCGGCTGCAGCGGCGCGCGGCTGTAGATCGCGTCGCAGCCGGGGCAAACCACCGTGTCAGGTACTTCCTTCATAGGTCAGCACCCTAACTCATTCAGCCGCCCGGTTTTGTCGTCTTGAGGCGCAAGCTGCTGAAGACCGCCGCCACCGCCGCGCAGCACGCCGCCAGCACCAGCGCGACCACCGGGCCGTGGCCGCCGTGCGGACTCCAGAGACTGAAGACCGCCGCCAGCACCACGGCGCCCAGCGTCTGCCCGGTCAGCCGGGCCGTGCCCAGCATGCCGCTGGCCGCACCGCTGCGGTGCGCCGGCGGCGAGGTCACGATGGTGTGGTTGTTGGGCGACTGGAACAGCCCGAAGCCCAGACCGCACAGCGCCATGCGCCAGGCGATGTCGGCATTGCCCGGGTGTGCCGGGAGCGCCGCCAGCAGCGCCAGGCCGCCGGCCAGCAAAGCCAGGCCGATGCCGCCCAGCAGCCCGTCGGGGTAGCGCCCGATCAGCCGCCCCGCAATGGGTGCCATGACCACGATGCCCAGCGGCCACGCGGTGATGAGCAGACCGGCCTCGATGTGGCTGCGGCCGTAGGCGTCGAGCAGCAGGAACGGCAGCGCGATGTACGCCAGCATCTGCGCGCAGAACGCCGCCACCGAAGTGCCCATGGACAGCGCAAACACCGGAATGCGCAGCAGGTCGATGGGGAAAAGCGGCACCGCCTGCCTGCGTTGCCGCCGCAGGTAGACGAAGCCCACCGCCAGCCCGGCCAGCAGGATGCCCCAGGCCGAGGCCTGCGAGCCGCCGGCGCCCTGCACCCCGCCCTCACGCACGCCCAGCCGGTCGACACCCAGGAACACCAGCGAAAACATCAGCACGTTGAGCGCCACGTCCACCGGCGAAAAGCGCAGGCCGGCGGCCGGCGCCACCCGGTTGAACGGCAGCGCCCGCATGCCCAGCGCGAAGGTCACGATGCCCAGCGGCACATTGATGGCAAAGAGCCACGGCCACGAAGCCACCGAAAGAATCGCCGCCGCCACCGAAGGCCCGGCCACCGACGAGGTGGCCACCACCAGCGAATTCAGCGCCATGCCCTTGCCCAGCTGCGACGAGGGGTACGTCAGCCGCACCAGCGCCGCGTTCACGCTCATGATGCCGGCCGCGCCCAGCCCCTGGAAGGCACGCGCGGCGGTCAGCGTGGCAAGCGAATTGGCGAAGGTGGCGGCCAGCGACGACAGCGTGAACACCGCCAGCCCCACGAGGTACACCCGCCGGTAGCCGACCAGGTCGCCCAGCGACGCCAGCGGCAGCAGCATGACCAGCGTGGCGATCTGGTACGCGTTGACCACCCAGATCGCCTGCGACGGGCTGGCCTGAAGCTCGCGCGCAATGCCCGGCAGCGCCAGGTTGACGATGGTGCCGTCGAGCACCGACACGATCAGCCCGAGCACGATCACCAGCATCGCCCAGCGGCGCTCGCGCGGGGCCAGCCCGTCGATGGGCACCGGGCCCGTTGTGCCTTCGTTCGCCGGAAGCGCAGTGCCTGCGCGCACGGTGTTCATCGCTCAGGCCTGCTGCGCCCGCGCGGCGGGTTCGGAGCGCACGCCGCCCAGCGTAAGCCAGGTCAGCACCAGCGCGATCAGCGCGCCGGCGGCCATGCCGGCCACCATCGGCAGCGGGCGGCCGTCGGTGAAGAGGCCCACCAGCGCCATCGCCAGCGCGCCCGTCAGCATCTGCAGCGTGCCGAGCAGCGCCGAGGCGGTGCCCGCGATGGCACCGTGCATCTCGAGCGCCAGCACGCCGGTGGTCGGAATCACCAGCCCCATGAAACCCGAGGCGATGAAATACAGGACGATGAGCACCCAGATGCTGTCGCCGCCCGCCGCGAAGTACACGAACATCGCGACCATCGCCACGCCGCAGCAGACCACGCCGAACTTCACCAGGTTGACCAGCCCGTAGCGCTCGCCCAGCGCCCCCGTGAACTGCGACGCCGCGATGAAGGCGGCGGCGTTCACGCCGAAGGCCACGCTGTACAGCGCGGGCGACAGGCCGTAGTGGTCGATCATCACGAACGACGAATTGGCCAGGTAGGTGAAGAAGCCCGCCATCGCGAAGCTGCCGATGAACACCAGCCCAAGGTAGTGCCGGTCGCGCAGCAGCAGCCAGTAGGCCGAAAGCGCGCTGCCCAGGCTGCTTTCCACGCGCTCGGAGGCCGGGCGCGTCTCGTCGAGCAGCTTGACCATCATGGCCAGGCCCGCCACCGCCGCAATCGTCACGGCCCAGAACACGCCGCGCCAGCCGGCGAAGGCGATGACCGCGCTGCCAGCGAGCGGCGCAAGGATCGGCGACACGCTGAACACCAGCATCAGCAGCGACATCAGCCGCGCCGCGTCGGTGCCGGTGTGCAGGTCGCGCACCACCGCGCGCGGAATCGCCATGCCGGCGGCGGCGCCCAGGCCCTGGACGAAGCGCAGCACGATCAGCGTCTGGACGTCGGTGGCCATGGCACAGCCCACGCTCGCCAGCGCGAACAGCACCAGCCCGGCGTACAGCGGCGGCTTGCGCCCGACCATGTCGGAGATCGGCCCGTAGAGAAGCTGGCCCGCGCCGAGCGACAGGAAGAACGCCGTGAGGCTCATCTGCACCGCACCGATGTCGGCATGCAGGCTCTGGCCGATGGCCGGCAGCGCCGGCAGGTACATGTCGATGGCGAAAGGCCCGATGGCCGAGAGCAGGCCCAGCAACAGGGCCATCTTGAAGAAAGGAGAAGAACGCATTGACCCGATTGTCGCCAAGCGCGGCAATCGCTGCAGCCGTGGGGTCTGCGCTCAGGCGGCGCTAATTCTGGGCAAAGAATCGGTTGGCCGGGCGCGGCAGGCCGAGGTTCTCGCGCAAGGTACGACCTTCGTACTCGCGCCGGAAGATGCCGCGGCGCTGCAGTTCGGGCACCACCTTGTCGACGAAGGCATCGAGCCCGCCGGGCAGCCACGGGAACATCACGTTGAAGCCGTCGCAGCCTTCGGCCTCCAGCCATTCCTGCATCTCGTCGGCAATGCTTTGCGGCGTGCCGACGAAAGCCAGGCCGCCGTAGCCGCCCAGGCGCTGGGCCAGCTGCCGCACCGTGAGGTTCTCGCGCCGAGCCAGGTCGATCACGCGCTCGCGCCCGCTCTGGCTCGCGTTGGTCTCGGGCACTTCGGGCAAGGGCGCGTCGGGGTCGAACCCGGAGGCATCGTGGCCGAGCGCGATGGAGAGCGAGGCGATGGCGCTGTCGTAGTGCACCAGGCTGTCGAGCCGGGCACGGATGGCCCTGGCCTCCTCCACCGTGTCGCCGACCACCACGAAGGCGCCCGGCAGGATCTTGAGATGGTCGCGCTCGCGGCCGATCTTCTGCATGCGGCCCTTCACGTCCGCATAGAAGCGCCTGGCGTTCTCCAGCGTGCCGGGCGCGGAGAACACCACCTCGGCGGTCTCGGCGGCAAGTTGCCGGCCGGGTTCCGACGCGCCAGCCTGCACGATCACCGGCCAGCCCTGCACCGGCCGCGCGATGTGCAGCGGCCCGCGCACGGACAGGTACTTACCCTTGTGGTTCAGCACGTGCATCCGCGCGGGGTCGAAGAAGCGGCCGCTCTCCACGTCGCGCTCGAAAGCGTCGTCGGCCCAGCTGTCCCAAAGGCCCGTGACCACGTCGTAGAACTCGCGGGCGCGGGCATAGCGCTCGTCGTGTTCCATGTGGTCGTCGCGGCCGAAGTTCAGCGCGGCGTCGGGGTTGGAGGTGGTGACGATGTTCCAGCCCGCGCGCCCTTCGCTCAGGTGGTCGAGCGAGGCGAAGCGGCGCGCGATGTGAAAAGGCTCGTCGAAGGTGGTCGAGGCGGTGGCCACCAGCCCGATGTGCTGCGTGTGCTGCGCCAGCGCCGACAGCAGCGTGAACGGCTCGAACGAAGTCACCGTGTGGCTGCGCTGCAGCGCCTCGATCGGCATGTTCAGCACGGCCAGGTGGTCGGCCATGAAGAAGGCGTCGAAGCGGCCGCGCTCCAGCGTCTGCGCCAGTTGCCTGATGCGCGCGAAGTTGAAGTTGGCATCGGGCCACGCGCCCGGGTAGCGCCATGCGCCGGTGTGGATGCTCACCGGGCGCATGAACGCACCCAGCCGCAGTTGCTTGCCGGCGCTCATTTGCCGGCGGGCCAGAACACCAGCGCGCGCAGCTCGACGCTGCGGCGCGGCGGCGCTTCGGGCGCGCTGCCGGGGTCTTCGAAGGCGGTGTGCGCGGTGAAGCGCGCGGTGCCGTCCTCGCGCGAGTCGTAGATTTTCAGCACCAGTGCCTCGTCGGGCCGAAGCCGCGGAAACCAGTACCAGCGGTGGCCGGGGTTGTAGGTGAACGAGTAGATCTCGCCGACCTTGTCGGGATAGACGAGGTCGCCGGGCACCATGTCTTCCAAGGCGATGGAGCGCGCGTCGCACAGCGCGAGCGGCAGCCGCTCCACCGTGGCCAGCGGGCGCCAGAGGTTGACGATGGCGAAGCGGTGCTTCAGGCGCTCCGCCGCTTCTTCGGGCGGCAGGTGGTCGCGCACGCGGCGCGGCGCGGAGACGAAAGTCTGGTCGTTGTGCACGCGGCGCACCGGCTCGCGCAGGTCGGCCGTGCGGCGCGAGCCCTGCGCGCTGTCGCGCAGCGTGTGGTCGAACACCACGATCTTCTCGGCGCCCGTGATGTCGCGCAGCAGCGCCTCGGACTCGCGGTAGTAGATGTCGCGGATGGTGGCGTCGTGCGAGAAGTCGGCCACCGCGCTGCGGTGCGATATCTGCGTGAAGCCGCTGCGGTCGAGCGACAGCTCGTTCAGCGCCACCAGCGGCCGGCCGTCGCGTATGGTCACGCGGCGCGGCTCCAGCCTGCCCGTGACCCACGGCGTGCCGGGCGGCGGCTCGAAGGTGTAGCTGACCGGGCGGCCCTCGCCCGTCTTCAAGTAATTGACTTCCGCCTCCACCGACGGCAGCGTGGCGGCCAGCAACTGGCTGTTCGATCCGACGCTCATTCGGTCTGGCTCCTGCTGCTTGTTGCCTTGATCAAAACGGCTCCTTGAAGGGGCGCAGGTCGAGTTCCTGCGTCCACGCACTGCGGTGCTGCACATGCAGCTGCCAGTAACTTTCGGCGATGGCCTCGAGCTGCAGCAGGCCGTCGCCGCCGGCCTGCGCCACGCGCTGCGGCGCGCCGGTGCGCAGCCGCTCGCCGTCGATGCCGCCGTCGATCACCACATGCGCCACGTGCACGCCCTGCGGGCCGAACTCGCGCGCCAGGCTCTGGCTCAGCGAACGCAAGGCGGCCTTGGCTGCCGCGAAGGCCGCGAACGGCGGCTTGCCGCGCAGCGCCGCGGTGGCGCCGGTGAAAAGCAAGGTGCCGCGCCCTTGCGAGCCGGAAGCCTCGAAGCTGTTCGCCAGCAGGCCGCGCAAGGCCTCGTGCCCGAAGATGAAACCGCCCAGCGCGCTGGTGCGCCAGGCCTGCGTGAACTTCTCGACGGAAAGCTCCAGCGTCGGCGCGCGCACCGCGCTCGCGGCATTGAAGATGGCCACGGTGAGCGGCCCCAGCGCCCTCGCCTTCTGCGCAATGCCATGGATCTCGGCCTCGCTCGCCACGTCGCCCGCGAACGCATGCGCGCGCCCGCCGGACGCCACGATTTCCGCGGCCACCGCATCGAGCTGGGCCTGCGTGCGCCCGGTCAGCGCGACGATGAAACCTTCGGCCGCGAAGCGCCGCGCCAGTGCGGCACCCAGGCCGGCGCTGGCGCCGACACCGGCGATCCATGCGACCGGAGACGGGCCGGTGCGGGACGAAGAAACCGAGGGAGTGACGGAGGTGACAACCATGGGCGAGCACGAAGGCTATACCTGCGCCCCGGAGCGCGGAAGTATTCAAAAGCGATAACCTTATTCGGTAGCTGGTCGGTGCCGGCGGCCGCTTGACGCATGCGGCGCTTCACTCCATGCGCCGCGCCCGCTACGCTATCGGCTTCCCCGGACCGCCCCATAACGAAACACAGCAATCGCTTTCCAGGAGAAGTTATCGATGGCTCTTGCCCGCACGATCCGCACCGATCTCTTGCGCGTGTTCGCGCTGACGCTGGTGTCGCTCTTCGCCATTCCGGCGGCGACACTGGGCTTCACCGAATACGCCCTGCGCTCGCAGGACACGGCCTTCCTTCAATCGATAGAAAAGCGCATCGCCGGCGACGCCCGGCTTTCGCCCGAGGACAAGGCCGAGGCCACCGCCTTCTATCGCTCGCGTCCGCTCTCCAAGGCGTGCGACGCCACGTCGCCCGAAGACAGGAACTTCCACGACAAGGTCTGCAGCCCCTATTCGATGCAGTGGCAGTTCCACTGGGCCGACCGCGCCGCCATCTGGACCATCGGGCTCGGCGCCGCGCTGCTCGCGGCGGCGCTGGTGCTGGGCGCGCTGGCATTTGCCAACCGCGGCCTGCGCTATGCCAGCTTCGTCGCGGGCTGGCGGCTGATGACGGTGTCGAGCGCCGTCGAGGTCGTGCTGCAGGGCGCCATGCTGGTGTGGCTGTCGTTCTGGGTCACCGCCTATTTCTGGCACAGCTACTACATCAAGCTGATCGCCATCGCGGGCATCGCGGCAGCGGCGGCCGTGTTCTATGCCGTCTATACGCTGTTCAAGAAGCTGCCCTCCGACAACGAGATCGAGGGCGAGCTGGTCGCCGAGGCTGACGCGCCGCGCCTGTGGGAGCGCATCCGCCAGCTGGCCGCCCGCGTGCAGACCGCGCCGCCCGACCAGATCGTGGCGGGTATCGACACCAACTTCTTCGTGACCGAGGCACCCTGCGAAGTGCGCGGGCAAGCGCTGCAAGGCCGCACGCTGTTCGTGAGCATTCCGCTGCTGCGCGTGCTCGACCAGACCGAAGCCGACGCGGTGCTGGCGCATGAGCTGGCCCACCTGGGCGGCGGCGACACCCGCAGCAGCGCGGCGCTCGGCCCCAAGCTGCTGCAGTTCGACCAGTACACCTGGAAGATGCGTGGCGCCGGCCTGACCATCGTGGCGCACTACCTGCTGCGCCTGTACCGCATGATCTTCGCGTTCGCCCTTGCACGCGACAGCCGCGAGCGCGAGCACAGGGCCGACCGCGTGGCCGCCGGCCTCACGGCGCCCAGTGCCATCGTGCAGTCGCTGATCAAGATCTCCGCCTACGCCAGCTACCGCAACGACGTCGAGCGCAGGCTGTTCGAGCACGACCGCCGTCACGACGGCGCGCTGGGCATCGCCGGCTTCGTGGCGGCCGGACTGCCGCCGTATGCCGGCTCGGAAGACTTCATCGAGGCCATGAAGACCGCCGGCGTTCCGCACCCCTACGACAGCCATCCGCCGCTGCTGGAGCGCATGCGCAACGTCGGCCACCACGTGCCCGAGACCGCCTACGGCGCCATCGTCGCCGCCGCGCCGCAGGCCTCGTGGGCCGACTTCATCGAGACCGCCGCCGCCATCGAGCAGCGCATGTGGAGCGAGTACGAGCAGCGCTTCGCGCAGAACCACGAGCTCAGCCTCGCCTACCGCTACGAGCCGGCAACCGAAGAAGAGCGCGCCGTGGTGCTGCGCCACTTTCCGCCGGTCAGCTTTGCGCTGAAGAACGGCAACCGCATCGACGTGAGCTACAGCGGCCTGCACCCGAGCGCCGACGGCGCCGCGCCGATTCCGTGGGACGAGGTCAAGGGCCTGACCTACAAGGACAGCAGCTTCGGCGACACCCTCATCGTCACCCACCACGACAAGCGCACACTCGGCGGCGCGCGCACCACCAAGGTCAAGCTGGGCGGCCTGGGCAAGCAGAAGGAACACTTCAAGGCCGCGGCCGGCCACTACTGGCAGCGGCACCAGGTCATGCGGGCGCAACAGCAACAGCAGCAGGAGCCATCACCCCACCACTGACCCCGCAGCGACAGCCTCCACAAAAACCAATCCACACAACACCGGAGACAACCATGAACCCCGTCGAACAGAGAACCATCTCGAAGATCAGCTGGCGGCTTCTGCCGCTGCTGATGATCAGCTACTTCATCGCCTACCTCGACCGCGTGAACCTCGGCTTTGCCGGCGCGGCCATGTCGAAGGACCTGGGCTTCACCGCCGCCGTGTTCGGCAGCGCGGCCGGCATCTTCTTTCTTGCGTACTTCCTGTTCGAGGTGCCCAGCAACATGGCGCTCGAACGCTTCGGCGCGCGCCGCTGGATTGCCCGCATCATGTTCAGCTGGGGCATCCTGTCGGCGGCGCAGGCCTGGGTGGGCGGCGCGACAAGCTTCAACGTGGTGCGCTTCCTGCTGGGCATTGCCGAGGCCGGCTTCTTCCCCGGCGTGATCTTCTACATCACGCTGTGGTTTCCGGCGGCGTACCGCGCGCGCATCGTGGGCTGGTTCATGTTCGCGATTCCCATCTCGACCGTGATCGGCTCGCCCATCTCCGGCTACATCCTGAACATGGACGGCATCGGCGGCATGCACGGCTGGCAGTGGCTGTTCATCCTGGAGGCGGTGCCTTCGCTCATCCTGACCTTCTTCGTGCTGATGTACCTGCCCGACGGCCCGAAGGACGCCAAGTGGCTCACCGACGAAGAACGCACCTGGCTGCAGCGCACGCTGGACGCCGAGCGCCAGAACCGCGAGTCGATCAACAAGATCTCCTGGAAGCAGTCGCTGCTGAACCCGCGCGTGATCGGGCTGGGCTTCGTCTACATGGGCATCACCGTGCCGCTGTACGGCCTGAGCTTCTTCCTGCCGCAGATCATCAAGGGCTTCGGCGGGCTGAGCAATGTGCAGATCGGCTTCATCAACGCGTTCCCGTACCTGGTCGGCGCCGTCGCCATGCTGTTCTGGACGCGCGCTTCCGATGCGCGCAAGGAGCGCAAGTGGTTCCTGCTGATTCCGCTGGCGTGCATCTTCGTGGGCCTGGTGCTGGCTGCGGAGACCAGCTCGCCCGTGCCCAAGATGGCCGCCGTGACGCTGGCCGCCTTCGGCATCTTCAGCGCACTGCCCACCTTCTGGACGCTGCCCACCGCCATCCTGAGCGGCACCGCCGCGGCGGCAGGCATTGCGTGGATCAATTCCATCGGCAACCTCGGCGGCTACATCGGCCCGACGATCTTCGGCGCGCTGAAGGACCGCATGGGCAACGACATCTACGCGGTGATCTTCCTCGCGCTGCTGTCGGTGGTGGCCTTCGTGCTGGTGCTGATCATCGGGCACGACTCGCGCACGGAGCAGGCGGTGGCGCCGGGGCGGGCCTGAGCGAAGGCTTCCGTCTCGGGCGTTCGCGCGGCGGACAGGCACACTCAGTAGAGCGTGGCCTTCTGCCTTGCAGGCAGCTCCCTGTCGTAGGTTTCCCCGTCGAACGCGGCTTCGGTCAGCGCCGAAAGAATGGCTCCCGGCGTCGGCACCGTGCGCTTCGCATCCGCCGGCACCGGCTCCCACAGCCTGGAGCGCTGGATGGCACGCGCGCACTGGAAGAACACCGTCTCGACGCGGATCTCGATCACGCACTGCGGCGGCTTGCCTTCCATTGCGAGGCGGGCCAGCAGCTGCGGCTCGACGGTGATGCGCGCCCTGCCGTTCACGCGCAGCGTCTCGCCCACGCCGGGAATCAGGAACAGCAGCGCCACGCGCGGGTCGGCCACGATGTTGCGCAGGCTGTCGATGCGGTTGTTGCCGCGCCGCTCGGGCATCAGCAGCGTGTTTTCGTCCTGCACCATGACGAAGCCCGGCGGGTCGCCGCGCGGCGAGGCGTCGAGGCCGCCGGGGCCGATGGTGGAAAGCACGGCAAAGGGAGACGCCTCGATCAACGTCCGGTAGGCCGGGTGCAGGTACGGCACCTCTTTCTTCAGCGAGGCTTCGCCGGGCTGGCCGAACAGGGCTTCGAGCTGCGCCAGGGTTTCGATGGCGTGCGGCGTGGTCATTGCGGGAGCTCCAGGTGATGAGGGGGAAAGACGGGATTGGTGTTCAGCCCATGGTGCCCGCCGCATCCGCATCCGCGGCCACGGGCGGCGAGTTCCAGCCGCAGGCCAGCGCCGTGAGCGCCAGCAGCAGCGCGGCGATGCCGTAGATCCACGGCGGCGAAGCCACCGGCAGCAGCAGCCCCGCGATCAGCGGCCCGGTGCCGGCGCCGATGTCGCGCCAGACGGATCGCGCGGCCAGCGCCTGCACACGCTCCGGTCCGGGCGTGCGCCGCGCCACGATGGGTGGCAGCAGCGGCAGCTGCAGGGCACGCAGCACCACGATCAGCGCCGCGCAGCTCCAAAGCCAGCCGAGGCCGAAGCCCACCAGCGCAATGGCCGTGACGAGCGACAGGCTCACCAGCAGCCGCTCGGCGCCGAAGCGCTCCGCCATGTGCCCGCCGACCGGGCTCAGCAGGATCTCCGCCAGGTAGCGCAGCGCCATCAGCACGCCGGCGACGATCACCGCGCCGCCCGGCATCAGGTCCTTGCCGAGGTAGGACAGGCCGACGATGAAGAGCCCGTCCAGCGTCAGCCCTTCCATGAACGACCAGCCGTCGAGGCTGTTGGGCCGCTTGAAGCGCCGCGCAGGCTTGCCCACGGGATGCGGTGCTGAGGGCAGCCGCCGCGTGACCAGGCAGGCGAGCAGCGAGAACACCGCGAGGATGCCGAAGATCGCGCGCGGCCCGACCCAGTGCGCGAGCAAGGCGCCCAGCGGCAGCGCCAGCACCGGCCCCATCGCGATGACGGCACGCGAGCGCCCGTTGCGCCGCGCCGCGCCGAGCGGGTCGGCCGTGGCCAGCGCCTGCGTCGACAGGTTCAGCGCCGCGAAGCACAGGCCCCACATCAGCCGCAGAGGCAGCAGCGCCCAGAAGCCCGACAGCGTGGCGTAGCCGAGCCCGCAGACCGCGGCCGCCACGACAGCCAGGGTGCATGTGGGCCGGTCGCCGTTGCGTGCATAGAAGCGGGCGACGAAGCCGTAGCCCGCGATGCGCACCAGCCGGTTGGCGGCGAGCAGCATGCCGGCCTCGGCCAGCGTCACGCCGAACTGGTCGGCATACATCGGCAGCAGCAGGTAGAGCACCACGTCGGCGGGCAGCGAGAGGCCGAGCGCCATCGCGGCGTGGCGGGAATCCAGGTCGGTGGAATTCGGGGCGGGAGCGGGTGGAGAGCTGGACATCGAGCGCCGATGGTGCGCCGCGCCACGCGTGCCTGACAAACGACTTAAACGCCGGCCATGCGTGAGAAAATTGCACGCATGCAGTTTCGCGAGCCGCCCCTCAACGCCGTGCGCGCCTTTGCCGCCGCAGCCCGCCACCTGAGTTTCACGCGCGCGGCGCTCGAGCTGCATGTCACGCACAGCGCCGTGAGCCGGCAGATAAAGAGCCTGGAAGAGTTTCTGGGCGTGGAGCTGTTCGAGCGCCGCATCCGCCAGGTGGCGCTGACCGCCGAGGGGCAGCAGTTCTTTGCCGAGGTCGAACCGGCGCTGGCGCAGATCGGCGCGGCGGCGCGGGCGTTGCAGGCGCAGGGCACGGCGCGCGCGGTGCGCATCAACGTGCGCCCTTCTTTCGCGGTGCGCTGGCTCATTCCGCGCCTGCCGTCCTTCGTCGAGCAATATCCCGACATCGAGCCGCAGGTGGTCACCAGCACCGTGATGCCCGAGCAGGCGGTCGACAGCTTCGACATCGCGGTGCGGCGGGGGCGCGAAGGCTGGCCGCCGTCCATCAAGGCTCGCCCTTTCCTGAAAGACGAGGTGCTGGTGGTCGGCGCGCCCTCTCTCTTCAAGACCCATCCGCTGGACGACCTGCGTTCGCTGGCGTCGCACGTACTGCTGTCGGCCAAGACCCGCAAGGACGACTGGGACGCCTGGAAGAAGCAGTTCGGCGCGCCGCGCGCGAGGCCTGCGGGCCGGCTGCAGTTCGACCACCTGCACTTCGTGCTGCAGGCCGCGGTCGACGGCCTGGGCATCGCGTTGGCGCCCACATCCCTGGTGTCGCACGACCTGGCCTCCGGCCGGCTGCAGTCGCCGCTGCCCGCGCTGCGCATGACGCTGGACCGGTACTACTACGGCCTGTCGCCCGACGCCGCGCCGGAGGCGGCGTACGTGGCGGAGTGGTTCGAGCGCATGCAGGCCGAGGCCACCAGGACGACTTAGGACGCCGCCAGCAACCGGAGCACGTCCGCCACGCCCACGGCGCCCTTGCGCACGTCGGCATCGCCGCCCGCGAAGGTGATCCAGCCCTCGTTGAAGCCGTCGAGCATCTGGATGCGCGGCACCGGGTCGCGCATGCCCTGCGCAAGAAAGACCGCGCCCCAGGTCTCGCGCGGCACCGCCCGCGCCTGCACCGCGCGGCCCAGCACCGCAGACAACGCAGCCGCGATGTCGTGCTGGCTCAGGCGCTGCGGGCCTTCGAGTTCGACGATGCGCGGCGGCTCGCCCGGCTGCGTCAGCAATTCGGCGGCGACGCGGCCCACGTCGGCGGTGGCGACCATCGGCACCGCGCGCTCCAGCGGTTGCAGATAGCTGGAGAGCACGCCCTGTTCGCGGGCCTGCGCGATGTCCCAGGCGAGGTTCTCCAGGAACCATGCGGGCCGCAGGAAGGTCACCGGCAGCGGCAGCGTGGCCAGCGCTTCTTCCATCAGCGTGCGCTGGCTCAGCAGGTTGGGCTGCGCGGCCTGCGCGCCCACGGTCGACAGGCACACCGCCCTGGCGGGCCGCGCGGCATCGAGCGCCTGGCGCACCGCGCCGATCACCGCCCTCGCCTCGGGAAACCCGGGCTGCGGATCGAACTCCGAAGGCGGCAGCACGAAGACACCCGTCGCGCCGGTGAAGGCATGGGTGAGCGCCTGCGCGTCCTCCATTTCCGCGATGGCGACCTCGCAGCCCTGGTCGGCCCAGACGCGGCCCTTGGCCGCGTCGCGGACGACCGCTCGAACAGGCTGGCCCGCGGCTAGCAAGTTGCGCGCGACGGCACCGCCGACCTTGCCTGTGATACCGGTGATTGCGTACATGAAACTTTCCTTTCGAATGCGTGGAGTCACGATGGGGTCGAATGGTAGGAACGGGCCACCTTTGAGTAAAGCGACTGAGCGGCATATCATTCATGACACCAGATCACCAATTAAAAACGCGCGCAATGACACTCGACGGACGCCTCCTCTCCAACGTCAGCGTGCTGGCCGCCGTGGTCGAAGGCGGCAGCTTCGCCAACGCCGCCACGGCGCTGGGCCTCACCCCCTCCGGCGTGAGCCGCTCCATCGCGCGGCTCGAGGCACGCATCGGCGTGCGGCTGTTCGACCGCACCACGCGCTCGCTGAACCTCACCGACGAAGGCCGGCTGCTCTACGCGAACATCAATCCGCTGGTGCTCGGCATCGAGGACGCGGTGACGATCGCGTCGGGCGCATCCGGCGCGGTGCGCGGGCGCCTGCGCGTCAACACCGACGCATTCACCTCACGCCTCCTGCTGGCGCGCCACCTGCCGCGCTTCCTTGCGCAATACCCCGAACTCACGCTGGAACTGGTCGCGCGCGAACAGCTCGGCGACCTGGTGGCCGAAGGCTTCGACATCGCCGTGCGCTTCGGCGAGCCGCCGTCGTCGTCGCTGGTGGCTCGCAAGCTGATGGACTCGCGCGTCGTCACCGTCGCAGCGCCCGCCTACCTGGCACGGCATGGTCGCCCCGCGAAGCCGGCGGATCTCGGCGGCCATGCCTGCCTGCAGGTGCGCAACCCGGCCACGGGGCAACCCTATTCGTGGGAGTTCCAGCGCGGACGCAAGCTCGTGCAGGTGCCCACCACCGGGCGGCTGCTGCTCACCGATCCGGGCACCGTGCTGGAAACCGTGCTCGCCGGCATCTGCGTGGCGCAGATCAAGGCCGTGGGCATACAGCCGCAACTCGACAGCGGCGAGCTGGTCGACCTGTTTCCCGACTGGGCCGACGAAAGGCTTCCGCTCTATGCGCTCTATCCGTCACGCCACCTGCCGGCCGCCAAAGTGCGGGCGTTCATCGATTTCGTGATGGAGGTCGTCTCTCCGGTTGCTTCGCCTGCATCGAAGCCGAAGCCCCGGCGCTGATGCTCACGTCCGGAAGCGGCCAGCGCCATCGGCCGGCCGGCCGCACGATGCCGGCATGAACGCCACCACGACGCCGACGACAACACCGCCGCCCCGCGCCTTCCGGAATCTCGCGTGGTCCAACCTCGCCGCGCAGTCCGCCGAACAGTTGAGCCTCGCGGCCGTGCCGCTGGTCGCCGTGCTGGCGCTCAAGGCCGGACCGGGAGAAATCGGCTTCCTCGCGGCCATCCAGACACTGCCCTTCCTGCTGGTCTCCATGCCGCTGGGCCTGCTGGCAGATCGCATGTCGCGGCGGCGGCTGATGGTGTGGGCCGAAGGGTTGCGGGCGGCGTCGCTGCTGATGCTGCTCGCGCTTGTGCTCTGGTCGAAGCTCGGCATTGCATGGCTTGCGGTGCTCGGGTTTCTTGGTGCCGTGGGCACGGTGGGCTTCAGCGTCGCGGCGCCTGCGCTGGTGCCGGCCCTCGTGCCGCGCGACGCACTGGCCGTGGCCAACGGGCGGCTGGAACTGGCCCGCAGCGCGGCCTTCACTGCCGGGCCGGCACTGGCGGGCGCGCTCGTCGCCTGGGCGGGCGCATCGGCTGCATTCGTGCTCGCCGCCGTGCTGTCGGTCTCGGCCGTCGGCCTGCTGTGGAGCCTCGGCGAGGCGCCGCGCGTGCAAGCCGCATCGCGGCGCAATCCGCTGCTCGACGTGAGGGACGGCGCGCGCTTCGTCTGGCGGCACGAACTGCTGCGGCCCATGCTGATGACCGGCGCGGTCTTCAACATCTCGTGGTTCGTGCTGCAGGCAGCTTACGTGCCCTATGCGGTGCGGGTGCTCGGGCTCGGCGCGCAGGCGGTCGGCTTCACGCTCGCCATGTACGGCGCGGGCATGGTGTTCGGCGCATTGCTGACCGCGCGGGCGGTGGCGCATATGCCGTTCGGGCGCGCCATCCAGATAGGCCCGGCGGCGGCGGTCGTGGCCGGCGCGCTGATGGCGGCGACGCTCGTCGTGCACAGCGCGGCGCTGGCCTCGCTGTCGTTCTTTCTCTTCGGCGCGGGGCCGATGGTCTGGGTCATCACATCGGCCACGCTGCGCCAGAGCGTTGCGCCGCCCGCAATGCTGGGCCGCGTGTCGGCGGTGTTCCTGACGATCAACACCGGCGCGCGGCCGATAGGCGCGGCGCTCGGCGGACTGGTCGGCGCCACGCATGGCGAGTCGGCCTGCCTGCTGCTGGCGCTCGCGGGCTTCGTGCTGCAGGCGGGGATCATCTTTGCCTCGCGCATCGCGACGCTGCGCCGGCTGCCGGCGCTGGCGCCCACCTGAGCACACTGCTAGAACAGCGAAGCCATCCCGTTGGGCCGCGCGTCCTCGATGGCGAGCATGCGCAGCTTGGTCAGCGCACCACCGCCCGCCGAGAAGCCGCCCGGCTTGTTGCCCGCCGCCAGCACGCGGTGGCACGGCACCACCGGCGCAAAGGGGTTGTGGCCCATGGCCTGCCCCACCGCGCGCGACAGGCGCTTGTCGCCAAGCTCCTCGGCGATCTCTCCATAGGTGCGCGTCTGCCCCGGCGGAATGCGCCGCGCGATCGCGTAGATGCGCCGGTGAAACTCGGACACGCCACGCATGTCGAGCTCGATGTGGCTCAGGTCGTCGTGCACGCCTTGCAGCAGGCCCTGGATGGCCGAGATGGCGCGCTGCGCCATCTCGTCGGGCGGCCCTTCGCGCAGTTCCGGAAAGCGCTGCCTCATGCGCGCCCGCGTGGCCGGCTCGCCGTCGTCCGCGGGCAGCTGCACGCCGACCAGCCCCTGCGGGCCCCACGCCAGCGCGCACATGCCGATGGCAGTCTCGAACAAGGCAAAGCCGCTCATGGCGTCTCCTGCAATGCATGCTGGCGCGAAGCAAGCACGGCAGCAGCCCACAGCGTGATGGCCGACGCCACGAGGCCGCGCGCCAGGCCGCCAGCGCCGTCGGAAATCCATCCGGTGACGGTCGGCCCGACGATCTGCCCCGCCGCGAAAACGATGGTGAACATGCTGATGCCCTGCGCCCAGCGCGCGGGCGGCAGGTTGTGGCGCACCAGCGCGGTGGTCGACGCCACCACCGACAGGAACACGCCGCCGAACAGCACGCCAGACACCAGCGCCACCGGCGCCGAGGGGCTCAGCACCGGCAGCAGCGTTGCCACGCCGAGCAGCCCGTTCAGCAGCGCCTGCGGCTGGCCACCGCGATAGCGGTCGAGCAGGCCCGCCCACAAACGGGAAGAAGCCACGCAGGCGACACCCAGCAGCGCATAGAACAGCGTGATGAATCCCGCACTGGCACCCTGCTCCCGCAGCAGCGCGATCACGAAAGTCATGTAGCCGATGTAGCCCATGCCGAAGAGCGCATAGCCCGCCAGCGCCCAGCCGAAGCGGTGCAACGCCACGGGCGGTGCGTTGGCAGCTGTCGCGGACGACGTTGCAGCGTGCGACGCGGGCCTGTCCGGCATCGCACGGCCCGCCCACGCCAGCAGGCAGGTGGCCGCCGCGCTGGCGATGGCCAATGCCCACCAGGCCCACGCCCAGCCGTGCGGCACGTCCGCAGCCGCGCGCAAGACCTGCGGCACCAGCAGCGCCGACAGCGCGATGCCGAAGCCGGTACCGCCGTAGTAGATGCCGAGCAGCAGTCCGCCTCGCGAAGACCCGGCCTCGCCGAGCCGCGCGGCCAGCAGGCCGCCCGCCACGAACACCCACGCGCTCGCTATGCCGGCCAGCAGGCGCTGCAGCAGCAACGCAGGTGCCGCAGTCACGAAGCCGCTGCCCGCCATGAAGACGCTCGCCAGCACGGCGCCCACCACCAGCAACCGGGTCACGCCGAAGCGGCGCATCAGCATCGGCGTGATCAGCGCGCCGATCAGGTAGCCCACCGCGTTCGCCGTGTTCATGCCGCCGGCCAGCGCATAGCTCCAGCCGAGATCGGCGCGCATCGGCGGCAGCAGAAGACCGTAGGAGAAGCGCGTGATGCCCAGCGACACGGCCGCGCCCATCGAGAGCGCGAATGCAAGACGGAGCGCGGGCTGTGCCGGCGCGGCGGTGGAAGTGAGCGAGGTCGACATCAGCAGCAAAGAGGGTGCCGCGCATTTTGCGGCAGCCTGCCCGATCCTGCTGCCGGGGGCTCCACTCAGGCCGTGCCAGCGACAGGGTCGCTGTGCAACAGGTGCCGCTCCAGCAGCACGGCCACGTGCACCGCCTCGCGCCGGGCGCCGTCTTCTATCTGGTGGCGGCAACTGGTGCCGTCGGCCACGACGACCGCGTCGGGCCTGGCGCGGATCGCGGGCAGCAGGCTCGCTTCCGCCATCTGCATCGACACCTCGAAGTGGCTGGCCTCGTAGCCGAAGCTGCCGGCCATGCCGCAGCACGAGCTTTCGATCAGCTCGGGCTGCGCGCCGGGAATCAGCTTCAGCACCTCCATCACCGGGCTCACCGCGCCGAATGCTTTCTGGTGGCAGTGGCCGTGCAGCAGGATCGGCGTCTCGGCCGGTCGCAGGGCGAGTTCGAAGCGGCCGAGCTTCACTTCCCGCGCGATGAATTCCTCGAACAGCAGCGCATGCTTTGCCACCAGCTCGGCCTTCTCGCCGAAGCCCATGACCAGCGTTTCGTCGCGCAGGGTGAGCAGGCACGATGGTTCCAGTCCGACGATGGGCACGCCGGCCCGCGCCAGCGGCACGAGCGCGTCGATCAGCGCCCCGGCCTTCGCCTTGGCCTCGTCGACCATGCCGCTCGCCAGGAAGGTACGGCCGCAGCAGTGGTGGCCGCCGTGCTTCTCGACGGTGTGCAGCAGGTAGCCGGCCGCCTGCAGCACGCGCGCCGCCGCGAATGCGTTCTCGCTCTCGAAGGTGCCGTTGAAGGTGTCGACGAACAGCACCGCCGCCTTGCCGCCGCGCCGCGCGACGGCCAGCAGCGCGTCGCGATCGGCAAAAAGGCCGGGCTCGTTGTCCTTCGCGCGCCAGAAGGTGTCGCTGCGCCAGGCGGGCAGCGAGCGCTTCGCTGAAAAGCCCAGCAGCTTCTCGCCGATCCAAGCGGCGCCGGGCACGCTGTTGCGCAGGTTCAGCAGCCACGGCATGCGGCTGGCCTTGTGCGCGTAGTCGGGCAGCCTGGCCACGAGCTTGTCTTTCAGCGTGTGGCCGTGGCGCTTCTTGTAGTGATCGAGGAACTCGATCTTCATCTTCGCCATGTCCACGCCCGTGGGGCAGTCGCGCTTGCAGCCCTTGCAGCCGACGCACAGGTCCATGGTCTCGTGCATGGCCTCGCTGGTGAAGGCATCGGGGCCGAGCTGGCCCGATAGCGCCAGGCGCAGCGTGTTGGCACGGCCGCGTGTCAGGTGCTGCTCGTCGCGCGTCGCCCGGTAGCTCGGGCACATGGTGCCGGCGTCGAACTTTCGGCAGTGGCCGTTGTTGTTGCACATCTCCACGGCCTTGGCGAGGCCGCCGGTGCTGTCGCCGCCGGTGCCGGGGGCAGTGGTCACCTCGGTCACCGGGTCGGCGTTGACGTTCCATGCCGACCAGTCGAGCACGGGCTTGAGTTCGATGCGGCGGTACGGCTTGGGTGCGGTGGGCGGCGCAAAGCGGAACAGCGAGCCGTCGTCCATGCGCGGCGTGTCGATGATCTTGCCGGGGTTGAACAGGTCCAGCGGGTCGAGCTTGCGCTTGATGGCGCGAAAGGCCTCGTTGATGGCCGGGCCGAACTGCCATTCGATCCACTCGCCGCGGCACAGGCCGTCGCCATGCTCGCCGCTGAAGGCGCCCTTGTACTTGCGCACCAGCGCGCTCGCTTCTTCTGCAATGGCGCGCATCTTGGCGGCGCCGTCCACGCGCATGTCCAGGATGGGCCGCACATGCAGCGTGCCGACCGATGCGTGCGCGTACCAGGTGCCCCGGCTGCCGTACTTCGCGAACACTTCGGTCAGCGCATCGGTGTATTCGGCCAGGTGCTCCAGCGGCACGGCGCAGTCTTCGATGAAGCTCACCGGCTTGCCGTCGCCCTTGAGGCTCATCATGATGTTGAGGCCTGCCTTGCGCACTTCCCACAGGTTCTTCTGCCGCGCGTCGTCAGGCATCTCGACCACGCTGCCGGGCAGGCCGAGGTCGCCCATCAGTTCTACCAGCCGCTTCAGTTGCGCCAGCAGCGCGGCCTTGTCTGCACCCGAGAACTCCACCAGAAGGATGGCCGCCGGCTTGCCGATGAGCGCTGTCTCCACCGTGGGCTTGAAGGCCGGGTTCCCCAGGCTCAGCTCGATCATGGTGCGGTCGACCAGCTCCACCGCCGTCGGCCCCAGCTTCACGATGTGCTGCGCCGCATCCATCGCCGCGTGGAAGGTCGGGAAGTTGACGATGCCCAGCACCTTGGCGCGCGGCAGCGGCGCGAGCTTGAGCTTCAGGCTGCGGGTATATGCCAGCGTGCCTTCGGAGCCGATCAGCAGGTGCGCCAGGTTCACGCTGCCGTCCGCCGTGTACGGCCGCTCGCTCTGGTTGTCGAAGATGTCGAGGTTGTAGCCCGCCACGCGGCGCATCACCTTGGGCCAGTGCTCGGCGATCTGCTCGCGCTGCTGCCTGGCCAGCCCGCGCACGAACTGCGCGATGCCCGCCGCGCGCACGCCCAGCGAACCCACGGGGCCGAAGTCGACCAGTTCGCCGCTCGACAGCCACGCGCTGGCGCCCAGCACGTTGTGCACCATGTTGCCGTAGGCGATGGAGCGCGAGCCGCAGGAGTTGTTGCCCGCCATGCCGCCCAGCGTGGCCTGCGCGCTGGTCGATACGTCCACCGGGTACCACAGGCCGTGCGGCTTGAGCTGCGCATTCAGGTGGTCGAGCACGAGGCCGGGCTCGACCGTGGCCGTGCCCTCTTCCACGTTCACGCCGAGCACGCGCCGGAAGTGCTTGCTGTTGTCGATGACCAGCGCCGCCCCCGTGGTCTGCCCGCACTGGCTGGTGCCGCCGCCGCGCGCGAGCACCGGCACCTTCAGGTCGCGCGCGATGTCGATGGCGGTGGCGATGTCGCGTTCGTTCGTGGGCACGAAGGCGCCCACGGGCGTGATCTGGTAGATCGACGCGTCGGTGGCGTAGCGGCCGCGCGAACCGTCGTCGAACAGCACCTCGCCCTGCGTGTCGGCACGCAGCCGGCGCGCGAGCAGCTCGCAGGTGTCGTTGGGCGGAAGAACGGTTCCGGCTGGCTGCATGTGGCTGGCGGGATCGAGGCGCATGGTGGTTCTCTGGTCAGCTCGACTTGGCCGAGGGATAGATTTCGCCGGCGCGCAGCAGCTCGAGCACGGTGTCGCGCTTGCGCAGCACATGCGACACGAGCACTTGGCGCATGGCGGCGGCGTCGCGCGCGGCCAGCGCGTCGATCATCTGCTCGTGCTCCTGCACGGCGTGCTTCCACTTGGCCTCGTTCTGGTTGGTGCGAAAGCGCAGCGACTGCACGCGGGCGTTGATGGAGCGGTAGGTGTTCGACAGCACCGGGTTGGCCGCCGCGTCGTTGATGGCGGTGTGGATGCGCGCGTTCAGGCGGTAGTAGCCCGACAGGTCGCGCCGCGCGAAGCAGGCCATCATTTCGTAGTGCAGCGCGCGCACCTCGGCCAGTTCGTCGTCGGTGATGCGCTTGGCCGCCAGCTCGCCCGACATGCCTTCGAGCATGGCCAGCACCTCGAAGGTGTTGAGCACGTCGGCCTCGGTGAGCTTCACCGCCACCGCGCCGCGGTTGGGCAGCAGGTCGACCAGCCCTTCGGCCGCGAGCAGCTTGATGGCCTCGCGCAGCGGCGTGCGCGAGACGTTCAGCTGCAGGCACAGCTCGCGTTCGTTGAGCTTGGCGCCGGGCGCGATGTAGCCCTCCACCAGCATGGTCCGCAGCCGCGAGGCCACCTGGTCGTGCAACGCCAGGCGCGAGATTTCGATGATTTCCGCTGTCATGGTTTTTCCCTTTGAATGCATTTTGAATGCAAAAAATCGCCCCAACAACCAAGAAGCATCAGGGTAAACCATCGCACCAAAATGTATTTTGAATGCAAAACTGAAACGCGAAAGGACAGTCCATGCTGCAACTCGACATCCATCCCACCGGCCGCCACTTCCTCCAGATTCCCGGCCCCAGCCCCGTGCCCGACCGCATCCTGCGGGCCATGAGCCTGCCCACCATCGACCATCGCGGGCCCGAGTTCGGCACGCTGGGGCTGAAGGTGCTGGGCGGCATCAGGCAAATCTTCAAGACGAAGCACCCGGTGGCCATCTACCCCGCCTCCGGCACCGGCGCATGGGAGGCCGCGCTCGCCAACACGCTGAGCCCGGGCGACCACGTGCTGATGTACGAAACCGGCCACTTCGCTTCGCTGTGGCAGAAGATGGCCACGCGGCTGGGCCTGTCGACCGAGTTCCTCGCGTGGTCGGGCACCGACGCGCAACTGCCCAGCGCGCCGAGCTGGCGCCGAGGCGTGCAGGCCGAGCTGATCGAGGCGCGCCTGCGCAAGGACACCGAGAAGAAGATCAAGGCCGTGTGCGTGGTGCACAACGAGACCTCCACCGGCGTCACCTCCGACATCGCCTCGGTGCGCAAGGCCATCGATGCGGCTGGCCATCCGGCATTGCTAATGGTCGACAGCATCTCCGGCCTGGCCAGTGCGGACTACCGCCACGACGAATGGGGCGTGGACGTGTGCGTGAGCGGCTCGCAGAAGGGCCTGATGCTGCCGCCGGGCATCAGCTTCAACGCGCTGTCGCCGCGCGCGCTCGAAGTCTCGAAGACCGCGAAGCTGCCCAAGGCCTTCTGGGCCTGGGACGAGATCGTCGAGATGAACAAGGACGGCTACTGGCCCTACACGCCCAACACCAACCTGCTGTACGGCCTGTCGGAGTCGCTGGACATGATCCTCGGCGAAGGGCTGGACAACGTGTTCGCGCGCCACCAGCGCTGGGCCGCGGGCGTGCGCGCCGCCGTCAATGCCTGGGGCCTGCCGATCCAGTGCGCCGACCCGGCCGTGTACTCGCCGGTGCTCACCGGCGTGATCACGCCGGAGGGCGTCGATGCAGACGCGCTGCGGCGGCTGATCCACCAGCGCTTCGACCTTTCGCTGGGCACCGGCCTGGGCAAGCTCAAGGGCCGCATGTTCCGCATGGGCCACCTGGGTGACAGCAACGACCTGACGCTGGTGGCCATGGTCGCGGGCGTCGAGATGGGCATGAAGCTCGCGGGCATCAAGCTGGCCGGCAGCGGCGTGCACGCGGCCATGGACCACTTCGCGAACCACACGGCACCGGCCGCGCTGCAGAAAGCCGCATAGGCACGCAGCACTGCCGGTGCAGCACCGGCAACAGCGCCCCCGGCGCGCATCGGATTCCTACCTACGACGGAGACAAAGAAGATGCAAAGACGTTCCCTCATCCAGGCCGCCGGTGCGGCCGCCGCCACGCTGGGCGTGCCCCGGCTCTTCGCGCAGGAGTGGCCTTCGGGGCCGGTGCGCATCGTGGTCGGCTTTCCGCCGGGCGGCGGCACCGACGCCCTGGCCCGCGTGGTCGCGCAGAAGCTCACCGTCATGTGGGGCCAGCAGGTCATCGTGGAGAACAAGGGCGGCGTGGCCGGCGTGCTGGCGGCCGACTATGTAGCGCAGCAGCCGGCCGACGGCAGCACGCTGCTCATGGCGCACATCAACAGCCATGCGCTGGCGCCCAGCCTACAGCCCAAGCTGCGCTACAACGTGGAGCGCGACTTCGTGCCGATCGTGCTGGTGGGCGTCACGCCCAACCTGCTGATCGCCAATCCGGGGCAGAAGGCGCTGAGCGTGAAGGACATCGTGGCCGCCTGCAAGGCCGCGCCGGGCACCCTCAGCTTCGGCTCGGCCGGCGCGGGCTCGGCGCAGCACCTGGCGCTGGAAATGTTCAAGCTGCAGGGCGGCGTCGATGCGCTGCACGTGCCGTACAAGGGCAGCGGCCCGCTGCTGGCCGACCTGATGGGCGGGCAGATCCAGTACAGCTTCGAGACCATGACCGCCGCCACGCCGCACGTGAAGAACGGCCGCGTGATCGCTGTGGCGCAGACGCGCACCAAGCGCGCCAAGGGCCACCCGAACGTGCCGACCATGCAGGAGCAAGGCTTCCAGGGCTTCGAGGCGACCACCTGGTACGGGCTTGCGGGGCCGGGCAAGCTGCCGGCCTCCATCGCGCAGAAGGTGAACCGCGACGTCAACACCGTGCTCGCGATGCCCGACGTGCAGGAACGGCTGGACACCTACGGCGCCGAAGACGGCGGCGGCTCGCAGGACAAGTTCAGGCAGTTCATCGGCACGGAAATCGCAAAGTGGGCGAAGGTGGTGAAGGACGGCAATGTCCATGTCGAGACCTGAAGCTGGGAAGATCGGGCAGATGAACCCATCCCAGACCGCCCTTACCGACGCCCTCGTCGCCGCGCGCCGCGGCAACCGCACCCTCGACGCCACGCCCTGGCTCGACACGCTCGAAACCGCCGACCAGGCCTATGAAGTGCAGGACGCCGTGGCCGCCGCGCTCGGCTGGCTCGGCGCGGCTGGCGTGCCCGGCACCTGGAAGTCGGGCGGCGGCTCGCGCAGCGCGACGCTCACGCATGCGCCGCTGCCGCCCGCCGGCGTTCGCCCGAGCCCGGCGGACTTCAGCGACCTGGTGTTCCACACGCCCGGCATCGAGGCGGAAATCGCACTGCGGCTCGGCCAGGACGTCACGCCCGCGCAGGCGGCGGCGCTCGACCACGGCAACGCCGCATCGGTCGTCGATGCCATGGCCGTGTCGGTCGAGATCGTCGATGCCCGCTGGCAAGACCTGCCCTCCACGCCCGCCCTGCTGCGCCTGGCCGACTCACAGGTGCACGGCGCGCTGGTGATCGGCGAATGGAAGCCGTATGCCGCGCTCGATTGGTCTTCGCAGCGCTGCGAGACCAGGGTCGGCAATGCGGACACGGTGCTGCGCACCGGCACGCACCCGTTGGGCGACCCCACGTGGCTGCTTCCCATCTGGCTGCGCCACCTCACGCGCCACGGCCACACCGTGCCGGCCGGCACCGTGGTCACCACGGGCTCGTGGGTCGGCGTGCTGCCCTGCCGGCGCGGCGATCAGGTGTCGGCCGAATTCCCCGGCGTCGGCGCGGTCCGCTTGAGCGTGTAGCGCCCGCCGCCCACGCCTGAGCACGCGACCAGAAAGTCCAGCACCGCGCGCACCCGGGCCGGCAGCGTGCCGGCCTTGCCGATGTACACCGCGTGGATCGGCTCCACCTCGCAGGGATTGAACTCTTCCAGCAGCGGCACCAGCCGGCCCGCGTCGATGTCGTGCTGTATGTGATACAGCGACAGCCGCGCCACGCCCGCCCCTGCGATGGCCAACTGCCGCAAGGTCTCGCCGTCGCCCGCGCGCACCGGGCCGGCCACCGGCAGCCACTGCGTTCGCCCGTCCACGCGCAGCGGCCAATCGGGCGAATTGCGGCGGTAGCTCCAGCCCAGCCGGTTGTGCGCCTCCAGTTCCTGCGGCGTGCGTGGTGTGCCGTACTTCGCAAGATACGACGGCGCAGCCACGATCGACTGGCTGGTCTCGCCGAGCCGCCGCGCCACCAGGTCTGAAGACGGCAATTGCCCCCATCGGATGGCGATGTCCGCGCGCTCGTCCATCAGGTCGACGATGCGGTCGGTCAGCGCGATGTCGAGCGTGATCTGCGGATGCATCTCCAACAGGCGCGGCACCAGCGTCACCAGCTTGTGCTGCCCGAATGACACGCTTGCATTGATGCTCACCCGCCCGCGCGGGGCGGCGCCGGCCGCGGCGCAGCGTTCTGCCTCGTCCATGTCGGCCAGCACGCGCAGGCTGCGCTCGTAGAACTCCGAGCCCTCTGGCGTGAGCTGCAGCTTGCGGGTGGAGCGGTGCACCAGCTGTATGCCCAGGCGCAGTTCCATGCGCGAGATCAGCTTGCTCACGGCCGAGGGTGTCATGCCCAGCAGGCGCGCCGCAGCCGAGAAGCCGCCCGATTCCACCACCTGGACGAAAGCTTCCATTTCGCCGGAGCGGTTGACGTCGATGCGCGGCATGGCGGGCTTCCTTTTTTGTGACTTCAAATCACAAATGCTTGTACTCGCGGCATTCTAGTCATCGAGCCTGTTTGTCTCCACAGTACAGGGCATCATGCCAATCGCTCTACTCGCCCTCACCGCCGGTGCCTTCGGAATAGGCACCACCGAGTTCGTCATCATGGGCCTGCTGCTGCAGGTGTCGACGGACCTGCATGTTTCCATCACGGCCGCCGGCCTGCTGATCTCGGGCTACGCGCTCGGGGTCGCGGTCGGCGCTCCCGTGCTCACCATCGCCACGCGCAAGCTGCCCCGCAAGACGGTGCTGCTCGCGCTGATGGCGATCTTCACGCTCGGCAACCTGGCCTGCGCGCTCGCGCCCAGCTACGAAACGCTGATGGCCGCGCGCGTGATCACCTCGCTGGCGCACGGCACTTTCTTCGGCGTCGGCTCGGTGGTGGCCACCGGGCTGGTGGCGCCCGAGCGCCGGGCGTCGGCCATCGCGATCATGTTCACCGGTCTGACCGCCGCCACGCTGCTGGGCGTGCCGGCCGGTGCATGGCTGGGCCTGCACCTGGGCTGGCGCGCCGCGTTCTGGGCGGTCGCCGCGCTGGGCGTGCTGGCCTTCGCGGTGCTCGCCGTGTTCGTGCCGCGCAGCCGCACCGACGCGCCGATCGCCCCGCTGCGCGAGGAACTGGCGGTGCTGGTGCGCCCGCAAGTGCTGCTGGGCCTTGCGATGACGGTGCTGGGCTTCGCCGGCGTGCTGGCCGTCTTCACCTATATCCAGCCGCTGCTGACGCAGGTCACGGGGCTGTCGGAATCGGCGGTGTCGCCGGTGCTGCTGGTGTTCGGCGGCGGGCTGGCCGTGGGCAACATCCTGGGCGGCAAGCTGGCCGACCGCGCGACGATGCCGGCCGTGCTGGGCACGCTGGCGGTGCTGGCGGTGGTGCTGGGCGTCATGCAGTGGGTCATCGGCACGCCATGGATGGCGGTGGCCTTCGTCGGCCTGCTGGGCGTGGCCTCGTTCGCCACGGTGGCGCCCATGCAGTTGCGGGTGCTCGAAAAGGCCTCGGGAGCCGGACAGAACCTGGCGTCGAGCCTCAACATCGCGGCCTTCAACCTGGGCAATGCGCTCGGCGCGTGGGTCGGCGGCGTGGTGATCGCACACGGCCCCGGGCTGCGCGCACTGGGCTGGGTGGCGGCGCTGCTCACGCTCGCGGGCCTGGCCATCGCGCTGTGGAGCCGCGCGCTGGACCGGCGCGAACCGCGCCACACACTGCACGATTGCGCTTCGCAAACCGCCTGATCCTTCTCCTGGCGGGAATCCGCAGGAATCGCGGGAAAGGCAGAATCCAGGGACAACAAAGCCCCGTATCTACTGCGCAATGCCCTTTTCCCTCCAAGTCCGCCCCGCCGTTGCGACCGACGCGCACGCGCTGGCGGCCTTGGCCATCCAGGTCTGGCTCGACACCTACGCCACCGACGGCGTGAACGACCTGCTGGGGCGCCATGTGCTCGACGCGTTCACGCCGTCGGGCTTTGCCGCTTTGGCGCAGGACGCGGCCGGCAGGACGGCTCGGAGTGCCTGCCGCTTCTACGAAAAACACGGCTTCAGCCTCAAGGGACGAACCTGGTTCGCTCTGGGCGAAGACCGCCACGAGAACCACGTACTCGCCGTGCCTTGAGCACGGGCAGCCACAACCGCACACCATCCATCGATGTACACAGCCCATTCCGCGAACGACGACAACCACGACACGCCCTCCCCGGCACGCCGCAAAAGCTGGTTTCGCAGCTTTCGCACGCAGGTGGCGCTGGGCTTCGGCGGGCTCGCGGCGGTGCTGGCCGTCACGCTCTCGCTGGTGCTGGGATCGATGTTCGCGCGCAAGAGCGAGGCCGACGAATCGGCCGTGCTGCGCACCATCGCGCGGAACGCATCCAAGGCGCTGGCGGACGGCCTCACCTCGCGCACGCGCGAGATCGAATTGCTCGCCGACTCGAGCACGCTCTGGAAGGACGGCCTGGGCGCCGAGCGCGTGATCCAGACCATCTCGCGCACCCAGGCGCTCACGCCCTACAGCGCGTGGATCGGAGTGGTGTCGCCCGACGGCGTGGTGCAGGCGTCCACCGGCAAGCTGCTGCTCGGCGCCAACGTGGCCGAGCGGCCGTGGTTCCAGGAAGGCCTGCTCGGCACGCACGTGGGCGACGTGCACGCCGCCAAGCTGCTCGCGGCGCTGCTGCCCAAGGGCAGCGACGGCGGTCCGCAGCGCTTCGTCGACTTCGCGGCGCCCATCCGGCGCGACGGGCAGCTGATCGGCGTGCTGGGCATGCACGGCAGCTGGGAATGGACCCGCAGCGTGGTGGAGTCGCTCTTCCCGGATGACGCCCTGGCGCGCCGCCTCGAGGTGTTCGTGCTGGACGCGAAAGACCATGTGATCTACGCGTCGGACGCCGGCTTCGACCGCTCGGCCGACCTCGGCGTGCAGCCGTCCGCCACGGGCGGCTCCGGGGTGAAGTTCGCGCGCGAATCGACGGGCGGCGAGTTCCTGATGGCCACCGCGTCGGTCGGGGCGACCGACGGCAAGATCGACCTCGGCTGGACCGTGGTGGCGCGCGAGCCCGCCGACGTGGCGCGCGCCGCGGCGCGCGACGGCGTCAGGAAGGCGCTGATGCTGGGCCTGCTCTGTGCCGGCCTGGCCTTCGTGCTCGGCTGGTTGCTGGCGCAGCGGCTCACGCGGCCGTTGCGGCAGATCGCGTCGGTGGCACGCGACATCGGTGCCGGCCGGCTCGACACCGGCATCCCCACCAATGCGGGCAGTTCGGAGGTCAAGCAGCTGTCGCTGGCGCTCGCGGGCATGACGGCCAAGCTGGTCAGCGCCAACGCCGAACTGGAGCAGCGCGTGAAGGAGCGCACCGCCGCGCTGGAAACCGCCAACGCCGAGCTCGACCGGCAGGCGCGCTTCGACGCCCTGACCGGCCTGCTCAACCGCCACGGCATGGAAGAACGGCTGCAGCAGGTGCTGGCCGTGTCGAACCCCGACACCGCGCCGCTCGGCATCGTGATGATCGACATCGACCACTTCAAGTCGGTCAACGACCGCTTCGGCCACGCCACCGGCGATCTCGTGCTGAAGGCGGTGGCCGGGCTCATGAAGACCCGGCTGCGCAAGTCAGATATAGCAGCGCGGCTGGGCGGCGAAGAATTCGTGCTGATGCTGCCCGGCGCCAATGCGGCCGAGGCAATGCAGGCGGCCACGGAGCTGGTGCGGCTGGTGGGCGATGCGTTCATCGATCCGGTGGGCCACATCACCATCAGTTGCGGTGTCTCGCAGATGCTGCGCGACGAGGAAAGCGTGGCCAGCGCACTGCGCCGTGCGGACAAGGCGCTCTACGCCGCGAAGTCGCTGGGCAGGAACCGCGCGGTGGCGCCGCCGCTGCCTTGAACAGGCGCCGCGGCGCTGCGCTCTTCTTGCCTCAGTGGGCCTCGGCCGTCGTGTCCGGCAAGTTCCTGATGGACATGAAGAACTCGAACCGGTTGCGCCCCGCCGCCTTCGCGTTGTAGAGCGCAGCATCGGCGCGCGCAAGCAGTTCCTCTGCCGTCACCAGTGAATCGGCGGCCCGGTGGAACGCGATGCCGATGCTGGTCGTGACTTCGATCTGCCGGCCGTCCACCTCGAAGGGCCGCTTGCCGATGCGATCCGTGATCTTGGCCGCGACGATGGCCACCGCCTCCTGGCCGCCGAGGTTCTCGAGCACCAGCACGAATTCGTCGCCCGCGAGCCGGGCCACCATGTCGGTGCCGCGCACGCTGCCCTGCAGGCGCCGCGCGTATTCGACCAGCACGGCGTCGCCCACCGCGTGGCCGAGCGTGTCGTTGATGGCCTTGAAGTGGTCGATGTCGAGGAACATCAGCGCGAGCGAATTGCCGGTGAAGCGCCCGCGCAGCACCGCGTCCGGCAGGTATTCGTTGAAGGCCAGCCGGTTCGGCAGGCTGGTGAGCGTGTCGAGCCGCGCCAGCTCGATGAGCTTGTGCTCCACCACCTTCAGCGCGGTGATGTCCAGCGCCAGCGAGAAGATGCCGTGCGTCAGGCCGTCGGACCGCACGTCGGGCACATAGATCACCTGGGTGATGCGCTCGAAGCCCTTGCGCTGGGTGCGCGCCTCGAACTCCACCTTCTCGCCCGCCAGCGCGCGCTCGATCATCGGCTTGCGCGAGAGATACACCTCGCGCCCGGAGATGTCCTGCATGTGGCGCCCCAGCACCTGCGTCGGGTCGAGGCCGAGCCACTCGCGGCTGGTGGCGTTGGCGAAGGTGATTTTTTCCTCGCGGTCGATGTAGGTGATGAGCGCCGGCATGCTGTCGGTGATGGCGCGCAGCCGCAGTTCGCTCTCGGCCTGGCGCAGTTCGGCTTCCTTCAGCGCCGTGATGTTGAAGCTCATGAGGTAGAAGCCCACCACCTCGCCGCGCAGGTTCTTGTCGGGAATGAGGTTGACCTGGAAGAAGCCTTCCTTGCCGCGCGTGGGCGCACGCACCGAAAAGCGCACCTTCTTGCCGGAGAACATCACCGGCAGGTAGGGCTTGTGCTGCGCGTACATGGCGTCGCCGAGGGCGGTGCGCAGCGTCGTGCCCACCAGCGAGCCGTCGCCCACGCCCGCCATCTGCCGCGCCCGGATGTTGCCGAACAGGCAGTTCTGGTTGCGGTCGAAGTAGCCGACGAGCGCGGGGATGCTGTCGGTCACGTCGCGCAGCCGCTTTTCCTGCTCGGTCAGCGCCTTGTGGATGGTCACTTCCTCCGTGATGTCGAAGGTCATGGAGAACACGCCGCGCACCACGCCGTCGGCATCGATGTCGGGAATGTAGTGCGCCTTGAAAGTGCGATTGCCGATGCCCAGCGCTGGATCGCCCGGCTTCTCGATGATCACGGCCTCGCCGGCCAGCGCGCGCGCGATGTGCGGCTCCACCAGTGCGAAGTCGCGCTGGCCGCGTACCTCGGGCATCGCGCGGCCGACCAGCGGCGCGTTGTTGTGCAGCGCGCGCACGTGCGCATTGACGAAGGTGTAGCGCAGCGACGCATCGATGTGCGAGACCATCGCGGGAATGTTGTCGGCAATGGTGCGAACCTGCGCCTCGCTGTGCGCCAGGCTCTGCTCGGTGGCGCGGCGCTGCTTCATCAGCTCGTCGAAGGTGCGGGCGAGATCACCGATTTCGTCGTGCGCGTACTGCATCGGCGCCTCGATCTCGTGGGGCGACCGCTGCGCCACCTGCATGTGATGGTGCAGCTCGGCCAAAGGCCGCAGTTGCCGGCGCACCACGCCCAGCGCCAGCGCGCCCGCGGTCAGCGCCAGCAGCACGGCACCGATCCACGCGGCACGCTCGATGGCGTCGACACGGGCGAAGGCCTCGGCGCTGGGGTACATCGAGCCGACGATCCAGTTCGTCTGCTCGGTGCGGTCGAAGGCGTAGAGGCCGGGCACGCCGCGCTCGTCGACGCCTTCGCTCGTGCCCTCGAAGCCCGCGATCGCGCGCAGCACCTGCGGGCCGGCTCCGCCTTCGGCCTGCACATGGTTGAGGATGCGCGACGTGCGCGGATGGTCGATCACGATGCCGTCGGTGGTCGTGATGAACAGGTACCCCGTCTTGCCGATCTTGACCTCGGCGAGCGCGCCCAGCACGTTGCGGTCCTTGAGGTTGATGGCCCCGGAAATCACGTACCGCACCTGCCCTGCACCGTCGAGCACCGGCGCGGTGATCGCCACCTGCGCCAGGCCGTTCAGCCGGTTGCGGTAGGGCTGCGAAATGATGCCGGCCTTGGACGCCACCGTCTGCTGGAAATAGGCGCGGTCCCTGATGTTCACGCTGCCGATGGGCACCGCGCCGCTCTGGTTGGCGACCAGGTTGCCTTCCATGTCGATGAAGGCGACGTTGTCGAAGGCCTGCTTGAGCGCCGCGTGCTTCTCCAGAAAAGCCTGCAGCGGCTCGGCGTCCTTGAAGTCCTGGGCCACCACGCTGTCGCCGAAAGTCTGCAGCAGGATGCGGCGGCTGCTCAGTTTCTGGTCGATCGCGTCCGCGACGGCGGACACCCTGGCCAGTTGCTCGCCGGCGATGGAGGCGCGCAGGCTGGACTTGACGAAATGCAGCGCGCAGGTCGCGATGGTGAACGTGGCGGTGAGAACCACCGCCGCCACCCCGAGGCTGAGGCGTGTGTGCAAACCGAAGCGCAGTTTCGAAGGGCCCGAGGGATTCATTATTGGTCTTGTTCAAGCTGCCGAGGCGTGTGCAGCGGGAGTCTCCGGCGACAGTATCGGGGCCTTCCATATCCCGATTTCCCCCGACTTCTCGTGCGTCGAAGATTTTAGACTTCGGGCCGCGGTTTCTTCGGACGGCGATTCTGCAGCTGCAAGATGGCGTGTGGAACGGCGAGCGCCTCCTGCCCGAGGGGTTCGTCAAGTTCGTGGGCACCGTCGCCTCGACGTGGGCGGCCGACAAGCGCCCCATCTATGGCGGCTTCTTCTGGGTCAACGGCACGGGCGCCTGCTCGGCCTTGACAAGGGAGAGGCGGCATCGGTAACCAGCCTGCGGAAAGCCTTGTCGCTGCTGATGTAGGGCGTATCGGCGTCTCAGCGATAGCGAGGCTGGCGCCCTTCAACGCTCGGGCTTGCTCAGGAGCGTTGGAACCACATACCCGTCGCGGTACACGCCTTCGATGCTCCCCTCCACCCGATCGGTCGAATGCGCTGCCACGAATTTCCCTTCCGCTTGCCGGTAGACGACGATGGTGCAGGACGAGCGCTTGCTGAGAATGCGGGCAACGCCTGTGGCCTGGCGAAGGGTCGGGTACGTCTCCATGGAGATCCTTGTCTAATTCCCCGGATCGTAGTCTTAAGGTACTCAGGATTCGCTCGGGGCTTGTCCTGAGCAGCTCGGACACGTGATCCGAAATGGCCGGAATTCGTGATTTATTCACATTTTCACGCAATACCTCCGTCGTGTGTTTACATCGGTATCAACCGATGCCCGGCTTCAGGCCAGCCCGTTCAGATGCTCATAGAGGATGAAGAACCCGATTCCGATCAGCAGCACGCCGCCGACGATCTCGGCGCGCTTGCCGACGACGGCGCCCAGCACGCGCCCCACCATCACGCCAAGCGTCACCATGGTCAGCGTGGCGAGGCCGATGGCGAGCGCGGTCCAGGCGATGTTGACGTTGATGAAGGCCAGCCCGACACCCACGGCCATCGCGTCGATGCTGGTCGCGAAACCGGTGATGGCCAGGGTCCAGAAGGAGTTGCGGCTGGGCTTGTCGTCCACTACGTCGGGCGTGCCGCAGCCCTCCCAGATCATTCGCAAGCCCAGCACGCTGAGCAGCGTGACCGCGATCCAGTGGTCCCAACGTTCGACGTAACTGGCGGCGGCCAGGCCGGCAGCCCAGCCGATGACGGGCGTTATCGCCTCGATGACGCCGAAGATGAGACCCGTGCGCAAGGCTTCGCGCCAGGAGGGTTTGCGCAGTGCTGCGCCCTTGCCGACGGCAGCGGCGAAAGCATCCGTCGACATGGCGAATGCAAGAAGGATCGTGGAGGCAATGTTCATTTTGGAAGTAGCAAGCAAGGCCGGTTCAAGACGCCGCGGCGCACGAACCCGCCGGCCAAAGCCGCGTCCATGCACCGCTGGTCTCGCCAACCTTTCGGCTGCTCACGCCACGGTCGCAAGGTGCGAACCGAGTATGTTGACGTGAACGCTTCCGAAGTCCGGAAGCCGGCTACTCCCCAAGGGAGCGGCGATTCTAATCGCCTGCCTTGAAAGGGCTCCGCGACAGCGCCTGCGCCGGGCGTGGGCTTTGCGGCTTGCGACGCCGTGAGCTCTTGTTCGCTCGGGTATGCCGCTTTAAGCGCCGCATAAGTTTCGGCCGAAACAATCACCGCAGGTAGCCCACTCTTTCCTCCCTCCTCCAGGGCTACCCTTCAACCCGCTCAGGCGGGTTTTTCTTTGGCTGGCCAGCCATGCTGTGTGCATTCTTCCGAGGTGCGCGCGCCATGTGGCGCGTTTTGTGCTTTTCCTCATGCCCCGCTTCCATCCAGCGGCTGCAGCCCCTTCACCCAGTCGAATACCGCCGCCACGGCGGGCTCCGATCGCCGCGCCTCGGGGCACACCAGATGGAACGGCAGCCCCGGCAGTTCCGGGCCGAAGGGCTTCACCAGGTTGCCTGCGCGCAGTTCGTCCGCGATCAGCGCGAGGCTCATCAGCGCCACGCCCTGGCCCTGCAGCGCGGCCGACACGGTGTGCGTCTCGTCCGAGAACACCGGGCCCGCAGATACGTCGAGGCCGGCCACCTGCGCCTCCTGCTGCCATTCCGTCCACGTGCCCGGCTGGCTCCTGCTGCCGGGCAGCGCGAAGTGCAGCAGCGTGTGCCGCACCAGGTCGCTCCGCTTCTTCAGCTTGAGCGCAGGGCTGCACGCTGGCGCAAACACGTTGTCGAACAGCTTCTCGGCCACCATGCCCGGCCACTGGCCGCGTCCGTAGCGGATGGCGATGTCTGCGGTAACGCCGTCGAGCGCCACCGCCTCGTGCGATGCGTGGATGCGCAGGTCCAGCTTCGGATGCAGCGCACGCAAGGCGCCGACCCTCGGCAGCAGCCAGCGGGCCGCAACGGCCGGCGTGGCCGACAGCGTGATGGCCTGGCGCTGAGGCGGTGCCCGCAGCCGTGCCACTGCGTTGGCCATTGCAATGAACGATTCGCTCAGCACCGCCTGCAGTTCGCGCCCCTGCGGCGTGAGCACCAGTTGCCTCGGTTGACGGATGAAGAGCGCGACGCCGAGCAAGTCTTCCAGTTGGCGCACCTGATGGCTGATGGCGGTCGGCGTGACCGACAACTCGCTGGCTGCGAGCTTGGCGCTGGAATGCCGCGCTGCCGCCTCGAAGGCACGCAGCGACGCCAGCGGCGGGAGTTGGCGCAGGTTGCTCATGGATGAATTTATTTTTCAGCAGCGCAAAGAAATCATCGTTTGTTGGGCCTCGGATGCTTGGATAGATTGAGAACCCTGTCAAGCAGACAGCTGAACCAGCTTCATCCCACCAGGCAACAACGAGGACCCGAACATGACCACCCTGCTCCACATCGACGCCAGTGCCCGCCCCGGCTTATCTGGCACGCATGCGCACGGCTCGCACTCGCGCCGGCTCAGCCGGCATTTCGTATCGGCCTGGCGCGCGGCACGGCCACACGATGAGGTGATCTACCGCGACATAGGCGCCACGCCGCCGGGCCATGTCACCGGCGAATGGATCGCCGCTGGGTACACCCCGGCCGCCGAGCGCGAGCCGTGGATGCATGCAGTACTCGCGGAGAGCGACACGCTGATCGCCGAAGTGCGCCGCGCCGATCTGCTCGTGATCGGCGTGCCGATGTACAACTTCGGAATGCCGGCGCCGCTGAAGTCGTGGATCGACAACATCGTGCGCATCGGCGCCACCTTCGACTTCGACCGCAACCGCGACAACCCCTACGTGCCGCTGCTGTCCGAACGCCGTCGCCGCACTGTGCTGCTCACATCATGCGGCAGCAGCGGCTACGGACCCGGCGGGTTCCAGGCGGGAATGGACTTCCTGACGCCCGGCATCACAGCCCCGCTGGCGCTCCTGGGGCTCACCGAAACGCACAGCGTGGGTATAGAGCACGCCGAAGACCACGGCGACCTGCTCGACCGGTCGATCGCCGCCGCGCTCGCCCGCGTCGAGACGCTGGTGCGCGAGCTGCAGGCGGCGGCCTGAAGAGGCGTGACGAGACCTGAAGAGACGTGAAGAATCAGGCCGAGCGCAGTTGCTCGCGCAGCTTCTGCCCGATTTCCGGCCGCTCCAGGAACGGGTCGGCCGGGTTCGTCACCGACACGATGTTCTCCATGCGGCTGCGCACGTTGCCCAGCGCCTTCGGATGGCTGAACACGTAGAACTGGTTGTCGCTGATGGCCTCGAAAACCTTGGCCGCTACTTCGGCCGCCGTGATCTTGCCGCTGCTCACCGCCTTGTTGCTCATGGCCTGGCCGATGAGCTGGCTCTTGGTGAGTTCGCTGTCCTTCGGCGCGTTGGGGCGGTTGCGTTCGCTGCTCGTGATGCCGGTGGGCACGAAGTACGGGCACAGCAGGCTCGCGCCGATCTGGTCGGTGACGAGGTTCAGGTCCTGGTACATCGTCTCCGTGAGGCTCACCACCGCCGCCTTTGCGGCGTTGTAGATGCCCATGTTGGGCGGCGTGAGCAGGCCGGCCATGCTCGCGGTGTTGGTGATGTGGCCGCGGTAGGACGGGTCCTTGGCGGCGGCCTCGAGCATCATCGGCGTGAACAGGCGCACGCCGTGGATCACGCCCCACAGGTCGACGCCCAGCACCCATTCCCAGTCGGCCACGGTGTTCTCCCACACCAGGCCGCCGGCGCCCACGCCCGCGTTGTTGAACACGAAGTGCGGCGCGCCGAAGCGTTCCTTCACGGCGGCGGCCAGCGCTTCCATCTGCGCCGCGTCGGACACGTCGACCTTGCGCGCCATCACCTGCACGCCGGCGGCTTCCATCTCGGCCTTGGCCTTGTCGAGGGCGTCCTGCTGCACGTCGACCAGCACGAGGTTCATGCCGCGTGCCGCGCCGATGTGCGCGCACTCGAGTCCGAAGCCCGAGCCCGCGCCGGTGAGAACGGCGGTCTTGCCCTTGAAGTCCTGAATCATTTGCCGGTGTCCTTCTTTTGTTGAATGTCTCTGACGTCGAAGGCGTTATTGAAATACGGAATGCGCGCGGGCGCAGTCACGAAGGTGCCCGCTAGGCAGGCTCAGGCGTCCGCCTTCTTCAGCACATAGCCGATGCGCGGAAAGTGCACGTGCACCGTTCCCACCCGCTCGCCGGTGCGCTCCAGCGTGTAGTGCGTGCGCGTGGCCGCGACCAGCGTGCCGGGCGTTTCTTCGAGGCCGAAGCTCTCGGCGCGGATGGTCACGGCGCTGCCCAGCGGAATGCCGTGGTCGTCCTGGAAGGTGCTGTCGGTCAGCAGCGTGTGCGGCGTGGCGGCCTTGGCCGTGGCAATGGCCTCGTCGCTCGTGAACTTCTCCGGCGCACCGTGGCCGATGGCGGCCATGCGGTCCATCCAGTCGACCACCGCGGGCGTGAGGTCGAGGATGGTTCGCACCGACTCGACGCGGCGCGTGTACCAGAGCGGGTGGTAGGCCGAGAAGTCGGCAATGCTGGGCACTTCGCCCAGCAGGAACGGCTTGTCGTCGAGCATGTCCGACAGCCGGCGCAGGTACGACTTGTAGGCGCTGGTGGCATCGGCCGGGCGCAGGCGGGTCATGTTGCCGGCGCTCATCTTGCCGCGGTCTTCGCCGAAGGCCTTGGCGGCCTCGGGCGGCGCCTTGGCGAACACTTCTGCCGCGCCCCTGGGCTGCAGGTTCCAGGCCATCGCGGCCCAGAACAGCGTGGTGTCGGCCCACTGCGCGAGGATGCGCGACAGGCCTTTCTCCGGCTCGGGGTAGAGCGTGGGCTCGGGCTGCAGATGTTCGAGCACGTCGGCGATGAGCGCGCTGTCGCAGTACATGTCGGCGCCGATCTGCAGGAACGGCGTCTTGCGGTAGCCGCCGGTGAGCGTTTCCACGTCGGGCTTGGGCATGATCGGCGGGATGAAGACCGACTTCCACGGCAGCTTCTTCGCGCCGAGGATCAGCCGCACCTTTTCCGAGAACGGCGAGGTGGTGTAGTGATGGAGGATCAGGTCGGCCATGGGTTGTTTCCTGTGGGTTGCTTGGTCGTTGCAGTGGGCCCGGCGCACGCTCAACGGGGCTGCGCGCGCTGGATGATCGAATCGAAATCGGTGCCGGCGCCGAGCGTGCCGAAGGCGTTGCCCCAGTCGCCGCCGAGGCGCGATGCGCAGAAGGCACCGGCCACCGCCGCCGGTGCGGTCTGCGCGAGCAGCGATGCCTGCACGGCCAACGCCACGTCCTGTCCCAGGCGGCGCGCCTCTGTTTCGGACGCCATCGCCTCGATGCGTGCGGGCAGCGCATCGGCAAGACGGTCGAGCGCCGCGTGCTGGCCGCGCGCGGGCGCCAGTTCCTTCGTCAGCGCGGCAATCGCGTCGCCCTTGCGCAGGCCGCGCAGCAGGTCGAGCGCCATGATGTTGCCGGCGCCTTCCCAGATGGAGTTGAGCGGCATCTCGCGGTAGATGCGGGCCATGATGCCTTCGCCGCCCTCTTCCACATAGCCGTTGCCGCCGAGGCATTCCATGGCCTCCTGCGCGAAGTGGCTGCCGCGCTTGCAGATCCAGAACTTGGCGACGGGCGTGAGCAGGCGGGCCATCAGGCGCTCGTGCTCGTCGTCCTGGCGATCGAAGGCTCTCGCGAGGCGGATGGCCAGCGCCGTGGCGGCTTCGCTTTCGAGCGCGAGATCGGCCAGCACGTTCTTCATGAGCGGCTGGTCGATCAGGGGCTTGCCGAAGGCGTTGCGCTGCGTCGCATGGTTGAGCGCGATGCCCAGCGACTGGCGCATCAGGCCGCTGGTGCCCAGCGCGCAGTCGAGCCGGGTCATCGTGCCCATCTCGAGGATCTGCGGAATGCCGCGCCCCTCCTCGCCCACCAGCCAGGCGCTGGCGCCCTGGAACTCGACCTCGGAACTGGCGTTGGCCTTGTTGCCCAGCTTGTCCTTCAGGCGCTGGATCTGGATGGCGTTGCGCGTGCCGTCGGGCAGCACGCGCGGCAGGAAGAAGCAGCTGAGCCCGGCCGGCGCCTGCGCCAGCACCAGGAAGGCATCGCACATCGGCGCCGAGAAGAACCACTTGTGGCCGGTGATGGCATAGCGCTCGCCCCAGGCGTCGCTGCCGTCGCGCACGGCCCGGGTGGTGTTGGCCCGCACGTCGGAGCCGCCCTGCTTCTCGGTCATGCCCATGCCCATGGTCACGCCGGGCTTGTCACTGAAGCGCTTGAGCGCCGGGTCGTACCGGAGGCTGCCGAGCTTCGGGCCCCAGTCGGCGTACACGCCGGCATTGCCGCGCAGCGCGGGCGTGACGGCGTAGGTCATGGAGATGGGGCAGAGAATCGACGGCTCCAGCTCGGTGAAGAGCATGAAGCCGGCCGCGCGCAGCACATGCGGCGACGCCGAGGCGCCGCTCCACGGCGTGCCGTGCAGCCCCGCGCCCACGGCGGCGCTCATCAGCGCGTGATAGCTCGGATGGAACTCCACCTCGTCGATGCGCCGGCCGAAGCGGTCGTGCGTGTGCAGCTCGGGCGTGTGGATGTTGGCCAGCCGCGCATGCGCCTGCATGCCTGCCGAGCCGAGGGTCGCGCCCAGTTCGTGCAGCTGTGTGGTCTGCAGCGCGGGCGCGTTGAACTTCAGCGCATCGCGTAGCGGCCGGTTGGTGTCGAAGAGGTTGTAGTCCACCAGCGGCGTGGGCTGGTTGAAGACCTCGTGCGTAGTGTCCATGACCGGCCTCCTTGCCGTGCGTTCAGCTCATTCAGATCAGCTTGACGAGTTGCTTGCCGAAGTTCTTGCCCTTGAGCAGGCCCAGGAACGCTTCGGGCGCCGATTCGATGCCTTGCGCAATCGACTCGCGCGGCTTGAGCTTGCCCGTGCCCACCAGCGTGCCCAGTTCCGTGAGCGCCTCGGGCCACACTTCCATGTGTTCGCTGACGATGAAGCCTTCGATCTTCATGCGGTTGATGAGGATCAGCGCCGGGTTCGCGAGCGGCAGCGGCTGGCCGTCGTAGCCCGCGATCATTCCGCACAGCGCCACGCGGGCGAAGGCGTTGGCGCGCAGCAGCACCGCGTCGAAGATGTAGCCGCCGACGTTCTCGAAGTAGCCGTCGATGCCGTTCGGGCAGGCTTCCTTCAAAGCCGCGCTCATCGACTTGACGTCGGGGTGCTGGCGGTAGTCGATGCAGGCGTCGAAGCCCAGCTCGTCGGTCACGTACTTGCACTTGTCGGGGCCGCCGGCAATGCCCACCACGCGGCAGCCGCGCGCCTTGGCCAGCGCGCCGAAGGCACTGCCCACGGCGCCGCTGGCGGCGGTGATGACCACGGTTTCACCGGCCTTGGGCGCGATGATCTTCACCAGCCCGTACCAGGCCGTGACGCCCGGCATGCCGACCGCGCCGAGGTAGTGCGACAGCGGCACGTGCGTGGTGTCGACCTTCTTCAGCGCGCCGGGCTGCGAAGCGTCGACCACGCTGTACTCCTGCCAGCCGCCGAAGCCGACCACCTTGTCGCCCACGGCGTACTTGGGGTGCTTGCTCTCGACCACTTCGCCGACGGTGCCGCCCTGCATCGTCTGGCCCAGCGGCTGCGGCTGCGCGTAGCTCTTGGAGTCGTTCATGCGCCCGCGCATGTACGGGTCCAGGCTCATGTAGTGGTGGCGCACCAGCACCTGGTTGTCCTTGAGCGCCGGGGTTTCCGCGGTCACGAGCTTGAAGTTGCTCGCCACGGCCTCGCCGTCGGGGCGGTTGTCGAGGTGGATCTGCTTGTTGGTGGGCATGTGTATCTCCGGTGTTGGGTGTGTGTCTGTCAGTCGGTCGATGGCGGGCGCATCGCGTTGGCGCTCGCGGGGCCGGTCGGCAGGCGGCGCTTCACGTACTTGAAGGTGCCCGTGGCGTGGGCGCACACGCGCTCCTGCTCGTCGTAGATCTTGGCTTCCGTGAAAGCCAGCGTCGCCGTGCGGTGAATGAGCGTGCCGCGCGCGCGCAGCGACCCCACGGAAGGCTGCATGAAGCTGGTCTTCATCTCGATGGTGACCACGCCGGTCTCGGGCGACACGCTGCGCGCGGCCGCGGCCATGGCGATGTCCAGCAGCGTCATGCAGGCGCCGCCGTGGGTCACGTCGAAGGTGTTCAGGTGCTCCGGCTTGGCGGTGTAGGCGATCTCGGACTCGCCGCCCTCGAACTTCGTGAGCTCGAAGCCGAGGTGGCGCGCGAAGGGAATCTGGCTCGTGTACGAGCGGATGTTGATGTCGTCGGATTCTGGAATTGTCATTTCGGTTTTTCAGGCGGCACCGAGCACCACGCTCACACCGCCGTCTACTGCCAGCCACTGGCCGGTGATGTGCTTGCCGGCATCGCTCGCGTACAGCAGCGTCAGGCCCTTGAGGTCTTCGTCGTCGCCCAGGCGGCCCAGCGGGGCCTGCGCGGCCATCTTTTCCTCGCCCAGCGACTTGATCAGGCCGGCGGCCATCTTCGTCATGAAGAAGCCCGGGCAGATCGCGTTCACGTTGATGTTGTACTTGCCCCATTCGGCGGCCAGCGTGCGCGTGAAGCCGATGACCGCGGTCTTCGAGGTGTTGTAGGCCAGCGTCTGCATCTCGGGCGGGTTGCCGTTCAGTCCGGCGATCGAGGCGATGTTGATGATGCGCCCGGTCTTCTTCGGGATCATGTAGCCGTTGGCGATCTGCTGCGACAGGATGAAGTAGCCGCGCACGTTGAGGTTCATCACCTTGTCCCAGGCCTCGACCGGGTGGTTTTCGGCCGGCGCGCCCCAGCTGGCGCCGGCGTTGTTGATGAGGATGTCGACCGCGCCCATGCGCTGCAGCGTCTCGTCGGCCAGGCGGCGGGTGTCCTCCTCCTTCGAGCAGTCGGCGGCGATCCAGCGCGCGTCGATGCCGGCGGCCTGAAGCTCGGCCGCGGCCTGCTCCAGGTCCTCGGCCTTGCGCGAACTCAGCATGATCTTCGCGCCCGCCTCGCCCAGCGCGTGGGCCATCTGCAGGCCCAGGCCGCGCGAGCCGCCGGTGATGAGCGCGGTCTTGCCGGTGAGGTCGAAGAGTTTCTGGACGGTGCGGGCGGTCATGGGTTTGTCTCCGGGGTTCGGTTTCTGGGTCAGATCTCGTAGTCCATGCACTGGCGGGCTTCGCGCACGGCGCCGATGAATGGCTTCAGGGCCACGTGCTGCGGATGGTCCGCATAGGCCGCGAGCGCGGCGGCGTCAGTGAATTCCGAGTTCAGGATCAGGTCGTAGGTGGCTTCCAGGCCGGGCTGGGCAATGGCCACTTCGAAGCGGTGCGTGCCCGGCGACAGCCTGGCGCAGGCGTCGAGCAGCGCCTTGGCCTTGCGCAGGTTGGTCGCCTTGTCGGCGCCCTCGGCGTGCTCCTTGAACTTCCACATCACGATGTGCTTGAGCATGGCGTCGTCCTCGGGTTACTTGTTGCCCAGCCGCGAGCGCACGTAGATGAGCACGAAGCCCACCAGCGAAACCAGCCCGCCGGGAACGGCGATCGACCAGCCCAGGGCGGCGTCGGTGCGGCCGGCGGAAATGCCCAAAATGACGAGGAACAGGCCGCCGTAGATCAGGATCCAGATCCACTTCTCCAGGCGGGCATGCGGCTTGGGCGGCTTCGGTGCGTTTGCGGGGGTGTTGGGGGTGGAATTCGGCGGATTGTTGATGGCCATCAGAAGGCGTCCTCGGGCAAAGCGGTACAGGTCGGGTCGCGGGTTTCGACCACGTTGAGCCAGGCACCGATTTTCGGCAGCTCGTAGTGGAAGAAATAGTCCGTGGCGCCGATCTTGCCAGCTGTTACCGCCCTGGCCTTTTCACCGTCGTTCTCCAGGGCCCTGCCGGCCACGTCCAGCCAGATCCAGGCCAGCACCGTGTGGCCGAAGGCCTGCATGTAGGGCACCGCATTGGCCAGCGCGTCCGCCGGGTCGCCGGTGGACCAGGCGGTCTCGGTCGCGCTGCCGATGCGCTGCAGCGCGGCGCCCAGCGCCTTGGCGTGGGCCGCCAGCGCCGGCACCTCGGCGGTGCGGCCGATGGTGGCTGTCATGCGGCCGGCCAACAGCTGCAGGCCGCGGCCCTTTTCCATCAGCACCTTGCGCCCCAGCAGGTCGGCCGCCTGGATGCCGTGGGTGCCTTCGTGGATCATGTTCAGGCGGTTGTCGCGCCAGTACTGCTCCACCGGAAAGTCGCGCGTGTAGCCGTAGCCGCCGTGCACCTGGATGGCCAGCGAATTGGCCTCCAGGCACCACTCGCTGGGCCAGCTCTTGGCGATGGGCGTGAGCACTTCCAGCAGCAGGCGCGCGTCGTCCGCGGCCTGGGCGTCGCCGGTCTTCTGCTCGTCGACCAGCCGGGCGCAGTACAGCTCCAGCGCCAGCGCGCCTTCGCAGTACGCCTTCTGCGCCAGCAGCATGCGGCGCACGTCGGCGTGCTCGATGATGCGCACCTGCGGCGCGGCCGAGTCCTTGGCGACCGCGGCGCCGGCGGCCTCTGGCTTCTTGACCAGGCGGCCCTGCGGCCGGGTCTTGGCGTATTCGAGCGAGGCGTGATAGCCGGCCATGCCGAGCATGGTGGCGGCGGTGCCGACGCCGATGCGCGCCTCGTTCATCATGTGGAACATGCAATGCAGGCCCTTGCCCGGTTCGCCGACCAGGTAGCCCAGCGCGCCGGCCTTGCCGTCGACCGGGTACTTGCCCTCGCCGAAGTTCAGCAGCGTGTTGGTGGTGCCGCGCCAGCCCAGCTTGTGGTTCAGGCCCGCCAGCGCCACGTCGTTGCGCTGGCCCGTGAGATTGCCCTGGGTGTCGACCATGCGCTTGGGCACGATGAACAAAGAAATGCCGCGCGTGCCCGGCACCAGCTTTCCGTTCTCGTCGGGAATCTTGGCCAGCACGATGTGCACAATGTTCTCGGTCAGCTCGTGGTCGCCGGCCGAGATCCACATCTTGTTGCCCGTGAGGCGGTAGCGCGGGCCCAGCGGGTCGTCCCGGAAGTCGGCGCCGTCGGGCACGGCGCGCGTGGCCACGTCGCTCAGCGACGAGCCGGCCTGCGGCTCCGACAGGCACATGGTGCCGGCCCAGCGGCCGGAGAACTCGTTCTTGGCGAACACCTCTTTCTGCATCTCGGTGCCGTGCACCATCAGCAGGTTGGCATTGCCGCTGGTGAGCATGTTCGAGCCGATGCTCACCGAGGCCATCGCGAAGAAGCTGTTGGCGGCGGCCTGCATCGTGTAGGGCAGCTGCATGCCGCCGATGTCGTAGTCCTGCGCGGCGCTCATCATTCCCGAGTCGACGAAGGCCTTGTGCGCGTCGTGCGTGGCCTGCGGCAGGATGACCTTCTCGCCGTCGAAATGCGGCTCCTGCGTATCGACCGTGCGGTTGAACGGCGCGTACTTCTCGCGCGCGATGCGCTCACAGGTATCCAGCACCGCGTCGAAGGTCTCGCGCGAGTGGTCGGCAAAGCGTTCGCGCTGGTTGAGCGACTCGGCGTCGAGCCAGTCGTAGAGCAGGAAGTCGAGGGTGGAACGCAGGCTCATGGTCGGATGTTGATGTTGAGACTGCCGACTTCCACCGGCAGCGCTCGTCGGCCGGCGGAGCCCGGCCCATTCGTGGAACACCGCGGAACCGGCTTCGCCGGGCCGCTGGTGTTGCCCCCGCAAGGGGGTTGGCCAAGGCGACACGCAGTGCGCCGCAGCCTGGGGGAGCGTCAGATGATTTCGAACACGCCCGCGGCACCCATGCCGCCGCCGATGCACATCGTGACCACGACCTTCTTGGCGCCGCGGCGCTTGCCTTCGATGAGCGCGTGGCCGGTCAGGCGCTGGCCGCTCACGCCGTAGGGGTGGCCCACGGCGATGGCGCCGCCGTCCACGTTCAGGCGGTCGGCCGGAATGCCGAGCTTGTCACGGCAGTAGATCACCTGAACCGCGAAGGCTTCGTTCAGCTCCCACAGGTCGATGTCGTTGACCGTGAGGCCCAGGCGCTTGAGCACCTTCGGAATCGCGAAGACGGGGCCGATGCCCATTTCGTCGGGCTCGCAGCCGGCCACGGCGAAGCCGAGGAAACGGCCCATGGGCTTCAGGCCCTTCTGCTCGGCGTATTTCTCGTCGACCACCACGCAGGCGCCGCCGCCGTCGGAGAACTGGCTGGCGTTGCCGGCCGAGATCAGGCCGCCGGGAATGGCCGGGCGGATGCCACTGATGCCTTCCTTGGTGGTGCCGGGGCGGATGCCTTCGTCGTTCTCGACGGTGACTTCCTTGGTGCGCAGGCCCATCACTGGGTCGGCCACGCCGGCCAGCACGGTGATGGGGGCGATCTCTTCCTTGAAGCGGCCGGCTTCCAGCGCGGCGGTGGCCTTCTGCTGGCTGGCGGCGCCGTATTCGTCCATGGCGTCGCGGCTGATGTTGTAGCGCTTGGCGACCTGCTCGGCCGTCTGCAGCATGTTCCAGTAGATCTCGGGCTTGTGCTTCACGAGCCAGGGATCGGCCAGCATGTGCTTGTTGGCTTCGTTCTGCACGCACGAGATGCTCTCGACGCCGCCGGCCACATACACCTCGCCTTCGCCCGCGATGATGCGCTGGGCCGCGGTGGCGATGGTCTGCAGGCCCGACGAGCAGAAGCGGTTGATGGTCATGCCCGACGTGGTGATCGGCAGGCCGGCGCGCAGCGCGATCTGGCGCGCGATGTTGGAGCCGGTCGCGCCTTCGGGCGTGGCGCAGCCCATGATGACGTCGTCCACCGAGGCGGGGTCGATGCCGGCGCGCTGCACCGCGTGCTGGACCGCATGGCCGCCCAGGGTGGCGCCGTGCGTCATGTTGAAGGCACCCTTCCAGCTCTTCGCGAGCGGCGTGCGGGCGGTGGAAACAATGACGGCGCTGGTCATGGTGAGGTCCTTTGAAGCAGATGGAAGGGAAAAGAGGTTGTCGTCATTGCGCCGGAGCAGCGTTGGTGTTGCTCAGGAGCTGGTGATAGAAGCCGATCATCTCGCCGTAGTTCGAGATGGCCAGGCGTTCGTTGTTGCCGTGGATGCGTGCCAGGTCCTCGCCCTTCAGCCGGAACGGCGAGAAGCGGAAGACGGCATCGCTCACGAGGCTGAAGTGGCGCGAATCGGTAGCGGCGGTCATGAGGCCGGGGGCCACCACCGCGTCGGGGAAGCTCTGGCGCACGGCCTGCTGGATCGCGCGGTAGCCGGTGCTGTCGGTCGGCGACACGGGCGAAGGCTCCGCGTTGCCCGGGTACTGCTTGATCTTGATGTCGTCGTTGGCCAGCTGCTTGCGCAGGTGCGCCTCGACGCTGGCGAGCGTGTCGCCCGGCAGGATGCGGAAGTTGACGGCGGCCTCGGCGCGCCCGGGCAGCACGTTGTCCTTGTTGCCGGCGCGAACGATGGTCAGCGCGGTGGTCGTGCGCAGCATCGCGTTGCTGCTGGGGCTCTTCTCGAGAATGCCCCGCACCACGGGTTCGGTGAGCCACAGGTTCGAGAGCATCACGCGGTTCACGCCGCTCATCTCGGGTGCGAGGGTGCCGAACATCTGTCCGGCAATGCCCTTGATGCCGCCGGGCATCGGGTTGGCTTCGAGCCGCGCGAGCGCCGCGCTCATGCTCCCGATGGCGCTGTGCTGCGGCGGCATCGACGAATGGCCGGGAGCGGTGTCTAGCGACAGGAAGAAGGTGCCGTAGCCCTTCTCCGCCAGGCCGATGAGCGCCGCCGGCCTGCTCAGGCCCGGCAGCACGCCGTCGAGAACCAGCAGTCCTTCGTCGAGCACCCAGTCCAGCCGCACGTTGCGCGACTTGAGCAGCTCGGCGATGGGCAGCGCGCCGCGCAGGCCGCTCACCTCTTCGTCGTCGCCCATCACGAGGTAGACGGTCTGCCTCGGCTTGAAGCCGGCGCCGATGAGCAGCTCGATGGCTTCCATCTGCGCGAAGAGATTGCTCTTGTTGTCGAGCGTGCCGCGGCCCCAGACGTAGCCGTCCTTGATCTCGCCGGCGAAGGGGTCGACCGTCCAGGCCTTCTCGGTGCCCGGCGCGATGGGCACCATGTCCTGGTGCGCCATCAGCGCGATGGGCCTGGCCTGCGGATCGGTGCCGGCCCAGGTGTAGAGCAGCGCCTTGTTGCCCACCACCTCTTTCTTGAGCGCGGCGTGCACCTTGGGAAACTGCTGCTCCAGGTAGGCATGCAGCTTGTCGAACTCGGCCGCGTTGGCGGCCGGGTCGTCCATGCCCGACACCGTGCGGAACGTGATCGCCGTGGACAGCCGCTTGGCGGCCGCCTGCAGGTCGATGTCCAGCTTGGGCGCGGGCGCCACCGCCAGCTGCTGCGACGGCGTGGTCCAGGTCTTGACCGCCACGGCGGCCACCAGCAGGACGATTGCCAGCAGCAGCCCGAGGAAGATGCGTTTCAACATTGGCGGTCGGTCCCTTTGCCTTCGCGGATCAGCTGAACTGCTTGCCTTCGGCCACCAGCTTCTGGATCAGCGGCGCGGGCTGCCAGAACTCGGCGTCGTCGCGCGGGTTCTTGGCAAAGCGCTTCATCGTCTCGGCCACGTTGTACAGGCCGACCTGCGATGCGTAGTGCATCGGGCCGCCGCGCCAGATCGGGAAGCCGTAGCCGGTCAGGTACACCATGTCGATGTCGCCCGACTTCGAAGCAATGCCGTCTTCCAGGATGTGCGCGCCTTCGTTCACCAGCGCGTACACCAGGCGCTGCACGATCTCTTCATCGGAAATCTTGCGCGGCGTGATGCCCAGTTCCTTGCGGTGGTCCTCGATCATCTTGTTGACCAGTTCCGACGGAATGGCGTCGCGCTTGCCGGCCTGGTAGTCGTACCACCCTGCCCCGGTCTTCTGGCCGAAGCGGCCCAGTTCGCAGAGCTTGTCGGCCGTGCGGCTGTACTTCATGTCGGCGCGCTCGACGGCGCGGCGCTTGCGAATCGCCCAGCCGATGTCGTTGCCGGCCAGGTCGCCCATGCGGAACGGACCCATGGCAAAGCCGAACTTCTCGATGGCCTTGTCGACCTGCTGCGGCGTGGCGCCTTCGTCCAGCAGGAAGCCGGCCTGGCGCGAGTACTGCTCGATCATGCGGTTGCCGATGAAGCCGTCGCACACGCCCGAGACCACGGCCGTCTTCTTGATCTTCTTTCCGATGGCCATGACCGTGGCCAGCACGTCCTTGGCGGTGGCCTTGCCGCGCACCACTTCGAGCAGCTTCATCACGTTGGCGGGGCTGAAGAAGTGCATGCCGACCACGTCCTGCGGACGTTCGGTGAACGATGCGATCTTGTCGACGTCGAGCGTCGAGGTGTTCGAGGCCAGGATCGCGCCCTTCTTGGCGACGCGGTCGAGTTCCTTGAAGACCTTCTCCTTCACGCCGAGTTCTTCGAACACGGCCTCGATGATCAGGTCGGCGTCCTTCAGGTCGTCGTAGCTCAGCGTGGTGCTCAGCAGCGCCATGCGCTGTTCGTACTTGTCCTGCTTGAGCTTGCCCTTCTTGACCTGGGCTTCGTAGTTCTTCTTGATGGTGGCAACGCCGCGGTCGAGCGCTTCCTGCTTCATCTCGAGGATCTTGACGGGGATGCCCGCGTTCAGGAAGTTCATCGAGATGCCGCCGCCCATGGTGCCGGCGCCGATCACGCCGACCGACTTGATCTCGCGCTTGGGCGTGTCTTCGGGCACGTCGGGAATCTTGCTCGCGGCGCGCTCGGCCATGAACAGGTGGCGCAGGGCCAGCGATTCGGGCGTGAACATCAGCGCGGTGAAGATGCGGCGCTCTTCGGCCATGCCGGCGTCGAACTTCATCTTGGTGGCGGCCTGCACGGCGTCCACGCACTGCAGCGGCGCGGGGTAGTTCTTCGACATGCCGCCGACCATGTTCTTGGCGAACTGGAAGTAGGCGTCGCCTTGCGGGTGCTTGCAAGGCAGGTTGCGCACCAGCGGCAGCGCTTCACCGGTCTTGCCGGCCACGCTCTTGGCGAAGGCCACGGCTTCTTCGAACACCGATTCGGGCGAAGCGGCCAGCCTGTCGAACAGCTTCTGGCCGGGCAGGCTCGCGAGCAGTTCGCTCTTCACGGCCTCGCCGCTGACGATCATGTTCAGCGCGGTCTCGACACCCACCACGCGCGGCAGGCGCTGCGTGCCGCCGGCACCGGGGATCAGGCCCAGCTTGACTTCAGGCAGCGCGACGCTGGTGCCCGGGGCGGCCACGCGGTAGTGGCAGCCCAGCGCCAGCTCGAGGCCGCCCCCCATGCACACCGAATGGATGGCCGCGACGATCGGCTTGGCCGAAGCTTCCAGCGCGAGGATCACGCTGAGAAGGTTGGGCTCCTGCAGCGCCTTGGGCGTGCCGAATTCCTTGATGTCCGCGCCGCCCGAGAACGCCTTGCCGGCACCGGTGATGACGATGGCCTTGACGGCGTCGTCGGCATTGGCCTTGGCCAGGCCATCGGTGATGCCGATGCGGGTCGAGAAACCGAGACCGTTGACCGGAGGGTTGGTCATGGTGATCACGGCGACATCGCCGAGCACTTTGTATTCAGCCGTCATGCTGCGTTCCTTGGTGTGTGAAGAAAAGAAGAAAAAGCACGAGTGTTCTTTTTCAGGGATTCTAGGCGTTTCGCGAGGCCAGACAATGGCACGCAGTCGCTGTAGAGACAAGGCCCTCCCTGAGGAGGGCGGAGCTTTCGGGAAACACCGCGGAACCGGCTTCGCCGGGCCGCAGGTGTTGCCCCCTGCAAGGGGGAAGGCGTAGCGACACGAAGTGCGCGAAGCCTGGGGGTTTGCCTAGACCTCCAGCCACTCCTTGCGAGTGGTGGCGTCGGCGCGCAGGCTGTCGGGAGTGCCGTCGAACACGATGCTGCCGTGGCCCATGACGAGCGCGCGGTCCGAGATCTGCATGGCGATGGTGAGCTTCTGCTCGATCAGCAGCACCGAGATGCCCTTGTCCTTCAGCGTGCGCAGGTACTGCCCCACCAGCTCGACGATCTTGGGCGCGAGGCCTTCGGTGGGTTCGTCGATGATGATCAGGTCGGGGTCGCCCATCAGCGTGCGGCACAGCGTGAGCATCTGCTGCTCGCCGCCCGAGAGCACGCCGGCCTCGGTGTGCTGGCGTTCCTTCAGGCGCGGGAACATGCCGTACATGTCGTCGAACGACCAGCGGCTGCCCTTGCCGGAGCCCTTCTGCCCCAGCAGCAGGTTCTGGTGCACCGTGAGCTTGGGAAAGATGTCGCGGTTCTCGGGCACGTAGCCGATGCCGAAGTGCGCGATTTCATAGGCCTTGCGGCGCAGGATGTCCTGCCCCTTCCAGTGCAGGCCGCCCTCGGCATGCACCAGGCCCATGATCGCCTTGGCGGTGGTCGAGCGGCCCGAGCCGTTGCGGCCCAGCAGCGCGACGATCTCGCCGGGGTTCACGTCGAACGAAACGCCATGCAGCACATGGCTCTTGCCGTAGTAGGCGTGGATGTCTTTGAGCTTCAGCATGTCAGTGTCCCGCCCCTTGTGCATCCGCGACAGAGGAGCCGAGGTAGGCCTCCTGCACGCGCGCATTCGCGCGCACCGCAGCCGGCGTGTCGAAGGCGATCACTTCGCCGTACACCACCACCGCGATCTTGTCGGCCAGCCCGAAGACCACGCCCATGTCGTGTTCCACCGTCAGCAGCGTCTTGCCCACGGTGACGTGCTTGATGAGCGAGATGAAGTGCGAAGTCTCGGTCTTGCTCATGCCGGCCGTGGGCTCGTCCAGCAGGATCACGCTGGCGCCGCCAGCGATGGTCACGCCGATCTCCAGCGCGCGCTGCTCGGCGTACGTGAGGTTCACCGCATGCACGTCGCGCTTCTTCTCCAGGCCGATCTGCCTGATGAGCTCCTCGGTGCGCTCGTTGGCGTCGTCCAGGTTCGAGAGAAATCGCAGGAAGGTGTACTTGTAGCCCAGGCTCCACAGCACGCCGCAGCGCAGGTTCTCGAACACGCTGAGCTTCGGGAAGATGTTGGTGATCTGGAAGCTGCGCGACAGGCCCATGCGGTTGATCTCGTACGGCTTCATGCCGTCGATGCGCTGGCCGTTGAGCAGCACCTCGCCGCTGGTGGGCGTGAGCCGCCCGCTGATCAGGTTGAACAGCGTGGACTTGCCCGCGCCGTTCGGCCCGATGATGGCGATGCGCTCGCCGGCCGTCACGGCCAGGTCCACGCCACGGATGATGTCCGTCTTGCCGAAGCTCTTGCGCAGGCCCTTGAGTTCGAGTGAATAGGTCATGCCGTCTCCCGCCGCTTGATCTCGGCTTCGATTTCTTCCTGCGCCTGGCCCCAGGCCTTCGCGAAGCGCCTGCGGAACACCTCGAAGATGCCCAGGCCCACCGCCAGCAGCGCCACCGCGACGATCCAGCTCGTGGCCGAAGAGGTGTCCAGCTGCAGGCCCGCGAACGGCACCAGGGGGCCGAGCGCCGCGTTCAGCTGCATGTGATAGATCATCTCGACGATGGCCGCCGCGCCCGCGAGCATCACGCCCGCACCGACGAACAGGCCCACGTACAGCAGGTAGAAGCGCTTGATCTTGCCGAACAGCGCCACGCGCACGTTCATCATGATCAGGCTGGCCACGCCGCCGGGCGCGAACATCACCATCAGCAGGAACACCAGGCCCACGTACAGCAGCCAGGCCTTGCTGAGTTCGGACAGCAGCACCAGCGCGAACACCAGCAGCGCCGCGCCGATGATCGGCCCGAAGAAGAAGGTGGCGCCGCCCAGGAAGGTGAACAGCAGGTAGCTCCCCGAGCGCAGCCCGTTCAGGCTGTCGGCCGCGTTCACGATCTCGAAGTTGATGGCCGCCAGGCCGCCGCCGATGCCCGCGAAGAAGCCCGCGATGATGAACGCGTAGTAGCGCACGCGCTGCGTGTTGTAGCCGATGAACTCCACGCGCTCCGGGTTGTCGCGCACCGCGTTCAGCATGCGTCCGAGCGGCGTGCCGGTGAAGGCGAACATCAGCCCGGTGCAGATGAAGCAATACACCGCGATCAGGTAGTACACCTGGTTCTGCGGCCCGAAGTTGATGCCGAAGAACGAGGTGCCGTACACGCGGTTGGTGGTGATGCCGCCCTCGCCGCCGAAGAAGCTGGGGAACATCAGCGCCATCGCGGCCACCAGCTCGCCCAGGCCGAGCGTGATCATCGCGAAGGTGGTGCCCGACTTCTTGGTCGACACATAGCCGAACACCACCGCGAAGAACATGCCGCCGAGCCCGCCCACGAGCGGAATCAGCACCAGCGGGATCGGCAGCTTCCCGGCGCCGGCCAGGTTCATGGCGTGGATGGCGATGAACGAGCCCAGGCCCACGTACACCGCGTGCCCGAAGCTGAGCATGCCGCCCTGCCCCAGCAGGATGTTGTAGCTCAGGCAGATGATGATCAGGTAGCCGATCTGCGACAGCATGGTGAGCGCCAGGCTGCTGGTGAAGATCATCGGCGCCACGATCAGCAGCAGCGCGAAGAAAGACCAGATGAAGATGCGGCCGATGTTCAAAGGCTTGAACCGGTAGTAGCGCACCGGCGTGGAGGTCGAAGCGGTTGTGGTTGCAGTATTCATGGCGTCAGTCCTCCCGGGTTCCGAGAAGACCCTTGGGCCTGAAGATGAGGATCAGCACCAGGAACAGGTACGGAAGAATGGGCGCCACCTGCGAGATGGTGAGCTTGAGCAGCTCGTAGCCGAAGGTCTGGTCGGTCACGGCCACGCCGAGCGCCTGCAGGCCGGTCGCGAGCGACTGGTCCATGGCCACCGCGAAGGTCTGCACGATGCCGATGATCAGCGAGGCCAGGAATGCGCCCGCCAGCGAGCCCATGCCGCCGACCACCACCACCACGAAGATGATGGAGCCGACCGAACCCGCCATGGCCGGCTCGGTGACGTAGGTGTTGCCGCCGACCACGCCCGCCAGCCCCGCCAGCGCGGCGCCGCCGCCGAACACCAGCATGAACACGCGCGGCACGTTGTGGCCCAGCGCCTCGACCATGTCGGGGTGCTTCAGCGCCGCCTGGATGACCAAGCCGATGCGGGTGCGCGTGAGCAGCAGCCACACGGACACCAGCATCAGCACCGCCACCAGCATGATGAACGAGCGCGACTTGGGGAACTGGGTGCCGTAGAGCGTGAAGAGCGGGCCCTGCAGCGCCGTCGGCAGGCCATAGGGCACCGTGGAACGGCCCCACACCAGCTGCACGATTTCGAGAATGAGGTACGAAAGACCGAACGTCACCAGCAGCTCGGGCACATGGCCGAACTTGTGGACGCGGCGCAGGCAGTAGCGCTCGAAGGCCGCGCCCAGCACGAACACCAGCAGCGGCGCGATGAAGAGTGCCGGCCAGAAGCCGACGATGCCCGACAGCGTGTAGGCGAAGTAGGCGCCCAGCATGTAGAAGCTGGCGTGCGCGAAATTGAGCACGCCCATCATGCTGAAGATCAGCGTGAGGCCAGAGCTCAGCATGAACAACAGCAAGCCGTAGCTCACGCCGTTGAGCAGCGAGATGACGAAGAATTCGACGTTCATCGGTCTTTCGTGTCAGGTAAAAAAGAAAAAGGCCCGAGTGTTGAAGTCGGGCCTCGACCGCGTTGGCGCGCTCCCGAAATCAGGAGGGGCGCTTCATCTGGCAGCTGGTGGGCGTGCTGGCCACGTAGGCGTCGTAGTACTTCACGGGTGCCAGCGTGTAGCCGGTGTTCTCCGGGCTGTACGGGTACTTGGCGCTGGCCTTTTCCCAGCGGGCGATGTACAGGCCCTGCTGCAGTTGGTGGTCGGCCTTGCGCAGTTCGACGTCGCCGTTAAAGCTCTTGAACTTCATGCCTTCCATGGCGGCGGCCACCTTGACGGGGTCGGTCGACTTGGTCTTCACGAAGGCTTCGGTCAGGGCCTGGAACACGGTGTAGATGTCGGTGGTGTAGAGGTCGTCGTTGAACTTCTTCTTGAAGTCTTCGGCGTACTTCTGCATGTCGCCGCCCATGTTGTAGTGGGCATAGCCGACCTGGTAGACCTTGCCGTCGGACGCCGCGCCCATGGCGGTCGGCGTGCCGGTGGTCACGGCGTAGTAGGTGTAGAACTTGACGTTCAGGCCCGAGTCGTTGGCGGACTTGATGAGCAGCGCGAGGTCGGAGCCCCAGTTGCCGGTGATGACGGTATCGGCGCCAGAAGCCTTGATCTTCGCGATGTACGGCGCGAAGTCGCGCACCTGCGCGAGCGGGTGCAGGTCGTCGCCGACGATCTGAATGTCGGGGCGCTTGTGCTTCAGGTCTTCCTTGGCGAACTTGGAAACTTGCTGCCCGTGCGCATAGTTCTGGCCGATGATGTAGACCTTCTTGATGTCCGGCTGGTCCTTCATATAGGTGGTCAGCGCTTCCATCTTCATCGACGTGTCGGCGTCGAAGCGGTACTGCCAGTAGCTGCACTTGCTGTTGGTCAGGTCGGGGTCGACGGCCGCATAGTTCAGGTACAGCGCTTCCTTGCCGGGGTTGCGCGCATTGTTCTTCTCGAGCGCATCGATGATGGCCAGCGCAGGGCCGGAGCCGTTGCCCTGCACGATATAGCGCGCGCCCTGGTCGAGGGCCGAGCGCAGCGCGCTGGTGGTCTCCTGCGGGCTGAGCTTGTTGTCGATGCCGATGATCTCGAACTTCACGCCGGCGGCGTTCTTCTTGTTGAACTCTTCGGCGAAGAACTGGAAGGTCTTGAGCTGATTCGTCCCGACCGCGGCCATGAGGCCCGACAGCGGGTCGAGCCATGCGATCTTGACGGTTTCACCCTTCTGGGCGAGGGCACCGGTGGCGGTGGCCGCAATGACGGCTGCGGCAGCGATTTTCAGAGCGAAATTCAATCTATATCTCCTGGTCAAACCGAATCAGAACCGAATCAAAACGCTGTACGAGCGTACAAGCGATTGCAGCCCCTCCCCTCAGGGAATGCCCGTAAGAGCGAGGCCGCAAGGGGCCGTTTCTATCGCGCATGCGACAGCGCGGCGCCCGAATTGCTACCCGCGGGTAGACCGCTGCTACCAGCGGGTAGAAATGCTGGAGCGGACGCGCGCCAGGACGCCTCAGGGACGCTTCATCTGGCAGGTGGTGGGCGTGCTTGCCACGTACGACTCGTAGTACTTCACGGGCACGTTCGTGTAGCCGGTGTTCTCCGCGTCGTAGGGGTACTTGGCGCTGGCCTTTTCCCAGCGCGAGATGTACAGGCCCTGCTGCAGCTGGTGATCGGACTTGCGCATCTCGACCTCGCCGTTGAAGCTCTTGATCTTCATGCCCTCAAGCGCCGCCGCCACCTTGACCGGATCGGTCGACTTCGTCTTGGCGAAGGCCGCGTCGAGCAGCGCGAACACGTGATAGATCGACGACTGCGTCAGGTCGTCGTTCATGCGCTTCTTGTAGCCGTTGAGCAGCTGCTGGATCTCGCCGCCCATGTTGTAGTGGGCGTAGGCCACGGTGTAGACCTTGCCGTCCGAAGTGGCCCCCATGGCCGTGGGGGTACCGGCGCCCGGCGCGTAGTAGGTGAGGAACTTGACGTTCAGGCCCGAGTCGTTGGCCGCCTTGATGAGCAGCGACAGGTCGGAGCCCCAGTTGCCGGTGATGACGGTGTCGGCGCCCGAGGCCTTGATCTTGGCGATGTAGGGCGAGAAGTCGCGCACCTGCGCCAGCGGGTGCAGGTCTTCGCCAACGATCTGGATGTCGGGGCGCTTGACCTTCAGGTCTTCCTTGGCGAACTTGGCCACCTGCACGCCGTGGGCGTAGTTCTGGCCGAGCAGGTAGACCTTCTTGATGTCGGGCTGGTCCTTCATCCAGGTGGTCAGCGCCTCCATCTTCATGGAGGTGTCGGCGTCCACGCGAAAGTGCCAGTAGCTGCACTTGCTGTTGGTCAGGTCGGGGTCGACCGCCGCGTAGTTCATGTACAGCAACTCCTTGCCGGGGTTGCGCGAGTTGTTCTTCTCGATGGCGTCGATGATGGCCAGCGCCGGGCCGGAGCCGTTGCCCTGCATGATGTAGCGGGCGCCCTGGTCCTGCGCAGAGCGCAGCGCGGCGGTTGTCTCCTGCGGGCTGAGCTTGTTGTCGAGCGCGATGATCTCGAACTTCACACCCGACTGGTTCTTCTTGTTGAACTCCTCGGCAAGGAATTGCGTGGTCTTGAGCTGGTTGGTGCCGACCGCGGCCATGAGGCCGGACAGAGGGTCGAGCCAGGCGATCTTGACGGTCTCGCCCTTTTGCGCGAATGCAGCGGTAACGCTCACCAACATGGCGCAGGCAGCTACTGACTTGATAGCAAATTGCATGAGGAGTCTCCAGTTTCGTTATGCGGGATCGCAGCGTACAAGCGCACTTTTTTTCACCGCACAGGGATTGCCCGCAAGGAAAGCCGCCGGGGCGGCTTTCCTATCGCGTGCGCGACAGTGCGGCAGGGCTTTGCCTGTGTTTTCAGAGTGTGGGCAGCTTGTAGTCTTTGAGCAGCTCGCGCAGCTTGGTCTTCAGGATCTTGCCGGTGGCGCCCAGCGGAATGGCCTCGACGAACACCACGTCGTCGGGGATCTGCCACTTGGCGGTCTTGCCCTCGTAGAACTTCAGCAGCTCCTCGCGCGTGACTTCGGCGCCCGGCTTCTTCGCCACGGCGATGACGGGCCGCTCGTCCCACTTGGGATGGAACACGCCGATGCACGCGGCCATGGCCACGGCCGGGTGCGCGACGGCGATGTTCTCGATGTCGATGGAGCTGATCCACTCGCCGCCGGACTTGATCACGTCCTTGCTGCGGTCGGTGATCTGCAGGTAGCCCTCGGCGTCGATGGTGGCGACGTCGCCGGTGGGGAACCAGCCGCGGTTGCGCGCATCGGGAATGAGCGGATCGCCGCCCTCGCCCTTGAAGTATTCCTTGACGATCCACGGGCCCTTCACCAGCAGGTCGCCGAAGGCCTTGCCGTCCCAGGGCAGCTCGTTGCCGTCGCCGTCGACGATCTTCATGTCGACGCCGAAGATCGCGCGGCCCTGCTTCATGCGGATCTTGAGCTGCGCGTCGGGCGGCAGCGTCAGGTGCTTGTTCTTCAGCGTGCAGAGCGTGCCCAGCGGGCTCATCTCGGTCATGCCCCAGGCGTGCAGCACCTCGACGTCGTACTTCTCCTGGAACGCCGTGATCATGGCCGGCGGGCAGGCAGAGCCGCCGATGACGGTGCGGTCCAGCTTGCTGAACTTCAGGCCGTTGGCCTGCATGTGGCCCAGCAGCATCTGCCACACGGTGGGCACGCCCGCCGCGAAGGTCACGCCTTCGGCCTCGATCAGGTCGTACACCGACTTGCCGTCGAGCGCCGGGCCGGGGAACACCAGCTTGCAGCCCACCAGCGCGGCCGAGTACGGAATGCCCCAGGCGTTGACGTGGAACATGGGCACCACCGGCAGCACCGAGTCGCGCGCCGACAGGCGCATGACGTCGGGCAGCGCCGCGGCATACGCATGCAGCAGCGTGGAGCGGTGGCTGTAGAGCGCGGCCTTCGGGTTGCCCGTGGTGCCGCTCGTGTAGCACATGCTCGACGCGGAGTTCTCGTCGAAGCTGGGCCATTCGTAGTCGGTGGGCTGCGCGCCCATCCAGCTCTCGTAGCTCACCAGGCCGGGCACGCCGCTGTCGGCCGGCAGCTTGTCGGCATCACACAGTGCAACCCATTTCCGGATCGTGGGACATTTCGCGTGCACCGCCTGCACCAGCGGCAGGAAGCTCAGGTCGAAGCACAGGATCTGGTCTTCGGCGTGGTTGGCGATCCAGGCGATCTGGTCGGGGTGCAGGCGCGGGTTGATGGTGTGCAGCACGCGGCCGCTGCCGCTCACGCCGTAGTACAGCTCCAGGTGGCGATAGCCGTTCCAGGCCAGGGTCGCGACGCGGTCGCTGAACAGCAGTTGCTCGCCGTCCAGCGCATTGGCCACCTGCCTGGCGCGCGATGCGATGTCGCTCCAGGTGCAGCGGTGGATATCGCCCTCGACACGGCGCGAGACGATCTCGCCGTCGCCATGGTGGCGCTCGGCGAACTCGATCAGCGACGAGATCAAAAGCGGTTGGTCTTGCATCAAACCCAGCATCTACGGACTCCTATGTGAAATGACTTCATGAAAACTTGCGGACAACGGATTCACGCAAGCTTCGGCCACTTCCACAATGACACAAACCCGCACTGCAAGATTGAACGGAGCGGCTCATTGCACCGGGGTGATCCTGATGTCCGTGGGCGTGGCGTCGAGCAGCAGTTGCGAAGGCCACGGCGCCCAGGTTGCACCAAGTTCGGGCGTGTTCGGATCGCCCTTGCGCATGAAGGCCCCGATGCTGGCCATGACGGCCTTCGAAAGCGCGAGCCGCCCTTTCTCGTTGGCCTTGCCGCCGATGGAGCTCGACAGCACCGACGGGCCGAAGTTGCCGAACACGAACGGCAGGTCGAAGGCATGCGAGGCGCCGTACACGTCGTTCCACGGCGAAGCCTCCTGCGACCAGTCGAGGCGGTAGTGCCAGATGTTCGACTGGCGCGTCTTCATCGTGTCGAGCAGGTTGTCGCGGTTGGCCTCGAACAGGCCCTTCGTGATGAGCGCGGTGGCCGCGTTGTAGCCGGTGCCGGCCTTGTCTACCGGAAGGTAGAACGGATCGATGATGTCGTTCACCGTGAGCGTGGGCGCGGCATCGGGGTCGAAGTTGAACATCAGCGAGAAGCGCTGGGCGTCGTTGACTATCCAGCCCGAGGTCGGGAAGCCGATGGTCCCCAGCAGCGACGCGAAGAGCTTGCCCTCGTCGCGCGTGTTGCCCGCGAGCATGGGCACCTTCACGTACCGGTCGGCCGCGATGGCGCCGATGGGGTCGGTCGGGATCACGGTGCCATCGGGAATCGGCGCGACCGAGCCGAGCCCGGCCGCCGCCACCTTGCCGAGCAGCGCACCGCCGTCCTGCGCCCGCAGGTACTCGGCGATCTGGGCCGGCGTGCGGGTGGCGATGTAGGCCTTGGCTGCGGTCGCATCGGCCGCGGTGCCGTCGGCCACGAGCAGCTTCTCCAGGATGGCCGCACCCTGCGCGAGCGAAGCCGAGGCAGGCGACAGCGAAGGCAGCGTGCCGGGCGGCAGGTTGGTCGCGAGCGAAATGCCGCCGCTCATCTCGAAGGCCTTGTGGAACAGGCCCTTGGCCATCGGCGAAGTCATGACCGACAGCAGGTTGGTGGCGCCCGCCGACTCGCCCGACAGCGTGACGTTGCCCGGATCGCCGCCGAAGTTGGCGACGTTGTCCGCAATGAAGCGCAGCGCCGCCATGTTGTCCAGCAGCGCGAAGTTGCCCGAGTCATCGCCCTGCGTGCCGCCGGGTTTCAGCTGCGGAATGTTCAGGAAGCCCAGGATGCCGAGGCGGTAGCTGGCGGTGATGACCACCGCGTTGGCGGTCTTCGCCAGCTTGGCGCCGTCGTACAGCGGGTCGGCCGTATAGCCGGAGACGTTGCTGCCGCCATGGATGAACAACAGCACCGGCAGGTTCTTCTCGGCCGTCGCCGGGCGCCAGATGTTGACGAACAGGCAGTCTTCGCTGCCGACCGGCTTGCCGAGGTTGGTGCCGATGGTGGCGTCGTACGCGTTGTTGAGGCCGGGGCTGAAGATGCGGCCGATCTGCAGGCAGGCATTGCCGAATCTGGCGGCCGGGCGGATGCCGCTCCAGGCGTCGGGTGCGACCGGCGCACGCCAGCGCAGCGCGCCCACCGGTGCCTTGGCGAACGGGACCCCCTTCCAGTAATAGGTGCCCGAGCCGGCGCTGTCGTCCACGCCTTCGATCTTGCCGGCCGTGGTCTGGCGCACCATCGGGCCGTCGGCCGGAGGCGGGGCCGCGGGCGCGGGGGCTGGCGCCGGCGCAGGCGCACCCGGCAGGAAGGCGAAGCCGGGCGAACCGGACGATCCGCCGCCGCAGGCCGAGAGCGCTGCCAGGGCCGCGGCCGCGACCATTCCGGCGGCGGCCCTGGCTATCGCCGTTCTTGCCGCCGCGCCCTGGCCTTGCGCCGTTGTCTCTGTATTCATGTTTTTGTCTCCACACCGGGTTAATCGGAATTCCTTGCCTGGCGCACGGCACCCATACTCCGGGCCGCCGAGCACGCAAAAAAATTCTAGAAACCGGCGTCGTTTTCATCGCTATCGCAAGGAAGCCAAACGAATGACTTCAGGAGCCTCCCTGTCGCACCGCCAGCGCGGGCCGCAACGCCGGCCTGGCGGCATGCCGCAGCCGGAACTGCGCACCAGCTCCGCCGCGTGGCTCGAAGGCGTGCTGTCGATGTTCGAGGCCGAAGGACTGGACGTGCCTTCTCTGCTGCTGGAGGCCGGCTTCGACCCCGAGTCCCTGCACCGGCAGAACGCGCGCATCCCGGTCGATGAGATCACGGTGCTGTGGCAGCTCGCCGTGGCACGCGCCGCCCGGCCCACGCTGGGCCTGCATCGCGACCTGGCCGCCACGCACAGCAAGCTGGGCACGGTGGGCCATGCCATGTCTTGCAGCCCCACGCTCGGGGCCGCGCTCGCGCGGCTGGCGCGCTACATGGCGGTGATCTCCGACGCAACAGCTTTCTCGCTGCACCCCGAGCCGCGCGGCTGTTGGCTGGCGATGGAGCACACCGGCGGCAGCCTGCCGATTCCGCGCCAGCGCGTCGAATACGCCCTGCTGACAACGCTGATGCAATGCCAGTGGCTCACGCGGCGCGACCTGCAGCCGCTGGCCATGGAGTTCGTCTACCCCGCGCCAGCCGACGACCGGCCGCACCGCGAGGCCTTCGGTTGCGCGGTGCGTTTCAACGCGCCGGCCAACAGGCTGCTGCTGTCGGGCGCCGACCTGACACTGCCGCTGCCCACCCATCACGAGACGCTGGGCGAGCTGCAGGAGCACCTGCTCGACGATCAGCTCGACCTGCTGGGCCAGACCACCACCAGCAGCCTCGTGTGCGCCGAGATCGCACGCCGGCTGCAGCATGGCGAGCCGCGCCGGCAGGACGTGGCATCGGGCCTGGGCCTGGCCGAGCGCACCCTGCAGCGCAGGCTCCAGGAGGAGTCGGTGTCGTTCCAGGGCTTGCTGGACCGCACCCGCCGCGAACTTGCGCAGCAGTACCTGGCGGAGGACCGCCATACGCTGACCGACGTCGCGGACATGCTGGGCTTCGTCGACACGAGCAACTTCTTCCGCGCCTGCAAGCGCTGGTTCGGCGTGCCGCCGGCGCAGTACCGGGCACGCATCTGGGACAGCCCCGCGCCGCTGGCTGCCTGAACGGCCACCCCGATGGCCCCCGCGGCAAGGGGTTTCGCGCTCTGCCGGACAATCCGCGCATGAGCTTGCTTGCTGAAGACACCCCGGTCGCCGACCTGGGACTGCGCTGGAAACCCGGCTTCTCCAACCTGGGCCCCGCGTTTTTCACCGAACTGCGGCCGACGCCCCTGCCCGATCCTTACTGGGTGGGGCGCAGCGAGGCCGTTGCGCGCGAACTCGGCCTGCCGCCCGATTGGCATGAGTCGGGCGACACGCTGGCCGCACTGACGGGCAGCATGCCCATTGCGGGAACCCGGCCCTTTGCAACCGTGTACAGCGGCCACCAGTTCGGCGTGTGGGCCGGCCAGCTGGGAGACGGGCGCGCCATCATGATCGGAGAGACCGACGCCGGGCTCGAAGTGCAGCTGAAAGGCGCGGGGCGCACGCCCTACTCCCGCGGCGGCGACGGCCGCGCGGTGCTGCGCTCCAGCATCCGCGAATTCCTCTGCAGCGAGGCGATGCACGGGCTGGGCATTCCGACCACGCGCGCCCTCAGCGTGACCGGCTCCGACGCCCGGGTGCGCCGCGAGGAGCTCGAAAGCGCAGCGGTCGTGGCACGCGTGGCGCCCAGCTTCGTGCGCTTCGGCCACTTCGAGCACTTTGCCGCCAACCAGCGTGAAGACGAATTGCGCGCGCTGGCCGACTATGTCATCGACCGCTACTACCCGGACTGCCGCAATACCGGGCGCTTCAACGGCAATGCTTACGCCGCATTCCTGGAGGGCGTGAGCGAGCGCACCGCCGCCCTGCTCGCGCAATGGCAGGCCGTGGGCTTCTGCCACGGCGTGATGAACACCGACAACATGAGCATCCTGGGGCTCACCATCGACTACGGGCCGTTCCAGTTCCTCGACGGCTTCGATCCGCGCCATATCTGCAACCACAGCGACACCAGCGGCCGCTACGCCTTCAACCAGCAGCCCAACGTCGCGTACTGGAACCTGTTCTGCCTGGCGCAGGCGCTGCTGCCGCTGATCGGCGACCAGGAAATCGCCGTGGCCGCGCTGGAGTCTTACAAGAGCGTGTTCCCCAGCGAGTTCGAGGGCCGCATGCGCGCCAAGCTGGGCCTGGCTGACGCGGCCGAGGGCGACCGCCCGCTCGTCGAAGGCGTGCTCAAGCTGCTGGCCGCGGGCAAGGTCGACTACACGATCTTCTGGCGCCGGCTGTCGAACTACATGGCCGGCGGCGAGCTCGAGCCGGTGCGCGACCTGTTCCTGGACCGCGATGGCTTCGATGCCTGGCTGCTATTGTTTTCGGAGCGCCATGCGGCGTCCGACCGGGCGAAAGCGGCGGGCCTGATGCTTCGGTCGAACCCCAAGTTCGTGCTGCGGAACCACCTCGGGCAGCAAGCCATCGAAGCAAGTCAGCAAAAAGACAACTCAGGTGTGGCAACCTTGCTGGCTCTGCTCGAGTCCCCATTTGAAGAACATCCCGGCGCCGATGCTTATGCCGGCTTCCCGCCCGACTGGGCCTCCACGATCGAAATCAGCTGCTCATCATGACCACTCCCGTACAGAAAACCGACGCCGAATGGAAAGCCCTGCTCGCTGAAAAAGGCGCCGAACCCGCCGCCTTCGAAGTGACCCGCCACGCCGCCACCGAACGCCCCTTCACCGGCAAGTACGAAGCCCACTGGGACGACGGCACCTACCACTGCGTGTGCTGCGGCGCCAAGCTGTTCGAGTCTTCGACCAAGTTCGACGCCGGCTGCGGCTGGCCCAGCTTCTCCGAAGAAGCGGTGCCCGGCGCCATCAGGAACATCATCGACCGCTCGCACGGCATGGTGCGCACCGAGAACGTCTGCGCCAATTGCGGCGCCCACCTGGGCCATGTGTTCCCCGACGGCCCGACCGAGACCGGCCTGCGCTACTGCATGAACTCGGCTTCGCTCGACTTCCAGAAAAAGGCCGACTGAGCCGCTCCGAATGAAACTGATCCTCGACTTCTTCCCGATCCTGCTGTTCTTCGGCGCCTACAAGCTGGCCGACATCTACACGGCCACCGGCGTGCTGATGGCCGCCACCGTGGTGCAGATGGCCATCATCTACGCCATGGAGCGCAAGCTGCAGGCCATGCAGAAGGCCACGCTGGTGCTGATCCTGCTGTTCGGCACGCTCACGCTGGCGCTGCACGACGACCGCTTCATCAAGTGGAAGCCGACCGTGCTGTACGGCGCAATGGCGCTCGCGCTGGCCGTGGCGCTCTGGGCGCTGAAGAAGAACTTCCTGAAGATGCTGCTGGGCCAGCAGCTCGAGCTGCCCGAGCGCATCTGGGGCCGGCTGAACGTGGCGTGGATCGGCTATTGCCTGTTCATGGCCGCCATCAACGGCTACGTGGCGGCGTACTTCACGACCGAGGCCTGGGTCAACTTCAAGCTCTGGGGCTACGTGTTTCCCATCGTCTTCCTCGTGGCGCAAGGCCTGTACATCGCGCCGCACCTGAAGAACGACGACAAGCCCACCGCATGACGAGCAACACCACCACCGCACTCCTGCCCACGGCGGCCGACCTCGAGGCCGCGCTGCGCGAGGCGCTGGCCCCCACGCAGCTTGAAGTGATCGACGAAAGCGCCGCCCACGCCGGCCATTCGGGCGCCAACGCGCAAGGCCGCGGCACCCATTTCCGGGTCCGCATCGCCTCGCCCCGGTTCGAGGGAAAGCCCCGCGTGGCGCGGCATCGGCTTGTGTATGATGCCCTCCAAGTTTTTATCGCACAGGGTCTGCACGCCATCGCCATCGAGGTGCTCTGAGTCGTCCAAGGGGCCGCGCGCCACGCCCGATGTGGTTGCAGCGGCTGCCGTGCCACCCCGCCCTTTTCTTCCCTATCTCTGCTTTCTTTCCCGCGCCTTTTCCTACACGCGCATTTCCTTTCCAGCTCGATATTCATTCCATGAAAAAACAAATCTTGCAGGCCGTCGCGGCCGCAGTGCTGCTCGGTGCCACGTCCATGGCGGCTCTGGCGCAGAACGCAGCCATCGTGAACGGCAAGCCGGTGCCCAAGGCCCGCATGGACGTTCTGGCCCAACAGCTGGCCGCCGCCGGCCGCCCGGTGACGCCTGAAATGCAAGGCCAGCTGCGCGAGGAAATCGTGGCGCGCGAAGTGTTCATGCAGGAAGCCCAGAAGCAGGGCCTGGACGCCAGCGAGGACTACAAGAACCAGCTCGAACTCGCCCGCCAGGCCATCCTGATCCGCGCGCTCTTCGACAACTACCGCAAGAACAACCCGGTCTCGGACGCCGACGTGAAGGCCGAGTACGACAAGTTCGTCGCGGCCAACGGCGGCAAGGAATACAAGGCGCGCCACATCCTGGTCGAAACCGAAGACCAGGCCAAGAAGATCATGGCCGACCTGAAGAAGGGTGCCAAGTTCGAAGACATCGCCAAGAAGCAGAGCAAGGACCCGGGATCGGGCGCCAACGGCGGCGACCTCGACTGGGCCAACCCCGCGAGCTTCGTGCCCGAGTTCTCGGAAGCCATGATCAAGCTCAAGAAGGGCGAGACCACCCCCGCCCCGATCAAGACCCAGTTCGGCTGGCACATCATCCGCGTCGACGACATCCGCCAGGCCCAACTGCCGAAGCTGGAAGAAGTGAAGCCGCAGATCACGCAGCAGCTGCAGCAGCAGCGCCTCCAAAAGTACCAGGAAGACCTGCGCGCGAAGGCGAAAGTGGAATAACCCCCAGGCTTCGCGCACTTCGTGTCGCTACGCCCACCCCCTTGCAGGGGGCAACACCTGCGGCCCGGCGAAGCCGGTTCCGCGGTGTTCTGGAAATGAAAAAAGCGGCCCGCGGGCCGCTTTTTCGTGGGCGTGTTAATTTCAGATCGCCCAGGTACCGAAGTTGTCGCCCGGGCGGTCAAGCACGACGAAAGCCTGCCAGATCCTCGATCCGCGCCGCTTCCAGCAGGTGCCGGCTTCCCGGGTGATCGAGGTCGAGCACCTGCTTCAGCCCACCCAGCGACGCGCGTTGCGCCAGATCTGCATCCAGGGGCTCAGGTCGCTCCTGTCGCCCGAGGTCCAGCTCATCTGGATGTTGCGGAACACGCGCTCCGGGTGCGGCATCACCGCAGTGAAGCGGCCGTCCGGCGTCGTGACCGAGGTCAGGCCGCCCGCGCTGCCGTTCGGGTTGAACGGGTACTGCTCGGTCGGCTGGCCGTGGTTGTCGACGAAGCGCATCGCGCCGATGGCCTTGGCGGCGTCGCCGCGGTGCTTGAAGTTGGCGTAACCCTCGCCGTGCGCCACCGCGATCGGCAGGCGGCTGCCGGCCATGCCCGCGAAGAAGATGCTGGGCGACTCGAGCACTTCGACCATCGACAGGCGCGCCTCGAAGCGCTCGCTCTGGTTGGTGGTGAAACGCGGCCAGGCCTCCGCGCCCGGAATGATGTCGGCCAGCTCGGCGAACATCTGGCAGCCGTTGCACACGCCCAGGCCGAAGGTGTCGGCGCGGCCGAAGAAGGTCTTGAACTGCTCGGCCAGCTTCGGGTTGAAGGTGATGCTGCGCGCCCAGCCGATGCCGGCGCCCAGCGTGTCGCCGTAGCTGAAGCCGCCGCAGGCGACCACGCCCTTGAAGTCGGCGAGGTCCGCCCTGCCCGTCTGCAGGTCGGTCATGTGGACGTCGAAGGCTTCGAAGCCGGCTTCGGTGAAGGCGTAGGCCATCTCGACGTGCGAGTTGACACCCTGCTCGCGCAGGATCGCGACCTTGGGGCGCGACTGCAGGATGGCGGGCGCAACAGCGTAGCCGGTCTGCGCATTCGGCAGGAACACGTGCATGCCCGGATCGTTCGGCACACCGGCTGCGGCGTGCTCGGCATCGGCGCAGGCGGGGTTGTCGCGCTCGCGGGCGATCTTCCAGCTGACCGAGTCCCAGACCTGCTGCAGGTCGTGCAGGCTGGCGCTGAACACCGACTTGGCATCGCGCCAGACTTCGACCTTGCCCTTGCCCGCATCCATGGGCGAGCTGGCGGGGCGGGTCTTGCCGACGAAGTGGCTGTGCATGCTGAGGCCATGTGCGCGCAGCACCTGCATGACGTCGTTGCGCTCGGCGGTGCGCACCTGCAGCACCATGCCCAGCTCTTCGTTGAACAGCGCCTTGAGCGTGAGCTCCTCGCGCCGCGCGCTGACCTGCTGCGCCCAGTTCTTGGCGTCGCCGGTTTCCATGCGGCTGTCGGAAATGCCGTCGCCTTCGGTGACCAGCATGTCGACGTTCAGCGCCACGCCCACATGGCCGGCAAAGGCCATTTCGCAGGCAGTGGCGAACAGGCCGCCGTCGCTGCGGTCGTGCATCGCGAGGATCTTGCCGTCGGCGCGCAGCGCGTTCACGGCATTGACCAGCGCCACCAGCTGCGCCGGATCGTCGAGGTCGGGCACCGTGTCGCCGCTCTGGTTGAGCGTCTGCGCCAGGATGCTGCCGGCCATGCGGTGCTTGCCCTGGCCCAGGTCGACCAGCACCAGCGTGGTGTCGGCCTCTTCGGCGTCGAGCTGCGGCGTGAGCGTGCCGCGCACGTCGGCCAGCGTGGCGAAGGCGCTGACGATCAGGCTCACGGGCGACGTGACCTTCTTGGCTTCGCCGCCGTCCTTCCATTGCGTGCGCATCGACAGCGAATCCTTGCCGACCGGAATCGACACGCCCAGCGCCGGGCACAGCTCCAGGCCCACGGCCTTGACGGTTTCGTACAGCGCGGCATCTTCGCCGGGCTCGCCGCAGGCGGCCATCCAGTTGGCCGACAGCTTCACGCGCGAAAGTTCGATGGGGGCGGCCAGCAGGTTGGTGATGGCTTCGGCCACGGCCATGCGGCCAGAGGCCGGTGCGTCGAGCGCGGCCAGCGGCGTGCGCTCGCCCATGCTCATGGCTTCGCCGGCAAAGCCCTTGTAGTCGGCCAGCGTCACGGCGCAGTCGGCCACGGGCACCTGCCACGGGCCGACCATCTGGTCGCGATGGCTCAGGCCGCCCACGGTGCGGTCGCCGATGGTGATGAGGAAGCGCTTCGACGCCACGGTCGGATGCGCGAGCACGTCGATGGCGGCCTTCTGCAGGTCGACGCCCGTCAGGTCGAGCGGCTTGAAGGTGCGCGCCACGGTCTTCACGTCGCGGTGCATCTTGGGCGGCTTGCCGAGCAGCACGTCCATCGGCATGTCGACGGGCTGCACCTCGGCGCCTTCGTCGGCCACCAGCAGCTGGCGCTCTTCGGTCGCCACGCCGACCACCGAGAACGGGCAACGCTCGCGCTCGCAGAAGGCCTTGAACTGCTCGAGCGATTCCGGCGCGATGGCCAGCACGTAGCGCTCCTGGCTTTCGTTGCACCAGATTTCCTTCGGCGCCATGCCCGATTCTTCGAGCGGCACGGCGCGCAGGTCGAAGCGCGCGCCACGGCCGGCGTCGTTGGTGAGTTCGGGGAAGGCGTTGCTCAGGCCGCCGGCGCCCACGTCGTGGATCGCCAGGATCGGGTTGGCCGCGCCCTGCTGCCAGCAGTGGTTGATGACCTCCTGCGCGCGGCGCTCGATTTCGGGGTTGCCGCGCTGCACCGAGTCGAAGTCGAGCTCGGCCGCGTTGGCGCCGGTGGCCATCGAGCTGGCGGCGCTGCCGCCCATGCCGATGCGCATGCCGGGGCCGCCGAGCTGGATCAGCAGCGAGCCGGCCGGGAACTGGATCTTCCTGGTCTGGGTGGCGTCGATGCTGCCGAGGCCGCCCGCGATCATGATGGGCTTGTGGTAGCCGCGCTGCACGGTGTCGAGGTCGCTCGCCACCGTCTGCTCGTATTCGCGGAAGTAGCCCAGCAGGTTGGGACGGCCGAACTCGTTGTTGAACGCGGCGCCGCCCAGCGGGCCCTCGGTCATGATCTGCAGCGGGCTGGCGATGTGCTCGGGCTTGCCGTAGTGGCCGTCTTCAGGCCACAGCTTCGACACGGTGAAGCCGGTCAGGCCGGCCTTGGGCTTGGAGCCGCGGCCGGTGGCGCCTTCGTCGCGGATCTCGCCGCCCGCGCCGGTCGAGGCGCCGGGGAAAGGCGAAATGGCGGTCGGGTGGTTGTGCGTCTCGACCTTCATCAGCACATGGCTCAGGGCGCTATCTTTTTGATAGCTCTGCGAGCCGCTGGCGGGGATGAAGCGCTCGATGGTCGCGCCTTCCATCACCGAGGCGTTGTCGGCATAGGCGATGACCGTGTGCTGCGGGTTCTGCTTCTCGGTGTGGCGGATCATCGAGAACAGGCTCTGCGGCTGGGCCTTGCCGTCGATGGTGAAGTCTGCGTTGAAGATCTTGTGGCGGCAGTGTTCGCTGTTGGCCTGCGCGAACATCATCAGTTCGACGTCGCTGGGGTTGCGGCCCAGGCGGGTGAAGGCGTCCACCAGGTAGTCGATCTCGTCCTCGGCCAGCGCCAGGCCGAAGCCGGTGTTGGCGGCCACCAGCGCAGTGCGGCCGCCGGCCAGCACGTCGACCTGCGCCATCGGCTGGGCCGGAAGCTCGCTGAACAGGCTGGCCGCCTGCTCGACCGTGGCCAGCACCGATTCGGTCATGCGGTCGTGCAGCGGGCCGGCCGCGGCGGCCAGCTGGTCGCCTTCGAGCACGGGGGCCTTGCCGATCAGCGGAGCCTTGAGCTTCAGGTGGTATTGGGTGACGCGCTCTACCCGGCGCAGCGCCAGGCCGCAGTTGTGGGCGATGTCGGTGGCCTTGGAGGCCCACGGCGACACGGTGCCCAGCCGCGGCGTGACCACCACCGAAGTGCCCGCCTTGGCCGGCGCCTCGAAGGGCTCGCCGTAGGTCAGCAGCGCGGCAAAGCGCTCGCGGTCGTCCGTGCCGAGCGCCGCATCGGTCACGACCAGGTGCACGAAACGGGCCGAAATGCCCTCGATGCGCGGCTCGATGGCCTGCAGCTTCGGCAGCAGCTGGCGTGCGCGGAAATCGCTGAGTGCGCTGCCGCCCTCGAACATGGTTACGACAGGAAGGGCTTGAGGTGCGGGCTGCGTCACGGTCGATGGGGCCTCGGGGGCCGCGTTGGGAATCAAGGAACAAAGGCGAATGACCGCTGACTGGGGTCATCCGCGTTAACCCGGGATTTTAGCCGGGCCGATGGGATAATTCGGGGATGAGCATTAACTACAAAGACGCTGCGGGCATCGAAGCCATGCGGGTCGCCTGCCGCCTGGCCTCCGAGGTGCTGGACTACCTCACCCCCTTCATCAAGCCCGGCATCACGACCAACGATGTCGACCGGCTGGCCGCCGAATACATGGTCAAGCAGGGCACCACCTCGGCCACGGTGGGCTACATGGGCGCCAGCAGCGTCCCGTTCCCGAAGTCGCTGTGCACCTCGGTGAACCACGTGGTGTGCCACGGCATTCCCAACGACAAGCCCCTGAAGAAGGGCGACATCATGAACGTCGACGTGACCGTCATCAAGGACGGCTGGTTCGGCGACAACAGCCGCATGTACGTGATCGGCGACGCCTCCATCGCAGCCAAGCGCCTGTGCAGCATCACCTTCGAGGCCATGTGGCACGGCATCCTGCAGGTACGCCCCGGCGCGCACCTGGGCGACGTGGGCCACGCGATCCAGAAGTTCGCCGAAGGCCAGGGCTTCTCGGTGGTGCGCGAGTTCTGCGGCCACGGCGTGGGCCAGCGCTTCCACGAAGAACCCCAGGTGCTGCACTACGGCCGCCCGGGCACCATGGAAGAACTCAAGCCCGGCATGATCTTCACCATCGAGCCCATGATCAACGCCGGCAAGCGCGACGTGAAGGAAGACTTCAAGGGCGGCCAGTACGACGGCTGGACCATCGTCACGCGCGACCATTCGCTGTCGGCCCAGTGGGAGCACACGGTGCTGGTCACCGAAACCGGCTACGAGGTGCTGACGCTCTCCGCCGGCAGCCCTCCGCTGCCCTCATTCGTCACCTCGACCAAAACCTGACGCGCGCACGCGTTCCCCGGCCGTGATCGAAGCAGCCAAGATCGACGTGGCGACGCTGCGCGAAGCCTATCGCGCGAAGAAGCTCGCGCTTTTCGACACCCTGCGCTTTGCCCGCGCGCCAACGCGCAGCGTGCACACGGTGCTGCGCCAGCTCTCGGCGCTGGCGGACGAAACACTGTGCGCCCTGTGGCGCGAGGCCGATTTCGGCGACGCGCTCTCGCTGGCCGCCGTGGGCGGCTTCGGACGCGGAGAGCTGTTTCCGTATTCCGACGTCGACGTGCTGCTGCTGTTGCCGCCCGAAGGCCACGAGAACGCGGTCGACCCGGCCCGCATCGAGGCGTTCATCGGCCATTGCTGGGACGCCGGCCTCGAAATCGGCTCCAGCGTGCGCACCGTGGACGAATGCCTGGCCGAGGCCGAGAAAGACGTCACCGTGCAGACCTCGCTGCTCGAGGCACGGCTGATCGCCGGCGACAAGAAGCTCTTCACCGCCTTTCGCCGCCGCTTCGCCCGCGCCATCGATCCGCAGGCTTTCTTCGTGGCCAAGTCGCAGGAAATGCGGCACCGGCACCAGAAGTTCGACAACACGCCCTACGCGCTGGAGCCGAACTGCAAGGAATCGCCCGGCGGCCTGCGCGACCTGCAGACAATTTTGTGGATGACCAAGGCCGCCGGCTACGGCAGCCGCTGGGACGACCTGGCCAAGAACGGCCTGGCCACCTCCTTCGAAGCCCAGCAGATCAAGCGCAACGAAGCCCTGCTCTCGCTCATCCGCGCCCGACTCCACGTGATCGCCAACCGCCGCGAAGACCGGCTGGTGTTCGACCTGCAGACCGCCGTGGCGGCCAGCTTCGGCTATGAGAGCGAGTCGCAGCGCAAGTCGAGCGAGGCGCTCATGCGCCGCTACTACTGGGCCGCCAAGGCGGTGTCGCAGCTCAACCAGATCCTGCTGCTCAACATTTCCGAGCGCCTGCAGCCCAGCGACGAGCGGCACACGCCTATCAACGAGCGCTTCTACGAGCGCGCCGGCCTCATCGAGATCGCCAGCGACGACCTGTACGAGCGCGAGCCGCACGCGGTGCTCGAGACATTCCTGCTCTACCAGAAGACCATCGGCGTGCAGGGCCTGTCGGCGCGCACGCTGCGCGCGCTCTACAACGCGCGCCATGTGATGGACAGCAAGTTCCGCAACGACCCGGTCAACCACGAGACCTTCATGCGGATCCTGCAACAGCCCTATGGCATCACGCATGCCTTCAGGCTGATGAACCAGACCTCGGTGCTGGGGCGCTACCTGCGGGTGTTCCGCAGCATCGTGGGGCAGATGCAGCACGACCTGTTCCACGTGTACACGGTCGACCAGCACATCCTGATGGTGCTGCGCAACGTGCGGCGCTTCTTCATTGCCGAACATGCGCACGAGTACCCGTTCTGCTCGCAGCTCGCGGCCGGCTGGGACAAGCCCTGGATCCTGTACGTGGCGGCCTTGTTCCACGACATCGCCAAGGGCCGCGGCGGCGACCACTCCACGCTGGGCGCGCGCGACGTGCAGCGCTTCTGCAAGCAGCACGGCATTGCGCGCGAAGACGCCAGGCTCATCGAATTCCTCGTCGCCGAGCACCTGGTGATGAGCCAGGTCGCCCAGAAGCAGGACCTGAGCGACCCCGAGGTCATCAGCGCCTTCGCCAGGCGCGTGGGCAACGAGCGCTACCTCACGGCGCTCTACCTGCTGACCATCGCCGACATCCGCGGCACCTCGCCGCGCGTGTGGAATGCCTGGAAGGGCAAGCTGCTCGAGGACCTGTACCGCTACACGCTGCGCGCGCTCGGCGGCCGCATGCCCGACCCGGACGCCGAGGTCGAGTCGCGCAAGCGCGAGGCGCTGGTGCAGCTGGCCCTGCACGCCCAGCGCTTCGAAGCGCACAAGGCCCTGTGGGACACGCTCGACGTGGGCTACTTCATGCGCCACGACGCCACCGAGATCGCCTGGCACGCCAAGCAGCTCTCGCGCTTCGTGCCGCCCAAGGGCGTGCCGATCGACCCGAAGGCGCCGCCCATCGTGCGCGCGCACCTGTCGCCGGTGGGCGAAGGCCTGCAGGTGGTCGTCTACACGCCCGACCAGCCCGACCTTTTTGCGCGCATCTGCGGCTATTTCGATCAGTCGTCCTTCAGCATCCTGGACGCCAAGGTGCACACCACCAGCGACGGCTACGCGCTGGACACCTTCCAGGTGGTGACCACCTTCCTGCCCGACCACTACCGCGACCTGATCAGCATGGTCGAGTCGGGCCTGGCGCAGACGCTCACCGAGGCCGGCGCCCTGCCCCCGCCCAGCATGGGCCGGGTGTCGCGCCGGGTGCGCAGCTTCCCCATCAAGCCGCGCATCAGCCTGCTGCCCGACGACAAGGCCCAGCGGTGGCTGCTCAACATATCGGCCAGCGACCGGGCCGGGCTGCTCTACTCGGTGGCCCGGGTGCTGGCGCGCCACCACCTGAACCTGCAGCTCGCCAAGGTGACGACGCTCGGCGAACGGGTGGAAGACACCTTCCTCATCAGCGGCCCCGAGCTGCAGGGGCAGAAAACCCAGCTGGCCATCGAGACCGAGCTGATGGAAGCGCTGGCGTCCTGAGCCGCAGGTTTTTAGGGCGCCGCGGCCGGTCTGGCGCTACTTTCGTACAACGAAAGCCTGAAGCCTTGGCGCATCGCCGTCAAAATGTGGGCTATGGATTCACTGATTGAACAGCTTTCAGACTCGGTCTCCTCGGCCAAGACGCTCGAGGACCTGGCTCGCCCCATGCTCGAAATGCTCGAAGTGGTCACGGGGCTGGAATCGACCTACCTCACGACCATCGATCTCGAAAAGGGCCTGCAGAGCATTCTTTTCGCCCGGAACGCCAAGGAAATGACCATCCCCGAGGGCCTTTCCGTCCCCTGGTCCGACACCCTCTGCCGCCGCGCCCTCGAAGAAGACCGCCCGTTCGCCGACGACGTCGCCACCCGCTGGGGCGACTCCGACGCCGCCCGCCAGCTCGGCATCCAGACCTATGTGAGCACGCCGATCAAGACCGACAGCGGCGGCCTCTTCGGCACCCTGTGCGGCGCCAGCGCGGACAAGCTGCCTCTGTCGCCCCATGCGGCACCGGTGCTGCGGCTCTTCGCGAAACTGCTGGCCCAGCAGGTCGAGCGCGAGATGCTCCTCGTCAAGCTCAAGCGGGCCAACGCCGAGCTGGCCGCCTACGCCTCGACCGACAGCCTCACCGGCCTGCCCAACCGCAGAACCCTGATCGACGCCCTGCGCCGGCTGCTCGCCCAGTGCGAGCGCGAAGGCCGCAGCACGCTGGTCGGGTTCATCGACATGGACGGCTTCAAGAAGATCAACGACAAGTACGGCCACGACGTGGGCGACGATTTCCTGTCGACCATGGCCGGCAGGCTGTCGGCTTCGCTGCGGGCCAGCGACGTGCTGGCGCGCTTCGGCGGCGACGAGTTCGTGGTGATCGGCGCGGGCCCGGGCTTCGACGAATCGCCGCGCACCGCGGCGCGCGCGCTGGCCGACCGCCTGGGCGAAAGTACCATCGGCGACCTGCGGCTCAACGGCAAGACCACCATCGAGTACGGCGGCGCGAGCGTCGGCGTGGTGGCGGTCGACCCGCGCGCCACCACCGCGGAAGAGGCGCTGAAGCAGGCGGACACAGCCATGTACAACGTCAAACGCGAGCGCCGGGCCACGGCGCCCGCCAGGGAAACGCAGCTCGACTGAATGAACACCGACCGGCTGGTACGCCTAGAAAAGGCCCTGGGTTCGCTCAAGGCCCGGATCACGATGGGGGGGATTTTCGCGCTGGTGCTCGGCATCGGCCTGATCACGACCATCATCGTGGGGCGGACCGAGCACGACCTGCTGGAATCGCAGCGCCAGCGCGAGCTGAACGAGTCGGTGCGCACCGCCGCCCTGCTGGGCCACAACGTGATACAGCTGCAGCGCGTGCTGGAATCGGTGGGCAACGCGCTCAACGAGCCGCTGCTCAACGACCCGGCGGCACTGAAGGCGTTCCTGCAGAGCAAGCCGGTGATGCGCACCTTCTTCGCCAACACTTACATCGCCACGCCCGACGGCAATGTCCGGGTGATGAGCGACGACAAGGGCGTGTCGCAGCCGGAATTGAACATCGGCGACCGCCCCTATTTCCGCCGGCTGCTGGCCGGGGGCCGGCCGATGGTGTCCGAGCCATTGCTGGGCACGCTGACCGGCGAACCGATCATCGCCGTCAACCAGCCGGTACGCGGCGCCAACGGCATCTATGCCGTGCTGGGCGGCACGCTGCGCCTGTCGAGCCGCGACCTGCTCGAGGGGCTGGTCGACCCGCAGGAAGGCGATGCCGGCGCGCTGGTCGTCCTGACCGACGCGCAGGGCCGGGTGCTGGCGCACCCCGACGGCAAGCGGCTGCTGCAATCGATTGCCGACGAACCCCGGCTGGCCCGGGCCTTCAAGGCCTGGCAGGCCGCGGGCAGTCCGGTCGAGCCGCTGGGCCTGCTGCTGCCCCAGGCCCAGGAGATCGCCAGCGTCGCCGGCGTGCCGGGCCCCGACTGGGTGGTGTGGCGCGTGCGGCCGGAAGCCGAGGTGCTGGCGCCAGTCAAGGCCGCGCGCCGGCTGGCGCTGGTCTGGGCCTTCACGCTGGTGGCGGTGCTGTCGGCGGGCATCTTCATGAGCCTGTGGCTGCTGCTGCGCCCGCTGAGCAAGCTGGAGCGGCGCGCCCAGCACATGTTCGACGACGCCATGCGCCCCGAGGACGGCTGGCCCACGGGCGACGGCGAGATCGGCCAGCTCGGCCAGGTGCTGCGCCGCGTCGGCGTGCAGCGCGCCGAGCTGGAACGGCTGAACGGCGAGATGTTCAGCAAGCTGCGCTCGGTGATGCGCGCGGCGCCCATCGGCATCGCCTTCATCCGAGACCGGCGCTTCGAGCTGGTGAGCGACGAACTGTGCCGCCTGCTTTCCTACCGCGAGGACGAGTTGCTGGGCAAGCCGGTGGACCTGATCGTCGTGCCCGAGGAAGACCAGCCCGCCCTCGCCGCGCTTGAGAAAGAGGCTTTCGCCAGCAGCAATTCGTACGTGGGCGAATCCCGCATGCAGCGCGGCGACGGCTCGCGCTTCTGGGCACGGCTGCGCAGCCGGCCGGTGGACCCGGAACACACCGATTTCGGCTCGATCTGGACGGTGCTCAACATCGAGGAACAGCGCAATGCCCGCAAGGCGCTCGAATGGTCTGCCGCCCATGACGGCCTGACCGGACTGGCCAACCGCCAGCGCTTCGACCAGCAGGCGCAGCGGCTGATCGAAGGCCGGCCGGGCTCGCTGCCGGCGGCGCTGGTGTTCATCGACCTGGACCACTTCAAGCAGGTGAACGACACCGGCGGCCACCTGTCGGGCGACGCCATGCTGCGCGCGGCGGCCGCGGCCATCATGTCGCGGGTGCGCTCCGGCGACCTGGCGGCACGCATCGGCGGCGACGAGTTCGCGCTGCTGCTGGAGCAGTGCACGCATGAGGCTGCCGTGCGCGTGGCGGAAGACATCGTGGCGTCGATCTCGGCGATCGCGCTGCCGTGGCTGTCGGGCAGCCTGCATGTCGGCGCCAGCATCGGCGTGGCCAGCCTGTCGCAGGAAATCGGCTCGGTCGACGCCTGGGTCGATGCGGCCGATGCCGCCTGCTATGCCGCCAAGGCGGCGGGACGCGGCGTGGTGCGCGCCGGGCGTCCGCCGCGCCTGCCGCAGGCGCCCAACGGCAACGGCTCCATGCGCGCCGCTGGGTCGACACCGGACAGCATCGAAGACTGACCGGGCGGCGCCCCGCTTGGGTGCGCGGGTTGAATCCGGAAAGCTCCCTGCGCCGTATCGAAGGTGGCGATGCACGGGTTTCGTGCAGCCGTTCCGGTTCGTTCGACCGACCGTCCCCGAATTCAGACAGTTCGCGTTCGATCGTGTGTCGAAAAGTTCACATTTGTTGTCAAGCGTTAATTGATCCCAGAGAATGCTCGGACATGGAAACAGCGACGCCGTTCATTCAGTACTACGAGAGAAATTCATGCAGTTCGCAGTGGCTGGAATTCAATCGTGGCATGGCCGCGGAGTTGAGTGCCGGCCTGCCGCCGGAGGAGCTGCGGCAGCTTTTCTTCCGCATCGGCCAACGTCTTGCGCATGCCATGCCCATTCCCCCGTGTAACACGCTCGGCGACCTCGAAGCCCAGTTCAACGCGCGCTGGGACAGCATCGACTGGGGTTTCAGCGCCCTGAGCGAAGACACCGACTGCGTCTTCATCACCCACGCCTGCAGCCCGATCGCCACGGCCTTCGGCCCCGAGGCCACGGACTGGAGCGTCGGCTTCTTCGAGGGCATCTACCAGGCCTGGTTCGATTCGCAGCGCATGCCTTCCTCCCTTCGCGTGCAGGCGTTCCCGCCCGACGCCGCACAGGCCGGCCACCGCATCGACCTGCGTCTGTCGAAGGCGCAAGCATGAGCAAGGACGATCCGACCCCGGAAGACATCGCCGGCCTGTTCCGCAAGTTCGGTGGGGATGCCCACGACTACAAGGAATTCGCTCCGCCCGAAACGGAGGAGGAAGCACCCCGCGTCTGGCCGCTGCTGACGGGCGAGAAGATCGAGCGCCCGTCCGCGCCCGCCGCACGCACGCCTGCCGCTCCCTTGATGGCGCCGGTGCAGCCGCTGCCGGTCGCCGCCGCGCCGCAGCCCAGGGTCGAACCGGTACTGCGCCCGCTGCCGGTGCCCGCGCCCATTGCTGCACCTGCACCCGTTCCTGCGCCCGCTCCGGCTCCGGCGCCCCTCTTCGCGCGCCCGCCGCTGGCGGCGCACCAGCCCCAGCCCCCGGCGGCACATCAGCCCGCCACCGCCAGCGAACCCGCGCCGACTCCGCTTTCCCAGTTGTTCGAACGACTGGCGGCGCCGCAGCCGCGCGCCGCCCAGCCGGGCCTCATGTCGCGCTGGCGAAGGCCGACGTGACGATGGTCGTCATCCCCGTCATCTCATCCAAGGGTGGAGTCGGCAAGACCACCATCGCAGCCAATCTGTGCACCGCGCTCGCCGCCCGCGGGCAGCAGGTGCTCGCCATCGATCTCGATCCACAGAACGCCCTGCGCTTTCACATCGCCAGCGACCCGCATGCCTGCGACTCCGGGCTGGTGGATGCCGCCACCGGCCAGATGCCGTGGGCGAATGCGATCCGCCCCGCGCACGGTGGCGCCATGCTGCTGCCTTTCGGCGACGTCGATGACGAGCGGCAGATCGTCTTCGAACAACAGCTGGCCCGCCATCCGATGTGGCTGTCCGAGACGCTGGCGCGCTTTGCGCTGCCCGACGGCATGCTGGTGCTGCTCGACACCCCGCCGGGCCCCACGGTCTACCTGCAGCAGGTGCTGCGCGCCGCCAACCTCTGCGTGATCCCGGTGCTGGCCGATGCCGGCTCGTTCGCGACGCTGCCGATCATCGAGCGCATGGTCGACAAGTACTGCCGCCCGCGCCCCGACTACGCCGGCAGCGCCTACGTGGTCAACCAGGTCGACCCCGGCAAGCGGCTGAACCACGACGTCTTCGAAATGCTGCGCCAGCGGCTGCGGCCCGAACTGCTCGGCGTGCTGCACCTCGACCAGTCGGTGCCCGAGGCGCTGGCGTCCGCGGTGCCGGTGCACCGCTATGCGCCCATGAGCCAGGCGACACAAGACATTGCTTCCTGCGCCGAGCGTCTGCTCGAGCGCATCGCCGCTGCACGGCAGGCGCCCAGGTCCATGGAATCCACACGATGAACAGCGCCCCCACGTCCGCGCCGCCGCCCCGGCCGGCCCCCGCCTTCCTGCGCCTGCTGCCGGTGCGCATCGCCGGCTGGCTGATCGCGCTGGCGATCCTGCCCGCGCTGATCATCACGCCGATGACCTTCGAGCAGCAGATCGTGCTGTCGGTGGGCATCTTCGTGGCCGCGCTGATCACCAACCGCATCAAGGGCCGCTTCGCGAGCCTGGTGCTGATCTTCATGTCGGTCGTCGTGTCCTCGCGCTACACCTACTGGCGCGTGACCGAGACCATGTTCATGGACAACCTGGTCGACCTGGTGCTGGGCACCGGGCTGCTGATGGCCGAGCTGTACGCCTTCGTGGTGCTGCTGCTGGGCTACGTGCAGACCGCCTGGCCGCTGGAGCGCAAGCCGGTGCCGCTGCCGGACGACCCGGCCGAGTGGCCCACCATCGACCTGTTCATTCCCACGTACAACGAGGCGCTGTCGGTGGTGCGCTCCACCGTGCTGGCCGCGCAGTCGATCGACTGGCCGCGCGACAAGATCAAGATCTTCGTGCTCGACGACGGCCGGCGCGAGGAATTCCGCGTGTTCTGCGAAGACGTGGGCGTGACCCACGTCACGCGGGACAACAACCGCCACGCCAAGGCCGGCAACATCAATGCCGCGCTGAAGAACACCACCGGCGAGTTCGTCGCCATCTTCGACTGCGACCACATCCCCACGCGCTCGTTCATGCAGATCGCCATGGGCTGGTTCGGGCGCGACCCGAAGCTGGGCATGGTGCAGCTGCCTCACTATTTCTTCTCGGCCGACCCCTTCGAGCGCAACCTCGACACCTTCGGCACGGTACCTAACGAAGGCGAACTGTTCTACGGCCTGATCCAGGACGGCAACGACCTCTGGAACGCCACCTTCTTCTGCGGCTCGTGCGCGGTCCTGCGGCGCACCATCGTCGAGGAAGTGGGCGGCATCGCGGTCGAGACCGTGACCGAGGACGCCCACACCGCGCTGAAGATGCACCGCCGCGGCTACAGCACGGCCTACCTGGCGCTGCCGCAGGCCGCCGGCCTGGCGACCGAGAGCCTGTCGGGCCACGTGGGCCAGCGGATTCGCTGGGCGCGCGGGATGGCGCAGATCTTCCGCATCGACAACCCGCTGTTCGGCCGCGGCCTGCACTGGGCCCAGCGCCTGTGCTACGTGAACGCGATGCTGCACTTCCTGTACGGCCTGCCGCGCCTCATCTACCTGACGGCGCCGCTGGCGTACCTGTACTTCGGCGCGAGCGTGATCCATGCGTCGGCGTCGATGATCTTCGCCTTCGCGCTGCCGCACATCCTGCACGCCAACCTGACCAACAGCCGCATCCAGGGGCGCTTTCGCTACCTGCTCTGGAACGAGGTGTACGAGGCTGTGCTGGCCTGGTACATCTTCCGCCCGACGCTGGTGGCGCTCATCAACCCCAAGCTCGGCAGCTTCAACGTGACGGCCAAGGGCGGCCTGATCCAGAAGGAATACTTCGACAGCACCATCGCCAAGGCGAGCCTGGTGCTGCTGGCGTTCAACTTCGTGGGCGTGTGCCTGGGCGTGTGGCGCCTGACGTGGGTCGATCCGCAGAACATCGCCACCGTGTGGCTGAACCTGGCGTGGACCATCTACAACCTGATGATCCTGGGCGCCTGCGTGGCCGCGGCCAACGAGTCGCGCCAGCTGCGCGGCGCGCACCGCGTGGAACTCAACCTGCCGGCCACGCTGTACTTTGCCGACGGCCGCTCGCTGCGCTGCAACACCTTCGACTTCTCCAGCGGCGGCCTGGGCGTGGAGCTGCCCAGCGACCTCAAGCTCGACATGGAGACACCGGTCGAGGTGGCGCTGTACCGCAACGACCAGGAATCGCGCTTCGCGTCCACGGTGCGCTTCAGCAGCGGCAGGCGCCTGGGCCTGCGCTTCGCGCCCATGAGCTTCGCGCAGGAGCGCGCGCTGGTGCAGTGCACCACGGCGCGCGCCGACATCTGGGCTGCCCGCTGGGGCAACCACCCGCGCGTGCCCATCCATCGCGTGCTGGGCCACATCATCAGCATCAGCGGCACCGGCTTCAGAGACATGTTCAGCCATTACTACCGTTCGGCCATTTCAAGGCTGCGCCCCGTCAAAACGAAGGAATCCACGTGACGCCCCCCCGTTTCGCGCATCGTCGCGTCGTGCCCTGCGCCATGCTGGCGATCGCGCTTGCCGCCGTGTCCCTCGCCGACGGGACGTCGGCGCAAACCCGGCCCGCCGTGGTCCCGCCGCCCTTGCTGCCGGCAGCGCCCGCGACGGCAGCAGCAGCCGCGACGGCCGCCTCCGCCAACACCACGCCCGTTGCAGGCGCCGTGCGCGAGCTCAACCTCACGCAGCTCGGTATCGACTACGCCATCCAGCTGCGCGGCATCAGCGGCACCGTCGGCATCCCGTTCAACGTGCGCGCCGACGAGCTGGTGACGGCCGCGTCGTTCAGGCTGAACTACGCTTATTCGCCCTCGCTCATACCCGAGCTCTCGCACCTGAAGGTGACGGTCAACGACGTGCTGGTGGCCACGCTGCCGGTCAGCCATGCCGAAGCGGGCAAGCCGCAGACGGCCGACATCCCGATCGACCGGCGCCTGATCACCGAGTTCAACCGCATCAACGTCGAGCTGATCGGCCACTACACGCGCGAGTGCGAAGACCCGGCGCACACCAGCCTCTGGGCGCGCGTGGACGCCTCCAGCACGCTGAAGCTCACGGTCTCGCCGCTCAAGCTCACGAACGACCTGGCGGCCCTGCCGCAGCCCTTCTTCGACCGCCGCGACGTGCGGCGCGCCCGCATTCCCTTCGTCTTCGGCGGTGCCGACACGGCGCCGATGCTCGAGGCCGCGGGCGTGCTGTCTTCGTGGTTCGGTGCGCTGGCCGACTACCGCGGTGCCACATTTCCGGTGTCGCACGGCGAGCTGCCGGCGGGCCATGCGGTGGTGTTCGTCACGCCGGAGTCGGCCATTGCGGGGCTCACGCTGCCGTCCATACAGGGCCCGGGCCTGGCGGTGGTCGACAACCCGCAGGACGCCTCCGGCAAGCTGCTGCTGGTGATGGGCCGCAACCCGGCCGACCTGCGCACCGCCGCGGCCGCGCTGGCGCTGAACAGCAAGGCCTTCGCGGGCGCGCAGGCGGCCGTCACCGCCTTCCAGGAACCGCCGGTGCGCAAGCCATATGACGCGCCGCGCTGGGTGCCGAGCGACCGGGCGCTGCAGCTGGGCGAACTGGCCACGGCCGCCGACCTGTCGGTGACCGGCTACAACCCCGACGTGGTCCGCGTCAACCTGCAACTGCCGCCCGACCTGTTCACCTGGCGCAGCCGCGGCATTCCGCTCGACCTGCAATACCGCTACACGCCGCGCGTGCGGCCCGACCAGTCGACGCTGAACATCAACGTCAACGACAACTTCGTGGGCGGCCTGCCGCTGCGCTCGGCCAATCCGGCCGGCGACCGCTGGTGGAACCCGCTGGCCGTGAAGCTGATGCCCGACGGCACGCTGGCCGAGCACAAGGAAGTCATCCTGCCGCCGCTGGCCATGGGCCCGCGCAGCCAGCTGCGCCTGCACTATTACTTCGAGCCCGTGGGCGGGCGCTGCGTGCCGCAGCTGGACAACGTGCGCGGCTCGATCGACCCGACCTCGAAGATCGACGTGTCGGGCTTCCCGCATTTCATCGCGATGCCGGAACTCGCGGCCTACGCCAACGGCGGCTTTCCGTTCTCGCGCATGGCCGACCTGTCGGACACCGCCGTGATCCTGCCGGACCAGCCCAACGACGCCGACACCGAGACCTATCTCGGTCTTTTGGGTCAGATCGGCCGCTCCACCGGCTACCCCGCGCTGCGCGTGAAGGTGGGCCGCTCGGCCGAGGCCGGGCAGTGGGCCGACAAGGACCTGCTGGTGATCGGCAATTTGCAGAGCCAGTCGCTGTTCACGCAGTGGGCCGACAAGATGCCGCTCAAGCGCAACGGCAATGCGCCGGAGCTCAAGCTGCGCAGCTGGATCGACAACGCCATCGACCTGGTGATCGGCGCGCGCACCCGCGAAGACTTGCCGGGCAGCATGCAGATCGCGGTGAGCGACGACGGCCGCGACGCGGTGCTGGCGGGCTTCGAGTCGCCGCTGCGCAGCGGCCGCAGCGTGATCGCCGCCATCACCAACGCCGACTCGAAGGAAGCGCTGCTCAACGCGCTGATGACGCCCGACCTGCTCAAGCGCGTGCAGGGCAGCATGACCATCGTGCGCGACACGCAGGTCAACAGCGTTCTGGGCGGCGACACGTATTACGTCGGCCGCCTGCCGCCTCTGACCTGGCTGCAGTGGCATCTGTCGCGCAGTCCGCTGGGACTGGCGGCGCTGGTCATCGTGCTGGCCCTGCTGGGTGCGGCGGTGTCGTATGCGGGCCTGCAGATCCGGGCGCGCCGTCGCCTGTCGGTCAACAAGGCCAAATAATCCACCCATGCGACGCCTGCCGACCTTCCGCCCTCCCGCCCTCCCGCTGGCGAGCCGCCGCAACCTGCTGGCGGCCGCCGGACTCGCCCTTGCACTGCCGAAGCTGGCGGGTGCACAGGCGCCCGCGCCCGCCGCGGCGCCTGCACCGAACACAGCCGCTGCCTGCCATCCGGCAACAGACTGGGCCGCCTTCGCCGCGCGCCACATCCAGCCCGACGGCCGGGTGATCGACTTCAACACCGCGCAGCAGCAGTCCACGTCCGAAGGGCAGTCTTACGCGCTGTTCTTCGCGCTCGTGCACAACGACCGCGACATCTTCGCCCGCGTGCTGGCCTGGACCGAGGCCAACCTTGCCGGCGGCAGCCTCGCCAAGCAGTTGCCGGCCTGGCAATGGGGCCGCAAGCCCGAAGGCGGCTGGGGCGTGCTCGACCCGAATGCGGCGTCGGACTCCGACCTCTGGATCGCCTATGCGCTGATGGAGGCCGGCCGCCTCTGGAACGACAACCGCTACCGCACGCTCGGGCGCAGCCTGCTCGCGCTGGCGGTGCGCGACGACGTGATCTCGCTCCCCGGGCTCGGCCGCATGCTGCTGCCCTGGCCCAAGTCGGTGGCGAGCGGGCCGCTCTGGCGGCTCAACCCGAGCTACATGCCGCTGCAGCTGCTGCGCTATTTCCAGCAGGCCGACCCGAGCGGCCCGTGGCACGAAGTCACCGACAACACGCTGCGCATGTTCGGCAGCGTCACACCCAAGGGTTTCGCGCCCGACTGGTGCGCCTGGTCGCAGGATGCGCGCGCCTTCGTGGCCGACCCGCAGAAGGGCGTCACCGGCAGCTACGACGCCATTCGCGTCTACCTCTGGGCGGGCATGCTGTCCGACAAGGACCCGGCCCGCAAGATGCTGCTGGCGCAACTGCGCGGCCCGCGGCTGCTGCTGGCCGACAAGCAGCCGGTGCCCGAGTACGTCGACACCGTGACCGGTGCGGTGCGCGGCATGGCGCCGCTGGGCTTTGCCGGCGCGATGCTGCCCTACCTCAAGGCGCTGGACGAAACCGAGGCGCTGGCCACGCAGGTTGCCCGCGTACCGGGCGGCCGTGCCGCCTTGCCGGCCGCGGCGACCTCCGGCGCGGCCGCCGCGGCGCCCCTGCCCTATTACGAGCAGGTGCTGCTGCTGTTCGGCCAGGCCTGGCTCGACGGCCGCTATGAATTCGGCCGCAACGGCCAACTGCAAACATCATGGAGAACGCTATGCCGTCCCAATCGACCGGCGTGAAGCCGAAGCGTCCCCCCTCCTTCCGCACCCAGCAATGGCTGGCCTGCATCGGCATGCTCGCGGCGCTCGGCACCGGCGGCCAGGCCTTCGCGCAGGCCGACGCCAGCGCCGCTCTCATCGAGCAAGGCAACTACTGGCAGGCCCAGGGCCGCGCCGACCTGGCCGAGGAGAGCTGGAAGAAACTGCTGAGCGTCAACCCGCAATCCGCCGACGCGATGTACGGCATGGCGCAGGTCGAGCTCTCGCGCAACAACGCCGAGCAGGTGCGCACCTGGACCAACCGCCTGCGCGCCGCGCATCCCAACGATCCCCGCGTCGCGCGCCTGCAGCAGCAGGCCCAGCAACCCGGCCAGCAAGGCGGCACCTTGCAGCGCGCCCGCGCCGCCGCGCGTGCCGGACGCTCCGCCGAGGCGGTGGAGCTGTACCGCAGCCTGTTCGACAACCGGCCGCCGCCGGAGGCCGTGGCCCTGGAGTACTACCAGGCGCTGGCCAGCACCCCGCAAGGCATCGAAGAAGGCCGCAAGGGCCTCGAGCAGCTGGTGAAGGACCACCCGGAAAACGCCAACTACCGGCTCGCGCTCGCGCAGCAGAAGACCTACAGCGAACCGACGCGCCGCGCGGGCATCCGCGAACTGGTCGAGCTGGCCAAGCAGCCCGCCGTGGCCACCGCCGCGCGCGCCGCCTGGCGGCAGGCGCTGATCTGGCTCGACGCGCGCGCGCCCGACATCCCGCTGTACCAGGACTACCTGAGCAACAACCAGGCCGATGCCGCCGTGTCCGCGCGGCTTGAAACGCTCACCACCGCCAGGACCGCCGCGGCGAATGCGCCCGACGTGCCGGTGGGCGAAGGCTTCAAGGCGCTGGAACGCGGCGACCCGGCCACGGCCGAGCAGCGCTTCCAGCAGGCGCTTCGCACCAAGGCCGACGACACCGAGGCGCTCGGCGGCCTGGGCCTGGTGCGGATGCGCCAGGAGCGCTTTGCCGAAGCGCAGGAGCTGCTGGAGCGCGCCGTGCGCGGCGGCGCCACCAAGTGGAACTCGGCGCTGCAAAGCGCCAACTACTGGGTGCTGGTCGGGCAGGCGCGCGCCGCCCAGGGCAAGAACGACCTGCGCGGTGCGCAGTCGCTGTATGAACGCGCCGTGCGCATCGACCCGCGCGAACCCGTGGGCCAGAACGCATTGGCCGACCTGCGCGCCGCCGCCGGCGACTTCGCGCAGGCCGAGCAGGGCTACAAGCGCGTGCTCGAGAGCAGGCCGCAGAACACGCAGGCGCTGCGCGGGCTGATCTCGGTGTACGGGCAGACCGGCCGCCCCGACGAGGCGCTGGCGTTGTCGCGCCGCCTCACGCCCGAGCAGGCCACGCAGATGGGCGGCCTGCGCGACATCCAGGTCGAGCAGGCGCGCAACCGCGCCCGCCAGCAGGCGGATGCCGGCGACGCGGCCGGTGCCCAGCGCACGCTCGAAGACGCGATGCTCGCGGCGCCCGACAGCCCCTGGGTGCGGCTCGACCTCGCGAACATCTACCGCAAGCAGGGCATGGTCTCCGAAGCCCGCGGCGTGATGGAAGGGCTGCTGATGTCGCAGCCCGACATGCCAGACGCGCTGTACGCCAGCGCCCTGCTCGCCTCCGAAACCGGCGATTCGGCCGCCGGCATCCAGTACCTCGAACGCATCCCCGCAGGCTCGCGCACCCGCGACATGGCGACGCTGCAACGCCGCCTGTGGGCGCAGTCGCAGGCCGCCCGTGCGCAGGCACTCGCGCGGCAAGGCCAGGTCGACGCCGCGCGCGGCGTGCTCGCCCAGGCCGAATCGGCGCTGAGCGCGGACATGCCGGCCGAACTGTGGGGCCAGCTCGCAGGCGCCTACGCCGAAATCGGCGACGCGCCGCGTGCACTGGCCATGAGCCGCCAGCTGCTCGCACGCTCGCCCACGCCGAGCATCGGCGACCGGCTGCTGTATGCGTCGGTGCTGCTCAAGACGAAGCAGGACATCGAACTGTCCGCAGTGCTGCGCCAGCTTGCCGGCGTCAACATGACGGCCAGCCAGCGCAACGACTTCGACAGCCTGCGCATCGCCTTTGCGCTGCGCCAGACCGACGCGCTGCGCGAAGCCGGCAACCTGGAAGCCGCCTACAACGCGATGGCCCCGGTGCTGGCCGAGCGCCCGAACGACCCGCAGGCGATGGCCGCGCTGGCCCGCCTGTATTCGGCGGCGCGCGACGAAGGCCAGGCGCTGGCGCTGTACCAGCGCATCCTGCAGCGCAATCCGACCGACCTCGACACGCTGCTGGCCGCCGCCGCCAGTGCCAGCGCGCAGCGCGAGCACGGCGAGGCCGAGAACTACGTGATGGCCGCGCTGAAGCAGGCACCCGACCAGTCGCGCGTGCTGGCCGCCGCCGGCCGCGTCTACCGCAACGCGGGCGAAAGCCGCAAGGCCGAGCAGTACCTGCGCGCCGCGGTCGAAGCCGAACGGCAGGTCGCCTCGACCGGCTTCGCGGGAGCGGGCGGCGCGCCTTCGCAGATGCCGCCCGCCAACCCGTTCGCTGGCATGACCGGCGGCGCGCCGAGCGCGGCCGTGCCGGCCGGCTATCCGGCCGCCGGTGGCAATCCCTTCGCGCAGGCACGCTCGCAACCCGTCTCCTACCCGGTCGCGGCGAATGCGGCTTACCCCGCCTACCCTGCGGCAGGCTACCCCGCCGGTGCCTATCCCGCCGCCTATCCGGCAGCCCCGATGGCGGCAGCACCGGGTGCGCTGCCCTGGGGCGCCGCGCCCGCCGCAACATCGAACACCAAGGGCCGCGCCGCCAACACGCGCACCGCGCGCAACAGCAAGGCCGCCAACAACACGCCGCAGGCTTCCGCCTACATGGCGCAGCCGGGTGGGCAGCAGGTCTACATTCCGCAGGCGCAGCCTGCCGGCTATCCGCAGCAGCAGGCCGGCTATCCCGCGCCGGGCTATCCGCCGGCCGCCTATCCGTCGGCCAACGCGGCCTATGCGCAAGCCAACACGCCGCTGCCGCGCAGCGAGCCGAGCTGGAACGCGCCGCTGCGCGCGGCGCCCGCACCGGCGAACTCGCTGCAGTCGGAGCTGCAGGACCTGGAAGCACAGCGCGCGGTGAGCCTCACCGCGGGCACGGTGTACCGCAGCCGCGCGGGCGAAGCGGGCCTGAGCCAGCTCTCCGATTTCCAGCTGCCGATCCAGGCACGATTCCCGGTGGGCGAAGGCAAGATCGTCGTCGGCGTCACGCCCACGGTGGTCGACGCCGGCACGCCGTCTTCCGCCTACTCCACCGCCAGCCGCTTCGGCGGCGGCCCCACGGCCTTCTACAACTCGATCGCCAGCCAGACCACACCGGGGCAGCAGAACGCCGCGGGCGTCGGCCTGAACGTGGGCTACGAGGGCAAGAACTTCGAGGGCGGCATCGGCACCACGCCGTTGGGCTTCCCGACCACCAACGTGGTCGGCAACGCGACCTTCAAGGGCAGCTTCGGCGACTCCTGGACCTACAAGGCCGACATCTCCCGCCGCGCGGTGACCGACAGCGTGCTGTCCTTCGCCGGCGCGAAGGACGGGCGCACCGGCGAACGCTGGGGCGGCGTTGTTGCCACCGGCGTGCGCGGCGACATCGGCTACGACGACGGCACCTACGGCATCTACAGCTACCTGGCGGCGCACAGCCTCACCGGCAAGAACGTGGCGAGCAACTCGCGCGTGGAAACCGGCGGCGGCGCCTACCTGCACCTGCTGGACAGCCCCAGCTCCAAACTCACGCTGGGCATGAACATCGGGCTGATGGGCTACCAGAAGAACCTGAGCTACTACACCTTCGGGCAGGGCGGCTACTTCAGCCCGCAGAGCTTCGTGAGCGTGGCCTTCCCGGTCGACTGGACCGGCCGCGCCAACCGGTTCTCGTGGCGCGTGAACGCCTCGCTGGGCGTGCAGTCGTTCACCCAGAAATCGTCGCCCTACTTCCCCACCGACCCCTCGCGCAACACCGATGCGCAGCGCGTGGCGGACGCGGCCCTGGCGCTGGGGCTGAGCAGCTCGGCATACAACGGCATCTATCCGAGCAGTTCGAAGACCGGCCTGGCCTACAACTTCGGCGCGGTGCTGGAGTACCAGCTGGCGCCGAAGATGTTCCTGGGCGGCGCGCTGGGCTTCAACAACGCGCAGAACTACCGCCAGTTCACCGGCAGCATGTACCTGCGCTATGTGTTCGGCGGCTCCAGCAACCTGGGCGTGCCGAGCCTCGGCGGCGGGACCTCGCTGAGCCCGATGGTCTCGCCCTACACGCCGCTGCTGTAAGAGGAAGAAAGCCCGCGGCTCAGGCCGTGGGCGGTTCCGCGAGCGGCGCGGGCACCGGTTCGTCGGGGGTCGTGTCGCGGCCCCACAGGGGCGCGCTCTCGTAGGCGGCAACCCATTTCACGATGTCCTTGGCGGCCATCGGCATGGCGATGCCGTAGCCCTGGGCCAGCGTGCAGCCCATGGCGAGCAGCGCTTCGCCCTGCTTCACGGTTTCCACGCCCTCGGCCACCGCCGTGAGCCCCAGCGCATGCAGCAGCGCCAGGATGCCCTGCACGATGGCCCGGTCCTGCGCGTTGTCGAGCATGCCGCGCACGAAAGACTGGTCGATCTTCACGGCCGACACCGGCAGCTGGCGCAGGTAGGTCAGCGACGAATAGCCGGTGCCGAAGTCGTCGATGGTCACGCCCACGCCCAGCGCCTTGCAGGCCTCGACGAACAGCGCCACGTTGGCGAACTGGCTGATCGCCGTGGTCTCGAGGATCTCCAGTTCGAGCATGCCCGCGCCCAGCTTGGGAAACTGCGAGAGATGGCGCGCGAGGCGGTCGACGAAGTCCCAGCGCATCATGTGGCGCGGTGCCACGTTCACGCTGACCGACACCTGCAGGCCCGCCAGGCGCCACTGGTGCGCCTGCCACAAGGCCGTGGCGATGGCCCAGTCGCCGACCTGCTCGACCAGCGCGTCGTCTTCGATGAGCGGCACGAACTGGATCGGCGGCAGCAGGCCGCGCTCGGGGTGCTGCCAGCGGATGAGCGCCTCGACGCCGACGACCTCGCCCCGGCGCATGTCGACCTTCGGCTGGTAGACCAGGAAGAACTCGCCCTGCAGCAGCCCCTCTTGAATGCGCTGGCGCTCGCGCACCACCTGCTCGTCGGCACGCGCCTGAGGGGCGTCGAAATAGTGCACCTTGCCGTCGGCCGCGCGCTTGGCGAAGAAGGCCGCGTGCTGCGCCTGGCGCAAGGCGATCTCGGGGGGCGGCCCGTTGCTGTCGAGCATCATCGCGCCGATGCTGGCGTCGATGCTCGCCGTCTGGTCGCGCCAGGTCCAGGGTTCGGCCAGCGCGTTCTGGATGCGTTCGAGCACCTGCGCGCATTGCGAGGTGCCCAGGCCGGCGAACACGGCGGCGAACTCGTCGCCGCCCACCCGGGCCATGACGCTCTCGCGCGGCAGCTGGGCCTTGATGCGGCGCGCGACCTCTTCGAGCGCCGCATTGCCGGCAATCATGCCGAGGCGGTCGTTGAGTTCCGCGAAGCGATCGACGTCGAGATAGCACACGGCCGCGAGACGCTTGCCCGCACGTGCCCAATCGTCCATCAGGGGACGCAGCACTTCATCTGGCGGAAGGCGTGCCGAGCCGTCGTAATGCGACGGCAGAGAGACGGGAGGTTGCTTGATCGACAAAAGACTGTGGCTCCGGAAAGTCGCGGGCTATTGTTCTCCCAATTCTGGCTATTCGGCGCGTTGGAGCGCGGATTTGTGACAGCCGCTGTGTGCGCACAACACATGTGCATGCAAAAAAGGGCTTTATCTTCGCGCCTAACCGCAATAGGCACCCGCCACGCGGCCGCCCGGCTCCACCTGAATGTTGAGTCGCATGGCGTCCTGGGCCGGATCGGGGGAGTCGGCGGGCTGCACGGTTCGGGCCATCCGGGCACCTGCGCGCTGGCGCATTTCCTCGACCAGCAACGGCGACACGCGCAGTCCGAGGCCGAAGCGCGCGGCGGCGGCCTGGCAGGTCTCGGGCGGCGGCGCGAAGCCCGGCGGCTCGGGCACGTCGGAGGTCAGCGGCCTGTCGGCCGGCGGTGACTGGCATCCGGCGAGCGCGAACACGAGGGTGGCCAGGGCGAGGCACCTGCCGTTCGTCATATGCATTGATTGATTTCCTCCAGGAACTCCGGGAATCGGGGAGCGGGCTGTTCTGCGGCAGAGGTTAAGCCAGCGGGCAGCGAAGCATCAACTAATTCGCATGGCCGTCGCCGGGCCTTGGCCGCCAGGCGTATGCTGGATGCGACGCGCCAATCGACGGCCGCCGCCCGCACATCCCATGACACAGCCTCCGTCCACCGTTTTCCTGATCGACGTCGACAACACCCTGCTCGACAACGACCGCGTCATCGCCGACCTGCACGCCCACCTCGAGGAAAACTTCGGCGCCGAAAGCTCCGCGCGCTACTGGGACGCCCTCGAGGCCCTGCGCACCGAGCTCGGCTACGTCGATTACCTGGGCGCGCTGCAGCGCTACCGGGCCGAAGAAAGCCGACGCGGCATGAGCGACTCGCGGCTGCTGCTGGTGTCTGGCTTCCTGATCGACTACCCGTTCGCCGAGCGCCTCTACCCGGGCGCGCTCGACGCGCTGAAACACCTGCGCCGGCATGGTCCCACGGTGATACTGTCCGACGGCGACGTGGTGTTCCAGCCGCGCAAGGTACAGCGCTCGGGCCTGTGGGACGCCACCGACGGCCGCGTGCTGATCTACGTGCACAAGGAAGAAATGCTCGACGCCGTCGCGCAAAGCCACCCTGCCGGGCACTACGTGATGATCGACGACAAGCTGCGCATTCTCTCGGCCATGAAAGCCGTCTGGGGGAACCGTCTGACGACGGTCTTCGTGCGGCAGGGACACTATGCGCTGGATGCGCAGGCCATCGCCGCCTACGCTCCCGCCGACATCACCATCGAACACATCGGCGACCTGATCAACTTCGACTTTCCATCGACATGAGCCAAGCCACCAATCCCCTCGCGGGCCAGCCCGCACCGCTCGACCTGCTGGTCAATGTGCCGCGCCTGATCTCGGCCTACTACACCGGCCGGCCCGACCCGTCCGTGCCGGCCCAGCGCGTGGCCTTCGGCACCTCGGGCCATCGCGGTTCGTCCTTCGACAACGCGTTCAACGAATGGCACGTGCTGGCCATCAGCCAGGCGATATGCGACTACCGCAGGCAGAAAGGCATCGACGGCCCGCTGTTCCTGGGCATCGACACGCATGCGCTGTCGACGCCGGCGTTCAACAGCGCGGTGGAAGTGCTGGCGGCCAACGGCGTCGAGCTGATGATCTCCAAGGACGACGAGTACACGCCCACGCCGGCCGTCTCGCACGCCATCCTGGTCTACAACCGCGGGCGCACCGCAGGGCTCGCCGACGGCATCGTCATCACGCCCTCGCACAACCCGCCGGAGAGCGGCGGCTTCAAGTACAACCCGCCCAACGGCGGCCCGGCCGGCACCGACATCACCTCGGCCGTCGAGGCCGCGGCCAACAGGATGCTGGCGAACAACCTCGAAGGCGTGAAGCGCCTGCCGCTCGCGCAGGCCCTGCGCGCCGACACCACGCACCGGCACGACTACCTCAACACCTACGTCGAAGACCTGGCGCAGGTGCTCGACATGGACGCCATCCGCGGCGTGGACATCGACCTGGGCGTCGATCCGCTGGGCGGCGCGGGCGTGCACTACTGGCCGGCGATCGCCGAGCGCTACAAGTTGTCCCGCCTGAACGTGCTGAGCCAGGAGGTCGACCCCACCTTCCGCTTCATGTCGCTCGACTGGGACGGCCGCATCCGCATGGACCCGTCCTCGCCCGACGCGATGCACAAGCTGATCGCGCTGAAAGACCGCTTCGGCATCGCCTTTGCCTGCGACACCGACCATGACCGCCACGGCGTCGTCGCCGGCAGCACCGGTTTGATGCAGCCGAACAGCTACCTCGCGGTGATGATCGACTACCTCTACACGCACCGCCCGCAATGGCCCGCCCAAGCCGCCGTCGGCAAGACGGTGGTAAGCAGCCAGATGATCGACCGCGTCGCCGCGCGGCTGGGCCGCAAGCTGTACGAGGTGCCCGTGGGCTTCAAGTGGTTCGTCGACGGGCTGGTCGATGCGTCGCTGGCCTTCGGCGGCGAGGAAAGCGCGGGCGCGACCTTCCTGCGCAAGGACGGCTCGGTATGGACCACCGACAAGGACGGCATGGTGCCCGCCCTGCTCTCCGCCGAGATCGCCGCGCGCACCGGACGAGACCCCGGCGAACGCTATGCCGAACTGACGCAGGCGCTGGGCCAGCCGGTGTCCGACCGCGTGGATGCGGCGGCCACGGTCCAGCAGAAGAAGCGGCTGTCCAGCCTCTCGCCCGCGCAGATCAAGTCGACCGAACTGGCGGGCGACAAGATCGTCGACGTGCTCAGCCACGCTCCCGGCAACGGCGCGGCCATCGGCGGCGTGAAGGTGGTGACCGCGAACGGCTGGTTCGCGGCCCGGCCTTCGGGCACGGAGAACATCTACAAGATCTACGGCGAGAGCTTCAAGGGCACGGAGCACCTCGCGCGCATTCTCGAAGAAGCGCAGCAGGTGGTCGACGGAGCACTGTCGGGGGGCTGAGGGCGTGCAGACGCTGGTGTTGCGGCTGAACCCCGGCGACGACCTGCGCGCGTCGCTCGATCTCGCGCTGAAGCAAGGCGGCGGCGAGGCGGCGTTCGTGGTCTCGGGCATCGGCAGCCTGCGCGGGGCGAGCATCCGCTTCGCGGGTGCGGCGAATGCCACCCGCATCGAGGGCGACCTGGAAATCCTCACGCTGGCGGGCAGCCTGTCGCCGGACGGCTCGCACCTGCACGTCAGCGTGGCGGACGCCGTGGGACGTGTCTTCGGCGGACATGCCGCGCCGGGCTGCACGGTGCGCACGACCGCCGAGATACTGGTCGCGTGGCTGCCCCAATGGCACTTCGCCCGCATGCACGATCCGGCGACGGGCTACGCCGAACTCGCGCCACGCGCCAAGGCCTGAACACCGGGTTCAACCGGCGAGTTCTTCCACCCGCAGCGTCGTCACCGCGCCGGCCACGGCCGCGTGCTCCTGCAGCGCATGCACCGCGAGGTCCACGGTGCCCTGCGCCACCGGTCCGGTCAACACCAGCACCTGCGGGCCCTGGCCAGGCCGCTCGGCTGCCAGCGCCAGCTGCCGCACCGGCACCTTCTGCTCGCCGAGGCAAGCCGTGACCGCCTGGATCTGGCTGGCCGCCCGCACCGGCACGCGCAGGTAGTGCAAGGTGTCGACGGCCGCGCGCGGCAGCACCTGCAGGGCATTCGTCGCATGCGCATGGAAGCCCAGGTGCGGCACGTGCTGCGCGGCAGCGACGCCGTCGAGCCGTGCAACGTCCACCAGGTCGGCGATCACGGCGGATGCGGTCTGCTCGGAGCCCGCGCCGGCGCCGTAGTACATCGTGAGGCCGGCCGCATCGCTCTTGACCATGACAGCGTTCATCGAGCCCTTCACCTGCGCCATCAGGTGGTCCGCGGGAACGAGCGCGGGCTGCACGCGCAGCTCGACGCCGGCGGCACGCCGGCGCGCGACACCCAGCAGCTTGATGCGAAAACCGAGCTGCTCGGCGCAGGCCACGTCGATGCCCTGCAGGCCGCTGATGCCCTCGACCTGCGCATCGGCAAACCGCAGCGGCATGCCGAAGGCGTTGGCGGCGAGCAGCGTGAGCTTGTGGGCGGCGTCGATGCCCTCGATGTCGAAGGTCGGATCAGCCTCCGCATAGCCCAGCGCCTGCGCCTGCGCGAGCGCGGCGGCAAAGTCCAGGCCCTCGTCGCGCATCTTGCTCAGTATGAAGTTGGTGGTGCCGTTGATGATGCCGGCCACCCACTCGATGCGATTGGCCGCCAACCCCTCGCGCAGCGCCTTGACGATCGGGATGCTCACGGCCACCGCGCCTTCGTAGGCCACCACCACGCCCTGCTCGCGCGCGGCCGCGAAGATGCGGGCGCCGTGCACCGCCAGCAGCGCCTTGTTGGCGGTGACCACGTGCTTGCCGTGTGCGATGGCGGCCAGCACCCATTCGAGCGCCGGACCGGTGCCGCCGGCCACTTCGACGACCACGTCGACTTCAGGATGCGTGGCGACCTGCATCGGGTCGGCCGTGAGGGGAACGCTCCCTCCCACGACGCCCGCGGCGCGATCGAGATTGCGCGCCGCGACGATCACCAGCTCGATCGCCCGGCCGGCGCGGGCAACGATCTCCGCCTGGTTGCGGGCCAGCACCCGGAAGGTGCCCGAGCCCACGGTGCCGATGCCGATCATCCCCACGCGCAGGGTACGGGTGACGGCCGGGCGGCTGTCGTGCAGGGGCTCGAGGGATTCAACGGGATCGCGGTACATGGACATCTCCAGACGAAAAAACAAAACCCAGCTGCCAGAGCTGGGTTGATTCGTTCGGGGGAGAGAGCGATACACCAGGTGGCTGCCGGAACGGCCACCTGCGCGTGCTCAGGTGGCCGCGGTGGTAATGGTGGTAATCATTCGAGCAACAACCATCGCCTGCGCGGAGGCAGGCGGCATCATGCGAGCCATCAGGGCTGCGCTGGATGCGGGGATGAAGTTTTGGCTCGGCATGAAGGGCCGGAGTGTACCGCAGCCCGACGGCGCCCGGCTCAGGAAGCGGCCGACAGGCGCTTTTCGAGCCACACGCTGTAGCGCGAGAGCCCGAAACACAGCACCCAATACACGGCCGCAATGAACAGGTAGCCCTCGAGGTAGAAAGGCCGCCAGGTCGGGTCGCCGCCCAGCGCCAGGCCCAGCGCGCCGGTCAGCTCGAACAGCCCGACCACGGTGACCAGCGAGGTGTCTTTCAATGTGCCGACCACGCTGTTGGTCAGCGCCGGCACCACCAGCCGCAGCGCCTGCGGCAGCACGATGTCGCGCTGCACCGGCCAGCGGCCGAAGCCCAGCGCCATCGCCACTTCGGTCTGCCCGCGCGGCACCGCCTGCAGGCCGCCGCGGATGATCTCGGCCAGATACGCCGCAACGAACAGCGTGAGGCCCGCGAGCACGCGCACCAGCACGTCGGGCTGCCAGCCGGCCGGCCACAGCAGCGGCAGCAGGAACGACGCCATGAACAGCACCGAGATCAGCGGCACGCCGCGCACCAGTTCGATGTAGCTCGCGCTCAGCGTGCGCACCACCGGCCAGCCCGAACGGCGACCTAAAGCCAGCAGCAGCGCAAGCGGAAATGCCAGCGCCAGCCCGACCACCGCCAGCCCGATGGTCAGCGGCAGCCCGCCCCAGCGGCTGGTCGGCACGCCGCTGAGCCCCAGCACGCCGCCCCGCATGAGCAGCACGAAGAGCAGCAGCGCGACCAGCCACAGCGGCGCCAGCCACCAGCGCCAGCTGCGCGGCCAGGCACTGAGCACGGTCACCGCCGACAGCACGACCACCGCGATCGCCGGGCGCCATTGCTCTTCATACGGGAAGCGCCCGAACAGCATCGGCCGCCACTTCTCGGCCACCACGCCCCAGCAGGCGCCGTGCTGCACGGCGCGGCAGGCTTCGGCGTCGGGCCGGAACACCGCATGCACGATGCCCCATTCGACGACATGGAAGCCGCCCCACGCCAGCAGCGCGAGCAGCAGCACCGTTGCCAGAGCGCGCAGCGGCGAACCCCAGAGTTCGCTGCGCCACGCGATGGGCCCCTGCGCGGCGTTCCTCATCGCCAGCCTCGTAATGCGACGCGCGCGTTGTAGCGGTTCATGCCGAAGGAAATCAGCAGCGACAGCAGCAGGTAGACCGCCATGATGATCGCGATGCACTCGAAGGCCCGGCCGTTCGAGCCGATGGTGGTGTTGGCGACCGACACCAGCTCCGGATAACCCACGGCCACCGCGAGCGACGAGTTCTTGGTCAGGCTCAGCAACTGGTTGGTCAGCGAAGGCACGATCACCCGCAGCGCCTGCGGCAGGATCACGATGCGCAGCTGCTGCCCGGAAGACAGGCCCAGCGCCTGCCCCGCCAGCACCTGCCCCTGCGGAACCGAGAGGATGCCGGCACGCACGATTTCCGCCACGAAGGCGGCCGAATAGAAGGTCAGCCCGGCGACGATGGTCACGTATTCCGGGCTCAGCGCGGCACCGCCGCTCACGCCGAAGTCGCCGCGCTCCGGCCATTCGAAATGCGTCGGCCACCAGCCGCCTTCGGCCACCACCGGCCAGGGCACGCTGAGCCCGCCCTTGCTGAGCCACACGCCGGGCAGCAGATGCACTGGCTCGGTCGGGTCGGGCAGCAGGTTCGCCATCGCAAAGGCCAGCATCAGCAGCTGCACCAGCAGCGGCACGTTGCGCAGCAGTTCCACGTACGCGGTGCAGATGCCGCGCAGCAGCACGTGCGGCGCAAGCCGGCCGATGCCGATCAGCGTGCCGAGCGCCACCGAGAAAATGGCCGCCGGCACCGCCGCGCGCACCGTGTTGATCAGCCCCGCGAGAAAGGCGCGCCAGAACGGCTGGCTCGCGTCGAAGTCGAGCCAGCCCTCGCTGATGGAAAAGCCCGCGGGCTCGGTCAGGAAGTCGAAGCCCGAACGAACGCCGCGCGCGCGGAGCACCTCGAGCGCGTGGTGCACCACCCAGACGGCACCGGCCGCCACGGCCAGCACCAGCGCTGCCTGCACCGCCCAGGCCAGCCAGACGCCGCGGCGCGACGTCCCGCCCTTCATCGAACCGGAGGTGCGTAAATGAGGCCGCCCTTGCTCCAGAGGTTGTTGGAGCCGCGCGGCAGCTTCAGCACCGACTTCGGCCCGACGTTGCGCTCGAACATCTCGCCGTAGTTGCCCACGGCCTTGACGGCGCGGAACGACCAGTCCTTGTCCAGGCCCAGCAGCTTGCCAAGGTCTTCACCGGTGCCGACCAGGCGCTGCTGCGCCGGGTCCTTGCTGTTGGCCTTGAGCTCGTCGGCATTGGCCTGGGTGACGCCGGCCTCCTCGGCTTCGATGAGCGCGTTGGGCACCCACTTGGCGATGGCGAACCACTCGTCGTCGCCGCGGCGCACCAGCGGCGCCAACGGTTCCTTGGAGATCAGCTCGGGCAGGATGATGTAGTCGTCGGGGTTCGGCGCTTCCTTGTTGCGCAGACCGGCCAGCGCCGAGGCGTCGGTCGTGAAGGCCTGGCAGCGGCCGGAGAAGAAGGCCTTGAACGAGGCCTCGAAGCTCTCGAACACCACTGTCTTGACCGGGATGCCCTGCGCGCGGAAGTAGTCCGACACGTTCTTCTCGTTGGTGGTGCCCGACTGGGTGCAGATGGTTGCGTTCTTGAGCTGCTTGGCGCTCGTCACCTTGAGCTTCTTCGGCACCAGGAAGCCCTGGCCGTCGTAGTAGGTGATGGTGGTGAAGTTGAAGCCCAGCGAGGCGTCGCGCGTGAGCGTCCAGGTGGTGTTGCGCGCGAGGATGTCGATCTCGCCGGCCTGCAGGGCCGAGAAGCGCTGCTGCGAATTGAGCGGCACGAAGTCGACCTTCTTGCCGTCGCCGAGCACGGCCGCGGCGATGGCGCGGCAGGTGTCCACGTCCAGGCCCGACCAGTTGCCCTGCGTGTCCGGTGCAGAAAAGCCGGCCACCCCGTTGGTCACGCCGCACTTGACGGTGCCGCGCTGCTTGACCGCGTCGAGCGTCTTGCCTGCGAAGGCCGGCGCGGCGGCCGCGAAAGCGATGACGGAGGCGGCGGCAAGCAGCGCCGGGCGGAATCGATTGTTCATTGGTGTTCTCCTCAACAGTAAGCAAAAGGCAGTGTACGGGGCGTCGCCGGACTCTGCCAAAGAACTCCGGGTTGGATCCATATGTGTCCGGAAGCGACGCAGGTTCACTACCATACGGCCCTCGAATCACTTCATCTGGAACCTACTCAAATGGTCAAATCCGACGATACCGGCAAGTTCATCCTGCGCGTTTCGCTTGGCGTCCTGATCCTGCTGCACGGCATTGCCAAGCTGCAGGGCGGCGTCGGCTTCATCTCGGGCATGCTGGCCCAGCACGGGCTTCCCGGCGCGCTGGCCTACCTGGTCTACATCGGTGAAGTGGTGGCGCCGGTGCTGCTGATCATCGGCCTGTACACGCGCCCTGCCGCCTGGATCGTGGCCATCAACATGCTGGTGGCCTTTGCGCTGGTCCACATGAAGGACCTGACCTCGCTCGGCAAGCAAGGCGGCTGGGCGCTGGAACTGCAGGGCATGTTCCTGTTTGCGGCACTCGCCGTCGCCTTCATGGGCGGCGGCCGTTTCGCCCTGAGCAGCAAGTACAACTAGGCTTCAATCGTCGTCATTGGCATCGAGGCCTGGAAACAGGACCTCGGTGTAGCCGAAGCGCGAGAAATCGCGCACCCGCATCGGGTACAGCTTGCCCAGCAGGTGGTCGACTTCGTGCTGGACCACCCGCGCGTGGAAGCCGGTGGCAACGCGATCGATCGGGTCTCCATACGGATCGAACCCGGTGTAGCGGATATTGGCGAAGCGCGGCACCACGCCGCGCAGGCCCGGCACCGAGAGACAACCTTCCCAGCCCTCTTCTTCCTCCTCGTTCAGGGGCGTGATGACGGGGTTCAGAAGCACCGTGCGGGGCACCGGAGGCGCGTCGGGATAGCGCGGGTTGACTACATCGGTACCGAAGATCACGAGCTGCTGGTCGACGCCGATCTGCGGCGCCGCGAGACCCGCGCCGTTGACGGCATGCATGGTCTCGAACATGTCGCGCACCAGCAGGTGCAGTTCGTCGGTATCGAAGGCGGCGACCGGCTGCGCGATGCGCAGCAGCCGGGGGTCGCCCATTTTCAGGATTTCGCGGATGGCCATGGCGGGATTATCGCGACAGCCCCGCGACCTTCGCGCGCCACGGGATCAATCAAGGAGGCGTGGTGCCCTTCTGGTCCGGTGAAGTCCAGAGACGCGCATTGGGGTTTCGCCCGGGAGCCGAGGGAGCCACTGCAGGCGGCGCCACGCCCGGACGCCCGCCACCCCAGACCGGCGGCGGTCGCCCGCCTCCGGGATAACCCGGGCGCACCGCAGGATAGGCAGGCCGGTTGTAGTACGGACGGTCGCGGTAGTACGGCCGGCGACTTTCGTAGTAGCCGCCACCGTTGATGTAGACAGGTGCCGGCGCCACGACCACAGGCGCGGGCTCGCTGTAGTAAGGCCCCGACGAATACCCCGACGAATAGCCGCCCCCGTAGTAGGGATCGCCCGGCACGCCGACACAGCCGGTCAGCAGCGCAACGCCGCCAAGCGCAATGCAGGCACCAAGAACACGAATTTTTTGCATGAGGGACTCCTTGTGGCCTTTCAGTTTTCTTTCAACGCCAGGTTGTAGCCCCTGTTGACTGCGCTCCGATGAAGTCGGGTAACGACCGGTAAGGAGAACCTGAAGCCGGGTCTCAATCCGCAGCGCCGCGGGCCAGGATTTCCAGCATGCGCGCCTCGTCGATCACCTCGACCCCGATCTCCCGTGCCTTGTCGAGCTTGCTGCCCGCTTCTTCGCCCGCAACCAGGTAGTGGGTCTTCTTGCTGACGGAGCCGGCCACCTTTGCACCGGCTGCTTCTAATTTATCTTTCGCGTCGTCCCGGCTCAGCGTAGGAAGGGTACCGGTGATGACGAAGGTCAGGCCCGCCAACGGCTTGGGCGCGCGGGCCGCGGGCTCGCCCTCTTCCCACGTCAGGCCGCAGGCTCGCAGTTGCTCGACCACCTCGCGGTTGTGAGGCTGGTCGAAGAAGGTGCGCAGGCTCTGGGCGACCACCGGGCCCACGTCGTTCACCTCGAGCAGTTGCTCCTCGGTCGCGTCCATGATGCCGTCGAGCTTGCCGAAGTGCTTGGCCAGGTCCTTGGCCGTGCTCTCGCCCACATGGCGGATGCCCAGGCCGAACAGGAAGCGCGGCAGCGTGGTCTTCTTCGATGCCTCGAGCGCATCGACCAGGTTCTTGGCCGATTTCTCGGCCATGCGGTCCAGCCCGGCCAGCGTGGTGAAGCCGAGCTTGTAGAGGTCGGGCAAGGTGCGGATCAGGTTCGCGTCGACCAGTTGCTCCACCAGCTTGTCGCCCAGCCCGTCGATGTCGACCGCGCGCCGTGCCGCGAAATGCAGGATGGCTTCCTTGCGCTGCGCCGCGCAGAACAGGCCGCCGGTGCAGCGGTAATCGACCTCGCCTTCCTCGCGCACCGCCTCCGAACCGCACACCGGGCACTTGTGCGGCATCGTGAACAGCGGGCCGCGCTGATCGTCGGGCTTGGCGAGGCTCTCGGGCACCACGCCGACCACTTCGGGAATCACGTCGCCGGCGCGGCGCACGATGACGGTGTCGCCCACCCGCACGTCCTTGCGGCGGGCCTCGTCCTCGTTGTGCAGCGTGGCGTTGGTCACTGTCACGCCGCCGACGAACACCGGCGCCAGCTTGGCCACCGGCGTCAGCTTGCCGGTGCGCCCGACCTGGATCTCGATGCCGAGCACCTCGGTCAACTGCTCCTGCGCGGGGTACTTGTGGGCCACGGCCCAGCGCGGCTCGCGCGTGACGAAGCCCAGCTGGCGCTGCAGCTCGATGCTGTCGACCTTGTAGACCACGCCGTCGATGTCGTAGGGCAAGGCGTCGCGCTGGCGGCCGATGTTCTCGTGGAAGGCGATCAGCTCGATGGCGCCCGTGGCCCGTGCCGTCTGCCGGGCGACCGGGAAGCCCCAGGCCCTGAACTGCGCCAGCCAGTCGAACTGGGTCGGGCAATCGGGTCCGCCTTCGCTCGCCGGCGTGACCTCGCCCAGCCCGTAGGCAAAGAAGCTCAGCGGCCGCGCCGCGGCAATGGACGGGTCGAGCTGGCGCACCGCGCCGGCAGCCGCGTTGCGCGGGTTGACGAAGACCTTCTCGTTTTTCTGCCCTGCCGCGATCTTCTCGCGCTGGCGCTCGTTGAGCGCGTCGAAATCGGTGCGCTTCATGTAGACCTCGCCGCGCACCTCGACCACCGGCGGCGCCTTGCCCTCGAGGCGCAGCGGAATCTCGCGCACCGTGCGGATGTTCTGCGTCACGTCTTCGCCGACCTCGCCGTCGCCGCGCGTGGCGGCCTGCACCAGCACGCCGTTCTCGTAGCGCAGGTTCATGGCCAGGCCGTCGAACTTCAGTTCGCACACATACGCCACCTGGGGCCCGTCCTCGGCCAGGCCGAGTTCCTTGCGCACGCGCGCATCGAAGGCGCTGGCGCCCGCGGGGGTGATGTCGGTCTCTGTGCGGATCGACAGCATCGGCACCTTGTGGCGCACCTTGGTGAAGCCGTCGAGCACCTTGCCGCCCACGCGCTGCGTGGGCGAGTCGGCCGTGCGCAGGTCGGGGTACTCGGCCTCGATGGCCTGCAGGCGCTGGAACAGCTTGTCGTACTCGGCGTCCGGCAGTTCGGGCGCGTCGAGCACGTAGTAGAGGTGGGCGTGCCGGTGGAGCTGTTCGCTCAGTGCGGCGGCTTCGCGTGCCGCTTCGTCGCGCGATGTCATGGGTGTCTCCGGAAAGTCCGAATTAGCTGAAGAGGCGGCGCGCCAGCGGCGATCCCGCCGCGAGGTCGCGCCCGTCGAGCGTGTCGTAGAGCTGCTCGAGGTCGTTGCCGATCACGTCCATCGTCTCGTCGCGCAGCAGCTGGCCGTCGCTGTCGGTCACCACGCCGTCCATCTCGCGCGCGAGCGTGGCGGCGGCTTCGCGCATGCGGCGGAACGGCTCTTCGGCGCGATCGACCTGCGGCACGTCCAGGCTCAGGCTCAGTTCGCGAATGGCCGACTGGGCCGGGTCGTCGGCCAGCGCGGCCTGCGTGTCGAAGGCCAGCCCGAGGATCGGCGGCAGCCCCGCTTCACTCGTCGGCAGAACCATGCGCCCCGGAATGATGCCGGGCACGAAGCCCAACCGCGCCGCGTTCTGCTGCACGTAGCCGGGGCTCCAGGCCGCATGCAGCGCGCGCAGCACGAAGCCCAGTTGCGCGTCGTGCGCGCTGGCGAACTGGTCGAGTTCGCGGGCGCGCGCCACTTCATCGAGCATCTCGGGAAACTCGGGCGAACCGTTGACTGCGTCGGCAAAGGCCTGCGCCTTGACCACGAATTCGGAGTATTCGATCTCGTTGAGCGCGCCCGTGCGGTTGGCCAGTTGCACCCCCACCTGGAACGCGCTGTAGCGCTGCCCCGGCACCGGTGGCTCCCACTGGCCGCTGAGTTCGTTGAGCCCCTCGATGGCCACCGGCTTGCTGCCCGCGCGCCGCGTGGGCGGCATGGCGGCAATGGCGGCATCGCCGGAAGCCAGGCCGTCGAGCGAGATCGGCGCGATCACGTCGATCAGCGGGTCGAGCCCGCCGCGGCGCTCGCCGGTCGGCACGGGCACGCCGCTGGGCGCCGGCAGGTCGGGGTCAAACAGGGGTTCGTGGCGGTCGCTGCCCGGCACCTGGTTGGGGTCGACGTGCAGCGTCGGCTCCAGGCCGTCGGCCGAGCCGGACATCGCGCGCTCGGCGTCGGCCAGCGCGACGTCGACCGCATCGGGCTGGCGCGGCGCGTTGCGGCGCGACATCAGCGTGTTGTAGGCAACGACGGCCGCGAGGACGAGGCCGCCGAGGATGGTCAGGGCGAGAGTGAGGCTGCTCATCGGTGTGCCGCCCGGCTCAGCCTGCCGCCACCATGGAGGCGGCGGCCTCCATGTCGACCGCCACGATGCGCGACACGCCCTGCTCCTGCATCGTCACGCCGATCAGCTGCTCCGCCATTTCCATGGCGATCTTGTTGTGGCTGATGAACAGGAACTGGGTTTCACGGCTCATGGCGGAGACGAGTTTTGCATAGCGCTCGGTGTTGGCGTCGTCCAGCGGCGCGTCCACTTCGTCCAGCAGGCAGAAAGGCGCCGGGTTCAGCTGGAAGATGGCGAACACCAGCGCGATGGCCGTGAGCGCCTTCTCGCCGCCCGAGAGCAGGTGGATGGTCTGGTTCTTCTTGCCGGGAGGCTGCGCCATCACCTGCACGCCCGAGTCGAGGATCTCGTCGCCGGTCATCATGAGCTTGGCATTGCCGCCGCCGAACAGCTCGGGGAACATGCGGCTGAAGTGCTCGTTGACGATCTTGAAAGTGCCGCCGAGCAGGTCGCGCGTTTCGGCGTCGATCTTGCGGATGGCGTCTTCGAGCGTGCCGATGGCCTCGTTCAGGTCGGTCGACTGGGCGTCGAGGAAGGTCTTGCGCTCGCTGGCGACGGCCAGTTCGTCGAGCGCGGCCAGGTTCACGGCGCCGAGCGCGACCACTTCGCGGTTGAGGCGGTCGATTTCGCTCTGCAGGCCGGTGAGCTTGACCTTGTCGGTCTCGATCGACTGCTCGATGGCTTCGAGGTCGGCACCGGCATCGTCCAGCAGCTGCTGGTATTGCTCGACGCCCAGGCGCGCGGCCTGTTCCTTGAGCTGGAATTCGGTGATGCGCTGGCGCAGCGGCTCGAGTTCGCGCTCGAGCTGCAGGCGCCGCTCGTCGCTGGCGCGCAGCTTGAGCGTGAGGTCGTCGTACTGGCTGCGCGCCGAGCCCAGGGCCGCTTCGCGTTCGAGCTTGAGCGACAGCGCGTCCTGCAGGCCGGCCTGCGCGGCGGCGTCGGACAGGCGGCTCAGTTCGGCGCGGGCGCGCTCGTCCTCGTCGGTCAACGCCACGACCTGCTGCGCCGCGGTTTCGATGGAGCGGTTGAGTTCGGCCCGGCGTGCCTCGAGCGTGCGTTGCGAGAAGGTGGCCTCCTGCGCCTGTCGCTCGAGGCTGCGGTGCTGTTCGCGGCTGGCGTTCAGCGCACGGCCGGCCTCGATCACGCGTTCGTCCAGTTCGGCGTGGCGCTCCTGGCTGTCGGCCAGCTGCATGTCGAGCTCTTCGAAGCGCCCTTCGGCGGCGATGCGGCGTTCCTGCAGTTCTTCTAGCTGCGCATCGACTTCGCCGAGGTCGGCGGCCAGCTGCTGGCTGCGGGCGCGGGTCTGCTCGGCCAGCTGCGTCATGCGCAGGGTCTCGACCTGCAGTTCGTGCGCGCGCGACTGGGTCTCGGCGGCTTCGCGCCGCGCGGTCACGAGGCGCTGCGCGGCGTCGGCATAGGCCGCTTCGGCGCGGACCAGCGCGGTGCGCGCTTCTTCGTTGATGAGCGTCTGGGCGCGCAGCTGGCGTTCCAGGTTTTCCATTTCCTGCTGGCGGGCCAGCAGGCCGGCCTGCTCGGAATCGGGCGCGTAGAAATTGACGCTGTGCGAAGACACGGCGTGGCCGCTCTTCACGTAGATCACTTCGCCGGCCTGCAGCGTCGCGCGCTGGGCCAGCGCTTGCTCGAAGCTCTCGGCGGTGTAGCAGCCGTGCAGCCAGTCGGTCAGCAGGGCCTGCTGGCCGGCGTCGTTCAGGCGCAGCAGGCTCGAAAGGCGAGGCAGCGCGGCCGCGGATTCCGGCACGCCGGCGGCCGGCGGGCTGTAGAAGGCGAGCTTGGCGGGCGGCGCGTCGTTGCCGAAGGCGCGCACCATGTCCAGGCGGCTGACTTCGAGCGCACCCAGGCGCTCGCGCAGCGCGGCTTCAAGCGCGCTTTCCCAGCCCTGTTCGATGTGGATGCGGCTCCACAGGCCTTGCAGCCCGTCGAGGCCGTGCTTGGCGAGCCAGGGGGCGAGCTTGCCGTCGGTCTTGACCTTCTCCTGCAGCGCGCGAAGCGCATCGAGGCGGGCCGAGAACTCGGCATGGCGGGCGCCCTCCGTGTTGACCGCCTGCTGCCTGGCACGGCGGTCGTCGTCGAGCTGCGGCACCGATTCCTGCAGTTCCTGCAGGCGCGCGTCGGCCTCGCTCGCGGCTTCCTGCGCGGCGGCATGCTGCTCCTGCATGTCGAGCAGCCGGGCCTCGTCGGGCGCGGCCAGCGCGTTCTGGTCGGCGCGAAGGCGTTCGCTGCGCTGCGTGAGCTGGCGGCTCTGCTCTTCGATGTTTCGCTGGTCGGCGGCCAGCACCTGGATCTGCTGCTGCACCTGCGAGACGGTCGTGCGCTGGGCGTTGGCCTGGTCCTGCGCGCGCTGCACGGCTTCTTCGAGCTCGGGCATGCGCGCGTCGTGTTCTTCGAGCTGGGCAGCGAGCAGGATGGCCTGCTCTTCCGCATCGACACCCGCGCCGGCCAGCGTTTCGATCTCGGCCTCGGCCTCTTCGCGGCGGCGGCCCCACTGGCCCATCTGCTCGCGCAACTGCACCAGGCGCTGCTCGACGCGCTGGCGTCCTTCGACCACGAAGCGGATCTCGCCTTCGAGCCGGCCGACTTCGGCGCTGGCCTCGTAGAGCTTGCCCTGGGCCTGGTTGACCAGGTCGCCGGCGCCGTAGTGCGCCTGACGCACGGTCTCCAGCTCGGACTCGATGCGGCGCAGGTCGGCGGTGCGCGACTCGAGGTCGTTGATCGCCTTCTCGGAATCGGCCTTGATCCTGGCCTGGTCGGCGTTGCTTTCGCTGCGCTTGAGGAACCACAGCTGGTGCTGCTTCTTCGTGGCGTCGCCCTGCAGCATGTTGTAGCGCGCGGCCACCTCGGCCTGCTTCTCGAGCTTCTCGAGGTTGGCGTTGAGTTCGCGCAGGATGTCTTCCACGCGCGTGAGGTTTTCGCGCGTGTCGCCCAGGCGGTTCTCGGTCTCGCGGCGGCGCTCCTTGTACTTGGAGACGCCGGCGGCCTCTTCGAGGAACAGGCGCAGTTCCTCGGGCTTGGATTCGATGATCCGGCTGATCGTGCCCTGGCCGATGATGGCGTAGGCGCGCGGGCCCAGGCCGGTGCCCAGGAACACGTCCTGCACGTCGCGGCGGCGCACCGGCTGGTTGTTGATGTAGTAGCTGCTGGTGCCGTCGCGCGTGAGCACGCGGCGCACCGCGATTTCGCCGAACTGGTTCCATTGGCCGCCGGCGCGGTGGTCGGCGTTGTCGAACACCAGCTCCACGCTCGAACGGCTGGCCTGCTTGCGGGTGGTCGTGCCGTTGAAGATCACGTCCTGCATCGACTCGCCGCGCAACTCCGACGCACGCGACTCGCCGAGCACCCAGCGCACCGCATCCATGATGTTCGACTTGCCGCACCCGTTGGGCCCGACCACGCCGACCAGTTGGCCCGGCAGCAGGAAGTTGGTGGGTTCGGCGAACGACTTGAAGCCCGAGAGCTTGATGGAATTAAGACGCACGACTTGTCGGCCTGCCTTGGTTATAGCGCCAAGGTATTGATTTGTAAGGAAAATTGCACGGGCCTGCAGCTTGCAGCAGGCCGCCGCCCCAGCCGTGGATGATAACGTCAGGGCATGAGCGATTCCCCGGTTTCAACCCTCGCGGCGCGCGGCGCCTGCCTGCTGGCGGGCGCGGCCATCCTGTTTGGCGTGGCGGGCTGCGCGTCGGTCCGATCCACCGAGCGCGCCGAACCCTACGCCAGCCAGGAATGGATGCAGTCCGGCGCCAACCGCATTGCCAACCTGTCGCTGCGCGACAACCTCCAGTCGGTAAGGCGCGTGCAGTCCACCCTCTACAAGCGCAACCCGCGCGAATGGCGCAAGTCGGCGCCCAGCATGGAGGAAGCCACCCAGCGCGCCTGGGATGCCGTGCTCAAGGGCCCGCCCCTGCCCGAACTGAAGGGCGCCACCGGCATCGACGCGATCCGCATGGCCTTCGACACCGGGCCGCAGGGCTACCAGGGCGACCGCGTGGCGGCACTGGTGTTCGGCTGGGCAACCATGCTCAAGCAGGCCAACGGCGACACCTGGGACCAGACCATGATCGACGGCGTCAACGCCGAAAACAGCTTCCGGGCCGCGCGCAACTTCGAGATCTCGCTCTGGCTGATCTCCTCCAAGACCGGGCCCGACGGCCAGCCGCTGCTGCTGGCCACCGAGATCAGCGACCGCGGCCGCAACCTCGTAGCCGACCGCGAGCTGTCGAAGGTGGTGGCCAGGCTCGACCTGCTGGCCGCGCAGGCCGACGAGAAATACCGCCGGGCCGCGCTCGACTTCGGCCAGAACTGGATCATGGGCGTGGTCATGCCCTTCTTCACGCTCGTGCCCAAGTAGGCGGCAGACGCGGAGCCGCAAGGCGGCGCCCCTAGAATGAAATCGCCCTTACCCCCTCAACCCTTCAGAGGCAGCAGCAGTACATGAGCTCCATCAATTTCATCGGCGGCGAAAAAGGCGGTGTCGGCAAGTCGGTCACGGCACGCGTGCTGGCCCAGTACTTCATCGACCACAGCCGCCCCTTCACCGGCTTCGACACCGACCGCTCGCACAGCTCGTTCACCCGCTTCTACGAAGGCTTCGCATCGCCGGTGGTGGTCGACAGCTTCGAGGGCCTGGACACCGTGGTGAACGGCTTCGAGACCAACCCGCAGCAAAGCGTGATCGTCGACCTCGCCGCGCAGACGCTGGCGCCGCTGTCGCGCTGGATCAAGGAGTCGGACCTGTTCGACGTGTTCGCCGAGATCGGCGTCACGGTCAACTTCTGGCACGTGCTGGACGACGGCAAGGATTCGACCGACCTGCTCGGCAGCCTGATCGACACCTTCGGCAACCGCCCCAACTACATCGTGGTGCAGAACTACGGGCGCGGCAGCGACTTCGGAATGCTGCTGGCTTCGCAGTCGCTCTCCAAGGCCACGGCCAACGGCGCGCGCGTGATAGCGCTGCCCCGCCTGCACGAGGCGAGCATGCGCAAGATCGATGCGCAGAACACCAGCTTCTGGAAGGCCGTGAACGACCGCGAAGGGCCACATGCGCTGGGACTGCTGGAGCGGCAACGCGTGAAGTCGTGGCTGGCCACGGTCTACGCGGCCTTCGACACGCTGCCGCTCTGAGCCGGCGCGCTACGGCGCGACCGCCGCGCCCCCACCCAGGGCCTTGTAGAGCGTCATCGTCGCGTTGAACTGGTTCAGGCGGTTCAGCGCGAGCGATACCTCGGCGCTGCGGCGCCGGTCCTTGGCATCCAGAACCGGCTGCAGCGCGGTCGCTCCGGCCCTGTAACGCACCTCGGACAGTCTCTCCGCCCGCTGCGCCTCCTGCAGCGCCAGCACCAGCTTGATGCTCTCCTCGCGCAGTTGCGTTCGCGACGACAGCGCGTTCTCGACCTCCGACAGCGCCGTGTAGAGCGACTGCCTGAACCCCACCACCGCTTCTTCATACTGCGTCTGCGACACGCCGACCGTCAGCCGCGCGGTGTTCCATTGCAGGAACGGCAGCGCCAGCCCGGCGCCCAGGGTGGCCACAGGGTTCCTCAGCAGATCGCCCAGCGCCGTGCTCGAAGTGCCGAGCGAGCCCGTCAGGCTCAGCGTGGGATAGAAGCCGGTGCGCGTGGCGTCGACATTCGCCAGCGCGCCACGCAAGCGCAGTTCCGCCGCCTGCAGATCGGGCCGGCGGCCCAGCAGGCTGGCGGGCACGCCGGCATCGACGACGGGCAAGTCGGCATCCGGCAGCCGCGCGGGCTCGCCCGCCAGCGGCTCCGGCGGCAGGTCGAACAGGATCGCGAGGGCATTGCGCGCCTCCACGCGCTGCTGCAGCAGTTGCGTATGCGCCGCCTCCTGCGTCGCCAGGTTCTGCCCGGCCTGCGCCACGTCCAGCCCCGACACCGCGCCGGCCGCGTACTTGGTGCGCACCAGCGCCAGGATGCGCCGGCCGTCCTCGATGCCCGCTTCGCTCAGTGCAATGCGCTGGTTCAGGTAACCGGTCTGCCAATAGAGGCCCGCCGTCGTGCCGACCAGCGCGAGCGCGGCGGCCCGGCGGTCGGCCACGGTGGCCTTCAACTCCCAGTCGGCGGCGCTGCGCAATGCCGCGAGGCGCCCCCACAGGTCGAGCTCGTAGCTCAGCGTGACCAGCGAACTGGAGGTCGAGCCCGCCCCGCCGCCGCGCTGGAGGTCATGGCCGCGGCTCGTGTTGAGCTGCCCCGCCACGCTCGGCGTGAGGTTGGTGTTGGCAAGGCCCGCCCGCAACTGCGCACGCTGCACGCGGATGCCCGCGGCGGCCAGGTCGTTGTTGGTGAGCAGTGCGTGGTCGATCAGCGCGTCAAGCTGCGGATCGCGGAAGGCCGTCCACCATCGCTCGGACGGCATCGCGGCGGCATTCGATGCATCGGCCGACGCCGCCTGCTGCCGCCACGCCGAAGGCACGCTCAACGGCTGCTGCTCGCGCGCCACCGGCTGGAACAGTGTGCATCCGCCCAGCGCCAATGCCGCGGCCGCAACCACGGCGCACCGATGAAAAGAACGCGCGCTACTCACGAGCCAACGCCTCGATCGGGTCCAGCCGCGCGGCGTTGCGCGCCGGCAGGTAGCCGAACAGCACGCCGATCAGCGAAGCGCAAAGAAACGCCGACACCACGGCCCCCATCGAAAAGATCATTTGCCATTGCTTGACGAAGAGCGAAAACAGGAAGCTGATGCCGTACGACAGCGTCACGCCGATCAGCCCGCCCACCAGGCACACCAGCACCGCCTCGGTCAGGAACTGCTGCAGCACGTCGCTCTGGCGCGCGCCCACGGCCATGCGGATGCCGATCTCGCGGGTGCGCTCGGTCACCGACACCAGCATGATGTTCATCACGCCGATGCCGCCCACCACCAGCGAGATCACGGCAATGAGCGACAGCAGCAGCGTGAGCGACTGGCTCGTGCGCTCCGCCGTCTTCACGATGCTGTCCATGTTGAAGGTGAAGAAATCCTTGCTGCCGTGGCGCATGGTGAGCAGCTTGACGACGCTGTCCTCCGCCGCCTTGGTCGGCTGGTCGTCGCGGATGCGCACGGTGATGCTGTCGAAGTGCTGCTGCCCGAAGATCCGGCTCGCGCCCGTGCTGTAGGGCAGCCAGATGTTGAGCGACTTGTTCTCGCCGAACATGTTCTTCTTCTCCTGCGACACGCCGATCACCGTGCACGGCAGGTTGCCCACCAGGATGATCTTGCCCAGCGGATCGGTGCCCTCCGGAAACAGCTTGCGCCGCGTGTTCTGGTCGATCACCGCCACCTGCGACTGGTGCCGCACGTCGCTGGCCGTGAAGGCCGCGCCGCTCGCCATCTGGATGTCGCGCACCCGGAAGAAGCTGTCGCTCACGCCGTTCACCATGCCGTTGATGTCCACGCTGCGGTAGCGCAGCCGCAGACTTCGCGAGGTGGAAGGCGTCACGCTGTGCACGTAGGGCTGCGCCGCCAGCGCGTCGAGGTCGGACGGCGTCAGCGTGCGGATGCTCGAGGCCTTGTCATCGCCGAAATCGTGCCCCGGGTACACGTCGAGCGTGTTGGTGCCGATGGCCCTGATGTCCGACAGCACGAAGCGCTTGGCGCCCTCCCCGATGGCCACGATCGACACCACCGAAGTGATGCCGATGATGATGCCCAGCATGGTCAGCGCCGTGCGCATGCGGTGCGCCATCATCGAGCGCCAGGCCATGCGGAAGGCTTCGGCGAATCGCGCCCAGCCGGTGCTGAAGCGCGCGATGCCCAGCCTGGGCCGGGTCATCTCGCCACCTGCCGCCACGGAGGCATCGGCCTGCGCCGGCTGCGCGGGCGCCGCGGCGGTGGGCACGTTCGGCCGGTCGCGCACGATCACGCCGTCGGCGATCTCGATGATGCGTTCGGTGCAGCTCGCCACCTGCATGTCGTGCGTCACGATGATGATGGTGTGGCCCTGCGCATGCAGCTCGCGCAGGATGGCGATCACGTCCTGGCCGCTCTTGCTGTCGAGCGCGCCGGTCGGCTCGTCGGCCAGGATCACCTGCCCGCCGTTCATGAGCGCGCGCGCGATGCTCACGCGCTGCTGCTGTCCGCCCGAGAGCTGGCTCGGCCGGTGCTCGGTGCGGTCGCCCAGGCCCAGCCGCGCCAGCAGCTGGCGCGCACGGGCGTCGCGCGCCTCGCCGTCGGTGCCGGCGTACACCGCGGGTACCTCGACGTTGCCGGCGGCCGTCAGGTGCTGCATCAGGTGGTAGCGCTGGAAGATGAAGCCGAAATGCTCGCGCCGCAGCTCGGCCAGCGCGTCGCTGTCGAGCGTGCCCACGTCCTTGCCCGACACCATGTAGGTGCCCGCGCTCGGCCGGTCGAGGCAGCCCAGGATGTTCATCAGCGTCGACTTGCCCGAGCCCGAGGCGCCGACGATGGCCAGCATTTCCCCGCTGCCGATGTCGAGGTTCACGTCCTTCAGCACCTGCACTTCCTGCTCGCCCGAGGGAAAGCTGCGGCCGATGCCGCGCAGGCTCAGCAGCGGCCGTTCGGCCTGCTGCGTCATTGAGACTTGCCCCGGGGGCCGCCGCCGTCGGGCTTGTCGGCCACGGCCGACGCGTCGCCGGTGATGACGTTGTCGCCCTCGTTCAGGCCTTCGAGCACCTGCGCCTGGAAGTTGTTGCTGATGCCCACGCGCACCATGCGCTTTTCGACGCTCTGGTCGGGCTTCAGCACGCGCACTTCCTGGCGGCCGTCCTTGTCGCGCGCGCCGAGCGCCGTCAGCGGCACCACCAGCGCCTGCTTGGCCTCGCCGAGCATGATCGCGACCTGCGCCGTCATGTCGACGCGCAGCGTGCGGTCGGGGTTGGGCACGTCGAACAGCGCGTTGAAGAACACCGCGTTGTTGATCTTCTCGGGCGACGGCTGCACCGCGCGCAGCGTGCCGTAGTAGCGCTTGTCGGGGTCGCCGAGGATGGTGAAGTACACCGGCTGGCCCGCCTTGACGCGCACCACGTCGGCTTCGGACACCTGGGCCTTCACGGTCATGGTCGACAGGTCGGCCAGCTTCATCAGCGTGGGCACCTGGAACGAGGCCACCACGGTCTGGCCCTCGAGCGTGCTGATGGACACCACGTCGCCGTCGATGGGCGCGACGATGCGCGTGTACGACAGGTTGGTCTGAGCCGAGGCCAGCGCCAGCCGCTGCTGGCGGATCTGCGCGTCGAGCGATACGCCGTCGGCACGCAGCGCGCGCAGCTCGGCGTCGGCGCTTTCCATGTCCTGCCTGGCGGCGGCGTCCTGGGCGAGCATTTCCTGCTGGCGCGCCCAGCTGAGCCGGGCCTGCCTGATGCGCACTTCCTTCGCGAGCTTCTGCGCCTGCAGGTTGTCGAGCTTGGCCTGCTCCTGCGCCAGCGTGTTCTGCGAGATGACGGGGTCGATCTCGGCGAGCCAGTCGCCCTTCTTCACCGTCTGCCCCAGCACCACCTTCAGCGACTTGAGCTGGCCGCTGACCTGCGCGCCCACTTCCACCTGCTTCAGCGCCTGCAGCACGCCGGTGGCGAGCACCGCGTTCTCGAGGTCGGTGCGCTGCACCGCGGCGGTGAGGTACTCGGGCTTCTTGGAGGGACTGAGCCAGAACAGAGACAGCAGGCCCAGGACCGCAAGGGCCACGATGCCGTAGACGAGCTTGCGCGAGCGCCGCTTGGGATTTTTTTGCATGCAACGAGGATGAAGTGAAACGCTCCCCCGGCCCGCGCGGGCCCGGATGGCCGCGTGATGGACACACGGGGAGGCTGCTGCTGCATCCTAGCTGCGGTTCCTGAAGGCCCCCTAAAACCGGGGCCGCATCGGGGCATTGCGCCCGATGCGATGGATCTCAGCGTGCGCGGCGCGAACGCACCAGCAGCACGATCAGCAGCAGCGAAAGAACCGTGAAGGCAATGAACGACCAGTTCGCCAGCGTCAGGCCGAACAGCGTCCAGTCGATCTTGGAGCAGTCGCCGCCGCCGCGGAAGATCATCGGCAGCGCGCGCTTCAGCGGGAAGGTCTCGATCATTCCGTAGAGGTCGCGCCCGCAGGACACGACTTCGGGCGGATACCACTGCAGCCAGCTTTGCGAGGCCGCCGTGTAGGCGCCGCCGATTGCAGCCACCAGCGCGAGCAGCCCACCCGTGAAGCGCAGCCCGACGTTTCGGAACACCCCGGCCAGGCCGGTGAACAGCGCCACCAGCACCAGCGCATACCGCTGCACGATGCACATGGGACAAGGCTCCAGCCCCACCACGTGCTGCAGATAGAGCCCGAAGGCCAGCATGAGAACGCAGGCCAGGCAGATCAGCCCATACGCGCGGCGCGGCGCGCCGAAGTACCAATCGATCAAGGAGATACCCAATCTTCTTCTACGAACACCCTGGCCTTGCGCGGGTTGGCGACGACGGTGTCGCCTTCCTTCAAGCCCAGGTCACGGAACTGTTGCGCAGGGAGTTGCGCCTCGATGATGGTTCCGGAGCCCGGATTATCAGGATTCGATTCGGTGGGCTCAAGTTCCAGCCGCGCGATGGGGCCGACGACGATGGCGCGCGCCAGCGTGGCGACGATGCCGGAGGCGCCGGGCACGTAGCGCGTCACATCGATGTCATGCGGGCGCACGTAGGCACGGGCCTTGGCGTCGCGCGCGCCGCTGTGCTCGGGCGAATCCAGGCGCATGCCGTCGAGCTGCACCGCGCCGTTGTCGGCACGGCCGTGGAACAGGTTCACGTCGCCCAGGAAGCCGTAGACGAAGGGGCTGGCCGGCTGGTCCCACACTTCCTGCGGCGAGCCGACCTGCTCGATCTGCCCCTTGTTGATGACCACCACGCGGTCGGCCACTTCGAGCGCTTCTTCCTGGTCGTGCGTGACGAAGATCGAGGTGACGTGCAGCTCGTCGTGCAGCCGGCGCAGCCAGCGGCGCAGTTCCTTGCGCACCTTGGCGTCGAGCGCGCCGAAGGGCTCGTCGAGCAGCAGCACCTTGGGCTCCACGGCCAGCGCGCGGGCCAGCGCAATGCGCTGGCGCTGGCCGCCCGACAGCTGCGACGGATAGCGGTCGGCCAGCCAGTCGAGCTGCACCAGCTTGAGCAGGTCGGTCACCTTGGCCTTGATCTGCGCGTCGCTCGGGCGCTCCTTGCGCGGCTTCACGCGCAGGCCGAAGGCCACGTTCTCGAACACGGTCATGTGGCGGAACAGCGCGTAATGCTGGAACACGAAGCCCACCTGGCGCTCGCGCACGTGCACGTCGGTGGTGTCTTCGCCCGAGAAAAGGATGCTGCCGGTGTCGGCCGTCTCCAGCCCCGCGATGATGCGCAGCAGCGTGGTCTTGCCGCAGCCGGAGGGGCCGAGCAGCGCGACGAGTTCGCCCGACTCGACGTCGAGGTTCACGTCGCGCAGCGCGCGGAAGTCGCCGAACTGCTTGCTGATGTTGCGGATTTCGATGCTCATGATTTCTTCTCTCTCAGGCTCAGGCCGCCGTGGTTTCAGGGGGCCGTTCCGGCGGCAGCTCGGCAATGGCTTTCATCTCGCGCTCGTGGCGCCATTCGATGACCGACTTGATCACCAGCGTGACCAGCGCCAGGATGGCCAGCAGCGAGGCCACGGCGAACGCGGCCACCGACTGGTATTCGTTGTAGAGCACCTCCACATGCAGCGGCATGGTGTTGGTCTGGCCGCGGATGTGGCCCGACACCACCGACACCGCGCCGAACTCGCCCATGGCGCGCGCGTTGCAGAGAATCACGCCGTACAGCAGGCCCCACTTGATGTTGGGCAGCGTCACGCGCCAGAAGGTCTGCCAGCCGGTCGCGCCCAGCACGATGGCGGCCTGCTCCTCGTCGGTGCCCTGCGCCTGCATCAGTGGAATGAGCTCGCGCGCGATGAACGGGAAGGTCACGAACACGGTGGCCAGCACGATGCCGGGCACGGCGAAGATGATCTTGATGTCGTGCTCGGCGAGCCACGGGCCGAGCCAGCCCTGGGCGCCGAACACCAGCACGTAGATCAGGCCCGCCACCACCGGCGACACCGCGAACGGCAGGTCGATCAGCGTGGTGAGAAAGGCCTTGCCCCGGAACTCGAACTTGGCCACGGCCCAGGCGGCGGCCACGCCGAACACGAGGTTCATAGGCACGGCGATGGCGGCCGTGATCAGCGTGAGGCGGATCGCGCTCCAGGCGTCGGGCTCCTTCAGCGCATCGAGGTACGCATTGACGCCCTTGCGCAGGGCCTCGGTCGCCACGGCGGCCAGCGGCAGCACGAGGAACAGGAACATGAAGCCGAGCGCAATGCCGATCAGCGTCCAGCGCACCCAGGCGGATTCGGTGGTGCCAGCCTGCGCGCGGCGGATGACTTTGGAAGGTGCGCTCATGTCAGGCTCCCGCCCTGCGACGCTGCCAGGCTTGCAGGCCATTGATGACCAGCAGCAGCACGAAGGAAATGACGAGCATCACCAGCGCGACCGCCGTGGCACCCGCGTAGTCGTACTGCTCCAGCTTGCCGATGATGATGAGCGGCGTGATCTCCGAGATCATCGGCATGTTGCCGGCGATGAAGATCACCGAGCCGTACTCGCCGATGGCGCGTGCGAAGGCCATCGCAAAGCCCGTGAGCAGCGCCGGCGCGATCGACGGGAAGATCACCTTGGTGAAGGTCTGCAGCCGCGTCGCGCCGAGCGAGGTGGCGGCTTCTTCGAGCTCTTTCTCGGCGTCTTCGAGCACCGGCTGCACCGTGCGCACCACGAAGGGCAGCCCGATGAAGATCAGCGCGATCACGATGCCCGCGGGCGTGAACGCCAGCTTGATGCCGTGCGGCTCCAGCAGTTGCCCGATCCAGCCGTTGCCCGCGAGCAGCGCGGTCAGCGAAATGCCGGCCACCGCCGTCGGCAGCGCGAACGGCAGGTCGACCAGCGCATCGACGATGCGCTTGCCCGGGAACTTGTAGCGCACCAGCACCCAGGCCACCAGCAGGCCGAACACCGCATTCACGATGGCGGCGAACAGCGAGGCGCCGAAGGTCAGCCGGTACGACGCCATCACGCGCGGCGCGGTCACGGCCACCCAGAACTGGTCCCAGGTCAGCGTGAAGGTCTTGAAGACCAGCGCCGACAGCGGGATCAGCACGATCAGGCTCAGATAGAGAATCGAGAAGCCGAGCGTGATGTGGAAACCCGGCAGCACGCGCTTGGCGCCCCCTGCCCGGTTGGCACGCGAAAAAGGCGCTCCCGCGGACGGGAGCGCCGAAGGAACAGCGCCGCTCATTTACTTCGCGCCAGCGGTGTAGAGCTTGTCGAACTGGCCGCCGTCGTTGAAGTGCACCTTCTGCGCTTCACCCAGGCTGCCGAACAGTTCCTGCACCGTGAACAGCTGCAGCGGCTTGAAGGTCGAGGCGTACTTCTTGAGCACGGTCTGCGAGCGCGGACGCAGCGCATGCTTGGCGGCGATTTCCTGTGCTTCTTCGGAGTAGAGCCAGTCGAGGTAGGCCTTGGCGAGTTCGCCGGTGCCCTTCTTGTTGACGGTGCGCTCGACCACGGCCACCGGGTTCTCGGCCACGATGCTGATCGACGGGTAGACCGAATCGACCTTGCCGGTGCCGAATTCACGGTCGATCGACACCACTTCCGATTCGAAGGTGATCAGCGCGTCGCCGATGTTGCGTTGCAGGAAGGCGGTGGTGGCGTCGCGGCCGCCGCGCGCCAGCACCGGCACGTTCTTGAACAGCTTGCCGACGAACTCGGCGGCCTGGGCGTCGGTACCGCCCTTCTTCTTGATGTAGCCCCAGGCCGCCAGGTAGGCGTAGCGGCCGTTGCCGCCGGTCTTGGGGTTGACGATCACCACCTGCACGCCCGGCTTGACCAGGTCGTCCCAGTCCTTGATGCCCTTGGGATTGCCGTTGCGCACCAGGAACAGCATGGTCGACGTGGTCGGCGATGCGTTCTCGGGGAATTTCTTGTTCCAGTCCTTGGCGACCACGCCGGCGTTGGCCAGGAAGTCGATGTCGGTCGAGGTGTTCATGGTCACCACGTCGGCATCGAGGCCGTCGGCCACCGCGCGGGCCTGCGCGCTGGAGCCGCCATGCGACTGGTCGATCTTGACGTCCTTGCCGGTCGCCTTCTTGTAGTGCGCCACGAAGGCCGCGTTGTAGTCCTTGTAGAACTCGCGGGCCACGTCGTACGAGGCGTTCAGCAGCGACGAGCCCTGTGCGAAGGCGCTGCTGCCGGCGAGTGCGGAGGACGCCAGCGCGAGCACGGCGACGAAGGTCTTTATTCTGGAAGTCATGTGGTTGCCAAAGTTTCTGAAAATTCACGGCCCGCCGACCAGGCGGCGGGCTCGTCGGTCAAGGACTGGAGCAAGGCGAGGCCCAGCGGCCAGTCCCCGTGTCCCGAGTCGATGTTGATGTGGCCCGCATTCTGCATGCGGACAAACTCGCTTCCCCAGGCGCGCGAATATGCACCAGCCAGGCGAATCGGGCAAAAAGGGTCATTGCTGCTGGCCACCACGATGCTGCGGTACGGCAGCGCCGCATACGGCACGGGGGCAAAGTCGGACAGCACCGCCCGGCGCTCGGGGTCGGCCGGAGCCACCAGCAGCGCACCCTGGATGCGGGCCGCGGCCTCTGGCGGCAGGTGCGCCGTGGCGATGCAGCCCAGGCTGTGCGCTGCGATCACCACAGGGCCGGGCTGCTCCAGCACCAGCTTGGTGAGCGCCGGCACCCAGGCGTCGCGCTTGGGCGAGGCCCAGTCGTCCTGCACCACCCGCGCCGCGCCCGGAATGCGCTCTTCCCACAGGCTCTGCCAGTGGCCGGGCCCGGAGTCGCGCCAACCGGGCACGATGACGACACGAGTCTGCATGACGACGCTGCCCTGTCCCGCTTACTTGTTGGGCTGCGGCGTGATGCGCAGGTAAGGCTTGACGGCCTTGAAGCCCTTGGGGAAGCGCTCCGCGAGTTCGGCCGGGTCCTGGATGCTCGGCACGATGACGACGTCGTCGCCGTCCTTCCAGTTCACGGGCGTGGCCACCTTGTGGCTGTCGGTGAGCTGCAGCGAGTCGATCACGCGCAGGATCTCGTCGAAATTGCGGCCGGTCGACGCCGGGTAGGTGATGGTCGTGCGGATGATCTTCTTCGGATCGATGATGTAGACGCTGCGCACCGTGGCCGTGGTCGAGGCGTTCGGGTGGATCAGGTCGTACAGGTCGGCCACCTTGCGGTCGGCGTCCGCGATGATGGGGAAGTTGACCGTGGTGTTCTGCGTTTCGTTGATGTCGCCGATCCATTCCTTGTGCCTGGTGTCCGGGTCGACGCTCAGCGCGATGGGCTTGACGCCGCGCTTGGCGAACTCGCCCGACAGCGCCGCCGTCTTGCCCAGTTCGGTGGTGCACACCGGCGTGAAGTCGGCCGGGTGCGAGAAGAACACGACCCACGAATCGCCGGCCCACTGGTAGAAGTCGATGGGGCCTTCGCTGGAGTCCTGGGTGAAATTGGGGGCGGTGTCGCCGAGTCGCAGAGTTGCCATGATCGCTCCTGGATTGGATGGGAGCCTCGGATTGTGCGAACCATCGCTTCAATGACAAACGAATATCTGCTTGTTTGGATATGACGTTTTTCGCATAACGAGCGCTCAGAACATCCGCATGTCGACGCTCTGCAGGTGCTCCGTCAGGAAGTCGATCAGCCGCCGCACCGCCGGAACCAGCGCCCGCCGTGCCGGAAACACCATGTGCGCCACCACCGGCGACGGCCCCCAATCCGGCAGCACCCGCACCAGCCGGCCGGCGTCCACGTCGGCCCGGCACATGTAGTCGGGGAGCATGGTCGCGCCCACGCCGCCCAGTGCGCCGAACTGCAGCGTTGCCAGGTCGTCCGCCACATAGCGCGGAACGTGCGAATGCACCCAGCTCTGGCCGTCGGGGCCTTCCAGACGCCAGTCGCTGCGCCCTTCCCCGTTGACCGACATGGCCGCGGTCGGCAGCTTCGCCAGGTCGGCCGGCGTGTTGACCGGGCCGTGGAGCGCCAGCAGCTCCGGGCTGGCGATCAGCACGCCGCGGCTGTAGCCGAAGGTCTTGGCCACCAGCACGGTGCTGTCCTCGATGACGGGGCGCACGCGCAGCGCGATGTCGATGCCCTCCTCGATCAGGTCGACCGGCCGGTTGATCACGCGCATGTCGATGCGCACCGCCGGGTAGCGCGCCATGAAGACCGGCATCAGCTGCGCGAGCCCGCTGTGCGCGATGGTCACGGGGCAGCTCAGCCGCACCAGGCCGCTGGGCTCGGTCTGCACCTGCGCCACCGCCTCGGCGGCCGCCTGCGCCGCGTCGCGCATGGCGGAGGCGTGGCGCAGGTAGATCTCGCCGGCGGGCGTGAGCGACAGCCGCCGCGTGCTGCGCTGCATCAGCTGCACGCCCAGCCGCTCTTCCAGGTCGGCCACGCGGCGCGACAGGCGCGACTTGGGAATGCCCAGCGCCCGGCTGGCAGCGGCAAAGCCGCCCCGCTCGGCCACTTCGGCGAAGAAAACCATGTCGTTGAGGTCTTGCATGCCACTCATTGTCCTGCAAACAGAACGAACTAGGCTATTTTTGGCTACTTATCGGCCACTGCATCCAAAAATAGAATTCTCACATCGCCGGCCAACTTGAGTGCCGACAGCCCCAAGAAAGTGATTGACTGATCATGAAGCTGCTCCACATCGACTCCAGCATCCTCGCCGCCAACTCCACCTCGCGCCTGCTCTCGGCCGAGACCGTGGCCGCCTGGCGCGCCGCCCACCCCGACACCACCGTCGAATACCTCGACCTGGCCGTCGACGCCCCCGCGCACTTCAGCGCCGACTCGCTCGGCATCAAGACCGGCGTGCAGGCCCAGCCGACCGAAGCGCAAAAGCGTGAAAACGAGCTGTCCGAAAAGCTCGTGAGCCAGTTCCTGGCCGCGGACGTGGTCGTCATCGGCACGCCCTTCTACAACTTCTCGATCCCGACGCAACTCAAGGCCTGGATCGACCGCCTGGGGCAAGTCGGCCGCACCTTCAAGTACACCGAGAAGGGCCCCGTCGGCCTGGCCGGCGGCAAGACCGTCATCGTGGCCTCTTCGCGCGGCGGCGTCTATTCGACCAGCGAAGGCGGCCAGGCCATGGAACACCAGGAAAGCTACCTGAAGGCGGTCTTCGGCTTCTTCGGCATCACCGACGTGCGCATCGTGCGTGCCGAAGGCGTGGCCATGGGCGACGAAGCCAGGGCCAGCGCGCTGGCCTCGGCCCGCGCCGACATCCTGGTGGCGACCGGCGAGGCCGCCAACCAGAAGGACGTGGCGCAAGTCGCCTGACCCTGCCCCGCCATGAAAAAAAGCCGCCTTCACGGGCGGCTTTTTCGTTGGCGCGCGACGCGCTCAGGCCGAGTGGGTCTTGACCCAGGCCACGTACTTGTCCATCCAGCCCTGCAGGAACTTCTTCGAGCCTTCGTTGCCGATGTGGCCCTTGTCGTCGAACAGGTCGTCCTTGGCCTGCAGGAACACTTCGGGCGCGCCCATCGTCGGCACGTCGAGGTAGGCCAGGATGTTGCGCAGATGCTGCTGCGCCAGCGCGGTGCCGATGGCGCCGACCGACACACCCACCACGCCCGCCGGCTTGCCGGCCCATGCGCTCTGGCCGTAGGGGCGCGAGGCATGGTCGATGGCGTTCTTCAGCACGCCGGGAATCGAGCGGTTGTATTCAGGGGTGACGAACAGCAGGCCCTGGGCCGCGGCGATCTCGGTCTTCAGGCGCTTGACCGAGGGCGCCTGGTTGCCGTCGTCGTCCTGGTTGTAGGCCGGCAGGTCGTCGATGCGCAGATGCTCGAAGGTGAGCTCGGGCGGAGCGAGATGCGCCAGCGCGAGGGCCAGCTTCTGGTTGTACGAATCCTTGCGAAGGCTGCCGACGAGAACGGCGATGCGGATCTGGGCCATGGATGGAACTCCTGTGAAATGAGGGCGTCGTTTGACGAAGGCGATTATGCGAACCGCCCAAGACCTTTTCCAGAAAAGTTCTTGGCTTGGCGCGTACCCGCCTGAAGCAGCCCGGCGCAATCCCGGGCATCATCGCCATCGATCTTTTTGGTTCGACTGATTCAGGAGCGACACGCGATGAGATTTCTGGTGGTGGGTGCCGGCGCACTCGGTGGTTACTTCGGCGGCCGTCTGCTGGAAGCAGGACGCGACGTCACCTTCCTGCTGCGGCCGCGCCGCGCAGCGCAGCTCGCGAAGACCGGGCTGGTGGTGCAGAGCCAATTCGGCAACCTGCAGCTTCCCGCGCCCAGGCACGTGCTGGCGGACGGCATCGACGGGCCCTACGACGTGGTCATCGCCGGCAGCAAGGCCTACGACCTCGAATCAACGATGGATTCGTTCGCTCCGGCGGTGGGGCCGAACACCGTGATTCTTCCGTTGCTCAACGGCATGAAGCACATCGACAGCCTCGTCGCGCGCTTCGGCGAAGACAAGGTGCTGGGCGGCCTGTGCATGATCTCCGCCACGCTGGACGACGAAGGCCGCGTGCTGCACCTCAACGACACGCACGGCCTGAGCTACGGCGAGCGCGCCGGTGGCCGTTCGGCGCGCATCGACGCCATCGCGGCGCAGTTCGCGGGCGCCAGGTTCGACGGCAACGCCAGCGAGACCATCTTGCAGGACATGTGGGAGAAATGGGTCTTCATCGCTTCGGCGGCGGGCCTCACCAGCCTGATGCGCGCGTCCATCGGCGACATCATGGCGGCGGGCGGGGAAGACGTGGCGCTGTCGATCTTCGGCGAATGCTGCGCCATCGCCGAACACAACGGCTTCGCGCCGCGCCCGGCGGCAGTGCAGCGCGGCCGGGCCATCATGACCGCCGCCGGCTCGCCGATGACGGCATCGATGTACAAGGACATCGTGCGCGGCGCGCAAGTGGAAGCCGACCACATCGTCGGCGACCTGCTGGGCCGCGCGGCGCCGGGCCATGCGGCGGCGCCTTCGGTGCTGCGCACGGCTTACGTCCATCTCAAGGCCTACGAAGCCCAGCGCGCCCGTGCGGGGGGCTGAGCGCCTTACATCCGATGCGGGCCCAAGTGGCGCAAACCGCCAAAAACCAATCGCAAGTATCTATTCATTAATTAATTCACTCAGACGAATTTCCAAGCGAAGGATAGAATAATTTATCTATTCACATTGGTATTCAATGCCCCCTACCCCCGCGACCCTTGCCGAGACTGCGCTTGCATTCATCCGATCGCAGGGCGCCGCCTCCAGCGCCGACATTCAGGCGCGGCTTCGCGTAAGCCAGCCGACAGTCTCGAGAACGCTGGCACCTCTTTTGCGCGACGCCAGCATCCTGAAGGTGGGTGCCGCGCGCTCGCAGATGTATGTCGCACCCCGGCATGTCGAGCGCGTCGGCGCGGAAGTCCCGGTCATCAAGGTCGACGCGAATGGCGATGCCGCACCGTTCGGCCGCATCGTGCCGTTGCAAGGTGGCCGCTGCTGGATGGATGAGGAAGAAGGGCCGAGCGCGCTGCATGACGGGCTGCCATGGTTCCTGGCCGACATGCGGCCCCAGGGATTCATAGGCCGCGCCTTTGCACACGGCCACCCGGAACTCGGCCTGCCCGCCAACCCAGACCACTGGCGCGATGACGACGTGCTTCAAGCGCTGGCGCTCTGCGGCGAGGATCTGCCGGGCAACCTGGTCGTCGGCGGGGAGTCGTTCCGACGATTCCAGTCGATTGCCGCGCGGCCAGCGCCACAGGTGTCCCCCACCGACTACCCCGCCATGGCGGACAGCGCCATGCAAGGCACATTGCCGGGCTCATCGGCCGGCGGCGAACAGCCCAAGTTCTGCACCGTGCGCGACGGGCGGCAAGTGATCGTCAAGTTCTCCCCATCCGGCGCTTCGCCGGCGGACAGGCGTTCGCGCGACCTGCTCGTGTGCGAGCACCTGGCGCTGCGCACGCTACAAGAGGCCGGCGTGGCGGCGGCCACCACTCGCCTGTTCATCGAGGCGGGCCGCGTCTTCCTGGAAGTCGAGCGCTTCGACCGGACCGCTCGGGGCCGGATCGCAATGGTTTCGCTGATGGCATACGACGCGCAGCACATCGGAAAGATCGACAACTGGGCCGCCACTGCGAATCGCATGGTTTCGCGCGGGCTGTTGCGCGCAGACGATGCCCAAACGCTGCGCTTCCTTGAGGCCTTTGGCCGGCTCATCGGCAACACCGATCGACACTACGGCAACATCTCGCTGCTCATAGAGAACGGCGCTTGGCGGCTGGCGCCCGCATACGACGTGTTGCCGACGCTCTATGCACCCACCAGCGGCGAACTGCCGCCGCGCGACCTGGCGGCCGGCGACCTGGCACCGACCGTCGAGACGCTGGGGGAATGGCAGGCGGCACGCCAGCTTGCCAGCGTGTTCTGGCGGACGGTCGACGCGGACGAGCGAATCACGGCGCCATTCCGCGCCATCGCCCGGAAAAACGCGCAGGCTATTCCGACTTGAGAATGGTCTCGCCCTTCAACATCCCCATGTCGCGGGTGTTGAAGCGGTGGCGCTTCCAGCCCGCCCAGGTGCGCCGGAAGTTGGCAATCGAGATGCCGTAGTACAGCACCTTGAACATGCGCAGCGCGTTCCACATCGGCGTGCCGTTGTAGATGTCGCCGGCCAGCAGCGACATCAACGCCTCCTTCACCCGGAACGGGTTGCCGGGGTGCATGAACATGTCTCGGATGGTCGGGTTGGTCACGCGGTAGATGAACCACGAATACTCGCTCGGGCCCTTGCGCATCATGGCCTCGAAGCCCCGGCGCGCCGCCGCCAGTTGGGCCGGCTGGTCGAGCGCGGTCGCCACCAGCTTGGCGCCGTCGAAGGCGCTGTGCATGGCCAGGTACACGCCAGACGAGAACATCGGGTCGATGAAGGTGAAGGCGTCTCCCAGCATCAGGTAGCGGTCGCCGGTGGCGTGCGTGCTGGAGTAGGAGAAATTGCCCGTGGCATGCACCGCGTCGTCGACCAGCGTGGCGTGCTGAAGCCGCTCCTGCAGCGCCGGGCACAGCGCGATGGTGTCGTAGAAGAAGTCCTTCAGCGGCTTGTCGCGTGTCTTCAGGTAGTACGGCCAGCAGACCGCGCCCACGCTGGTGGTGCCGTCGGCCAGCGGAATGAACCAGAACCAGCCGTGCGGAAACCAGCAGATGCTGATGTTGCCTTCCTTCTTGCCCTCGAGCCGCTCGGCGTTGGTGAAGTGCCCGAACACGGCCGTGCTGTTGTGGTCGGGGTTCTTCTCCTTGCAGCGGAATTTGTTGGCCAGCAGGGTGTCGCGCCCGGTGGCGTCGACCACGAAGCGGGCGCGCCAGCTGCGCTTCGCGCCGTCGTCCATCTCGGCCTTGACGGTGGCGCCGTCGGCATCGAAGGCCACGTCGCGCACCTTGCAGCCCTCGATCGTCTGCGCACCGCGCGTCGCCGCGTTGCGGAACAGCAGCTCATCGAGTTCGGAGCGGCGCACCTGCCAGGCGGAGTCGAGCGACTTGTCCCAGCCCTCGGCAAATTCGACATAGCTGCGGTGCTCGTGCTCGGGCGAGACGAACTCGATGCCGAACTTGGGCATGCCGATCTTGTCGACCTGGTCGCGCACGCCGAGCTTCTCGAACAGCTCGACATTCCCGGGCAACAGCGATTCGCCGATGTGGAAGCGCGGGTGATGCGCCTTCTCGAGCAGCACCACCTTGCGGCCCTGCTGGGCCAGCAACGCGGCAATGGTCGATCCGGCGGGGCCACCGCCGACGACCATCACGTCGCAGGATTCGTCGGCCGCCGAAGACGCGGGCAAAGGAGCTTGAGGCAGGGACATGCGGTGGCAAGCATCACGAGTGTTAACAATCTCCAAGCATAGCGCGCCATTCGTAAACCGGGCAAAGATCGCAAAGTCTGCTAAGCAGCCTGCGACACGGCGCAGCACACTGCGGCGATGCATCTCCTTCGCCATCTGCGCTCCTTCGGCCTCGCGGCCGCCTGTCTCTCGGCCGCGCTCGCGCAGGCCGCCGGCTTCAGCACCCTCGAGATACCCGCCGACCGCGAGGGCCCGGCAATGCGCGGCGCCGTGTGGACACCCTGCGCCGCGCCGGCCGGCGACATCCAGCTCGGCCGGACCACGATCCGCGGCGTGCGGGATTGCCCGCTCGTGCCCGGCGCCCAGCTCCCGCTGATCGTGCTGTCGCACGGGTATGGGGGCTCTTTCCTCGGCCACCACGACACCGCCCAGGCGCTGGCCGACGCGGGCTTCGTGGTCGCCGCCATCAGCCATTCGGAAGACAACTTCCAGATTCGCGGCAGCCCGGACGACAGGATCTCGGCCCTGGCGACGAGAACGACCGACATCAAGCGGCTGATCGACCACATGCTCAGGCAATGGCCCTCGCATGACCGGATCGCGTCCGACCGGATCGGCTTCTACGGCTTTTCCAGGGGCGGCTACACGGGCCTCGTGCTCGCCGGCGCACGTCCCGATTTCGAGCGCCTCCCGCCCCTGCCCTCATCGCCCTGCGCCAAAGACCTGCAAAGCCCGGCATGCGCGCTGATGCGCCGGAGATTCCAGGAGCTGCTGGCGTCGCCGCTGGCCCACGACGCCCGCATCAAGGCCGCTGTGATCGCCGACCCGCTCAGCATGGTCTTCGGCGCCGATGGCCTGAAGGACGTGAAGATCCCGATCCTGCTCTGGGCCTCGGCCTACGGCGGCGACGGCGTCACGCCGGACAGCGTGGCGGCGGTCCGCCGCAATCTGCCCGTGGCGCCCGAATGGCGCGTGGCCGAGAAAGCCGAGCACTTCGGCTTCCTTGCGCCGTGCCCGCCAGCGCAGATCGAAGCAAAGTCCGAGATCTGCCGCGATGCGCCCGGCTTCGATCGCACGGCTTTTCATGCGGCCTTCAACGCCGAGGTGACGGCTTTCTTCACCCGCCACCTCGCGCCGAAGCCCTGACAAACCTACCCTGCCCGCCGCTGCCCCGCCAGCCGCCGCACCACAGCCACCAGCCGATCGACCTCGTCGAAGGTGTTGTAGAACGCCAGCGACGGCCGAACCGTGGTCTCGACGCCGAAGCGCCGCAGGATCGGCTGCGCGCAGTGGTGGCCGGTGCGCACCGCGATTCCTTCGTCGTTCAGCGCATGGCCCACTTCCTCGGTGTTGTACCCGTCGAGCACGAAGGACATCACGCTGGCCTTGTCGGCCGCCGTGCCGATCAGCCGCACGCCAGGGATCGCGCCGAGCTGCGCCATGCCGTACACCAGCAGGTCATGCTCGTAGCGCGCGATGTTCTCGATGCCGACCTTGTTGACGTAGTCGATCGCCGCGCCCAGGCCCACCGCGTCGGCGATGTTGCCGGTGCCGGCCTCGAACTTGTTCGGGATCGGCTGGAACACGGTCTTCTCGAAGGTCACGTCGGCAATCATGTTGCCGCCGCCCTGCCACGGAGGCATGTCTTCGAGCACTTCACGCTTGCCCCAGACCACGCCGATGCCGGTCGGACCGAACACCTTGTGGCCGGAGAAGACGAAGAAATCGGCGCCGATGTCCTGCACGTCCACGCGCATGTGCGATACCGACTGCGCGCCGTCGACCAGCGCCCTGGCACCCGCGCGGTGCGCCAGTTCAACGATCTCCTTCACAGGCACCACCGTGCCCAGCGCGTTGGACACCTGCGTGACGGCCACGATCTTCGTGCGGTCGTTGAGCAGCTTGCGGTATTCGTCGAGCAGCACCTGGCCCGTGTCGTCCACCGGAATCACGCGCAGCTTCGCGCCCTTGGCCGCGGCTAGCTGCTGCCAAGGCACGATGTTGGCGTGGTGCTCGAGGTTCGACACGATGATCTCGTCGCCCTCGCCCACGTGCTGCCCGCCCCAGCTCTTGGCCACGAGGTTGATGGCCTCGGTGGTGCCGCGCACGAAGATCACCTCTTCGACTTCCGGCGCGTTGATGAACTTGCGAACGCGTTCGCGCGCACCTTCATAGGCGTCGGTTGCGCGCGCGGCCAGTTCATGGGCGGCACGATGGATGTTCGAGTTCTCGTGCTCGTAGAAATACGCGATGCGGTCGATGACAAACTGCGGCTTGTGCGTGGTGGCCGCGTTGTCGAACCACACGAGCTGCTTGCCGTTCACCCGCTCCTTGAGGATCGGAAAGTCTCGCCGCACGGCATGGACGTCGAACGGCGGATGCTGGCCGCTGCCCGCCAGTGGCACGGCGTCAGGGCCGCGCGGATCGGGCTTGGCCGGCGTGACGAAGCCGTTGGGCAGGCGCACCGCATCGACGAAATAGAACTGTGCGTCGCGACCGGCGGGTGCCATTGACGGGCTCGGCGGCGAAACCGGCGCAGCCGGTTGCGGCATTTCAAGGCCAGCGAACGGATCGTGAATCGCAATGCCCTGCGTGGCGCCAGCGGAAGGATGCCCGAAGCTGTTGCCCACGAAGTAGAACGGCGACGCTGCCGCCTGCGGTGCCGAAGGCGCATTCACATGCGTGCGGCACGCCCAGCACCGAGCCGCCCGAGCGCGGCTCGAAAGCCGGCGCCACCGACAGCACGCTGTCCGGCACGCCGTTGCCGGCCGTAGCGTGCGGCAGCAGCGCAGGCGCGCGATTGGCGAGCGAAGGCAGCTGCGTCGGCGATGCCGGCACCAGGTTGGCGCCCGGAATCTGCCCCTGCGGAATCGGGGTGCCCGGCACGCTCGGCCCGAAGCCCGCGGGGCTCACCAGCGGCGAGCCCGGCGGCGCGACGTTGGCGGGAAACTGCGCGCCCGGCACCTCGGAGAACATGGCGCTGGCCATGCGCGCGAGGATGGCCGGGTCGAACGGCGCCTCGCCCGGAATCGATGGAGTGCTGCTCACAGCGGCTTACTTGTAGGTGTCGGGATAGTCGTGGTACTTGCCGATCTCGACGTCGTCGAGCACCGCCAGCGCGTCGGTGGTCAACACCGCGAGCGAGCAGTACAGAGAGATCAGGTAAGACGCGATCGCATGGTTGTTGATGCCCATGAAGCGCACCGACAGCCCCGGACCCTGCTCGCCAGACAGCCCCGGCTGGAAGAGGCCCACTACGCCCTGGCGCTTGTCGCCCACGCGCAGCAGCAGGATCTTGCTCTTGCCGTCGGCCACCGGCACCTTGTTCGACGGAATCAGCGGAATGCCGCGCCAGGTGATGAACTGCGAACCGAACAGGCTCACCGTCGGCGGCGGCGTGCCGCGGCGCGTGGCTTCGCGCCCGAAGGCGGCAATGGCCAGCGGGTGCGTGAGGAAGAAGGCGGGCTCCTTCCACACTTTGGTCAGCAGTTCGTCGAGGTCGTCGGGCGTGGGTGCGCCGGTCAGCGGGAAGATGCGCTGCTCTTCCGTCACCTGGGCCAGCAGGCCGTAGTCGGGGTTGTTGATGAGCTCGCTCTCCTGGTTCTCCTTGATCGTCTCAATCGTCAGGCGCAGCTGCTCCTTGATCTGGTCGTGCGGACTGCTGTAGAGGTCGGAGATGCGGGTGTGCACGTCGAGCACGGTGCTCACGGCATTGAGGTAGTGCTCGCGCGGGTTCTCTTCGTAGTCCACGAAGGTGCGCGGCAGCTGGTTTTCTTCTTCGCGCGAGGTGCAGGTGACCTTGATCGACTCGGGGTTCTTGACCTTGTTGACGCGGTAGATGCCCGCCTCCACCGGCACCCATTGCAGCAGGTGCGTCAGCCAGCGCGGGCTGATGGTCTCGAGCTGGGGTACCGTCTTGGTGGCATTGGCTAGCTGTCTTGCGGCGTTGTCGCCAAGGGCGGTCGTACCACCAACTGTTGCGCTCATGGATCAGGGCTCCGTGGGTTGAGGAAAAAGTGGACGCCAGTGTCCGGCGCCCACGGGTTTTCCCTCAACAGGCTATAGCCGCCAAGTTGATCCTTCGCGCAAGGCGCGACTGCTCCAGCTGCTCGCAGCGCATGAGCAGGCCGACCATGTTGATGCCCAGCGCGGTGGCCAGCTTCTGCGCGGTGACGATCGACGGAATGACGCGCCCGCGTTCAATTTCGCCGACGTAGGAGCGGTTCAGATCGGAACGCTCCGCGAGTTCCTCCTGCGACCAGCCCTTGCCCTCGCGCAACTGGCGAATGGTGACGCCGAAGTCTTCGACGAATGCTTTCATGCTGCACCACCTGCCTTGGGCGCGTTCTGCAGGCTGGCCTGCGTGACGCTCGCGCCCGCGGGCACGTCGTCGGTGATCCACACATTGCCGCCGATGACGGCGCCCTTGCCGAGCGTGACGCGCCCGAGGATGGTTGCGCCCGCGTAGATGACCACGTCGTCTTCCACCACCGGATGCCTTGGAAGACCCTTCTGCAGGTTGCCTTCGGCGTCCGTCGGAAAGCGCTTGGCACCGAGCGTGACCGCCTGGTAGAGCCGCACCCGCCTGCCGATGACCGCCGTCTCGCCGATCACCACGCCCGTGCCGTGGTCGATGAAGAAACCCGCGTCGATTTGCGCACCGGGATGGATGTCGATGCCGGTCTGCCCGTGCGCGAGCTCGGCCACGATGCGCGCCAGCAACGGCAGCCCGAGCTTGTAGAGCTCGTGCGCGAGGCGATGGTGAATCATCGCCAGCACGCCCGGATAGCACAGCAGCACCTCGTCGACGCTGCGCGCCGCTGGGTCGCCCTGGTAGGCGGCGAGCACGTCGCTGTCGAGCAGGCGGCGCAGGCCCGGCAAGGCGGTGGCGAAGCGGCGTATGGCGTCGGTTGCAGAGTCGTCGATATCGCTGGCGGGACGCGGCTCGTGGCGCGCGTTGAAGTTGAGCTCCAGCCGCGCCTGCACCAGCAGCGCCTGCAGGGCGGCGTCGAGCGTGTGGCCGACGTAGAAATCCTCGCTCTCATGGCGCAGGTCCGGCGGGCCGAGCCGCATCGGAAAGAGCGCGCCCTTCAGCGACTCGACGATCTGCGCCAGTGCGTCGCGCGACGGAAACTCGCGTGCGCCTGGCTCGCGCGAGCGGCGCTGCGAATCGCGCCACTCGTCGCGCACGCCGTGCAACGCGCGAACGATGTCGCTCACTTCGAAATGGGCCATGTGTACTGTCCTCCCGTGGATGTCTGTCTGTTCGACGCGAGATCAGTCCTGCACCCACGGCAGGCCGTGGAAGCGCCAGCCGTCGGAGCCGCCGCGGTGCTGCTGCGCGTCGATCTCGCCCTCGAAGCCTTCGAGCACGTTGAACACCCGCGTGAAGCCCGCCTTGGCCGCTGCTTCGGCTGCCAGCGCCGATCGCTTGCCGCTGCGGCACAGCAGCAGCACCACGGCGTCCTTGCCGCCGTCCTTTGCCAGCTTGGCTTCGAGTTCGCGCACGAAGCGCGGATTGCGCGTGAGCGCCGTGCCCGTGGCCCAGGCTACGTGCAGGCTGTCAGGCACATGGCCGACGAACTTGCGCTCCTCGCCGGAGCGCACGTCGACCAGCACCGCCTGGCCACCGCGGACCAGTTCCCAGGCCACCGGCGGCGTCACGCCTCCGGCATAGGGCCAATTGCTTTCGGCGGCCTTGGCGCGCGCCTGTTCAAGTGCCTCGGGCAAGGCGACGAGTTCTTCTTCAACTTCCACTGGCATGCGATGAGGCTCCTGTTGTGCGGTGCATTCGCCCTGATGGCGATAACCACCACTGTAGAAGCCAGGGGCCGAAGCTCAAACAACCGAAAAGTCGGTTCTTAACAACCAGCCGTTGTATAGGCTGGTGCGCACGATCACTGAATGATGCAGCGTCGAAAAACAAGTCATGGCCTTTCACGATCAGCCCGCGTCTTCTTCAGCAGGATTTCCGCCTCGCCAGGTGGGATCCGTCCTTCGGCCTCCATTCGCTTGAGCCTGCGCTCATCAGCGCGGTTCAACGCGTCCTTGAGAAGAGCCATCTTGCGTTTTCCGCACGGACGGCATTCGTAAAAGCCCAGGGGACTCGCCTTAGATTTCATCTTGGAATCGAACTCTGCGGTGCTGATCCGCCCGGTGGGCTCGATTCCCATCGCGAGGATCTTTCCGTTCTTGAACGTCACAAGCGCTTGCCCTTCACAGCCCGTGGTGTCCATCTTCTCCGGATCGTAGGCTTTCCACGAAATCCTGTGCATATACCTCAGGGCATATAGAACGTCTTCCTCTGTAAGGACGACATCGTCGCAATCCAGAAAGTCCTTGTTTTCCCAAGCGCTTCGGTGTGAAGGATGCGTGACCTCCACCTTCTTGACATAGCCAATGGGGTATCGCCGGTCCGCGGCCTGAGCGCACAAAGAAATTACAGCCACAGCCAGCGCCGCAGCAGTCATGAAGAGTCTTGAGTTGGTCATGGTGCTGGTACCGATAGATTCCAATCTGCGCCCTGTGCCTCAGTTGGATTTTTTCTGCTAACCACAGGATGGCGAAAGACTTCATCCGCAGCAATTCGCATCGAATTTTGAAGCACTCTGACAAGCCACGAGAGCGATTGATTTTGAGCAGCAGTCGGCGTTTCGAATACAGCGTACTTGGCCCGCACCTTTTCGGGCGGCCACGTCAACTCCGTGGGAAGCAGCCTCACACTCGCCGGCAGCCTCGCCCTCCCAACCATCTCGATCCCGATAGCCTCCATATTGCTCGGATACCGGTCCGCAGGCGCCTTGAGCATCTCGATGCGATGCATCTCCGCCGGCCCTACCTTGGGAGGAAAGTCGGACATCTTGCACGTCGGTATCACCAGGCACCTCGCCTTGAGCGGCCCCACATGATTCGTCCGCTGATAGATCGCAGCCGTCTGATAGATCGTCCCATCCTTGTCGATGAGAAAGTGCGCGCCGTTGGCACCCGGCTGCCTGTAGCTGTTCAATGAAGACGCCGAAGTATCGGCGTCCGTCTGATGCACCACGATTCCGGTGATGGCTCCGGTTCTCTTTCCTCTCTCGATCCTGGTGCTGCGAGCGTGCCTGACTCGCGCGTGACTGATCATTCCATGCTCATCGATTTCCACACGCATGCGGTGACTCCCTGAAGATTTCCGTTTGTTTTTTCGACTCTTCACGAGATGCAGCCGCACGCCGGTTCAGGGCATGGACCGCGATCTCGCGGCGCATGCTATGGCGGCCCCTTCAAGGCTGATGTGTGGCTTTCAAAGATTCATCGGATTCCTGACATTCAGCACATTCGATGTCGACACGCCTGTAAATCGCCCAAAGCGATTGCAAACAATCACCCCAGAAACGAAAAAACCCGACGCCATGACAGCGCCGGGTTGTCGCAGATGCCCGAGGGTCCGTCAGAGCTTCGCGATCGAAACCTCGGTCGACTTCACGAGCGCGACCACGTCGGAGCCCACCTTCAATTGCAGCTCGTCGACCGAGCGCGTGGTGATGACCGAAGTGACGATGCCCCAGGCGGTCTCGACATCGACCTCGGAGACGACATCGCCGCGGATGATTTCGCGGACCTTGCCCTTGAACTGGTTGCGTACGTTGATGGCTTGAATGGACATGATGGGTTCTCTTTCGGGTTGAGGAAATTCGTTGAGGAAAAGCACAAAAAAAATGAGATGAGGTGACTGCCGTCAGACGATTTCGGCCACCTCTTCGAACGCCAGCCGGGGGCCGCGCTCGAAGGTGCCGGCGTGGTCGGCCACGCCGAGGTTCACCAGGAAGTTGGCCTTGTAGCGGCCATCGGGGAAGAAGGCCTTGTCGACCAGTTCCGCGTTGAAGCCCGACTGCGGCCCCGCGTCGAGGCCCAACGCGCGCGCCGCCAGGATCAGGTAGGCGCCCTGCAGGCTGCTGTTGCGGAAGGCCGTGGCTTGCGCGGCCTCGGCGATCTTCTCGAAGAGCGGCTTGGCGTCGTAGGCCGGGAACTGCGCGGGCAGATGCTCGTAGAAGCGCGTGTCGTGCGCCACGATCACCGTCACGCCGGCAGCCAGCGTCTGCGCGGTGTTGCCCGCAGACACCGCCGGCTTCAGCTTCGCCTTGCCCTCTTCGCTGCGCACGAACACGTAGCGCGCCGGCTGGGCGTTGAAGGCGGTCGGGCCCCACTTCACGAGGTCGTAGAGCTTGTGGATCAGCTCGTCGGTCACCGGCACCGGCTTGAACGCGTGCACGGTGCGGGCCTTGCGGAACAGCTGGTCCAGAGCGGCTTCGGGGATGGATTGCAGTGCGGTCATTTTTTCAAAAAAAGTCTTTCAGTTCGATGCGGCGGCAAGGGCCTGGTCGAGGTCGGCGATCAGGTCGTCGATGTGCTCGATGCCCACCGACAGGCGCACGGTGTCTTCCGTCACGCCGGCCCTGGCCAGCTCTTCGGGCGACAGTTGCCGGTGCGTGGTCGAGGCCGGGTGCGTGGCCAGCGAGCGCACGTCGCCGATGTTCACCAGGCGCGTGAAGAGCTTCAGCGCATCGAGGAACTTCGCGCCGCCCTCGCGGCCCGCGCCGATGCCGAATGTCAGCACGCCGCTGGAGCGGCCGCCGAAGTACTTCTTCGCCAACAGGTAGTCGGGGTGGTCTTCGAGCGCCGCGTAGTTCACCCAGTTCACGGCCTTGCTCTGCTTCAGGTGTTGCGCCACCACAAGTGCGTTGCTGCTGATCCGGTCCATGCGCAGCGCCAGCGTCTCGATGCCCTGCAGGATCAGGAAGGCGTTGAACGGCGAGATGGCCGCGCCCGTATTGCGCAGCGGCACCACGCGCGCACGGCCGATGTACGCCGCCGGGCCCAGCGCCTCGGTGTAGACCACGCCGTGGTAGCTCACGTCGGGCTCGTTCAGCCGCCTGAAGCGTTGCTTGTGCTCGGCCCAAGGGAACTTGCCCGAATCGACGATGGCACCGCCGATGCTGGTGCCGTGGCCGCCCAGGTACTTGGTGAGCGAATGCACCACGATGTCGGCGCCGTGCTCGATGGGGCGGCTCAGGTACGGCGACGGGACGGTGTTGTCGACGATGAGCGGCACGCCGTGGCGGTGCGCGATCTCGGCAATGGCCGCGATGTCGGTCACGTTGCCCGCCGGGTTGCCCAGCGATTCGACGAACACCGCCTTGGTCCTGTCGTCGAACAGCTTCTCGAAGCTGGACGGATCACGATGGTCCGCGAAGCGCGTGGTGATGCCGAACTGCGGCAGCGTGTGGGCGAACAGGTTGTAGGTGCCGCCATACAGCGCCGTGCTGCTGATGATGTTGTCGCCCGCCTCAGCGATGGTCTGGATCGCGTAGGTCACGGCCGCCTGGCCCGAGGCCAGGGCGAGCGCGGCAATGCCGCCTTCGAGCGCCGCCACGCGCTGCTCCAGCACGTCCTGCGTCGGGTTGTTGATGCGGGTGTAGATGTTGCCCGGCACCTTCAGGTCGAACAGGTCCGCGCCGTGCTGCGCGCTGTCGAAGGCATACGCCACCGTCTGGTAGATGGGAGGCGCGACCGCGCGCGTGGTCGGTTCGGGCGAATAGCCGGCGTGCACCGACAGGGTTTCGAATTTCCAGTTCTGCGACATGCGACTACCTTTCAGGATGGGCTGATGGATGAAGAAGCTCAGATCGCCCAGCGCAATGCGTGCGCCGGTGTCGTGAGCCAGCTGGCGTCGGTGCTCTCGGGCGCGGTGTCTTCCGGCTTCTGCAGCACCCTGTCGAGGATTCGTTTCTCGATTGCGGCGAAGGCCGGGTCGCCCTGCGAGCGCGGGCGGGCCAGCGCGATGTTCTCGTCGAGCGCGATGCGGCCGTCCTCGATGAGGATCACGCGGTCGGCCAGCGCCACGGCTTCCTGCACGTCGTGCGTCACCAGCAGCGCGGTAAAGCGGTGGCGCTGCCACAGGTTCTCGATGAGCCGGTGCATCTCGATGCGCGTCAATGCATCCAGCGCGCCCAGCGGCTCGTCGAGCAGCAGCAGGCGCGGGTGGTGCACCAGCGCGCGCGCCAGTGCCACGCGCTGCCGCTGGCCGCCCGACAGGCGCGCCGGCCATTCGTTCTCGCGGTCGGCCAGGCCGACCTGCGCGAGCACCTCCTTGCCGCGCGCCTTCGCATCGTTCGACAGGCCCAGCGTCACGTTGTCGAGCACGCGGCGCCACGGCAGCAGGCGCGCCTCCTGGAACATGATGCGGGTGTCGTCGTGCAGGCCGTGCACTTGCTTGCCGTCGGTGTAGAGCCCGCCGGAGGTCGGCTCCTCCAGCCCGGCGATGAGCCGCAGCAGCGTGCTCTTGCCGCAGCCGCTGCGTCCGACGATGGCGATGAACTGCCCGGGCTCGATGGCGAGCCGGGTGTTGCGCAGCACCTCGCGCGCGCCGTAGCGCTTGTGCAGGCCGCGCGCTTCCAGGCGCACGCCGCCGGGAATCGCCGGCGAGGGGGCCTGGGGTTGGATGTCTTTCAGGACGGCACTCATGGGCTTCAGGCTCCGGGTTTGAACAGCGCCACATTCAGCGCATCGATTTTTCTGGGCAGCAGCTTCTCGGCGAAGAAGGCATCGGCGATGCGCTGCTGTTCGGTCAGGCCCTCGGCCACGACCGGCCGCACCGCATAGCTGCGGCGGGCGTTGGCCTGCTCGATGGTCGCGCCGTCCAGGCCCCACACGGGCGACAGCAGCGCCGCCGCGTCCTTCGGGTTCTGCTTGACCCATTTGCCGGTCTTTTCCAGCTCGGCGTAGACCACGCGCAGCACGTCGGGCCGCGCCTTCGCGAACTTGGTGCTGGCAAGGTAGTAGCGCTGGTAAGACGCGATGCCCGCGCCGTCGGCCAGCACGCGCACCTTCGACTGGCGCTGCGCTGCGGCCAGGAACGGGTCCCACACCACCCATGCGTCGATGGCGCCTTTCTCGAACGCGGCACGGCCGTCGGCGGGCGTGAGGTAGGCGGGCTCGATGTCCTTGAAAGACAGGCCGGCCTTGTCGAGCGCGGCGATCAGCAGGTAGTGCGCGCCGGCTGCCTTCGCGAAGCCGACCTTCCTGCCCTTGAGATCGGCCACGGTCCTGATCGGCGAGTCTTCGCGCACCACGATGGCCTGCGCGGCGGGCGACGGCGCCTCCTGCGCGATGAAAGTCAGCTCGGCGCCGGCCGCCTGTGCGAACACCAGCACTGTGTCGGCCACGTCGGCGCTGATGTCGAGGTTGTCGAGGTTCAGCGCCTCCAGCAGCGGCAGGCCGCTGGTGAACTCGTGCCAGCTCAGCGTGGCGTTGAGCGGTGCGAGTTGCTTTTCGAGCACGCCCTGTGCCTTCAGCACGGCGATCAGCGTGGAAGACTTCTGGTAGCCCAGCCGCACGGTCACGGGCCGCGCGGCCAAGCCCTGCGCGAGCACCGCGCCCGAGCCCAGCGCGGCCAGGGTCGCAATGGCCGTGCGGCGCGAGATGTCGGATGAATGCGTCGTCATGCCCCTGCCCTCACTTCGCCTTGCGCTGGTAGCCGGGATGCCACCGCAGCCACCATTGCTCCAGTCCGCGTGCGAACAGGTCGGCCAGCTTGCCGAGCAGCGCGTACAGCAGGATGCCCACCAGCACGATGTCGGTCTGCAGGAACTCGCGGGCGTTCATCGTGAGGTAGCCGATGCCGGCCTGCGCCGAGATGGTTTCGGCCACGATCAGGATCACCCACATCAGCCCCAGCGAGAAGCGCAGCCCCACGAGGATGGACGACAGCGCCCCCGGCAGGATCACCTCGCGGTACAGCTGCCAGCGCGACAGGCCGTAGGTGCGCCCCATCTCGATCAACTGCGGATCGACGTTGCGGATGCCGTGGAAGGTGTTCAGGTAGATCGGGAAGAACACCGACACAGAGATCAAAAACAGCTTGGCCGATTCGTCGATGCCGAACCACAGGATCACCAGCGGAATCAACGCCAGCGCGGGAATGTTGCGCACCATCTGGATCGTCGAGTCGAGCAGCGTCTCGGCGAACTTCACCGAACCGGTGAGCAGGCCCAGCGCCAGCCCCGCCCCGCCACCGATGGCCAGCCCCGCCAGCGCACGCCCGGCACTGACCTTCACATGCGTCCACAGCTCGCCCGACACCGTGAGGTTCCACGCGGCCTTGACCACATCGACCGGTGCCGGCAGCACGCGCGTGCTGAGCCAGCCCAGCGACGACGCGATCTGCCAGAACACGATGAGCCCCACGGGCACGAGCCACGGCACCAGCCGCTTCGCGACATTGATCGCGAAGGACTTGAGCACGCTGCCTTCGCTTTCGGCCGGCGCGACGGCCGGCAGTTCCTGAACTTGTTCGGTCATGGCATGCGGTCCTTCAACTCTGGGAAACGAGGCGCGAGGGCGCGTCGAGATTGGCGACGACCTCGCCGAACGGGCCGCTGAGCGAGCCGCCCGCCAGCTGCGTCTTCGCCTTGCGCGATAGCAGCGGGAACACCAGCTCGGCGAAGCGGTAGGCCTCCTCCAAGTGCGGGTAGCCCGAGAGAATGAACTTGTCGAGGCCGAGCGCCGCGTATTCCTCGATGCGCGCGGCGACGGTCTTCGCATCGCCCACCAGCGCGGTGCCTGCTCCGCCGCGCACCAGGCCCACGCCGGCCCAGAGGTTCGGCGCGATCTCCAGGTCGGCGCGCGAGCGCTTCGCGCCGCCCGCATGCAGCGCGGCCATGCGGCGCTGGCCTTCGGAGTCCATGCGCGCAAAAGCGGCCTGTGCGCGGATCACGGTCTCGTCGTCCACGCGGCTGATGAGTTCCTCCGCGGCTTTCCAGGCGGCGTCTTCGGTCTCGCGCACGATCACGTGCAGGCGAATGCCGAACTCCACCTTGCGGCCCTTGCGCTCGGCGCGGGCGCGCACGTCGGCAATCTTCTTCGCGACTTCCGCGGGCGGCTCGCCCCAGGTGAGGTAGGCATCGACCTGCTCCGCCGCAAGCTCGTGCGCCGCTGCCGACGAACCGCCGAACCACACGGGCGGATACGGCTTCTGCACCGGCGGGTACAGCAGCTTGGCGCCCTTCACGCTCAGGTGCTTGCCTTCGTAGTCGAAGGACTGCCCGTCATGGCTGCGCGCGATGATCTCGCGCCAGATGCGGATGAATTCGGCCGACTGCTCGTAGCGCGCGGCATGGTCGAGATAGACGCCGTCGCCCTCCAGCTCGGCCTGGTCGCCGCCCGTCACCAGATTCACCAGCAGGCGGCCGCCCGAGAGCCGGTCGAAGGTCGCGGCCATGCGCGCGGCCAGGCTGGGCTGGTGCAGGCCCGGGCGCACCGCCACCAGGAACTTGAGCTTCCTGGTCGCGCCGATCAGGCTCGACGCGATGACCCACGGGTCTTCGCACGAACGGCCCGTGGGAATGAGCACGCCCTCGTAGCCGAGGTTGTCGGCCGCGCCGGCAATCTGCTGCAGGTAGGCCAGGTCGATGGGGCGCGCGCCTTCGCTCGTGCCCAGGTAGCGGCTGTCGCCGTGCGTGGGGAGGAACCAGAAGATCTGCATCACGCGACTCCGGCGCCGGCTGCTTCGAGCACGTTGATCTTCTTGGGGATCAGCTTCAGCGCGAAGAAGGTGTCGGCGATCTGTTGCTGCTCGGCGAGGATGGCCTTGGTGATGGCTGCGGTGCCGTAGTCCACGCGGCCCACGGAAAGATCGGCCACCGGCTTCGGAAGGCCCCAGAGCGTGGCGAGCTCGCCCGCGTAGTCGCCCTTGTTGGCTGCGCCCCAGACGTCGATCTTGTTGATCTCCTCGACCGCGATGGCCAGCACGTCGGCGTTCCTGGCCACGTAGTCGAGCGACGAGAAGTAGTACCCGCGGTTGCCCACCACGCCGGTGGCGTCAGCCAGGATGCGCGCGTCGAGCGATTTCTCGGCCGCGGCCAGGAACGGGTCCCAGATGACCCAGGCGTCGACCGAGCCCTTCTCGAAGGCGGCGCGCGCATCGGCCGGCGGCAGGTAGACCAGGTTCAGGTCGGCGTACGGCAGGCCGTGCTTCTCGAACAGCTTGACGATGAAGTAGTGGACGTTTGAGCCCTTGTTGAGCGCGATCTTCTTGCCCTTCAGGTCGGCCACGGTCTTGATGGCCGAGCCCTTGGGCACGAGCACCGCCTCGGCCTTCGGACGCGGCACGGTCGCAGCCACATAGGCCAGCGGCGCGCCGGCAGCCTGCGCGAAGATGGGGGGCGCCTCGCCCACGTCGCCGAAGTCGATCGAGCCGACGTTCAGTGCTTCGAGCTGCACGGGGCCGGCGGTGAACTCGGTCCACTTCACGGTCACGCCCAGCGGCGCCAGACGCTTCTCGAGCGTTCCGCGGCCCTTGAGGACGCTCAGCGGCCCCTTCTGGTTGCCGATGCGGAGTTGGCGCGCGGGCGCCTGGGCCAGCGCGGCGAAAGACGGCAGCACGGCGGCGACGGCAACGCCCTGGATGAGCCGGCGGCGGGGTGTGGAAATCAATGTCATGGCAATGCCTGGATGTGGTTGAGCCGCGTGCTCACGCGGCGGCGATGAAACTCACGATCAGCGCGATGGCGCTGACGACGATGACGCTGGCAGCCAGATCGCCCAGCGCGTGCCAGAGGGAGCGCGGCGAGGCGTCGAGCACGGAGTCTTCGGTGGCAACGGGGTTCATGCGTGGATTCCTTGGTGTTGCAAAACGTCGGGCAAAAGCTGTCCCGCGCCGCGCACAGGCGGTTCTCAAAAAGCGGGATCAGGGATGAGGTCGAATGAGCCGGGCTCGCGCGGAGCCCCGGCTTCAGACGCTACATCGCACGCGCGAGAAAGGCACCGGCTCGAAGCCGTGGGTTGGCGGCAGCTTCAGGCCTTCGGTGGCCAGCACTTCGACGGCCTCGTTGAGCCGTTCGGCCAGGTCGTGGTGCACCTGGTAGGCGTTTTCGGGCGTCAGCGTGATCTGCGAATCGCTGGCGTACACGCCCGGCAGGATGTGGCGCGCCGACAGCGACTGCAGCACGGGCCGCAGGGCGTAGTCGAGCGCGAGCATGTGGTGCGGGCTGCCGCCGGTGGCCAGCGGAAGCACCGTCTTGCCCTTGAGGGCGTTCTGCGAAAGCAGATCGAGAAAGACCTTGAGCACGCCGCTGTAGGCGGCCTTGTAGACCGGCGTGGCCACCACGACCACGCGGGCCTCGGCAACCTTGGCGATGGCGTCGACGATGGCCGGATGGTTCCACTCGGCCAGCAGCAGCGCCTGCGCCGGCAGGTCGCGAATGGCGAGCCGCTCGATCCGCGCATGGCGCTGGGCCAGCCGCTCACCCACCGCTTCGAGCAAGGCGGTGGAACGGGACGGGGCCGAAGGGCTGCCGGCAATCAGGAGAACGGACACAAGAGACTTTCGTTCGATGAAGAGGAGCGTGAATTCGCGCGGGGGCCGCCGCGCACGGCCGCCCGAAGCGGCCGGCCCGCCCCCGGCAGGGGGTGGGCGAAGCGACACGAAGTGCGCGCAGCCTGGGGGGTTACTTCTGTTTTGGTGCGTAGATCTGGTCGAACGAGCCGCCATCCGCAAAGTGCTCCTTGTCCGCCTTCGCCCAACCGCCGAAGGCCTGGTCGATGGTCACCAGCGTGAGCTTGGGGAACTGCTTGTCGTACTTGGCCTTGGCCTTGTCGGACGTCGGGCGGTAGAAGTTGCGCCCGGCAATGTCCTGGCCTTCGTCCGAGTACAGGTACTTCAGGTATTCCTCGGCCACGGCACGCGTGCCCTTCTTGTCGACGACCTTGTCGACCACCGCCACGCTGGGCTCGGCCAGGATGGAGATGGAAGGCACCACGATCTCGAACTTCTCGGGGCCGAATTCCTTCAGCGCCAGGAAGGCTTCGTTCTCCCAGGCCAGCAGCACGTCGCCCACGCCGCGCTGCACGAAGGTGATGGTCGCGCCGCGCGCGCCGGTGTCGAGCACCGGCACGTTCTTGAACAGGTTGCCGATGTATTCCTTGGCCTTCGCATCCCCACCGTACTTGCGCTTGGCGAACTCCCACGCGGCCAGGTAGTTCCAGCGGGCGCCGCCCGAGGTCTTGGGGTTGGGGGTGATCACCTGCACGCCGGGCTTGACCAGGTCGTCCCAGTCCTTCAGGCCCTTGGGGTTGCCCTTCTTCACCAGGAACACGATGGTCGAGGTGTACGGCGCCGAGTTGTGCGGCAGGCGCTTCTGCCAGTCTGGCTTGACAAGGCCGCCGTGCGTGACGAGCGCGTCGATGTCGCCGCCCAGGGCCAGCGTGGCCACGTCGGCGTCGATGCCGTCGATGATCGAGCGGGCCTGCTTGCCCGAGCCGCCGTGCGACTGCTTGACCGTGACGTCCTGGCCGGTCTTGCCCTTCCAGTACTTGGCGAAGGCCTGGTTGTAGTCCACGTACAGCTCGCGGGTCGGGTCATAGGACACGTTCAGCAGCGTCACGGGACCCGCGCCGCCTTGGGCGAACGTCGGCAATGCCGACAGGGCCATGGCACCGGCCACGCCGGCACCCAGGGAAAGCTTGATAAAGTCGCGGCGAAGGCTCATGGTGTCTTGCTCTAAAAAGGCATATCAATGAAGCTGCGTATTCTCAATACGACATATAGAAACTGGAACGACCAAGTTTTCAGTTCTAAATAGCTAAATCAACTAAGCAACCGCTTTCCCCACCAGAGGCAACAGAAATGGCACGCATGGTTCAGTGCATCAAGCTCGGCAAAGAGGCCGAAGGGCTCGACTTCCCGCCCTATCCCGGAGAACTGGGCAAGCGCCTGTGGGAGAACGTCAGCAAGGAGGCCTGGGCCGCCTGGCTGAAGCAGCAGACGATGCTGGTCAATGAAAACCGGCTGAACCTGGCCGACCTGCGCGCCCGCCAGTACCTGGCGCGCCAGATGGAAAAGCACTTCTTCGGCGAAGGCGCCGACGTGGCGCAAGGCTACGTACCGCCATCGGCCTGACCTCCAGTCTTCGCGCACTTCGCCGGCGGCCCGGCAAAGCCGGTTCCGCGGTACCCCTGGTGAAGAGGCCCTCTGGATCGTTCCGTCATGGCTGAACCAGTGACCTGGCGCGCCGACGGCGTGCCGCGCAGCGAACGCTTCGACGACATCTACCACACCGAAACCGGCGCACTGGCGCAATCGCGCCATGTGTTCCTGGGCGGCTGCGGCCTGCCCGAGGCCTGGGCCGGACAGCCGCAATGGCTGGTTCTCGAAACCGGCTTCGGGCTTGGCCTCAATTTCCTGACAACCTGGCAGGCGTGGCGCGCGGATCCCGAGCGGCCGCGCATGCTGCACTTCGTTTCTATCGAGGCGCATCCGGTCTCGTCCGGCGACCTGCTGCGCGCGGCCGGGGCCTACCCCGAGCTCGCTGCGCTGGCCGGCGAACTGGCCGCGCAGTGGCACGGGCTGCTGCCGGGCTTCCACCGCCTGGCCTTCGACGATGGCCGGGTGCTGCTCACGCTGTGCATCGGCGACGTGCAGCCGATGCTGCGCGCGCAGCGCTTCGACGCCGACAGCATCTTTCTTGACGGCTTCAGCCCGCAGCAGAACCCCGGCATGTGGTCGGCGGACACGCTGAAGGCCGTGTCGCGCTTCGCACGGCAAGGCACCCGCATCGCCACCTGGACCATCGCGCGGGCGATCCGCGATGCGCTGGCCCAATACGGCTTCACGGTCGAGAAACACCAGGGCCTGCCACCCAAGCGCGACTGCCTGCGCGGCGTGTTCGCACCCGCCTGGACGGTGCGCCGGCGCGAACCCGTGCCCGAGCGCATCGGGGCACCGGGGCGCTGCGCCGTCATCGGCGCCGGCCTGGCCGGTGCGGCGGTGGCGGCGAGCCTGGCGCGGCGCGGCTGGCGGGTCACCGTGCTCGACGCGGCCGACTGGCCAGCCTCCGGTGCGTCGGGGCTGCCCGTGGGCATGCTCGCGCCGCATGTGTCGCCGGACGACGCGCTGCTGTCGCGGCTCACGCGCGCCGGCATCCGCGCCACCTGGACGGAACTCGAGAGGCTGCTGGAAGAAGGCCGCGACTGGCGCGCCAGCGGCGTGCTCGAGCGCCGGCCTGACGGCGACGTGCGCGTGCCTGCAGGCTGGAGCGCCAGCGGCCCCAACGAGTCCTGGCCCGCGAACGACGGGCAACTGGAAACTGTCGGCCTGCCCGGCGACGCCGCCGCGCTCTGGCATGGGCGCGCGGCGTGGGTGCGGCCGCACCGGCTGATCGCAGCCTGGCTGCGCCAGCCGGGCGTCGAGTTCCGCGGCGGTTGCCGCGTGGCGCGGCTGGAGCGGGAGGCTGGCGGCGACTGGCAGTTGCATGACCCGGCCGGCCAACTGCTGGCCGAGGCGGACCGCGTGGTCGTCTGCGCCGGCCATGAATCAGGCCGCTTCGCACCCGCCCTTCCGCTGCAGCCGGTGCGCGGCCAGGTCGCCTGGGGGCCCATGCCCGATGGCGCCGCGTTGCCCGCAACCCCGATCAACGGCGACGGCCACCTGATCGCCCATGTACCCAACGGCGCCGGCGCCCCGATCTGGCTGGCCGGTGCGACCTTCGATCGCGACAGCACCGACCTCGCACCGACGGCAGCCGACGCCGATGCGAACCGCGAACGGCTGAGCCGGTTGCATCCCGCTTCCGCCGCAGCGCTGGCGCCTTCTTTCGCACGGGGCGATGTCGAAAGCTGGGTGGGCATCCGCTGCGCCTCGGGCGACCGGCGCCCGCTGGTCGGTCCGCTCGAAGGCTCCGCCACGGGCCTCTGGGCGTGCACCGCGCTGGGCTCGCGCGGCCTGAGCTTCGCGGCGCTGTGCGCCGAGCTTCTGGCCGCGCAGTGGCATGCCGAGCCGCTGCCGTTGCCAGCCACGCTGGCCAAGGCGCTAGGCACCCAGCGCCTCTGAGGCGCGCCCGTTCGGGCAGGTCGTCAGCCGGGCTGCCGCGAAGGCGCCAGCATGTGGTCGATGCGAGTGTCGCCGTAGGTGCGCAGCACCTCGGAAATCACGACCTTGTACCCGTCGAGCCAGTTCGCCTGCGCGGCCTTCGCTTGCTGGTGCACGGGGTGGCGGATCAGCGCCTGCAGGCTGTCCAGCGAGTCCCAGTAGTAGACGTTCGACACCAGCCCGTTGCCGGGGTTCTCCCACGTCTCCTCGCCCAGGTAGCCGGGCAGCGACTTCGCCGCGGCGGCGATGGTCTGGTCGAGGCGGTGGAACTCGTCGTCGAACTGCTTCTTGGCAAAGATGAAGGTGGCGGAGTACATGGCGGAATCGAAACCTCCCGGGAAAGTCGGCAAAAGCCCGGCCCGGTGCGGGCCGGACGGGGGCCAAACGGGGGCTGATTCTGCGGCATGGGTACTGCAATCAACCAACCGTCCTTCATTCGAACGCGTGAGAATGCAACGCATGGCCACCCAATACGACATCAAGCACACCACCGTCTACCGCTACAACAAGCCGGTCACTTTCGGTCTGCACCGCGTGATGTTCCGACCGCGCGACAGCCATGACCTGCGCGTGCTCGCCACCGACCTGCAGGTGAGCCCGGAGGCCTTCACCCGACTGATCCAGGACCCGCACTCCAATTCCGTCGCGCTGGTGCAGCCGATGGGCGAGGCGACCGAGCTGCGCATCGTGTGCTCGTTCACCATCGAGCATGTGCCCGCCCAGCAGGACCAGCTGGCGCTCGATCCCGCCGCCGAATTCCTGCCCTTCGCCTATACGGTGCAGGAGCGCCTGGACCTCGAGCACTACCTGCGCCCGCACCACGACGACGACACGCAGGGCGCGCTGATCCGCTGGGCCCACCAGTTCCTGCACACCGACAAGCCCAACAGCACGCGCGAGGTGCTCGCGCGCATGAACGCGCACATCGGCCAGAGCCTCGAATACAAGGCGCGCGACGAAGAAGGCACCCAGACACCGCTCGCCACCCTGGCGCTGGGCAGCGGCAGCTGCCGCGACTACGCGCTGCTGATGATGGAAGCGGCGCGGCGCCTGGGCATCGCCACGCGCTTCGTCTCCGGCTACATCTACGACGCCGCGCTCGACACCGCGGCACAGGCCAAGGGCGATTCGATGACCGGCGCCGGCACCACGCACGCGTGGCTGCAGGCCTACCTGCCGGGCATCGGCTGGATGGCCTTCGACCCGACCAACAACCTGATGGGCAGCGGCCAGCTGATCCGCGTCGGCGTCACGCGCGATCCGGCGCAGGCGGCGCCGATCTCCGGCAGCTGGTACGGCGATGCCGAGGCCTACGAAGGCCTCGAGGCGACGGTGGTGGTCACGCGCCGCAAGAACTGAGGCGCGCCCCCGTCGATCGACGGGTGCTGTCGCGCAGGCGATAGCCGTTGCGGGAAACCCCGCAGCGCCACATTCCCCAACACCTCTACGCTGCGCCGCCGGCCAGCGAAATAGCACGATCGTTCTGAACGATCGCGGGTGCAGCGCCGCGCCGGTCATTTCTTCTCGAGAACTCACAAGAACGGAGAGAGACACCCCATGCATTCAGCACGCCTGACACTTCTTGCACTGGCAGCCAGCCTCGCGGTCGCATCCTGCGGCGGTGGAGGCGGCGGCGGCAACAGCCTCGGCTTCATTCCCGCGCCCACGCCCGCACCCGCGCCTGCCGCACCGCCGCCTCCCGCGCCGCCCCCCGCTCCCGTCGCCGAAGAAACCCGCCTGCAGGACAGCCGCAATTCGTTCGCGCCGGCGGATCCCTCGGCCACCACCTTCGCCGCGCTCGCGGCGGACGGCAGCGACACGGTCGACAACAGCACGACCAGCCGCTGGGCCGGCATGCTGGGTGGGGCCCAGTACAACGTCGAGGTGCCCGCCAACTGGAACGGCCAGCTCGTGATGTATGCGCACGGCTATGCGGGCGAAGGCAACCTGCTGCAAGCCGGCACGCCCACCATCCGCCGCTACCTGATCCAGAACGGCTACGCCTGGGCCGCCTCCAGCTACAGCAAGAACTACTACGACGTGCGCGCCGGCGTGGAAGACACCAACGCCCTCGCCCTGCAGTTCAACGCCATCGCCAAGGCCCGCGGCCGCAACCTGGCCGCGCCGTCGAAGATATTCATCACCGGCCATTCGATGGGCGGCCACATCACGGCGGCTGCCATCGAGGACGAAACCTACGCCACGGCCAACCACAAGGTGAAGTACAACGGCGCGGTGCCGATGTGCGGCGTGGTGGGCGACACGGAGCTGTTCGACTACTTTGCCGCCGCGCAGGTGACGGCGCAGGCGCTGGCAGGGAAAGCAAGCTATCCGACACCCAAATGGGCGGACATCGCGGCGCAGGTCACCCCGGCGCTCTTCTCCACCTTCTCGGCCACGGCCATCGTGCCCAACGGCACTGTCGGAAACCAGTACGCCTCGGTGCTCGAGAACCTGACCGGCGGACCGCGGCCCCTGTTCAACTTCTCCTTGCAGAACGGCCGCTCGTTCCAGGCGGTGTGGGGCGTGTTCGGCAGTGACGGCACGGTCAACGGCATCCTCAACAAGAGCACGCTGGACACCAACCGCTTCGTCTACAAGATCGACGGCGACACCACCGCATCGGACGAACTCAACGCGCTCGCCCAGAAGCTCACGGCCGCACCGGACGCGAACCGCCTGCGCACCGACGGCCTGCGCTGGATTCCCAAGGTCAACGGCGAGTTCAAGATCCCGGTGGTCACGCTGCACACGCTTGGCGACATGTACGTGCCCTTCAGCATGGAACAGATCTACAACAGGCGCGTGGCGGCCAAGGGCAACAGCCAGTGGCTGGTGCAGCGCGCCATCCGCGGCATCACCCATTGCGACTTCACCATCAAGGAGCAGGACGAAGCCTTCGCCGCAATGATCGGCTGGGAAAAGGACAACAACGCGAAGCCCGCCGGCGACGACGTTCTGACCCCTTCCACGATCAAGGATTCGAGGTACGGCTGCAACTTCACCCGCAACGCGGTGAGCGTGGACGACGGCCCGAGCACGATCAACGTGCGCCCGCTCCTGCCGTCCTGCTCGCCACCGATCTGAGGCTGTCCGGCAGGAAGTTGTTCTCCGGACGGCTCGTCCAGGCATGGACCAGCAGCTTCCTGTCGTGCGCGTCCTTCACGAGCGTGGTCGGTGCGCCGAGCTTGCCGTCAGCCACAGGCAAACCGCCGATCAGCCCCCTGCCGCGCTCCCCGCACCGCCCAGCTGGAAGCGGAACACGGCCCCCTTGTCGGGCTGCTGCACCAGCCGGATGTCGCTGTCGTGCAGTTGCAGGATGCGCTTGACGATCACCAGGCCCAGCCCGCCGCTGCTGGCGCTGTCGGTGCGCGAGCCGCTCATGAACACCGGGCGCATGAAGAGCGACTTCTGCAGCTCGCCCGGAATGCCCGGGCCCGTGTCGCTCACCTGCACCGTCACGCCGGCGTTCTCCGGGCGCAGCTGCACCACGATCTCGCCGCCCGCCGGCGTGTGGCGGATGGCGTTGTCGAGCAGGTTGGTCAGCACCCGCTCGATCATTCCCAGGTCGGCAGACACCACCGGCAGGCCCGGCGCGATGTCGGGCTTCAGCCGCTGGTGGCGCGCCTCGGCCGCCAGTTCGAACTTCTGGAACACGTCCTGCACCAGGTCGGCCAGCGCAAAGTTTTCTTTCTCGGGCTTGACCACGCCGTACTCGAGCCGGGCCAGCTCGAACACTTCCTGCGCGAGGCGGCCGACCTTGCGGCTCTGGCCGAGCGCGATTTCCAGATAGCGCCGGCGCTCTTCCTCGCTGAGCGTGCCGGCCTTGAGCAGCAGGGTTTCGAGGTAGCCGTGCAGCGACGTGAGCGGCGTGCGCAGGTCGTGCGAGATGTTGGCGAACAGTTCGCGGCGCTGCTGGTCCTGCAGCGTGAGCTCGCGCCATTGCTCGGCGATGCGCCGCGTCATCTGCGTGAAGGCCTGGCCCAGCTGTGCGATTTCGTCGGTGCCCCGGGACAGGCGTTCCAGCGTGGGCGTCTCGCGCTCCAGCGAGGCGATGCCCTCGGTCTCGAAGCGCTTCACCGCCGCCGTCAGCTCGCGCAGCGGCCGGGTGATGAGCCGAAAGGCCGCAAGCCCCGCCAGCAGCCCGAGCAGCGCCACCAGCCCCATCGACCACAGCGTGGTGCGCAGCACGTTGTCGGTGGCCACGTTGGCGACCAGCGCGTCGTGGTCCTCGCCCTGCAGCACCACGTAGACGTAGCCCGCGTCGCGCCCGTCCATGCGCAGCGGCGCGGCGCTGAAAACCTTGGAAGCGGTGAGGCTGCGCGGGTCGTCCCCGCCGATGGGCAGCGGCGCGCCTGCGAGCAGCTTGCGGATCGGCTCCAGCCCGACCGTGTCGCGCTTCAGGTGCCCCTGCGGCGCCGCCTGTGCCTTGATGCGGCCGTCCAGGCCCAGCAGGTAGACCTCCACGCTCGGATTGACGGCCATCAGCTTGTCGAACAGGTCTTTCACCGCCTCCTGGTTGAGTCCGCCGGGCTTCATGAGCTCGGAGTTCCCGGCGATGTGCGCCGCCAGGCCGAGCGACAGCCGCTGCACGACCTCCTGCTCGTGAATGCCGTTGGAGCGCATCTGCAGCCAAGCCGAGGCGCCGCAGCACACCAGCAGCAGCACCGCGAACACGGCCGAAAGGCGCCGCGACAGCGTGCTCCAGGCCGTCATGCCGAGTCCTCCCCGTTGGCGGCAGGCGACAGCTTGTAGCCCCGCCCCCAAACCGTGAGGATGCGCCGCGGCTGCGCCGGGTCGGCCTCGACCTTGATTCGCAGCCGGTTGATATGGGTGTTGACGGTGTGCTCGTAGCCGTCGTGCTGGTAGCCCCAGACCTGGTTGAGCAGGTCGAGCCGCGAGAACACCTTGCCGGGGTTGCGGGCGAAGAAGTACAGCAGGTCGAACTCGCGCGGCGTGAGTTCGATGAGCCTGCCGTCCACCCGCACCTCGCGCGCCAGCGGCTCGATGTCGAGGTTGCCCAGCGTGAGGCTGCCCGACTCCATGCGCGCGTTGCGGGCCAGCGCGTCGGTGCGCCGCAGCAGCGCCTTCACCCGCGCCACCAGCTCCAGCACCGAGAAGGGCTTGGCCAGGTAGTCGTCGGCGCCCAGCTCCAGCCCGAGGATGCGGTGCACCTCGCTGGAACGGGCGCTGATGATGATGATCGGCGTGTAGCGCGTCATGGCGCGGGCACGGCGGCAGATTTCGAGGCCGTCGATGCCGGGCAGCATCAGGTCGAGCACCAGCGCGTCCCAGTTGCCGCGCTCCAGCTCGCGCAGGCCGGCATGGCCGTCGGCGGCGTGCTCGACCGCATAGCCCTCGTCGCGCAGGTGCATGCGCAGAAGTTCGGCAATGTGGGCGTCGTCCTCGACGATCAGCACGCGCTTGGCTGTATCCATGGGGTGGCATTCTCCCGCGATACGCGGTCTGGAGTTATCACGATTAATTGAAGTTTGCGTGATGAATCGGCCATGGGGTGCGCCAAACAATCCGCTCCATGAACAGCACAGCCATCGCTCCTCCCGCCGCCCAGGCCCCCGAGGCAGATCGCCGCCCCATCCACCCGCTGTGGATGCGCGTCACGCACTGGCTCAATGCGCTGGCGGTGCTGGTGCTGGTGACGAGCGGCTGGCGCATCTACGACGCGTCGCCGTTCTTCCCGTTCACCATTCCCACCGTGGTCACGCTCGGCGGCTGGCTGGGCGGCGCGCTGCAGTGGCACTTTGCCGCCATGTGGCTGCTGGTGTTCAACGGCCTGGTGTACCTGGTGCTGAACATCGCCAGCGGCCGGCTGGCGGCCAAGTTCTTTCCCGTCACGCCGCGTGGCGTGCTGCACGACGCGCTGGCTGCGTTGAAGGGCAAGCTCTCCCATGCCGACCCGCGCCGCTACAACAGCGTGCAGAAGCTGGCCTACCTGTTCGTGATGCTCGACCTGATCGTGATCGTGCTGTCGGGCCTGGTGCTGTGGAAGTCGGTGCAGTTCGCGGTGCTGCGCGACCTGCTGGGCGGCTACGAATTCGCGCGCCGCATCCATTTCTTCGCGATGGCCGCCATCGTGGCGTTCGTCGTCGTGCACCTGGTGATGGTGGCCCTGGTGCCCCGCACCCTTCTCACCATGCTCCGCGGCCGCGCACCCAAGGCCTGACCCAACCATGAAAATCTTCAAGGCACCCACCCTGAGCGGCATCGATGGCGAGGCCGTGCTGCGCGAAGCCCGCACGCTGATCGAAAAGAAGCTCGACCAGCCGTCGCGCCGCCTCTTCATGCAACGCTCGCTCACGCTCGGCGGCCTGTCGCTGCTCACGGGCTGCAGCCTCAGCGACAACGCGCAGGTCGATGCCGCGCTCACGAAGATCTCGCGCTTCAACGACAAGGTGCAGGGCCTGATCTTCAGCCCCACGCAGCTCGCGCCGACCTACACCGAAGCCGAAATCACCCGCCCCTTCCCGTTCAACGCCTACTACGGTGAAGACGAAGTGCGCGTGGTCGACGAAGCCGGCTACAGGCTCGAAGTGACCGGCATGGTCGCCGACAAGCATGCCTGGACGCTGTCCGAGCTGCGCGCCATGCCGCAGGAAGACCAGATCACCCGGCACATCTGCGTGGAGGGCTGGAGTGCCATCGGCAAATGGGGCGGCGTGCGCTTTGCCGACTTCCTGCGCCGCATCGGCGCCGACACCACCGCCAAGTACGTGGGCTTCAAGTGCGCCGACGACTACTACACCAGCATCGACATGCCCACCGCGCTGCACCCGCAGACGCTGCTGACGCTGACCTACGACGGCCAGCCGCTGCCGCCCAAGTACGGCTTTCCGATGAAGCTGCGCATGCCGACGAAGCTTGGCTACAAGAACCCGAAGCACATCAAGGCGATGTTCGTCACCAACACCTATTCAGGTGGCTACTGGGAAGACCAGGGCTACAACTGGTTCGGAGGGAGCTGAGGGGCTGCCACAGCCGCTCGACTGCCGATGAAAGCGCGAGGCCGTGTTCCAAGGAACCAGGCCGATCTTTTTGAAAAATGACACCTCAACTGGAAGACTCCAAATGAACAAGCTCACCGCAACCCTGCTCGCCACCTGCATCGCCTTCGCCGGCGCCTCGGCCTTTGCCGCCGACGAAATGGCGAAGGACGGTATGGCCAAGGACTCGATGTCCAAGGACGCCATGAAGAAAGACTCGATGGCGAAGGACTCCATGTCGAAAGACTCGATGTCCAAGGACGGCATGAAGAAGGATTCGATGGCGAAGGACAGCATGTCCAAGGACGCCATGAAGAAGGACTCCATGTCGAAGGACAGCATGTCCAAAGACTCGATGTCCAAGTAAGCACCGGGCGCGAACCACCCGATCCGCCCCGCCATTGACGAACGGCGGATTGGGCGTCAATGTCGCGCCATTCGACAGGAGCCCCCTGAAAGGAAAGCCAATGAAATCCTTCGCACTGACCGCAGGCACCCTGGCCGCCGCGGCCCTCGTCTGGTATGCGGTGCCCTCGTCCGCGGAAACCTCGCGCCGCGTACCGGCTCCTACGGCCGACCTGACCGCCGCCCCCAGGGCCAAGACGGAGACCGCCGTCTTCGCCGGCGGCTGCTTCTGGGGCGTGCAAGGCGTGTTCCAGCGCGTCAAGGGCGTGAGCAATGCGGTCTCCGGCTATGCCGGCGGCGACGCCAGGACGGCTCGCTATGAGGAAGTCGGCTCGGGCCGCACCGGCCATGCAGAGTCGGTCCGCATCACCTACGACCCGCAGCAGATCAGCTACGGCAAGCTGCTGCAGATCTATTTCTCGGTGGCGCACGACCCGACCGAGCTGAACCGCCAGGGCCCCGACACCGGCACGCAATACCGCTCGACCGTGTTCGCGGAGAACGCCGAGCAGGCGCGCATCGCCAGGGAATACATCGCGCAGCTCAACCAGGCCAAGACCTACGGCAAGCCGCTGGCCACCACGGTCGAGCTGTCGAAGCCCTTCTTCGCGGCCGAGGACTACCACCAGGACTACCTGACGCTGCACCCGAGCCAGCCCTACATCGCGATCAACGACATGCCCAAGATCGATGACCTGAAGAAGCTCTTCCCCGAGGTCTACAAGGCGACGCCCTCGCTGGTAAAGGCCGCCAAGGCCGGCTAGCCCCTGCGCAGCACGACCAGCAGCACGCCGGTGGCGGCCAGCGCGGCCGTCCAGGCGTAGCGCTGGAATCGATCGCCCATGAGCCGGGGATGCAAGGCCACGCCACGGCACACGCCGGCGGCGATGGCGCCGGTCGTCGCCAGCATCGCGGCCGTGTGCACCCCGACCGCCGCCAGCGCCAGCAGCAGCGAGCCCGAAGCCGTGATTTCGCGGGCCGGGTTGTCGGCAAGGCACAGCGGCATGAGCGCCGGCACCAGCATCAGGCCGGCGCCGTGCGCGGTGGCCATGAGAAAGGACCACAGCGCGATGCCGGCCTGCCCCATGCGGATGCCTGAAGCGCCACGCCCGGCCTGCGAAGCTTCGCCGCGCAGGCAGCGATAGGCAGCCAAGCCCAGCAGCAGCCCGCCCGCCACGCCCTGCACCCGCGCATGTTCCACCGACATGCCCCAGGCGAACCCCCACGCCACCACGGCGACCGACACGCAATGCCCGAGCGCGATGGGCAGCAGCGCCCGCCGTGCCTGCGCCCCGTCGCGGGCCTGCACGCCGCATGCGGCAGCGAACATCCAGCCGTTCGCCGGGCTCAGCCCATGAAGGGCGCCGAGGCCGGCGACGGCCAGCCAGGGCCACAGGCTCGCCATGCTCGCCATGACATGCCCGATCGGTTCGTCAGCGCCGGGCTCAGGCGAGATGCGAGCAGCAAGAATCCGCCGCGGCCTTCGCGGTGGGCACCGGCTCGTAGCGGTCGTGGTGGCGCACCCACTCCATCTTGTGCGGCACGTCGCGCTCGCCGCGGCCCTGGGGCGTGAGGTCCATCAGGCTGTAGGCGCCCATCATCACTTCCACGCCGCGGCCATAGGTCGAGTAGGTGTGGAATACATCGCCCGCTTCGTCCTTGTAGAACACGCTGACGCCGGGAGCCTCTGAGGCCGGGAATGCACGCCTGGCGTAGTTGTAGTCGACCTCGCCAGCGTCCAGTTCCTCGGGCGTGAAGCTGACGTGGAAGTCGTGGTTGAAGTCGCTGCCGTTAGACGACACCCAGTCGAACCGCCAGCCCATGCGCTCGCGGAAGCGGGCGATCTCGGCCAAGGGCGCGCGCGAGACGGCCACGAAGCTGATGTCGCGCTGCGCCAGGTGCACGTTCATGCCGTCGGTGTGGTCCGCCATGTAGGAGCAGCTCGGGCAGCCCTCGCCCCATCCCGGGCCGAGCATGAAGTGCTGCACCACCAGCTGGCGGCGGCCCCCGAACAGCTCGGCCAGCGTGCGCTTGCCGTGCGGCGTGTCGAACACGTAGCTCTTGGAAACGCGCTCCCACGGCAGCGCGCGGCGTTCGCGGGCGATCTGGTCCTGCAGGCGCATCAGTTCCTTTTCTCGCGCCAGCAGCGTCTTGCGCTCGGCGAGCCAGCGATCGCCCGGCACGACGGGATGGTTCTGGATGGCTGGCGGCTCGGCAATGGCTGTGTTCATGATTCAGTACTCCTTGCTGGAAAGTGATGAAGCGGCGATCAGGACCTGGCCGCCTTCGGGCGCCGCACGGCGCGGACCTTGCCGCTGTTGCCGCCGCCGCAATAGAAAAGGTCCGCCCCGTCGGACTCCAGGCCGCTCACCCCCACGCCGCGCGGCATTTCGAGCCGCTCGAGCACGGCGCCGCTCTGCGTGTCGATGCGGCGGATGTCGCTCTGGTCGTCCTCCCATGTGCCGTGCCACAGCTCGCCGTCGACCCAGGTCACGCCGGTGACGAAGCGGTTGGACTCGATGCTGCGCACGACCGCGCCGGTCTCGGGGTCGATCTGGTGGATCTTGCGGTTGCGGTACTCGCCCACCCACAGGCTGCCCTCGGCCCACGCCAGGCCGGAGTCGAGCCCCTTGCCCGGTGCCGGAATGGACGCCAGCACCTTGCCGCTGACGGGGTCGATCTTGTCGATGCGCGCATCGGCGATCTGGTAGAGGTGGGTGCCATCGAAGGCCGTGCCGGCGTCGCAGGCCACGTCCAGCGTGCGCGTGGCCTCGCCGCTGGCGGGGTCGAAGGCCACCAGCGCGGCGCCGGTGGCGGCCCATACGCGCTGGCCGTCGTGCGTGACGCCGGCCACCTTGTCGGAGCCCGCGAAGGGTCCGTATTCGCGCACGATCTCTGCCGCGTGCACCGCGGCGCTGCCTGTCCTGTTGCTCATCGTTGGCTCCTGGTGCGCCTGACATGGCGCCCTGGAGACAACTTTATTCAATAGGCAGCGCGGAAGGGAGTAACAAGATCGTCGTGAATCCGGCCAGCGGCGGCGACAGCCAGCGTCGCGCCCTGGCCTGGCCGATGGAGCGGACGCGGCCCGCTTCCTCCAGCTCGGCCAGCGCGCGCTGCACGGTGCGCTGGCTCGCGCCCAGGGCCAGCGCCAGCGCCGATGTCGACCACGCCGCGCCGTCGGACAGCAGCGCCGCCAGCGATGCCTGCTCGCCGTCGATGGGCGGCGCCAGCACGGCCACCGCGCGGTCGTCGTACGGCTTGAGGATGAAGCCGCGCGCCGTCGCCTCGATGCCGGCCAGCGATTTGACGAGCGCGCGCAGCCGTCCGATCTCGACCCGCAGGCGGGCGCGGTGCGTCTCGTCGGGGCGGCGGGTGCGGAACGCGCATTCGATCAGCGCCTCGCGGTCGACGTCGCCCGGCCAGGCCTCGGCGAGCGCGCGCGCCAGCGAGAACAGCACCGGACGTCGCGCCAGCGGCTGCCAGCTGTCGCCCGCGCCCAGCCCGCGGCGGCAGGCGTCGACGACCAGCGCGTCGGACGCCAGCAGCGCGGCCACCTCGCCGAGCCGCAGCGTCTGTTCGCCCTCGGCGGACAGGCGTCGCGCCGCCGGGCGTTCCAGCGCCGAGCGCATCTCAGCCACTTCGGCCAGCAGCGCCGGCACATGCGCCTGCAGGGCGGCTTCCTGCGCGCGGCCCAGCGCAGCCTGCGCGTTGCCGATGCGCAGCGAGCGCAGTGCGAGTTCTGCCGAAGTGAGTTCGGCCACCGCGGCCAGCGCAGGCGGAAGGCCGCGTGCGTCGAGCATTGCCAGCGCTTCGGCGGCCTCGTCCAGCCGGCCGATCAGCAACAGGCGCCGCACCGCGATCAGCCGCGCCTGCAGCGCGTTGGCGTGGTCTTCGCGCGCCTCCAGCGTGGCCGCGGCCGCCGCCAAAGCGCGCGGCGAATCGCCGAGGTCGCGCATGGCCATCGCCACCTCGGCTTCGGCGACCACGCAGCGCGCACGCGCGGTTTCTTCATGCGCGCCGAAATCGCGTGCGGCCCGGCGCAGCAGCTCGCGGGCACGCGCATGCTCGCCAAGCTGGGCCATCGCGATGCCGCGCAGCGCCAGCGCCGGCGGGTCGTCGCGCAGGGCCACCCGCTTCAGGGCGCCGAGCGCGTCGCCGGCGGCCAGGGCACGCGCCGAGGCGGCAATCAGCGAATCCATGCGCAGCCCGCCGCGCGCATGTCGCGCCCGGGCCTCACAGCAGATTCGCCCGCTTGGCCTGCTCGGTCAGCTCCGCACGGAAGTCCGGATGCGCGATGGCGATCAACTCCCGCGCGCGCTGCCCGGCGGACTTGCCGCGCAACTGCGCCACGCCGTATTCGGTGACGACGTAGTTGATGTCGTTCTTGCTGGTGCTCACGTGCGTGCCCGGCGACAGCGACGGCACGATGCGCGAAACGGTGTCGCCCTTGGCGGTCGACGGCAGCACGATGAAGGCCTTGCCGCCGCGCGAGCGGTTGGCCGCCCGCACGAAGTCCGACTGCCCGCCGGTGCCCGAGTAAGGCGCATGCCCCAGGCTCTCGGAGCCGCACTGGCCCAGCAGGTCGATCTGCATCGTCGCGTTGATGGCCACCAGGTTGTCGTTGAGCCCCGCCAGCGCGGGGTCGTTGGTGAAGTTCACCGGGTGCATCTCGAGCGACGGATTGCGGTCCATGTAGCGGTAGAGCCTGTTCGACCCCAGCGCGAAGGTCGCGACCGACTTGCCCGGCAGGTAGTTCTTGCGCCGGTTCGTGACCGCGCCGCTCTCCACCAGCGTGAGGATGCCGTCGCCGATCATCTCGGTGTGGATGCCCAGGTCCCGCTTGCCGGTGAGTTGCATCACCACCGCGTCGGGAATGCCGCCATAGCCGATCTGCAGCGTCGAGCCGTCGTCGATCAGCTCCGCCACGTATTTGCCGATGGACTCCTGCACGGGACCGATCTTCGGCAGCCCGACTTCCATCACCGGCGCGTCGTTCTCCACCAGCGCCGCGACCTGCGACACATGCACATGGCAGGCGCCGCAGGCAAAGGGCACGTTCGGGTTCACCTCCAGCACCACGGCGCGCGCCTTGGCGACGGCGGCCATGGTGTAGTCGGCGCCCAGGCTCAGCGAGAAGTAGCCGTGCGCGTCCATCGGCGATGCCATGGTGAACACCACCTCGGCCGGAATCTGCCCGCGCTCGATCAAAGAGGGAATCTCCGAAAAATAGTTGGGAATGAAGTCGATCCACCCCGCCTGCCCGCCCGCGCGCGTGGCACCGCCGAAGAACAGCGCGACATGGCGCACATGCTCGACGGTCTCCGGGTCGATGTAGGCGTACTTGCGCATCGCCAGGATCTGCGCCACCTTCACGTCGCGGAAGTCCCGGCGCTGCTCCGACAGTGCCGTGAGCAGCGTGGGCGGCTCGCCGACACCGGTCGGCACGATGATCATGTCGCCGTCGCGCACCTGCTGGCGTACGGCATCGGCGGCGGAAACGAGCTTGCGCTGGTAGAGGTCCTGGATCGTCATGGAGCTTTGTGCGTTGTCTCTGTTCGTTGTATGTGCGCCCGGGTCCGTTGCCGGTCAACGGGGTGCGTCGCGCTTCGCGTCGTAGCCGCCCCGGCGCGCGGCCTGGTTGCAGCGGGCGCGGAACACCAGCGCCTGCTGCGCCTCGGCGACGTTGGCCGCATCGCCCTTCCACGCATCGAGCGCCGGCTGCTGCACCGCGCGCGAGAAAGAAAAGGTCAGCGCCCACGGCAGGCGCGACTTGTGCCGGGTGTTCATCGCATCCAGCCGCGCCGAGGCCAGTTGCGCGGACTGGCCGCCCGACAGGAACGCGACACCCGGCACCGCGGCGGGCACGGCGCGCAGCAGGCAGGCCACCGTGGCGTCGGCCACCGCCTCGACCGAATCCTGCGTGGCGGCTTTCTCGCCGGGCAGCACCATGTTCGGCTTGAGCAGCATGCCTTCGAGCAGCACGCCTTGCGCGAGCAGTTGGGCGAAGGTGCGGTGCAGCACTTCTTCGGTCACCTCGGCGCAGCGCGCGAGGGAGTGGCCGCCGTCCATCAGCACCTCGGGCTCGACGATGGGCACGAGCCCCGCCTCCTGGCACAGCGCGGCGTAGCGCGCGAGCGCATGGGCATTGACGTCGATGCAGGCCGGCGTGGGCAGGCCCGCGCCCGGGCCGTCCGCGATGGCGATCACGCCGCGCCATTTCGCGAAGCGCGCGCCCATGCCTGCGTACTCGGCGAGCCGCTCGCGCAGGCCGTCCAGGCCTTCGGTGACGGTCTCTCCAGGGTGCCCGGCCAGCGGCTTGGCACCCATGTCGACCTTGATGCCGGGCACGATGCCCACGTCGGACAGCGCCTGGGCAAAGGGCTTGCCCGCGTCGGTCCGCTGGCGGATCGTCTCGTCGAAAAGAATTGCGCCGCTGATGCTCTCGCCCAGGCCCGGCGCGGTGACGATCAACTCGCGCCAGTCGCGCCGCGCCGCCTCGGTCTGCGGAATGCCCAGCGCGGCGAAGCGCTTGTTGCAGGTGGCGTTGCTCTCGTCCATGGCGAGCAGGCCCTTGTCGCCGGCGACGAGCGCGCTGGCGGTATCGATCAACGTCTGTGCAGTCATGAGTCGTGACACCTCTCTGGCGGCCATCCTACGCCCTCCCCGGCCACTCGTTAACACCGCGAACCTGATCGCTGGCCGACTTGGCATTGCAGCTATGCGGCGCTCCGGGTCTTTGCCAAGGTGACGCGAACGCGCATTAACCTTCGCGCGTCGGGACGGAAAGGAACTCAGGATGAACGGCAAGTCACGAGAATGTCATGCGCGGCGCGCCAACGCGGCCACCTTGCTGTCTGGCATTGCGCTTGCCGCAGCCGTGTTCGGAGCGCCCTGCGCATTCGCGGAACTGGGCGGCGCTCCTACCATGGGGCCGTCGCAGCGGGTCGCCAACGCATCGCGCAAGGCAGCAGCACCTGCGCCCACCGACGCGGCCCAGGCCACCGCGGCGAACAGCTGGACCGTGCGAGAGACCACGCAGCCCGACGGGCTGGTCCAGCGCGAATACCTGAACTCCGACGGCGTGGTCTTCGCGGTGGCATGGCGCGGCTCCCGCCGGCCCGAGCTTTCGGTGTTGCTGGGCACGCAGTACGCCACGCAGATGTCCCGCAGGGCGCGCGAACTGCGCCAGCAGGGCCGGGGCTCGCATGGCTCCACTTCTCAGGTGGACGACACGTTCGCGGTGCATGCCTCGGCGCACCAGCGCTCGTCGACGGGCATCGCCTGGCTGCCACGGCTGCTGCCGCCCGCGCTCGATCCGGACACGCTGTCCATCCCGCAAGACTCCTGAACCCATCCACCCCTCCCGCAAGCAGCCACCATGCCCATGGAACCACGACAAGCAGGCAGCCCGCGCGCCGCCGCCGGCGCACGGACGTTGATTCTCAAAGCGGCGGCCGTGGCGGCATGCGCCGCAGGCCTGCTGGGGCTTGCTGCCTGCGGCGGTGGCGGGGGTGGCGGTGGCGGCGGCGCACTGCCGATCGCGCTGCTGCCGACCACCACCAGCACCCCGGCGGCGACACCCACACCCACATCCACACCCACCACGAGTTCGCAGAACTCCATGTCCCTCACCGTGTCGCGCGGAACGGACACGAGCGGCGTCAACCTCCCGCAGGTCAGCGTGAAACTTTGCGCACCGGGCACCGGCACCTGCCAGACGATCGACAACGTCCTGGTCGACACCGGTTCCACCGGCATACGCATCGCCGCCTCCGCGCTCAATTCTTCGATGCTGGCGGCGCTGCCGCAGGAGTCGGTGAGCGGCGCGCCGCTGAACGCCTGCGAGCAGTTCCTCGACGGCTACACATGGGGAACCATGCGCACGGCCGACATCACGCTGGGGCCGAAGTCGGCGGCGGCGCAACCGCTGCAGATCACCGGCGACACCGCGGCGGGCGCCGTGCCCAGCGCATGCTCCGACAACGGCACGCTGCAGGCCGAAAACACGCCCGCGGAGCTGGGAACGAACGGCATCATCGGCGTGGCCGCGTTCCTTCAGGACTGCGGCAGCGCTTGCGCGCAGAAGGCGGTCGCGGCCACCTACTACACCTGCCAGGCGGGCGCGCAGTGCCAGAACACGGCGGTGCCGCTCGCCCAGCAGGCGCAGAACATCGTCGCCAGCTTCGCGCAGGACAACAACGGCGTGGTGCTCGGGCTGCCCGCGATTTCCTCGGCTGGCCAGGGCGTGACCGTCGGCACGCTCTACTTCGGCGTTGCCACGCAGGCCAACAACGCCATGACCGGCGCGACGGTGCTGCAGACCAACCCGCGCACGCTGCGCGTTTCGGCCACCTACAAGAACAGCAGCTTTCCCGACAGCTTCCTGGACAGCGGATCGAACTTCCTTTTCCTGAACGATTCGACGATCGCCCAGTGCGCCAAGGGCAGCACGTACCAAGGCTTCTACTGCCCGCCCAGCTCGCTCGACCTCAGCGCCAGTTTCACGGCGGCCACGGGGCCCGCGCTGAGCCAGAGCTTTGCCATAGCGAACGCGCAGTCGCTGTTCACGAGCAACCCGGGCGCGGTGGCGGTCAACAACGTGGCCGCCGCGAGCATCGGCAGCGCCATCGACTTCGGCCTTCCGTTCTTCTACGGCAGGCTGGTCGCGGTGCTCAACGAGGGGCAGTCCGCGCTGGGCCAGCAAGGGCCGTTCACCGCATTGGCGTCGCCTTGAATCCGGGCGGCTAGATCACGTTCTTCTCGAGCAGCGGCCTGTTCTGGAGAATGCGCGCGAAAGACAGCGCGCCCAGGTCGAGGCTGCGATAGCCGCCGAAGCGGATCAGCTCCGCCACGCCCCGCCCAGCGGCCGGGCACTGCTGCAGGCCGTGGCCCGAAAAGCCGTTCGCAAAGTACAGGTTGTCGCACTCCGGGTGCAGGCCGAGGATCGCGTTGTGGTCGAACACGTTCATCTCGTAGTAGCCGGCCCACGCACCGGTCATGCGGACGGCCTCGAAGGCAGGCACGCGCTCGGCCAGCGCGGGCCAGATGAAGCTGTCGAAGGCCTCGTACTCCACGTCCAGCGGCTGGTCGTCGAGGTCCTGCGCCGCGGGCGGCGCGAAGCCGCAGATGAACTGCCGGCCTTCCGGCCGCAGCCAGATGCCCGATGTGTCGATGACCAGCGGGCAGCCCGGCAGCGCGTCGGGGCAAGAGAAGCTGAACACGCTGCGGCGCCGGCCGCGCACCGGCAGTGCGATGCCGGCCCAGCCCGCCACAGTTGCGGCCCACGCGCCCGCGGCGTTGACGACCACGTCGGCGTCCAGCGTCTCGCCGTTGCCGAGTTGCACGCCGGTCAGCCGGCGGGCGTCGCGGCGCAGGCCCGTCGCGCGCGCCTGCACATAGCGGGCGCCTTGCGACACGGCCTTCCTGCGAAAGGCCTGCAGCAGGCTGTAGCCGTCATACCAGCCTTCACCCGACAACCCGAGCGAAGCGAGCGCGACACCCTCGGTCGATATCCACGGGAAACGCGCCTTCAGCTCGTCGGGGGTCAACAGCACCACGTCGACCGCGTGCGCCTTCTGCATCGCATGGTTCTCGCGCAGCACGTCCACGCCGGCCGGTGAGGCCAGGTACAGGTAGCCGGGCTCGACGAGCCCGATGTCGGGCACCTCGTCGCCCACCCGCAGCGTCTGGCCGAGCGCGCGCATGAAGTGAATGCCGTAGCGCGACATCTCGATGTTGATCGCGGTGGAAAACTGCTGGCGGATGGAGCTGGCCGACAGCGCCGACGAAGCCTGCCGGTACGAGAAATCGCGCTCGACCACCGTGATGTCGAAGGGCTCCTGCTCCGGATCGCAGCTCAGGAAGTAAGCGATGGCGGAGCCGATGGCCCCGCCGCCGACGATCACCACACGACGCATGAAATGCCTTTCTTGCCGGCCGCCATCCATGGCGCCACCGCCAGCGTATCCACAAATGCCGCGCGGCGCCTGCGTGGCGGCACGCAAAATAGCGTCGCGGACCCTGCCTCCACGGGCACGATGGGTGCTTCGCCGAAAGAGACTGAGACAACTGCTGGCAATCGATGAGAAAAGACATTCCCAACCTCGGCGCGCTGCAGGCCTTCGAGGCCTCGGCGCGGCTGGGGAGCTTCACCCGCGCGGCCGCCGAACTCGCGCTCACGCAAAGCGCCGTCGGGCGGCAGGTGGCCATGCTCGAGCAGCGGCTGGGCGTGCCGCTGTTCTCGCGCGTGCGGCGCCGGCTCACGCTGACGGACGTGGGCCGCGAATACGCGGCGCGCATCCGCCGCCACCTCGACCAGATCCGCCGCGACACGCTGGAGATCAGCGCCGGCCACGAGATGGGCTTCGTGCTCGAACTGGCCGTGGTGCCCACCTTCGCCACGCAGTGGCTCATACCGCGCCTGCCGGAGTTCAGCAAGTTGCATCCGAACATCACCGTCAACCTGTCGGCGCGCTCGCAGCCCTTTTCCTTCCAGGAGAACGCCTACGACGCGGCCATCTATTTCGGCGACCAGTTCTGGCCCAACACGCGCGGCGGGCTGATCTTTGCCGAAGGCGAGATGGTGCCCATCTGCAGCCCTGCCTTCCGCGATGCCAACGGCCCATGGGACGAGGCCGGTTTCGAGCGCTGCCGCCACGTGCACCTGAGCACGCGCGCCCACGCCTGGCGCGACTGGTATGCGCAGCAAGGCTGGGAATACACGGTGCATGCGTCGCGCGGGCCGCGCTACGAGCTGTTCACGATGGTGGTGGCGGCCACCGCCGCCGGCATGGGCGTCGGCCTTGCGCCGCGCATCCTGGTGGAGCATGAGCTGAAGACCGGCGAACTGGTGATACCGGTCGACCGGCACCTGGACGTGCGCCAGGGCTACTACTTTGCCTACCCCGAAGGCCGGCCGGCCTCCGGGGCGCTGGAACACTTCAAGCGGTGGGTGCTCGGGCTGACGCCCGGATAGCCGGGCATGGTCGAACACCTCATCCAACTCCGTCAAAGGTGAAAAGACACATGGCAGCATCGCCGCTTTCACAGCAGCCTCCTGCGCAGGCGCCCCTGGCAGCTTTCCGGCGTTTCGGCCTCGTGGCCAATCGCCTGCACCGGCAGGAAGGCGTCGGCGCATTGGGCCGATGGGCCGAGGCCTGCGAGGCCGGCATTCGCACGCTGAACCTGGGCCTCCTTGCGGTGGGCGGCACGCACGACGCGCTGATGCGCGACGGCCTGCTCGCAGGCCATGCGCCGCTTACGCGCCTGCCTCACGGCCCCGACGGCGGGCTCATGCGGCTGGTGTCGCGGATCTCCGGCGGCCTGGTGCCGGCCGATGAAATCGACGGCGTGATCTATTTCATCGACCCGGTCGATCCGTCTTCCCTTTACCCCGAGGCACAAGCGCTGAAGCGCCAGTGCGTGATTCACGGCAAGCCTTTTCTCTCGACCGCGGCCGGTGCGCGGGAATGGATCGCGATCGAGCTGGCACTGGCCGGCCACGCCACCGGCAACGCGTTCGTGCCCCGCGAGGAGCAGACCGTTGCGCTCATTGCGCACGATGCCCTGAAGCAGCGGATGGTCGCGTTTGCCGCGCTGCATTTCGATCTTCTCTCCAGCTTCCGCAACCGCGTGGCGACCGGCACGACGGGCGGCCTGCTGAACGACCTGGCATGGTCGCGCGGATGGCCGGCGGATGTGCCGTGGGTCACCCGCTACCAGAGCGGCCCGCTCGGCGGCGACGCGCAGATCGCCGAACTGGTGCTGGACCGCCGCTGCCACAAGGTCATCTTCTTCGAAGACCCGCATGTGGCGCGGCAGCATGAAGCCGACATCCAGTTGCTCGAGCGCGCCGTCTGCAGCGCGACCGAGGAAACCACCTGCTTCAACTCGCCGGCCATGGCCGAGCGGTGGGCGCAGGCACTGCGCGTGGCGATGCCTGCTCAGTAACATCGACCGATGCAGATTTCCTTGGAAAGCCCCGCCCAGCCCGACGTCATCCAGCTCATCGACGACCTCGACGCTTACCAGAAGCCGCTCTATCCGCCGGAGAGCCATCACGGCATCGACATCGCGGCGCTCTCCGCGCCCAACGTGCTGTTCGCCGTGGCGCGCGACCACGAGGGCAAGGCCGTCGCCTGCGGCGCCATCGTCGTGGGCCCGGAGTTCGGCGAACTCAAGCGCATGTTCGTGCGGCCCGAGAACCGGGGGCAAGGCATCGCGGCCAAGGTGCTGGATTTTCTGGAGCGCGAAGCCGCGGCGAAGGGCTGCACGACCTTCATGCTGGAAACCGGACCGCGCCAGCCCGAGGCGATTGCGCTCTATGCGCGCTCGGGCTATTTGCCGCGCGGCCCGTTCGGCAGCTACGGCCCCGATCCGTTCAGCGTCTTCATGCAGAAGGCGCGCGCCTAGTTTTTTCGGCCCCGGGCGGCTTCGGCACGCTCTTTCTCTTCTCTTTGCCTTTTCCGTTGATCACGCCCGAGCCCGCCGCCCGCAGGATGCGCCTGAACTTCGGGCACTCCATGTGGCTCGGCGCGGAGCACACGGCGGCCTGCTGGATGGTCGCAGCGCATGCGTCGGCGAGAGGCGTTCAGACCGGGTGACGCGATGGAGCTCGCGCTGCATGAAGTGTCGTGTCGATCAGTTCGATTCGACGATGCATTTCGTCATTGATCAAGCGGACGAGCGAACTCAACTCGGTGCGTGTCGGATAGACCTGCTCTGTGTCTGCCAACTCGAGCGGCACCAAGAGTTTTTCGAGGCATACGTAAGCACGCCACACCTCGCGCAGGCTGTCGACGTCATCACACGCCTGCAGTGCAATGGAATCCGCATCCGTGGCCTGCGGTGGCAGCGGTGGAGTCAAAAGCCTCGGCATGACGTCAGGCGTCGTGTCAAGTGGAGTGCCTTCCTCGTCGATCGGAGAGGAAGGCAGCATGGAAGAGCGTGTGGGCATAGGAATCTGCGGCTTGAATCGCAGAGGTGCTTTGGGACGCCAATCCCAAGCACGCCTTTTTTTGACGTGCGAAAGGCAGTGTATCTCTTGGCCGGAGCAGGCCCGTTGATCGACCGATTGCAATGCACGTTGTCGATACAGCGACGGCTATGAAGCAAGCAACCTGCGCCGCAGCCAAGCATTCATCGGCTCCGAATAGAAGCGCGCAATGGCCCAGGCCACAGCCACGGACGCCGCTACGAAAAACACCAGCGCCGGCAGCTTCCACTCGGGTTGCATCTGCCCGCGCGCCACGACGCCGCGCATCAGGCCCAGCACGATGATGTGGAACAGGTACAGCTCGTAGCTGTGCCGCCCCAGCCACCGAAGACCCGCGAGCGCCCTGCTGCGCAGCGCCCATGCCGATACCTTCTCGTTGTGCGCGCCGACCAGCAGAACCGCGGTTCCGGCTGCGATGGCGGTGAAGCCGAAGACTTCGTTGCCGTGGATCCCGCGCAGGTACGTCACGGCCAGGAGGCACGCCGCGGCCAGCTGGATCTGGCGGCCGGCCCATCCGTGCAGGCCGACCCGCGGCGCGACCAGCGCCGCGCAGCAGCCGAAGGCCACGGCGTCGAAGCATGCGAGATAGCCGTACATGAAGTAGATCTCGTCGTGCGCGTGGAAGCTTCGATAGACCGGCCCGGCGACGATCGCCACCAGCCACACGGCGACGATGGCCCACTGCCGCTTCAGCCCGAAGCACAGCAGCGGGAACGCGAGGTAGAACACCTCCTCCACCGAGAGCGACCAGTAGATGTTCATCGCGTAGTTGAAGTACCACGCATGCTGCATCAGCAGGTTGTGCCAGAAGGTCAGCACCGACAGCACCGCCACCGGATAGCCGACCTGCGGCCACCCCGGCTTCGCGATGTTCATGAACGCCGGCTGCCCGAGCAGGCCGAGCCCGACGATGACCGCCAGCGCCACCGCCAGGCAAGGAACGATGCGCGCGAAGCGAAAGGCGTAGAAGCCGCGCACGTCCACGTTGCCCAGGCTGCCGTAGCGCTTCAGCGTGGTCGAGGTGATGAGGTAGCCCGACACCACGAAGAACATGGTGACGCCGTAGTTGCCGTTGATCGCCAGGGACTTGATGAAGACAGCCGGCAGCAGGTCGGCCAGCGGGCTGTCCACCAGCGAGTACGACAGGTGGAAGTGAAGCATGAGCACCAGCGAGATGGCGATGCCGCGCAGGACGTCGATCCTGAAATTGCGGGGTTGGGCGGACGAACCGGAAAGCAACGACATCGGGAAAACACCTAGAAACAGAATCCGGGCGAGCTTACGCGACCACCGCCAGAGGGAAAGCGCCCCGCCGCGAAGCGCCGCCGAATCCCTTCGACGCTGGCCCGGTATTTGCGTCAGCGATCAGAAATGACAGAAAATTTTCTTGTTTGACTTATATTTGTAAACTGGTTTTCAAAAAAAGCACACTTTCGGGCGCTACGCACCTTTCATGAACAGCACCGTCGACACCCAAGGCACCACCGTGGCACAGCGCATCGCGCAAGCGCTGCCGCGGTTGACGCGCTCGCATCGCCAAGTGGCCGACTACGTGCTCGAGCACCCGCTGCAGGTCGCGACGCTGCCCATCGACGAGCTGGCCGCCGTGGTCGGCGTGTCGGTGGCCACGGCCAACCGTTTCGCGCGCGCGCTGGATTTCGACGGCTACGCCACCTTCCGTGCCGAGCTGGTGCGCGGCTTCGAGCCGCTGGTGGCGCCGGTGGAGCGCATGCGCGGCAACCTGGAGCGGCCGACCACGGTGGCCGAGGTGTTCGCCACGGCGCTCGACGAGAGCCGCCGCAACATCGAAGCCACGCGCCAGACGCTGGACTACGCAGCCTGCGAAGCAGCGGTCGAGCGCATCGGCAAGGCGCGTTCGATCTACATCGCCGGTTTCGGCGCGAGCGCCTGGCTGGCGGGCCTGCTGCAGCACGGCCTGGATGGCAGCTGCAGCGACGTGCGCCTGCTCTCCAGCGTGAGCGGCGTGACGCATTCGGCGCGCACCCTGATGCACGCGGGTCCGCAGGACCTTTTCATCGGCCTGACGTTCCCACGCTACCTGACCGACACCGTGGCACTGGCGCAGATCGCGCGCGCCCAGGGCTGCGCCCTGCTCGCGCTGACCGACCGCCCCAGCTCGCCGCTCGCGCCGCTGGCCGACGTGGTGCTGTACTGCCAGACCGAAACCAGCTACCGCCCGAACTGCGAGACCAGCGTGCTCGCGCTGGTCGAGGCACTGACCAGCGCCGTCGCCTTGCGCGCGCCCGATCCGGTGCAGTCCGCCGGCCGCATCCTGCAGGCGGTGCGCCCGTGGCTGCACGGTGCCAACGGCCTCCTGCGCGCGAACGGCGCAAATGGCGCGAACGGCGCCAATGCCGCCCCCCCTCCCGATGCCGCCGCCCCGAACGGCGACGGCCCGAAAAAGAAGAAAGCCCCCCGATGACCCAGACCCACGTGCCCGTGATCGCCATCCACGGCGGCGCCGGCACCATCAGCGCCGCCACGACCAGCGCCGAACAGGCGCAGGCCTACCACGACGCGCTGAACCGCATCGTCGTCGCCGCGCAGTCGGCACTGCTCGCGGGCGCGTCCGCTATCGACGCCGCCTGCCTGGCGGTCGAGTTGCTCGAAGAGTGCCCGCTGTTCAATGCCGGCCACGGCGCCGTGTTCACGCACGACGAAACCCATGAACTCGACGCCGCCGTGATGGACGGCGCCACGCTCGCCGCCGGCGCGATTGCCGGCGTGTGCCACGTCCGCCGCCCTGTGCGCGCCGCGCGCGCCGTGATGGAAGACGGCGCCCATGTGCTGCTGGCCGGCGCGGGTGCCGAGGCCTTCGCGCGCGAACACGGGCTGGAGATGGTCGAGCCTTCGTTCTTCTCCACCGAAGCGCGCCGCGAGCAGCTTTATCGCGTGCGCGGCACCGGCCGCGTGGTGACCGACCATGAAGGCGCGTCCATGACGGCCGCGCCCGCCACCCCGCTGGACGAAGACAGGAAGTTCGGCACCGTCGGCGCCGTGGCGCTCGACATGCACGGCCACCTCGCCGCCGCCACCTCGACCGGCGGCATGACCAACAAGCGCGTCGGCCGCGTCGGCGATTCGCCGCTCATCGGCGCCGGCACCTACGCGGACGACCGCACCGCGGCCGTGTCCTGCACCGGCAGCGGCGAGATGTTCATCCGCGTCGCCGCCGCCTACGACGTGTGCGCGCGCATGGCCTACGCCGGCGCCACGCTCGAGGCCGCCACCCATGCCGTGGTGCAGCAGTCGCTGCCAGCCATCGGCGGCACCGGCGGCCTGATCGCCGTCGACCGCCACGGCAACCTGAGCCTGGCCTTCAACACCGAAGGCATGTACCGCGGCCACGCGCGCGGCAATGAAGCGCCCCAGACAGCCATCTTCGCCTGACGCTGCCGCACGTCACCTTTTTCTCTCGCACTCCCATGTCCACCCCTGCCCTCGCCCTGCCGGACGGCCGCGTCCTCGCCGTCGACGACCTCACCGTGCGCTTCTCGACTTCCGAGCGCACGGTCGATGCCGTCAAGAAACTGTCTTTCCACGTCGACCACGGCGAAACGCTCGCGGTGGTGGGCGAATCGGGTTCGGGCAAGTCGGTCACCTCGCTCGCGCTGATGCGGCTGGTGGAGCACGGCGGCGGGCGCATCCTCAACGGAAGCATGATGTTCCGCCGGCGCAACGGCGAAGTGCTCGACCTGGCCCAGGCGCGCGACAGCGCGATGCGCGGCATCCGCGGCGCCGACATCGCGATGATCTTCCAGGAGCCGATGACGTCGCTGAACCCGGTGTTCACCGCCGGCGACCAGATCGCCGAGGCAATCCGCATCCACCAGGGCAAGAGCGACTCGGCCGCGCGCGCCGAAGCGCTGCGCATGCTGGAGCTGGTGCGCATTCCGGAAGCGCGCAACGTGCTCGACCGCTTCCCGCATCAGCTGTCGGGCGGCATGCGCCAGCGCGTGATGATCGCGATGGCGCTGTCGTGCAAGCCGCAGCTGCTGATTGCCGACGAGCCCACCACCGCGCTCGACGTGACCATCCAGGCGCAGATCCTCCAGCTCATCCGCGAGCTGCAGAAAGAGATGCGCATGGGCGTGCTCTTCATCACGCACGACATGGGCGTGGTGGCCGAGATTGCCGACCGCGTGCTGGTGATGTACCGCGGCGACAAGGTCGAAGCCGGCAGCTCCGACACCGTGTTCGCGGCGCCGCAGCACCCCTACACCCGCGCGCTGCTGTCGGCCGTGCCCAAGCTGGGCGCCATGCAGGGCACCGACCTGCCGGCCAAGTTCGAGCTGCTGCGCACCGAAAGCCCGGCCGATGCAGCCCCGCCCGAACCCGCAACGCCGCAGGACACCGTGCGCGCCGACGCCGGCCCGATTCTTCGCGTGCGCGACCTCGTGACGCGCTTCGACGTGCGCAGCGGCCTCTTCGGCCGCGTGAAGCGCCGCGTGCATGCGGTGGAGAAGATCAGCTTCGACCTTTACCCCGGCGAAACGCTGGCGCTGGTCGGCGAATCGGGCTGCGGCAAGTCGACCACCGGCCGCTCGCTGCTGCGCCTGGTCGAGAGCCAGAGCGGCGCCATCGAATTCGGCGGCCAGAACATCCGCGAACTGCCCACGCGCGAGCTGCAGGCGCTGCGCCGCAACATCCAGTTCATCTTCCAGGACCCCTTCGCCTCGCTCGACCCGCGCGTGACGGTGGGCTTCTCGATCATGGAGCCGCTGCTGATCCACGGCATCGCCAAGGGCGCCGAGGCGCAGCAGCGCGTGGACTGGCTGCTGCAGAAGGTCGGCCTGCCGCCGGAAGTGGCGCAGCGCTATCCGCACGAGTTCTCGGGCGGCCAGCGCCAGCGCATCGCCATTGCACGTGCCCTGGCGCTGAACCCCAAGGTGGTGGTGGCCGACGAGTCGGTGTCCGCGCTCGACGTGTCGATCCAGGCGCAGATCGTGAACCTGATGCTCGACCTGCAGCGCGAGCTGGGCGTGGCCTTCCTGTTCATCTCGCACGACATGGCGGTGGTGGAGCGCATCAGCCACCGCGTGGCCGTGATGTACCTCGGCCAGATCGTCGAGATCGGCCCGCGCCGCGCGGTGTTCGAAGCACCGCAGCACGCCTACACCCGCAAGCTGATGGCCGCGGTGCCGGTGGCAGACCCGTCGCGCCGCCACAAGCCGCGCGCGCTGCTCGAAGGCGAGATTCCCAGCCCGATCCGCGCGGTGGGCGACGAGCCCGACGTGCCGCCGCTGGTGCAGGTGGCGCCCGGCCACTTCGTGGCACGCCACGCCATCGGCGGCGCGTTCTGACCTTCTTCAACTCATTTTTCTCAACCCGCAGGCCCTCCTGCTTTTTCCTCGAACCGACTGGAGTTCTTCCATGAAGCAATCTTCTTCCTCCCTGCGCTGGGCATCCGCGCTGCTGGGCCTGGCCGCACTGGCCGCCTCGGGCACTGCACTGGCCGCGAAAGACGTGGTTCTGTCGATCGGCTACCAGCCGGAAACGCTGGACCCGTACAACACCAACACCACCATCACCACGGCAGTGACCAAGACCTTCTATGAAGGCCTGTTCCAGTTCGACAAGGACCTGAAGGTGCAGAACGTGCTCGCCGAGGGCTACGACGTGTCGAAGGACGGCCTGGTCTACACCATCAAGCTGCGCACCGGCGTGAAGTTCCACGACGGCACCGACTTCAACGCCGAAGCCGTGAAGTTCGTGCTCGACCGCGTGCTCAACCAGGACAACAAGCTGCTGCGCTACAACCAGTTCAACCGCGTGAGCAAGGTCGAGGCGGTGAACCCGAGCACGGTGCGCATTACGCTGAAGGAGCCCTTCGGCCCCTTCATCAACTCGCTGGCCCACGCATCGGCCGCGATGATCTCGCCCACCGCGCTGAAGAAGTGGGGCAACAAGGACATCGCCTTCCATCCCGTGGGCACCGGCCCCTTCGAGTTCGTCGAGTGGAAGCAGACCGAAGCCGTCAAGGCCAAGAAGTTCGACGGCTACTGGAAGAAGGGCTACCCGAAGGTCGACACGGTGCAGTGGAAGCCGGTGCTCGAGAACAACACGCGCGCCGCGATGCTGCAGACCGGCGAAGCCGACTTTGCATTCCCCATCCCCTACGAGCAGGCCGAGCTGCTGAAGAAGAGCGACAAGCTCGAAGTGGTGGCCACGCCGTCGATCATCACGCGCTTCCTGGCATTCAATATGCTGCAAAAGCCGTACGACAACCCGAAGGTGCGCGAAGCCATCGGCTATGCCATCAACAAGGAAGCGCTGGCCAAGGTCGCGTTCGGCGGCTACGCCTTCCCCGCGCAGGGCGTGCTGCCGCAGGGCGTGAAGTACGCAGAGAAGATGGCTCCCATTCCCTATGACCTGAAGAAGGCCAAGGAGCTGATGAAGGAAGCCGGCTACCCCGACGGTTTCGAGTCGGTGCTGTGGAGCGCCTACAACAACACGACCAGCCAGAAGACGATCCAGTTCGTGCAGCAGCAGCTCGCGCAGATCGGCATCAAGCTGCAGGTGCAGGCGCTCGAAGTGGGCCAGCGCACCGAGCAGGTCGATGCATGGCCGGATCCGAAGACGGCCAAGGTCCGCATGTACTACACCGGCTGGTCGTCGTCGACCGGTGAAGCCGACTGGGGCCTGCGCCCGCTGTTCGCCTCGGAAGCCTGGGCGCCCAAGCTGAACAACATGTCGTTCTACAAGAGCGAGGTGGTCGACAACGCGCTGGCCAAGGCGCTGGTGACCGTCGACGAGAAGGAACGCACCGCGCTCTACAAGACCGCGCAGGAAGAAATCCGCAAGGACCTGCCCCGCGTGCCGATGATCACGGAACAGAACCTGTCGGCGCACGCCAAGCGCCTCTCGGGCGTGTTCGTGATGCCCGACGGCAACATCAACATCGACGCCGTCGCGGTGTCGAACTGATCGCCGGTTCCTCGTTTCCTGACTGAATGCCCGACGGGCGATGGCATGCCGCCATCGCCCGCTCGCGGCAACCGCACCCCATGCTGAATTACTTTCTCAAACGACTGTTGGGCCTGATCCCGACACTGCTCATCGTGGCGGTGCTGGTGTTCCTGTTCGTCCACATGCTGCCCGGCGATCCGGCGCGCCTTGCCGCCGGCCAGGACGCCGACGAGCAGACCGTGGCCATGGTCCGCGCGGAGCTGGGCCTCGACAAGCCGCTGCCGCAGCAGTTCGTGAACTTCTTCACCCACATGCTGCAAGGCGACTTCGGCACCTCGATCCGCACGCGGCGGCCGGTGTCGGTGGAAATCGGCGAGCGCTTCTTCCCGACGGTGATGCTGACCATCACCAGCATGGTGTGGGCGGTGATCTTCGGCATGGGCATCGGCATCGTCTCGGCGGTGTACCGCAACAAATGGCCGGACCGGCTGGGCATGACGCTCGCCGTGTCGGGCATCTCCTTTCCCGCATTCGCGCTCGGCATGCTGCTGATGCAGATCTTCTCGGTCCAGCTCGGCTGGCTGCCCACGGTGGGCGCCAGCAGCTGGAAACACTACATCCTGCCCTCCATCACGCTGGGCGCGGCCGTGGCCGCCGTGATGGCGCGCTTCACGCGGGCCTCCTTCGTCGAGGTGATCCAGGAAGACTTCGTGCGCACCGCGCGCGCCAAGGGCGTGCGCGAATCCAGCGTGGTGTTCAAGCACACGCTGCGCAATGCGCTGATCCCGGTGGTCACCATGATGGGCCTGCAGTTCGGCTTCCTGCTGGGCGGCTCCATCCTGGTGGAGGCGGTGTTCAACTGGCCCGGCCTCGGCCGCCTGCTGGTCGACGCCGTGCAGATGCGCGACTACCCCGTGATCCAGACGCTGGTGCTGCTGTTCTCGCTCGAATTCATCCTGATCAACCTGGTGGTGGACGTGCTGTACGGCTACATCAACCCCACCATCCGATACAAGTGAGCAAGCAGCCATGACGCAACAAGCTTCCGGCGTGCCTGCCGAATCCATCGTTCCACTGTCTCCCGTTGCCGCGGTGCAAGCCGCCGGCAAGGTCCGCACGCCCTGGGGCGAATGCTGGCGCCGCTTCAAGAAGCAGCCCGTGGGCATCATCGCCGCGCTCTTCGTGCTGCTGCTGGTGTTCGTCGCGGTGTTCGCGCCGTGGATCGTGCCTTTCGACCCGGAGAACTTCTTCGACTACGACATGCTGAACAGCGGCCCCTCGGCCACGCACTGGTTCGGCGTCGATCCGCTGGGCCGCGACATCTTCAGCCGCATCCTGATGGGCGCGCGCATCTCGCTGATGGCGGGCTTCCTGTCGGTGCTGGTGGGCGGTTTCGTCGGCACCGCATTCGGCCTGCTGGCGGGCTACTACGAAGGCTGGTGGGACCGCATCGTGATGCGTGTGTCCGACGTGCTGTTCGCCTTCCCCGGCATCCTGCTGGCGCTGGGCGTGGTGGCCATCCTGGGCAGCAGCATGACCAACGTGGTGGTGGCGGTGTCGGTGTTCAGCGTGCCGGCCTTCGCGCGGCTGGTGCGCGGCAACACGCTGGTGCTCAAGCAGCAGACCTACATCGAGGCCGAGCGCAGCATCGGCGCGTCGGACTGGACCATCATCGTGCGGCACATCCTGCCGGGCACCATCTCGTCGATCGTGGTGTATTTCTCGATGCGCGTGGGCACGTCGATCATCACGGCGGCCAGCCTGTCGTTCCTGGGCATGGGCGCGCAGCCGCCCACGCCCGAGTGGGGCGCGATGCTCAGCGAAGCCCGCGCCGACATGGTGACCTCGCCGCACGTGGCGCTGTTCCCCAGCCTGGCCATCTTCTTCACCGTGCTCGCCTTCAACCTGCTGGGCGACGCACTGCGCGACGCGCTCGATCCGAAGATCGACCGCCAGTAGTCCCCCTCCCGTCCCGATGCTTTCCACCTCTTCCCCGGCGCAGCCCACCGCACCGCCCTTCATCGGCACCCTGCTGCAGGGCGAGCGCAACACCATCGCGGACGTGCCCGGCGTCACAGTCGGCCACAGCACGCTGGACGACGGCGGCATCCAGACCGGCGTGACGGTGATCCGCCCGCACCAGGGCGACCCGTTCCGCGACAAGGTGCCGGCCGCCGCCGTGGTGCTCAACGGATTCGGCAAGAGCGTGGGGCTGGTGCAGCTGGCGGAGCTCGGCGTGCTGGAAACGCCGATCGCGCTGACCAACACTTTCTCGGTCGGCACGGTGGCGACGGCGCAGATCCGCCAGTGCGCGGCGGCCAACCCCGAAACCGGGCGCTCGCTGCCCACGGTCAACCCGCTGGTGTTCGAGTGCAACGACGGCTTCCTCAACGACATACAACGGCTCGCGGTGAGCGAGGCCGACTACCTGCGCGCGCACGACGGCGCCGCCGCCGACTTCGCTCAGGGCTCGGTCGGCGCGGGACGCGGCATGTCGAGCTTCCAGCTCAAGGGCGGCATCGGCAGCGCCTCGCGCCGGGTGTCGGCGCGCGGCGGCGGCCTGCACACAGTGGGCACGCTGGTGCTGGCCAACTACGGGCGCCAGCCGCAGCTGCTGCTGGCCGGCCATGCAATCGGCGACCGGCTGGCGCAGCTGCAGGCCGTGCGCGGCGTGCCGGCATCGACGGAGCCCGAGAAGGGCTCGATCATCATCGTGGTCGCGACCGACGCACCGCTCGACGCGCGCCAGTTGGGCCGGCTGGCGCTGCGCGCGGGCGCCGGACTGGCCCGCACCGGGTCGGTCTACGGCCACGGCAGCGGCGACATCGTGCTGGCCTTTTCCACCGCCTACACCGTGCCCGGCAGCGTTGAACGCCCGATGCCTTCCGTGGCGATGCTGCACGACGGGCTGCTCGACGGCCTGTTCCAGGCCGCCGCCGACAGCACGGAACAGGCGATCATCCATGCCCTCTGGCAGGCCACGGCCGTGACGGGGCGCGACGGCAACCACCGCGCCTCGCTGCGTGACCTGCTGCCGGCCCTCTCTCTTTCTTCCTGATTCCGATCACATTGCGCCCATGAAAGTCCTGATCTCCACCGACATCGAAGGCGTCGCCGGCGTCTATCACCCCGAGCAGACGCGCCAGGGCAACCCGGAGTACGAACGCGCACGCCTGCTGATGGCGCAGGAGGCCAACGCGGCCATCGCCGGCGCATTCGATGCGGGCGCCACCGAGGTGCTGGTGAACGACTCGCACGGCGGCTTCCGCAACATGCCGCCCGACGTGCTGGATGCGCGCGCCCGCGTGGTGCAGGGCAAGCCGCGCTACCTGAGCATGGTGGCCGGCGTGGACGAAGGCGTGGACGCGGTCTGCATGGTGGGCTACCACTCGCGCGCGCAGGGGCGCGGCATTCTTGCGCACACCATCAACAGCTTCGCGTTCGCGGGCATCACGCTCGGCGGGCAGGAGCTGGGCGAGGCCGGGCTCTACGGCGCGCTGGCCGGCGAATACGGCGCGCCCGTGGTCATGGGCAGCGGCGACGACGTGTTCATCGCCGAGAACCGCCCGCTCTTTCCGCACGCGACCTTCGTGGAAACGAAGAAGGCGACCGGCTTCAGCAGCGGCGTTTCGCTGTCGCCGGAGCAGTCGCGCCGCGCCATCCGCGCCGGCGTGGAAGAAGCGCTGGCCGCACGCGCGAACGCCCGGCCGCTGGTCTTCGAAGGCCCGCAGACCGTGACGCTGCGCACGCAGTCGACCGCCCTGGCCGACCTGTTCTGCCAGTGGCCGGCGTTCGAGCGCGTCGACGGCGTCACTTTGCGCTTCACCGCGCCGACGGTGGAGGCGGCCGTGCGCATGCTGAACTGCTGCTCGGCGATGTCGTCGATGCTGCGCTAGACGACCTTGTAGACCCGGATCACCACGGCCTCGCGCTGCGGCCGCAGCGCGTCGAGCGTGCCCACGTAGACGAAGTCGTTGAGCCAGCCGTATTTGCCCTCGGGCGCGACGATCTGCAGCGTGGAGAACACATAGCGCGGCGCATTCTTCGGGTTGCGCGACAGCACGGTGTTGCGCACCGAGATCACCACGCCGTCGTCGGTCTTCAGCTCATACACGGCATCGAGGTTCTTCGCGCCGTCGCGGCGCAGCAGCTGGCGGTCGGCACCGCCAGCCAGCACCGTGCCGCGCAGGCCCGGCCCCTCGAACGAGCCACCCGTGATCGGCACCATGAAGCGCTCGCCGAAGGGCGAGGCGCCCAGCGTCATCGGCGCAGCGATGTCGACGATGGCCTCGTAGACGAATTCCGTGCGCGGCAAGACGACGGGAATGCGCTCGCTGGTGGGGGTGGCGACGCCGGATGGCGGCGCATCGGCCGCCCTCGCGTCTGCGAGCGTGGCCATGGCGGTGATTCCGGCAATCAGCGCGCCGCGGCGCGAGGTCGAGGAAGGCTTGGAATTCATTGCGTCCTGCGTCGATTTGATTATTCGAGATAATCATTTCAACGCCGCACAGCGGCCGCCGCGTCAGGATTTACCCTTGCTATCCGGGTCCGCCGCGGTCGGCATGGCGACAGCTTGAAGGCGCTTTCGCCTTATCCGGAATAAGCATCAAACTGCCTGGAAACCCGCATGGATACTGGCGAATAAGCTTATCCGCATAAGGCGCGAACCAAAAAATAGTTTGTTTCCATAAGCCGCGCTTCCAGAATCTCGGCTTCTTGCTGGGGCGCCCCGTTGTACGTGCGGCACCGCACTTCTTCAAGACACACGCACGATGTACCAATACACAGAATTCGATCGCCAGTTCGTTCATCAACGAGCCGCCCAGTTCAGAGACCAGCTCGAGCGCTGGCAGAAGGGCCGCCTCCACGAAGACGAGTTCCGCCCGCTGCGGCTGCAAAACGGCTGGTACGTCCAGCGCTACGCGCCCATGCTGCGCGTGGCCGTGCCCTACGGCGAGCTCTCCAGCCGCCAGATCCGCGTGCTGGCCCGCATCGCCCGCGAATACGACGAGCCCGAAGCCGAGGTCTACCGCAAGGCCATCGAAACGCAAGGCCTGCTCGGCAGCCAGAAGCTGCCCACCCACTACGCCCACTTCTCGACGCGCCAGAACGTCCAGTTCAACTGGATTCCGCTGGCCAAGTCGGCCGACGTGATGGACCTGCTGGCTTCGGTCGACATGCACGGCATCCAGACCAGCGGCAACTGCATCCGCAACATCACGAGCGACGAGCGCGCCGGCATCGCCGTCGACGAGATCGCCGACCCGCGCCCCTACGCAGAAATCATGCGCCAGTGGAGCACGCTGCACCCCGAGTTCGCGTTCCTGCCGCGCAAGTTCAAGATCGCCATCACCGGCGCCACCGAAGACCGCGCCGCCACCGGCTGGCATGACGTGGGCCTGCACATCGTGAAGAACGAAGCCGGCGAGATCGGTTTCCGCGTGCAGGTGGGCGGCGGCATGGGCCGCACGCCCATCGTGGGCACGGTGCTGCGCGAGTTCCTGCCGTGGCAGCAGATCATGAATTACCTCGAAGCGGTGATCCGGGTCTACAACCGCTATGGCCGCCGCGACAACATCTACAAGGCGCGCATCAAGATCCTGGTGAAGGCCGAAGGCCAGCGCTACATCGACGACGTGGACGCCGAGTACAAACAGATCCTCGAGCACGACGGCGCGCCGCACACCATCACACAGGCCGAATTCGACCGCGTGGCCGCTTCCTTCGTGCCCCCGACGCTGGCCACCCGCGTGCTGCAGAGCGCCGAGAAGACCGACGCCGAACTGCGCGCCCATGCCGCCGACGACGTGCAGTTCGCCCGCTGGCTCGCCCGCAACGTGGCGCCGCACAAGAACCCCGCGCTGCGCGCCGTCACGCTGTCGTTCAAGCGCCTGAAGCAGGCGCCCGGCGATGCATCGGCCGACCAGCTCGACACCCTCGCGCAACTGGCTGACCGCTTCTCCGCCGGCGAAGCCCGCGTGACCCACGACCAGAACGTGGTGCTGCCCTGGGTGCATGCCGAAGACCTGCACGCGCTGTGGCTCGCCGCCCGCGCCGCCGGCCTCGCCAGCGCCAATGTGCACCTGCTGACCGACATGATCGCCTGCCCCGGCGGCGACTTCTGCGCGCTGGCCAATGCGCGCTCCATTCCCATCGCCGAAGCCATCACCGAGCGTTACCAGGACCTCGACGAGCTCGACGACCTGGGCGAGATCGACCTGCACATCAGCGGCTGCATCAACTCGTGCGGCCACCACCACAGCGGCCACATCGGCATCCTCGGCGTCGACAAGGACGGCAAGGAGTGGTACCAGGTCACGCTCGGCGGCTCCGACGGCTCCGCGCTCAGCGGCGCGCCGCAGGCCGGCAAGGTGGTCGGCCCCTCGTTCTCGGCGGCCGAAGTGCCGGGCGTGATCGAGGCCGTGCTCACCACGTACCGCGACACCCGTGAGAACGGAGAGAACTTCATAGACACACTGCGCCGCGTGGGCCCGGATCCGTTCAAGGCCGCCGCCAACGGTGCGCGCTTCAAGGTGGAGGAAGCAGCATGAAAAAAACCCTGAACATCCTCTCGGCCGAAGAACACATCGACGACGGCGACCCGAAGGTCCTGCAACTGGCCAACGACGCCGACCCGCTCGCCATCGAGGTGTGCCTGGCGGACATCGAGCGCATCGACCTGCACTTTCCGAAGTTCACCGACGGCCGCGCCTACAGCCAGGCCTTCCTGCTGCGCCGCCGCCTGGGCTTCACCGGCGACATCCGCGCCACGGGCGACGTGCTGATCGACCAGCTGGTGCAGATGGAGCGCACCGGCTTCTCCAGCGCCGTGCTCAAGGAAGGCGTGGACGCCTCCGACGCGCAGCGCCAGTTCGACCGCTTCAATGCCTTCTACCAGGGCGACGCGGTACAGCCCGCGCCGCACTTCGCGGCCGGCGCCTGAGAGCGAATGGGAATCCTCGACATGAGCACCGCAACGGACATCGATTTCGCACGCATCAACACCGAACTCGGCCGCAACGCCGAGGGCCTGGTGGACTGGGCGCTCGGCCTGGGCCAGAGCGCCATCGTCACCACCAACTTCCGCCCGTTCGAAGCCGTGATCCTGCACATGGTGACGCGCGTGAAGCGCGATGTGCCCGTGGTGTGGATGGACAGCGGCTACAACACCGAAGCCACCTACCGCTTTGCCGACGAAGTGACCAAGCAGCTGGGCCTGGACCTGCACATCTACCTGCCGCGCCGCTCGCGTGCGCATCGCGAAGCCGTGGAAGGCCCCACGCCGGCGCTGGACGACCCGCGCCACGCCGCCTTCACCGAAGAAGTGAAGCTGGAGCCCTTTGCCCGCGCGCTGCGCGAGACGGCACCCAAGGTCTGGTTCACCGCGCTGCGCGCCACCGACACGGCCGTGCGCGCGCAGATGGACCCGGTCAGCGTGAACCCCGACGGCCTCATCAAGGTGGCTCCGCTGCTGCACTGGTCGTCCAAGGATCTTCACGAGTACTGCGTGAAACACGGCCTGCCGAACAACTTCGACTACGTGGACCCGACCAAGGGCGAAGACAACCGCGAGTGCGGCCTGCATCTCGCGCACTGAGCGAGCGCCAGCGCCTCACCGATTCCCAGCATCCAGCAAGCACCCCATCCGATGAACGCCCGTACCGAAACCGATCTGCTGCTGCCGCCGGCACACCTGTCCAACACGCACCTCGATGCGCTGGAGGAAGAAACCATCTTCATCCTGCGCGAAGTGGCGGCCGCCTTCGAGCGCCCCACCCTGCTGTTCTCGGGCGGCAAGGATTCGCTGGTGCTGCTGAAGTGCGCGGAAAAGGCCTTCGGCGTGGGCCGCATCCCCTACCCGCTGCTGATGATCGACACCGGCCACAACTTCCCTGAAGTGACGGCCTATCGCGACCAGCGCGCCAGGGAACTGGGCGCCGAGCTGATCGTGCGCAGCGTCGAAGACTCCATGAAGCGCGGCACCGTGCGCCTGGCCCACCCGGGCGAGTCGCGCAACGCGCACCAGTCGGTGACCCTGCTGGAAGCCATCGAGGAATTCCGCTTCGACGCGCTGATCGGCGGCGCCCGCCGCGACGAGGAAAAGGCGCGCGCCAAGGAACGCATCTTTTCGCACCGCGACAGCTTCGGCCAGTGGCAGCCCAAGGACCAGCGCCCCGAGTTGTGGACGCTGTTCAACACGCGCCTGGCCCCGGGCGAACACTTTCGCGTGTTCCCCATCTCGAACTGGACCGAGCTCGACGTGTGGCAGTACATCGCCCGCGAGGAAGTCGGCCTGCCCTCGATCTACTACACGCACAAGCGCGAGGTGGTGGAGCGCCGCGGCCTGCTGGTGCCCGTGACCGACCTGACCCCGCCGCGCGACGGCGAGACGGTGCAGGTGCGCGACGTGCGCTTTCGCACCGTGGGCGACATCACCACCACCTGCCCGGTGGAAAGCCTGGCGGCCGATGCCGACGACGTGGTGCTCGAGACCCTGTCGGTGGACGTGAGCGAACGCGGCGCGACCCGCATGGACGACATGACGTCCGAAGCATCCATGGAAAAGCGAAAGAAAGACGGGTATTTCTGATGAGCACGACGACTGCAACCCCTGTGAACACCACCGTCCACGGCGACACCGGCACCGCCATGCGCTTCATCACCTGCGGCTCGGTCGACGACGGCAAGAGCACGCTGATCGGCCGCCTGCTGGTCGACAGCAAGACCGTGCTGCAAGACCAGCTGGCCGGCGTGCAGCGCGGCGGCGAAACCGACCTCGCCCTGCTGACCGACGGCCTCTCGGCCGAGCGAGAACAAGGCATCACGATCGACGTGGCCTACCGCTATTTCTCGACCGCGAAGCGCAAGTTCATCATCGGCGACGCGCCGGGCCATGAGCAGTACACGCGCAACATGGTCACCGCCGCCTCGGCCGCCGACGCCGCCGTGGTGCTGGTCGACGCGACCAAGCTGGCCTGGGCCGCCGAGGTGGAAGACGGCACCGTGGTCAGGCGCGAGCTGCTGCCGCAGACGCGCCGCCATACGCTGCTGTGCCACCTGCTGCGCGTGCAGTCGATCGTGTTCGCGGTGAACAAGCTCGACGCCATCGCCGATGCCGGCCTGGCCTTCGAGCGCATCTCGACCGCACTGACCGCCTTTGCCGAAGCGGCCGGCGTGCAGGTCGGGGCCATCGTGCCGATCTCGGCGCTCAAGGGCTGGAACGTGGCCACGCGCCACGCCGACTGGGTGGGTTACGAAGGCCCGAGCCTGCTGGAGCTGCTCGAAGAGCTGCCGGTCACGGCGCAGGACGAGGCCGTGCCCTTCGCGTTCCCGGTGCAGTGGGTCGAGAAGTTCTCTTCTTCCGCCGACACCTCGCAGGGCCGCCGCGTGTTCTGGGGCCGCGTCGCCTCTGGCCATGTGGAGCCCGGCCAGCGCGTGACCGTGCTGCCGAGCAACCAGACCGCCACCGTCGCGCAGGTGCTGAGCCACACGCGCCAGCCGAAGTCGGTGCACGCGGGCCACAGCGCCGGCATCGTGCTCGACCGCGAGGTCGACGTGTCGCGCGGCGACTGGCTGCTGGCGCCCGGCGCCTTCGAGCCGGTGCGCGAGATCACCGCCACCGTGGCCTGGCTCGACGACGAGCCGCTGGTCGCGGGCCGCGTGTACTGGGCGCTGCAGGGCCACCGCTGGGTCAAGGCCAAGGTGGCGCGCATCGTCGACCGGGTGAACATCACCACGCTCGAATCGGAGCCCGCAACGCAGCTGGAAGCCAACTCCATCGGCGACGTGGTGCTGGCGCTGCAGCAGCCGCTGGCGGTGCTCCCGTTCACGCAATCGCGCGCGCTGGGCTCGCTGGTGCTGGTCGATACGGCCTCCCACAAGACCGCTGCCGCCGTACTTGTGCAGCCCGCCGCCGCAAAGGCCTAAAATCTAGGGTTTTTCCCGACCACTTCTGACGCAAAAAGACAAATGACCCACGTCGTCTCCGAAGCCTGCATCCGTTGCAAATACACCGACTGCGTGGACGTTTGCCCCGTCGACTGCTTCCGCGAAGGTCCCAACATGCTGGTGATCGACCCGGACGAATGCATCGACTGCGCGGTCTGCATTCCCGAGTGCCCGGTCAACGCCATCTACGCCGAGGAAGACCTGCCGGCCAACCAGATTGCCTTCATCAAGATCAACGCCGAGCTGGCCCTGGCCGACGGCTGGAAGAGCATCACCAAGCGCAAGCCCGCGCTGCCTGATGCCGAAGAATGGAAAGACAAGACGGACAAGATCGGGGAGCTGGTCCGCTGAACCAGCCGGCCGCCATCGCCGCTCCCATCGAGACCGACGCGCTGATCGTCGGTGCCGGCCCCGTGGGGCTGTTCCAGGCCTTCCAGCTGGGCCTGCTCGAAATCTCCTGCCACATCGTCGACGCACTGCCCGCCGCGGGCGGCCAGTGCGTGGCGCTGTATGGCGGCAAGCCGATCTACGACATTCCCGGCACGCCCGTGACCAGCGGGCGCGACCTGGCGCAGTCTCTGCTGCAGCAGGTGGCGCCCTTCAAGCCCCAGTTCCACTTCGGCGAGCAGGTGGCCACGCTGGCCCGGCAACCGGACGACCGGCTGCTGCTGACCACCTCGGCCGGCAAGGCTTTCCTGGCGAAGACCGTGTTCATCGCGGCGGGCGTCGGGGCCTTCGTGCCCAAGCGCATTGCCGTCGAAGGCATCGAGCGCTTCGAGGGCACGTCTCTTTTCTATCACCCCGATTCGCTGGACCGCTTCGCCGGGCAGGCCGTCGTGGTCAACGGCGGCGACGACGTCGCGCTGGAGACCGCCATTGCGCTGACCGGCACGGCCGCGCATGTCACGCTGGTCCATCGCCGCGACGGTTTCCAGGCCGACGAGGCCACGGTCGCGGCCATGCGCCGGCTCGTGGCGCAGGGCAAGCTGGCCTTCAAGGTCGGCCAACCCGGCGCGTTCGACGGCAAGCAGCTCCAGATCGTCACGCCCGACGCCACCACGCTCGACCTGCCGCTCGACGCGCTGATCGCCTGCCTGGGCATCTCCCCGCGCCTCGGCCCCATCGCCGACTGGGGGCTGGAACTGGAGCGCAAGCAGGTGCCGGTCGACACCGAGAAATACGAAACCCGCGAACGCGGCGTGTTCGCGGTGGGCGACATCAACACCTACCCGGGCAAGAAGAAGCTCATCGTCTGCGGCTTCCACGAGGCCACGCTGGCCGCCTGGGGCGCCACGGCCATCGTGTTCCCGGGCAAGGCCGTGCCGCTGCAGTACACGACCACCAGCACGCGGCTGCACGAGCTGCTGGGCGTGCGCAAGGCCTGATCGGCTAGTCCGCGCGGGGCAGCAGCGCCCCGTGCCCGCCGATGAAGCTGCCGATGGCGGCCACGTAGCGGTCGATGTCTGCATCCGTCAGCGGCAGCGACAGCACGACGAAGCCGCGCGGCGAGCTGTAGATGCCCTCGTTCAGAAGGTGGAAGAACAGCAGCTGCCGCAGCCGGCCGTCGACCGCCGCCAGGTCTTCGCTGCTGCGTACATCGCCCTGCACGAAATGCGCGTTCATCAGCGAGCCGATGCCGGTGAACTGCATGGCGACGCCCTCGTTCGCGCACAGCGCGTTGAGCCGCGCGCGCAGCGCCTCGCCTCTCTCGGCCAGCGCACCGGCCGCCTCGGGCGTGAAAAGCTTCGTGAGCCCGGCATAGCCGGCCGCCATCGTCATCACGTTGTTGTTGAAGGTGCCCGAATGGGCCAGCGGACCGGTGCGCGGGTCGAACAGTGCCATCACGTCGGCGCGCCCGCCGAACGCACCAAAAGACATGCCGCCGCCGATGTACTTGCCCAGCGTGGTCAGGTCCGAACGGATGCCGAGCTTGTTCGCCAGCCCATGCGGCGCAAGCCGCGAGGTCATGACTTCGTCGAAGACCAGCAGCGCGCCGACCTGCGTGGCCGACTCGCGCAGGGCCTGCAGGAAGTCGGGTTGCCCCGGAATGCAGCCGCTCGCGCCCTGCATCGGCTCGACCAATACCGCGGCGATCTCGGGGCCGTGCCGTTCGATCTGCGCGCGGGCCGTTTGCGCGTCGTTGTAAGGCAGCACGAGAAAGTCGAACGGCACGGTGGTCGGCAAAGGCCTGGCGCCGAAGCCCAGCACCCCGCCGTGGTAGCCGCCCGAGAACACGACGATCTTCCTGCGCCCCGTGAAGTGCAGCGCCGCCGTGAGCGCCATCAGGTTGGCCTCGGTGCCCGAGTTGGTGAAGCGCAGCTGCTCGATCTGCGGAAAGCGCTCGCAGATCAGCCGGGCCAGCCGGCCTTCGAGCAGGTTGTGCCCGGTGAGGTTGATGCCGCCCTGCATCGCCTCGATGACCGCATCGCGGATTTCCGGCGCGGAGTGGCCGTAGACACCGGCCGTGTACTCGGCAATGAAGTCGGCATAGCGGTGGCCGTCGGCGTCCCACAGCGCGGCGCCTTCGCCCCTGGCGATAGTCAGGGGGAACGGCGCGTAGAACAGCACGGAGCGGCTGTTGGCGCCGGGCATGTAGCGCGCCTGCGCCTCGAACTGGCGCTGGCTGGCCGGATTGGCGTCGGTGAAGCGCCGGTACGCATCGGCAAGGGCCTGGTCTATGGCGGCATGGGTCATGGCGGATGTCCTTGGTTTGCAGACAGGGATTAATTGGTCACTGAACAATTAATATTGTTTATACGATCAATTGAACTGCCGCACAATGGCATCGACCATGAAGACGACCTCGCCACCCAAGCCCCGCTCCGCTGGCCGCCCCGCCGGCGGCGGAGAACTGACGAAACAGCGCATCGCCGAAGTCGCGCTGGCGCTGATCGACGAATTCGGCCTCGGCGCGTTCAGCATGCGCGAGGTGGCGGCGCGGCTCGGGGTGTACCCGGCCACGGTGCACTGGCACGTCAGCACGCGCGAAGCCCTGCTGGCCGAAGTGGCGGCCGCCGTCATGGCCGGCGTTACGCCGCCTGCGGGCAAGCTCGAATGGCAGGCATGGATCGCGGAGCTGTTCCGCCGCTGCCGCGACGCCGTGCGGCGGCACCCGAACGTCGCGCAGCTGCTGGGCGCGCAACTCGTGTCCAACGGCAGCCTGCCGACGGAGCTGGTCGAAGGCGTCCTGGCCGCATTGACCGAGGCGGGCTTCGAGGGCGAGCCCCTGCTGGAGGCCTACAACTGCGTGATCGCGGCGATGCTGGGTTTCCTGACGATGGAGTTCTCGCCCCTGCCCGCCGACAACACCCAGGCCTGGGCCGAGGAACTGCGCGAACGCGTGCACACCATCCGCCCGCTCGACCACCCGGTGCTCGCGCGCAACCTGCCATTGCTGGCCAACAAGGCCTTCATCGTGCGCTGGGACAACGGCACCGCCGTGCCGCTGGACAGCAGCTTCGAGCGCCACATCCAGATGACCATCGACGGGCTCGAAGCCTTCGCGCGCAGGGTCAGGCCGGGGGCCTAGGCCCCAGCAGCTCGTACAGCACCATGCGCGTCTGCCGGCCGCGCAGCTCGGCCAGCTCCTCGATGCGGCGCGTGGCAAGGCGCCCGCCCAGCCCGTCGAAGGTGTCCTGCGATATCAGCGTGCGCGTGCCCAGTTCCTTGTTGGCGGCTTCGATGCGGCTTGCCGCGTTGATGGTGTCGCCGATGGCGGTGTACGACAGTCGGTTGCTCGAGCCGAGCACGCCGGCGATCACAAGTCCGGTGTGTATGCCGATGCGCGTGCGGAACTCGTGCAGGCCCTCGGCGCGCCACTTCGCGTTGAGCGCGCTCATCCGGTCATGCAGCTCGAGCGCCGCCAGGCAGGCGCGGTACTCCGCATCTTCCAGGTCGGCCGGGGCGCCCCACAGCACCATGATGCCGTCGCCCATGAACTTGTCGACCACGCCGCCGTGCCGCGCGAAGATGCCGGACGCGAGGTTGAAGTACTCGGTCAGCTGCCTCACGAGCACGTCGGCCTGCATCGATTCGGAGATGCTGGTGAAGCCTTCCACGTCGGTGAACATCACAGTGACGCGCCGCGGCGAACCGCCCGGCGTCAGCGCGTGGCCCTTGACCACGAGCTGGCGCAGGATGTCGACCGGCACGAACTTCCTGAACGCCTGAAGGCTGCGTGCCGACTCGTCCAGCGCCTGGTTGAGATGCTGGACCTCCAGCACCCGGCTCGGCTCGAGCGGCAGGTTGTCCAGCTCCAGCCGACCGATGCGGCGCGCGACGCGCGAAAGGTTCTCGATGGGCCCTGTCACCAGCTTGGACAAGCGCAGCGAGAGCAACAGCGCCAGTCCGAGGAAGCTGAGCGTCATGAGCAATGCCCACAGCACCGAGCGCTGCAGGCCCCCGAGCACCGTCTCCTCGGGCTCCCAGCTGACGAGCTGCCAGCGCGTATGGGGGATGTGCGAGGTCTGCACGAGGTAGCTGCGCCCGTCGTGCGCCATCGAAAAAGCCAGGTCGTCGGCACCGCCGGCCGTGCTCTTCGCGAGCATGTGAGCGTGGATGGCGCCCAGCACGCCGGTGTCGGGCGACTCGAGCTCGCGCACCGGGTCGGGATGGTCGCTGCGGGCGATCACATGATGGTCGGAGCTCAGCAAGGCGCTGTCGCCGCTGCCGAGCGCGCCGAAGATGCGCACCAGCCTCGACAGATGCCCCAGCGACACATTCGCGTCCACCACGAGCCCGCGCCGGTGGCCCTCGTCGTCGACTCGCCCGGAAGGCCGTGCATGGCCGACGGCGAGTTCCTGCGCGTCGCTCATCAGGAAGGGCTCGGTCCACACCGGGCCTTTCGCCTTCACCGCCTCCCGGTACCAGGTGCGCTTCTCGGGGTCGAAGTCGCTTCGGTAGGAGGAGATGGACGTCGTCGCGAAGCGCTGCCTGGCGTCGCCGCCGTCGAGGTCCGGCGAGCTCTTGTATTGCCAGGTCTCGGTGCTGAAGTCGGGGCCGCGCAGTACCTGGCGGATGGCCGGAACCGGGTAGCGCACGGCCATCAGCACATGGCCGTCGTCGGTGGCCACGTTGATGCTGTCGAGCTCGGGGGTCTGCTCCAGCATGGTCCAGAGCATCTCGGCGGTCTGCTCGCCGTCTTCGCCGGTCGCGTGCACGCTGGGCGAATCGGCGATGGCGCGGATCACGCCCTCGGTCTTGGCGAGGAACGCCAGCACGTTGTCCTCGACCCGGTCATGGTTGGTCTTGTGCGCGGCCGTGCCCACCTTGGACACCAGCTTCTCCGCCGCCCAGTAGCCGAAGGCCACCAGCAACAGCGACTGCACCAGCGCGACGGCGCAGATGATGGAGCCCACGTCGACCCTGAAACGCCGCAGGCGTGCGCCCTTGAAATCGTCATCGGCCATGCAATTTCCCTCTCCCTTTTTTTGTTTCCTGTCTGCTTATCGGCACGCGCGCCCTTTTCTTCTGTTTTGTTGTTCCGGGCGCGGCGATTCTCGCGCGGGGGCACGCGCGGCCCGAGGGTTTCCCCTTGCCTGCAAAGGCACGCCTGCCATTGCGGCTTCCCCGCAGCGGATAAACTCCGGGCCGCGCCGTGGGTTGCCCGCGGCGCAATTGCTAGGGGTGCTGCACGGCTTGCCGTCCGGCTGAGAAAGTCCCTTTGAACCTGATTGAGGTAATCCTCGCGCAGGGAAGCTGGTCCGTATGGCCGCTCACGTTGTCTCGCGTGACGACCGTGTCGCTCGGGCCCCGCCCACCTGCCAAACCTTTTGCACTGGAGCAAACGGATGGCACAAGACGACAACAACAACATTCGCAGCAGCAACGCCTCATCCAACGAGGCGCTGACGCCGTTGCCCGCGTCCAGGCGCGTGTTCGGCTGGCACGACCACGCCGCGCTGTGGTTCAGCCTGGGCGTCGGCCTGCTCGTGATGCAGATCGGCGCGTACCTCGTGCCCGCCGTGGGCACGCGGGACGCGGCCATCGCCATCGTGCTGGGCTCCTGCCTTGGCGCGGGCCTGCTGGCCTGGACCGCGCGGCTGGGCTGTGAAAGCGGCCTCGCCAGCGCCGGCCTCATGCACGCCACCTACGGCAGCGCCTTCGCGCGGCTGCCGGTGCTGCTGAACATCGTGCAGCTGGTGGGCTGGACCACCTTCGAGCTGGTCGTCATGCGCGAGGGCACGCAGGCCATCGGCCAGGCGGCCTTCGGGCCGTCCATCGGCTCGGCATGGGGCGGCGTGCTGACCACGCTGCTCTGGGGCGCGGTGCTGCTGGCCCTGCTCGCGGGCTCGATGGTCAAGCTGGTGCGGCGCTTCGTCAGCCGCTTCGGGCTGCCGCTGGTGGTGCTGTCGCTGCTGTGGCTCAGCTGGCAGTTCGCGACGCGGCTGCATGCCAAGGGACTCGACGCGTTCTGGGCGCGGCCGGGCGACGGCAGCATGGGGATGTTCGGCGCGCTGGACCTGGTGATCGCGATGCCGGTGTCATGGCTGCCGCTGGTGGCCGACTACGCACGGCACGGCAAGCGCGGCAACGGGGGCCTGGGGAGCGCCTTCAGCGGCACCTGGCTCGGCTATGCGCTGGCCAACATCTGGTGCTATGCGCTGGGCGTGATGGTGGTGAGCGTGGCCGAGCCGGGCACCGAGCTGGTGACGGCGCTGCTGCTTGCGCAAGGCGGCCTGCTGGCGCTGGGCCTGATCCTGATCGACGAGCTCGACAACGCCTACGGCGACGTGTATTCGGGTTCGGTGTCCACGCACAGCCTGCTGCCGCGCTGGAGCGTGAAGCGCTGGGGCCTGCTGCTGGCCGCGCTGTGCATCGCTTTTGCACTGGTGCTGCCGATGCACACGCTGGAGCCCTTCCTGCTGCTGTTGAGTTCGGTGTTCGTGCCGCTCTACGGCGTGATCATCGGGCGGCTTGGCAGCGGACAGTCCGTGTCGGTAGGCGGTGCGCGGAAGATCGATTTCGGCGCCGCGCTGATCTGGATCGCGGGCATTGCCGCGTACCACGCGCTGGCCAAATGGGCACCGCAGTTCGGCTCGGCATTGCCGACGCTGGCCGCGACCTTCGCGCTCGCGTGGCTCAGCCGGCCGTCAGCGCGAAGCGGTGCGTCGGCACTGGCGCAAAGCCGTGGTTGAGAGGACCATGACCCGCGCCGATCTTCACATCCGCCCCCGCGGCCATCGCGCCGAGGATGTACGAACGCGCCCGCTCGACCGCCTCCGGCAGCGCCGCGCCCAATGCCAGGTGCGCGGCGATGGCGGACGACAGCGTGCAGCCGGTGCCGTGCAGATTGGGGCTGTCGATGCGCTTCGAAGCCAGCCGCCTGCGCTCGCCGCCGGACTGCAGCAGCACGTCGACCACGTCGTCGCCCGGCAGATGGCCGCCCTTGAGCAGCACGCCCTGGGCGCCGAGCGCCAGCAGTTCGTCGGCTGCGCCGTCGAGCGCATCGATACCGTCGATGGGATGGCCGATGAGCAACGCGGCTTCGTCGAGATTGGGCGTGACCACCAGCGCGCGCGGGAACAGCTCGCGCACCAGCACCTGCACCGTCTCGGCCGCGATCAGCCGGTCGCCGCTGGTGGCGACCATCACGGGGTCGAGCACCACGTTCTTCAGCTGGTAGCGGTCGATGGCCCAGGCCACCACTTCGACGATCTCGGGCGCGTGCAGCATGCCGAGCTTGACGGCATCGACGCCGATGTCTTCCACCACGGCCTGGATCTGCGCCTTGAGAAAGTCGGGCGGCACACCGTGGATGCCCGACACGCCGAGCGTGTTCTGCGCGGTGAGCGCGGTGATGGCCGTCATGCCATAGCAGCCGAGCGCCGCGAAGGTCTTGAGATCGGCCTGGATGCCGGCGCCGCCGCCGCTGTCGGAGCCGGCAATGGAGAGCACGCGTGCATAGCGCTGGGTGGGTGCTTGGGTCATGCCGAAAATTATCGGCGGTATCCATGGTCGGAAGGAGCGGGACCATGAGCCTTCCTTTTCAATCCGCCGCCGTCCTCGGCGCGGGCCTCATGGGCCGGCTGATGGCGGTCACGCTCGCGCAGGCGGGCTGCAAGGTCGACCTGTTCGAAGCGGGCAGCCCCGATGCGGAAGGCGCTGCCGCACGCGTGGCAGCCGCAATGCTCGCGCCGCTGGCCGAATCGGCGGTGGCGCCGGTGTCGGTCGTGCGCATGGGGCAGCACGCGCTGTCGCGCTGGCCCGAGCTGCTTGCAAAGCTGGCGCAGCCCGTGTTCTTCCAGCGCGAAGGCACGCTGGTGCTGTGGCACCGGCAGGACGCCGCCGAAGCCGCACGCCTGGCGCGCGTGCTTGCCAACACCGGCACGCAGGCGCCCGAGCTCGCGCCGATGCAAACGCTCGACGGCAAGGCGATCGCCGCCCTTGAACCCTCGCTGGGCCAGCGCTTCATGCAGGGCCTGTTCCTAGCGGGCGAAGGCCAGCTCGACAACCGCGCGCTGCTCGCGTCCCTGCTTGCCTCGCTGCAAGCCAGCCCCGGCGTGACGCTGCACTGGCAGTCGGCGCGCGCGCCTTCGGACTTCACGCCCGGCGCACCGGGCCAGCCCGACCGGGTGATCGACTGCCGCGGCCTCGGCGCCAGGCCCCAGTGGAACGCACTGCGCGGCGTGCGCGGCGAAGTGATCCGGGTGCACGCCCCTGAAGTTACGCTGAGGCGGCCCACGCGCCTGGTGCATCCGCGCTATCCGCTCTACATCGCGCCCAAGCCGGGCAACCTGTTCGTGATCGGCGCGACCGAGATCGAATCGGACGACATGTCGCCCGCCAGCGTGCGCTCAACACTGGAACTGCTGAGCGCCGCGTATGCAGTGCACAGCGGCTTTGCCGAGGCGCGCATCGTCGAGATCGCCACGCAGTGCCGGCCCACGCTGCCCGACAACCTGCCCGCCATCGAACAGCCGCAGCCGCGCGTGCTGCGCATCAACGGGCTCTACCGCCACGGTTTCATGATCGCGCCCGCGCTGCTCGACGCCGCGATGGAACTGCTGGCGCACGGCCGCTCGACGCTCGCTGCGAGCTTCGGCATGGAGATATCCCACGCATGAACATCCTGATCAACGACAAACCCTTCACCCTGCCAGACAACGCCGTGCTGACCGATGCGCTGGCCGCGCTGGACGCCACGCCGCCGTTCGCGGTGGCGGTGAACCGCGAGTTCGTGCCGCGCTCCGCCTACGCCGCGCGCGCGCTGCAACCCGACGACCGCATCGAAGTGATCCGCCCCGTGACGGGCGGCTGATTGATTGACGGAGACGACACGATGAACACCACACACGACGACCCGCTGGTTCTCTACGGCGAAACCTTCCAGAGCCGCCTGCTGCTCGGCACCGCTCGCTATCCCTCGCCAGACCTGCTCGAAGCCGCGGTCAAGCGCGCCCGGCCCGCGATGCTCACGGCCTCGCTGCGCCGGCAAACCGCGAATCAGGGCTCGGGCAACAGCGACCTCGGCAACGGCTTCTGGGAACTGCTGCGCCGCCTCGGGGTGCCGGTGCTGCCCAACACCGCCGGCTGCCACAGCGTGCAGGAGGTGGTCGCCACCGCGCAGATGGCGCGCGAGCTGTTCGACACGCCCTGGATCAAGCTCGAGCTGATCGGCGACGACTACACGCTGCAGCCCGACACGCTGAACCTCGTCGACGCGGCCTCGCAGCTGATTCGCGAAGGCTTCAAGGTGCTGCCCTATTGCACCGAAGACCTGGTGCTGTGCCAGCGGCTGGTCGACGTGGGCTGCCAGGCCGTGATGCCTTGGGCCGCGCCCATCGGCACGGGCCGTGGACCTGTCAACCCGTATGCACTGCAGGTGCTGCGCGACCGGCTGAAGGTGCCGATGCTGGTCGATGCCGGCCTGGGCCTGCCTTCGCACGCCTGCCAGGTGATGGAATGGGGCTACGACGGCGTGCTGCTCAACACGGCCGTTGCACTGGCGCAAGACCCGGTGGCCATGGCCGGCGCATTTGCCGACGCGGTGCAGGCCGGGCGCACCGCACACCGTGCCGGCGCAATGGCCGCGCAGGACGCGGCGCAACCCAGCACACCGGTGCTCGGCACGCCCTTCTGGCATCACGCGCCATGACAGCTTCAATGAACGACGCCCGCGCCGTCGCGCAAGCCATCGTCGCGGCCCACGGCTTGCGTTTCGGCGCGATCACCGCCGCGCCCGTGAGCGCGCCGGTCTTCTCGTCGGACGACCCGGTGTACCGCGGCGCCAAGCAGGCCTGCTCGGCGCTGGGCTTCATCGAGATCGACGCCGAATGCCTGGCCCACGCCTGGCGCGCACAGACGCTGCGCCTGAGCAACTTCGACGCCGCGCTGTGGCCCGATGCGCCCGCCGACTTCGGCATGCGCCCATTTCCCCCGGCCGCTCGCGACGATGCATTTCCGCCCTGCCCCGAACGCCTCGGCCTCTACGCCGTGCTGCCCGATGCGCAATGGGTCGGGCGCATGGCGCGCGCCGGCGTGCCGACTGTGCAACTGCGCTTCAAGTCGGAAGACGCGGCTGCCATCGAGCGAGAAGTGCGGGCGGCCGTCGAAGCGGTGCGCGGCACCGATGCGCTGCTCTTCATCAACGACCATTGGCAGGTCGCCATCGCGGCGGGTGCCTACGGCATCCACCTCGGCCAGGAAGATCTCGACGCGCTCTCGCCCGATCAGCTGGCGCAGCTGCGCGCATCAGGCGCGAGGCTCGGGGTCAGCACGCACGGCTACGCCGAGATGGTGCGCGCCGACAAGGTGAGCCCGAGCTACATCGCGATGGGCGCCGTCTACCCGACCACGCTCAAGAAGATGGCGACCGCGCCGCAGGGCGTGGCCCGCCTCGCAGCCTATGCGCGACTGCTGCGCGGCTATCCGCAGGTGGGCATCGGCGGCATCGACGCGCTGCGCCTGCCCGAAGTGCTGGCCACGGGCGTCGGCTCCGTCGCCGTGGTGCGCGCGCTGGTCGCGGCCGAAGACCCCGAGGCCACGGCCAGGCAATGGATGGCGGCGATGGACAGCGACGCCGTCGGCAACTGAACACAATGAACCAACCCAAGCCCTCTTTTTCTTCTTCCGCCTGGCCACTCTCGCCCGTATCGCGCGCGCTGGCGGTCGTTCTCTTCACCGCCGCTTGCGGCGCGCAGGCGCAGCAGGCCGCATTGCGTGAAGTCACCGTCAACGACAGCAGTGCCGCGCCGCAAGCCGACATCAGCGGCTTCGGCGATGTGCCGCTGCGCGAGCTGCCGCTCTCGGCCACGGTGATCGACAGCCAGCAACTGCGCGCCAGCGGCGCCCGGCGGCTCGCGGACCTCACCCAGTTCGACGCCTCCGTCACCGACGCCTACAACTCCGCCGGCTACTGGGACTACCTCACGGTGCGCGGCTTCGTGCTCGACAACCGCTTCAACTACCGGCGCGAAGGCCTGCCGATCAGCGCCGAGACCTCGATCCCGCTGGACAACAAGGAACGCGTGGAAATCTTGCGAGGCACCAGCGGCATCCAGGCCGGCACCAGCGCGCCGGGCGGACTCGTCAATTACGTCGTCAAGCGGCCGACCGAACAGGACCTGCGCACGGTGCGCATCGAGACCAACAGCCGCGGCAGCCTGCTGGGCGCCGTCGACCTGGGCGGGCGCTTCGGCGAGAACCGCGAGTTCGGCTACCGCATCAACGTGGCGAGCGAAAACCTCAAGCCGATCACGCACGACCTCGACGGCAACCGCAACCTGTTCTCGCTGGCGGCCGACTGGCGCATCACGCGCGACTCGGTGCTGGAATTCGAGATCGAGCAAAGCCGCAAGACGCAGCCGAGCCAGGCCGGCTACAGCCTGCTGGGAAGCGTGCTGCCCAGGCCGGTCGATCCGCGCATCAATCTCAACAACCAGCCGTGGTCGCAGCCCTCGGTGTTCAAGGCACTGACCGGCACGGTGCGCTTCAGCCAGGCAATCAACTCCGACTGGCGCTGGAGCGCGCAGATCGGCCAGCAGCGCCTGAAGAGCGACGACCGCCTGGCCTACGCCTTCGGCTGCGGCGCCGAGGGCAACTACGACCGCTATTGCTCCGACGGCACATTCGACGTCTACGACTTCCGCAGCGACAACGAGCGCCGCACGCAGACCGCGGGCAGCCTGAACCTCAAGGGCAACGTGGCGACGGGCAGCGTGAAGCACGAGCTGGGTTTCGGCCTGCTGCAAAGCCGCGTGCGCAACCGCTTCCAGGACCAGGCCTACAACTACGCGGGCACCGGCAACATCTGGGGCACGGCCATGGTGCCGGCCAACCCCGATGCCACCACGCCGCAGACCAACCGCGACGAACGCTCGACCGAACTGTCGGCGCAGGACGCCATCCGCTGGAACGACCGCTTCACCACCTGGCTCGGCGTGCGCCACACGCGGCTCGACCGCAGCAGCATCGGCAACGACGGATCGAATCCGACCGGCTACAAGCAGGACGTGACCACGCCGTGGATCGCCGCGAGCTACGCCGTTCAACCGGGCTTGCTGGCTTATGCGAGCTGGGGCAAGGGCGTGGAATCGCAGGTCGTGCCGAACAGGATCTCCCAGTACGCCAACGCTGGGCAGGCCCTGCCCGCGCTGACCTCGCGCCAGTGGGAACTGGGCCTGAAGGGCGGCAACGATGCGTTCAACTGGCAAGTCGCGTGGTTCGACATCTCGCGGCCGATGACCAACCTCGACCTGTGCAGCGGCTACTGCGAAGTGCGCAACGACGGGCGCGCCGTGCATCGCGGGCTGGAGGCCGGCGCGCAATGGAACCAGGGGCCGTGGCGCCTCGGCGGCAGCATCGCGGTGATCGACGCCAAGCGGCGCGGCAGCACCGAGAACCCGGCGCTCAACGGACAGTCGCCGACGAACGTGCCCAAGGAAGTGCTGCGGGCACAGGCCGCGTACCGCGTCGCGTCGGTGCCGGGGCTGGAGATCGCTGGCCAGCTTTCGTACGAAGGCCGGCGCAACGTGCTGCCGGATGGGTCGATCACCCTGCCCTCGTGGACGCGCGTCGATGCAGTGCTGCGCTACGACACCAGGCTGCGCGGCGTGAACACGAGCTGGACGCTTGCGGTCGACAACCTGTTCGACCGGCGCTACTGGAAGGAGTCGCCGTTCCAGTTCAGCCATGTGTATCTGTTTCCCGGTGCGCCGCGCACGCTGCGACTGGGCGTGAGCATCGCGTTGTGAATGTGGTGAGCCTCACAAATTTGTCGATGCAGATGCGCGCGGTTGAGAAGGCGCAAAAAATCACGCTATAATCTAAGGCTTGTTCCTCGATAGCTCAGTTGGTAGAGCGCCGGACTGTTAATCCGTAGGTCCCTGGTTCGAGCCCAGGTCGAGGAGCCAAAACAAGCCGCAAGGCAACTGGATGCCCTGCTACTCATAAAGTAGCGGGGCATTTTCATTTGGGTCTTGTTTGCGTCGATGCATCGACGATAAAAAAATCAGGCTGTCACACCCAAAATCGGCAAATCCATTGCATATAATTTAAGGCTTGTTCCTCGATAGCTCAGTCGGTAGAGCGCCGGACTGTTAATCCGTAGGTCCCTGGTTCGAGCCCAGGTCGAGGAGCCAAATCAAGCCGCAAGGCCTCTGAGAAGCCCGCTGTTTTCACGAACAGCGGGCTTTTTCTTTGGCGGCATGCAGGCTCGCGATTTCAGCAAAGTCCGCTAAGTACCCTGCCCGCAAAGCGCGCACACTGACGCGCATGGAAAGCCGTCGAACAGAGCAGGACTACCGGGCCCGCGTGGCACGCGCGGTCGCGGCCATTGTTGCCGACCCGATGGCCGATCACCGGCTCGAAGACCTCGCGCGGCTCGCGCACTTCTCACCCTTTCATTTTCATCGCGTCTACGCCAGCGTGGCCGGCGAGACCGTGGCCGCCACGGTCCGCCGTGTGCGGCTCGCGCTCGCGACGCAACTGCTCGAAGCCGGCGGCCAGAGCATCACGCAGGTTGCGCTGGCGGTGGGCTACGAGAGCCCGCAGGCCTTCACGCGCGCCTTCGGGCAGTTCACCGGCCAGTCGCCGCGCGAGTTCCAGCGGCAGATGGCGCGCGCGGTGCTCGATGTCGATGCGATACCGCAGGCCGGCAACGACTGCGGCGCGCCACCCGCCGTGCGGATCGTCGAGCGCTCCGCGCAGCGGCTGCATGCGCTGCGGCACCAGGGCTCGTTCGCGACCATTCCCCACACCCATCGGCGGCTGCGCCTCCATGCGGGCACGCGGGTGCTGTCGGAGCACTGGGGCGCGTCCTTCAGCGCGCCCGAGGACACCAGCGGCTTCCGGTACTACGCAGCGTTCGCTTCGCCTGACCCGTGGCCGGAAGATGGCTCGGGCGTCGAGTTGCTCGACATCCCGGGCGGCTGCTATGCCGTGCATCGCCTGGCCGGCCCCTATGCGCGCATCAATGCCGCCGTGCAATCGCTCTATGCGCGATGGCTGCCGGGCAGCGGCTACGAACCCGACGACCGGCCCACGCTGGAGCACTACCTGAATTCGCCGCGCACGGTGCGGCAAGCCGAGCTGCGCACCGATCTGCTGATTCCGATTCGCCGCGCCGACTCGTCGTGAGGCGGCCTACCTCGGCTGGAAAGCGATGAGCCCCATGCCCGCAAGACACACCGCGACACCGGCGATATCCCACGCGCTGGGGCGGATGCCGTCGACCGCCCACAGCCACGCGATGGCCACGCCGATGTAGACGCCACCGTAGGCGGCATACACGCGGCCCGCCGCCGTTTCATGCAAGGTGAGCAGCCATGCGAAGGCCGCGAGACTGATCGCCGCGGGCACCAGCAGCCACGCGGAGCGGTCCTGCTTGAGCCACAGGTAAGGCAGGTAGCAGCCGATGATCTCCGCGAGAGCCGTCGCGACGAACAGAAGAAAAGTGCGCATCGCGCGATTGTGCATAGCCGTGCTCCTGGCCTTATCGGCAAGACACGTGAGGCCATTCGCTTGATGGCGTCCACCCCTCGCACCTACACTCGGCCGATGGCCCCCTCGTCCACGTCCCGCAACCGCACTGCCCGCGCAGCCCTGCGCCAGGCAGCGGGCGGCCGTGGCGCAGGTGTCGTCGTTGCGGCGATGACGACGGTCTTGCGACGCACCTCCGCACTTTCCTGAGCCCGGCGGTCCGCTACCTTCTTTCTTGATGCGCGAACCCTTGACCGCCGGGCACCACACCGCGCGGTAGCGACTTCGCCTGCTCTTTTCCACGGCAATGGGCGGTGTCGCATTCAACTGGAGTGCTTCATGCCTGCAACCATTCACGGAGAGCGCACGCTCACCGAACTCGATTTCGTCCGCCTCGGCAAACTGGCTGGCGGCGCCATTCCGCCGGCGCTGTCCGACCTGCTGGACGTGGCCGACATCCTGCCCTCGCGCGACGTACCCGCGGACATCGTCACGATGAACTCCAAGGTGGAGATCGAAGACCCCGCAACCCGCCAGACGCAGAAGATCACCCTCTGCTACCCCGCCGACGCCCAGCCAGGCACGGGCTGCGTGTCGGTGCTGTCGCCCGTCGGCATCGGGCTGCTCGGCCAGCGTACCGGCGCACTCGCGCGCTGGCGCATGCCCAACGGCGCGGAAGGCGAAGCGCGCGTGGTGTCGGTGCTGTTCCAGCCCGAAGCCAGCGGCAACTACCTGGCCTGAACCGGGCAGACCATTTGGTCAAGACATGACTTTCGGCACTGGTGTGCCGGCCGGTCGGACCGTATCGTCGCGCGGTCGCTGGCGCGACGAGCAGGGAGGTCACAACAGGCCATGCGGTCCCCATCTCCGATCGAGACAGGTGGCGCCTCCCCGGGCGCGCCGCTTTGTTTTCACTTGACTGATCCGGACATGGCTTTTTCCAAACTTACTCTCGCAAGCGCACTCGCGGGCCTGCTGGCCCTTTCTGGTTGCCAGACCATGGACATGCAAATGGGCAGCCAGTCGGCCAAGACCGTGGCCACCGGCAGCGCCGCCGGCGGCGCGACCTCCGGCGAAAGCAGCCAGCTCGAGCGCTGCGACTCCCCGCTGGGCACCGTCTCGCTGATCGAGAACCAGAGCGCAGGCTGGTACACGGTGCTCACCGGCGAATACAAGCTGCCGCCCACCGCCAACCTGCTGCGCCTGCTGGTGCAGCAATCGAACTGCTTCGTCGTGGTCGAGCGCGGCGCGGCCGGCATGAACGCCATGACGCGTGAACGCGCACTGCAGCAGTCGGGCGAAATGCGCGGCGGCAGCAACTTCGGCCGCGGCCAGATGGTGGCGTCCGACTACGGCCTGTCGCCCGAGATCGTCTTCAGCAACAGCGACGCAGGCGGCCTGGGCGGCGCGCTCGGCGGCCTGGTGGGTGGCGGCCGTGGCCGCGCCATTGCGCAGCTCGGCGCGAGCATGCAGACCAAGGAAGCCAGCGCGCTGCTGACGCTCATCGACAACCGCTCCGGCGTGCAGGTCGCGGCCTCGGAAGGCAGCGCCTCAAAGACCGACTTCGGCGGCTTCGGCAACCTGAGCGGCCTTTCCGCCGCCGGCGGCATCGGCGGCTACACGCGCACGCCTCAAGGCAAGGTGATTGCCGCCGCCTTCATGGACGCCTTCAACCAGATGGTCCGCTCGCTGCGCAACTACAAGGCGCAGACGGTGCGCGGTCAGGGCCTCGGCGGCGGTGGCCGCCTGGGCGTGGACGGCGGCGCCGCGCCGTCGCAGACCTACGTGCCGGCCGAGAAGCCCGCACCCACGCGACGCCGCAGCAAGTAACGCAAGTAAAGGGTCAGGCGCGCGCATCGAGGCTCCATGCAGCCAGCCGGCAAAAGCCGCGCCGCGCCTCCCTCGTATATAGGATGTGCAGGGGCACCCCCGCCCCCTACCCTCGGCCTGATTCAAAAACAGACTCCGAGGGTTTCTCTTCACCATGCGCATCGCCTTCACGTCCTGCATGAGCGCGTACAGCTTTCCCGACCAACCGGTGTGGGACCAGATTGCACAGGCTCAATGCGACGAACTGGTGCTCCTGGGCGATTCGGCCTACTACGACGCCGACGGCCAGAGCACCGCCGCGATCCAGGCCATGGACGCCAACACCTTCGCCCTGCATGCGCATGAGCGCCTCTACAAGCAGGTCAGCCACCCCACTTTCTCCGCGCTCGTGAAGACCCCCACGCTGCGCACGCACGCCATCTGGGACGACCACGACTTTCTCTGGAACGGCTCATGCGGCGCGCAGATCGAGGGGCAGCCGCAGTACAGCCACTTGCTGCCGCCGACGCGCGCCGTGTTCGCGCGCTACCGGAAGGCACTGGCCGCCCGGTTCGCGCCCGGCAGCTTTCCCCAGGTGCCGCCGCCGTGGGCCGCCGACGTGCCGCCGCCCGGCTACAGCAACGTGCCTCTCGCCCATGACGTGCTGCTCCACCTCACCGACGGCCGCAGCTTCAAGTCCACGCGTGGCCGCAAGGCGCTGATGGGCAGCAAGCAGCTCGACGACTTCGAGGCCGCCTGCACGAGCGCATCGTCCGACACGGTTCACCTGCTGGCCTCGGGGGTGGTGTTCGAGGCCAACAGCGGCGAAACCTGGCTCGGCTGCGCCAAGGAACACGAAAGACTCCTGGCGCTGGCCGACAAGTACCGCATCCTCATGCTGAGCGGCGATGTGCACCACAACAAGATCACCCAGTACTCGACCGGGCGCGGACGGCTGCTGTTCGAGGCCACCGCGTCCGGCGCGGCGATATGCACGCTGGTCACGCTGGGCTCGCTGCAATGCAACTGGGGGCTGCTGGACATCGATGCCGAGCGCATCACCGTGCAGGTCTTCCAGAAGGACCCCGCCACCCTGCCGCAAACCATCGACCGCAAGACCTGGCGCTGGGTGACGCAGCAGGCCGGCGCATGACGCAGGCAACGCAGGTTGCCCTGGTCGAGGACGACACCGGCATGCGCGATCGCATCGCGCGTGTCGTCGACGCGGACCCGTCGCTGAGCCTTGCCTTCAGCGCGTCCAATGCCGCCGACATCCTGGCGTGGCTGAACGACAACCCCATCGACGTGCTGCTGGTGGACCTCGGCCTGCCCGACCACCCCGGGCTGCAGGTGATCAGCCAGTGCCGCGCCATGCAGCCGGCCTGCGCGGTGATGGTGTTGTCGATCTTCGGCGACGAGGCCAACATGGTGCAGGCCTTCGAGGCCGGCGCCAGCGGCTATCTGCTGAAGGACGGCACCGAGACGGAGCTGGCCACCCACATCCGCCACCTGCGCGCCGGCGGCTCGCCCATGTCTCCGGTGATCGCGCGGCAGCTGCTGCGCCGCTGGCAGGCTCGCGCCGGCATCGCGGCGCCGGCCAGGCCGGCAACACCGTCGCCTTTCGGCGGCAGCATCCGTCCCGAGCGCCTGTCGCCGCGCGAGTTCGAGGTGCTCGACCTCGTCTCTCGTGGTTTCACCTATGTCGAAGTCGGCACGCAGATGGGAGTCTCCGCATCGACGGTCCAAACCCATATCCGCAATATCTACGGCAAGCTGGATGTGCACAACAAATCGGAAGCGGTGTTCGAGGCCCGCACCCTCGGCTGGCTTCCCTAGCGTGATCGCCCGGAGGATGCGCCGCTGGCTGCTGGCGGTGCTCGGCCTGCCGCTGCTCGCGGCAGTGCTCCAGGCCCACGCGGCCACCGCCGCTCCGATGGAGGTCGGCTTCGCGGAAGCGACCCTGGAGCCCGACGGCCTGCCGCCGCAGGTACGCCGCGTGCCGCTGCCTTTTCGCTGGGACCACGAGTTTCCCGGCCGCGGCGGCAAGGCCAGCTACCGGATGGAGCTTCCTGACGCCGCCGTGCCGGCGGGCGCTCCTTCGGCGCTGCTGATGACGGGCGTGGGCAACCAGGTGGCCGTGTATTTCAACGATGCGCTGGTGGCCAGCTACGGCACGCTGGGCGATCCCGGCTACGAGGCCTCCAAGGGCAACCACCTGGTGCATGTCGCGGCGGCGCTGCACCGCGAAGGCCGGCCGCAGGTGCTGGAGGTGCGCACCACTATCCAGCGGCAGCGCGGTGCGGGGCTGGCCACCGTGCAATACGGCACCGAAGCGGCGCTCACGCCCATCTACCGCGCACAGCAGAACTGGCGCAATACCTCGGCCATCGTCTATGCGGTCAGCCTGCTGCTGATGGGCGGCATGGCCGGCGGGCTGTGGCTGCGCCAGCGCGACGCGCTCTACGGCTGCTTCGCGCTGGCCGCGCTCTCGGGCGTGGCGCGCAACCTCGACCGTGTATGGCCCGAAGTGCCGGTGCCCTGGCCGCTGTGGGGCGCGGTGGTCGCGGTCTGCTATGCGTGCCACATCGGGCTCATCGCGCGCTTCGTGCTGCTGGTGCTGGAGCGCAATCCACCGTGGCTGGTGCGTGCGATCTACGCCGCGCTGGCAACCACGGTCGCGCTGGCCTGCGCCTCTTTCGCGTTCGCGCTGCCGAAGCTGTGGACCGGCGGCCTCGTCATCCTGCAGCTGACGAGCATCGTCTGCCTGCCCTATGTGGTGCATGGCGCGCTGGTGGAGCGCCGCAGCATTGCCAGGGTGCTCATGGCGGCCGGCTCGCTCGCCATACTGGCCGGCGCGCACGACCTGCTGCTGGTGCGCATGGGCCTGTTCGGCGGCGCCGACTACACGCTGACCGCGCACGCGATGTTCTTCTTCGTGATGATCCTGGCCGGCCTGGTGGTCGAGCGCTACAGCCGCACCGTGGCCGACTACAAGGCGCTCAACGCCAACCTCGCGGCCCGCATCGACGAACGCGAGGCGCAGCTGCGCGGTGCGTTCGACACGCTGCGCCAGCAGCAGCAGGAGCAGGCCGTGCTGCTGGAGCGCCAGCGCATCATGCGGGAGATCCACGACGGCGTGGGCTCGCAGCTGGTCGGCCTGCTCAACGTGGTGACGCAGCCCGCGCCTGATCGCAAGGTGGTCGAGGAGCATGTGAAGCTCGCGCTCGACGAGATGCGCATGGCCGTCGACTCGCTGCAGCCCACCCACGACGACCTGCCCACCGTGCTCGCCACGCTGCGCTACAGGCTGCAGCCGCGCCTGGATGCGGCCGGCATCGAACTGGTATGGGACGTGGCCGTGATTCCGCCCATGGCTCCATTCGCCGCCCAGGCCGCGCTGCAGTTGCAGCGCATCCTGCTCGAAGCCTTCACCAATGTGCTGAAGCATGCGTCGGCCACGCGCATCGTGATGCATGCGAGCTGGCACGGGGAAGAGTCACCCCCGCTGGTGCGCATCATGCTCACCGACAACGGCCGGGGCCTGCCCAAGGCACCGGCCGACGGCCGGCCGCCGGGACACGGCATCTCGAACATGCGGGCGCGCGCCCAGTCGATAGGCGCCAAGCTGCAAATAGAAACCGCGGACGAACGCACCGGCGGTACCCGCGTGCTGCTGGACTGGCCCTGCACGCTGGCCTGAGCTGCCTCAGCGCAGCGCGAAAGCCAGCGTGACCGCGCCGAGCGCCAGCAGCGCAAGGCCGGCAATGAACACCGCCTCGCCCCAGCTCTCCAGCCGGGCGCCGGAGCCGTGCGAGCGCATCGAGATGAAAGAAAGCAACGCGCTGGCCAGGAAGACCAGCGCGTCCACGGCCAGCAGGCGGTCGATCAGCAGCCGCATGTCGTCGCGCGGCCCGAGGTGCCCGATCGACATCACCGTCATGCACACGCCGATCATGGTGGCCGACGTGGGCAGGATGTGCGCCGACAGCCCTCCGCCGCCTTCGGAGCGGCTCACCCGATTCGCACGGGCACGAAGATCTTGTCTTCGCCGCGCTGGATCAGCAGCGCCACCGACTTGTTGCTGGCCTTGGCCACCACCTCGCGCACCTGCTCCACGCTCTGCGCCGGCGTGCCGTTGATGGCCAGCAGCACGTCGCCGGCCTGCACGCCCGCCAGGGCCGAGGGACCGGCGGCGTCTTCGATCAGCAGGCCGTTGTCGACGGAGGCCTCGCGCTTTTCCTGCGGCTGCAGCGGACGCAGCGCCAGCCCCAGCTTGCCCTGCCCCACGTCGGCATCGGCCTTGGCGACCTTCGCCGGCTTGTCGCTCGCGTCGCCGAGCTTGGCCTGCAGCTCCTGGCGTTCGCCCTGGCGCCACACTTCGAGCGTGACCTGCTTGCCCGGGGCCTGCTGGCCGATCACCGCGGGCAGGTCACCCGAGGAAATGATCGGCTGGCCGTTGACCTTGCGGATCACGTCGCCCGCCTTCAGGCCCGCCTTGTCGCCGGGGCCGCCCTTCTCGATGTTCGAGACCAGCGCGCCTTCGGGCTTGTCGAGCTTGAAGGAATCGGCAAAGGCCTGGTTCACTTCCTGCACCGCCACGCCGAGCCGGCCGTGCGTGGCCTTGCCGGTCGCGACGATCTGGTCCTTCACCTGGATCGCCACGTCGATCGGAATGGCGAACGACAGGCCCTGGTAGCCGCCGCTGCGGCTGTAGATCTGCGAGTTGATGCCGACCACCTCGCCGCGCGTGTTGAGCAGCGGCCCGCCCGAATTGCCGGGGTTTACCGCAACGTCGGTCTGGATGAACGGCACGTAGCTGTCGTCGGGCAGCGAGCGGCCCTTGGCGCTCACCACGCCGGCCGTCACCGTGTTCTCGAAGCCGAAGGGCGAGCCGATGGCCAGCACCCATTCACCGACCTTCAGGTCCTTGGTGTTGCCCAATGCGAGCACCGGCAGGTTCTTCGCGTCGATCTTCAGCACCGCGATGTCGGTCTTGGCGTCGGCGCCCAGCACCTTGGCGCGGTACTCGCGGCGGTCGGTCAGCTTGACGGTGACTTCCTTCGCGTCCTTCACGACGTGCGCGTTGGTGATGATGATGCCGCTGGGATCGACGATGAAGCCCGAGCCCTGAGCGCGCACCGGCACGTCGCGTTGCTGCTGCTGGCCGCGCGGGCCCATCTGGCCCTGGAAGCGGCGGAAGAACTGGAACATCGGGTCATCGGGATCGATGCCCTGGATCTCGGCGGCAGCCTGGTCGTCCGACGCCTTCATGGTGCCGGTCACGCTGATGTTGACCACGGCAGGGCCGTCGCGCGAGGTGATGGTGGAGAAGTCGGGCAGCGTGACCATGGCCGCGGGCGCCGTGACGACCGCGTTGGTGGTGGCCGGGGCGCCCACGGCGCGAGCGCTGGTGTAGGCACCAGCACCGACGGCACCGATCACACCCGCGGTCGCCAAGGCAATCACCAGGGCGCGGGGCGAAGTCAGACGGGAGTTCATTTGTCGGTTCCTTTCAAGGCGTATGCACGCAACACGATGAAAGGAATGTCGCCGCCCTGACTTAAGCGCCGCTTAAACGGCGCCCCGCGGCGAAAGGGCTCAGGCGTGGGCCGGAAAGCGCACCAGCACCCGCAGCCCGCCCAGGCTGGGCGAGGCGTCGAGCGCCACCGTCGCGCCATGCAGCTCGGCGATCGACTTGACGATGGCCAGTCCCAGGCCGCTGCCCGGCGCCTGTGTCTCGCCCGAGCGGTAGAACCGGTCGAGCACGCGCTCACGCTCCGTCTCGGGCAGCCCGGGGCCGCTGTCGTCGACGCTGAGCTCGACTGCGTCGTCTCGCCTGGCGATGGCAATGTCGACGCGGCCCTCGACCGGCGTGTACTTGACGGCGTTCTCCAGCAGGTTGCGCAGCAGCATGCGCAGCGCCTCCGGCTGGCCGTTGACGACAGCGGCATCGGCATGGGTGATGCCGATGTCGATGCCGCGCGCCTGCGCCGCGGCCACCGCATCGGACACCGCGAGCCGCGCCACCTCGGAAAGATCGACCGGCTCCGGCGTGGCGCCCGCGGCCATGCTGGCCTCATGGCGCGCCAGCGCGAGCATCTGCTCGACGAGTCGCGTGGCGCGGTCGATGCCCGCCACCAGACGGCTCACGGCGAGGTCGCGCGAAGCATCGTCGGGCGCGCGCTGCAGCCCCTGCACCTGCAGCTTCAAGGCGGCCAGCGGCGAGCGCAGTTCATGCGCGGCATCGGCGACGAAGTGCTTCTGCGCATCGAAAGCGTGGCGCACCCGGTCGAACAACAGGTTCAGTTCCTGCACCAGCGGGCGCACTTCTTCCGGCAGGTCGTCCTCGCTCACCGGCGACAGGTCGTCGGCCTGGCGAGAAGCCACCTGCTTGCGCACGCGCGCCACCGGCGCGAGCGAGCGGCTCACCACCCACCACACGACCAGCATCAGCAGCGGCGCCATCAACGCCACCGGCGCGATGGTCCGCAACGCGAGCGAGCCGGCCATGTGCCGCCGCGCTGCCATGTCCTGCGCCACCTGGATCACCAGCCCGCGCGTCTGCATCGAGAACACGCGGTACGTGGTGCCGCGCGCATGCACGTCGGCAAAGCCCAGCACGGCGAGCTGCGGCAGCGCCGCCTCCTCGGCGGATTCGAAGATGCGCACGCCGTCGGCGGTCCACACCTGCACCACGAAGTCGAAGTTCTGCTCGCCGGTGCCGATACCGCCGACCGTGGCGCTCGGCGGCAGGCCGGCGCGAAGCGACAGCGCCATCTGCTGCATGTGGTAGTCGAAGATGTCGTCGGCTTCGGCAAGCACCGTGCGGTAGGCCACCAGCGCCTGCGCGCCCGCCGCCAGCACGATGGCCGCGAGCAGGAACCACAGCAGCCGCGCGCGAAGAGAGCCGGTCAACGACCCGATGATTCCCCTCATGCGCGGCCCCTTCGCGAGGCGCCGCGGAACCGGCTCTGCCGGGCCGCAGGCGTCGCCCCCGGAAGGGGGTTGGCGAAGCGACACGAAGTGCGCGCAGCCTGGGGGCGAGTCATAGCTTGGGCACCATGTAGCCTACGCCGCGCACGTTGCGGATCAGCTCGGCGCCCAGCTTCTTGCGCAGGCCGTGCACGTACACCTCCACGGCGTTGCTGCTGATCTCGTCTTTCCAGCTGTAGAGCTTTTCCTCGAGCTGGGCACGCGACAGCACCATGCCGGGCCGCGCGAGCAGCGGCTCCAGCACGGCCCATTCGCGGGCCGACAGCACGACCGGCTGGCCGGCCACCGAGACCTCGCGCGTGGCCGGGTTGATGCTCACGCCCATGTGTTCGTACACCGGTTCGGCACGGCCCGCCGCTCGGCGCAGCAAGGCGCGGATGCGGGCCAGCAGCTCTTCGAGGTCGTAGGGTTTGAGCACGTAGTCGTCGGCGCCGGCGTCGAGGCCTTCGATGCGCTGCTGGACCGAGTCGCGCGCGGTGGCAATCAGCACCGGCATGCGCTGCTTGCGCGCGCGCAGGTTGCGCAGCACTTCCAGCCCGTCGCGGCGCGGCACGCCCAGGTCGAGCATCACCAGGTCGTACTGCTGGGTACGCAGCGCCGACTCCGCTGCCTCGCCGTCTTTCACCCAGTCCACCGCGTACTGCTCGGCACGCAGCAGGTCGAGCACGGCTTCGCCGATCATCACGTCGTCTTCGAGCAGGAGGAGTCGCATGGTTGTGTCCGTTTCGGGGATTCGAGGCGCGGGCCTTCGCTAAAGTTCAGACGGGGGGAGCGTCACAGCAACGAACGCACTTCCCGCGCTGCTTCGAACAATAGCGGGAGCATGTCGCGCTGCAGTGCTTCTTCCTGGTAGCGCGTGCCCGACAGCACCATGTTCAGCGCCGCCACCGTGTGGCCCTGCATGTCGCGCAACGGCACCGCCAGCGCCTGCACGCCCAGTTCATGTTCCTCGCTGGCAAAACAATAGTCGTCCTTGCGGGCGCGGGCAACCAGCTGGCGCAGGCCACGCGCCTGGGTCACGGTGTGGGGTGTGAGCCGCGCCAGGTGGCGGCCCTTGAGCCATTGCGTGAACACGGTGGGCGCCATTGCGGCCAGCAGCACGCGGCCGGTCGAGGTGGCATGGGCCGGCAGCCGTGCGCCCAGGTGCAGCCCGTAGGCCAGCACGCGCGTCGGCGTGCCGTAGCTGCCGCTGCGCGCAACGATGACCACCTCCTCGCCGTCGAGCACCACCGCCGAGAAAGACTCGCCCGTCTGTGCCGCCAGCCGGTTCAGCGTGGGTTGCAGCGCACGTGGCAGGCGCGACGACGCGAGGTAGCTGCCCGAGAAGCGCAGCACCTTCGGCGCCATCCAGAAATAGCTGCCGTCGGTTTCCAGGTAGCCCAGGTGCGCCAGCGTCAGCAGGTGGCGGCGGGCCGCGGCGCGGGTGAGGCCGGCGCGCTCCGCGGCCAGCGTGGCGTTGAGCCGCTGGCGCTCGGTGTCGAAGCTCTCGAGCACCGCCATTCCCTTGGCAATGCCCTCGATGAAGTCGGCTCTGGCGATGGTCATTCGTCGTCGGGTCGTCGTTGGGTCGAAGTGTTGCGCGATCATCGCGCACGCGTTCGCATGATCGCACAGAGCATCTCGCGCCGGCGCCACAGACGGGCGGGCGCGACCTACGCTCCACGAAACCATCCCGGAGACACGAACATGCGCACCCAGGTCGCGATCATCGGCGCCGGCCCCGCCGGCCTTCTGCTCGGTCAGCTTCTGCACAAGGCAGGCATCGACAACGTCATCGTCGAACGCCAGAGCGGCGACTACGTGCTCGGGCGCATCCGCGCCGGCGTGCTCGAGCAGGTCACCATGGACCTGCTGGCCCGCGCCGGCGTCGACGCTCGCGCCAAGGCCGAAGGCCTGCCGCACGAGGGCATCGAGCTGCTCTTCAAGGGGACGCGCCATCGCATCGACATGCACGGCTTCACGGGCGGCAAGCAGGTCACGGTGTACGGCCAGACCGAAGTGACACGCGACCTGATGGAAGCGCGCGAAGCCGAAGGCCTGAAAACGGTCTACAGCGCAGCGAACGTCAGCCTGCATGACTTCGACTCGAACAAGCCGCGCGTGCGCTACGAGAAGGACGGCCAGACGCACGAGATCGAATGCGACTTCATCGCCGGCTGCGACGGCTACCACGGCGTGAGCCGCGCGAGCGTGCCGCCCGACGCGATCCAGACCTACGAAAAGATCTACCCCTTCGGCTGGCTCGGCGTGCTGGCCGACGTGCCGCCGGTGTCGCACGAGCTCATCTACGCGAACACCGAGCGCGGCTTCGCGCTGTGCAGCATGCGCAGCGCCACGCGCAGCCGCTACTACGTGCAGGTGCCGACCGAGGAGCGCGTGGAAAACTGGAGCGACGAGGCCTTCTGGAACGAACTTCGCGCACGCCTGGACCCCGAGGCACGCGAACGGCTGGTGACCGGCCCGTCCATCGAGAAGAGCATTGCGCCGCTGCGCAGCTTCGTTGCCGAGCCGATGCGCTTCGGCTCGCTGTTCCTGGCCGGCGACGCGGCGCACATCGTGCCGCCGACCGGCGCCAAGGGGCTGAACCTCGCGACGGCCGACGTGGGCTATCTGTCGCGCGCATTGGAGATCTTCTACGGCGAGAAGTCGGCCTCTGCACTCGACCGCTACTCCGACCTGTGCCTGCGCCGCGTGTGGAAGGCCGAGCGCTTCTCGTGGTGGTTCACCTCGCTGATGCACCGCTTTCCGGAAACCGGCGCCTTCGGCCAGAAGATCCAGGAAGCGGAACTCGACTACCTGGTGCACTCGTACGCAGCATCCACCTCGCTGGCCGAGAACTACGTCGGCCTGCCGCTGGAAGACTTCTAGGCGGTGCGCCCTTCGAGCGCCGCCTTCATCGCGGCGGCGCCCTGCACCATCATCGGCTCCACGTAGGCAGCCATGGCATCGGGCAGCACATCGGTGATCCACACGAAGCGGGAGCGCCCCGGACCTTCCGTGAACACCTGTGCCGATGCGTGGTGATGGCTGGCCTTGCCGCCGGCGACGGTATAGGCCAGGCGGCGGTGCGTGTCGTCGATGCCGACCGGCACCTCGCGCGCCACGAGGCCGTTGGCGAAAGTCAGCATGCGTGCGCCTTCCGCATCGATGGTGCAGCCGGTGAGAAAGCCCGGTGCGAGCCGCACGTGCACCGCGTTGAAGTCGCGCAATGCGTCCCACACACGGGCGGCGTCCGCCTCGACGATGAATTCCTTGTAGATGGTGGCCATGGGTTGCCTCGCTTCAGAGTGACGCGACCCGGCCCGACGGCTGGATCAGGCGCTCATCATCGAGAAGCGCTGCGATGCGGTCTTGGAAAATCTTGCGGTCGCCGCGTGCCGCCTTGCGGAAGCCGCTGGGCGACACCCCGGCCGCGCGGTGGAAGGTGCGCACGAAATTGCTGAGATCTGCAAAGCCCACGTCGAGCGCGACCTCGGTCACGGGCCGGCCGTCGTCCTCGGCCAGCAAACGCGCGGCACGGCGCAGCCGCGAGCGCACGAGGTACTGGTGCGGCGTGACGCCCAGCACCTGGGAGAACAGCCGCAGGAAGTGGAAGGAGCTCAATCCGGCCTCGGCTGCCGCGCCGTCGAGGCCGATGTCGCTCTGCGAGTTGGCGTCGATCCACACCGCGGCATCGACCGCGCGACGGCGGTCTCGCGCCGCGGCCGTGGACGGCGGCACGGACTTCCGGCGCCCGGACACGACCTCGACGAAACGGCTTGCGAACCACATGCCCAATTCGTCCAGGCCCGCATCGCCCTGCCCTTCGGCTGCGGCCTGGGCGAGTTCACCGATCACCATGAGCTCGGCCAGCGGCGGCAGGCCGCCGGCGCGCCAGGCCTTCGAATCTCCGCCGATCAGGTCGACGAAGCCGGGCGACAGGTGGAACGCGAGGCACTCGTCGCCGCACACATGGTTGTCGTGCGTGCAGACGTATTCGTCGCCGGGGCGACCGACCAGCACCGAGCCGGTCACCAGTTCGTAGGCCCGGCCGCGCGTGCGGTAGCCGAAGCTGCCCTTGCGCACGTACGAGACCGAGTAGCCCTCGTGCACTTCGTCAAAGGGCTGCGCGTCAGGCCCCGCGTCGCAGCGGTAGCTGGCGACGCTGATGGCGTCGGTCTTTGCTTCCGTGGTGACGAGCATGGCAGGCGCCCTTTTTCCGTCCCACGGAAACGATTGCCTAATCGACCGTTTGCATCGCCTGCCAGACGCGTGCAGGGCTCAGCGGCATGTGCAGCCGCGGCGCGCGGGTGGCAAGGCCGTTGCGCGCGAAGGCGTCGGCCACCGCGTTCACGATGGCCGGCGTGGCGCCGATGGTGCCCAGTTCGCCCACGCCCTTCACGCCCAGCGGGTTGTTCTTGCAGGGCGTGGATTCGTCCATTTCCATGTTGAACATGGTGTCGACGATGTCCGCGCGCGGCGCGGCGTAGTCCATCAGGCTGCCGGTGACGGGCTGGCCGGTTTCGTGGTCGTACACCACCTGCTCGTAGAGCGCCTGCCCGATGCCCTGCACCGCACCGCCTTCGAGCTGGCCGCGCACGATCATCGGGTTGATGACGCGGCCCACGTCGTTGACCGAGCTGTAGGCCACCACGCTGATCTCGCCGGTGGGCGGGTCGATCTCGATCTCGCAGATGTGGCAGCCGTTGGGCCAGGTCGGGCCGGCCACGGTGCTGGTGGAGTCGACGAAGATCTCGCGCCCGGGCTGCTTGCCGGCGAGCGTGAACAAGTCGAGCTCGAGGTCGGTGCCGGCCACCATGAACACGCCGCGCGTGTAGGTGATGTCGTCGACGGCAGCCTCGAACTCCTGCGCCGCGAGCTCGCGCGCCTTGTCGATGGTGCGTTCCGCGCCGATGCGCACGGCCGAGCCGCCGGTGAAGAGCGAGCGCGATCCGGCGCTGCCGAAGCCGTCGCCGCGGTCAGTGTCGCCGAGCACCACGCGCACCTTGTCGATGGGCACGCCGAAGGCGTCCACGGCCAGTTGCGCGAGCGAGGTGGCAATGCCCTGCCCCATGGCGTTGACGGCAGAGAAGACCTCGATCACCCCATCGGCCTGCACGGACACCGTGACACGCTCCTCGAACACGTTGCCGCCCGTCCATTCGAGGAAGGTGGCAATGCCCAGGCCGCGATGCTTGCCCTGGCTGGCCGACGCGGCGGCGCGGCCCTCGAACCCCTGCCAGTCGGCCAGCGCCAGCGCCTGGTCCATCACCGACTCGAAGTTGCCGGTGTCGTAGGTCTGCGCCATCGGGTTCTTGTACGGCATCTGCTCGGGGCGGATGAAGTTGCGGCGGCGCAGCGCGATGCGGTCGATGCCGGTCTGGCGCGCGGCCTCGTCCATCAGCCGCTCGATGGTGAAGATGGCCTCGGGCCGGCCGGCGCCGCGGTAGGCGCCGGTGGGCGCGGTGTTGGTGAGCACCGCCTTGAAATGGAAGTCGATGGTCTGGATGTCGTAGACGCTGGTCTGCACCCAGGGGCCGATGAGCAGCTGGATGGCAACACCGGTGCCGGTGGCGTAGGCGCCCACGTTGGCGAGCGTCTTGATGCGCAGCGCCAGGATCTTGCCGTCGGCGTCCAGCGCCATTTCGGCGCGGGCCTCGATGTCGCGGCCATGCGCGCTCGACAGGAACTCTTCGCTGCGGTCGGCCACCCATTTCACAGGACGGCGAACCTGAAGCGCGGCAAACGCGACCGCGATGTCCTCGGGGTAAGCGCCGGTCTTCATGCCGAAGCCGCCGCCGACATCGCCCACGACCACACGCACTTTCTCCTTGGGCAGGCCGATGGCCGCGCACAGCGAATCGCGAACGCCGGAAGGCATCTGCGTGCTCATGCGGATGGTGAGGCGGCCCGTGTCGGCGTCTTGCGCGGCGAGCACGGAACGCGGCTCGATGGTCAGCGCGACCACGCGCTGGTTGTTCACGTCGAGCGCCACCACATGGCTGGCCTTGGCAAAGGCGGCGGTGGCGGCCTCGCTGCTGCCGTGGCGCATTTCGGCGGCGATGTTGCCGGAGGCCGCTTCGCACAGCTGCGGCGCGCCTTCGGCAGTGGCGCTGGCAAGGTCGACCACCATCGGCAGGTCTTCGTAGTCGACCATGATGGCTTCGCAGGCGTCGCGCGCCTGCTGCACGGTGTCGGCCACCACGAGCGCCACGGCCTCTCCGACGAAGCGCGTGCGTTCATGCGCCATTGCGTAGCGCGGCGGGCTGGCGCTGTCGCTGCCGTCCGCGCGCTTGAAGCCCGCGGCCCCGGGCATCGGCTTGACGCCGGCCCGCGCCATGTCGGCCCCGGTGATCACGCTGAGCACCCCCGGCATGGCAGCCGCCGTGCTGGTGTCCACGGAAAGTATGCGTGCGTGGGGATAGGAAGACCGCAGGAAGACAAGGTGCGCCTGGCCGGGCAACGTGACGTCGTCGGTGTAGCGTCCGGCCCCGGCCAGCAGGCTTTCGTCCTCGAGTCTGCGCACTGCCTGGCCGCTGCCGAAGCGTGTGGGATTGGATTCAGTGGTCAACGTGGTCCTCTTGTGCTGATCCCGGCGCAAAACAGTTGCCAGCCGGATTCGCTGGTACCTGAGGGTACCGTGGCGAATGCAAGCTGTGGACTATATGGTCTTCGACGGGTCTTGTGGGTGTGTCGTGCCAGCGGTCGCTACGCTCCGGGCCTTTGCCTGATGGGCAGACCCGGGGCGTACGCAATTTTCCCCCAACTGGATTCAGTTTTCGATAAGCCGTGTATACCTGTGAACATGCAACAACTGCCTTGGCTCGAACCCGGAGACGCGCTGCCCGATCCCGCATCGGCATGGGGGGCCGCCGACCCGGTGCCCGGCCTGCTCGCGGCCGGCGGCGCACTGGATGTCGACACCCTGACGCAGGCCTACGCCAGTTGCGTCTTCCCATGGTTCAGCGAGGACCAGCCGATTCTCTGGTGGAGCCCCGACCCACGCATGGTGCTGCAGGTAGCTGACTTCCACCTGCATCGCTCGCTGCGCAAGACCCTGGCGCGCTTTGCGCAGACGCCTGGCTGCGAAGTGCGCATCGACCATGACTTCGGCGCCGTCATAGAGGCCTGCTCGCGCTCGCCGCGGGTGGGCCAGTCGGGCACGTGGATCGTTCCGGACATGGTGCGGGCCTATACGGATCTGCACCGCGCCGGCCATGCCCACAGCGTCGAGACCTGGATCGACGGCAAGCTGGCGGGCGGCCTCTATTGCGTGGCGCTGGGCCGCGCGGTGTTCGGCGAGTCGATGTTCACGCGCCGGCCCGACGCCTCGAAGATCGCGCTGGCGGCGCTGGTGGCGCTTTGCAGGCGCTACGGCGTGCAAATGATCGACTGCCAGCAGAACACACCCCACCTCGCGAGCCTCGGCGCCCGCGAAATGCCGCGCCGGCGCTTCGTCGCCCATGTGGCCCAGGCCCGGCAGGAAGAGGGGCCACAGTGGCGTTTCGAGCCCGTATACTGGACTGCACTCCTTTCCGCGCGACCTCATTCTCCCGATGTGACGACGTGACGCACCTCAAGGACCTTCCGCTTCACACCCTGCAGTTCTACGCGACGGCGCCCTATCCCTGCAGTTACCTGCCGGATCGCCAGGCCCGCTCGCAGGTGGCCACGCCCAGCCACCTGATCCACAACGACGCCTACTCCGACCTGGTGCTCAGCGGCTTCCGGCGCAGCGGCATGTTCACCTACCGCCCCTACTGCGACGGCTGCCGCGCGTGCGTTCCGCTGCGGGTGCTGGCCAACAGATTCCACCCCACGCGCAGCCAGCGGCGCGCAGTGAAACAGCATTCCGACCTCCAGGCGCGCGTGCTGAAGCTCTGCTTCGTGCCAGAGCACTACCAGCTTTACCTGCGCTACCAGAACGGCCGCCATGCGGGCGGCGGCATGGACCACGACAGCATCGACCAGTACACCCAGTTCCTGCTGCAGAGCAGGGTCAACTCGCGGCTGGTGGAGTTTCGCGACACACTGCCTGACGGCAGCGCCGGGGCGCTCAAGATGGTGTCGATCCTCGACGTGCTGAACGACGGCATCTCGGCCGTCTACACCTTCTACGAGCCCGACACCAGCGCCGGCTACGGCACCTACAGCGTGCTCTGGCAGATCGAGCAGGCGCGCAAGCTGGGCCTGCCGCACGTGTACCTGGGCTACTGGATCGAGCACAGCCCGAAAATGAACTACAAGGCGCGCTTTTCCCCGCACGAAGTGTTGGTGGACGGTCGCTGGCAAGCGCCCGGCGATTTCACAAGGTAAAATGGCGCCCGGTCATCACCGCAGAGCGCCATGAGAAAAAACCAATCAGACATTCCCGCCGTTCCCGTGATCCAGGTGATCGAGCGCATGTTCGCGCTGATCGATGTCCTGGCATCCCGCGAAGAGGCGATTTCGCTGAAGGAGATCAGCGAAAAGACCGGCCTTCACCCGTCGACCACGCACCGCATCCTCAACGACCTCGCGGTGGGCCGCTTCGTCGACCGGCCCGAGGCCGGCAGCTACCGCCTGGGCATGCGCCTGCTGGAGCTGGGCAACCTGGTCAAGGGCCGGCTCAACGTGCGCGACGCGGCGCTGGGGCCGATGCGCGAACTGCACAAGCTCACGCAGCAGCCGGTCAACCTGAGCATGCGGCAGGGCGACGAGATCGTGTACATCGAGCGCTCGTACAGCGAACGCTCGGGCATGCAGGTGGTGCGCGCCATCGGCGGCCGCGCAGCCCTGCACCTGACCTCGACCGGCAAGCTGTTCCTGGCCGCCGACGATCCGCAGCGCGTGCGCAGCTACGCCACCCGCACGGGGCTGGCCGGCCACACCCGCAACAGCATCACCCAGTTGCCCGCGCTCGAGCGTGAGCTGTCGAAGGCGCGCCAGTACGGCATCGCCCGCGACAACGAAGAACTGGAGCTGGGCGTGCGCTGCATGGCTGCCGGCATCTACGACGACCAGGGCAAGCTGGTGGCGGGCCTTTCCATCTCTGCCCCGGCCGATCGGCTGGACGAAGGCTGGCTGCCCAAGCTGCAGGCCACGGCCAACGAGATCTCTGGCGCGCTGGGGTTCAAGGATGGGGCTGCGGCCACCCCGGCGAACGGCAGCCCCTCGGCAGGCGCCTGACCCTGGCAGAACCCCAAAAGCAAACAGGCCCTGCGAAGGGCCTGTTTTCATTGGAGCGGGTAGATCCAGCTCAGCCAGCGACCTGGTAGCCCACGTTGCGCGAAGACGCGGCCGGCGAGCCGGAGATCGAATGCGTGGCCTCGACCCAGCGGCGAACGCGCTCGGCGTCGGCAATGCGGCTGAACTTGCCGGCCGAATCCAGGAACACCATGATCAGCTTGCGCCCCGCCACCTTGGCCTGCATCACGAGGCACTGGCCGGCTTCGGAGATATAGCCGGTCTTCTGCACACCGATTTCCCAATCGGGACTCTTCACGAGACGGTTGGTGGTGTTGAACTGCAGCACGCGGTTGCCCACCTCCACTTGGTATTCAGGCGAGGTCGACAGCGAACGCACCGTGGCGTCTGCATAGGCTGCATTGACGAGCAGCGCCAGGTCTTGCGCGCTCGACTGGTTGCGGCTCGACAGGCCCGTGGGCTCGACGTAGCGCGTGTCCTTCATGCCGAGCATCTTGGCCTTGGCATTCATGATGCTGACGAAGGTCGACAGCCCGCCCGGATAGGTACGGCCCAGCGCGTGCGCCGCACGGTTTTCGCTCGACATCAGCGCCAGGTGCAGCAGTTCGCCGCGCGACAGCGTCGTGCCGACGGTCAGGCGCGAGCTGCTGCGCTTTTCGGTGTCGACATCGTCCTGGGTGATGGTGATGAGCTCTTCATTCGGCAGGTGCGCCTCGCTGATGAGCAGGCCGGTCATCAGCTTGGTGAGCGACGCGATCGGCAGCACGGCGTGGTCGTTCTTGCTGAACAGCACTTCGTGGGTGTCCTGGTCGATGACCAGCGCGACGCTCGACTTCAGGTCGAGCGAATCTTCGGTGCCGTGCAGGCCGGCCATCTGGCCGAAGGACTGGCGCGCAGGCTGTTCGACACGAACCACCGAGCGGCGCTGGACGGCCACCACGGTCTTGCCGTTCTTCTTGTGGATGGTGGCAACCACGTTGCGGCCACCACGAACGACTTTCTCTACTTTTTCGTTCTTCTCGGCCCGGCCGCCACGACTGGCGACGGCGGCGCCGCGAGCCGTCTTGGACGACGCGCTGCGCTTGGCCTCGACCGGCACAACGCCCTTCTTGGCGGCAGCGGTCTTGGAGGCGGCGGGCTTCTCTTTTTTCGCGGCCTGGGCGCCAGGCAGCAAAAACGCCGTGGCGCAGAACGCGACGGCGATGAACTTGAGTGCGGGTAGAAACCGCTGGCTGGAAACTCGGCGGAGACGGGCTTCAGGCATTAATAAATCTCCAGCGGCGACAAACGAGGACCGCAGTGTATCGAAATCAAAAAAGGCACGCAATATCAGTTACTTGCATCCTCTTCTTCAATCGAATACCAAGGATCGCCTGAAAACCTAACCTTGTGCCGCAACTCTCTCAGCTTGGCTCTGTAACTTGTTGAGCGCACTCAAATAAGCCTTTGCCGAAGCGACCACGATGTCGGGGTCTGCCCCCACACCATTGACCACCCGCCCTGCGTTTTGTAACCGGACTGTAACTTCTCCTTGGCTTTCCGTCGAGCCGCTGATGGCGTTTACAGAGTAAAGAACCATCTCTGCGCCACTCTTGACGTGCGACTCGATCGCCTTCAAAGAAGCATCAACCGGGCCATTGCCGTCGGATTCGCCGGTGACTTCCTTGCCTTGGACGGTGAAGACGACCTTGGCCTGGGGGCGCTCGCCGGTTTCGCTGTGCTGGGAGAGAGAAACGAACGCAAACCGCTCACCAACGTTCGACACCTCCTCCGCGCTGACGAGCGCGAGGATGTCTTCGTCGAAAATTTCGGATTTGCGATCGGCCAGTTCCTTGAAGCGCAGGAAGGCGGCGTTGATCTCGCCTTCGCTCTCCATGGCCACGCCCAGTTCCTGCAGGCGCTGCTTGAAGGCATTGCGGCCGCTGAGCTTGCCCAGCACGATCTTGTTGGCCGTCCAGCCCACGTCCTCGGCGCGCATGATTTCGTAGGTGTCGCGGGCCTTGAGCACGCCGTCCTGGTGAATGCCCGAGGCATGCGCGAAGGCATTGGCGCCCACCACCGCCTTGTTCGGCTGCACCACGAAGCCGGTGGTCTGGCTCACCATGCGGCTCGCGGCCACGATGTGCTGGGTGTCGATGCACAGGTCGAGCCCGAAATAGTCCTTGCGGGTCTTGACCGCCATGACCACTTCCTCGAGCGAGCAGTTGCCTGCGCGCTCGCCCAGCCCGTTGATGGTGCATTCCACCTGGCGCGCGCCGCCGATCTTCACGCCGGCCAGCGAGTTGGCCACGGCCATGCCCAGGTCGTTGTGGCAATGCACCGACCAGATGGCCTTGTCGCTGTTGGGAATGCGCTCGCGCAGCATCTTGATGAAGTTGCCGTAGAGCTCTGGAATGGCGTAGCCGACGGTGTCGGGCACGTTGATGGTGGTGGCGCCTTCGTTGATGACGGTCTCCAGCACGCGGCAGAGAAAGTCCGGATCGCTGCGGTAGCCGTCTTCGGGGCTGAATTCGACGTCGCCGATCTGGTTGCGCGCGAAGCGCACCGCCAGTCGGGCCTGTTCGTGTACCTCCTCGGGAGTCATGCGCAGCTTCTTTTCCATGTGAAGCGGCGAGGTCGCGATGAAGGTGTGGATGCGCCCGCGGGCCGCGCCCTTCAGGGCCTCGGCGGCGCGTGCGATGTCGCGGTCATTGGCGCGCGACAGGCCGCACACCGTCGAGTCCTTGATCGTGTTGGCAATCGCCTTGACGGCCTCGAAATCGCCGTTCGAACTGGCCGGAAAGCCGGCCTCGATGACGTCGACCTTCAGCCGCTCCAGCAGCTTGGCAATGCGCATCTTCTCGTCGCGCGTCATCGAGGCGCCCGGCGATTGCTCGCCGTCGCGCAAGGTGGTGTCGAAAATTATGAGTTGCTCGGTCATCGTGGTTCTCCTTGGTTCGCTGCCACCTGCCGAGCACTGCGCGGATCCGCGCGGCGACGTCAGGCGACTTCAACCACCGATTGTGCGCTGTGCGCGCCCCGGGCCCGCGAACGCTGGACACCCGAAACAATCGCTTTCAGCGACGCCGAGATCACGTTGGCGTCGATGCCCACGCCGAACAGCGTCTGGCTTTCATCTACGCGCAGTTCCAGGTAGGCCACGGACTTCGCATCGGCACCGGCGCCGATCGCATGCTGGTGGTAGTCCATCACGCGGACCGTGTGGCCGGTGGCCTTGCTCAGCGCCTGGGTGAAGGCGTCGATGGGTCCGTTGCCACGGCCTTCGATGGCACGCGTTTCGCCATTCCACAGCAGATCGCCGCGCAGGACCACGGAAGCGTTGGCGCCCTCGCCTTCTTCCTCGATCACACGGTGCTGGAGCGATTGCGCCGTCTCGATGCCGTATTCGCGCACGAACAGGTCCCAGAGGTCGGCGGCGGTGAGTTCCTTGCCGGCCACGTCCATCACGCGCTGCACGACCTGCATGAATTCCATCTGCAGGCGGCGCGGCATTTCAATGCCGTACTCGCTCTCGAGCAGATAGGCCATGCCACCCTTGCCGGACTGGCTGTTCACGCGGATCACGGCTTCGTAGCTGCGGCCCACGTCCTTCGGATCGATGGGGAGGTAAGGCATGTCCCAGATATCGCCTTCCTTGCGCGCCGCGAAAGCCTTCTTGATCGCGTCCTGGTGAGAGCCGGAGAACGAGGTGTAGACGAGGTCGCCCACGTAAGGGTGGCGCGGATGCACGGGAATCTGGTTGCAGTGCTCGACCGTCGCGCGGATCTCGTCGATGTTCGAGAAATCGAGTTCCGGAGAAACGCCTTGGGTGTAGAGGTTGAGCGCGACGTTCACGAGGTCGAGGTTGCCGGTGCGCTCGCCGTTGCCGAAGAGACAGCCTTCGATTCGCTCGGCACCGGCCATGAGGGCCAGTTCGCCGGCCGCGGTTCCGGTGCCGCGGTCATTGTGCGGATGCACGCAAAGCACGATGGAATCGCGCCGCGCGAGGTTGCGGTGCATCCACTCGATCATGTCCGCGAAGATGTTCGGCGTGGAATGCTCGACCGTCGTCGGCAGGTTGACGATGCACTTGCGCTGCGGCGTCGGTGCCCACACTTCCGTTACCGCATCGACCACGCGCTTGGAAAACGCCACGTCGGTGCCCGAGAACATTTCGGGCGAATACTGGAAGGTCCACCGGGTGTTCGGCTGCTTCGCTGCGAACTCGTTGAACATGCGCGCGTGCGTGGTCGCGAGCTCGACGATCTGGTCTTCGTTCATGCCGAGGACCACGCGGCGCATCACCGGGGCCACTGCGTTGTAGAGATGCACGATGGCGCGCGGCGCGCCTTGCAGCGACTCGAAGGTGCGTGCAATGAGGTGGTCGCGTGCCTGCGTCAGCACCTGGATGGTCACGTCTTCGGGAATGCGGTCTTCCTCGATGAGCTTGCGCACGAAGTCGAATTCGATCTGCGATGCCGAGGGAAAACCGACTTCGATTTCCTTGAAGCCGATGGCCACGAGGGTTTCGAACATGCGCATCTTGCGCGCGATGTCCATCGGCTCGACCAGCGCCTGGTTGCCATCACGCAGGTCGGTCGACAGCCAGATGGGCGCCTTGGTCAGCACGGCATCGGGCCAGGTACGGTCCTTGAGGCCGATCGGGGCGAATGCGCGGTATTTGCTTTGAGGTTGCTTGAGCATGTCGATTTCTCTGTGATGGTTGGTAATCGACCAGCAACCCCAAAAAACAAACGGCCCGTTGCTGGTGCTAACGGGCCGTGGTGAGGGATTTGCGCGTGCGCTACCGTCTCCGCCCGTGAGGGAGGGCTAGTAGGGCCAGCAGCGAAATCTTGGTCATGAGGGTTGCGAATGTAGCACAGGCTGAGCGGGCCTGCCCTGGCCTCAGTTATGCAGTCCGCGCTCGTCGGGCTCTTCGGTGGAGGTGCTGATCACGCTTGCCGGCTGGCCCTTGGCCTTGCGCCAGGCATACACGACATAGCCGCTCAGGCCGTAGGCGACGAACAGGCCGAAGAGCACCGTCGGCGGGTTGATGTTGATGACCGCAATGCCCAGCGCGATGAGCACGATCACCACGAAGGGCACGCTCTTCTTCATCTGGATGTCCTTGAAGCTGTAGAACGGCGCGTTCGTGACCATCGTGAGGCCCGCATACAGCGTGAATGCGAACGTGACCCAGGTGATCTGCGTCCACGAAAGGTACAGCACGTCGCCGCCGCGCTTGCCCCATTCATTCACCAGCCAGATGAAGCCGGCCACCAGTGCCGCGGCCGCCGGCGACGGAAGTCCCTGAAACCAACGCTTGTCGACCACGCCGGTGTTCACGTTGAAGCGCGCCAGCCGCAAGGCCGCGCAGGCGCAATACACGAACGCGGCAATCCAGCCCCAGCGCCCCAGGCCCTTGAGCGACCACTCGTAAGCGATGAGCGCGGGCGCGGCGCCGAACGACACCATGTCGGACAGCGAATCCATCTGCTCGCCGAACGCGCTCTGCGTGTTGGTCATGCGGGCCACGCGGCCGTCGAGGCTGTCGAGCACCATCGCGGCGAACACGCCCAGCGCCGCGAGGTCGAAGCGCGCGTTCATGGCCATCACCACCGAATAGAACCCGCCGAACAGCGCCGCCAGCGTGAACAGGTTCGGCAGGATGTAGATGCCCTTGCGGCGTTTGCGCGGTTGCACGTCGTCGGGAACCGTATCGTCATGCATTGAAATTGCCTCCGTCCCTCATGGGCACGCCACGTACAGCTATCCAATCGATAGCATCTTGATCTGTGAATCGCATGGCTCGCAGTGTAGTTCAGGGGACCTCTTCGACCCCCTTCAAACAAAAGGGCCACCGCGACGGGTGGCCCTCGGGAAAAGGCGCCGAAGCGCCCTTCAACCGGAAGATCAGTTGCGGGTCTGGTCGACCAGCTTGTTCTTCTTGATCCAGGGCATCATCGCGCGCAGCTTTTCGCCGACGACTTCGATCTGGTGCTCTGCGTTCAGGCGGCGGCGGCTGATCAGCGTGGGAGCGCCGGCAGCGTTTTCCAGCACGAAGCTCTTGGCGTATTCGCCGGTCTGGATGTCCTTCAGCACTTGCTTCATGACCTTCTTGGTCTCTTCGGTCACGACGCGCGGGCCGGTGACGTACTCGCCGTATTCGGCGTTGTTCGAGATCGAGTAGTTCATGTTGGCGATGCCGCCTTCATAGATCAGGTCGACGATCAGCTTCAGCTCGTGCAGGCATTCGAAGTACGCCATTTCGGGCGCGTAGCCGGCTTCCACCAGCGTTTCGAAACCGGCCTTGATCAGCTCGACCGTGCCACCGCACAGAACCGCTTGTTCGCCGAACAGGTCGGTCTCGGTTTCTTCGCGGAAGTTGGTCTCGATGATGCCGGCCTTGCCGCCGCCGTTGGCGGTGGCGTAGCTCAGCGCGAGGTCACGTGCCTTGCCAGTCTTGTCCTGGTGCACAGCCACGAGGTGGGGCACGCCGCCGCCTTGGGTGTACGTGCTGCGCACGGTATGGCCCGGGGCCTTGGGAGCGACCATCCACACGTCGAGGTCGGCGCGCGGCTGCACGAAGCCGTAGTGCACGTTGAAGCCGTGGGCGAAGACCAGCGAAGCGCCTTCCTTGATGTTCGGAGCCACGTCGTTCTTGTAGACGTTCGCGATCTGCTCGTCGGGCAGCAGGATCATGACGACGTCGGCGGCCTTCACGGCGTCGGCGACTTCCGCGACCTTCAGGCCGGCCTTTTCGACCTTGGGCCACGAGGCGCCGCCCTTGCGCAGGCCGACCACGACCTTGACGCCGCTGTCGTTCAGGTTCTGCGCGTGCGCATGGCCTTGCGAGCCGTAACCGATGATGGCGACCGTCTTGCCCTTGATGAGGCTGAGGTCCGCGTCCTTGTCGTAATAAACCTTCATATGCGTCTTTCCTATTTAATCTCGAGCATCCCCAACAGCGGGGACGCATTCACTCACAGTGGGCCGGAAGTATTCCGGGCCTTCATTTGCTGATTGATGGACACGAGGTTGTCGTGAATGCGGAACAGCAGGATCAGCAATTCGCTGTAGACGCGAACGATGATCGCGCCGAAAACCAGGACCCCGATGGCGACCAGGATGCGTCCCTGGAACAGCGCCGTGGCGGTCATTGCGAGCACAGCCAGCAATCCAAGGAAATACAGTATCCGGATGATGATGGGCGTCACCATCTTGTCGAATCCCAGCAAGTCTTGCATCACGTTCTCCTCATGTGTCGATGAAACGATGAAACTGAGGGGATCTGCACCCCCTACACGCGCAGGATGCGCTCACCGCGCCCGATGCCGCTGGCACCGGTGCGGACAGTTTCGAGGATAGCGCTACGCTCGATCGCTTCGAGGAAAGCGTCGTTCTTGCCGTGGTCGCCGGTGAGTTCGATGGTGTAGCTCTTGTCGGTCACGTCGATGATGCGGCCGCGGAAGATTTCCGCCATGCGCATCATTTCCTCGCGCTCCTTGCCGACCGCGCGCACCTTCACCATCATGAGCTCGCGCTCGGTGTAGGCGCCCTCGGTCAGGTCGACGACCTTCACCACTTCGATCAGGCGGTTCAGGTGCTTGGTGATCTGCTCGATCACGTCGTCGGAGCCGGTCGTGACGATGGTCATGCGCGAGAGGCTCGAGTCCTCGGTCGGCGCGACTGTCAGCGATTCGATGTTGTAGCCACGGGCCGAGAACAGGCCCACCACGCGGGAAAGAGCACCCGGCTCGTTTTCCAGCAGCACTGCAATGATGTGTTTCATGTTTGCGTGACTCCTCTTTTCGCCGCCCTCCCCCGTGCACGGTAATGCGCGGGCTCGGCGGGCAATAGATTCGTCAGTAAGGAGTTGAGCGAATGTTCCGCGGATCAGAGATCTTCGGAACCCAGCAGCATTTCGGTGATGCCCATTCCGGCCTTCACCATCGGGAACACGTTTTCGGTGGGGTCGGTGCGGAAGTCCATGAACACCGTGCGGTCCTTGAGCTTGCGTGCTTCGCGCAGCGCGGGCTCCACGTCTTGTGGACGCTCGATCAGCATGCCGACGTGGCCGTAGGCCTCGGCGAGCTTCACGAAGTTGGGCAGTGCATCCATGTAGCTGTGGCTGTAGCGGCCGGAGTATTCGATCTCCTGCCACTGGCGCACCATGCCCAGGTAGCGGTTGTTGAGCGAGCAGATCTTGATCGGCGTGTTGTATTGCAGGCAGGTGGAGAGTTCCTGGATGCACATCTGCACCGAGCCTTCGCCGGTGATGGTGAACACTTCCGAATCGGGCTTGGCGAGCTTGATGCCCATGGCATAGGGAATGCCCACGCCCATGGTGCCCAGGCCGCCGGAGTTGATCCAGCGGCGCGGCTCGTCGAAGCGGTAGTACTGGGCGGCCCACATCTGGTGCTGGCCCACGTCCGACGTGATGTACGCGTCGGCGTCCTTGGTCATGTTCCAGAGGGTCTCGACCACGTACTGCGGCTTGATCACGTCCTTGTTGCCGCGGTCGTACTTGAGGCAGTCGCGCGAGCGCCAGGCCTCGATGGTCTTCCACCAGTCGGCCAGCGCACCGGCGTCGGGCTTGGCGGTGCTCTCGCGGATCATCGAGATCAGTTCGGTGAGCACATCCTTCACGTCGCCGACGATCGGGATGTCGACCTTCACGCGCTTGGAGATGCTCGACGGGTCGATGTCGACGTGGATGATCTTGCGTTCGTTCTGCGCGAAGTGCTTGGGATTGCCGATGACGCGGTCGTCGAAACGCGCACCCACCGCCAGCAGCACGTCGCAGTTCTGCATCGCGTTGTTGGCTTCGATGGTGCCGTGCATGCCCAGCATGCCGAGGAACTTGCGGTCGCTGGCCGGATAGGCGCCCAGGCCCATCAGCGTGTTCGTGACCGGGTAGCCGAGCATGTCGACCAGGGTGCGCAGTTCGTTGGTGGCGTTGCCCAGCAGCACGCCGCCGCCCGTGTAGATGTATGGGCGCTTGGCGGCCAGCAACAGTTGCAGCGCCTTGCGGATTTGTCCGCCGTGGCCCTTGCGCACCGGGTTGTACGAACGCATCTCGACCTTGTCGGGATAACCTGCGTAGGGAACCTTCTTGAAGGAAACGTCCTTCGGCACGTCCACCACCACCGGGCCCGGACGGCCGCTGCGCGCGATGTGGAAGGCCTTCTTCATCGTCATGGCCAGATCCTTGGGATCCTTGACGAGGAAGTTGTGCTTGACGATGGGGCGGGTGATGCCGACCGTGTCGCATTCCTGGAAGGCGTCGAGGCCGATGGCGGCGGTCGGCACCTGGCCCGAAATGATCACCATCGGGATCGAGTCCATGTACGCCGTGGCGATACCGGTCACCGCGTTGGTCAGGCCCGGGCCGGAAGTGACCAGCGCCACGCCGACTTCGCCGGTCGCGCGCGCATAGCCGTCCGCCGCGTGCACGGCTGCCTGCTCGTGACGCACCAGCACGTGCTGGATGGTGTCCTGCTTGTAGAACGCGTCGTAGATGTAGAGAACGGCGCCGCCGGGGTAACCCCAGACGTATTGCACGCCTTCGGCCTGCAGTGCCTTGACCAGCACTTCAGCGCCCATGAGTTCTTGCGTGGCGTTGCCGGCGTTCGACGACGCAGCGGCAGCGGAGAGGATTTCCGCCTTGGAGATTTCCATGATCAACCTTTGTTTATTTCGGGAACGAAATACCTTGGGTGCCCCTTGCCAACCCTTGTGAGGCCGCGCCAGGACTTGAGGCCAAAGCCATGAGCGGACTGATGTTCCGCCGGACCGTGACCCGTTTGCCTTTTGACTTGCAGCGCGGATTATGACATTTCCGGGCGTTCAGATTCGCTTCAGCTCTTGCGTAAAGCGACAAAGGCATAATCCGCGGCGGTAAACATACGCGATCGCTAGACCCCTCTTCCCACGCGGCGCGACCTGCGCCCCCTCTCGCTTGGCCACTGAACTAGAACTCTCCGACTTCCTGAAAAGCGTCGAACGACGCGCTTTCAAGCGCTCGGTCTACCACGTGCGGGATGAAGAAGCGGCGCTCGATATCGTGCAGGACAGCATGATGAAGCTGGCGCAGCACTATGGCGACAAGCCGGCCGACGAACTGCCGATGCTGTTCCAGCGCATCCTTTCGAACTGCACCCTCGATTGGTTCCGGCGCCAGAAGACGCGCCGCGCACTGTTCTCGAACCTCAGCGACTTCGACTCGGTCGACGACGACGGCGATTTCGACCTGCTGGAGAACTTCGTCTCTCCGACCGACTCTAGGGAATCGGAGAGCGCCGAAGACACCACCCGCCGCGCCCAGGTCTTCCACGAGATCGAGGAACAGATCGCGGCATTGCCGGGCCGTCAACGCGAGGCTTTCCTGATGCGTTACTGGGAGGAAATGGACGTCGCGGAGACGGCCGCAGCGATGGGCTGTTCCGAAGGCAGCGTCAAAACCCACTGCTCGCGAGCCGTTCACGCTCTGAGCAAAGCGCTCAAGGCCAAGGGAATATCGCTATGAATACTAAGGTTTCACCCTCCTCATTCACCGCCGAAGACGAGTTCGGACGGCGCCTCGCTGCCCGCCTCTCGGCCGGCAACAAGGAGTTGTCGCACGACATCGGCGAACGGCTCCGCGTGGCTCGTGCGCAGGCCGTGGCCGCGCGCAAGCTGCCCCCGCAACTGCGGGCGGCCCCCGTGGTGGTGCAGTCGGGCCACACAGCAATACTGGGTGGCAGCTGGTGGACCCGCATCGGCTCGGTGGTGCCGCTCATTGCGCTCGTGGCCGGCCTCATCACCATCAGCGTGATGCAGGACGACGACCGCGCCAGCGAACTCGCCGAAGTCGATTCGGCACTGCTCACCGGCGACCTGCCGCCTGCTGCCTATACCGACCCCGGTTTTGCTCAATTCCTGAAGGCCGACAGCGCCTCCGACTGAACTTTTCACTGACCGAATGCGACGCCGCCCCTCTCCCAGCGCGAACTCCTCCCGCCCGCTGCGCCCGCTTCAGGCGGGCGCAGTCGTTTGGGCGAGTGCGCTTGCGGTTGCCGCCCTTGGGCTGACGACTGCCGGCGCACAGCCCCGTGCTGAGACCGCTGCGGCCACCGCAGGCGTCAGCAGTCCCAAGGCCGTGTCGACGACCAAGCCGCTCTGGAGCGAACTCACCTCGGGGCAGCAGCAGGCCCTCGCGCCGCTCGGCCCCCACTGGAACACCCTGAACATCGGACAAAAGCGCAAATGGCTGGCGCTGTCGCGCAATTACTCGGAAATGTCGGCAGAGGACAGGAAGACGCTTCACAGCCGCATGATCGAGTGGGCCGCACTGAGCAACCAGCAGCGCACCCAGGCACGCCTGAACTTTGCGGAGGTCAAGCGCATTCCGGCTGACGAGCGCAAGGCCAAATGGGAGCAGTACCAGGCCCTGAGCGAGGAAGAAAAGCGAAAGCTGGCCGAGCGCGCTCCTCCCAAGCCGCGCGGTGCCGCCATACCGGTGCGCCCTGTTTCCTCGCAGAAGCTCGTGCCCGTGCCTGCGGTCACGCCCGGCGTGCAGCACACGCCGAGGATCCTGCTGACGCCGCCGCCCGCTCCTCCGGCGCCGCCCGCCACACTCATGGTCGCCACCCCGCCGGAACGCTCTCCTTCGACAGCTCCGGCTGTCGTGGTGACCCCCGCGGCGCCGCAGCCCTCCGGCGTCTCGGCGCCGCCAGTTCCTGCGGAAGCACAGGTGCCGCCCCCTTCGTCGGCCACGGCCGAACCGGCTGCCACTTCTCCCTGACCACAAGGGCCTCGATGGTTTCCAGTACTCCCGAAGTCTCGGGATCCGATCACCCGGCCTCGCCCGTCCCACCAGCAAGCAGCGCTCCCGTCTCTACAGTGCCCGGCCTGTGGCGCCGGATGGCCTGCTGGCTCTATGAAGGCATGCTGCTTTTCGCGGTCGTGTTCGTCTCGGGCTGGCTCTTCAGCACGCTGGGACAGATGCGCGACGCCATGGATTCGCGGCGCCATCTTTTCCAGGCTTTCCTCTTCGTCGTTTTTGGCGTGTACTTCGTCTGGTTCTGGACCAAGGGCCAGACCCTCGCCATGAAAACCTGGAACATCCGCATCGTCGACTTGCAAGGCCGGCCCATCAGCCAGCGCCGGGCGCTTGCACGTTACCTGCTGAGCTGGATCTGGTTCCTGCCACCGCTGGCCGCGCTTGCCCCTTTCAAGCTCTCGGGCGGCGAATCGACCCTCCTGATCTTCGGCTGGGTCGCCATCTGGGCCCTGCTTGCACGTTTTCACCCCGACCGCCAGTTCTGGCACGACGCCTGGGCCGGTACGCGGCTCATCACCTCCAAGCCGATGAGCCGCCGATGAGTGCCTTGCCCAATCTTCCCGATCCCGCCGTCAATCCGCAAAAGGCCCGCAAGGGCTTCGAGCGCGTCTGGCACGCCACGCTCATCTCGCTGCACGGCCTGCGCGCCGGCTGGAGCGAGCCCGCCTTCCGCCAGGAAGCCATCCTGTCGATCGTGATGATCCCGGCGGCTTTCTGGCTCGGCCGCAGTTGGGTCGAAGTGGCCCTGCTCGCGGGCAGCGCGCTCCTGGTGATGATCGTGGAACTGCTCAACACCGCCGTCGAAGCCGCCATCGACCGCATCGGCCCCGAATGGCACGACCTGTCCAAGCGCGCCAAGGACATGGGCAGCGCGGCCGTGCTGCTGTCGCTCGTGCTCTGCGGCGGCATCTGGGCCGCCGCGCTGTGGCAACGCTTCCTGTCATGAGAAGGCATGCCGGCTGCGGCATGATGGCAGGATGAATCCTGAATTTTCGATCTGTGTGTATTGCGGCTCGCGCCCCGGCGAGCGCCCCGAGTTTTCCCAGGCCGCGCAGGCGGTCGGCCAGTGGATCGGCAAGCACGGCGGCCAATTGGTCTACGGCGGTGGCCGCACCGGCCTGATGGGCACGGTGGCCGAGGCCACCCGCCTCGCCGGCGGCCGCGTGGTCGGCGTCATTCCCAAGGCGCTGGTCGACAAGGAACTGGCCAATTCGCTGTGCGACGAACTCCATGTGGTCGACACCATGCACGAACGCAAGGCCATGATGGGCGAGCGCGCCGACGCCTTCGTCGCCCTACCGGGCGGCATCGGCACCTTCGAGGAACTCTTCGAGATCTGGACCTGGCGCCAACTCGGCTATCACGACAAGCCGACCGGCATCCTCAACACCGCCGGCTACTACGACGGCCTGCTGGGCTTCCTGGCCCACAGCGTGCGCGAAGGCTTCATGGGCGAGTGGCAGATGGAACTGATCCGCACCGGCACCGAGGTGACCGAGCTTCTGGCCGCGTTGCGCGCCGAAGTGCCGCTCCACCCGCGGGAAGACAGGCTGTCGGAAAACCTCTGACGCCAGCCCACCCTGAAAAAGCCTCCGTTACCGGAGGCTTTTTTGCTTCAGACCGCGTTTTCGTTCTCTTCGCCCGTACGGATGCGCACGATGCGTTCGACCTCGGTCACGAAGATCTTGCCGTCGCCGATCTTCCCGGTGCGCGCGGAATTGACGATGGCCTCTATGCAGCGCTCCACGTCGGCCTCGTTGACGACCACTTCGACCTTCATCTTGGGCAGGAAGTCGACCACGTACTCGGCGCCGCGGTACAACTCGGTGTGCCCCTTCTGGCGGCCGAAGCCCTTGACCTCGGTGACTGTCAGGCCGGTAACGCCCACTTCGGCCAAGGCCTCGCGCACGTCCTCGAGCTTGAAGGGTTTGACGATGGCGGTGATCTGCTTCATGGTTTTCTTGCTCCGGCGGTTTCGTTGAATTTGCTGGTGATAGGGTAACGCCAATCCTTGCCGAAGCTTCGATGGGTGACCCGAATGCCTACGGGCGCCTGGCGCCGCTTGTATTCGTTGATCCTGATGAGCCGCGCAACCCGCTCGACCACCGCGCGCTCGTAGCCGGCGGCGATGATCTCGTCGATGCCTTCATCGTCCTGCATGTAGCGTGCCAGGATGCCGTCGAGGATGTCGTAGGGCGGGAGGCTGTCCTGATCGGTCTGGTCGGGCCGCAGTTCGGCGCTGGGGGGGCGCGTGATGATCCGCTCGGGAATGGGCTCGGCGCCGGTGCCGTAGGGGTCGTGGGCATTGCGCCAGCGCGCCAGCGCGAACACCGTGGTCTTCAGCAGGTCCTTGATGACCGCGAAACCGCCCGCCATGTCGCCATAGAGCGTGCAATAGCCGGTGGCCATTTCGCTCTTGTTCCCGGTGGTCAGCACGATGGAGCCGAACTTGTTCGACAGCCCCATCAGCAGCGTGCCGCGGATGCGGGCCTGGATGTTCTCTTCGGCCGTGTCCTCGGGCATGCCCCTGAACTCTTCGGCCAGCGCGTCCTTGAAGGACTCGAAGGTGTGCCTGATCGAGATTTCGTCGTAGCGCACGCCCAGCCGGCCCGCCATGTCGCGCGCGTCGATCCAGCTGATGTCGGCGGTGTAAGGCGAAGGCATCATGACCGCGCGCACTTTGTCCTTGCCCAATGCGTCGACCGCGATGGCGAGCACCAGGGCGGAGTCGATGCCGCCCGAAAGCCCCAGGATGGCACCCGGAAAACCGTTCTTGCCGACGTAGTCGCGCACGCCAAGCACCAGCGCGTCCCAGAGTTGCGCCTCGGCGTCGCGCGGCGCGGCGATGGCTCCCGCCTCGGCAACGAAGCCCACGCCACCCTGCGGCGTACGTTCGAGCTGGGCAAACACCAGCTTTTCGCGAAAGCTCTCGGCCTGCATAGCTGCGGTACCGTCGGCCTGCAGCGCGAAAGAGGCGCCGTCGAACACCACTTCGTCCTGCCCGCCCACCAGGTGCGCATACACCAGCGGCAGCCCCACGGCACGCGCCCGGTCGGCCATGCGTGCCACGCGCTCGCCTTCCTTGCCTACGTGGTACGGCGAGGCGTTGATCACGGCAAGCACCTCGGCGCCGCTTTCGCGGGCGAGTTCGGCCGGCTGGTCGAACCAGGCGTCCTCGCAGATCAGCAGGCCGACCGAGACGCCGCCCGCCTCGAACACGCAGGTATCTTGCCCCGGCGTGAAGTAGCGGCGCTCGTCGAACACCTGGTAGTTGGGCAGTTCGCGCTTGGCGTATGTCTCGAGGACGCGGCCTTCCTTGATGACGCTGGCCGCGTTGTGCCGAAGCTGTACCGCCACCGAGCGGCTGCGCAGGCTGCCGCCGGTCGGATGCCCCACCACCACGACCATGTCTTTGAGGTCGGCCAGAGCGGCGGCAATGCCTTTCACGGCATCATCGCAAGCTAGAGTGAAGGCGGGCCGCAGGAACAGGTCTTCTGCCGCATAACCGGCAATGGAAAGTTCCGGCGTCAGCAGCAGGCGCGCGCCTTGCGAATAGGCCTCGCGCGCGGCATCGACGATCTTCTTCGCGTTGCCGGCGAGGTCGCCCACCACAAAATTGAGTTGCGCGATGGCGAGCTTGAGCGTCATTGCAGAAGGAAGAAAAAGGCTTGAACGATTATGTCATTCGGGTTCTATCGTCGCCGTCGGACGTGAGCCCGCAGGCATGGAACGCATTGCTCGCCACGCAGGCCGAGCCTTCGCCTTTCATGCGCCACGAATACCTCTCGGCGCTGCATGAAAGCGGCAGCGCCACGCCCGCGAGCGGCTGGATGCCGCAGTTCGTCACGCTGTGGCACGGCGAGCAGTTGCATGCAGCGTGCCCGCTCTATATCAAGGACCATTCGTACGGCGAATACGTGTTCGACTGGGCCTGGGCCAACGCCTACGAGCAGCACGGGCTGGCGTACTACCCGAAGGCCGTGGTCGCGGTGCCCTTCACGCCCGTACCCGGCACCCGCCTGCTGGCCCGGGACGCGCAAAGCCGCACCTTGCTGGTGCAGGGCCTGGTGGCCCTGTGCAAGCAGGAAGCGCTGTCCTCGCTGCACCTGCTGTTCGGCGCAGACGAAGACATTGCCGCATGCACCGAGAGCGGCTTGATGCTGCGCAACACGGTGCAGTTCCACTGGACCAACGCGCAGTACGCCGACTTCGACAGCTTCCTTTCCAGCCTCTCCCACGACAAGCGCAAGAAGATCCGCCAGGAGCGCCGCAAGGTGGCCGACGCGGGCGTGAGCTTTCGCTGGTCGCGCGGCGCAGACATCTCGAAGGCCGACTGGGACTTTTTCTACCGCTGCTACGAGCGCACCTACCGCGAGCACGGCAACCCGCCCTACCTCACGCGCGATTTCTTCCGGCGCATGGCCGGCACGATGCCCGAAGCGTGGCTGCTGTTCATCGCCGAGCGCAACGGCAAGCCCATGGCCTCGAGCCTGATCGCCCTCTCGACCCAGCCCGACGAGCCGCTGGTCGCCTATGGCCGCTACTGGGGGGCGCTGGAGCGCGTCGACTGCCTGCACTTCGAGGCCTGCTACTACCAGCCGCTGGCCTGGTGCATCGAGCATGGCGCCAAACGCTTCGAGGGCGGCGCACAGGGCGAGCACAAGATGGCCCGCGCGCTGATGCCGGTCAAGACCACCAGCGCCCACTGGCTGGCGCATCCGTCGTTTGCGGACGCGGTCGAGCGTTTCCTTGAACGCGAGGGCGCGGGCATCGAGAACTACATGGACCACCTGGGCGAGCGCAGTCCCTTCAAGGCCGCCTGACCGCGGACTGGTTTTCGTGCCATGTCGGCCTGCTATAAAAACGCCCGAATCCACAACAACACCAAGGGAAACGCACCATGCCATTCGTCGGACTGGGGCTGCACGTTCTTGTCGCGCTGTTCTTTGCCGTGCATGCCATGCGCCACGGCAAGCAGATGTACTGGCTGATCATCCTCTTCAGCTTTCCGCTGCTCGGCAGCCTCGTCTACTTCGTGGTCGAGTACCTGCCGGCCTCGCGCATGCAGCGCACCGCCGGCAAGGTGGCCAGCGCGGCCATCGGGTTCATCGATCCCGAACGCGAATACCGCGCCGCTGCCGATGCCTACGACCTCGCGCCCACCGCCCAGAACAAGCTGCGCCTGGCCAAGGCTTCGCTGGACCGGGGCCAGCCCGCCGAAGCCGTGGGCCACTACCGCGATGCGCTCAAAGGCCCTCTGGCATCCGACCCCGAACTTCAGTTCGGCCTTGCCAGCGCGTTGCTCGCCGCTGGCGGTCCGGCCTCCGGGCAGGAAGCCCTGCAGGCGATCCAGGCCCTGCGCGCCACGCGCGACGATTACCGGCGCGACGAAGTCGCCCTGCTCAACGCCCGCGCACTGGCCGCCAACGGGCGTCAGCAAGAGGCACGCGAAGCCTTCGAAAGCGCCCTGAGCCAATACGGCACGGTCGAGACCCGGGCCCGCTATATCGCGTGGCTTGCTCAGCAAGGGGATGCCGGCGGCGCGCAGCGCCACTGGGAAGAACTCCAGCAGGCGGCACGCCACTGGAACTCGCACGCGCGGTCGGTCAATCGCGAGTGGATGCGGCTGGCCTCGGACGCGGTCCGGGCCTGAAGCCGCCGAGCCGGGGGCATTGCGCCCCCCGGAGAGCTGCCATCCGGCAGCAGAACTTACTTCTTGTAGTTGGCGATGCCGTCCAGGATTTCCTTCTTGGCGGAGTCGATGCCTTCCCAGCCCAGCACCTTGACCCACTTGCCGGCTTCCAGGTCCTTGTAGTGCTCGAAGAAGTGGCTGATGGCCTTCAGGCGCATCGGGTTCACGTCGTCGACCGACTTCCAGTGGCTGTAGATCGGCAGCACCTTGTCGGTGGGCACAGCCAGCACCTTGCCGTCGACGCCGGCTTCGTCTTCCATCATCAGGATGCCCAGCGGGCGGCACGGCACGACCACGCCCGGCAGCAGCGGGTACGGCGCGATCACCAGCACGTCGACCGGGTCGCCGTCGCCCGACAGGGTCTGCGGCACGTAGCCGTAGTTGGCGGGGTAGTACATGGCCGTCGTCATGAAGCGGTCGACGAAGATCGCGCCCGATTCCTTGTCGACTTCGTACTTGATCGGGTCGGCGTTCATCGGGATTTCGATCACGACGTTGAAGGCATCGGGGACGTTTTTGCCGGGGGAAACTTTGTCGAAGGACATGACGTTTTTCGAGTAGTTGAAAAGTATGAGACGGATGGGGACAAACCCGGAGTTTACTTTCCGTGTCACCGGCCGGTCGCACGCGCATCTGTTTTTGCCTGTAAATTGCAACTGTTGGCCAATCGGCTCCGCACCCCGGTGCAGCGAGCTTCGAGGAAGCAACGCGACGGATAGCATGGCCCCGTACGCGTTGCACGCAAGGGCCCATGCTGCCCGTCTCCACTAGTCGCAACGAACGAATGGAGAAGCAAGGCATGATCGGCAACACCCCCCTGATACTGGCAGTCGTCTGCGGCCTCGTGGCCGTGGCATATGGCTTCTGGGCCCGAAGTTGGATTCTCGCGAAGGACCCCGGCAACGCGCGCATGCAGGAAATCGCGGCGGCCATCCAGACCGGCGCCTCCGCCTACCTCGCCAAGCAGTACACGACCATCGCGGTTGTCGGCGTGGTGCTCGCCGTGTTGATCGCCCTCTTCCTCGACCTGACCACCGCGGTCGGCTTCATCGTGGGCGCGGTGCTTTCGGGCGCTTGCGGCTTCATCGGCATGAACGTGTCGGTGCGCGCCAACGTGCGCACCGCGCAGGCGGCCACGCACGGCATCGGCCCTGCGCTCGACGTGGCGTTCCGCGGCGGCGCCATCACCGGCATGCTGGTGGTGGGGCTGGGCCTGCTGGGCGTGTCGGGCTTCTACTGGTTCCTGGCGAGCGGCACGCCGGCTGCGGGCCAGAGCCTCTCGGCCATCCTCAACCCGCTGATCGGCTTCGCCTTCGGCTCGTCGCTGATCTCGATCTTCGCGCGGCTGGGCGGCGGCATCTTCACCAAGGGCGCCGACGTCGGCGCCGACCTGGTGGGCAAGGTCGAGGCCGGCATTCCCGAGGACGACCCGCGCAACCCGGCCGTCATCGCCGACAACGTGGGCGACAACGTCGGCGACTGCGCCGGCATGGCGGCCGACCTGTTCGAGACCTACGCGGTGACGCTGATCGCCACCATGGTGCTGGGCGCGCTGATGGTCACGGCCGCGCCGACCAACGCGGTGCTCTATCCGCTGGCGCTGGGCGGGGTGTCGATCATCGCGTCGATCATCGGCTGCTTCTTCGTCAAGGCCTCGCCGGGCATGACCAACGTGATGCCGGCGCTCTACAAGGGCCTGGCGGTGGCGGGTGTTCTCTCGCTGATCGCGTTCTGGTTCGTCACGAGCTGGCTGATTCCCGACAACGCCATCGCCCCGAGCGGCAGCCAGCTGAAGCTGTTCGGCGCCTGCTTCGTGGGCCTGGCGCTCACGGCGGCGCTGGTGTGGATCACCGAGTACTACACCGGCACGCAGTACAAGCCCGTGCAGCACATCGCGCAGGCCTCGACCACCGGCCACGGCACCAACATCATCGCGGGCCTGGGCGTGTCGATGCGCTCCACCGCATGGCCGGTGATCTTCGTGTGCATCGCGATCCTGGCGTCCTACTCGCTGGCGGGCCTGTTCGGCATCGCAGTGGCTGCCACGTCGATGCTGAGCATGGCCGGCATCGTGGTCGCGCTCGACGCCTACGGCCCCATCACCGACAACGCCGGTGGCATCGCCGAGATGAGCGAACTGCCCGACAGCGTGCGCGCCGTGACCGACCCGCTCGACGCAGTCGGCAACACCACCAAGGCCGTGACCAAGGGCTACGCCATCGGCTCGGCCGGGCTCGCGTCGCTGGTGCTGTTTGCCGACTACACCCACAAGCTGGAGAGCTTCGGGCAGGCCATCAGCTTCAACCTGAGCGACCCGATGGTGATCGTCGGCCTGTTCATCGGCGGGCTGATCCCCTACCTGTTCGGCGCGATGGCCATGGAAGCCGTCGGCCGCGCGGCCGGCGCGGTGGTCGAGGAAGTGCGCCGCCAGTTCCGCGACATCCCCGGCATCATGGAAGGCACCGGCAAGCCCGAGTACGGCAGGGCGGTGGGCATGCTGACCGGCGCGGCCATCAAGGAAATGATGATCCCGTCGCTGCTGCCGGTGGTGGTGCCGATCGTGGTCGGCCTGCTGCTCGGGCCGAAGGCGCTGGGCGGGCTGCTGATGGGCACCATCGTCACCGGCCTGTTCGTCGCCATCTCGATGTGCACGGGCGGCGGTGCATGGGACAACGCCAAGAAGTACATCGAGGACGGCCACCACGGCGGCAAGGGTTCCGAGGCGCACAAGGCGGCCGTCACCGGCGACACCGTGGGCGACCCCTACAAGGACACCGCCGGCCCGGCCGTGAACCCGCTGATCAAGATCATCAACATCGTGGCGCTGCTCATCGTGCCGCTGGTGGTGAAGTTCCACGCCGGCGATGCGGCGGCCGCCGTGCCGACGAAGATCGAGACGCCGCCCGCCGCGACGGCCCCGGCAGCCATGGCGCCGTCGACGCCCGGCGCGGTGGTGGCTGCAGGCGCCGTGTCGGCCGTGGAAACCGCCGCGGTGAAGGTGGAGAACGGCGTCGTCAAGTTCTACTTCGCGACCGCCAGCGCCGAGGTGGCGCCCAACGCCAGGGAAGCCCTGGCCGACGTCATCAAGGCGGTGCAGAGCGGCAGCACCGTGCTCGTGAGCGGCTACCACGACGCCAGCGGCGACCCGGCGAAAAATGCCGAGTTGGCCAAGCAGCGCGCCATGGCCGTGAGCGACGCGCTCAAGGCGGCCGGCGCGCCCGAAGACAAGATCGAGCTCGCCAAGCCCGAGCAATCGCAAGCCGACGGGCCGCCCTCAGAGGCCCGCCGCGTGGAAGTCAAAGTAAAGTCTTGAGATGCCCACACCCGCCCGACTCGAATCGTTCATTGCCGCTGTAGAAGGCGGCGCGCATGCCAAGGCCATCGAGGACTACTACACCGAAGATGCGACCATGCGCGAGAACCAGGCCGAGCCGCGGCGGGGCCGCAGCACGCTGGTGGCGCAGGAAAGCGCCGTGCTGGCGCGCACCGAGTCGGTGGTGTCCACCTGCGTGCGGCCGGTGCTGGTGAATGGCGATCACGTCGCCATTCACTGGATCTTCGAGTTCAGCTTCAAGGGCGGCGGCAAGATGCGCATGGAAGAAATCGCGTGGCAGCGCTGGGAGGGCGAGCGCATCGCCGAAGAGCAGTTCTTCTACGACCCGGCACAGAAGAAGCCGGCCTGAAACCTCCCGCACGCCGCCCCCCGTCCATGGCGCTGAAGACTCCGTAGCTCCATGAATTACCTCCGCGCCCTCGTCGCCGGCACCCTGGCCATTGCCAGTGCGGAGCTTGCGGTCGTGCGGCGCTTTCCGCGCATCCTGCTGGCCATCGTCGCGGTCGGCATGGTGCCGGCGATCTATGCGCTGATCTACCTGACGAGCGTGTGGGACCCGGCCGGCCACACGGCCGACCTGCCCGCCGCCATCGTGAACAAGGACCGGGGCGTGACCTACATGGCGCATTCGGTCAACGTCGGCGAGCAGCTCACGAGCACCCTGCTGGCCAAGCGCGCCTTCGGCTTTCGCGTGATGACCGACGAAGAAGAGGCGCGCGCCGAAGTGCGGCGCGGCACGCTCGCCTTCGCCCTGCTGATTCCGCCGGACTTCAGCGCCGACGCGGTTCCCGGCGCGCAGCGCGGCGCGGGGCGGCTGGTGGTCTACACCTCCGAGGGCAACAACTACAGCTCCGCCGGCCTCGCCCGCCGCTTCGCGGGCGAACTGGGGCACCAGGTCAACGAGATGCTCAACGAGCAGCGCTGGACGCTCGTGCTCAACGCGGCGGCCGGCTCTCAGCAGCGGCTGGAGCAGCTCAAGCAGGCATTGCTGACCCTGCGAGACGGCTCGCAGACACTCGCCGCTGGCGCCGCCCAATACAGCACCGCCGCGCGGGAGGTAGGCAACGGGTTCAAGCAGGTCAATGGCGGCATCCGCCTCATCCAGTCGAAGCTGCCGGCCGACGCGGACCTGCGCGCGCTCAAGAGCGGCGCGCAACAGCTCACGGCGGGCCAGCACGAACTCGGCTCGGGCCTGGTGCAGATCGGCGACGGCCTCGACCAGCTCCACGGCGGCGCCGGCCAACTGGGCGACGGCGCACGCCGGCTGCAGCGGGAGTCGGCCGACATTCCCTTCGTGGGCGAACGCATCGCCAAGGGCGCCGGCGAGCTCGCCGGGGGCGCGGACAAGCTGCGCGGCGGGCTCGAACAGGCACAGGCCGCCATGAGCAAGGCACAGGACGGCAGCCAGAAGCTCGACGCCGGTGCCACGGCGCTCGAAGGCGGCGTCGGCAAGCTCACCGACGGCATGGGCGCGCTGTCCGCCGGCATCCGCACCATGGCCGGCAAGCTGCCCGAAGACCGCAAGCTCGATGAGTTCGTGCAGGGGGGCACGCAGCTCGCACAGGGCGCACAGAGGCTGCTGACCGGCGTGCGCACCATCGAAGCCGCCCTGCCCGCTTCGATCACCCGCATCCAGGGCAGCGCCTCGGGCCTGGCCGACTCGGTCGAGCCCAGGGTGGAGGTGGTGGCGCCGGTGGCCAACAACGGCAGCGCCTTCGTGCCGAACATGGTGTCGGTCGCGCTGTGGATCGGCGCGGTGATGGCCGGCTACCTGTTCAACATCCGCATCGTGCTGTCGGACCACACGCACTACCCCAAGCTCGCCAAGACGCTGGGCAAGATCACCATGCCCGCGCTGATCGTGCTGCTGCAGGCGGCGCTGGTGCTGGCCACGCTGCTGGGCGTGCTGCAGGTGCAGGCGCCGCACGTGGCGGCGCTCGCGCTCACGATGGCGCTGGCCTCGCTGGTGTTCCTGGTGGTGCTGTTCGCCATCCTGCATGTGTTCGGCGACTTCGGCCGCATCCTGACCGTGCTGCTGCTCACGCTGCAGCTTTCGGCCGGCGGCGGCGTGCTGCCGGTGGAACTGTCGGCCGGCTTCTTCCGCACGGTGCACAGCTGGCTGCCGTTCAGCTGGGTGGTGCAGGCCTTCCGGGCGGTGATGTTCGGCGCCTTCGACAACGGATGGGTGCATGCCTGCGGCGTGGTGCTGCTGTCGGGCGCGGTGGCGGTCGGGCTGATGGCCATCTTCGGGAAGTGGAAAGACGTGCTGCTGGCCGACTACAAGCCCACGATCCAGGTCTGATGAATACAACACTTCCGATGTAACATACAATCTGTCGGATGAACACGCCCGCCGTGCCTGCTGCCGATGCCACCCCTGCCGCCGAGGATCTTTCCATCGAGGCACTGGCAACGCGCACCGGCGTCACGGTGCGCAACATCCGCGCCTACACCACCGCGGGGCTGTTGCCGCCGCCCCGTCTGCGCGGCCGCCTCGGGCTCTATGGCGAAGACCATGCGCAGCGCCTCGCGCTGATCCGCGAGCTGCGCGACCAGGGCTTCGGCATCGAGGCGATCCGCCGCATCTTCGGGCGTGCACCGGCTTCCGTGTGGGGTGACCTCGTCTCGGTCGCACGCTCGATGTCGGGCAGCCTGTTCGCTTCGGAAACGCCCGTGGTCGTGTCCGCCAAGAGCCTCGCTGCCAAGTGGAACGGCCAGATGACGCCCGCCCTGCTCGCCCGCGCCAGCAAGGCCGGGCTCATGCGCGAGTTGCCCGACGGGCAGGTGCAAATGCTCAGCCCCGCACTCGGGCAGGTGGCCGAGCAGCTCGCCGCCCTCGGCCTGCCGCTGGAGCAGGTCATCGGCATGCAGGAAACCATGGCGCGCACCCTGCGCACCGTGGCAAGGCACTGGCTGCGCACCCTGGCCGACAGCCTGCTGACGGGCGACGCCATCGACGCCGAACGCACGGCCCAGCTGCTGGAGAAGGCGCGGCCGCTCGCCACCGGCGCGGTGCAAGCCGCGTTCCCCGTGATCCTGCAGCAGGAACTCGACGCGCTGCTGCACAAGACCGCCTGACCGATGACAAGCTTCCGCCCCCTTCATCCCTCCTTGTTGCTGCTGCCGGCGCTGCTGATGCTGGGCGGCCCGGCTTTCGCGCAAGCCCAGGCGCAGCCCCGCGGCGACAGCGCCCTGGCCCTGAGCTTCGACGCCGCCCGCGCCCGCATGGTCGACCGCTCCGACAAGCTGGCCGCCGCCCGCGCGGCCGTCGACGCCAAGGAACTGCAGAGCCAGGGCCTCAAGGGGCTGGGCGGCCCGACGGTCGCCGTCTCGGGGCTGGCCTATGCCTACAACGCCAACCTGAACCTCGACCTCGATCCGCTCAACCAGAAGCTCGGGCAGATTGGCTCGGCGCTGCCGTCGTCGATCCAGAGCCTTGTCTCGCGCGTGCCGATTCCGCAGCTGCCCAACAGCTACACGCTGAACCGGCACGACAGCGGCGCCAACGCTTCGATCTCCGCCGTGTGGCCGATCTACCTGGGCGGCGCGACCGATGCGGTGCGCGGCTTCGTGTCGGCGCAGACGCGGGAGGCCGAAGCCGATGCCGAGCAGGCCGGCCACGAGGTCGACACGCTGCTGGTGCAGCGCTACTTCGGCGCCCAGCTCGCGCAGCGCGCGGCCGTGCTGCGTGCGCAGGCCGAGCGCACCATCGCGCAGCACGATTCGGCGGCGCAGAAGATGCTCGCGGCCGGCGTGATCTCGCGCGTGGAGCGGCTGCAGGCCAGCGCCGCTTATGAAGAAGCGCGGCGCAACGCCCGCAAGGCGGAGAACGACGCCGCGCTGGCCGGCGTGGCGCTCGCACGCACGCTGCGCGCCGACGGCACGGTGGTGCCGCAGACGCCGCTGTTCCTCATCAGCACGCCTGTCGAGCCGCTGGGCTACTTCATCGATTCGGCGCTCACGCGGCATCCGGGCCTGGGCAAGGTCGCGGCAAAGAAGTCGCAGGCCGAGCAGCTGCACGAAGGCGAGGAAGCGCTGCGCCGCCCGCAGGTCATCGCCTTCGGCACGCGCGAAATCAAGAGCGGCAACGCCGACTGGGTGGCCGGCGTCGGCGTGCGCTGGACCCTGTACGACTCGATAGACCGCGACGCGCTGTCCGCCTCATCGCTCAAGCAGGTCGAGCAGGCAGAACGCACCGGCGCCCAGGCGCGCAGCGACATCGCGCTGCTGGTCGAGCGCAACTGGCGCGCGCTGGAAAACGCGCGCCGCCAGTATCTGGAAATGAAGGCCTCGGTCGAGCTGGCGCAAGAGGTCGTCAAGCTGCGCACCTCCGGCCTGCGCGAAGGCACGAGCACCACGCTCGACCTGATCGATGCCGAGACCAACCAGGCCAAGGTGCTGACCGAACGCGCGCAAGCCGCCAACGACTACGTGCAGGCGCTCGCGCAACTGCTCGAAAGCGCGGGCCTGTCCGAGAAGTTTTCCGACTACATCGCGCGTGCAGACGTGAAGGTGAATTGATGATGAGTGCCAAGACCCGAAAACTGATCGCGATCCTGGTCGCGCTGCTCGTGCTCGCGCTGCTGGTCTGGGGCTTCTGGCGCGCGTCGCAGCCTGCGCCCGAGGTGTTCCAGGGCCAGATGGAAGCGCGCGAGACCGACGTCGCCGGCAAGGTGACGGCACGCGTGGCCGAAGTGGCGGTGAAGGAAGGCGACCGCATCCAGGCCGGCGCGGTGCTGGTGCGCATGGACAGCCCCGAAGTGCGCGCCAAGCTCGCGCAGGCCACCGCCGCCGAACAGGCCGCGCAGGCCGTGGCAGAGAAGGCGCAGAACGGCGCCCGCCCGCAGGAAGTGGAAATGGCGCGCATGCAATGGCAGCGCGCCGAAACAGCCGCGCAACTGGCGCAGACCTCGTTCCGCCGCGTCGACGGGCTGGCGCGCGAGGGCCTGGTGGCCGACCAGAAGCGCGACGAGGCCGAAGCCAACTGGAAAGCCTCGCGCGACGCCGCCATCGCGGCCAGGGCGCAATACGACATGGCACGCACCGGCGCCCGCCCCGAGGACAAGGCCGCCGCCAGCGCCCAGGCCCGCCAGGTGGCCGGCGTCGTGGCCGAGGCGGAAGCCGCCAAGGCCGAGACCGAGCTTCGCAGCCCCGTCGGCGGCGAGGTGGCGAAGGTGCTGGCCAAGGTGGGCGAACTGTCGCCGCAGGGTGTGGCGGTCGTCACCGTGGTCGACCTGAGCGACCAGTGGGTGGTGCTCAACGTGCGCGAAGACCGGCTCTCCCGTTTCGCGCTCGGCAATGAATTCGACGCACGCCTGCCCGCGCTGCCCGAAGGCAAGCGCACCGCCCGCTTCAAGGTCTACTACAGCGCCGTGCTGCCCGACTTCGCGACCTGGCGCGCCACGCGCGGCGGCGCGGGCTTCGACGTGCGCACCTTCGAGGTCCGCGCGCGCCCGCTCAAGCCCATCGACGGCGCGCGTCCCGGCATGAGCGTGCTGGTCGACTGAGTCCGCGATGAGCCTGCGCGGCTTTTCCGCTGCCAGCGCACGGCGCGAGTTCGCGCTGCTGCGCACCCGCCCCTGGGACCTGGCCATGGTCTCGTGGGTGCCGCTGCTCGCGGTCTTCCTGATCTGGTGGATTTTTTCCGCCGGCCTGCCCGAGCGCCTGCCCATCGGCGTGCTCGACCAGGACCACTCCTCGCTCTCGCGCCAGGTGGTGCGCTTTCTCGACGCCACGCCGGGCCTGCGCGTGGTGCAGCAATACAGCGACGAAGGCGAGATGGCGCGCGCCCTGGCCAGCGGCGCCGTCGACGCGGCGGTGCAGCTGCCGCGGGACCTGAGCCGCGACGTGAAGCAGGGCCGCGTCGGCCAGGTCGTGCTGCTGCACAACGCGCAGCTGGGCACGCATTCGAGCCTGATCCAGCGCGACGTGCGCACCGCCGTGGCGACGGTGTCGGGCGGGGTCGAGCTCACCGTGCGCAACAAGCGCGGCGAATCGACGAGGGCCGCGCGCGCGAGCATGGAGCCGGTCAAGGCGAGCATGGTCGCGCTGTTCAACACCTCGACCGACTACGAACAGTTCCTCGGCGCGGCGCTGATCCCCGCGCTGCTGCACATCCTCGCAATGACGGCCGGCGCATGGTCCGTGGGCCGCGAACTGCGAGACCGCAGCATCGGCGAATGGCTCGGCGCCGCGCCGCGCTGGCATGAGGCGCTGGCTGCATTGGCGGGCAAGCTGGCGCTGCCCTTCCTGAGCCTTTGCGCGGTGGCGATCGCGGCCATGCTGTGGATCACGGCGGGACGCGGCTGGCACCCGGTCGGTTCGCTCGGCTGGACGCTGTTTGCGCTGGCGGTGTTCCTGGCGCTGTCGGTGGCGCTCGGCGCCTTCGTGTCGAGTCTCACGCGCTCGCTGCGCACCGCGCTGTCGGCCACGGGCTTCATCACCGCGCCGGCGTTCGCTTTCGGCGGCGTGGGCTTTCCGCTGGTCGCGATGCCGCTGTTCGCGCGCATGTGGGCCAACCTGCTGCCCTACACGCACTACATCCGCGTGCAGATGGAACAGCTGCAGATGGGCGCGCCGGTGCTCTATTCGTTGGCGACGCCGCTTTGGATGGTGCTGGGCACGGCCGTGCTGCTGGCCGCCTCGGCCGCCGCGCTGGTGCGCGCGGCCCGCGCGCCCGACACCTGGGGAGGCCGCTGATGACGACGGGCGAGCGCACCAGCTTCGGCGTCGCCTGGCGCGACACCGCCCTGGCGGTGCTGCGCGACAAGGGCGTGCTGCTGATCATGCTGATCGCGCCGGTCATCTACGGCTTCTTCTATCCGTGGCCCTACGGCACGCAGGCCGTCACGCGCGTGCCGGTGGCGGTGGTCGACCAGGACCACAGCGCGCTGTCGCGCCAGATCGCGCGCTTCGCCATGGCCAATCCGCGGCTGGACGTGCGCATGGTCTCGTCCGACGTGCACGAGGCGCAGCAGGCGCTCTGGCGCGGCGAGATCGAGGGCTACGCGCTGCTGCCGGCGGACCTCAAGCGCAACGTGCTGCGAGGCACCCCGGCGGTGGTCACCATCGAAGGCAACGGCGCGTATGCGCTGTTGAACAAGGCGGTGCTGTACGGTTTCTCGGAAGCGGTCGGCACCGTGTCGGCGGGCGTGGAGATACGCAAGCTGCAGGCCGGCGGCCAGAGCGCGGTGCAGGCGGCGCGCAGCCGCAGCCCGCTCAACACGCAGCTGGTGGCGCTGTTCAATCCGACCGAAGGCTACGGCAGCTACGTGGTGCCGGCGGTGGCCCTGCTGATACTGCAGCAGACGTTGCTGATGGGCGCGGCGATGCTGGCCGGCACCTGGGCCGAAGCCGGACGGCTGCGGGCTTCCATGGGCGCGTGGCTGGGGCGGCTGGGGGCGCTTTCGGGCTTCGGCTTGCTGAGCGGGCTGTTCTATTTCGGCTGGGTGTTCTTCCTGCAGGACTACCCGCGCGGCGGCAACCCGCTGGGGGCAATGGTGCTGCTCGCTTTTTATGTGCCTGCCATCTGCACGCTCGGCCTGCTGCTGGGCTGCTGGTTCCGCGACCGTGAGCGGGCCTTGCAGGTGCTGTTGTTCACCGCCTTGCCAATGGCGTTTCTCTCGGGCTTCTCATGGCCGGTGGAGGCCTTGCCGGGGCCGCTGCAGGCGCTGCGCTGGCTGTTTCCAAGCACCGCAGGCATCCAGGGCTCGCTGCGCCTCAACCAGATGGGGGCGCCGCTGCATGCTGTGCTGCCCTATCTCGGCACATTGCTGGCGCTGACGCTGGCCGGCCTGCTCGCGCTGTGGCTGGCGGCCACCCCGCGCGGCAGCACGCAAGCCCGTAGCGCCTAGCGCAGGCTTTCGGCCGCCACGGCCCGCACCAGCCGGGTCGCGGGCGCCACCAGTTCGCGCAGATCGCCCGCGCGGTCCTGCTCGATGGCCTGCAGCACCAGTTCGTTGATGCCGCCGACCACGGTCATCGCCATCTCGCTCGTCAGGTGCGCCGAGGGCTCTTCGGCACCGCCGGCACTGTTGATGGCGACCTGGATGAAGTTGGCGATCTCGTCGTTCACCCGGCGGCGCACCACCAGCCCCGGCATGCCCAGCCCGAGGATCTCCACGAAGAGCGTGCGCAGCAGCACCGGGTCTTGCGCGAGGTAATCGAAATACGCCGTCATGGCCTGCTCGACCTGCGCATGCCAGGGCTGCACCGGGTCGAAGGCTTCGCTCACCGCCTGCAGGGCGAGCCGGCTCGCGGTTTCATACAGCGCGATCAGGCATTCGGTCTTGGTGCTGAAATGTTCGTAGAACGTGCGGCGCGACACAGCCGCCTCGCGCACGATGTCGGCAATGGTCGTCTCGGCATAGCCCTTGGCCGCCACCGCCTGCGCCATGCCCTGGAGAAGCCGGTTGTAATGCTCGCTCGCCGGGCCGTCGGGAGACTTGGGCGTCACGGCCTTTTCAATGGTTTCGCTCATGGATGGAACATTTTCCTACGCCCTGGTACTTGACAGTACCAACAACCGGCCGCACCATGGAGGCATGCGGTACGAAGATGTACCAACACTCCTCCCACGCATTGCGTGCTTTCTTCGAGGCTTGATTTCATGACTGAACTCGTTGTCCGACGCCTTCTGATCGACCTGCAACCGCCGTTCGCCCGAGACTGGTGCGGCGGCGATGCATTCTCGACCGCTTTCTTCAATGCCCTGTCGATGAGTTTCCCCTTCGGAGAACAATTCTTCATCGACGCCGTGCGCGATGCCGTGGCGACCCTGCCGCCCGAGGTGCAGGAACAGCACCGCGCCGACGTGCGCGGCTTCGTTGGCCAGGAAGCGACGCACCGGCGCATTCACTCGCTGTTCAACAGCCATCTCGAGAGCCAGGGCCTGGTCGACGGCTGGACGGCACGCGCCAGCAAGCGCCTGAAACTGATGGAAGACGCCGATCCGCGCCATGCGCTGGCGGTCACGGCTGCCACCGAGCACTTCACCGCCATGTTCGCCGAATGGCTGCTCGCCCACCCCGAAATCCTAGACGGCGCCGAGCCCCGGCTGCGCACCATGTGGCTCTGGCACAGCGCCGAAGAACTGGAGCACAAGAGCGTCGCCTTCGACATCTACAAGGCCGCTGGCGGGTCCGACGAATGGCGCAAGCGCTGGTTCCGCCGCGTGACGATGATGTTCCTGGGCGACCTGATGCGCCAGACCATCGACAACCTGCGCCACGAGAAGCAGCTGTGGAAGTGGTCGACCTGGAAGAGCGCGGCGCGCATTCTGCTGAGCCGCGATGGCCTGCTGCGCGGCAACCTCGCGGGCTGGCGCAGCTACCTGCGCGCGGACTTCCATCCGATGCAGCAGGACAGCACCTTGTCCGAACGCTGGCTGGAGAACAACCGGGCGCAGTACACGCCCGTCGGCGGCCCGGCGCCGGAAGCGGCCGCGGCGCGCTGAAAAACCAACGCGTCAGAAGATCAGAAGAAGGTGGCGCGCTGCGTGGTGTTGCCGCCGGACTGTTGGTGTTCGGGGCGCAGCGTGAGGTCGTGCAGCGTGTCGAAGTCCGACGGGGCGTCGGGCACGCGCATCACCACTTCGAGTTCGTGCATCGACGCGACCCAGCGGCCGGCTGGCGACTCGGCAGGCTCGTCGTTGGCAAACACGCCGTCGCGGATGTAGAGCGTTTCGCCCTCGGCGCGCTCGGCATGCAGCTCGATCAGTCGCGCAATCGAAAAGTTGTACGTCACGAGCTTCTCGCGCGTCTTGCGGTCCTTGCCACCGCAGTTGAACGAGCCTTCCGCCGCAATGACGATGCAGGAACCGTCCACGCCCCCGTCCGCGTCGATCTCGTTGCCGGAGCGCCAGATGGCATTCGGCAGGCGCACGCGCACCTTGTCGATGACGAGATCCCGCTGCTTGTTGAGGCTGCCGAGAGGCGGCACCAGCGAACGCAGCTGGCGCAGCCGCTCCGCGAAGTTGTCGTCCATGAGGAATTCGACATGGTGCGTGGCGCTACCCGATGAACGCCTGACCACCTGCATGACGACATGACGCGGCTTAGCCATGGCTGAACCCCTTTGCGAGCGTTGAAATCCACGCCCTGCGAAGGACGTCAACGGCTTGGCTGCAATTCATTGAGACGACTGAAATTAGAACTTTTGAATAAATGCAATTACGTGCACTATTTGTTTCCAACTGTATATCCAAATCGATTCGCCGGGGAAGCCAATCCGTGACCTGGGCGCAAGGAAATGTCGCCAAAACGTCTCGCCGCCGTGCTAGCGGCGAGATCGACCGGGCTTATTCCAGGGCTTCGTCGAGCGCCTTGCAGGAAGGCGCGCAAACCGTCTGCGACTTGCCCAGCACCTGGCGGGTGCGCAATTGCGAGCGCACGCGGTGCTTGCCGCACATGAAGCAGGACATGGTCGCCCCGCTGAACGATGCCGAGGCCCTGAACGGCGAGCCCGGCGTCTTCGATTTGTAGCGCAGGCCGTCCGCCACCACCGCCGTCTTTACTTCACCCTTCGCCATGCGTCTTGTCCTTGTTGTTCGGTTGGGCACCGCGCATGGCGCGGGCAATGGCTTCACGGGCACTGACTTCGGCCGAAAGAGAAGCGTCGAGCGCCGACCGGCAAAGGCCAGCGTGCTGATAGTTGAGATTTTCGTACACCTCGGCCGCGGCCGGGTAGGCGTCGAGCAGGCGGCCCAGTTCGGCCCCCTGTTCGACATCCTCGAACTCGTGGACGAGGTGCTCGACCACCGAGCGGTATTGCTCGGCGCCGACGGGCACGGGGCTGTGCTCGAGCTTTTCCAGCAGTTGAGCCAGCACGTGGGTCACTGCCAGATCGGTCTTGGGAGACGGATTGCGGGTCGTGTTCATGGTTTGCATCTGGGGGCAGCATACGCCTATGCAAGTGGCTGGTCGTACAGGGATGTCTCCCCTTCCCCCGCCTGTTGCGCCGCCTGCATGCGCTGGAGCAGGCTGTGCAGCATTTCGGTCGAAAGCCCGTGGATCACCAGCCGGTGCCCGGCCCGCAGGGTCGACAGGGGCACCAGGGGATGCTTGTTGTTGACCAGGATCAGGTGTTCCGGCGCCGCGAGGATGGTCGCGGTATAGATGCCGATGGTTTCGTCCAGTTGCAAGGAATTGGCCGCGCGCCAGAAATCGTTGTCCGTCAGCATCAGCTGGTAGAGCGGCGTGAACAGCTCGATGGCGCTTTGCAGGTCGAGGAAGTTGAGCCTGCCCTGCGGCATGTCCTCCAGCCGCAGGGGCGGCTCCTTGATCATCGAGAAATCGACATTTTCCGCCTTGCACAGCGTCAGCCCCCTGTCGCGCAGCGCCGTGTTCAGCCGGATCACGAAGTTGAAGAGGTTCAGGTCGTGCTTGAGGAACATCTCGTCCTTCAGCGCGTCGATGTCGGCCGGCTCCAGCGGGTTGGTGGCCACGGGCGCCGGCGAATTGCGCCCGATGAAGGCCAGCACCTGCGAGCCCAGGTGGAAATGCCGCAGGATCAGCCAGTTGGCCTCGGGCGAGACAAAGCGCTTCAGCCCCCAGGCCAGGAAGCGGTGCAGCAGCATCGAGTGCGACCAGTTGCGCGGCACGAACACCTTCACGATCTGGATCAGGATGATCGTCAGCCGCGCAATCGGCCGCAGGAACGGCAGCAGGTATTGCCGCGAGCCGGAGCTCGAATCGGCCAGCCATGCCTCCTTCACGTTGTCGGGCAGCGGCGTGCTCTGGTCGAGATAGAGCGCCAGCCAGGGGCTGGGGTCGCGCTCGTCGTGCGCCTGGGTCAGGAAATCAGGCGTTCTGCTGGGCATCTGTCATTCGCTCCGTGATGTGCTGGAACTGCATCAGGTACAGCGCGGCCGTGTGGCGCGCGGTGTCGGTGATCTGGCGGGCGGCGCGGGCCTGCCCCTCGACGGCCATGACCATCTCGACGGCGGTGAGCCAGCGGCCCAGGTGGTGCTCGTCGTTGTGCCCGTGGTACTCGAGGAAGCGGAAGGCGTCGGGCGGCAGCTTCAGGCTGGCCTTGAGCAGCGGCAGCAGCGCCGGCACGATGCGCTGGCCCGTGCCCTCGATGATGTAGATCGCCCCCAGCAGGCCGATCGGGTCGCGCGTGGCCGCAAGGCCGTGCAGGTAGGCATTGAGCGCCTCGCCGCCGGGGTTGCGGCGCAACTCGTCGATCGATTCGACCGTGCCGCCGGCATTGCGGTAGTCGCTGAACAGGATGTTGAAGTCATTCTGCTCCTCGCCCGCGTGCACGCCGATCAGCGAGGCCAGCGTCTGGTAGGGCTCGCTGAGCGATGCCGCGCCTTCGCGCATCCACAGGCTGCCTTCGCGCACCTGCGGCACCCACTGCTCCATCCAGTTCAGGTAGTCGGGCACGGCGAAGCGGCGCTCGCGGATCTGGCGCACCAGCGGCGTGCGCCACACGCGCGAGCGGTAGTCGTGCCATATGGCGGCCAGTTCGGTCAGCAGCGCGCCGAGGCCTTCGGGCGCGGCGGCCGGGTCGTGCGGCGGGGCGATGACGAGGTCGTCGTCGGGCACCACGGCCACGCGGGGCGCGGACGCCACGGGCGCGGCATCGGCCGCTTCCACTTCGAGCAGCATGTACGCCGCCATGAAGCGCCCCGACTCGGGCACGTAGCAGAAGATCTGCTCGCCGGGCTTCAGCGCCCTGGTATGCAGGAACTCGGCCAGCATCACGAGGATCGACGCCGCCCCGGTGTTGCCGCGCCACGCGAGGTTGCTCCACCAGCGCTCGCGCGGAATCGACAGGTCGGCCTTGGCCATCAGGTCTTCGACCACCGGGATGAATTTTTCCGACGAGTAGTGGCACAGGAAGTGGTCGACCCGCTTCGGATCGACCCAGCCGTCTCGCACCAGCCTCGCGTATTCGTGGATGCCGATGTCGAACAGGTGCGGCAGCAGGCGGATGTCCTGCCTCAGCGAGAGCGCGCCCGCGGCTTCGGCCTCGGCCCAGGAGCCGAAGTCGAGGTGGCCTCGTCCGTGCTCATCGCGGTTTTCGGTCAGGCCCAGCTGCATGCAGACCGGGTAGTCGCCCGAGAAGGCGCGCTGGTGCACCCACTTCAGCCGCAGCCTGAGCCCCGGCGAGCCCGCCAGCGCGGGCGAGCCGTCGGACAGCAGCAGCGCGCCCGCGCCGTCGGACAGCATCCAGCGCAGGAAGTGCGAGTCGAAGTCGGTCTCGTAGCCGCGCGCGGCAAAGCGCGAGCGCTTGAACAGGCGCGACGGCATCTCGCTGGCCACCGCCAACGCCGAGCGGTGCGCGCCCAGCTCGATGCCCTGCGCCGCCGCCTGGATCGCCGAAACGCCCGCCGCGCAGATGCCGTGCACCGAATGCGTCTCCATCGGCTGCGCCGCCAGTTCGCCCTGGATCATGTTGGCGAAGCCCGGCATCAGCGTGTCCCCGCCAGAGGAGCCGCTGGCCAGCATCGACACCCGCGACAGCTCGGCCCCGCCGCGCCGCAGGCAGTCGCGGATGGCGCCGGCCGCCAGTTGCGCGTTGGTCTGCTGCGTCACGCCTTCCGCGTCAATGGCGTAGTGCCGCGTGAGGATGCCGTTCTCGGCCAGGATGCGCCGCTTGATGCGCTCCGACATGCGGTTGAGCGGCGCGATGTACGCGTCCATGCGGTCATTGGGAATGGGTTCGCCCGGCATGAAGTAGCCGGCGCTCTCTAGATACACGCGTTGGAATGAAACAGGCATGGTTCAGTGGGTTGGGGAATCGGGAGGCATCAGCGAGCGGCTGCGAAAACGCGGCCACACGGCCCCCAGCACGAAAACGCGCGCCATGTACGGCACCAGCCCGCCCTCGTTGAGCGCCGGATCGACCTGCGCGCGGTAGCGCGTGCGATGCAGATGCGTGAGCTCGGACCAATGGGCATGCGGGTTCTCGTGGTGTGCGGTGTGCAGGCCGATGTTGAACAGCAATGGGTTTACCAGCCCCTCGAAATTGCGGGCGTAGTTCAGCCGGCTACCCGGGGTATCGCCCGGCGCTCCCTTGGCCACACCGTTGGGCGCCGGCTTGCGGCCGTCGGCGTGCGCATGCTGCAGGTAGTTGGTCGCCAGCAGCCAGTGCAGCCCATGCAGCTGCGGCACGATCACGAAGAGCAGCGCCTTGCGCCAGTCGAAAGCCAGCAGCACCGCCCAGCTGACCAGCCACAGCGCGTACTGCGCCATGCAGTAGCGCCACGCGCCGCGCCGGTGCCGCCGCAGCCGCGCGAGCCAGCCGAAGAACACCGGCATCAGCACCCAAACCGCCTGGAACGGATGCAGCAGGTAGCCCCACAGGTGGTTGGTGTCGCCGCCGAAACGGTAGGTGCGCGCCACGTCCTTCGGCCCATGCCGATGGCGATGGTGGTTGGCCACGTGCGCGGGCCAGAACACGAAGGTCGGGTGCCCCTGCAGCAGCGTGATCCAGAAGTCGGTCAGCCGGTTCAGGCGCCGCACGCGCCACATGCGCAGGTGCACGTGGTTGTGGTGGATGACGCCGACGCCGAGCGTGAGGAACAGCATCAGCCCATACATCACGGCGTTGAAGCCGTGCACCCATTGCCATGCCGCCAGTGCGGGCAGCACAACCAGATAGGCCAGGCTCTGCCAGTCCCGCCAGTGGCGCAGCCTCGGCAGCCGGGGTCGCGCGTCAGGCGGTGGTCGCGCCATGCTTCTTGTGGAAGGCCCGGAACAGCGGTTCGGCGGCGTCCGCGGCAATGCGCGTGCGGAAGAGCCTGTCCATGAAGGTGAACTGGAAGCCGTAGTTGCCGTTGTGCACGGCATGGTGCAGATGATGCCGCCGGCTCGCCGCGAACCAGTGGCTGTAAGACACGCCGGTGAAGAAGTCGTAGTTCGAATGCCCGACGCAGTTGAAGAACAGGCTGAACACCGGCACCGCCGCGAGCGACCAGAAGCTGAAGTCGTGCAGCACCATCGGCAGCAGGATCACGTTGCCCAGCATCAGCGCCTCGATCGGGTGGAAGCTGTAGGTGGCCCATGGCGTGGTCACGAACGACCGGTGATGCGGCCCGTGAAAGCGCCGCAGCCAGCGCGTGTGCAGCAGGCGGTGGTTGACCCAGAAATGCACGTCGTTCCAGACCGCGAGCACGAGAATCTCGAGCGTGATCTGCAGCCAGCCCGCATCGCCGTCGAGCCGCGCCCAGCCCAGCTGCAGCAAGCCCCAAGGGAACACCATCCCCAGCCCGAAGATCAGCACCGACACGCCCGACTGCCCCAGCTCGCGCCGCAGCTGCCCCGGCTGCAGCGGCCGCGGATCGAGCGGCCGCCCGATGCCCAGCGCGGGCAGCAGGCGCTTCGTCAGCAGCCAGGTCAGCCCACCGAAGCCGAGATAGATCCCGCCAAAGAAAAGCAGGCCCCACAGCATGACCTGCGGGGCCGACAACGAAGTGAAAGTCTGCGCCATCCCCCGAGGCTACAACAGCATCTCGGGGACCACCGGCGCGATGAGCATGTTGTAGAAGCGCTGGAAGAAGCTCGACTCCGGCTCCGAGGTCAGGATCATTTCCTTCTCGCCGTCGTTGGTCAGCCACTGCAGCGTGCCGGTGCCCTTGGCCAGCCGCAGCCGGTAGGAGTTCTGCAGCTTGCTGATGTTGATGACCCGCAGCATCTCGCGCGCGAGCTGCGGGCTGTCGACCACCAGCCCCATCTCGGTGTTCTGGCTGGCAGAGCGCGGGTCGAGGTTCATGGAGCCGATGAAGATGCGCGTCTTGTCGATGGCCGCCGTCTTGGCATGCAGCCGCCCGAGCGACTTGCCGAACATGCCGAAGCGCTCGCCCGCGCTGGTGCGCTGCGGGCTCAGCTCGTACAGGTCGGCGCCCGCTTGCAGCAGCCGTTCGCGGTAGCGCGCGTAGCCCGTGTGCACCAGCGGCTCGTCGTTGGCGGCCAGCGAGTTGGTGACGAGCGTGAGCTTGACCTTGCGCTGGGTCAGTTCCTGGAACGCGGCCATGCCGCGCTCGCCGGGCACGAGGTACGGCGAGGTCAGGTCGACCTCGGTCCTGGCGTCGAGCATCAGGGCCCAGACCTGCATGGTCACGCTGGTGGCGATGGCTTCGTCGGCCGTCATGGTCGCTGGCTTGCCGGGCGGATCGGCAATGGCGCGGGCCTCGCCCCACAGCAGGCCCATGCGCCCGCCGTCCAGCTCTTCGGCGATGGGGCCGTAGCCCAGGATGTCCGACGGCGGCAGCACGATCTTCGGCGGCGGCGCGGCCATGTCCACCCACTCGTCGAAATCGGCGGTGCCCGGCTTGCGGCCGCTCTCGCCCGCCACGATGTCGGCAATGGGCCAGACCTGCACGCTGTTCCAGTAGGCGTCGAAGATCGATTCGAGCTGCGGCACCACCTTGCCGACGACCAGCGCGTCCATGTCGATGAAGTTCTGCGCCTCGTTCAGCACGAAATATTCTTCGGCGATGTTGCGCCCGCCCACCACCGCCATCGCGCCGTCGGCAATGAAGAGCTTGTTGTGCATGCGGTGGTTGAGCCGCCCGATCTCGAACGGCGACGCCGCGAATCGCGACAGGAAGCCGTTGCGCCCGCAGCAGAACGGGTTGAACAGCCGCACCTCGACGTTCGGCGTCTCGGACAGCGCGAGCAGCAGTTGCTGGCTCTTGACGGTGTAGAGGTCGTCCACCAGCACCCGCACCTTCACGCCGCGCGCCGCCGCTTCGCGCAGGGTGCGCAGCAGCAGGCGGCCCACGGCGTCGTTCTCGAGCTGGTAGTACTGCACCACCAGCGAGCGCTGGGCCCGCTGGGCGAGCTGGATGCGGGCGTCGAGCGAGTACACGCCCAGCGGCATCAGCCGGAAGCCCGAATGCTCCCCGGGCGGCGTGGAGGCGGCCACGATCTTCGCGAGCGAGGTGGTCGGATCCGCGGCGGCGGAATTCTCGGCGGGCCGCTCGCGCGCCACCGGCAGCGAGCCGCAGGCGCCGAGCGCCGCGACCAGCAGGCCGGCAAGCGCGATGCGCAAAGGTAGAAGCCAGGCGTTCATGAAAAGTGCTTCCGTTGCTTCATTGGTCCAGGTGTCCGTGTCTTGTTCCGTACGCCTGCCGTGGGGTGACGGTTTCAGGCGCCGCCCCTGGAGCCTAGAATTCCGGCCACACAGCTGCGGAGTTGCATCATGGCCCGAACGAACCTCTCACGCATCGCCTTGACGGCTGTTTTTGCGATGCTTTCGCATCCCGCCTGGGCCGCGCTCGACATCGGCGACCCGGCGCCCCGCTTCACCGCCGACGCCGCGCTGGGCGGCAAGACCTTCCGCTATTCGCTGGCCGACGCGCTGGCCAAGGGCCCGGTAGTGGTGTATTTCTTCCCGGCGGCCGACTCGAACGACTGCTCCATCGAGGCCCACGCCTTCGCCGAAGCCATCGACAAGTTCGCCGCGCTGGGCGCCACCGTCATCGGCGTGTCGGCGGACGACATCGGCACCCTGTCGAAGTTCTCGGTCAAGTCGTGCCAGAGCCGGTTTCCGGTGGCGTCCGACGAGTCGAAGACCGTGATCCAGGGCTTCGACGCCCTCATGCAGACCAAGCCCGACTTCGCCAACCGGCTTTCCTACGTGATCGCACCGGACGGCAAGGTGGCCTACTACTACCAGAACCTGAACCCGGACAAGCACGTGGAGCGCATGCTGAACGCCGTGCGCGCCCTGCCCCGGGCCAGCGCCGCCGCCAGGTAGGGCCGGCGGCCGGGGCGCCCACGCTTCTTGCGCGCTTCGCGCAAAATCCAGCCCCATGCAGCTCAACTACATCGCCAACGCGGACGTTCCGTCCTCCTCCGGCCGCACCCTGCCGGTCATCGACCCCTCCGACGGCCAGGCCTTCGACGAAATCCAGCGCAGCAACGCCGCCGACATCGACTCGGCCGTGCGCGCCGCGCGCGACTGCTTCGAGGGCGTGTGGCACAAGGTCAGCGCCGCCGACCGCGGCCGCCTGCTCTACAAGCTGTCGCAGAAGATCGCCGAGCACGTCGACGAACTCGCGCTCATCGAGCAGCGCGACTGCGGAAAGCCCGTCAAGCAGGCCAGGGCCGACGCGGTGGCGCTGGTGCGCTACTTCGAGTTCTACGCCGGCGCCTGCGACAAGCTGCACGGCGAAACCATCCCCTACCAGGACGGCTACAGCGTCTTCACCTGGCGCGAACCGCACGGCGTCACCGGCCACATCATTCCCTGGAACTACCCGATGCAGATCTTCGGGCGCAGCGTGGGCGGCGCCCTGGCGGCGGGCAACGTGTGCGTGGTCAAGCCGGCGGAAGACGCCTGCCTCTCGCTGATCCGGGTGGCACAGCTGGCGGCCGAGGTCGGCTTCCCGGCCGGTGCGCTGAACATCGTGACCGGCTACGGCCACGAGGTGGGCGACGCGCTGGCGCGGCACGAAGGCATCGACCACATCAGCTTCACCGGCAGCCCGAAGATCGGCACGCTGATCCAGCAGGTGGCGGCCGAGCGGCACTGCCCGGTCACGCTGGAGCTGGGCGGCAAGAGCCCGCAGATCGTGTTCGCCGATGCCGACCTGGACGCGGTCATTCCCGTGGTCATCAACGCCATCGTGCAGAACGCCGGGCAGACCTGCTCGGCCGGCTCGCGCGTGCTGATCCAGCGCGACATCTACGAGCCGCTGCTCGAACGCCTGGGCCACGCCTTCGAGGCGCTGCGCGTGGGCCCCGCCGCCATGGACCTCGACGTCGGCCCGCTGATCCGCCAGACGCAGCAGCAGCGCGTGTGGGATTTCCTGAGCGATGCACAACATGCCGGCATCCCGATGGTGGCGCAGGGCATCGTGGTCGAGGAAGCGCCCGAGACCGGCTTCTACCAGGCCCCGACCCTGCTGCGCGACGTGCCCGTGGACCATCGCCTGGCGCAGGAAGAAGTGTTCGGCCCGGTGCTGGCGGCCATGCAATTCGCCGATGAGGACGAGGCCGTGGCGCTTGCCAACGCCACGCAGTTCGGCCTGGTGGCCGGCGTGTGGACGGCCGACGGCTCGCGCCAGTTCCGCATGGCCAGACGCGTGCGCAGCGGCCAGGTGTTCATCAACAACTACGGCGCGGGCGGCGGTGTCGAGCTGCCCTTCGGCGGCGTGAAGTCTTCCGGCTACGGCCGCGAAAAGGGCTTCGAGGCGCTGTACGGTTTCACCACGCTGAAGACCGTGGCCGTCAAGCACGGCTGAGCGGCTGCGGCGCTACCCCAGCGCCGTGTCGAGCAGCATCATCAGCACGAAGCCGACCATCAGCCCGCTGGTGGCAAAGGCCTCGTGGCCCTTGCGGTGGGATTCGGGAATGATCTCGTGGCTGATCACGAACAGCATCGCGCCCGCCGCGAAGCCCAGCCCCCAGGGCAGCAGCATCGCCGAATGGCCGACCACCGCCGCGCCCAGCACGGCGCCTAGCGGCTCGACCAGCCCTGAAGCCATGCCGATCAGCACCGCGAAGACCCGGCTGTAGCCGGCCGCCAGCAGCGCCACGGCCACGACCAGCCCCTCGGGCACGTCCTGGATCGCGATGCCGGTGGCCAGCGCATCCGCCCGCAGCCCGTTGTTGGCCGCATAGCCGACGCCGATGGCCAGCCCCTCCGGCACGTTGTGCAGCGCGATCGCGAACACGAAGAGCCATGTGCGCCGCAGCTGCCGCGCCGTCTGGCCTTCGCGGCCCTTGATGAAGTGCTCGTGCGGCAGCACGCGGTCCATCAGCATCAGCGCGGCGCCGCCGAGCAGGATGGCCGAGCCGATCACGCCGCCCGCCGCCCAGCTGCCGCCGCCGAAAACGCCCACGTTCCTGGCCGCCTCCAGGCCGGGAATGATCAACGAGAAGGCGCTGGCGGCCAGCATCACGCCGGCACCGAAGCCGAACAGCGTGTCCTGCAGCCGCTCGGGCAGCTTCTGCGAGAACAGCACCGGCAGCGTGCCGAGCGCCGTGGCCAGCGCCGCGACCGACCCGCCGAGCAATGCGTTCCACACCATCGGGTCGCCGCGCACGAATGTCCAGAACCGCGACAGCCCCACCAGCGCGCCGGCGGCGACGATGGCAAGGCCGATCCACTCGCGCGTCGGGCGGGCGGGCCTGGCCCGCGTACCCGCCACCGCCACCTGCCGGGGGTCGTTCATGGCCGCGCGCCTCAGCCGCCGGTTGCGGCGGCGTGGCGCCGGGCCACCTCGGCCCAGTTCACCACGTTGTAGAAGGCCGTGATGTATTCGGGGCGGCGGTTCTGGTACTTGAGGTAGTACGCGTGCTCCCACACGTCCAGCCCCAGGATCGGCGTGTTGCCGGAGCCGATGCCGCGCATCAGCGGGCTGTCCTGGTTGCCGCTGCTTTCCACGGCAAGCCTGCCGCCGGGGCCTGCCGTCAGCCATGCCCAGCCGCTGCCGAAGCGCGTGAGCGCGGCCTTGGTGAAGGCGTCCTTGAAGGCGTCGAAGCCGCCCAGGTCGGCGTCGATGGCCTTGGCCAGCGCTCCCGCGGGTGCGCCTCCGCCGCCCTGGCCCACGGGCGCCATCACGGTCCAGAACAGGCTGTGGTTGGCGTGGCCGCCGCCGTTGTTGCGCACCGGGGCGCGCAGCGGCTCGGGCAGTTGCTCGACGCCGGCGATGAGTTCTTCGACCGGCGTTCCCTCGTGCGGCGTGTCTTTCAACGCGGCATTGAGGTTGTTCACATAGGTCTGGTGGTGCTTGCCGTGGTGGATTTCCATCGTCTGCGCATCGATGTGAGGCTCGAGCGCATCGAAGGCATAGGGCAAGGCTGGGAGGGTGTACGGCACGGTCGGGAGGCTCCTTGGTTGGAAGAGCCCTTTGCGTCGTCGACGTGCTGCGTATTCAGGCGCTCAAATGATAGGAATTCTCATTGGCTCCGTCAAGACATCTCATCGGCGATGGCGAAAACCGGCCAGCGCCGGAAAACTTCCGGCAACGATCGATACACTGCCCCGCGGCACGTTTCCCCGGGAGATTCCAACGATGAAATTCAAGAACACCCTGCCCTTCGCACTGGCGCTTGCCTTGCTGCTCGGCGCCGGCCCGGCCTCGGCGCAGGTCTCCACGCCGCCGGCCGGCGACTACATCTACGAGGGCGGCAGCGGCGCCCTCCGCGTCAAGGCCGACGGGCGCTTCGACATCACCACCATCGGCGCCAACGCGCACACCTGCGCGCTCGACGGCACCATCGTGCGCGGCAAGGCGAAGCTGGCCGACAGCGGCTGCGTGGTCAGCTTCGCGGTCAACGCCGACAAGGTGGCGGTCTCGACCAACGGCGCCGAGCAATGCCGCGACAACTGCGGCATGCGCGCCACCTTCGAAGGCACCTACACCCGCCCCACCCCGGCCTGCACCGACAAGGCGGTGGCCAGTTCGCGCAAGAGCTTCAAGCGCCAGTACGACGCGAAAGACTATTCGACCGCCCTGGCCACCCTGTCGCCGGTGCTTTCGGAGTGCGAGAAGACGCTCGACTGGATCACCAAGGACTGGATACGCAACGACATCGCGCTGACGCAGTTCAAGCTCAATGACCGCGCGGCCTGCCTCAAGACGCTGCAGCCGCTGGCCGAGGACGCCGCCCGCACCGACGACGGCATCAAGGAAAACTATCCGCCCGCCGACGCCGAGATCTTCCTGCCCGTGGTGCGCGCCGCCCGCACGAACCTGAAGCTCTGCAGGGGATAACCCCCGGGCGCACCGCGGCGGGCGCAAGTAGCCTGCAGCCAATGGGCCCATGGGCGATGGCGCAAAATCGGGCCTTCCCCTACCCCACATGAAGCACAGCAGCAGCACTGTCATCCCGATCTCCGCGGTCGGCCGCGCGCATCCCGCCGTGGCCGTGCCGGAAATCGCCGTACCCGCCACCGGCCAGTTGCTGGACCGGCTGGGCCGGCCGTTGACGGACCTGCGCATCAGCGTGACCGACCGCTGCAACTTCCGCTGCAGCTACTGTATGCCGAAGGACGTGTTCGACAAGGACTACCAGTACCTGCCCCACAGCGCGCTGCTGAGCTTCGAGGAAATGACCCGGCTGGCCCGCCTGTTCGCGAGCCACGGCGTGCGCAAGATCCGCCTGACCGGCGGCGAGCCCCTGCTGCGCAAGAACATCGAGGGCCTGATCGCGCAGCTTGCCGAGATCCGCACGCCCGCCGGCGAGCCGCTGGCGCTGACGCTCACCACCAACGGCTCGCTGCTGCGGCGCAAGGCCGCCGCGCTGCAGAGCGCCGGCCTGCAGCGCGTGACCGTGAGCCTCGACAGCCTGGACGACGCCGTGTTCCGCCACATGAACGACGTCGACTTTCCGGTGGCCGACGTGCTGGCCGGCATCGACGCGGCGCTGGCCGCCGGCATGGGCCCGATCAAGGTCAACATGGTGGTCAAGCGCGGCACCAACGAGCAGGAGATATTGCCGATGGCGCGCTACTTCCGCGAGCAGCACGGCGGCAAGGTGGTGCTGCGCTTCATCGAGTACATGGACGTGGGCGCCACCAACGGCTGGCGCATGGACGAGGTGCTGCCCTCGGCCGAGGTCATTGCGCGCATCCATGCCGAGTTCCCGCTGGTGCCGCTGCAGGCCAGCGCGCCCGGCGAAACCGCACAGCGCTGGGCCTATGCCGACGGCGGCGGCGAGATCGGCGTCATCAGCAGCGTCACCCAGGCCTTCTGCCACGACTGCAGCCGCGCGCGCCTTTCCACCGAGGGCAAGCTCTACCTGTGCCTGTTCGCCAGCGCCGGCCATGACCTGCGCCCCCTGCTGCGCGGCACCGCCAGCGACGAAGACATCGCCTCCGCCATCGGCCACATCTGGCAGGGCCGCGCCGACCGCTATTCCGAGCTGCGCGCCCTGCGCACCACCGACGCCGAAGACGCTGCCGGCGACAAGGCGCCCCGCCGCGTCGAGATGAGCTACATCGGCGGATGACGCAGGCGCCCGCCATGCCCGCGCACGCCATCGCGCCAGCCGACATCACCGGGCTGCTGCTGGCCGGCGGCCTCGGCTCGCGCATGGGCGGCATCGACAAGGGGCTGCAGCCGTTCAACGGCGAGCCGCTGGCGCTGCATGCCATACGCCGGCTGCGTCCCCAGGTCGGCACGCTGATGCTCAATGCCAACCGCAACCTGCAGGACTACGAGGCCTTCGGCGCACCGGTGCATGCCGACGTCCTGGCCGGCTACCCCGGCCCGCTCGCAGGCTTCCTGACCGGGCTTGCGCACTGCCGCACGCCCTGGCTCCTGACCGTGCCTTGCGACACCCCGCTGTTCCCGCCGGACCTGGCCGCGCGGCTGGCCGAAGCGGCTGCCGCCGGCGACGCGGAGATCGCGATGCCCGTCGCGCCCGAAGCCTCCGGGACAGGGGACGCCGCCCCCGTGCTGCGCCCCCAGCCGGTCTTCTGCCTGCTGCGCGCCGACCTGCTGGAAAGCCTGCGGCGCTACACCGAAGCCGGCGGCCGCAAGGTCCAGGCCTGGACCGCGCAGCACCGCACCGTGCGCGTACCCTTCGACCGGCCGGGCGACGCGCCCGACGCCTTCTTCAACGCCAACACCCTTGCCGAACTGCACGCACTCGAAAATCGATGAGCCCATGAGTCGCATCGCAGACATCGCCTCCACCCTTTCGGGCTACGACGCCGCCGACCTGAGCGTCGAGGCCGTCCATGCCTTTCTCTCGCAGCTGACGGCCAAGGCCGTCGTCACGCAGCGCGAAAGCGTCTCGCTGTTCGACGCCCTGGGCCGCGTGCTGGCCGAAGACATCGTCTCGCCCATCAGCGTGCCGCCGCACGACAACTCCGCGATGGACGGCTACGCCTTCGACGGCGCGGTGCTGCCCGCCGATGCGCCCATCGACGCTTCCGTCACGCTGCGCGTGTCCGGCACCGTGCTGGCCGGGGCGGCCTGGCGGGGCGAGCTGGCGGCCGGCGACGCGGTGCGCATCATGACCGGCGCGATGATGCCGGCGGGGCTGGACACCGTGGTTCCGCAGGAGTTCTGCAAGGTCGAAGGCGACAAGGTGAGCTTTCCCGCGCGCGTGCTGCGCCGTGGCGCCAACCGCCGCCTTGCCGGCGAAGACCTCATGCAGGGCCAGCCCGCGCTGCGCAAGGGCGAGCGCCTGTCCCCCGCCGCGCTGGGCATGGTCGCCAGCCTGGGCCTGCCGGGCGTGCCTGCGCTGCGCAGGCTGCGCGTGGCGTATTTTTCGACCGGCGACGAGATCCTGAGCCTGGGCGAAGCACCGCGCGAAGGCGCCGTGTACGACAGCAACCGCTACACCGTGTTCGGCCTGCTCAGCCGGCTGGGCTGCGACATCGTCGACCTGGGCCTGGTGCGCGACGACCCGGCCACGCTCGCCGCGGCATTGCAACGCGCCGCGCGCGAGGCCGACGCCATCGTCAGCAGTGGCGGCGTGAGCGCGGGCGTGGCCGACCACACGCGCGACGTGATGCAGCAGCTGGGCGACATGGCCTTCTGGCGCGTCGCGATGCGCCCCGGCCGTCCCTTGGCCGTGGGCCTGATCCCGCGTGAAAGCTCGCCGCGGCCGGCCGTGCTGTTCGGCCTGCCGGGCAACCCGGTGGCGGTGATGGTCACTTTCCTTGCCTTCGTGCGCCCGGCCCTGCTGCGCATGATGGGCTGCCACGAAGCCGCGTCGGCACCGCCTCCGCTGGTGCGCGCGCGCACCGCGACGCCCCTTCGCAAGAAGCCGGGCCGCACCGAGTACCAGCGCGGTTTCGTCAGGATGGTGCCCGGCGCGTTGCCCGAAGTCAGCGTGGCGGGCAACCAGGGCTCGGGGGTGCTGAGCTCGATGGTCGAGGCCAACGGGCTCGTGGTGCTGCACCACGGCCAGGGCAGCGTCGCGGCGGGCGACGAGGTCGACGTGATGATGTTCGACGGCGTGATCTAGCCGCCGTTCGGCAATCTACGCCGAGCCGCCCTGCTCGGGGGCACGCTCTTCAAGCTTGGTCACCACCTGCTGCGCCAGGAAGCGCAGTTGCTCGAGCAGCTCCGGGTCCAGCGTGCGCGGGCGGGTGTCGATCACGCAGACCGTTCCCAGCGCTTCGCCGTTGCTCATGACGAGCGGTGCGCCGGCATAGAAGCGGATGTTGGGGTCGCCCGTGACCAGCGGGTTGGCCTTGAAGCGCTCGTCCTCGAGCGCGTCGCCGACCACCATGACCTCCGCCGGGGCGGCGATGGCATGCGCGCAAAACGCATGTTCCCGGGGCGTTTCAGACGCCTTGAGACCGACACGCGACTTGAACCACTGCCGCCGCTCGTCTATCAGCGAAATGAGCGCGATGGGCGTGCCGCACAACTGGGCGGCCAGACGCGTGATCTCGTCGTAGGCGGCCTCCTCGCTGGTGTCGAGTATGGCCACGCGGTGCAGTTCCGCCAAGCGTGAAGATTCAGTCATGCGCCCATTATCGGGGGTTGCGCCGCGGTTCAGAGTCGCCCCAGCGCCTTGTCCACGCCCTTGTTGGCCAGCATGTCGGCGCGCTCGTTGCCGGGGTCGCCCGAGTGGCCCTTGACCCAGCGCCATTCGATCTGGTGGCCGCCCTCGGTCACCAGCTTGTCCAGCCGCTGCCAGAGCTCGACGTTCTTCACGGGCTGCTTGCTGGCCGTGACCCAGCCCTTGGCCTTCCAGCCACGGATCCACTCGGTGATGCCCTTTCGCACGTACTGGCTGTCGAGGTACAGCAGCACCTTGCACGGCCGCTTGAGCGCGGCCAGGCCTTCGATGACGGCGGTCAGCTCCATGCGGTTGTTGGTGGTGTCGAGTTCACCGCCGAACAGGTCTTTTTCGGTGGCACCCGACTTGAGCCATGCGCCCCAGCCCCCGGGGCCGGGGTTGCCCTTGCAGGCGCCATCGGTATAGATCACGACTTCGGTCAAACTGGCTTTTCCTTTTTCATTCGATTCGTTCATTTTCAATTCTTGTCGGGCTCGCCGCGATGCACCTTGCCCGCGATGGGCACGGGCGCCTTGGCCCGCGCGCCGGCGCGGCGCCAGTCGGCGCTCAGCAGGCGCATGCCGCGCACGCGCTTCACCGCCACCAGGAAGTAGGCCGCGCCGAAGATGGGCCACCAGCGCTCGCCGGCTGCGTCCATCCAGCGCGAGCGCTCCAGCCAGGCCTCGCTGCGCACGGCCGGCCGGTAGATGCCGAAGCGGCCCGACTCCACCTCGAAGCTCAGCAGCCGCAGCCAGTCGCGCATGCGCCAGTAGCCGATGAACTCGCCGCCCTCGGGCAGGTAAAGATCGCCAAGCCCCAAGCGCCGGTAGATGTGCGCGCGGCGCTGCCGCATGCCCCAGAGGCTGGCCGGGTTGAGCCCGCAGATCACCACCCGGCCCTCGGGCACCAGCACCCGCTCGACCTCGCGCAGCGTGGCGTGCGGGTCGGGGCTGAGTTCCAGGGCATGCGGCAGCACGACGAGATCGAGGCTGTTGGCCGCGAAAGGCAGGGCCGCGAAGTCGGACAGCAGCGCGGCCTTGCCGCGCCGGGCCGGGTCGTCCAGCGCGAGCCAGCGGTGCGGCATGCGGTTGGTGCGAAGGCCGTCGACCTCCGCCGCGCCCAGCTGCAGCGCGTGATAGCCGAAGACATCGGCCACCGCCTGATCGAACTGGGCCTGCTCCCAGGCCAGAAGGTAGCGCCCCGGGGGGGTCGCGAACCAATCCTGCAAACCTATAATTTGACCGCTCATGACCCTCGTTCCGCTGCCCGCCTTCGCCGACAACTACATCTGGATGCTGCACGACGGGTCCCACGCCATCGTGGTGGATCCGGGCGACGCCCAACCGGTGTTCGACGCGCTGGCGCGCCACAAGCTGCAGCTGGCCGCGATTCTAGTCACGCACCACCATGCCGATCACACCGGCGGCGTGGGGGCGTTGCACGCCGCCACCGGCGCCCGGGTGTGGGGCCCCGCGCGCGAGCGCATCCCCGAGCCGTTCACGCCGCTGGTGCAGGGCGACGTGGCCGAAGCACTGGGCCTGCGCTTCGAGGTCATCGACGTACCGGGCCACACGGCCGGGCACATTGCCTACTTCCTGCCGGCGGCGCCTTCCCAGGCGCCGCTTCTCTTCTGTGGCGACACACTTTTCTCGGGCGGCTGCGGCCGCCTCTTCGAGGGAACGCCCGCGCAGATGCTGGCCTCGCTCGACGCGCTCGCGGCGCTGCCCGGCGAAACGCGCGTGTGCTGCGCCCACGAGTACACACTTTCTAACCTGCGTTTCGCCCTTGCAGTGGAACCGGCCAACGCCGATCTGACTCACTACAACGCGCGCTGCGAAAGCCTGCGCGCACAGGGGCAGCCCACGCTGCCTTCGCAACTGGCGACCGAACGCCTGATCAACCCCTTTCTTCGCAGCCGCGAAGCCACTGTCCTTCGAGCGGTGCGTGCCCACGCCGAGCTGGCTGCAGATGCAGCCGAGGCCGACGTGTTCGCCGCACTGCGCCAATGGAAAAACGACTTCCGATGAAACTGATTGCTGCCACCTGCCTTGCAGGTTCACTGGTGCTCGCGGGCTGCGCGGGCACGAACAACAGCTCCACACCGTCTTCCTCCTCCCCCAACGCCGGCGCCACCGCCGGCGGCAGCGCAAGCCCCGTCTACCCGCGCGACGCCCTCTCCCCGCTTGCCACCAGCCAGGCCCATTCGCAAAGCGTCGTCACGCTCGCACCGCCCGCCGACATGTGGGACCGCATCCGCCGCGGTTTCAAGATGCCCAACCTGGACAACGACCTCGTGCGCGACCGCGAGCAGTGGTACGCCAGCCGGCCCGACTACATCCAGCGCATGACCGAGCGCTCGAACAAGTACATCTTCCACATCGTCGAGGAGCTCGAGCGCCGCAACATGCCGACCGAGCTCGCGCTGCTGCCCTACATCGAGAGCGCGTTCAACCCGCAGGCCATCTCCAGCGCGCGCGCAGCGGGCATGTGGCAGTTCATGCCGGCCACCGGCACCGACTTCGACCTGAAGCAGAACATCTTCCGCGACGACCGCCGCGACGTGGTGGCCTCCACCCGCGCCGCGCTCGACTATCTGCAGAAGCTCTACGGCATGTTCGGCGACTGGCAGCTGGCCCTGGCCGCCTACAACTGGGGCGAAGGCAGCGTGAGCCGCGCCATCGCCAAGAACCAGCGCCTGGGCCTGCCCACCACCTACAGCGACCTCACCATGCCCGCCGAGACGCGCATGTACGTGCCCAAGCTGCAGGCCGTGAAGAACATCGTGGCCAACCCGCAGGCGTTCAACACCGAGCTGCCGCTGATCGCCAACCACCCCTACTTCCAGACCGTCACGCTCACGCGCGACCTCGACGTGGAGCTGGCCGCCAAGCTGGCCGACGTTCGCCTGGAAGACTTCCGCGCGCTGAACCCGGCCGCGCACAAGCCCGTGCTCATTGCCGCTGGCACGCCGCAGATCCTGCTGCCGTGGGACAACGCGGCCGTGTTCCAGCGCAACTTCGACGCCTACGCGCAAGGCCAGTACGCCAGCTGGACCGCCTGGGTCGTGCCCAACACGATGACCGTGGCCGACGCCGCGCAACGCTCGGGCATGAGCGAAGCCGACCTGCGCGCCATCAACAACGTGCCGCCGCGCATGCTCATCAAGGCCGGCTCGACGCTGATCGTGCCGCGCGGCGCCCGGGTGAAGGAAGACGTGGCCGCCGTGGTGGCCGATGGCGGCCACCTGAGCTTCCAGCCCGAGATCGTCACCCGCCGCACCACCGTGAAGGCGGGCCGCGCCGACAACGTGGCCTCCATTGCGCGGCGCTACAACCTCAAGCCCGCCGCCGTCGCCGAATGGAACGACGTGAAGCCCAACCACGCGTTCAAGCGCGGCTACAGCGTGGTGGTGTACCTGCCGATCCGCGCGACCGTCGCGGCGCGCGTGGGCACCGGCATTCCGCCCGCGCGCGGCCATGTGGCGGCATCGTCGAAGCAGGCAGCGAGGCCCGCGGTACAGCGTGGCGCCAACATCGCCAAGGTGCCCGCGAGCAGCAAGCAACAGGTGGTGCGCGAGAAGCGCGGCGGCGCGCCGGCAAAGAAGAAGCGCTGATAAGAGGCGCAGCTTTCGTCAGTGCGTGGGCGTCGCGGCCCACGCCCTGCGGCGCACCACGGCTTCGAGCGCAGCCACGGCAATCATCACGAGCGTGGTGAGCGTGCCCACCACGATCACCGACAGGTGCGGCGCAAACACCGCGAGCACGGCCAGCAGGCCCAGCCCGTACAGGTGCGACTGGGGCAAGAAGCCGCGCACCACGCGCTTGAACAGCGCATTGCCGAACAGGTAGAGCGCCGGCCCGCCGATCAGCGCGCCGAGGTACTTGAGCTCGGCGTGGTGCGAGCCCTCGTTGATCGTCAGCTCGTCGGCCACCGCGCACACGATGATGCCCGCCACCAGGATCACGTGCGTGTAGTGGAACTTGGCGCCGATGCCGCCGGGATCGGCCGAATGCTCGATGGCATGGGTCGCCTCCTTGGCGCTGGTGTCGAAGTACATCCACCACATCGCCAGGCTGCCCGAGAAGCCCACCATCAGCGCGAACAGGTCTGCGCCGTGCCATTCGGCGTGGTGCCCGAAGGCGATGCCGGTGGCCAGCACCGATTCGCCCAGCGCCACGATCACGAAGAGCTGGCAGCGCTCCGCCAGGTGGCCGCCGTCGATGGTCCAGTCGCTCGTCAGCGAGCGGCCCAGGCCCGGAAAGCGCAGGCCGATCATCGGTGCGACGTACTCGCACAGCACGCCGCAGAACCACAGCGCAAGGCGCGCCTCGCCTTGCGCGAAACCGCCCGCGATCCAGAACACGCCGGCCACGCAGTTCCATGCCAGCAGGCGGCGGAAGTTGGGCGTGAGCGGGTCGTTGGGGCCGATGGCGATCAACATGCACAGCGTGCGCCCCGCCTGGATCCCCACGAAGCACAGCGCGAACACCAGCCCCCGCTCCGCGAAGGCGCCCGGCAGCGCCGAGGCCATCACCATGGCCAGCAGCATGATCGCGAACAGCACGCCGCGGATGCGCAGCGCGCCGGGGTTGAACCAGTTGGTGGTCCAGGCCGTGTACTGCCAGCCCAGCCATACAGCGAACCACATCACCAGCGTCTGCAGCGCCCCCGGCAGCGTGAGGTGGTCGAGCAGGTAGTGGGACAGCTGGGTCACGGAAAACGCGTAGACCAGGTCGAAGAACAGTTCTTCGTTCGAGACCCTGGCGGCCTCGCTGCGCGAGCGCAAGGTCGTGGCCCGCTTGTTGTCGTGGCTCATGCTCTACCCCTGTGAAGTCGTTGCGGCGCTCCTTGTCGCTACGGCGCGCCGCGCGATATCATCGCACGAGGGGGTGCTAGAGCTTCTCGGTTTCGCCCGTCTTGGGCTGCCACTTCATCAGGCGCCTCTCGATCAGCCCGACGATACCGTCGAGCACCAGCGCAAAGGCCGTGAGCACCACGATGCCCGCGAACACCGTGTTGACGTCGAAGGTGCCCTCCGCCTGCAGGATGAGATAGCCCACGCCCCGCGCCGAGCCCAGGTACTCCCCCACCACCGCCCCGACGAAAGCCAGCCCGACCGAGGTGTGCAGGCTGGAAAACACCCAGCTCGTCGCGCTCGGCAGGTACACGGTACGCAGCAGCTGCCGCTGGTTGGCGCCCAGCATCTTCGCGTTGGCCAGCACCACGGGGCTCACCTCGCGCACGCCCTGGTAGACGTTGAAGAACACGATGAAGAACACCAGCGTGACGGCCAGCGCCACCTTGCTCCAGATGCCCAGGCCGAACCACAGCGCGAAGATGGGCGCGAGGATCACGCGCGGCATCGAGTTGGCGGCCTTGATGTAGGGGTCGAGAATCAGGCTCGCGGTCGGCGCCAGCGCGAGCCACAGCCCGCACGCCAGGCCCAGCACCGTGCCGATGCCGAAGGCCAGCACCGTCTCCAGCAGCGTGGTGCCCAGGTGCAGGTAGATGTCGGCGTTGCCCTTGAGCCCTTCGGGAAAGAGCGCATTGGCCGGCACATCGAACGGCAGGAACCAGCTCCAGATGCGCCCCGCCACCTGGATAGGCTCGCCCACGAAGAAAGCGAACTGCTGGTTGCGCGAAGCCAGGTGCCACGCGACAAGAATCGCCACCAGCAGCGCCAGTTGCCAGAAGCGCGCATTGCGCTCGTTGAGGCCGAAGTGTGCGCGCGACATCAGGCGGCCTTCCTCAGTTGCTGCGCATAGCCCTTGAGCACCTCGTCGCGCAGCACCTCCCAGATCTGGGTGTGCAGCTCGACGAAGCGCGGCTGCGTGCGCACCTCGGCCACGTCGCGCGGGCGCGGCAGGTCGATGGCGAATTCGCCGATGGGGCGCGTCGCCGGCCCGGCCGAAAGCACCACCACGCGGTCGCTCATCGCAATCGCTTCGTCGAGGTCGTGCGTGATGAACAGCACCGCCTTCTTCTTCGCGCTCCAGAGGTCGAGCACCTCGTTCTCCATCAGCTGGCGCGTCTGGATGTCGAGCGCGCTGAAGGGCTCGTCCATCAGGATGATGTCGGGGTCGAGCACCAGCGTCTGCGCCAGCGCCACGCGCTTGCGCATGCCGCCGGAGAGCTGGTGCGGATAGCGGTCGCCGAAGCCCGACAGGCCCACGCGCGCCAGCCAGGCGTCGGCCTGCCTGCGCGCGTCGGCATCGGGCACGCCGCGGTACTGCAGCCCGACCATCACGTTGTCGATGGCGCTGCGCCAGGGCATCAGCGCCTCGGTCTGGAACATGTAGCCCGCGCGCGCGTTGACGCCCTTCAGCGTCTTGCCGAACACCTTGACCGTGCCCGACGAGGGCTGCAGCAGCCCCGCGCCCACGTTCAGCAGCGTCGACTTGCCGCAGCCCGTGGGGCCGACCACCGACACGAACTCCCCGGCCTTGATGCGCAGCGTGGTGTCGGCCACCGCCGTGTAGCGCTGGGCCGGATCGTCCTTCGAATGGAAGGTGCAGCTGATGGAGAGGAGTTCGAGTGCGTGGTCGGACATGGTCGGACGGGGCAGAAAAAACCCGGCCTGAGCCGGGTCGCGGGGACGTTCGGAATCAGGCTTTGAACCTGTCTTTCGCGCGCCTTGCAAAATCGTTGGTGTAGGTCTTGGCGAGGTCGATCTTGTCGGCCTTCACCGTGGTGTCGAAGCTGGCGATGGCGGTGAGCGCGGTCTTGGGGCCGTCGGCGGGCACGAGGCCGTCGGTCGCGATCGACTCGCGCACCTTGTCGAAGGACGCGAGGTAAAGCGCGCGGTCGCCGAGCAGGTAGGTCTCCGGCACCGTCTTGATGATGTCGCCCGGCCCTGCCGTCTGCAGCCACTTGAGCCCGTGCACGATGGCGTTCGCCAGCGCCTGGCAGGTGTTGGGATTCTTCTGGATGAAATCGGCCGACGCGTACAGGCAGGCCGCCGGCATCGTGCCGCCGAAGACCTGCTGCGTGCCCTTGAGCGTGCGCGTGTCGCTGATGATCTTCACGTCGCCCTTCTGCTCGAGCATCGTCATCACCGGGTCGGTGTTGCTGATGGCGTCGATCTGGCCCGAACGCAGCGCGGTGAGCGCGCCGGCCGCCACGCCCACGCCGATGTAGCTCACGTCGCTGGCCTTGAGCCCGCCGCGCGACAGCACGAGGTTGGCCACCATGTTGGTCGACGAGCCCGGTGCCGAGACGCCGATCTTCTTCCCCTTGAGATCCTGGATGCCGGTGTAGCCGGCCATGTTCCTGGTCGACACGCCCACCGCGATCTGCGGCGCGCGGCCCTGCAGCACGAAGGCCTGGAAGAACTGGTTCTTGGCCTGCAGGTTGATGGTGTGTTCGTAGGCGCCGGAGCACACGTCGGCCGAGCCGCCGACCACGGCCTGCAGCGCACGCGCGCCGCCGGCGAAGTCGGAGATTTCCACGTCCAGCCCTTCGGCCTTGAAGTAGCCGAGCTGCTCGGAGATGGTCAGCGGCAGGTAGTAGAACGCCGCCTTGCCGCCCACAGCGATGGAGACCTTGGTCTTCTCCAGCTTCGCCTGTTGCGCAAAGACACGCGGCAACGCGATGGTTGCGGCGGCAATGGCGGAGGCGGAAATGAGGGCGCGGCGATGGAGCATGAAACGGTGCCTGGAGGCTCTGTGATTCGTCTGGACTGAATCGAGCTTAGGGGCCGCATCACGCGACTGCATCGGGGTCATCCCGTGCGGGTTTTCACGTAAGCATGAAGGCCTCCAGAAGGCCCTGCGCACGGGGCTATCGCCCGATGAAAAGAATCGCCGCGTTAACGAGGAAACCGAGCGCCCAGACCGCGCTGCGCGCGCCGCCGATGCCCTTGATGTAGAGGCCGATATAGACCACGCGCAGCACCAAGTAGGCCACGGCGAGCATGTCGAGCCGCCCCTGCGCCGCGCCAAGCTGGTGCGCGATGATGACGGCGCCGATGAAGAACGGCAGTCCCTCGAAGCTGTTGGCCTGGGCGCTGTTGGCACGCGCGCGCCAGCCGCTCTGCTTCGCGGCCCATTCACGCGGCTGCATGTTGTCGCGCGGACCGAAGCTGCCCGCCTTGGCGATCCATGCGGCCAGGTACGGCAGGCCGCAGGCGATGAACACGCACCAGTAGGCTACCGTGAGCAGTGAAAAAGTCATGTCGTCTTGTCTCCGGCGACGGTGTGGCTACCGCCGGTCCACCAGCGCGTGCGCGATGGTGCCGAGGTCCACGTATTCGAGTTCGCTGCCGGCCGGCACGCCGCGCGCCAGACGCGTCACCGTCAGCCCACGCTGCTTGAGTGCTTCGCCGATCACGTGCGCGGTGGCCTCGCCCTCGGCGGTGAAGTTGGTGGCGAGGATGACTTCGCTCACCGTGCCGTCGAGCGCGCGGTTGAAGAGTTTCTGCAGCCCGATGTCGTTGGGGCCGATGCCGTCGAGCGGGCTGAGCTTGCCCATCAGCACGAAGTAGTAGCCGCGGAATGCGCCGGTGCGCTCCAGCGCGGCCTGGTCGGCGGGCGTCTCGACCACGCAGAGCTTGCTCACGTCGCGCCGCGAGTCCATGCAGACGCTGCAGATCGGCGCTTCGGTGAAGGTGTTGCAGAGTTCGCAGTGCCGCACGTTGCCCGCGGCCTGCTGCAGTGCGCGCGCGAGCAGCTGCGCGCCGTCGCGGTCGTGCTGCAGCAGATGAAAAGCCATGCGCGAGGCCGACTTGACGCCGACACCGGGCAGGCGGCGCAGCGCATCGACCAGGGCGTCGAGCGAACTGGCGTCGGCCATGTACCGCTTAGAACGGCAGCTTCATGCCGGGCGGGAGGCCCGGCATGCCGGCCGTGAGCTTGCCCATCTTCTGCTCGCTGGTTTCCTCGGCCTTGCGCACGGCGGCGTTGAAGGCCGCGGCCACCAGGTCTTCGAGCATGTCCTTGTCGTCGGCCAGCAGGCTCGGGTCGATGGTGATGCGCTTGACGTCGTGCTTGCAGGTCATGACGACCTTGACGAGGCCGGCGCCCGATTCGCCCTCGACCTCGATGTGGGCCAGTTCTTCCTGGGCCTTCTTGAGGTTGTCCTGCATTGCCTGCGCCTGCTTCATGAGGCCGGCCAGTTGTCCTTTGTTGAACATCGTTGGTCCTGATTGTTGGGTTGGAAAATGGGAGAAGGATAAGAGAGACGAAAGCTCAGGCCGGTTTCAGGGTTCCTGGGACGATCTTCGCATCGAAGTCGCGCATCAGCGCCTGCACTTCGGGGTCGTTGTAGATGGCCTCCTCGGCCACGCGCTGGCGCTCGTCGGCGGCCTGCCTGTTGCGGCGGGCCGGGCTGTCGACCACGGCGCCGATCTCGATCGTGAGCTTGACGTCGTGGCCGAGGCCGTTGAGCGCGGCCGTCAGCTTTTCGCGGCTGGAGGGCTGGTTGAGCGTCTCGCGCTCGATGCGCAGCATCCACTGGTCGGTGTCGCGGCCCACCAGCTGCGACTGCAGCGCCAGTTCGCGCGTGAGGGCGTTGATGGCTTCAGAGGCAACCAGTTGCGTGACCGTGGCGTGCCAGAAATCGCCGTCTTCGCTCTGGGGAATGGGCGTGTAGGGAACGCGCTGCGAGCCTTCGGCGGGGGGAACATCGCGCGCACTGGGCGGAGGCTGCACACGGATGGGCACGCCGACGACCTTGGCAGGTGTTTCGGGCGGCTCGGGGCGCTGCTCGGGCTGGCGGCGGGGTTCGTCGACCACGGCGAGGCGCTGCCCTGCCGGTGCCGTTGGCGATGTCGGGGCTGGCGCGGGGGCCATGGCAGCCGGCGTTTCGGCCGGCGGACGCACGACCGGCGCAGGGGCTGGAGCGGGTGCCGGGGCACGTGCCGGCGCCTGCGGCGCGGCAGCCGCGGCTTCATTCAGAGTTTTTTTTTCCGTGGAGGCTGTCGAAGCAGCCGCGTTGGAAGGCTTGAAGGCCAGGAGCCGCAACAGCACCATGGTCAGCGCCGCGTACTCGTCGGGTGCCAGGCCCAGCTCGCCACGGCCGTGCAGGCAGAGGCTGTAGAGCAGTTGCGTCTCGTCGGCAGGCATCAGCGCGGCGAGGCGCGCGGTGTCGGCGGCATCGGGGTCGGTGGCGGCATCGGCCGACTCGGCGCGCGAGGGCACGGCCTGCAATACGGCCATGGCCTGCAGGACGGCCGTCATTTCTTCCAGCGTGGATGCGGCCGACATGCCGTCGACGCGCAGCGCCTCGGACGTCTCGACCACCGTCTTGCCGTCGCCCTGTGCCAGGGCCTCGATCAGGCGGAACACATGGCCGCGATCGACGCTGCCGAGCATCTGCCGCACGCCGGCTTCGACAAGCTCGCCATTGCCGAATGCGATGGCCTGGTCGGTGAGCGACAGCGCGTCGCGCATCGAACCGCGCGCCGCGCGCGCCAGCAGGCGCAGCGCCTGCGGCTCGGCCGGAACGTTTTCGGTCTGCAGCACGCTCGTGAGGTGTTCGAGCACCGTCTCGGGCGCCATCGGCCGCAGGTTGAACTGCAGGCAGCGCGACAGCACCGTGACCGGCACCTTTTGCGGATCGGTCGTGGCCAGCACGAACTTGAGGTACTCGGGCGGCTCCTCGAGCGTCTTCAGCATCGCGTTGAACGCGGTGTTGGTGAGCATGTGCACTTCGTCGATCATGAAGACCTTGAAGCGCCCCTGCACCGGCTTGTACACGGCTTGCTCGAGCAGCGACTGCACCTCGTCGACACCGCGGTTAGAGGCCGCGTCGAGCTCGGTGTAGTCGACGAAGCGGCCGGAATCGATGTCGCGGCAAGCCTGACAGACACCGCACGGCGTGGCCGTGATGCCGCCCTGCCCGTCCGGGCCCTGGCAGTTGAGCGACTTCGCCAGGATCCGCGAGACCGTGGTCTTGCCGACCCCCCGGGTGCCGGTGAAAAGATAGGCGTGATGCAGGCGCTGCGTCGTCAACGCGTTCTCGAGCGCCTGCACCACATGCCCCTGGCCGACCATCTCACCGAAGGTTTTCGGGCGGAACTTGCGAGCGAGCACGAGATAAGACATTGCGGGCATTCTAAAAGGCGCAGCGTCGCTCCCAAGCCCGCGTCACCCCCGCAAACAAAAAAGCCCCTGTCTTTTCGCGGGACACCGAGGAACCGGCTTCGCCGGGCCTCAGGTGTCGCCCCCAGCAGGGGGGAAGGAGAAGCGACAAGAAGTGCGCGCATCCTGGGGGGTTACAATACGAGCTGACGGGCCTCCCTGCATGGTGAAGTGGCCAACCGGGTCAGGTGGGGAACCAAGCAGCCCTAACTGCGTAGTCAGTGCCAGGGGTAAGGCTCGTCAACCTCTTCCGCAGCTTCGTTTCATTCCACGCGAAATGAAACGGAGCTTGCAAATTCGCTCAGCGAAAACTCCGATGCGGCGCAGGGCTTCTACAGCCCCAGCCGCTGAATGGCGCCCCGCGCCGCGGCCGCACCGCTCGCCATCGACGCCGTGAGCAAATAGCCACCGGTCGGCGCCTCCCAGTCCAGCATCTCCCCCGCAGCGAACACACCGGGCATCGCGTTCGCCATCAGCGAAGAATCCAGCGCATCGAATCGCACCCCGCCCGCCGTGCTGATTGCCTCGTCCACGGGCCGCGTCGCGACCAGCCTCAGCGGCACCGCCTTGATCGTGGCCGCCAGTTGCACGGGGTCGTGCATCGCGTCCTTGCTCAATGCCTCGTGCAGCACACCGGCCTTGATGCCTTCGATGCCGAGCCGGCTCTTGAGGTGGCTGCTCAGCGAGCGGGCGCCGCGCGGGTGCTTCACCGCCGCCAGCACCTGCTCGGCATTGCGGTCGGGCAGCAGGTCGAGCAGCAGCGTCGCGCTGCCGTTCGCTGCAATCTCGTCGCGCAGCAGCGCCGATGCCGCGTAGACCAGGCTGCCCTCGATGCCCGTGGCCGTCGCAACGAACTCGCCCTTGCGCGCGAAATGGCGGCCCTGGCTGTCGGTGAACGAGATCGCGACCGACTTGAAAGGCTGCCCCGCGAAACGGCTCGAAAAGTGTTCGCTCCACCCCTCGCCGTCGAAGCCGCTGTTGGCGGGCAGCAGGGGGGCCACCTCCACGCCCCTGGCCTGCAGCCACGGCGCCCACGCCCCGTCGGAACCCAGACGCGCCCAGCTCGCACCGCCAAGCGCCAGCACCACCGCGTCGGCTTTCACGACGGCCTCCCCGGCAGGCGTCGCGAACCGCAGCGCGCCAAGGTCGATCGCGCCGTCGCCCAGCCAGCGATGCCGCATATGAAACTGCACGCCCGCAGCGCGCAGCCGGTGCAGCCATGCCCGCAGCAGCGGCGCGGCCTTCATGTCGGTCGGGAACACGCGGCCCGACGTGCCGACGAAGGTCTCGATGCCCAGCCCCGCTGCCCACTCGCGCACCTGCTGCGGGCCGAACTTCCCAAGCATGGGTTCGAGCTGCGCGCGACGCTCGCCGAAGCGGCTCATGAACACATCGAAGGGTTCCGAGTGGGTGAGGTTCAAGCCGCCGCGCCCGGCCAGCAGGAACTTGCGCCCCACCGAGGGCATTGCGTCATACACATGCACCTGCGCACCGGATGCGCTCAGTACTTCGGCCGCCATGAGCCCGGCGGGTCCGCCGCCGATCACGGCAACGGCAGGAGAAACATTCATTCGAGAGTTACCAGTTCGCCCTGCCCGGTCAGGAACGCGACGCGCACCGTGGCACCGGGATAGGCATGTTGCACTGCCGCGCGGTAGCGCTGCATCTGTGCGATCAGCGCGGCGTCCCGTTCGGGGCGCGCCGCGGATTTGTAGTCGAGGATCCACCAGGCGCCGCCGTCGCGCTCGCGCACCAGACGGTCGATGCGCAAGGTCTCGCCTTCATGCACCAGCGTGACTTCGTTGCCATGCCAGTCGACCCTGCGATCGTCCCACACCCAGGCACCCGCCCCGGCGCGGATGCGCTGGGCCAGGGCGGCGGCGCCGCGTGCCTGCTGTGCATCAAGCATGAATTCGCGAGCGGCCGCACGCACATGGGCAGCGGGCAAAGGCTCGCCCGGCACGGCCCATTCGAGCAGGCGGTGCATGGCTTGGCCGAAGGCCGCGGCGCGTGCGTCGACGGTGGCGTTCGCACTCGCCTTTTTTGTCGAAGGCTCTTCGGCCGACACGGGCGCCTCGGGCATTTTCTTCATCGAGAAACTGGCCGCGCCGCTCTCGGCCGGCAGCGCGACCAGCGGCTCGTCTGCCTCCGTGGGCTCGCACAGCGGCTCCAGCCGCGCCCACCAGCTGCCCTCGTTGGCGCGCGCCGGGCGAACCGATGACAGCACCAGCCGCTCCCGCGCCCGCGTGGTCGCGACGTAGAGGCCGTTCAATTCCTCGCGGTGGCGGGCGCGCTGCTCTTCTTCAAGCAGGGCCGCGGCGCAGGCCGGCGGCGTCTTCTCGCTCGCGAGGAAAACGAAGCGCGTCGGTGCGCTGTCGCTGCCCTTCCATTCGACCAGCACGCCCATGGTCTGGGCGCGCGGCGGCGGGGCGTCGCAATCGAGCATGAGCACGGTGTCGGCCTCGAGGCCCTTGGCGGCGTGCACGGTCAGCAGCTGCACGGCGTCAGGCGCGGCGACGGACGGCGCCCGCACGCCGCCGGCACGCAGCGAACGCACCAGCGCATAGGGCGTGGTGAAGCGGGCGCCGTCGATATCGAGCGACGCGGTCAGCACGCCGCGCAGGTTGGCCAGCGCGCCCTGGCGCATCGGTGCCGGCACGGCCGCGCCGAACTTCGCGAGCAGGTCGCCGTCGTTGAAGATCGCATCCAGCGCGTCGTGCGGCGGCAGCGTCATCAGCCAGCGCTGCCACTTGCGCAGCTTGAGGCCGGCCTCCGTCAGCTCCGCCGGCAGGTCTTCACCCTTCTGGATCAGCGAGAACCAGTTGAGCGACGGGCGCTCCCGCTGGCGCAACGCCAGCTGCACCAACGCGTCGTCGCCGATGCCGAAAGCAGGCGATTTCAGCGCTCGCGCCAGGGAAAGGTCGTGCGCGGGCGACACCAGCGCGTCGATCAGCGCGACCACGTCCTGCACCTCGGGTGCGTCGTGCAGTTCGTTCTTCTCTGGCTGCTGCACGGGAATGTGCCGCTGGCGCAGCGCGTCCTGCATGGCGGACAAGCGGCTGCGACGGCGCGCCAGCACCATGATCTGACGCGGCGGCGTGCCGTCGGCAATGCGCTGCGCGACCCACTGCGCGGCCTGCTCGCATTCTTTCTGCAGCAACTGCTCCTCGGGCAGCACGCGCGGCGTGACGAGGCTGTCGCGCCAGTGCAGCATGCCGTCGTCGGCGGGTTCGGCCTCTGCGGCGCCGAGCGCATCGCGGTCGATGGCCGGCAGCTTGAGCAGTTCGCCCGCGTCGTTGCGCTCGGTGGTGTGGGCGCGGTAGCCGTCGAACTCGCCGGCTTCCTGCGCGGCCAGCATCGCCGAGTTGACCAGCCCGACCACGGCGCGCGCGTTGCGGTGCGTGTGGTCGCAGTTCAGCAGCTCGCCGTCCAGGCCCTCGCGCACGAACTTCTTGGCGGCGATGAACACCTGCGGCTCGGCGCGGCGGAAACGGTAGATGCTCTGCTTCGGGTCGCCCACGATGAACACGCGCGGCGCCCGCCCCTGCGCGCCGGTGTAGGCGCTGAGCCAGCCGTAGAGCGCCTGCCACTGCAGCGGGTTGGTGTCCTGGAACTCGTCGATCAGCAGGTGCGCGATGCGCGCATCGAGCCGCTCCTGCACCCAGCCAGACAAGGCCGATTGGCCAAGCAGCAACTGGGCGGCCTGTTCGACGTCGTTCATGTCGACCCAGCCGTGGGCGCGCTTCACGTCGGCAAAGGACGCGATGAGGATGCGCGTGAGCCGCGTCATGCGCTGCTGGTAGAGCCACGCGGCATGCTGGGCCTGCGCGCCGCACAGCACCTGCAATTCGGCCTCGGCCTCCTGGGCGGCCTGGAATTTCTGCAGGTTCTTGTTGAGCCGGTCTTCGGTGGCCACGAAGAAGTTCTTGCGCAGGTGCGCCAGCGCGGCCTGCAGCGCGCCCGCTTCGGGTTCGCCCGTGCCGAAGACGTCGATGATGGCCTCGGCGGCTTTCTGCGGCGTCTTGTTGGATTCCTTGCCCAGCGCGGCTGCGCGGCCCAGCCAGCGCTGGCGCACCTCGCTGCCGCGCAAGGCGTCGGTCGGCTCCTCCAGCCCGCCGAGCGATGGATAGAACGCGCTGAAGTGCTGCACCGCGTTCTCCGCATCGGCCAGAGAGAACTCGACGCGTTTGGACAGCGCCTCGCTCAGCGCCTTGGCGGTCTGCGAGCGGCCGTGGGTGGCGACGACGGCGTAGTAGTCGGCCAGCGCATTCCGGTCGGCGGTGACCGCTTCGAAGAACGGGCGCCACGTGTGGCTGCGCGCCTCGGCATCGTCCTCGAGCAGTTCGTAGTTCGAAGGCAGGCCCAGTTCGCGCAGCACAGCCAACGGTGCATTGCGCAGCAGGCCCGCGAACCAGGCGTGGAATGTGCGGAACTGCACCGGCCGGCCACCTTCGAGCAGGCGCCGGTAGAGGCCCTTCAGTCGCGGAACCGCAGCCAGTGCGGCGGCGGGCTCGACGCCGCGCATCACGAGCTGGGCGACCAGTTCGTCGGGCGAGCGCTCGGCAAAATCCTCAAGCCACTGGTCGAGCCGCTCGCGCATTTCGCCGGCGGCTTTTTTTGTGAAGGTGATGGCCAGGATCTCGTGCGGCTCGCAGGCGGAATCGCCTTCTTCGAGCAGCGCGCGCAGGATGCGCGACACCAGCATCCATGTCTTGCCCGCGCCCGCGCAGGCCTCGACCGCTACCGAACGGCGCGGGTCGCAAGCGACGACGTAGAAGGCTTCGCGCGTGACATGCTGGCCGTTGTGTTCGTAGGCTGCGCCGTTCATTGCGCCACCTCCCAGAAGTCCTTGCGGCAGAGGCCGCGCGCCGCGCAGTAGTCGCAGACGGCGCCCTCCCCCAATGGCGGCAGCGGCGCCCCCTGGGCGATGCGCGTGAAGTCGTGGATGATGCCGGCGACCAGTGCGTCCCGCGCCTCCACCACGGCCGGCTGCTCGACGGTCTGCGTCCCCGAGGACTTCTCCCCCACGTTCACATAGGCCGCGCGCAGTGTGTCGTCGGCCACCAGCGCCGCGTAGAAGGCCAGCTGGGTGTCTTCGGTCGGGTCTTTCACACGCTCCTTGCTGACGGAGGCGGACTCGGTCTTGTAGTCGATCACGAAGGGCTGGCCGTCGGGCATGCGGTCGATGCGGTCGAGCCGGCCGATCAGGCGCAGGTCGCCCAGCGGCTGCTCCTTCCAGGGCTCGGACTCGACGAACACCGCGCCGCTGGCCTCGTGGCCCGCCAGCCAATGGAGGTAGCCGTCACGCACCGCGGGCCAAGCCGCCGCGAACGGCAGGAATTCGGCATCGGACAAGCCGAGCTCCCGAGTGGCCCGGCGCGCGGCTTCCTCGATGAACGCGGCGCGCTCCTGCGCGTCCTGCGTCGGGGCTTCGGCCAGTGCCTGGTGGAAGTGGCCGAGCACGGCGTGCAGCCAGTTGCCGAAGTCGCGCTTGTCGACCTCGGCATCGAGCTCGTCGGCGCTGCGCAGGCCGAGCTGCCGCAGCGCGAAGAAGCGATAGGGGCAGCGGCGCAGGTCCTCGTACACGCTGGTCGAGATGTTCTGCAGCGGCAGCAGCGCGCCTGAAGGCTTGGGGTATTCGGTCGGCTGCACGGCCACCTCGCGCGGGGAGCGCGGGTCGGTGGCGGGCCGCAAGGTGTGGTCGAGTTGCAAGGCCTGCACCAGCGGGCTCGGGCGCACGGGCTCGCCGTTGGCGTCGGACTGGCGCCAGAGCAGCTCGCACGACGGGTTGTGCAGCGCCATGGCCCAGGCCGCACGCTGTGCGGCCTCGAGTGTTTCACGCGAAGGCAGGCCGAGATCGGCGCGCTGCGCGGCGCTCCAGTTGCCGGGTGGCTCCGGCGATGCAGGCAGGCGCCGGTCGTCGCAGCCCGGGATGACGACCGCGCCGAAGGCACGGCCCAGCAGCTGGTAAAGCGGCAGCACGACGACCTTCGGGGCCTGGTCGCCGGCGGGCGGCACGAAGCTCGCGTCTTCGAGCACGTCGCGGACCCAGGCGGTGAACTCGGCGAGCGTATGGCGGCCACCCGGGAATTCTTCGTCGTCGCCGTGGGCACCGGCGTCGAGCCACAGTGCGGCAATGACCTTGCCGCCGGCCATGTCCTCGCTGAGCGGCTCCCACTGGTCGCCCGCCTCCAGCAGTTCGCGCAGCGCGCGCAGCCATTCGGCCAGGGTCCTGGATCGCATCATCGGTGCGCGGCGTTCCTCGATGGCTTCGGTGAAGCTCAGCAGCGCGGCGTCGTGCGGCTTCTCGCTGCGCGCCACCAGCGCGCACCACGCGGACCAGTCGCGCACGCCTTCGCGGCGCAGGCGGGCCTCGAGCGACTGGACGACCAGCGCATCACCGTCGGCGCCGCTCTTGAGCCATTCGAGCACCTGGTCGCTGCTGGCGTCATGGGCGCAGGCGCGCAGCGAACTCATCAGCGTGGCGGCGGCGCGCGTGGTCGAAAGTTTCCATCCGGTCTCGTCGTGGGTGATGACGCCCTGCGCCTTGAGCTGTGCGCTGATGCGGCGTGTGAGCGCGCGGTCGGTCGCCACCAGCGCGACCGGCGCACGGTCTTCGGCCAGGTGGCGCAGCACGCAGGCGGCCGCGAGTTCGGCTTCGTCCTCGGGGTCGAGCGCCACATGCGAGGCCGCGGCTTCAGGCCGCGTATCGGCCGGTACCAGCGACAGGCGCAGCGCCCGGTCACCCCACAGGGCGCACAGGGCTTGCGTGAGCGGATCGGTCTGGAAGCCCTCGAGCACGAGGAGTGCATCGACCTGCGCGCGCGTGCTCTCGCGCCGGAGCACGTCCGTGGCATAGCCGGAGGTGGCGACCCACGCCACGGCAATGCGGATCAGAGCGCTCTCGGTGCGGAACCACTCGGACTCGCTGCCCGCCTCCGCGACCTGCGCCGCGCGCGCGGCCCATTCGCCCACGCGCTCGTCCGGCGACACGGCGGCCGCGAGCGGCACCAGCTGGTAGGCCAGTTCGACCAGGCGGCCGGCCAGTGCGAAGCGCTCGGCGCTGAAACCGGCCTGCGACAGCAGGGCCTGCGCTGTGACGAGGTCGCGCGCCATGTCGTGCGCGATGTCGTAGCCGGAGGGCACGAAGCCGCCGGCGCTGCGGGCCCAGTTGTGCGTGGTCTCGAAGCGCGGCACGAAGCCGGGGCTGCCGCAGCGGGCCCACATGGCGCGCGCCACGCCCATCAGCTGCGCATAGGGCACCAGCACCACCGTGCGGGCCGCGTGCACCTGGCGCTCGGCGAGCGCGCGGACGATCCGCGCGACGATGCCGCCGGCGGGGTCGCACCACAGGGCCTGGACGGGGTGGCCTTCGTTCATGTTCTATCGAGGGGTTGAGAGCGTGGGAGGCGTGGCGAGCAAGGGCTTTGGCTATCGCCGCCATAGCGGCCGCGCATGGCACGCCACCCCTTGGTTTCTGTCACAATGACCTGAACTTTAGCTGCACCGAAACTCTCTGCGCACAAGGATCCATCACATGGCCAGCGAACTCATCAAACACATCTCCGATTCCTCCTTCGAGGCCGACGTGCTCAAGTCCAGTCAGCCCGTTCTGGTCGACTACTGGGCCGAATGGTGCGGCCCCTGCAAGATGATCGCCCCGATCCTCGACGAAGTCTCGGCCACCTACGAAGGCAAGCTGCAGATCGCCAAGCTGAACGTGGACGAGAACCGCGACATTCCCGCCAAGTTCGGCATCCGCGGCATCCCCACGCTGATGCTTTTCAAGGACGGCCAGCTGGCCGCCACCAAGGTCGGCGCCATGAGCAAGGCGCAACTCACGGCCTTCATCGACCAGCAACTCGCCTGAGCGACATTTCACCCGGCCAGCGCGCAATGCGTTGGCCGGCGCGTTTTTCCTGTCATAATCTCCAACAGATCACCGGCCCTTACCTAGGCAACCGGTTCGAGTTCCCCGGTTGGTGAAGCAACTCTCGCTTCACACCCAACCTCCCCCCGTTTTCCGTTCGATTACCCCGCGAGGGGTCATTCCATGCACTTAAACGAACTCAAGGCACTCCACGTGTCTGAAGTCCTCAAGCAAGCCGAAGCGCTTGAGATCGAAAACGTCGGCCGCATGCGCAAGCAGGAGCTGATGTTCGCGATCATCAAGAAGCGCGCCAAGGCCGGCGAGCAGGTCTTCGCCGACGGCGTGCTCGAAATCCTGCCGGACGGCTTCGGCTTCCTGCGCAGCCCCGACACCAGCTTCACGGCCAGCACGGACGACATCTACATCTCGCCGAGCCAGGTGCGCCGCTTCAACCTGCACACCGGCGACATGATCGAAGGCGAAGTGCGCACGCCCAAGGACGGCGAGCGCTATTTCGCGCTGACCAAGCTCGACAAGGTCAACGACGGTCCGCCCGAGCAGAACAAGCACAAGGTGATGTTCGAAAACCTGACGCCGCTGTTCCCCAAGGAACAGATGAAGCTCGAGCGCGACGGCATCAAGGGCGAAGAGAACATCACCGGCCGCATCATCGACATCATCGCTCCCATCGGCAAAGGCCAGCGCGCCCTGCTCGTGGCACCGCCCAAGAGCGGCAAGACGGTGATGATGCAGCACATCGCCCACGCGATCAGCGCGAACTACCCCGACGTCCACATGATGGTGCTGCTCGTCGACGAGCGCCCTGAAGAAGTGACCGAAATGCAGCGCACCGTGAAGGGCGAGGTCATTGCCTCGACCTTCGACGAACCCGCCGCGCGCCACGTGCACGTCGCCGAAATGGTGATCGAGCGCGCCAAGCGCCTGGTCGAGCTCAAGAAGGACGTGGTGATCCTGCTCGACTCGATCACCCGCCTGGCCCGCGCCTACAACAACGTCGTGCCCTCGTCGGGCAAGGTGCTGACCGGCGGTGTCGACTCCAACGCCCTGCAGCGCCCCAAGCGCTTCCTGGGCGCCGCGCGCAACGTGGAAGAAGGCGGCTCGCTGACCATCATCGGCACCGCGCTGATCGACACCGGCAGCCGCATGGACGAAGTGATCTTCGAGGAGTTCAAGGGCACCGGCAACTCCGAAATCCACCTCGACCGCCGCCTGTACGAAAAGCGCGTGTTCCCCTCGATCCAGCTCAACCGCAGCGGCACCCGCCGCGAAGAACTGCTGCTGGCACCCGAGATCCTCCAGAAGACCCGCATCCTGCGCCAGCTCATGTACAACATGGACGAGATCGAGTCGATGGAACTGATGCTCAAGAACATGAAGGCGACGAAGACCAATGTCGAGTTCTTCGACATGATGCGTCGCGGCGGCTGAGCACCTTTTCGCTCTGTCCGCAAAAGCGCGTTGACCCATTCGGGCCAACGCGCTTTTTTCATGGGCGCGCCACAGGAATCGCGCGGCCTTCAAGAGCACTCTGCCGGCCAAGGTCGAGCAGCTCCATCAGCGCCACGGCCTGCTCGGGCGGCACGGGATTCGGACCCTTGCCCAGGATGGCGTCGCGCACCGCGGCGTAGTAGTCGACGTAGTTGCCCGCGCGCGTGGGCACGCTGCGTTTGCCGGCCGTGCCGTCGCTGCCGACCAGGGTGAGTTCGCCGTCGAGCGGATCGGCACCCCACCCTTCGGCCGGCGGCCTTTGCCCCGCGCGCAACGCATCTTCCTGCGTATCCACGCCATGCTTGACGTAGCTGCCGCTGGTGCCATGCACGATGTAGCGCGGCGCCGCATCGGCCGCCAGGGTTGTCGAATGCAGCACCACGCGAAGCGGCGCATGCGGTCCGCTCTCGTAGCGCAGCACGGCGTGGAAGTAATCTTCGACCACGGCGCCGTCACGCAGGACGGCCGTGTCGAGCTGGATCGTGTCGGGCAGCCCGAACAGCTGCACCGACTGGTCGACCAGGTGCGCGCCCAGGTCCACCCAAAGGCCGGATCCCGGCACAGCCTGCTCTCGCCACCGCACCTTCACCTCGGGCCGGAACCGGTCGAAATGCGACTCCAGGTACACGGGGCGGCCCAGTTCGCCGCTCGCCAGGACGTCCTTGAGCGTCAGGAAGTCGGCGTCGAATCGTCGGTTCTGGTAGACCGCCAGCACACGCTTGTTGCGCTGAGCCAACGCCGCCAGCGCCCTGGCCTCGGCCACGTCGAGGGTGAAAGGCTTGTCGACCACCACATGCTTGCCAGCCTCCAGCGCTGCCTTGGCGACCGGAAAATGTTGCGCATTGGGTGTCGCGACCACGACAAGATCGATGTCCGATCGGACCGCCAGCGCCGCCACATCGGAAACCACCGCCACGCCGGGCCAGTCCTTGCGGACCTTCTCGGGCTGCGAACTCGCCACGGCGGCCAATTCGAGCCCTGGCACCGCGGAAAGCACGGGCGCATGGAAAGTCTGGCCGGCAAAGCCATAGCCGACCAGGCCGGCGCGCAAGGTTGTAACAGTCATGGGAGGCTGGTTTGCTCGCAAAAGCGGCAGTATGCGATAATCGTGGGCTCCGCGAAAAGTGCGGCCGGGCAGCGTCGCCCGGCTTCCCAGGCCTGCCCTGGGGCAGCGTGCCAAATGAATGGTGCACTGGTGGCTCTCGCATCGACCGCGCATTGATTCCAACAGCGCAAAAGGAAATACCATGGCAAAAGAAGGCATTCACCCGAATTACCGCGAAGTCCTGTTCGTCGACATGTCGAACGGCTTCAAGTTCGTGACCCGTTCGTGCGCGAACACCAAGGAAATGGGCAAGACCGACGACGGCCGCGAGCTCCCCCTGTTCAAGCTGGACACCACGAGCGAATCGCACCCCTTCTACACCGGCACCCAGAAGTCGGTCGACAACATGGGCGGTCGCGTCGAGAAGTTCCGCAACCGCTTCGGCAAGACCACCGGCGCCGCTTCGAAGTAAAGCACGCGCTTTGGCGTCGAGGGCAGCCCGGTTTACCGCGCTGCCCTTTTTGTTTCCGAAACCTGCCTCCCGCCACTCTTGAACCAGCCCACCCCCGCGATCGTTGCCCAGAGCGCCGTGCGCCGACTGCCGCGCATCGCGCTGCTGCTGCTGTGCGCGGCCTACCTGCTGCCAGGCCTGGTCGGCCGGGGTCCATGGAAAAGCGCGGACATCACCGCCTTCGGCTACATGGCCGAACTGGCCCGCAATACCGAAGGCATCGCGCGCTGGTTCGACCCATTGCTGCTGGGCATTCGCCCCGAAACACCCGCGCTGGTTCCCTACTGGATCGGCGCCTGGGCCATCAAGATCGCCCCCTCGTGGCTGAATCCCGACCTGGCGGTGCGCATCGCCTTCGCGTTCCTTCTCTGGGGTACGTTCACGGCGACCTGGTACGCCGTCTACTACCTGGCCCGCACATCGCGCGCCCAGCCCGTGGCCTTCGCTTTCGGCGGTGAGGCACGCCCGACCGACTACGCACGCGCCATCGCCGACGGCGGCCTGCTGGCGCTGATCGCCTGTCTCGGCCTGGCGCAGCTCGGTCACGAGACCACACCCGCGCTGGCGCAACTGTTCTTTGCCTCGTGCCTGTTCTACGGCGTCGCCGCGCTGCCCTACCGCCGTGCCGGCCCGGTGATCGCACTGATCATGGGCACTTTCGGCATCACGCTGAGCGGCGCCCCCACGGTCGGCCTGGCGCTGGCGATCGGAAGCACGCTCTACATCGCCTACGAACGTCGAACCGCGGCAAAGGCCCGGACCGAATTCGACACCGGAAGCGATGACGGTCCCGGCTACACCTTGGGCGCCTTCGCGACGATGGCAAGCGTCACCGCAGTGGCCGCAGTGCTGGTGTTCGCGCTGGGCCTGCCCCAATGGAAGATCACGCTGATCGGCGGCTCGCTGTTCGGTGACATCCGTGGCCAGGCCAAGCTGCTGCTGTGGTTCACCTGGCCGGTCTGGCCGCTGGCCATCTGGACGCTCTGGCGCTGGCGCCGCCAGCTCAATGCGCGCCACGTGGCGCTGCCGTTCTGGTTCGCGCTGGTGCCGCTGGCCGCCACCTGGACCACCGATTTCTCCGACCGTTCGCTCATGCTGGCGCTGCCCGCCTTCGCCACGCTGGCTGCATTTGCCCTGCCGACCTTCCGCCGCAGCGCCGCGGCACTGGTCGACTGGTTCAACGTGCTTTTCTTCAGCGGCCTGGCGCTGCTCGGCTGGATCTACTGGATCGCCATGCAGACCGGCGTACCGCCCAAGCCCGCTGCCAGCGTGACCCGCCTGGTGCCGGGCTTCGTGCCCGAGTTCTCGCCCATCGCCGTGGTGCTGGCGGCGGCCGCGACAATTGCCTGGTGCTGGCTGGTGCGCTGGCGCACCGGGCGGCATCGTGCAGCCCTCTGGAAGACGCTCGTGCTGCCGGCCGGCGGCACGGCGCTGTGCTGGATGCTGCTGATGACGCTGTGGCTGCCGCCCATCGACTACGCGCGCAGCTATGTGCCGCAGGTGCGTGCCGTGGCCGAGCGCGTCGGCCAGCCGAGCTGCATTGCGGAGCTTGCACTGAGCCGCCCGCACATCGCCGCCCTGCGCTACCACGGCCAGTTCAACCTGCAGCCGCTGCTGCTGGGCACCGATTGCCCCTGGCTGCTTGTCAGCCCCGAGACCATCGAGCGCCTGCACACGATCATCCCATTCGATCAATGGCGCTTCAGCGGCACCCTTCGCCGCCCCAGCAGCCCGGCCGACGACCTGCTGCTCTACCAGAAGATCAAGCCCCAGTGAGCGCTCAAAGCGGCGAAAGGGGTCTGATCGCGCGGCATGCCGGCACGGTGCTGGTCGGGCAGCTGGCCGTGATGGCCTTCGGCGTGACCGACACCATCATCGCCGGCCGCTACTCAGAGGGCGCGCTGGCCGCGCTGTCGGTGGGTGCGGCGATCTTCATCAGTGTGTATGTGTCGCTGATGGGCGTGCTGCAGGCGCTGCTGCCTGTGTGGGCCGAACTGCATGGCGGCGGCCGCGGCAGCGAAGTAGGCCGCTCGGTCCGGCAATCGCTGTACCTCGCCGCCATTGCCATCGTGGTCGGCATGGCGGCGCTGCTCGCACCTGCCGCCGTGCTGCGTCTCACGCAGGTACCGCCCGAAATGCGCGGCGACGTGGAGATGTACCTGCGCGTACTGGCCTTCGCCCTGGCTCCCGCCCTGCTCTTTCGCCTGTTCAGCACGTTGAACCAGAGCCTGGGCAAGCCGCAACTGGTTACCTGGCTGCAGTTGGGCTCGCTGGTGGTGAAGCTGCCGCTCTCGATCTGGTTCACCTTCGGCGGCGCGGGCCTGCCGGCGATGGGACTGGTGGGCTGCGGCTGGGCCACGCTGTGCGTGAACTGGGCCATGCTCGCCTGCGCGGTCTGGCTGTTGCGCAGCAGCCCTTTCTATCGCGGCTACAGGCTGTGGGAGCGCCTCGAGAAGCCCGACTGGCAACAGATTCGCCTGTTCGCACGGATGGGCGTGCCCGGCGGGCTGGCCGTGCTGGTCGAAGTGACCTCGTTCACGCTGATGGCGCTGTTCATCGCGCGCCTTGGCACGGCTGCCGCCGCGGCGCACCAGATCGCCGCGAACCTGATGGCGGTGGCATACATGGTGCCGCTGTCGCTCTCGATCGCGACCAGCGCGCGCGTGAGTTTCTGGCTGGGCGCGGGCGATGTCGCCAGGGCGCGCCATGCATGCAGGCTGGGTTTCGAGCAGACCGTGTTGTGCGCCCTGCTTTTCTCCACTGCGCTGGTCACGCTGCGCCATCAGTTGGCCAATGTGTACTCGGACAACCCCGCCGTGGTCGGGCTGGCCGCGGCGCTGATGGTGGCCGTAGCTGCATACCACCTGGCCGACGCCGTTCAGACGCTGTGCGTGTTCCTGCTGCGGTGCTACCGGGTGACGCTCGCGCCGCTGGTCATCTACTGCGCGATGCTCTGGGGCCTGGGGCTCGGTGGCAGCTACATGCTAGCGTATCACGGCCTGGGTCCGTGGGCAGCCATGCAATCGCCGCTGGCGTTCTGGATCATGAGCGCGGGCGCGCTGGCCGTGACGGCACTGTTCTTCATCACCCTGCTGCGCTGGACGATGAACAAGCGCTCGGCCTGAAAGCCGGGCCGGCTGCCTGCTACTGCTTGGCCAGCAGCCGCGCTTCCCTGACACGCGCCGCCGGGAACACCAGCGCGAATCGCGAGCCCTTGCCCACGGTGCTTTCGATGCGCAACTCGGCCCCATGACGCTGCGCAATGTGCTTCACGATCGCAAGGCCCAGCCCGGTGCCGCCCGTCTCGCGCGACCGGCTGCGGTCGATGCGGTAGAAGCGCTCGGTCAGCCGGGGGATGTGCTCGGCCGCGATGCCGGGTCCCGTGTCTTTCACCGCGTATTCGCCGCGCCCGTCGGGCAGTACCCGCCAGCTCACGGCCACCTCGCCACCGCCCGGCGTGTAGCGGATGGCATTGCTCAGCAGGTTCGACATTGCGCTCTGCAATTCGGTCGGCGCGCCCGACACCTCGGATTCCGCGTCGATGGTGAACGAAAGGCGGTGGCCCAGCGGCGCCAATCGGCCCGACAGACCCCGGCCCTCGTCCTCGCAGTGCGCGAGCAAGGCCCGGATTCGGATCCACTGGTTGCCTGAAGGCGCCGCGCTGCCCTCCAGCCGCGACAGCGTCAGCAGGTCGTTCACCAGCGTTTCCATGCGGTGCGACTGCTGCCCCATCAGCGACAGGTAACGCGTGCGCTCGTCCGCATCGAGCGGCAGGTTCTGCAGCGTTTCGACGAAGCCCGCGAGCACTGTCAGCGGCGTGCGAATCTCATGGGACACGTTCGCCACGAAATCGCGGCGCATGGCTTCGGCCTGCTCCAGTGCCGTGATGTCGCGCGTCAGCAGCATGCGGCGGTTGCCCGCATAGGGGTGAACCTGCACCGAGAGCCGCACGAGGTGGCTGCGCTGGTGCGCATGGCCCGGGCCGAAGGCGTCGATGATGACGTCCCGGCTGTAGTTCCAGGAGGCCAGATAGGCCACGAAGGCCGGGTCGCGCACGAGGTTGGCCAGGTGCTGCGCGAGGTCACGCTCCGCGTCGATGCCGAACTGGCTGGCAGCCGTCTGGTTGCACCATTCGATGCGGCCTTGCTCGTCGAGCAGCACCACGCCATTCGGCGATGCCTGGATGGCCGCGAGGAACTCCTGCAGCCTGTCTTCGGCCTGCCGGGTCTGCTGCTCGCGGTCTCGCAGCAGCTTGCGGATACGCTCCGCCAACTCGCCCCACACACCGGGTCCGCGCGCCGGCAGGCCCATTGCGTCGTTGCGCAGCACCTGCAGCAGCCGCTCGGCACGCCAGGCATCGAGCCCCAGCCACAGCACCGCGCCCAGCCAGGCACCAAGCCAACCGAATTTCCAGCCGAACGCAGCGACAGCGCCCCCTCCAATTGCAAGGGACGCTATTAAAAATGTAGCAATGCGAAAAGGCATGGCGGGCGATTATCCGCGCCCGCAGCCAAGGGAAGCCACGGCGCTCAAACCGTGACTTGGGCTGTCAGGCGATAGCCCGCTCCGCGCACGGTTTCCACCATGGGCGCAGCCGCGCCCAGCGACTCGCGCAGGCGCTTGACGTGCACGTCGACCGTGCGTTCCTCGATGTAGACGTGGTCGCCCCACACCTTGTCGAGCAGTTGCGCGCGGCTGTGCACGCGCTCGGCGTGCTGCATCAGGTACGCCAGCAGCTTGAACTCGGTCGGGCCGACCTTCAGTGCGCCGCCCTGCCAGGTCACGCGGTGGGTGGAGGTGTCGAGCGCCAGTTCGCCAATCTCGACGCGCTCCGTCACCACTTCCGGCGCCCGGCGGCGCAGCACCGCACGGATGCGGGCCAGCATTTCCTGGGTCGAGAAAGGCTTGGTGATGTAGTCGTCGGCACCGGCGTCGAGGCCGGCAACCTTGTCGGGCTCGTCGCCGCGCGCCGTCAGCATGAGGATCGGGATGGCCTTGGTGCGCGGGTCCTTGCGCCACTGGCGCGCAAGCTGCAGGCCGCTCTGGCCGGGCAGCATCCAGTCGAGCAGGATCAGATCCGGCAGGAAGGCGTCAATCTCGCGCTGGGCCGCGGCGCCATCTTCCGACCAGATCGGCTCGAAGCCGTTGTGGCGCAGGTTGACGGCGATCAGCTCGGCGATCGAGGACTCGTCTTCGACGATCAGGACTCGGGGTTTCTTCATTGCTTTCTTGGAGTCTTGCCGCGGTAGTTACTGCAGCGCGGACTCGATTTCCTGCATCGAAGTGTGCCGCACATCGGCACCCTTGACGATGTAGATGATGAACTCGGCGATGTTCTTGGCATGGTCGCCGATACGCTCGATGGCCTTGGCCAGGAACAGCAGGTCGAGGCTGGCGGAAATCGTGCGCGGGTCTTCCATCATGTAGGTGACCAGCTTGCGCACGAAACCGTCGAACTCGCGATCGATCAGGTCGTCGTCCTTCAGGATCGACAGGGCCGCGGCCGTGTCCAGGCGCGCGAACGCATCCAGCGCCGTGCGCAGCAGGCCGGAAGCAAGGTCTGCAGCTATGCGCAGTTCGGTCGTCGGCAACTGGCGGGCCGAACCGCTCTCGATGATCGACTTGACCATGCGCGCGATCTTGTTGGCCTCGTCGCCCACGCGCTCGAGGTTGGCGGTGGTCTTGCTGATGGCGATCAGCAGGCGCAGGTCACGGGCCGTGGGCTGGCGGCGCGCGATGATCGACGACAGTTCGCGGTCGATGTCGATCTCCATCGCGTTGACGCGATGCTCGGTCTCCATCACGCGGTCGGCGGCGTCGGAGTCGAACTGCAGCAGTGCGTACACAGCCTGGTGGATCTGCGACTCGACCATGCCGCCGAGCTCCATCACGCGCGACGAGACGCCGTTGAGTTCGCTGTCGAACTGGCTGGAAAGGTGTTTCTCGGTCATGTTGTCTCCTTTGACTTCAACCGAAGCGGCCGGTGATGTAGTCCTCGGTCTCCTTGCGCTGCGGCTTGAAGAACATCTGTTCGGTGGCGCCGAATTCGATCAGGTCGCCGAGGTACATGTACGCGGTGTAGTCGCTGCAGCGGGCGGCCTGCTGCATGTTATGCGTCACGATGACCACCGTGTACTCGTTTTTCAGCTCGGCGATCAGTTCCTCGATCTTCGCGGTGGAGATCGGGTCGAGCGCCGAGCAGGGTTCGTCGAGCAGCAGCACTTCGGGCTTGATGGCAATGCCGCGTGCAATGCACAGGCGCTGCTGCTGGCCGCCGGAGAGGCCCGAGCCGCTTTGCTGCAGCTTGTCGCGCACTTCGGTCCACAGGGCGGCCTTCTTCAGCGCCCATTCCACGCGGTCGTCCATTTCGCTGGCCGAGAGGTTCTCGAACAGCTTCACGCCGAAGGCGATGTTGTCGTAGATCGACATCGGGAACGGCGTGGGCTTCTGGAACACCATGCCGACCTTGGCGCGGATCAGCGCCACGTCCTGCTTGGAGGTAAGCAGGTTCTCGCCGTCTAGGGCGATGGTGCCTTCGGCGCGCTGTTCGGGATAGAGCTCGAACATGCGGTTGAAGGTGCGCAGCAAGGTCGACTTGCCGCAGCCCGACGGACCGATGAAGGCCGTGACCTTGTTCTCGGGGATCTCGAGGTTGATGCCCTTGAGCGCGTGGAACTTGCCGTAGTAGAAGTTCAGGTCCTTGACCGAGATCTTCGAGCGCGACGGTTGTGCGACGGTATTTGGCATGTTGGCGTCTTCTTGATTTAGTGTTTGTTGCGCGTCAGGACCCGCGCCAGGATATTGAGGGCGAGCACGGCGACGGTGATCAGGAACACGCCGGCCCAGGCCAGCTGTTGCCAGTTCTCGTACGGGCTCATTGCGAACTTGAAGATCGTGACCGGCAGGCTCGCCATCGGCTGGCTCACGTCGGCGGTCCAGAACTGGTTGTTCAGCGCGGTGAAGAGCAGCGGTGCGGTCTCGCCGGCGATGCGGGCCACAGCCAGCAGCACACCGGTGACCACACCGGCACGGGCGGCACGCAGCGTGATGCTGAGAATGACCTTCCACTTGGGCGTGCCCAGAGCGTAGGCCGCCTCGCGCAGGCCCGGCGGCACCAGCTGCAGCATGTTCTCGGTCGTGCGGATCACCACCGGAATCACGATCAGCGCCAGCGCAAGGGCGCCGGCCAGACCCGAGAAGGTCTTGAAGTAGGCCACCACCACGGCATAGACGAACAGGCCGATCACGATCGACGGCGCCGACAGCAGGATGTCGTTGACGAAGCGCGTGACCGAGGCCAGCCAGCCCTTGGGGTTGTACTCGGCCAGGTAGATGCCGGCCATGATGCCGATGGGCGTGCCCACGAAGGTGGCGAGCATCACCATCACGAACGAACCGAAGATCGCATTCGCGATACCGCCCGCTTCGTTCGGCGGCGGGGTCATTTCGGTGAAGGTGGCAATGGCCAGGCCGCCGACGCCCTGGCGCAGCGTTTCCCACAGGATCCAGACCAGCCAGAACACGCCGAAGGCCATGGCTGCGAGCGACAGCGTCAGCGCGATCTTGTTGACGCGGTTGCGCGAGGCGAACTTGGCCTGGCGCGTTTCGGCGAGCGCCTTGGCGCTCAGGAGGTTTTGCGCGGTGCTCACGACTTGGTTCCTTCGCTCTTCTTCATCTTGGCAAGCAGCATCTTCGACAGCGACAGCACGACGAAGGTGATGAAGAACAGCACGAGGCCGAGGTACATCAGCGCGGCCTGGTGCAAGCCGGCGCCGGCTTCGGCGAATTCGTTGGCGAGCGCCGAGGTGATGCTGTTGGCAGCCTCGAACACGGAAAGGGAGTTGAGCTGGTTCATGTTGCCGATCACGAACGTGACCGCCATCGTTTCACCCAGCGCCCGGCCGAGGCCGAGCATGATGCCGCCGATGACGCCGGCCTTGGTGTACGGCAGCACGACCTTGGACACGACTTCCCAGGTGGTGGAGCCCAGGCCGTAGGCCGATTCCTTGAGCAGCGGGGGCGTCACCTCGAACACGTCGCGCATCACCGAGGCGATGAACGGGATGATCATGATCGCGAGGATGATGCCGGCCGAAAGGATGCCGATGCCCACGGGCGGGCCGGACACCAGCGCGCCGAGGTACGGCACGCCGGTGAGCAGCTTCTGCAGAGGCTGCTGCACCCAGGTCGACAGGATCGGGCCGAACACCAGAAGGCCCCACATGCCGTAGACGATGGAAGGCACCGCCGCCAGCAATTCGATGGCCGTACCCAACGGGCGCTTGAGCCAGTTGGGCGAAAGTTCGGTAAGGAACAGCGCGATGCCGAAGCTCACGGGCACGGCGATCACCAGCGCGATGATTGAGGTGGCCAGCGTGCCGTAGATCATGACCAGGCCGCCGTACTCGTCCTTCACCGGGTCCCACACGCTGCTCGTGAGGAAGCCGAGGCCGTACTTGGAAATGGCGGGCCATGCGCCGACGATCAGCGACAGCAGGATGCCGATGAGCATCGCGAGCGTCAGCAGCGCGGCGCCCTTGGCAGCCCAGCCGAACAAGCGATCGGCCATCGGGCCGGAGCGCGGAGCCTTGACGGGGGGCGGAGGGGCGGTAACGCGGCCGCGCTCGGCCGCGAGGTCGAGTGAGGCGCCTGCGGCGGGGAAAGTGGATGACACGGGTCGCTCCGGCAAAGACGAAAGCGGCGCGTCCTCGAGCGAAGAATTGCTCATGGGCGCGCCGTTCTGGACTGATGGGTTGTTTTACTTGTAAGCGACGGCCTTGCCCGACGCATCCTTCACATCACCCCATGCCTTGGCGATGGATGCCTTCACGGCGTCGGGCATCGGCACGTAGTCGAGGTCGTCGGCCGTCTTGTCGCCGCTCTTGTAGGCCCAGTCGAAGAACTTCAGCACGGTGGTCGCGTTGGCGGGCTTGTCCTGCACCTTGTGCATCAGGATGAAGGTCGCGCCGGTGATCGGCCATGCGCCCTTGTCGGCCTGGTTGGTCAGCACCTGGTAGAAGCTCTTGTTCCAGTCGGCGCCGGCAGCGGCGGCCTTGAAGGCGGAGTCGTCGGGCGACACGAAGTTGCCGGCGGCGTTCTGCATTTGTGCGTACGTCATCTTGTTCTGCTTGACGTAGGCGTATTCGACGTAGCCGATCGAATTGGGCAGGCGGTTCACGAAAGCGGCAACGCCTTCGTTACCCTTGCCGCCCGCGCCGGTGGGCCAGTTCACGGCAGTGCCTTCGCCGACCTTGGTCTTCCACTCGGCGTTGACCTTGCTCAGGTAGTTGGTGAACAGGAAGCTGGTGCCCGAACCGTCGGCGCGGCGAACCGGGGCGATGGCGGCGTCAGGCAGAGCCAGCGAACCGTTCAGGGCCTTGATGGCGGGGTCGTTCCACTTGGTGATCTTGCCGAGGTAGATGTCGCCCAGGACCTGGCCGTTGAGCTTCAGTTCACCGGGCTTGATGCCCTGGATGTTGACCACGGGGATCACGCCGCCGATGACGGTGGGGAACTGCATCAGGCCCTTGGCTTGCAGTTCGTCGTCCTTGAGGGGAGCGTCCGAAGCGCCGAAATCGACGGTCTTGGCTTCGATCTGCTTGATGCCGGCACCCGAGCCGACCGACTGGTAGTTGATCTTGACGCCGGTGGCCTTGTTGAAATCGGAAGCCCACTTGGCATACAGCGGTGCCGGGAAGCTGGCGCCAGCGCCGGTAACGTCTTGTGCGAAGGCGGGAATGGTGAACATCGCGGCCAGAAGGCCGGCGGTTGCAAATTTGAACGTCGTTTTCATGAAGCTTCCTTTAGAAGTAAGAAGTAGTCCCTTTCGGGCTTGGGACGGACTCTAAAAAGCTTCTGTGACATCAATATGACACCCCTCTGTCGAGGGAAAATGCCTGCAATCCCGCAGTGACTTGTGTGACGCTGTCACATAACCGTCATGCACTGCGCCTAGCCTCCAACCCCCTGCCGTGATGAGACTCGAGGGCGGCGCGTTCTGTCACGGCGCTACGATTCAGAGAACCGCCCTCTCCACTACAAAATGCAAAACGGCACCCGCCTCGCAGCGGTCGATCTGGGTTCGAACAGCTTCAGGCTGGAAATCGGACAGGTCGACCATGGTCAGATTCATCGCACCGAATATCTCAAGGAGACGGTGCGCCAGGGCAACGGCCTCGACAGCGCGCGCAACCTCACCACCGAGGCCATGCAGCGCGGCTGGGATGCGCTTGCCCGCTTCGGCGAGCGCCTCGCGGGCTTCAAGCGCTCGCAGGTCCGTGCCGTCGCCACCCAGACATTGCGCGAGGCACGCAACCGCGAAGAGTTCTTGCTGCGTGCGCGCACCATTCTGGGTTTCGGCATCGACGTGATCCCCGGGCGCGAAGAAGCCCGCCTGATCTACCAGGGCGTGGCGCACATGCTGCCGCACACCGATGCATCAGACAGCGAACGCCGCCTGGTCGTCGACATCGGCGGGCGCTCCACCGAAATGATCATCGGCCACGCGCTGGAGGCCGACCGCATGGAGTCGTATCGCGTCGGCAGCGTGGCATGGTCGATGAAGCATTTCGGCGAAGGCCTGTTCACCCCCACGGCCTTCCGCGCGGCCGAGGTGGCGGCAAAGGCCGTGCTGGACGACGCGCTCGCCACCTACACCCGCGACCAATGGGACGTGGCGTATGGCGCCTCCGGCACCATCGGCGCGGTCGGCGACGTGCTGGCCGCGGCGGGAGGCGAACCCGGGCTCGTCACGCGCGAAGGCCTCGACTGGCTGCTCGACCGCCTTCTGAAGGCCGGCAGCGCCGACAAGCTGCGCATGGACGGCATGCGCGAAGACCGCAAGGCCGTCATCGGCGGTGGCGTCAGCGTTCTGCGTGCGGTGTTCGATCTGCTCGACATTCAGGAAATGAAGGTCGCCCAGGGCGCACTGCGCCACGGCGTGCTCTACGAATTGCTGGAACGCGACGAAAGCGTGGCCGACATGCGCACCGCCACGGTCGCACGGCTGGCCAACCGCTTCACCGTCGATGCGGCACAGGCCAAGCGCGTGGGCGACACGGCAGCCAGCCTCTTCCTGCAACTCGCCCCGGCGGCCCGCGGAGGAAACAGCTCGAACCGTGCCGGCCGTGCGCTGCGCAAGCTGGGCTGGGCGGCGCAATTGCACGAGATCGGCACCCAGATTTCGCACAGCGATTACCACAAGCACGGCGCCTACATCCTCGACAACGCCGACGCGCCCGGCTTTGCAGTGAACGAAATGCACGCGCTGGGCCAGTTGGTGCTGGGTCAACGCGGCAAACTGCGCAAGCTAGAGGCGGCACTGGACGACGAGACCTTCGTGATGCAGCTGCTGTCGCTGCGGCTCGCGGTCATCCTGTGCCATGCGCGGCGCGATCCCGATCCCCAGGCACTGCACCTGGCGGCGCTGGGCGCCCGCGCCTTCACGATCGCCTGCGCGCCAGACTGGGCCGAGGCCTATCCGCAGTCGGCTCACCTGTTGCGCGAAGAAGTGCTGGCCTGGCAGAAGACCAGCAGCTGGCGCGTCGAACTCAGCGGCTGCTGAGCCGCGCCAGCGCCACGTTCAGAGCAGTTCCGGCGACTGCACCGTCACCACGACGGTCTGCACGTCGCCGTCACGCTCGCGCGTGCGGATCCACCAGAGCGAACCCTTGCGCACCGGGCAGCTGTCCTGCTTGAGGCCCAGCAGCAGCGAAATCGCCTGCCCCACGGACGGCTGATGGCCGATCATCAGCACCACCGACTTGCCGTTGGGCCAGCCGGCCGCACCTAGCAACGCTTCGGTCGTGGTGTCGGGTGCCAGTTCGGCGCGGAGCTTGTACTTTCGGCCCAGCGCGAGAGCCGTCTGCTCGCAGCGCCGCGCGGGGCTGCAGATGATCCGCGTGCCGTCCGGCAACTGACGGTCGAGCCAGGTCGCCATGCGCTTGGCCTGCTTCTCGCCGCGCGCAGTGAGGGAGCGTTGCATGTCGTCGCAACCCTCGGTCCAGTCCTCGGCTTCGGCATGGCGCCAGAAGATCAAGTCCATGGTCATCGTCTTTCGGTCTTCAGTTGCCGGATGCATCCCGGATGTGCGCTCGGGATGCATAGCGATTCATCAGCGCAGCTTGTGCGCCGTGCGCCTCGATCGCTCGGGAAGCACCCGCCTCGCCCGCATGCGTGTCGTGGTCGACGCGGGTATAGATGCCATCGCCGCCCAGATCCCAGGCGTCGCGTCCATCGTGCAGATAAGCCACCAGGCATTCGTCGATCAGGCGCTGGCGCAGGCCCGGGTCGGTCACGGGCCAGGCGAGCTCGATGCGCCGCATCATGTTGCGGTTCATCCAGTCGGCGCTCGACAGGTAGAGCGACTCGTCTTCGCCGTTGCGGAAGTAGAAGACCCGCGAATGCTCGAGGAAGCGCCCGATCACCGAGCGCACCCGGATGTTGTCGGTCACCCCCGGCACCTGCGCCGGCAGTGTGCAGGCGCCGCGCACGATCAGGTCGATCTTCACGCCCTTCTGCCCTGCGCGAATCAGCGCAGCGATGATCTCCTCGTCGGTCAGCGCATTCATCTTGGCGACGATGCGCGTCGCATGTCCAGCCGCAGCCGCCACGCCAAGCGCGTCGATCTGGGTGACGAGGTTCTTGTGCAGGTCGAACGGCGCCAGCCACATGCGGTTGAGCTTGGGCAACCGGCTCTGGCTTGCGAGGTGGACGAACACGGTCTCCATGTCGGCCGTCAGCAGCGGGTCGGCCGTGAGGTGGCTGATGTCGGTATAGAGCTTGGCGGTGCGCGGGTTGTAGTTGCCGGTGGAAAGATGGCCATAGCGGCGCATCTGCTTGCCCTCGCGGCGAGTCACCAGCAGCATCTTGGCGTGGGTCTTCAGGCCGACCACGCCGTACACCACCTGCGCGCCGATCGACTCGAGCATTTCAGCCCAGTTGATGTTCGCCTCTTCGTCGAAGCGTGCCTTCAGCTCCACCACCACCGTGACTTCCTTGCCGCGGCGCACCGCTTCACGCAGGAGATCCATCAGCACCGAGTCGGCGCCGGTGCGGTAGATGGTCTGCTTGATCGCCAGAACCTGCGGATCGAGTACCGCCTCGCGCAGGAACGCGAGCACGCCGTCGAAGCTCTCGAAAGGCTGGTGAATGAGTACGTCGCTGCGCTGCAGCCTTTCGAAGAACGACTGCGACGGCGACAGCGTGACCGGGTAGGACGCCGGGTACGGCGGAAAGCGCAGCTTGGGTTCGTCGAGCAGATCCGCGAGTTGCGTGAACCGGGCCAGGTTCACCGGCCCGTGCACGCGGTAGAGGGCCTGCGGCGGCAGATTGAACTGCGCCAGCAGGAAGCTCGCCAGCGACTCCGCGCAGCTCGCCGACACCTCGAGACGCACAGCCTGGCCGTAGTGCCGGTGCTGCAGTCCCTGGCGCAAGGCGGTGCGCAGGTTCTTGACGTCTTCCTCGTCCACCGCAAGGTCGGAATGCCGCGTGACGCGGAATTGGGAGAAGTCGCCCACCTCGCGGCCCGGGAACATGCTCGACAGGTGCGCCCGCACCACGCTCGACAGCGCCACGAACAGCGTCTTGCCATCCGACACCTTGGCAGGCATCTTGATCAGGCGCGGCAGCACACGGGGCACCTTCACGATCTGGATGGGGTTTTCGCGCCCGAAGGCGTCCTTGCCGCCCAGCCTCACGATGAAGTTGAGCGACTTGTTCGCCACCTGCGGGAAAGGATGCGCGGGGTCCAGCCCCACGGGAATCAGCAGCGGACGCACTTCACGCTCGAAATACTCGCTGACCCACTTGCGCTGAGCCGGATTGCGTTCACCGTGCGAAATGATGTGGATGCCGTGCGTGGCGAACGTCGGCATCAGCTCGTCGTTGTACAGCGCGTACTGCCGCGCCACGAGCGTGTGGGCCGCCTCGGCCAGCCGCTCGAACGATTCGACGGTGTAGGTGCCCTTGTGGTCGCCGGCGCTGCCCGCGATCAGGTGCGGCGCGGCACGGACTTCGAAGAACTCGTCGAGATTCGACGAAACAATACAAAGATAGCGCAGCCGTTCGATGAGCGGCACTTCGGTCCGATGCGCCCAGTCGAGCACGCGCTCGTTGAATGACAGGATGCTGTGATCGCGGTCCAGCAGCGTGAACGTGGGCGCAGCGACGTCGGGCGACGGATCTGCGGGGTCGGATTGCATAGGCACTGATTCTGGAGCAAGCGGCACAGGAGAACGTGTAGGCGGAAATATGACAGTGTCATCCGCGCTTGTGTCATTTGCATGACAGTCCCGTGACGCCTCGAGCGCACCTGCTCCAGACCCAGCAGGCGTGTTGGAAGAAGCGAGCGGCCCCGGTTCGGGCCGGGCGACCGCCGGCTTCATGCGCCCAGGAAGTGCTTGCGGTAACGCGCCGGCAGATCGTCGATGCGCATCAGCATCGGCAGGTCAGCGGCGTTGAAGTCAGGGTCCCAGGCCGGCGCACCGAGCACCTTGGCACCCAGGCGCAGGTAGCCCTTGATGAGCGCCGGCGGCTCCACGTCGAGCGTGCTGTCCAGCCGCTCGACCGGCAGCGGCAGGCGCGGCTGCACCTGGTATTGGATCGGCGCCATGTGGCTGGCCGACACCTGGCGCCAGATGCTGGCGGCGGCGTCGCCGTTGGTCACGCCGTTGTGCGACATGGGAATGCTCGCGCAGCCGATCATGGTGTCGAGCTTGTTGCGGTGCATGAAGCCGGCCAAGGCCCCCCACAGCGCGAGGATCACGCCGCCCTGGCGGTGCTCGGGGTGCACGCAGCTGCGGCCAAGCTCGACCATGCGCTCGCGCAGATCACGAAGGCGGGTGAGGTCGAATTCAGTATCGCTGTAGGTACTGCCCACGCGGCGGGCCTGTGCCGGCGTCAGCACGCGATAGGTGCCGATGACTTGCTGCGTCAGTTCGTCGCGGACCAGCAGGTGTTCGCAGAAATCGTCGAACAGGTCGATGTCGTGGCCGGCCAGCGGCGACGACACGCGGGCGCCCATCTCGCCGACGAACACGTCGTAACGCAGGCGTTGCGCGGCACGCACGTCGTCGAGGTGGCGAGCCCAGCCCACGGTGATGCCCTGGCGGGCTTCGGGAACGGGAGGAAGAATGACTGCGGGCGCCTGGGGCACCGAGGAGCGGGAAGTGATGGTGGTGGTCGAACCACCGGCAACAGGAGCGGGCCACAAGGCCGCGCGCAGCCCGATCTGCGAAAGCGGAAATGTCGGGTTGGGCAGTTCTTTCATGGGGAACCCTTTCTGCCGAGGGAGTCTCCGCACCTGCCATGAAGCCGGCATGTCAGGAACATTTCAGACACATGACGGCGACGCAGGCCCTTCCGTGCACTTCGTCGTCTAATGCGGGAGACTCGCGAAAAGGAGCTTTCACGCATGGCCACCGACGTACGCGGCACCGACAACGGCCGCCTCCAGCAGACCTTTCCCGTGCTCAGTGACACGGAGATTGCGCGTATTGCGCGTTTCGGCACCGTGCAACAGTTCGCGCGCGGTGCCCGGCTCTTCACCGCCGGAGAAACCGGCCCCGGCATGTACGTTCTGCTCAAGGGGGTCGTGGCGGTCACGCAACGCGATGGGCTCGGCCACGTCGTGCCCATCGTGCGGCAGGGCCCGGGCGAGTTCCTGGCCGAAGTCGGCCAGCTGAGCGGCCGCCCTGCCCTGGTCGACGGACATGCCGATGAAGATGTGGAAGTGCTGCTCGTGCCGCCGGCGCAACTGCGCGCGCTGCTGGTCGCCGAAGCCGACCTGGGCGAACGCATTACGCGCGCGCTCATCCTGCGACGCGTGGCGCTGATCGAATCCGGCGCCAGCGGACCGGTGCTGATCGGGCCGCCGCAGTCGCCCGACATGGCCCGGCTGGAGAACTTTCTTCGCCGCAACGGCTACCCCTATCACCTGGTCGACGCCGACGACGACCCCGACGCCGCCGCGCTCATCGCGCAGTACGGTGCCGGCAAGCTGCTGGCGGTGTGTCCGGACGGCTCCGTGCTGGTGAACCCCACCGACGAAGCGCTCGCGCGCTGCCTGGGCATGGTCGACACCGCCGAGCGCGACGAGCTGTATGACGTGGCCGTGGTGGGCGCCGGACCGGCGGGCCTGGCCACCGCGGTGTATGCGGCCTCCGAAGGCCTGCGCGTGATCGTGCTCGATTGCCGCGCTTTTGGCGGACAGGCCGGTGCCAGCGCACGCATCGAGAATTACCTGGGCTTTCCGACCGGCATCTCGGGCCAGGCGCTCGCGGGCCGTGCCTTCGTGCAGGCACAGAAGTTCGGCGTCGAGATGCTGATTCCCGCCAAGGTGACATCGCTGGACTGCTCGCGCGACAACCCGCAAGAAAGCCTGCGCGTTTCGCTGGCCGACGGCCGCACCATCAATGCGCGCACCGTGGTGATTGCCAGCGGCGCGCACTACCGGCGACCCGCGGTGCCGCGCCTCGCCGAATTCGAGGGGCGCGGCATATGGTATTGGGCTTCGGCCATCGAAGCGAAGATTTGCGCGCGGCAGGAAGTGGCGCTGGTCGGCGGCGGCAACTCCGCCGGACAGGCCGCGGTGTTCCTGTCACGCCATGCGGCCAAGGTCAACGTGCTGGTGCGCGGGCCGTCGCTCGCGGCCAGCATGTCGCGCTACCTCATCGACCGCATCGAAGCCACTCCCAACATCTCGCTGCAGCCGCACACGGAACTGGTCCGCCTGCACGGCGGACCGGACGAAGGCCTCACGGGTGCGACGTGGCGCTGCCACACGTCTGGCGACGAGCACGACTGCCCTGCCCGCAACATCTTCCTCTTCGTGGGCGCGGAGCCCGAGACTTCGTGGCTCGAAGGATGCGGCGTGTCGGTCGACAAGCATGGCTTCGTGCTGACCGGCGCGGCCGCGAGCAGCGGCTTCCCAGCTCGGCCGGCGACCGCGCTCGAGTCCAGCGTGCCCGGCGTGTTCGCCGTGGGCGATGTGCGCTCGGGCTCCGTCAAGCGCGTCGGCGGCGCCATCGGCGAAGGCGCTGCTGCGGTGGCGCTGATTCATCAACACCTGTCGCAGTCATCGACTACGGCCTGATCAGTCTCGAATTACAAAGGAGTTGCCTCGTGCCCATCAAACCCTGCGACCACGTTCCCGCCGACATCGCGCAGCCGCACACTCTGCGCGGCTGTGAAGACTGCTTGAAGACCGGCGATACCTGGGTTCACCTGCGCCTGTGCGTTCAATGCGGCCACGTGGGTTGCTGCGATTCGTCGAAGAACCGGCACGCGACGAAGCATTCGCATGCACAGCAACATCCGGTGATCCAGTCGATGGAGCCCGGGGAGGATTGGATGTGGTGCAACCTGCATGAGAGGCAGGTTGGGTGACTTGGTCATGCTCCTGCGGGGTCCGAGGGAGCAAATTTGACAATTGGCCGGACGGGATTGAAGGGCGAGCAAATCCCGGCGATCTTTGTCTTCGACAGGCCCATCTTGGGCTTGCGACCTTATGATGAGCAATTCCCGGTCGCGCACGCGATCGGAAGGCCACGTATATGCTGCCGGGCACGCATCACATCCATCGGAGCCCGAGACACATGTCTGCACAGCCTATCGAGGTCTATTCCTGGCCCACGCCGAACGGCCACAAGATTCACATCATGCTCGAGGAATGCGGCCTGCCGTACCGCGCGCACCCTGTGAACATCGGCAAGGGCGACCAGTTTGCGCCCGACTTCCTGCAGATCAGCCCCAACAACAAGATCCCCGCCATCACTGACCCTGACGGTCCGGACGGCAAGCCGATTTCGCTCTTCGAATCGGGCGCCATCCTGGTCTACCTGGCGGGCAAGACCGGCAAGCTGCTGCCGGCAGGCGACCGCGAGCGCTATGAAGTGCTGCAGTGGCTCATGTTCCAGATGGGCGGCGTCGGTCCCATGCTCGGACAGGCTCACCACTTCCGCATGTACGCGCCCGAGAAGATCGCCTATGCGATCGACCGCTACACCAACGAAGCCAAGCGCATCTACGGCGTGATCGACAAGCAACTGTCGAAGAGCAAGTTCATTGCCGGCAAGAGCTATTCGATTGCCGACATCGCGATCTTCCCCTGGCTGCGCAGCTGGGAGAACCAGGGCATCACGCTTACCGACTTCCCTCACCTGAAGGCCTGGTTCGACGGCATCGCGGCGCGCCCGGCCGTGCAACGCGGCGTGAAAGTGCTGGCTGATCTGCGCCAGCCCATCACCGGCGACAAGGAACGCGAGATCCTTTTCGGCAAGACCCAGTACGAGAAACGCTGAGAAACTTCAGGAACGGGCGAATATCCGGGCTAGAATAGAAGGCTTGTCGGGGTGTAGCGCAGCCTGGTAGCGCATCTGGTTTGGGACCAGAGGGTCGAAGGTTCGAATCCTTTCGCCCCGACCAAAAAATGTGAACGGTGACAGTAGCCTCGGCTACTGTCACCGTTTTTTGCTTTGTGGGCTGTATGTCTGGCCTGCGGGGCAGGCAGCAACAGTGGAAAGAAAGTCAGCGTGATGCAGTCGTCGGGGACCCGCAAAACAACCCAGAGCCTCTACGTGACGATCGCGATCGTCGTCGGCTTGCTCGCGGCCCTCGCAGCGGTGTTCTTCTGGGGGAATGCGTTCAGCCTGTACCGGCCCGCTCCGCTGCTGGACATCAATGCCGACATCCATTTTCTGCAAGGCTATTCGTCGCTGAGTTCCTTCCTGTTTGGCTACCACAACGAACATGTGGTCGCGACGACCCGCGCGCTGACCCTGCTCGACTATGTTTTCTTCGGTTCGCAGTACCGCACCCACCAAGCCGCGTCCATCGCGCTGCTGCTCCTGCTGACGGCTTCGCTTGCGTGGCTCATATTTGCAGGGTTCAGCACACACCACAAGGCCGTTCGCGCCACCCTGGCCTTTTTCGTCGCCGGCGTGCTTCTGGCACCGGTCATGGTGGCGGTCGTGGCCTTCCCCTATTTCGTGCAGCACTTCATCGCCGGCTTTCTCGGGCTGTGCTTCAGCGTCGTCGCCTGGCAGCTCTACCGCCGCGCATGGGCCTGGCACTGGCGCATAGCGCTGCTTGCCGCGGCGGCCCTGCTGTGCTTCGGCCTGCTCGCCACGAGCGGCCACGGGATCGTGTTAGTGGTCGCAGCCCTGGTGGCACCCGTTGCATTCAGCGCGCCCCTGAACCGGCGCCGTGCCATGGCGCTCGCCGTGCTGGGCGTCGGCGTGATGGTGGCGTGGAAACTGTGGTTTGCCGCGGCGGCAGGCGGCATCGTGGGCAAGCTGCTCACGCCGAGTCAATGGGCCGAGACCGTCGACTATTACATCAGGGTGCTGTCCTTGCCCGCCCAATTCGCGTCCGGCGGGCTGCGCCTGTCGATCGTTTTCGGTACGGTCGTTTTCGCTGCGAGCGTGGTGTGCCTGGTTCTGGCATGGCGGGCTCGCCGACAGGACGGGTCCCTGGTCACTTCGGTGGCGGCATCACTCCTCATCGGCCACCAACTCTCGGTCGTCCTCGTGGCCGTCGGCCGCGCGGGCACGGGGTGGGAGGCGGAAGACCCCAAGTACGCGTTCTACACCGCCGTCATCGTGGCTTGCGCTGCGATCCTGCTCGTCAAGCACCTCCACAAATCCAAGGCGCTGGTCGGGGCCGGAGCCGCCATGGCCGCCGTGCTGGCCATCATGCTGGGGAGCGAGACATATGTTCTGAAGGATTCGCGGCAGTTCTACCGAACCATCGAAGTCCTGGGATTCTCCCTGGCCCTCGACCTCGACGACCCGGCCCGCACCCAGATGCTGGGCGAGGACCCTCAGATCTGGAAGCTCACCGACTTCGTTCGCGAGCAGCGCCTGAACGTGCACATGCGCCAGCCCGGCAAGTTGTTGGGGCGGGCCCTGGACCCGGCCGCCATGGCATCCGCCAAGACCTGTCCCGGCGAGGTCGCAGCCACCCAGGCGATCCCATCTCGCGACGCCGGGGCCGGCATCAAGCTGGAAGGATGGTCGCTCGACGCGTCGAGTCACCACCACCGGAACTTGAGCATCCTTGTGGCACAAGGCGGCCACATCGTCGGCTACGGCACTTTTGCGGCCATGAGACCGGACATCGTGCATGTGCATCCGGGAACGCCTGTCGCACCCGATGCGCTTGTCGGCTGGACCGCGTATGCACGCCCGGTGAACAGCAACGAGCCGCTGCAGGTCTACGCCCTCGACCTTAAGACGCGTGCCGTCTGCCGCACCGCCAGCAGCAGTTTCCCCAACCTGGCGCCCGAGGCGCTCGCGGCGAACATGCAGTTTCTGGCGAACTGGACCGCCAAGGCCCCGCTTTCTTCGAAACAGCGTCGCGCGTACCTCATGGATCGCCAGACAAACGACCGTGCCGGTCGGTGAATGCCGAACGGGCTGCTCGCGCTGCGAGCCGGCCGAGGAAGGAACTAGTTAGAATTCGCCGCGGTTCGCTTGGAAGCAATGACGCCTAAGTCGTTGATTTACCAAGCTTCTCTCAGGCCTCAAATCTGCCCGTAGCTCAGTTGGATAGAGCACCTGCCTTCTAAGCAGGTTGTCGGGGGTTCGATCCCCTCCGGGCAGGCCAATGCAGCGCTCCACGAAGAATGGCATATCCCAGCGCGCCCTTGCTGCGAGCCAGACACCCACCTTCGGATGCGAATGCCGAACATGTTGAAGCGGCCGTACACGCAGATTCTGGAGGTGCCCGGTCGCTCTGCCACTGCCCCAGCATGGATCTGCTCAGTCACCCGCAGTATCCGCAGATGTCCGCTCACTACCACGTCTCGAGTTCGTTCACGGCCCGGCCGCCTATCGGGCTGGCCGCCTCAGCAGCCGTTCCGGTCGCGCTTGCCTTGACGGTACTCGCGCTCACGCCATTCGAGCCGACCTTTCCCTCTAGAGGCCTTGATGCGTCGTGGATCTCCGCCATGAATGCGGCGGTGGCCCAACACCTCAGGTTTGGCCGCGATGTGATTTTCACGTTCGGCCCGCTAACGTCGGCCTACACCGGCGAGTACTCGCCCACCACCGACGTGGCGATGATCGTGGCATCGCTCGTTGTCGCGGTGTCGATCTTCCTGTCGCTGCGGGTGATCGTGGGCCCGCGCAACAGAGCCTGGCTGCTTGGCTTTCCGTGGGTTTGAGCTTGAACTCGTCGCCTGACGTGCTGATGATCGGCCTGCCGCCGCTCGTCCTCTTTGCAGCGGCTCTTCAACCGAAAGAGCCCCGGCTGCATCGCCTGTCGATGCTACTCGGGGCCGCAGCCTTTGCGATCCTCCCGTTGATCAAGGGAAGCACCCTGCAGACAGTGGCATTTTGCGCAGGGGGGCTGGCGGTGGTCTCGTTGGCGCATTCGAAAAGGCTCGCTGTCCAGTTGGCGTCGATCTTCATCGCGGTCATGTCCATAGCCTGGATCTCGCAAGGGCAGCAACTCCTGCAACTCCCACGCTACTTTCTTGCACAGCTCCCAATCATCAGCGGCTACACCGACGCAATGTCGCTGCAGGGCGAGGCCACGGACTTTCTGGTGTTCGGGTTGTTGGCGGCGGCCATTCTGCTGCACCTCTGGACCCTGAACATCCGACATGCATGGCTCGTGCTGTGCGCCTTCGCCATTTACCTCTTCCTATGCTTCAAGGCCGGCTTTGTTCGACACGATAAACACGTATTGACGGCGGCTTTCGCTGGCGTCTTTGCGACATACGCACTCCTGCTCCATCACCCTAGTGCGAAGGCCTAGTCCATCTTTGCTTCGTGCATCGTCGCGTGGGCAAGCCTTGCGGCCTCAGCGGGTTCGGTCGAATTCGAATCGGTCGTTCCGCTTCAAGCCGAGAGAATGAGCACCTCTGCCATCGCGCTTCAAGAGCGCTTGAATGGGAGAAACCTTAAAGAAAAGTTCGAGCAGGCAAACGCCAGGATTCGCAAAGCGTTTCCCCCTCCCTCGCGCGGCCAGACCGCCGACATCTACCCACCGAAATTTCCGCCGTCCTTGCAAGCGGCGACGTTTGGACGCCTCGGCCCATTCCGCAAAGTTACTCCGTCTACACGGAGAAGCTAGCTGAGCAGAATGCCCGCGCGCTCAAGGAGCGTGGTGCGGATCGCGTGTACTTCTCGATCTCCCCGATCGATGGGCGCCACCCAGCCATTGAAGACGGTGCAAGCTGGATTCCACTCCTAAACCAGTATCAGCCAACCGGTTTATTCAAAGACTACGCCGTGCTCGAGCGCACGCATGCGAAACCTGTCGAAGAGCCGAGGCCTGCAGTGTCGGCACGGGCTCGGCTGGGCGAAGCCATTCCCGTTCCGGACATGCAGGCCCCTGTCTTCGTGAAGATCGATGTCCGACCGTCCGTCGTCGGTCGCGTCGCCTCCATCTTGTTCAAGTCGCCGCAGCTTCGACTAATCGTCACTTACGCAGACGGCAAGTCGACCAGCTACCGCTACATCGCGGGCATGGGCCAGTCGGGTTTCGTGCTCGCTCCCACAGTCCACACGGCGAGGGACTTCCTTGCGCTCAGATCCCCGAACTGGCACGCTTTCCTTGGCAAGCAGATGCCCGTGAGTCTTGAAGTACGAAGCGACAACTCAGAATTTCCGGCTTGGCGCAAGTCGATCGGCGTCCAGTTCATGAGGCTGCCTGCAACACCTGACGCTCGCATCGACGAGATCCTGTTTCCCTTCACGATCCTGCCGACGCTAGACGATCTGCCAAGGGTCGCCGGATTGCAGCGTCGATGCCGTCGACGGAAGGCCCCCCCACCGAGAACCTGCATGCGCAGGAAAAGCTTTTGCACATCGAAGGCTGGGCCGCCATCTTGAAAGCCGATGCAATCCTGCACGACAGCGTGTCTATTGCATTGGTTGCACCGGATGGATCGGCCCAGGTGTTTCCTGTTGCTCAGACCAATCGGATCGACGTCGGCGCGGCACTGGGCAACAAGAACCTCGAGCAAACAGGCTTCTCGGGGACGGTGAACCTGCTTCGAACACCCCTGCCAGCCGACATTCGAATCATCCAGCGCCGCCGCCGGCAGTCGTTTCTTTGCGAAGCGAAGTTGCGCATCGATCAGCAGTAATCTGCACCTCCTGATGGCGGGCCTGCCGCCCGCGGAACGGGCGGCCCTCGTGCACCTCAGTCGGCCCCGCTCCTACAAGCGCAACCTAACCCGTGGTCACGGCGGGCGAGTCCATCGAGCAGATCGTCTGCTTGGACAGCGGGCTGCTGTGGGTGATCACGCCTGGACACGACGAAGGCGCCGACGTGACGACGCAGTTCGTCCGGCGCGACGATTTCTTCTTCGAACGGTCGATACGCCAGGACCGCTACGAGCCGCGGCAGACGCTGGTCGCGGCGCTGCCGTAGTCGGTCTACCTGCTGCCTATTGCCGCCATGCGCGGGCTGTGGACCCGCTACCCGGAGTTGCCGCTGGTCCGGCTGAGCCCGGCGATGAAGCGCATGTGCATGCTGCGCGGGCAACTGTGGCGCATCTCGGCGCTGCTGGCCGAAGACTTGGTGGGGCGCGTGCTGCACCAGTTGACCTACCTGGCGCCCGCGGGCACGAGCGGCTACGACAAGCGCATCACGCAGGCGGTGATCGCCTCGTACTCGGGGCTGTCGCGCGAAGTGGTCAACAAGACCATGCGCGACTTCGAAAGCCGCGGCCTGGTGCGCCTCGAGGAAGACGGAGTGCACGTGACCGGCGACTTCGCGGCCACCGATTTCGGTGCGTTGCCGCGCGAAGCCGAAACCGCCGTCGATGCCACCCCTGCACCGCTAGTCGAATTCGCCGACAGCACCGCCTTCGTCGAACGCCGCTTCGTCGGCCTCCTCGCGCGGCCCGACACCGAGATCGTCCGACAGCCCGCGCAGCACCAAATAGCCCGCCTGCAGTGCCTCCGCATAGGTAGGGAAGCCCTTGGCGGCCTCCATCAGCGGCTCGAATTCCATCGAGTTGTCGAAGGACTCGAGCAGCACCCAGAAATAGTCGCCGCCGTCGTGTTGGTCCACGGTCAGGGCGATGGAGATAAGTTGACCAGCCATGCGCGCATGGTGGCCAGCGTAAATTACAGATCGAAGACGCACGGGCTGCACCGACCCACGGCGCCGCGGCTCACGCGGGCGCCTCGAGAAACTCGAACCCCATGGTGCGCGCGTGATAGTGCAGTCCGCCGTCCTGCACGATGAGAAAGCGCGCGCCGTGCGCGCCCGTGTTGTGGTGCGAGTGCGGCGCGCCCGGCGGCGTGACCAGCGTCGACCACGGCTGCCACGGGCACACCTCGTCGCCCACCACCGAATGGCAGCCCTCGCCCTGCACCACCAGCGTGATGGCGGCGGAGTTGTGGCGGTGGCTGCGCTGGTACGTGCCGGGCTCCAGCGTGTTGAAGCTCAGCGTCAAGGTCGGCGTGAGGTTGCGTGCGGCGGCCTGCCTGTCGGACGAGAAGATCAGCGCGCGGCCCGAGGTCTCGTCGCGCGTCCCTGACGAAAAGATCGTCGCGAACTGCCGCTCGATCTCGGCGGCCGGATAGTGAACGACGTCGATGGATGCATCCACCACCGGCGCAGGCTCCGCGCGCTCGAAGGCCAGCTGAGGCTCGTTGCCGACGCTCCACAGCAGCGCGCCTTCAGGCCCGCCCGCAAGGCGATAGCCTGTGGCACCGGGCAGCAGGAACACGTCACCCGCGTCAAACTCGAAGCCATCGAACGCGCCGTCGAGCCGCCCGCTGCCGGAGATCACGTACCAGACCGCTCCGGTCGCGCGCACGTCCAGCGGCAACGGCATGTCGCCGGGCGCGATGCGCACATAGCGCGCGAGCATCAGCGGCGTGGTGGCCGCAAAGACGCTGCCCAGCGCCTCGGACTGGTCGCAGTCGAAAACGCCGAACTGCCCTTCCGGCGGCGGCGAAAAGAGCCGCGCGGGCACTTCGGGCAGCTTCACGTTGAAGGCGTTGCCCGAATTGAAGAAACGCGCGCGTGCCTGCGCCGCGCTGGCCGGCGCGCCCGGATGCTGCATCGGCAGATCCGCCATGTCGGTGACGGTTTCGTTCACGGTGCCTCCCCCTCCCCTGCACCCGCATACGGCAGCAGCACCCGCAGCAGCACATTGGCGCCGGCGGCCACATGCTCGGGCTCGGCCCATTCGTGCTCGGCATGGCTCACGCCGTCGCGGCAGGGAATGAAGATCATCGCGCTCGGGCACAGCGGCGCCATGTGGCGCGCGTCGTGGCCGGCGGCCGAGAGAATCGGCATGTGCAACTCGCCGATGCTCTCGGCGGCCTTGGCAATCGCCTGCTGCAGCGCGGGGTCGAAACCGTTGGAAGGCGCATCGACCAGCGGCGTGACGGTGGCCTCGCAAGGCGCTGCGAAGGTGTCGCACAGCATGCCGATGCGCTCGCCCAGATATGAAAGCACGGCGTTGTCTGGGTGGCGCAGGTCGATGCGCAAGGTCACGCGCTCGGGCACGACCGAAGGCGCGTTCGGCTCCACCTGCAGGCGGCCGATGGTGAACTTCACCGCTTCGTCGTAGCCGCCGATTTCCGCATACAACGCACCCGCGATGCGCGTGAAGGCTTCCAGCGCATCGCGCCGGTAGACCATCGCGAGCGTGCCCGCGTGCCCTCGCTCGCCCTCGATCACGATGTCGAATGTCTTCTTGCCCTGGATGCCGGTGACGACGCCGATCACGTGCTCCTGCGCTTCCAGCAGCGGCCCCTGCTCGATGTGCGCCTCCACATAGGCCTTCACCGGAAAGCCCAGGGTTCGCCGCCGCAGCGCGGGAAACGCCGCATGCAACGCATCGAGCGCATCGGCGACGGAAACACCCTGCGCATCGCGCGCCGCGCGCACGGCTTCCAGGCTGCGCACTCCGGCAAAGGCTTCGGAGCCCATCATGCCGGGCGCAAAGCGCGAGCCTTCTTCGTTCATCCATGCGACGCAGACGATGTCCACCGGCGGGCGCACGCCGCGCTGCGCCAGCGTGGTCAACACCTCCAGCGCGGCCACCACGCCATACACGCCGTCGAAGCGCCCGCCGCCGGGCTGGCTGTCGAGATGGCTGCCCGCGAGCACCGGCGGTGCATCGCGGTCGGTGCCGGGCAGCGCGATGAACAGGTTGCCGGCCGCGTCGGTCGAAGGCTCCAGGCCGGCCTGCAAGGCCCAGTCGATCATGGTGCGCCAGGAAGCGATTTCTTCCGCGCTCAGCGCCTGCCGGTCGACGCCACCGCCCGGCGTGGCGCCGATGTGCGCGAGCGCCATGAGGCGGTCCCAGAGGCGCGTGGCGTCGATGCGCCAGGCGCCCTGCTGTGCATGGGTGATCGTGGCTGCGTCGGCGTTCATGGTCAGTCGGTCTTCATGATCTGGCTGGGCAGCGCGCGCGGATCGCGCGGCTTCCACTGGCCGGCTTCGACCTGTGCGAAGAACTCGGCCAGCAAGGCATTGAAGGCGGCGGGCTCTTCCAGGTTGAGCGTGTGGCCGGTCTTGGGCATGACCGCGAGGCCGCAAGCCGGCACGGTCTTCTTGAGGAAGATGCCGGGCTGGAGGCAATGGTCGTCCTCGTCGCCGACCACCACGAGCGAGGGCACTGGCATCGCGCGCAGTTGGCTCTCCAGGTCGTAGATCGACGGGCGCCGCGCCTGTACGCCGCGCATGGTGTTGGCAGCCCCCAGCGCGTCGTGCTCACCGAGCCACGTGGCAAATTCCTGCCAGCCGCGAGGGTCCTTGTTCTGGAACTGCACGCGGCTCGCACCCAGCGAATAGGTGCGCGCAAATTTCTCGGAGCCCTGCGCCTCGAATTGCCTGGCCACTTCGAGCGAGACGCCGCGGAAGTACTCCTCGTGTTCTTTCTCCGCGCCGTAGCCCGCACCCGCAATCACCAGCGAAGCCGCGCGCGGCGCATGGCGCAGGCCGAAGTGGAGCGTCGCGAAGCCGCCCATCGACAGCCCCACGATGTGCGCGCGCTGCAGTCCCATCGCGTCCATCACGGCCGCGATGTCATCGGCCGCCGTGGCCTGCGAATAGCGGTCCACGTCGGCGGGCACGTCGGACGGCGGATAGCCGCGCGCGCCGAAGGTCACGCACTGGTGGCGCCGCGCGAAGTAGCGCATCTGCGGTTCCCAGCTGCGGTGGTCGCCGCCGAACTCGTGCACGAACACGATGGGCGTGCCGCTGCCGGCGGTTTCGTAGTACAGGCGAACGCCGTCTTGCGTGGTGGCGAAGCTCATGGTTCGCCTCCTCAGAACAGCGCGGCCGTGGCCGGCAGCGTGCGCGCGCGCTCGACCGCTTGCGGCAGCACATCGCACAGCGCCTGCGCCCACGCCTTCGGCACGGTGGTCGAGATCTTGATGAAGCGGTGGCCGAAGCGCGGCGTGTGGTACGTGCCCTGCCGCACCATGATGTCGTGCTCGCCAAGCGCGGTGACCAGCGCCTCGGGCGCCACGCCCGCGCCGGTGCACTCGACCACGATGAAGTTGGCCTGCGACGGGAACACCGGCACCAGGAAGCCCGGCAGCTTTGCGAAGGCGTCGACGATCATCCGCTGGTTCTCACGCTGCTGCGCGATCACATCGGCCATCCATTCGGCCTTGACGCCCAGGCCCGCGATGGCGGCGCGCTGTGCCAGCACGCTGGCCCCCAGCGGCGCCTGCGAATGCGGCAGGATGCGCGCCAGCAGCTCCGGCGACGCCACCAGCGCGCCCAGCCGCAGGCCCGCAAGGCCCAGCCACTTGGAGAAGCTCACGATGGTCACCGTGCCTTCCGGATAGAAGCGCGAGGCCAGCGTGTGGCTGTCGGCAAAGTCGCGGTAGGTGCAGTCGTGGATGAGGATCGCGCCGATCTCCCGCGCTCGGTCCGCGAAGGCGCGGATCTCGTCCTCGGTGTAGGTGGTGCCCAGCGGGTTGTTGGGGTCCACCAGGTAGATGACCGCGGTGTTCCCGTCGGTCGAAGCAGCCAATGCCTCGGCCGACAGCTTGAAGCCGTACTCGGGCCCGTAGATCGGAATTTCGGTGATGGCACAGCCGGCCTTGGCCGCGAACTGCAGCGGCCACTTCCAGCCCGGGTCGGTGGTCACGAAGCCCTTGCCCGCTTCGCAGAAAGCACGGCAGGCCAATGCGAGCGCGGCGACCGCGCCGTCCGTCACCACGGCCGACTGGTTCGGCACGTCCAGGTCGTCCACGATGGCCGTGCGAAGCGCCTCCATGCCCAGCGGCGGCGCGTAGGCGTGAAAGCTCTCGTCGTCGATGGCATCGTGCAGCGCCTTGCGCACCGCCGGATGCAGCGGAAAGTGGTTGGTGTTCTGGCCCAGCCACATCAGCTCGGGGTTGGTGAACAGGCGGTCGAAGTAGCGGTTGCGGGTTTCCGCGTCGCTGGTCACGGCCGGCACCGCCACGGCGGGGTTCAATGCCGCGTTCATGCCGCGAGCCTCCGGGCCTGTTCGGCCTCGACCACCTTCTTGCTGGTCTTGATGATCGAGCCGCGCGCGGCAATGCCGCCGTCGATGGTCACGACCGTGCCGGTGATGTAGCCCGCGCGCGCCGAGGCCAGGAACACCATCAGCTCGGCCACTTCTTCCGGCGTCGCAGGACGGCCGCCCGGGTAGTTGTCGAACAGCTCTTCCCAGCGGCCTTCGTCGCCGTGGGTGTCGAAGGCACGGCGCTTCATGAGCTTGACCATGCGGTCGGTGGCCACCGGGCCGGGGTTCACGCCCACCACCCGGATGCCGTCGTCCAGGCTCACGCCGCCGAGCGCGCGCGTGAAGGCCATGACCGCCGCGTTGCCGGTGGAACCGGCGATGTAGTTGGCGTCCCAGTTCTCGCCGGAGTTGCCGATGTCGTTCACGATCACGCCGCCGCCGGCGGCCTTCATGCGTGCGTAGTAGATCTGCGTGAGCTCCATGTAGCCCAGCACCTTGAGCTGGAAGCCGCGCCGCACCACCGCGAAGTCGAGCGACTCGATGGGGCCGGCCGGAATGTCGCCCGCGTTGTTCACCAGGATGTCGACATGGCCGGCCGCCTCGGCCAGCTGCGACATGGCGCCGGGCGCGGCCAGGTCCATGGGGTGGATGCGCACGTTGATGGGGTAGATCTTCTCGATCTCTTCCTTTGCGGCTGCCAGAGCCACGCCGTCGCGCGCGGCCAGGTGCAGGTGGCAGCCTTCGGCCGCGAAAGAATGGGCGGCTGCGAGGCCGATGCCTTTGGAGGCGCCGGTGATGAGTACGGTCTTGCCTTCGAGTTCGAGTTTCATGGCGTGATGTCCTGGGATGCGTTCGAGAGATCGGGTTCGTTGAAAGAGGTTTGTCAGGCGCCGCCCGCGTCCTGTTCGGACAGCGCGGCGATGAGGTCGACGATGTCGTCCTCGAGCAGGCTCACGTGGTCGATGGCGGACGAGAACGCCGCTTCGGGGTCGTTGCGGCGAATGGCGTCGAGGATGGCGCCGTGCTCGCCGATGGTCGCGGTCATGCGGCCGGGCTGGAAGGTGACGTAGCGGCGGTACACGCGCACGCGCTTGCGCAGCGCGCGGGTCTGCTCGGCCAGGTAGTGGGTGTTGGAGGCCTCGTACAGCGCGTCGTGGAAGTCCTGGTTCACGTCGTAGAAGCGCGAGTGGTCGCCCGAAGCGAGGATGCTGGTCAGCTCGTCGTGCAGCCTGCTCATGCGCAGCTTCTGCGCCTCGGTGGCGCGACGCGCGGCGAACTTGGCGCACAGGCCTTCCATCACCGCCATCATCTGGAACATCTCGATGAGCATGGGCAGCGAGATGCGCGCCACGCACACGCCGCCCTGGCGGCTTCGCAGGTCGACGAGGCCGGTGGCGGCCAGCGCCTTGAGCGCCTCGCGCACCGGCGTGCGCGACACCTTGAAGCGCTCGGCCAGCTCGGCTTCGTCGAGCCGCGCGCCGGGCTTCATGACGCCGCTGACGATCAGGTCTTCGAGCGTGTCCTTCAGTTCGTCGGACAGCGTGGCGCCCTTGCCGCGCTGGCGCTCGCGCCCGCGCAGCGCCGTGGGTTCCACCATTTCGGGTTCGTCGTGTTCCATGTTCTTGCCTTCCTTCTTGTGGTTGTCTTCGGTCTTCGAACGCGGCGCGCTCTGGGAGATTGATTCGAGTGTCAGAACGGGCGGTCGCCAGCCACCGTCGTGCGATGCATCACGCGGCGGTACACGTTGTCGTCGTACGGCGTGGCGCGGTGCATGGTGCAGCGGTTGTCCCACACCAGCAGATCGCCGGCGAGCCACTTGTGGCGGTAGCTGAACTCGGGCGAGATGGCGTGCGCATTCAGCTCGGCCAGCAGCGCGGCGCTCTCGTCGGCGGGCAGGCCGTCGATGTGCTTGACCACGTCTTCGCCCACGTAGAGCGACAGGCGGCCGGTTTCGGGATGCGTGCGCACCAGCGGATGCACCACGTCGGGCGTGGCGGCCAGTTGCTCGGGCGTGAGCGGGTTGCGGTCGGCGAAGGCCTTGCCGTAGTAGTTGGCGTAGCTGTGCGTGGCCGTGAGATGGCGGATGCGCGCCTTCATGTCGTCGTCCAGCGCGTCGTACGCGGCGTGCATCGAGGCGAAGAAGGTGTCGCCTTCCACCGGCGGCACCTCCAGTGCGTAGAGCAATGCGCCCATCGAGGGCTCGGCCTTGTACGACAGGTCGGAGTGCCAGTTCCAGCCTTCCTTGTGGTTGCCGATGGGCTTGCCGTTTTCCGACACGTTCGACAGCACGTAGACCTCGGGGTATTCCTTCTTGAGGAACTGCGTGAGCACGTGGCCCAGCAGCGTGCCGAAGCGGCGCGAGAAGGCGACGTGCTGCGCCTCGTTGATGCGCTGGCCGCGAAACAGCAGCACCGAGCGCTGGTTGAGCGTGTCGCGCAGCACGGCGAAGTCGGCGTCGCTCACGGGCTCGCGCAGGTCGATGCCTTTGACTTCGGTGCCGATGAAAGAGGTGAGGTTCTCGAGTTGCATGGTTGGAGGATGTCTCAGCGATTGAGGAAAGAAACGGCTGTCAGAGCCGGTAGTCGGGTTGGGTGCGCTCCAGCATGCGCAGGAACGCGGGCCATTCGCGCGTGCCGGGCGGCAGGATGTCGCCGGCGAATTCGGTGAACTGGCGCGCGGCCAGCTCGCTCGCTTCGGGCTGCGGGTACACCAGCGACTGGCCCGGTGCCACGCCGCCTTGGGCAAGCAGCTGCACCTTTGCGGCCTTCTCGAAGTAGTACATGAGGATGAACGCCTCGGGAATGGTGCGGCCCACCGTCAGGATGCCGTGGTTGCGCAGCACCAGCGTGTGGTGCGGGCCCAGGTCGCGCACCAGCCGTTCGCGCTCGCCGGTTTCCAGCGCCACGCCTTCGTAATCGTGAAACGCCGTATGGCCCTGGTAGCGCATCGCGAACTGGCTGAGCGGCGCCAGGCCGTCGGGCATGGCCGCGATCGCGGTTCCGGCCTCGGAGTGCGTGTGCAGCACGCACAGCGCGTCGGGCCGGCCCGCGTGGATGGCGCTGTGGATCACGAAGCCGGCCTGGTTCACCTCGGCATCGGTGGCGTCCACCTTGTTGCCGTCGAGGTCGATCTTCACCAGCGAAGAAGCCGTCACTTCCGAGAACAGCAGCCCGTACGGGTTGATGAGGAAGTGATGCTCCGGCCCCTGCACGCGCGCCGAGATGTGGTTGTAGATCAGGTCGTCCATGCCGAAGTGCGCCACCAGCCGGTAGCAGGCGGCGAGCTGCACGCGCAGCTCGGCTTCGGTTTGCGGATATGCCGCGGGATTGTTCTTCGCCACGTTCATCAGCGCCACCAAACCAGTTTCTGGTCGATCCACACGAGCAGGCCATAGAAGACCATGCTCGCCACCGATGCGATGAGCACCGCGGACCACACGCTCAGCAGGTCGACCTGCTGCGTCGACTCATAGATCATTCGCCCGAGGCCCGCGTAGGCGCCCAGCATCTCGCCGACGATCGCGACGATCATGCTGCGCGGCACGCCGATGCGCAGCGCCGTGACCACCGAGGGCATCGCCACCGGCAGGCGCAGGCGCCACACGATCTTCAGCTGCCCCGCCCCGAAGCTGCGCATCAGGTTCACTGCTGCCAAATCGGCCTGCTTCAGGCCGTGCAGCGCATTCACCAGCATGGTGAAGCCGACGGCCAGCGCCACCAGCGCGATCTTCGATGCGGCACCGAGCCCGAACCAGATCAGGAACAGCGGCGCATAAGCCACGGTCGGCACGGCGTTGACCGCAACCGCCAGCGGCATCACGATGCGCTCCAGCGGCGGCGCCATCAACAGCAAGACTGCCAGCAGCAAGCCCAGCACGCTGCCCAGCGCATAGCCGCCCAGCGCCTCGCCCAGCGTGGCCAGCAGCGCGGCCATCAGGCGGCCCGTGTCGGTGAAGGCATGCTGCACGATCGAACCCAGGCTCGGCAGCACGAAGGGCGGAATCTTGAAGAGCAGGATCGCGCCCTCCCACACCACCAGCAGCACGGCGATGCTCAGCACCACCGGCACCACGGGCGAAGCCATCAGCTTTCGCTGCGCCACCATACGAGCCTCCTTTCCACGAAGGTGAGCAGCCCGTAGAGCAGCGCACCCATCAGCCCGCAGGCGAACATCACCACCCACAGGCGCACCACGAGGTCGGCGTTCATCGCTTCCATGAGCATCACGCCCAGGCCCACGGTTTCGCCGAACCATTCGCCCACCACCGAACCGATCAGGCTCAGGCCGATGGCCACCCGCAGCCCCACCATGATCTGCGGCAGCGCCGACGGGACGGCCAGCTTGAAGAACATGACGAGGCGGTTCGCGCCGAAGCTCCTCATCAGCGCGATGCGCTGCGGGTCGCACGACTTCAGCCCGCGCAACGTGTTCACCGTCACGGGAAAGAAGGTCAGGAAAAACGCGGTCATCACCTTGGCCAGCAGCGAGTTGCCAAACCAGATGACGATCAGCGCGCCGAAGGCCACCACCGGCACCGTCTGCGACACCACGAACAGCGGGAACACCGAACGCTCCATCCAGCGCGAATAGGTGAACACCGTGCCGCAGAAGCAGCCGAACACCGCGCCCAGGGCAAAGCCGAGCACCGTCTCGAGCAGCGTGCGGCCGAAGCCGCGCACCAGTTGCGGCCACACCGACCAGGCGTCCTGCGCGATGGCGCTGAGCGCCGGCAAATAGCGCGGCGACGGCGCGAAGGCGTGCACGTACAGCTCCCACACCAGCGCCAGGCCCAGGAAGGCCAGCGCGGGCGAGCGCACGGCGCGCTGCAGGAAGGTGTTCACGGCGCGGTGCCCTCCTGCGCGAAGGTCTTCTGGCTCTCTTCCTCGATCTCGGCCAGCAGGCGCTGCTTCAGGCCGATGAACTCCGGCGTCAGCACCACCGACGGATCGCGCGGGCGCGGCAGGTCGATCACGGTCTCGCTCTTCACCGTGCCGGGGCGCGCCGTCATCACCAGCACCTTGTCGCCGAGCAGGATGGCTTCATCGATGTCGTGCGTGATGAAGAGCACCGTGCGGCGGTGGCGCGCCCACAGCTCCAGCAGCCAGTGCTGCATGCGGGTGCGGGTGAGCGCGTCGAGCGCGCCGAAGGGTTCGTCGAGCAGCATCAGGTCGCGCTCGAACAGGAATGTGCGCATCAGCGCCACGCGCTGGCGCATGCCGCCCGACAGCTGGTGCGGATAGTGGTTGGCGAACCCGGCCAGGCCGAACTCGGGCAGCATGGCGCGGGCGCGTTCGCGCGCTTCCTTGCGCGGCGTGCCTTCCACCTCGAGCGCGAGGATGGCGTTGTCGAGCACCGTGCGCCACGGAAACAGCAGGTCGCGCTGCGGCATGAACGACACCTTGCCGAGCAACTGGCCGTCGCGCTGCGGCGCGCCGCCGAACAGCAGCGAGCCGTCGTCGTCCGGCGGCAGCAGGCCCGCGATCATGTTGAACAGCGTCGACTTGCCGCAACCCGAGGGGCCCACGAGCGTGACGAACTCGCTCTTCGCGATCCGCAGGTTGACGCCCGACACCGCGACGGTCCGCGCCTGCGCTTCGCCGAAGCGCTTCCACACGTTGACCAGCTCGAGCATGGGCGGCGCCGTGTCGGCAACCGCCGGCGGCATCACTTCGTGAGGCATGAACTTCATGGCGCGGCGGCTCAGAACTTCTTGTCGCCGGCCGGCACCTGGTTCCAGAAGCTGGCGTCATAGGCCTTCGACAGGTCAGCCGGCGCCTTCAGGGCCTTGTAGCCGACGAGTTGCGTCTGCATCTTCTCGACGGTCGGCAGGTCGATGGCCAGGATGCCGTCGGTGGTGCCCTTGCCGGCCTTCACCAGCTTCTCGAACTCGTCGAGCATGGCTTCCTGGTGTGCACGGTTCAGGCTGGGCGCAGCAGCCATGACGATGTCGATGGCTTCCTTCTTGTTCTGCAGCGCGTACTTCCAGCCCTTGATGGTGGCGTTCATGAAAGCCTGCACCTGCTGCGGCTTCTCGTTGCGGTATTTCTCGGACACGAGCACCGTGTCCTGCTGCACCACCACGCCGTAGTCGTCGGGCTTGATGAGCGTGAGCTTGTCGCCCAGGCCCTGCTCTTTCAGGGTGTTCAGCTCGTTGTAGTAAGTGGCGGCGGCCACGTCGAACTGCTTCTCGACGAAAGGCGCCATGGAGCCCGACTGCGGCACGATGGTCAGGTCGCTCTGCTTCACGCCGGCCGAGGCGAGCATCGAGTACAGCGTGTACTGCGTGCCCGTGAACCAGGTCGCGACCTTCTTGCCCGCGAAGTCCTTCACCTTGGTGATGCCGGAATCCTTGTAGGTGACGTAGGTGAACGGCGTGTTCTGCACGGTCACGCCGATGCACACCAGCGGCAGGCCCTTTTCGCGTGCGAGCAGCACGGTCTCGGTGCCGCCTGCCAGGCCGAAGGTGTCGTTGCCCGAAGCCACCAGCGTCTCAACGTTGAGGTTGGGGCCGCCCGGGTTGATCGTCAGGTCGAGGCCGGCCTGGTCATAGAAGCCCTTGGCCTTGGCCACGTAGAAGCCGGCGAACTGCGCCTGCGCCAGCCACTTGAGGCGCACGGACACCTTCTCCGCGGCGGACGCGGGCATGCCCGCCAGAAGAGCCATCGACGCTGCGACGGCGGCCAGGATACGCAAGGACTTGAAAGACATTGGAAGGCCTCTTGAATACAAAAAATACTCATAGCAGTATTCATGCCATGCACTTTCAGGCTGTTTTCTTGATGAATCTCGAACAATTGGCCCGGAATGTGCACCGGAGTGCAGCTCCCGCCCCAACTTCGAACCCGTGATGAACCAAGTCCATGCGCTGACAGATCTTTCCGCCCGCGAGGCCGCCGAACAGATGGCGCGCGGCGAGTTGCGCGCCACGGACTACGCGCAGGCGCTGCTGGCGCGCGCCGAGGCCATTGCGCCCTTCGGCGCCCTGCTCCATCTGGACGCCGGCCAACTGCTCGCTGCGGCGGCCGCGCTGGATGCATCGCCGAGCCCCGCACCCGGCGCGCAGCCGCTGCGCGGCGTGCCACTCGCCTTCAAGGACAACATCGACGTCGCCGGCATGCCGACCACCGCCGGCAGCCCGTGGATGGCGGACCACCGGCCGCGCAGGCATGCCGGCGTGACGCAGCGGCTCATCGATGCCGGCGCGCTGGTGCTCGGCAAGACAAACCTGCACGAGTGGTCGCAAGGCGTCACCGGCCACAACCACGGCTTCGGGCCGTCGCGCAATCCGTTCGACAGCACGCGCATCACCGGCGGCTCGAGCGGCGGCAACGCGGCGCTGCTGGGCCTGCGCGCCGCGCCAGCGGCCATCGGCACCGACACGGGCGGCTCGGTGCGCGTGCCGGCCGCGCTTTGCGGGCTGGTCGGCTACAGGCCCACGGTGCACCGCTGGCCGGACGACGGGCTGGTGCCGATATCGCCGACCTTCGACACGGCCGGCGTCATGGCCCGCTGCGTGGACGACTGCGTGCTGATCGACCATGCCGTGGCCGGCGGGCCGCTGCGGCTGGGCGTGATGCCGCTCATGGGCGTGCGCCTGGGCGTGCCCGAGGCTTATTTCTGGGAAGAACTCGATCCGCCCGTGGCCGAACTGGCCCGCGAGAGCCTGCGCGCCCTGCAGGCGGCGGGCGCGGTGCTGTTGCCTTGCGACCTCGCGGAAGCCGGCGCGCTCTTCCAGGAAGGATCGATGTCGATCTCGCTCCACGAGATCCTGCCCGCGCTGGCCGCCTACTTCGCGCGCCACCAGCGCCCCTTCGACGCACGCGCGCTGACCGATGCGGTGGCGAGCCCCGACGTTCGCCCGCTGTTCGAGCGGCTGTTTGGCGACAGCGCCGTCACGCCCGAGGCCTATGCCCACGCGCTGAACGTCCTGCGGCCGCGCATGCAGGCGGCCTACCGCGATTGCTTCGCCCGGCACGACATCGCGGCGCTGGTGTTCCCCACCAGCCCGCTGACCGCCGCACGCATCGGCGAGGACGTGCAGGTCACGCTGTGCGGGCGCCCGACCTCGGCTTTCTCAGCCTACATCCGCAACACGGGCCCGGCCGGCATGGCCGGACTGCCGGCCGTGAGCCTGCCGATCGGCCTGACCCGCGACGGCCTGCCCGCCGGCCTGGAACTCACCGGGCCCGAAGGCGCCGACTCGCTGCTGCTGGCGCTCGCGCTGGGCGTCGAATCCGCCTTGCCGCACGCACCAGTTCCGGGCGCGTTGCAAGGGCTGGCGCGCGGCTGAAACCCGGATCGCCAAAACACTACATCCCTTCACGCAACAGGCCTTCACGCCTTGCCACGCAATCGGCGATGCTGGAGGCATGCCCATCGCGAATTCGTCGAATTCCCTGTCACACCGCCGCTCCGGATGGCGTACCGCCGCGCTGATCTACACGGTCGCGGGCGCCGTCTGCATCCTCGGCTGCGCGCTGGTGCCGGAGAGCGACGTGGGCATGCTCGTGGCTATCGCGGGCGGGCTGCCGTGGTCGCTGAGCCTGCTCACGCTGGGGCTTTCTCCGGGCGTGGCGAATACAGCGCTGCTGATGCTCACGGGCAGCTGGGCGCTCAATGCCGCGCTGCTGTGGTGGATGGCGCTGCGGCGACCTGCCCGACACTCGCCGTCGCACCTGGCCTGACCTTGCAGCCCCGGGCAGCGGGTGGGCCGGACGGCCGATCATTGGACACGCAGGTCATCCGCCGGCACGCGACTTGGCGCTGCGTGCGCTCGAGCAGGCGGCGGCCGAATGCATCCTCAAGGCTTGCACAGCCTGGATGTCGAGTGTCTTCATTTCGGTGCGATCATTTCGCCACGCACTTTCCCGCGCTCCGCCGCTTCGACACCTCCCGCAAAGGCTCCCCCACGATGTTCCTGGACACGCAACCCAACGCCCCGCTCATCGGCGCGCCCCACGGCCGCCAACAGCTCGACACGCCCGCACTGCTGATCGACCTGCCCGCCATGACGCGCAACATCGAGCGCATGGCCGCCTTCGCCAGGTCGCGCGGCATCGGGCTGCGCCCGCACGTGAAGACGCACAAGTCGGTCGAGATCGCAAGGCGCCAGGTGGCTGCCGGCGCCATCGGCGTGAGCTGCGTGACCATGGGCGAGGCGGAGGTGATGGTGGAAGGCGGCATTCCGGGCGTGCTGATCACCTCGCCTGCCGTCACGCCGAGCAAGATCGCGCGCCTCATCAAGCTCGCGCAGCGCGCGCGCCCCGGCGACGTGATGGTGGTCGTCGACAACCCGCGCAACCTGGCCGACCTGGCGCAGGCCGCAGGCACGCTCGCGCATCCGCTCGACGTGCTGGTGGACTACGGCGCGGGCTACAACCGCACCGGCGCCGCCACCCAAGCCCAGGTGCTCGAACTCGCCGCGCTGGTGGCCGCCGAGCCGCGCCTGCGGCTGCGCGGGCTGCAGTCGTATGCGGGCAACCTGCAGCACATCGTCGAGCGCGACAGGCGCAGCGCGGCTGCAGCCGGCCTGCGCGAGACCGTGGCAGGCATCGTCGCGGCGGCCGAACGCCAGGGCCTGCGCTTCGAGATCGTGACGGGCGCGGGCACCGGCACGCACGACCTCGATTCGCAGGAAAACGCCTTCACGGAGCTGCAGGCCGGCTCCTATGTGTTCATGGACGCGGAATACACGAACGTGCTGGCCTCGGGCGGCCAGCCCTCGCCCTTCGAGGTGTCGCTTTACGTGCAGACGGCCGTGGTCAGCACCAACGCGGCGGACTGGGTCACGGTCGATGGCGGCACCAAGTGTTTTTCCACCGACAGCGGCGTGCCGCTGGTGGCGCGCGGCGCCGATCCCGCGGCAAGCCGCTACGCCTTCTTCGGCGACGAGCACGGCAAGCTGTTGCTGCCCGCCGATGCACGGCCCGCGCTCGGCGCGCGCGTGGAGTTCATCACGCCGCACTGCGACCCGACCGTCAACCTGCATGACGCGTACCACGTGGTCGATGGCGACGCGCTTGTCGCGATCTGGCCGGTGGATGCGCGCGGCAAGCGATAGGCGGCATAAGAAAACTCGGAAAGCGCATTTCACAAGCGCGGCGCGGGGGCGGACAGTCGGGGGCACATGGAATCCCTCATCGAAGCAACGAAATCCCCCGCCGCGCACGTCGGCGGCGCACAGGCCCCCTCTTCCGCACAGCTCTTCGCGCGCTTTCGCCCTATCTTCCGGCGCATCGCCGAACACGCGGTGCAACGCGAAAACGAGCGCGAACTCGCCTACGAGCCGGTGGCATGGCTCAATGCCGAGCGCTTCGGCGCATTGCGCGTGCCGCTGGCGCATGGCGGCATCGGCGCCTCGGTCGCGCAGCTCTACGACCTGCTGGTCGAACTCGGCGAAGCCGACTCCAACCTGCCGCAGATACTGCGCGCGCACTTCGGCTTCATCGAAAGGCTGCTCGCGGAAATCGACCCCGCGCTGCACGGTCCTTGGATGCGCCTGGCGGCCGAGGGCGTGATCTTCGGCAACGCCACCACGGAGCTGGGCGACGGCTCGCTCACCACCATGCAGACCACGCTGAAGCCCGACGGCGACGCGTGGCTGCTCGACGGCGACAAGTACTACAGCACCGGCACGCTGTACGCGGACTGGATCTCGGTGTCCGCGCAGCGGCTGAACGCCGACGGCAGCAGCGAGCGCGTGATCGCGCTGGTGCCGGCGCAGGCCGAAGGCGTGGAGCGCATCGACGACTGGCGCGGCATCGGCCAGCGCCTGAGCGCATCGGGCACCACGCGCTTTCGCAACGTGCGGGTGAAGCCGGGCAACGTGCTGCTGTACGTGCGCGACCAGCCCACGCCGCTCACCGCGCATTTCCAGCTGATCCACCTGGCGACGCTGGCGGGCATCGCGCGGGCCATCGTGCGGGACGCGGTCGCCTTCGTGCAGGCGCGCAAGCGCATCTACAGCCACGGCAGCGGCGACACGCCGCGCGAAGACCCGCTGGTGCAGCAGGTGATCGGGCAACTGGCGAGTGCGGCGTTCGTTGCGGCATCCACGGTACAGGCGGTGGCGCGCGGCCTCGATGAAGTCGACCGCTTCCGCCAGCGCAACGAGGCCGCGCCCGAAAGCCTGTTGTTCGAAGTGGAGCTGGACACCGCCAAGGCCCAGGCCGGCATCGTCGACCTGGTGCTGCAGGCCGCTACGCGGCTGTTCGACATCGGCGGCGCCTCGGCGCTGCAGGAGGACCGGCGGCTCGACCGGCACTGGCGCAATGCGCGCACGCTGGCGTCGCACAACCCGACGATCTACAAGGGCCGCGTGGTGGGCGACCACCTGCTCAACGGCGCGCGGCCGACTTTCTATTGGGCAGTGGGCGCCATCGCGTCGTGAGGCGCGCGGAGAGCGCCGCGCTCAGACGCGAGGCAGCGCCGCCAGGAAGGTAGACACCACGATCGCGGCCGCGCGGTCGAGCTGGAGGATGCCCTCCACGTCGAAGGCGTGCGGCGCAGTGCGTCCACTCGAGCCGAGCGGCTTGCGGATCTCTACAAGAACTTCGGCCGCGAGTTCGCGGTCGCTGCGCGGGCTGCCGTCGGGGTGCATCACCCATTCGTTGACTTGATCGAATGGAATGCTGCGGAAGACCCCGACGATGGGGACGTACTTGTAGCGATCCTCGCCCACCAGGATGGGCACGCTGAGATTGCAGAAAAACGTGGTCGTCGACATGCAGGATCGCCGTCGCTAGGCAAAACGTTCAATTGTTAATGAGTGTGGCGTCAGGAGCCATCCTTCTCTAGGGCAAACACGGGGAAAGACGTGACCTTCTGCACAGAAACTGTGTCCAAATTCATTCATTTTCCCTTTAAAACAACTACTTTATTCTTACATAAACCAGTTTGAAATGCACTTCCCACGCACCACGGGGGCTTCCGCGGCGATTTAACGAGCGCAAAACGTTTACAAAACGCAACGCGAGCGGTCCCGGAGTTACCGGCCGCTCGCGCAGTCCTGACTGTATGGCTGAATGAAGGTTGGCGGCCGCCCGCAGGCGCAGGCCGGCGGCGTCAGGCGGGCGTGTCGAAACGCGGGGCGCGCCGCTCGATGTTGGCCTTCACAGCCTCGACCTGGTTCGCGCTGCCGATCAGCGCCCGCTGCTCGACCGATTCGGCCATCAGCAGGTCGGCGGCACTCTGGTGCGCCGACGCATTCAGCAGCCGCTTGCCGGCGCGAATGGCGTCGGGGCTCTTGCCCGCAATCTCGTGCGCCATCTGCAGGGCATCGGCCAGCGGGTCGGCCGACAGCCGCGTGGCAAAGCCGATCCGGAGCGCTTCCTCGCCAGAGAAGATGCGGCCGGTGAAGGTGAGTTCGCGCACCACGTCGGCACGCGCCAGTTCGCGCATCAGCACCATGCCGGCCATGTCGGGCACCAGGCCCCATTTGATTTCCATCACCGACAGCTTCGTGTCTGGCGCGACGACGCGGATGTCCGCGCCCAGCGCCACCTGCAGTCCGCCGCCGAAGGCCACGCCATGCACGGCCGCGATGACCGGCACCGGCACTTCCCGCCACACCATCGCGACCTGCTGCGCCGCATTCGCGATGCCGTGCGTGCGCGCCAGCAGGTCGGTGCCAGAAGCGCCCTCGCCCAGCACGCCGGCCGCGCCCTGCTGCATGCGTTCGAACGACGCCATGTCGAGCCCCGCGCAGAAAGCCTTGCCGCGCCCGGAAATGACCACCGCCCGCGCCGCCTTGTCGTCGCGCAGCGCTTCGCCGGCGGCGATCAGCGCGTCGAACATGGCGGGGTCGAGCGCGTTCATCTTGTCGTCGCGCGAGAGCTGCAGTTCCACCACGCCGTCGGCGTGGCGGGTCCATTCGATGCGGTCGGTCATTCGATGTCTCCTGGGGCGGTCCGGGCGCGAGTATCGCCCGGCACGGCGCTCGGCGATGATGGCGGCTGTCGCCTACACAACAGCTCCCGCCATGCCATTGGACCGCCGCCGCTTTCTTCTTCAATCGGGCTCCGCCGCCGCCGTCGTGGCGCTGTTCGGCCAGGGCTGCGCGGCACCCGCCGCCGGGAAAGCCGATGCCGGCGTGCTCGGCTTCACCGGCGTACCCGCATCGCTGCGCGACGGCGTCGCCATACCGCCCGAATACGAATGGCAGCTGCTCTACCCCTGGGGCACGCCCACCGGCATCGCGGGCCGCATGCCGGCTTTCGCGACCGACGCCTCCAACAGCGCCGACGACCAGGCCGTGCAGGCCGGCATGCATCACGACGGCATGCATTTCTTCGCCCTCGACGCCAGCGGCGACCGCGGCCTGCTCGTGATGAACCACGAGTACACCGACGAGCAGCTGCTGCACGCCGATGGCGCCAGGCAATGGACGCCGGAGAAGGTCCGCAAGTCGCTCCATGCGATGGGCGTGTCGGTCATCGAGATCCGCCGCACGCCCGAAGGCTGGCGCCAGGTGCTGCCTTCGCAGTTCGCGCGGCGCGTGCACGGCAACACGCCGATGCGCATCGCCGGCCCGGCCGCCGGCACGCCGCTGATGCGCACTGCCGCCAACCCGGCGGGCGACGCGGTGTTCGGCACCTTCGCCAACTGCGCGATGGGCGTCACGCCCTGGGGCACCTACCTGACCTGCGAGGAAAACTTCCACGGCTATTTCGGCGGGCCGAAGGAAGCCGCCTCGCGCACGACGGCCGCGCAGCGCCGCTACGGCACGGTGCCCGGCTCGCAGTGGGTGGAGTACTGGCGCTTCGACGAGCGCTTCGACCTGAGCCGGCATCCGAACGAGGCGCACCGCTTCGGCTGGGTGGTCGAGATCGACCCGTTCGACCCCACCGCCACGCCCATCAAGCGCACGGCGCTGGGCCGCAAGCGGCAGGAAAGCGCGACCTGCACCGTCGCGAAGGACGGCCGCCTCGTGGTCTACATGGGCGACGACTCCCGCTTCGAATACATCTACAAGTTCGTGAGCCGCGACAAGGTTCGCCCCGGCACCGATGCCGCCGCGCGCGCCGCCAACCGCCACCTGCTCGACGACGGCACGCTGCACGTGGCGCGCTACGACGCCGGCGGGCGCGGCCGGTGGCTGGAACTCACGCACGGCCGCGGCGGCCTCGAGGCGGCCAGCGGCTTTGCCGACCAGGCCGAGGTGCTGGTCCACGCGCGGCTGGCCGGCGACGTGGTCGGCGGCACGAAGATGGACCGGCCCGAATGGATCGCGGTGCATCCGCAGTCGGGCGAGGTCTACGTCACCCTCACCAACAACAGCCAGCGCGGCGACGCCGGCAAGCCCGGCACCGACGCCGCCAACCCGCGCGCCAACAACCTCTTCGGCGGCATCCTGCGGTGGCGCGAGGACGGCGGCGACGCCGCCAGCACCGGCTTCGCCTGGGACCACTTCGCACTCGCCGGCGATCCGGCGCAGCCCGGCAGCGGCGCGCGCTATCCCGCGGCAGAGGCCGACATGTTCGGCGCGCCCGACGGCCTGCACTTCGACCAGGGCGGGCTGCTCTGGATCCAGACCGACATGAGCGGCCAGGTGATCGGCAAGCCGCCCTACACCTCGCTGGGCAACAACCAGATGCTGTGCGCCGACCCGGCGTCGGGCCGCATCAAGCGCTTCCTGACGGGGCCCAACGGCTGCGAGATCACCGGCTGCGTGGTGACGCCCGACCGGCGCACGCTGTTCGTCAACATCCAGCACCCGGGCGAGGCGCGCGACGACGGCGACAGCAAGCACAACAGCGCCTGGCCCGACGGCACCGTGCCGGGCAGCGCGCGCCCGCGCTCGGCAACGCTGGCGATCCGGCGGCGGGACGGCGGCATCGTCGGCACCTGAGACAGTATTCGAGAGAAGAAAGGAAAGCCCCATGAGCATCCGCATCGTCCGCCTGGGCACACCGCGCGCCGATGGCGAAGGCCTGCGCGTCGGCACCGTGCGCCGTCCGCCGCGCGGCGTGCCGAAGGCCGAGTTCGCATCGCAGAACTGGTACGACGTGTGGTACCCCAACCTCGCGCCGTCGGTCGAGACGATGAAGCAGGCGCAGGAAGCGCAGACGCCCGCGCAATGGAACGCCTTCGTGCGCAAGTTCAAGGCGGAGATGGCCGAGTCCGACGCGAGCCGCAGCCTCGACCTGCTGGCCGCGCTCTCGCACGGCACGGCCCTGTCGGTCGGCTGCTATTGCGAAGACGAGTCGCACTGCCACCGCTCCGTGCTGCGCAGCCTGCTGGCCGAGCGCGGTGCGGACATCGCGGACTGAAGACCGCCGCCGTCAGACCTGCGGCGCGCCCAGGAACACCGGCAGGCTCTCCGCACGCGCGGCGTAGGCCGACAGCACTGGGAAGCCATCCGCCGCGATGACGTCAGGCAGCATCAATTGCGTGAAAGACCAGGCCACCGCCGTCGAGACGCCGGCCTGCGTCATCGTTTTCTCATCGGCGGGCAGCGGTGATGCCGCCACCTCGCGTTCGAGCGCCGCATAGGCCGCCAAGAGCTGGCCGCGCACCCTGTCCACCCAAGGCTGGTGCAGCTTCTCGGCCGGCCGCAGGTTGTGCTCGTAGACGATCTGCACGGTCTTCTCGCAGACCGCGAGCGCGAGCCCGGTGATGCGCAGGGCGCGCACCCGTTCGGCAAGCGCGGCAGGCATGAGGCTGCGGCCGCTCAGGGCCTCGGCGTAGTCGATGATGAGCGTCGAATCCATCAGCACCGTGCCGTCGTCGCAAACCAGCGTGGGTGCCTTCACCACCGGGTTGATCGCGCGAAACTGCTCGAAGGTGCTGAACACCGAGACTGGCCGGTGCTCGAAAGGCACGCCGAGCAGCCGCAGCGAGATGGCGGCGCGCCGCACGTAGGGTGAGTCGAGCATGCCGACGAGTTGCATGGGTTCTCCTGGAAAAGATGGCCGCCACGTTACCCGGCACGCTTCTCGCGGCGAAGTGCAATCCATCGAAAATCGCGGCCTCGGACCGATCGATCATCGGCGGCGCAACCTCACCGACACGCACATGAACATCGACAAGAAAGACCGGCTGATCCTCGAAGCGCTGCAGGCCGATGCACGGCAGAGCCTTGCCGCGCTGGGCAAGCGCATCGGCCTGTCGCAGCCGGCCATGAGCGAGCGGGTGCGCAAACTGGAGGAAGCGGGCGTGATCGAAGGCTACGGCGCGCGCGTCAACCTGCGCGCGCTGGGCGTGGGCCTGCAGGCCATCATCCGCATCGAGACCACGCATGCGGGCATCGCCCGCTACCTGAAGCTGTTCGAGGCCATGCCCGAAGTGCTGAGCGCCGACCGCGTCACAGGCGAAGACTGCTTCATCGTGCGCTGCGCGATCGCGGAGCCGGCGGACCTGGAGCGCGTGGTCGACGCGCTGGCGGTCGACGGCGCGGTGACCACGTCGCTGGTGCTGTCGAGCCCGGTCAACAAGCACGTCACCGTGCATGCGGCCCGGCCGCCGAAGAAGTAGCCCGTCAGCGCTGCGCCTTGTCCTTCTGGTTCTGCGCCTCGATGCGTTCGCGCGCGGCCTGCCAGTCGGCGTCGCTCCACTGGCGCAGTTCGTAGAAATTGCCGCCGGTGGCCAGTGCGTTGCCGCCGTCCATCATGATGCTCTGGCCGGTGAGCCAGTCGCACTGGCCGGGCGCCATCAGGAAAGAAGCCAGGTTCTGCAGCTCGCTCATGCGGCCGGTGCGCGCCATCGGGTTGGTCTGCTTGCTGCGCGCGCCAGGCTCTTCGCCGGGGTTCAGGCGCTTGCTCATGCCTTCGGTGGGAATCTCGCCGGGGCCGACCGCATTCAGGCGGATGCCGTGCCGCGCCCACTCCACCGCGAGCGACTTGGTCATCACCTCGATGCCGGCCTTGCTCATGGCCGAGGGCACGACGTAAGGGCTGCCGTTGTCGACCCAGGTGACGATGATGCTCATCACGCTGCGGAAGGCGTCGCCCTGCTTCCACTCGCCCGCCTTGGCCTGCGCCACCCAGCGCTTGCCCACGGCCTGCGTCACGTAGAAGCTGCCGTGGAACACGATGTTGGCGATGGCGTCGAAGGCGCGCGGCGAGAGGTTCTCGGTCGGCGAGACGAAGTTGCCCGCCGCGTTGTTGACCAGGCCGGTGAGGCCGCCGCTCTGGAACAGGCTCTCGACCATTTCGTCGACCTGCTGCGCGATGCGGATGTCGACGCCGAAGGTGTCGATGCGCCGGCCCGGAAACTGCTCGCGCCATTGCGCGGCCGTTTCCTCGCAGACCGACTGGCGCCGCCCGCAGATGGCGACGTCCGCGCCCAGGCTCAGGAAGCGCTCGGCCATCGCGCGGCCCAGGCCGGTGCCACCGCCGGTCACGAGAATGCGCTGGCCGCTCATCAGGGAAGCTTCAAACATGGTTCGTCTCCTGTCGTTTGCATGTGGTCGAGGCAGCGGCAAGGGAGGTGGCTGCCACCGGCACATGCTACGCGCGGGCCTGCATTCCGGCTTGCGGGAAGTGGCTCCTGTGCACCCCGCGCCCCGGGTGAGAATGTGCGAAACGAGTTTCCTGGAGACAACAGCCGATGACCGATTCCACAAGCCCCGCCCATGACCACGCCGCACCGCTGGAGGGCGTGCGCGTCCTGAGCCTTGCGCTGAACCTGCCCGGCCCGGCCGCGCTGCTGCGGTGCCGCGGCATGGGCGCCGCCTGCCTCAAGCTGGAGCCGCCCGGCGGCGATCCGATGGCGCTGTACAACCGGCCGGCCTATGCGGCACTGCACGAGGGCGTCGAGATCCGCGCGGTCGATCTGAAAAGCGAAGCCGGGCAGCAGCAGTTGCATGCCGAGCTCGCGGCGACCGACGTGCTGCTGACCTCGTTCCGCCCGTCCGCATTGGCCAAGCTCGGGCTCGACTGGCCGGCGCTGCATGCGCGCCACCCCAGGCTGTCGCAGGTCGCCATCGTCGGCGCGCCGGGCGAACGCGCCGAGGAGCCGGGCCATGACCTGACCTACCTCGCGGAAAGCGGGCTCGTGACCGGCACCGAGCTGCCGCCCACGCTCTACGCCGACATGGGCGGCGCTTTGCTCGCGAGCGAGGCGGTGCTGAAGGCCATGCTGCTGCGGTCACGCAAGGCCGGCGGCGTGTACCTCGAAGTCGCATTGAACGCATCGGCCGACTGGCTCGCCCTGCCCCGCGCCTGGGGCCTGACGCAGCCTTCGGGCGCGGTCGGCGGCGCGCACGCGGGCTACCGGGTCTACCCCTGCGCCGACGGCCGGGTGGCGGTGGCGGCGCTGGAGCCGCATTTCGCGGCCCGGCTCTGCGAGGCCGCGGAGATTGCGTCGCGCGACATGATGGCGCCGGCCACGCACGAGGCGCTGGCCGACTGGCTGGCGACGCGCACCCGCGCCGAACTCGATGCCATGGCCCGTGAGCGCGACGTGCCGCTGCTCACGCTGGCCGGCTGATCGGGCCGATTCAGCGCGTCGCCACGCCGTCGCGCTGCCGGTCTTCGCGCTTGAGCGCGAGATACGTGTCGAGGTCGACCTCGTGCAACTGGCGCGGGTACTGCTCGGCTGCGGCGAACCAGCGGCGCTGGCGGCGGTCGGACTGGTCGGAGCCGGGTGCCGCGAGGTAGGCGTCCAGCGTCAGGAAGTAGCGCATCGCATTGCGTTCCACGAGCCCGCGCAGGCCGCGGATGTAGTCGGGCTGGCCCTCCGGCGTCTTGCCGATCACGGTGAAGCCCACCTTGTCGCTGCCGAAGGTCGCGAGATAGGCCATGGTGCCCAGCCGGACCATCGCGTTGTGGTCGTAGCTGTAGCTGAAATGCAGGAAGCTCTTGTGCTCGTCCAGCGCCAGGGCCTCGAGCTTGACGCGGTAGTTGCTCGTGCCCAGCGGCCCGCTCTCGGCCGACAGTTCGACCGACAGATGCTCCGGCGAGGCACCCGCGACGCGGTAGACGAACGGCAGCTCGAAGGCCTGGTCGATCGGCTTGTCGTAGCGCCGCACCACGTAGAGCGTGATCATGTCGCGTCCTTGCGGCCCGCTGGCCACCGTGCAGCGCCGGTTGTTGATGTGCAGGGTCAGCACCTCGCACCAATGGGCCGATCCCTTGAGCGTGCTGCTGATCTCCTGCAGCGGATGGTCGACCAGGGCATAGACGTCGCCTTGCAGGCCGTCGGCCGTCTCCACGGAGTCGATCTGCACGGGACGCCCGAAGCTGCTGTGCTCGAGCCTGTCGCTCAGGCGCTGGTGGGTGGCACGCAGCGTCTGGGCGGCTGGCGATTCGGGCGGGGCGGCAAGCCCCGCCGACGAAGCTGCGATCAGCAGCGCGCCCGTGAAGGAGCGCAACCATGGAACCGGCAGGTGGGGCGAACTGCTCATGGGGCCACACCATACAACGGAAGGTCCAGGCGTGCCTTCAGTCGGCCTGCGCGGATCTGCCGCGCCGCACCAGCAGCAACATCGCGCCCGCGAGCAGCACCGCGCCCGCCCACTGGCGCGGCGCCATCGGCTGGGCGAGCAACGCGGCGGCCAGCAGAGCGGCCACCAGCGGCTCGACCAGCGTGCCGATCACCGCCGAGGTCGGCGACAGCCGCCGCGCGCCCCAGGCAAAGGCCAGATACGCCACCGAGGTCGTCGCTACGCCCGTATAGCCCACCGCGAGCCATTGCGCGCCGCCTTCGGGCCAGGTGATGCCGCCGGGCCACGCAACGGCCAGCATGCATGCGGCCGCGGCCGTCATGCCCCAGGCAGATGCGGTGGCGGCCGGCACCCTCGCCGGCATGCGCGCGTTGCCCAGCACCACCATCGCATAGCAGAAGGCCGAGGCTAGAGACCAGGCCACGCCGGCCGCATGCCCCGGCGCGAGCGGCCCCCACCCCGCGGACGGCATCACCAGCAGCAGCACTCCGGCGAGCGCGAGCAGCAGTCCTGCGAGCAGGCGCGCGCCGAAGCGCTCGTAGCCGCGCAGCACCGACACCAGCGCGACGATCACCGGGGCGCAGCAGATCGAGATCACGGTCGGCAACGCGGCACCCAGATGGGAAATACCCACGAACCAGCAGCTCACGTTGAGCGCCATTGCGGCGCCGGTTGCCAGCAGCTGCAGGCGCTCCCGGCCCGTCAGGTCGGCCCACCGCCCCTGCGCGCTCGCCGGGGTTCGCCAATGCAGCCACCACAGCAGCGGCAGGCCCAGCGCGAAGCGCGCCAGCGACAGGCTCTGCGGCGCGATGCCGCCCTCGATCAGGAATTGCGCAACCAGGGCACCACCGCCCCACAGCGCGCCGGCCAGCAGCACGCCGCCCCAGGCCAGGGCGGCAGACATTCTTGCATTCATTGTTGAAAGTTCTCCATGACGCCCGCCAAAGCCGATCGGCTGCGACCGGAAGCGGGCATGACCGTCCATGCCGCGTCCCGCCCCGAGGCGGACAGCGGCGACCACTTGCGTGCCAGAGCGCTGCGCCGGAAGGCGCGCGCCTCAGCTGCGGGTCGATGGAGGAGGAGAACGGTACAGGGCCATGGCGCGCATCTTAGAACGCACGAACTGGCGCCCGCAAACGCGCTCATGGCCTTCTGGCAGGCGGAATCAAGACAAATGTCGGGTGTGCAGGAACTCGTCGAGTTGAAAGACTCCCGGCACCCATTTCAAAAATATTGTCGAACGCGGGGACGGGAGCGGTGGCCCGGACCCTGCGTTGGAGGACGACGTAGTGCAGGAAATTTTCATGGCCGCTTGGCAAGCCGAGCTGGCAAATTACCCGTTGCTGATTCTTCAGGCAGCGGCTCTCCTCGGAATATTGAGCATCACCCTGCTGCTCTCTCGAACACCCACCGAAAGAGTCGAATCGAGAACGCTTCTGTACGGCTCGGTTTTCGGCATCACCAGCTTCGCCCTGATCGCCCTGTCGTCTCAATTTTTCAACCTGCCGTCAAAGCCCTATCTCTCGTCCGATCTGCTCTTCCTCGGAGGCCTGCTAGGAGGATGGAGAGGAGGAACGTTAACGCTGGCCCTGACGATTTCAGCGCGCCTCATATTTGGCGGCTTCAACCAGGTGGAAGCGTTTCTTCTGGATATGTCGATAACCACCGCGGGCGGCATCATCGCGCATTCGGTCTACAGCAAAAAGCCGCTGATGCAATTCGGGTGGAAAGAAGTATTGAAAATATGGAGTGCACGAATGGCATGCTCCCTGTTTTCGAGTGGCATCATATTCTTATTGAAACTGGTCCCGCCCAAGGTGAGTGCGCATGTCACTGCATTGCAGATAGTCGGATTCAGCACTTCACTTTTCATTTTGGGTTGCGTCATAGCCTTGCTGCGCGTGGACGCACATATCAGAGACTCCTATTTTCAGCGAATGAAAATGTACCGCACGGATCTCCTCAGCGGACTGCCCAATAGAAGAGCCTTGAGTGAGTATCTCGAAACAATTCTCCACAAAAACCAGTCGCAGCATGTGCTTCTCACATTCGAGGTCGGAAATCTCAAGGAAATGGTCCGCATTCTGGGGCACGACTGGACGGATAAATTCTGGGGCCATCTGGCGAGCCAGCTGACGAATCAAGAAACCCTCAAGATGACCTCGAACGAGAAGTCGAATTGCTTTCAATTGTCCGACCTGGCACTGGCCTTTGTTGTACAGGAAACTTGCGTCGCCCAAATAGAAAATTGCCAGCTCGTGCCCCGTCTGTACGCCGACGTCATGGAGCACCTGCAAGTTGCCGGCGGCCCTTACTCCAATGTGCAACTGCGTTGCGGCGTTACGAATGTGAGAACGGCAGATGACGCAAACGCCTCATCCGTTCTGAGAAACATCAGCCTGGCGCTCCAGAGCAGCAATCAACAGATCAGATATTTTCACGATTCTTTTTCTGCCCAGGCCGACAAGGACGCAAAAGTCCACGAGTTGATCATTGGCTGGATTCGCAATATCAATCCGCCACTGAACTACCAGCCGAAGTTCAACCTGGAGACCCGGGTGATCTGCGGTGCCGAGGCGCTTCTGCGAGCGCACTCCGCGGAAGGCCTGCCCCTGTCCCCGCTCTACGTGCTGGATGTTGCAACCCGCTACCAGCTGCTGCTGAAACTCGAGTGGTGTACCGTCGAAATGGTGATTCGGGAACTGGCCCAGTGCATGGCAAAGGGTTTTCACACCCCGTTGTCGGTCAACATATCCGCCGCATCCATCACGGTACCGGACTTCGGCGAGCGAATTCTGGATCGCCTGGATCGCTACCGTGTGCCCTCCGAGATGCTATCGATTGAAATCATCGAATCCGGGCAGGTACCGGACATCGACACCGTGAAGGAGAACATCCATAAATTGAATTCGGCGGGTGTCGGGTTGTCTCTCGATGATTTCGGCGCCGGATATTCCACGTTGACCACCCTGGCCAAGATCCCCTTCGACGAAGTGAAGATCGACTATGCAATGGTCTCGATGATCGAGCAACCGCGTATGAACAAGGCAATAGGCCTGGCCCTGGAAAGTGCGACGAGGTACGGCGCAAGGCTTGTCGCAGAGGGAGTCGAAACCGAAATCCAACTGGAAATACTCGTCAAAATGGGCATCAAATTCGGCCAAGGCTATTTTTTTTCCAAGGCGGTACCCATGAATGACCTGATCGAACTGTCAAGACGGGAAAAACATGTGCAATAGCATGCGCCGATAGCCTTGCGATTGCGCAGATCATGAAAAACGAAGACACACGAGTGAATGAATTCCGATTGCTTATCAAGCCTCTGTCGCTCGGAATGCAATTGGGCGGCATGGTTCTGGTTGCAATGGTATGGATTCTTGCGGATGAATCCTATCAATACGACCATCGATGGATCATTTTTCTTGCAGCCCTTACCGTCACCTCGGTTTTTGCCAGCTGGAAAATAGCATTTTTCTCATTTTTTTCCATCACCACCGTCTGGCTGCTATGCATTGCGCTTACGCTGCTGGCCGAACCCAGCGTCAATAGAAATCACTGGATGGCGGTGCTGAGCATCGGCGTATCTCTGGCGGTAGCGCCCGTCTTTTCACGGACCAGCGAATACATCATCGTGTCCATCGGCATTTGGCTCATTTTCGGCAAAGGGTCGCTGATCAATGCGCCATTCGGCGGAGATGTGAAATGGGCATGGCTTTCAATGTCAGCCGCGATCATGGTCGGCGTGTTCTTGAACGCACTCTTCGCCCGAATACACCGCCAAAGCATTGTGCTTCGCGACAAGCTCGTGGATCTGGCCTTCACCGATGCGCTGACCGGCATCGGCAATCGCAGGAAGTTCCTGAGCGATGTCGATGAAGCCCAGAAGTCGCGCGATGCGAGTTCCGCTTGCCTGCTCATGCTCGACATCGACAACTTCAAGCGCATCAATGACGATTTCGGCCATCCGATGGGCGACGAAGTCCTTCGGCAGGTAGCTCAAGCCATCCGCCGATCCGTCGCGGACGAGCCATGCGGGAGGCTGGGCGGCGAGGAGTTCGGGATCTTCCTTACCCAGGGAGGCGAAGAGCGGGCGGCCACGGTGGCCGCTCAGATCCTGGCCCGGATACGCGAACTGGACGTGCTCGACCGAAAAATCACCGCCAGCGTCGGCATTTCAAGAATGAGCGATGAGCAGTCGTTTTCCGAATTGATGAGAGCTGCCGACGAAGCGCTCTACGTCGCCAAAAGCCGCGGCAAGGATTGCTTCGCGGTCTTCTGATGCGATGCGGCTCGCGCGGCTCAGCGCGGCTTGCGGATGTTGCCGCGCACCGGACCACCCGATGGCTTGCGCGGGCTCGAACCCGAGCCGTTGTCGCGCGGCGGCAGGCCGGTGTGCTGCGTGAGGATGCGGCCCTTCGAAGGCTTCACCGGTGCCAGCTTGACCGGTGCGGCCTTGGCGGTGGCCGGCGCCGCGGTCGAATTCTTGCGCCGCGCGCTCATGTATCCGCCGTCGGTCAGCGGCTGCCAGGTCGGAATGAGGTGGTGCTTGCCGTTGCCGATCAGGTCGGCACGGCCCATGCTCTTGAGCGCCTCGCGCAGCAGCGGCCAGTTGTTGGCGTCGTGGTAGCGCAGGAAGGCCTTGTGCAGGCGGCGGCGCTTGTCGCCACGCACGATGTCCACCGTCTCGCTCTCGCGCGTGATCTTGCGCAGCGGGTTCTTGTTGGTGTGGTACATCGTCGTCGCGGTGGCCATGGGCGACGGGTAGAAGGTCTGCACCTGGTCGGCGCGGAAGCCGTTCTTCTTGAGCCAGATGGCGAGGTTCATCATGTCCTCGTCGCTGGTGCCCGGATGCGCGGCAATGAAGTACGGAATGAGGTACTGCTTCTTGCCCGCCTCGGCCGAGTACTTCTCGAACATCTGCTTGAACTTGTCGTAGCTGCCGATGCCGGGCTTCATCATCTTGGTGAGCGGGCCCTGCTCGGTGTGCTCGGGCGCGATCTTCAGGTAGCCGCCCACGTGGTGCTGGACAAGTTCCTTCACGTACTCGGGCGACTGCACGGCCAGGTCGTAGCGCAGGCCCGAGCCGATGAGGATCTTCTTGATGCCCTTCAACGCACGCGCCCGGCGGTAGATCTTGATCAGCGGGTCGTGGTTGGTGTTGAGGTTCGGGCAGATGCCCGGGTACACGCAACTCGGCTTGCGGCAGGCCGATTCGATTTCGGGCGACTTGCAGCCGATGCGGTACATGTTGGCCGTGGGGCCGCCGAGGTCGGAGATGGTGCCGGTGAAGCCCTTGACCGAATCGCGGATGGCCTCGACCTCCTTGATGATCGAGTCTTCGGAGCGGCTCTGGATGATGCGGCCCTCGTGCTCGGTGATCGAGCAGAAGGTGCAGCCGCCGAAGCAGCCGCGCATGATGTTCACGCTGAAGCGGATCATTTCCCACGCGGGGATCTTGGTGGCGCCGTCGTGGCTGCCGTTCTCGTCGGCGTAGCGCGGATGGGGGCTGCGGGCGTACGGCAGGTCGAACACGTAGTCCATCTCGGCCGTGGTGAGCGGAATGGGCGGCGGGTTGATCCACACGTCGCGCGCCGTGGCGCCCTCGCCATGCGCCTGCACCAGCGCGCGGGCGTTGCCGGGGTTGGTCTCCAGATGCAGCACGCGGTTGGCGTGCGCGTAGAGCACCGGGTCGCTGCGCACCTGCTCGTAAGCCGGCAGGCGGATCACGGAACGGTCGCGCGGCGGCACGCTGATCTTGCCGCGCGGCTGCAGCGCAGGGTTCGGCACGAAGTTCAGCGGCTTGATGGCGGGGTTGACCACCGAGGCGCCTGCCGGGCCGGCGGCTTCCGCGGCCTTGGCGACGGCCTGCGCCTCGTCTTCCTTGGCGCAGGTGGCGCCGTTGGCCTTGGCCTGGTCCGACACCATCAGATACGGATTGACGTGCGCCTCGACGCGGCCTGGTTCATCCACGCTGGTGGAGTTGATCTCGAACCAGCCGTCGGGGGTTTCGCGCCGCACGAAGGCGGTGCCGCGCACGTCGGTGATCTGCTGCACCGGCTCCTTGGCGGCCAGGCGGTGCGCGATCTCGACGATGGCGCGCTCGGCGTTGCCGTACAGCAGCAGGTCGCACTTCGAGTCGACGACGATCGAGCGGCGTACCTTGTCGGACCAGTAGTCGTAGTGGGCAATGCGGCGCAAGCTGCCTTCGATGCCGCCGAGGATGATCGGCACGTCGTTCCAGGCTTCCTTGCAGCGCTGCGAATACACGATGGCCGCGCGGTCGGGGCGCGAGCCGCCGACGTCGCCGGGGGTGTAGGCGTCGTCGCTGCGGATCTTGCGATCGGCCGTGTAGCGGTTGATCATCGAATCCATGTTGCCGGCGGTCACGCCGAAGAACAGGTTCGGCTTGCCCAGCACCTTGAAGGGCTCGGCGCTCTGCCAGTCGGGCTGCGCGATGATGCCCACGCGGAAACCCTGCGCCTCGAGCATGCGGCCGATCACCGACATGCCGAAGCTGGGGTGGTCGACATAGGCGTCGCCCGTGACCACGATGATGTCGCAGCTGTCCCAGCCGAGCGCTTCCATTTCCTTGCGCGAGGTCGGCAGGAACTTGGCCGTGCCGAAACGGGCCGCCCAGTACTTGCGGTAGCTGGTCAGCGGCTTGGCGGCGCGCGCGAAAAAGGAGACGTCGACGGGGGCGTTCATCGGTGGGGGCAGTCGGCGCCGTGGGCGCGCCGTTGTGGGCAACCCTCGATTTTAGGGTTTTCCACCTCCCCTGTCGCTCTAAACATCCTGTGACCATGCCGTCGGCAGGACTTCGATTGGTTGCCAAAGTCAATCAATCCAATGACAATGGCAAGCATGTCCACGACTTCAGCTCCCGTCGATCCCGCCGCCGTCAAGGCGATCCGGCAGTTCAACCGCTTCTACACGCGCCGCATCGGCGCACTCGACCCGTACCTCGGCAGCCCCATGTCGCTGACCGACGTGCGCGTGCTGTACGAGCTGGCCCACCGCGAAACCGCGGTAGCCAGCGAGATCGGGCGCGACCTCGGGCTCGATGCGGGCTACATGAGCCGCATCCTGCGCCGCTTCGAATCCGAAGGCTGGCTCACCCGTGAGCCCCATCCGCGCGATGCGCGCCAGAGCGTGCTGCACCTGACCGAAGCCGGCCACGCCGCATTTGCGCCGTTGCAACAGAAGTCGCGCGAGGAAGCCGCCGCGCTGCTCGATCCGCTCGCGCCGTCGCAGCGCCAGCAATTGGTTCAGGCCATGGGCACGATGCAGTCCCTCCTCGACCCCGATGCCGCGCCGCCCAAGCCCCAGGCAGCCATCCTTCGCGACCCGGCGCCCGGCGACATCGGCTGGGTGGTGCAGCAGCACGGCGAGATCTATGCGCGCGAATACGGCTGGAACAGCAAGTTCGAGGCGCTCGTGGCCGGCATCGCGAGCGAGTTCCTGCTGAAGTTCCAACCCAAATGGGAGCGCTGCTGGATCGCCGAACTCAACGGCGAGCGCGTGGGCGCGATCTTCGTGGTGCGCAAGTCGGCCACGGTGGCGCAACTGCGCATGCTGATCCTGACGCCCGGAGCGCGCGGCCTCGGGCTCGGCGGCAAGCTGGTCGACGAGTGCATCGCCTTCGCGCGGCTCAAGGGCTACAAGAAGATGGTGCTGTGGACCAACAGTTGCCTGGCGGCTGCGCGCGGCATCTATGCCAAGCGTGGCTTCCAGCTCACGCAGTCGGAGCCGCACGAGGGCTATGGCTCGCCGCTGGTGGGCGAGACCTGGGAGCTGAAGCTGTAGTTGGTTGGTCTTGCTCCTTCCCCCGCTGGGGGAGGGAGAAACTCACTGCATGAACCAGCCGTGGCTCACGACGAGAGACTGCCCCGTCAGCGCATTCGTCGGGAACCCCGCGAACAGCAGCGCCACGCGCGCCACGTCTTCCGTGGTCGTGAACTCGCCATCGACCGTTTCCTTGAGCATCACGTTCTTGACGACTTCCTCTTCGCTGATGCCCAGCGTCTTGGCCTGTTCGGGAATCTGCTTCTCGACCAGCGGCGTGCGCACGAAGCCCGGGCAGATCACGTTGGCGCGCACGCCGTGCTTGGCACCCTCCTTGGCGACCGTCTTGGCCAGGCCGATGAGGCCGTGCTTGGCGGTGACGTAAGGCGCCTTCAGCAGCGAAGCTTCCTTCGAGTGCACCGAGCCCATGTAGATCACGCTGCCGCCACGGCCTTGCGCGTACATGTGCTTCAGGCAGGCCTTGGTGGTGAGGAATGCGCCGTCCAGGTGGATGGCCAGCATCTTCTTCCAGTCGGCAAAGCTGAACTCTTCCACCGGGTGCACGATCTGGATGCCGGCGTTGCTGATGAGGATGTCGATGCCGCCGAAGGCCTTCGCGCCCTCTTCCACCGAGGCGTTCACCTGGTCTTCGTTGGTCACGTCGACCGCAACGCCGATGGCCTGCGCGCCGGAGGCCTTGAGCTCGGCCGCGGTGGCGTCGGCAGCCTCCTTGTTGAGGTCGGCAATGATGATCTTCGCGCCTTCCTGGGCGAACAAGATGGCGATTTCCTTGCCGATGCCGCTGGCCGAGCCGGTGATGTAGGCGACCTTGTCCTTGAGTTGCATGGTGAGCGTTCCTTGAGAGAGTTGGGTTGGAAGATGAGTGCGGAAATCAGGCGAGGTAATCATGCTCGACCGTGCCCAGCGCGAGCGTCATGTCGGCGATGTAGTGCACGGCCGACTCGACCTTCAACACCGGCAGGTCGGCCACCGGCGCCAGCGCATGCGGATGCAGTTCGAGCGAGGCGGGGCCGCCCCAGGCGCCGTGCAGCGTCACGTCGACCATGTGGTAGCGCACCAGCTCGCAGATGCGCGCCGTGCCGTCCACATGCGGAATGATCTTGAGCAGGAAGTTGGGCTGCGCGATGCCCGCGAGGATGGGCTCCGGGTCGAGCGCGCGGTGCTTGAAGCCCATGGTGGCCTTGGCCACGCGCACCTTGCCGTAGTCGAGCGTGCCGACGACCACGTCGGTCTCGTAGTCGAGCACAGGCGAAGCGAGCTTCTTGGGAAAGCCCCAGAGCTCGCGGCCGCCGGCAATGGGCGGATGGTCGTTGAGGTACATGGCGTGCACGTACGCGCCCTTCTCCACGCCCTTGGCGGTGCGCAGCTGCACCGGAATGACCTGGCCCGATTCGGTGTAGTCGCCGAAGCCGGTGGAGTCGGGCATGCGGATGAACTCGTACTTGACCAGCGGCTCGACCACCTCCAGCGGCTCCGGCACCACGGCACGCAGGGCGTCCATGTCGGTGCGGTAGGTGACGATGAGAAATTCACGCCGCACGAAGCGATAGGGTCCGGGCGGAAAGGCGGGGCTCGTCAGCGGCATCGCGAATGCCGTTCGTCGCACGTCTTCAATGTTCACGAACATTTCCTCCTGTTGAAGTGACGGGCCCAGTCTGGCGCTGGTTTCTTAGTCGAGGCTGAACTCTCCGGATACGCCGTTCATCGTGCGAGACCGGGCCGCTTCACGCGCCCAGAGCCATGCTCGCCGAGGTCGAAAGTGGTCACGCCGTTGACGGTGGCGTCGGCGCGCAGCAGTTCGGGGTGCGCGAGCGTGCTGCGCATGTCGCGCACGCCGGACTCCCAGTGCTCTTCGACGGCGGCGCGCGAGAACTCGTAGTCCTTCGATTCGAGCTCGTAGGGCTTATCGCGGTAGATCAGATGGAAGATGTCGATCGGCTCGTGCGTCAGCTGCGACTGCACCGCCAGCACGCTCGGGTCGTTGCGCAGGCTGGCGGGCAGCTTGGTGATGAGGTCGGCAATGGCCTGCTGCAGGTTCATGTTGGCGGCCAGCGCATCCGTGTTCATGCGGGTGCGGCTCGAGTAGGTGATGTCCTTCTGGCGCTCCAGCACGCCGGCCATGGTGCGGGGCATTTCACCGCGCGCGTTGAACAGGTCGACCTGCAGCACCACCAGCGGCTCGGTGCGCGGATGCAGGTCCAGCACGTACTGCAGCGGCGTGTTCGACACGATGCCGCCGTCCCAGTAGTCGTCGCCGTCGATGCTCACCGGCGCGAAGCCGGGCGGCAATGCGCCGCTGGCCATGATGTGCTCGGGCCCGATGGACTGGCGCGTGTTGTCGAAGTACACCGAGTTGCCGGTGCGCACGTTGACGGCGCCCACGCTGAAGCGCGCCTCGCAGGCATTGATGCGGTCGAAATCGACGAGGCGCTCCAGCGTGGACTTGAGCGGCGAGGTGTCGTAGTAGCTGAGCAGCGGCGCCGCCCCGCCCATCAGCAGGGCTGGCGAGTAGCGCGGCTCGAAGAAGCCCGGAATGCCCACCAGCGAAGCCATGGTGGCGCTGTACTGGTTCTGAGCTGCCCGGTCGCCCAGCCACGAAGGCAGGCGCTGCGAAGCTCCGGAAGACACGAGGTGCCAGAACTCGCGCAGCCGGTCGACACGCTTTTCCGGGGCATTGCCTGCGATCAGCGCCGCGTTGATGGCGCCGATGGAAACGCCGGCGATCCAGTGCGGCTCGAGTTCGGTCTCGCTGAGCGCGGCGAACACGCCGGCCTGGTAGGCGCCGAGCGCGCCCCCACCCTGCAGCACCAGCGCCTTGCGGGCGGTGCGCATGTCTTCGCGGCGCGAAGCAAAAGGGTTCAGGGGCTGGGAGGACTGAGAGGACTGAAAGGAGGCGCCACGGGTTTTTTTCTTGGGTGGTGTCGTCGTCATGCGTTCATTTGACCCCAGCTCCACGACACCAACCTGACCAGGGGTCTTGCCCCTGGCGAAATCACATCTTCGGCAGCATCTGCCCGCGAATCTCGCCGCCGGGGTTGGCCGCGGTGTGCACGTTGGCGTACCACTTGCCAGCACTCAGGTCGGCGGCCTGGGCCGGAGTGAGCGTGGCCTGGCCTTCGATCGGGCTCGCCGGATTGGCAAAGGGCAGCACCACGCCGGCGTTGGCACCCGCGGCGGCGGGGCCGTGGAAGTGCGCCATGGTGGCGGGGCCGCTCAGGCCGGTGTAGGTGATCTTGTACTTGAGCACGTTGGTGTCGCGGTCGAGCCAGGCCTCGGCCATGCCGCTGCCGCGCGTCATGTTGGGCGGGACTTCGCTGGCCGCATTCATCGCGCCGCTGAAGCTCGCGACGTTCGACTTCGACATCATTCCGCAGCCGACCAGCGCGGCACTGGCCACGCCTGTAATGAGGGCTGCGCGCAAAAAGGTGCCATATTTGGTCATGAGCTTTATCTCCTGGGTTGTGTAAGCGACCACAGCATAGGCAGCACGGCGGCACTTGTCTTGTCGGCCATCGCCCCGACTTCCCCCGGCACCAGGCGCCCGGAAAGCGGCCTGAAAGACAATCCGGCGATGAGTTCTCCGACCCCCACCCCGCCTCCCACGGCCCGAGAAGTGGCCGACTTCTGGCGCGACGCCGGCCCTGAACGCTGGTTTGCCAAGAACGACGAATTCGACGCCGCCTTCATCGCCCGCTTTGCCGACGCCCACCAGGCCGCGGCCCGCGGCGAACTCGATGATTGGGCGCAGGACGCCCAAGGCGCGCTGGCCCTGCTGGTGCTGCTCGACCAGTTCCCCCGCAACGCCTGGCGCAACAACCCGCACATGCTCGCCACCGACGGCAGGGCCCTGGCAGTGGCAAAGCAAGCGGTGGCCGCCGGGCTCGACCAGCAGGTTGCCGCCGAACTGCGGCCTTTTTTCTACCTGCCGTTCATGCACTCCGAGGTGCTGGCCGAGCAGCAGCGCTCGGTCGAACTCAATGCCGCGCTGGACGCCAACACGCAGCGCTTTGCCGTGCTGCACCGCGACATCGTCGCGCGCTTCGGCCGCTTTCCGCACCGCAACAGGATGCTGGGGCGCGAATCGACCGCGCAGGAGCAGGCGTTCCTGGACCAGGGCGGCTTCGCGGGCTGACCCGCTCAGTTGTCGTTCTGCGCCAGCGGCACGTCGCGTGTCGGCGAGGGATTGAGTTCCGTCGCGCCCTTCTTGTCCTTCATCGATCCGTAGGTGCGCGCATAGACCCAGGTGAACTCGGCGCCCAGCAGGAAGATCTGCGCCGAGTAATACACCCATACCAGCACCACCACCAGCGAACCCGCCGCGCCATAGCCCGAGGCCACGCTGCTCTTGCCGATGTACAGCCCGATCAGGTGCTTGCCCACGGTGAAGAGCAGCGCGGTGACCGCCGCGCCCACCCACACGTCGCGCCACTGCACCTTGGCGCGCGGCATGATCTTGTAGATCATCGCGAAGATCACCGTCACCATCGCGAAGCTGAAGACGAAGTTCACCACCTGCGCGGTGGTCTCCCAGGCACCGAACATCGGCGACCACCACTTGCCCAGCGCCGCGAGCGCAGCGCTGGCCACCAGCGACACCATCAGCAGGAAGCCGATGCCCATGATCATGCTGAACGACAGCAGCCGCACGCGCAGCATGTTGAACAGGCCGCTGTTCTTGACGCGGGCCGGCGCGCGCCAGATGCGGTCGAGCGCGTCCTGCAGTTCGCCGAACACGGTGGTCGCGCCGACCACCAGCAGCCCGATGCCGATGACCGTGGCCACGACGCCCTCGGTGGGCTTGTTGACGGCCTTCAGCATGCCTTGGACCGCCGCCGCGCCCTGCTCGCCCATCAGCCCCGAGAGCTGCGCGAAGATCTCCCCGCGCGCCGCCTCCTGGCCGAAGACCAGCCCGGCCACGGCGATCACGATCAGCAGCAGAGGCGCGATCGAGAACACGGTGTAGTAGGCCAGCGCGGCCCCCATGCTCGGCGCGTAGTCGTTCGACCAGGAGTTGAAGGCCTTCTTGCAAAGGTCGAAGAGCGCGCGTAGTTGCATGAGCATGGTTGTAGTTTCCCTGTGGAGGCGTCCGGGATCTTGTCAGTACGATGCCCGGCGCGTTGAAAGCCTGACTACGATAATCGCTCCACATGCACCCGTCTCCACCAGCCCAGCCGCAGTCGCCGCGCGACCTGTTCTTTTCGTTCACCTGGCTGGCGCTGCAAGGCTTCGGCGGCGTGCTGGCCATCGTGCAGCGCGAGATGGTCGAGAAAAAGAAATGGCTCACGCCCGAGCAGTTCCTCGAGGACTGGGCCGTTGCCCAGGTGATGCCCGGCCCCAATGTGATCAACCTCGCCCTGATGATCGGCGACCGCTACTTCGGGCTGCGCGGCGCCCTGGCGGCGGTGGCGGGCATGCTGGCCATTCCGCTCGTCGTCATCCTCGCGCTGGCCGTGCTCTACGCCCACTACGCCGGCAACCCGCAGGTGGCGGCCGCGCTGCGCGGCATGGGCGCGGTGTCGGGCGGGCTGATCGCGGCCACCGGCATCAAGCTGGTGCCGCAGTTGCGCAAGCACCCGCTGGGCTTTGCCACCTGCCTGGGCTTCATGGCGCTGGTGTTCTGCGCCATCGCGCTGTTCAAGATCCCGCTCGGCTGGGTGCTGCTGGTGCTCGGCGGCGTGGCCTGCGTGTGGACCTGGAAGAAGATACCGGCATGACCATCGCGATGCACTGGCACGACTGGCTGGCCCTCTTCGGGCAGTACATGCTGCTTTCGCTGCTGTCGATCAGCGGCGCGATCACCACGGTGCCCGACATGCACCGCTACCTGGTGGCGCAGCACGGCTGGCTCACCGACGCGCAATTCAGCTCCTCCGTGGCCATCGCGCAGGCCGCGCCGGGGCCCAACGTGCTGTTCGTGGCGCTGATGGGCTGGAACGTCGGGCTCAACGCGGGCGGCGGCATCGGCGGCGGGCCGGGGGCGTGGCTGCTGGGCTTCTTCGGGCTGCTCGTCACCATGGTCGGCATCATGCTGCCGAGCACCACCCTCACCTACTTCGCCACGCGCTGGGGCCACCGCAACCGCACCCGCCGCGAGGTGCGTGCCTTCAAGCAGGGCATGGCGCCCGTGGTGGTGGGACTGCTGATCGCCACCGGCTGGGTGCTGGCGGCGGGAAACCATGCCGGCAATGCGCCCGCCTGGCACCTGTGGCTGCTGACCGGCGCGGCCGCGCTTATCGTCTGGCGCACGCGCATCCATCTGCTGTGGCTGCTCGGTGCCGGTGCGGTGCTGGGCGCCATCGGCTTCGTCTGACCATTTTTTTCTCAACGCTTTTCTTCGGGAACACCAACTCATGTCGCAACTTCGCCCGCTCGGCCGCTCCGGCCTCCTGGTTTCGCCGCTCGCCTTCGGGGGCAACGTGTTCGGCTGGACCGTCGACGAGGCTGCCTCGTTCAAGCTGCTCGACGCGTGGCTCGACGCCGGCTTCAACTTCGTCGACACCGCCGACGTGTACTCGGCCTGGGTGCCGGGCCACACGGGCGGCGAGTCCGAGACCATCATCGGCAAGTGGCTCAAGCAAAGCGGCAAGCGCAACCGCGTGGTGCTGGCCACCAAGGTCGGCAAGCCGATGGGCGAAGGCAAGGTGGGTTTGTCGCCCAAATACATCCGCGAGGCGGTCGAGGCTTCGCTCAGGCGCCTGCAGACGGACCACATCGACCTCTACCAGTCGCATGACGACGACGCCAACACGCCGCTCGAGGAGTCGCTGCGCGCCTTCGACCAGCTGATCCAGGAAGGCAAGGTGCGCGCGATCGGCGCGTCGAACTACACGGCGCCGCGGCTGGCCGAAGCGCTGGACGTGTCCGAGAAGCTCGGCATCGCCCGCTACGAGAGCCTGCAGCCGCTCTACAACCTGTACGACCGCGCTGTGTTCGAAGACGCGCTGGAGCCGCTGTGCCTGAAGCGCGAGGTGGGCGTGATCAACTTCTACGCGCTGGCCGCCGGCTTCCTCACGGGCAAGTACCGCACGGAGGCCGACGCGAGCAAGAGCGCCCGCGGCGCCAACACCACCAAGAAGTACCTCAACGAACGCGGCCTGCGCATCCTCGACGCGCTCGACAAGGTCGCCCAGCAGTACAACGCCAAGCCCGGCCAGGTGGCCATCGCCTGGCAGATCGCGCGCCCCGGCGTGACGGCGCCGATCGCCAGCGCGACGTCGATCGCGCAGCTCGAGGAACTCGTGGTCGCGACGCAGCTGAAGCTGGACGCGGGCACCATCGAGATGCTCGACCGCGCCAGCGCCGAAACCGCCGCGGCCTGAGGAAGGAGCGAGTGATGAGCGTGTTCGATTTCAACGATATCTCCGCCCCTTCGCTCGAGCACTTCGCCGACCTGCGCGTCGAGGTGGGCACGCCGCAGGTGCTGGGCGGCACCCCGCGCGGCATGCGCCGCGTGGTGCCCATCACGGGCGGCGAGGCCACCGGGCACGGCTGGCGGGCGCGCGTTCTGCCGGGCGGCTGCGACTTCCAGTTGATCGTGAGCGAAACGCTCTCCGAGCTCGATGCGCGCTACGCCCTGGAGACCGACTCAGGCGACCTGATCTACGTGCAGAACCAGGCCATGCGCTCGGCCACGCCCGAGGTCATGGCCCGGCTGCTGCGAGGCGACCCCGTCGACCCGACGCAGGTGTACTTCCGCTGCAACCCGCGCTTCGAAACCACTTCGCCGTCGCTGAAGTGGATCAGCGAACGCATGTTCACCGGCGCCGGCATGCGCAAGCCGTCCGAGGTGGTGATGCGCTTCTACACGCTGGTCTAGCGAGCGCTCAGCCGTCGACCGGGTTCAGCGGCGTCGCCAGGATCCGCTGGTAGAAGGCCACGTCGAGCCAGCGGCCGAACTTGAAGCCGGCCTGGCGCACGGTGCCGGAATGCTCGAAGCCCAGCCGCTCGTGCAGCGCGATGCTGCCGGCGTTGGCGGCATCGATGGCGCCGACCATCACGTGCACGTCGCGCGCAATGGCCTCGGCAATGATCGCCTCCATCAGCGTGCGGCCCAGGCCCGCGCCGCGGTGGGCGCTGTCGACGTACACCGAATGCTCGACCGTGTACTTGTAGGCAGGGAAGGCGCGGAACGCGCCGTAGCTGGCAAAACCCAGCAGCTTGCCCTCGTCGTCCGCCGCGCCGATCACCGGAAAGCCGTTCGCGCGCTTGGCGGCGAACCAGGCAACCATGTTCTCCGGCGTGCGTGGCTTGTAGTCGTACAGCGCGGTCGAGGTGACGATGGCTTCGTTGAGGATGGCAAGAATCGCAGCGGCGTGCGCTTCTTCGGTACAGGGGATGAGCCGCATGATGTTCCTTGAGTCGTCCAATATAAGAGAATAATAATCTCATATGGGAAACACCTCATCCACATCCACCGCCTCTTCTGCACAAGTCGCTGCCGATGGCATCGACGCACTCATCGCCTCGCGGCTGCTGGCGCTGCGGCAGGCACGGGCGCTCAGCCTTGCCGAGCTGGCCGAGTTGTCGGGGGTCAGCAAGGCCATGATCTCGAAGGTGGAGCGTGCCCAGAGCAGCCCCACGGCCGTGCTGCTGGGCAAGCTGGCTGCGGGGCTGGGCGTGCCGCTTGCGCAGTTGCTGACAGAAGAAAAGGACAGTCCCCAGCGCCTGCGAACAAGGGCCGAGCAGCACGTGTGGCGAGATCCCGAAGCGGGCTACCTGCGCCGCCAGGTGGCGGAGCGCCACGCGGGCGGCGGTGTCGAACTGGTCGAGGTCGAGCTGCCGCGTTCGGCGCAGGTCAGCTATCCGCGGTGGAGCGGCAGGCCATATCGCCAATGCCTGTGGATGCTCGAAGGCGCGCTCCGCGTGGACTACGGCGACGAGCGTTTCGAGCTTGGGCCGGGCGACTGTCTCGACTTCGGAGTGGACCGCCCGCTGGCGTTCAAGGCGCTGGGTCGCGGAGCCTGCCGCTACCTGCTGGTGGCGAGCCCGTCCTAGCCCATCGGTAGGCTCGCTCCCACATGGACAGGCGGCGCGGGCCGCCTCGAAGCCTCGCGCCGGCCGGGATACTGCAACGCATCTCAGCTTCCGGAGGAACGGCGATGTCCTTTGCGCTTTACATGATCGGTTTCTTGATCTTCCTGGGCGGCCTCGTCTGGGGAGCCACGGTGTTGGGCGTGCCGACGCTCTACATCGGCATCGGTGCGGTGATCCTGCTCGGGATCGGCATCTTCAGCGCGGTCGGCCGCACCCGCGGCAAAGACCCGTCCTGAGTTCACACAGGCTTCACGCCGCACGCACAGCGGCTGGCTAACTTCGCTGCGCACCGCAGACCGCGGTGCGTATCGAACACAGCCAGCCCATGCCATCTTCTTCCTCGAGTTTCTTCGCCCCCCTCGATTCATCCCTGATCACCCCGCCGCATGCGGCGCCGGTTGCATCGCCAGGCAGCGGCGGCGCAGGCATCAAGGTCGATCTTCTCGTGGTGGGGGCCAGCTTTGCCGGGCTGGCCTGCGCCCGTGCCGCGGCCCTCGCCGGGCTCAGCGTGATGGTGCTGGAGAAGAAGGCCAGCGCCGGCAGCAAGCTCCACACCACCGGCATCATCGTCAAGGACGCGGTCGACAGCGTGTCATGGCTGTCAGAGGTGCCGCCCGCGCTGGTGCGCCGCATCGACGGCGTGCGGTTGTATGCGCCCAACATGCGCCATGTGGACCTGCACGCTCCGGGCTACTGGTTCTGGGCCACCGACGCTCCCTCGCTGCTCGACTGGATGGTGGACTCGGCGCGGGCCTGCGGTGTCGACGTGCGGCTCGGCACGCTGTTCGAACAGGCGCTGTGGATCAACGGGCGCTGGGAGGTGCCGGTCATACACGGCCCCTGCATCACTGCCACCTACCTCGTGGGCGCGGACGGTCCGCATTCGCGCGTGGCCAAGGCGCTGGGCCTGTCGCGCAATACGCGCTTCCTGTACGGCGTGGAACATGAGTACCGGGGTGCGCGCATGGAGCCCGGCCTGCTGCACTGCTTCATCGACCGCAAGCTGGCGCCCGGGTACATCGGCTGGGCGCTCGACGGTGTCGGCGTGAGCCAGATCGGGCTGGCGCGCCGCGTGGTGCCCGGCGACGCCCAGGCACTGCGGCTCGATCCGCTGCTGCACAAGATCGCCTCGGTCGTGTCGCCGGGCGATTCACCGCCCATTGCAGTGCGCGCCGGCATGATCCCGTGCGGCGGCGTGCTGCCGAGGGTCGCGCGGGAACGGGCGCTGCTGGTGGGCGACGCCGCCGGCATGGTGTCGCCGGTGACCGCGGGCGGCATCCACACCGCGCTGCAGCACGGCGAACGCGCGGGCGAGGCGGTGGCGCGATTCGTGCGAAAAGAGGCCGACGATCCGGCCACCTGGTTCGTGCGAAGCTACCCCAGCTTCCTGCTCAAGCGCACGCTGCGCTGGGCCTTCGACAATTTCCAGAGCGACTGGATGTTCAACCACCTGCTGGGCACGCCGCAGATGCGGCGCGTGGCAGAACTCATCTATTTCCACCGCAAGGGCGGCCCGCCGCCCCAGGCCTAGGCCAGGAAGCGGCGCTCAGGCGCCGCGCTGGCGCATCGCCTCGTAGAGGCACACGCCGCTGGCCACCGAGACGTTCAGGCTCTCCACCGCGCCCGCCATCGGAATGCTCACGAGCTCGTCGCAGGTCTTTCGCGTGAGCTGGCGCATGCCCTCGCCCTCTGCGCCCAGCACCAGCGCCAGCGGGCGCTTGAAATCGCTCTGGTAGATCGTGCCCGGCGCGTCGTCGCTGGTGCCCACGCACCAGATGCTGCGTTCCTTGAGTTCGTTCAGCGTGCGCGCGAGGTTGGTCACCATGAAGTACGGCACCGTCTCCGCGGCACCGCTCGCCACCTTGGCGACTGTGGCGTTGATGCCGGCCGCATGGTCCTTGGGCGCGATCACCGCATGCGCGCCGGCCCCATCGGCCACGCGCAGGCAGGCGCCGAGGTTGTGCGGATCGGTCACGCCGTCGAGCACCAGCAGCAGCGGCACCGTGCCGGCCTCTTCGAGGCCTTCGAGCAACTCATCGAGCGAATGGACCTGGGCCGCGGGTTCGACCCGCGCCACCACGCCCTGGTGACCATGGCTGCCGCTGAGCTTGGACAACCGCAGGCTATCGGCCTCGACCAGCCGGACGCCGGCTTCTTGCGCACGCGCAATGAACTGTTTCATGCGCGCATCGCGCCGGCTGGCGTCGAACATCACTTCGAGCACCGATTTAGGCGCGGTCTTGATGCGCACGCCCACGGCATGGAAGCCGAAGATCACTTTTGGGGAAGACATCCCGTGATTATCCCTACCCCCAGGCTTGCCCACTTCGTGTGGCCTCCTCCCCCCTGGAAGGGGGCAACACCGGCGGCCCGGCAAAGCCGGTTCCGCGGTGTTCCACGAAGGTGCCTCGCTCCGTCAGGCGAGGGGTAAACCGCTGGTCGCGCGGGTGCGCTCGTCGTGCAGTTGCTGCACCGCCAGCGCGTTCGGATGCACCCTTGCGCTGTTGCCCACGGCCTCGAGGAATTGGCAGGCGGCGTGGCCTTCGGCGGCCTTTTCGTAGCGGGCGATCCAGGCGTCGCGCGCGGGCAGCTTGTCGGGCGCCACGGGCCACACGCCGGGCCGGGGCCGCATCGCATCGCCGATGCCGATGCGCCACGGCTTGGCGCTCAGGCGCGCGCGAAAGCAGTTCTGGTTGCGGCACATGCGGGCGTACACCTTGTCGACGCCCAGCAGCTGGAAGCAATCGGCCACCGCGTTGTCCGACGGCTTGAAGACATCGTGCATGGCCAGTACCCGAAAGCCCGCGGGCGTGCGGTAGATGCGCAGGTGCCAGTCGGGATGCTGGTGCATGAAGCGTCCGATGCGCTCGGCCGCCTGCTTCTCGGGCGATGGGTTGCCGCTGGGCTCGCCGCGCTTCTTGCGCTGGCCGATGACCCAGGCCACGGCGAACACCACGATGCCCGCGATCAGCCCGCCGAGCCAGGTCTTGGCGGCCCAGCCGCCGACCACACCGGCGATCAGGGCCGGCACCAGCGCGAAGCCGAAAACGCTGCCGCGCAGCGGCTCCTCGAAATCGATGTCCACGAACAGCACGTCGGGCGTGTTGAGGCAGCGCGCGCCGTAGCTGTTGCGCGTGACCACGGTGTCGCCCTGCCGCTCGACGATTTCCTCGCGGATCGGCACGCCGTCGGCGCCGTTGTAGGCGCGCTTGAGTTCGCGGCGGTCGAGCTGCTCGCCGGCCACGATGCGGTCGAAGGCCTCGCGGGCGCGCCGGTCGGCATGCGCCTGCGCTGCCACGGGGCTGTCGTCGGACCAGCCGTGCCGGCGAACGGTGATCTGCTTGCCGGCCACGCGCTCCTGGACGCGGCCTTCGGCCCAGAACTGGGGAACGATCATCGGGTCAGAGCTCTTTTCCGAACAACGCCCAGACCAGCAGCATGGCCAGCACGATGACGGTGACCGGCAGCCAGCTGTAGCTGCCCGCCGGCACGCGGCCCGGCTCGTCGACCACCGGGCGGCGAGGAATTTCCGACGCCAGATGGCCGAAGGCGCCGACCGGCGGGTTTTCGTGGTTCTCGACCAGCCGCTTGGCGGCCGCGAGGCTCAGGCCGGTGGCGTCGCGTGTGAGCCGCACGGCCTCGACCTTGTTGCCTTGCGCCAGCGCGGTCAGTGCCGTGGACGGCATCGACGCGAAGCCGCGATCCTGCGCGGAGACGTCGGGCGAAGCGCGGCCCGGGTCCCCCATCCATGCGGCATAGCGCTCGACGGCGTCCTTGGCCGACCGGAGATCCATGCCGGTGCTGTCACGCACGATCTTGATGGCCTCGATCAGCCTGCCACGCCGCAGCGCCGCGATGGCGTCCGGTGGTAGGTCGTCCATGGGGGATGTTGCTCCTGTATTTGCTATCCGTTTGATAGCTTACCGCGCTTGTCAGCCGGGCGCTACGGCAGCTTTTTCATTACCTGCCACCCTTCCGGCCTCGATCGTGATGCGCCGTTCGCACCGATCGGCGATGCCGCGGTCGTGCGTGACGAGCACGAGCGTGGTGCCCAGTTCTCGGTTGAGGTCGAACATGAGCTTCATGACCTGCTCGCCGGTGGCGAAGTCTAGGCTGCCGGTGGGCTCGTCGGCCAGCAGCAGCGAAGGCTGAACGACGAAGGCCCGCGCCAGCGCCACGCGCTGCTGCTCCCCGCCCGAGAGCACCTTCGGGTAGTGCCCCAGCCGCTGGCCCAGCCCGACGCGGCCGAGCATTTCGGTGGCCGCCTTGCGGGCGTCCTTGCGGTTGGCAAGCTCCAGCGGGAGCATGACGTTCTCGAGCGCGCTGAGGTTGCCCAGCAGCTGGAAGCTCTGGAACACGAAGCCCACGCGCTTCGCGCGCACGGCGGCGCGCTCGTCCTCGTCGATGGCGAACAGATCGTCGCCCGCGAGCCTGACGGTGCCGCGCGTGGGCGTGTCCAGCCCCGCGATGATCGACAGCAAGGTGCTCTTGCCCGAACCCGAGGCGCCGACGATGGCCGCGGTCTCCCGCGCGCCGAGGGTGAAATGGATGTCCTGCAGAATATCCAGCGTGCCGGCCGAGTCGGTCACGGACTTGAAGACATGCTCGACGGCGACAATGGCATCAGACGGGGGTTGGGACATGGAAAGGCTTTGGTTTTGAATCGACGTGACTTTATCTTGACCACCGCCGCGCTCGGCAGCGCGGGGACTTGGACAACCGCGGCGAATGCCCAGGCTCCAGCCTCCACGGCTGGCAAGCCGGTGATCCTGGTGCTGGGCGATTCGCTGAGCGCAGAGTACGGGCTCAAGCGCGGCGAAGGCTGGGTACCCTTGCTGGAGAAAAGGCTTGCGCAGCAGAAGATCGCGGCGACCGTGGTCAACGCCAGCATCAGCGGCGACACCAGCTCCGGTGGACGCGCCCGCTTTCCTTCGCTGCTCGCGCAGCACAAGCCCAGCCTCGTGGTGCTGGAGCTCGGCGCCAACGACGCCCTGCGCGGCCTGCCGCTGGCCGACACCGAAAGCAACTTGCTGCAGATCACCAAGGCCGCGCAGGCGGCCGGCGCCAAGGTGCTGATCGTCGGCATCCAGGTGCCGCCCAACTACGGCGGCGACTACACGCGGCGCTTCGAGGCGGTGTTCTCGAAGGTGGCCGGCGCCACCCGGTCGGCGCTCGTGCCCTTCCTGCTCAAGGGCGTGGCGGACGCACCGAACGCGCTCTCGCTGTTCCAGGCCGACCGCATCCATCCGACGGCGGCGGCGCAGCCGCAGTTGCTCGACAACGTCTGGCCCGAACTGCGCAAGCTGCTGCCCAAATGAAAAAACCGCCACCGGCGCAAGCCTGTGGCGGTTTTCATGGAGGGAAGCCAGAAACGGATCAACCGTTCTTGGTGGGCAACTCGGGCACCGTGGGGGGATCGCGTTCGAGCGAAGCCACGTCGGTTTCCGGGTCTCCGGGAGCCAGTCCGTCGCTGCTCGGGCTGAGTTTGCGATTCGCCTTTTCCCGGAGCTTTTCTTCCTTTTTCTTCTTCTTGGCCAGCTCTTTCTGGCGCTTCTCGTAGCCGTAATTTGGTGTTGCCACTGCTTCTCCTTGGGCGAGGCAGTCAGGGTGACTGCGCGTGGCCTACTGTAAGCGATAACGGTGCAGTCTCAAGAGCCCCCCGCAGCGGCGCTCGAGACAGCCGATTCGCTTTTTTACATCCGTGCCAGCGCCTGTTGCAGATCGGCCCGCAGATCGCCCACGTCTTCCAGGCCGATCGAAAAGCGGACGAGCGTGCCCCTGTGGGGCCAGCGCGCCACGCTGGCGTCGCGCATCAGGCCGATGTCGTAGGGCACCACGAGGCTGATCGGCCCGCCCCACGAGTAGCCGAGCCGGAACAGCTTCAGGCTGTCGCAGAAGCGGTCGACCTGCTCGGTGCGGAAGCGCTCGTCGAACACCACGGAGAACAGGCCCGCCGCCAGGTCGGTTTCGCCGCACAGTGCACGCCAGTGGACATGGCCCGGCGAATCTTCCAGCGCCGGGTGCAGCACCTGCGCGATTTCCTCACAGCCGTTGAGCCATCCCGCCAGCTCCCGTGCCGCGCGGTCGTGCGCCGCATAGCGCAGACCGATGCTGGGCAGCGAGCGCAGCAGCGTCTCGACGTCGCCGACGCCGACGCCGAACCCCATGCGCATGTGGGTGAGCTTGAGGGCGCGGTGCAGGCGCTCGTCGCGCGTGACCACGCTGCCCATCAGCACATCGCCGCCGCCGCTCGGGTACTTGGTGAGCGCGTGCACGGAAATGTCTACGCCCTGCCCCGTGCCGTTGAAATCGAAGGGCGCGAAGGCCAGGCCGGCGCCCCAGGTGTTGTCGAGCGCCGTCATCACGCCGCGCGCGCGGCAGACATCCACCAGCGCGGGAAGGTCCGGGAATTCCATCGTCACCGAACCGGCCGCCTCCACCCACACCAGCCGCGTGCGGGACGAGAGCTTGGCCTCGAGGTCCGACGGGTCCATCGCGTCGTACAGGCGGTGGGTGATGCCGAAGTTGGCGAGCTCGCCGGTGGCCAGCGCCTTGTTGGGGCCGTAGGCGTTGTCGGGGATCAGCACTTCGTCGCCGGTCTTCAGGAAGGCGAACGCCACCAGCGAGATGGCGGCCAGGCCGCTGGGCACCAGCAGGCATTCGGTACCGCCTTCGAGCGTGGCCAGGCGCTCCTCGAGCGTGAAGGTGGTGGGCGTGCCGTGCAGGCCGTAGGTGTAGCCGGCCTTGGTCTTCCAGTCACGGGCGCGCATCGCCGCCACGTCGGCGAAGAACACCGTCGACGCCTTGAACACGCCGGGCTGCGGCGCGGCGAAGGTGTCGGGTGGGGTGTAGGGGTGGTGGATCAGGGTCGTGGAAAGCTTGCTCATGGGTGAATCCTAGCGTGGTGGTCGCGCGCCCTGCTCGCGCCCGGGCCCGATTGCGCTGCGAAACGGCTCGACGGACACTCTCCGCACATGCAACTGACCCGCCTTCCCTTGCCTCAGCTGCGGCCCTTCGTGCGGCTGCTGTGGGCGTCCGAACCCGAGGGGGCGCCCCGCGAACGGCCCGGCACGCGCGAACATGTGCTGCCCACGGGCGGCATGCACCTCGTGTTCCGGCTCTCCGGGCCGCCGCTGCGCCTTTTTCATGACGACGAGGACGCGCAGGGCTACACCGTGGGCCATGCGGTGGTGGGCGGCACACGCTCGGCCTTCTTCGTGCGCGACGTTTCGCTGCAGACGCGTTCGGTCGGCATCATGCTCAGGCCCGGCGCGGCGAACGCGCTGCTCGGCGCGCCTGAAGACGCACTGGCCGGCCGCCATACACCGCTGGAAGCGCTCTGGGGTACCGCCGCCGGCTTTGCGCTCGAACAGCTTCACGCCGCCGGATCGCCGGCGCGGCAGCTCGAGATCGTCGATGCGTTGCTGAGCGCACGGCTCGCTGCGTCCACCGCGCACCGCCTGCACCCCGCGGTGGCGCAGGCGCTGGCCAGCATGGCCGGCTGGAACGCCAGCGACGACGGCGCGCAGGCCGGCGCGATCCACCGGCTGGTGGCGCAAAGCGGATACAGCCACCGGCGTTTCATTGCGCTTTTTCGCGGCATGACCGGCCTGGCGCCCAAGCAATACGCCCGCATGCTGCGCTTCGACCACGTGCTGGGCCGGTTCGCGATCGACCCCGAGCAGCCCTGGGCCGACCTGGCACTGGACGCGGGCTACAGCGACCAGGCGCATTTCAACCGCGACTTCCTCGCGATCGCCGGCATGTCGCCGCAGGCCTACCGGCGCGCGGCACCGAAGTCGTCGCGCCACGTGCCGGTCCGAGCGGCTGCCGGCAGGTCAAATTTCTTCAAGACGTGAAAACAGGCCGGAAACCACAATCACGCCCATCCCACACCTGACGAACGAACACCATGGCTATCCACGAACTGTTCCCCTACATCTGCGTCCACGACGCGGCCGCCGCCATCGACTTCTACTGCAAGGTCTTCGAGGTGAAGGAGATCTTCCGGCTGACCGAGCCCAGCGGGCGCATCGGCCACGCGGAGCTGGACTTCCACAACGGCGCGATCCTGATGCTCTCGGACGAATTCGCCGAATGCGACATCCACAGCGCGAAGACGCTGGGCGGCACCGCCGTCACGCTGCACCTGCATGTGGACGATGCCGACACGGTCGTGGCGCGCGCGGTCGCTGCCGGCGCCACGCTGGACAGGGCACCGCAGGACCAGTTCTATGGGGAACGTTCCGGCGTCTTTCGCGACCCCTTCGGCCATCGCTGGAACGTGGGGCACAGCATCGAGAAGCTGACGCCGGAAGAAATGCAGCGGCGCTATACCGCGATGCTGCTCAACCCCGCCGGATGAACCGGCGGGACTGGATCGTCAGACCGACCACTTCTCGATGAGCTTCTCGGCGCCCATGGAGTCGTAGCCTTCGAAGGGCTGATGGATCCACGGGTTGGTGGCCAGGAATTCCACCTGGTAGTCGGGCGTGAAGGTCGACAGCGCCTTGGTCCAGATCACGGCGCTGCGCAGCTCCGTGATGGGCGGATAGTTGTTGCGCAGCATGTCCATCACCGCGTGCAGCGTGTGCCCCGAATCGGCCAGGTCGTCCACCAGCAGCACCCTGCCGGCGATCTCGCCCTTGGGGGTGGTGATGAAGCGGGCGATGTCCAGGTGGCCCTGCACCGTGCCTGCATCGGCGCGGTACGAGCTGGTCGACATGATCGCCAGCGGCTTGTCGAAGATGCGCGAGAGCACGTCGCCGGGGCGCATGCCGCCGCGCGCCAGGCACAGGATGGTGTCGAACTGCCAGCCCGACTGGTGCACCTTGATCGCGAGCTTCTCGATCAGGTTGTGGTACTCGTCGTAGCTGACGTAGAGATGCTTGCCGTCTTCGGTCAACATGGTTCTTCTTTTCCTCTGTTTTCAGTCGGCCAGGTAGGGGTGGCGCATCATGATCGTGTGGTCGCGATCGGGACTGGTCGACACCATGTGGATCGGCACGCCGGTGACCTGCTCGATGCGCTGCAGGTACAGCCGCGCATTGATCGGCAGCTTGTCGTACTGCGTGACGCCCACGGTGCTTTCGCTCCAGCCCTCGAGGGTCTCGTAGATCGGCGTGCAGCGCTCGATCTCGTCGGCACCCATCGGCAGGATGTCGGTGATCTCGCCGTCGAGTTCGTAGCCGGTGCACAGTTCGAGCTTCTCGAGGCCGTCCAGCACGTCGAGCTTGGTGATGCACAGGCCCGACAGGCCGTTGACCTGCGCCGAACGCTTGAGCAGCGCGGCGTCGAACCAGCCGCAACGGCGGCTGCGGCCGGTGGTCACGCCCTTTTCGGCGCCCACGGTGCTCATGTGGTAGCCGGGGGTGCCGGGCGTGGCCCAGTCGAGCTCGGTGGGGAACGGACCGCCGCCCACGCGCGTGCAGTAGGCCTTGGTGATGCCGAGGATGTAGTGCAGCATGCCCGGGCCCACGCCCGAACCGGCGGCGGCGTTGCCGGCCACGCAGTTGCTGGAGGTGACGTACGGGTAGGTGCCGTGGTCCACGTCGAGCAGCGTGCCCTGCGCGCCTTCGAACAGCAGGTTGGCGCCGTTCCTGTGCGCGTCGTTCAGCTCGCGCGAAACGTCGGCCATCATGGGCTTGAGCAACTCGGCGTGCTTCATGGCTTCGTTGAAGACTTCGTCGAAGTCGATGGCCGGTGCGCTCAGCACCTGCGTCAGCACGTGGTTGTGCAGGTCGAGCAGCACGCGCAGCTTGGCCGCGAAACGCTCGGGGTGCTTCAGGTCCTGCACGCGCAGCGCGCGGCGGGCGATCTTGTCTTCATAAGCCGGACCGATGCCGCGGCCGGTGGTGCCGATCTTCTCGATGCCGCCCTTTTCGCGGTAGGCCTCGCGCGCGATGTCCAGCGCGGCGTGGAACGGCAGGATCAGCGGGCAGGCCTCGCTGATGCGCAGGCGCGAACGCACTTCGACGCCAGCCTTCTCCAGCCCTTCGATTTCCTCGAACAGCTTGGCAGCCGACAGCACCACGCCGTTGCCGATATAGCACTTGACGCCGGGCCGCATGATGCCGCTCGGGATCAGGTGCAACGCTGTCTTCACACCGTTGATGACCAGCGTGTGGCCCGCGTTGTGGCCTCCCTGGAAGCGGACCACGCCCTGGGCGCTTTCGGTCAGCCAGTCGACCAGCTTGCCTTTGCCCTCGTCGCCCCATTGGGTGCCGACGACGACCACGTTTCTTCCGGTGGTTACGCTCATGCTCGTTCCATTACTCAAAAATTCAGATCGTTCGGACACTCCACTGGCCTGCTTGCTCGACGAGCTCGCGGTCGCAGTGGAATTCATCGATTTCGCTGCCATGGCCCGGCAGCACGCAGACTACCGTTTCACCGGACTTGCGCAATTGGGCAATCGCCTGACGCAGGCCGGCCGCATCGCTCCAGGGCGCGCGGATGGCGGCACGCAGCGGACGGGCCGGCAGCACGCCGACCAGTTCACGCACGTCGAGGCTGAAGCCGACGGCCGGACGATTGCGGCCGAACACGGCGCCCACCTCGTCGTAGCGGCCGCCGCGCACCAGCGAATCGGCCGCGCCGGGCACGTAGATGCCGAAGCGCATGCCGCTGTAATAGGCGTAGCCGCGCAGGTCGGCCAGGTCGAAGCTGATCTGCCGTCCCGCAACCTCGTCCAGGCCGGCGGCGATCTGCTTGAGGTCGGCCAGCGCGGGAGCCACTGCGGGCGTGCCCTCCAGGGCCTTCGCGGCCTCGTCGAGCACGGAGACGTCTCCATAGAGCCCGATCAGGGCGCGCAGGCCGTCGCGCGAGGCAGCGGGGAAATCCTTGGTGAGCGAGGCAAGTTCGCTCGCGTCCTTGGCGGCCAGCGCGGCGTGCACCCGGGCCAGCACCGCCGCGTCGACCGGCACGCCGGCGAACAGCGCGCGCACGATGCGGGCGTCGGCCAGGTCGACGATCACGCCTTCGCGCAGGCCCGCGGCATCGAGGCAGTCGAGTGCGAGCAGCAGGGTCTCGGTGTCGGCCTCGAGGCCGGCATGGCCGTAGATCTCGGCGCCGAACTGCAGCGGCTCGCGGGTCGCATGCGGCCGGTCGGGGCGGGTGTGGAGCACCGGGCCGCAGTAGCACAGGCGGGCCACGCCGTCGCGGTTCAGCAGGTGGGCATCGATGCGCGCCACCTGGGGGGTGGTGTCGGCGCGAAGGCCCATGCTGCGGCCGGAGAGCTGGTCGACGAGCTTGAAGGTTTGGAGGTCGAGCGCCTCGCCGGTGCCCGAAAGCAGCGACTCCAGGTGCTCGAGCAGCGGCGGCATCACCAGCTCGTAGCCGTAGCCACGGGCGGTATCGAGCAGCTGGCGTCGAAGTTCTTCGATGTGGCGCGCCTCGGAAGGCAGCACATCGGCAATGTGATCCGGAAGGACCCAAGCGGACATGGGGATCGGGGGCGTGGTTAAACCGGGATTCTACCGGGACCGCGACCGGCCCGAGACTAGGCCAGGATCCAGAGCAGTATCAAACCCAGCAGGATGCTGCAAAGTCCGAAGAAACGAAGCTGGCCGTCGCGCAGTTGCATGAGCTGCCCGAAGCCGCGCCGCCACCCTCCCGGAGAAACGAAAGGCAGGATGCCCTCGATCACCAGGACGAGCGCTAGCGCGCTCCAGAAAGTGTCGGCGCTCACGGCTCCTGGGAAAGAATCAACGACGAGGAGCGTTGGTGGAGGAACCCGAGCCCTGCATGGCGCGGAAGAAGTCCGACGACGGGTCGAGCACCATCACGTCGCTCTTCTTGTTGAAGCTCTGCTTGTAGGCCTCGAGGCTGCGATAGAACTGGGCGAACTGAGGGTCGCGGCCGAAGGACTCGCTGTAGGCGGCAGCGGCCTGCGCATCGCCCTCGCCCTTGATCTTCTGCGCGTCACGGTAGGCGTTGGCGACGATCACTTCGCGTTGGCGGTCGGCGTCGGCGCGGATCTTTTCGCCCTCGGCCGTACCGGTCGAGCGCAGTTCGTTGGCCACGCGCTTGCGCTCGGCTTCCATGCGGCGGTAGACCGATTCGGTGATGGCTTCCACGTAGTCGACGCGGGTGATGCGAACGTCGACCACGTCGACGCCCCAGGGCTTGGCGCCCTTCACCACCGACAGCACTTCTCGCTGCACGTCGGCCATCAGGGCCTCGCGGCGCACCGAGATCAGGTCGCGCACGGTGCGCTTGTTGATGTTTTCCTGGAACGCATTGCGCACCACACGGTTGAGCTGCATCGCACCGGCGTTCTCGTCGAGACCGACGTTGCGGATGTAGGCCTGCGGGTCGCTGATGCGCCAGCGCACGTACCAGTCGATCACCACGCGCTGCTTTTCAGCGGTGAGCATGGGTTCGGTGTCGATGCTGGAGAGCGTGAGCAGCCGCTTGTCGATGTACGACACGTTCTGGAACGGCGGCGGCAGCTTGAAGTTGAGGCCCGGCTCGGTAATGACCTGCTTGATCTGGCCGAGGGCATAGACCACGCCGAACTGGCGCTGGTCGACCACGAAGAGGGTCGAGCTCAGCAGCACGAGCAAGACGAGGATCGACGATGCGATGAATCCGATTCTGTTCATGTTCTTCTAGTCCTTGTTCAACGCACGTCGCGGTCGCGCGAGCGGCCGTCGCGGGCTCGCACGTCGCCCGTCACGGGCGCCACCGGGATCACCGAGGACTGGGGCGGCGCGGTGCCGGCCACATTGGGGCTGGCCGCATCGACCGGCGTGGGCGTCGCGCTGTTGCCGCTTTGCTGCATCAGCTTGTCGAGCGGCAGGTACAGCAGGTTGGAACCCTGCTTGCTGTCGACCAGCACCTTGGTCGTGCTGGCGTAGATCTGCTGCATGGCGTCGGTGTACATGCGGTCGCGGGTCACCTGCGGCGCCTTCTGGTACTCGGCCAGGACCGAAGCGAAGCGGCCGGCATCACCCTGGGCCTGCGCCACGATGCGCGCCTTGTAGGCTTCGGACTCTTCCTTCAGACGCGAAGCCGTACCGGTGGCGAGCGGCACCACGTTGTTGGCGTAGGCCTGGGCTTCGTTCTTGGCGCGTTCGCGCTCCTGACCGGCCTTGAGCACGTCGTCGAATGCGGCCTGCACCTGCTCGGGCGGACGCACGCCACCCTGCTGCAGGTTGATGCCGACCACTTCGACACCGACCTTGTAGCGGTCGAGGATGGTCTGCATCAGCGTGCGCACGCGGGGCGCGATCTGGTCGCGCTCTTCGGCCAGCGCGGCATCCATCTTCATCTTGCCGACCACCTCGCGCACGGAGGTCTCGGCCACCTGCACGACGGTCTCGGCGGGCGACTTGCTCTCGTAGAGCCAGGCGCGCGCGTCGCTCAGGCGGTACTGCACCGCGAACTTGATTTCGACGATGTTCTCGTCTTCGGTCAGCATGGCCGACTCGCGAAGGCCGGTGGAGCGCACGATGGCGTCGCGGCCCACGTCGGTGGAGCGGATCTGCGTGACCACCACCACTTCATGGCGCTGGATGGGATAAGGCAGGCGCCAGTTGAAACCGGCGCCCACGGTCGTCTTGTAGCGTCCGAACTGGGTCACGACCGCCTGCTGGCCTTCGTTCACGATGAAGAAGCCGGTGCCGAGCCAGATGAGTACGGCCACGGCAGCCACGAGGCCGAGGCCGAATCCTGCGTTCTTCATGTCGGGCCGGTAGCCGTTGCCGCCACCGTTGCTGTTGCCGCCGCTGGGACGATTGCCGCCGCCCTTGCCGCCGCCGAAGAAACCGCCGAGCTTGCGATTGAGGTCGCGCCACAGTTCATCGAGGTCGGGCGGGCCCTGGTTGGGGCCCTGGCCGCGGGGACGGTCGTTGTTGTTGCCGTTGTTGCCCGAAGGCGGGGGCGTCGGTGCGCCCGGAGGATTGGCTTCGGGGGGACGGTTGCCGGTCGGGCGATCACCGTTGGAGGACGGCTCGTCGCCACGACCCCACCGGCCATCGTTCAGATTGAACATGCCCAGAAACCCTCTCCGCGCTGGCTTTGAATTCATTCGCTTCGTTCTCTTGTCAGTGGCGGGATTGTGCCCAATCAATTGGCCGCATCGTGCAATTCAGCGTTCGCCTCAGGGGACATCGTATCGGCTACGGAGCCCGATTGCCGGGCGAGCTCGGCGCGCAGCAGCGGCACGCCCTCGCCGCTCCTGGCGCTCAGGAAGATGCGGGGGACCTGCACGCCGTCGATTTCCATCTCGTCCTGCAGATGCAGCGGATGCTGCGTGCTTTCAAGGGCGTCGAGCTTGTTGAAGACCAGAAGCTGCGGGACGGTGTCGGCACCGATCTCGCGCAGCACGGTCTGCACCTCGGCCATCTGTTCGGGGTAGTGGGGGTTGGATGCGTCGACGACGTGCAGCAGGAGGTCGGCGTCGACCGCCTCCTGCAGCGTCGCCTTGAACGCGTCGACCAGGCCGTGCGGCAGGTCGCGAATGAAGCCGACGGTGTCGGAGATCGACACCTGGCGCCGCGCATCGCCCAGGTAGAGATTGCGCGTGGTGGTGTCCAGCGTGGCGAACAGCTGGTCGGCCGCATAGGCGCGGGCCTTGACCAGTGCGTTGAACAGCGACGACTTGCCGGCGTTGGTATAGCCGACGAGCGAGATGTTGAAGGTGTCGCGCCGCTCGCGCTGCCGGCGCTGCGTACCGCGCTGCTTCTGCACCTTGGCCAGCCGCTCGCGGGTGCGCTTGATCGACTCGCCGATCATCCGGCGGTCGAGCTCGATCTGCTTTTCGCCCGGACCGCCGCGCACACCCGCGCCACCGGTCTGGCGCTCCAGGTGGGACCAGCGCCGGACCAGCCGGGTACTGAGGTACTGCAGGCGGGCAAGCTCCACCTGCAGCTTGCCTTCGTGCGAGCGCGCGCGCTGCGCGAAGATCTCGAGAATGAGGAAAGTGCGGTCGTACACCGCAACGTCCAGCTGGCGCTCGAGGTTGCGCTGCTGTGCAGGGCTCAGCGCCTGGTCAAAGATGACTTCGCTCGCCCTGTGGAGGGCGGCCAGTTCCTTGATTTCTTCGGCCTTGCCGCTGCCGACGAACAATGCCGCGTCAGGGGCCTTGCGTTTGCAGGAGAGATGGGCGACGGGCGTGAGGCCGGCAGTCTGCGCGAGCAGGCCGAGTTCCTCGAGTTCGCTGTCGAAATGGGGCAGCCCGAAATCAACGCCGACGAGAACGGCGGCGCCTTCCTGGCGGGGGATCTGTTCAGACAAGCGGGATCAGAATTGGGAAAAAGCGCGACGGCCGGAAGGCCGCCGCGCTCCGCGCTATCAGGCAGCGGCGTCGTCGTTCTCGGCAGCCGAGAAATTGACGGCACGACCCGGCACGATGGTGGAAATGGCGTGCTTGTAGACCATTTGCGTCACTGTGTTGCGAAGCAACACGACGTACTGGTCAAAAGACTCGATCTGCCCTTGCAGCTTGATGCCGTTGACCAAATAAATGGAAACCGGCACATGCTCGCGACGCAAGGTATTCAGAAACGGGTCTTGCAGAAGTTGCCCTTTATTGCTCACGATATTCTCCGTGTTCAAGAGTAGTTGTTGGAGAGATGACCTTAACACAGGGTTTCCGCGCTGCAGCAACCCGGGTCAAAAGCCTTGAGAAAATAACGGTTCTCAAAAGCCGGAACTTCCGCCCTCGTCGCAAGTCATTGGCCGCCATCGGCGCCCAATGGCTCAGTCGTCCTTGTCGGCAAAAGGATTGTGGGAGCTCTTGAATTCGATCCGCAACGGGGTACCCACCAGGTCGAATTCCTTGCGGAAGCGTCCCTCGAGGAAGCGCTTGTAAGCATCGGTCACATGTTCGAGCGAATTGCCGTGGATCACGATCACCGGCGGATTCATGCCACCCTGGTGCGCATAACGCAGCTTCGGCCTGTACATGCCGCCGCGCTTGGGCGCCTGGAATTGCACCGCCTCCAGCAGCAACCGGGTCAGCACCGGCGTCGACATCTTGCGCGTGGCCGACTTGTGGGCCTGCGCAATTGCCTGCCAAACCGGGCCAAGGCCCTGGCGCTTGATGGCCGAGATGAAATGCAATGCCGCGAACTTCAGGAACGGCAACCGGGTTTCGATCTGCCGCTGGATCTGCTCGCGCTGGTAGCTGTCGACCGCGTCCCACTTGTTGATGGCGATCACCACCGCGCGGCCGCTTTCGAGGATGTAGCCCGCGATGTGGGCATCCTGGTCGGTCACGCCCTGCGTGGCGTCGAGCAGCAGCAGCACCACATTGGCCGATTCGATGGCCTGCAGCGTCTTGACCACCGAGAATTTCTCGATCGCCTCGAACACCCTGCCCTTGCGGCGCAAGCCGGCCGTGTCGATCAGTTCGAAGCGCTGGCCGTTGCGCTCGAAGGGCACTGAAATCGCGTCGCGCGTGGTGCCTGGCATGTCGAATGCCACCAAGCGCTCTTCGCCAAGCCAGGTGTTGATCAGCGTCGACTTACCCACGTTGGGCCGCCCCGCGACTGCCAGCTTGATCGGCTTGTTGACTTCGTCCTCGTCCGACTCGTCATCCGGATCGGGCAGGTTCAGCGGCTCGAGCGCAAGCTCGACCAGGTCGCGCATGCCTTGCCCGTGCGCCGCGGAAACCCCGTGCACGTCGCCGAAGCCCAGCTCGTAGAAATCCACGAGCTTGGTGCCGTCGTGCATGCCCTCGGCCTTGTTGGCCGCGAGCACGCAGGGCTTGCCCAGACGGCGCAGTTCATTGGCGATCTCATGGTCTTGCGCCGACAGGCCTTCGCGGGCATCGACGACGAAGATCACCACGTCGGCCTCAGCCACGGCCTGCCGCGTCTGCTTGGCCATTTCCTTGTAGATGCCGCTGCCGGCATCGGGCTCGAAGCCGCCGGTGTCGATCACGATGAACTCGTGCTTGCCCAGGCGACCGTTGCCGTAGTGGCGGTCGCGCGTGAGGCCGGCGAAATCGGCGACGATGGCGTCGCGCGTCTGGGTCAGGCGGTTGAACAGCGTCGACTTGCCGACGTTGGGACGCCCGACCAGGGCCACGACCGGCTTCATGGCCGGCCTTTCGATGGCGCGGTTTTCATGGTCGGGCCTTGCAGGAAAAGATTCAAAAGATTATTCAGGGCGGTAGCCAAACACACCACCCTTGGCAGTCACGACCACGACCGTGTTGCCGACGAGCACCGGCGCAACGGTGATGGCGGAGCCATCGGGGGTGACACGATTGAGCAGAGCGCCGTCTTCGCGCGACACGAAATGCAGCGTGCCGGTGCTCTCCCCGATGATCAGCGAGCGGCCCACGGCCAGCGGCGAGGTCAGCTCGCGGTTCTTGAGGCGGCTCATCTGCCAGGCACGTTCGCCGTCGCCGCGGCGCCAGGCGATGACGCTGCCGTCGGATTCGGTGCCGTAGACAAAGCGGTCGTCGCCGCTGACGCCGTCGGCGCCCGAAGCCGGCTTGCTCCAGACCAGGGTACCGCGCGTGGTGTCGACGCAGCCGACGCTGGCGTAGTAGGCCCGTGCGCAGACCGAGTCGCCCAGACGGCTCACGCTGCCGGTCAGGTCGACCAAGCGCTCCACGTCGTTGGTGCCACGCGGCGCGGCGATGGGAGCCTCCCAGCGCGAGGTGCCGTTGCCGGGGTTGATGCCGACCAGGCGGCCGCCAAGGCCGGCCACCAGCGTGTCGCCGACGGCCATCAATACGCCCGACTTGCGCAGCACCAGGTTTTCACCGGCGCGCTGCTGGATCCACAGGCGACGGCCGCTCTGGCCGTCCCAGGCGCTGACGCTGCGATCGGCGGTCTGCACGAACACACGGCGGCCAGCGACCAGCGGCGCGGTGAAGGCTTGGGCGGACAGCTTCTGCTTCCACAGCACCTTGCCGTTCTCGAGTGCCACCAGTTCATTGCCGGTGGTGACGACGGCCGCCAGGGAGCCGTCGCTGCCGACACCGGCCGCCAGCGGCGCGCCGGCGCTTGCGCGCCAGGTTTCGCGCCCGGCGCGCGCATCGATGGCAACCACGGTGCCGTCGCTGCCGGCCACGGTGACGATGTCGCCGTTGATGTTGGCGGTGAGCGGGAACTTGACTTCGGGGATCTTCACCGTCCAGGCCTGGCGCACGCCCAGCAGGGCCGGATTGGCGGGCAGTTCTTCGGGCTTCGGCTTGCTGGTGCCCGAGCAGGCGGCCAGGAAAGCGACCAAAACAAGGGCTGATCCCGCACGCAGGGCGGTCGATTCAGGCATGAAACGCTTGAAATTCATGATGCGGTCAGGGAGTTTTGGGAGCTGCGGGAGTGACGGTGACGACCGGGGCCAGGCTCTTCGGGTCGACACCGACCGCGTTCAGCTTGATCTCGACCAGACGGCGGTAGTCGGAGGTGGCGCCGAGGCCGGTCCAGGCCTTGCGGTACTCGGCCTGCGCCTCGTTGCGCTTGCCCTGGGCCAGGTAGATGTCGCCCTTGCGATCGGCCACCAGCGGTTCGAATTCCTTGGGCACGCTGCCGTCGAGCTGCTTGAGCGCTTCGTCATACGACTTGCTGTCGAGCAGCTCGCCAGCAAGGCGCAGCTTGGCGACGGCCTTGTAGCCAGGGTCGACGGCGTTCTGCGCAACCCATTCCAGCGCGGAGCGCGAGCCTTCGGCATTGCCCTTCTCGAACAGCGTCTTGGCGACCAGCAAGCCGGCCTGCTGTGCATAGGCGGTGTTGGCGAAGCGGTCCTTCATGTCGGCCAGCACGCGCTGGATGCGCTCGACGTCGCCGGCCTGGGTGGTGCGCTCGACCTCGTCATAAAGTGCCGCGGCCTGCACGGCCTTGTTGCGCTGGAAGTATTGCCAGCCGTTCCATGCCACGAAGGCACCGGCGACAAGCAGGACAGCCCAGGTGATGAGGGTGCCGTAGGTATTCCAGAAATGCTTGAGCTGGTCGAGCTGTTCCTGTTCTTCGAGATCGAGATGGGTTGCCATGCGTGTCAGGTGTTGGAAGCCGGCGATTGTAGGGTGGCGGCCCATGTGGGGGCTTCAGCAAGTGCCCGGGAAGTCTGCGCGCCGCTTCCGTCGCGCAGCGCCTTGAGAGTCACTTCACCGCGTGCGAGTTCATCGGCACCGAAGATCAGGGCGTAGGTGGCGCCGCTGGCGTCCGCCTTCTTCATCTGCGCCTTGAAGCTGCTGAGGCCGTCAACCGTGGCCGCATGCATCTGCACGCGCACGCCGATCTCGCGCAATTGCTGCAGCGTGCGCAGCGCGATGGGCATGGAGGCGGCATCCGGCACGATGGCGTAGGCGTCGGGCACCGGTGCCGGCACCTCGGCGCCCTGCTCCTTGAGCAGGTCGAGCACGCGCTCGACACCCATGGCCCAGCCCACGGCCGGCGCGGGTTTGCCGCCGATCTGCGCAATCAGGTCGTCGTAGCGTCCACCGGCACACACCGTGCCTTGCGAACCCAGGCGGTCGGTCACGAATTCGAAGACCGAGAGGTTGTAGTAGTCCAGCCCGCGCACAAGACGCGGATTGATCGTGAACGCGATGTCGTTGGCCTTGAGGATGGCCTGCAGTCCCTCGAAGTGCGCGAGCGACTCCGCCCCGAGAAAGTCGATCAGCTTCGGCGCCGACTCGACCACGTCCTTCATTGCCGGATTCTTGGTGTCGAGAATGCGCAGCGGATTGCTGTGCAGGCGGCGCTTGCCGTCTTCGTCGAGCTTGTCGGCATGCTTCTCGAAGTGCGCGATGAGTTCGGCGCGGTGCAGCGCGCGCTCGGCGGGCTGCCCCAGGCTGTTGAGTTCGAGGCGCACGTCGTTCAGGCCAATGGCCTTCCAGAGCGCGTTCGCCAGCAGGATCAGTTCTGCATCGACGTCGGGACCGGCAAAGCCCAGCGCCTCGGCCCCGATCTGGTGGAACTGGCGAAAACGCCCGCGCTGCACGTTCTCGCGGCGGAACATGGGGCCGGTGTACCAGAGGCGCTTGGGCCCTTCGTACAGCATGTTGTGCTCGATCACCGCGCGAACCAGGCCCGCCGTGTTCTCGGGGCGCATGGTCAGGTGTTCGAACTTGCCATGCTTGTCGGCGCGGTCCTCGAAGGAGTACATCTCCTTCTCGACGATGTCGGTCACCTCGCCGATGCCGCGCACGAAAAGCGCGGTGCGCTCCAGGATCGGCGTGCGGACGTTGCGGTACGCAAACCGCCCCATCAGGTCGCGCACGGTGGCTTCGAGCCACTCCCAGCGCGCCGATTCGGGCGGCAATATGTCGTTCATGCCTTTGACGGCATTCAATTTTTCAGCCATGGATCCTGCGGAGGTGTCAGGCAGCGACGGCGTGCTCGCCGCCGAAGCGCTTTTCGATATAGGTTTCTACGAGCTGGTGAAACTCGTTGGCGATATTGTCGCCGCGCAGCGTGAGCGCCTTTTCGCCGTCGATGAAGACCGGCGCGGCGGGCGCCTCGCCGGTGCCGGGCAGGCTGATGCCGATGTCGGCATGCTTGCTCTCGCCGGGGCCGTTGACGATGCAGCCCATGACGGCCACCTTCAGCGTTTCCACGCCGGGATACTTGTTGCGCCAGACCGGCATCTGCATGCGCAGGTAGTCGTCGATCTGCTTGGCCAGTTCCTGGAAGGTGGTGCTGGTGGTGCGGCCGCAGCCCGGGCAGGCGGTGACGCTCGGCACGAACACGCGCAGGCCCAGCGCCTGCAGGATCTCGTTGGCGATCAGCACTTCCTGCGTGCGCGACTCGCCCGGCTGCGGCGTGAGCGACACGCGAATGGTGTCGCCGATGCCCTCCTGCAGCAGGATCGACAGCGCCGCGGCCGAGGCCACCGTGCCCTTGGTGCCCATGCCGGCTTCGGTCAGGCCCAGGTGCAGCGGATATTCGCAGCGCCTGGCCAGCTCGCGGTAGACCGAGATCAGGTCTTGCACACCGCTTACCTTGCACGACAGGATCACCTGGTTGCCTGCCATGCCCATCGACTCGGCCAGCCTGGCGGACTCGATGGCGGATGTGATCAGCGCCTCGTACATCACCTGCTTGGCATCCCAGGGCTGGGCGCGCTGGCTGTTGGTGTCCATCAGGCTGGCGAGCAGTTCCTGGTCGAGGCTGCCCCAGTTAACGCCGATGCGCACGGGCTTGTTCCAGCGCATCGCGGCGTCGATCATCTGGCCGAACTGCTTGTCCTTCTTGTCGCCCTTGCCCACGTTGCCGGGGTTGATGCGGTACTTGCTCAGCGCTTCGGCGCAGGCCGGATAGTCGGTGAGCAGGCGGTGGCCGTTGTAGTGGAAGTCGCCGATCAGCGGCACGTCGACGCCCATGCGGTCGAGCTGCTCGCGAATGTAGGGCACCTGCGCCGCGGCTTCGGGCGTGTTGACGGTGATGCGCACCATCTCCGAACCGGCCAGCGCAAGCTCCTTGACCTGGATCGCCGTGCCGATGGCGTCGACGGTGTCGGTGTTGGTCATCGACTGCACGCGCACCGGCGCGTCGCCCCCCACCGTCACGACACGCGGTCCCCAGACCACGCTGGCCTGGCGCGAGCGGCGCGCCTTGGGCGCCGCGGAATCGATGGGAAGGCAGTCGCTCATGACGTCACCTCGAAACGCGCCACGCCACCGCTCTTGGTGACGGGCTTCAGGTCAAAGGGCTTGCCGCGCACCTGCACGTCGACGCTCGACGCACGGCCGACCACCACGGACAGCGGCAGCGCACCCGAGAGGCCGACGGTCTCGCCGGCCTTCAGGCTGCGGCGCAGCAACTGCTTGCCGCCGGCTTCGGTCACGGTGATCCAGCACTCTTCACGGGCCACGAAGACGAGTTGCTGGCTGCTTGCGGCCGGAGCGACTGCCGGTGCCGTTGCGACCGGGGTTGCGGCGGCAGCATTCGGGGCAGCTGCGGCAGCTGGCGGCTCGCCCGTGGTGCTCGCCGAGCCGCTCGGCGCCACCGGCTGTGCCGGTGCCGTCTGGGCGACCACGCCCGGGCCACCCGATGCAGCCGGCGCATCCGCAGCCGCGTCGTTCGTTGCGGCGCCATCGGCCGCGCCACGTGCGGTCAGGCGGGAAACGGAGGCGCCGAGCTGATCGAACACAGACTGCGGCAGCCAGAACAGCGCGCCGGCGCCGATCAGCAGCAACACCACGACCGTCAGCAGCGCACGCGACGGCAGGCCGCCGCTCGAACGGCCGCTGCCGGTCCAGCGCGGCGTGCCCGACGAGATGTTGGTCTTCAGCGTGCGGTCGGCGTCGGCCAGCGACACCTTCTGCGTGGTCGGCAGCTTGGCGAGCACGGGCGCCGGATCGATGCGCAGGGCACGGCAAACACTGCTGGCAAGCGCGCGCGCAAAGACCGGGTCGGGCAACGAAGCGATGTCGTCGGCCTCGAGCGCCAGCAGCTTCTGCGGTGGCACCTTGAGTGCCGCCGCCACCATTTCGATATGCAGGCCGTGGGCCTCGCGCGCCTCGCGAAGCATGTCGCCGGCGGTCTTGTGCGTGATGTCGGCTGCTTCGAGCGGCTGTGCCGCGGAAGTGCCGAACTCCGAAACCCTATCAGTCATTGAAATTCCCGCGCTCGTACGCTGATGCCTCCCGCGATTGGGGGAAGCGTCGTTGCAGTTGGCCTCCCAACTGCGCCACTGCTTCGCGGTTGTTGAGCTTTCGTTCGATCTTGATGCCGAGCCACAGCGTCTCGGCGCTGGCCGAGGGGCTGTTGTTGACGCGGCGAATGTAGAACTGCGCGCGCGACCATTCTTCGCGCTGCGAGAGCACCAGCGCCAAGTTGAAGCCGACCACCGGGTTGCCCGCATCGATCTCGTAGGCCTGCTGCAGGGTGCGCTCGGCCTGCGCGCGCTGGCCCGCCCTGAGCTCGCAGACGCCGCGCGTCATGAGCGTCTTGGCGCGGTCGGGATAGCTGGGCACGGCGAGTGCCTCGTTGAACTGGGTTGCCGCGTCGCCGTATCGGTTCTGCTGGCACAGCAGCCAGCCATAGTTGTGGCGCGTGTTGGGGTCGCGCGGATTGATGGCGATGGCGCGGCGGAAGCTGTCTTCGGCCATGCCGGCGTCGTCGAGCCGCATGTAGACCAGGCCGCGCAGGTTGTACGCGTCCGCATTGTTGGGGTCGGCGGCGAGCGCCTGCTTGATCTCGTCGAGCGCGACGTTGGTCTGGCCCTGCTCGAAATAGCCCGATGCCAGTTCCATGCGCAGGCGCGCGCGGCGCTGACGCGAGCTTTCGTCCGACTCGGTGACGATGTCCACGCCCTTGCCCGAACTGGTGTCGGCCAGGCTCGTGGTGGTGGTGCGCGTGCTGACGCAACCGGCGAGCAAAAAAGTCACGGCGACGCCGGCAAAGCTCGCGGCCAGCATTCGCTGCGCGCTAGCGGTCGTCATCGGAAAAGCCATGCTCATTGCTTCAGTGCTCCTGGGGAACGGTCTTGCGGACCGGATGCAAAACAATGGGACGCTCCGTTGCGCGACGCTGGGCCATGCGCTCGGCTGCGCGGGTGCGGTCCTTGACGTCGCCGGCAAGCTGGCCGCAGGCGGCGTCGATGTCGTCGCCGCGCGTCTTGCGCACCGTGGTCACCAGGCCCGCTTCGCTCAGCATCCTGGCGAATGCCAGCACGCGCGGCTGCGGCGAGCGCAGCAGGCCCGAGGCCGGGAACGGATTGAACGGGATCAGGTTGAACTTGCACGACACGCCGCTGGTGCGAACAAGCTCGATCAGCTGGCGCGCATGCTCCGGCTGGTCGTTGACGCCGTCGAGCATGCAGTACTCGAAGGTGATGAAGTCGCGAGGCGCGTGCGCCAGGTAGCGCTTGCACGCCTCGAGCAACTCGGCGATCGGGTACTTGCGGTTGAGCGGCACGAGGTCGTCGCGCAGCGCGTCGTTGGGCGCGTGCAGCGACACGGCCATCGCCACCGGGCAATCGGCGCCCAGGCGGTCGATCATGGGCACCACCCCGGAAGTCGACACCGTCACTCGACGGCGCGACAAGCCATAGGCGTTGTCGTCGAGCATGGTGCGCAGCGCCGGCACCAGCGCGGAATAGTTCTGCAGCGGCTCGCCCATGCCCATCATCACCACGTTGGAGATGACACGCTCGTCGCGCTTGAGGTGCTTGCGCAGGAAGTGCTCGGCGAACCACAACTGGGCGACGATTTCGCCCGTGGTGAGGTTGCGGCTGAAGCCCTGGTGCCCGGTCGAGCAGAAGCGGCATCCGACCGCACAGCCCGCCTGGGACGACACGCACAGGGTGCCGCGGTCGTCTTCAGGAATGAATACGGCTTCGACGGCATTGCCGTCGCCGACGTCGAACAGCCACTTGATCGTGCCGTCCTTCGATTCGTGCTGCGTGAGGACCGAAAGGGCCTCGACGCGAGCGGTGGTCGCGAGTTTCTCGCGCAGCGACTTGGCCAGATCTGTCATCTGGGTGAAGTCGCTGGCGCCACGCTGGTGGATCCAGCGGAACAGTTGCGTGGCGCGGAATTTTTTCTCGCCGAGTTTTTCGCAGAACGCGGCCAACCCCTCGAGATCGAATTCGAGCAGATTGGCCGTGGTCATGGAATCGGTCGAGATACGACTTCAGCGTACGTAGACGTTGAGGCCGGCGAAGAAGAACGCGACTTCGTTCGCTGCGGTTTCAGGAGCGTCCGAGCCGTGCACGGCGTTGGCGTCGATGCTGTCGGCGAAGTCGGCGCGGATGGTGCCGGCGGCTGCCTTCTTGGGGTCGGTGGCGCCCATCAGGTCGCGGTTCTTGGCGATGGCGTTCTCGCCTTCGAGCACTTGCACGAACACGGGGCCCGAGATCATGAACTCGACCAGGTCCTTGAAGAAAGGACGTTCCTTGTGCACGGCGTAGAACTGTTCGGCTTCGTTGCGCGACAGGTGCACCAGCTTGGCGGCGACGATCTTGAGGCCGGCAGCTTCAAAACGGGAAACGATCTTGCCGATGACGTTCTTGGCGACTGCGTCGGGCTTGATGATGGAGAGGGTACGTTCGATAGCCATTGAAATGCTTCCTGGAGCTTTGATTTTGAATAGTTTTGTCACAACTGCAACGAGTTTGTTGCGCCGTATGTCGACAAAGCCTCTGATTTTAACCGGCGCAGCCCCCTGGGCTCATGAAAACCCCGCGAAAGGCCGCGCTGCGACGGGAGACTTTCAGCGCCCGCGGCGACGTCCGCCACCCGCGTTGCCGAAGCCGCCTCCGCCACCTCCGCCGCCGCCACGTCGGCCGGGGCCTCCGCGCTGCTCCTTGCGCTGGCGCGAGAAGCTGTCGGCGCCGATGTAGCCAAGCGAGGTCTTCATCGGATCGGGTTGGTTGGCTCCGCTCGGCTGGCGGTCGTCACCCTGGCGATTGCCGCCGCCCTTGCCGCGGCGCCCCTGGCCTTGCCCCTGCGGCTGCTGGCCGCCGTTGCCGCCACCGCCTCGATTGGGGCGTGGGCCGCGGTCGCCGCGCGGCGGACGGCCGTCGCCCAGCGGATTCGGGATCGGCGCCTCGCTGCGATTGCCGTCGTCGCGCATCTCGCGCGGCTGGCCACCGCCCTGGCCACCGTTGCGGTTGCCGCGGCGTTTCTTGTTGCGCCCGTTGCGGCCATTGTTTCCGCCGCCTTCCTGGCCGGGGCCGCGTTGCTGCGGGCCGGGCCGGGCCGCAGCGCCGCCTGAAGCCTGGAACAGCGCGCGTATGTCGCGCTCGTCGAGCTCCATCCAGGCACCGCGCTTCAGGCCGCGCGGCAGCACCATCGCGCCGTAGCGGATGCGGATCAGCCGGCTGACCGCATGGCCGACCGATTCGAACAGGCGGCGCACCTCGCGGTTGCGGCCTTCCGAGATCGTCACGCGATACCAGCAGTTGGAGCCTTCGCCGCCGCCGTCCTCGATGGTGCCGAACTGGGCCATGCCGTCGTCCAGGCGCACGCCGTCGAGCAGCTTCTGCTTCTCTTCGCTGGTGAGCGCACCCAGCACGCGGACCGCGTACTCGCGCTCCAGGCCGAAGCGCGGGTGCATGAGCTGGTTGGCCAGGTCGCCGGAGCTGCTGAACAGCAGCAGGCCCTCGGTGTTCAGGTCGAGCCGGCCGACCGATTGCCACTTGCCCTGCTGCAGGCGCGGCAGCTTGCGGAACACCGTGGGCCGGTTCTGCGGATCGTCATGCGTGACCACTTCGCCGGTGGGCTTGTGGTACGCAATGACGCGCGGCGGCGGAGGCGCGATACGGTAGCGGATGGGCTTGCCGTTGATCTTGACCTGGTCGCCGTACTGGATGCGCTGGCCGATGTGGGCCGGCTCGTTGTTGACGGAAATGCGGCCCTGGAGAATCAGCTGCTCCATTTCGAGCCGCGAGCCCAGGCCCGCCTGCGCCAGCACCTTGTGCAGCTTGGGCGAATCGGCCTCGGGCAGCAGCACGCGCTTGAGCGGCGGTACTTCGGGGCTTTCCTCGTCGGCGTCGAACTGGCCGGAAATGACGTCGGCGAAGCGGATCGGCTCGGGCGGCAGCGCGTTGCGCTGCTCGCGCTCGGCAGCGCGCCGGGCGCGATCGAGGTCGTCTTCTTCCTCGTCGGGCTCTTCCTCTTCCTCGTCGTCTTCCTCGCTGTATTCGCGGACCGGTTCGGCGGCGACAGCGACAGGCGCCACAGGCTCCGGCGCCCGCACAGGCTCTTGCGCCGCCTCGGCAACGGCCTCCACTACGGGCGCGGCCTCAGCCAAAGCCGACGTCGCTTCTTCGGGCACCGACTGCTCGACCGGCTCCGCGACCTTCTTCTTGCGGGGCGCGCGAGGCTTCTTGGGCGCTTCGGCCTCGGCCGCCGGCTCCGCCGGTGCAACCGACACTTCGGGCACAGCCTCCGGCGCCACCGACTCGGTAGCGGCAACCGCAGCCTTCCTGGGCGTGGCCGCCCTTTTCTTCTTCTTGACTTCGGGCTCGGCCGGCAGCATTGCCGCGTCGTCGGTGTCGGATGGGCTCATGAGGTTTTTCCGGGAGAAACTGCTTCGGGATCGGCCTCGTCATCGGACGGACCGTCGGGTTCTTGTGGTTGTTCGGGCTCTTGGGCCGGAACGGTCTCGGCGGCCAAAGGCGCCTCGGATTCATCGGCGGCGGCGGCGTTTTCGGCGACTTGCGCCTGCGCGGCCTCCACGGCTTCGGCAGCCTCGGACAGCACTTCCGCCGTCACGGGCTCGTCGACGGGGTCCATCGGCAGCCCCTGCTGCTCGCCCGACGCCTGCTCGAGCGCGTCGACCAGGGCGGCCTGCTGCGCCGGCGTCTCGATCAGCGGCAGCTGGTCGAGCGACGCCAGGCCGAGGTCGTCCAGGAACTGGCGCGTGGTCGCGTACAGCGCCGGCCTGCCGACGGTTTCGCGGTGGCCGATCACCTCGACCCAACCGCGGTCCTCGAGCTGCTTGAGGATCAACGAGTTGATCGTCACGCCGCGGATGTCTTCCATGTCGCCGCGCGTCGCGGGCTGTCGGTACGCGATGATGGCCAGCGTCTCGAGGGCGGCGCGCGTGTAGCGCGGCGGCTTCTCGGGGTGCAGGCGGTCGAGATGATCGCGCATCTCCGGCCGGCTCTGGAAACGCCAGCCGCTGCCGACGCTCACAAGCTCCAGGCCGCGCTGCGCCCAGTCTTCCTGCAATTCAAGCAACAGCACCTTGATGGTGTCCACGCCCAGCTCGTCGTCGAACAGCACGCGCATGTCGCGCACCGGCAGCGGCTGGCTCGAACAGATCAAGGCGGTTTCGAGAATGCGCTTGGCATCCGCCGTATTCATGGTTCGCGTTATCCGGGAAAAGGCGCCTGGGTAGACGCTGGCTCACAAGGATGAAAGGAGTAGGCGTTGCCGGCACGCGGCGAATGCAACGCAAGGCCGGCATCGGATGGCCGGCGCGGCCCTCGGGCCGTCAGGCGCGATTGTAATCCAGCCCCCAGGACTGCAAAGCCTGAACGATGTCGGGCGGTGGCGGCGAGCGGAACTCCATGGCTTCGTGGGTGACCGGATGCACGAATGCCAGACGGAACGCATGCAGCGCCTGGCGCGACAGGCCGACGGCCGGCGCACCGCCGTAAAGCGCGTCTCCCACCAGCGGATGCCCGATCGACGCCATGTGCACGCGGATCTGGTGGGTGCGGCCGGTTTCGAGGGTGCAGCGCACCACGCAGCCTTCGGAGTGGCTGTCGAGCCGCTCGATGAGCGTGCGCGCGGTCTTGCCCGCATGGCGCTCGAGGTCGACCACGGCCATGCGCAGCCGGTTGCGCGGGTCCCGCCCGATGGGCGCGTCGACCTGCCTGGCGGCCGCGCCGGCCCAGGGCTTGTGCCCGATCGCCAGGTACTGCCGCTTGACCTCTCGCGCGGCGATCAGCGCGACCATCGCGTCCATGGTCGCCCGCGTGCGCGCAACCACCATCAGCCCGCTGGTGTCGCGGTCGAGCCGGTGGACGATGCCGGCGCGCGGGAGCAGCACGGCCTTGGGGTCGAGCGCCAGCAGCCCGTTGAGCAGCGTGCCGCTCCAATGCCCGGGCGCCGGGTGCACGACCAGCCCTGCGGGCTTGTCGACGATGCGCAGGTGCTCGTCCTCGTACACGGTCACGAGGTCCATCGGCTCTGGCCGGAAGGCCTGGCTCTGTGGCGTGGGCCGCAGTTCGATGCGCCCCGCCTGCCCCGCCTTTACGCTGGCCGAGACCTTGGTGACGGTGCGCCCCTGCAGTTCGACGGCCCCCGCCTCGATGAGCTGCTGGAGGTAGCTGCGGGAAAACTCGGGCACCAGGGCCGCCAGCGCGCGGTCCAGCCGCTGGCCGTGCTGGGCGGAATCGATGGTGAAGGGCCGGAGTTCGCTGGCCTCGGCCGGGTCGGCGCCTTCCTCGTGTTCGGCCGCCTCCAGGTTCTCGGGGGTATTGCCCGAAGGGCCGGTCGATATAATTGAGGGTAACTGTTTCACGAAAGCCGTATGTGATGTTTCGCGCCAAATTATCGGTCCCCACCTGGATCGCGCTCAGCGCGGCGGCCCTGCTCGCAGCCGGCTGCTCGTCGACCACCGTCGACAAGACCGCGAACTGGAGTCCCAACAAGATCTACGCGGAAGCAAAGGACGAGGCCGGATCTGGAGCCTACGACAAGGCCGTGCCGCTCTACGAGAAGCTCGAAGGCCGCGCCGCCGGCACGCCGCTCGCGCAGCAGGCCCAGCTGGAAAAGGCCTACGCCCAGTACAAGTCGGGTGAAAAGGCCAGCGCCATCGCCACCATCGACCGCTTCATGAAGCTGCATCCGGCGAGCCCCGCGCTCGACTATGCGCTGTACCTCAAGGGCGTGATCAACTTCAACGACGACCTCGGCATGTTCGCGTTCCTCACGCGCCAGGACCTGTCCGAGCGCGACCAGAAGGCCGCCAAGGAATCGTTCGAGTCGTTCAAGGACCTCGTGACCCGCTTCCCCGAGTCACGCTACGCCCCCGACGCACGCCAGCGCATGAACTACATCGTGAACTCGCTCGCGCAGTACGAGGTTCACGTGGCCCGCTACTACTACTCGCGCGGCGCCTACCTGGCGGCCATCAACCGCGCCCAGATCGCCCTGTCCGACTACCGCGAAGTGCCGGCGCTCGAGGAAGCCCTGTACATCATGGTGAAGTCGTACGACGCGCTCGGCATGAAGGACCTGCGCGACGACGCCCAGCGCGTGCTGACCACCAACTACCCCCAGAGCACCTACCTTGCCAACGGCTTCAAGGGCAAGGACGACCCCTGGTGGAAGGTCTGGTAAGGCCGGCACCCCTGAACCGGCGCGCTCCGGCTAGCTCCTGAGCGCGTCCAGCGCGGCGTCGAAGTCCGCTTCGTTTTCGAGCCGCCGCATCGGCGGAAGCGCCGCCAGCAGGCGGCGGCCGTAGCCCATGGCGACCAGGCGGGTGTCGCATATCGCCAGCACGCCGCTGTCGGTCTCCCGCCGAATCAACCGCCCCGCCCCCTGCTTGAGCGCAACAGCCGCTTCGGGCAACGAGTAATCCGCGAACGAACTGCGACCCTGCGCCTCCAGGCGCTGCGAGCGTGCCTCGACCAGGGGGTCGTTGGGCGGCGGGAACGGCAGCTTGTCGATCACCACCAGTTGCAGCGCGTCGCCCGGCGCGTCGAAGCCCTCCCAGAACGAAGCCGACGCCACCAGCACGCAGCCAGCGCGCCCGCCGCTCGCGCCCTCGCGAAAACGATCCATCAGCACCCGCTTGGGCAGCTCGCCCTGCACCAGCACCTCGGGGCGAGCCTCGGTCTCCAGCAGCTCGAACTGCTGCTTGATGGCGTCGCCGATGGTGCGCAAGGCGCGCAGCGTGGTCGTCAGCACCAGCGTACGGCCGCCGAGTTCGGTGGCGCCGCGCGCAGCCAGTTCGGCGACCCGCTGGCTGTGCGAGGGGTCGTTGGGCTTGGGGAACGCGCGAGGCACGTACAGCGCCGCCTGCGAGGCATAGTCGAACGGACTCTGCACGCGCAGCACTTCGGCATCGTGCAGGCCGCAGGGCTCGGTGAACCAGCGCAGCGTGGGCTCGTCGCCGAGCGTGGCCGAGGTGAAGACCCAGGCTCGGCCGCTGTCTTCATGCACCGGCGTCTCGCGGGCGGGCCGCTCGCCGTAGGCATCGAGTTCGTCGCCATCGTCCGCGTCGCCGCCTTCGTCGGCATCCGACGCATCGGCGATCTTGAGCACCCGCTTGCGCATCGCATCCGCGATGTCGAGCGGCGACTCGATCAGCCGCAGTTGCGAGCCGACATCCACCCAGCGCACCGAGTCGACCTCGCAAGGCTGCGCGAAGCGCGCCGTGCGCTTGGCGAGCTGGCGTGCCCGCTCGTGCAGCCGCACGAAGTCGGGCGAGATTTCGCTGACGGTGGCCAGCCCTTCGGCGGCCAGTTCGAACGAATGCTGCAGGTCATCCAGCGCATGCTGCCAGGCGTCGGGGTCGATGCCTTCCGGCGAAGGGCCCAGCCAGCGCAGCTTGGCGCCGGGCCACTGCTTGCCGACCACCAGCCGCAGTTCGCGCGCGGCACGCTCGACGCCGGACACCAGTTGCTGCCAGTCGACCAGCCCGCGCGCATGCTGCAGGCCCGAGCCCAGCATGTCGCGCGCGAAATCGAGTGCCTGGCCGCTGCCGAGCTGCGCGCCCAGGAACTGCACGCCGGTTTCATTGAGCTGGTGCGCCTCGTCGAACACGACGACGCTCACGCTGGGCAGCAACTCCGCCATGCCGGTCTCGCGCACCGCGAGGTCGGCGAAAAACAGGTGATGGTTGATGACGACGATGTCGGCGGCCAGCGCCTCGCGCCGCGCCAGGTTGACGTGGCAGGCCTTGAACTGCGGGCACTGCGCGCCAAGGCAGTTCTCGCGGGTGGAGGTGATGAGGGGGATCAGCGGCGAACGCTCGTCCAGCCCCGGCAGCTCGGCCAAGTCGCCGGTGCGCGTGGCCTTGGACCATTGCTCGATCTTGGCGAGCGTGCGCAGGCTGCCGCGTTCGGGCAGCGAGGCGTCATGGCGCGCGGTGTCCAGGCGATGCAGGCAGAGGTAGCTGGCGCGCCCCTTCAACAACGCCGTGCGCACCGGCAGCCCGAAGGCCTCGACCAGCCGGGGCAGGTCGCGGCCGAACAGTTGGTCCTGCAAGGTCTTGGTGGCGGTGGACAGCAGCACGCGCTCGCCGCTCAGCAGCGCCGGCACGAGGTACGAGAAAGTCTTGCCGACCCCGGTGCCGGCCTCGACCACCAGCACGCCGCCCTGGTCGATGGTGCGGGCCACGGCCATGGCCATCTCGGTCTGGCCCGAGCGTTCGCGGAACTGCTCGGCAGCCCGCGACAGCGCACCGTCTTGCGCGAAGGCGTCGCGCACCTTGTCTTCGAGCGCGCCTGTCACGCCGGCTCTTTCGGGTCGAGCACGTTTTCGAGGCGCGTGATCTGGTCGCGCAATGCGAGGCGGCGCTTTTTCAGGCGCCGCAGCAGCAACTCGTCTTGCGGCGAGCCTTCGGACAGCCGGTCGATGGTGGCATCGAGATCGGCATGCTCGATACGCAGCTCGATGAGCTGCCGGGAAAGGGAATGAAGATTGGAGTCCAACGTTGGGGAGCGAACGCAGAGTTGGCGCGTCGCATGTTCATTCGATAATACGTCCTGACACGAATCCCCCGAGAAGACAGAACCACGCGCTTTGGCGCACATGCCTCATGACTCAAGGCTTTCGACTAGCAGCGGCCACCGGACTCCACAAGGGAGACCGCCCGTACCAACAGGACCAGGTCTTGATGATGAGTCACCCTAGGGTGCCCGGCTGCGTGCTGGGCGTTGTTGCAGACGGCATGGGCGGTCGCAGCGGCGGGCGCAAGGCGTCCGACCAGGTGATGATGACCGCGCGCCAGCTCTTCGCGCGCTACGCCCCGGGCCGCGACGACCCCGAAGTCCTGCTGAGGCAGATGCTGGAAGACTCGCACACGGTCATCAAGCTCACCGCAGTTTCCAGCGAGCAGGAGCCCCACAGCACGCTGGCCGCCTTCCTGCTGAATCCCAAGGGCGAATGCGCCTGGATCCATGCCGGCGACTCGCGCATCTATCACTTCCACGACGGACAGCTCGTCAAGCGCACGCGCGACCATTCGTACGTGCAGGCGCTGATCGACCGCGGCCAGATCAGCGAGGCCGAAGCCAACACCCATCCGCAGGGCAACATCCTTCTGGGCTGCCTTGGCATGACCACGACGCCGCCGCCCATCGATCCGCACTACATCCCGAAGATGCAGTCCGGCGACCTGCTGATGGCATGCAGCGACGGGCTCTGGCATTACTTCACGCCCGAGGAAATGGCGAGCGTGCTCTACGCCCAGCCGCCGCGCGACGCGGTGGAAATCCTGGTGGGCGAAGCGCGACGCCGGGCGCGCGGCACCGGCGACAACATCTCCATCGCAGTCCTGAAGCTCGACGCGCTGCCGGCAGCGGCCTGAGCGCGGTTCTTCCAGGCGGCAGTGCCCGAATCAGGGTGCGGCCGGAGCCGGAGTAGCGCCCGCCGCGGGAGGCGGCGGCGGCAGCGGCGCGCCGCGCGGCTTGTCGCTCGAGGCATTCCTGCGCTCGACGCTGGCCCTGTGCTCGGCCGCCCTCTTCTGCTTGTCTTCGAAGCGCTGGACGTTCGCGGGTGCGGCGGCTCGCGACTGGGCCGCCTTGGCCCGCTCGTCGGCATGTGCCTGCTGCTTCGACTGGAATTCGCGCTCGCGCTCCGCCGCGCCGGAAGCCGTCGAGGCGCGGCTGGCCGCGTGGTCGGCGGCGCGCTGCTCGCGGTCCTTCTGGCTCTGGATCGACTGTTCCTGCTTTTCCTTGGTGTCCTGCTCGCGCTGCGTGGCGGCCTTCTGGTCGAGCTTCTGCAGTTCGGCAGCACCGCTGCGCTGGCGCTGGATGTCGTTGATCGCGGTCTCCTGGCGCTTGATGCTGTCGGACTGGATCCGGCGCCGGTTGCGGCTTTCGCTCAGGCAGTCCTCGACCGCGAATTTCTTGTAGCAGGCGGTCCGCTCTTCCAGGAAGCGCTTTTCCATGGCCTCGCGCTCGGACGAGAGCCTGCGCTTCTCGGCCTCGAGATCGACAGTGCCCGAGGCGGCGTTGGACTGCGCCCACAGCGGCAGGCTGGCCAACGACATCAACAGGACAAGAGCGAATTTTTTCATGTGAGTCGGGTGTCGACGATGCGGCGTTCCAGGGAAAGAAACTCGCTCGACTGCATTTCGGTGAGCCGGGAGACCGTGCGCGGGAATTCGTGCGACAGCGGACCCTCGGTGTACAACGCCTCGGGCGGAACCTCAGCCGACATGATGAGCTTGCAGCGCCGGTCGTACAAGACGTCGATCAGCCATGTGAAACGGCGTGCTTCCGAAGCCATGCGCACGGGCATGTGCGGCACGTCGGACAGCAGCACCGTGTGGAACTGGCTCGCTATCTCCAGGTAGTCATTCTGCGAACGCGGGCCGCCGCACAGCGTCTTGAAGTCGAACCAGACCACGCCGCCGGCCTTGCGCCGCGCGCGGATCTCGCGCGATTCGATGTGCAGCACCGGGTTTTCGTCGGCCACCTCGGCCAGCTTGTCGAAGGCCTTGCGCATTTCCTTCTCGGCCGCCGCGTCGTTGGGCGTGAGGTACATGCGCAGTTGCTCCAGCGTGCGGCGCCGGTAGTCGGTGCCGTTGTCGACGCTGAGCACCTCGAGCTTCTCATTGAGGAGCGCGATGGCAGGCAGGATGCGGTCGCGATGCAACCCGCCGGGGTAGAGATCGTCGGGCTTGAAGTTCGAGGTGGTGACGAAGCCCACGCCGTTCTCGAACAGCGACACCAGCAGCCGATGAAGAATCATCGCGTCGGTGATGTCCGCCACATGGAACTCGTCGAAGCAGATGAGCTTGTAGCGCTTGGAAATGCGCAGGCCCAGTTCGTCGAGCGGATTGACCGTGCCTTGCAGCTCGCGCAGTTCGCGGTGCACTTCACGCATGAACTCGTGGAAGTGCAGGCGAGTCTTGCGCCGCAGCGGCACGGCGTTGAAGAACAAGTCCATCAGGAAGCTCTTGCCCCGCCCGACGCCACCGTACATGTAGACGCCGCGCGGGAGCTCCGGCCGGTTGATGAACTTCTTCAGCGCATTCGAGCGCTGGGCCTTGTACTCGGCCCATTCGTTGGCGCAGCGATCCAGCGCCTCCACGGCGCGCAGTTGCGCGGGATCGCTGTGGAACCCGCGCGCAGCGAGTTCCGCCTCGTAGGCCTGTTTGACGCTGGTCAAGAGATCAGAAGTTCAGCGTGCGCTTGTCGACAGCCAGCGCGGCTTCCTTCGTGGCTTCCGACAGCGACGGGTGCGCATGGCAGATGCGCGCGATGTCTTCCGCGCTCGCCTTGAACTCCATCGCCACGACGGCTTCGGAGATCAGTTCGCTGGCCTGCGGGCCCACGATGTGCACGCCCAGGATCTCGTCGGTCGCGGCGTCGGCCAGGAACTTGACCATGCCGGTCGTGTCGCCCAGTGCGCGCGCGCGGCCGTTCGCGAGGAACGGGAAGGTGCCGGCCTTGTAGGCGCGGCCTTCGGCCTTGAGCTGCTGCTCGGTCTGGCCGACCCACGCGATTTCGGGGCTCGTGTAGATCACCCAGGGAATCGTGTTGAAGTTGACGTGGCCGTGCTGGCCCGCAATGCGCTCCGCCACGGCAACGCCCTCTTCCTCGGCCTTGTGCGCCAGCATCGGGCCGCGCACCACGTCGCCGATCGCCCAGACGTTGGGCAGGTTGGTCTTGCACGCGTCGTCCACGGCGATGGCGCCGCGCTCGTCGAGCTTCAGGCCCACGGCTTCGGCGTTCAGGCCGATGGTGTTGGGCACGCGGCCGATCGACACGATCAGCTTGTCGACTTCCAGCGTCTGGGCTTCGCCCTTGGCGTTGGTCCAGGCAACGCTCACGCCCTTCTTGGACGACTTGATCTCGCCGACCTTCACGCCGAGTTCGATCTTGAGCTTCTGCTTGTCGAAGGCCTTCTTGGCTTCCTTGGCGATCTGCTCGTCCACCGCGCCGAGGAAGGTCGGCAGCGCTTCGAGCACCGTGACTTCCGCGCCGAGGCGACGCCACACCGAGCCCATTTCGAGGCCGATGACGCCCGAGCCGATCAGGCCCAGCTTCTTGGGCACCGCGCCGATGCGCAGCGCGCCGTCGTTCGAGAGGATGTTCTCCTCGTCGAACGGCGCGCCCGGCAGCGCTCGGGCGTTGGAGCCCGTGGCGATGACGATGTGCTTGCCGCTGATCGACTCTTCGGCGGCGCCGGCCACCTTGAGCTCGTAGCCGGTTTCGTCCGCCTTCACGAAGGACGCGCGGCCGTGGAAGAACGTGATCTTGTTCTTCTTGAACAGGTACAGGATGCCGTCGTTGTTCTGCTTCACGACCTGGTCCTTGCGGGCCAGCATCTTGTCGATGTCGAGACCCAGGCCCTCGACCTTGATGCCGTGGTCGGCGAAGTGATGGCCGGCCTGCTCGAAGTGCTCCGACGATTGCAGCAGCGCCTTCGAAGGAATGCAGCCGACGTTGGTACAGGTGCCGCCCGGTGCCGGGCCGCCCTTGCCGTTCTTCCACTCGTCGACGCAGGCGACGTTGAAGCCGAGTTGCGCCGCACGGATGGCGGCGATGTAGCCGCCGGGGCCGCCGCCGATGACGACGACGTCGAATTGTTTGCTCATTGGGTTTCCGTTTCAGTTGTCCATCGCGCCGCGTGAATCAGGGTTCCTTCGCGAACACCGCGGAACCGGCTTTGCCGGGCCGCAGGTGTTGCCCCCGCGAGGGGGTTGGCGAAGCGACACGAAGTGCGCGAAGACTGGGGGTGGATCAGATGTCGAACAGCAGGCGCGACGGGTCTTCCAGCGCTTCCTTCATGGCGACCAGGCCCAGCACGGCTTCGCGGCCGTCGATGATGCGGTGGTCGTAGCTCATGGCGAGGTAGTTCATCGGGCGGATCACGATCTGGCCGTTTTCCACCACGGCGCGGTCCTTGGTGGCGTGCACGCCCAGGATGGCCGACTGGGGCGGGTTGATGATCGGGGTCGAGAGCATCGAGCCGAAGGTTCCGCCGTTCGAGATGGAGAACGTGCCACCGGTCATGTCTTCGATGCCCAGCTTGCCGTCTTGCGCCTTCTTGCCGAACTCGGCGATCTTCTTCTCGATGTCGGCGAAGCTCATCTGGTCGGCATTGCGCAGGATCGGCACCACCAGGCCGCGCGGCGAACCGACGGCGATGCCGATGTCGAAGTAGCCGTGGTACAGGATGTCGTTGCCGTCGACCGAGGCGTTGATCACCGGGTACTTCTTCAGCGCGTGCACGGCGGCCTTCACGAAGAAGGACATGAAGCCGAGCTTCACGCCGTGTTCCTTGGTGAAGCTGTCCTGGAAGCGCTTGCGCAGTTCCATGACCGGTGCCATGTTGACTTCGTTGAAGGTCGTCAGGATGGCGTTGGTGGATTGCGACTGCAGCAGGCGCTCGGCGATGCGGGCGCGCAGGCGGCTCATCGGCACGCGCTGTTCCGGACGCTCGCCCAGGTCGGGCGCACCGGCGGGCGCCGCGACTTGCGGCAGCGCGGGCTTGGCGGCCGGCGCGGCGACGGTGGCGGCAGGTGCCGCGGGCTTGGCGCCCGAAGCCACGGCGCCGAGCACGTCGCCCTTGGTGACGCGGCCGTCCTTGCCGGTGCCGGCGACGTCGCTGGTCTTCAGGTTGTTGTCGGCCAGCAGCTTGGCGGCGGCGGGCATGGCCACGTCGGCCTTCGAGCCACCCGTGGCAGCAGCGGCTGCCGCCGGGGCGGGTGCCGCAGCCGCAGGAGCGGCAGCGGGTGCCGCGGCAGCCGGGGCGCCGGCCGAAGCCTTGCCTTCGGTGTCGATCTTGGCGATCAGTTGCTCGGCCACCACGGTGGCGCCATCGGGCTGAACGATTTCAGCCAGCACGCCGGCCGATGGCGCAGGCACTTCCAACACGACCTTGTCGGTCTCGATCTCGATCAGGATTTCATCGACGGCGACGGCTTCGCCGGCCTTCTTCTTCCAGGTGAGCATGGTGGCCTCGGCCACGGATTCGGAAAGCTGGGGGACTTTGACTTCTACGATAGACATGTGGAGTGAGCTCCGTTTTGTTCTTCAGGGTGTTCGTGTGAAAAAGGGACAGGCGATTACTTGGTCAGCACGAAGCCCTTGAGCTTGGCGAACGCGCCGTCGACCAGCGCCTTCTGCTGTTCCTGGTGCAGGTGCGAGTAGCCCACCGCCGGCGATGCCGATGCGGCACGGCCGGAGTAGCCGAGCTTCTGGCCGTCCTGCATGTTTTCGTGGATGTAGTGCTGCACGAAGAACCAGGCGCCCTGGTTCTGCGGCTCGTCCTGGCACCACACCACGTCGACGAGGTTCGGGTACTTCTTGATCTCGGCGGCAAACGCCTTGTGCGGGAACGGATAGAGCTGCTCGACGCGGATGATCGCCACGTCTTCGCTGCCCAGTTCCTCGCGCTTCTTGGCCAGGTCGTAGTAGACCTTGCCCGAGCAGGCGATCAGGCGCTTGACCTTCTCGGCCTTCAGGCCCTTGCTGTCGGGAATGACGGTCTGGAAGCTGCCCTTGGTGAATTCGGCCAGCGGTGAGGTGGCGTCCTTGTTGCGCAGCAGCGACTTGGGCGTGAGGATGATCAGCGGCTTGCGCAGGTTGCGCACCATCTGGCGGCGCAGCACGTGGAAGATCTGGCTGGCCGTCGTGGGTTGCACCACCTGCATGTTGGTGTCCGCGCTCAGCTGCATGAAGCGCTCCAGGCGTGCCGAGCTGTGCTCGGGGCCCTGGCCTTCGTAGCCGTGCGGCAGCATCATGGTCAGGCCGTTGACGCGGCCCCACTTCACTTCGCCCGAGGCGATGAACTGGTCGATCACCACTTGCGCGCCGTTCACGAAGTCGCCGAACTGGGCTTCCCAGATGACGAGCGTGTTCGGGTCGTTCGATGCGTAGCCGTATTCGAACGCGAGCACGGCTTCTTCCGACAGGATCGAGTCGATGACGACGAACGGAGCCTGGTTGTCGGCCACGTTCTGCAGCGGCGTGTAGGTGCCTTCGTCGAACTTCTCGCGGTTCTGGTCGTGCAGCACGGCGTGGCGGTGCGTGAACGTGCCGCGGCCCGAGTCTTCACCCGACAGGCGCACCGGGTAGCCGCTGGCCACCAGCGAGGCGAAGGCCATGTGCTCGCCCATGCCCCAGTCGATGTTGACGTCGCCGCGGCCCATGGCCGCGCGGTCGTCCAGCACCTTCTTCACGAGGGGGTGCACCGTGAAGCCTTGCGGCACGGTGGTGATCTTCTCGGCCAGGCGCTTCCACTCGCTGGAGGGAATGGCGGTGTCGCCGGCGTCGGTCCACTTCTTGTTGAGGTACGGGCTCCAGTCGACGGCGTACTTGCTCTTGAAGTTGGTGAGCACCGGGTCGACGGTGTTCTTGCCTTCGTCGAAGGCGGCGCGCTGCGCCTTGACCATGTCGTCGCCGAGCGTGTCGCCCAGGCCTTGAGCGGCCAGCTTGTCGGCGTACAGCTTGCGCGTGCCGGGGTGCTGGGCGATCTTCTTGTACATCAGCGGCTGCGTGAGCGAGGGGGTGTCCTGCTCGTTGTGGCCCAGCTTGCGGAAGCAGATGATGTCGACGACCACGTCCTTCTGGAATTCCATGCGGAAGTCCAGGGCGATCTGGGTGGCGAGCACCACGGCTTCGGGGTCGTCGCCGTTCACGTGCAGCACCGGCGCCTCGATCATCTTGACGATGTCCGAGCAGTACAGCGTCGAGCGGCTGTCGCGCGGGTCGCTGGTGGTGAAGCCGATCTGGTTGTTGATGACGAAGTGCACCGTGCCGCCGGTGGAGTAGCCACGGGTCTCGGCCAGCGCCAGCGTTTCCATCACGACGCCCTGGCCTGCGAAGGCGGCGTCGCCGTGCACGATCACGGGCAGCACCTGCTTGCCCAGCGGGTCGCCGCGGCGGTCCATGCGGGCACGCACCGAGCCTTCGACCACGGGGTTCACGATTTCAAGGTGCGAGGGGTTGAACGCGAGGCTCAGGTGCACCGGGCCGCCGGGGGTGGTCACGTCCGAGCTGAAGCCCTGGTGGTACTTGACGTCGCCGCTGGGCAGGTCTTCGGGGGCGGTGTGGTCGAACTCGGCGAACAGGTCGGCCGGCATCTTGCCGAGCGAGTTGACCAGCACGTTCAGGCGGCCGCGGTGGGCCATGCCGATCACGATTTCCTGCACGCCCTTGACGCCGGCCTGGTTGATCAGCTCGTCCATCGCGACGATGAAGCTTTCGCCGCCTTCGAGCGAGAAGCGCTTCTGGCCGACGTACTTGGTGTGCAGGAAGCGCTCGAGGCCTTCGGCGGCCGTCAGGCGGCTGAGCACGTGCTTCTTCTGCTCGGCGCTGAGCTTGGGATTGGTGCGGGCGCTTTCGAGCCGCTGCTGCCACCAGCGCTTGTGGTTCTGGTCGGTGGTGTACATGTACTCGGCACCCATCGTGCCGCAGTACGTTTCGCGCAAGGCATTGAGCAGGTCGCGCAGCGACATGGCTTCCTTGCCGAAGAAGGTGTTGCTGGTGTTGAACACCGTCTCGAGGTCGGCATCGGTGAACCCGTAGAACGAGGGCTCGAGTTCCGGAATGGCGGGACGCTCGGCGCGCTTGAGCGGATCGAGGTCGGCCCAGCGGGCGCCGACGTTGCGGTAGGCGGCGATCAGCTGCTGGACGGAGGTGCGCTTGCGGCCGAGTTCGGAATCGGCGCCGCTGGCCTGCACGACCTTGGTCGTGCCCTGCTTCGCGCGTTCGGCGAAGGCGTTGATGACCGGCAGGTGCGGGACGTCGCGGGTGTTGCTGCCGTCGGCGGCGGGAACGTTCTGCAGCGCGTCGAAATACGAACGCCAGTTGTCGGGCACGCTGCCGGGGTTGGAGAGGTAGTTTTCATACATCTCTTCGACATAAGGGGCATTGCCGCCGAAGAGGTATGTGTTGCCTTGATAGGCGGTGTACGCCGATGGCGTCGATGAATCGCTCATGATCCGCTGACCTTCGCTTCCCTGAAGGAAGCACTAGCTGGTTAAGAAACCTTCCGCGACACGGCTGAACCGGTTGGCGGATGCGACTGTGGCTGGGGAAGGGCCTGAGTACCTTGGCATTGTGCCACGTCAACCATATGACGGTTCAAAGGGAGCCTGCAACCCCCTTCGGGGATAACTCAGGGCGAAGAAAGTAACTGTTTGATCTGCTGCAGCGTGGCGGGGTCGTCGATGGTGGTCAGGTCGCCCGGGTCGCGCTGCTCGCAGACGGCCTGGATGGCGCGGCGCAGCAATTTGCCGCTGCGCGTCTTGGGCAGGCCGCTCACGAAGCGCACGCGCGCGGGGCGGGCCAGCGCGCCGAGCTGGTCGGCCACGAGCTTCATGATCTCGCCCTCGAGCTTGAGCGCCAGGTCGGCGTCGGCCACTGCCTTGCCGTCCTTCGGAACGACGAAGGCCATCGCCACCTGCCCCTTGAGCGCGTCGGCCACGCCCACCACGGCCACTTCCGCGACGTTGGCATGGCCCGAAATGCTCTCCTCGATCTCGCGCGTGCCCAGTCGGTGGCCCGCCACGTTGATCACGTCGTCGGTGCGCCCGAGGATGTAGAAATAGCCGTCTTCATCGCGAATGCCCCAGTCGAAGGTCGAATAGACCATCTTGCCGGGTACGCTTTTCCAGTAGGTATCGACGAAGCGCGCGTCGTCTTTCCACACGGTCTGCATGAAACCGGGCGGGGTCGGCCCCTCCACCACGACCACGCCTTTCTCGTTCGCGCCGGTCAGCTCCTCGCCGGTCGACTCGTGCAGGATCTTGATGCGGTAGCCGTACATCGGCACGCCCGGACTGCCGAACTTGCTGGCCTTGGCCTCCACGCCATTGGCGATGGTGATCATCGGCCAGCCCGATTCGGTCTGCCAGTAGTTGTCGATGATCGGCACGCCCAGGCCCTCGCTGATCCAGCGCGCGGTGGGCTCGTCGAGCGGCTCGCCGGCCAGGAACAGCGCGCGCAGGCTCGACAGGTCGTACTTCTTGAGCAGGGCCGGGTCCTGCTTCTTGAGCACGCGCACCGCGGTGGGCGCGCTGAACATCACCGTCACCTTGTATTTCTCGACGAGGCGCCACCAGATGCCGCCGTCGGGCTGGCGGTCGATGCCCTGCGTGGGAAGACCTTCGTACATGATGGTCGCCATGCCCGCGATCAGCGGGCCGTACACGATGTAGCTGTGGCCCACCACCCAGCCGATGTCGCTGGTCGAGAAGTAGGTTTCGCCGGGCCGCCCGTCGAAGATGTGCTTCATGCTCGCGGCCAGCGCCACCGCGTAGCCGCCCACGTCGCGCTGCACGCCCTTGGGCTTGCCGGTGGTCCCGCTCGTGTAGATGGTGTAGCTGATGTCGGTGGAGGCGAGCCAGGTGCAGGGCACCTTGGCGTCGATGTGCTTCTGGCGCAGGTCGGCGGCGAGGTGGTCGCGCCCTGCCGTCAGGTCCATGGGTGCGAGGCCGCGGTCGGTGAGCAGCACGGCGGAGGGCTTGTGCTTCGACAGGCGGATCGCCTCGTCGAGCAGCGGCTTGTACGCGATGACCTTGCCGCCGCGCGAGCCGGCATCGGCACTCACGACCACCTTGGGCTCGGCATCTTCGATGCGCGTGGCCAGCGAAACGCTCGCGAAGCCACCGAACACCACGCAGTGGATGGCGCCGATGCGCGCGCAGGCCAGCATGGCGAACGCGGCCTCGGGAATCATCGGCATGTAGATGAGCACCCGGTCGCCCTTGCCGACGCCCAGCTCGACAAGGCTGGCGGCGGTGCGCTGCACTTCGGCGTGCAGTTCGTCGAAGCTGTAGCTCTTTTCGACGCCGGTTTCTGTGGACACGAAGATCAGCGCGGGCTGGCTGCCGCGCTCGGCCAGATGCCGGTCGACGGCGTTGTGGCACAGGTTGGTGGTGCCGCCCACGAACCAGCGTGCGAACGGCGGCTGGCTGGCGTCGAGGATCTGCTGCGCGGGGGTGTGCCAGTCGATCAGCCGGGCCTGCTCGGCCCAGAAGGCCTCGGGCGCATCCACTGACTGGCGATGGAACTCTTCAAAGCGGCTCATCTGGATTTGTCTCCGTTCTATGTTTTCGTTCAGGCAGCCTCGCCAAAACTGAATTCATAATTATGGAGACCGATCTTGCAGCAAGCTGACGACCGGGACAACCCGGCCGAGCCCCACCCCGGCAACGGCGCCGGGGGCAGCGGGTTTAACGGATCAGGGCCTGCAGTTCGCGGAACGCCGGGTGCTCGGCAGTGCGCAGCCACTCGAAGCCGACCATCTCGGTCGTCACCAGCTCGGCGCCGGCACCGGCCAGCCGGTCGAACGCGGCGTCGCGGTTGCGCTCGGTGCGCGAGCTGCAGGCGTCGGTGACGACCCAGACTTCGAACTCGTCTTCCAGCAGGTCGAGCGCGGTCTGCAGCAGGCAGACATGGGCTTCGCAGCCGGCGATCACGATGGTGTTGCGCTCTTCGGGCGCGGCCTGCGGCTTCTGCAGATGCTTCGGCAGGCTCCGGGCATTGCCTTGCGGGGCGGTCTTGGCTGGCGCGCGCAGCCACTCGCCGAGGCCCTCTTCCACGCCGCTGAAGTGCATCTTCGCCAGCGTCTTCCTGCACAGCGCGCGGATGTCCGGCAGGTTTTCGCCCAGCTTGGACGGGTTCTGCTCGGTGCCCCAGACCGGCACGTCGACCCATTTCGCCATCTGGCCGAGGCGCACGGCATTCTTCGCAACGGCCTCGTTTTCGAAGACCGCCGGCATCAGCCGTGCCTGGTAGTCGACCAGCACGAGTTGGGATTGCGAAGCGTCGAGCAGCATGAACGGATTCTTTCTTCTAGAGGTTTAGGTTGGGCTAAACCGTACCACCGAAAAGACCAGGTTTGGCCGCCTGGGCGGCAACGCGCTCCACCAGCTGCGCCACGTAGGCCTTGAAGAGTGCGTCGGCCGACTGCCTGAACATGCGGATGCGCCCGGTGTGCTGCATCAGCAGCAGGCCCACGCCGTGTGCGAACAACGAGGTGTTTTCCCGCAAAGCGCCGTCCGCGTCGAGGCCCATGGCCTGCAACGCGTCTTCGCAGGGGCGAAGGGCCTGATGCAGATGGTCGTTCAGCTCATGGTCGAGCTCGCTGGTCAGCCCGCGCGGGCGCATGCCCTGCACCAGATAGAAGCCGAGGTCGAGTTCGCGCGGGTTCGCTGCGTAGAAGTCGAACCACGCCTGCGCCTTCGCGGCGAGCGTCTGGTCAGGGCGGCCTTCGGATTCGGGGGCATCGGCGACGGCCGTCTGGAGCCGCTGGATCGATTCATCGAGCAGCGCGCCGTAGATCGCTTCCTTGCTATCGAAATAAGAGTAGATGGCACCCGGCGTGTAGCCGGCCCTGCGCGCGATTTCGCGAATGCTCGCGCCCTCGATGCCAGCTTCCAGGAACACGGCGCGTGCGGCGTCGAGCACCAGCGCGCGGCGCGCATCGGTGAGCGCCTGGCGGCGTTGGAGCTTGGCATGCATGAGCGGGACTATACAAAAATTCGAGCGTTGATCAAAAAATTAAACAGTGTTCAAATTTTGCCCGGAAGCCCCTCGGAAGCCCAGAAAACCACGGAGACAAGAAACGATGAACGCCCCGCTCCCCGCCACCACACTGATGTCCGGCGCCGATTACCGCGAATCGCTGCGCCGCTACCGCCCCACCGTCTTCGTCGACGGCCGCCGCGTCGGGAGCGTGGCCGATGAGCCAGCCTTCCAGCCCGGCATCAATGCCATCGCCCTCACCTACGACTACGCGCTGCGCAAGGAATACGAGCCGCTGATGACGGCGGTGCAGCACACCAGCGGCAAGCGCGTGAACAGGCTGTCGCACATCAACACCAGCTCCGGCGACCTGCTCAACAAGCTGGAGGCGGTGCGCCTTGTCTGCCAGGAAACCGGCTGCGCCCAGCGCTACCTGACGCACGACGCGCTCAACGCCATCGCCCAGGTCTCGGCCCGCATCGACGACGCGCGCGGCGGCACCGAGCACACCGCCCGCTTCCACGAGTACCTGCACCGCGTGCAGGACCAGGACCTGACGCTGGGCGTCGCCATGACCGACGCCAAGGGCGACCGCAGCCGGCGGCCGCACGAGCAGGCCAACGTCGACAGCTACCTGCACGTGGTGGAGCGCAATGCGCGCGGCATCGTCATCTCGGGCACCAAGGCCATCGTGACGGGAGCGCCCTATGTGCATGAGCTGCTGGTCATGCCCTGCCGCAACATGGGCAAGGAAGACGCCGACTTCGCCGTCTGCTGCGCCGTGCCGCTGGACGCGCCGGGGCTTACCATCGTCGCCCGCCCCGCCGGGCGCCCCGGGGAAAAGCTCGAGCATGGCGACGCCCTTTTCAGCCGCAAGTACGGGCAGAGCACCGGCGTATGCATGTTCGACAAGGTCTTCGTGCCCTGGGAGCGCGTGTTCTACGCCGGGGAATGGGAGCATTCCGGCCACCTGACCTACAGCTACGCCACGCACCACCGCCACAGCTGCATCGGCGCTCGCGCGGGCTTCGGCGACCTGCTGATCGGCGCCGGCGCGCTGATGTGCGAGGCCAACGGCTTCGACCCGGGCAAGGAAAGCCATCTGCGCGAGCAGATGGTCGAGCTCATCACCATCACCGAAAGCTTCTTTGCCTGCGGCGTGGCGGCCAGCGTCTACGGCAAGGCCGACGAGCACTGCGAGGTCTTCATGCCAGACCCGGTGTTCAGCAACATCGGCAAGCTGCTGCTGGCCACCAAGATCTACGACATGCACCGCATTGCGCACTACGTGAGCGGCGGGCTCATCGTCACCCTGCCCGGCCCCGACGAAGACCACAACCCCGAGACCGCCGCCCGCCTGTCGGACGTGCTGCGCGCCAACCCGGCCATTCCCTACGAGCAGCGCATCGAGACCGCCCGCTTCATCGAGGATCTGACGGCGGGCTACCAGGGCGGCTGGTACAGCGTGATCAGCCTGCACGGCGGCGGTTCGCCGGCTGCGATGAAGCAGGAAATCTGGCGCAACTACCCGCTCGGCTCCAAGGTCGAACTGGTGGAGCGCATCCTCGAGCGCGGCATCGCGGCGGATGGATCGCCCGCCGCCGCCCCGCACGACCCGGCACGCGCCATCACCCGCAACCGCCAGCCCGGCAAATGCTGCGACACCGGCTGCACAACGCCAGGGCAACCGGTGATGGTCGACCTGCCGGCGTCCCGCCGCGCCTAAACTGCGGCGCATGAAGCTGCCGTCAACACGCCTTTGCCTCGTAGCCCTGGGAATCGGAGCGGCCCTGCTGGTCGCGGCCTGCGGCGGCATACGCAAGGCCACCGTGCCGATGGCGACCACGCTCGAGAAGAGCAATTGCGCGCGCAACGTCGACACGCTGCTGGTCATGCTGCCCGGCGCCTATTCCACCCCCGACGAATTCACGCGCGAAGGCTTCGTCAGTGCAGTGCGAGACGCCCGGCTCGCCGCGGACGTGATGCTGGTCGACGCGCACCTGGGCTACTACAACAACAGGAGCATCCTCGAGCGCCTGAGCGCCGACGTGATGGCGCCGGCACGCCAGCATGGCTACCGCCATATCTGGATCGTCGGCATCTCGGTCGGCGGATTCGGCGGGCTGCTCTATGCGCAGACGCATCCCGGCGAACTCTCCGGCGTGGTGACGCTCGCGCCCTACCTCGGCGAGCGCGCGCAGAGCACCGACATCGCCAACGCCGGCGGGCTTGCGCAATGGCGCGGCCCGCTGGCGGATCCGGGCGAAGGCATTCCCCGCGCGCCGAACGAAACCCAGCTATGGCAATGGTTGCGCGGCTACGTGGGCTTCACGCAGACAGCGGCGCCGCGCCCGCCGCTCTACCTGGGCTACGGCGTGGACGACCGCTTCGCTTTCAGCCACCGGCTGCTGGCGGCGGCGCTGCCCGCGGAACGCGTCTTCACCACCGAAGGCGGCCACGACTGGCCGGAGTGGAAGCGCCTTTGGCAACGCATGCTGCCGACGCTGCCGCTGCCGGGCTGCCCGGTTGACGCGGGCAGCACCGGCTCCGAGCACTAACCTGTAACTTCGCGGACTTTGCTGATGGATGACATCAGCTTGGCAGCAAATGGCGACTGGATCCAGCATCCGGTGTCGTCCAACCCGTCGGCGTAGGTCCATTTTGTGACAACCACTTATGGACCATAAACGTTCACCGTTACATTTTTTCTTTGGCCGAATTGAAAAAATCCATGTAAATCAATGGTTTACGGTGGCAATCGCTAATTCTGTTTAAATTGACATAACCGCGCGTCATCAATATCCTACGCGCCATGCGTTTTTTCGTCCTACCCGTGTCCCTCCTGCTTGCCGTCGCTGCCCACGCAGCCCCTCAACAGGACCGATCTGACGACGAGATGGCCCGCATGCTCGCAGACAAAGGCCTGATCGGCCAGCTGCAGCAGGTGCGTCAAACAGTCTCCGAACGAACCTCCGACCTCGTGGTCACTGCCATCGGCTTCCTCGGCGTGCCTTATCGCCGCGGCGGCAACACGGCGGAAGCAGGCTTCGATTGCAGCGGCTTCGTTCGTGCCATGTACAACCAGACGGTGGGCCACATGCTCCCCCGTCGCGCCGAAGAGCAGGCAGCCGCCACCGAGAAGATCGACCGCGAGCAGCTCAAGCCCGGCGACCTCGTGTTCTTCAACACCATGCGCCGCGCCTTCAGCCATGTCGGCATCTATGTCGGCGAAGGCAAGTTCATCCACTCGCCGCGTTCCGGCGCCCAGGTTCGCGTGGAAGACATGAACGGCAGCTACTGGCAGCGCCGCTTCGACGGTGCCCGCCGCGTGCTGGCCGGCCCCACGGACGAAGTGAAGGCGGCAGCCGTCGCACACACCGGCAACTGAGCCCCCTCTTCCTTCCTGGAAGTCCAGGACGAAAAAAATCCCGCCGCAGCGGGATTTTTTTATGGGCGCTCGACAGGCGCCCCCTTTCAGCCGGAAATCAGCTCTTGCGGGCCGGCGGCAGGTCGGTGCAGGTGCCGTGCGCCACTTCCGCCGCCATGCCGATGCTTTCGCCCAGCGTCGGGTGCGGGTGGATGGTCTTGCCGATGTCGATTTCGTCGGCGCCCATCTCGATGGCGAGTGCAATCTCGCCGAGCATGTCGCCGGCGTGCGTGCCGACGATGCCGCCGCCCAGGATGCGGTGCGTTTCGGCGTCGAACAGCAGCTTGGTGAAGCCCTCGTCGCGGCCGTTGGCGATGGCGCGGCCCGATGCCGACCACGGGAAGTGCCCCTTCTTGACCTTGATGCCCTCGGCCTTGGCCTGGTCCTCGGTCAGGCCGACCCACGCCACCTCGGGGTCGGTGTAGGCCACGCTCGGGATCACCCGGGCGTTGAAGGCGGCGCTGGAGAGCTCCTTGTCGCCCTTCTGCTCGCCTGCGATCACTTCGGCCGCCACGTGTGCCTCGTGCACCGCCTTGTGCGCCAGCATGGGCTGGCCCACGATGTCGCCGATGGCGAAGATGTGCGGCACGTTGGTGCGCATCTGGATGTCGACCGGAATGAAGCCGCGGTCGCTCACCGTGACGCCGGCCTTTTCGGCGCCGATCTTCTTGCCGTTGGGGCTGCGGCCCACGGCCTGCAGCACCAGGTCGTACACCTGCGGCTCCTTCGGCGCGTTCTCGCCCTCGAAGGTTACCTTGATGCCTTCCTTCGTGGCCTCGGCGCCGACCGTCTTGGTCTTGAGCATGATGTTGTCGAAGCGCGGCGCATTCATCTTCTGCCAGACCTTGACCAGGTCGCGGTCGGCGCCCTGCATCAGGCCGTCGAGCATTTCGACCACGTCCAGGCGTGCGCCCAGCGTCGAATACACCGTGCCCATCTCCAGGCCGATGATGCCGCCGCCCAGGATCAGCATGCGCTTGGGGTCCGTGCCCATTTCGAGCGCGCCGGTCGAGTCGACCACGCGCGGGTCCTTCGGCATGAAGGGCAGGCTCACGGCCTGCGAGCCGGCCGCGATGATGGCGTTGCGGAACTTGACGGTCTGCTTGCTGCCCGTGGTGTTCCAGCTGGTGCCCGAGGTTTCGTCGACCTCTAGGTGGTACGGGTCGATGAAATTGCCGACGCCGCGCAGCACCGTCACCTTGCGCATCTTGGCCATGGCAGTGAGGCCGCTGGTGAGCTTGCCCACCACCTTGTTCTTGTGGCCCAGCAGCTTGGCGCGGTCGACCGTGGGAGCGGCAAAGCTCACGCCCAGGTCCGCGAAGTGCTTGACCTCGTCCATGACCGACGCCACGTGCAGCAGCGCCTTCGACGGGATGCAGCCGACGTTCAGGCACACGCCGCCGAGGGTGGCGTACCGCTCGATCAACACGACCTTCAGGCCGAGGTCGGCCGCGCGGAAGGCTGCCGAATAGCCGCCGGGGCCTGCGCCGAGCACGACCACGTCGCATTCGACATCGACCTTGCCGCCGTAGCTCGACACGGCCACGGCCGCCGAGGCGGGGGCCGGCGCCGGTGCGGCCTTGGGCGCGGGGGCTGCACTGGGTGCGGCGGCGGCAGCAGGAGCCGGTGCTGCGGCAGCGGGGGCGGCCGCGGCGGCGCCGTCGACTTCCAGCGTCAGCACGACAGAGCCTTCCTTGACCTTGTCGCCCACCTTCACGGCCAGCGCCTTCACCACGCCGGCGGCGGACGACGGGATCTCCATCGAGGCCTTGTCCGATTCGACCGTGATCAGCGACTGCTCGGCCTTGACCGTGTCTCCGACATTGACCAGCACCTCGATCACCGCGACTTCGTCGAAGTCGCCGATGTCGGGCACCTTGATTTGTTGTTCGCTCATTTGGACACTTTCAGTTTGAGTGTGAGAACGTCGACCGGTGGGGCCGAATTGCGATCGAATTCGCAGGCGGCGGCAATGCCCGCCTCCGCCACGTCGCGCGAGGTGCGCGACTTGATGTCATAGGCCGCGTGCATGGCGCCGAGCGCAAAGCTGCGTCCCGAGCCGATGGCCCAGAACTCCTTGAACTCGAACACCTCGCGGTAGCTGTAGATGCCGTAGATGCCGCTCGGGTTGGCCATCAGCATCGTGAACTGGCTCGACTCGTAGGGCTCGTGGTCGTCTTCCTTGGTCTGCATGAAGAACGAGTCCTTCAGCACCGGATGCAGCATCGTGAAGGTGCGGAAGATCTCGTGCTTGCTGCCGAACAGCAGCTTCTCGCGCGGTTGCACGGCCAGCGCATGCTGCAGCACCAGGAAGTGCGCGGCGGCACCGGCCATCGCGAACAGGCTGGTGCCCGCCGCGTCCTCGACGGTGAAGATCTTCTGGTTGGCCTCGGCGCGGTGCGACAGCCGCGTGTCGCCGAAGGTCACCAGAGAATCGGCTGCCATCGTGACCTGGCCACCCTTGCGGACGGCCACAACCGTGGTCATAGCAGGATACGGCGATAGTCCGCGAGCACCTGGCCCAGGTAGGCGTTGAAACGCGCAGCCAGGGCGCCGTCGATCACGCGGTGGTCGTAGGACAGCGACATCGGCAGCGTCAGGCGCGGCACGAACTGCTTGCCGTCCCAAACCGGCTTCATCGCGCTCTTCGACAGGCCGAGGATGGCCACTTCAGGAGCGTTGATGATGGGCGTGAAGTGCGTGCCGCCGATGCCGCCGAGCGAGCTGATCGAGAAGCAGCCGCCCTGCATGTCGGCCGAGCCAAGCTTGCCGTCGCGCGCCTTCTTGGCCAGTTCGCCCATCTCGGCGCTGATCTGCAGGATGCCCTTCTTGTCGGCATCCTTCAGCACCGGCACCACCAGGCCGTTGGGCGTGTCCGCCGCGAAGCCGATGTTGTAGTACTGCTTGTAGACGAGCTGGTCGCCATCCAGGCTGGTGTTGAACTCGGGGAATTTCTTCAGAGCCGCGACCACCGCCTTGATGACGAAGGCCAGCATCGTGACCTTGACGCCCGACTTCTCGTTCTCCTTGTTGGTGGAGACGCGGAAGGCTTCGAGCTCGGTGATGTCTGCTTCGTCGTTGTTGGTGACGTGCGGGATCATCACCCAGTTGCGATGCAGGTTGGCACCGCTGAGCTTCTTGATGCGCGAGAGGTCCTTGCGCTCGACCGTGCCGAACTTGGTGAAGTCGACCTTCGGCCATGGAATGAGGCCCAGGGCCGCGCCGTCGCCGCCGCCACCAGCCGGCGCCTTGGCCGCCGAAGCCTTGGTGCTGACCTGGCCGCTCATCACGGCCTTGGTGAAGCTCTGAATGTCTTCCTGCGTGATGCGGCCCTTGAGGCCGGAACCCTTGACCTCTTCGAGCGGCACGCCGAGTTCGCGGGCGAACTTGCGCACCGACGGGGACGCGTGCGGAAGCTTGCCGGTGGGCGCGACGGTCGGGTCGTGCGGTGCGGCGGCAGCAGCGGGGCTCGCGGCGGGCGCCGGAGCTGCGGCGGCTGGCGCGGGCGCGGGTGCGCTGGCGGTCGCCGCAGCAGGCGCGGCAGCAGCGGCCTGTGCGGGCGCCGGGGCCGCGGCAGCCGTGCCTTCGAGCACGGCGATCAGGTCGCCGATGTTGACGGTGTCGCCGACCTTGACCTTGAGTTCCTTGAGCACGCCGGCCGCCGACGACGGAATCTCCATCGAGGCCTTGTCCGATTCCACCGTGATGAGCGACTGCTCGGCCTTGACCGTGTCGCCGACCTTCACGAGCAGCTCGATGACCGCCACGTCCTTGAAATCGCCGATGTCGGGCACCTTGACCTCGACCGGACCCGACGCCGCTGCAGGCGCGGCGGCAGGAGCCGGCGCAGCCGCAGCGGGCGCCGGCGCAGGTGCGGGCGCAGCGGCAGCAGGAGCCGCAGCCGGAGCCGGTGCAGCGGCACCCGCTCCCTCGGCCTCCAGCACGAGCACCACCGAGCCCTCCTTCACCTTGCTGCCGACCTCGACCTTCAGCTCCTTGACCACACCGGCCGTGGACGACGGGATTTCCATCGACGCCTTGTCCGATTCCACCGTGATGAGCGACTGCTCGGCCTTGACCGTGTCGCCCACCTTCACAAGCACCTCGATCACCGCGACTTCATCGAAATCGCCGATGTCCGGCACCTTGACTTCCACTGCTGCCATATCGTTTGTCTCCCGCCGTGAGGCGCCGTTTCGTTCGTTGATTGTTGAGGGTCAGGCGTAAAGCGGGTTGACCTTGTCGACATTGATGCCGTACTTCTTGATCGCTTCCACCACCTTGGCCACCGGCACGGTGCCGTCTTCGCTCAGCGCCTTGAGCGCAGCCACCACGATGTAGTGGCGGTTGATCTCGAAGTGTTCGCGCAGCTTGTTGCGGAAGTCGCTGCGGCCGAAGCCGTCGGTGCCGAGCACCTTGTAGGTGCGGCCCTTCGGGATGAAGGGACGGATCTGCTCGGCATAGGCCTTCATGTAGTCGGTCGATGCGACCACCGGGCCTGCAGTGGGCGCGAGCTGCTCGGCCACGAAGGGCACGCGCGGCGTCTGGTCGGGGTGCAGCAGGTTCCAGCGGTCGGCGTCCTGGCCGTCGCGGGTCAGCTCGTTGAAGCTCGGGCAGCTCCAAACGGAAGCCGACACGCCCCAGTCTTTCTCGAGCAGTTCTTGCGCGGCGAAGCTCTCGCGCAGGATGGTGCCGCTGCCCAGCAGTTGCACCGTGGGTGCTTCCTTGCCCTTGGACGCCTTGATCGCGGGGCCCTGCTTCGACAGGTACATGCCCTTGATGATCTGCTCTTCGGTGCCGGGCTGCAGGCCGGGCATCGCGTAGTTCTCGTTGAGCAGCGTCAGGTAGTAGTAGACGTTGTCCTGCTTCTCGACCATGCGCTTGAGGCCGTGGTGCAGGATCACGCCGACTTCATGTGCGAAGGTCGGGTCGTAGCTCACGCAGTTCGGGATGGTGTTGGCCAGGATGTGGCTGTGGCCGTCTTCGTGCTGCAGGCCTTCGCCGTTCAGCGTGGTGCGCCCCGAGGTGCCGCCCAGCAGGAAGCCGCGGGCCTGCATGTCGCCGGCCGCCCAGGCCAGGTCGCCGATGCGCTGGAAGCCGAACATCGAGTAGTACACGTAGAACGGCACCATGATGCGGTTGTTCGTGCTGTACGACGTGGCCGCCGCGATCCAGCTCGACATGCCGCCGGCTTCGTTGATGCCTTCCTGCAGGATCTGGCCGGCCTTGTCTTCCTTGTAGTACATGACCTGGTCCTTGTCGACCGGGGTGTACTGCTGACCGTGCGGGTTGTAGATGCCGATCTGGCGGAACAGGCCTTCCATGCCGAAGGTGCGGGCCTCGTCCACCAGGATGGGCACGACGCGCGGGCCCAGCGCCTTGTCGCGCAGCAGCTGCGTGAGGAAGCGCACGTAGGCTTGCGTGGTCGAGATCTCGCGGCCCTCGGCCGTGGGCTCCATCACCGCCTTGAAGGTGTCGAGCGACGGGACCGTGAAGCTCTCGTCGGCCTTGACGCGGCGGTGCGGCAGGTAGCCGCCGAGGGCCTTGCGGCGCTCGTGCAGGTAGCGCATTTCCGGCGTGTCGTCGGCCGGCTTGTAGAACGGCAGCTCGGCGATCTGGCTGTCAGGAATCGGGATGTTGAAGCGGTCGCGGAAGGCCTTGATGTCTTCGTCGCCGAGCTTCTTGGTCTGGTGGACCGTGTTCTTGCCTTCGCCGATCTTGCCCATGCCGAAGCCCTTGACGGTCTTGACGAGCAGCACGGTGGGCTGGCCCTTGTGGTTCTGGGCGGCGTGGAATGCGGCGTACACCTTCTGCGAGTCGTGGCCGCCGCGCTGCAGGTTCCAGACCTCGTCGTCGGTCATGTGCTCGACCATCTTCAGCGTGCGCGGATCGCGGCCGAAGAAGTTCTTGCGCACGTAGGCGCCGTCGTTGGCCTTGAACGACTGGTAGTCGCCGTCGTTGCACTCCATCATGATCTTGCGCAGCGCGCCGTCATGGTCCTTCTCGAGCAGGGCGTCCCAGCCCTTGCCCCAGATGAGCTTCACGACGTTCCAGTTGGCGCCGCGGAACTCGCCCTCGAGCTCCTGGATGATCTTGCCGTTGCCGCGCACCGGGCCGTCCAGGCGCTGCAGGTTGCAGTTGATGACGAAGATCAGGTTGTCGAGGTTCTCGCGCGCCGCCAGGCCGATGGCGCCCAGCGATTCGACCTCGTCCATTTCACCGTCGCCGCAGAACACCCAGACCTTGCGGTTTTCGGTGTTGGCGATGCCGCGTGCATGCAGGTACTTGAGGAAGCGCGCCTGGTAGATCGCCATCAGCGGGCCCAGGCCCATCGAGACGGTGGGGAACTGCCAGAACTCCGGCATCAGCTTGGGGTGCGGGTAGCTCGACAGGCCCTTGCCGTCGACTTCCTGGCGGAAGTTGAGCAGTTGCTCTTCGGAGAGGCGGCCTTCGAGGTAGGCGCGAGCATAGATGCCGGGCGAAACGTGGCCCTGGATGTAGAGCAGGTCGCCGCCGTGGTTTTCGCTCTCGGCGTGCCAGAAGTGGTTGAAGCCGGCGCCGAACATGCTCGCCAGCGAGGCGAAGGAGCCGATGTGGCCGCCCAGGTCACCGCCTTCGGCCGGATGGTGGCGGTTGGCCTTGACCACCATGGCCATTGCGTTCCAGCGCATGTAGGCGCGCAGGCGCTGTTCGATTTCGAGGTTGCCGGGGCTGCGAGCCTCCTGCGAAGGCTCGATGGTGTTGACGTAGCCCGTGTTGGCCGAGAACGGCATGTCGACCGTGTTCTGGCGGGCATGTTCGAGCAGTTGCTCGAGAAGGAAGTGGGCCCGCTCGGGACCCTCGCTCTGGATGACGGAGGACAGTGCATCCATCCATTCGCGGGTCTCCTGGGCGTCCGCGTCATTCGCGGCCGAGCCGAACAGGTTCTCGGGATTTGCCGACATGCTTGTCTCTCCTTTTAGGGCTGTGGCGGTAATTTAGTGCGCTATGCGCTCAGCGCGGCGGAGTTTCTCATAGAAATATCTCAATTTCAAATAGTGCTTGATGATTTCTTAATGTGATATTTGGATGACATCGAGCCTTTTGACGCCGACCATGCAGGAGTCCATGGCACCGCGGCATTCCAGTCGCTGCCGAGGGGGCCATCACCTAAACTCAGGGCATGCCTCTTTCTTCCCCGCTGGCGGTTGCCCGCAGTGCCGTGAACGCCTCGCCCCTGTCCTGGTGGCGCAGGTGGTGGCGCAAGCAGACGCCGGTGCTGCAGGACGCGGTCGCGATGCTCGCGCCGATGGCCGCCGTGCTGCTCTTTCTCGCGGCCATCGTGTCGGCCTTCTGGTATCTGCGCACCGAGGAGGTCGAGCGCGAGCAGGAGTCGGTCCGCCGCGACGTCGAATACGCCCAGCAGCGCATGCGCCTGAGGCTGCTGGAGCGGCAGGAGCAACTGATGCGCATCGCGCGCGATGCCTCCAACCGCGAGATCGACCCGATCGAATTCACCAGCCGCGCCGAGTCGCTGGTGAGCCAGTTCCCCGAGCTGCAGACCATCACCTGGATCGACGACCGCCGCCGCTTCAAGGCCGGCTACGCCGCGCCCAGCGTCCACCCCGCGCAGCAGCACCTGATCGGCGACGTGCTGCGCCCCGGCGACATCGAAAGCAACTACGCGCTGGCGCGCGAGCTGCGCCAGCCGGTGTATTCGCAGCCCGTGGCGGGCGGCGATCCCCCGGCGATGCTGCAACTGCACATTCCCCTGTTCGACCAGGGCCTGTTCGCGGGCGTGGTGCTCGGCGAGTTCTCGGTCGACGGCCTGCTGCGCTACGGCATGCCGTCCGAGGTGCAGGCGCGCTACGCGGTGTCGCTGCTCGACGCCAAGGGCCGCGTGATCGCAGGCAACACCACCAACCTGAAGGAAAGCGGCACCCGCCTGCTGCCCTGGACCGAGCGCACCAACGAATATGAAGTGCCGGTGTCGCCGGTCGGCAATGCCCTGGTGCTGCGGGCGCAGGCCTACCGCACCTCGCAGGGCGTGGTCGGCAACGGGCTGTTCTGGCTGGTCTGCGCGCTCAGCGTGCTCACGAGCTGGATGCTGATCGGCACCTGGCGCCACACGCGCCGACGGCTGCAGGCACAGCAGCGGCTGGTGGCTGAAACCAACTTCCGCCGGGCCATGGAGAACTCCATGCTCACCGGCATGCGGGTGCTCGACCTGCAGGGCCGCATCACCTACGTGAACGCCGCGTTCTGCGCAATGACCGGCTGGAGCGAGGAAGAACTGGTCGGCCAGTCGCCACCCTTCCCCTACTGGCTCGAGTCCGACCGCGAGGTGATGAACGAGCGGCTCGAAGAAGAACTGCATGGCCGCGCCCTGCCCGGCGGCTTCCAGGTGCGGGTGAAGCGCAAGAACGGCAGCGTGTTCAACGCCCGCCTCTACGTGTCGCCGCTGATCGACGCCCGCGGCCACCAGACCGGCTGGATGACGTCGATGACCGACATCACCGAGCCCACGCGCATCCGCGAACAGCTCTCCGCCTCGTACGAGCGCTTCACCACGGTGCTGGAGGCACTGGACGCGGCCGTGTCGGTGGCGCCCATCGGCTCCGAGGAACTGCTGTTCGCCAACAAGCTGTACCGCCTCTGGTTCGGCTCGGACACGGTGGGCCACCTCGGCATGGTCGCGCAGGCCGGCGTGCCGGCGTCGAACGCGCACGACGAGGGCCTGGACGACGTCGACCCCTACGCCGGCCTGCCGATCGACACGCTCACCGCCGCCCAGACCGCCAACAACGAGATCTTCGTGCCCCACCTGGGCAAGTGGCTCGAAGTGCGCTCGCGCTACCTGACCTGGGTGGACGGGCGCCTCGCCCAGCTCGTGATCGCCACCGACATCACGCCCCGCCGCGACGCCGAGGAACAGGCCGCCGCGCAGGCCGACAAGGCCCAGGCCGCCAGCCGCCTCATCACGATGGGCGAAATGGCGTCGAGCGTGGCGCACGAGCTCAACCAGCCGCTGACCGCCATCACCAACTACTGCAACGGGATGATGTCGCGCATCAAGGGGCAGACGATCGACACTGAGGCGCTGCTCGCCGCGCTCGAGAAAACCTCGAAGCAGGCCCAGCGCGCGGGCCAGATCATCCAGCGCATCCGCTCCTTCGTGAAGCGCAGCGAACCCAACCGCACGCCGGCCGACGTGGCCACCATGGTGAGCGAAGCGGTCGAGCTCGCCGGCATCGAGCTGCGCCGGCGCAACGTGCGACTGAACCACTACGTGGCGGCACGGCTGCCAGTGGTGCGCGTCGACCCGATCCTCATCGAGCAGGTGATGGTCAACCTGCTGAAGAACGCGGCCGAATCCATCGACATCGCCGACCGCCCGCTGGCGCGCCGCAGCGTCGAGCTGCGGGTGCTGCCCAAGGTGATCGAGGGCCACAACGCCATCGAATTCTCGGTGCAGGACACCGGCAAGGGCCTGGCCCCGGAAGTGATGGACCGGCTCTACGAGGCCTTCTTCTCGACCAAGCCCGAAGGCATGGGCATCGGGCTCAATTTGTGCCGCACCATCGTCGAGTCGCACCGCGGCCGGATGCAGGCGGAGAACATCTACAATGGTCCGGATGTGATCGGATGCCGTTTTTCCTTCTGGATTCCGGTGTTGGACGCTATCAGTTCCGTAGCTAGCGACGAGGCAAAGGTACCTGCATGAGTTTGATTCCGAAGAAGGGCACGGTCTATGTCGTCGACGACGACGAAGCCGTACGCGATTCGCTGCAATGGCTGCTCGAAGGCAAGGACTACAGAGTCCGCTGTTTCGATTCCGCCGAATCCTTTCTCTCCCGATACGACCCGCGCGAAGTCGCCTGTTTGATCGTCGACATCCGCATGGCCGGCATGACCGGCCTCGAACTGCAGGATCGGCTGATCGAAAGGCGCTCCCCGCTGCCGATCGTGGTCATCACCGGCCACGGCGACGTGCCCATGGCCGTCGACAGCATGAAGAAGGGCGCCATGGATTTCATCCAGAAGCCTTTCAACGACGAGGAACTCGTCACGCTGGTCGAGCGCATGCTCGAACATGCGCGCGGCGCCTTCACCCAGCACCAGCAATCGGCCAGCCGCGACGCGCTGCTGTCCAAGCTCACCGGCCGCGAGGCACAGGTGCTCGAACGCATCGTCGCAGGCCGCCTGAACAAGCAGATCGCCGACGACCTGGGCATCAGCATCAAGACGGTCGAGGCGCACCGCGCCAACATCATGGAAAAGCTCAACGCCAACACCGTGGCCGACCTGCTGAAGATCGCGCTCGGACAGGCGGCCCCCGCGGCCAAGGCCTAGAAGCTATCCCTGCGATAGCGAAGAATGACCCCCACGCCTGCGCAAGCGGGCGTTTTTACTTGGAAGATCGAAACCGATGACCGCCCAACTGATCGACGGCAACGCCCTCGCCAAAACCATCCGCGCCGAAGTTGCCGGCCGCACCGCCGCACTCAAGGCCAAAGGCGTGAACCCGGCCCTTTCCATCATCCTCGTGGGCGAAGACCCGGCCAGCCGGGTCTACACCAGGCACAAGGTCAACGACAGCGCCCAGACCGGCCTGGAGGCCACGCTCGAGACCTACCCCGCCGACATGAGCGAGGCCGACCTGCTGGCCCGCATCCGCATCCTCAACGACGACCCGAAGGTGCACGGCATCCTGGTCCAGCTGCCGCTGCCCAGGCACATGGACAGCCAGAAGGTCATCGAGACGATCTCGCCCGCCAAGGACGTCGACGGCTTCCACGTCGCCAGCGCCGGCGCGCTGATGACCGGCGCCCCCGGCTTCTGGCCCTGCACGCCGCACGGCTGCATGAAGATGCTCGAATCCATCGGCTACGACCTGCGCGGCAAGCACGCGGTGGTCATCGGCCGCAGCAACATCGTCGGCAAGCCGATGGCCATGATGCTGCTGGCCAAGAGCGCCACCGTGACCATCTGCCACAGCGCCACGCAGGACCTGGGCGCCATCACGCGGCAGGCCGACGTGATCGTCGCGGCGGTGGGCAAGCTCAATCTCCTGACCGCGGACATGGTGAAGCCCGGCGCGGTGGTCATCGACGTGGGCATGAACCGCAAGGAAGACGGCAAGCTCGCCGGCGACGTCGATTTCGACGGCGTCAAGGAAGTCGCAAGCTGGATCACGCCCGTGCCCGGCGGCGTCGGTCCCATGACGCGCGCCATGCTGCTCGCCAACACCCTTGAAGCGGCCGAACGCGCCGCCAAGTAACTCACATGGCCATGACGAACAACCCCCTCCTCGATTTCACCGACCTCCCGCTGTTCGACCGGATTAAGCCGGAGCATGTGTCGCCCGCGGTGGACACCCTCCTGGCCGACGCCGAGACCGCGCTGCAGACCGTGACGGCGCCCGAATTCCCCGCCGACTGGAACGCGATCTCGAAGGTGCTCGACGTGGCCTCCGAACGCTTCAGCCGCGCCTGGGGCGCCATCGGCCACCTGAACGCCGTGGCTGACACCCCCGAACTGCGCGCCGCCTACAACGAAGCCATGCCGCGCGTCACCGCCTTCTGGACCCGCCTGGGCTCCGACGAGCGGCTCTACGCCAAGTACAAGGCCATCGACGTCGCCACGCTCAATGCCGAGCAGCGCCAGGCCCATCGCAATGCCGTGCGCAACTTCGTGCTCGGCGGCGCCGAGCTGCAGGGCGAAGCCAAGAAGCGCTTCGCCGACATCCAGGAACGCCAGGCCGAGCTGAGCCAGAAGTTCAGCGAGAACGCCCTCGACGCGACCGACGCCTTTGCCTACTACGCCTCTCTCGGCGAGCTCGAAGGCGTGCCCGAAGACGTGGTAAGCGCCGCCCGCGCAGCCGCCGAAGCCGACGGCAAGGAAGGCTACAAGCTCACGCTCAAGATGCCGTGCTACCTGCCGGTGATGCAGTTCGCCAAGAGCAGCGCGCTGCGCGAAAAGCTCTACCGCGCCTATGTCACACGCGCCAGCGAGTTCGGCGACGCCTCGTTCGACAACACCCCGCTGATCACCGAGATCCTCGCGTTGCGCGAGGAAGAAGCCAAGCTGCTGGGCTACAGGAATTTCGGCGAACTGTCGGTCGTGCCGAAGATGGCCGAATCGCCCGAGCAGGTCGTCAAATTCCTGCGCGACCTCGCGGCCAAGGCCAAGCCCTATGGCGAGCGCGACCTGGCCGACCTGCGCGTCTTCGCGGCCGAGCAGCTGAGCATCACCGACCCGCAGCCCTGGGACTGGACCTACATCGGCGAGAAGCTGAAGGAAGCGCGCTATGCCTTCAGCGAGCAGGAGGTGAAGCAGTATTTCCCGGCGCCGAAGGTCATGGCCGGCCTGTTCAAGATCGTCGAGACGCTGTTCGAAGTGTCGATCCGCCGCGACAGCGCGCCTGTGTGGCACCCGAGCGTCGAGTTCTACCGCATCGAGCGAGCGGGGCAAAAGGTCGGCCAGTTCTACCTTGACCCGTCCGCCCGCGCCGCCAAGCGCGGCGGCGCTTGGATGGACGACGTGCGCGCCCGCTGGCTGCGCCCCGACAACGGCGTGCTGCAGACGCCGGTCGCGCAGCTGGTCTGCAACTTCGCCAGCGGCGTCGACGGCAAGCCGCCGCTGCTCACGCACGACGACGTGACCACCCTCTTCCACGAGTTCGGCCACGGCCTGCACCACATGCTCACGCAGGTGAACGAGCGCGACGTCTCGGGCATCAGCGGCGTCGAGTGGGACGCGGTCGAGCTACCGAGCCAGTTCATGGAAAACTTCTGCTGGGAGTGGGACGTGCTCAAGCACATGACGGCCCACGTCGACACCGGCGAGCCGTTGCCGCGCGCGCTGTTCGACAAGATGACGGCGGCCAAGAACTTCCAGAGCGGCCTGCAGACGCTGCGCCAGATCGAGTTCTCGCTGTTCGACATGCTGCTGCACACCGAGTACCGCGCCGCCGACGCCAAGCCCGGTGACGTGATGGCGCTGCTGGGCAAGGTGCGCACCGAAGTCGCGGTGATGCCGTCGCCGCCGTTCAGCCGCACGCCGAATACTTTCAGCCACATCTTCTCGGGCGGCTACGCGGCCGGCTACTACAGCTACAAGTGGGCCGAGGTGCTGAGCGCCGACGCCTACGCGGCCTTCGAGGAGACCGTGGGCGCCGACGGCGAGCCGAACATCGAGACCGGCCGCAAGTACCGCCAGGCCATCCTGGAGGCGGGCGGCAGCCGCAGCGCGATGGATTCGTTCAAGGCTTTCCGCGGCCGTGAACCCCAGCTTGATGCGCTGCTGCGACATCAGGGCATGGCCGAGGCCCAGCCCGCTTGATGCGGCGCTGAAGCTTGCGATACTCGGGCGATGCTTCCGACCCCTTACAAATTCTCACTGCATCGCCTGATCGGCCTGGCCCTCGTGTTCGCGGCCACCAGTGCCACGGCGCAGAACGTCTACCGCCAGGTGGACAAGAACGGCAAGGTCATTTTTTCGGACCGCGCACCGACTGCCGACACGGGGGCGGCATCGGGGCCGCAAGGCGGCGTCACCACGCCGCCCAACGCGGGGCTGCCTTACGAGCTGCGGCAAGTGGCACAGCGCTACCCGGTCACGCTGTACAGCGGCGAAGAGTGCGCGCCATGCGGCGCCGCTCGCTCCCTGCTAACGACGCGCGGCATCCCGTTCGACGAGCGCACCGTCAAGAGCAACGCGGAAATCGAGGCGCTGCAGCGCCTGAGCGGCCAGAGTTCGCTGCCGCTGCTGACCATCGGATCGCAGCAGCTGAAGGGTTTCTCCGACGTCGAATGGTCGCAGTACCTCGACGCGGCCGGCTACCCCAAGAGCAACAGCCTCCCCGCCGGCTACCGCAACGGCCCGGCACGGCCGCTGGTCGCACAGCAGGCGGCGCCCGCCGCTCGCCCCCAGGCTCCGGCACCCGCCGCGCAACCGGCTTCGCCACCGCCCGCATCGAGCGAGCCGGGGCCGAGCAACCCGGCAGGCATCAAGTTCTGAACCTGGGGCGTTGCCGCCTCAGGCGAAGGTCATCGTCTTCACGCCCGTGGCGGTGCCCAGCAGGCACACGTCGGCCTTCTGATGGGCGAAGACGCCCACCGTCACCACGCCCGGCCACTGGCTCACCTCGGACTCGAAAGCCAGCGGATCGGCGATGCGCAGGCCGGTCACGTCGACGATGTGCTGCCCGTTGTCCGTGACCAGCGGCAGGCCGTCCTTCTCGCGCACCTGGGCGATGCCGCCCATGGCCGCGAACTGGCGCATCACGCGGCGAGCGGCCATCGGAATCACTTCCACCGGCAGCGGGAAGGCGCCCAGCGTTTCCACCAGCTTGGACGCATCGGCGATGCAGATGAACTTGCGCGACTGGGCCGCGACGATCTTTTCGCGCGTGAGCGCCGCGCCGCCACCCTTCACCATGAACCCGCGATGGTCGATTTCGTCGGCGCCGTCGATGTAGACGGCCAGCTCCTCCACCTCGTTGCTGTCGAACACCGGAATACCCAGTGCCCGCAGGCGCTCGGTGGAGGCCACCGAGCTGGAGACGGCGCCCTTGATCTGGTCCTTGATGGTGGCCAGCGCATCGATGAACTTGTTCACCGTGGAGCCGGTGCCGACGCCGACGATCTCGCCCTTGACCACGTAGGCCAGAGCGGCGTGGCCGACCAGGGCCTTGAGTTCGTCCTGGGACAGGGTGCCGGAAACGGGGGTTGGGGAGGCGGGTGCGGTCATCGCGGAGAATCCTTGGCTCATTGAAGTCGAGAATTATCCGATGCCCCTGCTGCTGCCCTCTTCGCTCTACGGCCTGGCCCGCCCTTTCCTGTTCGGCTTCGACCCCGAGCACGCCCATGAACTGACCCTCGACGGACTCGCGCGCACCCAGAACACGCCCCTGGCCTGCGCCTATTCGGCACCGCGTGTCAGCGATCCCATCCAGCTTGCGGGGTTGAGCTTTCCGAACCGCGTGGGCCTGGCCGCCGGGCTCGACAAGAACGCGCGCTGCATCGATGCCTTCGCGGCCATGGGCTTCGGATTCGTCGAAGTGGGCACGGTCACGCCGAAGGGCCAGCCGGGCAACCCCAAGCCCCGCATGTTCCGCCTGCCGCAGCGCGACGCGCTGATCAACCGGCTGGGCTTCAACAACGAAGGGCTCGAGGCATTCCTTGCGAACGTGCAGAAGGCGCGTTTCCGCCAGGCGGGCGGCGCGGCCAGGCCTCCGCTGCTGCTGGGCCTGAACATCGGCAAGAACGCCGCCACGCCGATCGAGCGCGCGGTGGACGACTACCTTACCTGCCTCGACGGCGTGTACCCGCATGCCGACTACGTGACGATCAACATCTCCAGCCCCAATACCGCGAACCTGCGCTCGCTGCAGAGCGACGAGGCGCTCGACGCCCTGCTCGGCGCCGTGGCCGAGCGGCGCGAGACGCTGGCCACGCGCCATGCCAAGCGCGCGCCGCTGTTCGTGAAGATCGCTCCGGACCTCGACGAAACCCAGGTCGCGGTCATTGCCGCCACCCTGAAGCGCCACGGCATGGACGGCGTGATCGCCACCAACACCACGCTGGCACGCGACGCGGTGAAGGGCCTGCCGCATGCGGAGGAAGCGGGCGGACTTTCAGGCGCACCGGTGCGGGAAGCCAGCAACCGCGTGATCGCGCAACTGCGCGCGGCGCTGGGCGCCGGTTTTCCGATCATCGGGGTGGGCGGCATCCTGAGCGGGGCCGATGCCAAGGCCAAGATCGCCGCCGGTGCCGACGTGGTGCAGATCTACACCGGGTTGATCTATCGCGGCCCCGGACTGGTCCGCGAAGCGGCCCAGGCGCTGCTGCGGGATCGCAGCAAGGCCTGAGTCTTTTTCGGCTCTCTTCAGCGCATGCGCCAGAGCACTGGCGCAATGAACGCAGCCCATCGCAGCAGACGCCGCGGCCGGATCACCACCACGGCCGCGGCAGCGGCGACGCCGGCGGCCACAGGGTGCGCCCGCGCGATGCGCAATGCAGCAGCGGCAGCGGACTCGTCGAGCGGAGGCGCCTGCTCCACCTTGGCCGCGTCGTCGTGCGCGAACTGCGGCTCGCGTCCGCCCTGCAGCGTTGCGATGCGCTGGCGCTGGCGGTCCATGCGCGCCAGCAGTTCCTCGCGCGTGGCGGGCCTCGGGGGGCGGGGTTCGTCGTCGGGCTGGTCCGGGTCCTTGCCGAGGCCGAAGCGGTCCTGAACCCAAGCCCAATCGCGCTCGAACTCCTGGCGCGCCGGCGCGAAGCCGTTGGACGCATTGCGCAGGGTCTGCAGCAGGCCGATGGCGGCCACCAGCCACAGCACGATCCACACGCCCGCTACCGACCACGCGGCCGTGATGCGGTACGGCGTCTCCCAGAAATGAACCACCACCGCCACGGACACCAGCGCCACGGTGACGGTGGTCAGCCCCAGCACGGCCAGCCCGAAGACGAGCATCAGCTTCAGGCGCTGCTTCTCGTCATCCCAGGCCATGCGCAGCAGTTGCACCCGGTCTTCGGCGGCCAGGGCGCCCTCGGCGGCGGCGATGCGCAGCCGGCGGACGCGGGCGTCCAGGCCGAACAGGGAAAGCAGCCTCATGGGCTACCTCCTGTCATGCCCGGGTGAACGGTGCTGCGGTGCGACTGCCGGTCAGCGGCGGCCAAGCAGCAGGCCCACCAGCACGCCGACGGCCAGTGCGGCACCGGCGATCTGCCATGGTTCGTCGTGAGCGTAGGCGTTGGCGGAGGTGGCTGCCTCGCGGGCCTTCTTGGCGGCGAGCTTGCTTTTCTCGGATGCGAGCTCGCGCGCAATGGCGAGCTTGGTGTCGATGCGCTGGCGCAGCGCCTTGATGTGGGGAACCGAATCCAGGTCCTTGCTCGCCAGCACGCCGCGCACGTCGCTCGCGATGTCTTCGGCTGCTGCTTCAAGATTTTGGGATGCACTCATTGGAATCTTTCCTCCGTGATGACACCGGCACCGCGCCGGCGGCTTCACGCCAGCAAATGGCGTACTGTCATGTTACAGGCACAAAAGCCCCTCATGCGCGACAGATGTGCGTACATGTGCCCTTCGCTCCTCGCTCAGCCTTCCGTACCCGCCAGCAGGCGGGCGACGTGCGCCCCGATCGCCAGGCTGCTCGTGAGCCCCGGCGACTCGATGCCGAACAGATTGACCAGCCCCGCCACGCCGTGCGACGCCGGCCCGTCGATCACGAAGTCCGCGGCGGGCTCGCCGGGCCCCGAGATCTTGGGCCGCATGCCGGCATAGCCGGGAATCAGCGCGCCGTCGGGCAACGCGGGCCAGTACTTGCGCACCTCGGCATAGAAGCCATCGCCGCGCGCGGGGTCCACCACGAGGTCGTCGGCCGAGGAAACCCACTGCACGTCGGGGCCGAACTTGGCTTGGCGGCCGAGGTCGATCGTCAGGTGCACGCCCAGGCCGCCCGGCTCGGGAACCGGATAGACGAGCCGCCCGAAAGGCGCCCGACCCGACAGGGTGAAGTAGTTGCCCTTGGCGAAATGCTCTCTAGGCACGGCCGCAGCAGGCAAGCCCTCGAAGCGGCGGGCCAGCGCCGGCGCGCCGAGCCCCGCGGCGTTGACCACCGTTCGGCAACGCAACGCCGTACCGTCCTGCGCGATCAGCACGATGCCGTCGGCATCGCATTCGGCGCGCGAGACAGGCGATTTCAGCGCGAGCATGCCACCTGCGTTCTCGAGGTCGCCGAGCAGGCTCAGCATCAGCGCATGGCTGTCGACGATACCGGTGCTGGGCGAATGCAGCGCCGCAACGCACTGCAACTGCGGCTCCAGGGCCTTGGCCTGCTGTTCGGAGAGCAGTTCCAGGTCGTCGACACCGTTGGCCGCCGCCTTGGCCCGGATCGCATCGAGCTGCCCCGCCTGCTCGGGCAACGTGGCAACGATCAGCTTGCCGCAGCGCCGATGCGGCACGCCGCGCGCCTCGGCGTAGGCGTAGAGCAGTTGCTTGCCTTCCACGCAAAGCCGCGCCTTCAGTGAACCCTGCGGGTAATAGATGCCCGCATGGATCACCTCGCTGTTGCGCGAACTGGTGCCGGTGCCAATGGCGCCTTCGGATTCGAGCACCAACACCTCCCGGCCTTCGAGCGCCAACGCGCGCGCTACGGCCAGGCCCACCACTCCACCGCCAATGACGGCGCAATCGATTTCTTCCATCGTGCGAGCTTATCGCGGCCAGCACGGCAGACGCGCAGGCTCAATTCACTGAGGCGGGGGTACCGGGTCCGTGGGTTCGTCTGGCGGCGTGCTCGGACCCTCGTCGGGCTCGACGGGCAGGTCCGGCGTGACGGGGGTCGGAAGATCTGGATGAGTGGCCATGGTCTTGCTCCTTTCCCGACATTTCCATGCCGGCGCCGGCAAAGGCGCGCCATCATGCGGCTGCACTTGCCGTCGGCGCCAACCGACAGCAGCGCTCGTCGCTTCAGGCAGGTCGTGCGAATGGCAGATCCGCGCGGGAGCGACGGGGTCGGTGCAGTGCGGCGAGCAGAAGCTCTATTTCGCATGCGACAGCTGCGCCGATCTGTTCGGCGCGAAGCCGTAAAAAACAAACTGGCGCGCAAAACAAAAAAGCGACCTGGAAATCCAGGTCGCTTTTTGATGATGGTGGGCGGTGGAGGCTTCGAACCTCCGACCCCAGCAGTGTGAATGCTGTGCTCTACCCCTGAGCTAACCGCCCAAAGCAACGCGTTGTTTGCGTTGCTTTGAATTACGTATCGCGTTCAGCGAAGCCTCAGATTATGCCACAGCTTTTTCTTCGTTTTGACGAAACAGCGTGCGACCACCAGAAGATTTGTCGAGCTGGGCCAACACGCCCTCGTGCGCGGCGAGCTCATGTTCAGCTGCCAGGATCACCGGCAACTCGAACTGGCTCAGGTCCATGGCCACGACCTTGGTGCCGACCTCGGGCTCGTTGGAGGCCACGTCGATGAGCAGCGCATCCTGTCCGCGCGTGAGGTTGATGTAGACGTCGGCCAGCAGCTGGGCGTCGAGCTTGGCGCCGTGGAAGGTGCGGTTCGAACGGTCGACACCGAAGCGGTCGCACAGCGCATCGAGCGAGTTGCGCTTGCCCGGATACACCTGCTTGGCCATGGCCAGCGTGTCGGTCACTTCCGCGACGAAGGTGCGCAGCGGAGGAAAGCCGGCGCGCTCGAACTCCTTGTTGAGGAAGCCAACGTCGAAGGCCGCGTTGTGAATGATAAGTTCGGCATCGCGCAGGTACTCGACGATGTCGTTGGCCAGCGTGGCGAACTTCGGCTTGTCGCGAAGGAAATCGGTCGTCAGGCCGTGGACCTTCAACGCGTCTTCGTGGCTCTCGCGCTCCGGGTTGAAATAGATGTGCAGGTCGTTGCCGGTGAGCTTGCGGTTGAACAGCTCCACGCAGCCGAGCTCGATGATGCGGTCGCCGTTCTCTGCGGAGAGCCCGGTGGTTTCGGTATCGAGGACGATCAAGCGACTCATCAGTGGTTTTCCTTGGCGTGGTTGATCGAGTACTTCGGAATCTCGATGGTCACATTTTCCTGCGCCAGGATCGATTGGCAACTCAGCCGCGATTGCGGCTCCAGGCCCCAGGCGCGGTCGAGCAGGTCTTCCTCGCCCTCTTCCGCTTCGTTCAGCGAGTTGAAGCCCTCGCGCACGATGACGTGGCAGGTGGTACAGGCGCAGCTCATCTCGCAGGCGTGCTCGATGTTGATGTCGTTGTCGAGCAGCGCCTCGCAGATCGAGGTGCCGGCGGGCGCGGTGATTTCGGCGCCTTGCGGGCAGTACTCGGGATGCGGATAGATCTTGATCGTGGGCATGTTTTTGTTCTAGAGAGATTCGACCTTGCGGCCGGCAAGTGCGCGCGCAATGCCCGCGTTCATGCGCTGTGCGGCAAAGGCTTCGGTGTCGTCGGCCAGCTTCTTTGTTGCGGCCTCGATGGCGGCGGCGTCGTTGCTGCTCTTGGCGGCTTCGCGCAATTGCAGCATCGAAGCATCGATGACCGCACGCTCCTCGCCGTTCAGCAGGTCGCCATCGGCATCGAGCGCGCTCTGCGTGGCAAGCAGCATGCGGTCGGCATCGACGCGTGCCTCGACCAGCGCACGGGCCTGCATGTCCTGCTGCGCGGTGGAGAAGCTGTCCTGCAGCATTGTCGCGATCTGATCGTCCGACAGGCCGTAAGACGGCTTGACCGCCACGCTGGCCTCGACGCCGCTGCCCTGCTCTTTTGCACTCACGCTCAGCAGGCCGTCGGCATCGACGGTGAAGGTCACGCGGATGCGCGCGGCGCCCGCGGCCATCGGCGGAATGCCGCGCAGCGTGAAGCGCGCGAGGCTGCGGCAGTCGGAGACGAGGTCGCGCTCGCCCTGCACCACGTGCAGCGCCAGCGCAGTCTGGCCGTCCTGGTAAGTGGTGAAGTCCTGCGCCATCGCGGTGGGAATGGTCTGGTTGCGCGGCACGATGCGCTCGACCAGGCCACCCATGGTCTCGATGCCGAGCGACAGCGGGATCACGTCGAGCAGCAGAAGTTCGCCCGCGCCGTTGTTGCCGGCCAGCTGGTTCGCCTGGATGGCGGCACCGAGGGCCACGACTTCGTCGGGGTTCAGGTTGACCAGCGGTTCGCGGCCGAAGAAATCGGCGACGGCGCGGCGCACCTGCGGCATGCGGGTCGAGCCGCCGACGAGCACGATGCCCTGCAGCGCTTCAGGCTTCAGTTTCGCGTCGCGCAGAGCCTTGCGGACGGCTGCGATGGTGCGGTCGGTGAGTGGCTGCGTGGCGGCGTAGAACTGCTCGCGGGCCAGCTCGAAGGAGAGGGACTTGCCTGCGACATCGGCCTTGAAGATGGTCGACGGCGAATCGGTCAGTGCCTCTTTCGCTGCCCGCGCGGCCACGAGCAATGCGGCCTTGTCGGCATCGCTGACGGCTTGCAGGCCGGTCTGCGCGAGCACGAAATCGGCCAGCGCATGGTCGTAGTCGTCGCCGCCGAGGGCCGAATCGCCACCCGTGGCAATCACTTCGAACACGCCCTGCGTGAGCCGCAGGATCGAGATGTCGAAGGTGCCACCGCCCAGGTCGTAGACCGCGTAGACGCCTTCGCTCGCGTTGTCGAGCCCGTAGGCGATGGCCGCGGCCGTGGGTTCGCTGATCAGGCGCAGCACGTTCAGGCCGGCGAGTTGCGCGGCATCCTTGGTCGCCTGGCGCTGGCCTTCGTCGAAGTACGCGGGCACGGTGATGACGGCGCCATACAGTTCGTCGTCGAAGGTGTCCTGCGCACGGTAGCGCAGCGTGGCCAGGATTTCGGCGCTGATCTCGACCGGCGACTTCTCGCCCGCCAGCGTCTGCACCTTCACCATGCCGCCGTCACCGCTGCCGATGCGGTACGACATCGCATCGCGGTTCGCGATGTCGGCCAGGCCGCGGCCCATGAGCCGCTTCACGGAAGTGATGGTGTTGGCGGGGTCCTGCGCGCGCGCGGCCACGGCATCGAAGCCGATCTGGCGGCGGTCGCCTTCGAGGTACCGCACGGCCGAGGGCAGCAGCACGCGTCCCTGGTCGTCGGGCAGGCATTCGGCCACGCCGTTGCGCACCGAAGCCACCAGCGAATGCGTCGTACCCAAGTCGATGCCCACGGCGATGCGGCGCTGATGCGGATCGGGCGCCTGTCCGGGTTCGGAAATCTGAAGAAGAGCCATCAGGCCTCCCGCCGGGCCGCCCCAAGGGAGGCCTGCGCCCCCATGGGGGGCAGCGAATACACGAAGTGATGAGCGTGGGGGTTCATGTCTTCTATTGTCCCAACTGATCGAACTTGGCTTCGACGTCCTGTCCGAAGCGCTCAATGAACATGAGGGCTCTCACCTGCTGCGCCGCGGCGGGGTAGTCGCCCTTCTCGTCGATCAGCCAGTCGAGCGACGACAGCGCGCGTGCGCGGCCGGCCTCGACCTCCGCCTGGAGCTTCTCGAGCGAAGCGATGCTTTCGACATCGTCGAGCGCCTCGCGCCACTCCATCTGCTGCATGAGGAACTCCGCAGGCATCGCCGTGTTGTTCTCCGCATTCAGCGGTGCGCCGTGCATCTCGCAGATGTAGCTGGCGCGACGGATCGGGTCCTTCAGGCGCTGGTAAGCCTCGTTGATGCGCACCGACCACTGCATGGCCACGCGCTGCGCCGCGGCGCCCTGCGCGGCAAAGCGGTCCGGGTGGGCTTCGCGCTGCAGCTCTTTCCAGCGCGCGTCGAGCACGGCGCGGTCCTGCGCGAAAGTCGCCGGGACGGCGAACAGTTGAAAGTCGGTGTCGTTCAGGTTCATGGCAAGAAAAAACCGCCAGCACATGACATGGTGGCGGCTATGGTCGCAGTCAGCGACGGCGCATCAGATGCGAAAACTTTCCCCACAACCGCAGCGGTCGCGTTCGTTGGGGTTGATGAACTTGAAGCCCTCGTTCAAGCCTTCGCGCACGAAGTCGAGTTGCGTGCCGTCGATGTAGGCCAGGCTTTTCGGGTCGACCAGCACCTTCACGCCGTGGTCTTCGAACACCACGTCTTCAGGCGCCAGTTCGTCCACGTACTCGAGCTTGTAGGCCAGGCCGGAGCAACCCGTGGTCTTCACGCCCAGCCGAACACCCACGCCCTTGCCCCGTTTGCCGAGGTAGCGGGTGACGTGTCGCGCAGCGGCTTCGGTCAGCGTGACGGCCATGTCAGTGGACAGCTTCGGCAGCAGCGGATTCGGTCTTGACGCCGTGCTTGGCCTTGTAGTCGCTCACGGCGGCCTTGATCGCGTCTTCGGCCAGGATGGAGCAGTGGATCTTCACGGGCGGCAGCGCCAGTTCTTCGGCGATCTGCGCGTTCTTGAGCGCAGCCGCTTCGTCGAGCGTCTTGCCCTTGACCCATTCGGTCACGAGCGACGACGACGCGATGGCCGAGCCGCAGCCGTAGGTCTTGAAGCGAGCGTCTTCGATCACGCCGGTTTCTGGATTGACCTTGATCTGCAGCTTCATCACGTCGCCGCAGGCCGGTGCGCCGACCATGCCGGTGCCTACCGAGTCGTCGCCCTTTTCGAAGGAGCCGACGTTGCGGGGATTTTCGTAGTGGTCGATGACCTTGGAAGAATATGCCATGGTGTACCTCTCAAACTTTGTTCAATCGTGGAGCCTGGTGCGGGCCTGCGTCAGTGGGCCGACCACTGGATCGTGCTGATGTCGACGCCGTCCTGGAACATCTCCCACAGGGGGCTCAGCTCGCGCAGCTTGGCAACGTTGTGCTTGATGGTCGAGATGGCGTAGTCGATTTCTTCTTCGGTCGTGAAACGGCCGATGGTCATGCGAAGGCTGCTGTGAGCCAGTTCGTCGCTGCGGCCCAGCGCGCGCAGCACGTAGCTGGGCTCGAGGCTGGCCGAGGTGCAGGCCGAACCCGACGACACCGCCAAGCCCTTGATGCCCATGATCAGCGACTCGCCTTCGACGTAGTTGAAGCTCATGTTCAGGTTGTGCGGCACGCGGTGTTCGAGGTCGCCGTTGATGAACACCTGTTCCACGTCTTTCAGCCCGTCGAGCAGACGCTTCTGCAGGCGGCGTGCGTGTTCGATGTCCTTGTGCATCTCCAGCTTGGCGATGCGATAGGCCTCGCCCATGCCGACGATCTGGTGCGTGGGCAGCGTGCCCGAGCGCATGCCGCGCTCATGGCCACCACCATGCATCTGCGCTTCGAGGCGGATGCGCGGCTTGCGGCGCACGTACAGCGCGCCGATGCCCTTCGGGCCGTAGGTCTTGTGCGAAGCCAGGCTCATCAGGTCGATGGGCAGCTTCGTGATGTCGATGTCGATCTTGCCGGTGGCCTGGGCCGAGTCGACGTGGAAGATCACGCCCTTTTCGCGGCAGGCATTGCCCAGCGCGACCACGTCCTGGATCACACCGATTTCGTTGTTCACGAAGAGCACGCTGGCCAGGATGGTGTCGGGGCGAATGGCCGCCTTGAACTTCTCGAGGTCGACGAGGCCGTTTTCCTCGACGTCGAGGTAGGTCACCTCGAAGCCCTGGCGCTCCAGCTCGCGCATGGTGTCGAGCACGGCCTTGTGCTCGGTCTTCAGCGTGATCAGGTGCTTGCCCTTGCCCTTGTAGAACTGGGCAGCGCCCTTGAGCGCGAGGTTGATCGATTCGGTGGCGCCCGACGTCCAGACAATTTCGCGCGGATCGGCATTGATCAGCTCGGCCACCTGGCCGCGCGCCTGCTCGACAGCCTCTTCCGCTTCCCAGCCCCAGGCGTGGCTGCGCGATGCCGGGTTGCCGAAGTGCTCGCGCAACCAGGGGATCATGGCGTCGACCACGCGCGGGTCGACCGGCGTGGTGGCGCCGTAATCGAGATAGATCGGGAAATGAGGAGTTACGTCCATGGCTGGCTCGTGCTGGCGTGGGGGTTGTTTTTAGATCTGGGCTGCTGCTCGTGCCGGCGCCCGAAGGCGCCGCCGGAAATCAGAAGTCTCGAAAGCGGTCTCAGGACTTCGCGAAGGCGTTGCCGAGAGCGAACACCGAGTTCGGCGCATTCACGCGAATCGGCTTGACCACCGGCTGGGCCGAGATGGCGCGCTTGACGACGGGCTTGTTCTCGATCTGCACGCCCTTGGCGATCTGGTCGTCAACCAGCTTCTGCAAGGTGACAGAGTCGAGAAACTCGACCATGCGCTGGTTCAGCGAGGCCCAGAGCTCGTGCGTCATGCAACGACCGGCTTCGCCCAGGCAGTTTTCCTTGCCACCGCACTGGGTGGCGTCGATGGGCTCATCGACGGAAACAATGATGTCGGCGACCGTGATATCGGCAGCCTTGCGACCGAGGCTGTAACCGCCGCCGGGGCCGCGGGTCGATTCGACCAGTTCATGACGGCGCAGCTTGCCGAACAGCTGTTCGAGGTAGGACAGCGAAATCTGCTGCCGTTGGCTGATTGCGGCCAGCGTGACCGGACCGGTGTTCTGACGCAACGCCAGATCGATCATTGCCGTGACCGCAAAACGGCCTTTGGTAGTGAGACGCATCGCAAGCTCCTTCAAGTGCTTACCGTTGAAATGACACCGTGGCCCTGGGCTGCGGTGACCTCGTCTCCGCCCTGCCCGACCCCTGGCGCTGGTGAACCAGCCGGTAGGAGTCGGTCCTTCATCGCGAAGTTCTTTTCTTGTTGTTGAGTATTTCGCTCAAGTATAACAGAAGCCCCCGAACTCTGCTCGGGTAAACCCCAGCGCCGTCCGCTTGAAGAACGCGAACGTTTGAACTATCACGGCTAGAGCGCGATGTTGTCCCCGCCGGCAGCCCCGAAAGCCTGCTCGCGCAGCACCGCCAGTTGGTCGCGCACGCGGGCCGCCTTCTCGAATTCGAGGTTCCGGGCGTGCTCCAGCATCTGCTTTTCCAGCCGCTTGATTTCCCGGGCGATGTCCTTTTCGCTCATGTCCTCGACCTTGGCGCGTTCCAGGTCGACCTTGGCCATTTCCTTGCCCGTTTTCTCGCTGTAGACCCCGTCGATCAGGTCGCGCACCTGCTTGACGATGCTGCGCGGCGTGATGCCGTTCGCCTCGTTGTGCGCAATCTGCCGGGCGCGGCGGCGCTCGGTCTCATCGATGGCCTTCTTCATCGAATCGGTCATGCGGTCGGCGTAAAGAATGGCCTTGCCGTTCAGGTTGCGCGCCGCCCGGCCGATGGTCTGGATCAGCGAGCGCTCGGCGCGCAGGAAGCCTTCCTTGTCGGCATCGAGGATCGCCACCAGCGAAACCTCCGGAATATCCAGCCCCTCGCGCAGCAGGTTGATGCCCACCAGCACGTCGAAGGTGCCCAGGCGCAGGTCGCGCAATATCTCCACCCGCTCGACCGTGTCGACGTCGCTGTGCAGGTAGCGCACCTTCACGCCGTTGTCGCCCAGGTAGTCGGTCAGCTGCTCGGCCATGCGCTTGGTCAGCGTGGTGATGAGCACGCGTTCGTTCTTGTCCACGCGCACGCGGATTTCGCCCAGAACGTCGTCAACCTGGTGGGTGGCGGGCCTAACCTCGACTTCGGGGTCGATCAGGCCGGTGGGCCGCACCAGCTGTTCGACCACGTTGCCGGCATGGTCCTTCTCGTACTGCGCGGGCGTGGCCGACACGAAGATGCACTGGCGCATGCGCGTCTCGAACTCCTCGAGCTTGAGCGGCCGGTTGTCCAACGCACTCGGCAGGCGGAAGCCGTATTCGACCAGCGTGGTCTTGCGCGCCCGGTCACCGTTGTACATGCCGCCGAGCTGGCCAATCATCTGGTGGCTCTCGTCGAGGAACATGAGCGCGTCCTTAGGCAGGTAGTCGGTCAGCGTGGCCGGCGGATCGCCGGGCGCGGCGCCCGACAGGTGGCGCGTGTAGTTCTCGATGCCCTTGCAGTGGCCGATTTCGGCCAGCATCTCGAGGTCGAAGCGGGTGCGCTGCTCCAGCCGCTGCGCCTCGACCAGCTTGCCCGCGCTCACCAGCTCCTTGAGCCGCTCGCTCAGCTCGATCTTGATGGTCTCGACCGCCGCCATGACCTTGTCTCGCGGCGTCACGTAATGGCTGGACGGGTACACCGTGAAGCGCGGCACCTTCTGCCGGACGCGCCCGGTCAGCGGATCGAACAGCTGCAGCGACTCGATTTCGTCGTCGAACAGTTCGAAACGGATCGCCAGTTCGCTGTGCTCCGCCGGAAACACGTCGATGGTGTCGCCGCGCACGCGGAAGGTGCCGCGGGCAAAGTCCTGCTCGTTGCGCAGGTACTGCATGCGGATCAGCCGGGAAATCAGGTCACGCTGCCCGACCTTGTCGCCGACGCGGGCAATCAGCCGCATCTCCATGTAGTCCTCGGGCGTGCCGATGCCGTAGATGGCGCTCACCGTGGCCACGATGACCGTGTCGCGCCGCTCCAGCACGCTCTTGGTGGCCGACAGCCGCATCTGCTCGATGTGCTCGTTGATCGAGGAGTCCTTCTCGATGAACAGGTCGCGCTGGGGTACGTAGGCCTCGGGCTGGTAGTAGTCGTAGTAGCTCACGAAGTACTCGACGGCGTTCTTCGGGAAGAACTCGCGGAACTCGCTGTAGAGCTGCGCCGCCAGCGTCTTGTTGGGCGCGAACACGATGGCCGGGCGGCCCAGCCGCGCGATCACGTTGGCCATGGTGAAGGTCTTGCCCGAGCCGGTCACGCCCAGCAGGGTCTGGAACACTTCGCCGTCGATCACGCCTTCGACCAGCCCTTCGATGGCCTTGGGCTGGTCGCCCGCGGGCGGATAGGGCTGGAAGAGTTCGAACGGGGAGTCCGGGTACCTGATGAATTCACCCTGTTTCGCGGGCCCGATCGGGTCCACTTTCTTCAGGTCTGCTATGGCTTCGTTGTTGTCTGGCATGGCTGTTCCCGACAGGTGGCGCTCGCGCCGGTAAAATTCAAGGCAACCGGAAAGCATAAAGCCTAGTCCGGTTGCAGCGAAGCTTTCATCCCAAAGGACCTTTCCATGTCTATGTTCACCGCGGTCGAAATGGCACCGCGCGACCCGATCCTCGGCCTCAACGAGCAATTTGCAGCCGACACCAACCCCAACAAGGTCAACCTCGGCGTCGGCGTCTATTACGACGACAACGGCAAGCTGCCCCTGCTCCAGTGCGTGCAGGCCGCAGAACAGAACATGATGAAAGCGCCCACCGCGCGCGGCTACCTGCCCATCGACGGCATCGCGGCGTACGACAACGCCGTCAAGGCGCTGGTCTTCGGCGCCGACAGCGAGCCCGTCACCTCGGGCCGCGTGGCCACCATCCAGGCCATCGGCGGCACCGGCGGCCTGAAGGTCGGCGCAGACTTCCTCAAGAAGCTCAGCCCCTCCGCCAAGGTGCTGATCAGCGACCCGAGCTGGGAAAACCACCGCGCACTGTTCACCAACGCCGGCTTCGAAGTCGAAAGCTACCCCTACTACGACGCGGCCAAGCGCGGCGTCAACTTCGAAGGCATGCTGGCGGCCCTGAACGCGGCACCGGCCGGCACCATCGTCGTGCTGCACGCCTGCTGCCACAACCCCACCGGCTACGACATCACCGCCGCCCAGTGGGACCAGGTCGTCGCGGCCGTCAAGGCCAAGGGCCTGGTGCCCTTCCTCGACATGGCCTACCAGGGCTTCGGCTACGGCCTGAAGGAAGACGGCGCGGCCGTCGCCAAGTTCGTCGAAGCCGGCCTGACCTTCTTCGTCTCGACCTCTTTCTCCAAGAGCTTCAGCCTGTACGGCGAGCGCGTCGGCGCACTGTCGGTGCTGTGCGAAAACAAGGAAGAAGCCGGCCGCGTGCTGTCGCAACTCAAGATCGCCATCCGCACCAACTACAGCAACCCACCCACGCACGGCGGCGCCGTGGTGGCAGCGGTTCTCGGCAACTCCGAGCTGCGCGCCCTGTGGGAAAAGGAACTGGGCGAGATGCGCGTGCGCATCAAGGCCATGCGCCAGAAGCTGGTCGATGGCCTCAAGGCCGCGGGCGTGAAGGAAGACATGAGCTTCATCACCACGCAGATCGGCATGTTCAGCTACTCGGGCCTGACCAAGGACCAGATGGTGCGCCTGCGCAATGAGTTCGGCGTGTACGGCACCGACACCGGCCGCATGTGCGTGGCCGCGCTCAACAGCAAGAACATCGACTACGTCTGCGCGTCGATCGCCAAAGTCATCTAAGTGACAGCAAAGTGTGAGGGAATGCGCTGCAGCGACGATTCCTTCACACTTCTTGGCCAAAGGACCCTCGCGGCGGGGTCGTTGTAGGGGTTAGGCCCCCTGCAACGCAGCGAATGCGCTGATATATTGCACCGCAACATTCCACTCAAAGATCAGCGATGCTCTATCAACTCTACGAAGCCCAGCGTTCCTTGATGGAGCCTTTCTCGGACTTCGCCCAGGCAGCCTCCAAGCTCTACGGCCCCGGCGCCGTGTGGGGCCAGCTGCCCATGGCCCAGCGCATGGCCGCGGGCTACGACCTGCTCTACCGTTTGGGCAAGGACTACGAGAAGCCCGAGTTCAACATCAAGTCGGTGAAGGTCGATGGCGCGGACGTCGTCATCCAGGAAGCCATTGCGCTCGACAAGCCCTTCTGCGAGCTGCGCCGCTTCAAGCGCTTCACCGACGAGCCGCACATCCTCAAGACGCTCAAGAGCCAGCCCGTGGTGCTGGTCGTCGCACCGCTGTCGGGCCACTATGCGACCCTGCTGCGCGACACCGTGCGCACCATGCTGCAGGACCACAAGGTCTACATCACCGACTGGAAGAACGCGCGCCTGGTGCCGATGTCGGACGGCGAGTTCCACCTCGACGACTACATCAACTACGTGCAGGAGTTCATCCGCCTGCTGCAGGCGGAGTACGGCAACTGCCACGTGGTGAGCGTGTGCCAGCCCACTGTGCCCGTGCTCGCTGCCGTGTCGCTCATGGCCAGCCGCGGCGAGCCGCTGCCGCTCACCATGACGATGATGGGCGGCCCCATCGACGCGCGCAAGTCGCCCACGGCGGTCAACAACCTCGCGATGAACAAGAGCTTCGAGTGGTTCGAGAACAACGTGATCTACCGCGTGCCGCAGGGCTTCCCCGGTGAAGGCCGCCGCGTGTACCCCGGCTTCCTGCAGCACACCGGCTTCGTGGCCATGAACCCCGACCGCCACGCCAGCAGCCACTACGATTACTTCAAGGACCTCATCAAGGGCGACGACGCCAGCGCCGAGGCCCACCGCAAGTTCTACGACGAGTACAACGCCGTGCTCGACATGGACGCCGATTACTACCTCGAGACCATCCGCACCGTGTTCCAGGAGTTCGACCTGGTCAACGGCACCTGGGACGTCAAGTCCCCCGACGGCAAGGTGGAGCGCGTGCGCCCGCAGGACATCCACGGCACGGCCCTGCTCACCGTCGAAGGCGAACTCGACGACATCTCGGGCTCGGGCCAGACCGAAGCCGCGCACAGCCTGTGCACCGGCATCGACGACGCGAAACGCGAGCACTACGAAGTCAAGGGCGCCGGCCACTACGGCATCTTCAGCGGCCGCCGCTGGCGCGAACTGGTCTACCCGAAGATGCAGAAATTCATCGAGGCCAACGACCAGCCGCAGCGCCGCGCGAGCGCCCGCGACGCACTGGCCGCCGAAGACACCGTGAAGCCTGTACGCAAAAGCCCGGCTCCCGCAGCGGTCGCGGCCAAGAAAACCCCGGCGAAGACGGCCACGGCCGTCGCCGCCAAGAAGACAGCGCCGCGCAAGAAGCCCGGCACCAGCGCCGCGCGCTGAAGCGCGCGCCATTCCCACAGTGAACGGGCTCGCCGCACGCATCAACGACGCACTGCCCCAAACGCAGTGCACACGTTGCGGCTACCCGGATTGCGCAAGCTACGCCCAGGCCGTGGCCGACGGCGAGGCCGGCATCAACCAGTGCCCGCCCGGCGGCGCCGAAGGCATCGACCGGCTCGCACGACTCACCGGCCGAGCGCCGCTGCCGCTCGACCCCGAATGCGGCGTTGAAGGCCCGCGCGCCATGGCCGTCATCGACGAGGCCTGGTGCATCGGCTGCACGCTCTGCCTCGATGCCTGCCCCACCGACGCGATCGTCGGCGTCAACAAGCGCATGCACACGGTGATCGAGGCCCACTGCACGGGCTGCGAGCTGTGCATTCCGGTCTGCCCCGTCGACTGCATCTCGCTCGAGGTCGAAACACCCGGCCGCACCGGCTGGCAGGCATGGTCTGCCGAGCAGGCCGCGAGCGCACGGCGCCGCTACGAAGTGCACGGCAAGCACCGCAACACCGATGCGCGCCTTGCCGAGACGGCGCCCAAGGCCGAAACTCCGCAAGACGCTGGTGCACGCAAGCGCGCCATCGTCGAAGCCGCACTGGCGCGTGCCCGCGCCGCCTCGCAACAACGCCCACCAGCCGCCAAACCATGACGCTCGACACCCTGCTCATCTACATCGTCGCTTCGCTCGCGCTGGCCCTCATTCCGGGGCCGACGATGCTGCTGGCGCTGTCCAACGGCATCGAGGGCGGCATGCGCCGCGCGAGCTGGGGCATTGCGGGCGCATCCCTGGGCAGCATCACGCTGATCGCGGTCGTAGCCCTGGGACTGGGCTCGCTGCTGGCGACTTCGGAATGGCTCTTCAATGCGATCCGTGTCGCAGGCGTGGCCTACCTCGTGTGGCTGGGCGTCAAGCTGTGGCGCAGCGAAACCACCGACCTGCGCACCGCGCTGGCCAAGTCGCCGCTCGAAGTCCGTCCGCAGGGCCGTGTCGCGCTGCTGCGCAGCCTCATGGTGGCGCTGTCGAATCCGAAGACGGTGCTGTTCTTTGCCGCCTTCCTGCCGCAGTTCGTCGACATCGCGAAGCCGCAGGGCCCTCAATACCTGCTGCTGGGTGCCGTTTTCGTCGCTCTCGACACCTGCGTGATGCTGGCCTATGCCGGCGCCGGCACGCAGGCCGTGCGCTTTCTCTCGCAGCGCGGCCTCAAGGCAATGAACCGCGGTTGTGCGGCCGGCATGTGGCTGTTGGCCGCTACCCTTGCCGTGTGGCGCCGCCCCGGCGCTTGAAGAGCAGCAACAGCACGCCCGCCAGCACCACGCCCACGGCGTACCACTCGAAGCGAGTGACAGTCTCGCCGCCGATCCACACGCCCAGCAGCATCGCGATCACCGGGTTCACGAAGGTATAGCTGGACGCCAGCGCGGCCGGGGCCTTCGCGAGCAGCACCATGTAGGCGTTGAAGGCGATCAGCGAGCCGAACACCACGAGGTAGATCCACGCCGCCACCGCCTCGGCCTGCAACGGCCAGCCCACCGTTTCACCCGACACCGCGGCCAGGCCCATCAGCACCACGCCGCCGCACAGCATCTCGCTCGCGAAGCCCATCGCGCCGGGCGCCAGCGGCAGGCCGCGCTGGCTCAGCACACTGCCGAGCGACCAGCAGCAGCATGCAACGCAGATCGCCAGCAAGCCTTCGGGCGAAGACCGGAAGCCGCTGCCCTGCGTCAGCATCAGCACGCCGACGAGCCCGAGCGCAATGCCCGCGGCCTCCAGCCGCGACGGCCTCACGCCCCAGATCAGGTTGAGCAGCGCGATGAGCAGCGGAATCACCGCGATGAACGCGACGACCAGCCCAGAGCCGATCGACACCTCGGCGCTGGCCGTGCCGCCCATGCCGCCGCCCAGCATCAACGCCCCCACGACAAACGCATTGCGCCATTGCACCGGCGACGGCCACGGCGCCCCGCGCCAGCGCATCCACACGATGAGCAGCAGGCCCGCGCACAGGAAGCGCGAGCCCATCTGCAGGAACGGCGGAAAGCTCACGAGCGCGTACTTGATCGCGAGGTAGGTCGAGCCCCAGACCACCCAGGTGGCGGCGAGGCACAGCCACAGCAGCGGCGGCAAGCCAGGGCGCCCTGCGGACGCGGGCTTGGCTGGAGAAGCGAGGGTGGACATGGCCGAGGGAAGTCTCTTGTTGGTGTGCGATGGCAGCCATGGTATGAAAGCCAACCTCCGGCATCCATGCGACATTCATGGTTCTGCCCTCTTCCAACCGTTGATTTGAAGGAGTTGCATGGACTTCGCCTTGAACCCCTCACTGGATGCGCACGACACCCGCATCCTGGCCGAACTGCAGAACGATGCACGGCTGACCATGGCCGAACTCGGCCGCCGCGTGCACCTGAGCCAGCCCGCGGTGACCGAGCGCGTGAAGAAGCTGGAGGCCGCGGGCGTCATCAGCGGCTACCGTGCCACCGTGAACCTGGGCAAGCTGGGCTACGGCATCCGCGCCATCATCCGCGTGGGCCGCGCCGACTACGCACGCGTGGTCGAGCTGGTGCAGCAGACGCCCGAATGTGTCAATGCCTACAACGTGACCGGGGAAGACAGCTGGATCCTGGAGATCGCGGTGATCGACGTGAGCCACCTCGACGCGGTGGTCACCAAGTTCTGCATCCTCACCGAGACCGCCACCTCGATCATCCTGAACCCGGCGCGAGAGCACCAGGCGATGCTGCCGCCCAGGAGCTCGGACGTGAAGCCGCCGATCAAGAAAGTGCTCAACGCGTAGCTGCGAGCGCGCTGAAAGCCGCCACCACTTCAGGCGGCGCCTGCACCATCTCGATCAGCACCCCCTCGCCCGCGATCGGGAACTCGTCGTTCGCCTTCGGGTGAAGAAAGCAGATGTCGAAGCCGGCCGCGCCCTTGCGGATGCCGCCGGGCGCAAAGCGCACGCCCTGCGCCGTCAGCCACTCGACGGCCTTGGGCAGGTCGTCGATCCACAGGCCCACGTGGTTCAGCGGTGTGGTGTGTACGGCAGGCTTCTTCTCCGGATCGAGCGGCTGCATCAGGTCGACCTCGACCTTGAACGGGCCCACGCCCATCGCGCAGATGTCTTCATCCACGTTCTCGCGTTCGCTCTTGAACGTGCCCGTGACTTCGAGCCCCAGCATGTCGACCCACAGCTTCTGCAGCCGCAGCTTGTCGGGGCCGCCGATGGCGATCTGCTGGATGCCCAGCACCTTGAAGGGGCGTGTGGTGGCGGCGGTCATGCGGCGCAGCTTTCCGTGGCCTGCTCCTGGACCTGCCGCGCGTTGAGCCCGAGCTTGCGCAACAGCACCGTGTCGGCTTCCACGTCGGGGTTGCCGGTGACCAGCAGCTTGTCGCCATAGAAGATCGAGTTCGCGCCCGCCATGAAGCACAGCGCCTGCACCGCGTCGCCCATCTGCTGGCGCCCGGCCGACAGACGCACGCGCGCGGTCGGCATGGTGATGCGCGCGACCGCGATCATGCGCACGAAGTCGAAGGGGTCGACCGGGTCCGTGTCGGCCAGCGGCGTGCCTGGCACCCGCACCAGGCTGTTGATCGGCACCGACTCCGGGTACGGGTTCAGGTTGGCCAGCTGCGCGATCAGCCCCGCGCGGTGCACCGGCTGCTCGCCCATGCCCACGATTCCGCCGCAGCACACGCTGATGCCCGCGCTGCGCACGTTGGCCAGCGTGTCGAGCCGGTCCTGGTAGGTTCGCGTGTCGACCACGTCGGTGTAGTACTCGGGCGCGGTGTCGAGGTTGTGGTTGTAGTAGTCGAGGCCTGCGGCCTTGAGCTGGTGCGCATGGTGCGGCTCCAGCATGCCGAGCGTGGCGCAGGTCTGCATGCCCAGGCCCTTCACCGCCTCGACCAGCACGGCCACCTTCTCCACGTCGCGGTCTTTGGGCGCTCGCCATGCGGCGCCCATGCAGAAGCGCGTGGCGCCGGCGTCCTTGGCGGCCTGCGCGGCGCGCACCACCTCGTCGACCTCCATGAGCTTCTGCGCCTTCACGCCGGTATCGAACTCGGCCGACTGCGGGCAGTAGCCGCAGTTCTCCGGGCAGCCACCGGTCTTGACCGACAGCAGCGTGGCCAGCTCGATGTCGCCTTCGGGGAAATGCTGGCGGTGCACGGTCTGCGCCTCGAACAGCAGGTCCATCAGCGGCTTGTCGAGCAGCGCCTGGATCGCCTCGACGGACCACGGGCCCTCAGCCCTGGGGGCAGCGGCCTTCGCAGGCCGGTGCAGCGTGATCGCCTGTTGCAAGTCGTTGGCACCCATCAGTTGAACTCCAGAATGATCTGATCGACGGCGAGCGATTCGCCCTTGGCCGCCGAAATCTTGCCGACCACGCCGTCCTGCGAAGCGAACAGCACGTTCTCCATCTTCATCGCCTCGATCACGGCCAGCTTCTCGCCGGCACGCACCTGCTGCCCCGGCTGAACCGACACCTCGACCAGCAGGCCCGGCATCGGCGACATCAGGAACTTGCTCAGGTCAGGCGGCGCCTTGTAGGGCATCAGTTCCAGCAGCCGCGCGCCCAGCGGCGACAGCACCATCGCCTCGATCTGCGTGCCATCGTGCGACACCCGCAGCGCCAGCGGGCTCTTGCCCGCGCCGCGCTCCACCTGCGCGGTGAAGGGCTTGTCGTTGACGATGCCCTGCACGCGGACCGCGCCCAGCGCAAAGCTGCTGTCGATCTTGTAGCTCTTGCCACCCACGGCCACCGAGCTGGCGCCGGTCTTGCCGTGGAAGTCGGTAACGGAAACCGGGTGATGCACGTGCTTGCCTTCCGGCCCCAGCTCCACCACCACGAACTGCTCGCCCACCTTCACGCCGTGGCCTTCGAGCTGCCCGCTGATGCCCGAGGCACGCGCGCGATAACGGCGGTGCACATAAGCCGCGAGCGCGATCAGGAACGACGGATCGGCATGCGGCACGTCTTCCGCATGGAAGCCCTTGCCGTAGTGCTCGGCGATGAAGCCGGTGTTGAAATCGCCCGCCACGAACTTCGGATGCGCCAGCAGCGCCGCCTGGAACGGGATGTTGCTGCTGATGCCTCGGATCACGAAGCCGTTGAGCGCCTCGCGCATGCGGGCGATCGCATGCTGGCGGTCCTTGCCGTGCACGATGAGTTTGGCGATCATCGAGTCGTAGTACATCGGGATCTCGCCGCCGTCGTACACGCCCGTGTCCACGCGCACGCCTTGCAGGTGCTCGGTGTCGCTCGCGAACATGGTCTCGGTCGGCGGCTGGAACTTCACGAGCCGGCCGGTCGACGGCAGGAAGTTGCGGAACGGGTCTTCGGCATTGATGCGGCACTCGATGGCCCAGCCGTTGCGCTTCACTTCGGCTTGCGTCAGCGGCAGCTTCTCGCCGGCCGCCACGCGGATCATCAGCTCGACCAGGTCGAGGCCGGTGATGCACTCCGTCACCGGGTGCTCCACCTGCAGGCGCGTGTTCATCTCCAGGAAGTAGAAGCTCTGGTCCTTGCCGACCACGAACTCCACCGTGCCGGCGCTCTGGTACTTCACGGCCTTGGCCAGCTGCACGGCCTGCTCGCCCATGGCCTTGCGCGTTTCGTCGCTGATGAAGGGGGAAGGAGCCTCCTCGATCACCTTCTGGTGGCGCCGCTGGATGGAGCACTCGCGCTCGTTCAGGTAGATCACGTTGCCGTGCGAGTCGCCCAGCACCTGGATCTCGATGTGGCGCGGCTCCTCGACGAACTTCTCGATGAACACGCGGTCGTCGCCGAAGCTGTTGCGGGCTTCGTTGCGGCACGAGGTGAAGCCCTCGAAGGCTTCCTTGTCGTTGAAGGCCACGCGCAGCCCCTTGCCGCCGCCGCCGGCCGAGGCCTTGATCATCACCGGGTAGCCGATGTCGTTGGCAATCTCCACGGCGCGCTCGGCCGTCTCGATGGCGTCGTTCCAGCCCGGAATGGTGTTGACCTTTGCCTCGTTCGCGAGCTTCTTCGAGGCGATCTTGTCGCCCATCGCCGCGATCGAATAGTGCTTTGGCCCGATGAAGGCGATGCCCTCTTCCTCGACCTTGCGGGCGAAGGCTTCGTTCTCCGACAGGAAGCCGTAGCCAGGGTGCACGGCCTCGGCGCCCGTCTGCTTGCAGGCCGCGATGATGCGGTCCGCCTGCAGATAGCTCTCGCGGCTCGGGGCCGCGCCGATGTGCACGGCCTCGTCGGCCAGCTCGACGTGGCGGGCTTCCTTGTCGGCGTCGGAGTAGACGGCGACGGTGAGGATGCCCATCTTCTTGGCCGTCTGGATGACGCGGCAGGCGATCTCACCGCGGTTGGCGATCAGGATTTTCTTGAACATGTTCTTCTTCTCCGTGCCGCTTACAGTGGAATGTTCCCGTGCTTGCGCCACGGGTTCTCGAGCTTCTTCTCGCGCAGCATCACCAGCGAGCGGCAGATGCGCTTGCGCGTCTCGTGCGGCAGGATCACGTCGTCGATGTAGCCGCGTGCGCTGGCCACATACGGATTGGCGAAGCGGGCCTTGTATTCGGCCTCGCGGGCAGCGAGCTTCTCGGGGTCGTTCTTGTCCTCGCGGAAGATGATTTCCACCGCGCCCTTGGCGCCCATCACCGCGATCTCGGCGCGCGGCCAGGCCAGGTTGACGTCGCCGCGCAGGTGCTTGGAGGCCATCACGTCGTAGGCGCCACCGTAGGCCTTGCGCGTGATGACGGTGATCTTCGGCACCGTGCACTCCGCGTAAGCGTAGAGCAGCTTGGCGCCGTGCTTGATGATGCCGCCGTACTCCTGCCCCGTGCCGGGCATGAAGCCTGGCACGTCGACGAAGGTGACGACCGGAATGTTGAAGGCGTCGCAGAAGCGCACGAAGCGTGCGGCCTTGATGCTGCTCTTGATGTCCAGGCAACCCGCCAGCACCAGCGGCTGGTTGGCGACGATGCCGATGGTCTGGCCTTCCATGCGTGCGAAGCCGATGACGATGTTCTTCGCGTAGTCGGGCTGCAGCTCGAAGAAGTCGCCGTCGTCCACCACCTTCAGGATCAGTTCCTTGATGTCGTAGGGCTTGTTCGGGTTGTCGGGCACCAGCGTGTCGAGCGAATAATCGGGCCGGTCAGCCGGGTCGCCCAGGCCGTTGTTGCCCAGGCGCACCGGCGGCTTCTCCCGGTTGTTGAGCGGCAGGTAGTTGTACAGGCGGCGCAGCATCATCAGCGCCTCGACGTCGTTCTCGAACGCCATGTCGGCCACGCCGCTGCGCGTGGTGTGGGTGATGGCGCCGCCGAGCTCCTCTGCAGTCACGCTCTCGTGCGTCACGGTCTTCACCACCTCGGGGCCGGTGACGAACATGTAGCTGCTGTCCTTCACCATGAAGATGAAGTCGGTCATGGCCGGCGAGTACACCGCGCCGCCCGCGCAGGGGCCCATGATCATGCTGATCTGCGGCACCACGCCCGAGGCCATCACGTTGCGCTGGAACACGTCGGCATAGCCGCCGAGCGAGGCCACGCCTTCCTGGATGCGCGCGCCGCCCGAATCGTTCAGGCCGATGACGGGTGCGCCGACCTTCATGGCCTGGTCCATCACCTTGCAGATCTTCTCGGCATGCGCCTCGCTGAGCGCGCCGCCGAAGACGGTGAAGTCCTGGCTGAACACGAACACCAGGCGGCCGTTGATCATGCCGTAGCCGGTGACCACGCCGTCGCCGGGGATCTTCTGCTCGGCCATGCCGAAGTCGACCGAGCGGTGCTCGACGAACATGTCCCACTCTTCGAAGGTGTTGTCGTCGAGCAGCAGCTCGATGCGCTCGCGCGCCGTGAGCTTGCCCTTGGCGTGCTGCGCGTCGATGCGCTTCTGCCCGCCGCCGAGACGCGCCTGGGCGCGACGCTTTTCGAGTTGTTCGATCAGTTCTTGCATGGTGTGCTTCCGAAGCTGTGGTCCTGAATTTCTTGTCTCATGGTCTGGCCGTGATGGCGGCCGCGGCGAGCAGGCTGCGCGCCGCGGTCGATGCCGGCAGCGTGCCCTGCGCCACCTGCTGCGTGAGCTGCGGCAGCAGCTCGCGCACCTGGGGGTGATGCCTGAAGGCCTGCTTGAGGCCTGCGTCGATGCGCTCCCACATCCACGCGGTGGCCTGCTTCTCGCGGCGCTTGCCGAGCTTGCCGTTGGCGGTCTGCAGTTGCCTGAATTGCGTGACGGCTTCCCAGAAGGCATCGACGCCGGTGTTGGCGAGCGCGCTGAGCTGCAGCACCCTGGGCAGCCAGAAGCGCACTTCGGCGCCGCTGTGCGCGTCGTGCACCGCGTGTGCGTGGTCGGGGTTGCCCTGGTGGCCGAACAGCCGCAGCGCCGAAGTGATCTGGGCCTGCGCGCGCGTGGCGGCGTCCTTGTCGATGTCGGCCTTGTTGATGACGACGAGGTCGGCCAGCTCCATCACACCCTTCTTGATGGCCTGCAGGTCGTCGCCGGCGTTGGGAAGCTGCATCAGCACGAACATGTCGGTCATGCCGGCCACGGCCGTTTCGCTCTGGCCCACGCCGACGGTCTCCACGATCACGATGTCGTAGCCGGCGGCTTCGCACACCAGCATGGCCTCGCGCGTCTTCTCGGCCACGCCGCCGAGCGTGCCGCTCGAGGGGCTGGGGCGGATGTAGGCGCGCTCGTGCACCGAAAGGCGCTCCATGCGCGTCTTGTCGCCCAGGATGGAGCCGCCCGACACGGTGGACGACGGATCGATGGTGAGCACCGCCACGCGGTGACCCTTGCCGATCAGCAGCAGCCCCAGTGTTTCGATGAAAGTCGACTTGCCGACGCCCGGCACGCCCGAGATGCCGAGGCGAAACGAGTTGCCCGTGCGCGGCAGCAGCGCGGTCAGCAGCTCGTCGGCCTGCGCGCGATGGTCGGCGCGCGTCGATTCGAGCAGCGTGATGGCTTTGGCGATGGCGCGCCGCTGCGCCATGCCATCGGTTTCGGCGACGGCGCGTTCGAGCGCCTGTGCCGTATTCATCAGCACACCGCCTCCGACGCCACGCGCCAGCGGTAGTGCAGGTCGACGCCCTCCTCGCCTTCGAGCACGAAGCCGTGCCGCAGGTAGAAGCGGTTGGCGTCGCTCTTCACGAGCGCGGTGAGCTTGATGTCCAGCCGCTGCGCGCGCGCCTGCGACTTGGCCCATTCCAGCACCCATTCCCCGATGCCCAGGCCCTGGAAGCCGGAGCGCAAGTAGAGGTGGTCGAGGCGCAGCGCATCGCTGTCCTCCGGCTTGAGCGTGACGAAGCCGATGCGTTGGTCGCCATCGAGCACGATGTGGTGCATGTACGGCACGACGAAGCCCGCGCTCAGGCGCTCGCGCGAGCGTGCCGCGTCGAAACGGCCCACGCGCTCCAGGCTCGGGCGCATCGCGTCGATGCGCAGGGCCAGCATGGCTTCGAAATCGCTGGAATCCACCGGCTGCAGCGACAGCCGCGACAAGAGATCGCCCACGTCGCGCCTCAGGCCGTGACCGCCGCGCGAATCTGCTCCAGCACATCCTTGGCGCTGGCCGGAATGGGCGTGCCCGGCCCGTAGATGCCCTTGACACCGGCCTCGTAGAGAAAGTCGTAGTCCTGCCGCGGAATCACGCCGCCGACGAACACGATGATGTCGTCCGCGCCCTGCTTCTTGAGCTCGTCGATGATGGCCGGCACGAGCGTCTTGTGGCCGGCCGCGAGCGTGCTCACGCCCACGGCGTGCACGTCGTTCTCGATGGCCTGGCGCGCGCATTCTTCGGGCGTCTGGAACAGCGGCCCCATGTCCACGTCGAAGCCCAGGTCGGCGAAGGCGGTAGCGACCACCTTGGCGCCGCGGTCGTGGCCGTCCTGCCCGAGCTTGGAGATCATCACGCGCGGACGGCGGCCCTGTTCCTCGGCGAAGGCGTTGATTTCGGTCTTGAGGGCCTCCCAGCCTTCAGCGGAGTCGTAGGCAGCTGCGTACACACCGGTCACCTTCTGCGTGTCGGCCCGATGGCGGCCGAATGATTTTTCGAGCGCGTCCGAAATCTCGCCCACCGTGGCGCGCAGGCGCACGGCGTCGATGCTCAGTGCCAGCAGGTTGCCGGTGTTGTTCTCGGCGGCTTCGGTCAGCGCGTCGAGCGCGGCCTGCACCTTGGCGGTGTCGCGCGACGCGCGGATCTTCTGCAGCCGCGCCACCTGCTGCTCGCGCACCTTCACGTTGTCGATCGAGAGGCTGTCGATCGCGTCTTCGCTCTTGAGCTTGTACTTGTTGACCCCGACGATCACGTCCTTGCCGGAGTCGATGCGCGCCTGCTTCTCGGCGGCGGCGGCCTCGATCTTGAGCTTGGCCCAGCCGCTGTCCACGGCCTTGGTCATGCCGCCCATGGCCTCGACTTCCTCGATGATGGCCCAGGCCGCATCGGCCATGTCCTGCGTGAGCTTCTCCATCATGTAGCTGCCGGCCCAGGGGTCGATCACGTTGGTGATGTGCGTCTCTTCCTGGATGATGAGCTGCGTGTTGCGCGCGATGCGGGCACTGAACTCGGTGGGCAGTGCGATGGCTTCGTCGAGCGCGTTGGTGTGCAGGCTCTGCGTGCCGCCGAACACCGCGGCCATGGCCTCGATGGTGGTGCGCACCACGTTGTTGTACGGGTCCTGCTCGGTGAGGCTCCAGCCCGAGGTCTGGCAATGCGTGCGCAGCATCAGGCTCTTGGGGTTCTTGGGGTTGAACTCCTTCATGATGCGGCACCACAGCAGGCGCGCCGCACGCATCTTGGCCACTTCGAGATAGAAGTTCATGCCGATGGCCCAGAAGAAGCTCAGGCGCCCGGCGAAGCCGTCGACGTCCAGGCCCTTGGCCAGCGCGGTCTTCACGTATTCCTTGCCGTCGGCCAGCGTGAAGGCCAGTTCGAGCGCCTGGTTGGCGCCGGCTTCCTGCATGTGATAGCCGCTGATCGAGATCGAGTTGAACTTGGGCATCTTCTGCGCCGTGTACTCGATGATGTCGCCGATGATCCGCATGCTCGGCGCCGGCGGAAAGATGTACGTGTTGCGGACCATGAACTCCTTGAGGATGTCGTTCTGGATGGTTCCGCTGAGCTGATCCTGCGCCACGCCCTGCTCTTCGGCCGCGACCACGTAGCCCGCCAGCACCGGCAGCACGGCGCCGTTCATCGTCATGGACACGCTCACCTTGTCGAGCGGGATCTGGTCGAACAGGATCTTCATGTCCTCCACCGAATCGATCGCCACCCCGGCCTTGCCGACATCGCCGGTCACGCGCGGATGGTCGCTGTCATAGCCGCGGTGGGTGGCCAGGTCGAAGGCCACGCTCACGCCCTGCCCGCCGGCGGCCAGCGCCTTGCGGTAGAAGGCGTTCGACTCCTCGGCGGTGGAGAAGCCCGCGTACTGGCGGATGGTCCACGGCCGCACCGCGTACATGGTGGCCTGGGGGCCGCGCAGGTAGGGCTCGAAGCCGGGCAGCGTGTCGGTGTACTTGAGACCCTGCAGGTCGGCCGCGGTGTAGAGCGGCTTCACGCTGATGCCGTCGGGCGTGATCCAGTTCAGCGCGCTCACGTCGCCACCGGGAGCCGACTTGGCTGCGGCCTTGGCCCAGGCTTCGAGATCGGCGGGCTTGAAAGAGGGTTCGGGTGTGCTGCTCATGAGGGGCCGCTTCGCAGTGTCTTGCAGAGGTATTTGCAAATTTGCTTGCACGGATTTGCAAGTCGTTCGCGAGTCTACCCCATCCATAATTATTAATTCAAACCCGATTTTGAAGTACAGTGCGGCCCATGTCCGCCGTCACCCTTACTCCCCGCGCCCTCTATGAAGAGGTGGCCGAGCTGCTGCGCCAGCGGATCTTCCGCCGCGAACTGGAGCCCGGCAGCTGGATCGACGAGCTGAAGCTGGCCGAGGAGTACGGCATCAGCCGCACCCCCCTGCGCGAGGCGCTGAAGGTGCTGGCCGCCGAGGGCCTGGTGACGATGAAGGTGCGGCGCGGCGCCTACGTGACCGAGGTGTCCGAACAGGACCTGGCCGACGTGTACCACCTGCTCTCGCTGCTGGAGAGCGATGCCGCCGGCGTGGTGGCCGAGCGCGCCACCGACGCGCAGCGCGCCGAGTTGAAGGCGCTGCACGCCGAGCTGGAAGCCGCCGCCACCCCCGAGGACCGCGAGCACTTCTTTGCCGTGAACGAGCGCTTCCACATGCGGCTGCTCGCCATCGCGGACAACAAGTGGCGCGACCAGATGGTGGCCGACCTGCGCAAGGTGATGAAGCTCAACCGCCGCAACTCGCTGCTGAAGGCGGGGCGGATCGCGGAATCATTGGCGGAGCACCGCGCGGTGATGGCCGCCATCGAGGCTCGCGATGCCGAGGCGGCCATGGCCCGCATGCGCGAGCACTTCAGGAACGGCCTCGAAGCCGCGAACTAGGCGCCGGCCTCCCGAAAGGGGAGCGGCGCTTCAGTCGTGATGGCCGAGGGTGCCGATTTCCCTGGCGATGGCACGCGCCGTGTCCAGCAACAGTGGCGCGATGCGCGTCACCATGGCTTCCTTGGGCATCAGGTAGGCCGGACCGCCGCAGCTGACCGCGTACCGCTCGCCGCGCGGCCCCTGCAGCGCGAAACCGAGGGCGTGGATGTGCGGGTTCCAGTCACCGAAAGAACCGCAGTAGCCCAGGCGCGCATATTCTTCGAGGCCCGCCATGAGATGCGGCTTGATGGTCGGCCAGCTCTCGCCGCTCTCGAGCCGGATCTGCTCCAGCAACTCGGCCTGCTCCGTCGCGGGCAGCGCCGCCAGATACGCCCGGCCGGCTGCCGATGTGGCGATGGTCATTCGTGTGCCGACCTCGATGCGCGAGCTGATCACCGCCGAGCGCGGCCGCAGCGAATCGATCACGAGCATGTCGAGCTCGTCCCGTACGCCCATGTGCACGCTGACGCCGGCCGCCTCCGCCAACTCGGCCAGGTGCGGCCGAACCACCGTGCGCAAATCGAAATGCAGCAGGTAGCGGCTGCTCATGTCGAGCAGCGCAGGCCCCAGGCTGAAGCGCTCGTTGTCTTGCGACTGTCGCAAATACCCTGCACTCACCAGCGTGGCGGTGAGCCTCGACACCGTGGCCTTGGGAATTCCCGTGGTATCTGCCAGTTCGCGATTGCCTATGGGTGCCGCCGCCATGCCGATGACCTTGAGGAGAGCCAGGCCGCGAGCGAGCGCGCTCACTTCTTCTTTGCCGCCAATCGCGTCATTCATTGAATCGAAACCTTCTTATTTCCCTGATGCACCTCATTTTTCAGCAAAAAACGGTTGACGTGCCACTTATCATGAAGTAGCAATTTTGAAACAATGTTTCATTTAGCGGCAAACAGGCGTGAAAACACCCGTGCCGAGCGCCGAAGCAGGCGCGCCGGGATCAGGCCGCCTGGACCGCCGGCTCGTGCGCGAGTGCCATGACCTCGTGCGGCGGCAGCGTCTTGTGCCGATGGTCGCTCCAGACCTGCCGCCAGCGGCGCGCGCCCGGCAGTCCGTTGCGCAAACCCAGCATGTGGCGCGCGATCGACGACCACTGCGTGCCGTGCTCGGCGGCCTCGCGGACCATGTAGTCGCACATCAGCGACTCGACTTCTTCGCGCGTCAGCGCCTGCGGCGCGGCGCCGTAGAACTCGGCGTCCCATTCGGCGAGCCACCAGGGGTTGTGATACGCCTCGCGCCCGATCATCACGCCGTCGAGCAGCCGCAGGTGCTCGTGCACTTGCGCATTGACCGAGATGCCACCGTTGATCGAGAAATTCAGCGCCGGAAACTCATGCTTCAGCCGGTGCACGAGCTCGTAGCGCAGCGGCGGGATCTCGCGGTTCTGCTTCGGGCTCAGCCCTTGCAGCCACGCATTGCGCGCATGCACGATGAAGGTGTGGCAGCCGGCCTCGCTGACCTGCCCGACGAAGTCGCGCACGAACTCATAGCTTTCGATCTTGTCGATGCCGATGCGGTGCTTGACCGTGACGGGCACGCTCACCACTTCGACCATCGCCTTCACGCAATCCGCCACCAGTTGCGGCTCGTTCATCAGGCAGGCGCCGAAAGCGCCGCGCTGCACGCGCTCGCTCGGGCAGCCGCAGTTCAGGTTGATCTCGTCGTAGCCCCACTCTTCGCCCAGCTTGGCGCAGTGCGCAAGGTCCGCAGGTTCGCTGCCGCCGAGCTGCAGCGCCACGGGATGCTCCTCGGCGTTGAAGCGAAGGTGCCGGGGAACGTCACCGTGTATCAGCGCGCCGGTCGTCACCATCTCGGTGTAGAGCAGCGCGTGGCGGGACAGCAGGCGGTGGAGGAACCTGCAATGGCGATCGGTCCAGTCCATCATCGGAGCGACCGAAAGAATTTTCTTGTTTGAATTCAACAACTTATCTCTGTATCCCATACGTCACCGCCCATCGGCCCGAAGGGGCCGGCCAGCCGGTGGAGCACCGGCCGCATCGGCTTCGTAGTTTCTCACGCAGCGTGCGGGTTCAAGACCGCCGCAGGATATTCCGCGCTCGCGGCCGCGTCTTGTACGCCAGTGATCCCGCCTTCCCGGTCCCCTACCTCACCGTGGCCAACGAGCGTTCCAGCGTCTGCGTCAGTTGCTCGACCGTGTAGGGCTTCCGCAGCCACGACGTGCCCTTCATTGCCGTGGCCGGCTCGGCCTGTCCCGTCACGAAGATCACCGGCACGTGGTGGTCGTGCAGGAGCCGTTCGGCCAGGTCGTGGCCCGACAGCGCGGGCAGGCCTATGTCCACCATCACCACGTCGAAAGCGCCATCGAAGAAGCGCGCGATGGCGGCCTCGGCGCTCTTCACGCCCGTTGCCCAGTGCCCCAGGGCTTCGAGCAGCTTCAGGGTGGTGGCGAGCGTGTCGGCATCGTCCTCGACCAGGAGCACCCTGAGCTTTTGTTGTTGTGTTGTCGGCGGCGGTTCTGTTGTCATTGAAATGCATTTTTCCAGACAAATCGCCGCAGCGCAGCGCGTGCGCACCCTTGGGCGCAGAGATCTACGCCAGATAGCGGCCTTGTCTGACTCGGCATGTCGGCCATGAAGGCGCGGGCCGGCCTCGTATCATCCAAAGCCCTGCCCCATGGGCGGCAGCTGCCACGCAGGCACGCGCATGAACACACCCACATCTCTCCTCGACGCCGCCGGACTGCGGCGACTCGCCCTTGCATCCACCCACGACGCTTCGCCCTGCGCCTGCCGCCTCCAGCAAGCCGCGGCCTGGGAGAGCATCACCGAAGAGCGCTGGCCAGAAGCCTTGATGCAGCAGGTCGGCACGCTGCGCGATGCGGATCTGTACGAACCGACTTTCGAGGAATGGCACCCCGCCGGCACGCGCTACGACTCGCCGGACGCGCCGATCTCGGTCACGCACTTTCCGTTCAACCGCTGCAACGTGTACCGCTGCACCGCATGCAAGCTGCTGGTGCTGCGCTACACCGAGTTCGGCGGCTACTACATCGACCACCGCGTGCGGCGCGTCGACACGGCATTGATCGCCGACTGAGCGCGCACCGGCCCTGCAAAATCGCCCGCGTGCAATTCCTCAGACACCGCCTGCCCTTGCTTCTCGCGCTGGTCGTCACCGCGGCGACGAGCTTCGTGGCGAGCGCCGCGAATGCCGCCGAGCCGGTGCTCCTAGTCACCGCGCCCGCCGCCTTGCGGGCGGCCGAGCGCTCCGGCGCCGGATTCGCGCGCTGGTTCGATGCCGCAACAGCGGCATCGAGCGACGGCATCGCCACCAACGAGGCGCTGGCGCGTTCGCCGGCGTGGCGCACCATCACCGGCCCGCTGGGCGACAGCCTCGCCGGCATCCAGCGGCGCGACCGGCAGGCCGGCGTCGGCGTTGCGCGCTATGCGCACCGGCTGTTCGACGCCCGCTGGCTCGCGAGCCCCGATGCGTTCTTCGAACTGGTCGGCGTTGCCAACCGCATGGACCGGCGTCCTTTCCAGAACGGCGCCTGCGGTGAGACGCGGCTGGTGTACCGGCTGGCCTACCGCACCGCCGCGATGCAATCGCGCCTGCCGATGACCGTCAACGTGGAGCTGCGCGGCGACGCGCCCGACGCCGACGGCAGCTGTGCGGCCACGGCCCGGCTCTGGCAGCCGCCACAGGCCGCGACCGGCGACGAAGCGCTGGGCCGCTGGCTGGTGTCGGCCAACGGGCCCCTGGCGCCCAAGCGGCTGGAACACGCGCGCATCTCGCAGATCACGACCAACCTGCAAAGCGTGCGCTGGCCCTCGGCGGTGCGGCCCGACCTGGGCGGTCATGCCGAGTACATGCTGCGCGCCTTCCGCTGGAATGCGGGCACGAAGCGCTACGAGGCAAAGCCGCTCGAAAACACGCCCGATGTCGCGAAGCTCAAGGCCAGCGCGCCGCTGCGCAAGGAACTGCAGCAGTGGCTGCGGCAGCCGGACAACCTGCGCGCGCTCGACGAGGCGACATTGCAGATTCCCGAGAAATTCCTCGCGACCGAAGCGGTGTCGGTCGCACCGCGCGGGCTGGAGCGGCTCGCGAACCGCCCTTTCGAGCAGGTCTTCGCGCCCGGCGAATGGCAGGCGGTGCCCGGCAGCCGTGCGCTGCGTTCACCGCAGGCGTTGTTGCGCCGCCTCGACGACCTGAGCTGCATGGGCTGCCACCAGAGCCGCGCGGTCGCGGGCTTTCACCTGCTGGGCGTGGACCGGCGCGGCGCGTCGCGCACCTTCACCATCGGCAACGCGCTCGCGGTGCCGCACTCGCCTCACGTGCAGGACGAACTGGTGCGGCGCACGGCCTATGTGCAGGCTTCGCTGTCGACGCCGCGGCCCGATCCGTTCCGCCCGCTCGCCGAGCCGCTGGAAGCCGACACCGCCGCCGAACCCGCGACGGTCGGCGCGCGCTGCGAGCCCACGCGCATCACGCCATCGGCCAACCCCTGGCTCGACCGCGCCGAGAAGCTGCCGCGCATCGCCTGCGAAGGCGCGGCCTCGGTGTGCGAGAAAACCTCGGTCGGCTTCCCGGGCGGCATGTGCTCGGGTCCCTGTGACCCGAAGGACCCGAACGGCACCTGCGGCGGCATCGCCATCCTGAGCGACTTCAACAGTTGCCTGGCCGCGAAGAAGCCGTTCAGCGAATGCCTGGCCAAGCACACGCGCCCCGGCAACCTGCGCAGTTGCTCGGCGCAGCAGGCCTGCCGGGACGACTACATCTGCGCGCAGGCCGACGGCCAGCCCGAAGGGCGCGGCGCCTGCATCCCGCCCTACTTCCTGTTCCAGATGCGGGTGGACGGGCACTCCTAGGTTCAGCCGGGACCGGCCTGTAATGGAATGAAATGGATCGGCCTCCGGACGGATGCCAACATCCATCCATCGAACAGGAGGACTACATGGGGATCGCATTTGCCAAAGACTGGGACAACATCAATGGGCTCCAGGCAAAGCATGGATTGCAGTACGCCGATGACTACAACACCCTGGGCGCGTCAAGCTGGCAGCAGATATGCACCATGCTGAATACATGGGCAAAAAGAGAAATTGCCCATAACCATGCCAACGAACTCCACGACGTGGCCACCGCGGTGCTGGACAGTCAAACCAATGTGACGGTCGAACTCGGTTTCCATCAGCTACAGAACTTCAACGGGCAGAGTTACTTTCACATCACCGTCATACATCCGGACGGCAGAAAGTTCCATATGTTCAGCCGGGCCGTCATCTACATGCAGCAGATCGCGCATATCGAAAAAACCATCGAAGGCGGCACCCGGGTTCCCACCTCCTACGAGAAGAGAATCTATACGTACCCCCAACAGCCTTACAACCCCATCGTTTGATCAGGCCTCTTCGTACCAGCGGTCCTTGGCCAGCATCACGCGGTGGTGGCCGTGCCCGGACGGCATCATCGGAAAGCAGTTCTCCTGCGCCGCCACCTCGACGTTGAGGAAGAACGGCCCGTCGCTCGCGAGGCACTCGGCCAGCGCCTCTTCCAGTTCGGCCGGGTCGGTCACGCGGCGCGCGCCCCAGCCGAAGGCCTTGGCCAGGGCCACGAAGTCGGGCAGCGCCTCGTTCCAGCTGTGGCTCAGGCGGTTGCCGTGGTTCAGTTCCTGCCACTGGCGCACCATGCCCATGTAGCCGTTGTTGCACAGCACCAGCTTCACCGGCACGCGGTGCTGCACGGCAGTGGACAGCTCCTGGATGTTCATGAGCACCGACGCATCGCCGCTCACGCACACCGTCAGCGACTCGGGGTGGCCGATCTGCGCGCCGATGGCCGCCGGCAGGCCGTAGCCCATGGTCCCGGCGCCGCCTGAAGTAAGCCAGCGGCGCGGGCTGTCGAAGCGCAGGTATTGCGCGGCCCACATCTGGTGCTGGCCCACGTCGGTCGACACGATCGCGTCGCGCCCGCCGATGGCGCGGTTCAGCGAAGACATCAGCTGCTGCGGCAGGATCGCGTCCTCGCGCGTCTCGAAAGCCAGGCAGTCTTCGGCGCGCCAGCGTTCGATGCGCGACCACCACGGCGCCAGCCGCTCGGGGGCAAAGCTGTCGGGCAGCAGCGCCAGCAGGCCTTCGAGGATCGCCGCGCAGTCGCCCACCATCGGCACGTCGACGTGCACCACCTTGTTGATGCTGCCGGGGTCGATGTCGATGTGGATCTTGCGCGCATGCGGGCAGAACTCGTCGAGCTTGCCGGTCACGCGGTCGTCGAAGCGCGCACCGATGCACACCACCAGGTCGGCCTCGTGCATGGCCAGGTTGGCCTCGAGCATGCCGTGCATGCCCAGCATGCCGATGAACTTGGGGTCCGACGCCGGGAAGGCGCCCAGCCCCATCAGCGTGAGCGTGCACGGCGCATGCAGCAGGTGCACCAGTCGCGTGAAGGCTTCGCAGGCCTCGGGGCCGGAGTTGATGAGCCCGCCGCCGCCGTAGATGACCGGACGGCGCGCCGTGGACAGCAGGTCGGCCGCGCGCTGCATCATGGCCTTGGGCGGCATCGCGGCGCGGCTGGTGCGCAGCGCGCGCAGCGGCGCCGGCTCGGGCGCATGGCTCAGGCGGTTGAGCTGGATGTCCTTCGGCACGTCGAGCAGCACCGGCCCGGGGCGGCCGGTGGTGGCGATCTCCATCGCGCGGCGCACCAGCGAAGGCACGTCGTCCGCCGAGCGCACCTGGCGGTTCCACTTGGTCACCGAGCGCGACATGCCCAGCGCGTCGCTCTCCTGGAAAGCCTGCGTGCCGATCACCGCGGTCGCCACCTGCCCGCTGATGCACAGCACCGGCACCGAGTCGCTCATGGCGTCGAGCAGCCCGGTGATGGTGTTGCCCACGCCGGGGCCGGAAGTGACCAGCACCACGCCCACCCGGCCGGTGCTGCGCGCATAGCCTTCGGCCGCATGCACCGCCGCCTGCTCGTGGCGCACCAGCACATGGCGCAGCCGCGGCTCGCCGTGCAGCGCGTCGTACAGCGGCAGCGCCGCGCCGCCGGGGTAGCCGAAGATGGTGTCGACGCCGCACTCGACCAGCGTGTCGAGCAGGGCTTCTGCACCGTTGCGCACCACGGGGGGCGTCTCGGGGTGGAGGGACAGGGAGGGCGTGAGGGGTAGGTCGAGCAATCGCATGCCGTCGATTCTTCCGGTTTGAGCGCAAAATATGCTTCTTTCTTTTGGCTCTTCGGACTCGATTCATGAAAATCAATCGTCAAATCATCGGTGATAACGAAGGATCTTTCGACAAGACCGATCTGGCGATCCTCCGTGTGCTGCTGCTCGATTCCCGCAAGACCCTGCAGGAGATCGGCAACGAGGTCGGCCTGTCGCCCACCAGTTGCTGGACGCGCATCAAGAAGCTGGAGGCCACGGGCGTCATCAAGCGCTACACGGTCGACGTCGATCCGGCCAAGCTGGGCTACCACGACTCGGTGATCGTGCAGGTCACGCTGGAGAGCCACACCGACGAGACCCTCTACGACTTCGGCCGCGTGCTCGCGACCATCCCCGAGATCCAGGAGGCCTACCTGGTCTCCGGCGACTACGACTACTACATCCGCATCGCCGTGCGCGACACCCGCGACTACGAGCGCCTGCTGCGCGAGAAGCTCTACAAGATTCCCGGCATCCGCCACAGCAAGTCGCACTTCGTGCTGCGCGTGCTGAAGGAGACCAGCGTGCCGGTCATCTGAAGCCCGGCTCAGAGCCGGACCAATTCGACCCGCCGGTTCTTCGCGCGCCCCGCCTCGCTGTCATTCGGCGCCACGGGCTCGGCCGACCCGGCACCGCGGGTCGTGAAGCGGCGCGGGTCCACGCCGGCCTTCACCAGCGCCGCGATCACCGCCAGCGCGCGGCGCTTCGAGAGATCGTCGTTGTGCTTCGCGTCGCCCTGCGCATCGGTGTGGCCCACCACCGAGAGCTTCAGCGGCGGATTGCCGCGCATGAGCTTGGCCATTTCGTCGAGCGTGGGCTGCGACTCGGGCCTGATGACGTCCTTGTCCAGGTCGAACAGGATGCCGTAGAGGTTCACGCGCCCTGTCTCCGCCAGGCTCTTCTGCATGGCCGTGGCATCGACGAAGACGATCTTGTTGTCTTCCATCGCCTTGGTCTCGACCACCCGCACGAAGGCGTGGTTGCCCACGTCGGCGTTGTGCTCGGCCAGCGCGATGCTGGCGTACACGGTGCCCGTGGGGCCGGTCTTCTTCGCCAGCAGGTAGCGGCCGCTCACCGCGAAGTAGTTGCGCGCGTAGTCGCCCCGGCTGCCCAGGCGCGGCCATTCGGGCTCGTCGAAGGCCAGCGCAAAGTCGTAGGGCGTGGTGGTGTCGACGCTGCCCGGGCGCGGCCTGTAGCACGACGCATTGGCCGTGCCGCAGGTGAACAGCACTTCGAAGCCCTTGGCCTTGAGGCTGGACTCGTAGTTGCGCTGCACCTCGAGCAGCGAGCGCTCCTTGGGCAGGCGGTAAAGGTAGAGCGTGACCTTGCCCTCGACCCGAAACAGGTCGGGCTTGCCGCCGCCCCAGTTCTGGAACGGCTCCTTGATGAGGCCGACCTCGTCGTACGCGGCGGCCTTGTAGCCGTCGAGCACCGCGCCCTCGTAGCGGCCGACCAGCGGATGGTCCTTGGCGGGCTCGGCGGCGAATGCGCCGGCAAGCAGCAACGGCGACAGCACAGCCGCGCCGGCCAAGCGCGTGCATCGGGCCATGAAAGAAGTCTTTGTCATCGAAGGCATCGGCTGGAACGGCGATGCGCTTCATGCTAGGCAGTGAAGCCGCCGCTGTGCATTCGACGGATGGCCTATGCCGTGGCCGGACCGCCCCGGCCACCCCTGGCTCAGCGCATCAACGTATTCGACGGCAAGGTCTCGTCCAGCAGCTTGCGCGCCGTCTCGATGCCCGCCACCGGCAGCAGCTTGGGGTCGAGCAGGCCGACCTGCACCAGCACGCTGGCCTGGTCCCAGTAGATGTGCTCGTGGTAGAGCTTGTCGCCGCGGAACTTGATGACGGCCAGCAGCGGCACTTCCACCCGCTTGCCGGTGGGCGCCACGCCGGGCAGCATCCACGGGATCTCGGTGGTGTGGGTGAAGCTGAACAGCAGTTCGTCGACCACCTGGGTGGCGCCGATGGTGCGAGAGATCGAGGTGAGCGCGGTATCCGGCGGGTTGCTGTTGACGAAGTGGTTGGTATAGAAGGCGTGCAGGTCCTTGTAGCCCACGCCGCCGGTCATGGTCGGGATGTGGTTGACGTAGGGCTCGGCCACCATGGTGCGCATGGTGTCGTCGACGTTGCGCGTGGCGAACTCGTATTCGCAGTGCTTGTCCCACAGCGCCGAGAGGTCGTAGTGCGGGCCGATGGCGTCTTTCAGCGTGGCGATGCTGCGCTCGTGCGCCATGAGCGCCGAGGGCTTGTGGAAGTGCTCGCCGCCCGCGCGTGCGAAGGCGTGGTCCATGCCGGGGTAGACGTACAGCGACACGCCGGGCCGGCCCTTAAGCGCGGCCAGGATGCGGTCGCGCGCCTCGGGCGGGCAGAACTTGTCGAGCTCGGCGATGTGCAGGGTCAGCGGGCACTTGATGTTGTCGGCCTCGTCCAGCGCGGCGTCGATACCCACGCCGTAGTAGCCGACCACCGCATCGGCGTCGGTGCGGCAGGCGCTGAGGTAGGCGAGCTTGCCGCCGAGGCAGAAGCCGAGCACGCCGACCTTCTTTTCCGTTACCTCGGCACGGGCGCGCAGCGCGTCGATGGCGGTCTGCATGTCCTGCATGCCCTTGGCTTCGTCGAAGCCGCCGTACAGGGCAAAGGCACGCTGCCAGTCGGCTTCGCTGTAGCCCAGCTCCACGCCGGGCTCCTGGCGCCAGAACAGGTCGGGCACCAGCACCACGTAGCCTTCCTCGGCGTAGTAGTCGGCCACCTCGCGCATCGTGTGGTTGATGCCGAAGATTTCCTGGGCAATCACGAGGCCGGGGCCGGTGCCCGCCTCTGGCAGCGCCAGGTAGCCGCGAAAGGCGCCGCTGCCGTCGGCGGCCTGCATCTGGATGTACTGGCCCGGGGCCTTGGTTTTCTCTTGCATGTGGGTTCTCCGTTCTATTGCAAACATTCCGGGTGCCGCGTCGTCACCTGGTAGTAGCCCGAGTGAAAGACCAGCGGCTCGCCGTCGAAGCGGTCGTAACGCTCGACCTCGCCGATGAAGATGAGGTGATCGCCCCCGTCATACTGCCTGACATTGCGGCAGACGAAGCGCGCAATGACATCATTGAGCAAGGGTACGCCCGCCGTGCCCTCGCAGCAGTCCACGCCGCCGAACTTGTCGGCCTGCGGCGTGGAGAACTGGCGCGACAGGTGATGCTGGTGCGCCGCCAGCACGTTGATGGCGAAGTGGCTGGCGCCGGTGAAGTCCGCCACGCTGGGCGCGTTGCGCGCCAGGCTCCACAGCACCAGCGGCGGATCGAGCGACACCGACGAGAACGAGTTGGCCGTCATGCCCACGCGGCGCCCGTCGATGGCGCGCGTGGTGATGACGGTCACGCCGGTGGAAAACTGGCCCAGCGCCTTGCGGAAGTCGCGGCGGTCGAAGCGGTCGGCCACGGCCTCGCGCGCCCTGTCCTCCAGGAAGCGGTCGGCCTGCGCCGCATCGAACCACCAGGGCGCGAAGGCGCGCGGATCGTCGAAGCCGTTGACCACCGTGCTCGCGACCGAGGGCATGTGCGTCGCGCTCTGCAGCAGCTTGTGAAGGTGCGGCGTGGGCGGCGCGAGCAGGCTGCGGGTCCAGTCGGTGGCCCAGCGCGCGTAGCCCTCCCAGTAGCGGTCGAAGGTCTCTTGCATCCAGGCCGCGTCGAAGGGTGCGTCGGGGTTTTCGAGGATGCGCTGCAGGTAGATGTGGGCGCTTTTGGCCGCGTTGTTCGAGCCCTGCCCGGTGATCGGGTCGTTGAGCACCACCACGTCGGCCAGGCCCAGCACCTGGCGCCCCGAGGGCAGCGTGGCGACGGGCTTGCGCACCGTGGGCGCGAAGCTGCCGACGAGGATGCCGTTGTCGTCGGTCAGCGCGATGTCCCGGCAGCGCTCGGCCTCCCATGGCAGGAAGGTTTCGAGGATCTGCCTGCTGCGCGCCAGGTGCTCCTGCGGCGTCTTCACGTCGGCCCAGCAGTCCAGCGGCCCGCCAGGAATGCCTTCGAACACCATGATCTCGCACGGCCCGCTGGTCGTGAGCGCGGGGAACACGAAGTACTCGCCTACGCCGGGAATCAGGTTGAAGCACACGGCCGGGAACGGCTCGCGCGGCTTCATGCCCTTCACATAGGTCAGCGCCAGCACGCGTTGCGGCGCATCGAACGCGCTGCGTTCGGCGTCGCGCTCGAACAGCTTCGAGATCTCGCCCTTGCCGCTGGCCACCACCACCAGTTCATGCGTGCGCGCGCACGCCTCCAGGGCATCGAGCCCCACGGCCTTCAGCACGATCCGGCCGCCGCGCTGCTCGAAGGCGTTCATCCAGCCGTGGATCTTGACGCGCTGGTCGACCGACTGCGCCGCGCCGTCGAGCCGGGCGCTCCACTCGATGGCCTTGCCGCCCTGCGGGTTGCGCACCGTCATGCCGATGCCTTCCACGCGCGGGCAGTCGTCGACCCAGAAGTCGAGCCCGAGTTCGCGCTCGGTCTGCAGCGCGGTCTCGAACATGCACTGGCTGGACATGACCGGCCCCTCGAGAATCTCGCGCGCGCCGCGGTTCGAGTAGACCGTCACCTCGTGCCCGGCCGCCTGCAGGCCCAGCGCAAGCTGCATGCCGGACTGGCCGGCGCCGACGATGGCAACGCTGCGTTTCATGGCGTCGTCAGGCCGCCGCGGCGGCGCAGGTTTCGATGTAGCGGTCGGCCTCCACCGGGTCTGCGAACCACGGGAAGAAGGTGCGCGGATCGTCGAAGCCGTTGGCGAAGGCGCTGGCCAGCGTCGGCATCGCGCCGGCGCTGCCGAGCAGCTTGAGTACATGGGGCGGCGGCGGCGTGAGCAGCATGTTGGTCCACTGCGTGACCCACTGCGAATAGCCGAACCAGTAGCGGTCGAAGGTCTGCTGCATCCACGAGGCATCGGCCGCGCCGTCGCCGCGCGCGAGGATGCTCTTGAGGTACACGTCGGCGCACTTGGCCGCGTTGTTCGAGCCCTGCCCGGTGATCGGGTCGTTGAGCACCACCACGTCGGCCAGGCCCAGCACCTTGCGCCCCGAAGGCAGCGTGGCCACGGGCTTGCGCACCGTGGGCGCGAAGCGGCCGGCGAGGATGCCGTTGTCGTCGGTCAGCTCGATGTCCTTGCAGCGCCCGGCTTCCCACGGCGTGAAGGTGTCGACGATCCACTTGCTGCGCGCCAGGTGCTCCTGCGGCGTCTTCACGTCGGCCCAGCAGTCCATCGGTCCGCCCGGAATGCCTTCGAACACCATGATCTCGCAGGGCCCGCTGGTCGTGAGCGCGGGGAACACGAAGTACTCGCCCACGCCGGGAATCAGGTTGAAGCACACGGCCGAGAACGGCTCGCGCGGCTTCATGCCCTTCACGTAGGTCAGCGCCAGTGCGCGCTGCGGCTTGTCGAAGGTCGACTTGTGGGCGTCGCGCTCGAAGAGCTTCGAGATCTCGCCCTTTCCGCTCGCCACCAGCGTGAGGTCATGCGTCTGCGTGCAGGTTTCGAGCTCGTCGATGCCCGCGTCCTTGAAGACCAGCTCGCCGCCCTTCTTCTGGAATTCGGCCATCCATGCCGGGATCTTCACGCGCTGGTCGACCGACTGCGCGCTCGAATGCAGCCGTGCCGCCCAGTCGATGGCCTTGGCGCCCTCCTGCTCGGGATGCGGCACCGCCAGCCCGATGCCGTCGACCGTGGGGCATTCCCTGGCCCAGTGGTCGAGGCCAAGGTCGCGCTCGATCTGCAGCGAGGTGTGGAACATGCACTGGCTCGACATCACCTTGCCGTTGCGTATGTCGTCCGCCGTGCGGTTGCTGAACATGGTGACTTCGTAGCCCGCGCCCAGCAGGCCGAGCCCCAGTTGCAGGCCCGACTGGCCTGCGCCGACGATTGCGATCCGCTTCATTGTCTTGCTCCTTGCTTGCTAGTCCATCAACTTGGGAATGGCCGGCACGGCCTGCTCGGGGCCCATGGCCGCGTAGCCGCCGTCCACCGCGTAGTCGGCGCCGGTCACGAAGCTCGCGTGGTCCGAGCACAGGAACAGCACCACCTGCGCCACCTCGTCGGGGTCGCCCACGCGGCCCAGCAGATGGAAAGGCGCGGCCACGCGGTCGGTCTTGGCGCGGTCGCCGTTGCTCAGGCGGTCCATCACGGCCGACCATGTCCAGCCCGGCGACACGCTGTTCACGCGGATGCGGTCGCCCGCCAGGTCCATGGCCATGTTGCGGGTGAGCTGCGCCATCGCGGCCTTGCTGACCGGATACAGCCAGCGCCCGGTCTGCGCCACGCGCGAAGAGATGCTCGTGAAATTGACCACCGCCCCGCCGCCCGCCGCCACCATGTGCGGATGCACCGCCTGCAGCATCGCCACCGCGCTGGCCACGTTCACGTTGAACGAGCTGAGCCAGTCGGCGCGCGGCGACTTGAAGCCGTCGTCCACATAGGAACAAGCGAGGTTCACCAGAAAGTGCACGCCGCCGTGCCGCTGCGCCGCCTGGGCCACGCATGCCGCCACCTGGGCGTCGTCGGTGATGTCGGTGTGCGCGAAAAGCGCGCCGGCGCCCAGCGAATCGGCCAGCGCCTGCCCGTTGCCGGCGTCGATGTCCGCAATGGTCACCTTCACACCAGCGGCGTGCAGCGCGCGCACCACGCCGGCTCCTATCAATGTGGCACCGCCGGTGACGATGGCGCTCCTGCCTTCGAGTCCCTTGAACATGACGCTGGCTCTCCTGTTACGGTGGATCAACCGGGCCGGGCTGGCCCGTGGGGTCGTACGTTAGGAGGCCGGGGCGCGCGCACGCATCCCGCAAGCGCAGGCGCTGTCCCTGGCGCGCATGTTTTTCGAGCAGGGGCGATCCGAATTGTGGGCGGGGATGGTTTTTGCTACGGTGCCCCAGCCCCATGGAAACCGCCGCCACGACCCCACGGCTGCCGCTGCAGCGCTACCGACTGTTCGAAAGCCACGACATGGACGAGGCGCGTGAAAGCGTGGCCCGCGTGTTCTGCCCGCACGGCCTGACCATGCTGCGGCCGCGCACCGAACTGGACGCCTGTCACCACAGCGCGCGCCTGCACCGGGACGTGAGCCTCAACTATGTGCAGTACGGGCCGGGCGTGCAGATCGACCCGGGCTATCTGCAGGACTTCTTCCTGCTGCAGATTCCGCTGCGCGGCGGCGCGGACATCCGCTGCGGCGCGCAGCAGGTCGATGCCACGCCCAGCCTGGCATCGCTGCCGTCGCCGACCGAACAGCTCTCCATGCGCTGGTCCGACGACAGCCCGCACCTGATCGTGCGGCTGGCCCGCCCGGCGCTGCAGTCGCGGCTAGAGGCACTGCTGCAGGCGCCGGTGCGCCAGGCGCTGGTGTTCGAGCTCGGCGTGCCGCTGGACAACCCCGCGCTGGCGCCGCTGGTGCATTTCATCGACTACCTGCGGCTCACGCTCGACGCGGGCAACTCGCTGCAGGCCGGCGGCAGCCGCCTGGCCGAGCATGCCGAGGCCTACCTGATGGCGAGCCTGCTGATGTCGGCGCGGCACAACCACTCGGGCGCCCTGGCCGGCGATGCGCAGCGCGGCCTGCTGCCGCGCGTGGTCCGCAAGGCGCAGGAGTTCATGGCGGCGCACGCCGAGCAGCCGGTGTCGCTGGCCGACGTGTGCCGCGAGGTCGGCTGCAGCGCACGCGCATTGCAGCTGGCGTTTCGCCAGCATGCGGGCCAGGGGCCGATGGAGTTCCTGCGCGAACTCAGGCTCGACCGGGTGCGGGCCGACCTGGTGGCGGCGGCGCAGCGCGACGACGGTGGCGGCGTGCGCGAGACGGCGGAGAAATACGGCTTTCTTCACCTCGGCCATTTCGCGGCGCAGTACCGCGCCCGCTTCGGCGAAAAGCCCTCCGAGACGCTAGCGCATAGGGCTTGCGCCGACAAAACCAAGATACTATGAGAATAGTTCTTATTTGATAAAAGGCGTCGAACCGGTTATTCGTTCGAGGCCCGCCGACCTGGCTCAAGACGCATCCGCGCGGCTCACCACCGCGCCACGCCGCCTCGACAGCATGACCGCTTCAACCGTTTCTCCTTCCCGCGTCGCCTGGCGCATCGCCGCCGGCATGCTCGGCGGCTACGCCTTCACCTGGGGCTTCATCGCGCTGGCCATCGGCCTGCTGTTCGCAGCCCGCATGGAATTCCACGACGCCGAGGCGCTGGGCTACATCGTGGGCTTCATCGTGTTCCTGGTCGCGTTCCTCTGGGCGTTCTCGGCGCACAGCCTGGCGCGCGTGTGGCTCGTGCTGGCCGGCGGCGGCGCGCTCATGGCCGGTGCCGCCTGGCTGGTGCAGCGCACGCTGCTCTGATCGTCGACGCGCACGCCCAAGGAGACCCAAGTCCGTGTTCCAGAATTTCCGCCTCTCGATGGCCTGGCTTCATACGTGGTTCGGCCTTGTGCTGGGCTTCGTGCTGATGGCCGTCTTCTTCTTCGGTTCGCTGTCGGTGTTCGACCGCGAGATCGACCGCTGGGCGATTCCCTCGACCCGCTTCGAGCCGCAGCCCATGCCGTCGTTCGACAGGATGCTGCTGCCCGTCTTCCAGGACATGAAGCCCAGCGCCCAGAGCATCGAGCAGGCCCGCAGCCGCGTGAGCGGCCCCATGGCCGACAGCTTTCCGGTGGTCAAGAGCTGGGGCGCCTACACCACGCACCGCGACCCGGTGCTCAGCCTGTTCTCCAGCTATGAACTGCCCAATGCCAAGGACCCCGAAGACAGCGTTTTCGGCGACCGCACCATCGACCCGCGCAACGGCAGGCTGCTGCCCGACGACCACCTGAAGATCGGCAGCCAGTTCTTCTACCCGCTGCACTACAGCCTGCACCTGGAGTGGAAGAACCTGGGCTATTTCATCGTCGGGTTCTCGGCGCTCGTCATGCTGGTGGCGCTGGTCAGCGGCGTGGTCATGCACCGCAAGATCTTCCGCGAGCTCTTCACCTTCCGCCCGCGCAAGCACATGCAGCGCAGCACGCTCGACCTGCACAACCTGACCGGCGTGGTGGCGCTGCCCTTCCATTTCATCTTCGCCTTCTCGGGGCTGGTGATCTTCGGCAGCATCTACTTTCCGATCACCGACACCCAGCTCAAGCCGCTGCACGACCTGCATGAAAAGCACGAGGCAATGGAAACCGGCCTGCCGCACGACCGCGCGGGCGTGCCCGGCACGCTGGCATCGGTGGACGCCATGGTGGCCGAGGCCAAGCGCCGCTGGGCGGCCAAGGACATGGCCGGCGACGTGGGCTTCCTCAGCGTGCAGCACGTGGGCGACGCCAACAGCTACGTCAGCGTGTACCGCGCCGGCACCGACCGCATCGCGCTGACCGGCGAAGGCATCCACTTCAAGGCCTCGACCGGCGAGGTACTGCGCGAAGACCCGCCGCTCACGCCCGTGGCCAGCGTCAACACCTTCCTCACCGGCCTGCACCTGCAGCACTTCCGCCACTGGCTGCTGAGGTGGCTGTATGTGCTGGGCGGCCTCTCGGGCTGCGCGTGCATTGCCACCGGCTTCGTCTTCTTCGTGGAAAAGCGCAAGCGCCAGCATGCGAAGCAGGAGCGCGGCGGCGCGCGCTGGGTCGACGCCTTCGCGGTGACCACCGTGACCGGCATGCTCGTCGCCACGCTGGCCATGCTGATCGGCAACCGCCTGCTGCCCGACGACCTGCCGGCGCGCGGCGACTGGGAAAAGTACATCTTCTGCGGCGCATGGCTGCTCGCTTTCGCGCACGCCATCTGGCGCACTGCGCCTGTTGCCGAGGCGCGCATGGCGCCGGCCTGGGCAGAGCAGTGCTGGGCCGTCGCCGTGATGGCCGTGGCCGCGGTGCTGCTGAACTGGGTGACCACCGGAGACCACCTGCTGCGCACCATCGGCCAGGGCTACTGGCCGGTGGCGGGCGCCGACCTTTTCATGCTCGCCAGCGCCGCGGTCGCGGTCATGGCCGCACGCAAGCTAGGCCGCCGCACCGGCGTGACCTCCGCTCCGGCGGCACCTCGCGCGGCCTCCGCCGGCGCGGAGGAGAGCGCCCGTGCCTGACGCCCTCCTCCTGCTGCTGGCCGTGCTGGCCAACATCGCCGGCCTCGGCTGGCTCGCGCTGGCAATGGATGTTCATTGGGAACAGGCATTCGGCCCGGTGCCCGCGTCGCGTGGCACGGTGGTGCTGCTGCGCGTGCTTGGCGTGTCGGGGCTGGTCGCGTCGCTGCTGCTGTGCCTGACAGTCGACCACGCCTCGATGGCTTCGCTGGTGTGGTTCATGACGCTGGCCGGCGCCGCGCTGGTCATCGCGTTCACCGCAGCCTGGAAGGCCCGCTGGCTGGCCTTGCTGGCGGCCTGGGTTCGTCCGGCCGCCTGACACGCCCTCCTCCACACACGGGGCCGAGCCAGTCCGCCGCCCCCGCCTGTCACGAAAAAGTATTCCCCGGTGGCGGGGGAAGCCGGCTTGGCCAACGACATAATGGCGGCCGCGCGCGGTAGCGGGCCGGTGGGCCGGTCCCGGAATTCAACCGGCGCACCTAGAGCAAGCTGAACAAGATTTCCAAGGCAGAAGCGATCTATGAGGCTTGGCCGCAAAGGCTGTTGGCGAATCGGCCGGTCGATCGCGAAGCTCTGGCTGGCGTTGCTGCTGGCCATCCTGCCCTTTGCGCGTGCCGATGAACCGCCGCGGAACGCGTACACCGCCGTCCACATCACCCGGGCGGAACTGCTGTCCGTGACGGGTACGGGCTATTCGCTCCCGCCGCAGCAGATAGAAGACACCACCCTGCCGAGCGCCGGCTGGAAGCCTGTCAGCCTCCCATACACGGCCTTGCGTGAACTGGTGCCCACGGCGTCCAGCGGCATGCGGGCCGTCACCGACTGGTACCGCATCGACCTGTCGGGCCAGCCCCGTACGACGCAGCAACGCGTTCTCTACCTCCCGCGCTGGAAGACCCTGGGGCACATCGCGGTCTACGGCGACGGCGTGCTGCTCTACCAGTCGCACGGCAGCCCCGTCCACAACGGCTACAACCATCCGCTGCTGCTGCCGCTGAACGCGACTGCGAACACGCTGTCCCCGAAGTCCGTGCTGATCCGGGTCGACCGCCTGCGCAACAGCGGAAGCGGGTTCTCCACGGTGTGGGTGGGCGACGAGCATGCCCTGGCCTGGCGCTACCAGTCGCGCCAGATGCTGCAGGTGCAGTTGCCGTTCATGGGCAGCGCGGCGTTCCTGGCGGTGGGCGCGTTCGCGTTCGCGGTGTGGCTGGGCAAGCGGCGCGAATCGCTCTACCTGCTGTTCTTCGCCATCTCGGCCGTGGCGTTCCTGCGCATGCTGCACTACTACGTGGGCGGCAGCTACCTGCCGATTTCGGACGAATGGTTCGAATGGGTGACCGTGGCCAGCCTGCTGTGGCTGATCGTCCTCATCCACCTGTTCCTGCAGCGCCTGCACCAGCAGCCCTCGGCCTGGCTGACCCGGCTGGCGCTGGGCCTGACGCTGGCCTGCAATGTCGCGACGCTGCCGCACGTGTCGACGTCGATCGTCAGCCTCTACCTGTTCACGCCGCTGCTCAACCTGGCGGTACTGCCGGTGGCGGTGCTGATCTTCGCGGTGAACCTGCGCAAGGCCCTGCGGGCGCAACTGCCGGAAGGGCGGCTGGTGGCGGGCTGGACGGTCTTCGCCGTCGTGTTCACCTCCTACGACGGGCTCCTGCAGAACAACCTGGTCAGCCCGGAGAGCGTGTACACCTCGCCCTACGCCGTCATCGGCCTGTTCTTCGTCTTCTCGTTCATCATGTTCCAGCGCTACACCGGCGCGTTCGCCGAAGTGGGCCGGCTGAACACCGAACTGGTCCTGCGCCTGCGGGCACGCGAAGCCGAACTGGAGCAAAGCTACCAGCGCCTGCGCGTCATTGAGAACCAGCAGATGCTCAACGCCGAACGCCGGCGCCTGATGCAGGACATGCACGACGGCCTGGGCTCGTCGCTGATCAGCGCCATCCGCTCGGTCGAGCGAGGCACCATGAACGAGGCCGAGATCTCCAGCATGCTCAAGAGCTGCATGGAAGACCTGAAGCTGGTCATCGACTCCATGGAAAGCGTGGACGCCGACCTGCTGCTGCTGCTGGCGACGCTGCGCTTTCGCCTGGCGCCGCGCATCGAGGGCGCCGGCGTCGCGCTGCGCTGGGAGGTACAGCCCGTGCCCGTGCTGGCCTGGCTGGACCCGAACAGCGCACTGCACATCCTGCGCATCGTGCAGGAATGCGTGGCCAACGTGCTGCGCCATACGCGGGCCTCGACCATCTGCTTCAGCACCGAGACGACCGACGACGGCGTGTGCGTGGTGATCGAGGACAACGGCGAGGGCTTTGCCGTGGAAGAGGCCCTGCGCCGGCACGGCCGCGGCTTGCGCAACCAGCAGCAGCGTGCGCAGGCCATCGGCGCCAGGGTGAGTTGGGAATCCGGCAGCGCCGGCACCCGGTTCACGCTCTGGCTGCCTCTGCACCGCGACGCCGACGCCATGAAGGCGCCGGATCCGGTTTGAGCTCCGTCAGAGGCCGGCGGCGATCTGCTCGCGCAGCCACCTGTGCGCGGGATCGCGGTGCCGGCGCTCGTGCCAGAGCATCGCCATCTCGTAGCCGGGCACCTCCAGCGGTGCCTCCACGACACGCAACCCGGCCGCGCCGCGCGCCAGCCGCTCGGGCAGCATCGCGACCATGTCGGTGCGGGCCAACACCGACACTATGAAAAGAAAGTGCGGCACCGACAGCGCCACGCGCCGCGTCAGGCCCTTTTCGGCCAGCGCCTCGTCCGTCGGCCCGGCAAAGCCGCCGCCGCCGGGCGACACCACCACATGCTCCAGCGCGCAGAACTGCGCGAGCGACGGCCGCCGTTTCAGGCGTGGATGCCCTTCCCGCCCGGCCAGCACATAGCGCTCGTGGAACAGCACGCGCCGGTGCAGCCCGGGCTGCGCGCCCACACTGGTGTGAAAGAACAGGTCGACCTCCGCCTGCTCCAGTTGCCGCGCCATGCGCGAGGGCACCGCCTCCACCACGGCCAGCCGCGTGTGCGGCGCCGCGGCACGCAGCCCGGCCAGCGCCGGCAGCAGGATGACCGACTCGGCATAGTCGGCAGCGGCCACGCGCCAGGTGGTCGTCGCCTCGGCAGGGTCGAAAGGGCGCGTGGGCGCCACCGCGCGGCCCAGCGATTCGAGCGCCTCGCGCAGAGGCTCGCGCAGTTCGTCGGCGCGCGCGGTGGGCCGCATGCCGCGCTGCGCGGGCACAAGCAGCGGGTCGCCGAAGGCTTCGCGCAGCTTGGCGAGTTGCACGCTCACGGAGGGCTGCGACAGGTTCAGCCGCTCGGCCGCGCGCGTGACGTTGCGTTCGGCCAGCAGCGTGTCGAGCGTGACCAGCAGGTTGAGGTCGAGCCGGCTGAAATTGTTCATGGCAATTCCTGGAATTCATACTATTCATTTCCAATATATCGCCAGTAAACCTAACCTGCGGGCATCTTCATTCGAACCTCCGCGAAACATGAACATCCTGCTGGTACTTGCCCATCCCGAAGCCGCTTCGCTCAACGGCTCGCTCCATCGCTTCATGCTCGAGCACCTGACGGCCATCGGCCATTCCGTGCAGGTATCCGACCTGTACGCCATGCGCTGGAAGCCCGCGCTCGATGCCGACGACTTCCCCGCGCGCGACACCGCCGCGCGCTTCGACCCCGTGCTCGACTCGCTCCGTGCGTTCGAGACTGGAACGCAAACCGCTGACATCGCCGGCGAACAGAAAAAACTGCTGTGGGCGGACGCCGTGATCCTGCAGTTCCCGCTGTGGTGGTACTCGATGCCCGCCATCCTCAAGGGCTGGGTCGAGCGCATCTATGCCTATGGCTTTGCCTACGGACTCGGCGAACACTCGGACACGCACTGGGGTGACCGCTTCGGCGAAGGCGCGATGGCCGGCAAGCGCGCGATGCTGGTGGTGACGACCGGCGGCTGGGCATCGCACTACGCGCCGCGAGGCATCAACGGGTCCATGGACGACCTGCTGTTCCCCATCCAGCACGGCATCCTGTACTACCCGGGCTTCGACGTGATGCCGCCGTACGTGGTGCATCGCACGAACAAGATCGACGATGCAGCCTACGCACGCACCACCGGGGAACTGGGTCAGCAACTCGACACGCTCTTCACGGCCGAGCCGATCCCGTTCCGCCCACAGAACGCCGGCGACTACGAGATTCCCGCCCTCACCCTGCGCGAGGACATCGCGCCGGGCAAGACAGGCTTTTCAGTGCACACCGCTTAAGGCAGCACCGGGTTGGCGACCGCGTTGGCAATTGCCGCGTCGGCATCCACGCGCAGCATGAAGCGCCTGGCCACGAGATCGTTGGCCGCCGTGGTCACTGCCGCCACGTAACCTGCCTGGTCCACATAGCGCTCCTGCAGCGACGGGCGCGGGTCGCTCCCGCGCAGCGCCGCCGTCTTGGCGAATGCGAAGTAGGAGCCGAACAAGCCCGCCTGGTCGATGCGCCCGGGCTGATTCGTGTAGTTCCAGCCGGTGTTGGTGCCCAGCGGCACGGCCACGTCGATGCTGCGGATGCCCGCGATGTCGTTGCCGTCGGCATCGACCTGCGGCACCAGGATCGCGTAGTCGCGCCCCAGGTAGGCCGGCGGCACCTGGGTTGCGATGCCGCTCTCGTCCTGCGGCCGGTAGCCGGGGCCCCAGTCGAGCAGCGAGTAGGTGTTGACCAGTCCCGTGTAGCTCACCCCGGGAATGGCCGGGAACGCGACCCGCGCCGGGCGCACCAGCGTGCCGTCGGCGATCCTGGGCACCTGGTTGTCGGGCGGCGTGGTGCCCTTGACGACCCAGTCCTCCAGGTTCTGGTACAGCGCACGCACGACCGGGATCACGCCCGTATTGGCATTGGTCGCATACAGCGCCCCGGCGCCCGCGCCCGGCACCGACGCGAGGCCCAGCAGGTGGTGCGAGCTGGCGTAGTAGTAGATGCGCGCGTTGCCGGGCTGCACCAGGTCGGCCGTGCCCCAGGCGTCGGTCAGCAGCGGCGAGCCCTGCAGCGTCCAGAACTCGGTGCCGCTGAAGCCGATGAAGAGCTTGGGACAGGTGCCGCTCGCCTCGCAGCGCGACAGGATGCCGCCGCGCCGCTGGGCCACGTCGTCCACGTAGTCCTTCGACAGGCCGCGCGTGCCGCCCTGGCCGAAGGCCGTGTGGTCGGCGCGCACGCCACCGCCGCCGGGCACGGAGAAGCGCATGTTGATGTTCGTCTGCCGCGCCGCGATCTGCGCGAACACGCCGTCGAACACCTTGGCGCCAGAGCGGTCCTCGTTGAAGCCGAGGTGCACGAAGGTCTTCATGAAGTTGCCGCACTGCGAGACGCCTGAGGCAATCGTGTTCCTGATCGCGGCCGCCACCGGGTTGGCGGTGCCCGCCGCATCGGCGGAGTCCCGATGGAAGAAGCTGATCATGTCGCGCAGCGCCGCAAGGCCGAGGCCCATCACCTTCGGGTCTTTCGCGACGTAGACCAGCTCATACAGATAGGCCGGGTCCCACTTGTCCCTGAGGCACACGCTGGTCTCGTCGGGCGTGCCGGGGAACGGCGCGGCGGCACCGCACTTCGCAAACTTCCAGTCGCTCGCCGGAATGAGCTGGCGCGCGTCGCCCTCGTTGATGCGGCGCGTGAGCACGTAGCCGGGCTTGGTGTTGTCCAGGCTGGCCGTGGCATACGCCTGCATCGCCGCGTTGAAGGGGCCGCCCGGCAGCGGCAGCGAATCGTTGGTGGCGGCGGTGGGCAGCAGCTCGGCGCGGTAAGTGCCGGTGATGCTGCTGCCGTCGGCGTTCTTCGCCACGGGCACCTTGAGCGTGAGCTTGCCCGGCGCCGCCGGCACGTCGCCCTGCCATGCGGCCGTGAGGAACACATAGCCGCGCGAGGCGAAGTACGGGTCGAGGTTGACGATGTTGCCGCGGTTGGGCGCGTCGTAGCGCAGCACGCCGCTGGCCTTGCTCATGTCCTTGGGCTTGAAGAGCACGAAGTCGGAGCTGTACTCGACCTTGCCGTTGGCGTTCAGCGGCGCGAGCGACAGGTCCTGGATGATGGCGTTGCGCGCGTCCTTGGGGTCGACCTCGCCGGTGAAAGTGCCCGTGATCTTCTCGTAGGCGCCGACGCTGCCGAAAGTGCCGGGCACGTCTTCCGTGGCGGTGATGGCGAGCTTGTATTTGGGTGCGGCAGCCGCCGCGGCGGGCGGGGCAGGCGTGGTCGTGGCGGGCGGCGGCAGCAGCAGGCTGCCTCCTCCCCCGCCGCCGCTTCCGCCGCATGCGCTCAGAAAAAGGGCGGCCGAAGCCACCGTGGCAGCCTTGAGGCTCCAGCGTTTCATGGTCTTGTCTCCTGTTGTGTGTCTTGTGTCGTCGCGGCGCCGATCCCCGCTACGGCGCGCGGGCTACTCGGCCTCGATGCCGGCGGCCTTCACGATGCGGCCCCACTTCTGCGATTCGGCCGCCTGGAACCTGGCAAGCTCCTCTGGCGAGGTGGTGAACACTTCGGTGCCGGTGGGTTCGTAGAACGCGGCCTTCGCCGCCTCGCTCTTCGCGGCCTTCACCAGCAGTTCGTTGAGCCGCTTGACCACCGCCGGCGGCGTCTTCGCCGGCGCATAGGCGGCGAACCAGTAGCCCATCTCGTAGCCCTTCACGCCGGCTTCGGAAATGGTGGGCACGTCGGGCGCGAGCGGCGAGCGCGCGGAGCTGGAGATGCCCAGCGCGCGCAGCTTTCCGGCCTTGACCTGGGGCAGGCCGGTGGCGGTGTCGGTGATCATCATGTTGATCTGGCTGCCCAGCAGGTCGGTCACCGCGAGCGTGTTGCTCTTGTAGGGCACGTGCAGCAGCTTGATGTCGGCCATCTGCTGCAGCAGCTCGCCGGCCATGCGGCTCGACGAACTGCCGCTGCCGAAGCTGTACTTGCCCGGCTCCTTCTTCGCGAGCGCGATGAACTCGGCCACGCTCTTCGCCGGGAACGAGGGGTTCACCACCATGATCTGACCGCCCTTGCCCAAGGCGGCGACGGGTGCGAAGTCTTTCACCGGGTCGTAGGGCAGCTTCTTGAACAGGTGTTCGTTGGCGGCATGCGTGGTGTTGGTGGTGATCAGCACCGTGTAGCCGTCGGCAGGCGCCTTCGCCACGTTCTGCGACGCGATGAAGCCGCTGGCGCCGGCCTTGTTGTCGATGATGACGGCCTGCTTGGTCTCGGTCGCGATCTGGTTGCCGAGCGCGCGCGCGATCTGGTCGGTGGCCGTGCCGGCCGCGAAGGGCACCACGAAGGTGATGGCTTTCTCCGGGAAGGCCTGTGCATGGCCCAGCAGCGGCGCGAGCGCCAGCGCGGTGGTCAGCACGGTCAGGGGAAATCGTTTCATTGTTTTGTCTCCGGAATTGGAAGGGGCAGTGGAAAAGGTGGAAGCCGGCTAGGGCCCGGCCAGCAAGGGCACGAGCGGGCGCGGCACGCGAACGGGCATGTCGAGCAGCAGGAAGGAAAGCGCCTTGCCGTGCGCATCGAGATTCAGCGCATCGTTGACGCCGCCGTCGAGCACCGCGTCCAGCACGAAGTTCATCGCATGCAGTTTCGGCAGCAGGAAGCGCTGCACCTGCGACGGTGCACGGTGGCGGAACTGCGCGGCCACGCGCTCGGGCGTGAGTTGTTCGGCCAGCAGCGGATACAGCCCGGCGTGCCAGGCGATGACGCTGATGTTGGAGCGGTCGCCCTTGTCGCCGGTGCGGCCGTGGGCCGCGCGGTAGAGAGGCACCTCGACGGTGTCATCAGGAATCTTGCTCATGCCAGTTCCTCCGCGGGCAGCAGTTCGAAGCGCACCGGCACCGCCTCGCGCGACAGCAGGCACGACAGCGTGTTGAGCCGCGGCGTGAGCGCGGTGCGCACGCCGCCGCCGCCGGCCGGACCGCAGGTGTAGAGCGCGGTCACCTCGCGGCCAAGCCGTTCGGCCTGGGCACGGTCGGCATGGGTGGCCGCGACGCGCAGGCGCACGTCGCGCAGGCCACTGTCGGGCGTGTCCGCCAGTGCGCGGCCCGCGTCGTCGCCGAGGATGCTCAGCGCGCCGATCAGGTCGATGCGCAGCGCAAGGCCGTCGAGCCGCTTCTTCAGCACCTCGGCCGCGAGCCGCGCGCGCGCTTCGGCGCGAGGGCCGGCATAGGAAATCTCGCCCTCGGCCAGCCAGCCGCCTTCATGGCAGACGTTGACCTTGTAGTTGCGCGGCCGCTCGTGCCCGCGCACGCCGCGCAGCTCGACGCGGTCGGCGCCGGGCAGTGCGTGCACCTCGGCGTCGGCGATGTCGGCGACCACGTCGGGCGTCAGGTAGGCGGCGGGGTCGTGCACTTCGTAGAGCAGTTGCTCCTTCACCGTGGCTTCCGTCACCAGGCCGCCGGTGCCGTCGGCCTTGCCGATGACGCAGCCGCCGTCGGCGTCGATCTCCGCGATGGGAAAGCCGACCGACTCGAGCCCCGGCACATCCTTGTAGCCGGGGTCGGCAAAGTAGCCGCCGCACACCTGCGCGCCGCATTCGAGCAGATGGCCGGCCATGGTGGCGCGGCCCAGCCGGTCCCAGTCGTCGGCGCGCCAGCCGAAATGCGACATGGCCGGCCCCACGGTGAGCGACGGATCGGCCACCCGGCCGCACACCACGATCTGCGCGCCCGCGTCGAGCGCGGCGGCAATGGGCTCGGCGCCGATGTAGGCATTGGCACTGACCACGCGCAGCCCTTCCATTCGCGCGCCGAGCGCTTCGCGCAGCACCGCGCGATGCCCGGCGCCCGAGAGGTCGTCGCCCTCCACCACCGCGATGCGCGGGGCGCTGGCACCCAGTTCGCGCGCCATGCGGGCGATGTGCCGGGCGGCGGCGCGCGGGTTGGCGGCGCCGAAGTTGCTCACGATGCGGATGCCGTGCGCCAGGCAGCGCGCCAGCACCGGCCGCAGCATGTCGTCGAGCAGCGGTTCGTAGCCGGCATCGGGGTTGGCGCGGCAGCGCAGTTGCGCCAGCGCCAGCGTGCGCTCGGCCAGCGTCTCGAAGATGAGGAACGCGCGCCGCCCCGCGGGGCCTTGGGCGAGACGCGCGATCAGCGTGTCGACCACCGGGCCGGCGGCGTCGGTGCGGTCACCCGAGAAGCCGGCCGCGCATCCGATCAACAGCGTGGGCGTTGCAGCAATGGAAGTCATCGAGCCGCACTGTAGGCAGCCCGCCATCATCCGCAAAATCGAAAATACGGATCGATTGATCTGCTTTTCAAATAACGTATACGGCCACCGGAACCCCGAGCCATGAAAAAGACGCCAGACCTCTCCACGCGGCAGCTGCGCGCCTTTCTCGCGCTGGCCGAGCACCGCAACTTCACCCGCGCCGCGCAGACCAGCCACCTGTCGCAGCCGGCCTTCAGCGCGCTCATCCGCACGCTCGAAGACGCCGTCGGCACGCGCCTGTTCGACCGCGACACGCGCAGTGTGCAGCTCACGCCCGAGGGCCTGCTGTTCGAAGGCTCGGCGCGCCGGCTGCTCGACGACATGGGCAACGCGATGGTCGACCTGGCCGACCACGTGGAGCGCCGCAAGGGCCGCGTGCGCGTGGCCGCCCTGCCCTCGCTCGCGGCCGGCTGGCTGCCCGCGGTGTTCGCGGAATTCATGCAGGCCTGGCCCGGCATCCGCGTCGACCTTGACGATGCGCTGTCCGACGCCTGCATCGCGCTGGTGCGCGGCGGCCAAGCCGACTTCGCGCTCGCCGCCTCGGGCGCGGAGGCCGCGGCGGGCAGCGACCTGCGCGCGCGCAAGCTGTGCAGCGACCGCTTTCACCTGGTGTGCCGCACCGACCATCCACTGGCGCGCGAGCCGCGCCTCACGGTCAAGAAAATCGCGCCGCATCCGTTCATCCAGATGGCGCGCAACAGCAGCGTGCGGCAGGCGCTCGACGCCGCGCTGCATCCGCAGCGGCTGAACGCGGTGTTCGAGGTCGAGCACCTGGCCACCGTGATGGGGCTGGTCGAGGCGGGCCTGGGCATCAGCGTGGTGCCGGCGCTCACGCTGTTCCACTTCCAGCGCGAAACGCTGGTGACCCGCCCGCTGCCCCTGCCCGCGCTCACGCGCACGCTGTACCTGGTGCAGCGGCGCGAAGGCAGCCTGTCGGTCGCGGCGCAGACGCTTTACGACCTGATCGTCGCGAGGCTGGGCTCACTGCGGCTGGACTGAGCCCGGCGCAGGCATCGCGTGCCGCCGGCCAGCACGCCCGGCCAATCCGGAACGGCTGCGCTCGCGAAGCTCAGACCGGTGTCGCCCGGGGGGCCACCCCGGCACTGGCAACGTCGATTGCGCTCTTCCTTGCCGCCTCCGCCATGGCGGCCAGCGCCGTCGGATTGGGCGTGGGCTCGCCGACCTTGCGCAGCAGGTTGCGGTCGGTATGGCTGAAGGGCTCGGCCTGTCCGCGCACGCTCAATACGGTTTCCTGCTCGTACGACCAGCTGCGGTCGTCGTGGATGGTGACGGCGATGCTGTAGCGCAGCGTCTTGAACGCATGCTCCAGGAACGGGTTGGCGAGGATGCCGTTGGTCTCTCCGCCGCGCACCGCCTCCAGCCTGAAACTGCGGTCGCCGGCCTTCGCCTGGCCGGTGGCCATGGCCGTCAGTCCGCGCGGGATCGACAGCGTCTGCACCAGCGCGCCCGTGGCGGGCTCCCAGAGCCAGTAGCCGACCTGGTCGTGGAAGGTTTCGACGTCGTCGGGCTTGACGATGCGCAGGTGATAGCGCAGCCCGTAGAAGATCTGCGGGCCGTTGGTCTGCGCGTCGATGGGCTGGAACTCCGCATGCTCGATGAACGCTTCGGCTTCGGGGCCTTCGGGCTTCGGGCTCACGTCGTGGCCTGAAGTGCCGATCCACACGCCCGCGAGGCCGGTCAGCGGGCCGAGGTTGGCAAGCGTATGCGGATCGGGCTCCGGTTCGGTATAGATGTCTTCGGGAAATTCAGGGGAGTCCGGGAGCTCGGCCATTTTTTCTTCCTGGAGTTTTGCGGGAGTGTGGACGACAAGCTGGTCACTGATCAAGACGGATGCCGACCTTGGCGATGATCGCACCCCACTTGCGGGCCTCGCTGTCGATGAAGGCCTTGAATTCCTCGGGCGACCCGCCGCCCGCCACCAGCCCTTGGTTGGCCAGCAGTTCGCGCACCGCCGGCTCGCGCAGCACGGCGTTGACGTCCGCGTTGATGCGCTGCACCACCTCGGGCGGCGTGCCGGTGGCGGTGAAGAAGCCGTTCCATGCCAGCGATTCGAAGCCTGCGTAGCCCGCCTCGGCCACTGTCGGCAAGTCTTTCATGAGTTCCGAGCGGGTGGCGCTGGTCACCGCGATGAGCTTCACCCGATGGCCCTGGATCAGCGGCAGCAACGCAGGCGCCACCGTGAACAGCGCCTGCGTGTCGCCCGCGGCAAGCGACAGCCCTGCGGGCGGCGAGCCCGAGTACGGCACGTGCACCGCCTCCATCTTCGTCACGCTGCGCAGCAGCTCCATCGTGAGGTGCGACGAACTGCCCGCGCCCACGGACGCATAGCTGAACTTCGAGCCCTGCTTCCTGGCCCAGTCGACGAATTCGGGCAGCGTGTTCGCCGGGTTGCCCTCCTGCACGGCCAGCACATTGGGCTGCGAGGTCGTGAGCACGATGGGCATGAGGTCGCGGGACGGCGCATAGGGCATGCGCCGGTACATGTAGGGCCCGAATGCGATCGGGCCGTTGAAGCCGATGCCCAGCGTGTAGCCGTCGTGCGGCGCCTTGGCTACCGTGTCCATGCCGATCAGGCCGCCGGCGCCGGCCTTGGTCTCGATCACCACGGGCTGCTTCCAGAACACGCGCAGGCGGTCGGCCAAGGTGCGCGCGATCACGTCGAGCGAGCTGCCGGCCGGCGCGGGAACGATCACGCGAACGGGTCTGGACGGCCAATCCTGTGCACTTGCGCCGGCGGCCAGCAGGCCGGCGAGCAGGAAGATGGCGAGCCTGTTGTTCTTCACTTGGGTCTTTCGCTGGTCGGGGGGGTGGGGCAGCGCGAAGTTTTATCACCGTTCGCCAGGAAGGCCTGATGCAGGCATTACAAACCGAAGCACTACAAATCGATCCGAAAGGCTTCTACAGCGCCTCCGGGCGGCATTCCGGCCTTTAACCACTTCGCGAACGTGCTGATTTCAGGGGGGCTTCAAACCGCCCCGACATCGCGGCAAGATGCGCATCCGCCGATTCTTGCGTCACCCGACCAACTGAAGGAGCCCCCTCATGTTCGCCACGCCCGAACGCACCATCAAGACCCCCGGCCCCGATCACCCGATCACCATCGCGCGCAATCAGCTTCGCGTGGTGGTGTCGGTGGACGGCCGCGTCATTGCCGACACGCGCGAAGCGCTGACGCTGCGCGAAGCGCATTTCGGAACCGTGCACTACATCCCGCGCAAGGACGTGAAGATGTCCTTGCTGGAACGCACCTCGCATGCAACCTACTGCCCCTACAAGGGCGAGTGCAACTACTACAGCATTCCCGCCGGCGGCGAGCGCTCGGTGAATGCGGTATGGACCTACGAGTCGCCCTACGAGCCGGTCGCCCAGATCAAGGACCACGTGGCCTTCTATCCCGACCGCGTCGGCCCCATCGAGGAGCGGGTGGCCTGACGACGACACCCGAGCCCCCTCTTCCGGCGCCCGCAGGCGCCCGAACCGACACGTGGAGAATGGCTGCGGCAACCATCCTCCACGTCCATGAACATCAGACTCGCACTCTACGAACTGGCCCGCATCCATCGGCTGCCGTCGGCACGCATGCACGCGCTGTTCGCGCTGGCTGAACTCGACGCGCAACCGACGCAACTGCCGCAGCGCTTCTGGCGCGTCGTCGCGCTGCTCGCCGCGGGACTCGGCGGCTTCGGCATCGTGATGTGGGTGGCGGCCAACTGGGGATCGCTGGGCCGCGCCGGGCAGTTCGCATTGCTGCAAGGCTGGGTGCTGCTGACGGCGCTGGCCGCATGGCGCAGCGCGACGCTTCGCACACCGATGGGCCTGTTGTGCCTGCTGGGTACGGGCGCACTGTTCGCCTACTACGGCCAGACCTACCAGACCGGTGCCGATGCCTGGCAGCTGTTCGCGCTGTGGGCCGTTCTCAGCCTGCCGCTGTGCCTTGGCGTGCGCAGCGACGTGCTGTGGTTTCCCTGGGCGACGGTGGCATGCAGCGCGATCGGCCTCTGGACCTATGCGCACACAGGCCACCGCTGGCGCTTCGACGACAGCGACCTGCCGATCCACCTGGTCGGCTGGGGCATGGGCGTGCTGCTTATCACTGTGCTGAGCCCGTGGGCACGGCATTGGGTCGGCGAAACGCACTGGTCGCAACGGCTGGCGATGCTGGCGCTGGCCGTGAACGTGACGCTGACCTCGCTTGCAGGCCTTCTCTGGCGCAGCGAGGTTTCGCCCCATTACTTTATGGGCCTGGCGCTGATGTGTGGTGCCGGGGGCATGCTGATGCAGCGGCAATGGTTCGACATCGTCGGGCTGAGCGCCGCCGTGCTCTGCGTCGACACCCTGCTGGTCGCCGGCCTGGCTCGCATCCTGTTCGACGGCGGCGGCATCGACACCATGGGCCGGTTGCTGCTCATCGGGCTGGTGGCCGCGGGATTGCTGGCCGTGTCCGTGGCCGTGGTCATGCGCAGACAAAACACCGTATTGGCGGCATCGCGGCAGCAAGGAGCGACCGCATGATCGCCCCGTCCGAGATCATCCGGCGCGCCACGGCCCAGGGTCTGCTGCCGCAAGACGCGCAATGGCCGCGCGAGGATTCCCGCCCCGGGGCGGTGCTGCTGCTGACTTCGTTGGGAGCCTGGCTCGCCGTGCTGCCGCTGCTGGGCGCGATCGGCCTGGCATTCGGCGATGCGCTGCTGCGCGAAGGACCGGCACTGTACGTATCGGGACTCGGCCTGCTGGCCGTGAGCGTCGTCATCCTGCGCCAGGGCGGACTGGCGCTGTTCATCGAACAGCTCTGCCTGCCGGCCGTGGTGCTGGGCCTGTGCTGCCTGGGATGGGCGCTGTTTCGCGACCTGTCGGTTTCCGTCGCCGCGCTGGGCATGTGCGCTGCCAGCGTCGTGCTGGCATCGCTCGCGCCGCTGCACTGGCTGCGCAGCCTGCTGGGCATGATGCTGGGCGTGTTCCTCACCGTCGCCGTCATGGGATGGTCGAGCGGCGAAGACGCCTTCGATCACCTGTTCTGGTCCGGCCGCTTTCGCTGGACGTGGTGGCTTCAGGCGCACATCGGCCTGGCCGCATGGCTCGCGGTGCTCTGGCTGCTGCCGCGGTTGCCCGGCGCCCGCACCGGCAGCCTGCTGGAGAGCCTGGCCGAAGGCTGGTGCGCGCAGCTGTTGCTGATGCTGGTGCTGCTGTCGGGCACCACGTTCATGCTCGGTGGTGTGGTTCCAGGCAGCAGCGCAGGAAGCGAAATGGGCCAGGCCGGCAGCGGTTTCGACCTGCTCGGCAGCACGCGGAACATGGTGTCGGTGCTGTGTGCCCTGGGTGCGGCCGCGCTGTTGGCCAGTCGCTGGCCGGCACTGCGGCAAATGCCGCTGGCGGGCCTGGGCGTGGCACTGCTGCTGGCGGTCTTGTGCGCCTTCATGCCCAACCTCGGCGCGACCTGCCTTTGCACCGCGGCATTGGCGGTGACGCAACGCTGGCGGCTCGCCGCCCTCGGCTGCGCGGCCGCGGTTTGGATCGTGGGCAGCTTCTACTACCTGCTCGCGTGGTCGTTGGCGGACAAGGCGCTGCTGCTCGTGCTGATCGGTGCCGCGCTGGGCGCACTGGCCTGGCTGGCAACGCGCGCCATGTCGCATGCGGCCGGCGCCGAGAGCGTTGCGCAGAACGCCGGCAGCTGGTGGAAGAACAGGCGGCTCGCCGGCATCGCGCTGGCAGGTGTCGCCACGCTGGCGGTGGCGAACTTCGCCATCTTCGAGAAGGAGAACATCATTCGCGACGGCCGCCCCGTGTTCGTTCGACTGGCGCCTGTCGACCCGCGCTCGCTGATGCAGGGCGACTACATGCGGCTGAACTTCGCATTGCCCGATCGAATGGACCGGGACGACCATCCTCGCGGTGGCCGGCGGCCGACCGTGCTGGTGCGCCCCGATCCCGCGCTGCCGTCGGCATATAAGCTGCATCTGCCATCGGCCCTGGAGCCGCGGCGGAGCGACGACATCGAAGTACCGCTCAGTGCCAAGGACGGGAGCTGGGTCTTCGTCACCGACGCATGGTTCTTCAAGGAAGGCGACGCGCAGAAGTTCGAAGGTGCGCGTTACGGCGAATTCCGCATCCTGCCCAATGGTTCGGCCTTGCTGGTGGGCATGGCGGACGATCAATTGCGCCCGATCCGGTAGCGCGCACGGCTTATGAAAAAGCCGGCCCCGCTTGTGCGGAGCCGGCTTCTTTTTTTTGATTCGACTGCCTTCGCCGGAGCGGCGAAGCACGTCAAGGCAGACCGATTACAGCGGCAGCGTGTCGCCGCGAGCAGCAGCGCGAGCAGCGGCACGCACGGTGGCGCGATCGACGCCGCTGGCCAGCACGGGCGCCACGCCCGACGAAGCGCCGTCGGCATACGGGTTGGCACTGTGCGCGGCGGCCACGGCTTCGGCGCGAACGGCTGCGCGGCTGCTGGCCGAGGCGGTCAGTTGCACCGGGCCAGAGTTGGCGCCATCGGCATAGGGGTTGGCGCTGTGCGCGGCCACGACGGCCTGGCTGGCGACTTCGGCGCGGCTGGCGGCGGAAGTCAGTTGATGCACGCCGTCATAGCTTTCGGCATGGGCAGCGCCGGCAGCGGCCAGCAGAGCGAGAGAGACGGCAGAGAGGAGTTTCGAGGCGGTCATTTGGAGGTCCTTCAATTGGTTGGTTTCTTTTCACCTGGATCAGCTGAAGGGCTGGTCCATGGAAAGAATTTTGCGCCGCCGAACCGGTAAAAAACCGCATCGAAAAGAACCGCGGTGTTCGTGTGAAGGAAACAATCGCGGCGCCCGCTCCTCCCTCCCGCAACGCCCTTTCAGTCGAGCAGCACGCCCGCCAACACCGTGCTCACGATGCATTCGAGCGCCTGCTCGTAGTGCACCGCCGTGAGCTTCTTCACCTGCAGCACCGCGTTCACGATGGGCTCGTAGTCGGCATAGAACTGGGTCGAGGCCCAGAGCATGAAGAGGAAATGGCGCGCGTCGATCCTGCGGATCTTCTTGGCAGCCATCCAGGCTTCGAGCACCTCGATGCTGGCGGCCGTGCTCTGCGCGATGTGCGCCCTGTCGGCGGCCGACAGGAAGGTGCCGCCGCGCACCACCTCGTTGGCGAACAGTCGCGCCTCCAGCGGATTCTTGCGGCCCAGCCGGAGCTTGGCTTCCACGTACGCACGCAGCGCCACGGCGGGTTCGGTCTCCACCTTGAGGATGCGCAGCGCGCTGTCCCACTCCTCCAGCAGCGGCGCGAAGGTGGCGCTGTAGAGCTCTTCCTTCGTGGGGTAGTAGTAGTAGACGTTGGCCTTGGGCAACTCGGCCACGGTGGCGATCTCCGCGATGCGCGCGCCGTCGAAGCCCTTGGCCGCGAACACCTCGCTGGCGGCCTTGAGGATCCTGCGCTTGTTGGCCGCCCTGATCTCCCTGTCCGCGGTTGTCTCGGGTGCCGAAGGTCGTGTTGTCTTGGTTTCGCGCATGGCTTTGAGTCGCTTTTTTTGACCGAAGCAAATTCTAGAGGTGGCCCGGCACGGCGGCCGGGAAAGCACCAGTAAAAAAATCTGACCATATCGTCAATTTATTACTTAGAATTTCCTGACGAACTGGTCAGCTTTTTTGAAGTTTGAATGTAAGCCATGCCTCAAGCCCTGCGCACCGCCTTGCAAGAAACCCTGCTCGACTGGCAGGACGACCTGCCCGATGACTGGCGCAGCGCGCTCGGCGGCGTGCGGCTGGACTTCGAAGGCGTGGACGCTCGACTCGAGCTGGAAGCCTGGGAACCCATCTTTCCGGCGCGCAAGGGCCGCCGCCTGCCCGGCATGCCGGCAGGCGCGCACATGCTCAAGGCCTTCGACAGCGTGATGCCCTCGAAGGTGCGCTGCCTGGTGCTGGGGCAAGACCCTTACCCCTCTATCGACATCGCCACCGGCCGCGCCTTCGAGGTCGGCAACGTCGCCCGGTGGCGCGAGCTCGACAAGATGTTCACCAAGAGCATCCGCGCCTGGGTGCAGATGCTGGCCGAGGCCCGCACGGGCGACGCGGGCTACGGCGGCAGCTTCGCCAACTGGCCGCGCACGCTGGCCGACATCGAATCGGGCGCGCTGCCATTCGAGACACCCGACTGGCTGAGCGACCGCTGGATCGAAGACGGCGTGCTGCTGCTCAACACCTCGTTCACGCTCAGCCGCTTCCAGGTGGCCATCGACCCGCATCAGTCGCACGGGCACCTGGTGCTGTGGAAGCCGCTCATCCAGGCGGTGCTGGCCCACCTGCTGCAGCGCGGCGAGCCGCTGGTCTGCATGGGCTTCGGCGCTTCGGCCGCGGAGGCCTTCGCGGCGGCGGGCATCGGCGAGGGCCGCAACGGCAATGTCGCCTGCATCCTGCGCGAGCACCCCGCCTACGCGGACGCCGTGCTCGGCCTGCCCAACCCCTTCGTGCTCTGCAACACCCATCTGGCCGAGATGGACAGCACCCCCATCCACTGGTGACCACCCCAATGAACGACAAGAACGACTACGACTACATCATCGTGGGCGCGGGCTCCGCGGGCTGCGCCCTCGCCGCGCGGCTCAGTGCGCGCCCCGCCACGCGCGTGCTGCTGCTGGAGGCCGGCGGCAAGGACTCCAACCCGCTGTTCCGCCTGCCGATGCTGATGGGCAAGCTGTTCCAGTCGGGCATCTACAACTGGCACTTCCACACCGAGCCCGAACCCAACCTCAATGGCCGCAAGATCTACTGGCCGCGCGGCAAGGTGCTGGGCGGCACGTCGACCATCAACGGCATGATCTACGTGCGCGGCGGCAAGCAGGACTACGACGGCTGGGCCGCCATGGGCAACCCCGGCTGGTCGTACAAGGACGTGCTGCCCGCCTTCAAGCGCTCCGAAGGCCACATCCAGCGCGACGGCGTGTTCCACAACGCCAAGGGCGAACTCACCGTGTGCCGCGCGCGCGGCTGGAACGCATTGCTCGACGTGTTCTGCGCTGCGGGCCAGCAGGCCGGCTATCCGCTGAACGACGACTTCAATGGCGCCAGCCAGCTCGGCTTCGGCCGCTACGACTTCACCATCAAGAACGGCAAGCGCTGGTCCACCTCCTTCGCCTTCCTGCGGCCGGCGCTCAAGCGCAGCAACCTCAAGGTCGTGACCCGCGCGCGCACGCACAAGGTGCTGGTGGAGCGGGCCAGGGCCGTGGGCGTGTCCTACGAGCTGCACGGCCAGATGCGCACCGTGCGCGCGCGCAAGGAAGTGATTCTTTGCGCCGGCGTGGTCGGCTCGCCTCACCTGCTCATGCTGTCGGGCATCGGCCCGAAGGAAGAGCTGGAGCAGCACGGCATTGCGGTGCTCAAGCCGCTGCCCGGCGTGGGCGGCAACCTGCAGGACCATGTGGACTGCGTCATGTCCTATGAGTGCAAGCAGCCCGTCACGCTCTACAAGGACCTGCGCTTCGACAAGATAGCGTTCTCGGTGGTGCAGGGCATGCTGTTCGGCGAAGGCATCACCACCACCTTCCCCTACGAGGCCGGCGCCTTCATCAAGACCTCGCCCGAGCTCGCCAACCCCGACGTGCAGCTGCACTTCATGCCCGCGCTGGAGAAGACGGCCAACCTGTACTTTCCCAACCCGTTCAGGAAGAGCACGGTCGAGGCCAAGCACGGCTTCACCCTGCGCGTGGGACCGGTCAACCCGAACAGCAAGGGCCGCATCCGGCTGCGCTCGGGCCGCCCGACCGACGCGCCGATGATCGAGCCCAACTACCTTGACACCGAGTTCGACCGCAAGACCATGGTCGATGCGATCCGCGCCACGCGCCGCATCATCGAGCAGCCTGCATTCGACAACTACCGCGGCAAGGAGATCGCGCCCGGCCCCGAGAAGCAGAGCGACGAAGACCTCGTCGCATGGCTGCGCGCCACCGCCATGACCACCTTCCACCCCGTGGGCACCTGCAAGATGGGCCACGACGAACTGGCCGTGGTCGACCACCGGCTCAAGGTGCACGGCATCGAGGGCCTGCGCGTGGCCGACGCCTCGATCATGCCGGTCATCTCCAGCGGCAACACCAATGCGCCGGCCATCATGATCGGCGAGAAGTGCGCCGAATTCATCCTGGCCGGCCAATAGAGACCAGGACAGCAGGAGCACTCCGAAATGATCGTCGAACACCGCCTCTACACCTTCCGCCCCGGCACCATCGACCAGTGGCGCGAGAAGTACGAACGCGAGGGCCTGCCGGTGCAGAAGCGCCACCTCAACAAGTTCGTGGGCCTGTACATCTCCGAGATCGGCCGGCTGCACACCTCGGTGCTGATCTGGGCCTACGACAGCCTGGCCGACCGCGAGGCCCGCCGCGCCGCCATGTACGCCGACCCCGAGTGGCAGGCATTCATCAAGAGCGTGTGGGCGCTCGACGCCATCCAGAGCCAGGACGTGATGATCATGAACCCCGCCCCCGGTTCGCCGACGCCCTGAGCGCATTTCTTCCCCGCAGCAATTTCGTCCGCCAGTTCTTCAACCCGAGAGATATCCGCATGACAAGCAACGCATCCTCCCGCGCCGCCACGCCCCGCCGGCAGATACTGAAAGCCGCGGCGGGCCTTGGCGGTGTCGCCATGGCCAGCGCCCTCTATCCGCTGATCGCGAATGCCAAGGGCGGGCTGATCGCGCTGGTGCACACGCAGGCTGCGGGCGACGCCAGCGCAGTCGACGCGATGATTGCGCGGCTCAAGCTGCTGGGCAAGGAAACGGGCATGCAGACGCGCGCCATCTACGCGAAGGACCCGTCGACCTACGAGACCATCTTCCGCACGCTGGGCGATGCCGGCGCGGCCATCATCGTGTCGACCTTCAACGAAGTGACCGAGCCCTTCAAGGCGCTCGCGCCCAAGTACCCGAAGACGCAGTGGCTGCAGCTGTTCGGCGACGAGATGAAGCCCGCCATCCCCAACGTGACCACCGTCTCCTACGACTACTACCTCGGCACCTACCTGGCCGGCATCTTCGCGGGGCGCATGTCGACCACGGGCAAGATCGGCTTCATCGGCGGCATGTCGATCCCGCCGCTGAATGCCGACTACAACGCCTTCAAGGCCGGCGTGCTGTCGGTGCGCAAGGACGCCGCGGTCACGGTGGCCTTCGCCGGCTCGTTCCAGGACCCGGTGAAGGGCCGCGAGATCGCCACGCAGATGTTCAACGGCGGCATCGACTTCATCCAGACCGACGCCGCCGCGACCGACGCGGGCATCATCGCCGCCGCCAACGACAAGCCCGGCCGCCTGCTGAGCTGCCTCGACCCGGCGCAATACCCGCAGGGTCCGAAGACGCTGATTTCCATCGTCAGCCTGCACTTCGGCAAGTCGCTCTACGACGAGGCCAGCAAGATCCTCAAGAGCGGCAAGGGCGGCGCGCACCTGAACACCGGCCTGGGCACCGGGGTGGTGGGCCTGGAGCTGTCGCCGCTGTTCCAGAAGGAAGGCGACAAGGCCGTGGCGGCCAAGGCCGAAAAGGTGATGGCCGAGATCCGCACCGCGCAGGCGGCCATCCTGAGCGGCGCCCTGAAGGTGCCTTTCAACACCGTTCTCTGACCCTCGCCACCGCAGCATGAACAGCAGTTCCTCGAACAGCGAGGCCTCCCCTGCGCGCCCGGCGCTGGTGCTCGACGGCGTCACCGTGCAATACGACACCGTGAAGGCGCTGTCGGACGTTTCCATCGCTTTCGAGGAAGGCCGCATCCATGCGGTGGTCGGCCAGAACGGCGCGGGCAAGACCACCTTCGCCCGCGTCTGCTCCGGCCTGGTGAAACCCACGCACGGCCGCGTGCACATCGGCAAGCACGAGATCCGCACCGGCCACGTGAACGCCGCGCGCGCGGCCGGCGTGGAACTGGTGCACCAGAGCTTCGCGCTGCCCGCGTCGTTCACCGTTGCGCAGGCGATGGAGTTCGGCGCCACGCGGCACAGCGGACTGTTCACCAGGCGCCAGCTGGAAGCGCGCTGGCAGGCGCATCTCGACGGGCTGGGCCTTTCGGTCAGCCCGCGCGAGGTGATCCGCAACCTGCCGATCGAGACGCAGCAGGGCATCGAGATCGCGCGTGCGCTGGTCACCGACGCGCGCGTGCTGATCCTGGACGAACCCACGGCGGTGCTCGCTCCGGCCGGCGTGGAGACGCTGTTCGAGCGCATCCGCATCCTGAAGAAGCGCGGCGTGACCGTCGTGCTCATCCTGCACAAGATCCGCGAGATGATGGCCATCGCCGACACCGTGAGCGTGCTGCGCCGCGGCGAGCATGTCACCGGCCCAGTGCCATGCGCATCGATCGGCGCGGCCGAACTGAGCCAATGGATCATGGGCGACGCCAAGGCACCGGTGCAGGCAGCCGCGGCACCGCCGCGTGCAGCCGAAGGGCTCACGGCTCCCACCGTGCTGCGCATGCACAAGTTCTCTACCCAGCCCGACGCCGAGGGCGCGGCACTGAACGAGGTGAGCCTCGACGTGCGCGCGGGCGAGATCATCGGCATCGCCGGCGTCGAAGGCAACGGCCAGCGCACGCTGGTGCGCGCCATCTCGGCGCTGGCCGGCACCGCGTCCGGGACGCTCGAGTTCGGCGGCAAGGACATGACGCACAGCGACCTCGCCACGCGGCGCGCGGCAGGCCTGCGCATCATCCCGTTCGAGCGCAACGTCGAGGGCCTGTCGCTCAACAGCAGCCTGTGGGAGAACTGGTCCACGGGCCGCCTGCTGCAGGGCGGGCTGCTGTCGTTCGTGCGCCCGAAGAAGCTCCAGGCCGAGTGCGACGTGGCGCTCGCGCAATGGGACGTGCGCTACGCCAACTGCGGCCAGCCCGCGGGCTCGCTCTCCGGTGGCAATGCGCAGAAGGTGATCTTCGCGCGCGAAGTGGACGACAGCGCCCGGCTCATCATCGCGGCGCAGCCCACGCGCGGCCTCGACATCGGCGCCACGGCCTATGTGTGGAAGGCGCTGCGGCAGGCGCGCGACCGGGGCGCGGCCATCATCCTCATCTCGTCCGACCTGGACGAGCTCTTCGACATCAGCGACCGCGTGCTGGTCATGCTGCGCGGGCAGGTGGTCGGCGAATACGGCGCGCCCTACGACCTGCGGCAGGTCGGCCAGGCGATGGTGGGAGCACACGCATGACGGCCTCTCGCATGCTGCCCGTGCTGCGGGTGGTGGTCTTCGTCTGCTTCGCGCTGCTGCTGTGCGCGCTGGCCTTCATGGGCGCCGGGCTCGACGCGGGCGAGCTGTTCACCGGCATCCTCGACGGCGCCTTCCTGCGCGACGGTGCCCTGCACCAGGGCCTGCGCTGGGCCATGCCGCTGTTCATCACCGCCACCGGCGTGGCCATCGCGTTCCGCGCGGGCTTCTTCAACATCGGCGCCCAGGGGCAGTTCTATGTCGGCTCCATCTTCGCGGCGTTCACCGCCGAATGGCTCGCGGGCGGTCCGGCCTGGCTGGTCGTCGCCTGCTGCCTGATCGCGGGCATGCTGGGCGGCGCGCTGTGGGCCATGTGGCCGGGCCTGCTGCGCCTGCGCTCGGGCACCGACGAGGTCATCACCACGCTGATGGGCAACTTCCTGGCAGGCCTGCTGCTGGTGTACGTGACCTCCGGGCCGCTGAAGGACCCGACGGGCTCGGGACAGCAGGCATCGAGCCGGCCCATTGCCGACGCCTACCGCATCTCCGATTCGCTGGGCGTGTCGCCGCTGATCGTGGTGCTCACGCTGGTGGTGTTCGCGCTGTCGTGGCTGCTGGCCAACCGCACGGCGCTGGGCATCGTCGCCAACCTCGCGGGGCGCAACCCGACCATGGTGTCGTGGCAGGGTGCGCGGGTCGGGCGCATCGGCCTCTTCAGCTTCCTGGTGAGCGGCGCGCTGGCCGGGCTGGCCGGCGGCATCGAGCTGCTGGGCCCCAACGGGCGGCTGGCCAGCGGCTTCCTGCCCGCGCACGGCTTCACGGCCATCCTGATCGCGCTGGTGGCGCAGCTCACCATCGTCGGCACCGCAGTGTCGGCCCTCTTCTTCGGTGCGCTGGCATCGGCCGCGCTCTACCTGCCGGTGATGGCCGGCATGCCCGCGGCGGCCATCGAGGTCATCAACGCCACCATCGCCCTGTTCATCACGTCCCGCGCCAAGTGGCTGGACAAGCTCCTGACCCGAAAGCCCGCATGACAGACACGCTCGTCTCCATCCTGATCTCCGGCACGCCGCTGGTCTATGTCACGCTGGCGGGCGTGCTGGCGCAGCGCGCGGGCATCTGGAACCTCGGCCTGGAGGGCCTGATGATCATCGGCAGCTGCGCGCTCATCGTCGGCATCGTGCAGACCGGCTCGTTCGCCCAGGCCATGCTGATCGCCGCGGGGCTGTGCGTGGCGGCGTCGGCGCTGCTGTGGTGGGTGGTCGAGCGGCTCAAGGCCAACCCGATCATCGCGGGGCTGGGCCTGACGGGGCTGGGCCTCGGCGGCACCTCGCTCGCCATCCAGGCGCTGTACGACAGCGAAGCCACGGTGACTGCGCCGTTCGGCATTCCCAAGCTCAACAGCCTGACCAGCGTCGACCTGGGCGCATTCGGCGGCCTCTCGGTGTTCGTGCTGTTCATGCCGGTGGCGGTGTGGCTGGTGTGGCTGCTGCTGGAACGCACCCGGCTGGGCCTGCAGATTTCGGCCTCGGGCGAGCACCCGTTCGCGGCGCGCAGCGTGGGCGTGAACCCGGGGCGCATGCGCCTGCTGGCGCTTGCGCTCGGCGGCGTGCTGTGCGCCATCGGCGGTGCGGAGCTGGCCGGCGGCAGCCTGCAGATCTTCTCGCAGAACATGACGGCGGGCCGAGGCTTCATGGCGTTCGCGGCGGTGATCTTCGGCGCCGGCAGCGCACTCGGCGCCACCGGGGCGGCACTGTTCTTCGCGGTGGTTTCCGCGCTGGGCATCCGCGCCCAGCTGATGTATGGCGGCGCCATTTCCAACGACCTGCTGCAGTCGTTGCCCTACCTTGCGACCATCTTCGGCGTGTGGCTGAGCACCAAGCTGCGCGGCGGGCTGGGCTCCATCAGGGGCACGGCCGAGATGCGCGACTGAGCAGGCGGCACATGACGACCACGCCAGCCCTCACACTGATCCGCGGCGCCGAGGTACTGACCCTGGCCGGGCCGCAGGGCACGCAGCCCGTGCATGCCGACCTGCTGCTGCGGGACGGCAGGATCGAAGCCATCGGCCCCGACCTGCCCGTGCCGCAGGCCTGCACACTCGTCGAAGCGCGCGGCAAGCTGCTGATGCCCGGCCTCGTCAACGCACACACGCATTCGAGCGAGACCTTCTTCAAGGGCCGCTACGAAGGCATGCCGCTGGAGACCTGGCTGCTGTACGCCTACACGTACCTCAGCGGCAGCCCCATCGGAGACCGCCTGCTGTACCTGCGCACGCTGCTGCTCGCCATGCAGTCGCTGAAAAGCGGCGTGACCACCCTGTGCGACGACTTCTTCGACCCGATGGCCCACAGCATCGACCGGCTCGGCATCGTCTTCCGCGCATACCGGGACGCGGGCATCCGGGTCAATGTGTCGAGCGCGGTGCTCAACACGCCGGTGCTCGACTCCACGCCCTTCGGCCACGAGCTGTTTCCCGAGCACCTGAGCGCGCAGCTGAAATTCGGCGCACCGGCCACGGCCGCCGACTACACGGCGTATTGCGAGGAGGCGTTCCGGCTGTTCCACGGGCAGGCCGATGGCCGCCTGCGCTTCGCCATCACGCCCTCGGCGCCGCAGCGCTGCACCGTCGACATGCTGCAGGCCTGCCACGCGCTGGCGGTGCAGCACGGCGTGCCGCTGCACACCCACCTGCTGGAGACGAAGGTGCAGGCCGTGGCAGGCCAGATGTTCTACGGCAAGACGCTGCTGGCGCACATGCACGACATCGGCATCCTCGACCGCCACGCCACCCTGGCGCACGCCATCTGGCTCACCGATGCCGACATCGCGCGCATGGGCGAGGCCGGCTGCACGGTGGTGCACAACCCGCTGAGCAACCTCAAGCTGGGCTCGGGGCTGTCGCCCATCCGCAAGCTGATGGATGCGGGCGTGCGCATCGGACTGGGCACCGACGGCCTCTCGTCGAACGACAGCGCGCGCGTGTTCGACCTGATGCGTTTTGCCGCGCTGATGCACAACGGCCCGGGCTCCGACGCCGACGAATGGCCGCGCGCCACCGAGGTGCTGAAGATGGCCACCATCGACGGCGCGCGAACCGCGCTGCTCGACGAAGTGACAGGTTCGCTCGAAGTCGGCAAGGCTGCAGACCTCGTGATGCTGGACCTGGACAACGACAACTTCCGTCCGCGCAACGACATCGCAAAACAGCTGGTCTATTGCGAGAACGGCAGCTCGGTCGACCTCGTGATGGTGGCAGGGCGGATCGTCTCGCAGGACGGCCGGCTGCTCACAGTCGACGAATCGGCGGTGTGGGCCGAACTGGACGAACTGCTGCCCGCCTACCTGCAGGAACACGGCAAGTGGGAGGCCGCCAACCGCGTGTTCGAGCCCTGCTTCGCCGAGGTGATACGGCGATGCCAGGCGGTCGAGCTGCCCGGCCTTTCGCGGCTCACACCGCCAATCGACTCCAGATAGAGTGCCGGCTGTTTCACTCGACCGCGCACTCACGCATCCGACACCCATGAAATTCGGCTACACCATCGTCTACGTTCCCGACGTCGCCCAATCGCTTCAGTTCTTCGAACAGGCCTTCGGCTTCACGCGCAAGTTCCTCCACGAATCGAACACCTACGGCGAACTCGCGACCGGCGAAACCACCCTCGCCTTTGCCGCGCACGAGCTTGCGGAGTCGAATTTCCCGCAAGGGCATGTTGCTGCATCCGCTTCGGCCAAGCCGCTGGGCATGGAGCTGGGATTCGTCACCGACGATGTCGCGGGAGCGCATGCACGAGCCATTGCGGCAGGGGCATCCGAATTGTCCGCGCCCGTCTCCAAGCCATGAGGACAGGTGGTCTCCTATGTGCGCTGCCCCGACGGCACGCTGGTCGAGCTGTGCTCGCCCATCGGCGGCTGAGCGGCGATCGAACGGGCAGGCACGCAGAAGGTCAGCGGCCAGCCTTCGCCACGCTCACCGCGCCCTTCATGCCGGCGTCGTAGTGCCCCGGCTGCAGGCAGCCGAAATCGACCTTGCCCGCCTGCGTGAACTGCCAGAGCACCTCGCCGGTCTTGCCCGGCGCCAGCGTCACCATGTTCGGATCGGCGTGCTCCATCTCGGGGTTCTTCATCATCGCCTCGTAGTGCGCGCGCAGGTCCTTCCCAGTTCCCAGCACCAGCTCGTGCTTCAGGACACCCACGTTCCTGACCACGAAGCGCACCGTCTCTCCCTGCTTCACACTGATGTCGGACGGGGTGAAGCGCATGTTGTCGGTCATGTCGACATGGATCGTGCGAACCGATTTCCCGGTCACGCCGGGCTTGCCGATGGCGCTGTCGGCGGCGGCGTCGTGGCCGCCTGCATGCGTGCCCGATGCGGCGGCGCCGGTGGCCGCCAATGCGAGCAGCGCCGCGACGGCGGGAATGTGGAGTCTGATGCGAACCATGGCTTTCCTTCTCTTGCGTTGCCTTGCCGTGAACGGATGAACGAAATGTCCGCCCGCGCCGCACTGTAGGAAGCCCATCCACGGATAGCCTGACAGGCCGGTGACAAGAAAGTAATCTACGCAGCCTCGTGCCGCCGCGCCGGAAGGAATCCATGTCGCATCCCGTCTTCCTGTCCAGTTCCGCCCTGCCTCGCATGCCCGAGGGCAGCCGCAACGAATGGCGCGGCTTCTTCGGTCACGGGGGCGAACTGGAAGCCAATGCGTTCTTCCCGCTGTTCTGGCGCGCGCTCTTCGGCGCGGACGACATCCGGCATGCGCGGTTCATCGACGAATACGACATCGACGATGAAGCCGCCGCCGCGGACCGCGCGGAATGCCTGGAACATTTCGGCGCGGAGGCCACGTACCCCTACCTCGTGACCGACAAGCGAACTGCATTGGCGCGATTGGCGAGCCGGCGCGAGGCCATCCTGGCGGCAGTCGGCGAGCGTTACCGGCCCATTTTTGACGGCTTTGCGGAACTGATCGCGCATGGTTTCGCGGACCATCTGCTGCTGCGGACCAGTGGGTTGCCCGACGCCGCCGAAGCCGAGAAATGGCTGCGTGCCGATCTGGCGGCCATCGACACGCCCGATGCCGCGAGTGGCGAGATGAAGCAGCTGGCGAAAGACCTGTTGGCATACGGCGCGAACCCGGTATGGCTGTTGTCGGGCGCGGGCTCGACCGATGCGGGGTCCTGGCCCACGGAGGAACTGAAAGGCCTGTTTCCGCAGGCCGACAGGAAGAAGCCGAGGCGGGAGCCAGTCGCGCCACCGGCCGCACGGCCAGCGTCCAGGCCCAGGAGCTGGCTCGACGCCGTGCTCGAATGGCTCGGCATATTTGTCGCGGCGGGCGTGGCGCTGGGCACTTACGGGTTCACCAGGTCGGTGTGGCTGGCGCTGCTGGCCTTTGTCTGCGCGGCCGTGATCGTGGGCTTCGGCGTCGCAAAGTCGCGCGGACCTCGGGCGTGACTCGTGGGCGATGAAGGTCGTCCATATGGCACGATCAACCCATGCACGAGCCCTCCCGCCGAATCCCCTACCGCACCTGGCCAGGCGCGCTCGCGGTTCTGCTCGCCATTGCCGCCTACGTCGGCGGCCTGACTTTCTGGGACCGCCACACGCCCGGCGCACGCCCGCTGGCGCTGGCGGCCGGCGAAACCATCGATGCGGGCCAGGCGCGGTTCGTGCCGGCCGAGGGGTGGAAGATGGACGTGGCGCGCTCCAAGGCCGGCCGCTCGCTGATGCTGCTCAAGGGCGGCCATAAGTTTCGGGTGACGACGCAGCCCTGGGCCGGCGGCCCCGACGGTCCGCTGGTGCGGCAGCAGCGGCTCATGGAGCGCGGCCAGGGCCTGACCATCGACGGCGACGTGTCCGACTTCGTGACGTCATGGGGCCTGCAGGGCAAGACTTTCGCGTACTACGGCTCCAAGCTGGCCGGTCGCTTCTGGCAGGTGGTCGACATGCGGCGCAAGTCGCTCGTGCAGATCGACTTCTACGGACCCAACGACGGGCTGGACGACGCGCTGGCGGAAGCCCGCGGCATGCTGGACTCCATGGACATCGAGGCGCCGCAGGAATGAACATCGACGCTCCCGTCTTCGACAAGGACCAGGCCTCGTGGCCGGTCGGTACCGACTCTTTCTTCCAGCCCCAGCGCGCGGCGTTCTGGGTGCTCACGGCGCTGATCGTCAACGGCCTGTTCTACACGGTGAACATGTTCTCGCTCGGATTCCGCGTGGTCCCGGTCACGGCCTTCCTGGGGCTGCTGGTGTGGGGGCTCTACACGCTGATCTTCCTGGCCGCCTTCCGCACGCTCGACCTGCTCGAGCAGCATCTGCCAGAGGCGTTCATTCTGGCCTTCGCCTGGGGCGGCATGGGCGCGGTGTACTTCGCGGCGCCGGCCAACATCGCGATCCAGAGCCTGTGCGCCAAGCTCATATCGCCGGAGTTCGTGGCGGTCTGGGGGCCGGCCATCGCGGGGCCGATCACGGAAGAGTTCCTGAAGATCGCGGGCGTCATCCTGCTGGTGCTGGTCGCGCGCAACCAGTTCCAGACGTATCTCTCGGTGCTCATCGTCGGCGCGCTGGCTGGGCTGGGCTTCCAGGTGATCGAGAACCTGAGCTACACCGTCAACGCCTCCATGCACTTTCCGCTGGAGAACCAGGTCTATCCGGTGTTCCTCAACCTGCTCACGCGCGGGCTCATGAGCGGACTGTGGAGCCATGCGGCCTACACCACCATCGCGTCATTCGGCATCGCCTGGTTCCTGCTGCATCCGGAGCGGCCGATGGCTGTGCGGGTAGCGGCGGCACTGTCGAGCTTCGCGCTCGCGTGGGCCATGCACTTCATCTGGAATTCGCCGTTCCTCGAAGACCTGTTCGACAACGGCTACGGCGAAATGGCCGTGCTGCTGTTCGTCAAGGGCATTCCTGCGCTGGTCGCGGCGGGCCTGATATGGCGCGTGGCAGTGAAAGAGAACGGCACGTACCTGCATGCGCTGGCAGCCGTCTTCGTGCCCGAGCGCGACCTGATCCGCGACGACGAATGGGTCCGGCTGGGCGCGCCCATGCAGCGCTACAAGGTCCGCCGCGAGATGGGCTGGACCTACGGCTGGCTCGCGAGGCGGCTGAAGACCCGGCTGCAGCGCGAGCAACTGCGCCTGATCCGCAAGGCGGGCACCTACGGCCGAGGGCCGCAGACGCTGCGCCACGAAATCGCCATCAGGCAGCTGCGAGCGGAGCTCGATCCCTTAATCCAGCCGCGGCAGCCCTGACCCGCTTGGCCTAGGCTCAGCCTGCGTCCTTCAACGCCTTCTTCGCCTTCTCGGCCGAGCTCTTCGAGCGGTTCTTGTGATAGCCCGACTTGACATTGTTCACGGCCTTGCCCACCGGGCCGCTTTTCTTGGCATCGCTGTCCGCGCGCTTCTCGTCGATCTTGTGCTTGGCGGCGTCGGTCGCGTCGGAGGCGGCCTTGCCGATCTGGGCACTGGCGGTGCCGGCGGCGAGCATCGTGAGCGATGCTGCAAGCGCAATCAGGATTTTTCTGGTCATCGGGTGTTCCTCCAGGTTCGATAGTCGAGCCTCGATGCTCGCATCGCTTGGCGGAACCGCGTGTCAGCCACCACCCCGCATCCGGCAGGGCCGGCATCGGACATTTCCGGCACCACGGCAAGGCCCAGAACTTCAAGCAGCGGATAAAGTCCGAGCCGGACCAGCCTTCTTTTGCCTCTCTTTGCCGCCCATGCGCACCACCACCGCGAGCGCCCTCCTCTTCGGTATTGCCGCCCTGCTGCACGGCGCAGGCGCGTCCGCCCAATCGCTGAGCTGCGGCGGCATGCTCTCGGGCGTGGGCGACTCCAAGTATTCGGTCGTGCAGAAATGCGGCGAGCCGATGTCCAAGGAATTCGTCTGCGTGCCGCGCCCGCAAGTCGCCTGGGTGCTTTCGCCCTACCCCGGCGGCCCGGCGCAACAGGTGATCACGCAGCAATGCGTGCCGATGGAAGACTGGGTCTACCACCGCGGCCAGGGCAACTTCCTGGGCATCGTGCGCTTCTACAACGGAGCGGTGGAATCGGTGCGCGACGGGGATCGGGTGCGCTGAGCGCTTTCATCAACGAACACAGGATCTGACGTGAGCACATTCCAGGATCATTTTTCGGACCAAGCAGCCTCCGCCCTGGCCAGACAGATGGCACTGGGCGATGTCATCGGAGAAAGGTACTGGGGCATCGACGTGCAGGAGGGCGTGCTGAGTTTCGGCGATGACCTGCGATACCCCGCGCAACTGCTCGGCACGCACGCCTTCGGCCCCGGCACGTGGCTGTGGGTCTGGGCCAACGCGCAGAGCAACATCCCCGAACAGCACACCGAGGCGGCCCTGCGCATCCGGCAGCGCGGAGAAGCGGAGTCGATCGAGGCTTTCACCTCCGCGTCGCTGCAACTGGACGATGCCCTCACCGACCACATGATCGCCATGACGTGCGGCGGCCTCGAAGGCGGGCGCTGCTACTACCGCGCGCCCTACGACGGCGGCGCCCTCTTCGTGCTGCTCGACGACGTGCCGCGCGAGGTACTGGCACCTGTGACGCTGCCACGCGCGGTCACGGTGCTGATGGAGGTGATCTCGCCGTTCGACGTGGACCACAGGCGGATGGCGACGAGCTTCCTGCGGCAGCAGGGCCTGGAGGCCACATCGAGCACCGCGGCGGCCATCCGGGCCGAGCGCGCGGGCGAGGGGCACGTCGAAATCAGCTTCGATGAATCCGGCCGCATCTCGAACGTTGCCTGCACGCTGCTGCCCCAAGGCGCAACGCCGGCGGCAGAACCGCCGCCCGAACCGAAAGCGCCGCGCTGGCAGTTCTGGAAACGATAGGTCCCCGTCAGGGCGGCAGCACCAGCGGCCCGCAGTTCTCATCGGCCACGAACACCGACACCAGCTTCGCGTGTTTCACCGGATCGGGGTTCTCCGCAAACAGGTGCAGCGTGCCGGGCGGCTCGAAGAAGGTCTCGCCGGTGCGGTAGTTGCCGGGCGCCGTGCCGGCAAGCTGCGAGCGCACCGTGCCTTCGAGAATGATCGCGGTCACCGAACCCGGATGGCGATGGGCCGGCGAATAGGCCATCGGCGGAAAGTCGACGATGGCGGTGGTGACGGACTTCCCTGGCACATGCGGCAGCGGCTCGCACGAGATCACCTTCACCGAAGTGGCCGGCCGCGCGGCGGCGCCCGGGCCTTCCACCGATGGTGCCGACGCGAACATCGGCCGGCTCACCGTGCTGCAGATGTCATCGATGAGCCGCACTGCCGACTGCCTGCCCGCATGCGGCAGCAGCGCCCAGGCCGCGGCGGCGACTGCCAGCGCGCCGAAGCCGAGGCACGTGCGGTGACACGGCAGCAAAGGCTCCTTCGCATTCACCGCACCGCCCCCAGCGGCAGCCGGGCATCCGCGCGCCACCCCAGCGCACGCTTCGCCTTCTCGCTGCTGACTTCACCGCCATCCTCGGCGATGTTGAAGACGCCGCCTTCCGAGCGCTGCAACGCCAGCAGCGCCGCAACGGCGGCGGCCTCCACATGCAACGGGCTCGCGCCCCTGGGCTCGGCCGTCGAGGTGCCCGGACCATAGAGCTGGCCGTAGCGCAGCACCGTGGACGTCATGCCTGGCGCGCCCAGTACGGCCTGCTCCAGCGCGACGACGCCGTCGACGCTGACGCGGCGCACACCCTCCGCGCCCAGGTCGAGCGGCATGTCTTCGGTGAAGGGCTTGGCACCGGGCGCATAGGCCCACGCGATGCTCTGCGCCACCAGCCTCTTCGCACCCGCCGCCGCCGCAGCGGCCACGAGGTTGCGCGTGCCCTCGGTGCGCACCCGCGCGTTGAGCACGGCGGCCTCGGCCATGCGCTTCGGATCGAGGTCCTTCGGCAAGTCGGTGAGCTGGTGGATCACGCCCCACGGCGCGATGCGCGCGAGCGCTGCCCTCAATGCCGTCGCGTCGAATACATCGACGACCACCGGCAGCACGCCCAGCGCCTCCAGCCCGGCTGCCCGGTCGGCGCGCCGCGTGCTGCCGTAAACGACGTAGCCCGCGTCCTTCAACAGCGGAATCAGCGCGGTGCCCACGGCCCCGGTCGCGCCCGCCAAAAATACTTTCTCGCTCATCGCATCGATTCCTTCAAGCTGTTCATGGAACGAGCTTAGGCCTACGATGCCTCACCCGAAAGAACCAAGAATCGACAAAACGACTGGGCCATGGCAAGCGGCAAGAAACCATCGAGGAACGCACCGACGCTCGACCGCGCCAGGGCCACGCCCCTGTTCCGGCAGATCTACGAGCGCTACCGAAACGCCATCGAGCAAGGCACGCTGCGCCCCGGCGACCGCGTGGCATCGGCGCGCAACCTGGCCAGCGAACTGGGCGTGGCGCGCGGCACCGTCGAGGCTGCGTTCAGCCAATTGACGGGCGAAGGCTATCTGTCGTCGCGCGGGCAGGCGGGCACGGTGGTCTCGCCGTCGCTGCCGGTGCAGCATGCGGCGCGGCGCGAACCCCGGCGCGTGGAGGCGCCCGTCGCCGTCGGCGGACTCATGCAGCCGGGCGAACCACCGTTGCTGCAACTCGGCATCCCGTCGTTCGATGCCTTCCCGCGCAAGCTGTGGTCGCGCCTGGCGGCGCGGCGCATGCGGGGCATGGGCGCGGCCGACATGTTCTACGGCGCGCCCGCGGGCTTCGCGCCGTTGCGCGAGGCCATCGCGGCCTACCTGCAGGTGTCGCGCGGCGTGGCCTGCCATCCCTCGCAGGTGCTGGTGACACCGGGCTACCGCGCCTCGCTCGCGCTGGTGGCGAACGTGCTGCTCAAGAAGGACGACCGCGTGTGGATCGAAGACCCGGGCTTTCCGCCGACACATGAAGTACTGCGCCGCACCGGCCAGCGCGCGGTGCCGGTGCCGGTCGACGAAGAGGGACTGGTGGTCTCGCGCGGGCTGCGCAAGGCGCCGAAGGCGCGCATGGCCGTCGTCACGCCCTCGCACCAGGCACCGCTGGGCGTGTCGATGTCGCTGGCACGGCGGCTGCAGCTGCTCGAATGGGCCTCCACGGCCAATGCCTGGATCGTCGAGGACGACTACGACGGCGAATACCGCTATGCCGGTCCGCCGCTGCCGGCGCTCAAGAGCCTGGACGGCAACGACCGCGTGCTGTATGCGGGCAGCTTCTCGAAGGTGCTGTATCCGGGGCTGGCGCTCGGCTACCTGGTGGTGCCCGAGTCGCTGCGCGCACGCTTCGAGGAGGCTGCGCGCATCGGCTCGAACGGCAGCCCGCAGCTCACGCAAGCCATCGTGGCCGACTTCATGCGCGAGGGCCATTTCTCGCGCCACCTGAAGAAGATGCGGCTGCTGTACGCGCGCCGCCGGAGCATGCTCGCCTCGGCCTTGCTGAAAGCTTTTGGCGACGCGGTGCGCATCGACTTGAAGAGCGGCGGCATGCACCTGCTCGCCCGCTTCGATGGGCTCGGCCATCGCGATGCGGAACTGGCCCGCCGTGCGCAACAGGCCGGGCTGAACTGCCAGCCGTTGTCGGGCCGGCATGTCGCGGCGTCCGGCGACGAAGGGCTGCTGATGGGCTTCACCAACATCGCGAGCGCCGCCGAGGCGAACCGGCTCGCGGCCCGGCTTCGTGCCGCGTTCGGCTGAAGCGCGTCAGGCTTCGCCGTCTTCCTCGAGCGCCGCGCTGCGGTCCTTGATGCGCGTGACCTGCGACAGCACGGCATCGGCCGGTGTCATGTCGGGCCGCTGGCCCTTGTAGACGGGCTGTTCGAACTTGCCGCCGGCATAGCGGTACAGGTATCGCACCTCGACCAGCGTGCCCACGGCCGGCAGCGCCTCGCCGGGCGGCACGGTCACGTTGCCGAGGTCGACCATCGCGCCGGCTTCGTCGCGCAAGCCCACGGCCACCGAACGCTGCGCATTGACGCGGAGCACCTCGCAGGTCGCGCTCTGGTTGAACTTGAATTTCAGGCTGGCGCTGCTGCGGCCCGCCGCGAACGGCGCGTCGAGCGCCTTCAGCACATAGCCTTCGCTGTGCGCGGCCAGCAGTTCGGCGGCGCGCCGGCGCTTGCCCTCGGCACTCAGCTCGAGCGCGAGCACCGTGATCCAAGGCACCGTCGACGCGGCCTTCTGCAGATGGCCGAAGCGCTCGATGAATGGCGCGCCGCGCAGGTCCTGTCCTGCCATCTCCAGCAGGTCGAAGGCCAGGAAAGCGTCGCCGACGTGCTCGCCCGCGATCACCGTTCGACCGGCGTGCGCGTCGGAGGCGCCGACCCATGCCTGCGGTATGTCGACGAACAGCCCGCGCCGGTTGGTGCCGCGCACCGTGCCGCCTTCGATCAGCAGGATGCGGTTTTCGCCGTCCGCCTTTTCCTGCAGGCCCCAGCCGGGGTCGTCGAGGTAGCGCGCCAGCTGCTCCTCGGCAATCAGCGTGGGCAGTTGCGGCAGCTCGCCGCTCACGCGGCCCGCGAGCTCCGTGGAGGTATAGAGCGCACCGGACTGGTCGGGCGTGTAGCCCTTGGACGTCTTCTCCTTCACGACCTTCTCGTAGATCTTCAGCGCGGCCTCGTAGACGAGCGGGCTGCTGGTCTTGGTGCCCGTGGCGAGCGTGCCGCCGCGCCGGCCGTTGCCGTAGTCGACGACCCAGCCGTCGTCCTTCTGGCGCAGGTGCACCTGGTAGACCTTGTCCGAGCCCTGGCCCGTGAAGTAGAGAAAACTCGATTGTTGTAAGTGTTCCGTATTCGCCATCGCGCTCATTGCCTGCCTGTTCGAAAAGATGCCTGCCGAGCACGATGCTACACACGGCCAACAGGCGCCCCTGCCCGCTAAGATGCTCGGCGGAACAAGAAGCACAAGCATCCAACCCGAAGGCAGGGAGGCCTCCGCGTGAAGCGCATTCGCTCAGAGAAATTGATCCGCATGAAGCCGGGCGCGCTGGGCGCGAGCGGCTTCAGCACGGTGGAACTGTTCGCCTTGCCGGAAGCCCCGGGCCACGTGGTGCACGTGAGCACCAGCCGCGACGGCCAGCAGTGGAAGGAAACCGTCCACACACCCTCGCCGCTGCCGCTGGATGCCGCCACCGCCGCCTTCGAGCAGGCCGTGGCGGCGCAGATCGCGCAGGGCTACACCATCGAGGGCACCCCACTTGCCACTGCCCCGTCAGCATCGCCTGCCCCCGTTGCGCTTGCACACCCCGGCGACGCCGTGCTGCTCGCCAGCCTCCACCCCGACGCCTGGCGACTGCTGCCGCCGGTGCGCCAGAGCCACGTGGTGTGGCGCATCGGCGAACGCCGGCTGGCCGCCTCGGTGCCGCGCCTCATAGACCTCATCGAGACCGGCGAGCCGATGCTCGACTACTGCATCGCCTGGGCCATCGGCCGCTGCGGCGACGGCGGTGCGTTCGAGGCCATGCGCGAGCTGTCCCAGCGAGGCCGCACGCCGGTGGTCACGCGCGCGGCACGCTGGGCCGCATTGAGCCTGTGGCCGCAGGACCAGCGCGCCAGCGAAATGGCGCGCATCGCCGACGACTGGCCGGTCGCGCTGCGCCGCGCCTGGGCCGAGCTGCTGGAGCTGCCGCTTGAACAAGCCATGCCCCGCCTGCGCGATCACCTGGCCGACAGCGCGCTCTGGAATGGATTGAAATTCCCAGCGTGGGTCGAGCAGCTGTTCGACCTGTCGCTGCTCCGAGGCCCCGCCGCCGACAGCCTGGTGCACGCGGCGCTGCGCGAGATCGCTCAGACGCTGCAGCTCGCGGCCGGCAGCTTCCGCGCATGGCGGCGGCTCTACAAGGGTGCCGAATTTGCGGGCGACTACGCACTGCTCGGCGTGCTGCACCAGAGGCTCGAAACGCAGCGCGCGGCATTCCGCTCCGGCGGGCGCTGGGCGATGGCGAACGGCCGCTATGTGGAGATCGCAAAAGAAATCGTGCGGCCCGACAGCCGCCTGGCCTACAGCCACCGCACGCGCGACTACCTGCGCCGCCGCACCTGGCGCAGCCTGCGCCGTCTGGCTCTGGCCGGCACGGCCGATGAGGCAAGCTGGCTGCAGCTGGCCATGGGCGTGCTGCTCGCCGCCGACGATGCCGACGCCGGCACCGCCGGCCAGCAACGCGACCCGCGCTGGAGCGAGGAACCCGGCCGCTGGCACACCGGCCCCTACAGCAATTGGCTGGTGCTGATGCAACTGCTGCACCGCCACGACGCCGAATGGGAAGCCCAGCGCGGCGGACTGCGCTGGCGCCGCCACAGCCCGCTGCCCGCGCAGCGCATCGACCGTACCGAAGCCTGGCCGGAGCGCTGGGACCGCCATCCGCAAGCCCTGCTGCAGCTGATGCAGCAAGGCCGCTGCGCCGCGGCGCACGCCTTTGCCGCCCGCGCATTGCAAGACAACAAGCCCTTCTGCGAGGCGCTGGACGCGCCTACCGTGTGGAGCCTGCTCGCCAGTAACTGGGACGACACCGCGCGCTTCGCGCTCGCCATTGCGCGCCAGCGCATCGCGGCGGGCACGGCGCCCATGCCATGGCTGCCGGCGCTGCTGCGCTCTCCGCTCGCCGAGGCGCGCGCCTACGCACTCGAATGCATCGCGCGCGATCCGGGCCTGTACAGCCAGCAGGTCGATCTGCTGCTGATGCTGCTCACCTCGGCCGATGCCGAAGTGCGACGTGCCTCGCGGCTGCTGTTGCAGGCGGCGGCGTCGGACCTTTCGACGCTCGATGCGCTGTGCGTCGAACTGCTGGGCTGGCTCGCGGCCAGCGATGCCGAGACGCCCGAGCTGCCCGCCATCTGCGAGAACCTGCAATGGGCGTTGCAGGGCCTGCTGCGCACCGCGGCGGCCAAGGCGCCGCTACCGGAACTGCTTGCGCTTTTCGATCACCCCGCAGCCGAAATCGTGGCGACAGCGGCCGATTGGCTGCTGCTGCACCCGGCCTCGGTGCAAGGCCTGCCGGTGGCCGTGCTCACACGGCTGCTGCAGTCCGACGATGCGCGCCTGCGCGGCGCCGGCGTGCGCCTTTTCACCGCCCTGCCCGACGACACGCTGCTCGGCCAGCCCGAGCTGTTCGCGGCCTTCTGCGCTAGCCCGATGGCCCCCGTTCGCGCGGCCGTGGCGCCGAAGCTCGCGCAGTTGCTGCCGGAGCATCCGGCGTTCGGCGCGGCGCTGATGCCGATGCTGCGCGACGAGCTGTTCCGCGCCGAAGCCGCCGAGGGCGTGTTCGACGCCCTGCTGCAATGGCTGCGCGGTCCGCTCGCCGAGCACACGCGCAGGGGCGAGCCCGCCGTCACGCTGCGCCTGCTCGAGGCACGCAGCAAGGGCGCGCAACAGCTCGGCGCATGGCTGCTGCCGCAGCAAGACCCGCAGGGCTTCGACGTGCTGCAGACGGCGAGCCTCGGCCTCGTCGACACCGCCGCCGCGCGCCGCTGGGCCATGGACCAGCTCGCCGCACAGCCGGAACGCACGCTCGCGAATCTTGGCGACGCGCTGCGCATCTTCGACAGCCGCTGGGACGACGCCCGCGACTGGGCCCGCCAGTGGTTCGGCGCCCAGGGCAACGCGCCCCAATGGACGCCGGCGCTGCTGGTGCGCCTGTGCGACCACAAGGACGCCGGCGCGCAGCGGCTGGGCCGTGAGTTGCTCACCACGCATTTCGACGTGACCGACGTCACCACCTACATGCTGCAGCTGAGCCAGCACCCCTCACCCGGCATGCAGCTGTTCGTGACCAACTGGCTGGCCTCGGCCGCCGGACAGAAGCCCGACGTGCTCGCGCGGCTGGAGCCCTACTTCCTGAGCGTGCTGTCTCAGGCCAACCGCGGCCGGCTGGCCAAGGCGCGCGTCATGCAGTTCCTGGCGGCGCAGGCGGCGCATTCGGAAGACATCGCGCGCATCGTGGCACGCGTGTTCGCGCGGCAGGCCGTCACCGGCGCCATCACCGAGCGCGCACAGTACGTGGCGGGGCTGCGCGGCATCCAGGCGCAGTTCCCCGAACTCGACAACCCCTTGCAGACCGCCCCGGTACGCAGCGTCGCGCCGCGCCGCGCGCTGCCCGCCGCCCCGGGCGGAGGAAGCGCCGCATGAGATTCCAGTACCGCTACTTCGGCCACTCCGGCGCGCAGCACACGGCCGACAGCACCGCGCTGCAGTTCGCGCCCGACACGCTGCGCGCGCCGGTGCACTTCGTGGCCGACATCAACCGCCACCTGCCGTTCCGCGAAGGCATGTCGGCCCTGCACGACGTGGTAGTGGGCGACCTGCGCTTCCAGCCGCGCGACAAGAGCGCGTATCTCGAATGGCTGGCCGGGCAGGAAGGCGAGCTGCTCGCGCAGTTCATGGCGCGCAGCGACGAGCTGAAGACGCAGATGGCGCCCCTTCGCGACGAACTGGCCGAGCTGCGCAAGCGCAAGTCGGCCGTGCTGCAGCCCTTCCTGCGCGCGCAGAAGAGCTACTTCGACCACATCTACAAGGTCAACCGCGAGGCGTGGTTCGTGCTTGATCCGGTCATCACGGTGCACCCCGACCGCGTGTTCTTCGAGTGCTTCAGCCAGGACGAGTCGAGCTACGGCATGTTCTCGTGCAGCCACGACATCTTCGACCGGGTGAGCGACCATGCCTTCGGCACCACCAACGTCGACTACTCCGAGTCTCTGTACGACGAGTTCCAGAAGATCCGCGACTACAAGACCACGCGGCTGGCCATCGACCCCGGCGGCTTCCAGGTTCAGAGCGACAACGACCCAGCCTTCCACGAGCCGAAGATCGACGTGCCCGACAGCTGGGTGCGCGGCTTCCTGCAGGTGAGCAGCGCGATGCTGCTGCCGGCGCAGCGGCTGCAGCTGCACCCGATGGACGTGCACAACATCTGCCTCGTGCTGCGCCGGCGCAAGGAGCGCGTGGGGCCGCGCTCGCTGCGCTTCATCCTGCGGCCGGGCCAGCCGGTGCGCATCCTGTTCGAGCCCTGGGGGCACGAGCTGGTGTGCCCGCGCTCCACGCACAGCGCCACCTCGGACATCGACATCCGCGTGTGGGGCCGGCGCCGGCTGCTGCAGCTCGAACGCCTGGTGCCTGTGGCGCAGGGCTTCACGGTGCACCTGCTGGGCACCGGCATGCCCAGCTTCTGGGTGGCGCAGCTGCCCGACATGGAATTCACGCTCGGCCTCTCGGGCTGGACTGCCAACGACTGGTCGCGCAACGGCCACTTCGAACTGCTGCAACCGCGGCACACGGTCGACCAGGACAGCCAGCTGCGCGTGTTCGCAGCATTGGGCGAACGCTGGCGCGCCACCACCGCCGAGCTGGCGGCAGCCACCGGGCTGTCGACGCTCACGGTCGATGCGGCGCTCGGCGGCTACGTGCAGGCCGGCCGCGTGGTGTACGACCTGGCGCACGGCGTCTGGCGCCTGCGCGAACTCAGCCGCGAGCCGCTGCCCATGGACAAGCTGCGCTACGCCAGCCCCGAGGAAGAAGCCGCTGCCGAACTGGTGCGCGCACGCCGCATCGCCAACGTGAAGACGCAGGCGCGGCCCGACGGCGGCCTCGCGCTGAGCGGCAAGTGCAAGGGCGCGACCGGCCAGCGCGAATACCTGGTGAGCCTGCAGCTCGACACCGACCAGCGCGTGGCTTCGGGCGACTGCCAGTGCAGCCATTTCGTGCGCCACCGCATGACCAAGGGACCGTGCGAGCACATGCTCGCGCTGCGCCTGTCGGCCTCGCCGGCCACGGCCGGCATCCAGAACGCAACGACAACGACGACAGATCAGGAAAGGACCGCACGCATCGGCTGATACACTGCTTTTTGCGAACGGAGCGGGAAGGCTCTTGCAATCCGGTTGGCGTATCGCCACCCTCGCACACAGCACTTCCCAAGCGTCACTGGACGTCTCTTCACTGTGCCGTACACGCATGGTGACGCGACAACAGTACGGCTTCCTCGAAGCTCATCGGCGTCACCATGCGTGTACGGCGTCGAGTGGAGCCCTCCAGTCCCGAGGCTCTTCGACGAGATTCCCGCTTCGTTCGCAATTTTTTTCCTCAGCAGTGCATCGGCCGGTGGCGCAGCGCCATGACCATGCAGTCTCCCCCCGCATCTTCCATTCCCGACTCGGCCCTCACGCGCGAGCAGCTCTACGAGCGCATCCGCAAGGGTTCGAAGCAGGAGGTGGTCCTCGAGGAAATGCAGCGCCTGGGCTTCTGGCCGCAGGACGCGGCGCAGCCCACGGTAGAGGCCCGGCTGATCCGCCGCGAAAGCGAGCTGCAGGCCGCACTGAGCAAGCTCGGCGAGGAGCTGCGCGGCATCGAGGACCGCGACAAGGCCCTGAAGACGATGCGCAAGGAGCGCATGGCCAAGGCCCGCGAGCGCCGCGAGGAAACCCGCCAGCGCCTCGCCCAGGGCCGCCATGCGCGCGCACTCGCATGGCACGAGCGGCGCCAGCGCGAACTGCTCTACGTGGGCGAAGGCGTGTCGGGCGGCCTGGGCGAGGCACGCAGCGACGCCGAGGTGCTGGCGCGCAACGCCCTGCCCGCCTTGCACCACGCGGGCGACCTCGCGCAGGCGATGGGCATCGGCCTGGGCGAACTGCGCTTCCTGGCCTGGCACCGTGACGTGGCCAGCGTGAGCCACTACCAGCGCTTCACCATTGCCAAGAAGAGCGGCGGCGAGCGCCATATTTCCGCGCCCATGCCGCGCATGAAGCGCGCGCAGTACTGGGTGCTCGACAACATCCTCGCGAAGATGCCGGTGCACGACGCGGTGCACGGCTTCCTGCCGGGCCGCTCGATCCTCACCAATGCCGCGCCGCACGTGGGGCAGGACGTGGTGATCAACCTCGACCTGAAGGACTTCTTTCCGTCCATCGGCATGCGCCGCGTGCGCGGCGTGTTCCGCCAGCTGGGCTATTCGCAGCAGGTGGCGAGCCTGCTCGCGCTGGTGTGCACCGAGGCACCTACCGACGAAGTGCAGCTCGACGGCCGCCGCTACTTCGTCGCGCGCGGCGAGCGCGTGCTGCCGCAAGGCGCGCCGACCAGCCCCATGCTGACCAACCTGCTGTGCCGCCGCCTCGACGCACGGCTGGCCGCCAGCGCGGCCAGGCTCGGCTTTCGCTACACGCGCTACGCCGACGACCTGAGCTTCTCGGCCGACGCCGCGCACAGCCGCGACACGGCCAAGCTGCTGTGGCGCGTGAAGCAGATCGTGGCCAGCGAAGGCCTCACGTTGCACCCCGACAAGCAGCAGGTCATGCGCAGGCACCGGCAGCAGCATGTGACGGGCATCGTGGTCAACGACAAGCTATCACTCGACCGCGACACGATGCGCCGTTTTCGCGCAGTGCTTCACCAGGCCGAACGGCATGGCCCGCAGGGCCTGCAGTGGAACGGCAACAGCGACGTGATCGGCGCGCTGCGAGGCTACGCGAACTTCATCGCGATGACCGACGCGGCGCGCGGTGCGCCCTACGTGGAACGCGTTCGCGCACTGGCCGCGAAGCACGATGGCGGCAAGGCGACCGTGCCGGCCGTGCCGCAGACGCCATCCCGACGCAGCCTGCCCGCGGGCCAGTTCCGCAAGCAGTCGGCCGCGGGACAGGCGCCATGGCCCGCGTGGTGGCAGCCCGCGCAGGCAGCGGCGCCCGTACTGGAGAAGACAGCGGAGCAGATCGCCGAAGAGAAGAAGGCGCAGCGCGATGCGGCCCGGGCACAGACTGCCGCTGGAGCAGCCGCGCCACGGGCCGCGGCGCGGCCGGCGCAGACGCAGGCGCCATCCGCGCCATCCACTCCCGCGGCCGCCCCCGCGCCCGGCGCCCTGTCCCACATCGGCTGGATCGTCAGCATGATGTTCCAGGCGCTCTACGTGGTCACGACCTTCCTGGCCGGCTCCAGCCCGCTGATCTGGCTGCTCACCGGCGGCGTGTTCATCAGCAACTTCCTGCGGCGAAAAAGCGGATGGGGCGGGTTCCTGGCGGCGGTCTTCGTGTCTTCCGCGGTGGCTACGCTCGTGCACAGCATGCGCAAGTGAGCGAGCGAGCGAGCGCCAAAACCACACGCCGCTTCACAGCGCAAGGCAAGCCAGCTACAGTCGTCGCTCCGACAAACAGCCACAGAAGGAGGTACGCGATGGAAGACACCGCTATTCACGCCCCCCGCATCGTGCGGTTTGTCGTGCCTCCCCTAGCCCTCTGACCGACTGCTGACGCCTCACCCGCGCAGCACGTGCCCCTGACGGGCGCGGCCAGTCTGGTACCCGCGGCCCTTTCGCCGCAGCGACAACAAACCGCCCCGATTCAAACGCCGCCGCCAGCACGCATGTGCCGGCCGCGCCCCGTTCCTTTTCGAATCAAGGCAAACCCATGCTTGAACCCCGTGCCGCGCATTCGCGGCATACCGTGACCACCACCGTGTTCGATCCCCAGCGCGCGAGCGAAGCCGACTGGGATCGCTTTCTCGCCTACTGGCGCCTGCGCTCCGCGGAAGACCATCCCGGAGAGCCCGTGCAGCCCGACGCCGACCGCCGGCGCGAAGTGCTGAAAACCGCCCCGCTGTACGCCTTTCATCGCGTGCTGGCCGTGGGCGGGCACGGCGAATTCATCGGCAGCCTGAGCACCAGCTTCCGCCGCCCGGGCACTCCGGGCAGCGAGCCCTTTGCGCCTTTCATCGACGCCTGGGGCGGCGTGCTGCTGCCGCACCGCCGGCGCGGCGTGGCGAGCGCCTTGCTGCGCACGCTGCTGGCGCAGATGGAGCAGCACGGCAAATCCATTGCGACCATCAAGGCGCACATGCCCGGGGGCCACGCCTTCCTGAGGGCCATCGGCGCGAGCGAAAAACACCGCAGCGTCGAGAACCGCATGCGCTTCGACGGCCTCGACTGGCAGGAGCTCGCGCGTTGGCGCACCGAAGGCTTCGCGCCTGCACACGGCCTTCGCGCCGAGGTGCATGCCGGCCGCGTGCCGCACGAGCGGCTGGCGGCGCTGGTGGGCCCGATGTCCAGCCTGTTCGACGACGCACCCACCTCCGGCCTGCAGCGTCCGCCCTTTCGCTACGACCTCGAAGACTTCGCACCCTGGTACGCGGAAATGGACCGCCGCGGCGGCGAGCACTTCCTGGTGCTGCTGCTCGACGGCGACGAACTGGCCGCGATGTGCGAGGCCAGCTGGAACGCGCGCTACCCCGACCGCATGAGCCAGCGCCTCACGGCCGTGTCGCGCAAATGGCGCGGCAAGGGTCTCGCCAAGGGCGTGAAGGCCGCCATGCTGCAACTCGTGCGCGAGCGCCATCCCGAGGTCACGCTCGCCATCACCAGCAACGCCGAGGTCAACGCGCCCATGCTCGCCATCAACCACCGGCTGGGCTTTTCGCCGTACCGGCACGACGGGCTCTACCAGGTCGGCACCCGAAGCCTGCGGGACTTTCTCGCCACCCGTTCCACTACGCCCGAGGAGGCATCTCGATGAAAGCACCCCAGAGACTGCAGGCCCTGATCGACGAAGGCCTGATCGACACCGTGGTGCGCCAGCTGATGAGCGGCAAGGAAGCCATGGTCTACGTCGTGCGCTGCGGCGACGAGACACGCTGCGCCAAGGTCTACAAGGAGGCCGACAAGCGCAGCTTCCGCCAGGCCGTGGACTACACCGAGAACCGCCGCGTCAAGAACAGCCGCGAGGCGCGGGCCATGGCCAAGGGCACGCGCTTCGGCCGCCAGGTGACCGAGGCCATCTGGCAGAGCGCCGAGGTCGATGCGCTCTACCGGCTGGCCGCCGCCGGCGTGCGCGTGCCGACGCCGCACAACTTCCTGGAGGGCGTGCTGCTGATGGACCTGGTGACCGACGCCAACGGCGACGCCGCCCCGCGCCTGAACGACGTGGCCTTCTCGCCCGAAGACGCGCTGCGCCACCACGCCAGCCTGCTGCGCGAGGTGATGCGCATGCTGTGCGCTGGCATCGTGCACGGCGACCTTTCGGAGTTCAACGTGCTGCTGGCCGAAGACGGCCCGGTCGTCATCGACCTGCCGCAGGCGGTCGATGCCGCGGGCAACAACCACGCCCGGCGCATGCTGCTGCGCGACGTGGAGAACCTGCGCAACTTCTTTGGCCAGTTCGCGCCCGCGCTGCTGAAGACGCGCTTCGGCGAAGAGATCTGGCACCTCTACGAACGCGGCCAGCTGCGCCCCGAGACCGAGCTGACCGGCAGCTTCGTGCCCGAGACCGGCCCGGTCGACCTGCGCAACGTGCTGCGCGAGGTGGACGACGCGCGCGAGGAAGAGGCCGCGCGGCTGCTGCGCCTGCGCACGCCGCGACAATAGGCGGGCCAACGCCCGCCTGCCCGATGACCTCTTCCGCCCTGCCGACTCCCGTCCCGCGCCAGTTCCTGTCCTCCACCGTCCGCCGGGTCGCCAAGGCCGCGGCTTTCGTGGCGCTGGGCTTCGGCCCGGCCGCGCAGGCCGCCGGCACGGCCATCCGGCTGCAGGACGACCGGGGCACCACGCTGGAGCTGCAGGCGCCAGCGCGGCGCATCGTGTCGCTGATGCCCTCGCTGACCGAAACCGTCTGCGCGCTGGACGCGTGCGACCGGCTGGTCGGCATCGACCGCCATGCCAACTGGCCGGCTTCGGTGAAGGGCCTGCCGCAGGTGGGCGGCATCGACGACGCCAACATCGAGCGCATCGTCGCGCTCAAGCCCGACCTGGTGCTGTTGCGCCCGCGCAGCCGTGCCGCAGAGCCGCTGGAGCGCCTGGGCATCAAGGTGCTGGCGCTCGACGCCAAGACCCATGCCGACCTGCGCCGCGTGATGGAGACCGTGGCCCGCGCCACCGGCCGCCCCGGCGCCGGCGAGGCCTACTGGCGCAAGCTCGATGCCGGGCTGGACGCCGCCCGGGCCCGCGTGCCGGCCGGCTGGCAGGGCCGGCGCGTGTACTTCGAAGTGCACGGCGGCATGGCGGCGGCCAGCGAAAGCTCCTTCATCGGGGAAACCCTTGCCCGCCTCGGGCTGGGCAACGCAGTGCCCGGCACGCTCGGCGCCTTTCCCAAGATGAGCCCCGAATTCGTGGTGCGCGCCGACCCCGACGTGCTGATGGTGTCGGCACTGGGCGAAATCTCGGCCATGGCCGGGCGGCCCGGCTGGTCGGCCATGTCGGCGATAAAGCGCGGGCGGGTCTGCAGCTTCGCCTCGGCCCGCTTCGACCTGATGATGCGCCCCGGCCCCCGGCTGGACGAGGCCGCCGACGCCATCGTGGGCTGCCTCGCCTCGCTGGGCGAGCCCAAGCCTTGACCGACCGCGCCCCTCGGCGGCGGCCCTGACGTACCATTCCGGCATCTTGACCACACCGCCCGCCTCTTCCGCGCCTGTAGCAGCCGTCGATACCGACGAGGCCATCGCGCGGGACGTGGCCGCCATCGGCCGAATCAGCGCGGTGCCATCGCTGCTCAAGGTCATCTGCCAGCACACCGGCATGGGCTTCGCGGCCGTGGCCCGCGTGACGGACGGCACCTGGACCGCCTGCGCGGTGGAAGACAACATCCAGTTCGGCCTCAAGCCCGGCGGCCAGCTGGAGGTGCGGACCACGCTGTGCAGCGAGTCGCGCGCGGCGCGCCAGCCGGTGGTGATCGACAAGGCCAGCACCGACCCCGTCTACTTCGACCATCACACGCCGCGCCTGTACAACATCGAGAGCTACATCTCGGTGCCCATCATCCACACCAACGGCGACTACTTCGGCAACCTCTGCGCCATCGACCCGCGTCCGGCCCAGGTGTCGGAGCCGCGCGTGGTGGCCATGTTCACCGCCTTCGCCGACCTGATCGCGCGCCAGCTCGAAACCGAAGACCGCCAGGAACGCACCGAAACCGCCCTGCAATCGGCCCAGGCCACGGCCGAGCTGCGCGAGCAGTTCATCGCCGTGCTGGGGCACGACCTGCGCAACCCGCTGTCGTCGGTGGGCGCGGCGGCCGAGCTGCTGATCCGCCGGCAGGCCGAGCCCGACCTCGTGAAGCTGGGCACCCGGCTGAAGGCCAGCACGCGCCGCATGTCGGCGCTGATCGACGACGTGCTCGACTTCGCGCGCGTGCGGCTGGGCTCGGGCATGGGCCTGGAGATCCGCGAAGCCGCTTCGCTGGCCTCGGGGCTCAAGGACGTGATCGATGAAGTGCGCGCCGCCCATCCGGCGCTCGACATCCGCGACGAGATCTCCATCAGCGGCACCGTGCGCTGCGACCCGGGGCGCATCCAGCAGGTGCTGTCCAACCTGCTGGGCAATGCGGTCGCGCACGGCGCGCCGAACCAGCCGATCGTGGTGCGCGCCGAGGTGCGCAACGGCCAGCTCGAGCTTTCGGTGGCCAACGGCGGCGAGCCCATTCCGCCTGGCGACATCACCAGGATCTTCCAGCCCTACTGGCGCCCCGAGAACAGCAAGCCCGGCGGCGGCCTGGGGCTGGGCCTCTATATATGCGCGGAAATCGTCGCGGCCCATGGCGGAACGCTGGAGGTCACCTCCTGCGCGGAAGACGGAACCTGTTTCGTGGCGAAGCTCCCGGTCGCCTGACACTTCATGCAGAACAGCAGCGGCATGGCGGTGGTCCCCGCCGCGGACTTTTCTCACGGTGAACTCACCGCACTCTGGAACCGCGCCTACGAGGGCTACTTCGTGCCCGTCGCGTTCGACGAGCAACGCTTCGAGCGCCACCTGCGTCGCGGCGACGTCGACCTCACGCTGTCGCGCGTGCTGGCGGTGGACGGCGCGGCCTGCGGCATCGCGCTGGTCGGCCGGCGCGGGCAGCGCGCGTACCTCGCGGGCTTCGGCATTGCGGATTCGCACCGGCGCCAAGGGCTGGCCGGGCAATTGATCAAGTCGCAGGCCGCGGCCCTGTCGCATGCCGGCATCGCGCTGGCGATTCTCGAAGTGATCGAGCAGAACCCGGCGCGCACGCTCTACCGGCGGGCCGGCTTCAAGGAGCTGCGCATGCTCGACGTGCGCGAATGGAGCTTCGAGAAGCATCGCAGGAAAGCCAGCACGCGCCCCGAACCCGCTGCGCTCCAGCAGCTGCACCGCGCCTGCGCCGAGGTTTGCCGGCCCACCTGGCGCCGCGAATGGCCGACCGTGCTCGACGCCCTGGTGCGCGAGCACGCCGTCGCGCTCGGCGTGTGGCGCGACGACACGCTGTGTGCCTACGCGGTGATGCCGCCGCCCGGCGATGGCCAGGGTGCGCTGCTCGACGCCGCGGCCCTCGACGAAACCGCCGCGCACGAACTGCTCGACGCCCTCGCCACCGCCCGCCCCGGCACCCGCTGGCGGCTGGTGGACGAGCCCGAGGGCAGCCCGCTGCTGCGGGCGGCCAGCGCGCGCGGCGCGGTTCCGGTCATCCGCCAGGTCGAAATGGCACTGACCTTGCATCAAGACAACGACGCCCCTCTCGCCTGACCCTCGCTCCCCCATGAAGCACCGCAAGCAAACCACATCGTCCACGCCTTTCGTCCGGGTCGGCCCCAGCGGCGTGCACGGCCTTGGCGCCTTCGCCACGCGCGACCTGCCGCCCGAAGCCTTCCTGGGCCTGTACGAAGGCCGCCGCTACACCAAGGCCGAGATCGCCACCAAGGTCTGGAACGACCAGCTCACCTACCTGTTCACGCTGTCGAACCACGAGACCATCGACGGCGCCAAGGGCGGCAACGCCACGCGGCACCTGAATCATTCGTGCGAGCCCAACTGCGAGGCGGTCGAGGAATACGACGAGGGCGGCGAGCTGGTGCTGAAGTTCCAGACGATCACGGCCGTGGACGCGGGCGACGAGTTGTTCATCGACTATTCGCTGACGGCGGACGACGGCTCGCCGCCCTCCAAGTACCCCTGCCACTGCGGTTCGGCGAACTGCCGGGGGACGATGCTGGCGCCCGAAGAGGCCGAGGCACCCGCCCCCTGAGCGCCCCGGCACCGGCGTCAGGGCGACTCGCTCTTCAGCCTGCGCAGTTGCTCCTCGGTGCGGTCGAGCTCCAGGCGAAGCGCCCTGGCCTGCTGCTCCAGCCTGTCGATATGGGCAGCGCGGCTCTCGGCCGGCGCGGCGGTCTTGCATTGCGCCTGCAGCGCGCTCAAGGCCTCGGCAAGCTCCCGCCGCCGCAGCATCTGGCCCCGTGAACGCGCGAGATCGATGTCGCGCTCCAGGGCAGCCTCCTCGGCCTGGCAAGTGGCGCTGTCCGGCGGCACGGCGGGTTGTGCGAAGGCAGGCAGCGTCACGCTCGACACAAGGGCCAGGAAGAAGGTTTTGACGCTCATGCCGCACGGTAACGCAACGGCGGCAAAAAACACCGCTCAGCCCTACACGGCGAGGTAGCGCGCGTCCCACCCCTCGGCGAGCCGCTTCGCGCGATGCAGCGGCACCCGCGCCGCCTCGAAATCGACCACGCATGCGACATCGGCAGCTTCGGGCCGCGCGGGGCTTTCGCTGCTGCGCCCGTCGGTCAGCAGCCACAGCCAGCGCCGTCGCGCCTCGCTCTTCGCGAGCAACTGCTCGGCGCGCTGCACGCCCAACGCCAGCGGCGTGCCGCCACCGGCGGCAATCGGCGCGACCCAGTCGTCGTTCCAGGCGCTGGCGCGGCGCGGCGGCAGGCGCAGTTCGACCACCTCGCCGGCAAAGCACAGCAGCGCGACATGGTCGCGGCGCTGGTAGGCCTCCTCCATCAACGCGAGCAGCAGGCCCTTGGCGCGCGCGAGGTTGCCGTCGTCGCGCATCGACGCCGAGCAGTCGAGCAGGAAGCAGTGCAGCGCGCCGCTGCGTGCCTCCCGCGGACGGCGTCTCAGGTGTTCGGTGCGCAACCGGCCCGCACCGCGCGCCGCAAAAGTACGCGGCCAGTCGAAGGCCGTGCCCTGCGATGCGGCGCTATGCCATGCGTCCCTCTGCGTGCCCTGCCTCCGGTCACCCTGGCGCGCGCCAGCGGGTGCGGCGTCCCGGAGGCTCAGGCTTTTTTTGGCGCGGCCTGCGGGCGGGAGGCGATGAGCGGGCGCAGCGGCTTCACGCGCTCGATGCCGACGGGCTCGGGCGGCATGGCGCCCCAGTCTTCGTCGGCGGCACTGCTTGTGCCGGAGGCGCCGTTCGTCTCCGCGCCACGAGGTGCAGGCGCGGGCGCGGGGGCGGGCGCAGGGGTTTTGACCGGCGGCGCGCCAGCGGCTTCCGGCTTGCGCCGGTGCAGCAGCACCGCTTCCGCCGCGCGCCGCACGTGATCGGTGGTGATGGCTTCGGCGTCTTCCCATGCCGCGAGCGCTCGCGCCGAGCGCAGCATGACGAGGTCCGCGCGCAGGCCGTCCACGCCGGCCTCGATGCACAGCGCACCGACCGCGTCGTGCACCGCGTCCCCATAGGGCAGCGCCGAGCCGTCGGCCAGCCGCGTGCGAGCCCGCGCCAGCGCGGCGGACAGCTCGGCCTCCGCCTGCGCGTGCTTCGCGCGGAAGGCGGCCGGATCGGCATCGAACGCCAGCCGCGCGCGCACGATGGCCTGGCGTTCGGCCGCATCGTCGATGTTGCGCAGCTGCACGCACAGGCCGAAGCGGTCGAGCAGTTGGGGCCGCAGCGTGCCTTCTTCCGGATTCATGGTGCCGACCAGCACGAAGCGCGCGGCGTGCCGGTGCGAGATGCCATCGCGCTCCACCACGTTCACGCCGCTGGCCGCCGCGTCGAGCAGCGAATCGATCAGCGCATCGGGCAGCAGGTTGATTTCGTCCACGTACAGCACGCCGCCGTGCGCGCGCGCCAGCAGGCCGGGCGCGAACTTGAGTTCATGGCCGGCCAGCGCCTGCCCGAGGTCCAGCGTGCCGACCAGGCTTTCGAGGCTCGCGCCCAGAGGCAGCGTGACGAAGGGCGCGCCGGGCAGCAGTTCGGCCAGCGCCCGCGCAGCGGTGGTCTTGGCCGTGCCGCGCGGCCCCTCGATCAGCACGCCGCCGAGCGCGGGATCGACCGCGGCCAGCAACAGCGCCTGCCGCAACTGCGGCTGCCCGGCGATCGCGGCAAACGGAAAAGGCAGCGGCATCGGGGCGGCTGTGGTCATCGGGGGGTTCCTTCCATCCGCTGCTCCTGGTCGAGCAGCAGGTTCTCCAATTGGGTGCGGTAGTCGCCGGGCGACTGCCAGAGGCCGCGCTGCATGGCTTCGAGCAGGCGGCTGAGCATGTCGTGCAGCGCGCGCGGATTGTGCTCGCTCACGAAATCGCGGGTGGCCTCGTCCAGCACGTAGGCGTCGGCCACCATCGCGTACTGGTGGTCGCCGACCACGCGCGCGGTGGCGTCGAAGCCGAACAGGTAGTCGACCGTGGCGGCCATCTCGAACGCGCCCTTGTAGCCGTGGCGCTTCACGCCGTCGATCCACTTGGGGTTGACCACCCGCGAGCGGATGACGCGGCTGATTTCTTCCTTCAGCGTGCGCACGCGCGGCGCCTGCGGGTTGCCGTGGTCGCCGTGGTACATGGCCGGCTGCCGGCCGCTCAGGTGGCGCACGGCGGCGGCCATGCCGCCCTGGAACTGGTAGTAGTCGTTGGAGTCGAGCAGGTCGTGCTCGCGGCTGTCCTGGTTCTGCATGACGACGTCCATGGCGCGCAGCCTGCGCACCAGCGCGCCGGCGGCCGGCACGCCGTCGCTGCCCTGCCCGTAGGCATGGGCGCTGCCGCCGACATAGGCCTTCGACAGGTCGTCGTCGGTCTGCCAGTCGCCGTGGTCGAACAGCGGCTGCAGGCCCGAGCCGTAGCTGCCCGGCGCCGAGCCGAACACGCGCCAGCCGGCCTGGGTGCGGGCGGCTTCGGGCGCCACGCCCTGCGCTTGCAACGTGGCGGCTTCGCGCAGGATGCGCGCGCGGATCGGGTTGCGCTCGGCGTCTTCGTCTTCCTGTGCCGCGACGGCCTGCACGGCGGCATCGAACATCTGCACCGCGTTGGGAAAGGCGTCGCGGAAGAAGCCCGAGATGCGCAGCGTGACGTCGATGCGCGGGCGGCCCAGCCCCACCGTGGGCAGCACCTCGAAATCGGCCACCCGCTGGCTGCCCGGCGCCCACTTCGGCCGCACGCCGATGAGCGCAAAGGCCTGTGCCAGGTCGTCGCCGCCGGTGCGCATGGTGGCCGTGCCCCAGACCGACAGGCCCATCGCCACCGGGTAGTCGCCATGCTCCTGCATGTGGCGCTCGACCAGTTGCGCGGCGGACTTCAGGCCCAGCATCCAGGCCGTGGGCGTAGGAATGGCGCGGGTGTCGACCGCGTAGAAATTGCGCCCGGTCGGCAGCACGTCGGGCCGCCCGCGCGAGGGCGAGCCGCTCGGACCGGGCGGCACGAAGCGGCCCTGCAGGGCACGAGAAAGTTGCAGCAGTTCCTGCGTGCCGCAGGCGTCGAGCGCGGGCGCCAGGCTGCGTTCGACGCGCCCGAGCACGGCCGCGGTGCGCGGCAGATCGGGCGGGCAATCGCGCGATTCGATCAGCCGCTGCGCCAGCAGCTCCAGCCGCTCGCGCGTGTCGCCCTGGTGCCGCCACGCATCGGTGCTGACCGCTTGCAGCAGCGCGGGCCGGGCGCCCTGCCAGGGCCTGGCCGCGTCGATGTCCAGCGGATCGAAGCCTTCGCCGGGCAGCAGGTCGTTTGCCAGCGCGCCCAGCAGCCCCGCGTTCTCGCCCGCGCCTTCCGCGGCCGGATAGCGCGCGAGCGCCAGCAGCGTGTCGCGCCGCAGCCGGCCCGCGGGCGATGCGCCGAACACATGCAGCCCGTCGCGGATCTGCGTTTCCTTCAGCTCGCACAGGTAGGCATCGACACGGGCCAGCACCGCGTCGTCTTCCGCGCCCGGCATGCCGAGTTCCTCGACCAAGTGCTGCGCCCGCACCGCCGCGAGGATCTGCGCGCGCAGCACCTTGGCGCGGCGCGCATCGACCAGCAGCGCGTCGTAGTACTCGTCCACCTGCCGCTCCAGGTCTTGCAGCGGCCCGTGGTTCTCGGCGCGCGTGAGCGGCGGCATCAGGTGGTCGATGATGACCGCCTGCGTGCGCCGCTTGGCCTGCGCGCCCTCGCCCGGGTCGTTGACGATGAAGGGATACACGTTGGGCATCGGCCCCAGGACGGCGTCGGGCCAGCAGGCCTGCGACAGCGCGATGCTCTTGCCCGGCAGCCATTCGAGGTTGCCGTGCTTGCCGACGTGCACCACGGCGTCGATGGCGAAGGCGTCGCGCAGCCAGAAGTAGAAGGCGAGGTAGCTGTGCGGCGGCACCAGTTCGGCGTCGTGGTAGCTCGCGTAGTCGGCCGCGCCCAGGGTGCCCAGCGCGCGCGCGGGCTGGATGCCCACGAACACCCGGCCCAGCCGCAGCCCCGCGATCATGAAGCGGCCCTGGCGCACCAGCGGGTCTTGCTCGGGCGCGCCCCAGCGGGCGTCGATGGCGTCGGCCATGCCTTCGGGCAGCGACGCGAGCCGCGCGCGGTAGTCGGCCAGCGCATAGCTTTGCCAGGCCGGGCGCGCGGCCCACTGCGCGGGGTCGTTGGCGATGGCTTCCTGCAGGCGGCGCATCAGCGCGTCGCCGTGCTCGGGCAGCGCGACGGGGTCACCGAGCGCATAGCCCTCGGCCTGCATCGCGCGAAGGATGGCGATGACCGAAGCCGGCGTGTCGAGCCCCACGCCGCTGCCGATGCGGCCTTCGCTGCCGGGGTAGTTGGCCAGGATCAGCGCGACGCGCTTGTCGGGCGCACCGAGCGCGCGCAGCCGGCACCAGCGCCGCGCCAGCTCGGCAACGAAAGCAACGCGGTCGGGCTCGGGCTGGTAGTTGACCACCTCGGTCTGCGTGAGTTCGCAGCGGTGCGACAGGCCCTTGAAGCTCACGGCGCGCGTGATGATGCGGCCGTCCATCTCGGGCAGCGCGATCTGCATCGCGATGTCGCGCGGGCGCAGGCCCTGGCTGTCGGCCAGCCAGTCTTCGCGGTTGCCGCCGCTCACGATCACCTGCAGCACGGGCGCGTCGCCGGCCAGCGCAAGGCTCTCGCCCTCTTCCTTCTGCGTGCCCTGCCCCAGCGCGGCGAAGGCGGTGGTGTTGAGCACGAGCTGCACGTCATGCGCGGCGCACAGCTCGCGCAGCGCCGACAGGCACAACGGGTCTTTCAGCGAATCGAGCGCCACGGGCAGCGGGTTCAGCCCCTCGGCGCCCAGCGCGGCGGCGATGGCATCGAAGGCCACGGTGTTGCCCGACAGCAGGTGCGAGCGATAGAACACCAGCGCCACCACCGGCGCACCCGCGTGCCAACCGGCGCGCAGGTCGTCGATGCCGGCCACCGTGTGCGCCGTGTCCATGCCGCGCGGCACATGCAGCGCGACCTGCGGCAGGCTGCGCGGCGGCAATGGCGCTTCTCCATGGCCGAGGCCGTGGAAGGCCACCGCGCGCAGGAACTGCAGCGCATTGCCCGCGCCGCCCGCGCGCATGTACTGCCAGAGCTGCCGGCCCACCGCGCGCGGCGCGGTGCCGCGCGCCAGCAGGTCTTCGTCTTCCTGCAGGTCGCCGGAGAACATCGCGAGCTGCTGGCCCTTGCGCTTCGCGAGCCTCTCCAGCTGCTGCAGCCCATAGGCCCAGGCCGATTCGGCCCCGAGGTGGTCGACCACCACCACGCGCGCATGCTGCAGCACCTCGTCGATGTACAGGTCGAGCGAGGCCGGCTGCTTCAGGTACATGAGGTTGGCCAGCCGCAGCGACGGGTAGCCGGGGTCGGTTTCGGCCAGCGCGGTGCGTGCGGCGGCCAGCAGTGCGAGCGTGGTGTCGGCCGAGCTGAGCACCACGATGTCGCCCGGCGTCTGGTCGAGGCGGGTGACGACGCTGTCGTCCTCGACGAAGCGTCCGGGCTGGGTGCTCAGCAGGTGCATGCGGTCAAGTGTTCAGGCCGTCAAGCCGTCATGCGGCGACAGCAGCCGCCTCTTGCAGCGCCTTGCGCAGCGCCGCTTCGTCCAGGTCTTCGCCGATGAATACCAGCCGCGTGCACTGCGCCTCGCCGTCGCGCCAGCGGCGGTCGAAGTGGTGGTCGAAGCGCCGGCCCACGCCCTGCACCAGCAGGCGCATCGGCTTGCCCGGCACGGCGACGAAGCCCTTCACGCGGTAGATGGTGTGCTGCTCGACCAGCTTGCCGAGCACCGCAAGCAGGCTGTCGCGGTCCACGGGCGGCAGCTCGATCACCAGCGAGTCGAACTCGTCGTGGTCGTGGTCTTCCTCGTGGTCGTGGTGGCTTTCGCGCAGGTGGATGGTGGCCTCGGCGGCGCGGCCCTGGCCCAGCAGCAGCGCGAGCGGCAGCCTGCCCTCGGTGGCGGCGACGATCTTCACCTCGGGCGGCAGTTCCTCGCGCACCAGGGCCTCGACCATCGCGCGCGCGGCGTCGTCCATCAGGTCGGTCTTGTTGAGCACCACCAGGTCGGCGGCCGAGAGCTGGTCTTCGAACAGCTCGTGCAGCGGCGATTCGTGGTCGAGGTTGGGGTCGGCGCGGCGCGCTTCGTCCACGGCCTCGGGGTTCTCCGCGAACTGGCCCGACGCGGCGGCCGGGCCGTCGACCACGGTGACCACCGAGTCGACGGTGAAGATGTTGGCGATGTCCGGCCACTGAAAGGCCTGCACCAGCGGCTTGGGCAGCGCCAGGCCCGAGGTCTCGATGAGCACCGCGTCGAGGTCGCCTCGCCGCTCGGCCAGCTGCAGCATCACGGGCAGGAACTCTTCCTGCACGGTGCAGCAGACGCAGCCGTTGGCCAGCTCGTAGAGCGCGCCTTCGCGCTCGTTGCCTTCGTCGTCGCAGCCGATGCCGCAGCCGCGAAGAATCTCGCCGTCGATGCCGAGCTCGCCGAACTCGTTGACGATCACCGCGATGCGGCGGCCTTCGGCGTTGCCGAGGATGTGGCGCAGCAGCGTGGTCTTGCCGCTGCCGAGGAAGCCCGTGACGATGGTGACGGGGATCTTGGCGTTGCTTGCTTGGGTCATTGGAGTGTTCTTTGGGGCGCCCGTGGCGGCCGGAGAGATGAACGGGCACCGGGCGCCAGCATTGGCGTTCCGGTGGCCATCTCGAGATGGATCGGCGCCAGGCCCGCCAAGCGAGCCTGGAACCCGGGAAGAAAGACTGCCCGGCGAATCAGACGCCGCCGTACAGGCGGCGTTCGACGAAGACCGAGCCTTGCAGGCGGCGCCAGCCCTTGGCGGCGGCCAGCACGCCCAGGTCGACCAGCGGCTCGACCAGCACCACCGTCATGTAGGCGGCGCCGAAGCTGGCGATCTGGCCGAGGTTCTCGAGCCCGGTGCCGCGGCCGTACAGCGCCCAGAAGCCGACCCACACCACGATGCCGCCCTGATAGGCCACCGACAGCTTGAAAGCCTGCTGGTAGCTCAGGTCCACATAGGCCACGTTCTTCGGGATGATGCGGCGCGCCAGCGCGGCGGTCGCGAACAGCGGCACCAGCAGCGTGGTGACGTTCATGCCGTACTGCGCAATGTCCTGCGGCTCGAAGAACAGGCCCTGGATGAGCAGCCCGCCCGCCAGGCCGATGGCCGCAGGCGCCAACCCGAACACCAGCAGCAGCGTGGTCCCGAGGATCAGGTGCACCTCGGACACGCCCACCGGGTGATGCGGCAACACCTCGAAGAAGCAGAACACCAGCGCCACGGCAATGGCGGAGCGCAGCACCAGGGCGGCGAGGCCGTCCTTCACCGCGGTTTCGATGGCCACCTTGCCTGTGTAGGCGAGTGCGGCAGCGGCCGTGGCATAGCTGAGAAAAATCTTGGTTCCGTCGACGAGACCTGGTTCGATGTGCATCGAGCACCTCCTGAAATGCACCGCAGTGCGAAAGTTGATTGTTGGTTCATGGACCTGCCTGCGCAAGCCCCTTCGAGGCCGCCGCCCGCCGTGGCTTGCGCCGCAGCCGGCGCAAGCCGACCACCACGCCGCTGGCCGAGGCTACCGCACCGACCACCGACAGCAGCCACATCACGACATCCCAGGCCGGCCGGTACTGGATGAGCCAGGGAAAGTCGAGGCTGTGCGCCGCGTTGAAGAGCCAGCGGCGAAGGCGCGAGTTGCTGTCGTTGCTGCCCGCCACCTGCCCGCTGGCCGGGTCTATATAGACCCGGCTGCGCGCGGCGTCGTCGAACTGCAGGCGCCACACGGGCACGATGCGCTCGCGGTGGTGGCCGTACCAGTGGAAGTCTTCGCGCGTCTGGAGCACCGCCTCGGTCACACGGGCGCCGGGACGCAGCGCCGAAGCGGCGCGCACGATGTCGTCCCTGGCAATGGAAGCAGGCGCGCCGCTGGCGGCATCGACCGTCCACGCGCGCGCCTGCGCATCGCGCAGCTGCAGCAGCGGCCGGCCGTCGAACCACAGCAGCATGGCCTCGCGCGGCGCGGCGGCGCCCTCGCCGTGCGGCAACGATGCCGGCGGCCAGGGGAACGGCGACACCCCGGCACCGCTGTAGCGGGCCATCGCCGCCGCGTCGCCCGGCCCGCGCTGGAACCAGCCGTTGGGGTTCATCGAGAGCCAGCCGCTGATGATCCAGGTCAGCACGAAAAAGCCGCCGATCAGCCCCGCGATGTGGTGCCAGGCCATCCATCCGGCGTACGGCGTGACCGATCCGCTGCGAAAACGCCTGCGCAGCCGCACGCGCAGGATGCCGATGACGATGCCCGTCACCGCCGAGACGATGCACGCCGCCGACAGCCACACGACCACGTCGTGCCACAGGGGCGGGTCGGCGCGCAGCGGCGTGAAGTAGATCCAGTGCGGCACCGAGCCCAGCCAGTTCCAGAAGCGCTCGGAGCGATTGGTGTCGCGCACCACTTCGCCGTTGCGAGAAGACACGTAAAGCTCGGTGCCAGCTGCGTCGCCAAGCTCGATGCGGTGCAACGGGCGCAGCGGATTCAGGCCCTGCGGCACGGTCCACTGGTCGCGCTCCAGCGTCTCGGCCCAGCGCGCGCCCGGCCGGCCCGAAAACGCGCGCGCAATGGCTTCAGCCTGCGCGGCATCGACCGGGCCCGGCACACGGCCGTCGCGCGCCGAGACCGTGTGCCGGCCGCCGTGCGCATCGACGATGCGCCACACGGGCTGCGGATCGGTGCCGCCCTGCATTTCCAGCACCATGCGCCTTGGCGGCTGTGCGCGTGCAGCGGACGGCAATGCATCAAGCGCGGCCGTGGGCGACACCGTTGCCTGCGAAAAACGCAGCGGCCCCAGCCCGGCCAGCCGCTCGGCGTCCGTCAGGTTGGGATACCCCACGTACATCATCACCACGCCCGAGACGAACCACATGACGAACAGCAGGCAGCCGCCGATGCCCAGCCACCGGTGGGTCCAGTAGAGGCCGTGCCGGATGCGCGGCCAGGCGCGGCGCCATGCGGAAGTCATGCGTGTGTCGCTCAGAAATCCACCAGCGCCGAGAGTTCGAACGAACGCGGGCGTCCCAGCAGCCACTGGTTGCCGCCGTTCGAGAACGACACCGCATAGCGCCGGTCGGCCAGGTTGTAGGCGCGCAGCGCCAGCTTGAGCGAACGGTTCGCCTGCCAGCTGAGCGAAGCGTCGGCCACGGTGTACGAGCCGATCTTGCGCGAGTTGGCGGCGTCGACCTGGCGCGGGCCGACATGGCGCACGCCGAACGCGGCTTCCCACTGCGGCAGGAAGCGCCAGTTGAGCCACAGGTTGGCCGTCTGCTCGGGCACGCCGCTGGGCGTGTTGCCCGCGCGCGAGATCAGCTTGCCGCCGACCACTTCGTTGAAGTCGTCGTAGCGCGCGCGCAATCTGGCGATGTTGGCCTCGAGGTCCAGCGTGGGCGTGAGCGCCATGTCCAGCGTGGCCTCGATGCCCTCGGACGACTGCCGCCCGATCTGCTGCGTCTTGCCCGGGTCGCTCGCGTCGCGCGACAGCAGCTTGTTCTTCTCGATGCGGTAGGCCGCCACGGTCCAGGCGCCGCGGTTGTCGGCGAACTGGCGCTTGTAGCCGACCTCGACCTGCCGGCCGGTGCTGAGCTCGAACGGCACCTGCGTGGCCGAGGTGCTGATGAGCGAGGTCAGCGGATCGGCCGCCAGCGCCACCTGCGCATAGAAAGACTGCGACGCATCGGGCGCATACACCACGCCCAGGCGGCCGGTGGCGTACTCGAAGGTCTTGCCCAAGTTGTTGGCCGCGTTCTGCAGGTCGGCGCGGGCGATCTTCGCGTGGTCCCAGCGCAGGCTGCCCACCACCGACCATTGGTCGTCGAAGGCCAGCTTGTCTTCGGTGAAGAAGGCGTAGGTGTCGGTCCTGGTCCGGTAGCGAGGCGTGTAGGCCACGGGCGAGACGTAGTAGCCCGGGTTGAAGACGAAGGGGTCCACCACCGATCGCCCGCCGTAGGGCGAATCGTTGGTGTGCTGGAAGTCGATGCGGTTCACGTCGAAGCCCACCAGCACCTGGTTGGCCAGGCCGAACAGGCAGTGCTTGAAGGTGGCGTCGGTGCGGTTGCCGATCTGCTCCTGGTCGTGGCCGATCTCCAGGTAGTCGCCGCGCGTCACGCGGCGCGTGGTGGCGCTGTAGGTGTAGGTCTCGCTGTTGCGCCAGTGGCGCTTGCTCTCCAGCCGGTAGAGCTGGTTGCGCACGGTGACCGAATCGTTCGGCGTCCACTGGGCGTCGAGGCGGGTCCACTTGTCGCGGTACTTGATCTCGGAATCGTCGAGGTTGTAGTTCTGGCTCAGCGTCTGGCTGCTCAGGCGGCCGTCGATCAGCGGCACGCCGTAGTAGCGCTGCGGCGACTGCCGGCCCTCGTCGTGCGAAAGCGTGAACTGCAGTTGCGGCGACACGTCGAGCCGCACCGCCGTGCCCACGGCCAGGCTCTCGGCCTGGCCGCGCTGCATGAAGCCGTCGGTCTGGCGGTGGCTGATGTCGAAGCGGTAGGAGAGCCTGTCATTGATCGCGCCGCCGCTGCCGAAGGCCACCTGGCGGGTGGCGTCGGAGCCGACGGTGAGCAGCGCCTGGTTCTGGATCGGCCCGCGCGTGGGCTTCCTGGGCACCACGTTGATCGCGCCGCCGATGGCGCCTTCGCCGTACATCACCGAGGCAGCGCCGCGCAGTACCTCGATGCGGTCGACAGACCAGGTGTCGAACGGGAAGGTGACGGTGCCCGCGCCCGCGTACAGCCGCGTGCCGTCGAACAGCTGCATCACCGAGCCGTGGCCCAGGAAGCCGCGCGCCGCCATCGCGGTGCCGCCGTTGCCGGGGCCGGGCGAACCGGTGATGCCGGTGGCGCGGGTGGCGGCATCGATCACCGAGACGTCGCCGCGTGCGCGGATGGTGTCGCCGTCCAGCACCTCGATGCTGGCCGGCGTTTCAAGCGGCGTCAGGCCCAGGCGGCTGCCGGTCTGCGTGGTCTCGTCGATGGCGAGCCGCGTGTGGCGGTCGGCCTCGACCTGCACCGGCGCCAGGCTCTGGCTGTCGTCGGTCTGTGCGAGGGCCGCGGCAGGCCCGAGGGCGAGCCCCAGCCCCAGTGAAATACCCGAAAGCCGCACGCGTTGCGGCGCGCCCGTGCGATCGCGCGATGGCGATGCCTGTCGGCTCATGTGATCTCTCCTCCGGCCCGCGTCCCCGCAGGCTCCTCTGTCCGAAAAAGGACGAGGCGGGAGAAGCGGAGGGGCGATGACGGTCCAGGCGCGAGCGCGGAGGCGGCAGGCCCGGACACGCACTCCCGCAGCGTCCGAAGGCGGTTTCCAAGGCCGGTATCCGGGCTTGCGGAGCGCTCCGATGCGCGAAATGCGCATCGGAGCAGAAACCCTCGCCTTCCCACGCCGAAGCGCAGTGGCCGCCGGCCTCTTCAAGGAGGCGTCGGCTTGAGGATTCCCGATCCGCTGACCGTTGCGGGGGCAGCGCAGGAATGACCGGGTCGGCTATGACCCGGCGCACCTGCTTCCCGTTTAACCCCGGCGCCATGGCATGGCGGGCGGGGCACCTTCGAACCGTGTTGACTGGTTTGATTCGTGAGAATCAACAAACCATAACCGCGAAATTATAAGTAGCCGCTATTGCCGTCGGGTCCGAACAGGCGCCGCATCACCGCCACGCCGGCCACCAGCGCGTTCGAGTAGCTGGCGTAGGGCTCGAGCGCCGCTTCCAGCGGCTCGTAGAAGTGGGAGGCGTCTCCGGGCTCTCCGGCGACCGCTTCCATCAGCACCCAGTAGAACTCCCCTTTTTCCAGCTCATGGACAGTGAGCGCGATGTTTCTCTGTGTGTGCATGGAATGGATTGGGCAGTGCTTATTGGTGAATGGGTGGAGGCCAAGGCCGGTTGACAGCTTCCGGGCTTCTCCTACAGAGGGGATTCCCCGTGCAGCCTATGTTTTTATGTTTTGCACATGCACAAGCAGGAGACAGCATGAAGAACTTCACTCTCGAACCCGGCATGCGGGCGACCATCGGCGGAGCCTTCTATCCGACCGGCTACTCGATGGTCATGTTTCCGGACGCGGAAGATGCCCAGCGCGTCGGCCGCGGGCTGATCGAGCAAGGCACCAGCGGCGACGACGTCTACCTGCTTCCCGCGCAAACCGTGCTCTCCCAGATCACGCCCACCGTGGAAACTGCCGACGACCCCCTGCCCTCCGCCGGCACCGAAGGCGCGACCGTGCGCGCATACACGAAGCTGGCGCGCGAAGGCCACACGGCGCTGCTGGTGAAGACCGAGGACAGCGAAGCGGCCGAGCAGCTCATGGTGCTGGTGCGCACCGTGCCCTACTCCATCGCGCAGCGCTACCGCACGCTGGTGATCGAAGACCTCTGAGTTCGTCAGGCCGGGGCCGCCATCGACACGGCCCGCTGGACCACGTCGCGCGCCATGGCCTGCGCGAGTTCCTGCTCTCCCAGGAACACGGTCACGGCCGCCTCGCGCGTGAGCAGCGCGGCTTCCTGTTCGTTGTGGCTTCGGATCACGGTCTGGATGGTCGGGTTGAGCGTGCGCGCCGTCTCGATCATCTGGCGCACGTTCATGGCATCGGGCGTGGCAACCACCAGCACGCGGGCGCGGGCCACGTGCGCCTGGATCAGCACCGCCGGATCGGCGGCATCGCCCCACACGGCCGGCGTGCCGGCTTCGCGCAGCTTTTCGACCAGTTCGCGGTTCTGCTCGGCGACCACGTAGGGGATGTCGTTGGCGTCGAGTTCCGCCGCAATGCGGCGACCGACGCGGCCATAGCCCACCAGCACCACCTGACGCGACAGGTACTTGGCCTCGGTGGTCATGGGCAGTTCGGCCAGCGGGTCGTCGCGCGACTCGAGCCCGCGCGCGAACGACGAGTGCGCATGCAGCCATTTCTGCATCGGCCCGATCAGGCTGAACCACAGCGGGTTGGTTGCGATGGAGATGAGCGCCCCCGCCAGCACCAGGCTCTGCCCCTCCACCGGCAGCAGGCCGAGCGACACCCCCAGCCCCGCCAGGATGAACGAGAACTCCCCGATCTGCGCCAGGCTCGCGCTCACCGTGAGCGCCGTGCCCAGCGGGTAGCGGAACACCAGCACCAGCGCGCAGGCCGCGAGCGACTTGCCCAGCACGATCACCAGCACCACCGCCAGCACCTGCAGCGGCCGCTCGATCAGCACCGAGGGATCGAACAGCATGCCGACCGACACGAAGAACAGCACCGCGAAGGCGTCGCGCAGCGGCAGCGACTCTTCCGCCGCGCGGTGCGCGAACTGCGACTCGCGCATGACCATGCCCGCGAAGAAGGCGCCCAGCGCGAACGACACGCCGAACAACGCCGCCGACGCGAAGGCGATGCTCACGGCGGCCGCCACCACGCACAGCGTGAACAGCTCGCGCGAACCGGTGCGCGTGACCTGCCAGAGGATCCACGGGAACACGCGCCGCCCCACCACCAGCATCAGCGCCACGAAGCCGCCGACCTGCAGCAGCGTGAGGCCCAGCGTCTGCCACAACGGGTCGGCCGGCCCTTCCTGCGCGGCATGGCCGCCCAGCGTGCCGGCCAGCGGCGGCATCAGCACCAGCACCAGCACCATTGCCAGGTCTTCGACCACCAGCCAGCCGATGGCGATGCGCCCGGTGAACGAATCGAGGATGCCCAGGCTCTCGAGCGCGCGCAGCAGCACCACCGTGCTGGCCACCGACAGCGCCAGGCCGAACACCAGCGCAGCGCCGGGGCTCCAGCCCCACCACATGGCCAGGCCGCCGCCGAGCAGCGTGGCCACCGCGATCTGCGCGAGCGCGCCGGGCAGCGCGATCTTGCGCACCGCCAGCAGGTCGTCCAGGGAGAAATGCAGGCCCACGCCGAACATCAGCAGCATCACGCCGATCTCGGCGAGCTGGGCGGCAATGCCCGCATCGGCCACGAAGCCCGGTGTGAACGGGCCGATGATCACGCCGGCCAGCAGGTAGCCGACCAGCGCCGGCAGCCGCAGCTTGGCCGCCAGGAAACCGAAAACGAGCGCAAGCCCCAGGCCGGCGGCAATGGTGTTGATGAGGGAGACGCTATGGGGCATCGCTCCATTTTGCAGGAACGATGCCCAACCTTCGAGGCTGGCAGGACTCTTCACGCAACACCGTGGGGCCGGCTTTACCGCCGGGCCGCTGGTGTTGCAGGGGGCTGCTCCCCGGCTATCCGGCCATCTTGCCGCTGCGCGCGGCGTCCAGCGCCTCGGGCTCCTGCGCCTCGACCCAGGTCTCGTTGTTGAGCCCTGCCTGCAGCCGGTTCTCGTCCAGCTCGTTGGTCCACTTGGCGACCACGATGGTGGCCACGCCGTTGCCGATCAGGTTGGTGAGCGCGCGGGCTTCCGACATGAAGCGGTCGATGCCCAGGATGAGCGCGAGCCCCGCCACCGGCACATGGCCCACGGCCGACAGCGTGGCCGCCAGCACGATGAAGCCGCTGCCCGTGACGCCCGCGGCCCCCTTCGAGGTGAGCAGCAGCACCGCCAGCAGCGTGATCTCCTGCGTGAGCGTCATCGGCGTGTTGGTGGCCTGCGCGATGAACACCGCCGCCATCGTCAGGTAGATCGACGTGCCGTCCAGGTTGAACGAGTACCCCGTGGGAATGACCAGGCCCACGCAGGTCTTGTTGGCGCCCAGGTTCTCCATCTTCTCCATCATGCGCGGCAGCACCGATTCGCTGGACGACGTGCCCAGCACGATCAGCAGCTCCTCCTTGATGTACTTGATGAACTTCCAGATGCTGAAGCCGTGGAAGCGCGCGATGAGCCCCAGCACCACGAAGATGAACAGCAGGCAGGTCAGGTAGAAGGTGCCCATCAGCTTGCCCAGCGAGAACAGGCTGCCCAGCCCGTACTTGCCGATGGTGAAGGCCATCGCGCCGAAGGCGCCGATGGGCGCCAGCTTCATGATGTAGTTGACGATGCCGAAGAGCACGTGCGAGCCCTTCTCGATCACGTCGAACACCAGCGTGCCGCGCCCGCCGAAGCGGTGCAGCGCGAAGCCGAACAGCACCGCGATCAGCAGCACCTGCAGGATCTCGCCCTTGG